>JAESFG010000018.1_pt1 | contig 1339705 bp, 1271 predicted proteins | sample 9269371 | NCBI WGS metagenome assembly JAESFG01 (sample SAMN14506227, study PRJNA617093) | algae metagenome | isolation source: Aetokthonos hydrillicola CCALA 1050 (B3-Florida) and co-occurring... | place: USA: South Carolina | collected 2013-01-01 | reverse complement strand
CGGGGGTGAGCAGATGCGGGATGCCGTCATAGACCGACAGCTCGAGCATCTTGGGATCGACCATGATCAGCCGGCACTGCTCGGGCTTGAGCCGGTAGAGCAGCGACAGGATCATCGTGTTGATCGCGACCGACTTGCCCGAGCCGGTGGTGCCGGCGACCAACAGATGCGGCATCTTGGCGAGATCGACGATCACCGGCTCGCCGCCGATGGTCTTGCCCAGGCCCAGGGCGAGCTTGTGCTTGGAGCTCTCGAAGTCCTGGCTCGCCAGAAGCTCGCGCAGATAGACCGTCTCGCGCTTGGCGTTGGGCAGTTCGATGCCGATCGCGTTCTTGCCGGGAATCACCGCCACGCGCGCCGAGATCGCACTCATCGAGCGGGCGATGTCGTCGGCCAGCGAAATCACCCGGGAGGATTTGGTACCCGGAGCGGGCTCCAGTTCGTAGAGCGTCACCACAGGGCCGGGGCAGGCCTGGACGATCTCGCCCCTGACGTTGAAATCCTCCAGCACGCCTTCGAGGAAGCCGGCATTCTGCTGCAGCACCTCGGTCGGGATCGCGGTCTCGACCGCCGGCGGCTCACCGAGAATGGCGATATCGGGCAATTCGAAGGGGGCCGGCTGCGCGATGCGGACCTCCGCACGCTCCGACACCGGCGCAGCCACCGGGGCGGCGACGGGCTCCGGCACCGCCATCTCGGCCCGCGCCCGGCGCGTCACGACGACGCCGCGGGCTGGACCGGTCGCGGCGGGTTCGGCGATCGGCGTCGGCGCTGGCACCGGTGCGGCAGGCTGGGCTATCGCGACGGGCGCGACGGGACAAGTCGCAACGACCCGGACGGACGCCGCCGGCTGCGGCGCGATCCGCTGGACCGTGTTGCGGGCCGAAGGTTTCGCAACCATCGGCTTCACAGGACGGGGCGGCGGAGAGGCTATCGCCGTCTCGGTCTGCGGCGCTGCCGCGGCCTGACCGCCGGCCTCCTCCTCGGCCATCTCGGCAGCGACGACCTCCCAGAAGGCGTGGTCGGAGAGCAGGTCGAAGGGCGTCGTCGGCGCGTGCCCCTCCTCTTCGGCCAAGGCCGCGTCGATCACGACATGATCCGGCAGCGCCACGACCGGCTGTTCGGCCATGGCGTGGGCTTCGTCCTCGGGCAGAAGCGCATCGGCACCACCGCGCGCCCAGACGCTGCCGATCAGACGATCCGGCGTGCGCCAGAACCGAACCTGCGGCGGCTCGGGCGGGGGCGGCGCGGCCGGGACCTGACCCGGCTTCACCAAGGCAAGCGGGTTGGCGCGCGAGCGGACATAGACCGGACCGCCCGATCCCGCGGGCAGCTCGGGCGAATCGTCGGAAAAGGCTTCGGCGGCAATCTCTTGCGCGGGGGAGTGAAGGCCGGAATGACGCATGAGAACCGCGGAGGCTGGCGTAGAAGACAGGCTCCAAGGGGTATCGGCCCAGCGTTAAGACGCGATGAACGAGCGGGCCGGCAACGGCCCCGGCAGCGCTTCGTCAGCCCGGAGCGAAACGTGCAATCGCCGCCGCGACAGCATCCGGAAATTCCTCGTGCAGGCTGAGCTTGCCGTGCGGGAGGCGCACCGATTCGATGCCGGGCCGCGCCGCCAGCGCCTCCATTTCGGCGCGGGACTTCGGCGGCGTCTCGGCGCCGTGGACCACCAGCGTGGGCACCGCCGCCTTATCCGCCAGAGCGAGAAAAGCGTCGCGGCTAGCCACCCGGTCGAGCCCGCCGGTGACGAAGCGCACCGAGGCGTGGCGGGCGCCCACCGCGCTGGTGACGGCGCGCTTGGCCGCCATGCGCTCCGGCGTCAGCCAGGCGGGATCGCTGTAGACATGGCCGACGACCATCTTGCGGATCACGGGGCCGCTCAGATTCAGCGCGTAGAGCGCCGGGCCGAGCACCGGCACATCGACGGCAGCGCGGATGCGCGCGAACCAGGGCCGCTCGCCGCCCATCATCGTCGGGAACGGACCGCGCCAGGTCGGCGCGACCAGCACGAGGCGGCCGATCGTGCCGGGATGGCGGGCGAGATGGTCCAGCGCATAGGCGCTCGCATGGCCGGCGGCCACCAGAAGCGCCGGCCGCGGCACGATATCGGTCAGCAGCCAGTCGAGGAAGGCCTGGAGCATCGCGGGTGTGTAAGCGAGCTTCGGACGCGGCCGGTCGCCGAAGCCGGGCCAGTCCACCGTCACGACACGATGGCCGTGCTGCAATCGTTCGAGCAGCGGCTGCATCTCGCCACGCGTCGATATCGAGCTGAGCGCTGGGAGCAGCAGCGCGGTCGGCCCCTCGCCCGCCTCGTCGAGACCGAGCGGGATTGTCTGCCCTTCCCAGTTCCAGCGCAGTTCTCGTGTCATCGCCACCTCCCTGCCGGGCGGGCCGGCCTAGTGCTCCCGCTGCGCCTCGGGGAAGCGGGCGCCGAAAGCCCCTTCCCGCTCGGGCGGCAGCCGGACCGTCAGATCGAGCGTGCCGTCCTCGGCGTCACGGCGCTCGAGGATCTCGCCATTGGCATGGAGCCAGGCCAGCGAGCGGCCGTCGCCAGGAGGAAGCGCCAGGCGGTAGACCGGGCGCGCGCGGGCAATGCGGCTCTCGATGGCGTCGGTGAGGCGCTCCATGCCGTCGCCGGTCAAGGCCGACACCAGCACGGGACGCGAACCCTCGGGCTTCAGCCCGGCGAGACCGAGCTGACGCTCGCGCTCTTCCGGCGCCAGCAGATCGGACTTGTTCCAGACCTCGACAACGCGCTGCCCGTCATCCGGGTCGATGCCGAGATCGCGCAGGATCGCCTGGACGTCGGCGGCCTGGGCCTGCGTGTCCTCATGGGCGACGTCGCGGACATGCAGCAGCACATCGGCCTCGATCGCGTCCTCCAGCGTGGCGCGGAAGGCGGCCACGAGCTGCGTCGGCAGGTCCGAGATGAAGCCGACCGTGTCCGACAGCATGATCCGGGCGCCGTGGGGCAGCTTCAGCGCGCGGGCCGTCGGGTCGAGCGTGGCGAAGAGCATGTCCTGCGCCAGCACCTCGGCGGAGGTGAGCCGGTTGAACAGGGTCGATTTGCCGGCATTGGTGTAGCCGACCAGCGCGACGACCGGATAGGGCACGCGCTTGCGGCTGGCGCGGTGCAGGCCGCGCGTGCGCTTCACCGCCTCCAGATCGCGCTCGATCTTGGTCATCCGCTCCTGGATGATGCGCCGGTCGGCCTCGATCTGGGTTTCGCCGGGGCCGCCGAGGAAGCCGAAGCCGCCGCGCTGGCGCTCGAGATGGGTCCACGACCGCACCAGCCGGCTCTTCTGGTAGTTGAGATGGGCGAGTTCGACCTGCAGCGCGCCCTCCCGGGTGCGGGCGCGGCGGCCGAAGATCTCGAGGATCAGGCCGGTGCGGTCGATGACCTTGCAGCCGAAGGCCTTTTCGAGATTGCGCTGCTGGACCGGCGAGAGCGCACAGTCCATCACGACAAGCCCGATCTCCTCGAGCTTAATGCGCTCGGCGATCTCCTCGACCTTGCCCTTGCCGAGATAGGTCGCCGGCCGCAGCGCGGTCAGCAGGACCTGGATCGGCTCGACGACGGTCAGATCGATCGCGGCCGCGAGCCCGACGGCCTCGTCGAGACGGGCCGCGAAGGAGCGCAGTGACGCATCCGTCGCGCCGCGACGCTGCTGATAGGGCCCGACGACGAAGGCGCGGGTGTTGGCAGCGATCTCGCGCTCGATGGCATCGAGCGGCTTGGGGCCGGCCCGGGCCTCGTCCGCATCGCTGCGGGCGACCATGATCAGGCCTTGTCCGATTCCTCGGGCTCGAACAGCTGCACGGGCTGGCCGGGCATGATGGTCGAGATGGCGTGCTTGTAGACGAGCTGCGAATGGCCGTCGCGGCGCAGCAGCACGCAGAAATTGTCGAACCAGGTGACGACGCCCTGCAGCTTGACGCCGTTGACGAGGAAGATCGTCAGCGGAATCTTCTGCTTGCGCACGTAGTTGAGGAACGTGTCCTGAAGATTCTGTGCCCGCTCTGCGGCCATGGGTAGCCCCTGTTGTTGGGATCGCGCATCGGCTTGCAGCCCTGCGATCCATTTCGTCCCGTTGGCACGACGGCTCATGCCGCGCGCTTCGGGACACCGATCGCGCATTAGACCGTCGAGTCCGCCGACAACGCAAGTGCAACATGAGGGTGCAGGGCAGCGAAGCGCCTGCGCTGCATGCAAGCGCGCATGCAGGCCGCGCCTGCCACCTCAGCCGACACCCAGCGATTTGAGCTTCCGGTGCAGCGCCGAACGCTCCATGCCGATGAATTCGGCCGTCCGCGAGATGTTCCCCGAGAAGCGGGCGATCTGGGCGATCAGATATTCGCGCTCGAAGATTTCGCGGGCGTCGCGCAGCGGCAGGCTCATCAGCCGCTCGCCGCCCGAGCCCGAGGGCGTGGTCGGCACCATGGCGCCGACCTCGGCCGGCAGCATGTCGACCGTGATGTCGGCGGTGGGATCGCCCTTGGTCAGGATCATCAGCCGCTCGACATTGTTTCTGAGCTCGCGGACGTTGCCCGGCCATTCATGCGACTGCAGCACCGCCATCGCATCGGCGCCGATGCGGCGCTTCGGCAGGCCGGAGGCGACCGAGATCTGCTCCATGAAGAACTCGATCAGCTCCGGCACGTCCTCACGGCGCTCGGACAGGGCCGGCACCTTCACCGGCACGACCGAGAGGCGGTGGTAGAGGTCCTCGCGGAACTGCCCACCCGAGATCAGCTGGGCGAGATCGCGGCTGGTCGAGGAGATGATGCGGACATCGACATGCACGCGGGTGGCGCCGCCGACGCGCTGGAAGTTCTGGTCGACCAGGACGCGCAGAATGCGGTTCTGCGTCTCGCGCGGCATATCGCCGATCTCGTCGATATAGAGCGAGCCGCCATGCGCCTCCTCGAGCGCGCCGACCCGGCGCGAGCGGCCATCTCCCGCCTCGACGCCGAAGAGCTCCTCCTCCATCGTCTCCGGCGTGATCGTCGCCGCGTTGATGACGACGAAGGGGCCGGTCGCGCGGGTCGAGGCCTCGTGCAGCGTGCGGGCGGCGAGTTCCTTGCCGCAGCCGGGCTCGCCGGTGATCAGCACGCGGGCGTTGGTCGGCGCGACGCGCTCGATCGTCTGGCGCAGCTGGTTGACGACCGTCGAGCGGCCGACGATGCGGCTGGCCTGGACCGAGCCCTTTTTCAGTTCGCGCACCTCGCGCCGCAGACGCGACGCCTCGAGCGCGCGCTCCGCGACGAGAACGAGCCGGTCCGCCTTGAAGGGCTTCTCGATGAAATCGTAGGCGCCGCTCTTGATGGCGGAAACGGCCGTTTCGATGTTGCCGTGGCCCGAGATCATCACCACCGCGAGATCGGGATGGCTCTCCTTGATCAGCTCCAGCACCTGCAGCCCGTCGAGGCGGCTGCCCTGCAGCCAGATGTCGAGAAAGACGAGATTCGGCCGCCGCGCGGCAATGGCCGCCAGAGCCTCGTCGGCGGAACTGGCCTTGCGGGTGCGATAGCCTTCGTCCTCGAGCAGGCCGGCGACCAGCTCGCGGATGTCGGCCTCGTCGTCCACGACCAGAATGTCAGCGCTCATACGCGTATCCCATCATGCGTTTGCCGTCCCGCCGCGGCATTCCGACCATGGTCGCTGCGGCTGTCGTCGCGGTTCTCTTCGGGCTCCGGGCCCGCCTCGGGGAACCAGAGGCGGATGCGGGCGCCGCGCTTGCCTTCGGCCGCATCCGGCCGGTCGAGCAGCTCGATGCCGCCGCCATGGTCCTCGAGGATCTTGCCCACGATGGCGAGGCCGAGCCCCGTCCCCCCCTCGCGGGTCGTCATATAGGGCTCCAGCAGCTTCTGGCGCTGGTCCGCCGGCAGCCCCTTGCCGTTGTCGATGACGTCGATGACGATCCGGCCGTCCTCGCGTCTCTCGAAGGCGACATCGATGCGGCCAGGGCCGCGCTCCTCCATCGGCACGGCCTCGATCGCCTCGGTGGCGTTCTTGATCACATTGGTCAGGGCCTGCGACAGCAGGCGCCGGTCGAAGCGGGCGGGCACGGCCCCGGCGGGGAGGTTTTCGCTGATCGTCAGCTCGGGATTGCCCACCCGCATCAGGAACACGATCTGGCGCACCGTCTCGGCGATGTCGTCCTGAGTCAGCGAGGGCTTCGGCATCCGGGCGAAGGACGAGAACTCGTCGACCATGCGGCGGATGTCCTCGACCTGTCGCACGATGGTCGCCGTGCACTGGTCGAAGATCTCCTTGTCCTCGGTGATGACACGGCCGAACTTGCGGCGGATGCGCTCGGCCGAGAGCTGGATCGGCGTCAGCGGGTTCTTGATCTCGTGCGCGATGCGGCGGGCGACATCCGCCCAGGCGGCGGTGCGCTGAGCCGAGACGAGGTCGCTGATGTCATCGAGCGTCACGACGAGGCCAGCCCCCGCGCCCTCGCCCTCGCGCACCGCACGGACGTTGACCATGCGGTCCTGGCCGGCACGGGTGATCGCAATCTGGCCCGCGCTCTGGCGCTGGCGGCCGTTCAAGGCCTCGGTGACGAAGGCGGCGATCTCGGGCGCGACCTGCGCGATCGGCTGGCCGAGCAGGCGCCCGCCCGTGCCCAGCAGGCTCTCGGCCGAGCGGTTGGCGATGGTGATATGGCCGTCGCGGTCGAGGCTGAGCACGCCCGACGAGACGCCGGAGAGCACGGTTTCGGTGAAGCGGCGGCGGCGGTCGATGACCTCGCTCGCCGTCACCAGCCCGTCGCGCTGGCGGCGCAATTCGGCGGTCATCTTGTTGAAGGTCTCGCCGAGATGGGCGAGGTCGCCCTCGGAACGCCGGATCGGCACCTGGACGTAGAAGTTTCCGCTCGAGACCTGATCGGTGGCGTGGATCATCCGCCGGATCGGCGCGACGAGCGCATTGGCGAAGCTCAGTCCGAGCCAGATCGCCGACAGCAGCAGGATCACGGCGATCAGCCCGTACATCGAGGCAAAGGCGATCTGCACGCCCTTCCGGCGCGCGTCGATCGACAGATACTCCGCCGCCGCGGCGCGGGCGACGGCGGGGAACTCGACCGCCAGCGGATCGACCTGGCGGGCAATGTGGAGGAAGGCGTTGTCATAGGATGGGAGCTTGACCATGGCCCCGAAGACCCGGCCGCTCGCCGGCAGCACGCAGATCGGCTCCGGCGAGGACTGCGCATCGTCGAAGGCCGCGGCATCGGGTTGAGGGGCGCCGCGCAGCACGTCGATATTGGCCCGCACCAGCACCTTGTCGGGCGGCTGCATGATCGCCGCGACCGGAACACCCAGCGCCGTCGCACGCGCCGTCAGGAAGGTCTCGAACCATTTCCGGTCGACATCGTAGGCCGCCCGCGCACGCGAGAGATCGTCGGCGAGCAGGCGGATCTCGCGGCCCAGGGACTGGCACTGGGAGCTGGTATAGGCGTCCGCCACCTCGACGGAGCGGAACACGGCATCGCGCATCCGGTCGGAAAACCACGGCTCCAGGCCGCGTTCGATCGTCACCGTCGCGATGACCGCGACCAGAACGGCGGGCAAGGCGGCGATGATGCTGAACAGCCCGACGATGCGGACATGAAGCCCCGCCGCAGCGGCGCCGGCGCGGCGGGCGCGGATCAGCACGGCCGTCTCGAAGGCGACGATGACCAGCAGCAGCAGGATCAGCAGGCCGTTGAGGACGAAGACGCCGACGACGACCTCATGGACCGGCACCACCGGGGTGACGCCCGAGAGGACGAGGAATGTGACCAGCGCCGAGACCAGCGCGAAGACGACGACGGTCGCGCCCAGCCATCCCGAAACGCGGCGCGGCGTATCGTCGGCACGCGGCACGATCCTGACGTCGCTCGATGAGGCAGACACGATGGCAGACAACTCCCGGGCGGCCGACGGACAGGAATGAGTCCGGCCGCGCTTCGGCACTGATGCGCCGCCGCAACGGTGTTGTCAAAATATGACATATGAAAGGCGGGGGACCGCCTTTCGTCAGCGGGGCGAGCGGACCACCTGCATGTCCAGCTCGCGGATCTTCTTGCGCAGCGTGTTCCGGTTGAGGCCGAGTAGCTCGGCCGCGCGGATCTGGTTGCCGCGGGTGGCAGCGAGCGCGGCAGCGATCAGCGGCGGTTCGACCTCGCGGAGGATGCGGTGATAGAGCCCCGGCGGCGGGATGTTGTCGCCGAATCCGCCGAAATACTGGTTGAGATGCCGCTCGACCGAGCCCGACAGCGTCTCCGCCCGTTCCGGCCCGGCATTGCCGGCGAAGCCGGTGTTGGAGGTCGCCGGCTGCAGCTCGGCCTCGACGATCGGCGCCGTGATGGTTTCCTGGGGATAGAGTGCGGCGAGCCGGCGGACGAGATTCTCGAGCTCACGCACGTTCCCCGGCCAGCGATAGCGCCGCATCACGTCCATCGCTTCCGAATCGATCTGCTTGCGCGGCAGCCCCTCCTTCTCCACCAGGGTGAAGAAGTGGCGCGCGAGATCGGGAATGTCCTCGACGCGCTCGCGCAGCGGCGGCAGGCGGATCGGCACCACGTTCAGGCGGAAGAACAGGTCCTCGCGGAACAGGCCCTGGGCGATCGAGATGCGCAGGTCCTTGTTGGTGGCCGCGACGATGCGGACATTGGTCTTGATCGGAGTGCGCCCGCCGACGGTGGTGTATTCGCCCTGCTGGAGCACGCGCAGCAGCCGCGTCTGCGCTTCCATCGGCATGTCACCGATCTCGTCGAGGAAGAGCGTGCCGCCTTCCGCCTGCTCGAAGCGGCCGGAGGAGCGCGTCAGCGCGCCGGTGAAGGCGCCCTTCTCGTGGCCGAAGAGCTCGGACTCGATCAGGTCCTTCGGGATTGCCGCCATGTTGATCGCGACGAAGGGGCCGTTCTTGCGCTTGCCGTAGTCGTGGAGCGCGCGGGCCACCAGCTCCTTGCCGGTACCCGACTCGCCGTTGATCATCACCGTCAGATCGATCGGCATCAGGCGGGCGAGCGCGCGGTAGACGTCCTGCATCGCCGGCGAACGGCCGATCAGCGGGATGTCGTCGGGCTCGGCCGCATTCGCCCGGGCGCCCTCGCCGCGCGGCCGCGACAGGGCGCGACCGACGATGGCGACGAGTTCCTTCAGGTCGAAGGGCTTGGGCAGATATTCGTAGGCCCCGCGCTCGGAGGCCTTGATCGCGGTCATGAAGGTGTTCTGCGCGCTCATCACGATGATCGGCAGCTCCGGCCGCACGCGCTTGATACGCGGCAGCAGGTCGAAGGCGTTGCCGTCCGGCATCACCACGTCTGTGATGATGAGATCGCCCAGCCCCTGCGCGGCCCAGGTCCAGAGCGTCGCCGCCTGGCCGGTGGTCCGAACCTCGTATCCAGCCCGCGCGAGCGCCTGGTTGAGCACGGTGCGGATCGCGGCGTCGTCATCCGCGACGAGAATGTTACCGGTCGGCATTCACTGTGGTCCTGTAGGCCTCAAACTGCCTGCCGTGCCCGGAGTTGGTGCAGGGGCAGCAGAATTCGAAACGTCGTGCGCCGGGGGACGGACTCGCATTCGACGATCCCGCCATGGTCCCCGATCACCTTGGCCACGAGTGCAAGTCCAAGGCCACTGCCCTGGGCCTTGGTCGTGACGAAGGGATCGAAGAGATGCGGCAGCAGGTCGGCGGGCACGCCGGGGCCGTTGTCGCGGATGCCGATCTCCAGCGGCAGCGCGATGCGGCCGGACGAGCCGGGCACCTGCATGCGGATGCCCGGACGATAGGCCGTCGTCAGCGTGATCTCGCCGTCGATCGCTTGCGTACCAATGGCTTCAGCCGCGTTCTTCATGAGGTTCAGCAGCACCTGCACGAGCTGGTCACGGTTGCCGGACACCGGCGGCAGCGAGGGATCGTAGATCTCGTTGAAACGGATATGGCGCGCGAAGCCGGACTGGGCGAGGCGCTTCACATGGTCGAGCACGTCATGGACGTTGACCGGGTCGCGCTCGGTCGGCCGCTCGTCGCCGAAGAGCTCGACCCGCTCGACCAGCTTCACGATCCGGTCCGTCTCGTCGCAAATCAGCTGCGTCAGAATGCGCTCGTCGTCCGGGATGGTGGCTTCGAGCAGCTGGGCCGCACCGCGAATGCCGGACAGCGGGTTCTTGATCTCATGGGCCAGCATCGCACCGAGCGCCGTGATCGAGCGGGCTGCCCCTCGATGCGTCAGCTGTCTGTCCATTTTTTCAGCAATTGTCCGTTCTTGCAGCATCAGCACGACGGCATCGCCCTGGCTGGGCAGCGGCGAGGCGAAGACGTCGACGATGCGGTCGGCCCCCAGACGCGGCGAGCCGAGGTCGAGCCGGTACTCGCTGACGCTGGCGCCGCGGCGCTGCACCTCCTCGACCAGCGCCAGAACCGGCGAGCCGAACGCGATGAGGTCGTCGAGCCGCTGGCGCTTCAGCACGACGGCGCTGGACTGGAAGAAATCCTCGGCGGCGGTGTTGGCGTAGAGGACGCCGTTGCGCTCGCCGATCACCACCACGGGCATCGGCAGCACGTTGAGGGCCTGCATCTCGATCGGATCGAGCAGGTAACCGTCCCTGCCTCTTCCGCCGCTCTCGGCGAACGCCATCGTCATACGCAATACCCCGGTTCAGGCCGCAGCGCGGCCGCAGGCAGGAGAGAACAGGCCGGCCAGCGCCGCGAGGGCCCGGGCGGGATCATCCGTGGTCAGCAGCAGACGCCGCGCCTCGGCATCGGGAGCCGCGCCGCTGAGCGCCGCCTCGTCGGCATAGGCCGCCAGATGCTTGCGGGCATGGCGCACGCCATGGGCCTTGCCCATCAGCGACAGCAGCCCCTCGTAATGCTCGCGGGCGACGTCATGCTTCTGCGCCAGCGTCGGCGCGGGAGCGGCGCGCCCGTCGAGCCCGGCCCCGATGGCGCCGACCAGCCAGGGCCGCCCCAGCGCCGCGCGACCGACCATGACCAGGTCGGCGCCCGAGCGGGCCAGGCAGGCTCTCGCATCGTCGAGGCTGTGAATGTCGCCATTGGCGACCAGCGGAAAATCCCCGACGGCCCGGACGGCGCTGATCGCCCCCCAATCGGCGACACCCTTGTAGAATTGCTGGCGCGTGCGGCCATGGACGGTGATGAGCCGAGCGCCGGAGGCGACCGCACGGCGCGCGAGTTCCGGCGCATTGCGGGAGGCATCATCCCAACCGAGGCGCATCTTGACCGTCACCGGCACCTTCACGGCGGCGACCGCCGCCTCGATCAGTGCGACCGCATGGTCGAGATCGCGCATCAGCGCCGAGCCGGCCCAGCCCCCCGTGACCTTCTTGGCCGGGCACCCCATGTTGATGTCGACGATCGCCGCGCCATTGGCTTCCGCCAGACGGGCCGCCTCGCCGAGCCAGTGCGGATCGCAGCCGGCGAGCTGAACGACATGCGGCGAGATGCCGGCGCCCTCGGCCCGCAGGCGCGCCTCCTCGCTGCCGCGCACGAACTCGTCGGAGGCGACCATTTCCGAGACGACGAGACCGGCCCCGAAACGAGCCGCGATCCGGCGCATGACAATGTCCGTCACCCCGGACATCGGCGCCAGAAGGGCGCGCGAGGCGAGGGTCACGGGCAGCGTTGCGGTCATGGCGGAGCCTGAATTAAAGGCAGCCTGCATTGTGCATATTTATTGGACAATGCTGCAGGAGCGCAAGAGACTCTCGCGAAATAGTGCACCGCATCAACGTCTGCTCCCCCGCATGCTCCGCTTCGGCCTCGGGGCTTGGCGGCGGTGCCGCCTGCGACTATCACCGAACCTCCTCCAGGACCAAGAGCCGTGCCCGCAGAACGAGATGACACCGCCGCTCCGGTCGCCGCACTCGTGGTCGCTGCGGGGCGGGGCCTGAGGGCCGGGTTCGAGGCACCCAAGCAATATCGCCTCCTCCGCGGCCGCCCGGTTCTTCGGCAGGCGCTGACGCCTTTTCTGGCCACGACCGGGATCCGGCGGATTGCCGTCGTGATCGGACCGGGCGACGAGGCGCGCTATGCCGATGCGGTGGCGGGGGTCGTGGACGACCGGCTCGCCGCGCCGACACCGGGCGGCGCGACCCGACAGGATTCCGTCCGTCTCGGGCTCGAGGCGCTGGCGGCCCAGGGGTTTCGCGGCACGGTGCTCGTCCACGACGCCGCGCGCCCCTTCCTCACCGAAGCGCTGGTGCGCAGTGCCATGACCGCGATCGGCGACGAAACCGTGGCCGCCATTCCCGTGATGCCGGTCACCGACACGATCAAACGCCTCGACGAGGCCGGCCGCATCGCGGAGACGCCGCCGCGCGACCGGCTGGTGAGCGTGCAGACCCCTCAGGCCTTCGCCTTCGTCCCGCTGCTCGCGGCGCATCGCAAGGCGGCGGCGGAGGGGTATGCCGGGTTCACCGACGATGCCGCGCTGATGGAATGGGCGGGGCATTCCGTCGCGACCTTTCCCGGGGAGCCCGCCAACATGAAGCTGACCCATCCCGAGGATTTTGCCCGCGCCGAAGCAGCGGGATCCGGCGGCCTTGGCGTGCGGGTCGGCACCGGCTACGACGTCCACGCCTTCACCGAGGGCGACCACGTCTGGCTCGGTGGCGTGCGCATCGCGCATGACCGTGGCGTGCTCGCCCATTCTGACGGCGACGTGGCGCTGCATGCGCTGACCGACGCGCTGCTCGGCGCGCTGGCCGCGGGCGACATCGGCACGCATTTCCCGCCCAGCGATCCGCAATGGCGCGGCGCCGCTTCGCATCGGTTCCTCACCTTTGCGGCCGAGCAGGTGCGGGCGCGCGGCGGCATCATCGACTTCCTCGATCTGACGCTCGTCTGCGAGGCGCCCAAGGTCGGCCCGCACCGCGAGGCGATGCGCGAGGCCATTGCCGCGGCGGCCGGCGTTCCGATCGGCCGGGTCGCGATCAAGGCGACGACCTCGGAGCGCCTCGGCTTCACCGGCCGCAAGGAAGGACTGGCCGCGCTCGCGACAGCGACGCTGCGCCTGCCCGATACGGAGGGCTGAGCCCATGTTCGACACCGAGACGACACGCCTCGCCACGGCGGTGCTGCAGGCCTGCCGGAAGAAGGGGATCACCGTCGCGACGGTCGAATCCTGCACCGGCGGACTCGTCGGCGGCGCGCTGACCGCGATCGCCGGTTCGTCCGACGTGGTGATGGGCGGTCTCATCACCTATTCGAACGAAGCGAAGACCGCTTTGGCTGGCGTTCCGAAGGCGCTGATCGACGTCCATGGCGCCGTCAGCGAGCCGGTGGCGCGGGCCATGGCGGCAGGGGGGCGCGGCGCGCTGTCATCCAGCCTGGCCGTGTCGATCACGGGCGTGGCCGGCCCCGGCGGCGGCAGCGAGGCCAAGCCGGTCGGCCTGGTCCATTTCGCCTGCGTGGGGCCCGCCGGCACGGTCCACCGCGAAATGCGGTTCGGCCCCCTCTCGCGCGACGAGATCCGGCGGCTCAGCGTGCTGACCGCGCTCGCCCTGCTCCAGGAAGCGGCCGAAGGCTGATGCCCCGGTCAGGGCGCCTCAGGACGCCGTGACCGCCCCCCGCGCGGCATCGCCGCCGTAGACGAGATCCGCCCGGCGCTCGAAGGCTTCGGCGAATTTGCGGAAGGCCTTGTCGAACATCGCCCCCATCAGCAGGCCGAGCATGCGGCTGGCGAATTCGTAGGAGATGAAGAAGCCGATCTCGCAGCCGCTCTCATGCGGCTTGAAGGTCCAGCGGTTCTCCAGGTAGCGGAACGGGCCGTCGACATATTCGACCAGGATCCGCAGATTGGCGGGATCGAGCGTGACGCGGCTGGTGAAGGTCTCGCGGATCGCCTTGTAGCCGACGGTCATGTCGGCCAGCAGCACCTCGCCGCCACCGTCCTGAGGCGTGCGGCGGCGCACCGTCAGACCCTCGCAAAGCGGCAGGAACTGCGGGTACTTCTCGACATCGGCGACGAGCGCGAACATCTGCTCGGGGGTGTGGCGCACCCGCCGGGCGCTGTTGAACATCGGCATCGGATCGGTGCCTTCTCAGCCGCGGCTGGCGGGGCCGATGCCGACCTTCGCCTCGCGAGCCGCGCGCAGCCGCGCGAAATCCTCGCCGGCATGATGCGAGGAGCGCGTCAGCGGCGTCGAGGACACCATCAGGAAGCCCTTCACATAGGCGATCGCCTCGAAGCCCTTGAACTCCTCGGGCGTGACGAAGCGGATCACCGCATGGTGCTTGCGCGAGGGCGCGAGATATTGGCCGATCGTGATGAAGTCGACATCGGCCGAGCGCAGATCGTCCATCAGCTGCAGGATCTCGTTCCGCTCCTCGCCGAGGCCGACCATGATGCCGGACTTGGTGAAGATCGTCGGGTCGAGCTCCTTGACCCGCTGCAGCAGCCGCAGCGAGTGGAAATAGCGCGCGCCGGGGCGCACCGTCAGATACTTGCCCGGGACCGTTTCGAGATTGTGGTTGAAGACGTCGGGCCTGGCCGCGACCACGACCTCGAGCGCGCCGGGCTTGCGCAGGAAGTCCGGCGTCAGGATCTCGATGGTGGTGCCGGGCGAAGCCTTGCGGATGGCGCGGATGACCCGCGCGAAATGCTCGGCGCCGCCATCCTTGAGGTCGTCGCGATCGACCGAGGTGATCACGACATGCTCGAGCCCGAGCTTGGCGACGGCCTGGGCGACCTTTGCCGGCTCGAGCGGGTCGAGCGGCTGGGGCACACCGGTCTTGACGTTGCAGAAGGCGCAGGCCCGCGTGCAGGTGTCGCCCATGATCATGAAGGTGGCGTGCTTCTTTTCCCAGCACTCGCCGATATTGGGGCAGCCCGCCTCCTCGCAGACCGTGACCAGCTTCTCGGCCTTCACGATCTTCTGGGTTTCAGCCCATTTCGGCGAGCCCGGCGCCTTGACGCGGATCCAGTCCGGCTTGCGCAGGATCGGGTTCTCGGGCCGCTTCTGCTTCTCCGGATGGCGCAGTTCCGCCGGGGCCGGAGCGGCCTCGGATTTCGGATTGCCGGCATTGGGGCGCGGATCGCGGTTGAGCAGGTCGAGGACGAGGGCCATCGGGACATAATCCATCGCGGCGGCCCCTGGCCGCCGCCTGATCCCTAGCTAATCGTCCCGGCCGCGCAGGGCAACCTTTGCCGCGCTGGCCGCCCTGTCGCAGGCGCGCTCACCCTGCCAGTCAGCGGCGCCCGCGTGCGGCGTTCCAGATCACGATGACGACGACCGCACCGGCGATCGCGGCCGCGAGCGTGCGCCAGAAGCCGAAGATCGGGATGTCCAGCAGCTCCGCCAGGCGGCTGCCGAGGAAGGAGCCGGCGACGCCGACGAGCATGTTGGTGAAGAGGCCATGGTCCGAGGAGGTGATCTTCTCGGCGATCCAGCCGGCGAGCATGCCGATGAAGATCGTGGCGAAGAAGCCATAGCCCGGCTGGGCCATGGTGGCGGCGAAGTTTTCCATTGTCGTCTCGTTCCCCAGTCCGTCCGCGGATCGCGCGGATGCCCCGCCACAACCTGGCGTGCGACCAAAGGTTCCCTAAGCGATGAAGCGCGCCAGCAAGACGACAAGAATGGCGCCGATGACCGCCATCGCCATCTCGTCGAGGCGGGCATAGCCCGTCCGGACGCGCCAGCCGGTCAGGCGGACCAGCCCCTGCCCGACCAGCATGCCGAGCAGGCCGACCACGGCGTGGCGCAGCAGTCCGCCCCCGCCGACGACGAGGCTGGCCACGAAGCCGGTCACCGTGCCGAGCGCGACGGTGGGCGCGATCACGCGCCAGTCGAGCACGAGGCCGCGACCCGGCGGCAGGATCTCGACCTGCTCGTCCGGCACGATCGTGTCGGGGTGTTTCGGTCTGCGGGTGCGCGGCGCCATCGCCGGGATATGCGGATCGGCCGGCGCGAAATCCAGAGGCGCTAGCGGACCATGCCGCCGAGCGCCGCGATCGAGGCTGAGGAGAGAGGCCCGTTGAAGTTATGCCCGCCGCCGACGATCTGAACGCGTGCCGGAAGGCCTCGGGCCTGCGCCTTCGCGACATAGTCCGTCGCCAGTTCGGGGCGCGTGTTGTCGTCGCCCTGCCCGGTCACCGCGACGATGGCGGTTCCGGGCGAGACGCCGGAGAGATAGTCGACCGGCGATTGCGACGAGAAGCCGCCTCGCCGGCCGCGGCTGGCATACCAAGCCCCGACATCGCAGGGGCAGGCGGCCAGGACGATGCCGTTCAGCAGGCCGGGATCGCTGCCGGCGATCACGCCGATCGTGCCGGCGCCGCCGGAATGGCCCAGCGCCACCGCGCCGCGCGCGCCATAACGCTGCTTCAGCTCACGGATCGCGCCCGCGACCGCGCGGTTGTTCCCGGAATGGAAGGTGTCGCGCCGGCCATTGTCGGAGCCCGCGCTCTGCCGCCCGCCGCGGTCGTAATAGCCCGGCCGCAGCAGGGCGATCGCGACCACGTTCTTGCGCGAGGCGGCGAACTGCCGGGCATGAGCCCACATATAGTCCGCCGGCCCACCCGCCGAGACGTCGCCATGGATGAAGAAGGCGAGCACCGGACGGCCTGCGCCCGGTGCCGGCCCGAAGGCCTCGTAGACCAGGCCGTTGGCGCAGCCTGCGCCTTCGCAGGCCCGCGCCGGGGACCAGGCTGTCAGCAGAGCCAGCACCGCCAATCCTAGAGAAAGCCGCTTCATCGTGACCGTCCCCCTCCGTCCGGCAGGCGCTCGTCTGTTGTCCCTTACGCGTTCAGCGCCTTGCCATAGGCGTCGAGCACGCTCTCCTTCATCACCTCCGAGATCGTCGGATGCGGGAAGACCGTGTGCATCAGCTCTTCCTCGGTGGTCTCGAGGTTCATCGCCACGACGAAGCCCTGGATCAGTTCGGTGACCTCGGGCCCAACCAGATGGGCGCCGAGCAGCTTGCCGGTCTTGGCGTCGAAGATCGTCTTGGCGAGGCCGGAATCCTCGCCGAGCGCCACCGCCTTGCCATTGGCGACGAAGGGGAAGCGGCCGACCTTGATCTCGTGTCCGGCAGCCTTGGCCTTGGCCTCGGTCAGGCCGACGCTGGCGATCTGCGGGTGGCAATAGGTGCAGCCCGGGATCATCGTCTTGTCCATCGGGTGCGGATGCAGGCCCTTGATCGCCTCGACGCAGATCACGCCCTCATGCTCGGCCTTGTGGGCGAGCATCGGCGGGCCGGCGACGTCGCCGATGGCATAGAGACCCTTCACATTGGTGCGGCAGAGATCGTCGATGACGATGCAGCCGCGATCGGTCTTCACGCCGAGCGCCTCGAGCCCGAGATTCTCGATGTTGCCGACGACTCCGACGGCCGAGATCATGCGGTCGGCGGTGATCGTCTGCTTGCCGCCCTTCTCGTCCTCGATATGCGCGGTGATGGAGTCCGCCCCCTTCTCGACCTTGGTGACCTTGGCCGAGGTCAGGATCTTGATGCCCTGCTTCTCAAAGGCCTTGCGGGCGAAGGCACCGATTTCGGCATCCTCCACGGGGACGACCTGCGGCATCACCTCGACCACCGTCACCTCGACGCCCATGGTCCGGTAGAAGGAGGCGAACTCGATGCCGATGGCGCCCGAGCCCATCACGAGCAGGGACTTCGGCAGCTTGGCCGGCACCATCGCCTCGAAATAGGTCCAGATCAGCTTGCCGTCCGGCTCGATGCCGGGCAGCGCGCGCGGGCGGGCGCCGGTCGCGACGATGATGTGGTCGGCGGTGTAGGTGCCCTCGCCCTTGGCGTTCTTCGGCGGCGGCACCTGCGGCTGCATCGCCGGCTTCTTCGTCGGCGCGACCTGGACCGTGCCGGGCTTGGTCAGCACCGCCTCGCCCCAGATCACGTCGACCTTGTTCTTTTTCATCAGGAACTGGACGCCGTTGTTCATCCGCGCCGCGATGCCGCGCGAGCGCTTCACCACCGCTTCGAGATCGGCCTTGAAGGTGCCCTCCAGCACCAGCCCGTAATCCTTGGCGTGCTGGCCATAGTGCAGAATCTCGGCTGACCTCAGAAGCGCTTTCGTCGGGATGCAGCCCCAGTTCGAGCAGATGCCGGCGAGATGCTCGCGCTCGACGATCGCGGTCCGGAAACCGAGCTGCGCCGCGCGGATCGCCGCGACATAGCCGCCGGGGCCGGAGCCGATGATGATGATGTCGTAGTCGGACATGTTACCGATCCTTCTTGAACGCCCGAACGATGGCTGCGCAACGACCAAGCCGGTTCACGGCCGCGCCGGCCCGACGCGCTTTTGCAGGGCTGCCAGTGTCGTCGCGTCCTTCCCAAGCGGAAACGGCGCCTCGCTCCGGCTCGCCAGCCCGAAGATGTCGCCCTTGCGACTGTCCTTCACGGCTGCTCGCTGCGTCGCATAGGGACTGCACTCATACCCGCCGCCGCGATGGTTGGTCGCCGGATTGAAGGTATTGGGCGCGTAGCGGAAGCAGAGATAACTCAGCTTGATCTGACCGCGATAGCGACCATCCTGAGGATCGTCGATCTCTGCAGAGGCATTCTCCCACAGCACGGCAGCCGAGCCGCGCAGAACGGCCGTGTTGCCGGGATACCAGAGATAGGTGGTTCCGCTGCGGCTGATGTATTCGATCTGCGGGCCGTGCTGGGGGCTGTAGGTGAGGAAGGTCCGGTCGGCCAGATAGGCGGCGACGGTCTCGGGATCGGCCTCCGCCTTGGGAGAACCCGCGACCAGGACGTTCCGGGCCGTGTAGGCCGATTGCGTCATGGCCGGTCGGGCCGCGAACATGCGTCCCATCGGGCGTCGGAATTCGCGAGCAACGGCGGGGCTGAACGCGACCACCGGCGGATGGTCCCCCGTGCTCGCCACCGCTTGGCCAACGGCGCCAGGCTGAGCCTCGCCGACGCTTGTGCACCCGGCGACGGCCAGAAGGCCGACCATCAGGAGCACTGAACGCCCCATCCCCGTGTCAGCCCTTCTCATTGGATGATCGTTCCCAAGCCCAAGACGTTGCCGCGGCTGTTGCGGATACGGGTGAAGGTCGAGACCGCTGTACAGGTCACGGTTCTCCCGGAGTGCTGGACAAGCACCGCGCTTCGGCCGGGCGAGATATCGGTATAGTCGCCGAATACGCACACGCCGGGCCCATTCAGTCCCTTGGGCCGTGCGAGGATGCCCCATTTGAGCCTCCGCGTGCCACGCTCGGGCGCCACCTGCACCGCCTGGCCTCCTGGCCCGAAATAGATCGTGCCGCGAAGATTGCCTTCGCTGGCTGCAAAGAAGGTTCGATCGACGATCTGGAGTCCGGCCGTTCGAATGATCTTCGCGTCTTGTTCGGAGGGCTTGCCGTCCTGCGCGCTTGCGCCCCCCGCCGATCCCAGGATCAGGACGAGCGCAGCAAGTCCGCGCCGCAGAATTGCGGCCAACGAGCCCGGCCATGTCGTCGTCCCGATCCGATCAACCATGGCCGCCCTGGTCTCGTTAGCCAGCATCATTGGTCCGCAATACGCCCCGCGGCCCGCCGCGGCGGGAACACCCACCCGGCGACGCTCACACGAGCATCGCCATCGGCTTCTCGATATAGCCCTTGAAGGCCGCCAGCAGCTCGGCGCCCAGCGCGCCGTCGACGGCGCGGTGGTCGGTCGAGAGCGTTACCGACATCACGGTGGCGACCGCGAGCTGGCCGCCCTTGACCACGGCGCGCTGCTCGCCGGCGCCGACCGCCAGGATCGTCGCATGCGGCGGGTTCACGATCGCGGCGAAGTCCTTGACCCCGAACATGCCGAGATTGGAGACCGCCGTGGTGCCGCCCTGATACTCCTCGGGCTTGAGCTTGCGGGCCTTGGCGCGGGCGGCATAGTCCTTCATCTCGTTCGAGATCTGGCTCAGCGTCTTGTGGCAGGCGTCGCGGATGATCGGGGTGATCAGCCCGCCGGGAATCGAGACGGCGACGCCGACATCGGCGTGCTTGTGCTTGAGCATGGCGTTCTCGGTCCAGCTCACATTGGCATCCGGCACCGCCTTCAGCGCCAGCGCCAGCGCCTTGATCACCATGTCGTTGACCGAGAGCTTGTAGGCCGGCTTGCCGTCCTTCTCGGGCGCGGCGGCGTTGAGTTCGCCGCGCAGCTTGAGCAGGGCGTCGAGCTCACAATCCACGGTGACGTAGAAATGCGGGACGGTCTGCTTGGCCTCGAGCAGGCGGCGCGCGATCGTCTTGCGCATCCCGTCATGCGGGACCTCCTCATAGGAGTCCGGCGCGAAGAGCTTCTTGACCTGCTCGTCGGAGGGGCCGGTCGCCAGCGGCGCAGCGGCGGGCTTCGGCGCGGCCGCCGGAGCCGCCGTTGCCGGCGCTGCAGCCGGAGCGGCCTTGCCGCCGCCGCCGGTCTTGGCGGCCTCGACATCCTTCTCCACGATGCGGCCATGGGGGCCCGAGCCCTGCACCTTCGACAGGTCGAGCCCGGCCTCCTTGGCGAGCCTGCGCGCCAGCGGCGAGGCGAAGGGGCGCTCGCCGGAGGACAAGGCCGGCGGAGCGGCCGGCGCAGCCTTGGGCGCCTCGGCCTTGGGAGACTCGGCAGCTTTTGGCGCCTCGGCCTTGGCCGGCGCGCTGGCGGCGCTCGCATCCTCGCCTTCGGCGGCGATCACGCCGATGATCTCGTTGACGGCGACATCGGCCGTGCCCTCCGGCACGACGATCTTCGCCAGAATGCCCTCGTCGACGGCCTCGACCTCCATCGTGGCCTTATCGGTCTCGATCTCGGCGATGATGTCGCCGGACTTGATCGCGTCGCCTTCCTTCTTCAGCCACTTGGCGAGATTGCCCTTCTCCATCGTGGGAGAGAGCGCGGGCATCAGGATGTTCGTTGGCATGATTGATCAACCTGCGCTGTTTGGACGCCCAACGATCGAGCATTCGGTGACGCGACCCTGCGATTGGCACGGCAGGACACGCGCCGGGTTTGACGCTCTTTCAGGGATCGCGACTGAATAGTCATATACATTCGAGGTGTTGCGGCACTTCACGAGCCACTGGCTCGATCCGTTTGGCGAATAACCTGCCGGCGCGCTCGCGACGACGTCGCATGTCTCGCCCCAGACCTTCCTAATCCATCCCGCGAGACGCGTGTGCCGGGCGCTCTCGCCGAGTTCCTTGAACTGAACGGTCGAGATGCCTGCCGGCCCCGTCTCGACCCGCTTGCTGGCCTCGTTGCGTGCATTGGGCGACATCTGCCGCAACTGCATCGACGCCTGTGACGAGACACATGCGGAGAGGCCGAGAGACAGAAGCGCTGCGATCGCGACGCTGTGTGTTGGAATGATGGCCATCGTCAGCTCCGGTAGCAGACGGCCTTGGCCGCCGCGACGACCTCGCCGATGTTCGGCAGAGCCAGCTTCTCGAGGTTCGCGGCATAGGGCATCGGCACGTCCTTGCCGGTGACGCGGGCGACGGGCGCATCGAGGTAGTCGAAGGCGGCTTCCATGATCCGCATGCCGATCTCGGCGGTGACGCCGGACTGCGGGAAGCCCTCCTCGACCGCGACGCAGCGATTGGTCTTCTGGATCGAGGCGACCACGGTCTCGATGTCCATCGGACGGATCGTGCGCAGGTCGATGACCTCGGCCTCGATGCCCTCCTTGGCCAGCGCCTCGGCGGCGCCGAGCGCATAGGTCATGCCGATGCCGAAGGAGACGATGGTGACGTCGGTCCCCGGGCGGGCGACCTTGGCCTTGCCGATCGGGATCAGGAAGTCATCGCCCTTGGGCACGTCGAAGGAGCGGCCGTAGAGGATCTCGTTCTCGAGGAAGATGATCGGGTTGGGGTCGCGGATGGCGCTCTTGAGCAGGCCCTTCGCGTCGGATGCGCTGTAGGGCATCACCACCTTGAGGCCGGGCACGTTGGAGTACCAGGCGGCATAGTCGTGGCTGTGCTGGGCGCCGACGCGGGCGGCCGCGCCGTTGGGGCCGCGGAAGACGATCGGGCAGCCCATCTGGCCGCCGGACATGTAGAGCGTCTTGGCGGCGGAGTTGATGATCTGGTCGATCGCCTGCATGGCGAAGTTGAAGGTCATGAACTCGACGATCGGGCGCAGGCCGGTCAGCGCGGCGCCGACGCCGATGCCGGCGAAGCCATGCTCGGTGATCGGCGTGTCGATGACGCGCTTGGGGCCGAACTCCTGCAGCAGCCCCTGCGTGACCTTGTAGGCGCCCTGGTATTCCGCGACCTCCTCGCCCATGACGAAGACGTCGCCGTCGCGGCGCATCTCCTCGGCCATCGCGTCGCGCAGCGCCTCGCGGACGGTCATGCTGACGATCTCGGCGCCGGCCGGGAATTCCGACGAGGCGTCGTAGGCCTTGGCCTGGGCCGGCACGGTCGCAGGCGCCGCGGCGGCGGGAGCCGCTGCCGCGGGGGCCGTGGGCGCGGGGGCCGGCGCAGCCGCGGGTGCGGGCGCCGCCGCCTTCGCATCCTCGCCTTCGGCGGCGATGATGCCGATCGGCGTGTTGACGGCGACGTTCTCGGTACCGTCGGCGACCAGGATCTTGGCGAGGATGCCCTCGTCGACGGCCTCGACCTCCATGGTCGCCTTGTCGGTCTCGATCTCGGCGATGATGTCACCCGCCTTGACGCTGTCGCCCTCGGCCTTCAGCCACTTGGCGAGCTTGCCCTGCTCCATGGTGGGCGAAAGGGCAGGCATGAGAATGTCGATCGGCATGAACGCACCCGGAATGATTGGACGAGGCGAAAGGGGAAGGCGGTGCGGCGCGGCCCTCAGGCCTTCGCCGGCTCCAGCAGGATGTCCGTGAACAGCTCCGACGGATCGGGCTCGGGGTCGTGCGTCGCGAATTCGGCCGCGTCGTTGACGATCTCGCGGACCTTGGCGTCGATCGCCTTGAGCTCGTCCTCGCCGACCTTGAAGTCACGGGTCAGGCGGCCCCTCACCTGCTCGATCGGATCGTGCTCCTCGCGCATGCGCTGGACCTCGTCCTTGGAGCGGTACTTCGCCGGGTCCGACATGGAGTGACCGCGATAGCGGTAGGTCTGCATCTCGAGGATGTAGGGGCCCTTGCCGCTGCGGGCGTGCTCGATGGCGCGGGTCGCGGCGTCGCGCACGGCGCGGACATCCATGCCGTCGACCTGCTCGCCGGGAATCCCGAAGGAGACGCCGCGGCGGGAGAAATCGGTCTGGGCCGAGGCGCGGCTCACCGCCGTGCCCATGGCGTAGCGGTTGTTCTCGATGATGAACACGACCGGCAGCTTCCAGAGCTGGGCCATGTTGAAGCTCTCATAGACCTGGCCCTGATTGGCCGCGCCGTCGCCGAAATAGGCGAGCGAGACGCGCCCGTCCTCGCGGTACCAGTTGGCGAAGCCCAGCCCCGTGCCGAGCGAGACCTGGGCGCCGACGATGCCGTGGCCGCCATAGAAGTTCTTCTCGCGGGAGAACATGTGCATCGAGCCGCCCTTGCCGCGCGAATAGCCGCCGCGCCGACCGGTGAGCTCGGCCATCACGCCGCGCGATTCCATACCGCAGGCGAGCATATGGCCATGGTCGCGATAGCCGGTGATGACCTGGTCGCCCTCCTTGGACGCCATCTGCATGCCGACGACGACCGCCTCCTGCCCGATGTAGAGGTGGCAGAAACCGCCGATCAGGCCCATGCCGTACATCTGGCCGGCCTTCTCCTCGAAGCGGCGGATCAGTAGCATCTCGCGATAGGCGTGCAGATCCTCTTCCTTGCTGAAGACGGCCATGTTGCTGGGCGCGGCGGCGGCTGCCTTGTCGGCGCCGGTCTTGGCCGTTCGCGCCTTGGCCGGCTTGGCGGCGGATTTGACGGGGGCGGCAGCTTTCGTCTTGCGCGCGGCAACGGCCATCGGCGGTCCTCCAAGGTCACTCGACTTGGTTGTAGAGGATCGCAAAACCCTTGGCGAGGCGGCTATCTCGCATTGCAGCATCAGCCAAGCCCTTGCAAAGGCTTGGCTTTCATAACGTAACCGAAATCGAGTTAATCGATACGTCCGGGACTATTTGCCGGCGTTCCGGAAGCCCCTCAGCGACCCATCAGGATGACGTCGTTCTTGTGGACGCGCCCGAGGCTCTCGCGGGCGCGTTCCTCGAGCACGTCGCGGTCGACCGCCTCGTCCCGGACCAGCGACAGCCGGTGCTCCCAGAGCTTGCGCTCGGCGGTCAGGCCGGCGAGTTCCGCCTCCATCTCGCGCAGCGAGTCGTGCAGCGTGTCGCGAGCCTCCAGGCCGCGCGAACCGTGCTGGGCATGGAACATGAAATAGCTCACCGACGCGCCCGACACGAGGTAGAGCGCGAGGGTGACGAGAAAGGATCGGACGCCGCGGCGGATGACCATGCCGGCAAGGGTTAGGCCGGGTTGGTTTCCGACCGGTTAACGGGCCGGCACGATCACGCGAGCGGCGCCGTCCGGCTGCGGCGGACCGCCCTTCGCCACCGCGGTGATCTCCGCCTCCAGCCGTCGCGCGATCGGCAGGCGGAAATGCAGCGGGTCCCAATAGTTGTCGTCGTGCAGCGTGATCGGCGAGGGCCGGGCATAGTCGATGAGGGCGGCCCCGCGGCGGGCCGCCAGCGCAGCGACGGCGTCCTTGCAGGCGGCCTCGCGCTGATCGGCGACAGAGCCGGCGCGGGGCTGTGTCACGTGATGGGCCGGCGGCATCACGAGCAGCAGGCGCGTGCCGGCGGGGAATTTCGCCAGCGCGCCGTCGAGCCAGTCCAGCGCCGGAAAGCGCCACTGCGCCCGGGTCGCGGCCGGCACGGGCTCGGCGGGAACGAGCGGGCCCGGATCGGGCCCGGGCGCGGCGCCGCCATAGAGATGCCAGCGCGCCCGCGCCGCGTCGTACAGCTCTTCGGGCGGCGTGAAGACCTCGTAGCCGTCGCCGCGGATCCGCTCCGGCATCAGCCCGAGCCGGTGCGCCAGCAGCCGGCCGGCGATCTCGAGCGTGGTCAGATTCATCAACTCCGCCCAGTCGCGCCAGCGGATGCCGTCATAGAGCCAGGGGGGAAAGGGCCGCGGCGTCAGGCGCTTGGCCTCGTCGGTGGCATCGGCCTCGCACCACGTGCCGTCGATGCCCCAGAGAACCGTCTTCGGCGCCCTGACCTGGCCGGCGAAGAGCGCCGCCATCTGCACCTGTTCCCAGGGCGTGGCGGCGTTCATCGCCAGATTGGCGAAGCGCCCGCCGATTCCGCGGGACAGGATCGCGGGGTCGAGAAGGCGCATGGTCGACGTGCCGAGGACGGCCGAGTCGAAGCCGCCCGAACGGACGAGCTGCGGGTACATGAAGCGCTGGTTGATATCCATCAGCGGGCGCGGAGACTGTCCGGCCGAGACGCGCAGGCCGAAGGGATCGAGGGCGGCCGCGAATCCCCACAGCACCAGAAGCGTCGCCAGCGCCGCGCCGAGAAACCACGCCGTCCAGCGTGTCCAGACCGCTTCCGCCCGCGTTTCCGGCGCCTGTTCCATGCCTCTCCCGTTCCGATCAGCCCTGCGGCGGCGCGCCGCCCGTCCGGCCGGCGCGCCGCAATGCCGCGCTTCTGGCACGGATTCCGTCGCCGGAACAATGTTGACCCGCGGGCGGGGCGTCCGTATGTCAGCGCCGGTGAGGGCGGGTAGCTCAGTGGTAGAGCACGTGACTTTTAATCATGTGGTCGAGGGTTCGATCCCCTCCCCGCTCACCATGCGCCGGATCGGAACAGCCGCGCACGCCTGAGATCGCACGCGCCCCGGCTGCGCATCCTACGCCCCGCACCTCTCCGTCGAGCGCGCGCTTCTCAGCCGAGGCGCTTGGTCGGCATCCGCGGGCCGGGAACGGGCCCGGGATGTGGCGCGCGGTACGGTTTCCCGCGCTCGTGGTACTCGCGGTAGCTTCCGAGCCCGAGCGCCGGCCAGCCCGGATCGACATAGCCCATCACCTCGTCACAGCGATGCCGCTGGCGTTCGGCTGCGGAGGTGGCATCGGCACACATGATCACCTGGCCGCGTTGCCAGAAGGCGCCGGCGGGTGCGATGCCCGCGACGGTGAGACCCAGCGCGAGCCCGATGCAGCCCGTCAGCGATCGCGTCATGTGGGTGCCCTTCTGGCGCTGGCGACGGCGCCCGGCCGTCCTCGACGGCGCATGACGCCGCCAAATCCTTTGAGGAAGGCTTAAGCGCCGATATCGCCCCCCGGGAACAAGACGACGGCAGGCGGGTAGACCGCAGAGTGCACCGAAATCGGAGCTTGCCCATGCGCGTCCGTGTCGACCAGCCCGCTCATCCGGGCGAACGGAAACAGCTGCGGATCCGGATCGAGACTCTCGAGGATTACGAACAGGCGACGCGGCGGATCGCGGCACTCGACAGCGCCAGCCGGGGCGAGGCGGAGGAACGCGAGCGCGCGGCGCTCGTCGAGGCCGTCGCCGCCTGGGACCGGCGCCATGACGACGCCTCGGGTTGGACCGACACGCCCTGAACGCTCATCTGCGTCCGGCGTCCGGTCAGATATCGTTACTGGAGTTCAGCTCGCTCGGACGCAGCCCCTCATCGACGGCAGCGCTCGAATTGGCCGGGCCGGTGAATGACTGGCTGATCCACTGGCGCAGGATCGCCGACAGCGCATCCGAGCGGGTCGCAGAAGGCCCCAGATCGCGGCAGTAGCGATCAAGCGCAGCCGCCTCGTCGGCCTCGAGCGCGATGGTCACGGCGGTGTCGCTCATGTCGAGTGTCTTTCCCGAGGCCTGCCGGTTCGGCGATGCCGGCGTAACGCCCGGATCTCATCGTGGTCCCCCCGCAAATGCGGCCGTCTCTGACCAGATTCCTGCAAAAAAGATCGCCAACGACGGTGAACCTTCGTCCCGTTCGCCGGTTGATCCGGCAAGCCGCCGCGAGGCGGACCGATCTGCAACGCGATACCGAGGAGGACCTCATGTTCAAGCACCCCATCGCAGCGACCTCGCTGGCTCTGGCCCTGATGAGCGCGACCGCCATTGCCCAGACCGCAGCGCCGAGCGCTCCGAGCGCCGCGCCCAGCACCGTCGCCCCCTCCTCGACGGCGCCCGCCGTCACCGGCACCCAGACGCTCGCCGCCCAGGACCAGGCGATCCGCGGCCACTGGCGTGCCTCGAAGCTGATGGGCGTCGATATTTACGGGCCCGACAATGAGAAGGTCGGCGACGTAACGGAGGTCCTGATCGACAAGTCCGGCCGGATCACCGGCGTCACGGTCGGCGTCGGCGGCTTCCTCGGCATTGGCACGAAGGATGTCGCGGTGAAGTTCGAGGAGATCAACTGGAGCATGCAGCCGATGGCCTCGACGGCCACCGGGACGGCTGCGACCGCGCCGCGCGCGACCGGCACCGCCTCCACCACCGCGATGGACCCGATGTATCCGGACCACGGCAAGATCAACATGACCAAGGATCAGCTCAAGGCCGCTCCGGCCGTGACCTATTCCAACACCTGATCCGGCCTTTCGGCCCCAGGTCTGAGGCCCGCCCGCAAGGGCGGGCCTTTCTTGTCAGCGCTCCGCGTCGCGTCAGTCGTCCCGCCCGGCGCCCTGTAGCGCGCGAAGGAGCGGCGGGATCGACTCGGGCAAATCGTCGGCGATGAGGCCCACGCCCCGCTCCTCTCCGGCCCGCCCATGGAGCCAGACAGCGGCACAGGCCGCCTCGAAGCCCGGCATGCCCAGGGCGAGCAGCCCCGCCACCATCCCGCCGAGCACGTCGCCCGACCCCGCCGTCGCCAGCGCCGGGCAGCCGGTCGTGTTGATCGCGGCGCGCCCGTCCGGGGCGGCGATGACGGTGTCAGCCCCCTTCAAAACGACGATCGCCCCGATCCCAGCCGCCGCCCGACGGGCCCGGTCGAGCTTGGAGCCGCCGCCCGCCTGCCCGAACAGCCGGGTGAACTCGCCCTCATGCGGCGTCAGCACGCATGGGGCGCCGCGCCGGGCCGTCTGGCGCGCGGTCCGTGCGGCCGACCCCGCCAGGATCGTCAGCGCATCGGCATCGAGCACCGCGGGGACTGAAGAGTGCAGCACGGCCGCGACGGCCTCCCGCGCCTCGCCATCCAGCCCCAGCGCCGGCCCGACCAGCACGGCGGAAAGCCGCGGCTCGGCCAGCCGCCGCTCCAGCGCGGCGCGGTCCGCCACAGCCCGCTGCATCAGCGCATCCGGGCCCCGCGCCGCATGGGCCGCCAGCGCCTCCGGCCGGCAGGCAATCGTCGCGAGCCCCGCCCCGATCCGTAGCGCCGCCCGTGCGCCGAGCCGCGGCGCGCCGACGCCCGAAAGGCCGCCGGCAATGACCAGAACCGAGCCCCGGCGATACTTGTGCGTATCCGGCGCCAGCACCGGGAAGCTCCCGCGCCACAGGCCGGGCGCGTTGCGAAAGAGCACGGCAGGCCGCTCCGGCGTGAAGACGAGGTCGGCGCGGATGCCGATCTCGGCGAGCGTGACCGTCCCGCAGAGCGAGCGACCCGGCATCAGCAGATGCCCGGGCTTGAGGCGAAAGAAGGTCACCGTCTCGATGGCCCGGATCACCGGCCCTTCGCTGCCGCCCGTATCGCCTGACAGGCCGCTCGGCACGTCGACGGCGACGACCGGGCGGCCGGCGGCATTCACCGCCTCGACCAGTTCCGCCACCTCACCGTCCAGCGGCCGGTTGAGCCCCGCCCCATAGAGGGCATCGACGATCAGGCCGTAGTCCTGCGGCCGCAGGCTCCCGATCGGCTCGACGGGTCCCGTCCAGGCGGCGGCCATGTCGGCGGCATCGCCGGACAGCGCATGCCGGCTTCCCGCCAGCGCGAGCGTCACCGGGCGGCCGCGCCGGGCCAGCAGCCGCGCCGCGACGAAGCCGTCGCCGCCATTGTTGCCGGGGCCACAGAGAACGAGGATTCGCGCGCCCGGAGGCGTGCGGCGATCGACGGCGTCGGCCACCGCCCGGCCCGCACGCTCCATCAGGGTGAGGCCCGGCGTTCCGGCGGCGATCGCGGCCCTGTCGGCGGCCGCCATGCCGGCGACGTCGAGCAGCGCGAGTTCGGAGTCGGTGGCGGTGGTCATGGCCCATCATCCCGGAGCGGCCAGGTGCGGGCAAGGGTCGGGCCCCAGCCCGCGGTTGAACACCGATTGTGCATTTGCCTATTTTATGAACTGTTTTCTGCCCCATCATCGCGCAGCCGGCTCATCGCTGTTGCGTAGCGAGAGCCGGGCGCCGATGCTATGAGCAGTGAGACAATGTTCTCCGCCGTCGTCGGCGGTCCCGCCCGGGCCTGGACCGGGCGCCCGGAGGCGGCGGTTCGGCGGAAAACGGCGGGTCCCGGCCGATCCGGGATCACTTTCGGCGCAAGGAGGCCGGTCGGCGCATGAAGAAGATCGAAGCGATCATCAAGCCGTTCAAGCTGGACGAGGTGAAGGAGGCGCTTCAGGAGGTCGGCCTGCAGGGCATCACCGTTCTCGAGGCCAAGGGCTTCGGACGGCAGAAGGGCCACACCGAACTCTATCGCGGCGCCGAATACGTCGTCGACTTCCTGCCGAAGGTGAAGATCGAGATCGTGCTGGCCGACGAGATGGTCGACGGCGCGATCGAGGCCATCATGAAGGCCGCGCAGACCGGCCGGATCGGCGATGGCAAGATTTTTGTATCGACGGTGGAGGGGGCGATCCGCATCCGCACCGGAGAAACCGGCGCGGACGCGATCTGAGGGCTCATCCCGACCCGCATGTTCGTCGGCCCGGCGGTCATAGGACCCCGCGGATCGCATGAGTTGAGAAACGACCATAAGAGGAATGCTGAGATGAAGAACGCCAAGGATGTCCTCAAGGCGATCAAGGACAACGACGTCAAATATGTCGACTTCCGCTTCACCGACCCGCGCGGCAAGTGGCAGCATGTGACGTTCGACGTCACGATGATCGACGAGGACATCTTCGCCGAGGGCACGATGTTCGACGGCTCCTCGATCGCCGGCTGGAAGGCGATCAACGAGTCCGACATGCTGCTGATGCCCGATCCGACGACGGCCGTGATGGATCCGTTCTTCTCGGCGGCCACGATGGTCATCACCTGCGACGTGCTCGAGCCGGCGACCGGCGAGCCCTATGGCCGTGACCCGCGCGGCATGGCCAAGAAGGCCGAGGCCTATCTGAAGTCGACCGGCATCGGCGACGCCATCTATGTCGGCCCCGAGGCCGAGTTCTTCGTCTTCGACGACGTCAAGATCGCCGCCGACCCCTACAACACGGGCTTCAAGCTCGACAACGTCGAGCTGCCGATCAACGGCATGACCGAGTACGAGGGCGGCAATCTCGGCCACCGCATCGCCACCAAGGGCGGCTACTTCCCCGTCCCGCCGCAGGACTCGGCGCAGGACATGCGCGGCGAGATGCTCGCGGCCATGGCGGCCATGGGCGTCAAGGTCGAGAAGCACCATCACGAGGTCGCCTCGGCCCAGCACGAGCTCGGCATGAAGTTCGACACGCTGACGCTGATGGCCGACCAGATGCAGGTCTACAAATACGCCATCCACAACGTCGCGCAGAGCTACGGCAAGACCGCGACCTTCATGCCGAAGCCGATCTATGGCGACAACGGCTCGGGCATGCACGTCCACCAGTCGATCTGGAAGAACGGCAAGCCGATCATGGCCGGCAACAAGTATGCCGACCTGTCGCAGGAGTGCCTCTGGTACATCGGCGGCATCATCAAGCACGCCAAGTCGCTGAACGCCTTCACCAACCCGTCGACCAACTCCTACAAGCGTCTGGTCCCGGGCTATGAGGCGCCGGTGCTGCTGGCCTATTCGGCCCGCAACCGCTCGGCCTCCTGCCGTATTCCGTGGACGACCTCGCCGAAGGCCAAGCGCGTCGAGGTCCGCTTCCCCGACCCGATGGCGAACCCCTATCTCGCCTTCGCGGCCATGCTGATGGCTGGCATCGACGGCATCGTGAACAAGATCGATCCGGGCCCGGCCATGGACAAGGATCTCTACGACCTGCCGCCGCGCGAGCTGAAGAAGATCCCGACGGTCTGCGGCTCGCTGCGCGAGGCGCTGGAGGCGCTCAAGAAGGACAACGCCTACCTCAAGGCCGGCGGCGTCTTCAACGACGACTTCATCGAGAGCTATATCGAACTGAAGATGCAGGACGTGGCGCGCTTCGAGATGACGCCGCACCCGGTCGAGTTCGCGATGTACTACTCCTACTGAGGATTTCGGCCGCCCTCCGGGGCCGGCCGCGAGCTTCCTCCCGACCGCGGTCCGCGCGGTCCACCTTCGCAGCCGGGGTGGCGACACCCCGGCTGTTTTTTCGACTCCGGCCGGCCGGGCCCCCTCCGCTGGTCCACAGCCCGGCAACGCCGTCTTTACGCGGCTGCGGCATGGTCGCGGCCGATGCGCGGGGCGGCCGCGCCGCGGAGAGAGCTGCGCGTGACGACCATCCACATCAACGGGCGCTTCCTGGCGCAGCCGCTGACCGGCGTGCAGCGCTTCGCCCGCGAACTGACGCAGGCGCTCGACCGGCGCATCGCCCGCGGCGCGGTCCCTCCCGCTCTGGCGCGCGCTGCGTGGCGGCTGGTGGTGCCGCAGGATGCTGCGACGGATTTTCCGCTGGAGGCGATCGGGCTCGAGCGTCTCGGCGGCGGCAGCGGCCATCTCTGGGAGCAGACGGCGCTGGCCTGGCACAGCCGCCACGCGCTCCTGCTCGGCTTCGGCGGCAGCGGGCCCCTTCTGCACCGCGGGCAACTCACCGTGATCCACGACGTCACCATTGTGAGGCATCCCGAGTCATTCAGCCCTGCCTACCGGCTGTTCCATCGGCTGCTCGGCACCGTGCTGACGCGTACGGCCACGGTGGCGACGGTGTCGGATTTCTCGCGTCGCGAGATCGGCGCCGTCTTCGGAGTCGATCCGACGGGCATCGCCGTCATTCCCAACGCCACCGACCACTTCGCCGCTCTGGCGCCCGACGAGAGCATCCTGCAGCGGCTCGGTCTGGCGGGGGACGATTACTTCCTGCTGGTCGGCACGCTGAAGCCGAACAAGAACGTCGCCTTCGCGATCCGCGCCTTCGAGGCGCTGGGCGCCGCGGGGCAGAAGCTCGTCATTGTCGGCGGCGTGCACGCGCACGTCTTCAAGGGCGGCGGCTACGGCACGGGCGAGAGCCTCGTCTTCGCCGGGCGGCTGGAGGATGCGGAGATCGCGGCCCTGGAGAGACGCGCGACAGCCTTCCTGTTCCCGAGCCTCTATGAGGGGTTCGGCATTCCGCCGCTGGAGGCGATGTCGCAGGGGTGTCCCGTGCTGGCGTCCGACATTCCTCCGGTCCGGGAGGCCTGCGGCGACGCCGCTCTGTATTTCGATCCGCACGACGAGACGACGCTGGTGGCCGCGATGCGGCGCATGCTCGACGAGCCGGGCCTGCGCGCGGTGCTGGCGGGGCGCGGCCATGACAATGGCGCCCGCTTCTCCTGGGATCGCAGCGCCGGGGCGCTGCTCGACGTCGTCGCGACGCTGTCTGTCCGCCGCTGATCAGCGGCCCGAGCGCAGCCAGCCGGTGACGGTCGCGAGCCAGCGCGAAGGGCCGAAAGCGGGGCGGGACAGCGAGACCGCGTCCTCGTGACCGAAGGCTTCCCCCGCCAGCCGCGCCGCCCGCTCGAGGCCAGCGATGCCGATCATCTGCCGATGTCCGTGAGCCATGGTTCGTTCCCCCTCGTCTTGGCGATCGGGCCCGCCGCAGCGGCCGGCCGATCACGTTTTCAATCTGCGCGCTGATCGCTTAATGCGCGTTGAACGAAACGGTTCCATCTCGCCTTTCCTGCCGTTTCGTGACGCTGCGACGACACCGCCGGGACGCGCCGGTTTGCACCGTGTTGCGGGCGCTGTAGAAGGGCAGCGGCGCGCGGCGGGGCGCCGTCTCGTCTACAATCGACCCGCGCGAATCGGGGGACTGCGGACCGGACATGGCGGATAACGGCGATCTTTTCGGCGGCCAGCCCGAGGGCCCGGCCCCCATGGCCCCGGCAGCGGCGCCAAAGCCGGCACGCGCCGTCGCGGCGCAGGCCGCATCCGTCGCTGCCGTGCGCCAGCAGCCGGCCGCCGCGGCGCCGCCGCGCAACGGCACCCTGTCGGAGACCGGATACGACGCCTCGGCGATCGAGGTGCTGGAGGGGCTCGAGCCTGTGCGGCGGCGGCCCGGCATGTATATCGGCGGCACCGACGAACGCGCGCTGCATCACCTCTTCGCCGAGGTGATCGACAACGCCATGGACGAGGCCGTGGCGGGCCATGCCAGCTTCATCGATGTCGAACTGCTGGAGGACGGCTCGATCGCGGTGACAGACAATGGCCGCGGCATCCCGGTCGATCCGCACCCGAAATTCCCCGGCAAATCGGCGCTCGAGGTCATCATGACCACGCTCCATGCCGGCGGAAAGTTCGACTCCAAGGCCTATGAGACCTCCGGCGGCCTCCACGGCGTCGGCGTCTCGGTGGTCAACGCCCTGTCGGACCGGCTCGAGGTCGAGGTCGCGCGCGGCAAGATGCTCTACCGGCAGGTGTTCTCGCGCGGCGTCCCGCAGGGGCCGCTCGAGACGGTCGGTGCGGTCGCGAACCGGCGCGGCACGCGCGTGCGCTTCCACCCCGATGCGCAGATCTTCGGCGAAGGCGCCCAGTTCGTGCCGGCGCGGCTGTTCCGCATGGCCCGCTCCAAGGCCTACCTCTTCGGCGGCGTCGAGATCCGCTGGCGCTGCGCACCCGGCCTGCTCAAGCCGGAGGGCGATGTCGCGGCGGAAGCGGTGTTCCGCTTCCCCGGCGGCCTGCGCGACTATCTCGCCCGCGAGATCGAGGGAAAGGACCTCGTCGCCGAGCCGATCTTCGCCGGCAAGATCACGCGCGAGGGCAGCCATGGCTCGCTCGAATGGGCGATCGCCTGGCTGGCGACCGGCGAGGACGGCTTCTCCTCCTCCTACTGCAACACGATTCCCACGCCGGAGGGCGGCACGCATGAGCAGGGCCTGCGCATCGCGCTGCTGCGCGGCCTGCGCGACCATGCCGAGCGCATCGGCCAGTCGAAGCGCATGGCGCAGGTCACCTCCGACGACGTGATGGCGACCTGCGCGGCGATGCTCTCCGTCTTCATCCGCGAGCCGGAGTTCCAGGGCCAGACCAAGGACAAGCTGGCGACCCTGGAGGCCGCGCGCATCGTCGAGAACGCGGTGCGCGACGCCTTCGACCATTGGCTCGCCCAGGCGCCGCAGCAGGCGCTGAAGCTGCTTGACTGGTCGGTCGACCGGGCCGAGGAGCGCCTGCGCCGCCGGCTCGAGAAGGAGGTCTCGCGCAAGACCGCGACCCGCAAGCTCAGGCTGCCCGGCAAGCTCGCCGATTGCTCGAATGCCGGCGCGGCGGGCTCCGAGCTCTTCATCGTCGAGGGCGATTCGGCCGGCGGCTCGGCCAAGCAGGCGCGCAATCGCGCGACGCAGGCGATCCTGCCGCTGCGCGGCAAGATCCTCAATGTCGCCAATGCGACACGCGAAAAGCTGAATGCGAACCAGCAGCTCGCCGATCTCATCCTGGCGCTCGGCTGCGGGATCGGCAGCCAGTTCCGCGAGGACGACCTCCGCTACGAGAAGGTCATCGTAATGACCGACGCCGATGTCGACGGCGCGCATATCGCCTCGCTGCTGGTCACCTTCTTCTGGCGCCAGATGCCGCGGCTGATCGAGAAGGGACATCTCTATCTCTCGATCCCGCCGCTCTACCGGCTGCGCCATGGCGGCAAGTCGATCTATGCCCGCGACGACGCCCACAAGGACGAGCTGCTGGCGACGGTGTTCAAGGGCAAGAAGCCCGAGATCGGCCGCTTCAAGGGTCTCGGCGAGATGATGCCGGCCGAGCTCAAGGAGACGACGATGGATCCGTCGAAGCGGATCCTGCTCAAGGTCATGGTCGATCACGAGGCCCGCGAGGAGACCTCCGACACGGTCGAGCGGCTGATGGGCAACAAGCCGGAGGCACGCTTCCTCTTCATCCAGGAACGCGCCGCCTTTGCCGGCGAACTGATCGACCTGTGAGCCGGCCGGCGGCAGCGGCCCGGCCCGGCCAGCCCCGCATTCCTGCCGGGTTGGCCGGCAAAGCTGCCGGGCTGCCCCCCGCCGCGGCCCCCGTCATGATCGGGGCATGTCGCATGAACCGCCCCTCGCCTCGCCGCCCCGAGCCTGCTCCCGCCATGATCCAGACGGCCTCGCCGACCACCCTTTCCGTCACGGGCCGCTGATCCGATGGGGCCCGCTGCTTCCGCTGCATCTGGACGCGACAGCGATCTGGCGGCGCCCGGCTGGGACGACATCGGAATCTTCCACGCCATCGCCGAGAGCGGGTCGCTGGCCCTGGCGGCGGTCCGGCTCGGGCTGAGCGAGGCGACGACGGCGCGCCGGCTGAAAGCCCTCGAACAGCGGCTCGGCCTGCAGCTCTTCCGCCGCGGCGCCAACCGGCTGATCCCGACGGAGGCCGGCGCGGCGCTGGCGCGGGAAGCGGAAGGCGTCGCCGCCGCGGTCGCCCGTTTCGCCAGCCGTGCGAGGGCGGCGCGTCCCGAAGCCTCGGCGCCGGTGCGGGTCACGGCGACGACCTCGATCAGCCTGTTCCTGACCAAGCATGCCGGCACGATCTCGGCCGGGGCCGGCGGCGTCGAGATCGTCATCATCAGCACGCGCCAGCGCCTCGATCTCGCGCGCGGCGAAGCCGACATCGCGGTGCGGATGAGCCGCATCCCTCAGGAGCCCGGCCATTTCGGCCAGAAGGTCGGGCGGCTCGTACAGGCGCTCTATGTTCGCCGGGATGTCGACCCGCAGACGGCGCCGATCATCTCGGTCAGCCGCGAGACCTCTTCCCGGATCGACGAGCACATCCTCGCCTATGCGGCCGGGCGCCCGATCGCGGCGCGGGTCGGCGATTCCGCGGCGCGCTACGAGAGCGTCCGATCCGCCGGCGCCGTGTCGATGGTGCCCTGTTTCATGGGCGATGCCGATCCCCTGCTGCGGCGCCTCGAACCGCCGCCGGACCTCACCGCCGACGAGATCTTCCTGGTCACGCACGAGGTCTCGCGCCAGCGACCGGCCGTCGTCGCCGTGCTGGCCGCGCTGCGCCGGCTGTTCCGTGACCAACGCGGAGGGCTGGAGGGGCGGGACGAGCCGGCCGCCTGAACTCCGTCGCATTCGCGCGATCGCGGGAAGGTTTCGCTAACCCTCCCTTTACGGCTGGCGGCGCAGAGTGGCGTGTCGGGGCGTGGGGATGCCCCCTGATGCGGGAGGGCCCGATGCGGCTCGTCGAACTCTTCTGGAAGAACGAGCGCGGCACGCTCGTCGCCAACATCGCCAAGGCGGGCGCTGCGATCGCGTTTCTGTCGGTCCTGGCCGCCAATTTCGTTTCGAGCCAGACCGCGCATTTCGACCGCGAGCGGCTGGCGCAGGTGGCGGCGGCGGCCTCCGGCAACAAGAGCGATCCGATGATCACCGGCTCGCTGCGCAAGGCGGCGGCCGAGACCCGCCTCGACCCCTGCGTGGCCCCGCGCTGAGGCTCAGCCGAGCCACGCCTTCAGTTCGGCCGTCACGGCCTCAGGGCTTTCCAGCGTCGAGAGATGGCCGCAGCCGGGTAGCGTGACGAGACGCGCCCGTGCGCCGATGCCCTGCGCGATCTCGATCGCCTCCGCGGGGGGCGTGATCGCATCCTCGTCGCCGACCAGCACCAGCGTCGGCACGGCGATGGCCGAGAGGCCGGGCCGCGAGTCGGGGCGGCCCATGATGGCGCGCTGCTGGCGCACGAAGCCTTCGGGCCCCACCGTCTCGGCCATGGCGCGCACCAGCAGGCGCAAATCCTCGTCGGCGAGCCGCGACGGCGCGACCAGCTTCTGCCAGAGCAGCGTCGTGACGTTGTCGAAGGCGCCCTTCTCGGCGAGCGCGATCATCTGCTCGCGCGGAGCATTGGTCTCCGGGGTCGCAGGCTTGGCGGTCGTGTCGAGCAGGGCGAGGCGCGTGACGCGCTCGGGCGCCTGCCGCATCACCTCGAAGGCGGCATAGCCGCCCATCGACAGGCCGCAGAGGGCGAAGCGCGGCGGTGCCGCCGCCAGCAGGCGCTGGACCACAGCCGCAAGGCTCTCGTCGCGATCGTGACGGGCGACGAGGATCGAGCGTCCCGGGGCAAGAGCAGGCCATTGGGGAGCGTAGAGACGCGCGTCGCAGTTCAGTCCCGGAATGAGGACGAGCGGTTCAGTCATGGTATTGGGGCTCCCTGGGGCGCTAGTTGATTGACTTTGCCCTGCTTTTTCTGCATTGCACACCAGTCCGAAGGCGCGCAGGCACAGACGTCGCGCCACCGTCGCGGTTGATCAGGTCATCCCGCCACGTGTCACCGACCCTTGAAGAAGCGCAACCATCGATGTCATTCGCCGAACTCGGCCTGAGTGAAAAGGTTCTGACAGCCGTCACGACCGCAGGCTACAACACGCCCACCCCGATCCAGGCTCAGGCCATCCCGCATGTTCTGGCGCGCCGCGACGTCCTCGGCATCGCGCAGACCGGCACCGGCAAGACCGCCGCCTTCACGCTTCCGATGCTGACGATCCTGGAAACCGGTCGCGCCCGAGCCCGGATGCCGCGCACGCTGATCCTCGAGCCGACGCGCGAACTCGCCGCCCAGGTCGAGGAGAACTTCACCCGCTACGGCGTCAACCAGAAGCTCTCGGTCGCGCTGCTGATCGGCGGCGTTTCGTTCGGAGACCAGGACGCGAAGATCACGCGCGGCGTCGACGTGCTGATCGCCACCCCCGGCCGCCTGCTCGACCATGTCGAGCGCGGCAAGCTCCTGCTGACCGGCGTCGAGCTGCTCGTCATCGACGAGGCCGACCGCATGCTCGACATGGGCTTCATCCCCGACATCGAGCGGGTCTGCAAGCTGGTGCCCTTCACCCGGCAGACCCTGTTCTTCACCGCGACGATGCCGCCCGAGATCACGCGCATCAGCGAGCAGTTCCTGCACAATCCGGTCCGCGTCGAGGTTTCCCGCCCGGCCACGGCGGCGACCACGATCACGCAGCGGCTGATCGCCTCCAACGGCCAGGATTTCGAGAAGCGCGAGACGCTGCGCAAGCTCATCAACGAGGCCAAGGACCTGCAGAACGCGATCGTCTTCTGCAACCGCAAGCGCGATGTCGCAACGCTGCACAAATCCCTGCAGAAGCACGGCTTTCCGGCCGTTTCGCTGCATGGCGACATGGACCAGTACGCCCGCATGGCGGCCCTGGAATCCTTCCGCACGGGCGAGAATCCGATCCTCGTCGCCAGCGACGTCGCCGCGCGCGGCCTCGACATTCCCGCCGTCAGCCATGTCTTCAACTACGACGTCCCGACCCATGCGGAGGATTATGTCCACCGCATCGGCCGCACCGGCCGCGCCGGGCGCGAGGGTGCGTCCTTCACCATCGTGACGCGGCATGACGAGAAGCTCGTTGCGGCGATCGAAAAGCTGATGGGCCAGGCCATTTCCTGGGAAGAGGGACGCGGGCTCGCCGACCTGCCGCCCGCAGCCCCGCGCGAAGAGCGGCCAGCCCGGGGCGGGCGCGGAGAGGAGCGGCGCGGACGCGGCGGCGATCGCGGTCGCGGCCGGCCCGAGCGCGGTCCGCGCGCGGAACCGGAAGCCGCGCCACGCCCGATCCGTGTCGAGCGGAGCGCGAGCGAGGAGGAAGCCGCTCCGGCGCGCCGCCGCGGCGGGAGCGACGGGCCGACGCGCACCAAGATCCGTGGCGAAGCCCCCGTCGCCGCACCGGCCGTCCGCGAAGAGCGCGCACCGCGCGAGGACCGCGCGCCGCGTGCGGCCGAACCGCGCGCGCCCCGGCCGGACGCCCGCCGGCGCGAGGAGGATGACGGTCCGAAGGTGAAGGGGCTCGGCGATCATGTGCCGGCCTTCCTGCTGCGCCCCGTGCGCGTCGGCTGAATTCGGGCGGTCAACGGCATTTTAACCGGCCTCGCCTAAGGTCACGGCGTGAGGCGGCTGCGGCCGTCGCACGGACGGGCGCATGCCACCGGTCAGACGGACAGGATGTCCCGCTTCGATTTGCAATCGAGGCTCTCGCGGCGCCCGCCGCGCTCTGGCCTCGCGTCCGGACCGTCGATGGCATGAGCGACCACGCGCAGCCCCCTTCTCCGCAGGACGACCTCGCCGAGCGCGTCGTCGCCGCCATGCGCGAGCACGGTTCGCCGACCTATCCGCGCGCCTTCGAGGTCTGGTACGCGCATCTCAGTGGCGAGATTCCGGCGATCAGCATGGCGATGAACGCCATCATCACCGGCAGCGAAGGCAAGGTCGGCGCCGCCGACATCGACCAGCTCTATGACCGTTTCATCGGCACCGAGCGCCTCGCGCGCCATGCCGAGCGCACCAGCCTCCAGGTCCTCGGCGAAATCGACGGGCTGATGTCGCTGGTCGACAAGGCGCTGGATTCCAGCGAGCGCTATCATGGCCGGCTCTGCGCCATGTCCGAGGACGTGCCGCCGCCGGCGGACCGTCAGAAGCTGCGCGAATGGGTCGAGGCCCTGGTGATGTCGACGCGCGAGGAGGTCACGCGCAAGACCAAGCTCGAGGCGCAGTTGCGCGAAAGCTCGAACGAGATCCGCAATCTCCGCGAGGCGCTCGAATCGACCCGCGCCGAGGCGCTGACCGACCCGTTGACCGGTCTCGCCAACCGCCGCCATTTCGAGGAGATGCTGCAGAAGTCGATCGATCAGGCGACGCTGCGGCGCGAGCCCTTCGCCCTGGTCATGGCGGATATCGACTTCTTCAAGCAGTTCAATGACGCCCATGGCCATCTCACGGGCGACCAGGTGCTGCGGCTCGTGGCCCGCACCATGAAGGACAAGTTCAAGGACAAGGCGATCATCACCCGCTTCGGCGGCGAGGAGTTCGCGATCATTCTGCCCGATGCCGATCTCATCGCCGGCAAGTTCGGGGCGGAGACGGTGCGTCAGGCCCTGCTGACCCGCGAACTGGTCAAGCGCTCGACCAACGAAAATCTCGGCCGCATCACGATCTCGCTCGGCGTCTCGGCCTATTCCAGGGGCGACACGGCGGCGTCCCTGACCGAACGGGCCGACCAGGCGCTGATGGCCGCCAAGCGCGGCGGCCGCAACCGCACCGTGACCGAGGACGCGGTCGACTCCATCAGCCGCGTCGCCTGAGGCGGGAGCCCCCCGGCGCTCAGTGAACCGGAGCGGCGGCCGCCGTCTGCGGCCTGATCTCGACCGATTCGCCGCAGCCGCAGGCCGAGACCTGATTGGGATTGTGGAAGACGAAGGTCGACGAGAACCGGTCGGTCCTGAAATCGAGTTCGGTGCCCAGCAGGAACAGCACGGCCTTGGCATCGACGATGACCGTCGCGCCCTTCTCGGTCACGACCTCGTCGCCCTTGGCGGCCTCGCGCGCGACCTCGAAGGTGTACTCCATCCCGGCGCAGCCGCCCTTCTTGACGCCGACCCGCAGCCCCAGCGCCGGCTGATCGCCGCCCGACTGCGCCATGATCTCGCGGATCCGCGCCGCGGCGGCATCCGTCAGCGAAACGACCTTCAGGCCGGGTATCGAAAACATCCGTCGTCCCTCCCCAATCGGGTTCAAGGCCCGATGAAGCAAGATTGCACCGCCTTACATAAGGATTGCCGAAGGAAAGGTCGAGCCGTCGGAAAGCAGGGCGCCGGCGCAGCCGGGATGTTGCAAGCCCCGCCCCGCCATGCACTGTGACGCCATCTCCCTCAGCATCCGACCCGGCGACATCCTCTCATGGCTTACCGCACCCACAGCCCGCAATCGCTGCGCGCCCTCGTCCAGGACATGATCACCGCCGCCGGCTGGAGTGCTGCGGAAGCCTCCGAGACCGCCGAGCATCTGGTGCTGGCCAATCTCAGCGGGCATGACAGCCACGGCGTCGGCATGCTGCCGCTCTATTTCCAGTCGCTCGCGGACGGGAATCTGTCGCCGCGGTCGCAGCCGGCGACGCGGCTCGACGCCGCGCCCTTCCTGATCATCGACGCGGCCGTCGCGCTCGGCCAGCCGACCGCCCGCACCGCGGTCGACCGCGCGGCGGGGATGGCGAAGGCCGGGGGCGTCGCCATCCTCAACCTGCTCGATGCGCACCATATCGGCCGGATCGGACACTATGCCGAGGTCGCGGCCGCGCAGGGGCTGATCTCGCTGTTCTGGGTCAACGTCGCCGGGCGCCCACCGATCGTGGCGCCGCATGGCGCGAAGGAAGCGCGCTTCGGCACCAACCCGCATGCGATCGGCATTCCGGTGCCGGGCGGCGACCCGATCATCCTCGATTTCGCCACCAGCCGCATGGCGCATGGCAAGGCACGCGTCGCCTTCAACAAGCGCGAGGCCGTGCCGCCGGGCTTCATCATCGACGGCGAGGGCCGGCCGACGACGGAGCCCCGGCACGTCTTCACCCATGGGCTCGCGGAGGGCGAAGCGCTCGGCGCCCTGCTGCCCTTCGGCGACCACAAGGGTGCCGGCCTGTCGCTGGTCGCGGAGCTGCTCTCGGCCGGTCTGATGGGCGCGGCCCGGATCGACCAGAAGCCGGCCAAGAGTTGGATCATCAATTCGCTCTTCGGCATCCTGATCGATCCCGCGCGCCTGGAGCCGGACGAGGCGCTGCGGCGCGAGCGGACCGAGAGCTACCTCGCCTTCGTGCGGGCGGCGAAGCCGCAGGATGCGGCGCAGCCTGTCCTGACGCCGGGCGAGAAGGAGCGCGAGACGCGCATCGCCCGGGAGCGCGACGGCATTCCGCTCGACGACGAGACCTGGTCGCAGATCAGGGCCGCTGCCGCGGCGCATGGGATCGACGCCGAGGGCTATTGAAGCAGGCGGGGCCACGATGACGCTGGATGGCTACAACGCCTTCTGCGCCGGTCTGCCGGCCACGAGCAGCGTCGTGCAATGGGGCGGCGCCCATGTCTGGAAGGTCGGGGGCAAGGTCTTCGCGATCGCCCGCACCGATGACGGCGTCGCGCTCTCGGTCACCTTCAAATGCTCCTGGGCGAGCTTCGACATCCTGAAGGAGCAGCCGGGCCTGCGCCCCGCCCCCTATCTCGCCTCGCGCGGCATGAGCTGGATCCAGCGTCTGACAAACGAGACGATGCCGGACGACGCGCTGGAGGATTATCTGCGCGAGAGCCACCGTCTGGTCGCGGCGGGGCTGACGAGGCGGGCGCGGGCGGAGCTGGGGCTCGACGTTCCGACCCGCTCCCGCCAGGCGTAACCCCATACGCCGGTCGTCCCGGACAAGCCGCGCAGCGGCGCCGATCCGGGCCCCCGTCCGGAGCCTCGCTCGGAGAGACTCCGGCATGGATCCCGGGTGTCCGCTGCGCTGCGCCCGGGATGACCGTATCGTTTCGGACGCCTATCGGGCGGTGATCAGAGCAGCGCCTCGCCCCGAAACACCGGCACGCAGGAGCCGCCGACGGTAGCGCGGATGCCGTCGTCGCCACGCTTGGCCGTCAGTTTCAGCAGGCTCGGGCGGCCCATCTCCACGCCCTGGGTCAGGGTGAAGCTCGCGCTGTCGCCACCGTCGAGCTTCAGCAGCAGGGCCGCCAGCGTCGCGCTGGCGCTGCCCGTCGCCGGGTCCTCCCAGGTGCCGCTGATCGGCGCGAACATGCGGGCGCGGATCGACTGGCCGTTGCGGACATAGAGGAACAGCGACAGGCGCCCTTCCAGACCGGGCGTGGCGTCGCGCAGGGCGCGGAAGGCGGTGAGATCGGGCGTGGCGCGCGCCAGCGCCTCGGGCGCCACCTCGGCCAGCACGAAGAAGACGCCGACGGAGGCGCGGATCGGCTTGTGCCGGCCGGTGAGCACTTCGTCGGCTTTAAGCCCGGCGCAGGCGGCGATCGCCTCGGCCGGCAGCTCGACCCCCGTCGAGAGCGGCTGCGGCGCGGCGATGGTGGCCCCGGCGATCTCGCCGGCGGCGTCGCTGGCGACCTTCACCTCGACGAGGCCGGCGATCTCCTCGAAGCGCAGCACGCCGCCGCTGTCGCGGCCATGGCGGGCGAGCACGAAGGCGGTGCCGACATTGGGATGGCCCGCGAAGGGCATCTCGTGGGTGCGGGTGAAGATGCGCACCCGCGCCGTGTTGGCGGGGTCCGCCGGAGGCAGGACGAAGGTCGTTTCGCTGTAGTTCATCTCCGCCGCGAGCGACTGCATCTCGGCATCGCTCAGGCCGCGCGCATCGGTGAAGACCGCGAGCTGGTTGCCGCCGAAGCGGGTTTCCGTGAAGACGTCGACGGTCTCATAGGCATAGCGGCGCATGGTCGTCTCCCCGCCGCGAGAGATGCGGCCCGGCCCGCTTGATGCCACCGATCGCGCCGCCGCGATAATCAAGCTCGCAGATGCGTTCGATCACCGCCGCTGATCGCGGCGGCGGAACAGGGCCCCTCGCCCGCCGGTTGCTCTTGCGACAGTGGAACGAGGACCGACGCCATGAGCGCTCAAGCCAAGACCGAGGACGGCCAGCCCCCGGACCATACCGGTCCGGATACGCCGCGGCGCCCCGGCCAGCCCGGCGAGCAGGACCAGCATCGTCCCGGGCCAAGCCCGGATTCGCGCCACCCGACCGGACCGAGCGCGCCTTATGATTCCGATTCAGGCGAGATCGCAGATCGCATCCGGCAGGATGCGGCGGGACAGTATGGCGAGGGCAATACGCAGCCCAACAAGGACGGCCTCACCAGCGCCAACCCGGTCGTCCTGTCGGGCGATGGCGACGCGACCAGCGGCAACGGCCATGGCCGCGACCGGGATGGGTCGAAGACGGAGCAGGAGTGAGGACGTCCAGCCTCACCACATGTCGAGCGCGACCCTGGCCTCGTCGGACATGCGCGACTGGTCCCAGGGCGGGTCGAAGGTCATGTTGACGCTGACGCCGGACACGCCGTTCACCGTCGAGACCGCGTTCTCGACCCAGCCGGGCATCTCGCCGGCGACGGGGCAGCCCGGGGCAGTCAGCGTCATGTCGATGGCGACATGGCGGTCGTCGGAGATATCGACGCGGTAGATCAGGCCGAGTTCGTAGATGTCGGAGGGGATCTCGGGATCGTAGACCGTCTTGAGCGCGGCGATGATGTCGTCGGTCAGACGGTCGATCTCCTCCGGCGGCAGAGCCGTGCCGGCGCCCATGGTCGGGGCGTTCGGCTTGATGTCGTCTGCGACGGTGTCGGTCATGATCGCAATCCTACTCAGGCAAACAGGCTTTCGGCCTTTTGCAGGGCTTCGACGAGCCTGTCGACCTCATCCAGCGTGTTGTAAAGGCCAAAAGAGGCCCGGCAGGTCGACGTCACTCCATATCGGGCCATCAGCGGCATGGTGCAATGGGTGCCGGCGCGCACCGCCACCCCCGCCCGGTCGATGACGGTGGCGACGTCATGGGCATGGGCGCCCTTCATCTCGAAGGCGACGATGGCGCCCTTGTTCTTCGCCTTGCCGAAGATGCGGATCGAGTTCATCTCGCCGAGCCGCTGCATCGCATAGGCGCCGAGGCGCGCCTCATGCGCGGCGATGTTCTCGCGGCCGAGCGCCATCATGTAGTCGAGCGCCGCGCCCAGACCGACGGCTTCGATGATCGCCGGCGTGCCGGCCTCGAAGCGATGCGGCGGGTCGTTATAGGTCACCGTGTCTTCGGTGACGGTGACGATCATCTCGCCGCCGCCTTCATAGGGCGGCAGCTTCTCGAGCCATTCGCGCTTGCCCCAGAGGATGCCGGAGCCGGTCGGCCCATAGGTCTTGTGGCCGGTGAAGCAGTAGAAGTCGCAGCCCAGCGCCTGGACATCGACCGGCAGGTGCACGGCGCCCTGGCTGCCGTCGACCACCAGCGGGATGCCCTGCGCGCGGCAGATCGCGGCGATCTCGGGGATCGGCAGGATGGTGCCGATCGCGTTCGAGAGATGGGTCAGCGAGACGACCTTGGTCTTCGGCGAAATCAGCTTCTCGAACTCTTCGAGCAGGAAGTTGCCGTCATCGTCGACCGGCGCCCATTTGATCACGGCGCCATGGCGCTCGCGCCAGTAGTGCCAGGGCACGATGTTGGAGTGGTGCTCCAGGATCGAGAGGATGATCTCGTCGCCCTCGCCGAGCTGGAGATGGCGGCCGAGCGAGGAGGCGATTGTGTTCAGCGCACCGGTCGAGGAGCGCGTGAACACGATCTCCTCGAGATGGGCGGCGTTGAGGAAGCGGCGCGCGCTTTCGCGAGCGGCCTCATAGGCTTCGGTCGAGGCGTTGGCGAGATAGTGCAGCCCGCGATGGACGTTGGCGTAGTCTTCGCGCATCAGCTTCGACATCGCCTCGATCACGACCTCCGGCTTCTGGGCGGAAGCCGCGTTGTCGAGATAGACGAGCGGTTTGCCGTAGACCTCGCGCGCCAGGATCGGGAAATCCCGGCGGATCGCTTCGATGTCGTAGGGCTTCACCGGCGCGTTCATGTTCTCAAGCCTTTCCAGGCGAGGCAGGGGCCTTGTCTAAAGCTGTCTTGTCGGCGACCAGTTCGCCGCCATGGCCCCAATCCTCGCGCTCGATCTCCTGGATTACGATATGGGTGTTCTGCGGGTTCTTTCCCAGCACGCGGACCAGCGTGTCGGTGAAGGCCTTGACGATCTCGGCCTTCTGGGCCCGCGTCGCGCCCTTGGTGATCTGCAGATTGACGTAGGGCATCAGACCGCACTCACCACGGAGGAGGCTTCGCGCGCGCCGAGCCAGGCCTCGATTTCGCCCATGACCATCTCGCGCAACGCTTCGTCCTGCACGAACTCGACCGCCTCGCCGGCGAAGGCCTGCAGCACCAGCGCCTCGGCCTGCGGCCGCGGGAGACCGCGCGCCATCAGGTAGAAGAGCTGCTCGCCGTCGATCTGGGCGACGGTGGCGCCGTGGCCGCAGACGACGTCGTCGGCGAAGATTTCCAGCTCGGGCTTGTTGAACATGGTCGCGCCGTCGTTCAGCAGCAGCGCGTTGCTCTTCATGCCGCCATCGGTCTTCTGGGCGTGCTGGCGCACGATGACCTTGCCCTGGAAGACGCCCGTGCCCTCGCCGCCGATGATCGACTTGAACAGCTCGCGGCTGGTGCCGTGCGGCACCTCGTGATCCATCACCAGCGTCACGTCGGAATGCTCGCTGCCGCCGAGCAGGCTGACGCCGCGCAGGCCGATCTCGGTATGCTCGCCGGCATAGCGGACGAAGTGCTGCTGGCGCAGCGTGCCGGCATTGCAGACCAGCGCGAAGGATTCGAACTTCGCCTGGCCGCCGACGGTCGCGAGCAGGCTCTGGACCTGCACGGTCTCCGGCCGGTGGCGCGTGATCACGCGGACATGCTGCACATCGCTCTCGTCGCCGGTCTCGAAGACGATGGCGCCGTTGATCTGCGAGGCGGCGCTGCCGACGCTCTCGCCGATCTCGACGATCGTCGCCTTCGCGCCGGTTCCGGCCAGCACGACCGAGCGGTGGAAGATCGCGCGCTCCTCCTCGCCCGAGGCGAGCGAGAGGATGGTGAGCGGTTGCGCCAGCTCCGTGCCGGCCTCGATCTCGACGAAGACGCCATCGCGCATCAGCGCGGTGTTGAGCATCAGCCCGGCATCGGTGCTGGCGACGCCCGGACCGGAGAGGATGCGGGTGAGGTCGTCGCGACCCGACACCAGCGCATCGGCGAGGCTGTGGACCGCAAGACCTTCCGGCAGGCCCTCCAGCGTGGAGAGTTCCGGCACGAAGACGCCGTCAACCAAGACGAGCCGGACGCCGCCGGCGGGCAGCGCCGCGACGCGGGCGCGCACCGCGGCGCTGACCGTCGCGGTCTCGGCCAGCGGACGGGCCTCACGCAGCAGGCCGCGCAGATCGGTGTAGCGCCAGGTTTCCAGCCGGCGATGCGGCAGGCCGCGGACCTCGAAGCCGGCGAAGGCATCCTCGCGCAGCTTGCGGACCGGCAGGGCGCCGGGCAGCTCGGCCTTGGCGGCGGCGAACTGGGCGCTCAGCGCCTGCTCGGCCGCCGTCTTCAGCGGGGTGACGACGGACATCAGGCCGCCTCCACATAGGCCGCGTAGCCCGACTTCTCGAGTTCGAGCGCCAGCTCCTTGCCGCCCGTCTTCACGATGCGGCCCTTCGACATGACGTGGACCGTGTCGGGCACGATATGGTCGAGCAGGCGCTGGTAGTGGGTGATGACCAGGAAGCCACGGCTCTTGTCACGCAGCGCGTTGACGCCCTCGGCGACGATGCGCAGCGCGTCGATGTCGAGGCCGGAATCGGTCTCGTCGAGGATGCACATGGAGGGCGAGAGCAGCGCCATCTGCAGGATTTCCATGCGCTTCTTCTCGCCGCCGGAGAAGCCGACATTGAGCGGCCGGCGCAGCATGTCCTTGGCGATGCCGAGCTTGTCGGCAGCGCCGTTGACGGCCTTGATGAAGTCCGGCGTCAGCAGCTCGGCCTCGCCGCGCGCCTTGCGCTGGGCGTTCATCGCCGCCTTCAGGAAGGTCATGGTGGCGACGCCGGGGATTTCCAGCGGGTACTGGAAGGCGAGGAAGATGCCCGCCGCCGCGCGCGCATCGGCTTCCATCTCCAGCACGTTCTCGCCGTTGAGCAGGATCTCGCCGTCGAGGACCTCATAGTCCTCCTTGCCGGCGATGACATAGCTCAGCGTCGACTTGCCGGAGCCGTTGGGGCCCATGATGGCCGCGACCTCGCCGTCATGGACGGTGAGGTTGAGGCCGTTGAGGATCTGCTTGTCTTCGTCGGCGATCTTGACGACGAGATTACGAATTTCGAGCATGGTTTCAGGTCCGGATTTCCGCCGCGTCATGCTCGGCCCTGTGCCGAGCATCCACGACTTGAACAGTGAAGAGTGGCGATAAGGTCGGGCCGGGCCCGACCATGGCAAGTCAGTCGATCAGCATCATTCGACCAGTTCGAGGCGCTTCTCGATGCGGTCGATCCGGGCTTTCAGCCCGGCGATCTCCCCGTCATGCAGCGCCTGCGAGCCAAGCAGGCCCGCCATATGCTGCCGCATCACGATCATCTCGCCGCGCATGCCGGTCATCTCGTCCTTCATCGACGACATGTCGGCGCGCATGGCGCGGAGATGTTCGAGAATGAGATGTTCGACCTTGTCGTTCATCACCCCACGCTCCCCTCGAGCGAGATCGTGATCAGCTTCTGCGCCTCGACCGCGAACTCCATCGGGAGCTGCTGCAGCACCTCCTTGACGAAGCCGTTGACGATCAGCGCCACCGCCTCCTCCTCGGAGAGGCCGCGCTGCTGGCAGTAGAACATCTGGTCCTCGCCGATCTTCGAGGTGGTGGCCTCGTGTTCGAAGACCGCGGTCGCGGTCTTGGCCTCGATATAGGGGATGGTGTGCGCTCCGCACTGGTCGCCGATCAGGAGCGAGTCGCAATTGGTGAAGTTGCGCGCACCCGTCGCCTTGCGGTGGGCCGAGACCATGCCGCGATAGGTCGAGTCCGACTTGCCGGCCGCGATGCCCTTGGCGATGATCTTCGAGGTCGTGTTCTTGCCGAGATGGATCATCTTGGTGCCGGAATCGACCTGCTGGGCGCCGTTCGACACCGCGATCGAGTAGAACTCGCCGCGCGAGCCGTCGCCGCGCAGGATGCAGGACGGGTACTTCCAGGTGATCGCCGAACCGGTCTCGACCTGCGTCCAGGAGATCTTGGAGTTCTTGCCGCGGCAATCGCCACGCTTGGTGACGAAGTTGTAGATGCCGCCCTTGCCCTCGGAATCGCCCGGATACCAGTTCTGGACGGTCGAGTACTTGATCTCGGCATCATCGAGCGCGATCAGCTCGACGACCGCGGCATGGAGCTGGTTCTCGTCGCGCTTGGGCGCCGTGCAGCCTTCGAGATAGCTGACATAGGAGCCCTCATCGGCGATGATCAGCGTGCGCTCGAACTGGCCGGTGTTCTGCTCGTTGATGCGGAAATAGGTCGACAGCTCCATCGGGCAGCGCACGCCCTTGGGGATGTAGACGAAGGAGCCGTCGGTGAAGACGGCGCAGTTCAGCGTCGCGAAATAGTTGTCGGTCACCGGCACGACGGTGGCGAGGTACTTCTTCACCAGCTCGGGGTGTTCCTGGATCGCATCCGAGATCGAGCAGAAGATCACGCCGGCCTGGGCCAGCTCCTTCTTGAAGGTCGTGACCACCGAGACCGAGTCGAACACGGCGTCGACGGCAACGCGGTTCTCAGGCGCGACGCCGGCCAGGATCTCCTGCTCGCTGAGCGGGATGCCGAGCTTCTTGTAGGTCTCGAGGATCGCGGGATCGACCTCGTCGAGCGACTTCGGCGCGGCGCCCTTCTTCGGCGCGGCGTAGTAGTAGATGTCCTGATAGTCGATCGGCGGGTACTGCACGCGCGACCAGGCCGGCTCGGTCATCGTCTTCCAGCGACGGAAGGCGTCGAGGCGCCATTCGAGCATCCATTCCGGCTCGTTCTTGCGCGCCGAGATGTAGCGGACCGTGTCTTCGGTCAGGCCCTTGGCCGGCTTCTCGACCTCGAGCTCGGTGACGAAGCCGTATTTGTACTCGGTCACGTCGATCGACTTGACCTGATCGATGGTCTCCTGGACCGCTGCCATGTCTGCTCTCCTGTCGCGGGTTCAAGGCCCGCCGGTCTGGTCTTGGTGTTGCGGAACGCGTCAGGCGGCTGCCCGTGCGCTCCGATCCGGAATCGTGGCCAGCGCTTTCGCATAGGCCGCGACAAAAAGGTCGATCTCCTGCTCGCAGGTGGTCCATCCCAGCGACGCCCGCAAGGCCCCTGCGCTCATGGCGGGGTCTATATCCATGGCGGTCAGCACATGCGAGCGCTTCACCTTGCCCGACGAGCAGGCCGAGCCGGAGGACAGGGCGATGCCGGCAAGGTCGAGCTTGATCAGCGTCGTCTCAGCGCTCAGCCCCGGCGTCGCGAAAGCGGAGGTGTTGGGCAGGCGCGCCGAGCCACGGCCGAAGATCGCGCTCTGCGGCGCCAGCGCCAGCAGTCCGGCCTCCAGCCTGTCGCGCAGGGCGGCGAGGCGCGGCCCCTCCTCAGCGAGAGCCTGCGCCGCGAGGCCGGCGGCGATGCCGAAGCCGACGATGCCCGGCACGTTCTCGGTGCCGGCCCGCCAGCCGCGCTCCTGGCCGCCGCCGCGCAGCGGCTTGTCGGCGAGTTCGAGCGCCCCCGTCCGGAAGACGATGGCGCCGACACCCTTCGGCCCGCCGAGCTTGTGGGCCGACAGCGTCAGCACATCGACGCCGAGCGCCTCGATGTCGATCGCGATCTTGCCGGCAGCCTGGACAGCGTCGCTGTGAAGCAGCGCGCCGAAGCGCCTCGCGATCGTCGCGATCTCGGCGACCGGCTGGATCACGCCGGTCTCGTTGTTGGCGAGGTGGACGGAGACCAGCGCCCGCGCGCCCGGATGCTCGGCTGCGAAACGCTCGAGCCGCGCCGCGAGCCAGCCAGTCTCGACAATCCCCTCGGAGTCGACCGGAATCGCTTCCGCCGCCTGCGCCGGGAAGCGGTGGCCGTCGCGCACGCAAGGGTGTTCGGTGGCGCTGTGAAGCAGCAGCGAGGCGGGGGTGCGGACGCAGTCGCGACCGCCGTCGCAATCCATCAGGCCGGGCGAGAGGATCGTCGCGTTGGCTTCGGTGCCGCCGCTGGTGAAGACGACATTGGCGGCCTTTGCCCCGACCAGCGCGGCGACCTGCTCGCGCGCGTGCTCGATCGCGCTCCGGGCCGCCCTGCCCTCGGCATGGACGGAGGACGGATTGCCGGTGAGTTCGAGCGCGCGCAGCATCGCCTGCACGACCTCGGGCCGGACCGGGGTCGTGGCATTGTGGTCGAGATAGGCGCGCGTCGCGACGGACAAGGTCACGGATGCTCCTGCTTCACCGGGCCGCCGGCACGAAAGGCTTGAATTCGCACCCCTGCGCCGTGCTATAGCCGCCCGTCCGAACCGGCCATCGCCGGGAGCGGTGCTGCCTCCGTTCAGAGGATCGCGCCGATGTTCCCGACTTGTTCACGGCCGTTAGAACCATTCTAAGCGCCTGATGTAGGGCGCGAGCGGCGGGGCCGTCAAGGGCGACCGGGCCATTCCGGCGGCTTCCTGCCGCCGCAGGGCCCGCCTTGAAAGCCCGGGCCCAACACAAAGGCGACGAGACGATGCCAGAGGTGATTTTCAACGGCCCGGCCGGACGGATCGAGGGACGCTACCAGCCCGCCAAGAAGCGGGGGGCGCCGCTCGCGATCATCCTGCATCCGCACCCGCAATTCGGCGGGACGATGAACAACCAGATCGTCTACAACCTGTTCTACACCTTCGTGAACCGCGGCTTCTCGGCGCTGCGCTTCAATTTCCGCGGCGTCGGCCGCAGCCAGGGGCATTTCGACCATGGCGCGGGCGAGCTCTCGGATGCCGCCGCGGCGCTCGACTGGATGCAGGCGCTGAACCCGGAGGCGAAGAGCTGCTGGATCACCGGCGTCTCCTTCGGCGCCTGGATCGGCATGCAGCTGCTGATGCGCCGCCCCGAGATCGAGGGCTTCCTCTCGATCGCGGCGATGGCCAACCGCTACGACTTCTCCTTCCTCGCGCCCTGCCCCTCCTCGGGCCTGTTCGTCCACGGCTCCGAGGACCGCGTCGCGCCGGTCAAGGAGGTCATGGCCGTGATCGAGAAAGTGAAGACCCAGAAGGGCATCCAGATCGAGCACACGGTCGTCGAGGGCGCCAACCACTTCTTCGATGGCAAGGTCGACGTGCTGATGAGCCAGGTCGGCGCCTATCTCGACCGCATGGTCGGCCCCGAGATCATCAAGAGCGAGCAGGAAAGCGTCTGACGAGTCACTCCGTCATGCTCGCCCTTGTGGCGAGCATCCACGCCTCTGGCACCGCGCCCGGCGCCAGAAGACGTGGATGGTCGGGACAAGCCCGACCATGACGGTGGACGAGCTGTCGGCCCCGACGAGAACCCAGCCATGACCACCTACAAGTCCGACTTCCTGCGCGTCCTCGACGAGCGCGGCCTGATCCATCAGGTCTCCGATCCGGAGGGCCTCGATACGCTCTGCCGACAGGGCGTGCAGACGGCCTATGTCGGCTATGACGCGACCGCGACGAGCATCCATATCGGCAACCTGATCTCGCTGACGATGCTCCACTGGTTCCAGGAGACCGGGCACCGGCCGATCACGCTGATGGGCGGCGGCACCTCGATGGTGGGCGACCCCTCCTTCCGCGACGACCAGCGCAAGCTGCTGACCGTCGAGGAGATCGCGACGAATATCGAGAGCATCAAGCGGGTCTTCGGCCGCATCCTGCGCTATGGCGAGGGGCCGACCGACGCGGTGATGGCCAACAATGCCGACTGGCTGCTGAAGCTGAACTATGTCGAGTTCCTGCGCGAGGTCGGCCGGCATTTCTCGGTCAACCGGATGCTCTCCTTCGACTCGGTGAAGCTGCGGCTCGACCGCGAGCAGTCGCTGTCCTTCCTCGAATTCAACTACATGATCATGCAGGGCTACGACTTCGTCGAGCTGAACCGGCGCTATGGCTGCCGGCTGCAGATGGGCGGCTCGGACCAGTGGGGCAACATCATCAACGGCGTCGATCTCTCGCACCGCATGGGCGGGCCGCAGCTCTACTGCGTGACGACGCCGCTGCTGACGACCGCCTCCGGCGCCAAGATGGGCAAGACCGCCAATGGCGCGGTCTGGCTGAATGCCGACGTCTTCAGCCCCTATGACTTCTGGCAGTATTTCCGCAACACCGAGGACGCCGATGTCGGCCGCTTCCTGAAGGTGTTCACGCGCCTGCCGCTCGCCGAGATCGCGAAGCTCGCCGCGCTCGGCGGCTCGGAGATCAACGAGGCCAAGAAGATCCTGGCGACCGAGATCACCGCCATCGTCCATGGCCGCGAGGCGGCGGAGGCTGCCGCCGAGACCGCGCGCAAGACCTTCGAGCAGGGCGAGACCGCGGCCGACCTGCCGAGCGTCGCGATCGCGCGGGCGGAGCTGGAGCCGGGGCTGGGTGTGCTGACGGCCTTCGTCAAGGCCGGCCTCGTGCCCTCGACCGGCGAGGCGAGGCGTCAGGTCAAGGCCGGCGGCCTGCGGGTCAACGACACGCTCGTCACCGACGAGCGCGCCACGCTCGGCCCGGCCGACCTCGCGGAGGGCGCGATCAAGCTCTCCTTCGGCAAGAAGAAGCACATCCTGCTGCGGGCGGAGTAAGCCTCAGCGCGTCGGCGGCGGCTGGTCCGGCTGGTTGGGCTGGATCGGCCGCTGGTTGGGCGATCCGCCGAGCGGATCGACGAAGCGTCGCAGGATGCCCGGCGCGATCGCCGAGAGCGGGTTGATCGTCATGGTCGGGGCGCTGGCCGCTCCGGCGATGCGGAAATTCACCGCGAAGAGCCCGCCATACTGGCTGCCACCGCCGAGCAGCGCGCCGACGACCGGCACCTGCGCGAACGCATTGTTGAAGGCGTAGCCCGGAACGAAGGTGCCGCCGATGTCGACGCGGTCGCGCCCGTAGTCGACATTGCCCTGCAGGGTGAAGCCGACCTGCTGGCCCCAGATCACCATGTCGGAGACATCGAGCCGGCTGGCGGAGCGGGTGAACTCGGCCCTGAGCTTGGTGAAGGCGACCTCGCTGACGTTGATCGGCAGCGGCGGGGCGGAATTGTCGGCACGGTCTCCCGCCAGCGCCTGCGCCGACTGGCCGCCGAGAACCCGGCGCAGAGCCGGCTCGTCGCGCACCACGAAGTTGCGGAACAGCAATTCGCCGCTCTGGCGGGTTTCGCCGGGGCCGATATTGAGCACGAAATCGCCGCCATGGGCGCGGCGATAGAGATCGACGAAGCGCAGCAGGGCGCCGCCGTTTTCCGACTGCACCAGCAGCCCGCCCGCCGTCTCGCCGACGCGCGAAACCTGGCGCGCGGTGACCTCGGCCCGGCCGATCCGTCCCTGGAAGGCGACGGTGCGCAGATCGCCGGCGCGCTTCTGCAGCTTGAGCGTCGCGTTGGTGATCGCCTCGTTGTTGAAGCCGGTCAGGATCGGCACGTCGAGATCGAGGTCGAGGTCGCCGCCCTTGCCCTTGTCGCCGCGGGCGGCCGGCCCCGACGCCGTCTGGAGATCGCGGATGAAGGGCCGGACGTCGGCGACGGCGCCACGGATCACGAGCTTGGTCAGCGGGCCATCGCGACGGGCCTCGACCTTGAGATTGTCGCCGGCCGAAAGCCTGACCTGGGAGAGATTGGCCGCTTCAAACCCGTTCTGACGGTTGAGTTCGACTTTGCCGCGGATCAGCACCGGATTGGCGTCGAACACGAAATCGTCGAGATCGGGGCCATCGGCATCGGCGACATAGGTGAAGCTCAGCTTGGCGGCGCGACCGGCCGGCTTGCTCAGCCCGGGGATCACGCCGTCGAGCGCGGCCTTGGTCAGGTCGTTTTCGACGCGCGGGGCGGAGGATGCGCCCTTGCCGAGGGCCTTGGTGACCTTGACCTGGACCGGGCCGGTGATGCCCGCCTCGGGACCCAGCCCGCGCTTCTGGCGCGCGGCATTGTCGAGCGTCATGAACAGCGCCGCCTCGCCCTTGCCCTTGGGGTCCTGCCGGATCTCGATCTGGGCCTTGTCGCCGCCGACGCGCGCCTCGCCCTTCACGGTGAGACCCGCCCTGTCGAACGTCACGGCGAGCTGGCCGCCCTCAAGCTTTTCCGGGCCGAGCAGCGTGTCGGACGCGATGCCCGAAAGCGTGCCGCTGCTGGTGACCACGACCTCGCCCGGCCTCGGGTCGTCGGCAAGAGCCAGCGACACGACGCTTCTCAGGTCGCTCTGGCCGCGCAGGCTGGCCGGGTCGATATCGCCGGGCGCGAAATCCTTGAGGGCGGGGAAGGCGAAGAGCGCCGCCAGAGCCTCCATCGAGCCGGTGCTGCGGAAACTGGCGCGCGCCGGAGCCCGTTCCAGCCAGGTCTCGGGGATCTCAAAGCCGCCCTCGCTGAGCTGCAGTTGCCGGCCATTGCCGAGATCGGCCGTCGCGGCCGCGATGGCGAGCTTCACGGTGCGCCCCGTCGCCTTTCCGGTGATCCGGGCGTCGACCAGCGGCGGCAGGCCGGGGCCGGGATCGAAGCGCACCTGCGAGGCGTCGATCAGCACGGTCAGCGAATCGTCCGGAATGCCGGCGCCCCGCATCAGCCGCGCATGATCCTCGGCCGCCAGGTCCATCTCCACCCGCAGCGAGGCCAGCCGGCCGCCGAGGAACTGGCGCGACAGGGTGCGGTGGACGTCGGGCGAGGTCCAGCGCGGCCAGAGCGCCAGCGCGGCGCGGGGATCGGAGTCGGTCGCGAGAATCGAGAAGCGCTGCAGCGGCGAGGGCCCGACCTGCTGGATCAGTCCCTTGCCCTCCGCCTTGATCGCGGGCCCCTGGACGGTCATCGACTCGATCACGAGTTCGTTGCGGCGCGGGTCGATCCGCAGCTCCGCCGCGGCGCTGTCGATCGCGACCGGCGGGTCCGCGTCCGTTCCGGCCAGTTGCCCGCCGCCGGCGAGGCTGACCCGCCAAGCGCCGTCCTCGGCCCGCAACGTGCCCTTCCCCTTCAGCCGCGTCGGGCCGGCGTCAACCTCGACGGAGCCGACGTCGATGGTCGTGAGGTCGCCGGTGCTGGCGATCTCGATATGGGCCGCATCCACGGCGATCGCCTGCATGGGGCCATCGGGAATCCGGATGACGCCCGGCAGCACGTCGAGGCGCGCCGTGACCGAGCGGCGCCCGTCGGGCGTCTGGCTCAGGCTGGCCTTGCCGCGCAGCGGCAGCCCCTCGATCGTCATGCCGCCCGTGCCGAGTGCGAGCGCCACGACTTCGGCCGGCTCGAAGCGGACGATGTCGATGTCGGCGCGCTGCGTCCCGTCGGGCTGATTCGACAGATCGATGGCGAGTTCCTTCCAGCGCTGGCCGGTGCGGCCCTTCACGGTCAGTCGCGTCACGCGTTCGCCGGCCCGCGACAGCCGGATCTCGACATCCTCGAAGCCCGCGCGCTGGCGGCCTTCGGGATCGATCAGGGACAGGCGCGCACCATTGATGCCGGCCGTCTCCAGCGCGCCCAGCAGCCCCTCGCCCTGGGCCAGGGTCGAGACCGCCGCCATGATCCCGGTGAAGGCGCTCCACTGCGCCGCATCGGGCAGCGTCGCGGCGGGGGTCGGCTCCGCGGGCGCGGAATCGGCATTGACGATCAGAGCGCCGTTCGCGTCGACGCCGAGGCGGACATTGACGCCGCGCAGATCGACCGAGGTCAGCCGGATATCGCCACGCAGCAGGGCGAGCGGCTCATAGCCGAGCACCGCCTCGGGGGCGCGGATGGTCGCGCCGCTGGTGTGGCGAAAGGAGACCTGCCGCACCCGCAGCTGCGAGTGTCCGTCGATCCGGCCGAGTTCGGCCGCGGCGGCCTCCACCGTCCAGTCGGCCCCCAGACGATCCTCGATCGCCTGGGCGATGCGGCCCTCGAGCCCCGAGAGCGGCACGAGCCCGGTCACGAGCAGCGTCACAGCCGCCCCGGCGAGCGTCAGCACCGCGACGACAACAGCCACGGCGATGGTCACCAGACCGGCCTTCGCCCGCCGCTTGACCTCCGCCACGTCGCAATCGGGCCCGCTCGGCGCCTCGGTCACGGGCGCAGCGGCGTCCGGCTTGTTCGCGTCCTGGTCCAGCAAGGCGTCCTTCGATCCTCTCGGGCGGATGATCCGTCACGGCTTCGGCGGCGTAATGCGACCGGCGCGGCCATGACGGCCTCGTCGATGCAGCCGGGCCAGGCGATTCGGCAAGGCACGCCGTTTCGGGGCGGCCCGGCTTATCGTAGCATGGCGCGCGAACACACGTTGCGCCATGCAGCGCGAAGGCGACGAAAGGAAGGCGGACCGATGGCTCTTCAGGATGGTGACGAGGCTCCGGCCTTCACGCTGGCGCGAGACGGGGGCGGCACGGTGTCGCTGGGCGATTTTCGAGGCCGAAAGCTGGTCCTCTACGCCTATCCCAAGGACGATACCCCCGGCTGCACCCAGGAGGCCATCGCCTTCAACCGGCTGCGGGCGGATTTTGCCGCCGCCGGCACCGAGATCCTCGGCATCTCGCCGGATCCGGTGAAGAGCCACGACAAGTTCAAGGCGAAGCACGGGCTCGAGTTCGCGCTGGCCGCCGACGAGACCCAGCAGGCGCTCCAGGCCTACGGCATCTGGGTCGAGAAGAGCATGTACGGCCGGACCTATCTGGGCGTCGAGCGTACCACCTTCCTGATCGGTGCCGACGGCCGGATCGCCCGGATCTGGCGCAAGGTGAAAGTTCCCGGCCATGCCGAAGAGGTCCTCGCAGCCGCCAAGGCGCTGTGAGCGCTCGCGGCGTTTTGCGAACAATTAACCTTAACGGGGTCTAATCCAGGGATCGGCAGCGTCACTTTCCGGTCCCGCGTACATGACAGTCTCCGCCTCGACAGGCCCCGCCCTCCCCGTCTCGGGGCTCGTCTCGCAGAAGAGCTACACGATCCGGCGCTCCACGGCGCTGATCGGGCTGCTCTGGCTGGGGCTGACGACCGCCGGATGCGGCGCCAGCGCCTGGTACATCCTCAGCAAGGACGACCTCGCCGCCCGGCTGATCGCCCGCGAAACCTCGCGCCAATACGCCTATGAGGACCGGATCGCGGCGCTGCGCGCCGATGTCGACCGGCTCGCCAGCCGCGCCCTGCTCGATCAGGACGGCGTCGAGGCCCGCGTCGACGAACTGGCGACGCGGCAGGCCGAGCTGGAATCGCGGCAGTCGCTCGTGACGGCGCTCGCGGATACGCTGCAGGCCGGCGGCATCGTCAGCGCTGGCAAGGTGCCGCTGCGGCCGCGCCTGATCAAGCCTGAGGAGCCGATCCGCGCCTCCGGCGTCAGCAGCTTCGCTCCGATCATGCCGGGCAAACCCACGCCGGCGCCCGATTCGCCGGCGCTGCGTGGCGCGGGCGAACCCCAGGCCGCGCCCTGGCGCTCGGGGCAGGCCGAACCCCCGGCCAAGCGGGTGGAGACGGCGCTCGACCGGCTCGACCGGGCGCTCTCGCAGACGGCGGGCGCGCAGCTCGCCGCACTTCAGGACATGGATGCGTCACTGACGGAATCGCACAGACGTCTGCGCGGCGCGCTGGCCGAGACGGGGCTCGACCCCGACCGCATGGCCGTCCAGACCGGCGTCGCCAAGGGCGTCGGCGGTCCCTTCGTCCCGTTCAAGATCGATCCGAATGCCGGCCCCTTCGAGGCGACGCTGAGCGCGCTGCAGCCGCGCATCGCCTCGGTGATGCGGCTGCGCGGCCTCGCCGAGCAGCTCCCGCTGGCCAAGCCGATGGCCGGCGAAGCCGATTTCAGCTCGAATTTCGGCTATCGCGTCGATCCCTTCACCCGGGCACCGGCGATGCATACCGGCGTCGACTTCCGCGCCGAATCGGGTTCTCCGATCCGCGCCACGGCGCCGGGCAAGGTCATCGCCGCGGAGTATTCCGGCGGCTACGGCAACATGGTGGAAATCGAGCACGTCAACGGCATCACCACCCGCTACGCCCATATGTCGGCGATCCTCGCCTCGGTGGGGCAGACCGTGACGACCGGGACGGTGATCGGCCGCGTCGGCAGCACCGGCCGCTCGACCGGGCCGCACCTGCATTACGAGACCCGCATCGACGACGAGCCGGTCGATCCGACGCGCTTCCTGCGCGCCGGCGGCAAGCTCGCGGATCTGCGCTGAGCCCAGCGACCCTGTTGTTCCTGCGGCTTTCCCGCCGCTTTCGTGGCCCGACGCCTTGCAAGGCGCCCTCCGCTTGCCTATCGCTCCCCGCGAACGGAAGCGAGGCGGTACCCCCATGAGCAAGCCCGGCGCGAACGGACTGACCTATGCGCAGGCCGGTGTCGACATCGACGCCGGCAACGCGATGGTCGACGCCATCAAGCCCCTCGTGCGGGCGACGCGTCGGCCCGGCGCGGATGCCGAGATCGGCGGTTTCGGCGGGCTGTTCGATCTGAAGGCCGCGGGCTTCAGCGATCCGATCCTCGTGGCGGCCAATGACGGCGTCGGCACCAAGGTCAAGATCGCGATCGAAAGCGGGCTGCATTCGACGATCGGCATCGATCTCGTCGCGATGTGCGTCAACGACCTGATCGTGCAGGGCGCGGAGCCGCTGCTCTTCCTCGACTACTACGCCACCGGCAAGCTCGACCCGAAGGTCGGCATCGAGATCGTGCGCGGCATCGCCGACGGCTGCCGCCAGGCCGGTTGCGCGCTGATCGGTGGCGAGACGGCCGAGATGCCCGGCATGTATGCCCGGAAGGACTACGACCTCGCCGGCTTCGCGGTCGGGGCGGCCGAGCGCGGCGCGCTGCTGCCGCGGGCTGACCTCCAGCCCGGCGACGTCGTCTTCGGCCTGCCCTCCTCCGGCGTCCACTCCAACGGTTATTCGCTGGTCCGGCGGATCGTCGCGCTCTCCGGGCTGGCCTGGGACGCGCCTGCCCCCTTCGCCCCCGGCAGCAGCCTGGCCGAGGCCCTGCTGATCCCGACGCGCATCTACGTCAAGCCGCTGCTGCAGGCGATCAAGGCGACCAGCGGCATCAAGGCGCTGGCCCACATCACCGGCGGCGGCTTCCCGGACAACATCCCGCGCGTGCTGCCGGAGGGCCTGGGCGTCTCGCTCGACCTCGCCGCGATCCCCGTCCCACCCGTCTTCGGCTGGCTCGCCAAGGTCGGCGGCGTCGCCGAGCGCGAGATGCTGCGCACCTTCAACTGCGGCATCGGCATGATCGTGGCGGCCGAGGCGGCCAAGGCCGAGGAGGTCATGGCGGCGTTGGCGGCGGCGGGCGAGGCTCCGGTGCGGCTCGGCGAGGTCGTGCCCGTCGCAGCCGGCGAAGAGCCCGTCGCCTATCGCGGCAAGCTTGCGCTGTGAGCAGCCCGGCCAACCGACCGCGCGTCGGCGTCCTGATCTCGGGGCGCGGCTCCAACATGGTCTCGCTGGCCGAGGCCGCGCGGCAGGCGGGCTATCCCGCCGAGATCGCGCTCGTGTTGTCGAATGTGCCCGGCGCGCCGGGGCTGGAGCGGGCGAGCGGCTTCGGCATCGCGACCGCCACCGTCGACCACCGCGCCTTCGGCAAGGATCGCGAGGCCTTCGAACGGGCCATGGACGAGGTGCTGCGGGCCCACCGGATCGACATCGTCGTGCTGGCCGGATTCATGCGGATCATGACGGCCTGGTTCGTGCAGCGCTGGGAAGGCCGGATGATCAACATCCACCCTTCCCTGCTGCCGCTGTTCAAGGGCACGCATACCCATCGCCAGGCGCTCGACGCCGGCGTCAGCGAGCATGGCTGCAGCGTGCATTTCGTCGTGCCCGAACTCGATGCCGGCCCGGTGATCGCGCAGGCGAAGGTGCCGGTTCTGCCGGGCGACGACGAGGACACGCTGGCCGCGCGTGTCCTCGCGCAGGAACACGGGCTCTATCCTCAGGCGCTCGCCGCGGTCGCCTCCGGCGCGGTCGCGCTTGCGGGAGGGGTGCTCGTCAGGCGCTGAGCCGGCGCGGGAGCCGCCGGCTGCCCTTCCGCCTGCCGGGCCCGGCGCTCCGAATCCGCCCGGCAACGCGCCTCCTCCTCCTTCTGCCAGCGCCGGAATAGATCGGCCCGGCGCGCGGGATAACGCTCCTCGCGCGCGACCAGATCGGTGATGCGGTCGGTGCGGAAATGCCGGAAGTCCTGGCGCAGCTCGCACCAGGCGATGACGATGCGGACGCGGTCGTAGAAGGTCATGCCGATCGGCCAGATCATCCGCTGCGTGTCCTGACCGCTCTCGTCGCGGTAGCGGACCTCGAGCTTGCGGCCCTGGCGGATGGCGGCGCGCACGGCGGCGATGTCGACGAGATCGGTCGGCGCGTCGCGGCCATAGAGCGGGGCGAAGAGCGCGCCGTCGAGCAGGATCGGGCGCAGATGCGGCGGCAGCACCGCCGCGACCTTGCTGACGACATCCTCGGCCGCGCGAGCGAGCACGGGGTCGGCCCGCTCGCCGAGCCAGCGCATCCCGACCAGCACGGCCTCGATCTCGTCCGGCGAGAGCATCAGCGGCGGCAGGTCGAAGCCGGCATCCAGCACATAGCCGATGCCGGCCTCGCCGCGGACCGGCACGCCCTGTCGCACCAGCGCGGCGATGTCGCGATAGACCGTGCGCACGGAGACATCGAGTTCGGCGGCCAGCGTCTCGGCCGTCACCGGGCGGCGGCGGCGGCGCAGGCTCTGGATCATGTCGAGCAATCGTTCGGCGCGCTGCATCCCGGTTCTTCCCGCTGGCCTCGGACGATCGGAGACTGGCCCGTTGTGCTGACAGATCCTGTCAGGACTATGTCAGTAGCGTCAAATCGTCCTGCGGCATCGCGAAGGGGAAGAGCATGATCACGCTGCACCATTTCGGACCGGCCTTCGGCCTGCCCGATCCGAGCCCGTTCTGCATCAAGGCCGAGATCCTGCTGCAGCTGTCCGGCCTCCCCTACGAGACGCGGATCGGCGATCTGAGGCGGGCGCCGAAGGGCAAGCTGCCGCTGATCGTCGATGATGGGGTCACCATCTGCGATTCGAGCTTCATCCGCTTCCATCTCGAGGAGCGGCACGGCATCGATTTCGACGCCGGGCTCGATGCCGAGCGACGGGGCGCCCTCTGGGCCCTGGAGAAAATGCTCGAGGACCAGATCTACTGGATCATGGTCGCCGAACGCTGGCTCGACGACGGCAATTTCGCCCGCGGTCCGGCGCAGTTCTTCAAGCCGGTGCCGGCGCCGCTGCGGCCGCTGGTCTGCGCGCTGGTGCGCCGCAAGGTCCGGCGCAACGTCGACGGCCATGGCATCGGCCGCCATAGCCCCGCGGAACGGCTCAAGCTCGCGGAGCGGGCGCTCGACGCGATGGTCGCGATGCTGGGCGAGCGCCGCTATTTCGGCGGAGACGCGCCGGTGGGCGGCGATGCCGCGCCCGGCGCCTTCCTGATCGCGGCGCTGGCGCCGTTGTTCGATTCGCCCTTCCGCGGGCTGGTCGAGCAGCGGCCGGCGCTCACGGCCTATGCCGGGCGGATGCGCGAGCGCTTCTTCGCGGAGGAGCAGCCGCTCAGATCGGCCGCTTGAGCTTGCACTTGTCGATGAAGCCTAGGCCCTTCTCGCGCGCCGAGTCGTTGAAGTAGCCGGTGTCGCGGAAGGCCTGGAGTTCGTCCTTCGTCATCGCGCCGACGGTGCCCTTGGCGTAGCAGCTGCAGGGGGTGTGGACGGCCTCGCGCGTCGTGCTCAGCAGGCGCGACTGCGTCACCAGGCAGGCGTCGAAGGCGCGCAGCTGGATCATGTAGGGCGTCAGGTTCTTGGCCGTCGGGTCCGGCGGCGGCAGGGCGCTCGTCCCGCTCGCGGCCTGCGCGCCGAGCGTCGCCAGCACAGAGATTCCACCGGCCAGCAAGACCGCACCCATCCGCCGCATCGTCATGATTTCATTCGTCCTTCGAGAGCAGGCGCATCAGTTCCGGAGCCGGCCTGCCTGCGCGAGGGATGGTCCATAGCACCGTCGAAAAATCAAGGGAGCGCAGTCACGCCCTTTTGATCCGGATTGTCTTTTTTGATCCAGACCTTGTTGTCGTGGAAGGCTGCGCCCCCGAAAGGCGCCGGCCCGTCCGCTCCGGTGATCGTGTTGATGCCGCGCCCATGCTTGTGGGCGGCGTTGGGCCAGATCGATTCGGCGATGACGACGCCGCGGACCACACCCTCGAACAGCACCGCCCTGAGATGCACGCTGCCGCGCTGGTTGCCGACGACGACCTCGTCGCCGGCCGCGACGCCGAGGCTGGAGGCGTCGTCGGGGTGCAGCATCAGCGTCGGGCCGCCCTCCTTCTTCACCGAACCCGGGGTCTCGGTGAAAGTCGAGTTCAGGAAGCTGCGGGCCGGGCTGGTCGCGAGGCGGAAGGGGTGGTCGGCGTCGACATTGTCGAGCACGTCCCACTGGTCGGGCAGCACCGGCATGTCCCGCCAGGGGCCGACCGGTCCGGCATTGGCGTTGGGGACCTTCGGCCAGTCCGGCTTGAAGCGGAACTTGCGGTCGCGATAGCCGAAGCCATCGAGATAATGCGCGGTACGAAAATCCGGCTGCACGTCGAGGAATTCGTTGGCGATCAGCTCGTCGAGCGTGCCGCGGCCGCTCTCGCGCATCGTCCAGTCCACGATCTCGCGCGGGGTCATGTCGAAGCCGCGATGCTGCGCGCCGAGGCGCTTCGCCAGCGCGCAGATCACATCATGGTTGGAGCGGCATTCGCCGGCCGGTTCGACCAGCTTGCCGCCCCACATGATGTGCTGGTGGCCGCCGCCCTGATAGATGTCGTCATGCTCGAGGAACTGCGTCGCCGGCAGCACGATGTCGGCCATCTGCGCCGTCTCGGTCATGAACTGCTCATGGACGACGGTGAAGAGGTCCTCGCGGGCGAAGCCCTGCTTGACCAGCTCCTGCTCGGGCGCGACCGAGACCGGGTTGGTGTTCTGGATGAGGAGTGCCCTGACCGGCCCGCCCTGCCGCAGGGCCTGCGCATCCCCGGTCAGGATGCGCCCGATCTGCGACTGGTCGAGTTCGCGCACGCCCGGGTCGCGAACGTCGAGCCCCTCGATCAGGCTCTTGCGCCAGCGATAGATGCCGCTGTTGCTGTGGAAGGCGCCGCCGCCCTCGTATTGCCAGGCGCCGGTCACGGTTGGCACGCACAGCGCCGCATGCATCGAGACGGCGCCGTTGCGCTGGCGGGCGAAGCCATAACCGAGACGGAAGAAGCTCTTCTTGCGCGTCCCGACGAGCGCGGCGAATGCCTCGATCTGGGCGACCTCGAGCCCGGTGATCGCCGCCGCCCATTCGGGCGTCCGGCTCTGCAGATGCGCCTCGAGCTCGTCCGGGGCGTCGGTGTGGGCCGCGAGATAGGCGCGGTCGGCATGGCCGTCGCGGAAGAGGATGTGCATGACGGCGCAGGCGAGCGCCGCATCCGTGCCCGGCCGCAGCACGAGGGCGAGATCGGCCTGGGCCAGCGTCGCATTGTGATAGATGTCGATGCCGACGATCTTGGCGCCGCGGGCTTTGCGGGCCTTGATCGCGTGGTGCATCACATTGACCTGGGTGTGCACGGCATTGGTGCCCCAGATCACGACGCAGTCGGACTGCGCCATCTCGCGTGGGTCCGGGCCGGCGAGACGCCCCGTGCCGGCGATGAAGCCGGTCCAGGCCGTGGTGGTGCAGATCGTCGAATACTGGCCGGAATAGCGCTTGGCGTGGCGCAGGCGGTTGATGCCGTCGCGCATGACCAGGCCCATCGTGCCGGCATAGTAATAGGGCCAGACGGCCTCCGCCCCGTGCTCCGCCTCGATGGCGAGGAAGCGCCGCGCGATCTCGTCCAGCGCTTCGTCCCAGGAGATGCGCTCGAACTGTCCGGAGCCCTTGGGGCCCGTGCGGCGCAGCGGATGCAGCAGGCGGTCGGGATGGTGGATGCGCTCGGCGTAGCGGGCGACCTTCGCGCAGATCACGCCGTCGGTGTAGCTCTGGCGCTTGCTGCCGCGGACCCGGCCGATGCTGCGCCCGTCGATGACCTCCACCTCCAGCGAGCAGGCCGAGGGGCAGTCATGCGGGCAGGTCGAGGGGTGATGCGCGATGCGTGGCAATTCGGTCATAGCCCCTTCGTAACGCATGGCGAAAAAAAGGAAACCGGCCTCGGCGGTGGCACCCGCGGCGCCCGGCAGGCATGGTTGCCGCATCCCGCCGCGCGCGGCGCATCGTCAACCCGGGGTTAATCCTAATGCTTCATTCTGCGGCTCTCTGGTCATGAGTGGCGCCGTCGCGCCGGAGTTGAGTGCCATGCGTAGCGTTGCGTTCCTGGCGGGCCTCGTCGCCTGCCTCCTGCTGTCCTCGCCCGAGCGGGCGGCGGCCCAGTCGCCCGAGTACACCACCCTCACCTCGCCGCAATCGGCCCAGAACTGGACGCTGACGCTCGGCGCCGGCCTGCATCGCCAGCCCGACTATCTCGGCTCGAACGACTACATCTTCCGGCCGAAGCCGATCATCTCGCTCAGCCGCGGGCTGAAGAGCACCTGGTGGTCGGCCGAGGACGACGCGATCTCGATCGGCTTCTTCTCCGGGACCGCCTGGCGCGTCGGCTTCTCGGGCAATCTGCTCTGGGAGCGGAAGGCCAGCGTCAATCCCGCACTGGTCACCGTGCCCAATGTGAAGTTCGGTGCCGAGGCCGGCGCCTTCGCCGAGTTCTACCCGGCCTCCTGGCTGCGCGCCCGCGTCGATCTGCGCCGCGGCATCGTCGCCCATGACGGACTGATCGCGGAGGTGAAGCTCGACGCCTTCGCCCGCATCAACGACACCTGGAAGCTCGGCATCGGCCCGCGCATGACGGTCGCGAGCGCCGATTACGTGCGCACCTATTTCGGGGCGATCCCGGGTGCCGCCGGCACCGGCGGGCTGCTGCAGCGCTTCAACAGCGGCGTGCTCTCCTACGGCGCCATCGCGCAGGCGACCTACAACTGGTCCGAGCGGTTCCAGACCACGGCCTATGTCGAGTACAAGCATCTGGTCGGCGATGCCGCCAAGTCGCCGATCGTGCGCACCTTCGGCTCGCGGGATTCGGTCACGATCGGCGTCTCGGCGAGCTACGCCTTCGATCTGGGCTTCTGACACGTCAGGCTGCCGCTGCGGACCGCCGGAAACCGCGCCGTGATGCCGGACAAGCCGCGACAGCGGCGCTGATCCGGGATCCATGCCTAAACCGTTGCGGAATGGATCCCGGGTCTGCGCTGAGTTTATCCTTGGGCCGATCGTAGATCGGACCCGAGGGCTGCGCCCGGGATGACAGCGCAGTGGCAATGAACCGATATCAAAAAGGGGGCGGGTCGCGATCGACCCGCCCCCTTTTCATTTGAAAGCCGGGATGGCCGTCGGATCAGCCGACGATCTCGTTGCCGGCGAAGAACTGCGCGATCTCGACGGCCGCCGTCTCCGGGGCGTCCGAGCCGTGCACGGTGTTCTCGCCGACCGACTCGGCGAAGAGCTTGCGGATGGTGCCCTCGGCGGCATTGGCCGGGTTGGTGGCGCCCATCACCTCACGATACTTGGCGATGGCGTCCTCGCCCTCGAGGACCTGCACGACCACGGGGCCGGAGGTCATGAACTCGACGAGTTCGCCGAAGAAGGGCCGCGCCGAATGGACCGCGTAGAAGGTCTCGGCCTGGGCCTTGGTCATGTGGATGCGCTTCTGCGCGACGATGCGCAGACCGGCCTTCTCGATCACCGCGTTGACCGCGCCGGTGAGGTTGCGACGGGTCGCGTCGGGCTTGAGAATGGAGAAGGTACGCTGAACAGCCATCGATGAATCCTCGGGGATTTTCTGGGAGAATGCGGCGCGCTTATAGCTGCGCCCTCCCCGCCCCACAAGGCTCGTCGGCCATCCCGGCGGAACCGGCTCAATGGCGGGTCAGGAAGGTCCTCGCCTCGCGCAGCGCCTGGGCGATCTCGTCGCGCGTCATCTCCAGTGCCAGTTCCTGGCGGTGGGCCGCCGCGCGGCCGCAGCCGCGGGCCTGGGCAACGTTGAACCATTTCTGCGCGGTGACGAGATCGACCGGGATGCCGCGACCCGAGGCATACATCAGACCCAGCTCGTAATAGGCCTCGGCCGAAGCCTCGCTCGGGACCACCAGCGAGGCCGGGATCGCGCTCATTTCCATGCGTGCCATGACAACCACCCTTTGTCTTTCGTTGGCGCCGGCCACCCGTCCAAAGGCCCCGGCTCGTGAGGAGAAGACTGGCGGCGGCGCTTAAAGGGCTCGCTAAAATTCGCGATGAATCGAAGCTCAACGAGGAATGAGCGAGCGGTTAAATCAACGCTCGATTCAGCCTTCCATTCCGAAAAACGCAGTCTTTTCAATGGGCTTTCCGGCAAATGCGAAACCGGCCGTCAACGGAGGATTCACCCTCCGCTGCGGAAGCGAAGACTGCGGCGCGCCGGCAGGGCCTTGGAAGCGCTCCGGTTCCGGCTTAAGGTTCATATCTGAACCATGCAGCATAGCGTGGTCTGACAGGGAGGTTTTGATGACCATCGGATCGCGTCTTTCCCGCGCGGGCCTCGCCGGCTTCGGCCTGCTCGCGCTCGGCCTCGCCTCGGGCGCACCGGCCCAGGCGCAGGATGTCACCGGCACCTGGCTGCGCGACAGCGGCGCCTCGCGGGTGCGCTTCGCCAAATGCGGCGAGGCGATGTGCGGCACGCTGGCCTGGCTCAAGGACCCGAACGGCCCGGCGAAGGTCGGCCAGCGCATCTTCTACGACATGAAGCCGTCGGGCGACGGCAAATGGACCGGCAGCGCCTTCAATCCCGAGGACGGCAAGACCTATTCGGGCACGATGACGCTGGCCGGCGACAAGCTCACCACCTCGGGCTGCGTGCTGGGTGGGCTGATCTGCCGCTCGGTGGTCTGGAACCGGGCCAACTGAGGCGCGACCTCGCCCGATCCGCGACGGCGGACTTATCCCCGCCGCGCCATCCCATGCCTATGCTCCCCGCGCTGCACCCGACCAAGGGGGCTGTCGCGAGGCGTCGTGCGGCCGGGTGTGGTGGCGGGTTTCGGGAGGCGTCGCCGTCGCGGGCGGGGGCTCCCGAAGGTCGAGCGGTCGGAAGTTCCTTCGTCAGGGACGAGCGGCCGCGACGCCCAAAATCCCCGCGCGCGGAGCCGGGCGGCGCGGGATCGGCGCTGCATCGACACCTCGACATCGACACTCGACATCGGCACGCGGCTTTGGTCCACGCGCCACCCGGCTCCGCGCATCCCCTCTGGGGGGCCATGATGCGAAACCCCGCGGCTCAGGCCGGTCGGGGCTTTCGGCGCGCCTCATGATTATTCCCCGCCCCCCCTCGTCATCCTGGGCGGCCGCAGGCCGACCGGGATCCATCGGAGGGCACCGACCAGCCCTAGGATGGATCCCGGCCTGCGCCGTGTGCCACGGCTTGTCCAGGATGACGCGCGGGGTGGAGTGGGTGACGCTCAGCGCGCCTTCTGGCCGAAGAGGATCGCCTTTTCCTCGGGCGTCGAGATGCCGGCCGGGTTGCGCAGGGCCTCGCCGACCTTGAGGCCGCGCGCGACAGCGGGCCGCGCCATCATCGTCTCGATCCAGCGGGCGACATGGGGGAACTGCTTGAGGTCCTGGCCCTGTTTCTCCCAGCCGCGGGCCCAGCCGATGCAGGCCATGTCGGCGATGGAGTAATCGCCGCAGATGTAGTCGCGGCCCTCGAGGCGCTTGTTCAGCACACCGTAGAGGCGATTGGTCTCGTTGGTGTAGCGGTCGATGGCATAGGGCACCTTCTCTGGCGCATAGAGCCGGAAATGATGGGTCTGGCCCAGCATCGGTCCGAAGCCGCCCATCTGCCAGAACAGCCACTCGTCGACGGCGACGCGGCCGCGCTCGTCGGCGGGATAGAACTGCCCGGTCTTGCGGCCGAGATACTGCAGGATCGCACCCGACTCGAAGACCGAGATCGGCTTGCCGTCCGGCCCATCGGGATCGACGATCGCCGGCATGCGGTTGTTGGGGGAGATCGCGAGGAAGTCCGGCTTGAACTGGTCGCCCTTGCCGATGTTCACGGGGATGACCGTGTAGGGCAGCCCGCATTCCTCCAGCATGATGGTGATCTTCCAGCCGTTCGGAGTCGGCCAGTAATGAAGTTCGATCGGCTTGCTCTGGCTGGCTGGCATGGCGCGGTCCCGGTCCCTGATGCAGAGGAGGAAGCGCGATGTTTAGGCCGCTTCGGGCGCGGGAGAAAGAGGCCGGCCGCCCGGCCCCCGCCGCATCGCCCCTTCGTGATACCGGCGCCCGTCAGAGCTCCAGCTTGAAGCCTTCATGGCTTTGGGCGAAACCGAGATTGCGGTAGAAGCGGTGGGCGTCGAGCCGCGACTTGTTGGAGCTGAGTTCGATCAGCCCGACATCCTGCGTCCTGGCGAAGGCCAGCGCATGAGCGATCATGATCTTGCCGATGCCCATGCCCCGGCATTCCGGCGCGACATGGACGCTCTCGATCTTGCCGCGCCTGCGGCCGCGCGCGACCAGACCGGGGATCGAGGTGACCTGGAAGGTCCCGACCACCGCCCCGCCTCGCTCGGCGACGAAGAGCGCATTGTCCCGGCTCGCCTCGATCTCGGCGAAGGCCGCGGCATAGCCGGGGTAGCGCGCCTCGGCGGCGATCTCATCGGCCGTCATCGTCTGGCTCGCGGCGCCGAGCATGATCAGCTCGGCGATGCGCTCCACGTCCTCGCGTCGGGCGCGGCGGATGGTGACCGCGGTCGCGGTCTGCGTCGAGGTGGTCATGCGGCGTCCCGTCCGGTGGAGGCGAGACGCCGCTCTATCAGACCAGCTCCGGGAACGGAACGATCGTCGACTTCACCGTCTTCATCGCCATCGCATCGGCGACGGCCTGGGTCACGCCGGCTTCCGTGAAGGGGTAGATCGTCTGCATCTCCAGGAAGGGGTACTTGTCGCGGGCGCGGTAGAGCATGTCGACGCCGAGCGGCAGATCGTTGCCGGTGAAGGCCCAGGAGCCGAGCACGTTCAGATCCTTGGTGCAGATGCGGTGCCAGTTGGTCTGGATCGAGCCGGCATCGGTGAACTGCCCCATCTCGACATAGGTGCCGCCGTCGCGCAGGAACTCGATGCCCTCGGGCCCGGCCGTGGGATGGCCGGAGCAGTCCATCACGAGATCGGCGCCGAACCCGCCGACGATCTCGCGGACCCGGGCGATGCGCGCTTCCGCGGTGGTGTATTCCTCCAGATTGACCGTCGCCTCCGCGCCGAACCTGCGGGCGAGCGCAAGCCGCGGCTCCTCCGGGGCGCCGACGCAGATGACGCGGCCGGCGCCCATCTCCTGCGCGGCGGCGATGGCCAGGATGCCGATCGGCCCCGAGCCCTGGATCACCACCGTGTCGCCCCAGTTGAAGCCGCCGGCGCGCTTGGCCCGGTTGAAGGCGCGGATGCAGGAGGTCAGCGGCTCGGACAGCGCGCCCAGCCGCAGCGACATGTCGTCGGGCAGCTTGTAGACCTTGGTGCCGGGCAGCATCTCGAGGTCGACATAGACATATTCGGCCCAGCCGCCCCAGAGATGGGGCGCCTTGTCGAAGCCGAGATAGCGCCCGTAATAGACCGGGGTCAGGCACTTGTTGGCGCTCTCGGGGTAGTGGACGCAGTAGTGGCAGTGCCCGCAGGGCATCAGCGGCGGGATCATCACCTTGGAGCCGACATCGAGCGGCTTGCCCATGAAGTCCTCGGTGAAATCCGCGCCCTTCTCGACGATGACGCCGCCGATCTCGTGGCCCAGCGTGAAGGGCCAGGGCAGCTTCTTGGGCCAATGGCCCTTGAGGATGTGCTGGTCGGTGCCGCAGACGCCGCAGGCGCCGATCTGGATCAGCGCCGCCTTGGCCGGGACCGCCGGCCAGGGCACCTCCCGGATGGTCGGCTTGCCGCCGGGGCCGTCATAGGTCGCGACGCGGATGGGCTGGCGCTGCATAATCGTCTCTCCCTGTCAGTGCCGCTTTGGCGCGGCTTGGCGGAGAGTGAGGCATGGCGGGCGCGGCGCGGCAACCGACGCGGATGCACAGGCCCGTTGCGGCAGCTTCTATGCCGCGAAGAGCCGCTTCGCCATCAGCAGGGTGTTGGGGGTGTCGTCGCGGCCGTCGAACCGGGCCTGGCGCTGCAGGAAGAAGCCCATGCGCTCGTAGAAGGCGATCGCCGGCTCGTTCTGGCTCTCGACCTCGAGCCGGGCCACCGGCGCCTCCGGGAAGCAGGCCAGCGTGACCTGCAGCAGCGTGCGGCCGATGCCCGTGCCCTGCCAGGCGGGCAGGACATAAAGCCGCGTCAGCAGCGCGGCGCGGTCGCGCTCGGTGCGGGCGCTGGCGGTGGCGACGATCTCGCTTCCCACCAGCGCGACCAGGAAGGCGCCGTTCTCGCGCCCGAGCTGGGCGCCCAGATTCTCCAGCGAGTGCCAGGCATTGGTGATCTCGGCGACGCGCTGCCAGCCATAGATCCCGTCATAGGTGGCGTGCCAGGTCTCGACCAACAACGCCCGCACCGCCGGCAGATCGGCGGCTTCGGCGTCGCGGATGACGAGATCGGCGGGGGTCATCAGCGTCCGAATTCCGCGAAATGCATCCGTGGGTTCAGGCGCTGCGCCGTCGTCATGGTCGGGCTTGTCCCGACCATCCACGCCTTCCTGCGCGCAGGGTGGAGTTCAAGACGTGGATGCTCGCCACAAGGGCGAGCATGCCGTGTCCGGAACCTCGGCCCTTGTTCAGGTGCCGGGCTCTTCGCCGGCGCAAAGCCCCGGGATGACGGCGTGTTGAAAGCGCCGCCCATCCCGTCACTCGATCCCCAGCTTCGCCTTCAGGATCTCGTTCAGCGCCTGCGGGTTGGCCTTGCCGCCCGAGGCCTTCATCGCCTGGCCGACGAACCAGCCCAGCATGGTCGGCTTGGCCTTGACCTGCTCGACCTTGTCGGGATTGGCGGCGATCAGCTCGTCCACCGCCTTCTCGATCGCGCCCGTATCGGTGACCTGCTTCATGCCGCGGGCCTCGACGATCTCGCGCGGGTCGCCACCCTCGCTCCAGAGGATCTCGAACAGGTCCTTGGCGATGCGTCCGGAGATGACGCCCTCGCCGATCAGATCGACGAGGCCGCCGAGCTGGGCGGCGGAGACGGGCGAGGCCGTGACGTCCTTGCCCTCCTTGTTGAGCCGCCCGAACAGCTCGTTGATGACCCAGTTGGCCGCGGCCTTGCCGTCGCGCCCCTTCGCGACCGCCTCGAAATAGTCCGCCTGCTCGCGCTCGGCGACCAGCACCGAGGCGTCATAGGGCGAGAGCCCGTATGCGGCGATGAAGCGGGCCTTCTTGGCGTCGGGCAGTTCCGGCAGATGCGCCTTCAGCTCAGCGACGAAGGCATCGTCGAATTCGAGCGGCAGCAGGTCCGGGTCGGGGAAGTAGCGGTAGTCATGCGCCTCTTCCTTGGAGCGCATCGAGCGCGTCTCGCCCTTGCCGGGATCGTAAAGGCGGGTCTCCTGATCGATCGTGCCGCCATCCTCGAGGATGCCGATCTGGCGGCGCGCCTCGACATCGACGGCCTGGCCGATGAAGCGGATCGAATTGACGTTCTTGATCTCGCAGCGCGTGCCAAAGGGAGCGCCCGGGCGGCGCACCGAGACGTTGACGTCGGCGCGCAGGTTGCCCTTCTCCATGTCGCCGTCGCAGGTGCCGAGATAGCGCAGGATGGTGCGCAGCTTCGAGACATAGGCCTTGGCCTCGTCGGCCGAGCGCAGATCGGGCTTGGAGACGATCTCCATCAGCGCGACGCCCGAGCGGTTGAGGTCGACGAAGCTCATCGTCGGGTGCTGGTCGTGAATCGACTTGCCGGCGTCCTGCTCGAGATGCAGCCGCTCGATGCCGACCGTGATCTGCTCGGTCGGCGAGAGATCCACGACGATTTCGCCCTCGCCGATGATCGGGCTCTTGTACTGGCTGATCTGGTAGCCCTGCGGCAGGTCCGGATAGAAGTAGTTCTTGCGGTCGAAGACCGAGCGGTTGTTGACCTGCGCGTTGAGACCGAGCCCGGTGCGGACCGCCTGGCGGACACATTCGGCGTTTATGACGGGCAGCATGCCCGGCATGGCGGCATCGACGAGGCTGACATGTGCGTTCGGCTCGGCGCCGAAGGCGGTCGAGGAGCCGGAAAACAGCTTGGCGTTGGAGGTGACCTGGGCATGGATCTCCATGCCGATCACGATCTCCCAGTCTCCCGTCGCGCCCTTGATCAGCTTCTTCGGATCCGAGGGGCGGGCATGCGCGTTCATCGTCTGTCTTCCGGCTTCAGTGAGATGCCTGACGGTTACGACCTCGGCGCGCGGGCGGCAAGCTTCTGTTGCACTCCCGACACCGGATGGCGGGATTGTGGCCTAATCTGCCGCAATCTCGCCTTGTGAGGGGTGACGGTTCTTGACAATCGTCAGTCGGCTCCCCTTGTAGCGGCAAAGGTCGGAAACACGCTGATCGTGCCGGCCGTATCCATCCGGAGCTTTCCCATGCCCCATCGCCGCCCGGCGCCGATGTCATCGATCCTTTCGGCCGGGGGCCTCGTGCTCCTCGCCGCGCTCAGCCTCGGCGAGGCGCGCGCCCAGGGCGGGCCGCCGCCGGCGCCGCCCGTCCAGGTCTCGGCGCCGCTGGCGCAGCGCGTGACCAACTGGGACGAGTTCACCGGCCGCTTCGAGGCCAGCGAGCAGGTCGAGGTCCGGGCCCGCGTCTCGGGCTTCCTCGACTCGATCCACTTCAAGGACGGCGACCTGGTGAAGAAGGGCGATCTGCTCTTCACCATCGACCCCCGTCCCTACCGGCTCTCCGTCGATGCCGCGCGGGCCGAGGTCGCCCGCGCCAAGGCGCAGGTCGAGCTCGCCCAGAACGAGGTCGAGCGCGCCGAGGGCCTGACCCAGAACCGCACCATCACGGCCCGCGACGTCGACCAGCGCCGCGCCAATCTCAACAGCGCCATCGGCTCCCAGCAGGGGGCGGAGGCCAATCTCAAGACGGCCGAGCTCAATCTGGAGTGGACCGAGGTCCGCGCCCCGCTGTCGGGCCGCATCTCGAACCGCCGCGTCGATGCCGGCAACCTGATCGCCGGCGGCCAGTCCGGCGCGACGCTGCTGACGACGATCGTCGCGGTCGATCCGATCTACTTCACCTTCGACGCCTCGGAGGCCGATTACCTGCGCTGGCAGCGCCGCAACAACGATCTGCGGGCGACCGCCTCGCGCGAGGCCGGCATCGTCGCCGAGGTGCGCCTGTCGGACGAGCAGGAGTGGAAGCGCCGTGGCCGGATCGACTTCGTCGACAACACGCTGAACGCCCGCTCCGCCACGATCCGCGGCCGCGTCGTGTTCCCCAATTCCGACCAGTTCCTGACCCCCGGCACCTTCGGGCGGCTGCGCGTCTTCGCCGGCGAGGCGGACGCCCTGCTGGTGCCCGACAGCGTCATCGTTTCCGACCAGGCCAACAAGATCGTCCTGACCGTCGGGCCCGAGAACAAGATCGTGCCGAAGCCGGTCACGCTCGGCCAGATCACGCGGGGACTGCGCGTCATCCGCACCGGGCTGTCGCCGGAGGACAAGGTCGTCGTCGGCGGCTTCGCCAATCCGATGGTGCGCCCCGGCGCGACCGTCACGCCGCAGCCGGGCGAGATCAAGCCCAACGGCAGCAACTGAACCGCGCCTCGAACCAGCCCCGGGCGGCCGCCGGCCGCCTGCCCTGACGCCAGGCCAGGACACCCTTCATGTTCCGCTTCGCCCATTTCTTCATCGACCGGCCGATCTTCGCCACCGTGCTCTCGGTGCTGCTGACGATCGCCGGCGCCATCGCCCAGCGCGGCCTGCCGATCGCGGAATATCCCGAGATCGCGCCGCCGACGGTCTCGATCACCGCGACCTATCCCGGCGCCTCGGCCGAGGTCGTCGCCGCCACGGTGGCGACGCCGATCGAGCAGGAGGTCAACGGCGTCGACGACATGCTCTACATCCAGTCGCAGTCGACCGGCGACGGGCGCGTGACGATCAACGTCGTGTTCAAGGCCGGCGTCGACATCGACCAGGCGCAGGTGCTGGTGCAGAACCGCGTCGCCGCCGCCGAAGCCAGGCTTCCGGCGGATGTGCGCGCGCTCGGCATCCAGACGCGCAAGGCCTCGCCCGATCTGATGATGGTCATCAACATGATCTCGCCGGACGGGTCGCGCGACGCGCAATACGTCTCCAACTACGCGACGCTCTATGTGAAGGACGTGCTGACCCGCATCGACGGCGTCGGCAACGTCCAGGTCTTCGGCGCGCGCGACTTCTCGATGCGGATCTGGCTCGACCCGGCCAAGGTTTCCTCGCGCAACCTGACCGCGGGCGACGTCGTGACGGCGCTGCGCGCGGCCAACGTCCAGGTCGCGGCGGGCGCGATCAACCAGCCGCCAGCGACGCAGGGCGGCGCCTTCCAGCTCTCGGTCAACACGCTCGGCCGCCTGACCGACATCGCCGAATTCGAGAACATCGTCGTCCGCGCCGACCCCAACGGTGGCACGATCCGCATCCGCGACATCGCGCGCGTCGAGCTGGGCTCGCAGGATTACACCACCAACGCCTATCTCGATAACAAGAACGCCGTCGCCATCGGCATCTTCCAGCGTCCGGGCTCGAACGCGCTCGCCACCGCCGAGACGCTGATCAAGACCATGAACGAGATGGCGAAGCAGTTCCCCTCCGGCGTCGAGCACCGCATCATCTACAACCCGACCGAATTCATCGGGGAATCCGTCAGCGCGGTCATCCACACGCTGGTGGAGGCGGTGGCGCTCGTCGTCGTGGTCGTCATCCTGTTCCTGCAGACCTGGCGGGCGGCGATCATCCCGATCATCGCGATCCCGGTCTCGCTCGTCGGCACCTTCCTGGTGATGAGCGCGGTCGGCATCTCCTTCAACACCATCTCGCTGCTCGCGCTGGTGCTCGCCATCGGTATCGTCGTCGACGATGCGATCGTCGTGGTGGAGAATGTCGAGCGCTATCTGGCCGAGGGCATGACGGCCAAGGAGGCCGCGCACAAGACCATGGACGAGGTCGGCGGGGCGCTGCTGGCGATCGCGCTCGTCCTCTGCGCAGTCTTCATCCCGACCGCCTTCATCAGCGGGCTGCAGGGCACCTTCTACCAGCAGTTCGCCGTCACCATCGCGGCCTCGACGGCGATCTCCTGCTTCGTCTCGCTGACGCTGTCGCCGGCGATGGCGGCGCTGCTGCTGAAGCCGCATGGCCATGCCGAAGGAAAGCAGCACGGCTTCCTCTACAAGCTCGGCGCGCCCGTGCGCGGCTTCTTCCACTACTTCAACAAGGGCTTCGACTGGCTCTCGCGCAATTACGGCTCGCTAACCTCGCGGCTGATCCGCTTCTCGGTCATCCTGCTGATCGCCTATGCGGGGCTGATCGCGCTGACCGCGAACCGCCTCTCGGTGACGCCGACCGGCCTCGTGCCGCAGCTCGACCGCGGCTACTACATCGTCGCCTTCCAGCTGCCGCCCGGCTCCTCGCTGCCGCGCACCGACGCGGTCATCCGCAAGGCGACCGACGTCGTGCTGTCGCGGCCGGGTGTCGCCCATGCGGTCGCCTTCGCGGGGCTCGACGGCGCGACCTTCACGATCGCGCCGAACACCGGCGTCATTTTCGTGACGCTCTCCTCCTTCGACGAGCGCCAGAAGCTCAACCTGACATCCGACGGCATCCTCGCCGATCTGCGCCAGCAGATGTTCGCGATCAACGAAGCCTTCGCGCTGGTGATCCCGCCGCCGGCCGTGCCGGGCATCGGCACCGGTGGCGGCCTCAAGGGCTATGTCCAGGATCGCTCGGGCCGCGGCCTGCCCGCGCTCGAGGGCGCGACGTGGGTCGTCGCCGGCTCGGCGGCGCAGGTGCCGGGAATCCAGCAGCCATTCACGCTGTTCTCGACCAAGACGCCGCAGGTCTTCGCCGATATCGACCGAACCAAGGCCGAAATGCTGGGCGTGCCGATCACCCGCGTCTTCGAGACGCTCTCGGTGTTCATGGGCTCGGCCTATATCAACGACTTCAACCTGCTGGGGCGCACCTACCGGGTGACGGCGCAGGCGGACAATCCGTTCCGGCTCGACCTCAACGACGTCGCCAACCTGAAAACCCGCAACAGCGATGGCGAGATGGTGCCGATCGGCTCCGTCGCCTCCTTCTCGGACACGACGGGCGCCTATCGCGTGCCGCGCTACAACCTCTATCCGGCGGCCGAAGTGCAGCTCTCGATGGCGCGCGGTTTCTCGACCGGACAGGGCATCGCGGCGATCGAGAAGATCGCGGCCGAGCGCCTGCCCTCGGGTTTCGGTTTCGAATGGACCGAAATCGCGCTGCAGGAGAAGCTCGCGGGCAACACCGCCATCATCGCCTTCGGGCTGGCGGTCGTCTTCGTCTTCCTGCTGCTGGCGGCGCTGTACGAGAGCTGGATGCTGCCGCTCGCGGTCATCCTGATCGTGCCGATGTGCATTCTGGCCGCCATGTTCGGGGTCAACTATGCCGGGCTCGACCGCAACATCCTCGTCGATATCGGCCTCGTCGTGCTGGTCGGCCTTGCCGCCAAGAACGCGATCCTGATCGTCGAATTCGCCAAGCAGGCGGAGGAAGAAGGCATGAGCCGGCGCGATGCGGCGATCGCGGCGGCGCGGACCCGGCTGCGGCCGATCCTGATGACCTCGCTCGCCTTCATCCTCGGCGTGCTGCCGCTGACGATCTCGACCGGTGCCGGCGCCGAGATGCGCCAGGCGATGGGTGTCGCGGTGTTCTCGGGCATGCTGGGCGTGACGATCTTCGGCCTGATCTTCACCCCGGTCTTCTATGTCGTGGTCCGCTGGCTGGCGGATCTGCGCAAGAAGAAAGCCCCGGCCGAGGCCCCGCACCACGCCCCGGCGCAGGGCTGACCTCCCGCAGCGCCCGACCGACAACGCAAAAGGGCCGCTCGCGCGGCCCTTTTCGTTTCGGTGCCCGGCCCTGCCCCGCGCGCTCAGTGGCCGCTCAGCACCAGCAGCTTGACCGGCAGCAGCAGCGCCTGGATGCGCAGCATCACGGCGTGGACCACGCCGGTGGCGTCGACGACGTGCAGGGCCAGGCTCTTGGCCGTGCCGACCTTGCCCGAGGCGATCAGCTCGTGATTGCTGGAGTAGGCGTTGGCGACGCAGCTCGAACCGGGGAAGACGCCGTCCAGACCGCCCTCGTAGAGCGGCTCGAGGAAGACCAGCACGGTGCCCGGCCGCTGGACCTGCTGGGCATCGACGAGCTGGTCGCCGGTCCGGAACTGTCCGGCCGCGATGAACTCCTGCACATCCGTGACGACCATCGGGATGATCGTCCAGGGCTTCGAGATGCAGGAGACCTCCGCGGCCATGCCGACCTTGAGCACCTGCGCCTCGAGCTGGCTGAAGCCGGCCTGCAGCGCCTTGCGGCCGGCGGTCGCCGGGATCAGGACGCCGGCCGAGCGCATGAAGGGATTGACCAGGTCGCCGACCTGCAGGGCGAACTGCTCGATGTGGCCGGCGACACCGGCACGCACCACGGTCTTGGCCAGCTCGACCTCGGCCTGAGCGAGCGCGGCCTCGGCGCTGGCCTTCTCCGCCGGCAGCAGCGCGGCGATGCGGGCCTGCGCCGCCTCGCGCGAGGCGGTGGCGGCGGCGACCGTCGCCTCCCGCCCCTGGACGACGTTCTCGAGCCGCTCGATCTCGCGGGCGGCGACGACATCGTCGTTGCGGCGTTTGAGCTCGTGCTTCGTCCGCAACTCGTCGAGCGCGAGCTGGAGCGAGCTGCGCGCCTCCTGGATCTTGGCCTCGTTGGCGAGGATGTCGACCTTGGCGACGGCGAGCGCCGCCTCGACCTCGCCGACCTTGCGGCGCGCCGCCTCGACGGCCGCCTGCTGCTTGGCGTCGTCGAGCCGGAAGATTGGCTCGCCCTGCCCGACCTTGCCGCCCTGGCGGACATAGATCTCGGCGACGCGGCCGCTGGCCTCGGGCACGATCGGCACCGTGCGGAAGAACAGCGTCGCATTGGTCGTCGAGGGGTGGTTGTAGAAGATCACCGTGATCAGCGCGACGGTGAGCATCAGGCAGCCGACGATGCCCCAGCGCAGCTCGAACCAGACCGAGTACAGCGTGATCTCGTGGCCGAAGCGCTTTCCCTGCCCATAGCGCCGGTAGAGATAGTCCGGCAGGATCGTCAGCAGCGAGCAGATCAGGATCTCAACCATGGGCCGGCGCCTCCGGCTGGGCCGTCCGCGGGGCGGCGGCAGCCGGGCTCGCTGTCGGCGCCGCAGCGATTGGTGGCGGCGGCTCGCCTCCGCCCGTCGCGGCTTGCGGCGGCTTGTCCTCGTCCCGCTCGGGCGGGATGCCGGCGATCTTGTCGAGCGCGCCGGCCATCCGGCGCAGCGGGTTCCAGACGTCGGGGATCTCGATCAGGGCCAGCAGCAGCCCCGCGACCCAGAACAGATGGATATGGGTGAAGAGCGCCAGCAGCCCGAGCACCGCGACGATCTCGAACTGGAGCTTGTGCGCCTTGTGCGCCATGCGCTCCGGCAGCGTGTGCAGGCGCAGGAAGAGCAGGCCGAAGCCGAGCACCGCGCCGACGATGGTGACGCCGGCGAGGATCATCATCGCGTCGGTCTCGTGCGGCGCGGTGATGAAGGGTGGCAGGTGATGCGGCGCGGCGGGATGAAGCGTTGCAGCCAAGGCGGGTCTCCAGGCTAAAGCGCCGGAGCCCATCCGCCATGGCGCGCGAGCCAGCGGCATCCCCGCCACCGCCCCGGCCTTGCAACGTCCCCCAACGTCAGGCGATCTGACGCCGATCGGGGAAGGCTGTCAAATGGCCGTTCTGTCTCGGCTCAGCCCCACCAGCGCTCGGCGACGGGGAAGCGGCCCGCCGCTTGCTCGATGACCTCGCCAAGGGCAAACAGCGTCTCCTCGTCGAAGGGGCGGCCGATCAGCTGGAGGCCGAGCGGCAGGCCCTGCCCGTCCAGCCCCGCCGGCACGGCGATGCCGGGCAGGCCGGCCATGTTCACCGTCACCGTGAAGACGTCGTTGAGATACATCTCGACCGGGTCGGCCGAGCCCTTCTCGCCGATGCCGAACGCGGCGGAGGGCGTCGCGGGCGTCAGCACCGCGTCGATGCCGGCCGCATAGGCCTCGTCGAAGTCGCGCTTGATCAGGGTGCGGACCTTCTGGGCGCGGACGTAATAGGCGTCGTAATAGCCGGCCGAGAGGACATAGGTGCCGATCATGATGCGGCGCTTGACCTCGGTGCCGAAGCCGGCGGCGCGGGTCTTCTCATACATCTCGACGATGTCCTTGCCCTGCTCGCGCAGGCCGTAGCGGACGCCGTCATAGCGGGCGAGGTTGGACGAGGCCTCGGCCGGGGCGACGATGTAATAGGCCGGCAGCGCGTATTTGGTGTGGGGCAGCGAGATCTCGACGATCTCGGCGCCGGCGCTCTTCAGCCAATCGATGCCCTGCTGCCAGAGCGCGTCGATCTCGGCGTTGAGCCCGTCCAGCCGATATTCCTTCGGGATGCCGATCTTCATCCCCTTCACAGACCGGCCGACCGCCTTCTCGTAATCCGGCACGGCGGCATCGACGCTGGTTGTGTCCTTGGGGTCATGGCCGGCCATGGAGCGCAGCATCACGGCGCAGTCGCGCACGCTCTTGCCGATCGGCCCGGCCTGATCGAGCGAGGAGGCGAAGGCGACGATGCCCCAGCGCGAGCAGCGGCCATAGGTCGGCTTGATGCCGACCGTACCGGTGAAGGCCGCGGGCTGGCGGATCGAACCGCCAGTATCGGTCGCGGTGGCGGCGAGGCAGAGATCGGCCGCGACCGCCGCGGCCGAGCCGCCCGAGGAGCCGCCGGGCACCAGCGGGGTCTCGGAGCCGGTCCGCCGCCAGGGATTGACGACGTTGCCGAAGGCCGAGGTCTCGTTCGACGAGCCCATCGCGAACTCGTCGTTGTTGAGCTTGCCGAGCATGACCGCGCCGTCGCGCCACAGCTGGCCCGAGACGGTCGATTCATAGGGCGGCAGGAAATTGCCGAGGATGTTCGAGCAGGCGGTGGTGCGCACGCCTTCCGTCGCGAAGAGGTCCTTGATGCCGAGCGGCAGGCCTTCGAGCGGCCCGGCCTCGCCCTTCGCCAGCTTCGCGTCGGAGGCGGCGGCCTGCTTCAACGCGTGCTCGGGCGTCTCAAGCACATAGGCATTGAGCGCCCGCGCCTTCTCGACGGCCGCGATATGGGCCTGCGTCAGCTCGGTGGCGGAGAAGCTCTTGGCTTTCAGCCCGTCGCGGGCTTCGGTCAGGGTCAGGCGGGTGAGATCGGTCACGGGCAGTATCCGGATTCAGTGAAGGCAGTGGAACCGTCATGGCGAGGAGCGCAGAGACGAAGCCATCCAGGAGCAGCAGCGCTCGATGTCCTCTGGATTGCTTCGCTGACGCTCGCAATGACGGGCGTCACTCGATGACCTTGGGCACCATGAAGTAGTCGTCGTCGGCGGCCGGGGCGTTGGCGACGATCTTGGCCGCAATCTCGCCGTCGGTCACCACGTCCTCGCGCTGCTTCATCGCCATCGGCGTCACCGAGGTCAGCGGCTCGACGCCCTCGACATCGACCTCGTTGAGCTGCTCGACGAAGCCGAGGATGGCGTTAAGCTCGCCTTGCAGCTTAGGCAGATCGGCCTCCGGAACGGCGATGCGCGCCAGATGCGCGACGCGTTTGACGGTGGCGAGATCGACCGACATGGCGGACTCCGGAATGGTGGGCGCAAGGCGCCGGATCAGGGTTCGCCGCGCTATAGCAGATGGCGGCGCGTAAGTAAGGGGCAAGTCCCGCGCCGTCATGGTCGGGCTTGACCCGACCATCTCATGTTCCAGAGATTCTCGGGTCTGCGCTCCGCTTCGCCCGAGAATGACGCTGGCGTCAGATCGTGAAAGCCTTGCCCTTCGTCGGCACCAGCGCCTGGATGCCGCTGCCCGCCAGCCCCGCGACGAAGGCGTCGGCATTGGCGTCGATCAGCGGGAAGGTGCCGTAATGGCAGGGAATCGCGACCTGCGGCTTGACGAAGCGCGTCATCGCCAGCGCGGCGAACTTGCCGCCCATGGTGAAGCGGTCGCCGACCGGGCAGATGCAGGCCTCGACACCGTGGATCTCGGCGATCAGCGCCATGTCGGAGAAGATGTCGGTGTCGCCCATGTGCCAGAGCGTCTTTTCACCCTTGGCCTTGAGGATCGCGCCATTGGCGTTGCCGAGCGGTACGGAGACGCCGGCCTCACCCATGCCGGCCGAGTGATCGGCGCGGACCCAGGTGACGCCGAAGGCGCCGAGATCGATCGTGCCGCCGGTGTTGACCGGCTGGAAGCTCTTGAGGCCTTTCGAAGCCAGATGCATGGCGAGATCGTAATTGGTGATGACCGTGGCGCCCGTGCTCTCGGCAATGGCCAGCGTGTCGCCGACATGATCGCCATGGCCGTGGGTCACGACGATGTGGGTCACGCCCTGCGAGATCGCCGCGACATCGCCCTCGAAGATCGGGTTTCCGGTGAAGAACGGGTCGATCAGGATGACGGCACCATCGATCTCGGCGCGGAAGGCGGAATGGCCGTACCAGGTCAGTTTCATGCGAAGGCTCCTGCGTGGCGATCAGGCGAGATGGGCCGTGGGATATAGATCATCGCCGTCGTGATTGGGATGACATCACGGTGCCAGAATGGTGGCGCAATCGACAAGCGATCGTCAGCCGTGCACCCTCCCCGCCCTGAATGATGCTGGACAGCAACCCATGACCGATGCCGCCACCCTCGCTCGCCGGATCGCCCAGGGACGCGGGGATGAGCCTGCCGACCTCGTGATCCGGGGTGCGAGGCTGCTCGATCTGGTGACGGGCGCGCTGGTGGAATCCGACATCGCGCTCTGCGGCGATACGATCGTCGGCACCCATGGTCGCTATGAGGGCAAGGTCGAGCATGACGCCACCGGGCTGATCGCGGTGCCGGGCTTCATCGACACGCATCTGCATGTCGAATCCTCGCTGGTGACGCCGCTCGAATTCGAGCGCTGCGTGCTGCCCCATGGCGTGACCACCGCGATCTGCGACCCCCACGAGATCGCCAATGTGCTCGGCACCGAGGGCATCGCCTATTTCCTGCGCTGTGCCGAGGCGATGCGGATGGATCTGCGCGTCAATCTGTCGAGCTGCGTGCCGGCGACGCATCTGGAGACCGCCGGTGCGCGGCTGGAGGCCGGCGACCTGACGCCGATGATGGACCATCCCAAGGTGATCGGGCTGGCGGAATTCATGAATTTCCCGGGCGTGATCCATCGCGATCCCGGTTGCCTGGCCAAGCTCGAGGCCTTCTCGCACCGGCATATCGACGGCCACGCGCCGCTGGTGCGCGGCCTGGACCTCAACGCCTATCTCGCCGCGGGCATCCGCACCGACCACGAGACGACGACCGCCGACGAGGCACGCGAGAAGCTCGCCAAGGGCATGGCGATCCTGATCCGCGAGGGCTCGGTCTCGAAGGATCTGCTGCAGCTGATCCCGCTGATCTCGCGAGACGCCTCGCCCTTCCTCGCCTTCTGCACCGACGACCGCAACCCGCTCGACATCGCGGAAGAAGGCCATCTCGACTTCATGATCCGCACGGCCATCGCCCGCGGCGCGGATGTGCTGGCGACCTACCGCATCGCCTCGCTCTCGGCGGCGCGGCTCTACGGCCTGTTCGACCGCGGCTTCATCGGCCCGGGCAAGCGCGCCGACATCGTGCTGGTCGAGGATCTCGCCGCCTGCTCGGTCAAGCGCGTCTTCGCCGGGGGGCGGCTGGTCGAGGATGCCCTTTTCACCGACCGCGTGCCGGTGGCGCCGGTCGGGCTCGGCAGCGTGAGGAGCCGGACGCTCACCGAGGCTGATTTCCGGGTCGCGGCGCGCGAAGGCGAAACACCCGTGATCGGCGTCGTGCCCGGCCGCATCATCACCGAGCGGCTGGCGCTGCGGCTGCCCGCCCGCGATGGCGAGGCCCTGCCCGATCTCGATCAGGACGCGGTCAAGGTCACGGTGATCGAGCGGCATCGCCGCAGCGGCGGCATCGCGACGGGCTTCGTCCATGGCTTTGGGATGAAGAGCGGCGCGGTCGCCTCCTCCGTCGGGCATGATAGCCACAATCTCTGCGTGGTCGGCGTCGACTCGGCTTCGATGGCCGCCGCCGCCAACCGGCTGATCGCCATCGGCGGTGGCTTTGCGGTCGCCGATGGCGGGGTGGTGACGGCGGAACTGGCGCTGCCGGTGGCGGGGCTGATGAGCGACCAGCCTTTCGAGACTGTGCGGCACGGGCTCGAGGATCTGCGCGCGGCGGCCAAGGCGCTCGGCGTCGTGCTGGCAGAGCCCTTCCTGCAGGTCGCCTTCCTGACCCTGCCGGTGATCCCGCATCTCAAGATCACCGACAGGGGGCTAGTCGATGTCGATGCGTTCGACTTCGTGTAGCGGCGAATTCAAGGTTCTGGGCCGTCGGCCGGACCCGTGATAAAATACCGGTATACGGATAGGAGGTCCGCAATGGACGATCCGAACACGACACTGACCGTGACCCTCGGCGATCTCGCCGAGAAGGTCGAGGAGCGGGTCCGCTCGGGCAAATATGAGTCGCCGAGCGACGTCATCCGGGCCGGACTCGAAGCTCTCGCCCGCGAGGAACGGGCGTTCGAAACCGAGCTGAAGGCGAAGGTCGAGGAGGCGCTGGCCGATCCGCGGCCTTGGCTATCGGCCGACGAGATGTCGAACCGGATGCGAGCCTATCATCAGGAACGGCTGGCCAAGGCCCGTGGCACCGTTTGAGCTGAAGCTCAGTCCACGAGCCGAATTCGACCTGCGTTCGATCTACGACTGGATCGCAGAACGATCGAGTCCGCAGACCGCCGATCGCTACATCCAGCGGATCGAGACGACCTATCGTGCCCTGGTCGAATTCCCGATGCGCGGATCCCAGCATGACGATTTGCTGCCAGGCTTGAGGATCATCGGCATGGAAAGGCGGGTCACCATTGCCTTTCGTGTCGTCGGAAACAGGGTCGAAATCCTGCGAATTCTCTATGGCGGCCGCGACGTTCAGGCCGCTCTGGAGCCCCGATAGTCAGGAGGAGAGCAGTTCCTCCGGCATCTCAATCCCTTCCGCCTGCGCCTTGGCACGCAGCGTCAGGCGCCGGACGCCGGGCAGGCGCGTTCCCTCCTGCGCCTCGATGGCGTGGACCAGCGCGCGCATGCGCTCGTCGAACCAGTTGCCGCCCATGGCGTGCGGATCGATGGCGAGGATGAGCTGTCCCGTATCGGGCGGGCCGCCTTCGGCATCGAGGAAGGAGGAGGCCTGGAAGCCGAAATGTGCGCCGACGAGCGCCGCGGCCAGGATCTCGACCATCATCGCCAGCGTCGCGCCCTTGGCGTCGCCGAGCGGCACCATGGTGCCGGCGAGCGCGGCCGCCGCATCGGTCGTCGGCTTGCCGTGGACATCGAGCGCCCAGCCCTCGGGAATGGCCTGACCCTTCTGCTTGGCGGCGACGATCGGGCCGCGCGCGACCTTGGACAAAGCCATGTCGATGACGACCGGCTCGCGTCCGGCGAGCGGGGCGGCGAAGGCGATCGGGTTGGTGCCGAAGACGGGCTTCGAGCCACCCCAGGGCGCGATGGCGCCCGGCGTATTGGCGAAGAGCATCGCGACGAGCCCCTGCCCGGCAAGCCGCTCGACATGCAGGCCCGCCGCGCCGCAATGGTTCGAGCGGCGGATCGGCGCGGCCACGATGCCCTGTTCGCGGGCGAGATCGGGGATCTCGGCAATGGCGAGGTCGATCGCCGGATAGGCGAAGCCGTGGCCGGCATCGATCGCCAGCACGCCGGGCTTCGGCCGGCTCGCCTTGGGCACGGCCTGGCCGTCGATCTTGCCGGATTTCAGCATGGCGAGATAGGTCGGCACGCGCGACAGGCCGTGGCCTTTCAGCCCGTCGGCCTCGGCCATCACCAGCGCCCAGGCGACGGAGGCCGCATTGGCCGGCGAGGCGCCCGCCGTGGCGAAGATCTCGGTGAGGCGCGCTTCGGCGTTCTCCAGAGACAGCCGCGTCATGCCCGGCCCTCCAAGGCCGCCATGACCCGCTCGGCCACCAGCCCCGAGACGCGGCCATTGGATTCGACCGTATTGCCGGCGATATGCGGCGTCAGGATCAGATTGGGCACGTCGGCGAAGAGCTTGCCGGCGCCGCGCAGCGGCTCCTCGGCGAAGACGTCGATCGCCGCGCCGCCGAGCTTGCCGGCCTTCAGCGCCGCCACCAGCGCGGCCTCGTCCATGATGCCGCCACGCGCCGCGTTGATCAGAATGGCGTCGGGCTTCATCCGGGCAAGCGCGTCCTTGCCGATCAACCCCTTGGTCTCGGGCGTCAGCGGCAGATGGATGCTGACGACGTCGGAATTCGCCAGCAGCGCATCGAGTTCGAGCCGCTCGGCCGAAGCCCAGGCCGGATGGTCGGCCGGGACATAGGGGTCATAGGCCGCGACCGTCATGCCGAGCAGGCGGCCATGGGCGGCGGTGTCGCGGGCGATGGCGCCGAAGCCGACGAGGCCGAGCCGCTTGCCGGCGATCTCGCGGCCGATCAGCTTGGTCTTGGGGAACTCGCCCGCGACCATCGCGGCATTGGCGAAATAGGCGCCGCGCAGCAGCATCATCGCGCTGCCGATGACGTATTCGACGACGGAGAGGCTATTGGCCCCCGTCGCCGGGAAGACCTTGATGCCGCGCGCCTCGCAGGCTTCCATGTCGATGTTGTCGAGGCCGACGCCGAGCCGGCCGACGACCTTGAGCTTCTTCGCCGCCGCGAGAACCGGGCCCCTGACAGTCGTCTGGTTGCGGACGATCAGGGCCGGCACGTCGGCGACGAGCTTCGCCAGTTCGTCCGGCTTGCCGAACAGCTCGGGGTCGTGATGGACCTCGTAGCGGGCCTTCAGCGCCGCGACCGCCGCCTCGTCCATAAATTCCGTGATGACGATGTCGGTCATGGCAGGCCCTTCCGGTGATGACGTCAGCCGAGCGCGATCAGGCCGGCCGTGACGATGGCGAGAATGACGAGGCTCGTGCCGGTGACGAGCGCCAGATGGCGCCAGCCCAGCCGCGCCATGGCGCCGAGCGAGGTGCCGAGCCCGAGCGCGGCGATGGCGATGAGCAGGCCCCAGCCCGAGATCGCCAGAAGCAGGCTGCGCAGCGGCGCATAGAGCGGCGCCAGGCCCGGCTGGAGCAGCAGCACGCTGTTCACCAGGCAGAGCACCAGGAACATGATGGCGAAGACCGGCACGGGCACCTTCGCCTTTTCGGCGACATGCCCGGCGCGCTTGGCATCGTCATGGACCAGCCACCAGCCGACGATCAGAACGGCGGGCAGCAGCAGGAAGACGCGGAACAGCTTGACGATGATCGCCGCGTTCGACGCCTCGACCGAGACCGACTGGCCGGCGCCGACGACCTGCGCGACGTCATGGATGGTGGCGCCGAGCAGGATGCCGGTCTGGGCCGACGTGAAGCCGAGCCAGACGCAGAGAAGCGGATAGGCCAGCATCGCCACCGTCGACAGCGCATTCATCGCGATGACGGTGAAGGCGACGTCGGCGGCCTTGCTTTTGTAGTCAGGCACCACGGTCGCGGTAGCGAGCGCGGCCGAAGCGCCACAGACGGCAGTCGCGACGCCACCGAGCGCGCCCATGCCGGTCTCGCGGCCGAGCCAGCGCGCCAGCAGGAAGCCGGACAGGATGGTGGCGGCCATCGCCACGATGACGAGGATGGCTGTGCTCGCACCGAGCGCGACGATGTCGCCCAGCGCCACGCGCAGGCCCAGCAGCGCGATCGCCCAACGCAGCATCTTCTTGACGCAGAAGGTCATGCCGGCCTGGAAGCGCGGCGCGTTGGCGAGCGGATGCAGGACCATGCCGATGACGAGCGCGATCACCACGGCCGGGATGCCGAAGCGCCCGCCGGCGGCCGACTTCACCAGCGGCTCGGCAATGTATGCAGCAACCGCAACAGCGGCGGACAGCGCAATGCCGTCGAGGAGCGGCCGCCAGGCACTGACGCGGGTCGTCGTCGCGATGGACACGGCTGGTGGCTCCCGAATGACAGGCCGGAGCGGAACGGGGCGGCCGGGGCGCCGCGTTCGGCGACACCCCGGCCGTTAGCAACGGCTCAGGCCGAGCGGTATAGCTTGGTCATCGAGAACTCGCGATGGCCCAGAGCCTCGGCTGCCGTGAGGCGGCCATTCGCCGTGCGCACGATGTTCTCGATCAGGGCGTCGCCCGCCTGCGGGATCGTCATGTCGCGGCGCAGGATGCCGGAGACGTCGACGTCGATATGCTCCGGCATGGTGCGCATCGTCTTCGGGTTACCGGTGATCTTGATGACGGGGACGATCGGGTTGCCGATGACGTTGCCCTGCCCGGTCGGGAAGGTGTGCACGACATAGCCGCCCGCCGCCATCAGGGTCACGCATTCGGCCGCGGCCGAAGAGGTGTCCATGTAGTAGAGGCCCGGCCCCTTGGTCGGCGCCTCGGCCGGCTGCAGGATGTCGATGAACTTGCACTCGCGGCCGATCTTCTCGAGGTTGCCGAGCGCCTTCTCCTCGATCGTGGTCAGGCCGCCGGCGATGTTGCCCTTGGTCGGCTGCGAATCCGAGAGATCGTCGGTCTTGTGGGCCTCGATCACGTCGTCCTGATAGGCCTTCCACATCTTGTACCAGCGCTCGCCGACCTCCGGCGTCGCCGCACGGGCCTTGCAGAGATGCTCGGCGCCGGTGATCTCGGAGGTCTCGCCGAAGACGCCGTAGACGCCGCGGGGAATCCATTTGTCGTACATGTTGCCGACGGTCGGGCAGGAGGACAGGCCCGTCGTGGTGTCGGATTCACCGCATTTGGTCGAGACCCAGAGCTCCTCGATGCCGCATTTCACGCGCTGCAACTCGGTCGCCCACTGGACGAACTCCTTGGCGACATAGGAGGCGCGGGCGATGGTCGAGATGTCGCCATGCCCCTCGATGCCGAAGCCCACGACCGGCTTGCCGGTCCTGGCGATGCCGTCGACGACGCGCTTGGTCCAGCCGTCCTCGATGCCGATGACGACGACCGCGGCGACGTTCGGGTTGGAGCCCGTGCCGATCAGCGTGCGGAAATGCAGTTCGAGATCCTCGCCGAACTGCAGGCGGCCATAGGCGTGCGGGATCGCCAGCGTGCCCTTGACGTTGTTGGCGACGGCCTCGCAGGCGGCGTTGGAGAGATCGTCGAGCGGCAGCAGCAGGACGTGGTTGCGCACGCCGACGCGGCCGTTCTCGCGGCGCCAGCCGAAGAAGGAGTCGAGGCTGCGGCCGGTCGGGCGGCGGACGACGGGGGTCTTGAACTCGGGTGCCTCGATCTTGCGGCCCTTGATGCGGGCGAGCTTGCCTTTGACGAGATCGAAGTTGGCGACGATCGACATGGGGCGTTTCCTCTTGTGCGTGGCGGGCTCGACCGGGTCGGGAGCCCTGTTCTGGTCGGGATCAGTTCGAAGCGGCGGTGCTGCGCTCACCAGCGCTTGGTCTTGGCGTTGTGCACGTGGAGATGCTCGCCCTGCTTCACGTCGGCGCGGGCCTCGCCGATGTCCTGGCCGTATTTCCAGATCGTCTCGCCCTTCTTGATGTCCCTGAGCGCGACCTTGTGGCCGATCGGGATGTCCATCTTGGCGGTCAGGCGGAAGTCGGAGTTGTCGTGGGTGACCACGCACAGCATGTCGGTGCCGGCCTTCAGCCCTTCGACGACGACGACGCCGACGGTGTCCTTCTTCTCGTGGACCAAGAGGTGGGGCTTGCTCATCGGGGTTTCCTCGCTGCGATCGTCTCCCGGCCCGCTCCAATTCAGGACTCGACCGGCTGCGTGACAAGTCTTATATAAGACATATGACCGAGCACAAGCGCGAAATGGCACCGCCCTCCGAACCGGCCGGCAGCGCCGAGATCCTCGGCTTCCGGCCGCTCTACCGGCAGGTGAAGGACCATTTCGTGCGCCGACTCGTCGACGGCGTCTGGGCGCCGGGAACGGCCCTGCCGAGCGAGGGGCAGCTTGCGGCCGAGCTCGGCGTCAGCCAGGGAACGGTCCGCAAGGCGCTCGACGAACTCGCCGCCGAGAACCTGCTGGTGCGCCGCCAGGGGCGCGGCACCTTCGTCGCCGAGCATGACGAGCAGCGCATCCTGTTCCAGTTCTTCAAGCTCGTTCCCGACGACGGCGTCGCACAGTTTCCCGACAGCACGGTGCTGGCGACGGAACATGCCGAGGCCGATTCGGCCGAGCGGTCGGCGCTGGCGCTCGAGCCTGGCGAAACGGTGCTGCGAATCCGGCGAATCCGATCGCTCGGCGGCAAGCCGATCGTCCTCGAGACGGTGAGCCTGCCGGAACGACGCTTCCCGGGACTCTCCGACGGCCCCATCCCGAACAATCTCTACAGCCTGTTCGCCACGCGCTACGGCGTGACCGTCGCCCATGCCCGCGAGCGGCTGAAGGCTGTGGCGCTCTCGCCCGACGAGGCCCGCCGCCTCGGAGCCGCGGCCGGAACGCCCGCCCTCTCGATCGACCGCATCGCGCTGTCTCTGGAGGGCATCCCCGTCGAACGACGTCTCAGCCTGTGTCTGACCGAGGAGGCTCACTACCAGTCCGATCTGCGCTGACGCGTTCGCGGTCCCTGAACTTTCCCACAAAGCCGACGCAGAGCGGCCGTTCACCACGACCCATGGAGGATACGCATGAGCATGACCAAAAGGGCGGCCCTGGCCGCGTTGCTGTCGGTGGGGCTGGCCGGACCGGCGCTGGCGCAGAATTTTCCGACCAAGCCGATCACGGTGATCGTCTCCTTCGCGGCCGGTGGCCCCAGCGACGTGATCGCGCGGCTGCTGGGCGAGCAGATGAGCAAGACGCTGGGCCAGCCGGTCGTGGTCGAGAACGTCGCCGGCGCGGGCGGCACGGCGGGTGCCAAGCGCGTCGCCGCGGCCGAGCCGGACGGCCATACCATCCTGATCCACCATCTCGCTCTGGCGGCGGCCCCGGCGCTCTATGCCAATCTCGGCTACGACACGAAGACGGCCTTCGCGCCGATCGGGCTCGTCAACACCGGTCCGATGGTGATCGCCAGCAAGCTCGCCCTGCCGCCGACCGACGCGAAGGCCTTCTTCCCCTACATCAAGGCGAATGCCGACAAGCTGACGGTGGCCCATGCCGGCGTCGGCTCGAATTCCCATCTCTGCGCCGTCCTGATGTCCCAGCAGCTCGGCGCCAAGTTCAACCAGGTCGCCTATCGCGGCACGGGTCCGGCGATGAACGATCTGGTCGGCGGGCAGATCGACGTCCTCTGCGACCAGTCGACCTCGGCGATCCCGCAGATCACCGGCAAGAGCATCCGCGCCTATGCGGTGACCTCGGCGCAGCGGCTCGACGTGCTGCCGGACGTGCCGACCATGGCGGAAGCGGGTGCCAAGCTCGACATGACGATCTGGCACGGGCTTTACGCGCCGAAGGGCACTCCCGCCCCGGTCCTGGACAAGCTCAACGCGGCGCTGCGGACAGCGCTGAAGGAGCCTGGCGTGGTCGAGAAGTTCAAGGCCTTCGGCACCAGCACCTTCCCCGAGAGCGAGATGACCCGCGAGGCCCATGCCAAGTTGTTCGCGGCCGAGGTCGACAAATGGGCGACCTCGCTCGCGGCCGCCGGCGTCAAGCCGCAGGGCTGAGGCCATCGCCCCCGCGCCGCCCCCTGTCAGCGCCGCTCGCCTCGCGCGGCGGCGCATGCTAGGGGCCGGCCATGTCCAGCAACGTCGTGCCGATCGAAACCTTCGCCGCCCTGCCCGATCATGCGCGGCTGCTCGGGCTCGATCTCGGCACCAAGACGATCGGGCTGGCGCTCTCCGATGTGGAACGCCGGATCGCGACGCCGCTGGAAACGATCCGGCGGGTCAAGTTCACGCAGGACGCCGCCGCGCTGCTGCAGATCGCGGCGAAACATGGCGTCGCCGGGCTGGTCGTCGGCCTGCCGCTCAACATGGATGGCACGGAGGGGCCGCGCGTCCAGTCGACGCGCGCCTTCGTGCGCCACCTCGTGCCGCTGACGCCGCTGCCGATCCTGTTCTGGGACGAGCGCATGTCGACGCTGGCGGTGACGCGCACCCTGCTGGATGCCGACGCCTCGCGCGCCAAGCGGGCCAGCGTCGTCGACAAGATGGCGGCGGCCTATATCCTCCAGGGCGCGCTCGACCGGCTCACGCGGATGGAGGCCGCGGCGGCAGACCAGGCCGTCTCCGACCAGCCCTGACGGTTCGCCTCACCCGGCACGCAAAAGCCCGCGCGTGTGCACGCGCGGGCTCCGGAGACGGCTTGCGCCGCCGCTCAGCGATGGTCGCGGAAATCGTAGGGCCGGTAGTAGGGACGGTAGACCGGTGCGGGGGCATAGACCGGCGCAGGCGCGTAGACGGGCGCCGGGGCGTAATAGTCGTCCTCGTAATACGGCTCGGCATAGGCCCGGCGCTGAGAGGCGATGACCGCAGCCCCCAGGATACCGAGCCCGACGCCGGCGGCGATGGCGGCGCCGCGGTTGCCGCGGTGCCAGCCGCCCCGGTAACCGCGGTAGCGGTACTGGCTGTATTCGGCCTGCGCCTTGTCCAGCCGCGCCGGATCGACGGTCGCGGGCGCCCCCGCGGCCATGGCCGGCGCGGCGAAGCCGGCGGATGCGACGCTCAGCGAGGCGAGCGCGACGATGGCGGTCTTCCTCAGCGACATCATGGTGGATCTCCTGTCTGCGGGGACGCCCCCGACGTGCGGGAAATGTCGTCCCCGGCGGTTGAATGCGGCGTGAACCGATCGCGGCCGGATTGCGGCAGACGCAACGCCGCCCGAGGCCTGCGCCATTGCTCCACGCCGGTGGCCATGAAATGGGAAGCGGCCCCGCCGCTCCGGATGCCAAGGCCGCCTGCTCTCACAACGGCCGACGGGCCCGCCAGTTCCCCCTGGGCATCCATCCCGACCGCCTTCCCGCAGGCGCCACCGCCCCTCCTCGTGCTCCTGAAACCATGCTGACCAGCCTGATCGCCGTCTTTCTCGTCATCGCCACGGGCTGGTTCCTGAAGGCACGCGGCATCGTCGCACCGAGCCATTGGCTCGGCGTCGAGCGCCTGACCTATCAGGTGCTGTTCCCGGCCGTGGTGATCCACACCCTCGCCGTCGCCGATCTCAGCCGCCTGCCCGTGCTGGCGATGGGGCTGAGCCTCGTCCTGGCCATCCTGATCGTCGCCGGGCTGCTGCTGCTCGCGCGCCCCCTGCTGACGCGTGCCGGCGTCGACGGGCCGGCCTTCACCTCGATCTTCCAGGGCTCCGTGCGCTGGAACACCTTCGTCGCGCTCGCACTGGCCGCCGGCCTTCAGGGCCGCGACGGCACGACGCTGATGGCGATCGCGGTCGCGGCGATGATTCCGCTGCTCAACGTGATGTGCGTGCTGGTGCTCTCGCGCTTCGCCCATGGCCGGCCGATGGGCGCGGTGGCGACGATCCGCTCGATCGCCTTCAACCCCTTCATCTGGTCGTCCGCCGTGGGTCTCGTGCTCAACCAGTGCCAGTGGATGCTGCCGGCCGCGATCGTCAGCTATCTCGACGTGATGGGGCGAGCGGCGCTGGGCGTCGGGCTTCTGGCGGTCGGTGCCGGGCTCGACCTGCGCAGCCTCGCGCGGCCCCGCACCGCCCATCTCGTGGCCGTGACCACCAAGCTCGTGGTGATGCCGCTGTTGGCCTGGACGATCGCGCGCCATCTCGGGCTGAGCGGCCCGGCCCTGACCATGACCGTGGTCGCGGCGGCGGTTCCGACCGCGACAGCGGCCTATTTCCTCGCCCGCGATCTCGGCGGCGATGCGCCGCTGATGGCCGAGATCACGACGCTGCAGACGCTGCTCGCGCTGGCGACGCTGCCGCTCGCGGTTCTTTTCCTCGGCTGACCGCGCCAACTGCTTGAGGTTGTCGCGGAATACTCGTTATGATTGCACGCCGTCGTGCCGGTGGGGGCGTGACGCCATGCGCCGGGTCAGCCCGGCTCTCGAGCGGGGATACGTCGGGGATGAGGGGCAAAGGGGTGTCCGGAAGCTTTCCGGAATGGGATGCGGCATCGCAAGGGGATGGGGATCGAACCGGCACGGCGCCGCCAAACCCGCCCTCGACGGTCCTGAAAGGCCCGCCCCCGCGCGCCGCAGCATCGGAGGTGGCCGGCTATATCGAGGTTCTCGTCGCCGAAATGCGGCAGATGGCGCAGACGGCTCACCTCGAAAGCCTCGCCTATTTCCTGGAGATGGCGCGGGTCGAAGCAGCGCTCCAGGCCCGTCGCCTGGGCTGCTGCGAGCCCGAGCGGGCGGGCTGATCGCGCGCTCCAGCGCGGATGATCGCTCCACCTGAGGTTGCAACACCGCCCGCGGCGGCCGTCAGGCCTCGATGCGCGACAGCGCGCCTCCAGGGTGCCGCCGGATCGCGCCCTCCAGCTCGAGATCGAGAACGGTGCGGCTGACGTCGCGGGCCGAGCATCCGCTCGCCCGCACCAGATCGTCCAGCGAGACCGGAGCCGCCCCCAGCAGGGCGAGGAGGCGCCTGCGGAGGCTTTCGCCATCTTCGGTCGCGACGAAGGGTTCCTGAGTCACGGCGGCCGGTCCCGGCCAGAGCGCCTGGGGTGCCGGCTCGATGCCAGGCAGATCGAGTTCATCCCAAAGGGGCTGCGTCTGCGTCTCGCCGGCGCCCTCAAGCATCGCGGGCGGAGGCCGGAGAAGCGCGCCGTGCGGTCCGATGAGGGGCGCCAGTGCCTCGACGACATGGGCTGCCTCGGCGCAGAGCGTCGCGCCCTCGCGGATGAGGTGATTGCCGCCTTCGGCACGGGGATCGAGCGGCGAGCCCGGCACGGCGAAGACGATCCGCCCCTGCTCATTGGCGAAACGGGCCGTGATCAGCGAGCCCGACTTGCGCGCCGCCTCGACCACGACCGTGCCGAGCGACAGCCCCGAAACGAGCCGGTTCCGACGCGGAAAGTCTCGGCCCCGCGGCGCCAGCCCGAGCGGCATCTCGCTGATCGCGGCGCCTTCGCCCAGCAGCCGCTGCAGCAGCGGCATGTTCTGCGGCGGATAGACCTCGTCCAGCCCCCCGGCGAACACAGCGACGGTGCCGGTGGCGAGGCTGGCTTCGTGGGCGGCCGTGTCGATGCCGCGGGCCAGCCCCGAGACCACGACGAAACCGGCTTCCCCAAGATCGCGGGCGAGACGCGCCGTGAATTTGAGCCCGGCGGCTGAGGCGTTGCGAGAGCCGACGATGGCGACGCAGGGCCGCAGCAGCGCGTCGACCCGGCCGAGAACAGCGATCAGCGGCGGCGCGGTGTCGATCGCCTGAAGCGCGGGCGGATAAGCGCCCTCACCGAGCGCGACAAGGCGGGCGCCGCGGCGGTGCAGCCCTTCCAGCTCGCGTTCGGCTTCGGCCAGCGAGCAGATCCGCAATGTGCGTCCGGCCTGGCGCGCGAGATCGGGCAGAGCCTCGATCGCGGCCGCGGCGCCGCCGAAGCGGTTCATCAACGCGCGGAAGGTGCGCGGGCCGACGCTTTCGCTGCGGATCAGCCGCAGCCAATCGAGACGCTGGCGATCGCTGAGCACGATGCCAGCCATGGGCGCCTCAGCCCTTCTGCCCGATCTTGCCCTCGCGCCCGGCGAGGAGGCGGGCGATATTCTCGCGGTGCATGAACCACAGCAGTGCGGCCAGCACCGTCATCAGTGTCGCCGCCTTGGCGTCGCGCACCCAGAACAGCAGCAGAAGCGGGGTCAGCAGGCTCGCGACCAGAGCCGACAGCGACGAATAGCGCGTGAGATAGGCAATGCTGAGCCAGAGCGCGGCGAAGATCAGTGCGATCGAGCCCTTCAGGGCGATCAGAATGCCGAGGAAGGTCGCGACGCCCTTTCCGCCCTTGAAGCGCAACCAGACCGGAAAGAGATGGCCGAGGAAGGCGCCCAGCCCCGCGATGAGCCCCGCCTCGCGTCCACCCAGCAGCGCCGCCGCGAGCAGGACCGCCGCCGTGCCCTTGAGCATGTCGCCGAGCAGGGTCAGCGCCGCCAGCTTCTTGTTGCCGGTGCGCAGCACGTTGGTCGCGCCGATATTGCCCGAGCCGATGCTGCGAAGATCCGGTCCACCGCTGAGGCGCGTCAGGATGATGCCGAAGGGGATCGAGCCGAGGAGGTATCCGAGGACCAGCGCCGTCGCCACGACGGTTCCGGAGAGTCCCCAATTCAACAGATCCGGCATGCAACGTCCCTGCACCACTGCGAGCAACTCCAGCTTTAGAGCAGGATGAAGGGGCAGGAAACGCCCTTTTGCGTCCGGGCGCGGTGGCCGGTGCCGACAGGCGCCGCGCCGACGCAGCGCGCTTTGCTTCGCAGGACGCCATTCAGGCTGTGGATGAGCCGCTCAGGGCCAATCCGGCCGCTCGACAGCCTGGCGGCGGGCATGTCAGCAACGATGAGCCAACATGCCGAAGGGGCTGACTTGCAATGAAAATCTGGATGACGATTGCCGTCGCGCTCAGCGTGAGCGCGTGCGGGACCGTGACGCGCGGATCGAACGAGGACGTGACCTTCAACTCGGAACCGCCCGGCGCCAAGGTGACGACGTCGACGGGGCTGGTCTGTGCGGCGACACCCTGCACCTTCCCGATCAGCCGCAAGCAGGAGTTCATCGCGACCTTCGAGATGCCGGGCCACCATCCCCAGCAGATCGAGGTGAAGACCGAGGTCAGCGGCGGTGGCGCAGCCGGCATGGCCGGCAATGTGGTGGCCGGCGGCCTGATCGGCGTCGCGGTCGACGCCAGCACGGGCGCCTCCTACGACCATACGCCCAATCCGGTGTTCGCGCGGATGGTGCCGATCCGGCCCGAGCGGCAGCCTGTCGCGCCGGGCGGCCAGCGCCGCAGCGGCGCTCCGGGCGTCTGAGCCGGTCACTCCGACAATCCGCCGGCCGGGCGCGAGGCGTTCAGCCGGCGGTGTTCTCGCAGACCACGCGGCCGCCGACATAGGTGGCCCGAACGATGCCCTCCAGCCGCGCCTCGTCGAAGGGCGAGTTCTTGGCGCGCGACTTCAGCTTGCGCTTGTCGACGACATAGGGCGCCTCCAGATCGAGCAGCATCAGGTCAGCCGGCGCACCGGGCGCGAGCCTTCCGCAGCGCAGGCCCAGCAGATCGGCCGGGCGTGTCGACAGCGCCGCCAGCAGGCCCGGCAGGGCGATCTGGCCGGCCTGCACGAGGCGCAGCGAGGCCGAGAGCAGCGTCTCGATGCCAAGCGCGCCGTCGGCGGCCTCAGCGAAGGGTTGGCGCTTCGTCTCGACATCCTGCGGATCGTGATCGGAGACGACGACGTCAATGACGCCCTCGGCCAGCGCCGCGACCAGGGCCAGCCGCTCGGGCTCGTCGCGCAGTGGCGGCGAGACCTTGCAGAAGGTGCGGTAGTCGCCCACGTCGTTCTCGTTGAGCGTCAGGTTGTTGATCGAGGCGCCGCAGGTGACGCGCAACCCCTCGGCCTTCGCCCGGCGCATCAACTCGACCGAGTCGGCGCAGGAGATCATCGCGGCGTGGTAGCGCCCGCCTGTGGCCCGGGCGAGGCGCAGATCGCGCTCCAGCATCACCGTCTCGGCCTCGCGCGGAATGCCCGGCAGGCCCTTGCGGCTGGCGAACTCGCCCTCGGCCATCACGCCGGCGCCGCGCAGGTCCGGATCCTCGACGTGATTCATGATCAGCGCGTCGAAGTCGCGGGCGTAGATCAGGGCGCGGCGCATGATCTGCGGGTTGCGCAGGGCCTTGGCCCCGTCCCCGAAGGCGACCGCGCCGGCCTCCAGCAGCAACCCGATCTCGGTGATCTCCTTGCCGTGCAGCCCCTTGGTCAGGGCGGCGCAGGGCAGGACGTTGACGATCGCCTTGTCGCGGGCGCGGCGCTTGATGAAGTCGATGATCGCCGGATCGTCGATCGGCGGGTCCGTGTCCGGCCGGCAGACCACCGTGGTGACGCCGCCGGCTGCCGCCGCCTGCGATCCCGTGCCGAGCGTTTCGCGGAACTCGGCGCCGGGTTCGCCGAGGAAGGCGCGCAGATCGACCAGGCCGGGCGCAACGACGAGGCCGGCGGCGTCGATGCGGCGGGTGCCCTCGGCGGTCGCGGGGGCCGCGCCCCATTCGACCGAGGCGATGACGCCATCGCGCAGCAGCAGCGAGCCGCGCCCGTCGCGCCCCGTCGCGGGGTCGACGAGGCGCGCATCGAGGATCGCGACGTCCTGAAGTTCGGCCATGCCCGGTTCCACTCGCTCAGATGTTGGGCAGGTGCTGCGCCAGCGCGTCGAGCACGGCCATCCGCACCGCGACGCCCATCTCGACCTGCTCGCGGATCAGCGACTGGGCACCGTCGGCGACCTCGGAGGAGATCTCGACGCCGCGGTTCATCGGGCCGGGATGCATGACCAGCGCGTCGGGCTGCGCCCTCTGCAGCTTCTCGCGGTCGAGGCCGAAATAGCGGAAATATTCCTTCGAGGAGGGCACGAAGGCACCGTGCATGCGCTCGAGCTGGAGGCGCAGCATCATCACGATGTCGGCGCCTTCCAGGCCCCTGTTCATGTCGGTGAAGACCTCGACGCCCATGCGCTCGATGCCGGCCGGCAGCAGTGTCGAGGGGGCGATCAGGCGCACCTTGGCGCCGAGCGCATTGAGCAGGATGATGTTGGAGCGGGCGACGCGCGAATGCAGGATGTCGCCGCAGATCGCGACCGTCAGCCCCATGATCCGCCCCTTGTTGCGGCGGATGGTGAGGGCGTCGAGCAGGGCCTGGGTCGGGTGCTCATGGGCGCCGTCGCCGGCATTCACCACCGAGCAGCCGACCTTGCGGGCCAGCAGATGGACCGCGCCCGCCGCATGGTGGCGCACGACGATGATGTCGGGCCGCATCGCGTTCAGCGTCGCGGCGGTGTCGATCAGCGTCTCGCCCTTTTTCACCGAGGAGGACGCGACCGACATGTTCATGACGTCGGCGCCCAGCCGCTTGCCGGCCAGCTCGAAGGAAGCCTGCGTCCGGGTCGAGGGCTCGAAGAACAGGTTGATCTGGGTGCGGCCGCGCAGCGTCGCCGTCTTCTTCTCGACCTGGCGAGACAGAGCGACATAGGCGTCGGCCCGGTCCAGCAGCGCCTCGATGTCCAAATGGTTCAGCCCCTCGATCCCGAGGAGATGCCGGTGCGGGTAGAGCGGGGCTGGCGATGTCATTTGAAGAGGGGTGTTTAGGCGCGAGTCGGCCGGCGTGCAAGCGCGCGATGGCGCTCTCCCACATGCGGATGGCGGGATGGCGGAGGCGGCCGCATCGGGCTACGCCGGAGGCGATGGGCGAGGCCATGGCCCGCCGCCGCGAGGGAGCCCGCCAATGTCCGCCGCCTCTGTGCCCGCCGCCCATGGTTCGAACTGGAGCACGGTCGCACCCGGCGAAGCGGGCTTCGATCCGGCGCGGCTGGCGGAGGCGGTCGCCTTCGCACAGGCCCATGAGAGCCCCTGGCCAAAGAGTCTCTATTGGCCGGACGGCGCCTATGTCGGCAATCGCGAATGGAACGAGAGCGGGCCCTGGACCGAGATCGTCGGTCCGGTGCGCGAGCGCGGCGGTCCGGCCGGGCTGATCCTGAAGGGCGGGCGCATCGTGGCCGAATGGGGTGACACCAACCGCCCCGACATGACCTTCTCGATCGCCAAGAGCTATCTGTCTGTGCTGGCGGGGCTCGCCGTCGCCGACGGGCTGATCGCCGATCTCGACGAGCCGGTGGGACGGAGCGTGCCCGGTCCCTTCTTCGAGGGCGCCCATAATGCCCAGGTCACCTGGCGGCACCTGCTGCAGCAGTCGAGCGAATGGCAGGGCGAGATCTTCGGCAAGTCCGACCAGGTCGACCACAACCGTCAGATCGGCCCCGGCGCCGACAACAGCCGCAAGGGCCAGAAGCGGGAGCTTCGCACCCCCGGCAGCTTCTACGAATACAACGATGTGCGGGTGAACGTGCTGGGCTACGCGCTGCTGCAGCGATTCCGCCGGCCTTTGCCCGAGGTCCTGCGCGAGCGGATCATGGACCCGATCGGCGCCTCCCCCGACTGGGAATGGCAGGGCTACGAGACCTCCTTGGTCGAGATCGACGGGCAGCGGATGCAGTCGGTGCCGGGCGGCGGCCATTGGGGCGGCGGCCTGTTCATCGGCGCGCGCGACCATGCCCGCTTCGGCCTGCTGATGGCCCGGGGCGGCGATTGGGGCGGGCGCGGCCTGGTCCCGGCCGACTGGATCGCCCAAATGGTGGCGCCCTCCCCGACGCTTTCGAATTACGGCTTCCTGTGGTGGCTCAACCGCGGCGCCGCGGCCCGCCCCGCGATACCGGCTTCCGCCTACTGGGCGCTGGGCGCCGGCACCAACGTCATCCTGGTCGATGCGGAGAACGATCTCGTCGCGGTGCTGCGCTGGATCGACGGCGCGGCCTATGACGGCTTCCTGGAGCGGCTCTACGGCGCGATGGCCTGAGGCGCGCGCTTTCCGGCTCTCACCGGCCGGCTCGCCGGATCGTGGCGAAACGCCCCGAAACGGGCCGCGACGCATTCGGCGTTTGACACGGCCTGCGCGCTGAACCACTTTCGCGCGCAATTCCGAATGCCCTGGTCCGTCGCCGGTCGCGAGTTCGCCTTTCAGGCCGATTTCGCGCTCTGCTGAAGCTGTTACCGAGACACCGCATCATGAAGCTCCTCGTCGTCGAGTCGCCGGCCAAGGCCAAGACGATCAACAAATATCTCGGCTCCGACTATGAGGTGATCGCCTCCTTCGGGCATATCCGCGACCTTCCGGCGAAGGACGGTTCGGTCGATCCCGAGCATGACTTCGCGATGAAGTGGGAGATCGAGGGGCGCGGCGCCAAGCAGGTCTCCGAGATCGTCAAGGCGCTGAAGGGCGCGGACAAGCTGATCCTCGCGACCGACCCCGACCGCGAGGGCGAGGCGATCTCCTGGCATGTGCTGGAGGCGCTCAATGCGAAGCGGGCGCTGAAAGGCATTCCCGTCGAGCGCGTCACCTTCAACGCCGTGACCAAGGATGCGGTGCAGACGGCGCTCGCCAATCCGCGTCAGGTCGACCAGGCGCTGGTCGACGCTTATCTCGCCCGTCGGGCGCTGGACTACCTCGTCGGCTTCACCCTTTCCCCCGTCCTCTGGCGCAAGCTGCCCGGCGCGCGCTCCGCGGGACGCGTGCAGTCGGTGGCGCTGCGCATCGTCTGCGACCGCGAGCGCGAGATCGAGGCCTTCCGGGCGCGCGAATACTGGTCGCTGGTGGCGACGCTGGCGACGGCGGCGGGCGGCGTCTTCGATGCCCGCCTCGTTGGCGCCGACGGCAAGAAGATCACCCGGCTCGACATCGGCACCGGCGACGAGGCCCGCGCCTTCAAGGAGGCGCTGGAGAGCGCCGCCTTCAACGTCGCCAGTGTCGAGGCCAAGCCGGTCAAGCGCCACCCCTACCCGCCCTTCCAGACCTCGACCCTGCAGCAGGAAGCCTCCCGCAAGCTCGGGCTCGCCCCGGCGCGGACGATGCAGCTGGCGCAGCGGCTCTATGAGGGCGTCGACATCGGCGGCGAGACGGTCGGTCTCATCACCTATATGCGAACCGACGGCGTCGACATGGACGGCTCGGCCATCGCCGCAGCGCGCCGCGTCATCGGCAAGGAATTCGGCGACGCCTATGTGCCGGGCGTGCCGCGCAAATACACCGTCAAGGCCAAGAACGCGCAGGAAGCCCACGAGGCCATCCGCCCGACGGATCTCGGTCGCCTGCCGGCCATGGTCGCGCGCCATCTCGAGCCCGAGCAGGCCCGCCTCTACGAGCTGATCTGGAAGCGCACCATCGCCAGCCAGATGGAATCGGCCTCTCTGGAGCGCACCACGGTCGACATTGCGGCGACCGTCGCCGGTCGCAACCTCGAGCTGCGCGCCACAGGCCAAGTCGTGCTCTTCGACGGATTCCTGACCCTGTATCAGGAAAGCCGCGACGACGAGGAGGACGAGGATTCCAAGAAGCTCCCGGCGATGAAGGCCGGCGACGCCCTCGACAAGCGCGCCATCGCCGCGGAGCAGCATTTCACCGAGCCGCCGCCGCGCTATTCGGAGGCGAGCCTGGTCAAGCGCATGGAAGAGCTCGGCATCGGCCGGCCCTCCACCTATGCCGCGACGCTCTCGACCCTGCGCGACCGCGAATATGTCCGCATCGAAAAGAAGCGCCTCGTGCCCGAGGACAAGGGCATGCTGGTGACGGCGTTCCTGGAAAGCTTCTTCAACCGCTACGTCGCCTTCGACTTCACCGCCCTGCTCGAGGAGAAGCTCGACCGCGTCTCCAACGCCGAAATCGACTGGAAGGTGCTGCTGCGCGAATTCTGGGAGGAGTTCACCGCGGCGATCGGCGACACCAAGGACCTGCGCGTCACCGAGGTGCTGGAGGCGCTGAACGGGGTGCTCGGGCCCCATGTCTTCCCGCAGCGCGAGGATGGCGGCGATCCCCGCGCGTGCCAGGTCTGCGGCACCGGCACGCTCTCGCTGAAGCTCGGCAAGTTCGGGGCCTTCGTCGGCTGCTCGAACTATCCCGAATGCCGCTACACCCGCCCGCTCACCGTCCAGGCCAGCGATGGCGAGGCGACCGCAGAGGGTGGCACCGGCGCGCCGGGCGTGCGCATCCTCGGCAAGGACCCCGCCACAGACCAGGACGTCACCATCCGCGACGGGCGCTTCGGGCCCTATATCCAGCTCGGCGAGGGCGAGAAGCCCAAGCGCTCCAGCCTGCCCAAGGGCATGAGCCCCGGCAGCGTCGACCTCGAGAAGGCGCTGGCTCTGCTGTCACTGCCCAAGGAGGTGGCGCGGCATCCCGAGAGCGGCGAGCCGATCCTTGCCGGCATCGGCCGCTACGGGCCTTACGTCCAGCACGGCAAGACCTACGCCAATATCGACAAGGACGACGACATCCTGCAGATCGGCGCCAACCGCGCCATCGACCTGATCGTCGCCAAGGAGAGCGGTGGCGGTGGCGGACGCTTCGGGCGCGGTGCCGCGGTGCCGGGCCGGGAACTCGGCGAGCATCCCGCGGGGGGCAAGCTCGTGGTGCGGGCCGGCAAATACGGGCCTTACGTCAACTGGGGGAAGGTCAACGCGACCCTGCCGAAGGCTCTGACGCAGGAGGCGATCACCCTCGAACAGGCGGTCGAGCTCGTCAACGCCAAGGCCGAGAGCAGCGGCGTCAAGGGGCCGGGCAAGGCGAAGGCTACCAAGGCGCCGGCGAAGAAGCCGGCGGCCAAGTCCGCCGCCAAGGCGGCTGCGGCCAAGGCGGGCGCGAAGACCGCGACCGCCAAGCCGAAAGCCGGTGCGGCCAAGGCCAAGGCTGCCGCCAAGGGCTGAGGCGTCTGGCGTCGCGAGACCCTGAGACGTCTGATGTCCCTTGGACACACGCGGTCGTCCCGGGCTTGACCCGGGACCCATTCCTGAACCTCACCGATAAGCATTCCGGAATGGATCCCGGATCTCCGCTTCGCTTTCGTCCGGGATGACGCGCGCATTTGAAGGGCCGGCCAGCGAAGTTGGCGGGCCGCTCAGAGAAAGCCGATCCAGCGTCCTGCCAGCAGCACGCCGGGCCAGAGCACCAGCGAGGCCAGCGCGCGCAGTCTGACCGCCGCGGTGATCTCGCCCGCCAGCGCGCGGGCATAGGCGGCACTGCGGTGCTGCAGGACAATGTTGGCGAGCGCCAAAGCGAGCAGGCCGAACTTCCAGAGGAAGGCGGCGTTGCGCGCATATTCGACGGGGCGCACGGTGAAGAGCCAGGCGCCGGTCAAGAGTGCGAGGCCGAGCCCGATGCCGGCCATGCGCGACAGCACGGGCGCGAGGGCGGAGACCGGCACGCGGCGGAACAGCCCGAGCAGCCGCAGGTCGAGCGGCAGGATCGCGCCGATCAGCAGCGCGAGGCCGAGGATGTGGCCCGCATTGACGAACAGATAGGCCGTGCCGCTCTGCTTGAGCAGTACGGCTCCGGGCCATGTCCCGAGACCAGCGAGAAGCTCCATGCGGCCTCAGTTGCTGCGGATGCGCTCCGGATACATGTCGTAGTTCTGGCCGGCGATGACGAGGCGCACCGCCTTCATATGCGCCTTGCTCTTGTCGAGATGGCGGTTGCCGAGCGCGGTCATCGCGTCCCCGGGCTTGGCCGTCTCGCCGGTGAAGCCGGAGCGCGCGGTCTGGTTCGGGTTGCCGAGATCGACCTGCCACTCCCTGCCGTCCTCGGCCGCGACCATCAGCATCGGATGCGGCGGGGCCATCGAGATCGTGCGGATGGTGCCCTTGAGCTCCATCTGCTCGCCTTCGGCCCAGGCCCAGCCGTGATGGGCCGCAACCGGCAGGGTCGCCGTCGCGGCGAGGAAGGCCACGCCCCCGAGGAGGCGGCGGCGCGCGAAGTCGGGGAAGCGGGACGCGAAACGGATCATCGGCGGTCTCCCTGAGGGTCGATGGGGGCCAAACCTCTCGGCTGCGCCCATCGTTCCGCAAGCGCCGATCACGCGCCGCTCACCTCCGCGTCAACGCGAGGCGATCAGCGAGGCCGGCGCATCGCGTATGCTGGCGACGACGACGAGACGCCTGACCTCTCCGCGCAGATAGGCCTGCAGGAAGCGGTCATAATCCTTGAAGGAGACGCAGCCGTTCGAATCGCCGTTCGGCCCGAGCAGATAGGGGTGGGTCAGCAGGCCGGCGCGGCCATAGATCGCGCTGCTGCCGCCGACGGGATGGAGCCGCAGGGCACGGTGGCCGTGGAACAGGGCCTCGCGCTCGGTCAGGGTATAGGTGTGCGGCGGGGTCGCGCCCTTCATCCGGACATGGACGTAGCGGGGATCGTCCATCTTGTCGCCGAGGCCGGAATGCGCTTCCAGCTGCTCGCCATTGGGCATGTACACGGTCTTGGCGCTGATGTCGTAAATCGCGGTGCCCCCCTGCGCCGCGCCCGGCGCCGGGCCGAAGGAGGGGCTTAGACGACGGCCGCGCGACCGGTCGACCGCGTCGTCCTCCGGTGCGGCATAGGCCATGGCCGGACCCTTGGGCTGCGGCGCCGCGCCGAACAGCTTTTCGAAGAAGGAGCGGTTGTCCTCGGCGGCCGGAGCGGGCGTCGCGACCGCGACACGGGCGGCGCGCCGGGTCGGCTGGCGCAAGGCGATGGCGGGCGCCTCGGCCGCCTGCGGTGCCTTGAGTTCGGCCGGACGCGGCGCCGGCAGCGGCGCATCCTTGAGAATCCGGGTGACGGCCTGCGGTTCGATGGCGGGCGCGGCGGCGACGGCCAGCGAAGCCGGAGCCGGCGGGGCGATGGCGGGAGCCACCGGCGCCGCCGGGAGGGCGGCGACGGCGGAAGGCTCCACCGCGAGCGGGAGGCGAGACGGCGGGACCGACGCCTCGCTGCGCTGGAGCCCGGCCTGAAGCGGGGCCTGCGCACCGAAGGCCGACGGCGTTGCCCCGAGGGCGAAGCCCGGCTTCAGCAGGTCGCGATAGGCCGTCGAGGACGAAGCGAGCGAGCCGGTCACCATGACGTCGCGCTGGGGCGCCGCCGGCGCGGGGCGCTGCGCCTCGGGGCCGGGATCGAGCGCGACATAGCCGATACCGCAGGCGACCACGATGGCCGCGAGCTGGAGGAAGATGTTGTGGCCGAACCGATAGCGGGTTCGCGGCGCCCTGCGCAGCCTGTAGCCCTGACCCGACATCCCGAACGCTCTCGACCCGACGCAACACACAAGCGCCGCCGCAACGGGACGGCGCGAGCCGGCAAAGCGGCCTGGTTCGAGTAGAGGCGTTCTTGGTTAAGGCGGGGTGAAAACCGTCCGGCGATTGCGACAAAAACCGCGGGGCGGACCGGCTGCCCGGCCCGCCCCGCTGTCATGTCGATATCGAACCCAGGCCACCTGTCAGAGCGGCTTGAGGCCGGCCTCGATTTGGGCGCGTCGACCTTCGAGGAAGGGGGGCAGGGAGAGCGCCTCACCCATCGTCTCGGCCGGCTCGTCGGTCGCGAAGCCGGGCTCGTCGGTCGCGATCTCGATCAGGATCCCATTCGGCTCGCGCAGATAAAGCGAGCGGAAATAGAAGCGATCGACCGGGCCGCTGTTGGGATAGCCGGCGGCACGCAGCCGTCCGGCCCAGGCATCGTAATCGGCGAAGGTCGGCGTGCGCAGCGCGAGGTGATGGACGCCACCCGCCCCTTCCCGCGCCTGCGGCAGGTCCGGCTCGACCGCGACATGGAGTTCGGCCGCCGGGCCGCCCTCCCCGATCCTGAAGACGTGGATCTCGCCGGTGGCATGGGCGGCGTCGCGATAGCTGCCGATGCGCTCAAGCCCCAGCAGCTGGGACAGCACCACCTCGGTCCTCTCCAGCTTCGGAACCGAGATGGTGACCGGGCCGAGGCCGCGAATCTGATACTCCGGCGGGACCGGGCTCTTCTCCCAGACGACGAAGGGAATCGCTCCTCCATCGGCGAGCAGCGTCAGGCGCTGGCCCTCCGGGTCCTCGAAATCGACGGCCGCGCGGCCGTTGATCGTGCGCATCGGCGAGACCGCGACGCCGGCGGCGGTCAGGCGCTGGCGCCACCAGTCGAGCGAGGCCTCGTCGGCGACGCGCAGCGCGGTGCGGACGATGGAATGGGTGCCGCGTCGGGCGGGCGGGGCCGGCCAGTCGAAGAAGGTCAGATCCGTACCCGGCGAGCCGGCACCATCGGCGTAGAACAGGTGATAGGCGGAGGTGTCGTCCTGGTTCACCGTCTTCTTGACCAGGCGCATGCCCAGGGTCTCGACATAGAAGCGGCGATTGCCCGGCGCATCGGCCGAGATCGCGGTGACATGGTGGATTCCGGTGAGCTTCATGGCGCCCTTTCTGGTCATCCGGGCGGAAGGCCCGGCCGTTGCGCCAGAGATAGCGCGCCGGACGCGGCACGAAACCCGGTGGCCGGCAATCGGCTCATTGCTCGGGCGCAATCATGCGCCGGGCTGATCCGCCCGGGTTCAGGGCTTCGAGGTCTGTGGCGTGGCCGAGACGTCGGGCAGATCGGCCTTGTCGCCCGGGTTGATCGGCGTCGTGCAGTCCTGCGGCCGGTTCTTGCAGTCGTACACCATGGTTGGGGCCGCCGACGGGTGAGAAACGCCGGCGTTGGGCAGGATCATGTTCTGCCCCTTGTCGATCTCGGTCGGGTTCGTGATCTTCGGTCCGAGCCCGCCGCTGGCCGCGGCTTCGGCCGGCGCCTCGGGCTTGGTCGTGGTCTGGCCCTGCGGCTGCGCCAGGGCGGCGGTGGTCAGGGCCGAAAGAACGGCGGCGAGCGCGAGGCCCGGAAGCGAGCGGAACATCGGATAACCCTCTCCAGTCCCGCGCGGTCGGCGGGCGTCGGATCAGGCAACCCGGCGCATGGCGCGATGTTCCGGCCCGGCTGGCTCAGGCCTCTCGTCGCTCGCTTCAGCCGCTCACCGCATGCCGGCTCGGCTTGGCCTTGAGCTTGAGCGCCTCCAGGTCCTGCCGCTCGCGCGGCGTGTTGCGTAGGAGCTGGTCCTTGCCCGGCCCATACTGCACCGGCTGCATCAGATCGACGCCGTACCAGGCGGCCGAGCGCAGCACGAAGGACGGATCCGCGAGATGCGGCCGCCCGAGCGCGACGAGATCGGCCCGGCCGGAGGCGACGATCGTGTTGGCCTGATCGGCGGTGGTGATGTTGCCGACGCACATGGTGGCGACCCGGGCCTCGTTGCGGATCTGGTCCGAGAACGGGGTCTGGAACATGCGGCCATAGACGGGCCGCGATTCGCGCACGGTCTGCCCGGTCGAGACGTCGACGAGATCGCAGCCCTCGGCGGCGAAGGCCTCGGCGATCGCGACCGAGTCCTCGGCCGAGAGCCCGCCCTGCGCCCAGTCGGTCGCCGAGATGCGCACCGACATCGGCCTCTCGCGCGGCCAGGTCTCGCGCAGCGCCCGGAAGACCTCGAGCGGATAGCGCAGGCGGTTCTCGATCGAGCCGCCGTATTCATCGCTGCGGCGGTTGGTCAGCGGCGAGAGGAAGCTCGCCAGCAGGTAGCCATGGGCGCAGTGGAGTTCGAGCATGTCGAAGCCGGCGCGCGCGCCCCGCTCGGCGGCCGCGACGAACTCGGCCTTGACCCGGTCCATGTCGGCCCGCGTCATCTCGCGCGGCACCTGGCTCTCGGGATAGTAGGGCAAGGGCGAGGCCGAGATGATCGGCCAGGCGCCTTCCGCCAGCGGGCGGTCCATGCCCTCCCACATCAGCTTCGTCGCCCCTTTTCGCCCGGCATGGCCGAGCTGGAGGCAGAGTTTTGCGGCCGAATTGGCGTGCACGAAGGCGACGATGCGGCTCCAGGCGGCCTCCTGCTCGTCATTGTAGAGACCGGCGCAGCCGGGCGTGATCCGGGCATCGGCAGCGACGCAGGTCATCTCGGTGAAGATCAGGCCGGGCCCGCCGATGGCGCGCGAGCCGTAATGCATCAGGTGCCAGTCGCCAGGCACGCCGTCATCAGCCGAGTACTGGCACATCGGCGCCAGGACGAGGCGGTTCTCCAGCGTGAGATCGCGCAGCTTCAGCGGCTGGAAGGCCGGCGGTACGGCGCTGCCGTCCTTGCGGCGGCGGGCGAGCGGGCCGAGTTCGCCGGCGACCATCTCGTCGACGGCCTTGACCATGTCGGGCGCGCGCAAGGCGAGATTGTCATAGGTGATCGCCTTCGAGCGGGTCATCAGGCCGAAGGCGAAGCGGAGCGGATCGAAATCCCAGAAGCGGCCGAGCTGCTCGAACCAGACCAGCGAGACATCCGCGGCGTGCTGGGTCTTCTCGACCTCCTCGCGACGGCTGCGCTCGAACAGGGCGAGCGCGTCGGCAACCTGCAGTCCGGCCTGATGGAAGGCCTTGTGCAGGCCGATCGCATCCTCCATCGCGAGCTTGGTGCCGGAGCCGATCGAGAAATGCGCGGTGGCCTTGGCGTCGCCGAGCAGGACGACGTTCTCGACCACCCAGTTGCGGCAGCGGATCATCGGGAAGTTGCGCCAGAGGGAGCGGTTGGTGATCAGCCGGTGGCCCTGCAGCTCCTCGGCGAAGACGCCTTCGAGGAAGGCGGCCGACGCCGCCTCGTCCATGGCGCCAAGGCCGGCTTTCCGGAAGGTCTCGGGGTCCGTTTCCAGCACCCAGGTCGAGCGGCCGGCCTCGTACTGGTAGCAATGGGCGATGAAGATGCCGTGCGGCGTCTCCTTGAAGAAGAAGGTGAAGGCGTCGAAGGGGCGCGTCGAGCCCATCCAGGTGAAGTGGTTGGGCCGCAGATCGACCTCCGGCTGGAAGCGGTCTCGCCAGCCCTCGCGGATGCGGCTGTTGATGCCGTCCGAGCCGACGACGAGATCGTACTGCGTCTTCAGCGTCTCGATGTCGGCCGCCTCCTCGCCGAAGCGCAGCTCGACGCAGAGCTGGCGCGCCCTCGCCTGGATCAGCAGCAGCAGGGAGCGGCGCGAGCAGCCGCAGAAGCCGTTGCCGGAGACGCGGTGGACGCTGTCCTTGAAGTGGACCTCGATGTCGTCCCAATATGCGAAATTGTCGCGGATCGCGGCGTAGCTCGCCTCGTCGGCGGCCTTGAAGATGTCGAGTGTCTGGTCCGAGAAGACCACGCCGAAGCCGAAGGTGTCGTCCGGCTGGTTGCGTTCGAAGACCGTGATGTCGAGATCCGGCCAGTCCCGCTTCATCAGGAGCGCGAAATAGAGCCCCGCAGGCCCGCCGCCGACCACCGCGATACGCATCCGAAGCCCCTCGTCCCAACCGACCGGAAAATTATTTTAGGTCTGAAATAATTTTTGCTCAAGGCCGCACGCTTTGCCTTGAGCGAGATCAAGTGACGCAGTGACTACCCGCGTCGCAGCGGGCTTTTCTGCGGTTCGCTAGCGGCCGAAATCCGCGCTTCGCCGGCTGTCTCGCGACGCTTGCAAAATGCTTTAGACCTAAAATAGATTGGCGTATCGGGAGGCGGTTCGGATGCTCCTTTCAGGGCGGCACGCAGTGGTGACGGGCGGCGGGCGCGGCATCGGCCGCGCCATCGCCGCGGCGCTGCGCCGCGAGGGCGCGCGGGTCTCCATCCTCGGCCGCGATGCGGTGGCTCTGGCCGCGGCCTGCGCCGCGGGCGACGCCGACGCCCATGCCGCCTGCGACGCCACCGATGCGGACGCGATGGCACGGGCGCTGGCGCGGCTCTCCGAGGGACAGCCGATCGACGTCGCGGTCGCCAATGCGGGCGCCGTCGAGGCGGGCTCGTTCCTGCGCAGCCCGGCCGAGCGCTTCCGCCGGATGACCGAGATCAACCTGATCGGCACCGTGAACCTGTTCCACGGTGCCCTGCCCGGCATGGTCGAGCGCGGCCATGGCCGGCTGATCGCGATCGGCTCCACCGCCGGCCATCGCGGCTACGCCCATGTCTCGGCCTATGTCGCGGCGAAGCACGCGGTGATCGGGCTGGTGAAGTCGCTGGCGCTGGAGACGGCGCGGAGCGGTGTGACCGTCAACGCGGTCAGCCCCGGTTATGCCGACACCGAGATGGTGGCGAGCGGGCTCGACGCCATCGTCGCCAAGACCGGCGTCACCCGCGAGCAGGCCCTGGCCGGGATGGTCAAGGACAATCCGCAGGGGCGGCTGATCGCGCCGGAGGAGGTCGCACAGGCGGTGCTCTATCTCTGCGGGCCGGCCAGCGGCGCAGTGACCGGACAGTCGCTGACGATCAATGGCGGGGAGTTCTAGGCGATGGAGAGCGTCCTGCCTGGCCTGCTGCTCGACCGCGAGACCAAGGCGAGCGAGCGCCCCGGCGACCATAAGGACGAGTTGCGGCTCTGGCTGCGGCTGCTGACCTGCTCGACGCTGATCGAGACGGAGATCCGCAACCGGCTGCGCGAGGAGTTCAAAACGACGCTGCCGCGCTTCGATTTGATGGCGCAGCTCGACAAGTCGAGCACCGGCATGACGGTCGGCGAGGTGTCGCAGCGGCTGATGGTCTCGAACGGCAACGTCACGGCCGTCGTCGCCGGGCTTATGGCGGACGGGCTCGTCGACAAGCGCGCCGCGACGCAGGACCGGCGGGTCCAGGTCCTGACGCTGACAGCGCAGGGCCGCAAGGCCTTCAAGGCGATGGCCGAGCGGCACGAAGGCTGGATCGCCGAGCTCTTCGCGGGGCTCGACCAGCCGGAGCGGGCGCAGCTCTTCCGCCTGCTCGGACAGACCAAGGCCTCGCTGCACCGCGCGATCGCCACAAGGGCGCAGGACGCCAGCCAGCCGGACGATGCCGGCAAGGGAGACGCCTCGTGACCACCCTGGCCAACGCCACGACCCTGCCGCTCGCGGGCTTCCAGCCGCAGCATTTTGCGCTCTCCGTCGCCGGCAAGGTCGCGACGCTGACGCTGAACCGGCCTGAGAAAAAGAATCCGCTGACCTTCGCAAGCTACCGCGAAATCACCGATTTCTTCCTCGCCGCGCAGAAGGAGGAGGAGGTCAAGGCGATCGTCGTGACGGGCGCCGGCGGCAATTTCTCCTCCGGCGGCGACGTCTTCGAGATCATCGGCCCCCTGGTCGCGATGGAGACCAAGGACCTGCTGAAGTTCACGCGGATGACCGGCGAGCTGGTCAAGGCGATCCGCGCCTGCCCGCAGCCGGTGATCGCCGCCATCGACGGCGTCTGCGCCGGGGCGGGCGCGATCATCGCCATGGCGTCGGACCTCAGGCTCGGCACGGCCGAGAGCAAGATCGCCTTCCTCTTCAACCGCGTCGGGCTGGCCGGCTGCGACATGGGCGCCTGCGCCATGTTGCCCCGGATCATCGGCCAGGGCCGTGCGGCGGAGCTGCTCTACACGGGCCGCGTGCTGCGCGGTGAAGAGGCCGAGCGCTGGGGCTTCCTCAACCGGCTCGTCGCGAAGGAGGCGGTGCTCGCCGAGGCGCAGGCGCTGGCCGCCGAACTCGCTGATGGGCCGACCTTCGCCAACGCCATGACCAAGCGCATGCTCGAGATGGAATGGGCGATGTCGGTCGAGAGCGCGATCGAGGCCGAAGCCGTGGCGCAGGCGCTGTGCATGCAGACAGAGGATTTCGCCCGCGCCTACCACGCCTTCGCCAACAAGCAGAAGCCGGTCTTCGAGGGCAACTGAGATGGCTGCGACGAAGCTCGACGGACCTCATCTCGCGGGCCTTCTCGGCGACACGCTCGACTGGCCCTTCTTCGAGGACCGGCACCGGCGCTTCGCCGCCAACCTATCGGCCTGGGCCGACGCCACCCTGCCCGGCCTGCCCCATGACGATGTCGACGCGGCCTGCCGGGCGCGCGTCACGGCTCTCGGCGAAGGCAGCTTCCTCCGCGCCGTCGTGCCGGAGGCCTATGGCGGGCTGAACCCGGCTCTGGACGTGCGCACGCTCTGCCTCGCCCGCGAAATCCTGGCGGCGCGCGACGGGCTGGCGGATTTTGCCTTCGCGATGCAGGGGCTGGGCACCGGCGCGATCACGGTCGCGGGCTCCGACGCGCTGAAGCAGCGCATCCTGCCCGGCGTCTGCGAGGGCGCGCGGATCGCGGCCTTCGCCTTGTCGGAGAAGGAAGCGGGCTCGGATGTCGCGGCAATGGCGACCACCGCCACGCCCGACGGCAACGGCCATGTCCGGATCGACGGCGAGAAGAGCTGGATCTCCAATGGCGGCATCGCCGACCATTACGTCGTCTTCGCCCGCACCGGCGAGGCGCCGGGTGCACGCGGGCTCTCCGCCTTCCTGGTCGAGGCGGACAATCCCGGCCTGAGCGTGACCGAGCGGATCGACGTGATCGCGCCGCATCCGCTGGCGACGCTGCGTTTCGAGGCCTGCCGCGTGCCGGTCGAGAACCGGATCGGCGGCCCCGGCGAGGGGTTCAAGGTCGCGATGGCGACGCTCGACATCTTCCGCTCGACGGTCGGCGCCGCGGCGCTGGGCTTCGCGCGGCGGGCGCTGCACGAGACGATCTCCCATGCCGGCAGCCGCAAGCTCTTCGGCGGCACGCTGGGCGATCTGCAGCTCTCCCAGGCCGCCATCGCCGACAGCGCGGCCGAGGTCGATGCCGCGGCCCTGCTGGTCTACCGCGCCGCCTGGACCAAGGATCGCGGCGCGGCGCGCGTCACCCGCGAGGCCGCGCTCGCCAAACTCGTCGCGACAGAGAACGCCCAGAGGGTGATCGACCGGGCCGTCCAGATCCATGGCGGCCTCGGCGTCACCAAGGGCGTCAAGGTGGAGGAACTGTACCGGGAAATCCGGGCGCTGCGGATCTACGAAGGCGCCTCGGAAGTCCAGAAGGTCGTGATCGCGCGCGACCTCCTCAAGGCCAAGAGCTAGACGACGAAGGTGACGGCCATGAACTTCCTGCGCTCCGGCCATATCGACAGCTTTGCGCGTGACAACCTGCCGCCGCCGGAGCAATGGCCGGCGATCGACCTCGCCGCGGCCGGGCTGAGCTATCCGGAGCGGCTGAACGCGGTGAGCGTTCTGGTCGACGACCACGTCGCGCAGGGGCGCGGCGATCGGCCGGCGATCATCGGCGATCATCTGACCTGGAGCTATCGGGATCTCGCCGAGCGGATCGACCGCATCGCCAATGTGCTGACGCGGGATCTCGGCATGGTCCCCGGCCATCGCGTGCTGCTGCGCGCGGCCAACACGCCGATGATGGTCGCGGCCTATCTCGCCGTCATCAAGGCCGGTGGCGTCGTGGTCGCGACCATGCCGATGCTGCGGGCGGGCGAGCTGGTCTATCCGCTGCGCAAGGCCAGGATCGCGCTGGCGCTATGCGACCACCGCCTGATGGCCGAGCTGGAGGGCGCCCAGCGGCAGGTACCAGAGCTTGCGCGCATCGTCGCCTTCGGCGCGGAGGGCTGCGAGCTCGAGACGCTGATGGCGCAGCCGGGTTATGACCGCTTCGAGGCGGTCGATACCGCCAGCGACGATGTCTGCCTGATCGGCTTCACCTCGGGCACCACCGGCGAGCCGAAGGGCACGATGCATTTCCAGCGCGATCTGCTGGTGATCTGCGACACCTATGCCGCCAGGGTGCTGAAGGCCTCGCCGGAGGACCGCTTCATCGGCTCGGCGCCCCTCGCCTTCACCTTCGGGCTCGGCGGGATCGTGCTGTTCCCCTTCCGGATCGGCGCAGCGGCCGTGCTGCCCGACAAGACGGCCCCGGCGGATCTGCTCGACGCGATCGAGCGGCACAAGGCGAGCGTGATCTTCACCGCGCCGACGGCCTATCGCGCCGTGCTCGACAAGCTCGCCGGGCGCGACATCTCCTCGCTGCGGATCTGCGTCTCGGCCGGCGAGACGCTGCCCAAGCCGGTCTTCGATGCCTGGCTGGCGAAGACCGGCCTGAAGCTGATGGACGGCATCGGCGCGACCGAGATGCTGCACATCTTCATCGCCGCGCCGCTGGAGGCCATCCGTCCCGGAGCGACCGGCCTGCCCGTGCCGGGCTACGAGGCGAAGATCATCGACCCCGAGGGGGGCGACGTGCCCGACGGGACTCCGGGCCGGCTCGCCGTGCGCGGGCCGATCGGCTGCCGCTATCTCGCCGATGCGCGCCAGCGAACCTATGTCCAGAACGGCTGGAACGTCACCGGCGACACCTATATCCGCGATCGGGACGGCTATTTCTGGTACCAGGCGCGCTCGGACGACATGATCGTCTCCTCCGGCTACAACATCGCCGGTCCGGAGGTCGAGGCTTGCCTGCTCGCCCATCCCGACGTGATGGAATGCGGCGTGGTCGGAGCGCCCTGCCCCGAGCGCGGCCACATCGTGAAGGCCTATGTCGTGCTGCGCGAGGGCCTCGCCGGCGATGCGGCCATGCTCAAGACCTTGCAGGATCACGTGAAGGCCCGTATCGCGCCCTACAAATATCCCCGCGCCATCGACTTCGTCACGGCCCTGCCGAAGACCGCCAGCGGCAAGCTGCAGCGCTTCGCGCTGCGCCAGATGGCGCAGGGCGAGGCCTGATCCACCCTTTCAGACGAGCCGGAACGGCCCCGAACCGAGGCGACGCCCATGTCGAGTGAAACCCTGTCCCGCGCCATCCTGCCGGAAGGCTGGCCGCTGCCGCGCGGCTATGCCAACGGCATGGTCGCGGAAGGCCGCGTGCTGGTCACCGGCGGGCTCGTCGGCTGGGACGAGAACGGTGTCTTCGCCAAGGGCTTCCTGCCGCAGCTCGAGCGCACCTTTCTCAACATCAAGGCCGTGGTCGAGGCCGGTGGCGGGCGAATCGAGGACATCGTGCGGATGACCTGGTACGTCACCGACATGGAGGCCTATCGCAGCAGCCTGAAGGAGCTCGGGCCGGTCTATCGCGGCGTGCTGGGCCGGCACTTCCCGGCGATGGCGGTCGTTCAGGTCGTTTCGCTGGTCGAGCCCGAGGCGCTGGTCGAGATCGAGGCGACGGCCGTCATCGCCTGAGGCGATCGGAATTTGTGTTTCGCTCTTTTGCTGAACGGCTCAGCCGAAACACCGGCTTACCAATTGCCGTGCGCAGCGCCCCTGCCCCTTAGGCTTCCGCAATGAACTCCGGCCGGACAATCGCAGGCGCCGCCATCCGGCGGTGACGCGATGGAGTCCAGTCATGTCCAGCATCAGTGGCGTCAGCGGCGGGTTTCGCCCGCCTCCGCCCAAGCCTCCGAGTTTCGAGTCGGTCGATACCGACAGCAGCGGCGGCTTGAGCATCGATGAATTCAAGGCCGCGGCGCCGAAGGGCGCCGACACCAGCAAGAGCGAGGAGCTCTTCAAGGCGATCGACAGCGACAGCAACGGGTCGGTCACCAAGGAGGAGCAGGACGCCTTCAAGTCGAAGGTCGAGCAGGCCCAGCAGCAGCTGCAGTCCTTCCTGTTCGGGCTCCAGGCCGGCGGGCAGAGCCAGAACAGCAGCGGCGAGAGCGAGGAGGAGACCGACATCTTCGCCCAGCTCGATGCCAATTCGGACGGCAGCGTCGCCAAGGACGAGTTCCTCTCGGCCTTCTCGTCGGGCACGAGTTCGTCCAGCGACCTGCTCAGCAAGCTGTTCGACGCGATCGACACGAGTTCGGACGGCTCGATCTCGAAGGACGAGCAGAGCGCCTTCCAGGCGGCTCTCGAACAGCGCAGCCGCCCGTCGGGCCCGCCGCCCGGCCCGCCGCCGAACAGCGCCTCGCAGGCCTATGGCAGCACCTACCAGCTCGGCGCCGCGAACGCCGCTGGCTCCACCTATTCGCAGGCGGCCTGAGCCAGCCCGCGACGACGACGCCGGTCGCCAGAAGGCAGGCCGGCGCCTCCCCCCCCTCGACCGTCAGATGCCGCGCGTGGCGCCGCCGTCGATGCGGATCTTCGCGCCCGTGACGTAGCTCGCCCGCTCGCTGGCGAGGAAGGTCACGACATCGGCAAATTCCTGCGGCGTGCCGTAGCGGCCGGCGGGAATCGTGGCGCGCGAGGCCTTGGCGGCCTGATCCGGCGTGGTGCCGGTGCGGTCGGCCGCGGCCTGGTCGAGCTGGTCGACGCGCTCGGTGTGGATGCGGCCCGGCAGCACCACATTCACCGTCACGCCCTGCGAGGCGACCTCCGCGGCCAGTGTCTTCGACCAGCCGACGACGGCCGAGCGGATGCCGTTGGAGAGGGCGAGACGCGGGATCGGCTGCTCGACGCCGGAGGAGGCGATGGTGATGATGCGGCCGAAACCGCGCTCGACCATGCCCGGCAGCATGCCCTGCGCGATGTGGAAGAGATTGGCGGCCATCGCCTCGAAATGCTTGAGCCAGTCGTCGCGTCCGGCCTCGCGCGCCTCGGCCGGGGGCGGACCACCGGAGTTACCGATCAGGATGTCGATGCCGCCGGCATCGCGCAGCACGTTCATCAGGGATTCGACCGAGGCGAGGTCCGACAGGTCGAGGCTCGCGGCGTAGATGCGGCTGCGGACCTCCTCGGGGCACTCGCTGACCCAGGCGTCGGTCGCGGCGACATTGCGGGCGGCGGCGATGACCGAGGCGCCCTCGCTGGCGAGCGTGCGGGCGATGGCGGCGCCGAGCCCCCGGCTCGCGCCCAGCACCAGAGCGCGCTTGTCGTGAAGGCCGAGATCCATGGGCAGGCTCCGTCAGTTTGGCGCGGCAGGATCGCGGCGCGTCGTCGCCTGCTGATAGCGGGTCGAGGCCTGCGGGGAAATGGCCGCTGCGGAATGGGCGGCGTGCTCAGGCCGCCGCGGTCAGCGCCTGTTCCGCGAGGATGCAGCGCACCACCCGTCCCTCGCCGAGCTGGACGACGGGCGGCAGCGCCGCTCGGCAGCGATCCTGCGCGTGCTTGCAGCGCGGCGCGAAGGAGCAGGCCGAGGGCGGCTCGGTCAGCGCCGGCGGCGCGCCAGGAATGGCCTCGAGCCGCTCGCCCTTCTTCGCGCCGTGCAGGTTCGCGGCGAGGAGCCCGCGGGTATAGGGGTGCTGCGGATCGCGCAGCAGCTCGCGCACCGTGCCGGTCTCGACGATCTGCCCGGCATACATCACCGCCAGCCGATCCGAGACCTCGACGGCGACGCCGATGTCGTGGGTGACGAAGAGCATGCCCATGCCGAGGTCGCGCTGGAGCTGGCGCAGGAGCAGCAGGATCTGGATCTGCACGGTGGCGTCGAGCGCGGTGGTCGGCTCGTCGGCGAGCAGGAGTTTTGGACGGGCCGCGAGCGCCAGCGCGATCATGGCGCGCTGGCGCATGCCGCCCGACATCTCGTGCGGATAGGCCTTGAGCCGGCGTTCCGGCGACGGGATGCGGACCAGCTCGAGCAGTTCGAGCGCGCGCGCCATCGCCGCCTTCGCCGAGATGCTCTCGTGCCGGATGATCGCCTCGGCGATCTGCTGGCCGACGGTGTAGACGGGATCGAGCGCGAGCGCGGGATCCTGGAAGATCATCGAGGTGACGGCGCCGCGGTAATCCGCCAGATCCTGCGGGTTCAGCGCCAGCACGTCGCGACCGTCGACCCGGACACCGCCGCCGATATCGGTGCGGCTTTCGGGCAGCAGACGCAGCAGCGTCTTCAGCGTGACGCTCTTGCCGGAGCCGGATTCGCCGAGGATGCCGAGCACCTGGCCCGGCTCCAGGGTCAGCGAGACGCCGTTGACGGCGTGGACCGTCTGGGCGCCGCGGAAGCGGACCGTCAGGTTCTCGATCTCGACGAGAGGCGTGCCCATGGTCGTGTTCATGCCGCGACCTCCAGGGCCGGCGCGTGGCTGTGGCCGGAGCCGGGCACCTGCATGTGGCAGGCGACCTGGCGGGCGCCCTCACCCACCGTGGCCAGGACCGGTTTCACCTTGGCGCAGACGGTCTGCGCATGCGGGCAGCGCGGATGGAAGCGGCAGCCTTCGGGCGGGTTGATCGGGTTCGGCGGATCGCCGGCGAGCGGGGCTTCCATCGTCCGATTGTCGGGGTCCATGGAGGGCATCGCCGAGAGCAGCGCGCGGGTATAGGGGTGGCGCGGATCGCCATAGAGCTCCTCGACCGGGCCGATCTCCACGACCTCGCCGAGATACATCACCATCACGCGGTCGCTGATGAAGCGGACGACGTTGAGGTCGTGGCTGATGAAGATGTAGGTCAGGCCGAACTCCTCGCGCAGATCGGCGAGCAGGTTGAGCACCTGCGCCTCGACCGATTTGTCGAGCGCCGAGACCGCCTCGTCGAGGATGACCAGCCGCGGGCCGAGCGCGAGCGCACGGGCGATGTTGACGCGCTGGCGCTGGCCGCCGGAGAGCTCGTGCGGATAGCGCGCCGCGAAGCGGGCCGGGTCGAGCCCGACGCGCTCCAGCAGGTCGCGCGCCTTGAGGATGGCGTTGGCCTTGGAGACGCCGTGGACCGTCGGGCCGAAGGCGATCGAATCCTCGATCGTGAGGCGCGGGTTGAGCGAGGCGTAACTGTCCTGGAAGACCATCTGGGCCTGGCGGCGGTATTCCTTCAGGGTCAGGGCCTGGCCGCCGACGATCTCGCCGTCGAACAGCATCTCGCCCTTGTCCTGCGGGATGAGCTGCATGACGACGCGCGCCGTCGTCGACTTGCCGCAGCCGGATTCGCCGACGACGCCGAGCGTCTCGCCCTTCATCACCGCGAAATCGACCCCGTCGACGGCGCGCACGACGGCGCCGCCGCCAAGCGGGAAGTGCTTGGTCAGGGTCTTCGCCTGCAGCAGCGGCGTCCCCGGGCCGCCGCGATCGGGATGGGTCTGGTGATGGGTCGCATCGACCTTATCATGCGCCATGGTCAGCCCTTCACGTCCATCGCCGAGCGCAGACCGTCGGACAGGAGGTTGAACGAGATCGAGGTGATGAAGATCGCCGCGCCGGGCAGCGCCGCCACCCAGGGCTGCACATAGATCGCGGTCCGCAGCGTGTTCAGCATCAGCCCCCATTCCGGCGTCGGCGGCTTGGTGCCGAGGCCGAGGAAGGAGAGGCCCGAGGCCAGGATCATCGAGACCGAGATCAGGCTCGTCGCATAGACGAAGATCGGACCGAGCACATTGCCGAGCACATGGACGCGGATGATCGTCAGGGCGTTGGCGCCGCTGGCGCGGGCCGCCTCGACATAGTCCATCGAGCGGACCTGCGTGGTCACGCTCTCGGCGATGCGCGCGATCGGCGGGATGAAGACGATCGTCAGCGACAAGAGCGAGTTGGTGATGCCGGCGCCGAGCGCTCCCGAAAGGGCGATCGCGAGCAGAACCGAGGGGAAGGCGTAGAAGACATCAACCGTGCGCATCACGACGGTGTTGAACTTGCCGCCGAAGAAGCCGGCGGCGATACCGATGACCGAGCCGACGATGAAGGCGATCAAGACCGGCACCACGCCCATGAAGAGCGAGAGCCGCGCGCCGAAGATGAGCCGCGAGAGCATGTCGCGGCCGAGCTCGTCGGCGCCGAGCGGATAGCCCGGCGTGCCGATCGGCCGCAGGCGCCGCAGCATCGACGAGCGCGTCGGGTCGGCCGGCGCGAGATAGTCGGCGAAGATCGCCATCAGGATGATCGCGAGCACGACGAGGCCGGCGCAGACCGCGACCTTGTCCTTCCGGAAGCGGCGCCAGACGCCCGACCAGTAGCCGGGCGATTTCTGCAGCGGCGGCACGATGACGGCCGCTTTGCCTTGCGCGATGGCGGACATCTCAGCGCCTCCGGACGCGCGGGTCGAGCAGACCCTGCAGGATATCGACGAGGACGTTCAGGCCCACGAAGAACATGGCGAGCACGAGGATCGTCCCCTGCAGCAGCGGCAGGTCGCGCTGGAAGATGGCGTTGCCGAGCAGGAAGCCGGTACCGGGCCAGGAGAAGACCGTCTCGATCAGGATCGAGCCGCCGAGCAGATAGCCGAGCTGCAGGCCCATCACCGCGAGCGCGGTGGGCGCCGCGTTCTTCACGACATGGCGGAAGACGCCGACATCGAGCAGACCCTTGGCCCGCAGCGCCGGGACGAATTCCTGGTTGAGGATGTCGGCGACCAGCGCGCGCACGGTGCGCGCGATGATGCCCATCGGGATCACCGACATCGTGATGGCGGGCAGGATCATGTAGCTGACATGCTCCCAGTCCCATTTCCACGCCGCCGAACCGCCCGGCCCCGCCCCGCCCGGCGGCAGCCAGCCGAGCTGCACCGAGAACACGATCACCATCACCATGCCGAGCCAGTAATGCGGCACGGAGACGCCGAGCACCGCCAGCATGGAGGCGAACTTGTCGAGGAAGGAGCCGCGGAAATAGCCGGCGACGAAGCCGAAGAAGCAGCCGAGCACGAAGCCGATCACCGTCGCCAGCAGCGCGATCAGCAGCGTGTTGCCGACGGCGCGCCAGACCTCCTCGGCAACGGGGCGGCCCGTGGCGATCGAGGTGCCGAGATCGCCCTGCAGCGCCTTTAGCAGCCAGAGGCCGAACTGCACCGGCAGCGGCCGGTCGAAGCCGTAGATCTTGCGCAGTTCGTCCTGCATCGCCTGCGAGGCGTCGGGCGGCAGCACCGAGGTCAGCGGGTCGCCCGGCGCGATATGCACCAGCAGGAAGCAGAACAGGCTGACGCCAAAGGCGACGGGCAGGACGTAGAGGATGCGCTTGGCGAGGTATTTCAGCATGGGCGTCCTGCCGTCATGGTCGGGCTTGACCCGACCATCTCTGAAACCAGCGCCTTCTCGTCCGAAGATTCTCGGGTCTGCGCTTCGCTTCGCCCGAGAATGACGCTCATCGCGAGCAAACCCATCATACCCCTCACTTCGCCATGGTGATCGGCGAGAAGTCCTGGAACCAGTTCTGCGCCTGGACGAAGCCCTTGACCTTGGGGCTCATGGCGCGCGGGTTGACGTCGTGCGTCACCATCAGGAACAGGGCCTCGTCGACATATTTCTCGTGGATCTTCTGGAGAACGGCGGTCTGCGCCGTCGCGTCGAAGGTGTTGCGGACCTGGTCGAAGAGCTTGTCCATCTCCGGATCGCAATACATGCCCCAGTTCGTGCCGGCCGGCGGCTGCAGATTGCACTGCAGGTGACGGATCAGGCCCGTGAAGGGGTCCTGGATGAAGTAGGTGTAGTTCATCCCCGTCGCCTTGCGCGAGGATTCATGGTTGGCGCCGGCGCGCCAGATGTTGATCAGCGTGTTCCACTCGACGACCTCGAAATCGATCTTGATGCCGACCTCGGCGAGGTTCTGCTGGACGAATTCGTTCATCGGCAGCGGCTGCATCTGGCCGGAGCCCGAGGGCGCGATCAGGATCTTGGTCTGGACGGGCTTGGCCGGGGAATAGCCGGCCTCGGCGAGGAGCTTCTTGGCCTCGGCCTGGTCGAGCTTGAGCTTGAACTTCGGGTTGCCGAACCACTGGTGGCCGGGCGGGTAGAAACCCTCGGCCGGGATCATCAGCCCACCGAGCAGTTCCTTCAGCCCCTGCCGGTCGACGGCGAGGTTGGCGGCCTTGCGGACGCGGATGTCGTTCCAGGGCGAGCCCTCGGCACGCGAGAGGTGCCAGGTCCAGTTGTGCGGATAGGCGTTGGTGATGATCTGGAAGCCGGCGGTCTTGAGCGAGGGGATCAGGTCCGGCGACGGCGCCTCGATCCAGTCCACCTGCCCGGCCCGCAGCGCGGCGGCGCGCGCATTGGCCTCCGGCAACGGCAGCAGAACGAGCTTGTCGAGCTTGGGCACGCGCGCCTTGTCCCAGTAGCCCGGGAAGGGCGAGAGTTCGGCGCGCTCGCGCGGCTGGAAGGCGGTGAGCTGCCAGGGCCCGGTGCCGGAGGGCGTTTTGGCGAAGGCCTCCCAGCTCTTGCCGAGCTTCTCCCACTGCGCCGGCGAGGACATCATCACCCAGGCGATCTGGTAAGGCAGCGTGGCGTCGGGCGCCTTGGTGGTGATCTCGACCTTGTACTTGTCGATCACCTTGTAGGAGGCGACGGCGGGAATGCGCGAGCGCCCCTGCGCCGCCTGGCGCTGATCGAACTGCGGGGCATCGTTCTTGAGGAGCTTGTCGAGGTTCCAGACCACGGCATCGGCGGTGAATTCCGAGCCGTCGTGGAACTTGACGCCCTCGCGCAGGACGAAGGTCCATTTGGTCTTGTCGGCGGCATCGACCGACCAGCTCGTGGCGAGACCGGGGGTCAGGTCGGAGGCCTTGTCGGCCCTGCTGAGGTCCCAGTTGATGAGCGCGTCATAGACCGTATAGCCCATGAAGCGCATGCCCTCGCCGCCCTGGTCGGTCTGTCCGGTCGTCAGCGGAATGTCGGAGGCCGTCATGCCGATCCGAAGCGTGCCCTGGGCTTGAGCCGACGCGGCGAAGAGGGACACGCCGGCGGCGAGGGTCAGGGCAAGGGCGGTGCGGATCATCTGCGGGCTCCGGAGATTGGATGGGTTCCAGGCTGGCGTCGCAAGGCCTGTGCCAGCGGCCGATCCTCGGGCCGTCATGCTCGGGCGAAGACCCGAGCATCTCCGGAACGAGTTTCTCGGGTCGGCGCTTCACGCCGCCCGAGAATGACGCGATCGGACCCTAGTCCATCGACATCGGAGCGAGGTCGATGAACCAGCTCTTCGGCTGCACCACGCCCTTGACCTTGGCGCTCATCGCGCGCGGGCCGACGTCATGGGCCACCCAGACGAAGGGCGCTTCCTCGACGATGCGGGCATGGAGCTTGGCGAGCGCCGCATCGCGCGCCGTCCCGTCGAAGCTGGTGCGGGCGTCGGCGATGAGCTTGTCGAACTCGTCATTGCCGAAATAGCCCCAGTTGTTGGAGACCGGCGGGAAGGTCTTGGTCGAGGTGAAGCGCACCATGGCGAAGAACGGGTCCATCGCCGCGAAGGTGACGTTGGTGGCGTTGGCGCCGCGGGCATTGGCGTGCTTGGCGCCCTCGCGCCAGTTGGTGAAGACGGCGTTCCACTCGCCGACCTCGAGAGCGACGTCGAAGAAGCACTCCTTCAGCGCCTGCTGCATGAACTCGTTCATCGGCAGCGGCTGCATCTGGCCCGAGCCCGAGGCCGAGGTCAGCACCTTCACCTTCGCCGGCTTGGAAGCCGAATAGCCGGCTTCCGTCATCAGCTTCTTGGCCGCCGCGAGATCGTATTTGATGTCGAAGCTGGGGTTGCCCCACCAGGGATGGCCCGGGGGAACGGTGCCCTTGGGGATCTCCATCAGCCCGCCGAGCAGCGTCTTCAGCTCCTCGCGGTTGACGCAGAGATTGGCAGCGTGGCGCACGCGCTTGTCGACCCAGGGCGACCCCTCGACGAAGGAGAGCTGCCAGGGCCAGACATGCGGCTGGGCGTTGGTGTAGACGGTGAAACCGCGCTGCTTGATCTGCGGCACGGCGTCCGGCGAGGGCGACTCGATCCAGTCGACCTGGCCCGAGAGCAGCGCCGCCGTGCGGGCATTGGCCTCGGGCAGCGGCAGCAGCACGACGCGGTCGATCTTCGGCACGCGCTTGGGGTCCCAATAGGCCTTGTTGGCGACCATCTCGAAGCGCTCGCGCGGCGAGAGCTTCACGCCCTTGAACGGGCCGGTGCCGGACGGATCGGCCGAGAAGGCCGCCCAGGCCTGCTTGGCGCGCTCGGCCGGATCGGTGACCGAGGCCGGAACGGCGGCGAGCTTGGCGGCCCAATGCGCCGGCGACGCCATGAAGAGATTGGTCAGGTTGATCGGCAGGAAGGCGTCGGGCTCGCTCGTGGTCAGCTCGACGGTGAGCGGGTCGATGGCGCGGGCGCTCCGTAGCGTCGGCATGCGCGAGACGGTGACGCCGATCTGGTCCGGAGCGAAATGGGCGGCTTCCTTGTTGAGGACCTTGTCGACGTTCCAGACGACGGCGGCGGCGTTGAAGTCCGACCCGTCCTGGAACTTGACGCCCGGACGCAGCTTGAAGGTCCATTTCGTCTTGTCGGCGGCGTCGACCGCCCATTCGGTGGCGAGGCCGGGGATGACGACGCTCGCCTTGTCGGCCGAGGAGAGATCCCAGTGGGTCAGCGCGTCATACATCGGGATGCCGGTGAAGCGGTTGCCCTCGAAGCCCTGATCGGGCTGGCCATGGGTCCGCGGAATGTCCGCCGCCGTCATGCCGATGCGCAGGACCTTCTCCTGGGCGAGCGCGCCCGTGACGAGCGCCGTCGAGAGGCCGAGGCCGAGAAGGGCCGAGCGGGTGAAGCTGGATACGGACACGTTTGTCTCCCCTGTGGTTGGCCGCGCGCTCCTGCGAGCAGCGGCGAAGCGTTAGCAACGGGTATGCCAGACGAAGGTCGTACGACTAGAACTTTGGGATAGCGCCGCGCGGCATCGCGGTCCGCCGGTTTTGCCCAGGAGCGCGGCGGCGGAACGCAGCACGTATGCGATCCGTCATTTTTTGATCACAGATTAGGCATCATGGCCATTGATGCGGCAATCAATGGAAGTCGCGGGATTTCGGCAGGATGCGGACGTCGCGCGGATGGCGCTCGCGCGGCGCCTGGGGATGCTTGAACTCGTCGGCGCGCGTCAGGGTGATCGTGGCGCTGTGGCTCTCCGAGAGGCTTGCGAGATCGGCCGTGCGGTCGACGACGCGCTGGGCCATCAGATGGACCACCCCCTCGGGGCTCTTCTGCACCCGGCCCTCGATCTGCAGCAGGCGACCGCTCATCACCTCGCGCCGGAAACGCTCGAACAGCCGCGCCCAGAGCAGAATGTTGGCGATGCCGGTCTCGTCCTCCAGCGTGATGAAGATCGCCTTGCCGTTGCCGGGGCGCTGGCGCACCAGCACGACTCCGGCCGTCGTCGCCCAGCTGCCGTCGGGCTGGCCGTCGAGTTCGGCACAGCTCAGCACGCGGTCGCGCCGGAACAGCGGCCGCAGCATGCCCATCGGGTGCCCTTTCAGCGAGAGCCTGACCGTCTGGTAGTCGGCGACGATCTGCTGCGGCAGCGGCATGACCGGCAGCGGGACGGCCGGCTCCTCGCCGAGTTCGCGGGCCTGGGCAGCGGCGAAGAGCGGCAGGGCCTCGTCATCCGGCAGGCGGCGCACGGCCCAGAGCGCCTCGCGGCGGTCGAGCCCCAGCGAGCGGAAGGCGTCGGCATCGGCGAGCAGCCGCATGGCGCGGCCCGGCAGATCGGCCCGGCGCATCAGCTCCTCGACATCGGCATAGCCCCCGCCCCGCCGCGCCGCGATGCGCAGCCCCCATTCCTCGCGGAAGCCGTCGATCTGGCGGAAGCCGAGGCGCAGGGCGAAGCACGTCCTGTCCACCCCCTCGGCCCTCATCCTGAGGAGCGCCGCAGGCGCGTCTCGAAGGATGGTTTCAGAGCGCGCTGGATCATCCTTCGAGACGCCGCTGCGCGGCTCCTCAGGATGAGGGCTGTGAGTTTCCGAAGTCCCTCCCCGGTCATCCCCGATGGAGCGAAGCGGAGACCCGGGATCCATTCCGGAGCTTTTGTCGGAGAGGTTCCGGAATGGATTCCGGGTCTCCCGGAGCCTGTCCTTGGGCCGGCCAAAGGCCGGACCCGAGGGGTCGCCCGGGATGACGGCGCTTCCCTTTTCAACGTGATCGACACGCTCCAACCCATTGTCCCAGAAGCTGGCATTCACATCGACCGCGCGTGGCTCGACGCCGCCGACCTCCTGGGCCTCGCGCACGATCTGGGCGGGCGCGTAGAAGCCCATGGGCTGCGCGTTCAAAAGCGCGCAGGCGAAGGCCGCCGGGTGGTGGCATTTCAGCCAGGAGGAGATGTAGACCAGCTTGGCGAAGGAGGCTGCGTGGCTTTCGGGGAAGCCATAGCTGCCGAAGCCCTTGATCTGGTCGAAGCAGCGCTGGGCGAAATCGCGTTCATAGCCGCGCGCCACCATGCGCTCGACCATCATGTCCTGGTAGTTGCCGATGCTGCCATCGCTGCGGAAGGTCGCCATCGCCTTGCGCAGGCCATTGGCCTCGCTGTCGGTGAACTTCGCGGCGACCATGGCGAGCTTCATCGCCTGCTCCTGGAAGAGCGGTACGCCCTTGGTCTTGTTCAGCACCTGGAAGAGCTCGTCGGCCGGCCCGTGCTCGGGCGCCGGAGCCGGGTAATGCACCGGCTCGAGTCCCGCGCGGCGGCGCAGATAGGGGTGGACCATGTCGCCCTGGATCGGGCCGGGCCGGACGATCGCGACCTGGATGACGAGGTCGTAGAGGCAGCGCGGCTTCAGCCGCGGCAGCATGTTCATCTGCGCCCGGCTCTCGACCTGGAAGACGCCGAGCGACTGGCCCCGGCAGAGCATGTCGTAGGTCGGCCCGTCGTCCCTGGGCACGTCGGCCAGCCCCATCTCGAGGCCTTCATGGTCCCGCAGCAGGTCGAAGGCCTTTCGGATGCAGGTCAGCATGCCGAGCGCGAGCACATCGACCTTCATCAGGCGCAGCTCGTCGATGTCGTCCTTGTCCCATTCGATGAAGGTGCGGTCCGCCATCGCGGCATTGCCGACGGGCACCATCTCGTCGAGGCGCCCGCGCGCCAGCACGAAGCCGCCGACATGCTGCGAGAGATGGCGCGGGAAGCCCAGCAGGCGGATGGCGAAATCGACCGCGCGGCGGATCGTGGGGTTGGCGGGGTCGAGCCCGGCCTGGCGGACGCGGTCGTCACCGATCTCGGTGCCCCAGCTGCCCCATTGCGTGCCGGCGATGCGCGCGGTGACGTCCTCGGTCAGCCCCAGCGCCTTGCCGACATCGCGGATGGCGCTGCGCGGGCGGTAGCGGATCACGGTCGCGACGATGCCGGCGCGGTGCCGGCCATAGCGCTCATAGATCCACTGGATCACCTCCTCGCGCCGCTCATGCTCGAAATCGACGTCGATGTCGGGCGGCTCGCGGCGCTGCGTCGAGATGAAGCGCTCGAACAGCACGTCGCTCTCGGCGGGATCGACGGCGGTGATGCCGAGCACATAGCAGACGGCCGAATTGGCGGCCGAGCCGCGGCCCTGGCAGAGGATGCCGCGGCTGACGGCGAATTCGACGATCTGGTGGATGGTGAGGAAGTAGCGGGCGTAGTTCAGCCCCGCGATCAGATCGAGCTCCTTGCGCAGCAGGGCCTCGACCTTCTCCGGCACCCCGTTCGGATAGCGGATGACGCAGCAGCGGCGCACCAGTTCCGTGAGCCAGGCCTGGTCGCTCCAGCCGGGCGGGACGGGCTCGTCGGGATATTCGTATTCGAGCTGGCCGAGATCGAAGTCGATGCGGGCGAGGAGATGGCGCGTCTCGGCGATGGCCTCGGGCGCATCGCGGAAGAGCCGAATCATCTCCTGGGGCATTTTGAGATGGCGCTCGGCATTGGCCTCGAGCAGGCGCCCCGCCCGCTCGATCGAGACGCCCTCGCGGATGCAGGTCAGCACGTCCTGCAGGTCGCGCTGCTCGGGGGAATCGTAGAGCACGTCGTTGGTCGCCAGCAGCGGGGTGCGGGTCGTGGCGGCGATCGCCTTCAGCCGCGCCAGCCGGCGGCGGTCGTCGCCGCGCCGGTGCATGCTGGCGCCGAGCCAGAGCGAGCCGGGCGCGGCCTCGTCCAGCCGGGCAAGCAGCGCAGGCAGACCGGCGAGATCGCGCGGCGGCATCAGGATCAGCAGGAGATCGCGGGTATCGCTGAGGAGGTCGTCGAGGTTCAGGATGCACTCGCCCTTGCCGGCGCGCCGGTTGCCCTCGCTGAGGAGGCGGCAGAGCCTGCCCCAGCCGCTGCGGTTGGCGGGATAGACGACGATGTCGGGCGTGCCGTCGGCAAAGACGAGCCGGCTGCCGAGGACAAGCCGGAAATCCTGCGCCATCGCCCGCAGCTGCTCCGCGGTGAAGGGCAGATCGGCGAAGGCGGGGTTTTCGACCCAGACGTGTTCGCCGGGGCTGTCGCCCTCCTTCAGCTTCTCGGCCGGGGGCAGCCCGTCCTCGCGCAGCTGCCGCAGCGCGCTCCAGGCCCGCACCACGCCGGCCACCGTGTTGCGATCGGCGAGGCCCAATCCCGCATGGCCCAGCAGCAGCGCGGTGAGCACGAGATTGGGGCCGGGCGAGGCGCCGCGCAGAAAGGAAAAATTCGTCGCGGCAACGAGTTCGGCGAAGGGGCTGAGGAGCTGATTCATGCAAACAGCCCATGCAGGAACCAGCGCGGCGGCGCCTGCTCCGGCTCGTGGAAGCCGATGCGGAAGAGCCAAAAGCGGCGGCCGGCCGAGTCCTCGACGCGGTAATAGTCGCGCATCGGCTCGCTGGAGCCGTCGCGCCACCATTCCGGCGCGATGCGTTCGGGACCCTCGGCGCGGGCGACGTCATGGATGAGCCGGCGCCAGCGGAAGCGGATCGGCGGGCCATCGGGCACCTCGGCGATGGCCTCCACCGGCTGGGGCGGCTCGAAGAGCTGGAGCGGGCGCGTCGGCGGCTCATGCGGAATGGGGGCCGGCCAGGCGATGCCGGCCGGCGGCAGCGCGGCCGAGCGAGCCTTCGCCGCCCGGACGGGATGGTGGGTGTCCTGCGCCACGAAGCGCAGCACCCGGTCCCGACCGAAGCGCACGACCAGCCGGTCGACGAGATCGGCCACGGCCTCGTCCTCGACGGCGCGACGGTCGAGGCTCGGCTGCGCCTCCGCCAGCGGCTCGCAGACGGGCACGGCGAGGCGCACCGCATCGAAGCCGAAGCCGGGATCGAGCGGGTCGGACAGGCTCTCGACGCGCTCGCGCCAGAGCCGCAGGATGGCCTTGCCATCGCGCGTGGGGCGCCCGGTCTCGATCGCCAGCCGCCGCACCGCGCCGTCGCTGCGATGGAAGCCGATCTCGAAGACGCGCCCGCCCTCGCCGCGCTGCTCCAGCACCCGCGCGGCCTCCGCGATCAGCCGGGCGACGACCTCCTGCAGCCCGTCGAGATCGAGCATCGGCTCGGCGAAATGGCGCTCGACCAGGCAGGCCGGCGGCGGGCGCAGCGGCGTGAGCCGGGCATCCTCATGGCCGAGCATGCGCCGCAGCCGCGTCACCAGATCCTCGCCGAAGCGCGCCGACAGCGCCTTGGAGGGGCGCCCGGCGAGATCGGCCAGCGTCCTCAGGCCCGCCCGGGTCAAGGCGAGCGCGGTCTCAGGGGGAAGCTCCAGCGCCGCGACCGGCAGCGGCCGCAGCCAGGTCTCGTCCTGCCCGGGCGGCACGATCCCGCCACGGTCGAAGCGGGCCAGCGCATGGGCGGCCTCGGGCGTTCCCGCGACGGCCGACCGGAGCGCGAGGCCGCCGCGCTGCATCCAGCGGCCGATCGTCGCCAGCAGCGCGCCCTCCCCGCCGAAGAGATGGGCGCAGCCGGTGATGTCGAGCAGCAGACCCTGGGGGCGATCGAGCGCGACCAGCGGGGTGAAGCGGTCGCAGAAGGCGGCAAGCCGCATCAGCAGGGCCTCGTCGGCCTCGGGCTCGGCCTCGATCGCGATCAGCCCGGGAAGGCGTGCGCGCGCGTCGGCCAGGGTCAGGTCCCGCGCCAGCCCGAGCGCCAGAGCCCGGTCGTCCCCCGCGACGAGGCGAAGCGCGTTGCCGCGATGGGCATAGACCACCAGCGGGGCGTCAACCGGTGCGCCGGATGTCGGGACCCGGCCCTCCCGCCGCAGCCGGTCGGTCGGCAGGAAAGGGAACCACAGGGCGAGATAGCGGCGTGGCATCGGGGCTGGCTCTGGGCTGCAGGATGGTCTCGTCGCGGCCGGCAGCGGCCTGACGGTTTCGGACGTCGCTCTGGACAGGGCTCTCCTGGAAAGATTGTCGGTCACGGCTCCACTCCACACGCCACTCACACTCACCGAGCCCCCCGCGATGCCGCAGCAATCTGAGGCTGAAGGCGGGGGCTCCCGGTGCATTCGCCTCCAGCGCCCGCGACGGCAGGGACGCGACCTGCCAGCGGGTCGAGGCCGCGCTCGGCTGCGGCGCTACGGCGGCGCGCAGCAGAAGCGTGGTCGCGCCCGAGCCTTCCGCCGCCAGGGCCAGACGCCGGCTGGCGGTCAGATCGAGGCGCCGCGGCGCGCCCCAGGGCTCGATCAGCACCGCCCCCAGCGCCGGGCAGCGGGCGGCCTCCGCCCCGGCGCGCAGCACGCCCTCGGCATCGCGCGCCCGCACCAGCAGGATTCGGGCGGGATCGAGCCCGAGTTCGGTCAGCCCGGGCGGATGCAGCCGGCCGGTCTCGGCATCGACGACATCCTGCCGCACCCAGAGGATCGGGCGCTCCTGCGCGGCCCGGATGGCGAGGCCGACGGCGAATCCCGTCGCCGCGGCGAGATCGGCCGTGGCGGGCGCATAGACCTCGTGCAGGGCGGCCCGGGCGATGCCGCCGCCCAGCGCCGCATCGAGGGCGGGCGCGCCGAAACTCACCCGCCCCACCGCCGCAGGCGCGCCGCGCAGCGCCATCTCGGCGAGATGGCGGCGCAGATCGGTCAGGGAAGCGGGGTCCGGGCGGGGCTGCATGCGGGCTCATGTTCTATGTTTGTTCTTTTATAGAACGTGACTCCACGGAAGGCGAGTCAGGGAACGCGACTGTCCCGCCCTTGCGCTTTCGGCATTGGATACACAGCGTGTATCTTTGCTGCTAAGGTGCTCCGCTCAGGAGGCTCCATGCCCGCATCACCGAAGATCGCAACGCGTGCCGTCAATCTGCGGATCCGCGAAGACGTTCGCGACCTGATCGATCACGCCGCCAGCACACAAAGCAAGACGCGCTCGGAGTTCATGATCGACGCCGCGCGGCGCGCGGCCGAAGACACGCTTCTGGACCAGACCCTCATCCGGGTCGATCTCGCGACCTATGATCGATTTGTCGAGGTCCTCGACCGGCCTCCCGGTGGCGAGGCCTATGAGCGCCTGATGTCGGCACCTCGCCCCTGGAAAGACTGATGCTGGGCGCCCCTGCCCAGCTCGACGACCGTCACAGGCTCGACGACTTCGATTCAGGCGTTCCCGTCCTCGACGACTGGCTCAGGCGCAAATCCCGTTCAAATCAGGCAAGCGGCGCCTCGCGTACCTATGTCGTCGCCGACGAAACCGGCCGGGTCGCCGCCTACTACGCGCTCGCTTCGGGGGCTCTCGTTGCAACCGAAGCGCCCGGCCGGCTGAAGCGCAATATGCCGGACCCGATCCCGATGGCCGTCCTCGGACGGCTGGCCGTCGACCGGTCCTTCCAGGGGCAAGGCCTGGGGGTTGCGATCCTCAGGGATGCCGTCCTGCGGACCCGCCAGGCGGCCACGACCCTCGGCATCAGGGGCCTTCTCGTCCATGCCATCTCGGATGACGCGAAACGCTTCTACGAGCGCTACGGCTTCACGCCCGGACCGGCGAACCCCATGACTCTTGTCATGAGCATCGCCGACCGGGCGTGATCGCCTCGCTGTCTCAATTCGCCGTGTAGACCAGTTCGCGCTCGGCCTTGGGCGGCAGGAAGGCGCGGGAGAAGATCTCCTCGGGCTTCGGCGTGCGGGGGAGTTGGTAGCCTTCGACGATGATGCCGATGGCGCTGGCCATGCGGGCATCCTTGGTGTCGCCGACGCCGATCTCCTTCATCTCCGGCGAGACGATGAGCTCGCTGAAGGAGTATTGCAGGCGCTTCTTCTCGATCGCCTCGTTGACGAGGGCGTCATAGGCCATCACCGCCTTCATGCCGACGGCCTGGTCCTTGGCGATCTCGAGCATCGCCTTGTTGGTGGCGCGCACGAGGCCGGCGACGGCCTTGGGATTCTCCTTGATCAGCTTCTGCGAGACCATCAGCCCGTTGGAATAGAGATCGAGCCCGAAATCGCCGAAGGTGAGCCAGTTGAAGTCCTTCTCCGGGTCCTGGCGGTTCAGCAGCAGGTTGAAATAGCTGGTGATGTTGAACACCAGCGCGCCGTCGATGTCGCCCTTGATCAGCAGCGGCTCCTGCAGGTTGGGCGCCATGCTGGTGAGCTTGATCTTGCCCATGTCGAGCCCGTTCTTGCGGGCGAAGACCTCGAGCAGGCGGGTCGTCGGCGTGCCGGGGGCCCCGCCCAGCGTCCTGCCTTCGAGATCCTGCGGCTTCGTGATGCTGGTCGCCTTCTTGCTGGAGATCGCGAAGGGCGGACGGTTCCAGATCATGTAGACCATCACCGGGTTCTCGCCCGGCTTGGTCGCGGCGTTCTGGATGATGGCGTTGACGTCGCCGAAGCCCGCATCATAGGCGCCGCCCATGATGCGGGTGACGGTCGCGCCCGAGCCCTCGCCCTGGTCGATGATCACGTTGAGGCCTTCCGCCTTGTAGTAGCCCTTGTCGCGGGCGACGAAGAAGGCGGCGTCCGAGCCCTGCGTCTTCCAGCCCAGGGTGAACTTGATCGTGGTCTCCTGCGCCCGGGCGGCGCCGGTGAAGGCCAGCCCGGCCAGGGCCAGGCCGGCAACGGTGCCGAGGCAGAGTCTTTTCAGCATCTTGTTCCCCTTTTCTGAGACGGTGTTTCAGGTATTCCGGCACTGACCTCGAACTGGCCTCCTCACCCACGGTGACGGCGACCAGCGACGGCTCGGTCGCGGGCACCGGACGAGGCCGGGCGGCTGCGGACGCCGCGGTCGGGAGAGCCGACCCCTGCGATTGCATGCCTGTCTTTCCAAAAGTGCATGCAATAGCGATGCCATGCCCACCTCACCCGCGCCGCCCTGTCCGTTGCCTCCTTCCCAGTGACGCCAACCGGCGATTGCAGCCGCGGATTGCGGCCACACCAGCCTCGGGGCTAAGACGAAGGCTCCCGCATTCGGATTTCGGTGATGACGCGCGAGGACAACCGCAGCCGCCCTGCGACGGACCGGGTCGGAACGATCTGCCGCGCGCTGCGCCGCGCGATCATCGAGCAGGCGCTCGAGCCCGGGGCCAAGCTGCCGGAGGATGCACTGGGCGAGCGCTTCGGTGTCAGCCGCACGATCGCGCGCCATGCGCTGGGCCAGCTCGCCGCCGAGGGGCTGGTCGAGCTGCGGCGCAACCGCATCGCCGTGGTGGCGACGCCGAGCTGGCAGGAGGCTCGCGACGCCTTCGACATCCGCATCGAACTCGAGCGGCTGGTCGTCCGGCAACTCGCGGGGCGGCTGACCAAGACCCAGATCGCCGAACTCCACGCCCATGTCGATGCCGAGGACGAGGCGCGCAACGGCCCGGACGCGATCTCGATCCGGCTCGCGACCGAGTTCCACATCCTGCTCGCCAGCATGACGGAAAGCCCGATCCTGATCCGCTATGTCAGCGAGATCGCCTATCGCTGTTGCCTGACGTTGTCGCTGTTCAGCCGCCCGCATTCCTCCGAATGCGCCATTAACGAGCACCGGCTGCTGATCGACGCGCTCGCCAAGGGCGATGCGGACGCCGTGATGGCGCTGATGCACCACCATCTCGATTCGGTGGCGAGCCGGGCGCTGGTGGCCCAGACGCGGCCGCGCGGGCGCGACATCATGGATATCCTGGCCCCCTATGCCGAGCCGGCACGCCCGGCGCGGACCAAGGCCGCCGGCTGACGATCTCCGCGTTGCCCGGTGCGAGCCGCCGCCTTCACAGGTGGCAGCCGGCATGTAAAGTGCATACAGTTTGATCGCCGATTGTTCCTCTGCCGACAGCACCGTGCCGATGCCCGACGACAACGCCTTTGACCTCATCTTCCGGCAGGCGGCCCTTCCCGGCGCGGCGAGGCCCGTGGACATCGGCGTCCGGCGGGGGCGTTTTGCCGCCATCGCGCCGGTCATCGTGGCGGATGCCCCCGAGGTGGTGCTGGGCGGGCGCGCCGTGCTGCCGGGCTTCGTCGACAGCCATGTCCATCTCGACAAGGCCTGCCTGCTCGGGCGCTGCGGCCATCTGCAGGGCGGCCTCAAGGCGGCGATCGCCGCCGTCTCGGCGATGAAGCGCGATTTCACGACGCCTGATGTCTACGAGCGCGGCGCGCAGGTTCTGGAGCGGGCGATCGCCAAGGGCACGACGCGCATGCGCAGCCATGTCGAGGTCGATCCGCGCGTGGGCCTGCGCAGCTTCGAGGCGCTGAAGGCGCTGAAGCGCGACTATGCCTGGGCGATCGACCTCTCGCTCTGCGTCTTTCCGCAGGAGGGGCTGACCAACGACCCGGGCACCGAGGAGCTGCTGGTCCGGGCCCTGCAGGACGGGGCGGATGCGCTCGGCGGCTGCCCCTATACCGATACCGACCCGCACGCGCAGATCGCCCGGTTATTCGCGCTGGCGACGCGCTTCGACGTCGATCTCGACTTCCATCTCGATTTCGATCTCGATGCGAGCTGGATGCATCTCGACGAGGTCTGCCGCCAGACGACGGTCCATGGCTATGGCGGGCGCGTCGCGATCGGCCATGTCACCAAGCTGTCCTCGCTGCCGCCCGAGGCCTTCGCGCGAGCCGCCGGGCGGCTGGCGGAAACGGGCGTCGCGGTGACGGTTCTGCCTGCGACCGACGTCTATCTGCTCGGCCGGGAGGCGACCCATGACGTGCCGCGCGGGCTGACGCCGGCGCACCGGCTCCTAGCGCAGGGGGTGACCTGCTCGGTGGCGACCAACAACGTCCTCAACCCGTTCACGCCCTTCGGTGATGCCTCGCTGCTGCGGATGGCGAATTTCTACGCCAATGTCGCGCAGGTCGGCCCCGAAGGCTTCGATGACTGCATCGACCTCGTGACGGCGCTGCCGGCGCGGCTGATGAATCTCAGGGATTACGGCATCGCCATCGGCAACCCGGCCGATCTGGTCGTGCTCGACGCTCCGACACAGGCCGAGGCGCTGGCCGGCCTGGCCGAGCCGATCATGGGCTTCAAGAACGGGCGGCAGAGCTTTTCGCGGCCGGCGGCCGAATTGCACGCGCCGAGCCAGCCGCGCGCGGCGTTGCGAGCCGTCGCGGGCTGAGGCGGTGCCCGGCTAGCGGACGACGACGCCGCGCCCGCGGCCGCGGCAGGAACAGGGCTGCCCGAGCAGGGCCGTGCGCCCGAGCCGGCAGGTCGTGCGCGGCGTCTCGCAGAACCGTCCGACGGCCTGGACACGCGGGCGACTTCCGAGACCGTAGCCACTCACGCCCGAAGCCGGGGGCCTTCCATAATCGATCGGCGGGCCGGCGCCGGGAATCCCGCCGCCATCCGAGCGCAGGCGCAGATCCGGGACCGAATCCGAGAGCGAAGGCGGGCCCAGCCCCTGGCGCGGACCGCCCGGCACGAGCGGCCCGGTGCCGGGCGTGCCGATGCCCTGGCCCCAGGCGAGGCTCGGCCCCAACAGGGCAAACAGCGCCAGGGCGGCGGTTCCGGCACGCAGCATGTCGACGGTCTCCCGAGCCCGGATGGCCAGCTGTGGCCCTTCCGTCCTGGCTCAACCCCACCCTGCCAGACAGGTTCCGTTCACATTCGCCGAGCCGGCCATCCCGACAGGCTGCCGCCTACTCGGCCGCCGTTCCCATCGCCTGCCGCAGCGGCGCGACCTGCGCCTCGTGGAGCGCCCGGTAGGGACCGTCGGCCCGCAGCAGCTCGTCATGGCGGCCCTGCTCGGCGATGCCGGCCTGCGTCACCACGACGATGCGGTCGGCATGGCGGATGGTGGCGAGACGATGGGCGATGACCAGGGTGGTGCGCCCCTCGGCGAGTTCGGTCAGCGATTGCTGGATCGCCGCTTCCGTCTCGGTGTCGAGCGCCGAGGTCGCCTCGTCGAGGATCAGGATCGGCGGGTTCTTCAGGAAGATGCGGGCGATGGCGAGGCGCTGCTTCTGGCCGCCGGAGAGCTTGACGCCGCGCTCGCCGATCACCGTGTCGAGCCCGGCCGGCAGGTCGGCGATCATCGTCTCGAGCCGGGCGCGGCGGGCGGCCTCGGTGATCTCCGCCTCGCTGGCATCGAGGCGGCCATAGGCGATGTTCTCGCGGATGGTGCCGGCGAAGAGAAAGACGTCCTGCTGCACGATGCCGATCTGGCGGCGCAGCGAGGCGAGCGTCAGCGTGCGGATGTCGTGGCCGTCGACGGTGATGCGACCGGCATCGACCTCGTAGAAGCGCGGCAGCAGCGAGAGCAGCGTGGTCTTGCCGGCGCCGGAGGGGCCGACGAAGGCGACCGTCTCGCCGGCCGCGACCGAGAGTTCGATTCCCGAGAGAACCGGCCGCTCCTTCGCATAGCCGAAGCCGACGCCCTCGAAGCGGATGTCGCCCTTGAGCGGCGGGGCCTCGATCGCGTCGGGCGCATCGGCGATGTCGGGCTCGGTCGCGAGCAGTTCCTGGTAGCGCTGGAAGCCGGCGATCCCCTTCGGATAGGTCTCGATGACGTTGGCGATCTTGTCGAGCGGGCGATAGAACACGCCGACCAGCAGCAGGAAGCCGACGAAGCCGCCGACGCTGAGGCTGCCCTGCACGACGTAATAGGTGCCGGCCAGCATCACCGCGAGCTGGACCATGCGCATGCCGAGATAGTTGATCGCCTGGCTGGCGGCCATGATGCGGTAGGCCTCGAGCTTGGTGGTGCGGTAGCGCTGGTTGTCGCCGGCGAAGAGCGCGCGCTCATGGGCCTCGTTGGCGAAGGCCTGGACGACGCGCATGCCGCCGATGTTCTCCTCCAGCCGTGCATTGAAGGCGCCGACGCGGCCGAACTGCCGGCGCCAGTTCTGCGCCATCAGCGCGCCGTAGCGCGCCACGACGAAGCCGGCGAGCGGGACGATCAGCGCCGTGATCAGGGCGAGCTGCGGATGCACATAGAGCATCAGCAGGAAGGCGCCGATGAAGGTCATGATCGCGATGAAGAGGTCTTCCGGCCCGTGATGGGCGACCTCGCCGATCTCCTCGAGATCCTTGGTGACGCGGGCGACGAGGTGGCCGGTCTTCTGTTCGTCGTAGAAGCGGAAGGAGAGCTTCTGGAGATGGTCGAAGGCGCGCCGGCGCATCTCTGTCTCGATATTGATGCCGAGCCTGTGGCCCCAATAGGTGACGATCGCCATCAGCCCGGAATTGACCGCGTAGACGATGAGCAGGGCGAGGCCCGCCAGCAGGATCAGCGGCCAGTCGCCGCGCGGCAGCAGCAGGTCGACGAAGGCCTTCACCGCCATCGGGAAACCGAGTTCCAGCAGGCCCGACAGCACGGCGCAGCCGAAATCGACCAGGAACAGCGCCCGGTGCGGCCGGTAGTAGGCGAAGAACTCTCTCAGCATGACGTGCTCATAGCAGCTTGGCGGGCCGATGCGTCATCCCTCCAGCGCGACGCCGCCATGCCGGACGGTCCGATTCCGCCGGCGCGGGTCAAACGCCCCCCGTCTCGGCGGCGGCAGCGGCCCTCACCTGCGAGGGCGAACGGCCGAAGCGCTTGCGAAAGCTGCGGTTGAAATAGGACAGATCGCCAAAGCCCACTTCGAAGGCGATGGCGCTGATCGTCAGCCCGCCACCCTCCGCAGCGACGAGGCGATGCCAGGCACGCTCCAGCCGCCGCTCGAGGACGTAATCCGAGAAGGTTCGCGCTTCCCGCTCGAACAGCTTCTGGATGGCGCGCGGGCTGATCCCGTGCAGTCCTGCGATCATGTCGATCCCCAGATCGCGCCTGGGCAGCCGCGCCTCGATATCGGCCTTGATCGCCATCATCCGGCCGGAGCGCCGGTCGCCGGGCGGGAGCGGGACCGGCGGGCCGCGATCGGCCAGCGCGGCGCCGACGAGATCGTGGACATGGCCGATGGCGAGATCCTGCAGCGCCGCCGAGTGCAGCGGCAGCAGACCGCGCATCAGCAGCGCGCCGTAATGCGCGAGAACCTGCAGGCCACGATTGACGCGCGGGATCGGCTGCATCACCCCTGCGCCCTGCGCCTCCCCGATCACCGGCAACCGCGCCTCGTCGAGCATGATCAGGTCGACCCGGCTGACCTGCGCGAGCGAGAAGAGGGTCTCGGGCAGGAGCGAAACGACCGCCGCCTCCCGCGCCTTCAGCCCGATGCGCCGGCCGCCCTGCTCGATCACGAGACGGCCGTCGGCAGGCCTGATCAGGACATGACTCGCGATCGCCCCCTCGCGGTGTCGCGGCCAGCACCACTGGCCGGCCGGATCGAAGCAGCACATCAGGCCGAGATCCGGGCGTGTCGCGAGGGCGCAACGCGCGGCGAAGGGCAGCGACCCGCCGGCCTGCATCGCGTTACGCTCGATCGCGTGGCCCAGGACCTTGCGGGACAGCGCCTGGGCCTCATCCCGCTCCATGCTGCCGGACATCAGCCAGAACGGAGAGAAGCTCTCGCCCGACCCCGTCTGCGAGACCGCCGATGCGCGCGCCGTCACATCGGCCGAAACGCGTGTCGCCAAAGCCACATCCATCCCGTTCGACACCCGGATTCGCGTGAGTCCCATGGCTTGTTCGCGCAAGCCCAAGATGAAACTCACATGACACCGATAGAGACAGCGAACAAGTCAGATATCGCCTCACCCCACATGCGTACATGTCACCAATAAAGCCACATTACGATAATTCCAAACAACGAATTCATCGTTGTCCCAAGTAGTCGATCGGCGCGAACGCGGATGGAACCTCCGCCGAAACGCCCGGATGACGCCGCTGCCGCCGATAGGTAACATCATGACCAGACCCACATCTCTCGCCACCGGCCTTCTGGCGCTGGTCACCTCTTCTGTCGCAGTCGCCCAGGTTGCGCCCCAGGCCAACACGGTCATCGATCTCGACACGATCACCGTGACGGCCGCGCGCGCCGAGCGCAGCACCGCCGAGACGCCGCAATCCGTGCAGGTCATCGGGCGCGAGCAGATCGATCAGCAGCTCAGGTTCAGCGCCAATGCCGCGGCGGCGCTGGGCAAGCTCGTGCCCGGCTATTCGGCGCCGACGCAGACCGTCTCGAGTGCCTCGGAGAATTATCGCGGCCGCGACCTCCTGGTGATGCTGGACGGCGTGCCGCTCAACACGCCGCTGCGGGACGTCGCGCGCATCCTGTCGCTGATCGACCTGAACGCGGTCGAGCGGATCGAGGTGGTTTCGGGCGCGTCGAGCCTCTACGGCGCGGGCGCGACCGGCGGCACGGTGAACTTCATCACGAAGAAGCCCGCCGAGGGCAAGTCGACGATCACGGTCAACACGTCGCTGCGCGCCTTTACCCAGAACATCGGCCGGTCGCTGGCGCCGGAAACGGCCCTGACGGTGTCCGGCAAAGTCCCCAACGGCGTGGACTACCTGATCTCCGGCCAGTTGCGCGGCGCCGGCCGCACCTATGACGGGTCGGGACGTGAACTCCCGTCGGACGGGCTGCTCGGACAGGGCGGCGGCGACCGCTACAGGGCCGGAAACCTGCTGGCCAAGCTCGGTTACGATATCGACGCGAGCAAGCGGATCGAGCTGAACGGCTCGCTCATCGCCTTCGACCAGGATCCGAAATACCTGACCAACTATGCCGCGCCCTTCGCCCGGCCTGACCGGACGCAGCTCTACAACGGTCAGAGCGTGATGGAGGATACCAAATCGATCTCGCTGCGTTACAGCGACGCCGATTTCGCGCTCGGCAAGCTCAGCGTGCTGGGCTTCTACAACGACATCGAGAAGCGCTTCAATTTCTCGGCGTTCTCCTACCCCTACAACACCCAGGTCTACTACTCCTTCAACCCGCTCTCGCCGACGAGCCGGGACAACCAGACCACGCTTCACTCCCAGCGCGGCGGCGCCAATGTCACCATCGACACCTCCCTCGATCGGCTGCTGCCGGGCGCCAAGCTGACCTGGGGCGGCGACCTGATCCAGGAAAAGACCTGGCAGACGCTGACCAACGGCCAGGACGTGTTCACGCCGCTGAAGCAGACGACGACGGCGGGCTTCGGCCAGCTCCAGATCCCGATCGGCGATCGCATCGTGCTGCGCGGCGGGCTGCGCTACGAGCACTTCGCGCTGTCGGTCTCGGATTATGTGCGCCCAGCCGCCTATGCGGCCGTCGCGGCGAACAATGCGCTGGGTTATCAGAGCTTCGTCCTGCCGGCGCTGAATGTCACCGGCGGAAATTTCGACTACTCGGCGCTGACGGCCAATCTCGGCGCGACCGTGAAGCTGTCGGAATCGAGCGAGATCTTCGGCGGTTTCTCGCAAGGCTTCGCGCTGCCCGATGTCGGAGCCTTCACGCGCCGCGCCGGCATCTCGACCGCCTATGCCTGCGCCGTCACCCAGCCGAACTGCCTGCCGGCGAGCCGCAGCAGCATCAGCTATGCCTCGATCGCGCCGAAGGCCCAGATCGTCAACAGCTACGAACTCGGCGTGCGCGGCAGCTACGGCGCCTTCAAGGGCTCGCTCGCCGGCTATGTCAGCACCTCAGAGGATGGCGTGACCTTCGACGCGGCGACCAACACGCTGTCGCAGCAGAAGGAGCGGATCTGGGGCGTCGAGTTCGTCGGCGACTACGCCTTCACCGAGCAGTTCAGCATGGGGACCGTCGCCTCCTTCCGCGAGGGCCGTTACGACACCAATGGCGACGGGCGGCTCGACTCCAACCTGCCCAACAACCGCATCGGCTCGCCCTGGCGCGGCATGATCCACGGCACCTACCGGTTCGCGAACGGCGTCAGCCTCCGGGTCGAGGGCGAGGGCTTCTCCGGGCGCGATGTCGCCATCGATCTCCGTGGCACGCGCTACCAGCTCAAGGGCGCCGCGACGATGAACGTCGCGCTGACGGCCCCGGTCCTCTCCGGCGAGGCCTATGTCGCGGTCAACAACCTGTTCGACCGCAGCTACCAGAACCCGACAGCGACCTCGGTGCGCAACCTCGCCAACTATGCCTGGGGCCGCACGATCACGCTCGGCTTCAAGAAGACCTTCTGAGCGCCATGGTCAGCCTCGACATCGGCGCCGACTCGATCGTGACGCTGCGGTTCATGCCGCCCTATCTGGACGAGGACGAGCGGGCCTATCTCGATGCGCTCGCCGCGATCGGGCGTCAGGAGCAGCCCTACGCCCTGCTGACCGTCTTCGGCGGCGGCCGGGGGCTTACGCAGGCCGGTGAGCGCGAGCAGGCGCTCTGGTTCAAGGCGACGCGGGAACGGGTCGGACAGCTCTGCCGCGCCTGCGCCATCGTGCGGCCCGACGCCAGCGAGAAGACGGCCGAGACCTTCCGCAAGCTCTGGGCGTTTCCGATCACCGCCGAGCGCTGCGAGGCGACCGGGCGCGCCTTCCTGCTCCGGCACCTGGAGAACGTGCCATGAGCACGGCGACGGCATCGGGCGGCACGGCAGCGCGCACGGGGATGGGACGGCACCGGCTCTTCGCCGTGCTCGGCGGGCTTTATCTGGCGCAGTCGATCCCGTCCTATCTGTTCGTCGCCGCGCTGCCCCCGATCCTGCGCGAGGTCGGCGTCTCGCGCACCGCGATCGGCTATATGAGCATCCTGCTGCTGCCGCTGGTGATCAAATTCGTCTGGGCGCCCTGGGTCGACCGGATCAGGCCCTTCGCGCGGGCCCATCGCGCCGGCTGGGTCGTGATCACCCAGATCGGCGTGATCGCGGCGATCCTGGCGCTGATCGCCGTCGGACCGACCCAGATCGGCGCGATCATCGCCATCGGCTTCGTCGCCTCGCTGTTGATCTCGACGCAGGACATCGCCACCGATGGCTATGCCGCGAAACATCTGCCGGAGGCCGACAGGCCGATCGGCAATGCCATCCAGGGCGGCTCCATCGCCTTCGGCGTCGTGATCGGGGGCACGCTCGGGCTGGTGCTCTACGCGCAGATCGGCTGGACCGGGATGCTGCTGGTGATCGCGGCCCTTTCGCTCCTGCCCCTGATCGCCGCCGCGATGATGCACGAGAGCGATCCCGTGCCTGATGCTCAGGCGCCGCGGCCCTCGATCCGCGCCTTCCTGAAGCGCCCGGAAGCGCGGCAGATCCTCTGGATCGCCCTGATCTACCGGGCGAGCGAGGGCCTCGTGAAGGCGATGGAGGGGGCCTATCTCGTCGATGCGGGCGTGCCCTTGACCCAGATCGGCTATCTGTCGGGTCTGTCGGCGACGACGGCGGGGCTCGGCGGCTCGATCCTCGCCGCCTGGATGGTCAAAACCCGCGGTGTCGCGTTCGTGCTCGCGCTGCTGGGCGGATTGCGGACATTGTGCTTCCTGCTCTTCGCCGGCCATGCGCTGGGGGTCGTCACCGGCGCCTGGCCGCTGTTCGGCGCGGCCGGCTTCCAGACGCTGATCCGCTACATGGAGATCGTCGCGCTCTACTCGCTGTTCATGGCGGTGACGACCTCGGACCAGCCCGGCACCGACTTCACCATCCTCGCCTGCGCTCAGCTTCTGGTCTATCTCGCCGGGTCGATGATGGCGGGAAAGCTGGCCGATGGGCTCGGCTACGGCTGGCTGTTCTCGATCGCCACCGGAATTTCGGCGGTCGCCGTCGTCTCAACGATCAGGATGATCGCGGCGACGGCTTCCGGCGGCAAGGCCGGAGCCTGAGCCCGCGGGATGGTCTTACCGGACCGCGAGCGTGCCGATGGCCATCGTCACGGCGGCCTGGGTCGGGTCGATCACGGGGATGCCGAGTTCCTCCTCGAGCGGGCGGCGGTGGCGGGCCATGCCGGCGCAGCCCATGACGATCGCACCCGCGCCATCGATCTCCTTCAGCTCGCGCCCGATCGTGATCATGCGCTCCAGCGTGCGATCGCCCGAGGCGGTTTCGGCGACCGACATCTCCAGCGGGCGCTCGCCGGCAAGGCGGTCCATCAGCCCCATCTGCCTGAGATAGCGGATGTGGCGCGGGATCGAGCGCGACTTGATCGCGATCACGCCGAAGCGGTCGGCCCGGGCGAGCGCGGTCAGGACGCCGCTCTCGGCAATGCCGAAGACCGGGCTCGTGGTGCCCTCGCGGGCGACATGCAGGCCCGGGTCCGAATAACAGGCGATGACGAAGGCATCGACGCCATTGGCGGCCTCGACCTTGCGGCGCAGCGGGATCGTCACGCTCTCGGCGTGCTCCTGCGTCTCGATCCCGAAGGGGCCTTCGCTGAGCGTCTCGCAGACGATCTCGGGCCCCTCGGCGTAGCTCAGCGGCAGCACCGCCTGGCGCAGCCCCTCCGTCACGGCCTCGTTCGAGTTGGGGTTGATCACGAGGATGCGGGCGCGGCGGGTCATGGGCTGGATCCGGGAGGGAGTTTGCGGCCGGGCGGCCGGCGGTCAGCGTATCGCCGTCGGCGCGCGCCGGCTACCCGCGCCGCCGACGCCCCCTCCATGCCGGATCGCCGCGACGAGCAGTCCGTACAGCACCCACGCGTTCAGGAGATGCCAGACCCAGTGCGTTCCGAGCGGGAGGCTGTCGCAGAGCGGGCCGTCAAGAGTCCGGAAGGTCAGGGAAAGGGCGAAGACGAGACCCACGAGCGCGATGATCCGGGCCGTCTCCCGGCTGCCGTCGCGACGCCACAAGACGCCGGCCATCCCCCACAGTCCGAGCAGGAAGGCCGCGTAGCCGGCGGAACCGCGCAGCCCCGGCGGCAGGAACGAGGCTGCTCCCCAGCCAAGGGACAGTGCGAACACGACGAAGGCTGCGGTCCCGAGCGCGGTCGCGGCCGGGCCCAGGCCGACGAAGCGGACCAGCGCCAGGGCAAAATAGGAGAAGGCGAAGAGCTGGATCGGCACGACGTCGGCGGCCAGCGTCCAGGGCTGCGGGGCGGTATGGAACAGGAAGGAGCCGATCCCGATCGCGGCGGCGATCAGGATCAGAAGAAGCACCGGACGAGCGTGTCCGCCCGCCCGCCGCCAGAGGCGGTAGGCCACAAAGGCGGCGAGCAGGAAGGCCGCGTTGGTGACGGCGTTCCAGGGCTCGTCCCAGAGGCGGTCGCCGATCCGTTCGCAATAGCCGTAGGCGCGCACCGATTCGTCCTCCACGAAACAGGCTATCGCCGTCCGACGACCCTTGCGCGACGCGTCGGGGCGTGGGCCGAACCGGGCCGATCGCTTGCCGTGGCCGGCTGCCTCGCCCAGACTGCCAGCCGCGCCGACAAGGCCGGGGAGGATCGAGCATGCGCGCACTGACGATGGGACTGGCGGTGCTCGGGCCGCTGCTGGCGATGACGGCCCATCCCCTCCCCGCCTGGGCCGAGAGCTGCGACGACCTCTGGTACGCCCGCAACGAGATCTACAAGGCGCAGGGCTACTGCTTCCGCACGCGCCGCGGCATCGAGGCCTTCGGCAATGCCGGCTGCCAGTACGACAACGCCGACGAGGTGCCGCTCTCGGCCGCGCAGCGCCGCACCATCGCCGACATCCAGCGCGAGGAACGGGCGCGGCGCTGCCCGCGCTGAAACGCCGCCCCGCTTTGCTGTGGACGCCGGGCCCGGGCTGGGCGCGGCGGCGATTCCCCATGCTAGAAGCGCCGGTCGCGAGCCTCCCGATCCGACCGGGCGGGCGGCCTGCGCCAAGAGGAGCGGTTTGACGGCGTGACCACGGCAATCGACATGGGGCTGACCCAGGGCGGGCAACCCGCCCTGCTGGACCTCGCCGAGCTGCTGGCGACGCGGCTTCTCGTCCAGGGCAATTCCGGCTCGGGCAAATCGCATCTGCTGCGGCGCCTGCTCGAACAGAGCGCTCCGCTGGTGCAGCAGGCGGTGATCGACCCGGAGGGCGACTTCGTCAGCCTCGCCGAGCAGTTCGGCCATGTCGTCGTCGATGCCGAATGCGGCGAGGCCGAGCTGCAGCGGGTCGCGCTGCGGGTGCGCCAGCACCGGGTCTCGGTCGTGCTCAATCTGGAGAACCTGGAGGCCGACGAGCAGCTGCGCGCCACGGCGGCCTTCCTCGGCGGGCTCTTCGACGTCGACCGCTCGCTCTGGTTCCCGATGCTGATCGTGGTCGACGAGGCGCAGCTCTTCGCCCCCGTCATGGCGGGCGAGGCCTCCGACGAGGCGCGACGGCTCTCGCTCGGCGCCATGACCAATCTGATGTGCCGCGGGCGCAAACGTGGGCTCGCCGGCGTCATCGCGACGCAGCGTCTCGCCAAGCTCGCCAAGAACGTCGCGGCGGAAGCGTCGAACTTCCTGATGGGGCGCACCTTCCTCGACATCGACATGGCGCGCGCCGCCGATCTGCTCGGCATGGACCGCCGCCAGGCCGAGATGTTCCGCGATCTCGAGCGCGGCCAGTTCGTCGCGCTCGGTCCCGCCCTGTCGAAGCGGCCGCTGCCGCTGCGGATCGGCTCCGTCACCTCGGTCGACCGCGGCGGCGCGCCGGGGCTGATGCCGCTGCCCGAGCAGGCACCCGAGGAGGCCGGCAAGCTCATCTTCACCGCCGGGGCCGACGAGCCCGCGCCGGTCAGCCGCCTGCCGCGCCCGGCTCCCCGTCCGCGCCCGGCGGTCCACGACACGCTGCGCCAGATCGAGAGCTACCGCCCGGCGCCCTCCCCCGAGCCCGAGCCGGAGATCGAGATCGAGCCGGCCGAGCGCGAGGCGATCATGGCCGAGATCCTGCGCGAGCTGATGGCCGATCCCGAGGCCCGCTCGCGCCAGGTCGCCGTGCTCTACCAGGATTTCACCGTGCGCTGCCGGATGCGGCGGCTCGGCCGCACGCAGCTCAGCCTCGACGAGTTCCGCCGCCGGCTGGCCGTCGCCAAGGCCGGCGCGAGCGACGAGATCACCGGGTCGGAGACCTGGCAGGCGGCGGTCGAGGCCTCGCTTTCCCTGCCCGACGATCTGCACGGGCTCTTCCTGTTCATCGCACGGGCCGCGATGGAGGGAGCGCCCTGCCCCAGCGACGCCGAGCTGGCGCAGGTCTATGGCACCCATTCGCCGAGCCGCGCGCGCCGGCTGATCGCCTATATCGAGGAGCGCGGCCTGATCGTCTGCCATGTCGATTTCCGCGGGCAGCGGACGCTCGCCCTGCCGACGCTCGGCATCGAGACGGCGCCGGGACAGGGCTCGGTCCGCACCGCCGGGATGCCGCGGGGCGCGCGCGTCTGAGGCGCGCAACCTTGACCAGCCCGCCCCCGACCGTGCATGACCGGAGCCCGAAATCCGTGGCTCGAGCCGATGCGCATCCTGCTGATCGACAATTACGACAGCTTCACCTGGAACCTGGTCCACCTGGTCGGCGGGCTCGGGGCCGAGGTCGAGGTGCGTCGCAACGATGCGCTCACCGTCGATGAGGCGCTCGCGGGCGACCATGACGCGATCGTGCTGTCGCCCGGCCCCTGCACGCCCAACGAGGCCGGCATCTGCCTCGATCTCGTCCGAGAGGGGGCGCAACGCAAGCCGATCTTCGGCGTCTGCCTCGGGTTGCAGACGATCGGGCAGGTCTTCGGCGGCGACGTGGTGCGCGCGCCGCTGCCGATGCACGGCAAGATCTCGTCCGTGCAGCACCGGGCGCGCGGCCTGTTCCGCGGCATCAACGGCCCGCTGCAGGCGACGCGCTATCATTCGCTGGTGGTCGCCCGCGAGACCTGCCCGGCCGATCTGACGATTGAGGCGGAGACGGAGGACGGGCTGATCATGGCGCTGTCGCATCGCAGCCTGCCGGTCCATGGCGTCCAGTTCCACCCCGAGAGCATCGCCTCCGAGCACGGTGCCACGATCCTGCGCAATTTTCTCGACCTCGCGGAGCGATGGCAGCGCGACCATGCCCCCGCCGCGCTCGTCGAGGCCGACTGAGCGCCCGGCCCGCACAAGCCGCCTTTCCCGATCGCCCGTTTTCCGCAGAGTCATCATGGACGATTTCAAGCCCTTCATCGCCAAGGTCGCGACCGGCGCCTCGCTGTCGCGGGACGAGGCGCGCGACGCCTTCGACACCATCCTCTCCGGCGGCGTCACCAATGCGCAGGCGGCCGCCTTCCTGATGGCGCTGCGGGTGCGCGGCGAGACCACCGAGGAGATCACCGGCGCCGTGGGCGCGATGCGCGGCAAGATGCTGACGGTCGAGGCGCCCGCCGACGCCATCGACATCGTCGGCACGGGCGGGGATTCCTCGGGCTCCTACAACGTCTCGACGCTGGCCTCGATCATCACCGCCGCCTGCGGCGTCCCGGTCGCCAAGCATGGCAACCGCGCCGCCTCCTCCAAGACCGGCACGGCCGATGTGCTGATGGCGCTCGGCGTCAAGGTCGGGCTCGACCCGGCGGCGACGGCGCGCTGCATCGCGCAGGCCGGCGTCGGCTTCATGTTCGCGCCGACGCATCACGCCTCGATGCGCCATGTCGCGCCGGTGCGCGTCGAGCTCGGCACGCGCACGATCTTCAACCTGCTCGGCCCGCTCTCCAACCCGGCCGGCGTCAGGAAGCAGCTCATCGGTGCCTTCTCGGAGACCTGGCTCGAGCCGATGGTGAAGGTGCTGGCGAGCCTCGGCTCGACGCGGGTCTGGGCCGTTCATGGGTCCGACGGGCTCGACGAGATCACCACGACGGGTCCGACCCGCGTGGTCTCGCTGGACAATGGCCGGATCGAGAGCTTCCAGATCTCGCCAGACGATGTCGGGCTGGCCCGCGCCAGGCCGGAGGATCTGCGCGGCGGCGAGCCGGCGCAGAACGCTGCCGCGCTGCGTGCGGTGCTCGACGGGCAGAAGACTGCCTTCCGCGACATCGCCGCCTTCAACGCCGCCGCGGCGCTGCTCGTCGCCGGCCGGGCGGGCGACCTGCGCGACGGCTTCGCGCAGGCGAATGCGGCGCTCGACAGCGGCAAGGCGAAGGCGACGCTCGCCGCCCTTGTCGCCAGCTCGAACGCGTGAGGCCCCGATGAGCGACATTCTCGCGAAGATCGAGGCCTATAAGCGCCAGGAGATCGCGGCCGCCAAGGAGGCGATCCCGCAGGCCAAGATCGAGCGGCTCGCCCGCGACGCCGGGCCGCCGCGCGGCTTCGCCGAGGCGCTGGCCGCAAAGCACGCCGCCGGCCGGCCGGCGCTGATCGCCGAGATCAAGAAGGCCTCGCCCTCGAAGGGGCTGATCCGCGCCGATTTCGACCCGCCCGTGCTGGCGCGCGCCTATGCCGCCGGCGGGGCCGCCTGCCTCTCCGTCCTGACCGACGGCCCCTCCTTCCAGGGCCGGCCGGAGTTCCTGCTGCAGGCGCGCGCGGCCTCCGGGCTGCCGGTGCTGCGCAAGGACTTCCTCTACGACCCCTATCAGGTCTACGAGGCGCGGGCCTGGGGCGCGGACTGCATCCTGATCATCATGGCCGGCGTTGACGACGCCACGGCGCGGGCGCTGGAGACCACCGCCTTCGACCTCGGCATGGATGTGCTCGTCGAGGTCCATGACGACGCCGAACTCGACCGGGCGCTGGCGCTGAAGAGCCGCCTGCTGGGGATCAACAACCGCGACCTGCGCGACTTCACCGTCGATCTCGCGGTGACCGAGCGGCTGGCGCCGCGCGTGCCGGCCGGCCGCATCGTCATCAGCGAGAGCGGCATCTTCAGCCATGCCGACATCGGCCGGCTGAACGGCGCCGGCGTCCGCACCTTCCTGGTCGGCGAGAGCCTGATGCGGCAGGCCGATGTGACGGCCGCGACGCGCGAACTCCTCACGGGCCACGCCCAGGAGAGCGCCGCGTGAGCGGGCTCAGTCATCTCGACGCGCAGGGCCAGGCGCATATGGTCGATGTCGGCGACAAGGCCGAGACCTTTCGCGTCGCCATCGCGGAAGGCTGCGTGGTGATGCAGCGCGAGACGCTGGCGATCGTGCGCGCCGGCGACGCCAAGAAGGGCGACGTGCTCGGGACGGCGCGGCTCGCCGGCATCATGGCCGCCAAGCGCAGCCATGAGCTGATCCCGCTCTGCCACCCGCTGCTGATCACCAAGATCGCGGTCGATCTCGCCATCGACGAGGCCCTGCCCGGCATCAGGGTGCGCGCCGAGGTCAAGGTGAAGGGCCAGACCGGCGTCGAGATGGAGGCGCTGACCGCCGTCAGCGTCGCCTGCCTGACCGTCTACGACATGGTCAAGGCGGCCGACCGCGGCATGCGGATCGAGGGCATCCGGCTGACCCACAAATCCGGCGGCAAGTCAGGTGTGTTCGAGGCCGACGCCTCCACAGGGGGACCGGTCTGATGGCGCTGACGCCGGTCCCGGTTGCGCTGCGCGCGCTGCTCGACAGCGTGCCCGGCCCCACGCCCACCGAGACCCTGCCGCTGGCCCGCTGCGCCTGGCGCGTGCTCGGGGCCGATCTCTCGGCGCTCAGGACACAGCCGCCCTTCGCCAATTCGGCCATGGACGGCTATGCGGTGCGGGGCGACGACCTCGTGCCGGGCGCCGAACTGCGCGTTCTCGGCGAATCCGCGGCCGGGCGCTCCTTCGACGGCAGCGTGGCCGCCGGCGAGGCGGTCCGGATCTTCACCGGCGCCCCGATCCCCGACGGCGCCGACACCATCCTGATCCAGGAGAACGCCGACGGAGTCGGCTCCGGAACCATCACTGTCCGGGAGGGCGCGCCGAAGGGCAAATTCATCCGCAAGGCCGGGCTCGACTTCAGCGAGGGCGAGCGGCTGCTCGCGACAGGCACCCGGCTCGACAGCGCTGCGCTCGGGCTCGCCGCCGCGGCGGGCCATCCGGCGCTGCCGGTGCGCCGCAAGCCGCTGGTCGCGATCCTCGCCACCGGCGACGAGCTCGTGCTGCCCGGCGAGCCGGTCGGGCCCGACCAGATCGTCGCCTCCAACTCCTTCGCGCTGGCCGCGCTGGTCGAGCAGGCGGGCGGGAGCGTGCTCGACCTCGGCATCGCCCGCGACGACCATGCCGACCTCGCCCGGCGGATCGGCCTGGCCCGAGAAGCGGGCTGCGACGTGCTGGTGACGCTGGGCGGCGCCTCGGTCGGGGCGCACGACCTCGTCCAGGAGGCGCTCAAGCGGGCCGGGATGGATCTCGGCTTCTGGAAGATCGCGATGCGGCCGGGCAAGCCGATGATGACCGGCCGGCTCGGCGCGATGGTGGCGATCGGCCTGCCGGGTAACCCGGTGTCCTCGATCGTCTGCGGGCATCTCTTCGTGGTGCCGGTGATCGAGGCATTGCTCGGGATGCCCTCGCCCGAGCGCGACCGCAGCGAGCCCGGCCTGCTCGGGCGCGACATGCCGGCCAATGACGAGCGTGAGGACTATCTGCGCTCCAGCCTCGTCCTGACCGCAGCCGGCTGGGAGGCGACGCCCTTCGAGCGTCAGGATTCCTCGATGCTCGGCCTGCTCGCCCGGGCTCAGGCGCTGGCGATCCGATCCGTCTTCGCGCCGGCCGCCCGCAAGGGCGATCCCTGCCGCTTCATCCGTCTGCGATAGGTCGCGGGCTGGCGCATCGGCTTGCGGAACACAACGCGAACGGGTATGGTGTTCGTGATTTGTTTCGAATCTGCGGTGATCGGCAGATTTCAGAGCGCCGGCGGGGATCATGCTGACACGCAAACAGTTCGAACTGCTTCGTTTCATTCAAGAGCGCCTGCGCGAAAGCGGCGTCCCCCCCTCCTTCGACGAAATGAAGGACGCGCTCGACCTCAAGTCGAAATCCGGCATCCACCGCCTGATCATGGCGCTCGAGGAGCGCGGCTTCATCCGCCGCCTGCCCAACCGGGCGCGGGCGCTGGAGGTGATCAAGCTGCCCGATGGAGCCGGCGGCGGGCTTCAGGGCGGCGCACGGCGCTTCAGTCCCTCGATCGTCCAGGGCGGGCTCGGCAAGGAACCGGCCCCCGCCAAGGACGGGCTTCCCGGCCGGGCCCGGCCGGTCGAGGCGGCGTCCGAGGATGCCCGCAACACGATCGCGATCCCCGTCATGGGGCGTATCGCGGCGGGCACGCCGATCTCGGCGATCCAGAGCCGCAGCCACAGCGTCGCCCTCCCCGCCGACATGCTCGGCTCGGGCGAGCATTTCGCGCTGGAGGTCCGCGGCGACTCGATGGTCGAGGCCGGCATTCTCGACGGCGACACGGTGGTGATCCGGCGCCAGGACACGGCGAACACCGGCGACATCATCGTCGCCCTGATCGACGACGAGGAAGCGACGCTGAAGCGGCTGCGCAAGCGCGGCTCCTCGATCGCGCTGGAGGCGGCCAATCCGGCCTATGAGACGCGGGTGCTCGGTCCCGACCGCGTCAAGATTCAGGGCCGGCTGGTCAATCTGATGCGGCGCTACTGACCGGCCGGCGCTACGCTACGGCAGGCGCTCGGGATCGGGCGCCTCCTCGCCCTGTGGCGGCCCAGCCGGGCCCGCCGCTGTCGGCGCGGGCTGAGGACGCCGGCGGTTCCAGGGCCGCTCACCGGTCTGCTGTGCGGCGAGGTTTTGCCAGCCCGACCGGGTTTTGACGAGAGCTGTCGCCCCGTCCCGCAGCAGCACCATCCTGTCGATCAGCCTCGCACGGCAGGCCGCCGTCCAGGGTATCGGCGTCACCACCACATCTGCACGGCGGCAATCCTCGATGATGGCGAGACGGTCCTGCGCATAGGCGATGCTGTGGCCCTCTCTCGTCGTCAGGACGCAGCCGCGCGGATCGCAGGCCGCCCCCTTGCGCAGCGACGGGTCGTCGGGCTGGCGGGCGTCACCATCCGCCGTCAGCCATTGCTGCAGGGCGAAGCGGCTTGGCTTGCCGGCGATCACCAGCAGGCCGTCCTTGCCGCGCACCGCGAGGCCCGAGCCGTCGCGCTCGATCAGGATCGCCGGCTTCTCCGGTTTGGCCGCCACGGCGACGCCCCCGACCAGCGGCAGGATGGCCAGCAGGCGCAGCTTCGTCGTCCACAGCGTCGCCCAGAGCAGCGCGGCGGAAAAGCAGCCGAGCGCGGCCGGGCCGAAGGCGGCGAGCACCAGGGTCGAGTGATCGATCGTGGCGACCCAATGCGCCAGCTTGAGCACCACCTCCGAGGCCATGCCCATCAGCCACCACGCCGGCGCGTCCAGGCCGAAGGGATAGGCGAGCACCCCGAAGACGGCGGCCGGCATGACGAAGAGCGAGACGAAGGGCAGTGCCAGCGCGTTGCCGAGCAGTCCGAAGGGATTGAAGGTCTGGAAATGATAGGCGCCGAAGGGCGCCGTCGCCGCCGTCGCCAGCAGGGTCGTCACGATAATGCCGCAGGCGGCGATCCAGAGCGGGCGCAGCGGCCAAGGCAGTGCGGGCGGCGGTCGGGACTGGGCCTGCTCCTCCCAGCGTTCGGCGAAGGCGATCAGCGCCGCCACGGCACCGAAGGACATCTGGAAGCTCGGCCCCAGCAGCGCCTCGGGCTCGCGCAGCAGCACGATCATCGCCGCGAGCGCCAGATTGCGCATGCTCAGCGCCGGGCGGTCGACGAGGATCGCACCCAGCATCACCAGCGTCATGATCAACGAGCGTACGGTGGCGACCTCCGCCCCCGAGAAGACGCAATAGGCGACCGAGCCCGCCATCGCCGCGAGCGCGGCGAGCTTCTTGACCGGGAGGCGCAGCGCCAGCGTCTGCGACAGCGCGAGCAGCGCCCGCACCAGCCAGAAGATCGTCCCGGCGGCCAGCACCATGTGCAGGCCCGAGATCGAGACGATGTGGTAGATACCCGCCGCGCGCAGATCGGCATTGGTGGTTTCGGTGATCAGCCCGCGCTTGCCGGTGACGAGGGCGGCCGCCATCGCGCCAGCCTGCCCGCCGGCGACCGAGGCAATCCGCTGGGTCAGGGCGTTGCGGGCAGCGTCGATGGCTGCCGTCAGCCTCAGATCCCAGTCCGGCTGATGCGGCGGCGGAGTCAGGGACATCTTGCCGGCGATGCTGCCGACGGCGCCGATGCCGCGGAAGAAGGCGTCGCGCCCGAAATCATAGCCGCCTGGCCGGGCCGGCCCCGGCGGCGGCAGCAGGCGCGCCACGGCCGCGACATGGTCTCCGGGCGCGACGGCGCCGCTCCGGATGGTGACGCGCACACGCTTCGGCCAGAGCGGCCGGTCGAGCCCGGCGATCCCTGTCACGCGGATGACGAGACGGGCACCGGCATCGCGCGCCTCGACCGATTCCACGAAGCCTGAGACTTGGCCGACGCGCGGCCGCTCCAGCATCGGCGCGGCGATCGTCGCCGTGCGCCAGGCCGCCGCGGCGAAGCCGGCAAAGGCCGCGGTGATCCCGAGACAGATCCAGGCCAGCCGCGGGCGGCCCCGCAGCAGCATCGCGGCCGCCCCGGCGAGAGTCAGCCCGGTCAGCGGCGCCCAGAGCGCCGGTTCGGCATCGGCTCCGAAATAGAGCAGGATGCCGATGCCCATCGCGACCGGCAGCCAGAGGAAGAGCCGGCGCCGCTCGGCCTCGCGCGACAGGGCGGCGAGCACCGCGTCGCGCAGGTCGCACAGGGCGAGACCGAGACGAATGCTGCCGAAACGACCGTCCGGACGGCGCCATGGCAGGACGGCCGCCAGCGCCCCGCGCCGCGGCACCCGCTCCCCCTGGCCCGGCGGCGCCGGCATCATGGCCTGCCCCCATCCTGCGCCGGCGCGACGAGGGCCTTCCATCTGGCCCTTAACGGCGGCGGTCCCACCATGTTACAGGGGCCGCACCGGATGTCATTCCGGCTTCGGCGCGCGCTGCGACAGCGGGCGCCGCTTCGTCCTCCCGCCCCTCATCGGGCCCCTGTCGCGAGGGGCCTGCCGGAGCCTTTTCGTCCATGAGCGATGCCGTCGTCACGCGCTTTGCGCCCTCGCCCACCGGCTTCCTGCATATCGGCGGCGGACGCACGGCCCTGTTCAACTGGCTCTATGCGCGCCGCCATGGCGGCAAGATGCTGCTGCGCATCGAGGATACCGACCGCGAGCGCTCGACCGAAGCCGCCATCGGCGCCATCCTCGACGGCCTGAAATGGCTCGGCCTCGATTGGGACGGCGAGACCGTCTACCAGTTCGCCCGTGCCGAGCGGCACCGCGAGGTCGCGCATCAGATGCTGGCCAGCGGCCATGCCTATCGCTGCTACGCCACGCCGGCCGAGCTGGACGAGATGCGCGAGAAGGCCAAGGCCGAGGGCCGGCCGATGCGCTATGACGGGCGCTGGCGCGACCGCGATCCCGCGACGGCTCCCGAAGGCGTCAAGCCCGTGATCCGGCTGCGCGCGCCGCAGACCGGTGAGACCGTGGTGGAGGACGAGGTTCAGGGGCGTGTCGTCTGGCAGAACGAGAACCTCGACGACCTCGTGCTGCTGCGCTCGGACGGCAACCCGACCTACATGCTCGCCGTGGTGGTCGACGACCACGACATGGGCGTGACCCATGTCATCCGCGGCGACGACCACCTGACCAATGCCGCACGCCAGACCCAGATCTACCAGGCGCTGGGCTGGAAGGTCCCGAGCATGTCGCATATCCCGCTGATCCATGGGCCGGACGGCGCCAAGCTCTCGAAGCGCCACGGCGCGCTTGGTGTCGATGCCTATCGCGAGATGGGCTACCTGCCGGTGGCATTGCGCAATTATCTGCTGCGCCTCGGTTGGAGCCATGGCGACCAGGAGATCTTCTCGACGCAGGAGATGATTGAGCTGTTCGACCTCGGCTCGATCGGCCGCTCCGCCGCGCGCTTCGACTTCGCCAAGCTCGAGAGCCTGAACGGGCTCTATATGCGCCAGTCTTCGGACCGCGACCTTCTCGACGCCCTGAAGGTGATCCTGCCCGAGATCGGGCCTGCGCGCGGTCTCGGCCCGACCCTGTCGCCCGAGCTGGAGCAGCGCTTCCTGGCCGCGATGCCGGGGCTGAAGGAGCGGGCCAAGACGCTCGTCGAGCTGCTCGACAGCGCCTACTACCTCTATGCCGCCCGCCCGCTCCAGCTCGACGCCAAGGCGGCGGCGCTGCTGGACGAGGCCGGCCGGCAGCGGCTGCCCGGACTCGCCGAGGCACTGTCCGTGATCAACGACTGGTCGGTCGAGGCGCTCGAGGCTGCGGTACGGGGCTATGCCGAGGCGCATGGGCTCAAGCTCGGCCAGGCGGCGCAGCCCCTGCGCGCCGCGCTGACGGGGCGTGCGATGTCACCTGGCCTGTTCGACGTGATGGCGGTTCTCGGGCGCGAGGAAACCCTTGCTCGCCTGTCCGATCAGAGCTGAGCAAGACGCGGTGCGGACCGTCTTTCGGCTCGGTTGAACCGGGTCTGCAAATGGTCTAGTGACGCCGGAGATGGCCGCTGCGACGATTGCCGGAGCGGGCATAAATATTGCTTGAAAATCAGTCGCATGAACCGCTCTGCCCACCTGCCTGCGCCCGCACCGACACGACAGCGTCATGTCGGTTCGCTCTGACGAAGGACAGGCCTCATGGATGCCCGTGAACGGACCGAGCGCGACGACGCCTGAAAAGCAGCGAGCCTGAAAGGATCGGTATCGATGAGCGGAACCACCAGCCAGCTTCAGGTCGACGGCAAGACCGTCGATATGGCGATCAAGACGGGTTCGATCGGCCCGTCCGTCATCGACATCGGCAAGCTCTACGCCCAGACGGGCATGTTCACCTACGACCCCGGCTTCACCTCGACGGCGAGCTGCGAGTCGCAGATCACCTATATCGACGGCGACGAGGGCGTGCTGCTTTATCGCGGCTACCCGATCGAGCAGCTCGCCGAGCATGGCGACTTCCTCGAGACCTGCTATCTGCTGCTCGAAGGCGAGCTGCCGACCGCCGCGCAGAAGGCCGATTTCGACTATCGCGTGACGCGCCACACCATGGTGCACGAGCAGATGGCCCGCTTCTTCCAGGGCTTCCGCCGCGACGCGCATCCGATGGCGGTCATGGTCGGCTCGATCGGCGCGATGTCGGCCTTCTACCACGACTCGACCGACATCTCGGACCCGCATCAGCGCATGGTCGCCTCGATGCGGATGATCGCGAAGATCCCGACACTGGCGGCGATGGCCTACAAGTACACCGTCGGCCAGCCCTTCGTGTATCCGCTGAACTCGCTCGACTACACCTCGAACTTCCTGCGCATGTGCTTTGCGGTGCCGGCGGAGGAGTACAAGGTCAATCCGGTGCTGTCGCGCGCGCTCGACCGCATCTTCATCCTGCATGCGGACCACGAGCAGAACGCCTCGACCTCGACGGTTCGGCTCGCCGGCTCCTCGGGCGCCAACCCCTTCGCCTGCATCGCGGCCGGCACGGCCTGCCTGTGGGGGCCCGCCCATGGCGGCGCCAACGAAGCCGCGCTGAAGATGCTGGAGGAGATCGGGACGGTCGAGAACATCCCGAAATACATCGCCAAGGCGAAGGACAAGAACGATCCCTTCCGCCTGATGGGCTTCGGCCACCGGGTCTACAAGAACTACGATCCGCGCGCGAAGATCATGCAGAAGACCACGCACGAGGTCCTCAACGAGCTCGGCATCAAGGACGACCCGCTGCTCGACGTCGCGATCGAGCTGGAGCGGATCGCGCTGTCGGACAGCTACTTCATCGAGAAGAAGCTCTACCCGAACATCGATTTCTATTCGGGCATCACCCTGAAGGCGATGGGCTTCCCGACCTCGATGTTCACCGCCCTGTTCGCGCTGGCGCGTACCGTCGGCTGGATCGCGCAGTGGAAGGAAATGATCGAGGACCCGTCCCAGCGTATCGGCCGTCCGCGCCAGCTCTATACCGGCGCGCCGCAGCGCGAATACACGCCGATCGGCCGCCGCTGAGGCGTAGCCGGTCGACGATGATCGCCCCAGGGGCGCGACGGCTTGCCGTCGCGCCCTTTATTGTTTCAGATGATTGATATCGCGCCCGGCGATGACGGGCTGCGCCGTCCCGCTACACTCGAAAACAACATCAAGGAGGAACAGCTCTTGTCCCATTCTCATGATCTCTCCCGGCGCGGCTTCATCGCCGGCGCTTCGGCCCTCACCCTGGCCGGCGGCCAGGCGCAGGCCCAGGCCGCCTTCCCCAACCGGCCGATCAACCTGATCGTTCCCTTCGCCGCCGGTGGCTCGACCGACATCGTCGCACGCCTCGTCGGCCAGAAGATGGGCGAACTGCTCGGGCAGTCGGTCGTGATCGAGAACCGCGCCGGTGCCGGCGGCAATGTCGGCTCGACCGCGGTCGCCCGCGCGACACCGGACGGCTACACCATCCTGATGGGCACGATCTCGACCCATGCGCTCAACCCGGCGATCCTGAAGACCGTGACCTTCGATCCCGTCAAGGACTTCACGCCGATCTCGCTGCTCGCGGTGGTGCCGAACGTCATGGTCGTGCATCCGAGCTTCCCGGCCAAGACGGTCCAGGAGGTCATCGCGGTGCTGAAGGCCGAGCCCGGCAAGTACTCCTATGCCTCCTCCGGCGTCGGGACGCCGCTGCATCTCTCGGGCGAACTGTTCAAGTCGATCGGCGGCGTCCAGATGAACCATGTGCCCTACCGGGGCGCGGGCCCTGCCCTGAACGACGTCGTCGCCGGCGCGGTGCCGATCATGTTCGACAACCTGCCCTCCTCCGCCCAGTTCATCCGCAGCGGCCAGCTGCGCGCGATCGGCGTGACGACCAAGGACCGGGTGGCCTCCTTCCCGGATCTGCCGACGATCGCCGAGGGCGGTCTGGCGGGCTACGAGACCTACACCTGGAATGCCCTGTTCGGACCGGCGAAGATGCCGGCCGACATCGTGGCGAAGCTCAACAAGGCGGCCAATGACGCGCTGAAGGACGCCACCGTCAAGCAGCGGCTGAACGACGTCAGCGCCGAGATCGTCGGCTCGACGCCGGAGGCGCTCGGCGAGCACGTCAAGGTCGAGGTGGCCAAGTGGTTCCCGATCGCCAAGGCCTCGGGCGCCGCGCTCGAGTGAGGCTCAGCCGCCGCGCGGGCCGCCCGGCCCGCGGCTTGCCACCAGCGCCAGCGCGGCTTCGACCGCGTTGGCAGCCGGGCTTTCCCCGGCCGAGCGCATGATCGTCTCGACCGCGGCGAAGCCGGCGAGCTGCCGCTCGCGATCTTCCCCCTCGGCCAGGATGGCCGAGAGCCGGTCGGCCAGCGCCGGCGCCGTCGCATCCTGCTGGATGAACTCCGGCACGACGCTGCGACCGAGGATCAGATTGGGCAGGATGACGCTGGGCAGCTTGATCAGGCGTCGCGCGATGGCCGCCTCCCAGCCGGCGCCGCGATAGGCCGCCACCGTCGGCACCTGCGCCAGGGCCAGTTCCAGGGTCACGGTGCCCGAAGCCGCCAGCGCAGCGCGCGCGCCGCGGAACGCCGCGAGCTTTGCAGCCTCACCGGTGACGATCTCTGGCCGATGGGCCCAGCCCGACGCCGCCTGCGCGATCTCGTCCTTCAAATGAGCCACGGCCGGCAGCACGAAACGCGCGCCCGGCACCCGGGCGGCCACTCGGGCGACGGCGTCGCCGAAGACCGGCATCAGGTGCCGGATCTCCGAGCGCCGGCTGCCGGGAAGAATCAGGACGACCGGCGATGCGATGTCCGCCCGTCGCGCCGACTCCGCCGGATCCGGCCGCAATTCGCCCAGGCGCTCGATCAGCGGATGGCCGACATAGACGGTCGGCGGGCCATGCAACCGCTCCAGCGCCGCCGGCTCGAAGGGCAGCAGGGCGAGAATCCGGTCGACATGCGGCTTCATGCGCCGCGCCCGGCCGGAACGCCAGGCCCAGACGCTGGGGCAGACCCAATGGGCGATCGCGATGTCCGGCGCGCGGGCCCGGACCTTCTTGGCGACGCGCAGTCCGAAATCGGGGGCGTCGATCGTCAGCAGCAGATCCGGCGCGAAGCGGGTGATGCCGCGCGCCGCATCCTCCATGCGGCGCAGCAGCAGGGGCAGGCGCGCGACAACGGGGCCGAAGCCCATCACGGCGATATCGGCCTGCGGGAAGAGCGGGGTCAGTCCGGCGGCGACGAGCGCCTCGCCTCCGACCCCCGTGACAATGACCTCGCGGGGCGCCAGGCGCCGACGGAGCGTCTCGAGGAACCGCAGCGCCAGCGCATCGCCCGACGCCTCGCCCGCCACGATGGCGAGACGAAAGGGGCTCGTCATGGCACGCCCTCGACGAACAGCCCGGTCTGATCAGCCAGCCGGCCGAGGTTCGTCGCTTCGCCGACGAGAACCCGACCTGCGCGCAGGCCGATCCCAGCCAGCCCGGCCTCCGCGACGTGGCGCAGCGTCTGCGGGCCGATCGCCGGCATGTCGACGCGCAAATCCTGCCCGTCCTTGGGGGCCTTCACCAGCACGCCGTCGCCCTTGGCGATGCGCAGCCGGCCCGAGGCGACCATCTCTGCGACGCGGCGGATCATGGCATCCGTGCCCTCGGCCGCTTCGATGGCAATGACGCGGTGGTCGGCGAGGATCGCCGCCTGCCCGACATCGAAGGGGGAGAGCGCCGCCAGCAGTTCGAACCCGCGCGCGATCAGAGCCTTCTGCTCCGGCGACGCCGCCCGCCGGCCGAGCGCGCCGGCCGGCGCAGTCATGTCGGCCGCGATGTCGGCCGGGCCGTGCACGGTGAAACCCTGGCCTTCGAAGAAGCTCACGACCCCGCGCAGCAGGTGATCGTCGCCTCCCCGGAAAGCCTTCGCGAAATGCGGGAGATATCTCAGTGTCGACGCTTCGGGACGCAGGGCGGCGAAGCTCGGTCGCGGCAGGCTGCCGATCAGCACCAGATCGGTGATCGACCGCGTCCGTAACGCGTCGAGGAGGCGGCCGAGCTGGCCCAGCCGATAGACCTGCACGTCGATGGCGCCGAACGTCGTCGGATCGGCAGCCCCGTCCAGGGCAGCGACATAGACGGGGCGCCCCTGCTGCGCCGCCAGCGCCGCGAGACGCGGCGGAAAATCCCCCGCCCCGGCGATGATGGCGAGCGGGGCGTGCGTCGCCGGGGTCGATGCCGGAGCTGCGTTCACCGATCGGGCGCGTTGACGTCGTGCGGCACGCAGATCGCGCGCTCGCCGCCGTTGCGGATGAAATCGAGGATCTCGTGGATCAGCGGATGCGCCGCGAACTCGTTCGCGACATCCTCGACGCGCTCCGACAACGTGCCCTCATCGGCGAAGAGCAGGCGGTAGGCCCGGCGCAGTTCGTGGATCTGTTCCCGGGTGAAGCCACGGCGGCGCAGTCCGACGAGATTGAGGCCGGCGAGATGGGCCGGGTTGTCGCGCACGAGGCCGAAGGGGATGACGTCATGCATCACGCCTGCGCCGCCCCCGATGAAGGCATGGTCGCCGACGCGGATGAACTGATGCAGGCCGGTGCCGCCGCCGACGATGACGAAATTGCCGACCTTCACATGGCCGGCGCACATGACATTGTTTGAGAAGATGACGTTGTCGCCGATCGAGGTGTCGTGGGCGACATGCGAATTGGCGAGGAAGAAGCAGCGGTCGCCGACCGTCGTCTTCATGCCGCCGCCCTCGGTGCCGGGGTTCATCGTCACCCCTTCGCGGATCAGGCAATCGACGCCGATGGTCAGGGTCGAGGGCTCACCCTTGTACTTCACGTCCTGCGGCGGGTGGCCGATCGAGGCGAAGGGATAGATCTTGGTGCGCGCGCCGACCGTCGTGCGGCCGGCGATCGCGACGTGACTGATCAGCTCGACCCCTTCGTGGAGGACGACATCGGGGCCGACCGTGCAGAACGGGCCGATGGTGACGCCGGCCGCGATCGTCGCGGCCGGATCGACGACCGACATGGGATGGATGGTTGCGCTCATGATCTGACACTCACGGCCGCGGCCGTCCTGCTCTCGCGGACCTTCATCAGACGACCATCGCCGAGAGATCGGCCTCTGCCACGAGCGTGCCCTCGACGCGCGCCTCGCCGCGGTAGAAATAGATGTTCCGCTTGCGGGCGACCTTGGTGAGGTGGAAGCGCAGCGTGTCCCCCGGCCCGACCGGCTTGCGGAACTTGGCGTTGTCGATGGTGGTGAAGAGGACGCTGCGGACGGCGGTGTCCTCGCTGCCGCGGGCGTTGACGACGAGGACACCGGCGGTCTGCGCCATCGCCTCGATCATCAGCACACCGGGAAACACCGGCCGCTCGGGGAAATGCCCGGTGAACTGCGGCTCGTTGATCGTCACGTTCTTGATGCCGACACCGGATTCGTCACCGTTGATCTCCACGACGCGGTCGACCAGCAGGAACGGGTATCGATGCGGAATGCAGGCCATGATCCTCTGGATGTCGGCCACACCCAGCGTCGTCGTCGCCTCGGTCATCGTCTCGTGTCTCCCACGCGGAGCTCGCTCCGCATCACCGCTTGCTTCTAGCCGCCCGACGGGGCGAGGCCAACAGCCGGGCCGCGCCGGAACGCCGCCTCAACCCTGGGATTTGCCCTTGCCGCGATTGGCGAGCAGGGATTTCAGCAGCGCGCTTTCACGCGCCCAGTTCAGCGCCGGCTGGGCCGGGTAGCCACCATATTTGGCGCCGCGCGGCACGTCGCCGGCAACCCCGCTCTGCGCCGCGACCTGGGCGCCCATCCCGATCGTCAGATGCCCCGCGAGGCCGACCTGGCCGCCGAGCACGACGAAATCCTCCAGCGTCGACGAGCCGGCGATGCCGACCTGCGAGACGATCACGCAATGACGGCCAATGACCACGTTATGCCCGATCTGCACGAGGTTATCGATCTTGGTGCCCTCGCCGATGACGGTATCGCGGCTGGCGCCGCGGTCGATGCAGCTGTTGGCGCCGATCTCGACATCGTCCTGGATGATGACGCGACCGATCTGCGGCACCTTCATGTGGCCCCTGGGGCTCATGGCGAAGCCGAACCCATCCTGGCCGATGCGCACGCCGGGGTGGATGATGACCCGGTTGCCGATCAGTGCCGCCTGGATGGTCGCACCCGCGCCGATCGAGCCGTTGCGCCCGATACGGACCTGCGGCCCGATGACGGCGTGGGACGCGACGACGGTGCCCGCCCCGATCTCGGCGCCGGGTCCGATGACGGCGCCGGGATCGACCGTGACGCCGGCCTCGAGGACCGCCGTGGCGTGGACGAAGGCACCGGGGGCGACCCCTTGCGATCCGAAAACCGAGCCCGGCTTCAGCGCGGCGGGAAAGAACCGTGCGAGAACCTTGGCGAAGGCGTGGTAGGGCGCGGGCGAGACCAACGCCGTGGTGCCGGACGGGACCCGCTCCGCGAAGCGCGGCGACACCAGACAAAGCCCGGCCGAGGTCGAAGCCAGCGCCTCGGTGTATTTCGGATTGTCCATATAGGCGATGTCGGACGGGCCGGCATGCTCGAGCGCGGCCGCGCCGGTCACGCGACGCGAGGCATCGACGCCTTCCGGAAGCGCGAGGCCTGAAATGGAAGCGACCTCGCCGAAGTCGAGCGAGGTCGCGGCCGGGAAGAATTGGGGTTCTGACATCGTTGGGTCCGGAGCGGGGTGCGGTGGCACCCCGCCTCGTCAGAAGCGGGTGCCGCCCGAGAAGCGGAAGGCCTGGGTGCGGTCGCCACCGTACTTCGCGGTGACGGCCTGGCCGTTAATGATCGCCGTGCCGAACTGGCCGTCATCCTTCGACAGCGCGTAGGCGTAGTCGAAGCGGATCGGGCCGAGCGGCGACTGCCAGAGAAGGCTGACGCCGACCGAGGAGCGGATGATGTTCTTGTCGCGCACGCAGGCGACGTTGTTCTGATAGGCCGAGGTCGTCGTCACGTTGAACTGACGCGCCGAAGAGCCCGCCGGACAGCCGGTGAAGGCCGTGTTGGTGATCACGCTCGAACCGCCGTCGTAGTTGAACAGCGTGCCGGCGTCCGCGAAGACCGCACCCCGCAGACCGAGATCACGCGGCAGACCCCAGATCGGGAACTGAACCTCGAGCGACCCGCCGAAATAGGTCGTCCCGCCGAGTGCGTTCGCGGTCGGATCGTTCAGCACGTCGCGCGGGCCGATGCCGGAGGCGGCAAAGCCGCGAACCAGGGTCGGGCCAAGGAAGTAGTGGTCGATCATGCGGAGATTGCCGCTGGTCGCCTGGACGTGACCACCCTGGACGCGCACGAAACCAACGACATCGTCGAAGATTTCCTTGTAGTAGCGGGCGTCCGCCGACACGCGAAGGAACTTCGAGTCACCGCCGAGGCCGGCGAATTCAGGCTTGATCTCCGCGACGAAGCCGTTGCGCGGGTTCTGCACGCTGTCGAGCGAGTTGTAGTTGAAGCCGAGACCGACGAGCGAGGTCAGCGTGGTGCCCTGAGCCTCCTTGACCGCGATCGTCGCCTCGCCATTGGTGAGGCAGTTGATCGTGCTGGAGGCCGCGAGCGCACCGGTCGTGCCGGGCGTAATGCCCGCGAGCGGAACCGTACAGTCGTTGTAGGGCCGCGTCGTGGTGTTCGGGATATCGATCTCGGTCGAGTAGATCGAGTAACGCGGCGTGACCGAGAACTCTTCCGTGATCGGGAAGGTCAGACGGACGGTGCCGCCGGTGACGCGGCTCTCGAAGCGGCCGGTGTTGTAGTTATCGCTGTACTTCGAGAACAGGTCGAAGCCCGCCGCGATGCGGCGACCGAGGAAATAGGGCTCGGTGAAGGAGAAATCGACACCCTGGGTGCGCTGCCCGAGCGTGCCCGCGATGCGGACGAACTGGCCGCGGCCAAGGAAGTTCGACTCCGACAGCGCCACCTCGCCGATGATGCCATCCGAGGTGGAGTAACCGCCCGAGATCGAGAACGAGCCGGTGGCCTTGTCCTCCACGTCGATGTTCACGACCACGCGGTCGGGCGCGGAGCCCGGCTCGTTGGTGATGCGCACCTTGTTGAAGAAGCCGAGATTGTTCAGGCGACGCTCGGCGCGGTCGACCATGACCTTGTTGTAGGCGTCGCCCTCGCCGAGATCGAGCTCGCGGCGGACGACATAGTCGCGCGTGCGGGTGTTGCCGCGCACATTGATGCGCTCGACGTAAACCCGCGGCCCCTCATCAACCACATAGGTGATGCCGATCAGCCGCCCGCTCGAGTCACGGTCGCCGCGGGGGCGGACCTGCGCGAAGGGATGACCGCGCCGGGAGACCTCGGTGGTCAGGTTGACGAGGGACTTCTCGACCGCCTCGGCATTGTAGGTATCGCCCGCGGAGGTGACGACATAGCCCTGCAGCGCGCCGGAATCGAGGTCGCGCAGGCTCGAATCGACCGCGACGTTGCCGACCTTGTACTGCGGGCCCTCGGAGACGGTGACGTCGATGACCCAGCCGCCGGAAGCCTCGTCGAAGCGGGCCGTATTGCTCAGGATCTGGAAGTCGGCGTAGCCGTTCTTCAGGTAGAAGCGGCGCACCAGTTCGAGGTCCGAGGCGATCCGCTCCGGATCATAGACGTCCGAGGTCTTGATCCAGCTGAGGAAGTTCGACTCGGTCGTGGTCATCAGACCGCGCAGGCGGCCATCCGAATAGACCTGGTTGCCTTCGAAATTGATCGACTTGACGCCGGTCTTGCCGCTCTCGTTGATCGTGAACACGACGTCCGAACGGCCGTTCGGCAGCGGTGCGATGCGGCCGCTGACCGAGGACAGGCCGTAGCCGGCGCGACGATAGACCTCTTTCAGACGCTCGACGTCGGCGTCGATGAGCTGCTGGCTCATCGGCCCTCCGGCCTTGGACTGAACCTGCTGGAGCAGCACATCGCTCTTCAGGCGGCGATTGCCCTCGAAGGCGACGCGGTTGATGGAATCGCTCTCGCGCACGGAGATGACCGTCTGGGAGCCGCGACGGCTCACCTGGACGTTGCTGAACAGGCCCGTGGCCAGCAGGCTCTCACGGATGGCTTCCGGAGCGGTCTGCCCGGCCGCGTAGGAGCGGATCGTCTCCGCATCGACGCGCCTGTTGCCCTGGACAATCACGGCCTGCGCGAACACCACGCCACCGCTCACGGCCACCATGAAGGCCGAAAGTCCGACTGATCGAGAGAGCCGCGTTCTGATGGACCGGCTCTTTTGGGTCGACGTCATCGGGTCGCCTATTCCATTTCTCAGGTCACCACCCCGTATCCGGGGGCGCCCACCCGACGGGGAGGCGCATGGGGACATTGCAGTCCATTCGCTTCTACAAAGTTTCCTGCAGGGTGCAAACGGGCATTGTCGTTAACAGAATATTTTCGAAGCGCTCGTTGCTCGGAGGTCACGCGCATTGCCGCGATTCCGCCGCAAAGTGCCCCGGAAACCGCGGCTGGCTGACGCCTCGCGAAAGTCGGGGACAGCGCCGGCGCCGAAAGGCAACCGCCCGCGACCGCTCGAAAGCCGCACAAATCGTTAAGCGCTGCGCAAGGGAGACCTCCACCCCGCGCTCGGGGAACCGGCCGCCCGCCGGCCGCGACACCGCCGACGCCGCTAGAACAGCGAACGGACGTGCAGCAGGTCGTTCCAGGTGACGAAGAGCATCAGCATCAGCACGAGCCCGAGGCCGAGACGGAAACCGATCTCCTGGGCGCGGTCGCTGAGCGGTCGGCCGCGCACCGCCTCGACCGCGTAGAAGACGAGATGGCCGCCGTCGAGCATCGGCACGGGGAAGAGGTTCATCAGCCCGATCGAGACCGACAGGATGGCGGCGAGGTTGATGAGACCCATCAGGCCGGAGTTATGGGCGACGATCCCCGAAACCTGCGCGATCCGAATCGGACCGGAGAGCTGATCGACCGATTCCCGCCCGCTCACGAGTTTCGCGAGATAGTCATAGGTGCGCTCGACCACGTACCAGGTTTCGCTCACGCCGAGCTTCGCCGATTCGAGCAGACCGTAATGCTGCGTCGTCCAGTCGCTCGGCTGGCGCGACGCCTGGATGCCGACAATGCCGAGGCGTTGCTTGCCGAGCGGGGTGTTCTGTTCGACCAGCACCGGGGTCACGGGCATGGTCAGCAGGCTGCCGGCGCGATCGACGACGATGGACAGGGTCTCGCCGGGGCGGGACGAGATGGCGCGCTGCATCTCCGCGAAGCTCGCAATGGGGCGGCCGTCGATCGAGACGACGAGATCGCCCGAGCGCAAGCCCGCCCGCTCGGCGGCGCTGCCGGCGACGATCTGGTCGACGCGCGGGGCCAGGACGGGCTTGCCGAAGGCATAGACGGTGGCGCCGAAGATCAGGATCGCAAGAAGGAAATTGGCGATCGGCCCGGCGGCGACGATCGCCGCCCGTTCGCCGATCGACTGGGCCGGGAAGGAGCGCGCGCGCTCCTCGGGCGTCATCGCCCGCAACTCGGCGGAATCGGTGCCGGCGGAGGCGGCGTCGGCGTCGCCCGAGAATTTCACATAGCCGCCGAGCGGGATGAGCGCGAAGCGCCAGCGCGTGCCGCGCCGGTCGTTGAAGCCGAACAGCTCGCGCCCGAAGCCGATCGAGAACACCTTCACGTCGACCCCGCACCAGCGCGCGACGAGGAAATGGCCGAGTTCGTGGACGAAGACGACGAGCGTCAGGACGAACAGGAACGGCACCAGATAGCCCAGCAGGGAGCCGCCGCCTGTCCAGAGGGTCGTCACGAATTCCATTTCAAGCTCCTGCTGCCCGCCCGTAGGTGACAGCGAAGGGCGACTGCGACAAGAGCGCCCGGGCGCGGTTTCTCGCCTCATGGTCAATGGCGAGGGCCTCCGCCACATCGGCCGGGGCGGCGCGCGCGCCATCCGAGGCGGCGCAGACCGCCTCGACAAGGGCGGCGATGCCGGGAAACGCGATCTGCCCCTCCAGATAGGCGGCGACGGCAACCTCGTTGGCGGCGTTCAGCACGGCCGGCATCGCCCCGCCCGCGGCGAGCGCGGCCATGGCATGGGCGAGCGCGGGGAAACGCAGGAGATCCGGCCGCTCGAAGGTCAGCGGCGACGCGAGCGCGAGGTCGAGGAAACGGGCGGGCGGCGCGTCCAGCCGCCCGTCGACGCCCAGGCAATGTGCGGCGGCGACGCGCATGTCGGGCAGCGCCATCCCGGCGCTGACCGAGCCGTCGCGAAAGGTGACCAAGCCGTGCACGAGCTGCTGCGGATGGACCAGCACCTCGAGCTGCCCGGGCTCCAGACCGAAGAGGAAGCAGGCCTCGATCAGTTCGAGCCCCTTGTTCATCATGCTGGCGGAGTCGATCGTGATCTTCGCGCCCATGGCGTAGTTCGGATGGGCCAGCGCCTGCTCCGGCCGGGCCGCGGCGATCTGTTCGGCGCTCCAGGTCCGGAACGGCCCGCCGGAGGCGGTCAGCGTCATGCTGCGGATGGCCGAGATCGGCTCGGCCCCCAGCACCTGATGCAGGGCGTTGTGCTCGGAATCGAGCGGGAGGATGCGCGCGCCGACCGCGGCCGCCCGCGCCATCACGGCCGCGCCCGCGCAGACGAGGCTCTCCTTGTTGGCCAGCGCGATGACGCGGCCGGGCGTCAGGGCCGCGAAGGTGGCCTGCAGGCCTGCCGCTCCCGAGATCGCACTGACGACGATATCGGTCTCGCGCGCGACGGCCTCCAGCACCGCCGACAGGCCGGCGCCCGAGGCGATTCCGGTCCCCGCCAGCGCCTCGGCCAGGGCGGGCCCTGCCTGCGCATCGGCGAGGGCGGCGAAGGAGGCCCCCGTCTCGACCGCGACGCGGGCCAGCGCCTCGACGTCCCGCCCCGCCACGACCGCCTCGATGCGCAGCCGTTCCGGATTTTCCGCGACGACGGCGCGCGTCGACCGGCCGATCGACCCGGTCGCTCCGAGCAGCGTGACGGTGCGAAGCATGCGCGGTTCCGCGTCAGAGATGGGCGAGAAAAAGGACGAAGCCGGCGAAGACCAGCACGGCCCAGTACCCGTCGAGACGGTCGAGGAAGCCGCCATGGCCGGGAATGAGCCGGCTCGAATCCTTGGCGCCGAAGCGGCGCTTCAGTGCGGATTCGAAGAGATCGCCCATCTGGCTGAAGACCGAGGCCGCAAGCGAGCCGGCGATGACCGCCCCGGGCCCGACGAGCTGCTGCGCCGCCGGTGTCAGCGCCCAGACGACATAGCCACAGAGCGTGCCGGCGACGGCCCCGCCGATCGCACCCGACCAGGTCTTGCCGGGGCTGACGCTGGGCATGAGCTTGGGGCCGCCGAGGCGCCGGCCGGTGAAATAGGCGGCGATGTCGGTGAACCAGACGACGGCGAAGCTCCAGATGACGAGAGACAGGCCGATGCCGGGCTGGGCCCGCAGGGCCGGCGCGATCAGGGCGAAGGCCAGCGCATAGGCGACGCCGCAGAGCTCCAGCGGCAGACGGCCGCGCATCCGCGGCGTCAGCACGGCGCCGGCCAGCGCGGCGAGCGAAGCGACGCCCGCCAGCGCCGGCTGGCTCACGGGAGCGAAGCCCAGCAGCAGGCCGGCGATCACGACGCCGAGCGCAGCCGCGATCGCGTGGTCACGGCTGGCGGCGATCGAAAGCCACTCATAGGCGACGAGGCCGGCGACCAGCGTCCAGACGATTCGGAAGGGCCAGCCGCCCCAGGCGGTGACGAGCAGCACCACCGCCGCCAGCACCAGCGCGGAAATGATCCTGAGCCGCAGTTCGCCCTGGCCGGATCGAGGCTGCCCTGCGGCAGGCCCTGTCATGCCGCGCCCACCGAACGGCCAGCCGGCTCGCCGAGCCCGCCGAAGCGGCGCTCGCGGCGACCATACTCCGCCAGGGCCTCCTCGAAGGCGGCCCGGTCGAAATCAGGCCAGAGGACCGGGGTGAAGACGAATTCGGCATAGGCCGCCTGCCAGAGCAGGAAATTCGAAATGCGCGTCTCGCCGGACGTGCGGATGACGAGCTCGGGATCGGGCAGATCGGCCGTGTCGAGCCGGGCCGAGAGCGCGGCCTCGTCGATGGCGGCGGGATCGAGCTGTCCAGCGGCCGCCTCCGCCGCCAACCGGCGGGCGGCACGCACCAGTTCGTCGCGGGCGCCGTAATTGAACGCGACGACCAGCGTCATGCGGGTGTTGTCCCGCGTCACCGCCTCGGCATGCTCGACGAGCCGGCGCAGATCTTGCGAGAGGTCGTCGCGCCCACCGATGATGCGCACGCGAACGCCCGCGGCATGGAGCTCACCGAGATCCTTTTCGACGAAGCGCCGCAGCAGGCCGAGCAGGAAGGAGACCTCGGTGGCGGGCCGGCGCCAGTTCTCGGTGGAGAAGCTGTAGAGCGTCAGGATGCGGACGCCGAGTTCTCCGGCGTTGCGGACGGCGGCGCGCAGAGCCTCGAGGCCGCGCCGGTGACCCTCCTGCCGCGGCAGGCCGCGCATCTGCGCCCAGCGGCCATTGCCGTCCATGATGATGGCGACATGGGCGGGAGGAGCGGAGCGACCCGGGCGCTGGCCTGCTGACATTCTGGATATGCCTCGTTCGGCCTCGCGCCGGGTGAGATGGCGCCGCGGCGCCGGCAGCGTCAGACGCTGAGGATTTCCTTCTCCTTGGCCGCCAGGGCCTGGTCGATCTCGGCGATGTGCTGGTCGGTCGCCTTCTGCACCAGGTCGGACTGGCGGGTCACGTCGTCCTTGGTAAAGGCGCCTTCCTTCTCGACCTTCTTGATGATGTCGATGGCGTCGCGACGGACATGCCGCACGGCGATCTTCGATTCCTCGGCGTATTTGTGCGCGACCTTGACCATCTCCTTGCGGCGCTGCTCGTTCAGCTCCGGGATGCGGATGCGCAGGACCTGGCCCTCGGTCTGCGGGTTGAGGCCGAGATCGGATTCGCGGATCGCCTTCTCGACGGGGCCGACCATGCTGCGGTCCCAGACCTGAACGCTCAGCAGCCGGGCCTCGGGAACGCTGACGGTGGCGAGCTGCGACAGCGGCTGGCGCGCGCCATAGGCCTCGACCTGGATGGGGTCGAGCATGTTGGCCGAGGCGCGGCCCGAACGCAGCGAGGCGAGGTCACCCTTGAAGGACTGCAGAGCGCCCTGCATGCGGCGCTTCACGTCGGCGAGATCGAACGTCGTCTGGGGCATCGTCTTCTGGACCTTGAACTGGTGCATCGCCGGACAAGGGGCGGGCCGGCCGCCGGCGGCGATGCGGGATCGATTATGCGTTGCCGGGCATTTCTGAAACCCGGCGCGACCATGGCGGCGAGGCCGTCCAGGGTCAAGAACATCGTGAGGCGAAGCGGTTACGGCGTGACATAGGTCGCGCGCCCCTCGCCGCGCAGCACCGCGGCGAGCATGCCCGACTCCGCAATCGAGAACACGACGATGGTGAGGCCGGCGTCCCGCGCCAGGGCGAAGGCGGCCGTGTCCATCACCTTGAGATCGCGGGCGATGGCATCGGCGTGGGTCAGCGAGTCGTAACGGGTCGCGGCCGGATCCTTCTTCGGATCGGCCGAATAGACGCCGTCGACCTGCGTCGCCTTGAGGAGATGGCTGCAGCCGAGTTCGGCGGCGCGCAGGGCCGCCCCCGTGTCGGTGGTGAAGTAGGGGTTGCCCGTGCCGCCGCCGAGCACCACGACCTTGCCGTTGGTGAGGTGGTCGAGCGCGCGTTTGCGCGCATAGCTCTCGCAGAGCGAGGGCATCGGAACCGCCGACATGGCGCGGGCGGGCGCGCCGGCGCTCTCGATCGCATGTTCGAGGGCGAGTGCGTTCATCACCGTCCCCAGCATGCCGATCGAGTCGGCACTGGTGCGGTCGAGCCCCTTGGTCAGCCCCTGGACGCCGCGGAAGAAGTTGCCACCGCCGACGACAATGGCGATCTCGACGCCTTCGCGCGAGGCATGGGCGATGTCGGCGGCGAGCGCCGTCAGCGTGGCTCCGTCGAGGCCGGACCCGGCCTGCCCGGCCAGGGCTTCTCCGGAGAGCTTTACGAGAACGCGCTGGGGCCTCATCGGATCGTCTCCGTTCTTGTCGTTGCCGGCGGTTTCGTGGCGCCGGGCGCGAGATGGCGGTCCGCGCCGCTGCGCGCAGGCGCACGATTCGCGCGCCGCCTCTCTTCCTACAGAAAAGGCCGCGCAATGCGCGGCCTTTTCATGGTCGGTCGGAGCGGAATGCTCAGCCCGTGGTGCCGCCGGCGGCGGCGACCTCGGCGGCGAAGTCCTGCTCTTCCTTCTCGATGCCCTCGCCCAGCGCGTAGCGGGCATAGCCCGTCAGCTTCACCGGCGCGCCGACCTTGCCCTCGATCTCCTTGAGCACCTGGGCGACCGACTTGGAGCCGTCGTGGATGTAGGTCTGCTCGAGCAGGCAGTACTCCTTGGCGTAGCTCTTCAGCCCGCTCTCGGTGATCTTCTCGAGGACATGGGCCGGCTTGCCGGCGTTCTTCTCGGCGAGGATCGCCTTCTCGCGCTCCAGAACCTCCGGAGCGACGGAAGCCAGATCGAGCGCGACCGGGTTGGTCGCCGCGACATGCATGGCGAGCTGGCGGCCCAGAGCGGCGAGCTCGTCGGCCTTGCCGGTCGACTCGAGCGCGACGACGACGCCGATCTTGCCGAGGCCGTCGGCGACCGCGCCGTGGACATAGGTTCCGATCACGCCGGCCGAGACCTTGAGCTGCGCGACGCGGCGCAGGTTCATGTTCTCGCCGATGGTGGCGATCGCGTTGGCGATGGCGTCCTTGACGGTGCCGCCGCCCGGATAGTGATGGGCCAGCACCGCCTCGGCATCACCGCCCCGCTCCAGCGCGACATTGGCGATGCCATGGGCGAGGCCCTGGAATTCGAGGTTGCGGGCCACGAAGTCGGTCTCGGAGTTGAGCTCGATCACGACGCCGTTGTGACCCGACACCGCCACCGCGACCAGACCTTCGGCAGCGACGCGGTCAGCCTTCTTGGCGGCCTTGGCGAGGCCCTTGGTGCGCAGCCAGTCGATCGCTGCCTCGATATCGCCATCGACGGCCGAGAGCGCGGCCTTGCAGTCCATCATTCCCGCGCCGGTCTTGTCGCGGAGTTCCTTCACCAGTGCGGCGGTGATCGCGGCCATTGTCGTTCTTCCTTGTCTGTCGTGCGGCACCGGACGGCGGCAGCCGCTGAATCAGCCCGGCCAGGCCCCTATGGGGCAACGCCGACGCCCCGTTTCCGGTCGTCGGCGCTGGCCGGCATTCGTCTTGGTCTCTTCAGCAGCCGGATTGCGACGCGCCGATGACGCGCCGCCTTCCGACCATCCGATCTCAGGCGTCGGCGAGCTCGCGCGCCTGGGCGACCCAGCCCTCGCGCTCGATCTTGCCACCGAGCTTCAGGTCGTGGTCGAGCTTGGTCACCTCGGCCGGCGAAGCGGCGGCGAGCTGCCAGAAGTGGAAGATGCCGCCGTCGTTGAGCTTCTGGACAGCGTCCGGACCGGCGCCCGAGAGCTTGGTCAGGTCGTCCGGCGCGCCGCGCGGCGCGGTCAGCAGCTCGAAGGCGACACCGGCGTCGGCAGCGGCCGGCTCGGCCAGCGCCTCCTCGACGAGGACGGGGGCCTCGGCGGCGCCGAGATCCACACCCTGATCGCCCGAGGCGCGGGAGATGCCGTCGATCGCCGAGCGCGCGACGAGGTCGCAATAGAGCTGGATGGCGCGGCCGGCGTCGTCATTGGCCGGGACCGGGAAGGTGATGCCGTCCGGATCCGAGTTCGAGTCGATGATGGCGGCGACCGGGATGCCGAGGCGCTGGGCCTCCTTGATCGCGAGCGCTTCCTTGTTGGTGTCGATCACGAAGATCATGTCGGGCGTGCCGCCCATGTCCTTGATGCCGCCGAGCGCCTTCTCGAGCTTGTCGCGCTCGCGGGCGAGCATCAGGCGCTCCTTCTTGGTCAGGCCGCTGCCGCCGCCGGCGAGCAGTTCGTCGACCTTCCGCAGGCGCTGGATCGAGGCCGAGATGGTCTTCCAGTTGGTCAGCATGCCGCCGAGCCAGCGGGAGTTGACGTAGTACTGGGCCGAGCGCTTCGCCGCATCGGCGATGGCGTCCTGCGCCTGGCGCTTCGTGCCGACGAAGAGCACGCGGCCGCCACGGGCGACGGTGTCAGAGACCGCCTGCAGTGCGCGCGACAGCATCGGCACCGACTGCGACAGGTCGAGAATGTGGATGTTGTTGCGCGTGCCGAAAATGTAGGGCGACATCTTCGGGTTCCAGCGGTGAGCCTGGTGGCCGAAATGGGCACCGGCCTCGAGGAGCTGGCGCATGGAAAAATCAGGCAGAGCCATGGTGTCGATCGTCCTTCCGGTTGAGCCTCTGGGGTGCGAATGAACAGGGCATGAGCTGCCGCGTCACCGGAACGCCTCGACAACGAGGCGATGCTCCCCATGTGGGATGGGCTGCGCCATACAGGGGAAGCGCCCCGAATGCAAGGCGCCTGCGCCGGCAAAAGCGGCCGCGCCTCCGCCAAGTGCCGCGCCGGCGAAAGATGGGAGACCATTCGCCATCCTTACGCTAGAGAAGGCACAGCCCGCCCGGACAGCGCCTGTGCCTCTCGACCTGCGAACGATCTATGCGGTGGCCGCCGCCACCTCGATCATCCTCGGCCTGCTGCAGCTGAGCGCCTTCGCGACGGGGCGCTTCGGCCGCTGGCCGCTGTGGTGGGGGCTGAGCAGCCTGCTGATCGGCACAGGGATCGTGCTCGTCGTCCTGCGCGGGACCTTGCCCGATCTGATCTCGATGGGGCTCGCCAACACGATCGCCTGGGCGGGCTATCTCCTCGTTCTGGTCAGCGTGCGCAGCTTTGCGGGACTGCAGACGAAGCTGTCGCATTATCTCGCGGCCGTCATAGCGCCGATGATCCTGCTGGTGGCCTGGATCGAGCCGGGCGGCTTCTCCCGGCGCGCGGCGCTGGTCGCGCTGCTCTGGGCCTGCTGCGATGCCGCGGTGAGCCGGGAAGGATTCCGCCTCGCGACGCGGGGCGGGCTGCGCTCGGCCTGGATCCTCGTCGCGCTTTTCCTGCCGACGAGCCTGCTGTTCCTGGTCAGGGCCGTGCTGGCGCTGCTGGGCCATTTCGGCGATGAGCTCTTCCCGCCCACGCCGGTGGCCTTGCACTGGACGGCCGTTGGCGCCTCGGCCCTCGTGCTCGCCCGGGGCAACGCCCTGCTGCTGCTGGCGGCCGAGCGCAGCGCCGGCCAGCTCGCCGCGCTGGCCCAGCACGACCCGCTAACGGGGGCCAAGAACCGCAGCGGGCTCGAACGCGCCGTGGCCACTCTGGCCCAGGGCGGCGAGCAGCCGCGACGGGCCGCATTGCTGCTGATCGACATCGACCACTTCAAGACGCTGAACGACACCCACGGCCACGCCGTCGGCGACGCGATCCTGCGGCTCTTCGCCGATGTCGCCCGCAGCCAGCTGCGCGAAGGCGACGTGATCGCGCGCCATGGCGGCGACGAGTTCGTGGTGATGCTGCCCGGGCTGGGCCTGCAGGAGGGCGTGCGCGTGGCCGAGCGGCTGCGGCAGGCCTTCGCCAGCGCGCTCGCCATACGGGCCGACCTGCCGGGCACGCCGACGCTGAGCATCGGCGTCACCGAAGGGGATGCCTCGGAGCAACGGCTCGACCAGCTGCTGAAGGATGCCGACGGGGCTCTCTACCGCTCGAAGCGCCTGGGGCGCGACCGCGTGCAGACGCGGCAGGACGAGCAGGTCGGCTGAGACGTCGTCACCACGCCGCGGTCGACCGCGCGCCTCAGCGTTTCGCCTGGCGCGTCAGACGCGTGATGCCCTTGCGGGCCGCGAACATCCGGCCATAGACGTCGCCGGCGAGATCCGGCCGGTAGCAGCGCTGCTCGAGCAGCGGATCCCAGATGTGCTCGACCGTGTCGATCAGGTCGAAATCGGCACGCAGCCGGGCTTCGAGCTGGAGGCGGTTCTTGCGGTTCTGGTATTCGAGCAGGACGAGCGAGGTCTGCGACAGGTCGAGGCTGTCGAGGACATCGCCCTCCCCGCCTTCGATGTCGATCTTGACGATGTCCGCCGAGGGCAGCCCGGCGGGATCGACCACCGCCACCTCGTAGCGCTCGACCATGGCTCCGTCGACGAAGGTGTCGCCCGCATAGGAGGCGAGCCCGGATTCGCCATCGCCCGCGAAGCGACTGACGAAGCTCGCCGTCGTGGCGCCGCCGGGAAAGACCGCGGCGTTGACCGCGACGATGTCGCGGCGCCGGTGCGTGTTGCGCTGGAGCAGCTCGAAGGTTCCGGGATGCGGCTCGTAGGAGGTCACCTGGCTGCCCGGCCAGCGGGCCGTCGCCCAGAGGGCGAAGGAGCCGACATTGGCGCCGATATCGAGAATGTCGAGGCCGACGCCGTCATAGCCGGTCTCGTATTCGCCCTCGAGCACGTCCTTGATGGCCCAGTGCATCGCCTCGGGCACGAAGAGGCTCATCGGAATCTGCGCGACGTAGTGCTTCACGGCTGCCCCCCGGCATCGACGTCCGAAAGCGGCCGTTCCGGCCCTCATGACCTCGCATCGCCAGAATGCATTGCCGGCTGGCCCGCACAAGCCCGGCGCGCGCGTTTCAGCGCTCTTCGTCGCCCCGCCCGGTCAACCCTGCCCGGGAGCGAAGACGCGCAGCCGGTGCCCGTCGGGGTCGAGGGCGACGAAGGTCCGCCCGAAATCGAGATCGGTCGGCGCCTGCAGGATCGCCAGACCGCGCGCCAGCCAGTCGAGGTGAAGCGCATCGACCGCGGCGGCGTCCGCAACCGTCATCGCGATCTCGGCGCCGCCTGCCCCGGCCGTTGCGGCGGGTTCGACCGTATGACGCGACCACAATCCGAGCATGATGCCCGACGGAAGCGCGAACATGGCGAAGGTCGGCGATTCCTCCAGCGGCGCGCTGCCGATCAGATCGGCGTAAAAGCGGGCGCTGGCTGCAGGGCTGTCGACATAGAGCAGTATGAAATCGGCGTTCAGCATCGGGCTCTCCTGTTGTTGGATGCCCGCGACGCTAGATGCAGATGCTGCCAATTTCCGGCAGTGGGCCTCAAGCCGGAGGCGCAATCCCCTCGCTCTCGCGCCACGCCTTCAGAAGAGCCGTCCTGCGACGCGGATAGCGGAGGTCCAGTGTCGTCAGGCCTGCGATCCGGTCGGCGCGAAAATGACGGAAGCCTTGTCTAAGCTCGCACCAGGCGACCACAACACGGACCTGATCGAAAAAGCCCAGCGCAAAGGGCCAGATCACGCGCTCCGACAGCATGCCGCCGGCATCGCGATAGGCGATGGTGAGCTTACGTTCGGAGCGGATGGCCTGGCGCACGAGGCCGAGATCGATCTGCGCCTCGACGATCGAACGGCCCGGCCCGACCAGCAGCGCCGATGCATCCGCCTTCTCGCGGAGATCGGCGGGAAGCACCGCCACAATCTTGGCGATGGCATCGGCTGCGGCTGCACCCAGGCGGTCATCGCTGCGTTCGGCGACCCAGCGCGAGCCCAGGACGAGCGCCTCGATCTCGTCTTCCGTGAACATCAGCGGCGGCAGCATGAACCCGGGTTTGAGAACATAGCCCAGGCCGGGCTCACCCTCGATCGGGGCTCCCTGCCCCTGCAGGGTCGCGATGTCCCGGTAGAGCGTGCGAATGCTGACGCCGGTCTCGTCGGCAAGCCGGCGCCCACTGACCGGCCTGCGGTGCCGACGCAGCACCTGAACGAGGTCGAGCAGGCGCTGGGAGCGCGACACGGGGGCTTGCTACCTCAGTTCGACGCTGACCACGCCGGGTGCCGCCCTGACCGCGTTGGCGATCTGCTGGTTCACCGGATAGCGGCCGGGGAGCTCGATCTCGACCTCCTGGGCGCCGTCGTTGAGGATCATCACCAGGGCGATCTTGCCGTCGGCCTTGATGCCGTCGCTGCGCGGGCGGACGCGTTCGGCGATCGAGGCGAGCGCCTTATCGTCGCGCAGATAGACCAGCAGATCCTGCTTCTGACGCGCGGCGAGGTCGTCGAGCACCTCGACATCCTCGATGCGCGGGCGGACATCCTCGCCGTCGAGCACGGCCGAGAGGCGCAGGACCAGCGCTCGGCCCGGCTCCAGCAGATCGCGATAGCGCTGCAGCGCCTCCGAGAACAGGATCGCCTCGAACTGGCCGCTCGGGTCCGAGAGGTTGACGATGCCCATCTTGGAGCCGGACTTCGTGCGCCGCTCGGAGCGGTCGATCACGGAGACCGCAACCTTGGCGACGCCGGTGCCGTTGGCGCGCACGGTCTGGGCGAAATCGGCGAAACGCTGGACGCGCAGCCGCTTCAGAACATGCTCGTAATCGTCGAGCGGGTGTCCGGACAGGAAGAAGCCGACCGCGTCGTGCTCGCGCTTCAGGCGCTCCGCCGGAGCCCAGGGCTCGACCGGCGGGATGCGGAAGGCTTCCTGGACCGTGCCCCCGCCGAAGAGCTCGGACTGGCCGCCGAGCGCGGCGTCCCGGGTGCGGTTCGAGAGCGCCAGCATGCCGTCGATCGCCGCCATGGCGCGGGCGCGCTCGGGCTCGAGCGCATCGAGCGCGCCGGCCGCGATCAGGGCCTCGATGGTGCGACGGTTGACGAGCTTGGTGTCGATGCGGCGGGCAAAATCCGCGAGGTCGCGGAACGGACCGCCCGCGGCGCGCGCGGCGACGACCGATTCCACCGCGGCGCGGCCGACACCCTTGATGGCGCCGAGCGCGTAGTGGATCGCGCCCTCATGCACGTCGAACTCGACGCCGGAGCGGTTGATCGCCGGCGGCAGCACCTTGATTCCGAGACGCTCGGCATCGCGGCGGAATTCCGAGAGCTTGTCGGTGTTGCCCATGTCGAGCGTCATGGACGCGGCGAGGAACTCGACCGGGTAGTTGGCCTTGAGATAGGCGGTCTGGAAGGCGACGACCGCATAGGCCGCCGCGTGGCTCTTGTTGAAGCCGTAGTCGGCGAATTTCGCCAGCAGATCGAAGATCTCGGAGGCCGTGTCCTTGCTGATGCCGTTGGCGATCGCGCCCTTCACGAAGCGGTCGCGCTGGGCGTCCATCTCCGCCTTGATCTTCTTGCCCATGGCGCGGCGCAGCAGGTCGGCTTCGCCGAGCGAATAGCCCGAGAGCGCCTGGGCCACCTGCATCACCTGCTCCTGATAGACGATGATGCCATGCGTCTCGGAGAGATAGGGCGCCATGCCGGGATGGAGATAGGTCGGCTCCTCCAGACCGAGCTTGCGGCGGCAATAGGTCGGGATGTTGTCCATCGGGCCCGGCCGGTAGAGCGCGACCAGCGCGATGAGATCCTCGATGCGGTCGGCCTTCATCTCGACGAGGGCCTTGCGCATGCCCGCCGATTCCACCTGGAACACGCCGACCGTCTCGCCGCGCGCCAGCATGGCGTAAGTCGGCGGATCGTCGAAGGGCAGGCTCGCGAGGTCGATCTCGATACCCCGCTGGGCGATGAGCTTCACGGCGGTCGTCAGGGTCGTCAGCGTCTTGAGGCCGAGGAAGTCGAACTTCACCAGCCCGGCCTGCTCGACCCATTTCATGTTGAACTGGGTGACGCGCATGCCCGTGCGCGGATCGACTGAGAGCGCCACGAGCTGTTCGAGCGGGCGGTCGCCGATGACGACGCCGGCGGCGTGGGTCGAGGCGTGGCGGTGCAGCCCCTCGAGCTTCTGGCCGATCTCCAGCAGGCGGGCGACGATCGGCTCCTCCTGCGCCGCCTGCTGCAGCTTGGGCTCGCCCTCGATGGCGTCCTTCAGCGAGATCGGCTTGGCCGGGTTCTGCGGGACGAGCTTGGTCAGCCGGTCGACCTGGCCATAGGGCATCTCCAGCACGCGGCCGACGTCGCGCAGCACGCCGCGGGCGAGCAGCGTGCCGAAGGTGATGATCTGGGCGACGCGTTCCTCGCCATAGCGATGCTTGACGTACTCGATCACCTCTTCACGCCGGTTCTGGCAGAAGTCGATGTCGAAGTCCGGCATCGAGACGCGGTCGGGGTTGAGGAAGCGCTCGAACAGCAGGCCGAAGCGCAGCGGATCGACGTCGGTGATGGTCAGCGCATACGCGACGAGCGAACCCGCGCCGGAGCCGCGGCCGGGACCGACGGGGATGTCGTGATCCTTGGCCCATTTGATGAAGTCCGAGACGATCAGGAAGTAGCCCGGGAATTTCATCCGCGTGATGATCGACAGCTCGAAATCGAGCCGTTTCTCGTAATCCTCGACGCTGTACCCTTCGGCCGGACCGTGCTTGGCGAGGCGGGCGGCGAGGCCGGCCTTGGCCTGGAGTTCCAGCTCCTCGGCCTCGTCGCGCCCCTCCTCGCCGAAGCGCGGCAGGATCGGCTTGCGCAGGCCGACGCGCCAGGTGCAGCGCATCGCGATCTCGACCGTGGCCGCAAGCGCCTCTGGCAGATCGGCGAAACGGCGCTTCATCTCGGCGCGGCTGGTGAAGTAGTGCTCGGGCGTGACGCGGCGACGCTCCCCGTCCGAGACCAGCCGGCCCGCCGCCACCGCCAGCAGCGCGTCATGGGCATCGTAATCGGCGGGCTTGGCGAAGAAGGGCTCGTTGGTGGCGACGATCGGCAGATCCGCCTCATAGGCGAGGTTCAGCAGATGGGCCTCGACCGCCGCATCGCCGTCGCCGCCATGGCGCTGGATCTCGACATAGAGCCGGTCGCCGAAGATGCGCGCCAGGGTCGCGAGCCGGGTCCGGGCCTGGGGCAGCTGGTTGTTGCGCAGCGCGAGGTCGATCGGTCCGCCGCGCCCCCCGGTTAGGGCGATCAGCCCCTCGTGATGGGCGGCGAGCGCCTCGAGATTGGACACTGGCTGGCCGCTGCCGCCGCTGGCGAGCGCGGCCTGCGTCACGAGCGTCATCAGGTTGCCGTAGCCGGCCTCGTTCATCGCCAGCAGGACGATGTGGGGCGGGATCTGCGGCAGCGCCCTGCCCCGGCCGGATTCGGTCTCGTCGCCGCAATCGAGCGAGAGCTGGACGCCCGCGATCGGCTGGACGCCGACGCCGGTCATCTTCTCGGCGAATTCGAGCGCGCCGAACAGGTTGTTGGTGTCGGTCAGCGCCAGGGCCGGCTGGCCGTCCGCCGCCGCCATCTTGGCCAGCGTCCCGACCATCAGGGCGCCCTCGAGCAGCGAATAGCTCGAATGGACATGGAGATGGACGAAGCCGACCTCGGAGAGAACGCGGCTGTCGTCCGGTTCGCGTGCCATCATCCGCCTGCTGGGTTGTCGCGGGCGACTCGCCGGACGCCCTCTCCCTCTTATGCGGCGGCTCCGGGCGCGACGCCATGGCGCCGATCGTCGCCGTTGTGGATCGTCAGATGCCGGGTGCGCAGAACAGCGCCGCCCAGACCCAGACCATGCCGAGGAACAGCCCGAGCGATGCGATCTCGGCGATTCCGGCTGCGACTTTCCGCGCGACGATCATGACCAAATCCTCATGTTTCCGATATGTTCAAATTAGTTCATCCTTTGTTCTCGTCAATATCCATGCGTCACGCAGAGGGCGCGGACGCTTCAAGCGGTTAACAGAGTCTGAAGAGCCGCAACCAGGCTCTGGGGATCGTCAGAGCGGAACGACATGCCCGTCGCGGATCGTCACCTGCCGGTCCATGCGCTGGGCGAGCTCGAGATTGTGGGTCGCGATCAGCGCCGCCAGCCCCGAGGCGCGGGCCAGGGCGACCAGCGTCTGGAAGACATGGAGCGAGGTGTGCGGATCGAGATTGCCGGTCGGCTCGTCGGCGAGCAGGAGGCGCGGCGTGTTGGCGACCGCGCGGCCGATCGCGACCCGCTGCTGCTCGCCGCCGGAGAGTTCGCCGGGCAGATGGTCGAGCCGTTCGCCCAGACCCATGAAGGTCAGCAGTTCGGCCGCCCTCTCCTCGGCCAGCGCCTTGTCGAGACCGCGGATGCGCTGCGGCAGCACGACGTTCTCCAGCGCCGTGAATTCCGGCAGCAAATGATGCGCCTGGTAGACGAAGCCGATCTCGGTGCGGCGCAGCCGGGTGCGGCCCTTGTCGTCGAGCTTCGTGGTCGGCAGGCCGCCGATGAACACCTCGCCGCCATCGGGCCGTTCGAGCAGCCCGGCCACGTGCAGCAGGGTGGACTTGCCGGTGCCGCTGGGCGCCACCAGTGCGACCAGTTCGCCCGGCCAGAGGGCGAAATCCGCCTTGCGGAGGATTTCGAGCGGGGTGTCGGCCTGGGGGTAGTAGCGCTCGACCTGGGAGAGGAAGAGCGCCGGCGTCTCGCGGAAGGAGGTCTCGGACATGCGCCTTCAGCCCATCCTGAGCGCCTGGACGGGATCGAGCCGCGCCGCCTTCCAGGCCGGATAGAGGGTCGCCAGCAGCGACAGCACGAGCGCCATCACGACGACGCTGGTGACCTCGCCCCAGTCGATGACGGAGGGGATGTCGCTCAGGAAGCGCACCGTCGGGTCCCAGAGATTGGCACCCGTGATCCAGTTCAGGGCAGCCATGATCGACTTGATGTTCTTGGCGAAGACGACGCCGAGCGCGAGCCCCGCCACCGTACCGAAGACGCCGATCGCCGCCCCCGTGATCAGGAAGACGCGCATGACCGTGCCGCTGGTGGCACCCATCGTGCGCATGATGGCGATGTCGGCGGTCTTGTCCTTCACCAGCATGATCAGGCCGGAGACGATGTTCAGTGCCGCGACCAGCACGATCAGCGTCAGGATGATGAACATCACGTTCCGCTCGACCTCGAGCGCGTTGAAGAAGCTGCGGTTGCGCTGGCGCCAGTCGGAGAGAACGAGCGGGCGCGGCGCATCCGCTTCGATGGCGTCGCGCACCACCTGGGTGCGGTCGGGATTGTCGACGAAGATCTCGATGACGTTCACATCGCCGTCGCGGTTGAAATAGGCCTGCGCCTCGCCGAGCGGCATGAAGACGAAGGAGGCGTCGAACTCGGTCATGCCGATCTCGAAGACCGCCTGGATCGGATAGGCCTTGATGCGCGGGGCCGTCCCGAACGGCGTCGAGGCCCCCTTCGGCGAGATGATGTTGATGGAATCGCCGACCTGCAGACCAAGCGAATCCGCCAGCCGCTTGCCGACGGCGACGCCGCCGGCGGTGTCGAACCCGTCGAGCGTGCCGCGCCGGACATTGCCACCGATGAAGGGAATGGCCTTGATGTCGGCCTCGCGAATGCCGCGGACGAGCACGCCACCATTGCCGGTCTGGGAGGAGGCAAGCGCCTGCCCCTCCACGAGCGGGATCGCCAGCCGGATCCCGGGGATCGTCCGCAGGCGCTGTGAGACCATGTCATAGTCGTCGAGCGGCCGGTCGATCGGCGTCGCGAAGATGTGGCCGTTCACGCCGACGATCTTCTCCAGCAGTTCCTTGCGGAAGCCGTTCATCACCGACATCACGATGATCAGCGTGGCGACACCGAGCAGGATGCCGAGAAACGAGAAGCCGGCGATGACGGAGACGAAGCCCTCGCGCCGCCGCGTGCGCAAATAGCGCCCCGCCAGCAGCCATTCGAAGCCGGCGAAGGGCCGCGTCCCGCTCGGTGCCTCGCCCTGACGATCGCTGTCCGTGGCGACGCTCACGCCGCCTTGCCCTTGAAGCGGTCGAGCGCGGCTTCGAGCGAGACCAGTTCGCGCTCGCCCCCGGCGCGGCGCTTGATCTCGACCTTGCCCTCGGCCAGCCCCTTCGGTCCGACGATGATCTGCCAGGGCACGCCGATCAGATCGGCCGTGGCGAACTTCCCGCCGGGACGCGCATCGGTGTCGTCATAGAGCGCGTCATAGCCCTTGGAGAGGAGATGCCGGTATAGGCGCTCGCTGGCGCCATCCGTCTCGGCATCACCCGCCTTGAGGTTGAGGACCGCGACATCGAAGGGGGCGATCTCCTCCGGCCAGACGATGCCGGCCTCATCATGGCCGGCCTCGATCAGCGCGGCGACGAGCCGGCTCGGCCCAATGCCGTAGGAGCCGCCATGCAGCAGCACCTGCTGCCCGTCCGGCCCGGTGACGCTCGCGCCCATGGGCTCGGAGTACTTGGTGCCGAAATAGAAGATGTGGCCGACCTCGATGCCGCGCGCCGAAACCTGCTTCTCCGCGGGCAGCGCATCGAAGGCCGGCTTGTCGTGCATCTCCTCGGTCGCCGCGTAGAGGCTCGTCCACTTGTCGACGATGGCCTTGAGCCCCTCGACGCTGTCGAAATCGGTGTCTGCGGGCGGCGTCTCGAAGTCGAGATAGTCCTTGTGGCAGAAGACCTCGCTCTCGCCGGTGGAGGCGAGCACGATGAATTCGTGGCTGAGATCGCCGCCGATCGGCCCGGTGTCGGCACGCATCGGGATCGCCTTCAGGCCGAGCCGCGCGAAGGTGCGCAGATAGGCCGTGAACATGCGGTTATAGGCGTGGCGGGCCGCCTCCTTGTCGAGATCGAAGGAATAGGCGTCCTTCATCAGGAATTCGCGGCCGCGCATCACGCCGAAGCGGGGGCGGACTTCGTCGCGGAACTTCCACTGGATGTGGTAGAGATTGAGTGGCAAGTCCTTGTAGGACTTGACGTAAGCCCGCACGATCTCGGTGACCATCTCCTCATTGGTCGGGCCGTAGAGCATGTCGCGCTCGTGCCGGTCCTTAATGCGCAGCATCTCCTTGCCGTAGGCGTCGTAGCGGCCGCTTTCGCGCCAGAGATCGGCCGACTGGATCGTCGGCATCAGCACCTCGATCGCGCCCGAGCGATTCTGCTCCTCGCGGACCACGGCGCTGATCTTGTTCAGGACGCGCAGGCCCAGCGGCAGCCAGGAGTAGATGCCGGCCGATTGCTGGCGGATCATGCCGGCGCGCAGCATCAGCCGGTGCGAGACGATCTCGGCCTCCTTGGGCGTGTCGCGCAGGATCGGCAGGAAGTAGCGGGAGAGACGCATCGGGGACACTCGATCGGGGGGATGGCGGGCGCGCGGGCCCGCCGAGTCACTTCGCCCAGACACCATCGCTTTGCACAAAATGCAAACCAAAATCGCCCGGCCGCAGGCGGCGCTCGGGCGGTCAGCGCCTCGCGAAGCGTTCCGCCAGCACCGGCAGCACCGCCGCCGGAACGAAGGGCGAGACATCGCCTCCCATCGCCGCGATCTGACGCACCAGCGTGGCCGTGATGTGGCGTACGGAGCCCGAGGCCGGCAAAAAGACCGTCTGGATCTCCGGCGCCATGACGGCGTTCATGCCGGCCATCTGCATCTCGTAGTCGAGATCCGTTCCGTCGCGCAGGCCGCGAACGATGATCGTGGCGCCCGCCCGCCGCGCCGCCTCCACCGCGAGATCGTCGAAGGTGACGACCTCGAGGGTCGCGCCGGCGGCCGCCAGCAGCGGTGCGGCGATCTCGCGCAGCAGCGCGGCGCGCTGTTCGGCCGGCAGCAGCGGCGTCTTGCCGGGATGGACGCCGATGGCGAGGACGAGCCGGTCGCAGAGCCGGGCGGCCCCGGCGATGACGTCGGCATGGCCGTTGGTCACGGGGTCGAAGGAGCCGGTGTAGAAGGCGGTGCGGGGCGCGGGGCTGGTCATGTGCAACGGTTAGTCCCTGGGTCGCGCCGCGACAAGCGGCCTGCCCGGCCAGGGCTACGCCTCAGGCGGCCCTGACCTGAACGATGAAGCCAGCCACGCGCGACTTCAGCTGATGGGCCAGATCGGTCAGTTCGACCGAGGCGCGCGATACGGCCGCCGCGGCCTCCGAGGTCTGCTGCGAGGCGGCCGAGACCAGGCTCGTGGCCTCGCCGATGCGGGAAAATTCGCTGGTCGCGAGGCCGACATCCTCGACGATGGCATGGGTCACGCCGTGCTGGTGGCGCATCGTCTCCGCGGTGCGCCGCACCACTTCGCTCAGCCGGCCGATCATGTCCCGGATGCCGCCGATGGCTTCGACGGTCGCCGTGGTGGCGTCGTTCATGGTGGCGATCTGGCGCGAGATGTCCTCGATCGCGCGGGCCGTCTGCCCGGAGAGGCCCTTGACCTCGGACGCGACCACCGCAAAGCCACGGCCCGCCTCGCCGGCGCGGGCGGCTTCGATCGTCGCATTGAGGGCGAGCAGATTGGTCTGGTCCGCGATGTCGGAAATCAGGCCGATGACGTCGGAGACACGCGCTGCGCCCGCCGCCAGCCCCTCGACGACGCTGCCCATCGCATCGGCATGGTCCTTGGCGGTCCGGGCCGAACGGTCGGAGGACTGGACGTCTGAATCGAGCCGGTCGATCGCCTGGCGCAATTCCTGCGCGGCGCCCTCGATCGAGCGGATGCTGGCGACGGCGCGGGAGGCCGCGCCATGAACCGTGACGGCGTTCTCCTGCGTCCGGTTCGCCCCGCCCGACAGTTCCTGCGCCGTCACGCTGAGCTGTTCGGCCGCCGCCGAGACGGCGGCGGTGACGCCGAGGACCGATCGCTCAAGATCGCTGGCGAGGTCGGCGAGCAGGGTCGAGCGCTGGGTCGAGGCGTCGCGCTCCCGCTCCTCGCGCTCGCGCAGCCGCTCCCGTTCGTCACGCAACAAGTTTTCGCGGATCTGCGCGACAGAGGCCGCGATGGCGCCGATCTCGTCGCGCCGGCGTGAGCCGGGAATGGCGAGATCCGTCCGCCCTGCGGCGATCCCGGCCAGAGCCTGGGCCAGGCCGGCGATGGGGCGGGTGACCGAGAGCCCCATCAGCAGGGCAAGGAGCAGCAGGGGTCCGACGACCGTGAGCGCGCTGGTCAGGATCGCCCGGTCCAGCTTGTCCATCACGGCGAAGGCCTTGCGGTGGGGCTTGGTGAGCCAGAGCAGCCAGGTTCCGTCCCCGATCCTGACCTCGCGGCCGACCGCCACCAGACGCTCGCCCTCGCGGCTCGTCATCTGGAGGAGCCCCTCGTTCAACAGCCGGCTGCGGTCCAGCGTCTCGCGCGGGCTGCGCCCCGCCAGCCGCGCCGCCTGATCGGAGCGCAGGAAGCCATCGGCCCCGACGACATAGGTCTGAACATCGGCCGAATCGCTCGCGACCGACTTCAGCCCGGCGTCGATGAAGGACGGGCCCACCGACAGAACGATGGTGCCCACGGGCTGGTGTGTTGCCGGATTGTAGAAGCGCTGGGCGACAAAGGCCCGTGGCGCTCCGCCCGCCACGTCATAAGGCGCGAAATCGACGGATGCCGACTCGTCGATCCCGGCGACGGCTGCCGCGGCCACGGCCTTCGCCAGTCCGGTGCCCGCGAGATCCGCCTCACTCAGAAGACGCCCGAACTCTCCCCCTTTTGTGACGCTGTAGACGACCCGGCCATTGGGAGCGACAAGGTAGATGTCGGCATAATCGAACTGCCGGAGCGCCTCGAGATAGGTGCCGTGAAACTCGAGATGGCGCTTGAGATAGCCGTGGCGCTGGCCGAGACCGGTGCGGCCCATGCGCCCCTGGGCATCGAGCGCGCCACCCTGCTGGAAGTAGTCGATGATGGCGGCGCGCTGCTCGGGAAGCTCCATCCAGCCTCGGATTTCGTCGAGGGACGACACCTGATGCGCGCTGTGTGCCTGCACCGAGAGCTCGGCCACGAAGCGGTGCCAGCGGCGCTCGAGTGCGCGGGCGCGCCCTTCCGCCAACACGGTCAGCCGCTCTCGCACGGCCTCCTCGGCCCAGATCGAGACGGCCCGATAGCCGGAGAGCCCGACCGCAAGCACGGCCAGGCAGGCCAACAGCAGCATGGCCACGGGTAGTCTGACTCTGAGACTGGCCAAGGTGCCCGACCCCGGATTCCGCAACGGAATGGATGCCGGGTGATCACAGCCGATTTAGGTTAAAGATGACTGAAAAGCGCCGCTCACGAATGCGGCATGATAACGAGCAGCGCCATGGCGCTGCCGATGGCCGCGGAGATCAGGACCAGCATCGAAGCAGCAACGGACAGGCGGCGGCGGCCGAAAGCACTCAGGTCGAAAGGCATGAGACTGTTCCCCTCGAATCGGGAGACTTGGGCTTACCTTTCGTGACTCTCCGTGCCGGCCGCGCCATGGCAGGAAAATGGCGGAACCGTGGCTGCCGCAGCCCCAACGTTTTCGTGATTGCCTTCGCCGGACCTTCGCGCCACAAGCCGGGCATGCTCACGATCAACGACATCACCTATCGTCTCGGCGAGCGACTGCTGCTCGACCATGCCAGCGCCTCGCTGCCGGACGGCTCGCGCGTCGGCCTCGTCGGCCGCAACGGCACCGGCAAGACCACCCTGTTCCGGATGATCACCGGCGATCTCTCGCCCGAGGGCGGCAGCATCAGTCTTCCGAAGGGGCGGCGCATCGGCGGCGTCGCGCAGGAGGCCCCGGGCGGGCCGGAATCGCTGATCGAGGTGGTGCTCGCCGCCGACACGGAGCGGGCCGCCCTGCTGGCCGAGTCCGAGACCGCCACCGATCCCCACCGCATCGCCGAGATCGGCACCCGTCTGGCCGATATCGACGCGCATTCGGCCCCGGCACGGGCCGCGACCGTGCTCTACGGGCTCGGCTTCGACGAGGCGGCGCAGCAGCGCCCCTGCTCCGACTTCTCCGGCGGCTGGCGGATGCGGGTGGCGCTCGCCGCCGTGCTGTTCTCGCAGCCCGATTTGCTGCTGCTCGACGAGCCGACCAACTATCTCGACCTCGAGGGCACGCTCTGGCTCTACGACTATCTCGAGCGCTATCCGCATACCGTGCTGGTGGTCAGCCATGACCGCGAGCTGCTCGACACCTGCGTCGACCACATCCTGCATCTCGACCAGGGCAAGCTGACGATCTATCGCGGCGGCTATACCTCCTTCGCCAAGCAGCGCGCCGAGAAGCAGATGCAGCTCGCCAAGGCGAAGGAGAAGCAGGACGCCGAGCGCAAGCATCTCCAGTCCTTCGTCGACCGCTTCAAGGCGAAGGCGACCAAGGCGCGCCAGGCCCAGTCGCGCGTCAAGCGGCTGGAGAAGATGGAGACGATCGCGACCATCGTCGACCGCGACGTCCAGCCCTTCAGCCTGCCCGGCCCGGAGCGGCCGCTGGCGCCGCCGATGATCGTGCTCGACGACGCCAGCGCCGGCTATGGCGAGCGCAAGGTGCTCTCGAAGCTGAACCTGACGCTGCTGCCGGACGACCGGATCGCCCTGCTCGGCTCGAACGGCAACGGCAAATCGACCTTCTGCAAGCTGATCGGCGGGCGGCTCGCGCCGCTGTCGGGGACGATGCGCAAGTCCTCGAAGCTGGAGACGGCCTATTTTGCCCAGCACCAGCTCGACGAGCTGCGCCTGGAGGACACGCCGGTCGGCCATCTGCGCGACCTGATGCCGGATGCGCCCGAGGCGAAGGTCCGCTCCAAGGCGGCGCAGATCGGCTTTCCGGCGTCGAAGGCCGACACGCCGGTGAAGAACCTCTCGGGTGGCGAGAAGGCGCGGCTGATGCTGGGGCTTGCGGCCTTCGCGGGGCCGCATCTGCTCATCCTCGACGAGCCGACCAACCATCTCGACATCGACAGCCGCACGGCGCTCGTCAACGCCATCAACGACTATCCCGGCGCGGTGATCCTGGTCAGCCACGACCGCTTCCTGATCGAATCCTGCGCCGACCGGCTCTGGATCGTCGGCGACGGCACGGTGAAGAACTTCGACGGCGACATGGAGGATTACCGTGCGCTGGTGCTCGGCGCCGGCAAGGCGGCCCGGCGCGAGAAGGCGGCCGAGGCGTCGGGCACCAAGCCGAAGACCGAGGAGCGCAAGGAGGCGGCGACGAAGCGCATGGCGCAGGGGCCGCTGCGCCAGAAGCTCAATCTGGCGGAGGCCAAGATCGCCAAGCTCACCGGGCTGATCGAGAAGGTCGACGGCGTGCTCGGCAATGGCGCGGCCTTCGCGCGCGACCCCGAAAAGGCGCTGACCCTGTCGCGCCAGCGCGCCGACCTCGCCGCCGCGCTGGAGGCGGCGGAGGAGGAGTGGCTGGAGCTGAGCGCGGAGCTGGAGGGGGCGTAGCCCGTGACTGACCTACGACCTGGTCGCACAAGCCCGCCCATGCGATTTGACATGGTGGAGCTGCGTCATCCTGCCGGCTTGCTGGCCACGTCCAACGATCGAGTTGCCAATGAAAATCCTCGAGAGGATCCTTCATTATTCCTCGGCCTTGGGCGATATCGAGATCGCGATCTCCATAGATCTCCCCGTACAAGGTGACCGCGATTGGTCCTGCCGTTATCGGATCAACTGGCCGGACGGACTCTATACGGGGTCAGGTTACGGACTCGACGCCACGCAGGCTCTGCTGCTGGCGATGCAGGCGATCGGCACCGACATCTACACGAGCGACTACCACCGATCAGGCCAACTGAGGTGGCAGGTCCCCGGCGATGGCTACGGATTCCCCGTGCCAGCAACGATCAGCCACCTTCTGGTCGGAGGCGACGCAGCGAATGCTGGTTTGCGGCGTTGATCCGACCCGCGATGGTGCGGCTGCCACCGGCAGGCTTTGGCGCGATACGCTTCGCGTTCGGCGCTCGTCCTAGCGCAGCTTCGCGATCCCAATGCCGTCGAGCTTGGCGCGATCCTTGATCGATTCCTCGCTGCGGGTCAGCGCTTTCGAAATCGCCTTCAGCGCCATGCCCTTCTTGGCGAGCGTCTTCAGCTTGTCGAGTTCCTCGCCCGTCCAGGGCTGGCGGTGACGTTCGAAACGCTCGGCCACGCTGGGCTCCTGCTCTGCCGGATGGAGGCTGTTGGGATGCGGGCTCAGGAGGTCTTCCTGGTGCCGACCTGCCGGCTCAACCCTGGACGGGTTTGACGATCCGGCTGAGGCGGTTGTCGGTGAAGAGGTAGATCTCGCGGCCGCCGGGCTCGGAATAGAGCACCTGGACCTCGCGCTGGCCCTTGCCGCTGTCGCCGATCAGCACGTCGGTCGGCTTCGTGCCCTTGATCTTCACCAGCTCGCATTCCGTGATGCCCTCGGCGATCGCGGGCGGCAGCGGGCGGGTCGAGGGGTCGAGCGAGACGCCGGCGCTGCACTCGCCCTCGGGCGTCAGCATCGCCTCCTGCGTCGAGGCACGGGCCGTGATGCTGCTGGTCGTGGTGGTGGTCGTCGCCGGCCCGGAGCGGCCCTCGCGGGTCTCCGAGGTGAAGGCGAAGCCGCCCATGTCGACGGAGCAGCCGCCCAACGTGGCGGCACAGAGCAGCAATACGGACAGTCTCACGCTTTCTTCTCCCAGCGGCCGGTCTCGTCCTGCTGCCAGTAGCTGGCGGCATGGCCCGAAGCCTTGGCCTTTCTCCAATCCTCGCGCGCCGCGGTCAGCGCGTCGGGGTCGTCACCATCGAATACCAGAACCACGCGCTCGTAGTCGCCCATTGCGTCGGGAATACGGACACCCTCGGCGCAGATGCGGACCTGAGCCGCGTTGGGATTGTGGTCGAGCGTCGTCAGCACGACCGGATTGGCGGCGGCATCGGCTTCCATCGCCGTGACATGTGGCAGGAAGCTGTCATCGGCATAGGTCCAGAGATGATCGTCGACGGCGCCCAGCCGCTCCTGGCTGGAGAGCTGGACCACAACCTTCTGCCCCCGCGCCAGAGCGCGCTCCAGCACCGTCGGCAGCACCTGTTCGAGCGGCCGCGACTGGAGATGGAAGAACAGGATCTCGGCCATCAAGAGCCTTTGCGCGACAATGGGTTGAGCGGCGAGGCTGCCAAACCGAATCAGGCCTCGTAATGCTCCGCCACCAGCCGGTCGAGCAGGCGCACGCCCCAGCCCGGCCCCCAGGAGCGGTTGATCTCGCTGTCCTTGGCGCCCATGCCGGTGCCGGCGATGTCGAGATGCGCCCAGGGCGTGTCGTTGACATGGCGCTGCAGGAACTGCGCCGCCGTGATCGAGCCGCCATGGCGGCCGGCCGAATTCTTCATGTCGGCGAATTTCGAGTCGATCATCTTGTCGTAGGCCTTGCCGAGCGGCATGCGCCAGACGGTCTCGCCGGTCGCCTTGCCGGCCGCCGAAAGCCGCTCGGCCAGCTCGTCGCTGTTGGTGAAGAGGCCGGCATGCTCCTGCGCCAGCGCGACCAGGATCGCGCCCGTCAGCGTCGCCAGATTGATCATGAAGCGCGGCTTGAAGCGCTCCTGCGTGTACCAGAGCACGTCCGCCAGCACGAGGCGGCCTTCGGCATCGGTGTTGATGATCTCAATGGTCTGGCCCGAGAGCGAGGTGACGATGTCGCCGGGGCGCTGGGCGTTGCCGTCCGGCATGTTCTCGACGAGGCCGATCACGCCGATGGCGTTGACCTTGGCCTTGCGGGCCGCGAGCGCATGCATCAGCCCGACGACGCAGGCCGCGCCGGCCATGTCGCCCTTCATATCCTCCATGCCGGCGCCGGGCTTCAGCGAAATGCCGCCGGTGTCGAAGGTGACGCCCTTGCCGACGAAGGCGACCGGCTGGACGCCGGCCTTGGCGCCGTTCCAGCGCATGATCGCGACACGGCTCTCGCGCCGCGAGCCCTGGCCGACGCCGAGCAGCGCGCGCATGCCGATCTTCTTCAACTGCTTCTCGTCGAGGATCTCGATTTCGACGCCGAGCTTGGCGAGTTTCGACGCCCGGTCGGCGAATTCCTCGGGATAGAGGACGTTGGGCGGTTCGTTGACGAGGTTGCGCGCGATCTCGACACCTGCGGCGACCGCATCGGCCGCCTTCAGCGCCTTCTTCGCCACCGCCGGATCGGGCACGCGCAGCGTCACCGCGATCGGCTCGGCTTCCTCGGGCTTGCGGCTCTTGGTCTTGTACTGGTCGAACACATAGGAGCGCAGGCGCAGGCCGAGCGCGATATCGGCAACCTGGGCCGCCTCCAGCGCACCTTCGGGCAGCGCCAGGATCACGTCGGCGCTGCGACCGTGACCGAGCTTGCCGGCGATGGCGCCGCCAAGCTTGACGAAATCGAGATCGCCACGTTCGGCCTCCGGACCGACACCGATGGCGACCAGGCGCTCATAGCCGGCGCCCTCCGGAGCAAGCAGCGTCAGGGCGGTGAAGGCCTTGGCCTTGAAGCGTTCGACGGCCGCCGCCCGCGCCAGCCAGTCGCCGACGCCCCGGCCCAGCCACTCCCCGGCGAGCGCTGCCGGAGCCAGCGTGTCCGACAGCAGGATCACGAGATCCTGCCCGGCGATCTGGTTGAGGGCCTTGCACTCGAGCTTCAGGCGTTGCGACATGACGGGACTCACGATCTTGCGAAGGGGCGTGGGACGGGCGAAACGCGGCTGCCGCAAACGATTCCCGTTTGCGCCTTGATTGCGCCTATACCATAGGGTTGTTCGGCGCGAAGCATCGGCGCCGGCCTCGCCCCGCGCCGCCCCACCGGAAAGACAAGCGTGCTGCTGCAGCGTCTCGACCGCTACATCCTGAAAATGGCGACGATCGCGGCCATCGTGCTGCTGATCGGGCTGACCAGCGTGATCTGGGTCACCCAGGCCCTGCGCGAGGTCGATCTGATCACCGGCAAGGGTCAGACGGTTCTGATCTTCTTCACGGTCACGCTGCTGTCGCTGCCGGCGCTGATCGCCGGCATCGCGCCCGTCGCGCTGTTCATGGCGACGCTCTACACGCTGAACCGGCTGAACAGCGATTCCGAGCTGATCGTGATGAACGCGGCCGGCGTCGCGCCGCACCGCCTGACCCGCCCCTTCATCGTGCTGACGATCGCAGCCTCGCTGCTCGTCGGGTGGATGACGCTCTCGGTCATGCCGGCGGGTTTCCGCATGCTGCGCGACCTGATCACGCTGATCCGCGCCGACTTCGTCGCCAACGTCGTCAAGGAAGGCCAGTTCGTGGCGCTCGATTCGGGCGTGACCTTCCACTATCGCGAGCGTTCGGGCGACGCGCTGGTCGGCATTTTCATGCAGGACCGGCGCGACCCCAACCAGCCCTCGATCTACATCGCGGAGCGCGGCCGCACGGTCGAGGTCGACGGCAACAGCTTCCTGATGCTGGAGAAGGGCACGATCCAGCGCGAGACGAAGCGAACGGATACGAGTTCGATCATTTCCTTCGAGCGCTATGCGCTCAATCTCTCGGCGCTGTCCGGCGATCCGACCGGCGGTGCCGGCGAAGGCGACGGCGACAAGGCGATCTACAAGCCGCGCGAGCGCACGACCTGGCAGCTGCTGAACCAGGACCCGAACGAGCCCTATTACAAGCTCCAGGCCGGCCGCTTCCGGGCCGAACTGCACAACCGGCTGTCGGCACCGCTCTATCCTCTCGCCTTCATGCTGATCGCCTTCGCCTGCATCGGCGAGGCGCGGACCACCCGCCAGGGCCGGGCCTTCGCGATCCAGTCGGCGATCATGATCGTCGCGGCGACACGCATCGGTGCCTACATGGCCTGGACCGCCAGCGTGCGATCCCCCATCGCCGCGGCCATGCTCTACATCCTGCCGGTCGGGGCGATCACCCTGGCATCGGCGGTCATTCTCCACGGCCAGACGGTCCGGCCGCTGCTGGCGCGCGCCACGGCGCCGCTGATGCTGCCGCTCGCGGGGCTGACGGCCCGGTTCAGGCGCGCCTGATGCTGCTCGTCACCACTTTCGGCCGCTATCTCACGAAGCAGTTCATGCGCTCCATCCTGGGCGTGTTCGGAACCTTCTTCTTCCTGATCGGGACACTCGATTTCGTCGAGTTGATGCGCCGTGCCGGCGATTCGCCGGCCGCGACGACTCCGCTCATCGTCCAGCTCGCCCTGTTCCGCGTTCCGAGCGTGGCCGAGCAGATCTTCCCCTTCGCCGTGCTCTTCGGCGGCATGTTCGCGCTGCTGACGCTGAGCCGGAAGCTGGAGCTCGTCGTCGCCCGTTCCGTCGGCGTCTCCGCCTGGCAGTTCCTGCAGCCGGCGGCCGTGGTCGCGGGCCTCGTCGGGCTGGTCTCCATCCTGGCCTACAATCCGATCGCCGCCGAACTCAAGCGCAAGGCGACGGCGCTGGAGACGCGCCTGTTCGTCCGTGGCGCCCAGACGAGCAATGCCCCCGAGATCTGGCTGCGGCAGCGCAGCGTCGACGGTCAGGCGATCATCCGCGCGGCCGGATCCCTGCCGGACGGCAACGGCCTCGCCCAGGTGGCCATCTTCAGCTTCTCGCCGGGCGGGGGCTTCAGCGAGCGGGTCGATGCGCGGCAGGCCGTGCTGCATCCGGGCTACTGGGAGCTGACCGACGCGCGCGTCGTCTCCGCCATGGAAGAGCCACAGAGCTACAAGACCTATCTGGTCGCCACGACGCTGGAACCCGAGCAGATGAGGCAGAGTTTCACGCCGCCCGAGGCCGTCGGGTTCTGGGCGATGCCCAGCGTGATCGAGCGCACCAAGCGTGCCGGGCTCGACACGACCCGCTATGAACTGCGCTATCAGTCGCTGCTCGCGCGGCCGCTTCTGCTCATTGCGATGGTGCTGGTGGCAGCATCCGTTTCCTTAAGATTTTTCAGGTTTGGTGGTGTCACCAAACTGGTGATAGCTGGCGTCGCGGCCGGCTTCGTGCTGTATGTTGCGACGCAGCTGTCGGAGGAGCTCGGCTCGTCCGGTATCGTCAATCCTGTGGTCGCCGCCTGGCTGCCCGCAGCGATCGGGGCGATGCTGGGCGCTCTGGCCCTCCTCCATCAGGAAGACGGGTGAATCGTACTGTGCCTATGGTTAATTTAGGATTGAGCGTATGGTTCCCGGCGTGAAACGCATGGCTCGATTTGCCGCGGCGACCGCCCTGGTTTCGAGCCTTGCCTCAGTCTTCGCGGTGGCGGGGACGGCTTTTGCCCAAGCACCAGCGGCCGCCAAGCCGCAGGACCGCATGGTCGTCGACGCGCGCGAGCTCGTCTACGACAACGACAAGAAGACCGTTTCGGCGGTCGGCGAGGTGCAGATCCTCTATCAGGGCCGCACGATCGAAGCCGACAAGGTGACCTACGACCAGGCTTCGAAGCGCGTCATCGCCGTCGGCAATGCCCGCATCACCGAGGCCAACGGCACCGTCATCACCGGCGAGCGCTTCAACCTGACCGACGATTTCCGCGACGGCTTCATCGACTCGCTGCGGGTGGTGAACCCGGACCGGACGCGCTTCACCGCGCCGCGCGCCGAGCGGACGGACGGTGAGACCTTCATCTTCGAGAAGGGCATCTATACGGCCTGCGAGCCCTGCAAGGACAATCCCGAGCGGCCGCCGCTCTGGCAGGTCCGTTCGGCCCGGATCATCCACAAGAAGGCCGAGCAGACGATTTATTACGAGGATGCCAGGCTCGAATTCGCCGGCGTTCCGCTCGCCTACATCCCCTACATGTCGGGGCCCGACTCGACCGTGAAACGGAAGTCCGGCTTCCTGTCGCCGAAATTCCTCAACACCGGCCCGCTCGGCTACGGCATCGGCCTGCCCTATTTCCTCAACCTGGCGCCCAACTACGACCTCACGGTCACGCCGACCTATCTGAGCCGGCAGGGCCTGCTCGGCCAGGTGGAGTGGCGCCACCGTCTGATGAACGGGTCGTACACGATCCGGGCCTCCGGCATCTTCCAGCAGGACAAGGATGCGTTCCTCGCCACGCCGCTGGGCGCCGGCGACAGCACCTTCCGCGGCTCGGTCGAGACGAACGGCAAGTTCTTCATCAACCCGCGCTGGACCTTCGGGTGGAACGCGGCGATGTCGACCGATCGCTGGTTCTACAAAAACTACCGCATCCTCAACGAAGCCGTCAGCTCGACGACCTATCTGCAGGAATCGATCTCGACCGCCTATCTAAACGGCCAGACCGGCACCGGCTGGTTCGATATGCGCGGCTATTACTTCCAGCCGCTGACCTCGACGGACTGGCAGAAGCAGCAGCCCGTCGTGCTGCCGGTGATCGACTACAACAAGCGCGTGCACAAGCCGAGCTTCCTCGGCGGCGAGATCACGCTCAATGCCAATGTCACGCATCTGACGCGCGAGGCGGCGGCGTTCTCGCAGCTGCCGCGCCAGACGAACTACCTGATCAGCGGCACGACGACCACCGGCGTCGGCTACTCGCTCTACGACGGCTGCGCCGTCTATCAGAAGAACACCTGCCTCGTCCGCGGGCTGGCGGGCAACGTCGCCCGCGCCACTGCGGAACTGTCCTGGCGCCGGAACATCATCGATCCGATCGGCCAGGTCTGGACGCCCTACGCCTCGGTGCGGGCCGACATCTTCTCGGTCAACCCGAAGACGACGGGCTACGCGAACGCGAATGTCCGCACCATCGTCGACACCTCCGACGAGGTCTTCGGGCGGGCGATGCCGGCGATCGGCCTGATGTACCGCTACCCCTTCGTCGCCAAGACGTCCTGGGGCACGCATATCATCGAGCCGGTGGCGCAGATCGTGGCACGGCCGAACGAGACCAACAGCCTGCGCGTGGCCAACGAGGATTCGCAGAGCCTCGTCTTCGACGCCAACAACCTGTTCGAGTGGAGCGGCAAGTTCTCCGGCTATGACCGGGTCGAGGGCGGGACCCGCGCCAATGTCGGCGCCCTCTACACGGGCCGTTTCGGCCAGGACGCCTTCGCCAACCTGCTCCTCGGCCAATCCTATCACCTCGCGGGCCGCAACTCCTTCGCGACCGGCGATCTCGTGAATACGGGCTTGAATTCGGGTCTGGAGACGAACACCTCGGACATCGTGGCACGGGCGCAGTTCTCGCCGATGCGTGGCCTGTTCTTCACCGGCGCCACGCGCCTGAACCAGACGACCTACGAGACCCAGCGGATCGACGCTGCCGCGACCTACGCCACCAGCGTGCTGACGACGTCGGTCGGCTACGGCCGCTACGAGCCCCAGCCCGATCTCGGCATTTTCCGTCGCCGCGAGGGCCTGTCGCTCAACGGCTCGGTTCTCGTCACGCCGAACTGGCGCCTGCGCGCCGGCGTCCTGTTCGACCTCGACAAGTACAAGTACGATCGCGAACTCCGCGTCTCCCAGTATTTGGCTTGGGTGGCCTCGCCCTCGACGGTCTCGCAGCCGCGCTATGTCGATTCGCGGCTGCTGCAGACGGCCAACACCTCGTTCGGCATCAACTACACCGACGAGTGCACCGTGTTCGACGTCAGCTACTCGCAGAGCTATGCCGACCGGCAGAGCGGCGCGACCAAGGATACGCGCACGGTGATGTTCCGCCTCGAACTGCGGACGCTGGGCGAGCTCAGCTATTCGCAGAATCTCGACGGCTCCACGGTCGGCGACGGCGTGTCCTCGAGCCGCTGAGCGGCCGGGGGCGAGGCGCCGCGCAGGCGGGAGACAGTGCCGATGCGTCCCGCCCTCCGCGCGCCTGCCGCACCGCTCGCCCTGACGCAGGGCGACCCCGCCGGCATCGGTCCCGAACTGACGCTGCTCGCCTGGCAGCGCCGGGACGAACTGGCCCTGCCCGCCTTCGGCTATCTCGCCGACATCGATCACCTCGCCAGGCTCTCTCGCCGTCTGGGGACCGGCGTTCCGATCGTCGCCTGTGCCTGGGAGGACGTCTCGGCGGTCTTCGCCGAGGCCCTGCCGGTCGTCCCGCTCGCCGCCGGGCCGGAGATCGAACCGGGCCGGCCGGATCCGGCCAGTGCCGGGGGAACCATCGCCGCGATCACAGGCGCCGTTGCGGCCGTCCGCCGCAACCAGGCGAGCGCGCTCGTCACCAATCCGATCGCCAAGTCGGTGCTCTATGCCGCCGGTTTCGCCCATCCCGGTCACACCGAATTCCTGGCGCATCTGGCCGCCGATGGCGGCGAGCCGCCGTTGCCCGTGATGATGCTCTGGTGCGAGGGACTGGCCGTGGTGCCGGTCACCATCCATGTGCCGCTGCGCCGGGTTCCGGAGCTGCTGACGACGGAGCTGATCGTCCGGACGGCACGGATCGTGGCCGACGGGTTGCAGCGCCGCTTCGGCATCGACCGGCCGCGCCTCGCGCTCAGCGGGCTCAACCCGCATGCCGGCGAATCCGGCGCGCTCGGGCGTGAGGATGATGCCGTGGTCCGGCCGGCGATCGAGGTCCTACGCGCCGAGGGCATCGACGCCAGCGGCCCCTATCCGGCCGACACGATGTTCCATGCCCGGGCGCGGGCCGGCTATGACTGCGCGCTGGCGATGTATCACGATCAGGCCCTGATCCCGATCAAGACGATCGCCTTCGACGAAGGCGTCAATGTCACGCTCGGCCTGCCCTTCATCCGCACCTCGCCCGATCACGGCACGGCCTTCGACATCGCCGGCCAGGGCGTTGCCCGACCCGACAGCCTGATCGCGGCGCTGCGCCTCGCCGCGCGGATGGCGGGACGGACACAGGCCGACGCATGAGCCAGATCGACACCCTGCCGCCACTGCGCGAGGTGGTGGAGCGCCATGGCCTGATGGCGCAGAAGTCGCTCGGCCAGAACTTCCTCTACGACCTCAACCTGACCTCGCGGATCGCGCGCTCCGCGGGGCCGCTGGAGGGCGAGACCGTCGTCGAGATCGGCCCCGGCCCGGGTGGGCTGACGCGGGCCCTGCTCGCGGCGGGGGCGGGCCGCGTGATTGCGATCGAACGTGACCGGCGCTGCCTGCCGGCGCTGGAGGAGATCGGGGCGCATTATCCCGGAAGGCTCGAGGTCGTGGATGGCGACGCGCTCGCCGTCGATCTGTCGGAGCGGCTCGGTGGTGGCCCGGCGCGGATCGTCGCCAACCTGCCCTACAATATCGGGACACCGCTGCTGGTCGGCTGGCTCAGCCCCGAGGCCTGGCCGCCCTGGTGGACCTCGCTGACGCTGATGTTCCAGCGCGAGGTCGCCGAGCGCATCGTGGCGACGCCGGAGCAGCGCGCCGACTACGGCCGCCTCGCCGTGCTCTGCAACTGGCGCTGCGAGACGAAGATCCTGTTCGACGTGCCGCGCAGCGCCTTCGTGCCCCCCCCCAAGATCACCTCGGCGATCGTGCAGCTGGTGCCGCGGGCGAATCCGGAGCCCTGCGACCGCCGGCTGCTCGAGCGGATCACGCTCGCGGCCTTCGGCCAGCGTCGCAAGATGCTGCGCCAGAGCCTGAAAGCGGTACTGCCGGAGCCCGGCGACTGGATCGAGGCGGCCGGGCTCGTGCCCACGGCCCGGGCCGAGGAGGTGCCGGTCAGCGGTTTCGTGCGTCTGGCGCAGACCCTGGCACCACGGCTCTGACGTCGAGGCTCAGGGCAGCTTTTCCGACAGCAGGCCGTTGACGAATTCCGAGAGGCCGCTGGCGCGCTCGCGCTTCAGGCGCTCGGCGGTGAGGATCGCTTTCACCGATTCATAGGCTGCCTGCAGATCGTCGTTGATGATCACGTAGTCGTACTTGTTCCAGCGGGCGATCTCGTCGCGGGCGTTGCCGAGGCGCTTGGCGATGACGTCGGGCGCGTCCTCCGCGCGCCGCACCAGACGCGAGCGCAGCTCGGCCATGGAGGGCGGCAGGATGAAGATGGTCACGACGTCGGCCCGCGCCTTCGCCACGATCTGCTGCGTGCCCTGCCAGTCGATGTCGAACAGCACGTCGCGGCCGGCCGCCAGCGAGGCCTCGACCTCCTTGCGGGGAGTTCCGTAGCCGTTGCCGTGCACCTCGGCCCATTCGAGCAGATCATTGTGCTGCTTCATCTGGTCGAAGGTCGCCCGGTCGATGAAGCGGTAATGCACGCCGTCGATTTCCGACGGCCGCTTGGCGCGCGTCGTCACCGAGACCGAGAGATCCAGATTGTTCTCGGTCTTGAGATTGCGCGTGAGCGTCGACTTGCCCGCGCCCGATGGCGAGGACAGGATCAGCATCAGCCCGCGACGGGCCGGGCGCGCGACGTCGGCCATCAGCACTCACTCCACATTCTGGACCTGCTCGCGCATCTGGTCGACGACCGTGCGCAGTTCGAGGCCGATGCGCGACAGGCCGGCATCGCCCGCCTTGGCGCAGAGCGTCGAGGCCTCCCGACCGAATTCCTGCGACAGGAAATCGAGCTTGCGGCCGATCGGCCCACCCTGGTCGAGCAACAAGCGCAGCGCCGCGACATGGGCATGGAGCCGGTCGATCTCCTCGCGAATGTCGGCCTTCACGGCGATCAGGGCCGCCTCCTGATGCAGGCGCTGCGGATCGAGCGCCTGGCTCGCCTCCAGCAACAATGCCACCTGGGTGGCGATGCGCTCCCGAATAGCGTCAACGCCGCGCGCCGGATGGATTTCGGCCTCCGTCGTCAGGCGCGCAATGCTCTCGAGATGACCGCGCAGAACCGCTTCGAGCGCCCGCCCCTCAGCCGCCCGCGCTTCCTTGAGACCAGCCACGACCTCTTCGAGTCCGGCCAGGACCGGCCTTTCGAGGGCGGTGAGCGTATCGTCGCCCTCCTCGGCGAGTTCGACGACGCCGCGGATGCCGAGCAGGCCGTCATAGGACGGCGGGGTCACGATGTCCGACGCCGGCAGGCGCTCGACGGCCTGCAGCAGCGCGGCCAGAGCGGCCTCGTTGATGCGGGGGCGCGGCGGGCCGGCATCGCTGGTGACCTGGAGGTTGACGTGCAGCGTGCCCCGCGAAAACGCGCCGGTCAGGCGCTTTCGGGCCGCCTCGGCGAGCACTTCGAGGCCAGGCGGCACGCGGACGCGGATGTCGAGGCCACGGCCGTTGACGCTGCGGATCTCCCAAGCAAAGGCGTGGATGCCCACTGTCCCGGCCGCCCGGGCGAAGCCCGTCATGCTCTCGATCGCCACGCTGGTTCGCCTCCGCCCCTTTTGACGCGGCCGGACCGTAGTGGCGGGTCGGGCGGCGGGCAAGCGCGCCGTCGCGCGCCTGTCAGGAAACTGGGGACGGAGCGGCCGAGTGGATCTGCGCCGTCAGGGGCGTAGCGCGGGGATCTGCTTCGGCGAGTTCAGATCGAAGGTCTTGTTCAGCAGCGGATCGCGCGGTGTGCCCTCGGAGGCGTCGAAGGCGCGCACCCGACCACCGGCCAGCGCGGTGCCCGGCTGCGGCTGGCCGGCCGCGGCGCGGCGGTTGCCCGGCACCGGCCAGGTCTCGATCGCCTCACCCTCGCTCGGCTGCGTGGCCGGCGCCTCGGAGCGCGTATCGGGTGACGGCGGCGGCTCGACCTTGTCGACGGAGGCCTCGGCCGGCGGCTTGCCCGGCTCGCGGCGCGTCGCCTCGATCTGGCGCCAGCGGACGACATTGCGATTGTGCTGCTCCAGCGTTTCGGCGAAGGCGTGGCCACCGCTGCCGTCGGCGACGAAATAGAGGTCCTTGGTGCGGGAGTGATTGACCACGGCCTCCATGGCGGCGCGGCCGGGGTTGGCGATCGGCCCGGGCGGGAGGCCGTCGATGACATAGGTGTTGTAGGGCGTGGGCTGGGTGATCTCGCTGCGCAGGATCGAGCGGCCGAGCGTTCCTTTTCCGCCGACGAGACCGTAGACGATCGTCGGGTCCGACTGCAGCTTCATCCGGCGGTTCAGCCGGTTGATGAAGACCCCGGCGACGCGCGGGCGCTCGTCGGCGCGGCCGGTCTCCTTCTCGACGATCGAGGCCAGCGTGACCAGTTCCTGCTTGGTCTTGATCGGCAGATCCGCTGGCTTGCGATCCCAGATCCGGTTCAGCAGCGCGGCCTGATCGCGTGCCATCCGGTCGATGATGGCCTGCCGGCCGAAGCCGCGCGGGATGCGATAGGTGTCGGGAAGGATGGAGCCTTCGCGTGGGACCTGGATGATGTCGCCGCTGAGGAGATCGTTCTCGCGCAGGCGGGCGACGATCTGCTCGCTAGTCAGCCCCTCGGGGATGGTGATCGAATGCTCGACGACCTTGCCGTCGGCGATGATGTCGAGAATGTCCGCCTGGCTGGCGCGCGCCTTGAAGAGATACTCGCCGGCCTTGAGCTTGGTCCAGTTGCCGCTGATCAGCGCCGAGACGCGGAACACCCAGGGGTGCTCGATCATGCCCTCGCGCTGCAGAAGATCGGCGATCTCGGCCAGACCGCTGTCCTTGGGGATGATGAGCACGCGGTCGCTGGCGAAGGGACCGGGCGAACGGCTCTGGCTCGACACGACGGCGATGCCCGCCCCGACCAGTCCGCCCAGCACGAGCAGCGCCGTGAACAGGCCGCTCATCATCGCGACGAAGGGGCTGCTGCGCCGCCGGCGACGCGCCTTGGGCGGCGGCGCCGGGGGAGCAACCGGCTTCAGCGCCTCGCTGGGGCTCTTCGGGGCGACGCGGGGCGAATCGTTCACGGTCTCAGAACTCGCACTTGGGACTTCGTCACGGCAACGCCCGGCCCATCCTCCAGGAGACGGACCCGAGACGACGGCTATTCGGCCGGTCGCGATTGAACCGGATTCATGGCGCCTGCGAAAGCGAATTCGCGCTTCCGTCGGAGGCGCGCACTCTAGCGCAGATTATGGCGAAAGCGCGCTTCGGCAGCGATCAGGCGTCGCCTGTGTAGCGCCGCATCACCAGCGAGGCATTGGTGCCGCCGAAGCCGAACGAGTTCGACAGCACATGGTCGATCGCCCGCGGCTTCGCGACATGGGGCACGAGATCGAGATCAGTCTCGACGGAGGGATTGTCGAGATTGATCGTCGGCGGGACGATCTGGTCCCGGATGGCGAGGATCGAGAAGATCGCCTCCACCGAGCCGGCGGCGCCGAGGAGGTGGCCCGTCGACGATTTGGTCGAGGACATCGCCGGCTTCTTCGGCGCGTTGGCGAGCAGGCGCTCGGCGGCGCGCAGTTCGATCTCGTCGCCCAGCGGCGTCGAGGTGCCATGGGCGTTGATGTAGTCGAGATCGGAGGCCGCGATGCCGGCACGGTCGAGCGCGGCGCTCATGCAGCGATAGGCGCCGTCGCCGTCCTCGGCCGGAGAGGTGATGTGATAGGCGTCTCCCGACATGCCGTAGCCGACGACCTCGGCATAGATGCGGGCACCACGCTCGAGAGCGTGCTCGAGATCCTCGAGCACGACGATGCCGGCGCCCTCGCCCATCACGAAGCCGTCGCGATCGCGGTCATAGGGCCGCGAGGCCTTTTCGGGCGTGTCGTTGAAGCCGGTGGAGAGCGCGCGGCAGGCGCAGAATCCGGCGATGCCGAGCCGGTTGATCGCCGATTCGGTGCCGCCGGCGACCATGACCTTGGCGTCACCCAGCGCGATCATGCGCGCGGCGTCGCCGATCGAATGGGCGCCCGTGGAACAGGCCGTCACGACCGCATGGTTGGGGCCCTTGAGGCCGTGCTCGATCGAGACATAGCCGGCAGCGAGGTTGCTCAGCCGGCCCGGAATGAAGAACGGCGAGAGCCGGCGCGGGCCGCGCTCCTTGAGCAGGATCGACGCCTCGTAGATACCGCCGAGACCGCCGATGCCAGAACCGATCGCGACGCCGGTGGCGATCTGGTCCTCGTAGTTTTCAGGCTTCCAGTTCGCGTCGGCCAGCGCCTGCCTGGCAGCCGCCATCGCGAAGATGATGAAATCGTCGACCTTGCGCTGCTCCTTCGGCTCCATCCACTCGTCGGGATTGAAGGTGCCGTCGGTGCCGTCGCCGCGAATGATGTTGCAGGCGATCCGCGCCGGCAGATCGCTGCAGTCGAAGCTGGTGATCGGGCCGGCGCCGCTGGCGCCGGCGAGAAGGCGAGACCAGCTCGCCTCGACGCCGCAGCCGAGCGGCGTCACCATGCCCAGACCGGTCACGACCACGCGTCGCATCGGAAGACTACGTGAAACCATGGCTCTTTCTGCAGCGATCGACCGGTGTCGATCAGGCCGACTTCGACAGGAACTTCACGGCATCGCCGACGGTGACGATCGTCTCGGCCGCATCGTCCGGGATCTCGACGCCGAACTCTTCCTCGAAGGCCATCACGAGCTCGACCGTGTCGAGGCTGTCGGCCCCGAGGTCCTCGATGAAGTTCGCGCCGTCCACGACCTTCTCAGGCTCGACGCCGAGATGCTCGACCACGATCTTCTTCACGCGCTCGGCGACATCGCTCATGGGACTTATCCTTAAAGATTGAACACGCAGCACCGATCGCGCCGCAGAGAGGGACCGTCACTCCTGAATCCCGACGCACCGGAAATCGGTGCGGCCGGGCCGGAACTCGAAGCCTGCACAAACGCAACAACCGGGTTCCCGTCAAGTCCCCCGGATCGTGCGCAGCGGCCCGACGGCGCTAGTTAACACAGCCGATCTTGGCTGGCGAGAGCGCGGGCAAGCGGATCGAACTCTTCCAAAAAACCGGACAAGTCTTTCAGATCATTGTCATTCCGCCGTTGACGTGAAGCGTCTGGCCGGTCACGTAGCCGGCTTCGGCGCTGGCGAGATAGGCCACGGCCGCCGCCACGTCGGCACCCGTTCCCAGGCGCCCCATCGGCACGTCGGAGAGGATGCCCTCGCGCTGCTTGTCGTTCAGAGCCTGGGTCATCGGTGACTCGATGAAGCCCGGGGCGACGACGTTGACGGTGATGTTGCGGCTGGCTACCTCGGCGGCGAGCGCCTTGGACATGCCGATCAGCCCGGCCTTCGAGGCGGCGTAGTTGCCCTGCCCCGGATTGCCGGTGGTGCCGACGACCGAGCCGATCGAGATGATGCGGCCATAACGGCGGCGCATCATCGACTTCACCGCCGCACGCGAGAGGCGGAAGGCCGCCGTCAGGTTGATCGCGATGACGCTGTCCCAGTCCTCGTCCTTGAGGCGCAGGAAGAGGTTGTCCTTGGTGACGCCGGCATTGTTGACGAGGATGTCGAGCCCACCGAGCTTTTCCTCGGCTGCCGGCACGAGGGCCTCCACCGAGTCCTTGTCGGCCAGGTTGCAGGGTACCACGACCGCGCGCTCGCCCAGTTCGGCGGCGAGGCCTTCCAGTGCCTCGGCGCGCGTGCCCGAGAGCGCGACGCTGGCGCCCTGCGCATGAAGCACCCGCGCGATGGCGCCGCCCAGCCCCCCGGTGGCGCCGGTCACCAGCGCCTTCTTGCCCGTCAGATCCAGCATCGTCTCTCCCTTTCGGCGTTCTGCCGTTCTCTGTTGCCCATTCAGGGCTTGTAAGCGGACACGTCCTCGGCGGTTCCCACCGAGAGCGGCGTCGCAGTCGGCGCGATGCGCTTCACCAGACCGGCCAGCACCTTGCCGCTGCCGAGCTCGACGAAACGGTCGACGCCCGCGGCCGCCATCGCCTCGACGCATTCGCGCCAGCGCACCGTGCCGGTGACCTGCGCCACCAGCGAATCGCGGATCGCCTGCACGTCCGACAGCGGCGCGGCACCGACATTGGCCATGACGGGAACGACAGGCGCCTGCATCGCGACATCGGCCAGCGCCGCGCGCATCGCTTCCGCGGCGGGCTGCATCAGGGAGCAATGGAAGGGCGCCGAAACCGGCAGCAGCATGGCGCGACGCACACCGCGCTCGCCGGCGAGCGCGATCGCCCGGTCGATCGCGGCCTTCGCGCCCGAGAGCACGACCTGTCCGCCACCATTGTCGTTGGCAGCCTCGCAGACCTCGCCCTGCGCCGCATCGGCGGCGATGGCGCGCGCGAGGTCGAGGTCCGCTCCCAGCAGGGCAGCCATCGCCCCCTGCCCGGCCGGCACGGCCTTCTGCATCGCATCACCCCGGATGCGCAGCAGGCGCGCGGCATCGCCGATCCCGAACGTGCCGGCGGCGGCCAGCGCCGAGTACTCACCGAGGGAATGCCCCGCGACGAAGGCGGCGTCACGCTTCAGATCGAGGCCGGCCTCGGCCTGCAGGACCCGCACCACAGCCAGGCTCACGGCCATCAGCGCCGGCTGCGCATTCGCCGTCAGCGTGAGTTCCTCCGCGGGCCCCTCCCACATCAGGGTCGACAGCTTCTGCGACAGGGCGGCATCGACCTCGTCGAACACGGCGCGGGCGACGGGGAAGGCATCGGCCAGGGTCTTGCCCATGCCGACGGCCTGGGAGCCCTGGCCGGGAAAGATGAACGCGGTCGTCATGCGGAAGGCCTCGGATTTTCAAACGTTTTGAGCCAGTTCACGGCGCTGTCACACTGCCTTGGAGTGCAAGTCAAGGCCGAAGCCGCCCGATCGGGCGCGGCATCCGCGGACAAAAGCCGATTTCGGTTGCATCGACGGGCCTCAGCCTGTAACGACCGCCTCCTGCTTGTTCGGCCGGAGGCTGAACGGATGGCAGCGCTTTGGTCGTGTCAACGTCCGTCGTGCTGCAGGCGCCCTCGGGCACCGTCATCCCGTGTCTCCGCCTTCGATGAAATCCTGTCGGGCCTTATCCAGGGCTCGGAGGGCTCCGCGCCGGGCGAAGCAGGGTGAACAGAGAAAGGCCAACCATGGCATTGTACGAGCATGTCCTGCTCGCGCGACAAGACGTCAGCGCGCAGCAGGTCGAGGCCCTTGTCGAGACGTTCAAGGGCATCATCGAGGCGAATGGCGGCTCGGTCCCCAAGGTCGAGTACTGGGGCGTGAAGTCCCTCGGCTATCGCATCAAGAAGAACCGCAAGGCGCATTACTCGCTGCTGAACATCGACGCTCCCGCCGCGGCGGTCGCCGAGATGGAGCGCCAGATGCGCATCAACGAGGACGTCCTGCGCTTCCTCACCGTGCGCGTCGAGGAGCTCGAGGAAGGCCAGTCGGCCATGCTCCAGAAGCGCGACCGCGACGACCGTGGTGATCGCGGCGACCGCTTCGACCGTCCCGGCGGCGGCGACCGCTTCGACCGCGGCCCGCGTCGTGACCGTCCGCGTCGCGACGACGAAGCTGCTCCCGAAACGACCGGCGCGGAGGCCTGAGCCATGTCGACTGCATCCGCCGGCGCCCGCCGCCCCTTCTTCCGTCGCCGCAAGTCCTGCCCCTTCTCGGGCGAGGGCGCTCCGAAGATCGACTACAAGGATGTGCGCCTGCTCTCGCGCTACATCTCCGAGCGCGGCAAGATCGTGCCGTCGCGCATCACGGCGGTCTCCGCCAAGAAGCAGCGCGAGCTCGCCCAGGCGATCAAGCGCGCCCGCTTCCTGGGCCTGCTGCCCTACGTGATCCGCTGAGACCATTGGGCGTCCCGTCCCGGGACGCCTGCAAGACCGGCCGGCGGCGAGCGATCGCCGCCGGTCCCGACCACCCCATCAGTCGCCCTGTGGTGAAACTCCACCGGGTTCGTTGAGGCGAAAGCCTCTCACCCTGCCCGGCCCTAGGCCCGGGAGCAGCGGGACAGCAGGACAGAGAATGATTCCGGCCGTCGGCATCGGCGCGGGCCTCGTAGCGGCCCTGCTCTTCTCAGTGGTGATCACCGGATCGCCGCTGGCCGTGCTGTTGTACTCGGCCGCACCGCTCCCGGTCTTCATCGCCGCGCTCGGCCGGAACCATCGTGCCGGGCTGTACGCCTCCGCCGCGGGCGCGCTCGCCGTCTCGATCGGACTGAGCCTGCCCGCGGGCTTCGCCTTCGCCTGCATCATCGCACTGCCGGCCTGGTGGATCGCCTATCTGGCGCTGCTGGCGCGCTCCGACGAGAGCGGTACCGTCGAATGGTACCCGCTCGGGCACCTGATGATCTGGATCGCCGGGACGGCGACCCTCGCCAGCGTCGCGAGCGCCCTGGTGATGACGACGGATTACGAGACCTATCGTGCCGTCATCGGCCGGATCGTCGACAATCTCCTGGCGGAGATGGTGCGCGGCAAGATGCTGACGCTGCCTCAGGGCACCACCGTCGCCGAGCTCTCGGCCAACATCACGCCGCTCCTGGTTCGCGCCGTGCCGCTGGGCATCGCCGCCTCGGTCGTGACCACGATCACCGCCAATCTCTGGCTCGCCGCCAAGACGGTGCAGTTCTCCGGCCGGCTGCCGCGGCCCTGGCCCTTCATTCCCTCGACGACGCTGCCGCGCACGGCGCTGCCGCTTCTGGCGGCGGGTCTGGTCATCGCCATGCTCGACGGGTTCGTCGGCCTCGCCGGCGCCTCGCTGGTCGGCGCACTGCTGGCCGCCTTCATGTTCAGCGGGCTGTGCCTGCTGCACGACCTCTCGCGCGGCCAGGCCTGGCGGACCCCCATGCTGATCAGCGTCTATGTCGCGCTCATCGTGATGCAGGCCGTGCTGACGCCGCTGCTGGCGCTGGCCGGCATGATCGACACCCTTCTCGGGCTGCGCAAGCGGGCCGCGATGCCTCCCCCGCCTCCCCAGGCCTGACCTTCAATTTCGAACCGCTCTCAAAGGAGACAACACCATGGAAGTGATCCTGCTCGAACGCGTCGCCAAGCTCGGCCAGATGGGCGACGTCGTGCGCGTCCGCGACGGCTTCGGCCGCAACTACCTGCTCGCCCGCGGCAAGGCCCTGCGCGCGACCGAGGAGAACAAGAAGCGCTTCGAGAGCCAGAAAATCGAGCTCGAGACCCGCAACCTCGAGCTGAAGTCGGAAGCCGAGTCGGTCGCCGAGAGCCTGGACGGTCTGAGCGTCGTGATGCTGCGCCAGTCGGGCGAGTCGGGCGTGCTCTACGGCTCGGTCTCGACCCGCGACATCGCCGATGCGCTGACCGCCGAAGGCTTCCATGTCTCGCGCAGCCAGATCACGCTCAACGCGCCGATCAAGACGCTCGGCCTGCACACCGTCCCGGTCGTCCTGCATCCGGAAGTCTCGGTCACGGTCACCGTGAACGTCGCCCGTTCGGCCGAGGAAGCCGAGCGCCAGGTCCGTGGCGAGAACGTCACGGCGCGCGAGGAGTTCGACCTCGACGATCTCGGCCTCGAGGTCGGTGCGGCGCTGGCGGAAGCCGGCGAGGACGACCGCTGAGCCGATCGCTCGCTTCGTCGAGTCAAGGGCGCCGCGGCAACGCGGCGCCTTTCTTTTGGCGAGCTGTGAACTGCGGGGAAGACTGCTGGCGCAATCGGGCGGCGTGGTAGATTACAGGTCTCCCGACTCGGCTCGGCGGCGTTCCGTCGCCGGTGCTGGCCGTCGCATCCGCACTCAAAATCGATCGCATCGCATTGGCCATGGCCACAGCAACCGCCCTCGTCACCCGGCTCGAAACCCGCGAGGCCGAATACCGGGTTCAGCCGCACAACATCGAGGCGGAGCAGGCGTTGCTGGGGGCGATCCTGGTCAACAACGACGCCTTCTACCGCGTCTCCGACTTCCTGCTGCCGGACCATTTCTTCGAGCCGATCCACCAGCGCGTGTTCGAGCTGACGGCGAGCCTGATCCGGGCGGGCAAGATCGCGACGCCGATCACGCTGAAGACTTTCGTCGGCGAACTCGACCTCGGCGGCATCACCGCCTCGCAGTATCTCGCCCGGCTCGCTGCCGAGGCGACCACCGTGATCAATGCGGGCGATTACGGCCGCACCATCTACGAGCTGGCGATCCGGCGGCAATTGATCGGCGTCGGCGAGGACCTGGTCAACGTCGCCTATGACGCGCCGGTCGACATGCCGCCGCGCGAGCAGATCGAGGAGGCCGAGCGCAAGCTCTACGAGCTGGCGGAAAAAGGCCGCTACGAGGGCGGCTTCCAGAAGTTCGACGCCGCGCTCTACACCGCCATCGACATGGCGGCGAACGCCTATCAGCGCGCCGGCGGCCTCTCGGGCATCTCGTCCGGCCTGCGCGACCTCGACCAGCGCATGGGCGGCCTGCAGCCCTCCGACCTGATCGTGCTCGCCGGCCGCCCCGCCATGGGCAAGACGTCGCTCGCGACCAACATCGCCTTCAACATCGCCAAGGCCTGGCGCGGCGAGCGCCAGACCGACGGCACGATCAAGACGGTCGATGGTGGCATCGTCGCCTTCTTCTCGCTCGAAATGTCGGCCGACCAGCTGGCGACGCGTATCGTCGCCGAGCAGTCCGGCATCTCCTCCTACAAGATCCGGCAGGGCCGCATCACCGAGGCCGAGTTCGCGCGGCTGACCGATGTCGCCGCCCAGATCGAGAAGCTGCCGCTCTACATCGACCAGACCGGCGGCATCTCGATCGCCCAGCTCGTCGCCCGGGCGCGTCGGCTGAAGCGCCAGAAGGGCCTCGACGTCCTGTTCATCGACTATCTCCAGCTGCTGTCGGGCTCCGCCAAGAACGGCCAGAACCGCGTGCAGGAGCTGACCGAGATCACGACCAGCCTGAAGGCGCTCGCGAAAGAGCTCTCGGTGCCGATCATCGCGCTGTCCCAGCTCTCCCGACAGGTCGAAAGCCGCGACGACAAGCGCCCCCAGCTCTCCGACCTGCGCGAATCCGGCTCGATCGAGCAGGACGCCGACGTGGTCATGTTCGTCTACCGCGAGGAGTACTACCTCAAGGGCAAGGAGCCGCGTCCCGGCACCGAGGAACACAACAAGTGGCAGATCGAGATGGAAGCCGCGCATGGCGTGGCCGAGCTGATCATCGGCAAGCAGCGCCACGGCCCGACCGGGACGATCGCGCTGCAGTTCGACGCCGATGTGACGCGCTTCTCCGACCGGGCCGACGAACTGAGGCTGCCTGACCGCGAATGAGCCCTTTCGATACGCCCGAGGCCGAGACCCGCGGCACGCTCCTCACCCTGGATCTCGGGGCGCTCGTCGCCAACTGGCGCGCGCTCGGCGGCCGCGCCGGCACGGAGGCCGGCGCCGTGGTCAAGGCCGACGCCTATGGCATCGGCATCGAGCCCGCCGTGACGGCGCTGTCGCGCGCCGGCTGCCGCAGCTTCTTCGTCGCGCATCTCTCGGAGGCGATCCGCGCCCGCGCCGTCGCCACTGAGGCAACGATCTACGTCCTCAATGGCCTCCTGCCCGGCCAAAGCGCGGCCTTCGCCCGCCACGACCTGTCACCGGTCCTGGGCTCCGTCGCGGAATTGCAGGAATGGGGTGCCTTCCGGCAGGGCAATGGCGCGGTCAGGCCGGCGGCGCTGCATGTCGACACGGCGATGAACCGGCTGGGCCTGGCGCCGGACGAGGCGCTGTCGCTGGCCGGAGACGGATCCGAGCTCGTCGATGCGGCGGGCGTCGGCCTGCTGATGAGCCATTTCGCCGCCTCCGAGGACGAGGGCGATCCGGCCAATGCGCGCCAGATCGCGGCCTTCGCCGGGATCGCCGCGGCGTTCCCGGAGCTGCCGGCCTCCCTGATGAATTCGTCGGGGCATTTCCTGAAAGGCTGCCCGGCCTATCAGCTGACACGTCCGGGCTATGCGCTCTATGGCGGCAACCCGACGCCGGGCCGGCCCAACCCGATGCAGGCGGTCGTCTCGCTGCAGTCGCGCATCATCCAACTGCGCGACGTCGAGACGGGGACGCAGGTCGGCTATAACGGCCGCTGGACCGCGAAGCGCCGCAGCCGCCTCGCCACCATCTGCCTCGGTTATGCCGACGGCTATCCGCGAAACGCCAGCGGCACCGATACGGTCTCGGGCGGCACGGCCCTCGTGGGCGGCGTCCCCTGCCCTTTCGTCGGATCGGTGTCGATGGACCTGATCATCCTCGACGTCACCGAGGCGCCGGAGAACGCCGCGCGGCGCGGCGAGCCGGTGACGCTGATCGGCGGTGCGCTCGATCTGGAGACGGTCGGCGCCGGCGCCAAGACGATCGGCTACGAGATCCTGACCAGCCTCGGCCGGCGCCATGCGCGACGCTATGTCGGGGTATGAGTTGAGCGGCTCCGGTGTCATTCCGGGGCACGGCGCAGCCGTGAACCCGGAACCCATGATGGGCCTCGACCCTTGTCGACCCGGGTGGGAAGCGCACACCCGGTCGTGGATTCCGGGTTCTTCGCTGAAGCGAAGCCCCGGAATGACAGGTTAGCGATGGCCAAGCGCGGCCCCACCTACATCTGCCAAGCCTGCGGCGCGGTCTATCACCGCTGGCAGGGCAAGTGCGACGCCTGCGGCACCTGGTCGTCTCTGTCCGAGGAGGCGCAGGCTGCGCCCGTACCCGGCGCGCGCGGGGCCTCGTCCGGCCGGGCGCGCGGACGCGTCTTCGCGCTGGAAGGGCTGAAGGGCGAGACGCGGGACGCACCGCGCATCGTCTCCGGCATCGGCGAACTCGACCGCGTCACGGGCGGCGGCTTCGTGCCGGGCTCCGTGCTGCTGATCGGCGGCGACCCCGGCATCGGCAAGTCGACGCTGCTGATGCAGGCCTGCGCGGCGCTCGCCTCGGCAGGCCGTCGCGTCGTCTATGTCTCGGGCGAGGAATCGACCGGGCAGGTGCGGCTGCGCGCCGAGCGCATGGGATTGTCGGAGGCGCCGGTCGAGCTCGCCGCCGAAACCAATGTCGAGGACATCGTCGCGACGCTCAGCCAGGGGCCGCGGCCAGCCCTCGTCGTGATCGATTCGATCCAGACCATGTGGTCCGGCGAGGTCGAGAGCGCGCCGGGGACCGTGACGCAGGTGCGCGGCTCGGCCCAGGCGCTGATCCGCCATGCCAAGACCAGCGGCGCCTGCATGATTCTGGTCGGCCACGTCACCAAGGACGGGCAGATCGCCGGCCCGCGCGTGGTCGAGCACATGGTCGACGCAGTGCTGTCCTTCGAGGGTGAAGGCGCCCACGCTTTCCGCATCCTGCGCGGCCAGAAGAACCGCTTCGGCGCCACGGACGAGATCGGCGTCTTCGAGATGACCGGCAAGGGCCTGTCCGAAGTTTCCAACCCGTCCGCGCTGTTCCTGGCCGGGCGCGACCAGGCCGCACCGGGCGCGGCCGTCTTCGCCGGCATCGAGGGCACGCGGCCGGTGCTGGTCGAGATCCAGGCGCTGGTCGCGCCGACCTCGCTCGGCACGCCGCGGCGCGCCGTGGTCGGCTGGGAGAACAGCCGCCTGTCGATGGTGCTGGCCGTGCTCGAGACGCATGGCGGGCTGCGGCTGGGGCAGCATGACGTCTATCTCAACGTCGCCGGCGGGCTGCGCGTGAACGAGCCGGCCGCCGATCTGGCGGTGGCGGCGGCGCTCGTCTCCTCGCTGACCGGGGCGATCCTGCCGCCCGAATCGGTCTATTTCGGCGAAATCGCCCTGTCGGGCGCGATCCGGCCCGTTTCGGTCGCGGCGGCGCGGCTGCGAGAGGCCTCCAAGCTCGGCTTCGAGGCGGCGCTGATGCCGGCGGGCGGCGCCGATGCGGGCGACGGCGGCGGGCTCTCGCTACGACGCTTCGGCCATGTCACGGAACTCGTTGCCGATATCGCCGCGCGCGCGCCTCGCCGGGATGTGAAATGACCCCGTCGCAATAGTGACGCAGACGGCGCGAGCGCGTATAGCAAACGCGATGCGGCCAGCCCATCTGTTGCAGGCCATTCCGAGACCATAACGAAGCGGCTCATCCATGCCTGTGACCATTCTCGATCTCGTCGTCATCGGCGTGGTTCTGATCTCGGCTTTGCTGGCGGCGGTGCGGGGGCTGACGCGCGAGGTGCTCGCCATCGCCTCCTGGGCCGCGGCCGCCGCCGTCGCCTGGATCTTCCATCCGCAGCTGCTGCCGGTCATGAAGCAGTACATCCCGAACGAAACGATCGCGCTGATCGCGGCGATCGCCTCGCTGTTCCTGGTGACGCTGATCGTGGTGTCGCTGGTGACGGCGCGGATCTCGGATTTCGTGCTCGATTCGCGCATCGGCGCGCTCGACCGCACGCTGGGCTTCGTCTTCGGCGCGGGGCGCGGGCTGTTGCTGGCCGTGATCGGCTACCTGTTCTTCGCGGCACTGGTCGGCGCCGACAAGATGCCGCCCTGGGCGCGCGACGCCAAGGCCAAGCCGATGCTCGAGGAAACGGGCCGCTCGCTGATCACCATGCTGCCGCAGGACGTCAATGCCGACTTCTTGAAGACGCTGCTGAAGCCGAAATCCGGCCCGGAGCCGACGGAAGCCCCGGCGGAAGAGCCGCGGCAGCCCGCTGCCCCCGGCACCGAGCCGCAGCGCCGCACCGAGGCCCCGAGCGCGACAGACCGCCAGGCTTTGCAGCGGGCCATCGACGGCACGCGTGCCGCCACGCCCGCCCCAACTCGTCCGTAATTCGCGCCTAGAAGCCCCTCGTCCAGCCGCCAGGAGCCCAGACATGGTCGCAGAATCCTCGATGAAGGCCTCGGCGCACGAGGCCGCCTTCGACCCCCATGCCGACCGGCTGCGCGAGGAATGCGGCGTCTTCGGCATCTTCGGCCATGCCGATGCGGCAGCGCTGACCGCGCTTGGCCTGCACGCGCTCCAGCATCGCGGCCAGGAGGCGGCGGGCATCGTCACCTTCGATGGCGGGCGTTTCCATTCCGAGCGCCGCCTCGGCCTCGTCGGCGATGCGTTCTCGGAAGCCGCCGTGATCGACAAGCTGAAAGGGTCGCAGGCCGTCGGCCATGTCCGCTATTCGACCACCGGCGAAACCATCCTGCGCAACGTCCAGCCGCTCTTCGCCGAGCTGCATGGCGGCGGCTTCGCGGTCGCCCATAACGGCAATCTCACCAACGGGCTGACGCTGCGCCGCAACCTCGTCCGCGACGGCGCGATCTATCAGTCGACCTCCGACACCGAGGTGCTGCTGCATCTCGTGGCGCGCTCCCGCAAGCCGCGCTTCATCGACCGCTTCGTCGAGGCGATCCGCCAGATCGAAGGCGCTTATGCCTTCGTCGGCATCACCAACAAGAAGCTGATCGGCGCGCGCGATCCGCTCGGCATCCGGCCGCTGGTGCTGGGCGAGCTCGACGGCGCCCCGATCCTGACCTCGGAGACCTGCGCGCTCGACATCATCGGCGCGCGCTTCATCCGCGAGATCGAGAATGGCGAGGTCGTCGTCATCTCGGAGAGCGGCATCGAGAGCCACAAGCCCTTCCCGGCCGTGCAGGAACGCCCCTGCATCTTCGAGTACATCTATTTCGCCCGCCCCGACTCGATCGTGAAGGGTCGCAGCATCTATGAGCGCCGCAAGGCGATGGGCGCGCAACTCGCGCTCGAGGCCCCGGCGAAGGCCGACGTGATCGTCCCGGTGCCGGATTCCGGCGTGCCGGCGGCGCTGGGCTTCGCGCAGGCGAGTGGCATTCCCTTCGAGCTCGGCATCATCCGCAACCACTATGTCGGCCGGACCTTCATCGAGCCGACGCAGAAGGTGCGCGAGCTCGGCGTCAAGCTGAAGCACTCGGCCAACCGCTCGGTGGTCGAGGGCAAGAGCATCGTGCTCGTCGACGACTCGATCGTGCGGGGAACGACCTCGTTCAAGATCGTGAAGATGATGCGCGAGGCCGGGGCGCGCGAGGTGCATTTCCGCATCTCCTCGCCGCCGATCACGCATCCCGACTATTACGGCATCGACACGCCCGACCGCGAGAAGCTGCTGGCGGCGACGCATTCGCTCGAGGAGATGCGCGAATTCGTTGGCGCCGATTCGCTCGCCTTCATCTCGGTCGACGGGCTCTACCGCGCCATGGGCCATGAGCGGCGCGACCCGGTCCGGCCGCAGTTCACCGATCACTGCTTCACCGGCGATTATCCGACCTCGCTGACCGACGTGATCGGCGAGAGCGCCAAGCAGCAGATCTCGCTGCTGGCCGAGGCGGGCTGACGACGGCGCAGCGACCTCCGCAGCCCTCATCCTGAGGAGCCGCGGCACGCGGCGTCTCGAAGGATGATCCAGATTTCTCCGGAGCCCCATTTGAGCATCCTTCGAGACGCGCCTTCGGCGCTCCTCAGGATGAGGGCTGCGGATGTGGGCACGGGGGACCAGGAATGACCCAACCTCTTTCCGGGCGCGTCGCGCTCGTCACCGGCGCCTCGCGCGGGATCGGTCGGGCGGCCGCGCTCGCCTTCGCCAAAGCCGGCGCCCATGTCGTTGCGCTGGCGCGCACCAGCGGCGCGCTCGAGGAACTGGACGACGAGATCCGGGCCGCAGGCGGCAGCGCCACGCTGGTCCCGCTCGATCTCGGCGATGCTCCGGCGGTCGAGAAGCTCGGCCCGGCCCTGCTGCAGCGCTGGGGCAAGCTCGACATCCTCCTGGCCAATGCCGGCATCCTCGGTCCGCTCTCGCCGCTGACCCATGCCTCGCCGAAGGAATGGGCCAAGGTGTTCGACACCAATGTGACAGCCAACTGGCGGCTGCTGAAGTCGGTCGAGCCCGCACTGCAGGCCTCCGATGCCGGACGCGTCATCCTGATGTCCTCGGGCGCGGCGCATAAATGCTTGGCCTATTGGGGCCCCTATTCGATCTCCAAGGCCGCCGTCGAGGCGATGGGGCGCACCTATGCCGCCGAGACGGCGACGACGCCGCTGAAGGTGATGCTGGTCAATCCGGGGCCGCTGCGCACGCGCATGCGGGCGGAGGCGATGCCTGGCGAAGACCCGCTGACACTGAAGACGCCGGAGGAGCTGGCGCCGCATCTGGTCGCCATCGCCTCGCCGGACTGGGCCGAGAGCGGCAAGATCTTCGACTTCCCGCAGGGCAAGGTGCTCAGCCCGCAGATGCCGGGCTGAGGTTCACGCGTCATGCTCGGGCGAAGACCCGAGCATCTCTTGCCGGAGATTCTCGGGTCTTCGCCCGAGAATGACGCGGGGATCGTCACCCGGCGCGCTTGTTCTTGTCGTAGGGGTTCTCGCCGCCGCGGGTGTGCAGGCGGATCGGTGTCCCCGGCAGATCGAAGGCCTCGCGCAGATTGTTGACCAGATAGCGGGTGTACGACACCGGCAGATGGTCGAGCTGGTTGCCGAACAGCGCGAAGGTCGGCGGGCGCGCCTTGGCCTGCGTCATGTAGCGGATCTTGATGCGCCGGCCCGCCACGGCCGGCGGCGGGTGAGCCGAGAGCACGCCCTCGAGCCAGCGGTTGATCCTTGCCGTCGAGATGCGGCGGTTCCAGACCTCATAAGCGGTGAAGACGGCCTGCATCAGCCGGTCGATGCCCTCGCCGGCGAGGCCCGAGAGCGGGATGATCGGCACGCCGCGCACCTGCGCCAGGAGATGGCTCGCCTTCTCCTTGAGCTCGGCCAGGAGGCCGTTCTTGTCGGCGACGAGATCCCATTTGTTGAGGCCGATGACGACACAGCGGCCTTCGCGCTCGGTCAGGTCGACCAGCGTCAGGTCCTGCTTTTCGAAGGGGATGGTGGCGTCGAGGAGCACCACGACGACCTCGGCGAAGCGGATCGCGCGCAGCGAATCCTGCACCGACATCTTTTCGAGCTTTTCCTCGATGCGGGCGCGCTTGCGCATGCCGGCCGTGTCGAACAGCTTCACCGGGCGTCCGCGCCATTCGTAATCGACCGAGATCGTATCGCGGGTGATGCCGGCCTCGGGACCGACCAGCAGCCGGTCCTCGCCGATCATCCGGTTGACCAGCGTCGACTTGCCGGCGTTCGGACGGCCGATGATGGTGACCCGGAGCGGCTTGCTCGGGTCGTCATAGGCGCCCTCCTCTTCGCCCTCCGCGACGGCGGCCGGGGCATCGACCCAGCGCTTGTCGCCATAGCTCTCGTCGAAGGGCTCTTCCTCCTCGGGCTCGACATCGACATAGGGCGCCAGCGCCTCGAGCAGGTCGGAGGTGCCCTCGCCATGTTCGGCCGAGAACGGCACGGGATCGCCGAGGCCGAGCGAATAGGCCTCGAAGATGCCGTCGAGCCCCTTCTTCCCTTCCGCCTTGTTGGCCAGCAGGATGACAGGCTTCCCGGATTTGCGGACGAGGTCGGCGAAGGGCTGGTCCATCGGCGTCAGGCCGAGCCGGGCGTCGATCATGAACAGGATCACGTCCGCCTGGGCGATCGCCACCTCGGTCTGCGCGCGCATGCGGCCAGCGAGAGAGCCGGGATCAGCCTCCTCCAGCCCCGCCGTGTCGATGATGGTGAAGCGCAGATGGCCGAGCGCGGCATCGCCCTCGCGGCGGTCGCGCGTCACGCCCGGCCGGTCATCGACCAAGGCGAGCTTCTTGCCGACGAGCCGGTTGAACAGCGTCGACTTGCCGACATTGGGACGGCCGATGATGGCGACGGTGGCGGTCATTCTGGTTTCATATTCCGTTACGCCGTCATCCCGGACAAGCCGCGAAAGCGGCGCCGATCCGGGATCCATGCCGGGACGCAGCACGGGCAGGCTCAGGCATGGATCCCGGGTCGACCAGCGGTCGCCCGGGATGACGGCGTCGAGTCTCGTTTTTGGCGACTGGCCCGCGATCGTCAGTTCTTCGTCTCGACCGGCCCGCCGCGCACCAGAGCGAGGTAGAGTTCGGTGCGCTGGCGCAGGACGGCGGGGGATTGCGGATCGGTGACGATGGAATCGAACCAGCGGCCGGCATCCTCGAAGAGATTGGCCTTGAGCGCGGCGATGCCGAGGAATTCACGGGCCGAGTGGCGCCAGGCCCCCTGCGGCGTCGCCAGCGGCTCCAGCGCCGTCCGCAACTCCGGATAGGGCACGAGATCGACGCGCAGCATGCCAGCCCGCAGACGGGCGAGGTCGCGGTAGAGCTGGCCGAGCGAACCGTCGGCCGCGATCTGGTCGAAGGCGGTCGCTCCGGCCGCGGCATCGCGCTTGGCCGTCTCGGCCGCAAGGCGGAAACGGGCGATCTGGCGGTAGCCGGCCGGCGCGCTCGCGGCGAGTTCGCCGAGGATGGTCTCCGCCTCCGACCCGTTGCCGTCACGCGAGGCCTTCAGGGCCGCCTCGAGCCGCGCACCGACGACCTGCGAGGCCTGCTGCTCGCGATGCAGCCAGAACTGCCAGCCGGCCACGGCCGCGACCGCGAGAACGGCCAGGCCCGTGACGAGCCAGCCGTACTTCTTCCAGAGCTCCGCCGCCTTGTCGCGGCGCACTTCCTCGTCGATCTCGCGGAAAATATCGGCCATGGTCCGTCAGATATCCTGTGTGGTGCTGCCCGGTAGCATTTCCGCCCGGCAATGGCGAGCCGGAACAGGATTTTCCTGGCCCTCATCCCGAGGAACCGCGTCACCGGCGTCTCGGAGGATGCTCCAGGAGGTTCCGGAGATCGCTGGAGCATCCTTCGAGACGCGCCTGCGGCGCTCCTCAGGATGAGGGCTCAGAAGCCCGGTGCAGCAGGCTACCGTCGCCATAGGAGTAGAAGCGGTAGTTCTGCGCGATCGCATGGGCATAGGCCCGCTTCATGACGTCGAGGCCGCAGAAGGCGGAAACGAGCATGAACAGCGTCGAGCGCGGCAGGTGGAAATTGGTCAGCAGCAGATCGACCGCGCGGAAACGGTAGCCCGGCGTGATGAAAATCGCGGTGTCGCCCGAAAACGGCTGGATGACGCCGTCTTCCCCGGTCGCGCTTTCGAGCAACCGCAGCGAGGTGGTGCCGACGGCGACGATGCGCCCGCCTTTCGCCCGCACGGCATTGAGGGCTGCGGCCGTCTCGGGGGCAATCGTTCCCCATTCGGCGTGCATGCGATGGTTTTCCGTATCCTCGGCCTTCACCGGCAGGAAGGTGCCGGCGCCGACATGCAGGGTCACGAGGTGGCGGGCGACGCCCCTCGCCTCCAGCGCGGCCACGAGTTCGGGCGTGAAGTGCAGCCCGGCCGTCGGCGCCGCGACGGCGCCGTCCTTGCTGGCGTGCATGGTCTGGTAGTCCTGCGCATCGGCGGCATCGGTCGCGCGCTTGCCGGCGATGTAGGGCGGCAGCGGCAGTTCGCCGAGGCGGGCGATGGCCTCGTCGAGATGGGGCCCGGCGAGCGCGAAGCGCAGCTCGACCTCGCCGCCCTCCGCCTTGGCGACGATCTCGGCCTGAAGGCGGCCGAGCTCGCAGGCGCTGCCCTCGGATTCGTCGCCGAAGGTGACGGTCTCGCCGAGCGCCAGCTTCTTGGCCGGCCGCGCGAAGGCCCGCCAGCGATCGGCCGCCTCGCGCTTGTGCAGCATGATCTCGATACGGGCGGAGGCCTCGCCCCGCCGGCGGCGGCCATAGAGCCGCGACGGGATGACGCGCGTGTCGTTCAGGACGAGCGCGTCACCGGGTTGCAGCAGCTCGACGAGGTCGCGAATGCCGCGATCCTCGAAGGGCTGCGGGGCATCGGGCCTGACGACGAGCAGCCGCGCCGCATCGCGCGGGCTGACGGGCCTCAGCGCGATGCGGTCTTCGGGGAGGTCGAAGTCGAAGAGCCCGACATCCACGGCGATGTCAGGCCGCGTCGGCCATCACCTTCATCGAGACGATGGAGTCGGGGTCGCGCACGGGCTCGCCGCGCTTGATGTTGTCGACATTTTCCATGCCTTCCACGACCTGGCCCCAGACCGTGTACTGCTTGTCGAGGAAGCGGGCGTCCTCGAAGACGATGAAGAACTGGCTGTTGGCCGAGTTCGGGTTCTGGGCGCGGGCCATCGAGCAGATGCCGCGGACATGCGGCTCGGCGTTGAACTCCTGCGCCAGGTCCGGGTGCTTCGAGCCGCCGGTGCCGGTGCCGTGCGGGCAGCCGACCTGGGCCATGAAGCCGTCGATCACGCGGTGGAAGACGATGCCGTCATAGAAGCCCTCGCGCGCGAGCAGCTTGATGCGCTCGACATGCTTGGGCGCGAGGTCGGGGCGCAGCTTGATCACCACCTTGCCCTTGGTGGTTTCCATGACGAGGGTGTTCTCGGGATCGAGCGACATCAGATCGGCCTTTCATTGGACGGCGCGCGGCCGTGGAAGCGGATGGACAAGGGTCTCCCCGCGATAGCGGCTCCGAGCTGCGGCGACAACCTCATAGGTGTGCAGCCGCGAACGGCTGCGACAACGGAGTCGGTGAAGCGGCGGCGCAGACCGGACTCGGTGTTCTGCGTCTGCCAGGTCACGCGCGGCTCCCCGAAGAGAGAGCCGTCTCGGCGCAGGCTGAAGCGCACGGTCGCCATCGCGCCGCTTTCGGGCCCGTCCATCGCGGGCGGGGTCCAGCAGCGGCGCAGCGCCGGGGCGAGGTCGGCGAGGCGGTCGAGCGCGCCGCCGTCGGGCGACGTCGTCCCCGGCTCGACGGTGCCGACCACGCCGATCTCGCGGCTGCCCGGACGCGGCGTCGGCAGGATAGGCCGTGTCGTGACCCCCGGCCCATCGGCGTCGCCGCCGAAGCGGCCACCCACACCGGGCCCGTAGCGCTGACCCGAGGGGGGCGGCAGCACGGGATTCTGCGAGCCGGAGGGCGGCGGCAGGACCGGGTTCTGCGATCCGGAGGCCGGTGGCAGGCCGAGATCGGTCGTGCCCTGAGCAGCGGCCCCGTCCGCCGCGAGCGCGAGCAGAGCGAGGGCGAGCGCACCGCCGACGGCGCGCGGCGCCCTGCCCGCCATCGGGTTACTTCGCGTCCGACTGGAGACGCATGCGGATGATCTTGTCCGGACCGCTGACCATGCCGCTGCCGGCAGCGCCCTTCTTGATCTTGCGGACGGCTTCCATGCCCGAGACGACCTCGCCGAAGAGCGTGTACTGGCCGGTCAGCGAGGCGCAGCCCTCATAGCAGATGAAGAACTGCGAATTGGCGGAATCGGGCGACTGGGAGCGGGCCATGCCGACCGACCCGATCTTGTACGGCGTCGGGGTGAACTCGGCCTTGATGTTGGGCAGGTCGGAGCCGCCAGTGCCCGTGCCCGTCGGATCGCCGGTCTGGGCCATGAAGCCCTCGATGACGCGGTGGAAGACGACGCCGTCATAGAAGCCGCGCTTGGTCAGCGTCTTGATCTGCTCGACATGCCGGGGCGCGAGATCGGGCCGCAGGCGGATCGTCACCGGCCCGTCCTTGGTTTCGAGGATCAGCGTGTTGGCAGGGTCCGGCGCCTGGGCCCGCACCGGAGCGGAGGCGAGGCCGAGCGAGGCAAGAAGGGCGAGGGTGGCGAGCGAGTTGCGCAGCATGATCGTCTCCTGGGCCGCCGGGCTTCGGCGCGTCTGTCACCGCGGCGTCGTAACGGCATCCTTTGGCCGGAACAAGGCGCCTGCGACGGCCTTTCAGCACGATGTTGCACCGCACAAGTGCAGCGGAGAATAATTCTGCAAAAAGTTGAGGCTTCGCCTGCCTAAAGTGATGACAAGCGTATGGCGATCGGTTATCAAACCCTTGCTGGACACGCTTTGTTGATCGAAGCGCCGCGGACCAGGTCTCGGGAGGACAAACGCCCGCCAAGTATACGAGTCGCACTCAGAAAGATGTGCGCCGTTACTGCGGCAAAAACAGACTAGAGAAGGCAAGGCACCGGCCTTGCCTTTTTCTTTGTCTGCTGTCGGGCCAACAGCGGAGCCGCCGCACCGTGCCGGGGCTCAGATGTCGAGCGCCGCCCAGCCATACCAGACGAAGAGGAAGACCACCGCCGCGATCAGCGTGGTGATGACGGCCTTGCGCATGAGGCCGGGCAGAGCCGGCGCGCCGGGCTCGGTGCCCTCGACCACCTCGCCGCTCTCGACCTGGCTGCGGATGCCGAAGGGCAGAACGGCGAACAGCACGGTCCACCAGATCACGAAATAGACGGCGAAAGCGCTCGCGAAGGTCATGGCCCGTCCTGTCCTTCATCTGGCGCCAGCGCGATGCAGGAGAAGGCGACGCGCGCCTGCGTCGGCACGCCGAAGCGGGCGGTGTGGCGCGCGGGCAGTCCGCCCGGGAAATGCTTCACATATTCGGCGTTGCAGGCGGCATAGTCCGCCGGGTCGGTGATCAGCATGGTCATCTGCACGACGCGTGCGAGCGAGCTGCCCGCCTCCGTCAGGATGCCGACGATATGGGCCAGCGCGTTGCGGACTTCCTCGGCCGGCGTCTCGCCGCGATGGATGCCGCGGGCGGGATCATGCGGTGCCGAATGGCCGGAGACGAAGACGAGGCCGGCGGCCCGCGTCGCCGCACTGAAGGGCCGCGGCGAGCCAGGCTCCGGCTGGCCGAAGAAGCTGATCGAGGACGCGTCCATCGGCTCAGGCCTGCTCGAGTTCCACCAGCGTACCGGTGAAGTCCTTCGGGTGCAGGAAGAGCACCGGCTTGCCATGGGCACCGATGCGCGGCTCGCCCGTGCCCAGCACCCGCGCGCCCTGCGCCTTCAGCCGGTCGCGCGCGGCGAGGATGTCGTCGACCTCGTAGCAGATGTGGTGGATGCCGCCATCGGCATTGCGCTCGAGGAACTTGGCGATCGGGGACTCGGCGCCGAGCGGCTCGAGCAGCTCGACCTTGGTGTTCGGCAGTTCGACGAAGACGACGGTGACGCCGTGCTCCGGCTGCGGCAACGGCTGCGAGACGCGGGCGCCGAGCGTGTCGCGATAGAGCGCCGTCGCAGCCGCGAGATCCTTCACGGCGATGGCGACGTGGTTGAGGCGTCCGATCATGGTGCTCCCCTGCTGGTTCCAGCCGATCCTAAACCTCGATCACGAGCGCATGCACCAGCGGCTTCTTGCCCCACTCCTCGTTGACCGCGCTGCGCAGCCCGCGCTCCAGCGCGTTGCGGAGCGCCTCGGGGTCCCGGCGGCGCGCCTTGGGGATACCGTCGATCAGCTCGGACACCGCATCGGCGACATATTCGTCGAAGCCGGTGCCGTCGCGCGTATAGGGCGGCAGTCCGAGCACCGCGATCTCGGGATCGCCGGCGAGACCGCCCTTCTCGTCGATCGCCACCGCGACCGAGATCATGCCGACGAAGGACAGCCGGCGGCGCTCGGGAATCGTCTTTTCGAGTGCGTTCACGAGGAGGTTGCCGTCCTGGTAGAGCCGGCCATGGGTGACCTCGTCGATCTTGCTGGCGCCCTCGGGCGCGATCGCGACGACATCGCCATTGCCGGCGCGCACCACCGTCTTCACGCCGAGCCCGCGCGCGAAGATCGCATGCTCGGACAGGTGCAGATCCTCGCCATGGGCGGGGATCACGATCTGCGGCTTCAGCCAGCCATAGAGACGCGCCATCTCCTCGCGGCGCGGATGGCCCGAGACATGGACCAGATGGGTGCGGTCCGTGATGATCTCGATGTTGTCGCGGGCGAGCGCGTTCTGGATGGCGCCCACCGCCTTCTCGTTGCCGGGAATCGTGCGCGAGGAGAAGATCACCCGGTCGCCGGGCGAGAGCGCGATCTCGGGATGGTCGTCGGAGGCGATGCGGGAGAGCGCGGCGCGTGGCTCGCCCTGGCTGCCGGTGAGCAGACAGACGACCTTGTCGCGCGGCAGGTAGCCATAGGTGTCGGCCGAGCGGAAGGCGGGGATGCCGTCGAGATAGCCGCATTCGCGCGCGACATCGATGACGCGGTCCATGGCGCGGCCGACGACGACGACCTCGCGCTGGTCGGCCATCGCCGCCTCGGCCACCGCCCGCAGACGGGCGACGTTCGAGGCGAAGGTGGTGACGGCCACGCGGCCCGGCGCGGAATGGACGAGTTCCCTGAGCTTGGCCGCGACATCCGCCTCGCTCGGCGAGGTGCCGTCGCGCATGACATTGGTCGAGTCGCAGACCAGCGCCAGCACGCCCTCCTCGCCGAGTTCGCGCAGGCGCTTCTCGTCGGTCGGCAGGCCGACCCCGGGCGTCACATCGATCTTCCAGTCGCCGGTGTGGACCACGAGGCCCACAGGGGTGCGGATCGCCAGCGCGTTCGATTCGGGGATCGAATGCGCGACCGGCACGAACTCGATGTCGAAGGGGCCGAGCGTGATGCGGCCGCCCTGCGCGACGGTATGCATCGGCACCTTCGGCGCGCCCGGCTCCGAGAGACGGCGCGTGGCGAGGAGGCCGGCCGCGAATTGCGTGCAGTAGACCGGGGCGCGCAGCGAAGGCCAGAGCGCAGCGAGCGCGCCGATATGGTCCTCATGGGCATGGGTGATGATGATACCGAGGAGGTTGGCCCGTTCCTCGACGATGTAGCGCAGGTCCGGCAGGACGATGTCGACGCCGGGCACCTCGGGCCCCGCGAAGGACAGGCCACAATCGACCAGGATCCATTTCCGCCTGCCCTCCGGCCCATAGCCGTAGAGAGCGGCGTTCATGCCGATCTCGCCGAGGCCACCGAGGGGAACGAAGACGAGCTGGTCTTTGGAGCGGGTCACGAAGAATCCTGACTGGTCGACAGCCGGCGACGCCGGAAGGATGCGGGAGCCCTAACACGCGGCGCCGCAGGGCTCCATAGCGGAGGCATGTCGCAGGCCATGCTGGAGCCTGCCAACGTCGTCAGCGACTTGTTTCCATGGGCGGGGCAGCGGCCCCGAAGAACAGATCACCGGCATCGAAGCCCTGTGTCCCGGCCGACGTCTCAAGCAGCAGGCGGCCGACGGGGTCGAGGCCGACGAAGACACCCGTCACGGCGCCCGCGGGCGGCCGGATCGTGATCGTTTCGCCGAGGAAGGCCGCCCGCTCCAGCCAGGCCGCCCGCGTTGGGGTAAAACCGCCCGGTTGCCGCCAGACCTCGAAGCGGGTCAGCCACGCCTCCGCCAGCGCCGCCAGCGTCGCCTCGATGGTAACGTCCGGCGCATGGGCCCGCAGGAAGCTCGCCGGATAGGGCGTGCCTTGCGCGCAGGACGCGATGTTGATGCCGAGGCCGGCGATGACGGCGAAGCGCCCTGCCCCGCTTTCGCCCTCCAGCAGCAGACCCGAACATTTGGCGCCGTCGACGAGCAGGTCGTTCGGCCATTTCAGCGCCAGTCGCGGCGCCGCCAGCCCGGTCACCCGCGCGGCGGCATCGTGAAGGGCGAGCCCCGCGACGAAGCCGAGCTGTGGCGCCAGCGCCGGCTCGCAGGGGTTCACCAGAAGGAGACTCGCGTAGAGATTGCCCGGCGGCGAGGTCCATGGCCGGCCATGGCGGCCGCGCCCGGAATTCTGGCTGCGCGCCACGACCCAGAGAAGACCGGGATCGCCCTGCTGGAGCGCGCGCCGCGCCTCCTCCATGGTCGAGCCGACCTCGTCGCGGATGATCAGCCGATAGCCGGCGGCGCGGGCGGCCTCACCGAGCATGGCTCACCCCGTCATTGCGAGCGCCGCGAAGCAATCCAGAGGTTGGAGCGAGACGCTGGATTGCTTCGCTGCGCTCGCAATGACGGTAAAGAGCGTGGCTCACTCAAAAAAGCGACTTCGCCGCCGCGCCGGCCGAGTTGAGCAGCGGGGCCGGCAGCAGCGAGAGCGCAAGCACGAACAGCGCCGAGACCAGCAGCACGGCGCGAACGCCGATGTCGCCCTTCTCGAAGGCGGGCTTGGCGTCGTCGAAGTAGATCACCTTGACGAGGCGCAGATAGTAATAGGCGCCGATGACGCTGGTGACGACGCCGACCACGGCGAGCACGTAGAGCTTGGCGTCGATCGCGGCGAGGAAGACGTAGAACTTCGCCCAGAAGCCGGCGAGCGGCGGGATGCCGGCGAGCGAGAACATCATCATCGACAGCGCGAAGGCCATCCACGGATTGGTCCGCGACAGGCCGGCGAGTTCGCCGATCTCCTCGACCGGCTTGCCATCGCGGCGCATCAGCAGCACGCAGGCGAAGGCGCCGAGCGTCGTGGCGAGGTAGATCGCCATATAGACCAGCACGCCCTGGACGCCGCTGGCCGTGCCCGCCGCGAGGCCGACCAGCGCATAGCCCATGTTGGCGATCGAGGAATAGGCCAGCAGGCGCTTGATGTTGGTCTGGCCGATCGCCGCAAAGGCGCCGAGCACCATCGAGGCGATCGAAATGAAGATCACGATCTGCTGCCACTCATGCAGCGCGCCCGGGAAGGCGCCGACGAAGATGCGCACGACCATCGCCATCGCCGCCATCTTGGGGGCGGAGGCGAAGAAGGCGGCGACCGGGGTCGGCGCGCCCTCGTAGACGTCGGGCGTCCACATGTGGAAGGGCACGGCGGAGATCTTGAAGGCGACGCCGGCCGCGATGAAGACGATGCCGAAGATCAGCCCGAGACCGGGATGGCCGTGCTGCACGGCCGCGGCGATACCCGGATAGGTCACGGTGCCGGTGAAGCCGTAGACCAGCGAGGCGCCGTAGAGCAGCATGCCGGACGAGAGCGCGCCGAGGACGAAGTATTTCAGGCCCGCTTCCGTCGACCGGGCGTTGTCGCGGTCGAAGGCCGCAACGACATAGAGCGCCAGCGACTGCAGCTCGAGGCCGACATAGAGGCTGATGAGATCGTTGGCCGAGATCATCATCATCATGCCGATGGTGGCGAGCACGATCAGGATCGGGAACTCGAAGCGCATCGAGCCATCGCGGCGCAGGCTGTCGGCCGAGAGCAGGATCGCGGCCGCCGCGCCCAGCAACGTCAGCACCTTGAAGAAGCGGGCGAAGCCGTCGGCGATGAAGCCGTCATTGAAGGTCAGAGCGCGGCCCGTGCCGGACAGCACCAGGACGAGCGTCAGCGCGAACAGCGCCAGCGCCACGCCCTCGAGCAGGCGCGTCGCCTTCTCGCCGCGGATCGCGCCGACAAGCACCATCGCGATGGCGCCGATGGCGAGGACGATTTCCGGGAGTGCCGGGCCGAGAGCGGGCAGAGCCATCCTGCGAGACCTTACTGAACGACCAGCATCGCCGTTTTCGCGGCGGTGAGAGCGGCCTGATAATTCTTGATGAGCGCTTCGGTCGGCGCGGCGAAGGCGTCCAGGATCGTGCCCGGGCGGATGCCGTACCAGACGGTCAGCAGGACGAGCGGGACCAGGATCGCCATCTCGCGACGGTCGAGATCGGCGATGTCCTTCAGCTCGGGCTTGACCAGTTCGCCGAAGACGACGCGGCGATAGAGCCAGAGCGCATACGCAGCCGAGAGGATGACACCCGAGCAGGCGATGAAGGCGACCCAGGGATTGGCGCGGAAGGCGCCCATCAGCGTCAGGAACTCGCCGACGAAGCCGGCCGTGCCCGGCAGGCCGACATTGGCCATGGTGAAGACCATGAAGATGACGGCGTAGACCGGCATCCGGTTCACCAGCCCGCCATAGGCCGCGATCTCGCGGGTGTGCATGCGGTCATAGATCACGCCGACGCAGAGGAAGAGCGCGCCCGAGACCAGCCCGTGGCTGACCATCTGGAACATCGCGCCCTGGATGCCCTGCGGCGTCAGGGTGAAGAGGCCCATGGTGACGAAGCCCATATGCGCCACCGAGGAGTAGGCGATGAGCTTCTTGATGTCCTCCTGCATCAGCGCCACCAGCGAGGTGTAGACGATGGCGATGACCGACAGCGCGAAGACGAAGGAGGCGAAATAGGCCGAGGCCTCCGGGAACATCGGGATCGAGAAGCGGATGAAGCCGTAGCCGCCCATCTTCAGCATGATCGCGGCGAGCACGACGGAGCCCGCGGTCGGCGCCTCGACGTGGGCGTCGGGCAGCCAGGTATGGACCGGCCACATCGGCATCTTCACCGCAAAGGAGGCGAAGAAGGCCAGCCACAGCCAGGTCTGCATGTTCGCCGGGAACTTGTGCGCCAGCAGCGTCGGGATGTCGGTCGTGCCGGCGTTCCAGTACATCGCCATCAGCGCCAGCAGCAGCAGCACCGAGCCGAGCAGCGTGTAGAGGAAGAACTTGTAGGAGGCGTAGACGCGCCGCTTGCCGCCCCAGATGCCGATGATCAGGAACATCGGGATCAGGCCGCCCTCGAAGAAGAGGTAGAACAGCACGAGGTCGAGCGCCACGAAGACGCCGATCATCAGCGTCTCGAGGATCAGGAACGCGACCATGTATTCGCGCACCCGCTTCGTGATCGCATGCCAGGACGCCAGGATGCAGAACGGCATCAGGAAGGCGGTCAGCACCACGAAGGGGAAGGAGAAACCGTCGACGCCGAGCTTGAACTGGATGGCCTCGGAGACCCAGGCATGGGTCTCGACCATCTGGAAGCCGGAATTGGCGGGGTCGAACTTCGCCCAGGCGACACAGGCCAGAACGAAGGTCGCAACCGTGGCGGCGAGCGCCGCATAGCGCGCATTGGACTCGACCGAAGCCTCGTCGCCGCGCTGCGCCAAGATGAAGGCCGCGCCGACCAGCGGCAGGACGAGAAGACCGGTGAGGATACCGAAGCCGAACATCATCTCACCCGCGCGCCACGAGATACCAGGTCACCAGGCCCGCGACGCCCATCAGCATGGCGAAGGCATAGTGGTAGAGATAACCGGTCTGCAGCCGCACGACCCGATTGGTGACGTCGACGACGCGGGCCGAGATGCCGTCCGGGCCCATGCCGTCGATGACGAAGCCGTCGCCCTTCTTCCAGAGGAACTTGCCGATCCACATCGCCGGCTTCACGAACAGGAAGTCGTAGATCTCGTCGAAATACCACTTGTTGAGCAGGAAGCGGTACAGGACCGGGTTGGCGGCGGCGAGCTTGCCCGGCACGTCCGGGCGCAGGACGTACATGTAGAGCGAGACCAGGAAGCCCAGCACCATCGCGACGAAGGGCGAGGCGATCACCCAGCCGGGAACCTCGTGCATCTCGTGCAGGATATGGTTGTCCTTGCCCGTGAAGAGAGCGGTCTTCCAGAAGTGCTCGTAGTTGTGGCCGATGAACGCCTCCTTGAAGGCGAAGCCGGCGGCGACCGCGCCGAGCGAGAGCACGGCGAGCGGGATCAGCATCACCAGCGGGCTCTCATGCGGCTTGTGGTCGTGGCCATGGCCGTGGTGGTCGTCATGCGCATGGGCGGCATGGGCATGGGCGGCATGGCCATGAGCGGCGTGAGCGTGGTCGTCGTGACCATGCGACGCATGAGCGTCCGCCCCCCAGCGCGGCTTGCCCTCGAAGGTCATGAAGTAGAGCCGCCAGGAGTAGAACGAGGTGAAGCAGGCAGCCACCACCAGCAGCACGAAGGCGTAAGAAGCGGCGAAGCCCTTATGCGCGACCGCGGCATAGGCGCTCTCGATGATCGCGTCCTTGGAGAAGTAGCCGGCGAAGAGCGGGAAGCCGGTGAGCGCGAGCGTGCCGATGGTCATGGCCGCCGCCGTCAGCGGGATGTGCTTCCTCAGGCCCCCCATGTTCCGCATGTCCTGCTCGTGATGCATCGCGTGGATGACCGAGCCGGCGCCGAGGAACAGCAGCGCCTTGAAGAAGGCGTGGGTGAAGAGGTGGAAGACGCCGGCCGAATAGGCGCCGACGCCGAGCGCGACGAACATGTAGCCGAGCTGCGAGCAGGTCGAGTAGGCGATGACGCGCTTGATGTCGTTCTGGACGAGGCCGACGGTGGCCGCGAAGAACGCGGTCGTCGCGCCGATGACGATAACGACGGTAAGCGCCACCGGCGCGTATTCGAAGATCGGCGACAGGCGCGCGACCATGAAGACGCCGGCGGTGACCATGGTCGCCGCATGGATGAGTGCGGAGACCGGGGTCGGGCCCTCCATCGCGTCGGGCAGCCAGGTGTGCAGCAGGAACTGGGCCGACTTGCCCATCGCGCCCATGAACAGCAGCAGCGCGGTGAGCGTCAGCGCGTTCCAGTCATAGCCCAGGAAGCGGAAGCTCTTCTCGGTCAGGCCGGCGATCTGCGGGAAGATGGTGTCGAAGGCGACCGAGCCGGTCAGCACGAAGACCAGGAAGATGCCGAGCAGGAAGCCGAAATCACCAACGCGGTTAACGATGAAGGCCTTCATCGCGGCGGCGCAGGCGGAGGGCTTCTGGTACCAGAAGCCGATCAGCAGGTAGGAGGCGAGGCCGACGCCCTCCCAACCGAAGAACATCTGAAGCAGGTTGTCCGCCGTCACCAGCATCAGCATGGCGAAGGTGAAGAGCGACAGATAGGCGAAGAAGCGCGGCCGGTGCGGATCCTCGTGCATGTACCCGATCGAGTACAGGTGCACGAGCGAGGAGACCGTGTTGACCACGACCAGCATCACCACGGTCAGCGTGTCGATGCGGAAGGCCCAGTCGACCTGCAGCCCGCCCGAGGACATCCAGGTCGCGACCTGCACGCGGGTGGTGCCGGCGCCGAAGCCGACATTGAAGAAGGCGATCCAGGACAGGACGGCCGAGACGACCAGCAGCGAGGTGGTGACGATCTCCGATCCGCGCGCGCCGATCAGCCGGCCGAAGAGGCCGGCGATCAGGAAGCCGATCAGGGGGAGGAAGACGATCGCGTGATACATGGGGCGGTTCCGGGCGCGCGCGCCTCAGCCTTTCATCATGTTGATGTCTTCCACCGCGATCGTACCGCGGTTGCGGAAGTAGACGACGAGAATGGCGAGGCCGATCGCCGCCTCGGCCGCCGCGACCGTCAGGACCAGCAGCGCGAAGACCTGCCCGACGATGTCGTTCAGGAAGCTCGAGAAGGCGACGAAGTTCAGGTTGACCGAGAGCAGGATCAGCTCGACCGACATCAGGATGACGATGACGTTCTTCCGGTTCAGGAAGATACCGAGCACGCCCAGCGTGAACAGGATCGCGCCGACGGCGAGATAGTGGCCAAGGCCGATCATCAGACGGTCTCCTCCGGCAGGGCCGCGCCCGGCTGCACCTTCTTGACGTCCATTGCGGTCGCCTTGGTGCGGGCGTTCTGCTGCACGATGTCCTGGCGCTTGATGCCGACGCGCTCGCGCAGGGTCAGCACGATCGCGCCGATCATCGCGACGAGCAGGACGAGGCCCGCCGCCTGGAAGTAGTAGACATATTGCGTGTAGAGCACGCGCCCGAGCGCCTCGGTGTTGGTGATGCCGGACGGGATCGCCGCGACGGGCGCGCGAACGATCTGCGGGTCGATCACCCAGGCGCCGACAACCAGCAGCAGCTCCACCGCGAAGACGAGGCCGATCAGGGCCCCGATCGGCAGGTAGTTCAGGAAGCCCTGGCGGAACTCGGCGAAATCGACGTCGAGCATCATCACGACGAAGAGGAAGAGCACCGCCACCGCGCCGACATAGACGACGATCAGCAGCATCGCGAGGAACTCGGCCCCGAGCAGCAGGAACAAGCCTGCCGCGTTGACGAAGGCGAGGATCAGGTAGAGCACCGAATGGACGGGGTTGCGCGAGGCCACCACCATGAACGCCGAGGCGACGGTGACACCTGCGAAGAGATAGAAGAAGGCCGCTGCGGCATTCATCTCGGTCAGCCTTTCCGCCCCTGCCGGCGGCTCTCGTGTTCCGTGCCGCCCGACTCTCGCCGGACGTCGTTTGGAGCGTCTATAGTCAGGCCCACCGGCTGCGACAACCGCGCCGGAGGCCTGCCGGACCCTCAGCGATAGGGAGCGTCCATCGCGATGTTGCGCGCGATCTCGCGCTCCCAGCGGGCGCCGTTCGCGAGCAGCCGGTCCTTGTCGTAGAACAGCTCCTCGCGGGTCTCGGTGGCGAATTCGAAATTCGGCCCCTCGACGATGGCATCGACCGGGCAGGCCTCCTGGCAGAAGCCGCAATAGATGCACTTCGTCATGTCGATGTCGTAACGCGTGGTGCGGCGCGTGCCGTCGTTGCGACGCGGGCCGGCCTCGATGGTGATGGCCTGCGCCGGGCAGATCGCCTCGCAGAGCTTGCAGGCGATGCAACGCTCCTCGCCATTGGGATAGCGGCGCAGCGCATGCTCGCCGCGGAAGCGCGGGCTCTGCGGGTTCTTCTCGAAGGGGTAGTTGATGGTGGCCTTCGGCTTGAAGAAATAGCGCATCGACAGCGCGAACGCGCCGACGAACTCCTTCAGCAGCAGGCCCTTTGCGGCTTGTGCGAGCGACATCGCCTTCGTCCTTCCCACTCAGCCGAACAGCGTCCGGCCGATCACATAACCCAGCACCGGCGTGACACCGACCATCAGAACGGCCAGTGCCAGCTTCAGCACGCGGATACGACGCTCATAGTCGTCGCGCTCCGCCTGCGTCGTCGAACGATCGGTCCGGCGCAGCGCCGCGATGACGACGCCCGACACGATCCTGTATTCCAGCAGCCCCAACGCGAGGCCGAGGACGGCCCCGATCGCGCCCGCCATGCTCATCCCGGCACCAGCCCCAGCCACTGCACGGCGCGGCTCCCGAGGAGGCCCCCGAGAAAGACCGCGAAGATCCACCCGTTCCAGGCGAAGTCGAACATCGCGTCGACCGCCCCGAACCAATGGCCGCGCCAGGCGAGGTAGCACCCCGCGAAGAACAGCCCGCCGCCCGCCACCATCCCCGCCATACCGCCGAGGACGGACGCAACCATCAGCGTGCCGGGCCCCAGCCCGTCAGCTGCAGCACGAAGGCGACCACCACCACGGAGACCAGCGAGAGCGGGAGGAAGACCTTCCAGCCCAGCCGCATCAGCTGGTCGTAGCGGTAGCGCGGCACGAAGGCCTTCACCATCGCGAACATGAAGAAGACGAGGCAGACCTTGAGCGCGAACCAGAACACGCCCGGCAGCCAGGTGAAGGGCGCGATCGGGAACGGCGGCAGCCAGCCGCCGAGGAACAGGATCGTGGTCAGCGCGCACATGGTCATGATCGCCACGTATTCGCCGAGCATGAACAGCAGATACGGGGTCGAGGAGTATTCGACCATGTAGCCCGCGACGAGCTCCGACTCCGCTTCCGGCAGGTCGAAGGGCGGGCGGTTCGTCTCGGCCAGCGCCGAGATGAAGAAGATCACGAACATCGGGAAGAGCGGCAGCCAGTACCAGCCCAGCAGGCCGGCCTTGGTGTTCTGCGCCTCGACGATGGCGGTGAGGTTCAGCGAGCCGACGCAGAGCAGCACGGTGATGATGACGAAGCCGATCGACACCTCGTAGGAGACCATCTGCGCGGCCGAGCGCAGCGCGCCCATGAAGGGGTATTTCGAGTTCGACGCCCAGCCCGCCATGATGACGCCGTAGACGCCGAGCGAGGAGATGGCCAGGATGTAGAGGATGCCGACATTGATGTCGGCGATCGCCCAGCCCGGCGCGACCGGGATGACCGCCCAGGCGCCGAGCGCCAGCAGGCAGGAGACGAAGGGCGCAAGGATGAAGACGCCCTTGTTCGAGCCCGACGGGATGATCGGCTCCTTGAAGGCGAACTTCAGCAGGTCGGCGAAGCTCTGGAACAGGCCGAAGGGGCCGACCACGTTGGGGCCGCGCCGCAGTTGCACCGCCGCCCAGATCTTCCGGTCCGCCAGCAGGATGTAGGCGATGAAGACGAGCAGGCAGACCAGCAGCAGCAGGCTCTTGCCCAGCATGATCGCGAGATCGAGAACGAGGTCCCAGTTCATGGCCGGTTACTCCGCCGCCTGCCGCAGCCGGCCCGAGGCCAGCGCCGAGCATTCGGCCATCACGGCGGAAGCGCGCGCGATCGGGTTGGTCTGGTAGAAATCGGCGACCGTCGAGACGAAGCCCGCCTTGTCGAGCTTGCCGCCGAGCCCGGCGAGCGTCCCGAGCCCCGAGGCGTCCGCCGGCCCCAGCCGGTCGAGCGCGGCGAAATGCGGGTGCGCCGCATAGAGCGACTGGCGCAGGCCGGCCAGCGAGTCGAAGGGCAGCGTCTTCCCGAGCGCGGCTGAGAGCGCACGCAGCACCGCCCAGTCCTCGCGGGCATCGCCCGGCGGGAAGGTGGCGCGCGCGGTCATCTGCACGCGGCCTTCGGTGTTCACATAGGTCGCCGACTTCTCGGTATAGGCGGCGCCGGGCAGGATGACGTCGGCGCGGTGGGCGCCGCGGTCGCCATGGGTACCCTGATAGATCACGAAGGCGCCTGCCGGCACCTCGACCTCGTCGGCGCCGAGCAGGAACAGCACGTCGAGCGCGCCGGGCGCGAGCATGCCGGCGACATCGAGGCCCCCCTCACCCGGCACGAAGCCGAGATCGAGCGCGCCGACGCGGGCAGCGGCGGTGTGCAGCACGCCGAAGCCGTTCCAGCCGTCGCTCACGGCGCCGAGCGCCTGGGCGGCCTTCGCCGCCAGCGCCAGCACGGCCTCGCCGTCGGCGCGGGCGAGAGCGCCCTGCCCGATCAGCACCATCGGCCGCTCGCCCGCCTTCTCCGCCTTGCCGGCGAGATCGGCCAGCGTGTCGATGCCGGCGCCGAGGTAATCATAGTCATAGGTCAGGTCGGCCTGCTCGCCGATGAGCTGGATCTTGAAATCGCCGCGCAGCCAGCGCTTGCGGATGCGGGCGTTCAGGATCGGCGCTTCGCGGCGCGGATTGGCGCCGATGATCAGCAGCGAGGTCGCCTCCTCGAGGCCTGCGATGCCGGCATTGAGAATGTAGCTGGCGCGGCCGAACTTCGGATGCAGCCTGGTGCCGTCCTGCCGGGCGTCGAGATTGGCCGAGCCGAGCGAGCCGATCAGGCTCTGCAGCGCGAACAGCTCCTCCACCGCGGCGAGGTCGCCGGCGATGGCGCCGATCTTCTCAGGCCTCGCCGCCTTCACCTTGCCGGCGATCAGCGCGAACGCCTCGTTCCAGGAGGCCGGGCGAAGCGCGCCGTTCTGGCGGATATAGGGCCGGTCGAGACGCTGCGTGCGCAGACCGTCGACGATGTGGCGCGTCTTGTCGGAGATCCACTCCTCGTTCACCGCCTCGTTGAGGCGGGGCAGGATGCGCATGACCTCCTTGCCGCGGGAATCGACGCGGATCGCCGAGCCGACGGCGTCCATCACGTCGATCGACTGCGTCTTGGACAGCTCCCAGGGCCGGGCCTTGTTCTGGTAGGGCTTCGAGGTCAGCGCACCGACCGGGCAGAGATCGACGACGTTGCCCTGCAGCTCCGAGCTCATCGCCTGCTCGAGATAGGTGGTGATCTCCATATCCTCGCCGCGCCCGATGGCGCCGAGATCGGAGCCGCCCGCGACCTCCGTGGTGAAGCGGACGCAGCGCGTGCACTGGATGCAGCGCGTCATCGAGGTCTTGACCAGCGGGCCGATATACTTGTCCTCGACCGCGCGCTTGTTCTCGGCATAGCGCGAGGTGTCGACGCCATAGGCCATCGCCTGGTCCTGCAGGTCGCACTCGCCGCCCTGGTCGCAGATCGGGCAATCCAGCGGGTGGTTGATGAGGAGGAACTCCATCACCCCCTCGCGCGCCTTCTTGACCATCGGGGACTTGGTCGAGACGACCGGCGGCTCGCCATTCGGGCCGGGGCGCAGATCGCGAACGCCGATGGCGCAGGAGGCCTGGGGCTTGGGCGGGCCGCCCTTCACCTCGACGAGGCACATGCGGCAATTGCCGGCGATCGAGAGCCGCTCATGGAAGCAGAAGCGCGGCACCTCGGCCCCCGCCGCCTCGCAGGCCTGCAGGACCGTATACTCGGCGGGTACGTCGACCTCGATGCCGTCGATGATGAGTTTGGTCATGCTCTCACTCCGCCGCCATCATGCGCACGGGCTCGCTGTGCGGGTTGGCGGCATAGTCGTCGATGCGCTGCTCGATCTCGTGACGGAAATGCGCGATCAGGCCCTGGATCGGCCAGGCGGCGGCATCGCCGAGCGCGCAGATCGTGTGGCCCTCGATCTGCTTGGTGACGTCGAGCAGCATGTCGATCTCGCGCTTCTGGGCGCGGCCCTCCGCCATGCGCTCCATGACGCGCCACATCCAGCCCGTGCCCTCGCGGCAGGGCGTGCACTGGCCGCAACTCTCATGCTTGTAGAAATGGCTGATGCGGGCGATGGCGCGGACGATGTCGGTGGACTTGTCCATCACGATCACGGCCGCCGTGCCGAGGCCCGACTTCAGCTTCGACAGCGAGTCGAAATCCATCGGCGTGTCGATGATCTGCTCGGCCGGGACCATGCGCACCGAGGATCCGCCCGGGATGACCGCCTTGAGGTTGTCCCAGCCGCCGCGGATGCCTCCGCAATGCCGGTCGATCAGCTCGCGGAAGGTGATGCCCATCACCTCTTCCACGTTGCAGGGCTTGTTCACATGGCCCGAGACGCAGAACAGCTTGGTGCCGACATTGTTGGGGTTGCCCAGCGCCGAGAACCAGGCCGCACCGCGGCGCAGGATGGTCGGCGCCACCGCGATCGACTCGACGTTGTTCACCGTGGTCGGGCAGCCATACAGGCCGACATTGGCCGGGAATGGCGGCTTCATCCGCGGCATGCCCTTCTTGCCCTCGAGGCTTTCGAGCAGGGCCGTCTCCTCGCCGCAGATATAGGCGCCGGCGCCGTGATGGACGTAGAGATCGAAGGGATAGCCGTGGACGTTGTCCTTGCCGATCAGCTTCGCCTCATAGGCCTCGTCGACGGCGCGCTGCAGCGCCTCGCGCTCGCGGATGTATTCGCCGCGGATGTAGATGTAGGCCGCATGGGCGCCCATGGCGAAGGAGGCGATCAGGCAACCCTCGACCAGCGTATGCGGGTCGTTGCGCATGATCTCGCGGTCCTTGCAGGTGCCGGGCTCCGACTCGTCGGCGTTGACGACGAGGTAATGCGGCCGCCCGTCGTTCTGCTTGGGCATGAAGGACCATTTCAGGCCGGTCGGGAAGCCTGCGCCTCCCCGCCCGCGCAGGCCCGACTTCTTCATCTCGTCGATGATCCAGTCGCGCCCCTGCTCGAGCAGGAACTTGGTGCCGTCCCAGGCGCCGCGCGCGATGGCGCCCTTCAGCGACAGGTCGTGAAGGCCGTAGAGATTGGTGAAAATACGATCGCGATCGGCGAGCATCGTCCTGACCTCACTTCACCGGCTTGTCGGCGGGCGCGCCGGCGGATTTGGCCGACTCCGCGGCGGACTTCGCATCGACCTTGCCACCGGCGGCGGGCGTGTCGTTGGCGGCACCGCTGGGCTGGCCCGGCTCGGACGGCTTGGGGCGCCCGGCGGCCGCCGTCTCCGTCGCCGGCTTGGTCGCGGCGGCAGGCGACGCATCGGTCTTGCCGGCGTCCGTCTTGGCGGCTTCCGCCTTCTTGGCCTCCGCCTCGGCCGCGGCCTTGGCGGCGGCGGCTTCGGCAGCCGCCTTGCGCTGCTCGGTGACGCGCTTCTGCCAGTCGCCGGCGCCGATCACCGTGCCGTCGTAGAGGGCCGGGTCCTTCAGTGTCTCGCCGCCGCCGACCGGCTCGGAGCCGGAGCGGCCGATCTGCGAGCCGGGCTTCGTCGGCCGGCCATGGCGCAGATCCTCGAGGAGCGCCTTGAAGTTCTCGGGCGTCAGATCCTCGTAATAGTCGAAATTGATCTGCGCCATCGGGGCGTTGCAGCAGGCACCGAGGCACTCGACCTCGAGCCAGGAGAGCTTGCCGTCGGCGCTCACCGTCGATTGCGGGCCGATCACGTCCTGGCAGACCTTCTTCAGCGCCTCGGCCCCGCGCAGCGCGCAGGGCGTGGTGCCGCAGAGCTGGACGAAATGCTCGCCGACCGGCTGCAGGTTGAACATGGTGTAGAAGGTCGCGACCTCCATCACCCGCATCGGCGCCATGCCGAGCTTGCGCGCGACCGCCTCGATCGCGGCACGCGGCAGCCAGCCGTCATGCTGCTCCTGCGCCTTCCACAGCAGCGGGATGACGGCCGAGGCCTGCCGGCCTTCCGGATATTTGGCGATCTGCTGGTCAGCCCAGTTCTCGTTCGCCGCGGTGAAGGCGAACGAAGCGGGCTGGACCGGATCAGGTGCAAGACGACGGACGGACATTCGGCTTTCTCAACCCTGGCAATGGCTTCGATAGTGAGCGGCGGCACGCGGCAGAGCCGGCGCACAACGCCCATAGTTCGGATCCTGGCCGCCGCAGCTGCAGCTGAACACCGGATCCGTGCAACGGCGGACATAAATCCAGGCGCACCAGCTCACATATCCCGGCTGATCCTTGGCGACATAGCGAAAGCCGGCCTTCTCGAGCTGCTGATAGGTCGGACGGGTCTGCGCGGAGGCGGATCCAACCGCCAACGCGCACCCGACCAGACCGATCAAGGCAGCGGCCAAGCTCACCGATCGACCTCCCCGAAGACGATATCGAGGGAGCCCAGGATCGCGGAGACGTCCGCCAGCATGTGCTTGCGGCACATGAAGTCCATGGCCTGGAGATGGGCGAAGCCCGGCGCCTTGATCTTGGCGCGGTAGGGCTTGTTGGTGCCGTCGGCGACGAGATAGACGCCGAATTCGCCCTTGGGCGCCTCGACGGCGGCGTAAACCTCGCCCTCGGGGACCTTGAAGCCCTCGGTGTAGAGCTTGAAGTGATGGATCAGCGCTTCCATCGAGCGCTTCATCTCGCCGCGCTTGGGCGGAACCATCTTGCCGTCGAGCGCCGAAATCCGCCCACCACCATCGGCCGAGAGCAGCTTCTCGCAGCACTGCTTCATGATGCGCACCGACTGGCGCATCTCTTCCATGCGGATGCAGTAGCGATCGTAGCAGTCGCCGTTCTTGCCGATGGGGATGTCGAAATCCATCTCGGCATAGCACTCGTAGGGCTGCGACTTGCGCAGGTCCCAGGCGGCGCCGGAGCCGCGCACCATCACGCCCGAAAAGCCCCATTTCCAGCAGGTCTCGAGATCGACGACGCCGATGTCGACATTGCGCTGCTTGAAGATGCGGTTGTCGGTCAGCAGCCCCTCGAGATCGTCGCAGGTCTGCAGGAACGGGTCGCACCATTCGGCGATGTCGTGGATCAGCGAGGGCGGCAGGTCCTGATGCACGCCGCCGGGCCGGAAATAGGCCGCATGCATGCGCGCGCCCGAGGCGCGCTCATAGAAGACCATCAGCTTCTCGCGCTCCTCGAAGCCCCAGAGCGGCGGCGTCAGCGCGCCAACGTCCATCGCCTGCGTGGTGACGTTGAGAAGATGGGAGAGGATGCGGCCGATCTCGGAATAGAGCACGCGGATGAGCTGGCCGCGGCGCGGGACCTCGACGCCCATCAGCTTCTCGACCGCCAGGCAGTAGGCATGCTCCTGGTTCATCGGCGCGACATAGTCGAGCCGGTCGAAATAGGGCATCGCCTGGAGATAGGTCTTGGCCTCGATCAGCTTCTCGGTGCCGCGATGCAGCAGGCCGATATGCGGATCGACGCGCTCGACGATCTCGCCGTCGAGTTCCAGCACGAGGCGCAGAACGCCGTGGGCCGCCGGATGCTGCGGGCCGAAATTGATCGAGAAGTTCCGGATGTTGTGCTCGGTCATGACTGGCTCACCTCGACATCATCTGGACACCAAGCGCGCTGCAACGGAATGCACGAGGAGACCAACGGGCAGAGCGAGCAACATCTGAAGCGGAACGAGTTCGGTCTGCCTAGGCCCTCCCAGTCCCAGTCGCGCACCAAAAAATGCTGCCACGAACAGAGCGCAGGGGATCATAAGGATCGTCATCCAATAGCTGTTCAAGACGATCCCTATCACCACTGCGAATGCGCAGAGCGGCAACGCCAACGCGTTATTGAGCAGCGTGCCATACGCTATGACGAGTGCGATCGACATCATGCCTTCGCCTTCTCATCACCCGGCAGGACGTAATCCGTCCCTTCCCAGGGCGAGAGGAAATCGAAGTTGCGGAATTCCTGGTTGAGCTTCACCGGCTCGTAGACGACGCGCTTCTGCTCGTCGTCGTAGCGGACCTCGACATAGCCGGTCAGAGGGAAGTCCTTGCGCAGCGGATAGCCCTCGAAGCCGTAGTCGGTGAGGATGCGACGCAGGTCAGGATGGCCCGAGAACAGGATGCCGTAGAAATCATAGGCCTCGCGCTCGTACCAGTTCGCGGCCGGGAAGACCTCGATGATCGAGGGCACGGGGGTGGCCTCGTCGGTCTGGACCTTCACGCGGATGCGGCGGTTCGAATAGGGCGCGAGCAAATGGTAGACGACATCGAAGCGCTTCTCACGGCCGGGATAGTCGGCACCGGCAATGTCGGTGAAGTTGACGAAGCGGAAGCGGCGATCGCCGTAGAGCGTCTTCATCACCGCGACGATCGAGGCCGCCTCGGCGTGGATGGTCAGCTCGTCGAAGGCGACGACGGCTTCGGTGACCGCGCCCGGCAGCGCCGCCTTGATCTCTTCGCCGAGTTGTACGAGCGCTTCGCTCATCATCTCACCTTCGTTGACCCATCTGCGTCACGGTGGGGTCTGGCCCGACCGTCTCATGCAGGATTGGGCCCAATCCCTGTCCTGTCCGTCGCGCGCCGGCCGGGCCAGGCCCGACCGACGGATACGGCCTAGCGCTCGATCGTGCCCGTGCGCCGGATCTTCTTCTGCAGCAGCAGCACGCCGTAGAGCAGCGCCTCCGCCGTCGGCGGGCAGCCCGGCACATAGATATCGATCGGCACGATGCGGTCGCAGCCGCGCACCACCGAATAGCTGTAGTGGTAGTAGCCGCCGCCGTTGGCGCAGGAGCCCATCGAGATGACGTAGCGCGGCTCCGGCATCTGGTCGTAGACCTTGCGCAGCGCCGGAGCCATCTTGTTGGTCAGCGTGCCCGCGACGATCATCACATCGGACTGGCGCGGCGAGGCACGCGGCGCGAAGCCGAATCGCTCGACATCGTAGCGCGGCATCGAGAGCTGCATCATCTCGACGGCGCAGCAGGCGAGGCCGAAGGTCATCCACATCAGCGAGCCGGTGCGCGACCAGTTGATCAGGTCGTCGGTCGCGGTGACGAGGAAGCCCTTGTCGGCGAGTTCGCTGTTGATGGCGGTGAAGAACGGATCACGCTGGCCGACGGGCAGGCCGTCCGGCCCGAGCAGACCCTTCGGCGCGGGCGCGACGAGCGGGTCCCCGCGGTCGATCGCTGTTGTTGCCATTCTCGTATCCTCGTGAACCGTAACCGTCAGATATGCCTCGCGCTTTGCGCGTTCGAGGCGACAGTTAGTCCCACTCCAGCGCACCCTTGCGCCACTCGTAGACGAAGCCGACCGTCAGCACGCCCAGAAACACCATCATCGACCAGAATCCATACCAGCCGAGCTCGCCGAAAGCGACCGCCCAGGGGAAGAGGAAGGCCACTTCGAGGTCGAAGATGATGAACAGGATCGCCACGAGGTAAAAGCGCACGTCGAACTTCATGCGCGCATCGTCGAAGGCGTTGAAGCCGCACTCATAGGCCGAGAGCTTCTCGGGATCCGGCTTGGAATAGGCGATCAGGAAGGGGGCGACCAGCAGAGCCAGGCCGATGAACGCGGAGACGCCGAGAAAGATCACCAGCGGCAGATAGTCGTTCAGCAGGGACGGCACCGGTAGAGCTTGCATGGACGATCCCGCCTCGAAACGGACGCGGCACCGCGCCGCCGCTGTCGATTAGACCTTGCTTTAGAATGAAGCAAGACTCTGCCGCGCCGCAGCATAGCGCAACAGGGTCGAATCCGGCGCATGGCCCCTCATCCAAGCCGCTGCCGGGGAAGTGCGTCGGCGGAGCGGCCTGAATTTCGCCGCAGAAGCCCGGCTACCCGCTAGCGGCACGGGACGCGACGCGACACACTCGCGTCGAATCGATTCACCCGCGTTTTGTCGCGACGTCGTTGAGGAGAGGCGCCCATGCGCACGCATGTCCGGTCCGTGCTGGCCGCCCCCCTGCTCCTCGTCATGGGGTTGCAGGCCGCGCAGGCGGAGGCGCTCGACCTGTCGCGGGCGAGCTGCGCCGACTTCGTTTCCATGAGCGAGAACGACCGCACCCAGCTTTCGCTCTGGCTCGCCGGCTATTTCGCCGGCAGCGCGATGCGCCCGCTCCTGGATGTCGAGAAGGTCACGGCCGCCCCGGCCGCGCTGGCGGAACTCTGCGCCAAATCCCCGCAGCTCGCCCTCGTCGGCGCCGAGACGCGCGCGGTCTTCATTCCCGCACCGACGCCCTGACTTTCATGACCCGACGCTTCCCCCCGGCGCCGGCCCTGGCGCTGCTGCTGGCCTGCGCGCCCTTCGGCACCGCCTTCGCGCAGCAGGGCGAGGGCCAGATGATGCGGGCACCGCTGCCGCCGCAGCGCCCCTTCGACCTCGATTGGCCCGGGAGCCCGGCCCTGCCGGCGATCATCGTTCCGCCACCGGCCGCAAACCCGGTGGCCGATGGCCCCCCGCCGGACGCGAACGCGCCGATGACGAGCGAGCCCGACGAAGACGAGGGGCCGGAATGGCCGCAGCTCACGCCCGGCCAGAAGGCGGGCGCAGAGCCCGCCTACGATCCGAACGAAAAGCCGGACCGGCCCGGCATCTCGACCGATCCCGGCACCTCGATCGCCTGCCTGCCACAGCGGCTGAAGCTGATCCTGACCAAGATCTCGGACAAGTACGGGGCCGTGAAGGTGACCTCGACCTGGCGCCCGCCCTGGCGGGCGCGGCGCGGCTCCTATCACAAGCGCTGCGAGGCGATGGATTTCCGGGTGCCGGGCGTCAGGCCGCGCACGGTCATCGAGTGGGTCCGGACCCTGCCCGAGGTCGGCGGACACAAGGTCTACTGGAACGGCATCCTGCACGTCGACACGGGGCCGCGGCGGCCCTGGTGAGGCTCACTCCGGCGCGCGCTCCATGCCCTTCTCGGCCAGGATGCGCCGCGCGGCATCGCCCTGCAGGAAGGCGAGGAACGCCTTCGCCGGAGCCGAGCCAGCCGAGCCGGTGGCGAGGCCGCCGGTGTAGACGGTGTAGTTCTGGATTTCGGCCGGCAGCGGCCCGACCAGGACGGCACCGGGGACGGCGAGGATTTCGCTGATCTGATGGATGGCGAGGTCGGCCTCGCCGGTGACCAGCCGCTGGGCCACGAGGCCGCCCGGCACCAGCACCGCCTTGGCGCGGATCGGCTCGGCGATGCCCATGGTCTCGAGCAGTTTCGAGAAATAGATGCCGCTCGAGCCGCCGGCGGCCGGGTCGATATAGGCGACCTTGCGGGCGTCCAGCAGCGCCGTCTTGAAGGCCGCGACGGTGGCGATGTCGGGACGCGGCGCGCCCTCCTTGACCGCGACGCCGACAGAGGTCCGCGCCAGATTGACCGGCGTGCCGGTCGCGATTTTGCCGCTTCCCACCAGTTCCTTCACCGCAGCCGGCGTCAGGACCGCGACATCGAAGGCCTCGCCCTCGCCGATCCGGCGCAGCAGCGCGCCCGCCGTGTCGTTGTCGATGACGAGCTTGTGGCCGGTGCTCTTCTCGAACTCAGGCGCGACGGCGGTCACGATCGGCTTGAAGGCGCCTGCCGTCAGAACCTTGATGTCGTCGGCCGATGCCGGTGCGGCGAGGCAGGACAACAGGCCGGCGACGGCCCAGGCGGCAGCAGAACCACGGCGCATGACGAACTCCCCTGCCCGGATGACCGGGCCCCCTGTCAGGGGTTCAGGACTAGGGGCTTGGCGCGACCCCGGCAACGGGACAGGGGTCCGTCCCCGGCCGACACCCGATCACAGGCTGGTGAGGAGGGAGCGGCGGCGCTCAGGCGGCGCGGGCCATCGCAGCCGCGATCTCGCGATGGGTCTGCAGCAGCAGGCCGGAGACCGCCGCGACATGCTCCGCGCCGGGCGGCGTTCGATCTTCGCGCGCCGCCCGTTCCATTTCGGCCGCAGCCGCCGCCAGCCGTTTGGCGCCGAGGTTCGCGCTCATCGATTTCAGCGCGTGGGCGCAGGCCGCGATCCTGTCGACATCGCCGGCCCGCGTGGCTTCGGCCAGACGGTCCGCCTCTTCCAGCGACTTCACCCGATAGAGCTCGGCGATGCGCTGCGCGGTCTCGATCGAGCCATTGGTCATGGCGATCAGATCCTGGAGGACCGCCTCGTCGAGGCAGGCTGCCTCGTCCGGCGCTTCCTCGGCGATGGGCTGCGGGGCGGCCTGCCTCCGCTCTCCCGGCGCGAAGGCCGACAGGACCTCGCCGAGCCGTGCGAGGGTGAAGGGCTTATGGACGACGTCGTCCATGCCGGCCGCGCGCCAGGCATCGGCCGCCGTGCCGACGACATGGGCGGTCAGGGCGACGATGGGCAGGCGGGCCCGCCCCATCTCGGCCTCGCGGGTGCGGATGGCGCGGGCGGCCTCGAAACCGTCCAGGCCGGGCATGCTGCCGTCCATCAGCACGAGATCGAAGACTTCGCGCTCGACCGCGGCGACGGCCTGCAGCCCGTCCTCGACGAAACGCGCCACGATGCCGAAGCGACGCAACGCGGCATCGGCGACCTCGCGGTTGACCTCGCTGTCGTCGGCGACGAGCACGCGCAGAGCCGGATACTGCGGGGTCTCGCCCGCCACGGTGCGGCGGGTCTCCGCACGCCGCAGCGGCGCGCCCTCGCGCAGCGCCGACAGGACGGCCCGGAGATCGCGCTGTTGAACCGGCCAGGTCAGCACCTCGTCCGCGCCGGCTTCGATCAGGGCGCCGGGATCCTGGGTCGCCGCTGCGACGACGAGGACGGCCGCCGCCCTGCCCTTGGCCGCCGCAAGACCCGCGGGCGAGGTCACGATCAGATCGAGGCCGGGTGCCGCCGCCTCGCCGGGCTCGTAGCCGGCGGCGGCCAGCGCCAGGGCGAGCATGGCCGCGGTCTGGCCCTGTTCGAGCAGGATCGCTGCACTCCGGTGCCGGCCGGAAAGAGCCGGCGGTGCGTCGAGCGCTGGGCGTGAGGCGACCGGCAGTGCGAAGGAGAAGGTGCTGCCCTGTCCGAGCATGCTGCGGACCTCGAGCGTCCCGCCCATGGCGGCGACGAGCTGCCGCGCGATGGAGAGCCCCAGCCCCGTGCCGCCATGGGTGCGGGTGGTCGACTGGTCGGCTTGGGAGAAGGATTCGAAGATCGTTCCCAGCTTGTCGGCGGGGATGCCGATGCCGGTGTCGGTCACCGAGAAGCGCAACTCCCCCGTGCCTTCCCGCGTCAGCGCCACGGTGACACCGCCGGTCTCGGTGAACTTCAGCGCATTGTTGACGAGATTGCCCAGCACCTGGCCGAGACGCACCGGATCGGCCGTGACCGTCAGGCCCGGCGGCATCTCGAACTGGCCGCAGAGGTCGAGCCCCTTGGACAGGGCGCGGTCGCCGAAGAGCTGCAGCACCGCGTCCACCGCTTCCTCGGGGTCGATCTCCAGCGTCTCCACCTCGAGCTTGCCGGCTTCGATCTTCGAGATGTCGAGGATGTCGTTGATGATCGCGAGCAGGCTGGTGCCGGAGCGCGCGATGACCTCCGCCTGCCGGCGGGCCCGCTGCGGCAGTTCGCCGGCGGCCAGCAGCTCGGCCATCACGAGAATGCCGTTCATCGGCGTGCGGATCTCGTGGCTCATCGTGGCGAGGAAATCCGATTTCGCCTGGTTGGCCCGGTCGGCCGAGAGCGCGGCGCGCTGATAGTCTGCGGTGCGGTCGGCGACCTCGCGCTCCAGCCGGTCGCGGTGGTCGGCGAGCCTCTGGTCGCGCTCGCGGATGTCACCGAGCATGCCGTTGAAGCTGTCGACCAGGATGCCGATCTCGTCGCGCGGGCCGGCCGGCAGCGTCACCGTGTAATCGTGCTCGCGGCGCACGCGCATCATGGTCTGCGTCAGCATCCCGAGGGGGCCCGTGATGCGCCCCTGCAGCCGCAGCGCCAGCGCGATCGCGACCAGTGTCGCCACCGCGCCCGTCAGCAGCGTTTCCTCGATGGCGCGGCGGATCAACGCCGGCAGGTCGCGCGTGTCGGCGATGACGCGCAGGCTGCCGACCGCGGCGCCGCCATGGATGACCGGCACGACCGCCTCCATGGAGCGGCTGCGCAGGATCGCCGCCAGCGACCAGCGGGTTTGCGGACCGTCGACCACGAGATCGCCCGCCAATTGCTCGGTCGCGCCGATCTCGGCCAAAGCCCGCCCGTCGCTGGTCTCGATCCCGGCATAGGTGATGCCCTTGAGACGCGAAATCGCGTTGATCGCCTCCTGCGCCGCTGCGGCGTCATGGTCGGCGGTGGGGCGGGCGGCGGCGGCGGCGATGGCAAAACCGGTGTCGAGCACGGCGTCGCGCCGCGACAGGCCGTAGCTCTCGGTCTCGCGCCAGACCGAGACCGCCACGAGGACGCCGCTCGCCAGCAGCGTCGACGCGACGACGAGGAGGATCAGGCGGGTGCGGATCGACAGATGGAGACGCATGGGCATGGCCGAGGATAGGCGGCTCATGCTTTCCCAATTCCAAACTGGACCAAGAATAATTCCAGAGAAGCGGAACGGATTTTTTGCATCTGCGCGTCAGGGTCGTCGCTCAGGCACCAGAACGGTGCCGCGGGAGCGAAGCAATGACGATGACGGGCGAAGCCTGCATCCCATTCAGTTACGTGCTGTGCGATCGGCTCTCGATCCTTGCGGTCGACGACGACCCGATCCAGCGCGAGTTCAGCGCCGTCTATCTGGCCGGCCCGCAGGCCACGATCACGACCGCGGCCTCGGCTGAGGACGGGCTGGCGCTTCTGGAGACGACGCGCTTCGACGTCGCGCTGATCGATGTCGACATGCCCGGCATCAACGGGATCGAGATGGTGCGCCGCATCCGGGCCGACCGTCGCTTCGACGATCTGCCGGTCATGGTGATCACCGGCCGCGAGGACATCCTGTCGATCGATCAGGCCTATGCCGCCGGCGCGACCTCCTTCATGTGCAAGCCGGTGAACTGGCGGCTGCTCGGCCACCAGATCCGCTTCATGGTCCGGGCGCACCGCGCCCTGGCGGCGGCCTGACATGGCAGCGCGGTTGGCACGGCTGCTGCGGCGCCTGCTCGGCGACGAGCGGGGCGGCACCGCCGTCGCGTTGGGCGTCGCGCTTCCCATTCTGGCGATGGGCGCCGGCGTCGTCGTCGACTACGGTATCCTCTCGGAGCAGCGGCAGGCGTTCCAGACCGTCGCCGACGCCTCGGCGCTCGCCGCCGCGCGCGAATTCCGCCTCGCCAACGCCACGCCCACGACGGTGCAGTCTGCCGCCGAGAAATTCGCCAAGGCCCAGCTCACCGCGGTCAAGCAGACCGCGACCATCGCCACCTCGGTCGATCTCAAGAAGCTCAGCGTCACGGTCGATGTCTCGACTGTGGCGCGGACCAACATCATGCACATCTTCGGGCAGGACCTGGTGACGGTGGCGGCCAGCGCCACCGCGCGCGTCCTCGGCACCGCCTCGATCTGCGTCATCGGCCTCGAGACCTCGAAGAACGAGACGATCTATCTGGAAAAGGAAGCCAAGCTCGAGGCGCCCGAATGCGCCGTCTATTCCAACTCGAACAAGACGCATGGCCTCAAGGCGATGCAGAACTCGCAGATCCGGGCGCGCTTCATCTGCTCGGCCGGCGGCAGCTACAAGGACAAATACGACAGCTTCGTGCCGAGCCCGACGCTGGACTGCCCGATCCTCAAGGACCCGCTGGCCTCGCGGCCGGCCCCCTCGACCGGCGCCTGCGCCTCCAGCGACCTGAAGATCACCTCCGGCACGACGCTCGCCCCGGGCACCTATTGCGGCGGGGTACGGATCAGCAAGGGGGCCGTCGTGACCCTCAGCGCCGGTGTCTACGTCTTCAAGGACGGGCCGCTCGACGTCTCCGGCGGCGCAACGCTCAAAGGCGTCAATGTCGGGCTGTTTTTCACCGGTAAGGGCGCGGTTCTGCGCTTCGATGCCGACACCAAAATCGATCTCACCGCGCCGCGCGACGGTGTCATGGCCGGCATGCTGGTTTTCGAGGACCGCAACTCGCCGCTGAACCAGAAGCACGAGATCCTGAGCAACGACGCCAAGGTCCTGCTGGGCACGCTCTACCTGCCGCAGGGCGAGCTCAATATCGGCGCCAACAAGCCCGTCGCCGCCGACTCGGCCTACACCATCGTGGTGGCACGGCGGTTCACCCTCTCGGCCGGTCCAACCATGGTGATGAACGCGAAGTATTCCTCGACGAACATCCCGGTGCCTGAAGGCGTCGGGCCGGGCTCGACGGCGGCGCATCTGGCACGCTGAGGCGCAGGCCTCAGCGGCCGGCCGGCCAGCCCTCGCGCAGGAAGGCGTCGATCCGCGCGGCGGGAACGGCGGGCGAGAACAGATAGCCCTGGAGCAGGTGACAGCCGGCGATGCGCAGGAACTGCTGCTGCGCCGGCGTCTCGACGCCTTCGGCCACGACCTTGAGACCGAGGGCGCGCGACAGCGCGGTGACCGCCTGGACGATCGCGGCGGCCTTGATCTCGCCGGTCCCGTCGACCAGCGACTTGTCGAGCTTGAGCTTGTCGATCGGGAGCTTCTGCAGATAGGCGAGGCTGGAATAGCCCGTCCCGAAATCGTCGAGCGCGATGCGGATGCCGACGCGCCGCAGCGCCTCCATCGTCTCGATCGCCCGCTCGAAATTCTCGATGATGCCGCTTTCAAGCAGTTCGAGCTCGATCTGGGCCGGTGCTGTGCCTGCTTCCGCCAGGACCGCAAGGAGCTTCGTCGCGAAATCCGGTGCCTGAAACTGCCGCGCGCTGATGTTGATCGCGACCGCGAGCTGGGGCCAGCGCAGCCCGTCGGCACAGGCCTGCCGGATCACCCACCAGTCCAGCGCGTCGGCGGTGCTGTCATCGACCACCTTGTCGAGGATGGCCCCCGGCCCCATCACCGAACCGTCGGGCTTGACCGAGCGCAACAAGCATTCCACCCCGACGAACGTCTTCCCGTCCGAACTGACCTGCGGCTGATAGAAGAGTTGAGCGGTGGCGAGAATGGGACCCTCGGGGTTTGGGCGGACGCCGACCCTTGTGTGAGGCGGGGTTCGACATGGCGGAGCCTAGTCGATCCCGCACACCGCCTCAATGCCGCGCGCAGAGGGCCGCTTCCACAACCTGCCCGCCCCATTGCGGCGCCTCTCCGGCCGACGTTCAATGCCGGCACGGTCGGGGACATATCGCAGCGATGACGGGCGCATGTCTTGCAGGAGCGACGGCATGACGGGTGGAACGCAGGCCAAGGAACGCACGCTGGTCAGCGGGCGATGGGTGGTTGGCCACCGCGACGGCCGGCATGTCCTGATCGAGCGCGGCGAGGTGGTGTTCGAAGACGGCGCGATCGTCTTCGTCGGGCCCAGATTCCCTGGCGAGGTGACCCGCCGGATAGACCGCCCGGACGCCCTGATCGCGCCGGGCTTCATCGATCTCGACGCGGTCTGCGATCTCGATACCGCCGTGCTGAGCCTCGACAACACGCCTTCCTGGCGCAAGGGCCGCATCTGGCCGACGAGCTATATCGCGCGCGGGCCCTATGAGATGTACGGCCCCGAGGAACTCGCCTTCCAGAAGCGCTACGGGCTGGCGCAGCTTCTGCGCAACGGCATCACCACGGCGCTGCCCATCGCCTCCCTGTTCTATCGGCAATGGGGCGAGACCTATGAGGAGTTCGCCGCCGCGGCCGAGGCGGCGGAGGATCTCGGCCTGCGCGTCTATCTCGGGCCGGCCTATCGCAGCGGCCACACGCAGGTGGACGAGAGGGGCGAGGTCAGCCTGTTCATGGACGAGGCGCGCGGCCTCGCCGGCCTCGATGCGGCGATCCGCTTCTGCCGCGACATGGAGGGGCGGGCCGGCGGCCGGGTGCGGACCATGCTGGCGCCGGACCGGATCGAAAGCTGCACGCCGGAACTGCTGCGCCGCACCGCGGCCGCGGCGCGCGATCTCGACGTGCCGCTGCGGCTGCACTGCCACCAGTCGCGCTTCGAGGTCGAGACGGTGATGCGCCTGCACGGGCTCTCGCCGACCGCCTGGCTGGCCAGCCTCGGCGTGCTCGGCCCCCGCGTGCTGCTGCCGCATTTCACCGATTTCCCAAGCGTCGGCGGCGTCTCGACGCGCGAGGCCGACCTCGCCGCCCTGCTCGCCGCCGATGCGACCGTCGTCCATTGCCCGGTGGTGATGGCGCGCAACGGCGCGGCGCTCGCCGGCCTGTCCGATCTCGTCGCGCGAGGGCTACGCATCGGGCTCGGCACCGACACCTGGCCGCCGGACATGATCCTGAACATGCAGGTCGGCCTGATGCTGGGCCGGGTGATGGCCGGCTCGGTCAGCCAGCCGAGCAGCGCGCAGCTATTCGACGCCGCCACTTGGGTTGGGGCGGACGCACTCGGTCGCTCCGACCTGGGGCGGTTGATGCCGGGGGCGCGGGCCGATCTCATCGCGATCGATTTCGGCCATGACCGGATCGGGCAGGTGATCGACCCGATCCAGACCCTGATGCAGTCAAGCGCCGGGCGCGACGTCACCGATGTCTTCATAGACGGGCGCCATGTGCTGGTGACCGGCGCCATCCCCGGCTTCGATGCGGCCGCAGCCCATGCCCAGGCGCAGCGGCAGTTCGACGGGCTGGTCGCGAAGTATCCGGAGAGGACCTGGGGGCATCCGCCGGTCTCGGAGATCTTTCAGCCGAGTTATCCCATCGAGGCGGCGCCATGATCGAGGAAAGGCTCACGGTCCTCGGCAACGCCGTCGTCGTTCCCGTCGACGGGACCCGGCGGATCATCGACCGCGGCCATGTCGTCGTCTCGGACGGCCTGATCATCACGGTTGCAGAAGGGCGTTGGCCTGAGCTGTGTCCCGCAGATGCCGAGCGCCTCGATTGCGACGGCGCCGTCCTGATTCCCGGCCTGATCGATCTGCACCTGCATGCCGGCCACGGCCTGACGAAAAATCTCGGCGGCTGTGTCGACAACTGGATGGCGACGGTCGGCGACGTCTATGCGCTGCATTCCGATCTCGCCTTCTGGACGGCGGATGCCGAGCTCCAGGCGCTGGAGCGGCTGATGGGCGGGACGACGCTCGCCGTGCCCTTCTTCGGCGGCGGCGACAACGTCATGCGCAGCGAAGACCCTGCCTTCGCCGAGGCCCATCTCGCCGCCATCGCGGGCAGCGGCCTGCGCGAGATCCTGGTGATGGGCATCGATCGCCCGCCCTTCCCCAAGCGCCGGCGCGACTGGGATCGCGGCGGTGCCGAGCGCGGCATCGGGCTCGCGGACCAGCTCATAACCATCGAGGCCGTCACAGCCACCTGGCGGAGCGCCGCCGGGGGCCGCATCGACGTCGCCGTGTCCGCTCCGGTCGTCAGCGCGGCCGATTTCGCAGCGGCCGATCCGCAGGCGCAGCGTGCCATCGCCGACAGTGTCATCGCCGCCGGGGATCTCGCGCGTCGCAGCGGCAGCCGCTTCGTGCAGGACGGCCATCGCGACGGTTCGGTCGCCTTCATGGCCGAGCGCTTCGGCCTGTTCGACGAGCATTCGGTGCTGGCCCATTGCGTCGACCTCACCGAATCCGACATCGCGACGATGGTCGCCCGCGGCTGCGCGGCCGCCTACACGCCGAGTTCGCTGATGGCGGTGTTCGGCTATTGCCCGGCGCCCGCCATGCTCGCCGCCGGACTTCGGGTCGGACTCGGCACGGACGGGCCGGCGCCGGACCGCTCGCTCGACATGTTCCGCACACTGTTCATGGCCCATCGCCACCAGGCGATCCGCTGGAAGGACCCATCCGCGATCGACGCCTGGGCGATCCTCGAAATGGCGACGCGCGGCGGCGCCGCCGCGCTCGGCCTCGGCGACAGCCTGGGCTCGATCGCGCCCGGCAAGCGGGCCGATCTCGTCGCGGTGTCGATGCGGGGCGCCCATCTCCACCCCGCCGACCTGCCGGTGGAGCGACTGGTGTTCTTCGCCAACGCCGCCGATGTCAGCCATGTCATGGTCGGCGGCCGGCTGCTGCTGCGCGACCGGGTGCCGCTGACCATGGACGCGAAGGCGGTGCTCGACCGGGCGGGAGCCGCCTATGCGCTGATGAAAGAACGGGCAGGAATCTGAGCGGCGCCCGGAATCGTCGCTTGACGCGATTGTATGCAGTTTGCCTATGATACGGCATGCAGTGATCTGCGCATGGGAGGGGTGTCGGATGAACCGGGTCGTTACGCTTCTGGCTGCCGCGTCGGCGGCCGCTCTCGCCGCCACGGCGGCCGGTGCGAACACGGTGCGCTGGTCCGCACCGACCGATATCGCCACCCTCGACCCCTATGCCCAGACCGAGAGCTTCACCACGGCGATGCTCCACCACGTCTTCGACCCGCTGGTGCGCCGCGGGCGGACGATGCAGCTCGAGCCGGCGCTGGCGACGAGCTGGAAGACGATCAAGCCCGACACCTGGCGGTTCGAGCTGCGCAAGGGCGTCAAGTTCCACAACGGCAATGCCTTCACGGCCGACGACGTCGTCGCCTCGATCACCCGCCTTCTCGACCCCGGGGCGCGGGCTCGCGGCAATCTCTCGCAGGTGATCCGGGCCGAGAAGGTGGACGACTTCACGGTCGATCTCGTCACCAAGGGCCCCTACCCGCTGCTGCTGAACGATCTCGCCGGCATCTACATCATGGACAAGGAGTGGATGGAGCAGACGGGCTCGCTCAAGCCGGGCAACATCGCCACCGGCGTCAGCACCGCGGCCTCCACCACCGCCATCGGCACGGGCCCGTTCAAGCTGGAGTCGTTCAAGCCGGACGCCGGAACGACCATGGTCGTGAACCCGGAGTGGTGGGACAAGCCGGCCCACAACGTCACCCGGATCGAGTTCAAGCCGATCAAGTCGGACGCCACCCGGGTGGCCGCGCTGCTCTCGGGCGAGCTCGACCTGATCGCGCCCGCCCCGCTCCAGGATCTCGCCCGCATCGGCGCCAACAGCGCCTTCAAGGTGATCGAGGAGCCGTCCTTGCGGCTGATCTTCCTCGGCCTGAGCCAGCGCGACGAACTCGCCGCGATGCCGGGCCAGAAGAACCCGCTCAAGGAGCTGAAGGTCAGGCAGGCGCTCTGGCAGGGCATCGATCTCGACGCGATCCAGAAGCGCGTCATGCGCGGCAAGTCGCAGAACACCGGCACGCTCGTGGCGCCGCCGGTGCCGGGCTACGACAAGGCCAACGACACGCTGCCCGGCTACAGCGCCGACAAGGCCAAGGCGCTGCTCGCCGAAGCGGGCTATCCCAACGGTTTCAAGCTCGGGCTGAACTGCCCCAACGACCGTTACATCAACGACGAGGCGATTTGCGTGGCCGTGGCCGCGATGTGGAGCCGCATCGGCGTGCAGACCGAGGTCAAGACGGAATCGCGGGCGACCTATTTCCCGAAGCAGGACCGCGGCGAGTTCGACTCCTTCATGCTCGGCTGGGCCACGCTGCCGCCGATGGACGGCTTCAGCGTTCTGTCGGCCCTGCTGACCGCGCCGAAGGACGGCTATGGCGGCTCGAACCCGATGGGCTACACCAACCCCGAGATCGAGCGGCTGACGCGCGAGGCGGCCGTCGAGCTCGACGAGCCGAAGCGGCGCGCGATGATGGTGCAGGCGCTGAAGGTCGCGAAGGACACCGTCGCCTATATTCCCCTGCATCTGCAGCCGGTGGCCTGGGCCTCGCGCCAGGGCCTCGATGTGCCGCAGTTCCCGGACGAGTATGTCCGTCTCTGGTTCGCGCAGGTGAAGTGACGCTCGGACCGAGGCCGGACCGGCTGCCATGCTACCCCTTCTGATCGCTCGTCTCGGACAGGCCGTGCTCGTCATGCTCGCCGTCTCGGCGGTCGCCTTCGGCCTGTTCCGCTTCGTCGGCGATCCCGTTTCGGCGCTGTCGCGCGAGAACGCGACCGTCGAGGAAAAGCAGCAGTTGCGCGAGGCGCTCGGGCTCGAGCGGCCGGTGCTGGTGCAATACGCCGGCTTCCTCGGCCGGATCGTGCGCGGCGACTTCGGCATCAGCTTCCGCAACCAGCGGCCTGTCGCCGCCCTCATCGCAGAGCGGCTGCCGGCGACGCTCGAACTGGTCCTCGTCGCGACGCTGCTGTCGCTGGCGCTCGGGATCCCGCTGGGCGTGCTCTGTGCGCTGAAGCCGGACGGGATGACGGCGCGACTGGTCCAGGCGGTGTCGCTGATCGGCATTTCGACGCCGACCTTCGTGACGGGGATCGTCCTGATCCTGACCTTTGCGGTGACGCTGGGCCTCCTGCCCTCGTTCGGACGCGGCGAGACCGTGCAGATCGGTCCCTGGTCGACCGGGCTGCTGACGCTGAGCGGGCTCAAGGCGCTGATCCTGCCCTCGATCACGCTGGCGCTGTACCAGTTGACGCTGATCATGCGGCTCGTCCGCTCGGAGCTGATCGACGTGCTCTCCAGCGACTATATCCGCTTCGCCCGGGCACGGGGCCTGTCCGCCCGGCACATCCATTTCACGCTGGCGCTGCGCAACGCGCTGATGCCGGTGATCACCGTCACAGGCCTGCAGATCGGCTCGCTGATCGCCTTCGCCATCGTCACCGAGACGGTGTTTCAGTGGCCCGGCATGGGGCTGCTCTTCATCCAGGCCGTCAGCTTCTCGGACGTGCCGGTGATGGCGGCCTATCTCCTCTTCGTCGGGCTGCTCTTCGTCGTCATCAACACCGCTGTCGACCTGCTCTATGCGCTGGTCGACCCGCGCCTGCGCGTGAGGAGCTGAGCGTGGCGACCTCCCTCTCCCGGCGGCTGCGGCGCGTCCCGCTTTCGGTCTGGCTCGCCGGGCTGATGGCCGTCGTCATCGTGGCGGCGGCCGCCCTGGCGCCGCTGATCGCGCCCTTCGATCCGACCGATCTGACCAGCTTCAACCTGATCGATGCGGAGCTGCCGCCGCGCTTCTCGCCCGATGGCGATCCGCGCTTCCTGCTCGGCACCGACAACCAGGGTCGCGACCTGCTCTCGGCCATGCTCTATGGCGCGCGGGTCTCGATCCTGATCGGCGGCGGCGCCGTGATGGTGGCGGCGGTGATCGGCGTAGGACTCGGCCTGATCGCCGGCTATTTCGGCGGCTGGGTCGACGCCGCGATCATGCGCTTCGGCGACATCATCCTGAGCTTCCCGACCATCCTGCTCGCGCTGCTCGTCGCCGGTGTGGCGCGAATGCTGTTTCCCGCGGCGAGTTCGGCGGAATGGGCCCCCTTCATCCTGATCGGAGCGATCGCGATCCATGAATGGGTCCAGTACGCCCGCACGGTGCGGGCTGCGACCATGGTCGAGACGGCGCGCGACTATGTCCGCGCCGTCAAGGTGATCGGCCTGCCCTCCCGCCAGATCATGCTGCGGCACATCCTGCCCAATGTCATGGGGCCGGTGCTGGTGATCGCGACGATCAACCTCGCCGCCGCCGTGCTGACGGAAGCCACCCTCTCCTTCCTCGGCGTCGGCATGCCGCCGACCTATCCCTCGCTCGGCACGCTGATCCGCATCGGCAACGAGTTCGTCTTCTCCGGCGTCTGGTGGATCGCGCTGTTTCCGGCGCTGCTGCTGGTGCTGCTGGTTCTCGGCGTCAACATCGTCGGCGACTGGCTGCGCGACCTGTTCAATCCCAAGCTGCGGGGGCGCATATGAGCGCGCCTGCCCCCATCCTCGCCATCGACCGGCTGCGGATCGAGTATCCGCTGGCGGATGGCGGCGTGTTGACGGCGGTGGAAGGCGCGTCGCTGACCATCGCGCCGGGCGAGATCCATGCGCTGGTCGGCGAATCCGGCGCGGGCAAGACGACGATCGGCAATGCGGTGCTCGGCCTGCTCGAAAAGCCCGGCCGGATCGCCTCGGGCACGATCGCGCTCGACGGCCAGCCCTTCGACCCGCAGAAGCCGGGCGCGGTCCGGCTCGGCCGCGACATCGGCGCGGTCTTTCAGGACCCGATGACGAGCCTGAACCCGCTCTTCACGATCGAGAGCCAGATCGTCGAGACGCTGCGGGCGCATCTGCCGCTCGACCGGGCCGCCGCGCGGGCGCGGGCTCTGGAACTGCTGAAGGCGGTGGGCATTCCCGAGCCGGAGCGGCGGCTGTCGGCCTATCCGCACCAGCTTTCCGGCGGGCAGCGCCAGCGCGTCGTCATCGCCTGCGCGCTGGCCTGCGAGCCGCGGCTGCTCGTGGCCGACGAGCCGACGACGGCGCTCGACGTCTCGATTCAGGCGCAGATCCTCGATCTGCTGCGCGGGCTGGCGGATGAACGCGGCATCGGCATCCTGCTCGTCACGCACAATATGGGCGTCGTCGCGCAGATCGCCGACACGGTGACGATCATGCACCGCGGCCGCATCGTCGAGAGCGGGCCGGTGGCGCAGGTGCTTCGTACGCCGCAAGCGGACTATGCCAAGGCCCTGATCGGCGCCGTGCCGCGCATCGACATCCGGCTCGACCGCTTTCCGATGCTCGACGGGGCGAACCAGACCGAGGCCGGCGCCGCCCGGGACCAGCTGCGGGCGAAGGCCCTGGCCGCCGGGGACCCGTCGTCGGGTCGCGACGTGCCCCTGCTCAGCGTCGACAACCTGAGCGTCGACTATGGGGCGGGCTTCCTCGCCGGCCGTGGCGCCCGCGCCTTCCGGGCCGTCGACGGGGTGAGCTTCGAAATCCGTCAGGGCGAGGTCTTCGGCCTCGTCGGCGAATCCGGCTGCGGCAAGACCACCATCGCCAATGTAGTGGCGGGCCTGCGGGCGCCGACCGGCGGCACCATCCGCTTCGATGGCCAGGTGATCGCCGGCGCGGAGGCGGCACCGCGCAAGGGCAAGGCCCGGCGCGCGATCCAGATGATCTTCCAGGACCCCTATTCCTCGCTGAACGCGCGGATGCGGGTCGGCCGCATCCTGGCGGAGCCGATCCTGTTCTACGAACTGGCCCGGACGCGGGCTGAAGCCGAGGCGGATGTGGGTCTGCTGATCGAGGCCGTCGGCCTGCCGGCGGAAGCCGCACAGCGCTTCCCGCATGCCTTCTCCGGCGGCCAGCGCCAGCGGCTCTCGATCGCGCGGGCGCTGGGGGCGCGGCCGCGGCTGATTGTCTGCGACGAGCCGACCTCATCGCTCGACGTCTCCGTCCAGGCGCAGATCCTCAACCTGCTCAAGGATCTGCGCGACGCGACCGGTCTGACGCTGCTGCTGATCAGCCACGACCTCGCGGTGATCCGCCAGATGTGCGACCGGGTCGCGGTGATGCGCGCGGGGCGGATCGTCGAGATGGCGGCCGCCGAGACGCTCTTCACGGCACCGCAGGCCGACTACACCCGCCAACTGCTTTCGCTCGTGCCGACACTCGAGCGCATTCGCGGCGAAGTCTGACGGCCGGCTTCACCGAACAGAACACATAGGGCCCGAGGAGACGACCATGACCGACATCCTGATCCAGCACGGCGTCGTCGTGACGATGGACGGCACCCGCCGCGTCATCGAGGACGGCGCCGTCGCGATCAAAGGCGACCGCATCGTCGCCGTCGGAGCGAGCGCCGAACTCGCGATCAGCCATGGCGATGCCGCCACCGTCATCGACGCCGCCGGCAAGATCGTGATGCCGGGCCTGATCGACGCCCACACCCATGCCGGCCATGGCCTGATCAAGACCATGGGCGGGGGGCGCAGCGACGAATGGTACGAGGTCTGCCACACCGTCTACACGGTCGCCTCGACGCCGGAATGGTGGCGCGCCGAGGCGCAGCTAGCCGCGCTGGAGCGGCTGCGCTTCGGCGTCACCACGGCGGTCGCGCTGCTGGGCGGCGGCGACACCATCATGCGCTGCGACGAGCCGGTTTACGGCGAGGCGCATCTCGACGGCGTCGCCGAGGTCGGCACGCGCTCGGTGCTGGCGGTTGGCGCCACGCGCCCGCCCTTCCCGCGCACCTATGCCCGCTTCGAGAACGGCGAGGCCAAGGAGCACGCCACGACCTTCGAGGACATGTTCGCGACCTGCCAATCGCTCGTCGAGACGCAGCATGGCCGGCTCGGGAAGCGGCTCAATATCGCGCTGATCACGCCGACGCTGCGGGCCGAGCACGAGGCCGGGCTGAGCGCCTCGGATCTGGCGGATGCGCGAGCGCAGGGCCGCCGCATGTCCGATTTCGCCAGGGAGGCCGGGCTCGTCTTCACGCAGGACGGGCACACCAAGGGCAGCGTCGCCTATGCCAGGGAGCTCGGCATTCTCGGGCCCCATGCGCTGCTCTCGCACTCGACGGCGCTGACCGACGAGGAGATCGCGATCGTCGCCGATACCGGCACGCATATCGTCCATAATCCATCCGCCGTGGCCTCGATCCTGGCGCGCTGCCCGGTCACCGAGTTGCTGGAGGCCGGCGCCAATGTCTGCCTCGGCTCGGATGCGACGGCGCCGGACCGCTCGGGCGACATGTTCCGGCACATGCAGCAATGCATGCATTACCACCGCACCTTCCACCACGATCCGAGCTGGCTGCCGCCGGGACGCGTGCTGGAGATGTGCACGGTGGATGCCGCGCGGGCGCTCGGCATGGCCGACGAGATCGGCTCGCTGGAGGTCGGCAAGAAGGCCGACGTCGTGCTGCTCGACTGGCGCCGGCCGCATCTCTACCCGGCCAACATGCCGCTGTTCAGGCTGGTCTATTTCGCCAATGGCAACGACGTCGACACCGTCATCGTCGATGGCCGGATCGCGCTGCGCGGCCGCAAGGCGATGTTCGTCAACGAGGATGCGGTGCTCGACACGGCGCAGGCCCAGACGGAATGGATGCTCGATTATTGCGGATTCCGGCCTCTGCTGGAGACGCCGGCGAGCTTCTGGGGCCAGGTGCGCGCCATGGACCAGGTCGAGGCGCGCAGCCTGTCGGGGCTCAAGAAGAACTGAGCTGCGGCCTCAGGGCGCCGGGCGCAGCGGCACGCCGTCGCGAGCGACGATGCGGCCGCGCTTGAGGACACGGCGGTTCGGCGAGCGGTTGACGACCGCCTCGGCCAGCGTCTCGCCGGGCAGGATCAGCAGGTCGGCAGCGCAGCCCTCGGCCAACCCGTAATCGGCGACCTCCATCAGCTTCGCGCCCTCGACGGTGCAGGTGTCGAGCGCGAGCCGGACCTCGTCGTCACGGCGCAGATTGTTGCGCAGGCCGACGAGCACGGCGCGCTCCAGCATGTCGCCATTGCCATAGGGGTTCCAGGTGTCGCGGATGCCGTCGGAGCCGGCGGCGATGCGGATGCCGGCGGCGAGCATGCGCTTGACGGCGGGAACCGGACGGCTGGCCGGCGCCGTCGTGACGATGGCGATGTCGAGTTCGGCGATCGCCTCGATCAGCGGATCGACCAGTGCCGGATCGGGCGTGCCCAGGCAGAAGGCGTGGCTGACCGCGACCTTTCCCTGCATGCCCAGCGCCCGCGTCCGCTCGATGATCAGGTCGAGCGAGAAGGCGCCCATTTCCCCGGGCTCGTGCAGGTGGATGTCGAGCGGCTTCCCGTAGCGCTGGCAGAGCCCGAAGATCGCGTCGAGATGGCCCTTGGGGTCGCGGTCGATGCCGCAGGGGTCGAGCCCGCCGACGACCTCGCAGCCGGCCTTCATGGCCGCGTCCATGATCTCGAGCGTGCCCGGGCGGCGCAGCAGGCCCGATTGCGGAAAGGCGACCAGCTCGATGTCGACGATGTCGCGCCAGGCGTCGCGCGTCGCCATCACGCCCTCGATTCCCCAGAGGCCGTGCTCGGTGTCGACGTCGACATGGCTGCGGATCTGCGTCGCGCCGCAGACCGAGGCCCGCACGGCCTGTCGGGCCGACTGGCGGGCGGGCTCGATGTCGAGCCGCTTCTTGTTCATCCGCTCGTTGTCGATCTTGTCGAGCAGGTTCGGGCCGACCTCGTTCACATACCAGGGCAGGCCGAGCAGGTTCTTGTCGAGATGGGTGTGCGCCTCGACGAGGCCGGGCACGACGATCTCGCCACGCCCCTCCTCCACCGGGAGGCCGGGCGCCTCGATCCCGGTCGCGATCCGGGCGATGCGGCCGTTCTCGATCAGGATGTCGGTCGCCGCCCCGGCATAAGGGCGGACATCGCGCAGGAGCAGGGAAGCCGTCATGAGCGGAAATGCCTCGCGGAAAGCGGCCAAAGCGGCCTCGAGATCGAGGCAAATCGCAGCCAACTGCCAGCATAGGCAGCGCGCAAAGGGGCCTCAAGCCGCATCCGAACCACCAGGTCCGCCGCGGCGGCTTATTTTTTGAGATCATTGCAGAAATGGCGCTGGTGACGGGGCTCGAACCCGCGACCGCCGACGTCACAGACCGGAGGACAATGAGGCGGCGCCGCGGACTCGCGGAAAGCCGTTTTCCGGCTGGCCCCCAGAACGCCGGTTTTTCCAAAGGCCCCGAATTTTGGAGGTCGGGCGAGTGCAGCGCTGCCGGTGGATGTCGTCCTCACGAGCGCTCGGCCGACGGGGCGATGCTCCGCAGCGGGCTGCGTAGCCACGGCCAGACGGCCATCCCAGGGCGGCAGGCAGATGTCATCGCACCCGTTCACGCGCAAGGATCGATCAACAATCGATGGAGCGCATCCGATTTTCTCACCCTGTCCCAGACGATCCATCCCATAGGATGGGCGGATTTCCCAGACCGTCGGGCATGTGGACATGTCAGCTGCGCTGCGTGGCGCAGGGGCGAAGAGACTTTCGGTACGGTAGCCCCGGCGATCGACCCTATGGCCGCTCCAGACTCCACGTCATCGTCTTGAGATCCAGCGAGCAAAGCCCGTCCCTGATTCCCATCCTGTCCGCATAGCTCAGGACCCGCGCACGATAGGTGGGCTCAAAGGGATCAAGCAGATCCCAGCCCTTTGGTTGAATGGTGGCCATGCCGCCGAGGGTTGGTATCTGGCGCGTTTCGGCGATGAGCATCGCATCGACGCCGCCTGCATAATTGGAGTCAATGATCCGGTTTCCGGACTGGGCGAAACGAACTTCCGACAGGAAGAACGCCCGGCAACCGCCAATCTTCGGTGGAATGGCCGCCAGGAACGCCAACTCCGACGGGCGATCGATGTGGAACGGCCGGTATGGCGTGAGCTGCTCCGCCCCGATGACGGCGAGCAGAACCGCGGCCATGGCTGGGGGCAGGCGAGAGGCGGCAAACACCGCGACCAGGATCACGATGGGCGTGACGGTCAGCAGAAGCCTCATCGGGACCCGGATTGCTCTCGCTCCCGGGATGTTTCTGAAAAAGAATTCCCAATGCACAAAGCCGGCAGTCCGAAAGGCAAGAAGGCCGACGCACAACCCAGCCAAGCCGAGGCACAGAACCCATTTGTCGCGCGGCGAGCGCGCGTTCATGCTGAGCCAGACCATCCCGCCGAGGAAGGTCGCCAGCAGCACAGGCGTGAAGCCATGGCTGTGGTGCTGCACGGCCAGCGCCGACGGATCGACGTCGCCGTGAATGAGCTTGGACCATATGCCACCGGCGCCCAGGCTTACGGCATCGCTCCAGGATCCGGCGTGTTGACGCATCTCGAAGACGCTGTGGACGTGGCCTGCCGATCGATACACCGACAGGACTGCAAGCACCGCCACGCCCAGCAGCACGGCCGTGAATGCCACGGCACCGGGTCGCCGCGTCAGCGCCTCCTGGCAGTCCGCCCGAAGCTCATGGTTCAGCATCGCGCCGATCAGCAGAAAGCTGATCAAGATCAGCCCGAAGCCGAACAGCGAATAGAACGCCGTCATTGCCCAGGCCCAGACGAAGAAAGCGAACGCCGCCGCCGCGAGATAACACCGCAGCCGGGATTCCTCCCGGAAGGCTTGCAGCGTCCTTCCAAACAGCACGAGGCCCCATGGCGCGAGCCCGACGAAGAGCAGCTGCGCATGCGACATCCGGAACACGAGGTTGCTGGAGATCATGAACAGGATCGCCGCCGCCATGGCATAGAGGGGTCGAAGGCCGAGTGCCCGGCCCAGCACGATCATGCCAAGGCCTCCCGCGCCGCGAATGATCCAGTTCGTGATCTCGTAAGACAGGAAGGGGTCGGCACCGAGCGCGCGCGGCACGCTGTAGATCAAGCCACTGATCAGATTGCCGTCATTGTAGGCGAGCGTCGTCGTGAAGGGATGGAAGTAGACCGGCGTGAGCGGGTTCTCCAAGCCGCGCACCACATTCCACCAGTGCTCGAGGAGGCTGATCATGATCCGGCCGTCCCAGACGTCGCCGGTCACGAATTGGACACCGCTGCGGATCTGGTCTCCCGAAACAATCAGGAAACCTGCGGCCACGGCTAACGCCGAGGCAAGCGCCCAGTTGAGGTGACGCACTGACTTCCTCCGAAGCGGGCCTGTGTCATAGGCGCGAAGGACCAGCGACTCAACGTGGAGTCGAAGGGGATGCCGGCCGCATCTGGATGGTCCCTCGTCGAAATGGCGATTGGCCCGGCCCGCGCGAGCGCAACGGGTCTGCTGTGGTCTAGCGGAGCCGCGAGGCGCTGGCCGATGTGACGGGTGGCACGATCGCCCAGTCCGAGGCTCTGCAGCGGAGCGGCACGCAGGCCCCGACCGCGATGGCATCCACCGGCCCGGAAACGCGCCATCGCGACCGCAAGGCGCATGCCGCCAACGGAAGGGCTCGACATTCCGAACGTGCCGGCAAGCGATTCCGAATTCGCGCCAAAGGAGCGAACTGACCACGGAGCCAAGGCAATAATTTCAAAGGGATTTAATGGCGCGGGCGACGGGGCTCGAACCCGCGACCTCCGGCGTGACAGGCCGGCACTCTAACCAACTGAGCTACGCCCGCGCAGGGCATCCGAGGCGCTGTGGCCGTCGGCGAGGTGTGGATTATGGCGACCGGCCCGAAGTGTCAAGCGCGCAGCGCCGGCAAAATGCAGATCGCCCTGATCCCTCCGGGGATTCGCCCGGCGGCGCCCTGCCCTCGTGCGAGGGAAAGCTTGATGGCCGCCTCCGCACGGCTTACATGCGGCTGCGCGGGCGGTTAGCTCAGTCGGTAGAGCATCTCGTTTACACCGAGAGGGTCGGCGGTTCGAGCCCGTCACCGCCCACCATCCAGGCCCGTCAGGCGGCCGCGATCTCCTGCGAGAGCGATTCGGCGTGGCGGTCGAGCTGCTGGACCGCGGCCGCGACCCGCGACGACGCGTCATCCAGTGCCTTGACGCTGCCGCCGGCGGCGGCCGTCTCGCTCCGGACGCGATCGAGAGCGGCGACCATGGCTTTCGCCTCCTCGAACACCGTCCGCATGTGACGCTCGATATCGGCCGAGACCGCAACGTCGTCGCGAAGCCGCTGGGCGAGATCGCGTGCCGTCGCACCGTCGCCGACGAGACAGCCGGTCATGTCGGTGATCTGCGCGGCGACTTCGCCCGAGGCCTGCTGGATCTTGCAGATGCGGTCGGCGATGTCCTGGGTCGCGGACGCCGTGCGCTCGGCCAGCGCCTTGACCTCGCCGGCCACGACCGCGAAGCCGCGCCCCGCCGGCCCTGCACGGGCGGCTTCGATGGTTGCGTTCAGCGCGAGGAGATTGACCTGTTCCGCGATGTCCTGGATGACGCCGACGACATCGCCGACGCGGGTCGCCTCGGCGGCGAGGCGACGGGTCCGCTCCTCGGCATCGCGCGAGCGGCGCGCTGCATGTTCGGCCTGATGGCCGACGAGATCGAGATGGGCCTCCACCGCCTGGACGGCCGTGCCGATGGCTGTGCCGAGCGCGATGACCGCCCGCCCTGCCTCGTCCAGCCGGGCGGCATGCGTGACGGCCTGGTGCACAAGCTCGCCGCTGACGGCCGACAGCATGGCGACTTCGTCTACCGCCCCGCGGATCGCCTCCGAGGACGATGCCGCTTCGGCGCGCAGGCGGTGCAGATCCTCGCCCAGCCCGGCGCTGAAGCGGTGCAGACGGCCGGCGCGCTCCAGCCGCTGGCGCGCCTCCTCGTCCGCTTCCTGCTGAGCGGCGTGGGCCGCGCGTCTCTCCCGCTTCAGCATCTGCAGCGCCCGCGCGACGACGCCCAGCTCGTCGCGCCGGTCCACATAGGGGATTTTCAGCTCACCGCCGCGATGATGCGCGAGCTGGCCGATGATGGCGGTCAACTCGCGGAGGGGCCGGACCACCCGAAGGCCGACTGCGACGAAGGTGAGAGCGAGGATCGCGGCCGCCAGCAGCCCGCCCTGGGTCAGCCGCCAACCGATCTCCCGCGCCTCCCGGGTGATGGTGGCAAGGGGCTGCCTGATCTCGATCAGGCCGCGCACGTCGCCGACCTTCCAGACGCGGATCGGCGAATCGGGATGGCTGTTGTGACAGTCGACGCAGCTCTGCGTCATGCGGTCGGCCACGGCGACGCGCAGGACGGCCTCGGCGCCCTCGCCTTCGATGGCGCTGAAGGAGGAGGTCCTCTCCTCGGTCAGAGCCTTCCAGGCGGACGCCTGGAAGGCGTCGAGGCTCTCGCGTCGCGGCCGTTGCGGCCATGGAAAGGGGCTGACCAGCCTGATCTGGTCGCCGCCGGCGGCCAGTTTCTCCGTGTAGTCGAGCAGGAAGCTGGTCGGCACGGGGATCGCGTGCAGATCCGGGCCGTAGGCGGAAGCGGCCGCCCCCTCGCCCTTGGGCGACAGACGGGCGATCACCGCGTCGGAATAGAAGGCACGCAGGGCCACCAGCCGCGTCGCGCCGGCGACGGCCCGCTCCCGCGCCGCGCGCACCTCGACCGCGATGATCGAACCCGGCAGATAGGCCGCGAGCGCGATCATCAGCAGCACGATGGCCGTGACGCCCGGCAATACGATCGACCAGATCAGCGACCTCGAGCCAAACGCTGCGGACAGGGGCTGCCTTGCGGCCGCATCCCCCGAACTCACTCTCGTCTTATCCATTACCGCCACGACCGTCTCAGACGGGCGGAGCATGCCTGCGGGAGGTTAAGGCTTTACCATAGGGAAAGGCCGCCGGTTGCCCGGCGGCCTTTCGATTGAACGTCAGCCAGCTTCAGTGAGCGACGACGCCGGCGGCATCGTCCTCGGCCACCTTGGGCGGCGCCTTCAGGTCCTCTTCCCAGACGATCGGCACGGGCTGCCGCGTCAGGGCATGCTGCAGGACCTGTTCCATCCGTGAAACCGGCACGATCTCCATGCCCTCCTTCACGGACTTCGGCAGATCGACCAGATCCTTGGCGTTGTCCTCCGGGATCAGCACCTTCTTGATGCCGCCCCGCAGCGCCGCGAGGAGCTTCTCCTTCAGCCCGCCGATCGGCAGCACCCTGCCCCGCAGCGTGACCTCGCCGGTCATGGCGACGTCGCGATTGGTCGGGATGCCGGTCAGGATCGAGACGATCGACGTCGCCATCGCGATGCCGGCCGACGGTCCGTCCTTCGGTGTCGCCCCTTCGGGAACGTGGACATGGATGTCCCGACGGTCGAACAGCGGTGGCTCGATACCGAAATCGACGGCACGCGAACGGACATAGGACGCCGCGGCCGAGATCGACTCCTTCATCACCTCCTTGAGGTTGCCGGTGACGGTCATCTTGCCCTTGCCGGGCATCATGACGCCTTCGATCGTCAGCAGTTCGCCGCCGACCTCGGTCCAGGCCAGACCTGTGACGACACCGACCTGATCCTCCGTCTCCGCCATGCCATAGCGGTAGCGCGGCGGGCCGAGATACTCCTCGAGCAGCTCGCTCGTGACCGTGACCTTCTTCTTCTTGGTCAGGACGATGTCCTTCACCGCCTTGCGGACGGTGTTGGACAGCTCGCGCTCGAGATTGCGGACACCCGCTTCCCGCGTGTAGCGGCGGACCAGGGTCTGCAGCGCATCGGACTCGATCGACCACTCCTTCGACTCGAGCCCGTGCTTCTTGATCGCGTTCGGGATCAGGTGGCGGCGGGCGATCTCGGTCTTCTCGTCCTCGGTGTAGCCGGCGATGCGGATCACCTCCATGCGGTCCAGCAGGGCCGGCGGGATGTTCAGCGTGTTCGCCGTCGTCACGAACATGACGTTCGACAGGTCGTAATCGACCTCGAGATAGTGGTCGTTGAAGGTGCCGTTCTGCTCCGGATCGAGCACTTCGAGCAGGGCCGCCGACGGATCGCCGCGGAAGTCCTGGCCCATCTTGTCGATCTCGTCGAGCAGGATCAGCGGGTTGGCCGTCTTCGCCTTCTTCATCGACTGGATGATCTTGCCGGGCATCGAGCCGATGTAAGTGCGACGGTGACCGCGGATCTCGGCCTCGTCACGCACGCCGCCGAGCGACATGCGAACGAATTCGCGACCCGTTGCCTTGGCGATCGACTTGCCGAGCGAGGTCTTGCCGACGCCGGGAGGGCCGACGAGGCACAGGATCGGGCCCGCGAGCCGGTTGGCGCGCTGCTGCACCGCAAGGTACTCGACGATGCGGTCCTTGACCTTGTCGAGACCGAAGTGATCGTCGTCCAGCACCGCCTGGGCGGCCGGAAGGTCCTTCTTGATCTTCGACTTCTTGCCCCACGGAATGCCGAGCATCCAGTCGAGATAGTTGCGCACGACCGTCGCCTCGGCCGACATCGGCGACATCTGGCGCAGCTTCTTCATCTCCGCGATGGCCTTGTCGCGGGCCTCCTTGGAGAGCTTGGTGCGGGCGATGCGCTCTTCCAGCTCGGCCAGCTCGTCACGGCCTTCCTCGCCGTCGCCGAGCTCCTTCTGGATCGCCTTCATCTGCTCGTTGAGGTAGTATTCGCGCTGGGTCTTCTCCATCTGGCGCTTGACGCGCGAGCGGATGCGCTTCTCGACCTGGAGCACGGACATCTCGCTTTCCATCAGCGAGAGCACCTTCTCGAGCCGATGCGCGACATGGGTGATCTCGAGCACCGCCTGACGGTCGGCGATCTTGACGGCCAGATGCGAGGCCACGGTGTCGGCGAGCTTCGAGGGCTCCTCGATCTGCGACACGGCGGCGACGATTTCGGGCGAGATCTTCTTGTTGAGCTTCACATAGCTCTCGAACTCGCTGACGACCGAGCGGCCCAGCGCCTCGACCTCGACCTTCTTGCCCTCCTCCTCGGCGAGGCCGACGGCCTCGGCCTGGTAGAAAGCCTCGTCGGCGACATAGGCCGTCGCCTTGGCGCGGCCGACGCCCTCGACCAGCACCTTGACGGTGGAGTCAGGCAGCTTGAGCAGCTGCAGCACGCGGGCGAGCGTGCCGATCTCGTAGATGTCCTTGGTTTCCGGATCGTCGTCGCCGGCGTTCTTCTGCGTGGCGAGCAGGATCAGCCCGTCGGTCTTCACGACCTCCTCGAGCGCACGGATCGACTTCTCGCGGCCGACGAAGAGCGGCACGATCATGTGGGGGAAAACGACGATGTCGCGCAGGGGGAGAACCGGATAGGTGCCGGTTTCACCGGGCACGAAAGGAGCGCGGGGCGCCGAGCCAGTCATGACTATTCCTTTGTGGTTGCGCCCGCCGTCTTCCCCGCAATGGGCGTCGGCGCCGGACGTAAGCGGACGTGGCGACCATTCGCCCATCCGCCCCCGCGCATCGCACCCTCGACAGGCATGCGACTCTCGCGAGTGAGCCTAAAGTGGAGACTTCCTCACCGGCTTTCAAGCGATCCGGCGACAGTTGGCCCCAGACAATTGCACCGCGTCAATTTGCTCCAGCCGAGACGGCGGCCCGATTTCGCGCCACCGCCACCAGGACGGGAGACAGACCGGTCAAGCATTCGCCGCCAGAGCCCAAGCAGACGCCTGCCCGGATACGCAAAACGCGCGCCAGACGGCGCGCGTTCGACGATTTGTCATCTGCCAAGGCACAGGCAGGGCCGCTTCGGGCACCCGCCCAATACCAGCCTAGCCCGCTCACGCGGAGGCTCAGGCCGAAGCCGACTTCGCCTCGTCCTCGCGCTCGGAGTAGATGAACAGAGGGCGAGACTTGGATTCCACGGCCTCCGGGCCGATCACGACCTGCTCGACGCCTTCGAGGCCCGGCAGTTCGTACATCGTCTCGAGCAGGATGCCCTCCATGATGGAGCGCAGGCCGCGCGCGCCGGTCTTGCGCTCGATCGCCTTGCGGGCGATCAGGCCGACCGCCTCGTCGGTGAAGGTCAGCTCGGTGTCCTCCATCTCGAAGAGACGCTGATACTGCTTGACCAGCGCGTTCTTCGGCTCGGTCAGGATGGTCTTCAGCGCGGCCTCGTCGAGATCCTCCAGCGTCGCCAGCACGGGCAGACGGCCGACGAATTCCGGGATCAGGCCGAACTTCAGCAGATCCTCGGGCTCGACCTCACGGAAGATCGCGCCCGTGCGGCGCTCGTCGGGGCCCTTCACGGTCGCACCGAAGCCGATCGAGGTGCCCTTGCCGCGGCCCGCGATGATCTTGTCGAGGCCGGCGAAGGCGCCGCCGCAGATGAAGAGGATGTTGGTGGTGTCGACCTGCAGGAACTCTTGCTGCGGATGCTTGCGCCCGCCCTGCGGCGGCACGGAGGCGACGGTGCCTTCCATGATCTTGAGCAGGGCCTGCTGCACGCCCTCGCCCGAGACGTCGCGGGTGATCGACGGGTTGTCGGACTTGCGGCTGATCTTGTCGATCTCGTCGATATAGACGATGCCGCGCTGCGCCCGCTCGACATTGTAGTCGGAGGCCTGGAGCAGCTTCAGGATGATGTTCTCGACATCCTCGCCGACATAGCCGGCCTCGGTCAGCGTCGTCGCGTCGGCCATGGTGAAGGGCACGTCGAGGATGCGGGCGAGCGTCTGCGCGAGCAGCGTCTTGCCCGAGCCCGTCGGCCCGATCAGCAAGATGTTGGACTTCGCCAGCTCGACGTCGTTGTGCTTCGTCGCGTGCGAGAGGCGCTTGTAATGGTTGTGGACAGCGACGGAGAGCACCTTCTTGGCGTGCTCCTGGCCGATGACGTAGTCGTCCAGAACCTTGCGGATCTCCTTCGGCGTCGGCACCCCGTCCTTGGACTTGACCAGCGCGGACTTCGATTCCTCGCGGATGATGTCCATGCAGAGCTCGACGCATTCGTCGCAGATGAACACGGTCGGACCCGCAATGAGCTTGCGAACCTCGTGCTGGCTCTTGCCGCAGAAGGAGCAGTAGAGCGTGCTCTTGGAATCGCCGCCGCTGACCTTACTCATCGTCCATCTCCATTCTCGGAGCCGGAGACCACATCAGCCCTAAGCGGATGCAACCGTCGTCTCTTCGTCATCATAGGCGTCCAGTTCACGATCATCAGGTTAACGGCCCGTTCCGAGACGCCTGATTTCGCGGCTGATCCACAAGCGGATCAGCGTGGGACACCGGCGGGATCATCCCGCATCCGTCCGATTCCCCATGCAAACACGGGGCCGGCCACCTTGCAATATGGGGACTCGGCGAGGCCGAGCCAACCCATCTGCAACGCGCCCGCTGGTCGCAGCCGCGATCAGGCCGGGTCCTCGGGGCGCTTGTCGATGACCTTGTCGATGAGCCCGAACTCGCGGGCCGCCTCGGCGGTCATGAAATTGTCGCGCTCGAGAGCCGCCTCGATCTCGGCATAGGTGCGGCCGGTGTGGTTGACATAGATCTCGTTCAGCCGGCGCTTCAGGCTCTCGACCTCGCGGGCATGGATCAGGATGTCGGTGACCTGGCCCTGATAGCCGCCGGAGGGCTGATGCACCATGATGCGGGCATTCGGCAGGGCGAAGCGCATGTCCTTGGCGCCGGCGGTCAGCAGCAGCGAGCCCATCGAGGCGGCTTGGCCGACGCAGAGCGTCGTCACCGGGCAGCGGATGAACTGCATCGTGTCATAGATCGACAGGCCGGAGGTGACCACGCCGCCGGGCGAGTTGATGTAGAAGGAGATTTCCTTCTTGGGGTTCTCGGCCTCGAGGAACAGGAGCTGCGCCACGATCAGCGACGCCGAGTAATCCTCGACCGGCCCGGTCAGGAAGATGATCCGCTCGCGCAGCAGGCGCGAATAGATGTCGAAGGCACGCTCGCCGCGGCTCGACTGCTCGACCACCATCGGGACGAGATTGTTGTAGGTCTCGATCGGATCGCGAAGCATGGAGATGTCCTTGGATGGAAGAGGCCGGAAGAGCGGAGGCCGGGAACCGGCGGTCGGTCGAATCGTGACTGTCGTGAGAGCCACACACATAAGCACGGCAAACGCGGCTGAAAAGAGAAGCGCCGCCCGGCACGGGGCCGAGCGGCGCGAATGTTGAGAATAAGGTTTCCGTATCGTCAGACGGATGCGTCGTCGCCGGCCGAATCCTCGGCCTTGTCGGCCTTCTTCGCCTTCTTGGCGGCCGCCTTCTTCGGCTTGGCCTCGGCGGCCGCGTCGGCGTCCTCGTCGGCGAAGAGCGCCTCGCGCGAGACGGTCTGGTCCTCGACCTTCACCTGCCCGAGCAGGTGGTCGACGACCTTCTCCTCGAAGATCGGGGCGCGGATCTCGGCGAGAGCCTGCGGGTTCTTGCGGTAGAACTCCCAGACCTGCTTCTCCTGGCCAGGGAACTGGCGGGCGCGCTCGACGAGAGCCTGGGTGACCTCGTCATCCGAGATCTGCACCTTGGCCTGCTCGCCGATCTCGGCCAGCACGAGACCAAGACGGACGCGGCGCTCGGCGATCTTGCGGTAGTCGGCGCGGGCGGCCTCCTCGGTCGTGCCCTCGTCCTCGAAGGACTTCTTGGCGTCCTTCATGTCGGCCTCGACCTGGCTCCAGACGCTGCCGAATTCCTGCTCGACCAGGGTCGGCGGCAGCTCGAAGGTGTACTTGCCGTCGAGCGCGTCGAGCAGGCTCTTCTTGAGCTTGCGGCGCGACTGGGTGGCGAAATCGCGGCCGATCTGCTCGCGGATCGCGCTCTTCAGCGCGTCGAGCGACTCCAGCCCGAACGCCTTGGCCAGCTCGTCGTCGATCTTCACCGGCTCGGGAGCCTGGACCTCGGTGACAGTGACCTCGAACTCGGCCGGCTTACCGGCGAGATGCTGGGCGGTGTAGTTCTCCGGGAAGGTCACCTTGACGGTGCGGGTCTCGCCCGCCTTGGCGCCCTCGAGCTGCTCCTCGAAGCCGGGGATGAACTGGCCGGCGCCGACGTCGAGCGCGATGCCCTCGCCCGTGCCGCCGTCGAAGGGCTTGCCCTCGAGCGTGCCGACGAAGGAGATCATCAGGCGGTCGCCCTTCTCGGCCTTGGCCTTCTCGCCCTTGTTGGAGAAGCTGCGGTTCGACGACGCCATGCGCTCAAGGGCGGCATCGACATCGGCATCCGGAACCTCGGCGACCGGCTTGGTCAGCGCCACGTCCGAGAGGTCGGCGAGTTCGATCTTCGGCAGGACCTCGAGCGCGACGGTGAAGGCGAGATCGCCCTTGGCCTCCATCGCGGCCTCGATCTCGTCCTTGTTCTCGGGGAACTTGATCTGCGGCTCGAAGGCGAGCTTCAGGCCGTGATCGGCGACGATCTTCTGATTGGCCTCGTTGACCGCGTTCTGCACGACATCGGCCATGACCGAGCGGCCATAGAGCCGGCGCAGATGGCCGACCGGCACCTTGCCGGGGCGGAAGCCGTTGATCTTGGCCTTGCCCTGCAGACCCTGGAGGCCGTCATCGAGCCGCGTCTTGAGGTCGGCGGCGTTCAGCACCACCTGAAATTCGCGCTTGAGGCCCTGCGAGAGGGTTTCGGTCACGTTCATCGTTTTCGATCCGCCAACAGCTCGTTACTTCAATGTCCAAAGCGCGACGCCGGGGAGACCGCCGCCGCGCTCACGAAACTCGCATCGGACCGAAAAGTGGAATGCACTTTTCGGAAGATCCGATGCAGCATCAAATACATCGATCACCGTCTTTCGCACCCGAAAGGGCGCGCGGTGATCGAGGCCGATGGTGCGGGCGGAGGGACTCGAACCCCCACGACTTTCGCCGCTGGTACCTAAAACCAGTGCGTCTACCAGTTCCGCCACGCCCGCCGGCCCGATGGCGCCAGCACGCGATAAAGCGCAGCGCGGCCATCATTGGGCGCCGGTGCTATACGCATTTCAGGCGGCCCATGCAGCAAAAAAATGACGGTTCTGCAAAAGACGCCGGGCGGCCGTCCTCACGCGATCGCAAGGGCGCGGCCTCTCGCCTTCAGTCGCGCCGCCGATTATGCGGATGGGCATGACCGATGCGACCGACCGCCCCGCCCCGCCGACCCGCCGCGCCGCGCTGACCGGTTTGGCCGCCGCGAGCGCCCTCGCCACCCTGCCCGGCCGGGCCGGCGCCCAGTCGGCCTCGCCCCCGGCGACCGCCGCCGAGCCGCCCCTGCGCACGCTCACCGCGGCGCCTGCAAAAGCGCGTCTGCGCCCGGCACCGGCGCTCGACAGCGAAATCTGGGCCTTCGACGGCGCCACGCCGGGGCCCACTTTGAGGATCCGCCAGGGCGAGGCGCTGCGCCTCGAGCTGCTCAACAACACCAGCGCGCCGCTGTCGCTGCACTGGCACGGGCTGCGGGGTGAGGCGGCGATGGACGGCGTCGGCGGCTTCAGCCAGCCGGCCATCGCACCCGGCGAACGCTTCACCTACCGGCTGAAGCCGCCGGATTCGGGCACCATCCTGTATCGCCCGCTGGTGCTCGGCGCTGCCGCCGAGCCCGCCGGGCGGGGGCTCAGCGGTGTGCTGGTCGTCGAGGAGCCCGAACCGCCACCGGTCACCCTCGACCTGCCCGTGCTGGTCACCGATTGGCTGCTCGGCGACGACAATGCGGTGCAGCCCTTCGCGCCCGACAGTCCTGCCGTTGCGGCCGCCGGGCGCCTCGGAAGCTGGGTCACCGTCAACGGCGCGGCGCCACCACAGAGGGTCCCGGTCGCTCCGGGCGCGCGCGTGCGGCTGCGGCTCGCCAATGCCTGCAATGCCAGGATCATGCGGCTGCGCTTCGACGGCATCAAGGCGGTGGTCGTCGCGGTCGACGGGCAACCGACCGAATCCTTCGAGCCGGTGCGCTCGCAACTGCCCTTCGCACCGGGGACCCGCTACGACCTCCTCGTCGACATGCCGGCCGAGGTGGGCGCGACCGCAATCGTTACGGCGCTGGTCGGCTCCGGCATTCCGCTGGTGCGCCTGGTCACGGAAGGCGCGGCGCGGCCGGCCTCGACCGCCCCGATGGCGCTCAAGGCCAACCCGACGCTGCCGGCTGCGGTGCGCCTGCAGGATGCGGTGCGGCCGCAGATCGTGATCGAAGGCGGGGCGAAGCTCGGGGCCGATCTGAAGCTCGACATGGCGGGGGTCGATTCGGCCCGTCCCTGGCGCCTCAATGGCGGGGTCGGCGATGCCTCGAGCAAGCCGCTCTTCAGCGTGAGGCGCGGCACGCCGATCGTGCTCGCGATCGACAACCGCACCGCCTTCCTGCAGCCGCTGCATGTCCACGGCCACTGCTTCCGCCTGCTTCACCCGCTCGACGATGGCTGGGAGCCCTATTTCCTCGATACGGTGCAGATCCCGGACGGCAAGCGCCTGCACATTGCTTTCATCGCCGAGAATCCGGGACGCTGGCTGATCTCCTCGACGGTGCTGGAACGCTTCGATCGCGGCCTCTGGACCTGGTTCGAGGTGACGTGATGGCGGAAAGCCGCTGGCGCCAAGCGATGCGGTGGCTGCTGGCGGCGTTCTATCTCGCGGCGGGCCTCCTGCATCTCGCCCGCCCCGAGGGTTTCCTGCCGATCGTGCCGGACTGGGTGCCGGCGCCCCTGGCGGTGGTGATCGCCACCGGCGTCGCGGAGATCGCCGGCGCCATTGGCCTGATGATCCCTCGCCTGCGCCCGGCGGCGGGAGTCGGGCTCGCCCTCTACGCGGCATGCGTCTTCCCGGCCAACATCAAGCATGCGCTGGAAGGCATTGCTGTCACAGGCCTTCCCTCGAGCTGGTGGTATCACGCGCCGCGGCTGGCGCTGCAGCCGGTGCTGGTCTGGTGGGCGCTTCAGGCCGGCGGCGTGATCCGCTGGCCGTTCCGGCGTCCCTGACGCTCCCGACTCGGCTCAGGCCAGCGAAAGCCGCGCCAGCACATCCGCGACGATCGCGTCCTTCGACGATTCGACTGAGACGACGAGCGGTCGCTCGTCCTCGCCCGGCTCCTCGAGCGTGGCGAACTGGCTGTCGAGCAGTGCCGTCGGCATGAAGTGATGCTGCCGCTGTGCCATGCGCTCGCCGATCAGCTCGCGCGAGCCCCTGAGGTAGACCAGCGCGACATCCGCCCGGTCGCCGACGATGACGCGGCGATAGGCCCGCTTCAGCGCCGAGCAGGTGACGATGCCGTTGCGGCCCGAGGCCCGCAGATCGTCGATCCAGGCCGCGATGGCGGCGAGCCAGGGCTTGCGGTCCTCGTCGGTCAGCGGCGTTCCGCCGGCCATCTTGGCGACGTTCTCGGGCGGGTGGAACGAATCGGCGTCGCGGAAGGGCCAGCCGAGCTGGCCGGCGAGGCGCTCCCCCAGCGAGGTCTTGCCCGAGCTGGCGACGCCCATGACGACGATGACGGCCGGCTTGACCGCCGGGTGCGAGGCAACCATCCGGAATTAGCCCTGCTTCTTGGGTTCGACATGGCCGCCGAAGCCGGCCCGCATCGCCGAGAGCACCTTCTCGCCGAAGGTGTGGTCGACGCGCGAGCGGAAGCGCGCGAACAGCGCCGAGGTCAGCACCTCCGCCGGCGTCGCGGTCTCGACTGCGGCATCGACGGTCCAGCGTCCCTCGCCCGAGTCGGACACATGGCCGGAATAGGCCGAGAGTTCCTCGTCGGCGGCCAGCGCCTCGGCCGTCAGATCGAGCAGCCAGGAGGTCACGACCGAGCCGCGGCGCCAGACCTCGGCGATCTCGGCCGTATCGAAGGAAAAGCCGTATTCGGGCGGCAGGCCCTCCGTGGCGGAGGCGTTGCGCAGCAGATCGAAGCCCTCGGCGAAGGCCTGCATCATGCCGTATTCGATGCCGTTATGGACCATCTTGACGAAATGGCCGGCGCCGACCGGTCCGCAGTGAAGGTAGCCCTGCTCGCTCGTCGGATTGCGGCCCTCGCGATGCTTCGTCGGCTCGATCTCGCCCTTGCCGGGCGCGAGCGTCGCGAAGATCGGCTCCAGCCGGTCGAAGGCTTCCTTGTCGCCGCCGATCATCAGGCAGTAGCCGCGGTCGAGACCATGGACGCCGCCGGAGGTGCCGACATCCATGTAGTGCAGGCCCCTGGCCGCCAGTTCGCGCCCACGGCGGACATCGTCCTTCCAGAAGGCGTTGCCGCCGTCGATCAGCGTGTCGCCCGGCGAGAGCAGGCCGGCGAGCTCGGCCAGCGTCGCCTCGGTGATCTTGCCGGCCGGCAGCATCACCCAGATCGCGCGCGGCGCCTGGAGCTTGGTGACCATGTCGGCGAGATCGGCCGCGACGACCGCGCCATCGGCCGCCAAAGCGGCGCCGGGCTTGGGATCGCGATCATAGACGACGCAGTCATGACCGGCGCGCATCAGCCGGCGCACGATGTTGCCACCCATCCGGCCGAGGCCGACCATTCCCAGCTGCATCTCGCGAACTCCCATCGGGCCGGCGAGCGACGCAGCCGGCGATCGGCGGGTTCTTGCATCCTCCGCCCCCCGCCGACAAGCCGGGACGCGGGGCCATCCCCGGACCCGACGCCGCGGTCAGGGGAACATCAGCGCCAAGGGCTCCATCGACCAGAGGGGCTGGACGGCGAGGTGGCGCACCGAAGCGCCGGCCGGCAGCGCCCCCTCGCCGCGCCAACGCTCGACGAGGGCCGTGGCCTCCGCCGCCCGCGCCAACCCGACCGCCAGGACCTCGCGGGCCGGCCCGGCCGCCTCACCCGGCGCGGTGCCGAGGAAGCTGAGCCGGCCCCGCCCCGTGAGGGCGAGCGCGCCGACCCGCTCCAGCAGGGCGGTGCGCCCGGGCGCTGCGGCCTCGAACTCGATGAGGAGGACGACCTCCATCACCGTCAGCCGTTTCGGAAGGTGTAGCTGTAGCCGTTGATCGCCGGCACGCCGCCGAGATGGGCGTAGAGCACCTTCGAGCCGGCGGGGAAGAAGCCCTTCTTCACCAGGTCGATCATGCCCTGCATCGATTTCCCCTCATAGACGGGGTCGGTCATCATGCCCTCGAGCCTGGCGGAGAGCCGGATCGCCTCGATCGTTTCCTTCGAGGGGACCCCGTAGACCGGATAGGCGTAGTCCTCGTTCAGAACGATGTCGTCTGCGACGATGTCCTTGCCGCCAACCAGGGCCGAGGTCTTCTGCGCGATGTCGAGCACCTGCGCTTTGGTCTGGGCCGGGGTGAAGGAGGCGTCGATGCCGATGACGTTGCGCTGGCGGCCGTCCTTGGCGAAGCCGACGACCATGCCGGCATGGGTCGAGCCCGTCACGGTGCAGACGACGATGTAGTCGAACTTGAAGCCGAGCTGTTCCTCCTGCGCCCGCACCTCCTCGGCGAAGCCGACATAGCCGAGGCCGCCGAATTTGTGGACGGAAGCGCCGGCGGGGATCGGATAGGGCTTGCCGCCCTTCGCCTTCACATCCTCCAGCGCCTTCTCCCAGCTTGCGCGAATGCCGATATCGAAGCCCTCGTCGACCAGCTCGACATGCGCGCCCATCACCCGCGACATCAGGATGTTGCCGACGCGGTCATAGACGGCATCGTCATGCGGCACCCAGCTCTCCTGCACGAGGCGGCACTTCATGCCGATCTTGGCGGCGGTCGCCGCGACCATGCGGGTGTGGTTCGACTGGACGCCGCCGATCGAGACCAGCGTGTCGGCGCCGGACGCAATCGCATCCGGCACGATGTATTCGAGCTTGCGCAGCTTGTTGCCGCCGAAGGCGAGGCCGGAGTTGCAGTCCTCGCGCTTGGCGAAGAGCTCGACCTGACCGCCGAGATGGGCCGACAAACGCGGCAGCGGCTCGATCGGCGTCGGGCCGAAGGTCAGCGGGTAGCGCTCGAATTTCGACAGCATGGTTCTTGCTAGCTCCGGGTTGAAGTTCGGAAAAAGCTAGCGAAAATCATCTGAAAGGTGCTTCCGAAGTCGGGGCTGGCGATGCACTCTCGGGGCCGCATCCGGGCTGAGGTTTTATCGGCACGACTATCTTTGTAGGAATTTCTGGAAGATCCTTTCATGGAGCCGAAACTCGACCGGACCGACCTCAAGATTCTGCGCCTGCTGCAGAGCGACGGGCGGATGGGCAATGCGGAGATCGCCAAGCGCGTGAACACCAGCGCCGCCACCTGCCACAGGCGCATCCAGCGCCTCTTCACGGAGGGTTACGTCACCGGGGTGCGGGCGCAGGTTTCGCCGCAGAAGGTCGAGATGGGCACGCTCGCCTTCGTCGGCGTGGTGCTGGACCGCTCGACGCCCGAGAGCTTCGGCGATTTCGAGGCGGCGATCCGCGCGATGCCGGTCGTGCTCGACTGCCACATCGTTGCGGGTGATTTCGACTACATCCTGAAGATCCGCGTGCGCGACATGGCGGATTTCAACAAGCTCCACGGAGACAAGCTGATTGCGCTGCCGGGCGTGCGGCAGACGCGCACCTTCTTCGTGATGAAAGAGGTCGTCGACAACGCGCCGCTGGCGTTCTGAGGGGCCGTGCCGTCATTCTCGGGCGGAGCGGAGCGCAGCCCCGAGAAGGTCTCGACCAGATGAGCTGGATCAAGAGATGCGCGGGTCAAGCCCGAGCATGACGTCGCTCATCACACCTGAATCAGGCGCTGCACCTGGTTGGCGTCGAGGTCCTTCATCGCGCCGGACAGCACGACCTCGCCGCGGTCCATCACGAACATCGTGTCGGCGAGGTCGCGGGCGAAGTCGAAATACTGCTCGACCAGCACGATCGCCATGTCGCCCTTGGAGCGCAGATAGTCGATCGCGCGGCCGATATCCTTGATGATCGAGGGCTGGATGCCCTCCGTCGGCTCGTCCAGCACCAGCAGTTTGGGTCGGGTCACCAGCGCCCGCGCGATCGCGAGTTGCTGTTGCTGGCCTCCCGAGAGGTCTCCGCCGCGTCGGCCCAGCATGGACTTGAGCACGGGGAACAGGTCGAAGAGTTCGTCCGGGACATAGCGCTCCCGGCGCGGCAGCGGCGCAAAGCCGGTCTCGAGATTTTCCTTCACGCTGAGCAGCGGGAAGACCTCGCGGCCCTGCGGCACGAAGCCGATGCCGGCCCGCGCCCGGTCCTCGGTGCGCAAGGTCGAGATGTCCTCGCCGCGAAAGCCGATCTTGCCGCCGCTGATCGGCTGCTGGCCGACGATGGCGCGCATCAGCGTGGTCTTGCCGACGCCGTTGCGGCCCATCACGCAGGTGACCTTGCCGGCTTCCGCCGTGATCGAGACCCGCCGCAGCGCCTGGGCGGCACCGTAATGCAGGTCGATGGCGTCGACGGTCAGCATGCTCATCGCCCCAGATAGACTTCGACGACGCGCTCGTTGGCGCTGACCTGGTCGAGCGGCCCCTCGGCGAGGACCGAGCCCTCGTGCAGCACCGTGACCTTCACGCCGAGTTCGCGGATGAAGCCCATGTCGTGCTCGACCACGATGACCGAATGATCCTTCGCGATCTCCTTGAGCAGCACGGCCGTCTCGGCGGTCTCGCCGTCGGTCATGCCGGCGGCGGGCTCGTCCACGAGCAGGAGCTTGGGGTCCTGCGCCAGCAGCATGCCGATCTCGAGCCACTGCTTCTGGCCGTGCGAGAGCGAGCCGGCAAGCCGCTCGCGCGCGTCGCCCAGCTTGATGATGCCGAGGATATCGTCGATGCGCTTCTGCTGCGCCGCCGCCGTCTTCCAGAACAGGGTCCGCGCCACCGTGCGCGGCGCCTTCAGCGCCAGCAGGATGTTGTCCTCGATGGTGTGGAAGTCGAAGACGGTGGGCTTCTGGAACTTGCGGCCGATGCCGAGATTGGCGATCGCCGCCTCGTCGAGCCGCGTCAGGTCGATCGAGCCGCCGAACATCACCGTGCCGACATCGGGCTTGGTCTTGCCGGTGATGATGTCCATCATCGTCGTCTTGCCGGCGCCGTTGGGGCCGATGATGGCGCGCATTTCGCCGGGCTCGATCGTCAGCGAGAGGCCACGGATCGCCTTGAAGCCGTCGAAGGAGACGCTGACGCCGTCGAGATAGAGCAGCGAGGATGTGAGCTGGCCGGGGTTGGGAGCGTTCATGCGCGTCACTCCGCCGGGGCCGGTTCGGGCGTGGTCGCGGGAGCGGACCTGCGCCGCTTCTCCCACCAGTCCTGCGCCGTGCCGAGGATGCCCTTGGGCATGAACAGGGTGACGAAGACGAAGAGCGCGCCGAGCGCAAACAGCCAGTACGGCGCCATGAAGCCGGAGGTGAAGATCGTCTTGGCGTAGTTGACGACGACGCCGCCGAGCGCCGCGCCCACCAGCGTGCCGCGGCCGCCGACCGCGACCCAGATGACGGTCTCGATCGAGTTGGCGGGAGCGAATTCGCTGGGGTTGATGATGCCGACCTGGGGCACGTAGAGCGCCCCTGCAACACCCGCCATGCAGGCGGAGACGGTGAAGACGAAGAGCTTGAAGCGGTCGACCCGGTAGCCGAGGAAGCGCGTGCGCGATTCCGCATCGCGGATCGCGATGACCACCTTGCCGAGCTTCGAGACGACGATGCCGCGCGCGATCAGGAAGCCCGCGATCAGCATGACGCAGGTCATGGAAAACAGAGCCGCACGAGTCGCTTGCGCCTGGACGTTGAAGCCGAGGATGTCCTTGAAATCGGTCAGGCCGTTGTTGCCGCCGAAGCCCATGTCGTTGCGGAAAAAGGCGAGCAGCAGGGCGTAGGTCAGCGCCTGGGTGATGATCGAGAGATAGACGCCGGTGACTCTGCTGCGGAAGGCAAACCAGCCGAAGACGAAGGCGAGCAGCCCCGGCGCGAGCAGCACCATCAGCATCGCGAAGGGGAAGGAGTCGAAGCCGTACCAGTACCAGGGCAGCTCCTTCCAGTTCAGGAAGACCATGAAGTCCGGCAGGATCGGGTTGCCATAGGTGCCACGCGAGCCGATCTGGCGCATCAGATACATGCCCATCGCGTAGCCGCCGAGCGCGAAGAAGGCGCCATGGCCGAGCGAGAGGATGCCGCAATAGCCCCAGACGAGATCGAGCGAGATCGCCAGTAGCGCGTAGCAGAGATATTTGCCCCAGAGCGACATGGTCGAAGTCGGCACGTGGAAGGGCGAGCCGGCCGGCACGAGCAGGTTCAAGGCCGGGATCAGGATAGCAAGCCCGGCGATGAGGGCGAGGAAGACCGCGCCGCGCCGGTCCATGTCCTGCAGGAGAAAGCGCGCGATCATGCTTCCACCGCCCGGCCCTTGAGCGCGAACAGGCCGCGCGGGCGCTTCTGGATGAAGAGGATGATGAAGACGAGCAGCGCGATCTTGCCGAGCACCGCCCCTGCATAGGGTTCGAGCAGCTTGTTGGCGACGCCCAGCGTCATCGCGGCGACCAGCGTGCCCCAGAGATTGCCGACGCCACCGAAGACCACGACCATGAATGAGTCGATGATGTAGCTCTGGCCGAGATTGGGGCTGACATTGTCGATCTGCGAGAGCGCGACGCCCGCCAGCCCCGCGACGCCCGAGCCGAGTCCGAAGGTCAGCGCGTCGACGCGGCCGGTGCGGATACCCATGGCGGATGCCATGCGGCGGTTCTGCGTGACCGCGCGCATCTGCAGGCCGATCGGCGTCAGCTTCAGGATCGCCAGCAGGGCCGCAAAGACGAGGATCGCGAAGACGATGATCCAGAGCCGGTTCCAGGTGATCGCCATCTCGCCGATCTCGAAGGCGCCCGACATGAAGGCGGGCGCGCCGACCTCGCGATTGGTCGGCCCGAAGGCGGTGCGGACCGCCTGCTGCAGGATCAGGCTGATGCCCCAGGTCGCCAGCAGCGTCTCCAGCGGCCGGCCATAGAGGAAGCGGATCACGCCGCGCTCGATGGCGATGCCGACGAGTCCGGCCACGAGGAAGGCGAGCGGCACGGCGATCAGCAGCGAATAGTCGAACAGGCCCGGGAAGCGGGCGCGGATGACCTCCTGGACGATGAAGGTCGTGTAGGCGCCGATCATGACCATCTCGCCATGGGCCATGTTGATCACGCCCATCACACCGAAGGTGATGGCGAGCCCGATGGCGGCGAGCAGGAGGACCGAGCCGAGCGAGAGCCCATACCAGAGGTTCTGTCCGGCCCGCCAGAGCGCCAGCCGGCCCTCGATGTCGGAGATGGCGCGGGCCTGCGCCTCCTTCAGCGAGGCGGAGGCATCGGCCGGCAGGGAGCGCAGCGTCGCCAGCGCATCCTGGTCGCCGCGCTCGCGCAGCACGTCGATGGCGGCGATGCGGTCGAAGGGGGGCGCGTCCGGTTTCGCGACGAGGATGGCAGCCTGCGCCTGCCGCAGCGCCGCCTTGACGCGGGCATTCGTCTCCTTGGCGATGGCGCCTTCGAGCACAGGCAGCAGCGAGGCGTCGCGCGACTTGAACACGGCCTCGGCCGCGGCGATGCGCTTGCCGGCGTCGGGATTGAGCAGGCCGAGGCCGCCGAGCGCGCCCTGGATGGTGCGGCGGACACTGTTGTTGAGCCGCACGGCTGCGAGCCCTGCTGGCGCCGCGGCGAGCGCCGCGCCGGTGCGGGCGTCGAGGACGCGGCCATCCGGCATCCGGACGACGACGGCACCGCCACCGGCCAGCAGCCGGCCCTCGGCCAGCGCCTCGATGATCAACGCCGCCTGCGGATGCGCCTGGGCGATCATCAGCTCGATGGCGCGGTTGGTTTCGGAAAAACTGTCGGCACCGAGCCGGGCAAAGGCGTCGTCGGCGCTCTGGGCGGGGGCTGCACCCGGATGGAGCGCGAGCAACATCGCCAGCGCCAGGGTGCGCAGGAGGCAGGGCAGGATCCGCATGGGCTCGCTTCGCATGGTCCGTCGGCGGGCGGGGCGCGGCGCCGGATCGTCTGTGGCGAACACCCCCGGCCCGAGCCGGGGGTGCCGCTGATTGCGAGGGCCGGCCGGGCCTTATGGCGCCCGTGCCGGCCCTCCCCCTCTCAAGTCATCAGGCGCCGCCGCACTTGCCGGTCTTGGTGTTGAAGTTGCCGCACTTCTTCTCGACCCAGTCGCCGATCAGGTCCTTGGAGCCTTCGAGGTGCTTGGACCAGGCGTCGCCCGGAACGAGATCGGTCTTCGAAACCACGTCGAACTGGCCGTCGGCCTTGATCTCGCCGATCAGCACGGGCTTGGTGATGTGGTGGTTGGGGAGCATCGTCGAGATGCCGCCGGTCAGGTTCGGCGCCTGGATGCCCGGCAGCGCGTCGATCACCTTGTCGGGATCGAAGCTCTTGGCCTTCTCGACCGCCTTCACCCACATGGCGAAGCCGATGACATGGGCCTCCATCGGATCGTTGGTGACGGCCTTGTCGTTCTTCTTGAAGGCCTTCCACTGCTTGATGAAGGCCTCGTTCTCCGGCGTCTTCACCGACTGGAAGTAGTTCCAGGCGGCGAGATGGCCGACCAGCGGCTTGGTGTCGATGCCGGCCAGCTCTTCCTCGCCGACCGAGAAGGCGACGACCGGGATGTCGGTGGCCTTGATGCCCTGGTTGCCGAGCTCCTTGTAGAACGGCACGTTGGCGTCACCGTTGATGGTCGAGACCACGGCCGTCTTCTTGCCGGCCGTACCGAACTTCTTGATGTCGGAGACGATCGTCTGCCAGTCGGAATGGCCGAACGGCGTGTAGTTGATCATGATGTCCTCCTTGGCCACGCCCTTGGCGAGCAGATAGGCCTCAAGGATCTTGTTGGTCGTGCGCGGATAGACGTAGTCGGTGCCGGCCAGCACCCAGCGCTGGACCTTTTCTTCCTTGGCGAGATAGTCGACCGCGGGGATCGCCTGCTGGTTCGGCGCGGCGCCGGTGTAGAACACGTTGCGCTCGCTCTCCTCGCCCTCGTACTGGACGGGGTAGAACAGGATCGAGTTCAGCTCCTTGAAGACCGGCAGCACGGACTTGCGGGACACCGAGGTCCAGCAGCCGAACACGGCCGAGACCTTGTCCTTGGTGATGAGCTCGCGCGCCTTCTCGGCGAAGAGCGGCCAGTTCGAGGCGGGGTCGACCACGACCGGCTCGAGCTTCTTGCCGAGCACGCCACCCTTCTTGTTCTGCTCCTCGATGAGCATGAGCATGACGTCCTTCAACGTCGTCTCGGAAATGGCCATCGTGCCCGAGAGCGAGTGGAGGATGCCGACCTTGATGGTCTCCTGCGCCGCCGCCGGCAGATGGGATGCGAGCATGGTGGCGCCCGCGAGTGCGGCGCCCAGAATGATGCGACGTGTGGTGTTCACGGATGATCCCCCGAACCAACCCTGGTTGGCCGCGCCTTCGGACTGAGGCGTCGGCGGGCCTCCCCGGCCCGGATCACAGGGCTGGCAAGCGCCGTGCCAACCTCGGGGACACCGCTGCGCCGCACCACAAATCTCTGTCACCAGAGGCCGCCAGACGACATTTCCTGCGATCCGACTCGTCCACGACGCAAGGATCATGCGGAACGGGATGATCTGCCCACTTCGCAGGCATTCGATCTGCTCACGAAATGGGCAACCTATCGCAGCGCCGCCATGACTGCCGTGCGCGCCGGGCCGGGCGCCAGCCGGGGCCGCATGCTTTTTGACATTTACGACCTGTCGGGAATCGCCCTAGCCTCGTAGTGTCGGTAACAACTGAAAGGAGGTGATCCAGTGTCTCATTGTCATCAACCGCTGGTTCAAAGCGGGCAGACAGGGTCTCTCTCTCCGTGGGGGTCTTGTTCCGCCTGAGTTTTGGACCTTCAGGCCCGGTTACCGGGGCTGCGGTTCGGCAATGGAAGGGCTGCCCGAAAGGGCGGCCCTTCTTCCGTTGCAGGGGCGGAATCCGCTGCGGGTTCTGGTATCGCCCGCCCGCGCATGCCACATCAGGCGGATGACGCAGTTCCCGCCCCATCCGGAAAGCCTCTGCCTTGTCCGCGCCTGAACCCAGCCGCGAGGCGATCCTCGACTTCATCGACGCGGAGCGCGAGGCCGGGCGCGAGGTCGGCCGCCGCGAGATCGCCAAGGCCTTCGGGCTCTCGGGCGGCGGCAAGATCTGGCTGAAGCGCCTGCTCAAGGAGCTCGAGGAAGAGGGCGAGACCGGCGGCGATGGAGTCGACCGGCCGGTGCATCCGCGCGGGGCCCTGCCCCCGGTCCTGCTGTGCGAGATCAAGGGCAAGGATCGCGACGGCGACGCCTATGCCGTGCCGCTCGAATGGAACGAGGCCGAGCAGGGTGTCGCGCCGCGCATTCTGATCGAGCGGCCGCGCGAGTTCCGGGCCAAGCGCCACGCCGCGCCCGCGCCCGCCTTCGGCGATCAGGTCCTCCTGAAGCTCACGCGGCTGAAGGGCGTCGAGGGCTATGCCTATTCCGGCCGCGTCCTGAAGGTGATGGGCAAGGGCAAGGCGCAGGTGATCGGCATCTTCCGCGCCCTGCCGGACGGCTCGGGCCGGCTGATCCCGATCGACAAGAAGGCGCAGGGCCGCGAGGCGCTGATCCCGAAGGGCCAGACCGCTGACGCGCAGGACGGCGATCTCGTCTCGGTGGCGCTGCGTCGCGAGACGCGCTTCGGGCCGCCGGAGGCGCAGGTCAAGGAGCGTCTGGGCTCGCTGAAATCCGAGCGGGCGGTCAGCCTGATCGCGATCCACGCCCATGGCATTCCCCATGTCTTCCAGCCCGCCACGATCGCGGAAGCCGAGGCCGTGCAGCCGGCCGGCACGGCGGGGCGCGAGGACTGGCGCGCGCTGCCGCTGATCACGATCGACCCCGCCGACGCCAAGGACCATGACGACGCGGTCCATGCCGCGGCGGACAGCGACCCGGACAACCCCGGTGGTCATGTCGTCACCGTCGCCATCGCCGATGTCGCGGCCTATGTGCGGCCGGGCTCGGCGCTCGACCGCGAGGCGCTGGAGCGCGGCAACTCGGTCTATTTCCCCGACCGCGTCGTGCCGATGCTGCCGGAGCGGATCTCCAACGACCTCTGCTCGCTGCGCGAGGGCGAGGATCGGCCGGCGCTGGCCGTGCGGCTCGTGCTCAAGGCCGACGGCTCGAAGAAGAGCCATTCCTTTCACCGCATCCTGATGCGCTCGGCCGCCAAGCTCTCCTATCAGCAGGCCCAGGCGGCCATCGACGGACAGGGCGACGAGAAGGGCTCGGCTGTCCGCGACACGATCCTGATGCCGCTGTGGGCGGCCTACGGCGTGGCGGCCCGCGCCCGGGACGCGCGCCAGCCGCTGGACCTCGACCTGCCCGAGCGCAAGCTGATTCTGAAGCCCGACGGCTCGGTCGACCGCGTCGTCGTGCCGGAGCGGCTGGCGGCGCACAAGCTGATCGAGGAGTTCATGATCCTCGCCAATGTCGCGGCCGCGGAGACGCTGGAGAAGGCCGGCAGCCTGCTGGTGTACCGCTGCCATGACGAACCTTCGCTCGAGAAGATGCGGGCGCTCGGCGAGGTCCTGGCCTCGATCGGCATCAAGCTGCCGAAGGAGGGCGTGCTGCGCCCGGCGCTGTTCAACCGTATCCTCGGCATGATCAAGGGCTCGGAGAACGAGATCTTCATCAACGAGGTCGTGCTGCGCAGCCAGGCCCAGGCGGAGTATGTCGCGGAAAACTACGGGCATTTCGGGCTCAACCTGCGCCGATACGCCCATTTCACCTCGCCGATCCGGCGCTATGCCGACCTCGTCGTCCACCGCGCGCTGATCGCCGCCCAGCGCTTCGGCGAGGACGGGCTGCCGAAGGGCACGACGCTGGAGACGCTGCGCGAGGTCTCGACGCGGATCTCGGCCGCGGAGCGGCGCGCCATGGCGGCCGAGCGCGAGACGGTCGACCGGCTGATCGCGCATTTCCTGGCCGACCAGATCGGCGCCTCCTTCGACGGGCGCATCGGCGGCGTCAACAAGGCCGGGCTCTTCGTCAAGCTCGACGGCACGGGCGCCGACGGCTTCATTCCGGCCTCGACTCTGGGCGCCGACTACTACCGCCATGACGAGGCGGCGCACGCGCTGATCGGCGAGCGCACGGGCGAGAGCTTCCGTCTCGGCGACCGCGTCCATGTGAAGCTGGTCGAGGCCGCGCCCGTCGCGGGCGCGCTTCGCTTCGAGCTGCTCTCGGCCGGCCGGCCAGCGAGCGGCGGCGGCCTCGGCGGACGCGGCCCCTCGCCGCGCCGCGGCAAGGGCGGGGCCTTCGGCGGTCCCCCCGGCGGCCGAAGCGGCCCGGAGCGCTTTGCCAAGGGCAAGGCGGGCAAACCCAAATCCGGAAAGAGGCGGTGATGGCGGTCCAGATCCATACGGCGAGCGAGCAGCCGCAGACCCGGGACTGGCGCCGGGCGATCGGTCACGGCCTGCGCGGGCGTTGTCCGCATTGCGGCGAGGGGCGCCTTTTCAAGGGCTTCCTGAAGCCGGTCGACACCTGCGAGGCCTGCGGCGAGGCGCTGCATCACCAGCGCGCCGACGATCTGCCGCCCTATGTCGTCATCACCATCGTCGGCCATGTCGTCGTCGGCGGGCTGCTGCTGGCGGAGAAGTATGCCGACTGGTCGATGGGCCTGCATATGGCGGTCTGGCCGGCGCTGACCATCCTTCTCTCCCTGCTGCTGATGCAGCCGGTGAAGGGCGGCGTCATCGGCCTGCAATGGGCGCTGCGCATGCACGGCTTCGGCGGCAAACCCGACATGGCCGAGCGCCAACCCCTTCCGCCTGCGGTGCAGCAGCCATGAACGACCATGCCGTCACCCTGACCAATGCCGAACGCGTCCGCGTCGCCGTCAACCAGCGGCCCCGAGACGCGGCGACGATGATGATCCTCGACCGCGCGGCGGCTAAGCCGCGGATCCTGATGGGCAAGCGTCATCCCGGCCATAAATTCATGCCGGGGAAATACGTCTTCCCCGGTGGCCGGGTCGATCCGGGCGACCGGCGGATGAGCGCCACGGGAGCCCTCCCCCAGATCTGCGAGGACCGGCTGCTGAAGCGGACCCTGCGCCCGAGCGCCGGCAAGGCGCGGGCGCTGGCGCTGGCTGCGATCCGCGAGACCTTCGAGGAGACCGGCCTGCTCTTCGGCTCCACCGAGTTCGGCGCGCCGGAGAAGGCACCGGCCGGAAGCTGGGCCGATTTCGCCGGCCACGGCATCTTTCCGGATCTCTCGGCGGTGACCTTCGTCGCCCGGGCGATCACGCCACCGCGGCGCCCGAAGCGCTTCGACACCCGATTCTTCACGGTCGACGCCACGGCGAGCGCCAAGCGCATCGAGAACGTCGTCGGGCCCGATTCGGAACTGATCGACCTCGTCTGGGTCGATTTCGACGAGGCCAAGGAACTCGACCTGCCGACCATCACCAAGGTCATCATCCAGGAGGTGGAAGCGCGGATCGCCGGCGGTTTCGCGCCCTGGCTGCCGGTGCCGTTCTACTGGGAGAAGAACGGCCGCTTCGTACGCGAGGAGCTTTGACGCGTCCTCCGTCCCGCCGAGCGACGGGTCGCGCCGATCCGCCTTGACTTCGGCGCCCCTTTCCGGCATTCCCACGCCCGACGGTTTGCCGGGCTCGCCCGGCCTTTCTCATTTTCCGTGGGCCTCACCGCCCCGCATGGTTCGAGGATATCCCCATGGCCAAGGCCGTGACCATCAAGATCAAGCTGCTTTCGACCGCCGACACCGGCTTCTTCTACGTGACGAAGAAGAACTCGCGCACGATGACCGAGAAGATGTCGAAGAAGAAGTACGACCCGGTCGCGCGCAAGCACGTCGAGTTCAAGGAGACCAAGATCAAGTGAGGCTTCGGCCCCGCCGAGATCGTTCTTTCACGAAAACCGCCCCTTCCGGGCGGTTTTTTGTTGCGCCCGACCTGTCCCCCTTCCATGGCCGCGGCCTTCCCTCGTCGCCCTGCGGCCCCTGAAAGATGTCTGCGCCAAAGGATCTCGCGCCATGAGTAACGATCGGCCACGCCGCCCCCTCAGCGCGCGCGACAAGGCGGAAGCGCTGTTCGCCGCCCCGAAACCACCGGCGCCCGAGCCCGTGGTGCCGCGGAGTGCCCTGCCTGGTGCGCGCGAGCTGGTCTCGCTGCGGATCGACAGCGACGTGCTCGAGCACTTCCAGAGCGACGGCCCGGGCTGGCAGGATCGCATCAACGCGGCGTTGCGGCGCGTGGCCGGACTGTAGCGGTCCTTCTCCGGATTCCGCGCTAGTAGGACGGTCGCGGCACGAAGAGGCAGAACGGACGCTGTGCGGGCGCGATCACCGAGCCCGTCAGCGTGCCGCCACTCCGGCAGATGTGAAACCGCCCGTCCTTCGAGTTGCGGGTGGCCTTCTCGGGCACGAAGTGGCCGTCATGGGTGAGGTAGCCGCCGGGCACGATCCGCGGATCGGGCTCCCGCGCATCGGCGTCCAGCCCCATAGGCCAGCAATCGCGGTCGCTGCAGCAGTCATAGGGGTACCAACTATGCGCATGGACAAGCCCTCCGCCCCACGGTGACGCCGCGAGGCAGAGCGCCAATGCGAATACACGCATGGGTCGCTCCATCGATTGAGGATGTCAGGCCAGCATCTTCGCATCGCGAGGCGGGATGCGAATCGACGACAGGGTATCACGCAGCGGCGACGCCGGTGATAACCTTGCGGCAGCGCAGCAAAGCCTTGGCCGACCCGGCCCGATTCCGGCGGTCATTTGGCGGCAACTGCGGCGAATATGTCACGCCGGCTCCGGTTTCTTGCTGGCACGATGGCGACCGGCCGCGCCCGTCGCCATGTGAAGCGCGGCGGCGTTTCCCCCAACGCCTCCCGGAGCGCGTTCATGACACCCGGTGTTCCCCCATCCGAGCCGCGCAGCACCCCGCATGGCGCCGGGCGTCGCCTGCTCAAGCTGCTCGTCGAAATCGATTCCTCGCGCTTCCTCGGCAACCGCGTCGTCGCGGCGGTCGCGCTCGTCGCCATCCTCGCGATCTTCGCCGGCCTCGGCTATGTCGTGCCGGCCGTGCTTTCGCAGTATTTCTGAGGCGGGAAAGAGGTGGCCGGCCGGCGGCGGTTCTGAGGAGGCCAGAATGTCCGCAACCGGCCGGCCGAGCCCTCCGGGATCCCAGGAGATGCGGCGGACCTGAGAGCCGAGGGGCGTCGCGAGGCAGCGCCTGACGCTGCGTCGCACAACCCTTGCCGCCGGAGCGCAGCCGAATCAACAGCCGGACCGCGATTCACCAATCTTTGTCGGGGCTTAACCTTACCGGGTAACCAGATCCGCCGCGTTTCAGGCGGCGTTGGCCGCGATGACGCGGTTCCGGCCGTTCGCCTTGGCCAGATAGAGCGCGTCGTCGGCGCGCTTCATGATCTCGGCGGGCGAGGCATCGCCGGCGCGCCGGCTCGAGACGCCGATCGACACGGTCACGGGAATCGTGCGGGTCGCACCCTGGATGCCGAAGGGCTCGGAGACGACGCGCTCGCGGATGCGTTCGGCCACCGCATAGGCCGCGTCCAGCGCGGTATCCGGCAGCACGACGACGATCTCCTCGCCGCCCATGCGGGCGACCAGGTCGATGCCGCGGGTACAGGCGCGCACGCGGTCGGCGAATTCGCGCAGCACCTCGTCGCCGGCATCGTGGCCGTAGCTGTCGTTGACGCTCTTGAAGTGGTCGATGTCGAGCACGAGCAGCGCCAGCGAGCGGGCGCGCAGGGCGGATTCGTCGAAGAGCGCCGCCATGCGCGTGTCCATGTAGCGGCGGTTATGCAGCCCGGTGAGCTGATCCATCACCGCCATTTCCATCGAGGTCTGCACGCTGTCGCGCAGCTTCTCGGTGAAGCGCTTGCGGCGCACTTGGGTGCGGACGCGGGCGAGCAGCTCGTTGCGATCGATCGGCCGGATCAGGAAGTCATGCGCGCCGATCTCGAGGCCGCGCAGGATGCGGGTGCGGTCCTCCGCCTCGCCCATCATCAGCACGGAGACGTTGCGGGTGCGCTCCAGCGAACGTAGCTGGCTGCACAGGCGCAAGCCGTCGAAACCCTGCAGGTCGAGGCTGACCAGCACACTGTCGAACTCGCCCTCGACCGCCCGCAGCAGCGCCTGCTGCGGATCCGGCTCGGTCTCGACGACATGGAAGGCCGAGAGCGCGCTTTCGAGGCGCTCGATCACGCGCGGCCGGTCCTCGATGATCAGGATGCGGCCGTTCAGCCCGGTTTCGGAGGCGGCGGCGGCGAGCGGATCGGCGATGCCGAGGCGGCGCGAGGCGAGCGCGCGGTTGCGCAGCTCGTCCGTCATCGACTTCAGCCGCACGAGGCTGCGCACGCGGGCGAAGAGCGCGGTGTCGTCGAGCGGCTTGGTCAGGAAGTCGTCGGCGCCGGCATCCAGCCCCTTGAGCCGATCGCCCGGCTGGTCGAGCGCCGTCACCATCACAACGGGGATATGGGCCGTGATCGCCTCGCTCTTGAGGCGGCGGCAGACGTCGAAGCCGTTCATGCCAGGCATCATCACGTCGAGCAGCACGATGTCGGCCTCGCCGCGCTCGCAGATCGCGATGGCGTCGGGCCCGTTCAGCGCCGTGACGACGTCGAAATACTCCAAGGAGAGCTTCGCCTCCAGCAGCTTCACGTTGGTGATGATGTCGTCGACGACCAGAACGCGCGCTGACATGGCTTGCCCTTCGAACGTTCAGGCCGCGCCGGCATAGGCGCGGACGGTCTCCAGGAACTTCGCGACGGAGATCGGCTTGGAGAGATAGGCCTCGCAGCCGCCCTCCCGGATCCGCTCCTCGTCGCCCTTCATCGCGAAGGCGGTGACCGCGATCACCGGGATCGCCTTGAGGTCGTCGTCCTCCTTGATCCACTTGGTCACCTCCAGCCCCGAGACCTCGGGCAGCTGGATGTCCATCAGGATCAGGTCGGGACGGTGCGTGCGCGCGAGCTCGATCGCCTCAATGCCGTCGGCGGTCTTCAGCGTGGCGTAGCCATGCGCCTCGAGAAGATCGTTGAAGAGCTTCATGTTGAGCTCGTTGTCCTCGACGATCAGAACCGTCTTCATGATGCCGCCCTTCCTTTGCGCCGCGGACCGGGGGCCGATCCCGATTGCCCAAGCTGGCAGCCTCGTTCCATGATGACTGCCTAGCATGTAAGCCGTTGACGAAACGCAAATCCCCCGACCGATTCCGGCAGGAGCCTTCCGACCGCCATGGCGAGCCCCCCGAGCCAAGACGACGCCGAGATGCTGGCCCTGCGCGCGCTAGGGTTTCTCGCCGCCGAGCCCGAACGGCTGGAGCCCTTCCTGGCCACGACGGGGCTCGGCCCGGCGACGTTGCGCGCCGCCGCGGGCGACCCCGGCTTCCTCGCGGCGGTGCTGGACCATGTCGGCGGCAGCGATTCGCTGCTGCTCGAGTTCGCCGCCAACGCGGGGGTGAACCCTGAGGCGGTGGCGCGGGCCCGGGAGCGTCTGGGCGGGCCACCCGCCGGCGACTTCGCTTGACCGCGCCGTCGCGGGGCGTGACGCGGCGCGTCCTGTGCCGCGACTGCCTGCGCGATCATGACGGCGACGAGGCCGAGCCGCGGCGCTGCCCCGCCTGCGGCTCGCCGCGCCTGCTGCGCCACCCCGAGCGCGACAGTCTCAGCCTCGCCCATATCGATTGCGACGCCTTTTATGCGGCGGTGGAGAAGCGAGACGATCCCTCGCTGATCGACAAGCCGGTCATCATCGGCGGCGGCAAGCGCGGCGTCGTCTCGACCGCCTGCTACATCGCGCGGACCTATGGCGTCCGCTCGGCCATGCCGATGTTCAAGGCGTTGAAGGCCTGCCCCGAAGCGGTGGTGGTGAAGCCCGACATGGCGAAATACGTCGCGGTCGGCCGGCAGGTGCGCCGGCTCATGCAGGAGCTCACGCCGCTGGTCGAGCCGATCTCGATCGACGAGGCCTTTCTCGACCTCGCAGGGACCGAACTGCTGCACCATGCCAGCCCGGCCGTGACGCTGGCGCGCTTCGCCCGGCGGATCGAGGCCGAGATCGGCATCACCGTCTCGGTCGGGCTGTCCTATGCCAAGTTCCTGGCCAAGGTCGCCTCCGACATGGACAAGCCGCGCGGCTTCTCGGTGATCGGGCGGGCGGAAGCCGTAGCCTTCCTCGCTTCCAAGCCGGTCGGCCTGATTCCGGGAATCGGCCAGGCGAGCGCCGCCAAGCTGGCGGAAGCCGGGTTCAGGCTGATCGGGGACCTGCGCAAGGCGCCGGTCGACAAGCTCTTCCGGCTGGCGGGCAAGGACGGGCCGCGCCTGAAGAACCTCGCCAACGGCATCGACCCGCGCCGCGTCACGCCGGAGCGCGAGACGAAGAGCGTCTCCAGCGAGACCACGCTCGATGTCGATCTCTCGCGCTTCGAGGAACTGGAGCCCGTGCTCTGGCGCCTGTGCGAGAAGACCTCGAAGCGCCTGAAGCATCAGGAGCTGGCGGGACGGACGATCACGCTGAAGCTGAAGACCGCGGATTTCCACTCCATCACGCGGGCCACGCGGCTGCCCGAGCCGACGCAACTCGCCGCGCGGCTCTTCGCGGCCGGGCGCGAGCTGCTGCGGCGCGAATGCACCGGCCCGCGCTACCGGCTGATCGGCATCGGGGTGAGCGATCTGACCGGCCCGGAAGACGCCGACCATGGCGACCTCGCCGATGTGGCGACGCCGCGGCTGAAGGCGATGGAGGGCGCGCTCGATGCGCTGCGGGCCCGCTTCGGCGATGCCGCCATCGGCAAGGGGCTGAGCCTGCGCCTGCCGCAGCGGGCCGGGGGCGAGAGCGCTATTTCGCGCAATCCGCCTGAGGCAGAAGATCAAGACGTGTGAGCGTCCCGCGCAGGGCGAAGCTGCCATAGTCGAGCCTGACCGCGCCGGTGACACCGTTCTCGTACAGCTCGAAGGAGATGGTGTAGCTCGGCGTCGTCTCACCCGAGCCGACCTTGAAATAGGACATGGTCACGGGCCAGCGGGCGAGCTGCTCGAACTCCGGCCGCTGGAGCGGTTCTTCCGCGGGCTTGCTCTCGAGCTTGCGACCGATGACGGAGAGGGTCTCGTAGACGTCCTTGCCGCCGTTCGCGCCGTCATAAAGTCGGACGTTGAGGGTGGTGCGGCCCTCACGCGCGGCCTGGATGACCGCCTTCATCTGCGCGTTGGGAAACAGCGCCGCCACCGGCTCGCGATGAGTCTCGGGCTTGGGAACGGTGAGCTTGACCTCGTATCCCTCCCCGGTGCGGGTCGCCGTGCCGTCGACGGTTTCCTTCGGCGTGCCGCTGGCGGAGCTTTCGGTCTTGAAGCGATAGCTCGCGCCGTCGCCGGCCTCGAAGCTGGTCGTGCGCGCGTCGATCAGGCGGGGCCCGCCCTCGCCGCTCTGCAATTGCGTCACCTGGCGGAAGGAGAGCGCATAGCCCTCGCAGGCGTCGCCGGTGAAATCGAAGGCGATGCGGCCGCGGGCCGAGTCGACATTCTTGGCCGCCTTGCCGGCATCCAGCACCAGATCATAGACCGCCCGATGCGGCGCGAGAACGACGCGCTCGGCCGGGCTCGACTCGGCCACCGCCGCACCGGTCCAGAGCATCACCACCGCGAGAGATCCCGTGAGGCCTGCTGCGTTCGTCGTCATGGGCGTGCCACTTCCGTTGCTGAACACTCCGAATCTAGGTGCATTGCCGCAATGGCGCAAACAAGGCGCGCACCGGCCGCATTCCGCGGCGTCCGGCGCGGAGCGGGCGGCGGAAGGGCGCATGGCCGCGCGCTTGCCGGCGGGGCAGGCATCGGCCATGAAGGGAGCCCGCGCCCGGCTCGCGCTTCGCCGCGCCGCCTCGTGCAGGGCCTGCTTCACACCAGCCGCTCCGGTGGAGTTTTCCCGATGAACGCCGTCGACACCAAACTCGCCGAACTCGGCATCACCCTGCCCACGCCGGCCGCGCCTGTCGCGAACTATGTGCCCTATGTCATCACCGGCAACCTGCTGGTGATCTCCGGGCAGCTTTGCTTCGGCCTCGACGGCAAGCTCTCCGACGCGCACAAGGGCAAGCTCGGCGTCGAAATCTTCAACGAGGCGGGGCTCGAGGCCGCGCGGCTCTGTGCGATCAATGTGCTGGCCCAGGCCAAGGCCGCGCTCGACGGCGATCTGAGCCGGATCACGCGCTGCGTCCGCCTCGGCGGCTTCATCAATGCCGCCCCGCATTTCGCCGCGTTGCCCGCGATCATGAACGGCGCATCCGACCTGATGGTGGCCGTGCTCGGCGACAAGGGGCGCCATGCCCGCTCGACCATCGGCGTGGCCGAACTGCCGGCCGATGCGGCGGTCGAGGTCGAGGCGATGTTCGAGATCGCCTGATGCGCGGCCCTCTCCTTGACGGCGCCCGCCCCGATCTCGGCTGGCTGGTCGCCCGCCCGATCGCCCATCGCGGACTTCACGACGCCGCCGCCGGCGTGATCGAGAACAGCGGCCCGGCAGCCGAGGCGGCCATCGCCCAGGGCTTCGGCATCGAATGCGATATCCAGCTGAGCGCCGATGGCGAGGCGATGGTGTTCCATGACTTCGTGCTGGACCGGCTGACAGAAAGGCAAGGCGCGGTCTCGGCGCAGACGGCAGAGGCGCTCGCTGCGATTCCGCTGCGCGGCAGCCAGGCGCTGATCCCGACGCTCTCGGGTTTTCTCGACCTGATCGGTGGGCGCGTGCCGCTGGTGATCGAGATCAAGAGCCGGTTCGACGGCGATCTCAGGCTGACGCGGCGCGCCGCCGAGATCGTCGCCGGCCGCGCCGGCCAGCCGATCGTGTTCAAGTCCTTCGATCCGGAGATCGTCGCGGCGCTGCGCGAGATCGCGCCCGGCGTGCCGAGGGGCATCGTCGCGATGAACGACTATTCCTATCCCGACTACGCCCATCTCGATGCCGGCCAGCGCCGCGCCATGGCCAATCTGCTTCATTTCGAGCGGAGCCGGCCTGACTTCCTGTCCTGGAAAGTAACGGATCTCGACAACGCCGCCCCCTATCTCTGCCGCAATGTGGTCGGCATGCCGCTGATGAGCTGGACGGTGCGGACACCGGAGGACCGGGAGAAGGCCGGGCGCCTTGCCGACCAGATGGTCTTCGAGGGCTTCACGCCTTGAGCGAGGGCGGGGCCGGCGACCTCCGGGTGCGCGTCGCGACCTCGCTGAAGGCGGTTCCGGCCGCAGCCTGGAACGCCTGCGCTCACCCGCAGACGCAGGACGCGATCGCGGCGGGGTTCGATCGCGAGAACCCCTTCATCTCCCATGAATTCCTGCGCGCGCTCGAAGAGAGCGGCTGCGTCGGCGGCCGCTCGGGCTGGTCGCCGGCCTATCTGCTGGTCGAGGATGGCGACAACAGGCTGCTCGCCGCCGCGCCGAGCTTTCTCAAGAGCCACAGCCAGGGCGAATATGTTTTCGACCACAGCTGGGCAGACGCCTATCAGCGTGCGGGTGGACGCTACTACCCCAAGATCCAGGTCGCGGCGCCCTTCACCCCGGCGACCGGCCCGCGCCTTCTGGTGGCTCCGGGGCCGCGCGCGGCAGAGGCCCGCGCCGGGCTGATCGCCGGGCTGGAAGCGCTGTGCGAACAGACGGACGCCTCCTCGGTGCATGTCACCTTCGCGCAGGAGCCCGATGTCGCGGCGCTGCAGGAGGCCGACTATCTCGAGCGGCACGACCTGCAGTTTCACTGGTTCAACGAGGGGTTCGGCACTTACGACGATTTCCTGGGGACGCTGGCCTCGCGCAAACGCAAGGCACTGAAGCGGGAGCGCCGCGAGGCGCTGGCGCCCGGAATCACCGTCGAGATCCTCAGCGGCAGCGACCTGACCGAGGCGGTCTGGGACGATTTCCATGCCTTCTACGAGGATACCGGCTCGCGCAAATGGGGGCGACCCTATCTGAACCGCGCCTTCTTCTCCTGCGTCGGTGCGGCGATGGGCGAGCGCATCGTGCTGGTGATGGCGAAGCGCGCAGGGCGCTACATCGCGGGCGCGATTAATTTCCGCGGCGCCGACACGCTGTACGGCCGCAACTGGGGCTGCATCGAGGACCACCTCTTCCTGCATTTCGAGGTCTGCTACCACCAGGCCATCGACTATGCGATCGCGCATGGACTTACCCGCGTCGAGGCCGGCGCCCAGGGCGAACACAAGCTCGCGCGCGGCTACCGCCCGGTGGTGACTCGCTCGCTCCATCATCTCGCCGATCCGGGCCTGGAGCGCGCGGTGGCGCATTACCTGACGCGCGAGCGGGCTCAGATCGCGGAAGCCCAGGCGGCCCTGGCGGCCGAAAGCCCCTTCCGCAAATCCGGCGATTCCGATGGCTGATCGGCAGGCTCATGCGGCATCGGCCGGGCCGACCTTCTGCACGGACGGCGAACTCGGCTATCGGCGCAGCCTGACCGATTTCGCGGACGGACCGCTGATTCTGGACGAGCCCTATCGGCTGGCGCATCTGCCGCTGGTCGCGCCTGCCCATCCCCGCGTAATCGCCCGGCTGGAGGGGCGATCCTACGAGATGGGCGTCCATCCTCCCGTCTTCTCGTTGGTCCTGCCCATCGACGGAGCCCTGCTGGCCGCGTCAAAGCCGGTCCAAAAGCTCGAGGCCGAGATGCGCGCGGCGCCTTTCGCCTCCAAGATCGCCTGGGACATCCTGCCGCGACGCTCCGAGCGGCTGCACGCGACCCTGTGCGGCACGCTCTCGACCGGCGATGCGCCGGTCATTTCGCACGACACCCGCCAGGCCCTCTCCCGGATCGCGCCCTTCGCGGTCGATCTGCGCGGGCTGTTCTCGGGCAACGTCAATCGCGGGCGGCTCTATCTGCGGGTCTATCCAGAGAAACGGGACGGGCTGAACCCCCTCCATGAAGTCCAGGCCGCCTTCCGGCGCCCGCCCGGCGACCTCTACCTCGTCGGGCTCTACAACCTGACCGACGACCTCGACGCCAGCGAGACGGCCGCGCTGGCGGAGATGATCGCGCGCTGGTGGGATGTGTCGCTGCTGCGCTTTACGGTGAGCGATCTCTGGGTGCTCGGCGCCAGCGACGACCTCGTGCTGGATTCGCAGCTCGCGGACACGGTGAGGCTGGGCACCGGCAAACGCCCTGTGCCGACGCCGCCACGCCCTTGACGCTGACCGCCCGCCCGCGACAGGTTGGCCGCCCTTGTTCCTCGCCTGAGCCGGATGCCGCATGAGCGCCTATGACACCGACAACGTCTTCGCCCGGATCCTGCGCGGCGAGCTGCCGTCCCACACCGTCTATGAGGACGAGGCGACGGTCGCGATCATGGACATCATGCCCCGCGCCGACGGGCATGTGCTGGTGATCCCCAAGGCTGCCTGCCGTAACGTTCTGGATGCTCCGCCCGCAGCGCTGCAGGCGGTGGCGCTGACGACGCAGCGGCTGGCGCGCGCCGTGAAGGCCGCCTTCGCGGCCGACGGTGTGACGATCCAGCAGTTCAACGAGGCCGCCGGCGGGCAGGTCGTCTTCCACCTGCATGTGCATGTGATCCCGCGCCATGACGGCCTGGCGATGCGCCCGCATACGGGTGCCATGGCGGATGCCGAAGTGCTCAAGGCGAATGCCGAGAAGATCCGGCTGGCGCTGACGACGCTCTGACCCGCCCGCTCAAGGCGCCAGCAGCCAGTAGGCGCCGCCGATGAGCGTCGCCTCTCCGGCCAGCACCGCCAGCAGCACCCTCCGGCGGTCGAGCAGCATGATCGCCAGCGTGACCGAGAGGGCTCCGACCCGTAAGGCGAGCGGCACGGCGGCGAGCGCGCCCGGCGGCGCGACGATCAGCTTCGCGACGATGCCGGCGAGCAGCGCCGTCGCCACCGCCCTCACCCATTCGAGCGCCGGCGAGTCGGCGTCGATCCGCCGCGAGAAGGCCACCGCGAGCCAGCGCCAGATCTCGGTCGGCAGCACGGCGAAGAGAATGAGGGCAAGATAGGGCCACCACGGCCCTGCGAGCCAGGGGATGGGCTGTGTGATCGCGGTCGCCGTCATGGCGCGGCCTTCTTCGGCCGCAGGACGAAGGCGATCGTACCCGCGATCAGGCCTGCGACGATCAGGTCGAAGCCGCCGCCGATGAAGCGGTCGCAGATCGGCGCGAGCACGAGACCGAGGATGATGGCAGCCACATCGCCGCGATGGCGCAGGCCGGCCGTCAGCGAGGCGAGAAAGAAGATCGGCGTCAGGCAGAGCAGGCCGGCGGCGAAGGGGATCGGCAGGGCCCCGATCAGATAGTAGCCGAGGAAGGTGCCGACCGAGCTCGTCGCCATGCAGGTGTTGGCGAAGCCGAGGAAATAGGCGACGCGCTGCGGTGGCGGCACATGCGGCAGCCGGCGCAGTCCTTCCGTCCAGGCCGTCACCGCCACATAGTGCGCGAGCAGGAGCTGCATGCCCACCCCCTGCCCCGGGCGGCGCAGCAAGGGCAGGATCGCCACCGTCATCGGCAGAAAGCGCAGCGACGCGAAGCCGACCGCAATCGCGATCGCGCTCCACGCGGCGCCGGCCGCGATCGAGGCGAAGAAGATCACCTGCGAGGGGCCGGCCCAGACCAGCATGGTCGAGAGCACCGCGACCTCGACGGGATAGCCGACATCGCGCGCCAGCGAGCCGATGCCGACCAGCCCGAAGCCGACGACCCAGGCCGGCAGCGACAGCGCATCGCGCATGCCGGCCAGCGCGACGCGCCACCAGCTCCACTCGGCGGATACGGTCATGGGAATGTCAGCACGCAGCCGGCTCGAAGGGCGGGAGAGGGGTCCGTCCGTGCGATGGGGCGGCGACTCCCTTCTAGCCCAGCCGGCCCCGCTCGCCGAGCCACCGCGACAGGCGGCGGGGATTGCGCCGGCTGCAGGGGCGCCGGCCGCGCGAGGCGTCTCAGCGGCCGCCCTTCATGACCATCCCCAGCAGCTCATTGCCGAAGTCGATGAGCTCCTTTGGGATGCCGCCGACCGCCTTCACGCCGAGATAGATCAGATAGACGAAGGCGGGGACGAGGATCCAGCCCAGGATTTCCTCGAACACCTTGCGGCGGCGGCGACGCCGGTCGCGCTTCTCGAACCAGCTCAGCTTTTCCTTGCGCGCCGGAGCGGACTGCTCCGGCGCCGGCTCGGCCGCATGGGCCAGCAGCGTATCGGTCTTGCGCCTGAAAAACACGGTCTCAAGCCTTCGTCAGCGGGACCTTCGGGACCGTGCGCACGGAGCGCGGGGCCTTGGGCGCTTCCGGCCCCTTGCCGCCGTCGCCCCTGCCGCCATCGCCCTTGCCGGCCTTGCCGGCCGGGCCATTGCGTCGCGGCGCAGCTGCGGCGGGCTTGGCGGCGGCCGCCTTCGCGCGCGGCTTGCGCTCGCGCTTCTCGGCCGCGGCGGCCACGTCCTTCTCCGGCTTCGGCTTGACCGGACCGTCGGGGAATTCGAGGCCGAGGACCTTGATGCCCGTCTCCGACTGCACGACCACGACCTTGACCGCACCGCCATTCTTGAGGCGCCCGAACAGCACCTCGTCGGCGAGCGGTGTCTTGATCGTCGACTGGATCAGGCGAGACATCGGGCGGGCGCCCATGGCCTCGTCATAGCCGTTCTCGACCAGCCATTCGCGCGCCTCGTCCGACAGCTCGATGGTGACGTTGCGGTCCGCGAGCTGCGCCTCGAGCTGCAGAACGAATTTGTCGACGACGCGCGCCACGACCGTCTTCGGCAGATGGCCGAAGGAGACCACCGCATCGAGCCGGTTGCGGAATTCCGGCGCGAACAGCTTGTTGATCGCCTCGGTGTCGTCGCCCTCGCGCTTCTGGCGGGTGAAGCCATAGGCGTTGCGGGCCATGTCGGCGGCGCCGGCATTGGTCGTCATGATCAGGATCACGTTCCTGAAATCGACCTGCTTGCCGTTGTTGTCGGTCAGCTTGCCGTGGTCCATGACCTGCAGGAGGATGTTGAACAGGTCGGGATGGGCCTTCTCGATCTCGTCGAGCAGCAGCACGCTGTGCGGGTGCTGGTCGATCTGGTCGGTCAGCAGCCCGCCCTGGTCGAAGCCGACATAGCCCGGAGGCGCGCCGATCAGCCGCGAGACGGTGTGGCGCTCCATGTATTCCGACATGTCGAAGCGGATCAGCTCGACGCCGAGCGAGGTGGCGAGCTGGCGGGCGACCTCGGTCTTTCCGACGCCGGTGGGGCCGGCGAAGAGATAGCAGCCGATCGGCTTCTCGCCGTCGCGCAGGCCGGCCCGGGCGAGCTTGATCGAGGAGGACAGCGCCTCGATCGCCTTCTCCTGGCCGTAGACGGTGCGCTTCAGCGTGGTCTCGAGGTTGCGCAGCACCTCGGCATCGTCCTTCGAGACGGTCTTGGCGGGGATGCGCGCCATCGTCGCGATCGCTGCCTCGATCTCCTTCACGCCGATGGTCTTCTTGCGCTTGCTCTCCGGCACGAGCATCTGCGAGGCGCCGGTCTCGTCGATGACGTCGATCGCCTTGTCCGGCAGCTTGCGGTCATGGATGTAGCGCGCCGACAGCTCCACCGCCGCCTTGATGGCGTCGTTGGTGTAGCGCAGCTTGTGGAACTCCTCGAAATAGGGCTTCAGCCCCTTCAGGATCTCGACCGCATCCGGGATCGAGGGCTCGCTGACGTCGATCTTCTGGAAGCGGCGCACCAGCGCCCGGTCCTTCTCGAAGTACTGGCGGTACTCCTTGTAGGTGGTCGAGCCGATGCAGCGCAGGCTGCCCGAGGCGAGCGCCGGCTTCAGCAGGTTCGACGCATCCATGGCGCCGCCCGAGGTCGCACCGGCGCCGATCACCGTATGGATCTCGTCGATGAACATGATCGCCTTGGGGTGGGCCTCGATCTCCTTCATCACCTGCTTGAGGCGTTCCTCGAAATCGCCGCGATAGCGGGTGCCGGCCAGCAGCGTGCCCATGTCGAGCGAGAAGACGGTGGCGTCCTCCAGCACCTCGGGGACCTGGCCTCGGGTGATCTTCAGCGCCAGGCCCTCGGCGATGGCGGTCTTGCCGACGCCGGGATCGCCGACCAGCAGCGGGTTGTTCTTCTGCCGGCGGCAGAGGATCTGGATCGTGCGCTGGACCTCGGCCTCGCGACCGATCAGCGGGTCGATGCGGCCGTCGCGCGCCTTGCGGTTGAGGTTGACGCAATAGGCGTCGAGCGCGCTCTCTTTCTTCTTCTTGTCCTTGTCGGCGTCGTTGCCGGAATCGGCGGCGCGCGAATCGCGCTGCTGCTCGGGCTCCTCCTCGACGCCGCGGACCGGCCTCGCCTCGCTGGCGCCGGGGCGCTTGGCGATGCCGTGGCTGATGTAGTTGACCGCGTCGTAGCGCGTCATGTCCTGCTCCTGCAGGAAGTACGCGGCGTGGCTCTCGCGCTCGGCGAACATCGCCACGAGCACGTTGGCGCCGGTCACCTCCTCGCGGCCCGAAGACTGGACATGGATGACGGCGCGCTGGATCACGCGCTGGAAGCCGGCGGTCGGCTTGGAATCGTCGCGCCCGTCGGTGACCAGATTGGCGAGTTCGGCGTCGATGTAATCGACGAGGCTGCGCCGCAGCGTGTCGAGATCGACGCTGCAGGCGCGCATGACCGCTGCCGCGTCCTGGTCGTCGACCAGGGCCAGCAGCAGATGTTCCAGGGTGGCGTATTCGTGGTGGCGCTCATTGGCGAGCGCCAGAGCCCGGTGAAGCGCCTGTTCGAGACTGCGCGAGAAACTCGGCACGGATTGCGCTCCTATTCCGATTCAAGGGGTGCGAGCGGACTCAAGACGCTACTTCTTCTCCATCACGCATTGGAGCGGATGCATGTGCTTGCGCGCAAGGTCCATCACGAGGGTCACCTTGGTTTCGGCGACCTCGTAGGTGAAGACGCCGCACTCGCCGACGCCGTTCTGATGCACATGCATCATGATCTGCGTGGCCGCGGCACGGTCCTTCTGGAAGAACCGCTCGAGGACGTGAACGACGAACTCCATGGGGGTGTAATCGTCGTTCAGGAGCAGGACGCGGTAGAGATTGGGCTTGCGCGTCCGCGTCCGGGTGAGGACGGCCGTTCCGGCGCCCTCGCGACCACCGTCGGCGGGAGGACCGGCGCGACGCGGCCGATCGGCCATCGCAATGGTCGTGGCGGCGGATGCAGGCCGGGCGGGACCGTTTCCGGCGCCCATGGCAGCCCTCCCCCGCATCGTGCTCGCAAGCGTCGTTCCCAAGATCGATCCCTGTCCTGACCTGCCCGACATAATGCGTCGCAGATGAATTTACAGGCCTCGGGGCTGCTTCGCCAGTCCGTTCGATCGCAAGCTCCGAAACTGCGGCGTCTCGGCGCGGCGGGTTGACCCGCCGGGGCCGACGGTCCTAAGCCCGGCGCCTGACAGGACCGGAGATACCGAGCATGACCGCCAATGCCATCGTGACCGTGGGCACGGGCCTCGCCTCGCCCGTCCGCTTCGGAAATGCCCTGCCGCTGGCCGTGATCGCCGGCCCCTGCCAGATGGAAAGCCGCGACCACGCGCTCGACATGGCTTTCGCTCTGAAGGAGATCGCCGAGGAGCTCGGCATCGGCCTCGTCTTCAAGACCTCTTTCGACAAGGCGAACCGGACCGGCGTCAAGGCCGCGCGCGGCATGGGGCTGGAGGCGGCACTGCCCGTCTTCGCCGAAATCCGCGAGCAGACCGGCCTCCCGGTGCTCACGGACGTCCATGAGGCGAGCCAGTGCGCGGCGGTGGCGGAATGCGTCGATGTGCTGCAGATCCCGGCCTTCCTCTGCCGCCAGACGGATCTGCTGGTCGCGGCCGCCCGGACCGGACGTGTCGTCAACGTCAAGAAGGGCCAGTTCCTCGCGCCCTGGGACATGGTCAACGTCGCCGCCAAGGTCACCGAGAGCGGCAACCCGAACGTGATGGTGACCGAGCGGGGCGCCTCCTTCGGCTACAACACCCTGATCTCGGACATGCGCGCCCTGCCGATCATGGCGCAGACGATCGGCGCGCCGGTGATCTTCGACGCCACCCATTCGGTCCAGCAGCCCGGCGGCAGGGGCTCGTCTTCCGGCGGACAGCGCGAATTCGTAGCCGTTCTCGCACGCGCCGCGGTGGCCGTCGGGGTCGCAGGCGTCTTCATCGAGACGCATGAGGACCCCGACAACGCCCCGTGCGACGGGCCCAACATGGTGCCGCTCTCCGCCTTCCCTGCGCTGATTGCAGAGCTGCAAGGCTTCGATCGACTTGCCAAGGCGCGGGCCAAGCCTACGCTGGCTTATGTCTGACACGCCGCCTCCGGGACCGGCCGCCGCGCCGGCTCCCACCTCGCTGCCCGCCCTCATCCTCGTCCTCGGAGCCTGCGGCTTCGCCTCGACCTTCACGATGCGGATCATCGATCCGCTGATCCCGACGCTCGCCGGCGAGTTCGGCCGCAGCGTGCCGCAGATCGTGATGATGGTGACGGGTTTTTCGCTCGCCTATGCGCTGGGCCAGCCCTTCCTGGGGCCTGTCGCCGACGCGATCGGCAAGATCCGCACGATCCTGACCTGTCTGCTGGCGCTGGCCCTGTTCTCGACGGTGGTGGCGCTGTCGCAATCCTACGAGATCATGGCGGTCGTCCGCGGCGTGACCGGCATCGCCTCGGGCGGCATCATCCCGATCGCGATGGCCGCGATCGGCGACCGGGCCCCGATGCAGGAGCGCCAGGTCGCGCTCGGCCGCTTCCTCGTCCTGATGATCATCGGGCAGATGTCGGGCTCCGCCTGTTCGGGGCTCATCGCGACACATGCCGGCTGGCGCGCGGCCTTCCTGTCCGCCGCGGGCGTGGCGGCGCTGGCTGCGGTGCTGGTCGCGGTCGTGCTGAAGCCGCGCCGAAACGTGACGCGCCAGACGCTGAGCGTCGCCGGGGCGCTGGCGAACTACAGGATCGTCTTCGCCAATCCGCGCACCAAGTTGCTCTACGGGCTGGTGGTGATCGAGGGCATCCTGCTGTTCGGCATCCCGGCCTATGTCGCGGCGATCCTGTTCGCACGTTCCGGCGTGGGGCCCCGCGAAGCCGGGCTCGCGATCGCGGGGATGGGGTTTGGCTGCCTGGTCTACGGGCTGTTGACCCGCGTCCTCGTCGAGCGCCTCGGCCCGACGCTGATGACACGGACCGGCGGGGTGGTCTGTGCGATCGGGCTCGCCCTGTTCGCCGTCGACTGGCCCTGGTGGAGCGCGATCCCGCTCTTCGCCTTGCAGGGCTTCGGCTTCTTCCTGCTGCACGGCACCTTCCAGGCTCAGGCCACGGAACTGGCCCCGAGCGCACGCGGCTCGGCGATGGCGCTCTTCGCCTGCTGCTTCTTCCTCGGGCAGGCCACGGGGCCGCTGGTCATGGGCGCGGCGATGCATACGCTCGGAGCGCCCGCGGCGATCCTGCTCTTCGCGGTGGCCATCGCGCTGTTCGGCTATCTGACGCCACGGATCCTGCCCGTGCCCAGCAGCCGCACCTGACATCCGTTAAAATGCGAAACATCGCGGAGTTTCGCCAATTGACGGAACGGAATCGCAACCTCTGAACGGCATAAAACGCGCATCTTGATCGGCTGCAGGCCTGCGTCCCCGTGATCGTGTCCTGCGGCCGCCGCCAGAGATGAGAGGCCGCGATGCGCCAGTCCTGCCGCGCCCTGTTCCGGGTCGCCTCACGGTTCCGCCGCGATGAAGCGGGCGTGACCGTGACCATGTTCGCCTTCGCCGGGGTGATGCTGATCTGCATGGCCGGGGTGGTGATGGACTATGGTCGCCTGACCAAGGCCCATTCCGGTCTCCAGGCGGCGACCGACTCGGCTGCGCTGGCGGCCGCCAGGCTGCCCAGCAAGGATTCCGCGACCATGCGCGCGGCGGCGGAAAAGTTCTTCGTCGCCAACACGGCCGACCTCGGCGGCAAGAATGTCCAGATCACCAAGTTCGACTTCCAGGAATCGACCGGCACCGTGACGGTCGAGAGCAGCGGGGTGCTCGACACTGCGGTGATGTCGATCGCCGGCATCAAGACGATGGCCTTCAGCTCGCGCGCTGCCGCGGTGAAGGAAGTCACCGGCACGGTCGAGATGGCGCTCGTGCTCGACAACACCTGGTCGATGTCGGAGAGCGCCGGCGGAAGCGACTCCAAGATCACGGTGCTGAAGGCGGCCGCGAAGAATCTCGTGGAGACCCTGCTCAAGGACAACGCGGCGAGCGTGAAGATCGGCATCGTGCCCTTCGCCGATTACGTCAATGTCGGCACCGGCAACCGCGGCGCCTCGTGGATCTCGGTTCCGGCCGACTATTCGACCACCAAGACGACGACGACGCCCGCGGTTCCATATACCTGCACCACCGTCTCGACCAAGCAGGTCTGCTCGAAGGGGACACCGAAAACCTGCACCTCGACCACCGATGGCGTCGTCACGACCTATGACTGCACGCCCAACGTCTGCACCACCGTGCCGGTGACGCCCTACCAGTCCTGCAGCGGCGGCACTCCGGAGAAGACGACGACCTCGACGACCAGCTACAAGTGGTATGGCTGCGTCCGCAGCCGCAATTCCGGCACGACGCTGCTGATGCCCGACAAGAATACGTCGACGCTGTATGTCGGCTTCCTGGGGACCAGCCAGGAATGCCTGCAGCCGATCGTACCGCTGACCAACAACAAGACCACGCTGACCAGCGCGATCGACGGACTGGTGATCAATGTCGGCGGCTACAAGCCCTCGACCTATATTCCCGATGGGCTCGTCTGGGGCGTCAACATCCTGTCACCCGCAGCGCCGTTCGCGGAAGGCGCCGCCTACGACACCGCCAACAAGAAGCCGCGTAAGGTTCTGGTCCTGATGACCGACGGCGACAACACCCGCATCCTGAATTCCGGCGGCGACCATGGCAATCTCAGCAGCACCGCGAGCACGGCCGCTACCCAGAAGACCAAGGTCAACACGGACACGAGCAATGTCTGCACCGAGGCCAAAACGCAGAAGATCGAGGTGTTCACCATCGCCTTCGCGGTGACGGACGTCGCGACCAAGACCATGCTCCAGGGCTGCGCGACCGACGCCGCTCACTACTATGACGCGACAAACGCGGCCGCGCTCTCCGCCGCCTTCCAGTCGATCGGCCAGTCGCTGACCAGCCTGCGCCTGTCGCAGTGAGGCTCAGCGCCGGCCTTCGGCCAAGACGTCAGCGCCCGCGATAGGGCGCGACGCCCTGGTCCGGCAGCCAGAGGCCCTTGGGCGGCTCGCCCGTCTGCCAGAAGACGTCGATCGGGATGCCGCCGCGCGGATACCAGTAGCCGCCGATGCGGAACCATTCCGGCTCCAAAAGCTCGACCAGCGTCCTGCCGATGCCGACGGTGCAGTCCTCATGGAAGGCGCCGTGGTTGCGGAAGGCGCCGAGATAGAGCTTCAGCGACTTCGACTCGACCAGCCATTTCCCCGGCAGATAGTCGATGACGAGGATGCCGAAATCGGGCTGGCCGGTGACCGGGCAGATCGAGGTGAACTCCGGGCAGGTGAAGCGCGCCAGATAGGGCGTCCCGGCATGGGGATTGGGGACGCGGTCGAGGCGCGCCTCCTCCGGCGAGGCGGGCAGCCCGGTCTGCTGCCCGAGTTGCAGGGTCGCGGCATCGAGGGACATGAGGGGCTCCTGAGGTTGGCCGCCTTCTAGAGCAAGGTCAGGCCGGGTGGGAACCGGTTTTCGCGGGCGCCGGTGCCGCAGCCCTCACCAGAACCAGATCGGGCGGCCGGCGACGAGGCACAGGCCCGCCCAGTAGAGCACCGTGGCGGTGATCGAGGCCAGCACGAGGCCCCGCGAGGGCCGGCGGTTGTCGGACCAGATCTGGAACATTGTCGTCTCCCGATGGAACAGCGCCGCTGTCGGCATCGGCAGGTCCGCAAGCCGCGGACCGATCGTGCCCGGGACGGTCGGGAGAATGGGTTGCGTGGGGACGGATCGGGGCTTCCCGCAAGGCTGCCGCTTGGCTAGAAGCACGGCCGACGCCCTCCCCTGTGCCCGCCACGGAGCCCTTCCATGACCGCGATCATCGACATCATCGGCCGCCAGATTCTCGATTCCCGCGGCAACCCGACGGTCGAGGTCGATGTCGTGCTGGAAGACGGCTCGATGGGCCGCGCCGCGGTGCCGTCCGGCGCTTCGACCGGCGCGCATGAGGCCGTCGAGCTGCGCGACGGCGACAAGAGCCGCTATCTCGGCAAGGGCGTGCTCAAGGCGGTCGAGGCCGTCAACGTCGCCATCGCCGAGCAGCTCGTCGCGATGGACGCCGAGGACCAGGTCGCCATCGACGAGGCGATGATCGCGCTCGACGGCACCCCCAACAAGAGCAAGCTCGGCGCCAACGCCATCCTCGGCGTCTCGCTCGCCGTCGCCAAGGCCGCGGCCGAAGCGGCCGGCCTGCCGCTCTACCGCTATGTCGGCGGCACCTCGGCCCGCGTCCTGCCCGTGCCGATGATGAACATCGTCAATGGCGGCGCCCATGCCGACAACCCGATCGACTTCCAGGAATTCATGATCATGCCGATCGGCGCGCCCTCCTTCTCGGAGGGGCTGCGGATGGGCTCGGAGATCTTCCACACGCTGAAGAAGAAGCTGCACGACGCCGGCCACAACACCAATGTCGGCGACGAGGGCGGCTTCGCGCCCAACATCAAGTCGGCGGAAGCGGCGCTGGACTTCGTCATGTCCGCGATCGAGGCCGCCGGCTACAAGCCCGGAGAGGACATCGCGCTCGCGCTCGACTGCGCCGCGACCGAGTTCTTCAAGGACGGCGCCTACGTCTATGAGGGCGAGCGCAAGACGCGCGATCCCAAGGCGCAGGCGAAGTATCTCGCCAAGCTCGTCGGCAGCTACCCGATCGTCTCGATCGAGGACGGCATGTCCGAGGATGACTGGGAGGGCTGGAAGGCGCTGACCGACCTCGTCGGCTCGAAGTGCCAGCTCGTCGGCGACGATCTCTTCGTGACCAACGTCACCCGCCTGTCGCGCGGCATCAAGGAGAAGACGGCCAACTCGATCCTGGTCAAGGTCAACCAGATCGGCTCGCTGACCGAGACGCTGGCGGCCGTCGAGATGGCGCAGCGCGCCGGCTACACCGCCGTGATGTCCCACCGCTCGGGCGAGACCGAGGATTCGACCATCGCCGACCTCTCGGTCGCGACGAATTGCGGGCAGATCAAGACTGGCTCGCTGGCGCGGTCCGACCGGACCGCCAAGTACAACCAGCTCCTGCGCATCGAGGAAGAGCTCGGCGCCCAGGCGGTCTATGCCGGCCGCAGCGCGCTGAAGGCCCTGGCCTGAGCCGTCACAGGCGCGGCAGCAGACTGGAGGCGCGCGACAGCGTCCAGATGCCCGCCGCGCCGACGGCACCGACCGCGCCGGACATCGCATCGCCGACGCGGGCGACCGGGGTGGGCATCGCCACGCCGAGAACCCTCGATGGCGACTGGGACGGTACGCCGCCGTCGATCGCGGCCGCCTGAACGGCCGGCACGATCCGCAGCGGAGCGGCGTCGGCGGTGATCACAGCCCTCTCGATGACGGGGCGCCGCGGCGGAGATGGCGGGACCAGCGCCGCTGCCTGCGTCTGCACGGCATGGCCCCGCGGCTCGGCGGCCAGGGGCCGCTCCTGCCGCAGAACCGCGATGTCGGCCACGGGCAGCTTCCAGTCGAGCGACATCGGCATCACGATGGCAGCGGGGCTGACCAGCGCCTGCGAGGCCCGCAGTGGCGATTCGGCTCCCGCTGCATCCTGATGGCGCTCGCGAATCTTGCCATCCGACGCCACGGGCGAGACCCAGCGCTCCTGGCGCGCCACCGCAGTGTCCGTCTGGGCGACCGCACCGAAGAACGGCAGCTGCATGCCAGACGGCAAGGCGAGCACGGCCGCCGCCAGCGCGGAGGCCGCGACCGAGACGGTCGCCTGGGTGCCGACGCCGCGCAGGAATTTGGCCGTGGCCGTGAAGACAGAACCCGTCATGTCCGACTACCCTCCGTGAACGCAGCCACCAAACCTCCTGCGCCCGGCACCCTCGGGGCCGAAGCAGGGAGCAATTGCGGCGTTTCATCTCGCATTGTTTCCGGCGCCATGCGCCGGGGGCGCGGCAGCGCGGTTTTCGCGCGGGGGCCATGCAGCCCGGGCGCTAACACGCCGCCGCCGAAACGGGCGATACCGGCTGATGCACCAGACCGCGCCTCTGTCGGAAGCCGCCCGGATTCGCGACCGGCGCCTGTGGCGGCTGGCCTTTGCGGGCATGGTTCTGGCCATGCTGATCTTCGGCTCGAATTTCGTGGTCAGCCGCCATGCCGTTCTCAACGGCCTGACCTCGCATGATCTCCTCGCCCTGCGCTTCGGCATCGCGGGTCTGCTGCTGCTGCCGGGTTTCATCGCGGGCGGCGTGAAGAGCTGCAACGGCCTCGGCTGGGGCCGCGGTCTGCTGCTTGCCGTGATGAGCGGCTTCCCGATGAGTTATCTGCTGCTGACCGGCGTGACCTATGCGCCGGCCGCCCATGGCGCAACGATTGGGCCCGGCCTCGTGACGGTGATCTCGATCATCGGCAGCGTCGCGCTGTTCGGCGCGATCATCACACGCCAACTCGTCATCGGCATCGTGGCGGTGCTGCTCGGCCTGACCTGCCTCGGCATCGCCGGCACGACCCACACCAACCCCTCGATCCTGTTCGGCGACCTCTGCTTCGTCGGCGTCGGGCTGATCTGGGGGATGTATCCGCTTCTGGTCCAGCTCTGGCGGCTCGACCCGCTGAAGGCGACCAGCGTCGTCGCGGTGCTGTCGATGGCCTATCTGCCGTTCTACGCGCTGTTCTTCTTCCGCGGCTTCGACGTCGCGCCCTGGTGGGTCATCGTGCTGCACGGTATCAACCAGGGCGTGCTGAACGTCATCCTCGGTCTCTGGCTCTGGAGCGTCGCGGCCCGGCGGATGGGGCCGGCGGTGGCCGGGCGCTTTCCTCCGACGATCCCGATCATCGGAACGCTGCTCGCCATCCCCGTGCTGGGCGAGATCCCGAGCGGGCTGCAGGTCGCCGGCATCGGCCTGATCATAACGGGGCTTTTCGTGGCCTCCTGGCGGCGCTCACCCCGCCCGGCGGCTTAGCTGCATCACGCCGAGATTCCAGCCGACGGCAATGGCGAGCGCGAGGCTGAGCGCGGCAGCCGAGCCGAGCGGAACCGCCGTCAGATGCAGCGCCGCCAGCGCCAGGCCGAAACCGATCAGCGGGAGCGCGCCATTGGCGAGGACGGCGGCTGTCGCCGGCCCGCCGATGCGCGGCTGCAGCATCGCGATCATGCTGCTGAGAACGACCGGCAGGGCCGCGAGGGAGCCCGACCAACCCGGTCCGACATGGGCGCTCAGCGTCGTCACCGTGCCCGCCAGAGCTGCGACGAAGCCGGCCCGCATCGGGATCAGATACCAGGGTCGGCCCGGCGGCCGGTCGGGGCGCGCGGCGAGGTAGGGCCGGAACAACCGGTGGAGCCCACCATAGATGGCGATGGTGGCGACCGTCATCACCGGGAACGAGGGATCGAGCCCGCGCATCAGCAGCAGTGTGGCGCACCAGGCGGCCATGGCGGCGACGAGACAGATCACCGTGCCGAAGCGCTGCGCCAGCAGCACATAGGCCAGGCTCAGCCCGGCATTGGCGATGTTGGAGGTCATGGCGCCGAGCGCGCTCTGGGCGATGAAGGCCGCATCGTGCTCGAGCGCGAGAAAAACCAGGACCGGCCCGGCCGAGATCGGCAGGGTGGCGATGAGCGCCGCGATCAGCGGCCCGCTGCGCTCGGCCAGCAGCGAGCAGCCGACGACGATGGCGGCGGCGGTCGCCATCTTCGCCGCCAGCATCACGAACCAGGGGTCGATCACGGCGCGGCGGGGATGTCGCCCCTCGCCCAGCCTTCCTTGGTCTGCGCGACGAAATCCTCCAGCCGCCCCTCGGCGATGGCGGCGCGCAGCCCGGCCATCAGCTCCTGGTAATAGGCGAGGTTGATCCAGGTCAGCAGCATCTTGCCGAGCATCTCCTCGGCCTTGACGAGGTGGTGGAGATAGGCGCGCGACCAGCCGTTCGCGGCGGGGCAGGAAGAGGCCGCGTCGACCGGACGCGGATCGTCGGCATGTTTGGCGTTCTTCAGGTTCATCCGGCCGAAGCGGGTGAAGATCTGGCCGTGGCGGCCGGCCCGCGTCGGCATCACGCAGTCGAACATGTCGATGCCGCGGCGCACCGCCTCGACGATGTCGTCGGGCGTACCGACGCCCATCAGATAGCGCGGCTTCCCGACCGGCAGATGCGGCTCGACCGTCTCGATCATCGCCAGCATGATCTCCTGCGGCTCGCCGACCGCCAGTCCGCCGACGGCATAGCCCTTGAGGTCCATGGCCGCGAGTTCGCGCGCGCTCTCGACCCGCAGATGCGGCACCGCTCCGCCCTGGACGATGCCGAAGAGCGCCCGGCCGGGATGGTGGCCGAAGGCATCCTTGCAGCGCTGCGCCCAGCGCAGCGACAGGCGCATCGCCTTTTCGGCGACCTTGTCCTCGCAGGGGAGCGAGACGCATTCGTCGAGCTGCATGACGATGTCGGAGCCGAGCAGGTTCTGGATCTCGACCGAACGCTCGGGCGACAGCATGTGCTTCGAGCCGTCGATATGGGAGCGGAAGGCGACGCCCTCCTCGGTCAGCTTGCGCAGATTGGCGAGCGACATCACCTGGAAGCCGCCGGAATCGGTCAGGATCGGGTGCGGCCAGTTCATGAAGCGGTGCAGGCCGCCGAGCCCCGCGACCCGCTCGGCGCCCGGCCGCAGCATCAGGTGATAGGTGTTGCCGAGCACGACATCGGCGCCGAGCGCCCGCACCTGGTCGGGATACATCCCCTTGACGGTCGCCGCCGTGCCCACCGGCATGAAAGCCGGCGTGCGGATGACGCCGCGCGGCATGCGGATCTCGCCCGTACGGGCGGCGCCGTCGCGGGCGTGGAGATGGAAGCCGAAGTCGGTCACCGGAGTCGCAGCGGCCGGCGGGATGGGGTTCTCGTCGCTCATGCGCTGCGAGGTAGAGGAGCGCGGGCCATTAGGGAAGAGCGGCCCGCGCCCGCGCGCATCAGGCCTTCGCCAGCGCCGCCTCATAGATCTCCGGCTTGAAGCCGACGATCGTCCGGTCGCCGAGGTCGAGGACCGGGCGCTTGATCATCGAGGGCTGGGCCAGCATCAGCGCGATCGCCCTGTCGGCGTCGAGGCCCTGCTTTTCGGCCTCGGGCAGGGCGCGGAAGGTCGTGCCGGCGCGGTTCAGCACCGTCTCCCAGCCATGCTCCCCGACCCAGCGCGTCAGCGAGGCACGGTCGATCCCGCTCGCCTTGTAGTCATGGAAGGCGTAGGCGACGCCCTGCCCGTCGAGCCAGGCGCGCGCCTTCTTCATCGTGTCGCAGTTCTTGATGCCGTAGAGGGTCATCGCCATGGCGCGGCCCCTCAACCCGGCCGCTTCGGGATTTCGAGCCCACGCTGCACCGCCGGCCGCGCCAGGCCGCGCTCGAGCCAGGCCGGCACGGCCTTCAGGCTGGCGTAATCGACGAGTTCGCCCGCGCCATAGAAGCCGACGAGGTTGCGCACCCAGCCGAGCAGCGCGATGTCGGCAATCGTATAGTCGGCGCCCATGATCCAGTCGCGCCCGGTCAGCCGGTCCTCCAGCACGCCGAGCAGCCGCTTGCTCTCATTGGCGTAGCGGTCGCGCGGGCGCTTGTCCTCGTAGTCCTTGCCGGCGAATTTGTGGAAGAAGCCGAGCTGGCCGAACATCGGGCCGACAGCCGCCATCTGGAACATCACCCACTGGATCGTCTCGTAGCGGGCGGCGGGATCGGTGGGCAGCAGCTTGCCGGTCTTCTCGGCGAGATAGATCAGGATCGCACCGGATTCCCATAGGCCGAAAGGCTTTCCGCCCGGACCGTCGGGGTCGATGATCGCGGGGATCTTGCCGTTGGGGTTGAGCGACAGGAACTCCGGCCCCCAGGTCTCATTCTGGCCGATATTGATGGTGTGAGGCTCGTAGGGAAGGCCGAGCTCCTCCAGCGCGATCGAGACCTTCACGCCGTTCGGCGTCGGCAGCGAATAGAGCTGGATGCGGTCGGGGTGCTGGGCCGGCCAGCGCTGCGTGATCTTGAAGGCGGAGAGGTCTGCCATGGCGGGCTCCGGGGCTGGGCCGGTGCCGCTCATGGGCGCCGGGTGGACGGGAGATAGTCGCCCCGCCCGGCCGCGCAATCGCGCCCGCGCCGCACGGGGCGCATCCGGGCCGCGCGCTCAGCGCGGGGCGGTGGCCGCAACCGCCTCACGGCGCGGGCTCGCCCCCTCGCCCTGCTCCGCCCGGAAGGCGGCGATGGCCTCCTCCAGAAGACTTTCCAGCGAGGGGCCGGCATCGTCGCAGACGATCGGGCGCAGCCGCGTCTCGACCAGCGAGAGATGGCTGCTCATCGCCTTGACCGCCCTGCCGCGCTCGCGACCCGCCAGCGCCTTGAAGATCAGCCGGTGTTCCTCGCAGCCGCAGGCGGAGCCGAGCGTCGTCTCATAGCGCTTCACCAGCATGATCGTCCGGCCGATCAGCTCGTGCGCCTGGCGCTGGACGATGGGGTTGCCGATCATCTCCGCCAGCAGGAAATGGAACTCCGCCGACAGCTTCTGCCAGGTGGCCTGATCGCCGCGCCGCAGGGCGTCGGCTTCGTCATCGATATGCTCGCGCAGCCGCTCGATCTGCGCCTCTGTCAGATGGTCGGCGAGATGGGCGACCATGCCGCTCTCGAGGATGCGGCGGGCCTCGTAGACGACCCGGCCCTCGCGCAGATCCGGCTCGATAGTGAAGGCGCCGCGGTTCTTGACGATCTCCAGCAGCCGCTCGTGGCCGAGACGGTGCAGCACCTTGCGGATGCGCTCGCGGCTGACGCCGAAGATCTCGGCGAGACGATGCTCGCCGAGCTTCATGCCTCCCGGCAGCGAGCCTCCCAGCAGCAGGCGCGAGAGGATCGTGTGAACCGCCGCCTCGTTCATGCCGCCCGTCTCGACATCATTGCTCCGCCCGCGAACCGACCGCCCGCCATCGGTCCATCCTAGCATCGACCGGGCCGATTTTTATGCACATTCGGATAGCGATTGTGCACAAAAATCACGCCGGCGCCACTCGCGACGTGCTCGACCGGAGCACAGAGATCGATTCCACTTCCGCGTCTAGAATGCTGATATCATTGCAGTTATTTGCGCCCCTCTACTGCGCCCAGCGCTTGGCACGCCGGTTGCTGACGCCTGTTCCCGTCCGCGCCGCAGGAGAGCGCGCCCAACGTTCGAAAGGTCCGACCATGGATAAGCCGTTCGCAGGCATGCCGAGCCGCCGCGCCCTCCTTAAGGGTAGCGCCGTGGCCACCGCGCTGGTCGCCGCCCCGTCCGTGTTGCGGGCCCAGACGAAGGAACTCGTCGTCGGCGGCGCCGCCGGGCACAAGCCCTGGGTCGAGCAGACCGTCGTGCCGATGTTCGAGAAGAAGTACGGCTGCAAGGTCATCTTCGAGGGCACGCGCTCGCTGGTGAACCTCGAGAAGATGCAGAAGAACAAGGACAAGCCCTACATGTCGGTCGTCCAGATGGACGATCCGGTCATGATCCTGGCGGTCAAGGAGGGGCTGCTGGAGCCGCTCACCGCGGCCAAGGCGCCCAACATGGCCGATCTCCTGCCGGGCTCGACGCATATGGACGGCATGTGGGCCAATTACCTCCAGCCCTGGCTCGGCGTCGCCTACAGCAAGACCGCGATGAAGACCCCGCCCTCCTCCTGGGCCGAGATGTTCGACCCGAAATACAAGGGCCGCATCGTCATTCCCTCGCTGCAGAACACGGAAGGCCTGCCCTCGCTCTTCGTCGCCGGCCTGCTCGCGGGCGGGACGATGGAGAGCGTGCAGAAGGACACCGATGCCGGCTTCAAGAAGCTCGCCGCGCTGAAGCCGAACCTGCTGACGATCTATACGCAGCAGCCGCAGGCCTTCAATCTGCTCGAGCAGGGCGAGGCCTGGATGATCGGGCCGGCGATGTCGTCCTATGCGCTGGAGCGCAAGGCGGCCGGCGCGCCGATCGACCTCGCCGCACCGAAGGAAGGCGTCTTCGCCATGCCGTCGGGTATCGCGGTGGTGAAGGGCGCGCCGCAGCAGGAGCTCGCCTTCGCCTATGTCAACGAGCTGCTCGGCGCCGAGCTGCAGAACCGGCTGGCCGGGCCGACCTTCTCGATCGGCACCAACAAGGCGGTGCCGAAGCCCGAGGGCCTCGGGGCCGACGTGAAGATCCACCAGATCGACTGGGCCAATGTCGCGGCCCAGCGCGGCGAGTGGATCAAGCGCTGGGATCGCGAGATGGCGATCTGAGCATGAGCCAGGTTTTCCTGTCCGTCGCGGGAGCGGCCAAGACCTTCGGCGCCGCCACCGTCCTCGATGGCGTCGATCTCGCGATGGCCCGCGGCGAGTTCGTCTCGCTGCTCGGTCCCTCGGGCTGCGGCAAGACCACGCTGCTGCGGATCGTGGCCGGGCTGATGCGGCCCGATCAGGGCCGCGTCGCGCTCGACGGACAGGACATCACGAGGCTGCCGCCGCACAAGCGCGACGTCAGCGTCGTGTTCCAGAGCTATGCGCTGTTTCCGCATCTCACAGTGGCGGAGAACGTCGCTTTCGGCCTGCGGGCGCGCGGCGCGCCCTCGGGCGAGATCGCGCCGGCGGTGAAGCGCTTTCTCGACCTCGTCCAGATGGGCGCCTATGCCGAGCGCTCGATCAAGGCGCTGTCAGGCGGCCAGCAGCAGCGCGTGGCCGTGGCGCGTGCGCTCGTCGTCGGGCCGAAGCTTCTGCTGCTCGACGAGCCCTTCTCGGCGCTCGACCGCAAGCTGCGCGAGACCATGCAGATCGACCTGAAGCGCCTGCTGCGCGAGGTCGGCACCACCGCGATCTTCGTCACGCATGATCAGGACGAGGCGCTGACGATGTCGGACCGGATCGCGGTGATGCATCGCGGCCGGATCGAGCAGCTGGATACGCCGGCCGCGATCTATGCCAAGCCGGCGACGCCCTTCGCGCTCAGCTTCGTTGGGCTGTCGACGCGGCTTCCCGGCACCGTCACCGACTCCACCAACGGCATCGTCACCGTTGCGACGCAGGCCGGGCCGCTGCGCGGGCCCGGCAACTTCCTGCCCGGCAGCCCGGTCCTGCTCGGGGTCCGGCCCGAACGGATCGCGCTCGACCATGGCGGCGCCAACCGGATCGAAGCTCCGCTCGCCGACGCCGCCTTCCAGGGCGCGCGGGTGCAGCTGCATTTCCAGGCCCCGCCGGACGCACAGATCCTGGTCGAGACGCCGTCCCTGCCGGCTGCGGCGGGTCCCGGCACGTCGCTGAAGATGTCCTGGGCGATCGACGACACGCTGGTCTACCCAGCACCGAGCGCCGCGGCATGAGCGCGTCGCGACGTCTCGATCCCGTGCTACTGCTGGCCCTGCCGGCAGTGCTTTATCTCGCCCTCGTCTACGGCGTGCCGCTGCTGATGCTGCTCGGCCGCAGCGTGCTCAGTGGCGGCGCGCCGTCGCTCGCCCCCTTCGTGGCCTTCCTGTCCGACCCCTTTAGCTGGACCGTGATCGGCAACACGCTGCGGATCGCGGTGCTGGTGACGCTGCTGTGCCTGCTGATCGGCTATCCGACGGCGCTCGCCCTGGCGCGGGCACGCGGCGCGGCGCAGGCGCTGATCCTGGTGGCGATCATCCTGCCGCTTTCGGTCGGCGTCGTCGTCAAGGCCTTCGCCTGGCAGATCGTGCTGCGGCGCGACGGTGTGGTCTCGCAGCTGATGACGGGCCTGGGTCTGTGGAGCGAGCCGCAGCGCCTGCTCTTCACGGAAGCAGGGCTCGTGATCGGCGCGGCCAATGTCTTCGTGCCCTTCATGATCCTGCCGATCTATTCCGTCCTGAAGCTGGTCGATCCGCGGCTCGGCGAGGCGGCGGCGACGCTCGGCGCCTCGCCGCTCTACCGCTTCTTCAAGGTCGCCCTGCCCCTCTCGTTGCCCGGCATCGTCACCGGGATCGCCTTCGTCTTCTCGATGGCGGCCTCGATGTACGTCATCCCCAATCTGCTGATCGGCGACCGTTTCCAGACGCTGGCGACGCTGACCGGCCGCTCCTTCCTGTTCATGCGCAACGAGCAGCTGGGCTCGACGACGGCGGTCGTCCTGCTCGTGCTGACGGTCGCGGTCGTGGTCGGCAGCGCCGCGCTCTCGAAGCGGCTGGGAGGCGCGTCGTGACGGCCATCGAGCGCATCGCCTCGGCCATCGTCTGGGCGCTGGCCGCCTTCACGGTGGTCTTCCTGCTGACGCCTCTCGTCGTCACCGTGCTGGTGTCCTTCGGCTCCAGCGCCGTCTTCACGCTGCCGGCGCCGAGCTGGTCGCTGCGCTGGTACCAGGCGCTCGGCCGTTCGCGCGAGCTCTGGCCGGTGGTCGCGACCTCGGTCCAGCTCGCGGCGCTGTCCACCGCGATCGCGCTCGGGCTCGGCACGCTCTGCGCCATCGGCCTGCTGCGCGGCCAGTTCCGCGGCCGTGACGGCATCGTCACCTTCCTGGTCTCGCCGCTGATGCTGCCCGGCCTCGTCATCGGCATCGCGATGCTGGAGAGCTTCCGCGCAGCGGGCCTGCGCGACGTGTGGGCCAGCCTGATCCTGGCCCATGTCGTGATCACGCTGCCTTACGTCGTGCGCACCGTCTATGCGGCGCTCTCGCTGTTCGACTTCACGCTGATCGACGCCGCCCGCACGCTCGGGCTGTCCTATCCGAAGGCCGTTCTGAAGGTGCTGGTGCCCTCGCTGGCGCCGGCCTTCCTCACCTCGGGAATGTTCGCCTTCCTGGCGTCGATGGACAATTATCCGATCTCGATCTTCTTCACCGACGCCTGGACCAAGACCTTGCCGATCCAGATGCTGCAATATGTCGAGGAAAGCCCCGATCCGACGATCGCGGCCATCTCCGCCCTGCTGATCCTGCTCGCCGCCGCCGTGCTCGTGATCGGCGACCGGCTGGTCGGCCTGCGCCGGATGGCCGATCTCTGATGGCTTCTCCCGTGAGCGACCGCGATTTCCGTGGCTATGGCGACGCCCCACCCGCGATCCGCTGGCCGAACGACGCGCGGCTCGCCGTCTCCGTCGTCGTCAATGTCGAGGAGGGCGCGGAGCTCTCGATCGGCCAGGGCGACGAGCGCAACGAGAGCGTCTACGAGGTGGTCGAGGAGATCACCGGCGTGCGCGATCTCTGCATGGAGTCGCATTTCGAATACGGCCCGCGCGCCGGCTGGCCGCGCATCCGCGCGCTGCTCAAGCAGTATGGCGTGGCGGCGACGCTGAACGCCAATGGCCGCGCCGTGGCGCTCTCCCCCTGGCTGGTGCAGGAGGCGGTGGCCGACGGGCACGAGGTCGCTGCCCATGGCTGGCGCTGGGAGCGGCACGCCCATATGGACGAGGTGCAGGAGCGCGAGGCGATCGCGCGCGCGGTTGCGGCGATCACGGAGGCCGCCGGCACGCCCCCCGTCGGCTGGCACACGCGCTCGGCGACCTCGCTCAACACCCGCCGGCTGCTGCGCGAGCATGGCGGCTTCCTTTATGATTCCAACGCCTACAATGACGACCTTCCCTTTCTGGTCGATGTCGAGGGTTGCCCGCATCTGGTGCTGCCCTATGCCTTCGACACCAACGACATGCGCTTCCAACGTGGCGGCGGCTTCGTCTTCGGGGATGATTTCGCGCGCTACTGCATCGACGCCTTCGACCGGCTCTACGCAGAAGGCGGCACGGCGCCACGGATGATGTCGGTGGGCCTGCACCTGCGCATCATCGGCCGACCCGGGCGGATCGGCGGGCTCGAGCGCTTCCTGGCGCATGCGGCGTCGAAGCCCGGTGTCTGGTTCGCGCGCCGCGACGCGATCGCGCGGCACTGGCTGGCGGAGCTGGGGAAGGATTGACGCTTGCTGCACTCAACGCCGTCATCCCGGGCGACCGGAGGGAGATCCGGGATCCATTCCGGAGCATTCATCGGAGAGGTTCCGGAATGGATCCCGGGTCTCCCTCCGGTCGCCCGGGATGACGGCGTGAATTAGGATCGGCCGCATGACCCAGCGCGACCTCGAAGGCTATGCCGGCGCCTGGCCGGATTTTTCCTGGCCGAATGGCCGGCGGCTCGCCGTCTCCGTCGTGATCAATTTCGAGGAGGGCGCAGAGCTGCAGGTCGGCGACGGCGATGCGCGCTCGGAGAGCATGGGCGAGGTGATCAGCGTCGTTCCCGCCGGCAAGCGCGACCAGGGCCAGGAACAGATCTTCGGCTATGGCACACGCGCCGGGCTCTGGCGCATGCTCGACGCGCTCGACGACAGCGCCATCCGCGCGACGATCTTCTTCTGCGGCCGCGCCGTCGAGCGCTCGCCGGCTCTGGCGAAGACGGTGGTGGCGCGGGGCCATGAGCCGGCGGTGCATGGCTGGCGCTGGCGGCCGCACGCCGATTACGAGACGCCTCAAGCGGAGGCCGCCGACCTCGACGCCTGCGTCGCCACCATCACGGCAGCGACCGGTGTCGCGCCCGTCGGTTTCTTCTGCCGCGGCGGGGAGAGCCCCTGGACGCGGGAGCTTCTGGCGCAGCGGGGCTTTCTCTACACCTCCAACGGCTTCGACGACGATTTGCCCTATTGGCACCGCGCCCCGGGGCGCCCGCCCTTGCTCGTCGTGCCCTATGCGCTCGACAGCAACGACATGAAGTTCTTCCACCCGAACGGCTTCGTTCGGGCCCGCGAGATGGTGGAGTACGTCACCGACGCGCTCGACGTGCTGGAGGCGGAGGCCGCGCGCGGCCTGCCGAGGCTGCTCAATCTCGGCTTCCACCTGAGGATCGTCGGGCGCCCGGCGCGCTTCGCCGCCTTTCGCGACATCATGAACCTGCTGGCGGTCCGGCGCGACCGACTCTGGATCGCCAGCCGCGCCGAGATCGCGCGGGCGTTCATCGCCGCCGTGCCGGAGAGCCCCTGATGCGCCTGCTGCTGATCAACCCCAACACCAATGCCGCCACGACCAATATGATGCGTGCCATCGCCCAGGCGGCAGCACCGGGCGGCACCGTGATCGACGCCATGAGCGCGCCCTATGGCGTGCCGCTGATCACGAACGAGGAGGCACTGGCCCAGTCGGCCAAGGCGGTGCAGGCGTTGACGGGCACCATCACCACCGCCCCGCCGGATGGCGTCATCATCGCCGCCTTCGGCGATCCCGGCCTGGCGGCGCTGCGGCTCCGTCTCTCCTGCCCGGTCACCGGCATCGCCGAGGCCGGCATGGCCGAGGCCGGAGCGGGCCGGCGGCCCTTCGCGGTGGTGACGACGACGCCCGATCTCGTCTCCTCGATCACCGGGCTCGCCCAGGCCTATGGCCATGAGAAGACGTTCCGGGGCGTCGCGCTGACCAAAGGCGACGTCCACGCGATCATGGCCGATCACGCCACGCTGGTGGAGGCGCTGGCCGAGGCCTGCAAGGAAGCGATCGAGACGCTGGGCGCGCAGGCGCTGGTGATCGGCGGCGGCCCGCTCGGCCAGGCGGCGCAATCCCTCTCGCTGCGCTTCCCCGTGCCGGTGATCGCGCCGATCCCCGCGGCGGTGCGGCTGGCGCAGAAGCGGGTCTCGCGGGGGCATTGAGCGGCCAGCCTAGAAAGGCGCGCCAACCTCCGCGTCATCCCGGATGGAGCGAAGCGGAACTCCGGGATCCATCGGAGAGCTCCGGAGCCCTCCGATGGATCCCGGGGCAAGCCCGGGATGACGGTGGTGGTTCCGAGCGCCAAAACCACCGCACGCAGCAAGCCTTAGTCCGTCAGAAGCGCCCGCTCGGGCGATAGAAGGGCTCGTCGCCCTGCCCGTCGAGATAGCCGTCATAGAAGCGCCGGACATGCGGCAGCAGCGCCTGCGAGAGCGCGATGCGGTCCTGCTCGGCCGGCGTCTTCGGCTTCGCCAGCGCCTCGGCCAGGCCGGCCAGAACGGCGTCGCGGTCGAGCCTTGTGAAGCGGCGCTCGCTATAGACGAATTCGCCGGCGATCATGACGCTGTGGACGGCCTTCGCCTTGGCGCGCTGGACCAGCACCTCGACGAAGCCGAGACCTTCGTCCTGATAGGGATAGGTCACCGCCGGCCAGTCGAACATCACGAGATCGGCCGCCGTGCCGGGTTCGAGCTTGCCGATCAGCCCGGCGAAGGGGGTCGTGCGCGCGCCGCCTTCGGTCGCCATGCGCAGCACCTGCGCCGGCGAGGGATGGGGCGCGTCGATGCCGGGCTCGCGATGGGCGCGCAGGACGAGCCGCATCTCCTGCAGCATGTCGCGGTCGTCGTTGATGCCGGCCTCGTCGATGCCGATGGCGACGGGGATTTTGCGGGCGAGGAAGCGGTTGACCGGGGCGACGCCGCTCTTCAGCCGGAAGTTCGAACTGCAATTGTGGCAGATGCAGACGCCGCGATCGGCGGCGAGCTCGATATCGGCCTCGCTCATCCAGACGCCGTGGCCGATGGTGAAATGCGGGCCGAGCAGGCCGAGCCGGTCGAGATGGGCGAGCGCCGAGCCGCCCGTGCGCTTGCGGGCATAGGCCTTCTGATACGGCGTCTCGAGCACATGCATATGGACCGGCAGCCCGGTGCGGCGCTGCAGCTCGCCGGTGACGCCGAGCGCTTCCTCGGAGAGCCAGTGCAGATTGGCGGGCGCGATCTGGATGCGGATGCGGTCACCCTGGCCATGGCGCGCCAGCAATTCCTCGAAGACCGCGACCTGGTCGGAAAGCGGCACGGTGAAGCGCTGGAAGAAGGCGCTCGCGGCCGGGCGCAGCTCCTCGGGCAGACGAGCGACGAAATCCTGGTCGGCTTCGTAGACGAGCCGGTTCTGGTCGCGCAGCGCCATCGAATAGGAGGCGCGCATGCCGATGTCGCGATAGGCGCTGATGACCTTCTCGGCCGCGGCGAGGATGTCGGCCGGCGTTCCCGGCGCGCGGCTGTGGAGGTGCTGCACGGTGGTGACGCCGCTCTCGATCATCTCGAAGGCGGAGAACAGCGTGTCGGCATAGAGATCGACATCGCGCAGCGCGATGCGGCTGGCGAACCAGAGCTCCAGCGGGTGGTCGGGCGAGCCGAGCTGCAGCGGCGTCAGGCCGACATGGTGATGCGCGTTGACGAAGCCCGGCGTGATCGCGAACTCGCGCCCGCCGGTCACGGTCGCTTCGGGATAGGCCGCCTTCAGATCGGCGAGCGGCCCGGTCGCGACGATCGCCCCCGCCTCGCAGGCGACGCCGGCATCCTGCAGCAAGACCGGCTCGCCTGCGGCGTCGAAACCGGTGAGGAGCGTCCCGCCCCAGATGATCTGCGTGGTCATGGCGTTCCCTAGGCGGTTATTGCACGTACCTCGCCGTCATTCCGGGCAAGCGCAGCGCAGTCCCGGAATCCATCATAGGGCACCAACAGCGCTCTATGATGGATTCCGGAGCAGCGCCGCTTCGCGGCTTGTCCGGAATGACGGGTCGCTGGGACCGCATCAATCCAGCAGCCGCAGCCGCGTCAGGCGGCTGGGATTGCTCTCAGCCAGTAGGATGTCGCCGCCCGGCATGCCGTAGATGCCGTGCGCGCCATTGAGGAACGGCCGGCAGCGGCCGAGTCGCTCGCCGCGCGGGCCGATCTTCTGCAGGGTCGGCTGCGTGTCGGTGACATAGGTGTTGCCGTCCTCGTCGCCCCAGATCGCGACGGGGTCGCGGAAATGGCTCCAGGTCGCGAGATGCTCGCCATTGCGGTCGAAAACCTGGACGCGGTTGTGCGTGCGGTCGACGACGACGACGCGGCCATCGGCATGGGTCCAGAGCGCATGCGGCCAGCCGAACTGGCCCTCGCCGGCGCCATGCTCGCCCCAGCTCTGGAGATGAACGCCATAGGCCGAAAAGCGGTGGATGCGGCTCGCGGCATAGCCGTCGGCGACATAGATGTCGCCCCAGGCCGAGACATGCACGTCGGTCGGATGGTTGAAAGGTGAGAGCGGTTCGCCGCGCTGGCCGAGGCCTCCCAGGCGCTCGCCGCTCGCCGAGCAGATGACGATCTCATGCATGTCACGATCGACGCAGAGGAGGCGCCCCTGCGCATCGACGGTGAGCATGTGGGAATCGGCGATCAGGTCGCCGCCCCAGCCGCCGAGATAGTCTCCCTCCGGCGACAATTCGACCACACGCGGATCGTCGGGTTGGGTCAGGGGATCGTGCCGCAGCATGACGAAGACATGCCCGCGGGCATCGACCGTCACATCGGTGACGAAGCCGGCATTCTGCGGCCAAGAGCCGAAGGGCCGCTCGATCAGGTAGCGCGCATCGCCGAGGGCGACGATCAGGTCGGGCTTGGGCAAGGCTTTTGTCTTTCCGTCCATCAGAGAGCAATCGTCATTCCGGGCCAGCGCAGCGCAGACCCGGAATCCATCATAGAGCGCCGTACCCTACGATGGATTCCGGATCGGCGCCGCGGAGCCTGTCCTCGGGCCTGCCGAAGGCAGGACCCGGGGGCGGCTTGTCCGGAATGACGGCCGAGGGGGCCGAGCATGACGCGCGTCAGGCCGACTGGAAAGGATGCGTCTTCGCCCAGTGCTTCGCAATGTCGAGCCGACCGGTCACCCAGACGCGTTCGTGTTTCTGGACATAGTCGAGGAAGCGGGCGAGGCCGGCCGCGCGGGCCGGATGGCCGATCAGGCGCATATGCAGGCCGACCGACATCATCTTGGGCTGGGTCGCCCCCTCGGCGTAGAGCATGTCGAAGGCGTCCTTGTGCCAATCGAAATAGTCGTTCGAGGTGGCGAAGAATCCCGAGCCGAACTTGCCGTCATTGTTCACGAGCGAGTAGGGCACGACGAGATGCGGCTTGCCGTCGACCACCTTCCAATAGGGCAATTCGTCGTCATAGGCGTCGGAATCGTAGAGGAAACCGCCCTCCTCCACGACGAGCCGGCGCGTGTTCACGCTGGGCCCATAGCGGCAGTACCAGCCGAGCGGACGCTCGCCGACCGTGGCTTCGAGCGACTTGATCGCCTTGGCGATATGCTCGCGCTCCTCGGCCTCCGTCAGGTCGTAATGCTTGATCCAGCGCCAGCCATGGCAGCAGACGTCGAAACCGGACGCCCGGATCGCGGCGGCCGCCTCCGGGTTACGCTCGATGGCGAGCGCGCAGCCGAACACCGTCATCGGCAGGCTGCGCTCCTGGAACAGTCGCATCAGCCGCCAGAAGCCGACCCGGCTGCCATAGGCGAACATGCCCTCGCCGGCGAGGTCGCGGCCCTTGACCCCGGTCGGCAGGCCGTTCGCCTCGGTCAAGCCGAGCTCGGTGTAGCCCTCGCCGTCCTGGACGGAGGGCTCGGAGCCCTCCTCGTAGTTCATCACGAAGTTGATCGCGATGCGGGCGCCGCCCGGCCATTGCGGGTTGGGCGGGTTGGCGCCGTAGCCGATCAGGTCGCGGTCATAGGTCATGTCAGTCTCCATCCCGCGGGCATCCTGCCGAACACGTCATTCTCGGGCGAAGCGCAGCGAAGACCCGAGAATCTCCGGGAAGAGATGCTCGGGTCGAGCCCGAGCATGACGCGCCAGTTCACCATGCGAAGCTTCACCCGCTCATCCGCCGCGTCAGGCCGGTCAGGCGGTCCATCACGATCATCAGGATCAGCGTCGCCAGGATCAACACGCCGGCGATGGCGGCGATGCGGACGTCGAGCGTCGTCTCCATCATCCCCCACATCCGGATCGGCAGCATGGCCGTGCGCGCGGTCGAGAGGAAGAGCGAGACCGGGACGTTGTCCATCGAGGAGATGAAGGCGAGGAAGCAGCCCGCCGCGATGCCCGGCGCGATCAGCGGCAGGGTGATGCGGCGAAAGCCGTAGAGGCGGCTCGCGCCGAGATTGGCGGAGGCCTCGAGCAGGGCCGGATCGAGCTGCGACAGGCTCGCCAGCGTGGTGCGGAAGACGAAGGGCGCGATCACGACCAGATGGCCGGCGATCAACAGGTTGAGCGAGGGCCGGATGCCGAGCACCGAGAAGAACATCAGCGCGGCGAGGCCGTAGGACAGCGTCGGCAGCACCAGCGGCGACAGGAAGCTCGCCTCCAGCACGCGCGCCGAGGGCCGCGCGACCCGTGAGATCGCCAGAGCCGCGAACACGGCGAGCACGCCGCCGATCGCGGTGGCGAGGCCGGCGACCCAGAGGCTGTTCAGCGCGGCGGTGTGGATCTGGGCCGAGCGGGCGGTGTCGAACAATTCGCCGTACCAGCGCAGCGACAGGCCGGGCGGCGGGAATTTCAGCGTCTGCGATGTCGTGAAGGAGGTCGCGATCACGACCAGCACCGGCCCGACCAGGATGAGGATGCCGAGCCCCGCGAGCAGGCCGACGATCCAGCTATAGGCGACATCGCCGGGGGTGGAGCGCTGCATGGCCTGTTCCTCAGCTCGTCCTGGCGAAGCGGCCGAGCCAGCCGAGCGCCATGATGCCCGCCAGCACGGTGAAGAGCAGCGTCAGCGAGGCGACCGCGGCGAAGGGCCAGTTGTAGACCACCATGGACTGCTGCCAGATCAACGAGGGCAGATAGACCAACCGCGCCCCGCCGATGACCGATTGCGAGATGAAGGCGGTCGTCGCCGAGGCGAAGACCAGTGTGGCGCCGGCGATCCAGCCCGGCAGCGTCAGCGGCAGGATCACCTGGAAGAAGGTCCGCCATTTCGAGGCGCCGAGCGCACGCGACGCATCGACGAGGTTCTGGTCCATCTGGTTCATGATGGTGAGCAACGGCAGCAGCATCAGCGGCATCTCGATCTGCGTCAGCGCGATGACGAGGCCGAGCTCGGTCTGCAGCAGGTTGAGCGGCGTCGAGGTCAGCCCGAGCCCGATCAGCGTCTGGTTGAGCACGCCCTCGCGCGCCAGGATGACGATCCAGGCGAAGGTGCGGATCACGACCGAGGTCAGGAGCGGCATCAGGATGATGAAGATCAGCAGGCGCTGCACGCGCGGGCTCGACGCCCGGAAGACCAGCGCGAGCGGATAGGCCAGCAGCGTCGTCGCCAGCACGGCGAAGACGCCAAGCGTGAGCGTGTCGAAAATCACCTTCCGGTAGAAGGCATCGCCATAGAACTTGGTCCAGGAATCGAGCCCCAGCCGCGTCTGCTCGGCATCGGCATAGAAACTGATGCCGAGCAGGATCGCGAAGGGGGCGGCGAAGAAGGCCAGATAGGTCAGGCCGAGCGGCGCCGCGAGGCGCCAGTCGACCCTGGCCCCCGGAACACCACCGCTCCCGGCGGCCGCTGCAGCCATGCCTGCCATCGTGGCGTCCTACTTGGTGATTTCCTTGTTGAAGCGCTCGATCCAGGCGGCGCGCTGCGGGTTGATCACCGTCCAGTCATGCGTGACCATCGTCGCCAGTTCATCGAGCGACTTGATGTCGAGCGTCTCGACAAGCTTCACGTCCTTGTTGATCGGCACCATGTTGTAGGGCTGCTTCTGCAGCTCGGCCTGGACCTCGGACGAGATCGCGGTGTCGATGTAATTGTAGGCACTGGCGACGTTGTCGGCGCCCTTCACGATGTGCAGCGTGGTCTGGAAGGTGATCGCGCCGGTCTCGGGCTTGATGAACTCGATATCGACGCCACGACCCTTCAGCGTCGCGACCGTGTTGGTGTTGGTATACATGATGTCGATCTGCCCCTGCTGGAACAGGCCAGGCATGGCGGCAGGCGCGGCGACCGCGGCCGCCTTCGAGACGGCCTTCTTCAGCTCGGCGAAGACCGGCTCGACATTGGTGGCGGAGCCGCCGAAGACCTTCGCCATCTCGATGATCGAGACCGTGCCGAAGGTGGTCTGGAAGCCGGTGAGGCCCAGCCGCTCGACATAAGGCGACTTGAACAGGTCGGCCCAGCCCTTGGGAGGCGTGGCGAACTTCTTCGGGTTGTAGGCGATGCCGACGACCTGCGCGTTGCAGGTCACGCCATGCGACGTGATCAGCCCGGTCGGCACCTTCGGGCCATTGGCGAGCTTGGAGGCGTCGATCGGCTCGAACAGGCCGGCCGCCATCGCGGCCGCAGCGGGGCCGGGATCGAGCACGAAGCAGTCGAAGGGCGGCACGCCGCGGGCGGCACGCACCTTGGCGACCTGATCGACCGCAAACAGCGAGTCAAAGGCGACGTCGATGCCGGCGCTCTTCTTCAGCGCGGGCGCGACGACACCGCGATAGGCCTCTTCCCAGGTGCCGGGATAGATCGCGGCGGTGAGGCTGCCGGCGGCGCTGGCGCGCAGCGGCAGGAGCGAGGCCAGCCCGAGCGCGCCCGCGCTGGCCAGGAGATCGCGACGGTTGATCTGTGTCATCTGTAGGCGCTCCGGATCAGGGTTGAGAGGCGGGAAAGAGAACGGGGCGGGCATGCTCGGCGAGCCCGCAGAAGGCCGCGCCCGAGCGGCCCGAGGCCATGCCGGGACGGCGCGGCATCGCGATCTTCAGAGAGGCTCCGTCGGCACTGGTGACGTCGTGGATCAGCTCGCCGCCGATCGGCAGGCTCAGCTTGAGCTCGACCGGGAAGCGGCCTTCCCCGGCTTCGTCGGCGAGCCGCATCTGCTCCGGGCGGACCGAAACGAGAACCGGCTGGCCGGGTGAGAAGCGGGCGGCGGAGGGCACCGTCCAGCCGGCACCGTTGCCGAGCGTCACCGCGTAACCGCCCTCGACAGGCGTCGCGATCTGCCCGCTGAGGAGATTGCTGGAGCCGATGAAGCTGTTGACGAAGAGCGTCGCCGGTTCGTCATAGACCTGAACCGGCGTGCCGAGTTGCTCGATCTTCCCCTGGCTCATCACCGCGATGCGGTCGGCGATCGCCATCGCCTCGTCCTGGTCATGGGTGACCATGATCGCGGTCAGGGCGAACTGGCGCTGCAGCCGCTTGATCTCGATCTGCATGTCGAGCCGCAGGTTCTTGTCGAGCGCCGCGAAGGGCTCGTCGAGCAAGAGGATGCGCGGCCGCATCGCGAGTGCCCGCGCCAGCGCGACGCGCTGCTGCTGCCCGCCGGAGAGCTGCTTCGGCTTGCGATCGGCGAAGCCCGCCATCTGGACGGTGGCCAGCATCTCCTCGACACGGCTGTGCTGGACGGCCCGACTCTCGCCGCGGGCGGCCAGGCCATAGGCGATGTTCTCCGCCACCGTCATGTGCGGGAACAGCGCGTAGTTCTGGAATACGATGCCGATCTCGCGGCGGTTGGGCGGCAGGGTGTCGATCGGGCGGCCATCGATCAGGACCTTGCCGTTGCCCTGCTGGATGAAGCCGGCGACGATCCGCAGCAGCGTGGTCTTGCCGCAGCCGGAGGGGCCGAGCAGCGCGACGAGTTCGCCGCCCTTGACCTCGAGCGTGACGTTGTCGACCGCCAGCCCGCCGCCATAGCTGTGCGTGATGCCATCGAGCGTCAGCGGCTGGGCGGACATGGTCGCGGAAGGGGCAGGCGCAGCCATCTGAATGACGTCGATCCTCGGCCGGTGGGCGCCACGGGCCAGCAACTGCCGTGCCAACCGCTTTCCGTCCGGCAGGGGGGCTGCCGAACGGCCGAAGGTTTGAGCAAAGCCGCTCGGGCGCATGCCTGCGCACCAACCCGACGCATCGTGAGGCACGGCAGCCCGGCCGCACGGCATCTGCCTGTTTATGCGGCAAAGTGCCGGCTCAACGGGGGCGGGACCATGCCGGCGTGACGAGCCGGCCGTTCTCCCCACAGCCCGGCGCTATCACCGGGGCGAATAGAGCCGCGCCATAAATCATAGCGGCGCATGCGCCGGCCGGCTCGTCGGGCCCTTGCGCCTTGCTATCCTCCTCATGTGAGGCGGAGATCGCCTCGCGTGAGGAGAAGAGGTTCCGATGACGCCCGTCTTCCCGATGCGGATCGCCAATCCCGCCGACCCGGCGCCGGAGTTCCCCTGGCCCGCCGGCAAGCGCTGCGCGCTTTTTCCGGCCTTCGACGTCGATGGCGAGACCGCCTGGCTGCAGCACGACGCCGCCAACACCGACCGGCTGGTGACGCTCTCCTTCGGCGGCTACGAGGAGCGCGTCGGCGTGCCGAAGATTCTCGGCCATCTGCGATCGGTCGAGATCAAGGCGACCTTCTTCATCCCGGGCTGGATCGTCGATGTGCATCCGGCGATGTGCGAGGCGATCGTCCGCGACGGGCATGAGATCGGCCATCACGGCTATCTGCACAAGCGCCCCGACCCGGCCGATTTCGACGCAGACGTCGAGGAGTTCGAGAAGGGGATGGAGGCACTGAAGCGTGTGCTCGGCGTGGTGCCCATCGGCTACCGGGCGGCCGGCGGCGAGAACTACGACCAACTCCTGACCTACCTGCGCGAACGCGGCATCCTCTATTCCTCCTCGTTCCGCGACGACATCCGGCCCTACCGGCACCGTCAGCGCGACGGATCGGCCGGCGTGGTGGAACTGCCGATCAACGCCTCCTTCGACGACTGGCTCTACGGGCTGTCGCAGCGCTTCAGCCCGCGCCCGATGTTCCCCAGCGAGCATGTGCTCTCGATCTGGAACGGCGAACTCGACCAGACGCGCGAATGGGGCGGGCTGGTCAGCATGGTGATGCATCCGCAGGTCTCAGGGAGGCCGATGCGCTTCGGCATCATGCGCGATTTCCTGGCGCGGGCCCGCGGCTTCGGCGATGTCTGGATCGCGACGGGGCGCGAGATCGCGGAGCATTTCGTGGCGCAAGAGAAGGCGGCGACCGCGGGTCTCTCCAACCAGCGGATGCCGTCATGAACCTGCTCATCACCGGCGCCACCATCGTCACCTGCGACGAGGAGCGGCGCATCCTGCAGGACGCCGCGATCGCCATCACTGGCAACCGGATCGCCGCCATCGGCGAGACCGCCGCGCTGGAGCGGGATTTTCCGACGCATGAGCGGATGGCGGGGCACGGCCTGGCCGTTCTGCCCGGCTTCGTCAACGCGCATACGCATACGGTGCTGACGGCGCTGCGCGGCACGGTCGAGGACTGGGACGGCGAGATCATCTACCGCTACATGTCGCCGATCTCCTACACGATGAGCGACCATGAGCGGGCGGTGATGGCCGCGCTCGGCTGCCTGGAGGCGATCCGCAGCGGCACGACTACGCTGGTGGACCCGTTCCGCCATGTTCCCTCCTATGCCGGGGCGATGGCCGATACGGGCCTGCGGCTCTGGCTTTCGGAAAGCTGCGCCGACATCGACACGCGCAAGATCCGCTTCGGCGAATACGGGATCGACGAGGCCTTCGGGCGGCAGTTCCTCGAGCGCACGCAGGAGCTGATCGAGACCTGGCATGGCGCGCGCGACGGCCGGGTGAGCTGCCAGGTCGCGGCGCATGCCCCCGACAACTGCTCGCCCGCGATGCTGGCTGAGATCATGGACCTCGCCGCCCGCCATGGCCTGACGCGCACCTGCCACCTCGCCCAGAGCCCCGGCGAGGTCGCGGCGGTGAAGGCCGCGCATGGGCTGACGCCGGCCGGCTATCTGGACCGCGAGGGTTTCCTCGGGCCGGACCTGACCTGCGCGCACTGGACCTTTTGCACGCGCGAGGACATCGAATTGCTGGCGCAGCGCGGCGTCCACATGGCGCACAACCCGGCGCCCTCCTCCCGCAAGGGGCCGCATCGCGTGCTGATCGGCCCGATCCGCGACGCCGGGGTCAACATCGCGCTCGGCACCGACAACATGACCGAGGACATGTTCCAGGCGATGAAGATCGGCATGATCGTCCACCGTGCCGGCTTCGGCCGCGCGCAGGAGGGCGGCGTCGATCCGCAGCCGCAAGCCGTGCTCGACATGGCGACGCGCAATGGCGCCCGCACGCTGGGTGCGCTGGACCGGATCGGCTCGCTGGAGGTCGGCAAGAAGGCGGACATCACCCTGCTCGACCTCAACCAGCCGGCACTGCGGCCGATCCTGCGGCTGACCTCCAACATCGTGAACTACGCCCATCCCGGCGTCGTCCATTCGGTGATGGTCGACGGCACCTTCGTCATGCGCGACCGCAAGGTGCTGACCGTGGACGAGCCGGCGCTGCTGGCGGAGGCGCAGGCGGTGACGGAAGCGGTCTGGCGACGGATGGTCGCGGCGAATGCCGACATCGCGCCGCCGCGGGGCGAGATGCCCTTTCTCGACGCCTGAGCGACAGGCCGCTTGCGGACGGCTCTCCGCTGGCACATGATTTGCTGACGAAATAGGGAGCACCCCACCCTATTCGGAGGCGTGATATGAACCTGCGCCAGATCGAGCTGCTTCGAGCAGTCGTCCGCTGCGAGACCACGGTGCGCGCGGCGCATGAACTCGGGCTGTCGCAGCCGGCCGTCAGCAACGCGATCAAGCATCTCGAGAGCCAGATCGGCTTTCCGCTGTTCGAGCGAGTCAACAACCGGCTGTTCCCGACCGCCGAGGCGCGCGAGCTCTGCCTCGATTCCGATCCGATCTTCAGTATGCACGCGGCCTTCGAGGCGAAGGTGCAGGATCTGAAGGAGAACCGCACCGGGCACATCCGCATCCTCGCGACGCCGCCTCTGGGCTACAGCGTGATCCCGATCGCGCTGCGCAACTTCCTCGAGAAGCGCCCGAACACGCGCGTGTCGTTCGACATCCGCCGCTTCGAGAACGTGGTCGAAAGCGTCGACAACGGGCTAGCGGAACTCGGCTTCGTGCTGGGGCTGAACGATTATCGCGGCGTCGAGAGCGAGTGCTTCTTCTCCGAGCGCATGGTCTGCGTGATGCGGCCCGATCATCCGCTGGCGGCGATGGAGACGATTACTCCCGACGATCTGCGCGCCACCGCTTTCATCGCGCTCGAACGGGGCACGCGGATGGGGACGATCGTGCGCCAGGCCTTCGCGGAGGTCGGCGTGCCCTTCCGCTCATCCGTCGAGGTCCGCTACTGCAACACCGCCTGCATCCTCGCCGAGACCGGCATCGGCGTGGCGGTGGTCGATCCGCTCTCGCCGCTCTCCTCGCGCAACCTCGCGGTGCGGCGCTTCGAGCCGGCCTCGCCGGTCTCGGCCTCCGTCGTGTATTCGCGCAAGCGGCCGCTGTCGCGGGCCGCGCAGGCCTTCCTGCGGGAGGTGCGCGTCGTGGCGGGCGAGACGGTGCCGCGCCTCTCCTGACGGCCTGAGTATTCGCCGGACGAATGCCACCCGCGGATTCCTGATAAGCGCCTCCATTGCCTGCGCTCCCCCCCTCCAGCAGTGTCGGGCGTAAGTCGGCGACGCCTCTCTCTGCGGGGGCGGAAAACCGGCGGACAGCCGGCGAGGATGGCTCCATGTCGTTGACGACCGCCCCCAAGACGGGCCACGCGACCTTTCTCTATTCCGAACTGGCGACCGATCTCGACCATCTCCAGGCCGACATCGCCTTTCTCGGCATTCCCTATGGCGATGCCTACAGCTTCGCCGAGATCGTCAACGACCAGACCAACATGCCCGCCGCGATGCGTCGCGCCACGGACCGGATCGTCCGCTCGATCGAGCGCTACGATTTCGATCTCGGCGGGCCGCTCTATGACGGCCGGCCGATCCGCACCGTCGATTGCGGCGACATCATCGGCGATTTCCGCGACCTCACCGCCCATTACGTCAAGGCGGAAGCGGCGATCCGCAAGATCCGGGCGGCCGGCGCGATGCCGATCGTGCTCGGCGGCGACCATGGCGTTCCGATCCCGGTGCTGCGCGCGCTCGACGGCGACGGGCCGATCACGCTGATCCAGATCGACCAGCATCTCGACTGGCGCCAGGAGGTGAACGGCGTCACGACCGGCTATTCCAGCCCGATCCGGCGCGCCTCCGAGATGGCGCATGTCGGCGAGATCTTCCAGATCGGCCTGCACGGCACGGGCAGCGCCCGGATCGAGGAGGTCGAGGCGGCGCGGGCCTATGGCGCCCAGTTGGTGACCTCCTACGAGGTCCATGAGCGCGGCATGCAGGCGGTGCTCGACCGGATTCCCGCGGGCGGGCGCTACTATCTGACGATCGATCTCGACGGGATCGATCCCGCCATCGCGCCGGGCGTCGCCGGCCCCTGCCCCGGCGGGCTGACCTTCCCGCAGGTGCGGACCCTGATCCACGGCCTCGTCGGCAAGGGCCGCGTCGTCGGCATGGACGTGGTCGAGATCACCCCGCGCAGCGACGTCAACCAGATCACCTGCATCACGGCCGGGCGCTTCGTCGTCAACATGATCGGTGCGGCCGTCCGCGCGGGCTATTTCGACAAGGCGGCCTCGTGATCGCCCCGGAGCGGTTGGCGGCGGCGGTCGCGGCCCAACGCCGCCTGGCCGAGCGGCTGTTCGCCACGCTGGCCGACGGCAGCCCGGGAAACCCCGGCATCATGCGCGACACCTATGGCGCGGGCGAGGATTTCGGCCATCGCGTCTTCGCGGAGGCCGCCGCGGCGGCCGGCCTCACGGTCACCACCGACGCCTCGCTCAACACCTATGCGACCTGGCGCGGCAGCGATCCGGCCGCACCGGCGATCCTGATGGGCTCGCATCTCGACAGCGTGCCCCATGGCGGCAACTTCGACGGCGCGGCCGGCGTGGTCGCGGGCCTCGTCACCCTCGCCGCTTTGCGCGACCTCGGCGTCGCGCCGCGTTGCGACCTGACGGTGATGGGGGTCCGGGCCGAGGAAAGCGTGTGGTTCCAAGTCTCCTATATCGGCAGCCGCGGGGCGCTGGGAACGCTGCCCGAGGGCGCGCTGGAGGCCAGACGCATCGACACCGGCCGCCCCCTCGCCGACCATATCCGCGACTGCGGGGGCAACCCCGAGGCGCTGCGGCGACGCGAACGGAGCCTGGACCCCAACCGCATCCGCGCCTTCCTCGAGGTCCATATCGAGCAGGCGCCGAGCCTGGTCGAAGCGGGTTTCCCGATCGCCGTCTGCACCGGCATTCCCGGCAATTTCCGCTATCCGGCAGCGCGCATCCTCGGTCGCTACGACCATGTCGGCACGCCACGGCGCTTCCGCCGCGACGCCGCCATGGCGGGGGTGGCGCTGGCGGCCGAGTTGGACGCGATCTGGGCGGAGCACGAGGCGCGCGGCGAGGGCATGGCCGTGACCTTCGGGCGCTTCCATACGGACGCCGACAAGCACGGCATGACCACGGTGCCGGGTGAGTTCCGCTTCAGCCTCGACGTGCGCGCCTATGACGAAGCGGTCCTGGCAGGCGTCGAGGCGCGGATGCACGCCGCGATCGCGCGCATCGAGGCCGAGCGCGGCGTCGTGTTCGAACTCGGTTCGCGCGCCTCGGCTGCGGTCGGGCCCGTCGATCCCGGCATCAGGACGGCCCTGACGCAAGCGGCGGAGCGGCTCGGCATCCCCGCCATGCCGCTCGGCAGCCCGGCCTCGCATGATTCCGCCGCCTTTGCAGCCGCGGGCGTGCCCGTGGCGATGCTGTTCGTGCGCAACGAGCATGGCAGCCACAACCCGCGCGAGGCGATGGCGATCGACGACTTCATGGCAGCCGCCACCGTGCTCGCGCAGTGGGTCGCCGACAACGCCGGCTGAGAACGGATGCCCGCTCGCGGGCGGCCTATAATCGGCGCGAATAATGCGGGCCGGTTTTTAATTCGATCCCGGCGCCGGTTCCGGCCTAGCCTCTTCGGCGTGCCGGGATGCAAGCGCAGGGTCTGCCGCCGCGGGCTCCGTTCTTGCATCGCCGGCACGGCCTGAGACGCGCTGCCGCCGCGAGGTGGGGGCGCGCGCTGCGGAGACCCCATGCAACGCCACGCCATCGCGCCCGCCGCCCTCCCCGGCATCGCTCATCGTCCCATCGCCGGAGCGGTGCGCGCCGGCGAACGTGTCTTTCTCAGCGGCGCGAGCGCGCTCCAGTCCGACGGCAGCATCGCCGGCATCGGCGACCCGACGGCCCAGACCCATGCCGCGCTCGACCGGCTTGAGGCGGCGCTGAAGGAGGCCGGCGGCTCGCTCGCCAGCCTGACCAAGCTCACCACCTGCATCGTCGACCGCGGCTACCGCGCCGAGGTCTATGCGGTGATCGCGGAGCGTCTCCCCGAGGTCCGCGCCGTGAGCACCGGGCTGGTCGTCGCCGGGCTGGCGCTGCCGGAGCTGATCGTCCAGATCGACGCGGAAGCCGCGATCCCGTCCTCGCCGCCGCGGCATACGAGGCCCTACACCTTCGAAAGCTGGCACGGCCAGGGCTTCCCCTGGCAGGGCGCCATGGTGCTCGCCACCGACGACGAGTTCTTCCTGCGCGGCCAGACCGGCGCGGGGCTCGACCACAGCGGCGTCAAGGCCAAGGGCCGCGGCATCGCCGATTCCGCCGCCCAGGCCGACCTCGCCATGGCGAACCTCCGGACGCTGCTCGACGAGGCCGGCGCCGCGGTCGAGGACATCTGCAAGATCACCGTCTACATCTCCGACCGGGCCTACCGCGCCGGGGTCTACCCGATGATCGGGAAGCACCTCGCCGGTGTCCGGCCGGTCTCGACCGGCATCGTCACGACCGGTTTCGCCCGGCCCGACATCCTGTTCGAGATCGACGTCACGCTCGTCCGCAAGCAGGGCGGACAGCCGCATGAACGGCTGCGGACCTATCACTCGAGCGCGGCCCGTTACGGCACCGAGCAGCAGCCGCTCGACTGCGAGTTCTGCATGGCGGTGGTGTCGGGCGACCGCGTCACGCTGCGCGGCCAGACCGGGATGGGGCTCGACGAGGTGCTCTACGGGGCCGGCGACGCGAAGGCGCAGGCGCAGGTCGCGATGGACAATGTCGCAACGCTGCTGTCGGAGGCCGGAGCCGGGCTTGGCGACGTCGCCAAGGCGACCGTCTACGTCACTGACCGGGCCTTCCTCGCCGAGGTCAATGCGGTCGTCCGGGAGCGCCTGGGGGACAATGCCAGCGCCTTCACCAGCGTCATCGTCAAGGGGCTCGCCAGCCCCGAGCTGCTGATGGAGGTCGACATCGTCGCCATCCGGAAGGGCGCACGATGACCTATTCGCTCGCCGGTCGCTGTGCCCGCACGGGCATGCTCGGGGCGGTGGTCACCACCTCCTCCATCGCGGTGGGCTCGCGCTGCCAGCATGCCGCGGCCGGCGTGGGCGCGGCGCTGACTCAGCACATGACCGATCCGCGGCTCGGCCCGCTGATGCTGGACCTGCTCAAGCGTGGCTACTCCGCCCAGCAGGCGGTCGACGCTGCGGCCGCCGCGACACCGCGCAGCGACTGGCGCCAGCTCGCGGTCATCGACGCCACGGGGCGCACCGCGAGCTTCAGCGGCGGCAATGTCCAGCCCGAGCTCGCCGAAGTCCATGGCCGCGACTGCGTCGCGCTCGGCAACATCGTGCGGTCCAAGGCGGTGCCGGCCGCCATGGTGCGCGCCTTCGAGGTCGATCCGGCGGCGCCGCTCGCCACCCGGCTGATCGCGGCGCTGAAAGCCGGCGACGAGGCCGGTGGCGAGTTCAAGCCGCTGGTCTCGACGGCGCTGATCGTCGCGCATGAGCAGGCCTTTCCCTATGTCGATCTGCGCGTCGACGGCGATGCAGACCCGATCGCGACGCTCGAACGCCTCTGGCGCGACTACGAGCCGGTCGCCGATCTCTACGTGACGCGGGCGGTCGATCCGGACACCGCCATCGCGAACCGGCCGAAGAGCTGATCAACGACAACGAGGGGATCACCATGCGACGACATCTTGCGACACTGGCCGTCACGATCGGCCTTTCGACGGCGCTGACGGCGCTGCCCGCCGCCGCCCAGGGCACGGTGCGCGTCGCGCTCGGGACGACGCTGAGCCAGCTCGACCCGGCCAAGACGACGATCGGCGACGAGTATGTCTACGTCCACCTGCTGTTCAACGGCCTGTCGCGCATCGACCCCGACATGACGGTGAAGCCCGATCTCGCCGAGAGCTGGACGGCCTCAGCCGACCTGAAGACCTGGACCTTCAAGCTGCGGCAGGGCGTCAAGTTCCACCATGGCCGGGTGATGGACGCCGAGGATGTCGTCGCCACCATGAAGCGCATCCTCGACCCGGCGACGGGCTCGCGCGCCCGCACCAGCCTGTCGATGGTCGACGGCGTCTCGGCGACCGACCCGATGACGGTCGAGTTCAAGCTCAACATCCCCTATGCCGGCTTCGCCGACATCTTCGCCGACCGTCAGCTGCGCATCGTCCCCAAGGACAAGCTCGCCGAGCTCTCGACCCAGCCGATCGGCACGGGCCCCTTCATGTTCAAGTCCTGGTCGCCCGGCGACCGGCTCGAGCTGACCAAGAACCCCGATTATTTCGAGAAGGGCCTGCCCAAGCTCGACGGTGCGACGCTGCGCATCATTCCGGAGTCCGCGGCGCGGATGGCGGCGCTGGAGTCGGGGGCGATCGATATCGTCTGGAGCATGCCCTATGAGGCGGTCGACAAGCTCAAGACCAGCGCGGTCGCGCGCGCCGACAGCGTCTCGACGCCGACCTGGGACGGGGTGATCCTCAACAACGACCGCCCGCCCTTCAACGACGTGCGGGTGCGCAAGGCGCTGGCGCTGACGATCGACAAGGCGGCCATCGTCGAACTCGCCCTGTTCGGCCAGGGCGATCCGACCTTCAGCCCGATCCCGCCCAGCCACCCCTATTTCAACACCAAGCTCAAGGCCGCCGCACCCGACATCGCCCAGGCCAAGAAGCTCTTGGCCGAGGCCGGCTTCCCCAACGGCTTCGACGTGCCGATGCAGGTTCCGCAGGAGCGCGAGCAGCGCGTGCGCGTCGGCGTCGCCGTCCGCGACATGGCCAAGGCCGCCGGCATCCGCATCAATGTCGAGCGTGTGCCTTTCGCCTCCTACACCGCCAATGTGGCGGGCAAGGCGCAGATGTATGTCGACGGCTATTTCGCCCGGCCGACGATCGATACGGCGATCTACCCGTTCTACCATTCGTCCGGAAGCTGGAACAAGCAGCTCTGGATCTACAAGGACGCCCGGGTCGACCAGTTGCTGGACGATGCCCGCAAGACCAACGACGAGGTGGCGCGCAAGGCGATCTTCGAGAAGTTCCAGGAGATCGCCGAGGAGACCGTGCCGGGCATCATCGCCTACTCGGCGGCGCATGTGAACGGCGTCAGCAAGAAGGTCGACGGCTTCAAGTCGACCCCGATGCAGTGGCTCGAGCTCAAGAGCGTCTCGATCAAGCCCTGAGCCAAGCCTCTGCGTCCGCCCTCCCCGCGCTGCGGCGCGGGCGGACGCAGCCCCGGCCCTCTGGAACCCGTCCGCGATGGCAGCCTACATCACCCGACGCCTGGCCTTCGTGGTTCTCGTCCTCGTGGCGGTGTCGATGCTCGTCTTCGGCGTCACCACGCTGCTGCCGGCCAATGTCGCCTATCTGATCCTGGGCGCCTTCGCGACGCCAGAGCAGGTCCGCGCGCTCGAACTCAAACTCGGCCTGACCGACCCGGTCTGGCTGCAATATCTGCGCTGGGCGGGCAGCTTCATCACCGGCGATCTCGGCGTCTCGACGCTGATGAACCGGCCGGTCGGGCCGATGCTGCTGGAAGCGCTGCAACGCTCGCTGATGCTGACGGGCCTGTCCTTCGTTCTGATCGCCGTGATCGGCGTCGGGCTCGGCATCGTCGCGGCGCTCCGGCACGGCCGCCCGCTCGACCACGGCGTCTCGGTCGCGACCTATCTCGGCATCGCCGTGCCCGAGTTCTTCTGGGCGATCGTCGTGATCATCGTCTTCGCCGCCTGGCTCGGCTGGCTGCCGGCCTCGGGCTACGAGCCGCTCTCGGCCGGCGTCTGGGAATGGGCCAAGCACCTGATCGCGCCCACCATGACGCTGGTCTTCGGCCATCTCGCCCATGTCTCGCGCCTGACCCGGTCGAGCATGATCGAGGTGATGCAGAGCCCCTACATCACCGCCGCGCGCGCCAAGGGCCTGCCCGAGCGGATGATCGTGCTGCACCATGCGCTGCGCAACGCGCTGCTGCCGACGATCACGGTGCTGGCGCTGGATTTCGGCCGGCTGATGGGCGGCATCGTGGTGATCGAGACCGTCTTCGCCTATCCCGGCCTCGGCCGGCTCGTCGTGTTCTCGATCCAGAACCGTGATCTGCCGACGCTGCAGGCTGCGATCCTCGTCGTCGCCGCGATCTACGCGCTCGCCAACCTCCTGGCCGACCTGCTCTATGCCCGCCTCAACCCGAAAATCCGGTTCGGCCGCCATGTCGCCTGAGCCCGCCCCCGCCACGCCGGCAAAGCCGCCGCGCAAGCCGATGCCGCTGCAGCTCAAGGCCGGGCTTGCCATCACCGGCACCATCCTGCTGCTGGGGCTGCTCGCGCCCTGGATCGCGCCCCATCCCTGGGACACGATCTCGATGCGCACGCGTTTCCTGGCGCCGAACGCGACCTATTGGCTCGGCACCGACGAATATGGCCGCGACGTGCTCAGCCGCCTCCTGATGGGGGCGCGCCTCTCGATCGGCATGGGTGTCGCGGCGACGCTGTTCAGCCTCGCCATCGGCGTGCCGATGGGGCTCGCGGCCGGCTATTTCCGCGGCTGGGTCGATGAGGCGCTGATGCGGCTGGCCGATGTGCTGATGGCGATCCCGCCGATCATGCTCGGCCTGCTCGTGCTGGCGGTGACGCCGCCCGCCCTATGGAAGACCGCGCTCGCCGTCGGCTTCGTCTACATCCCGCCGATCGCGCGGCTGGCGCGCAGCGTCACGCTGACGCTCGCCAATGAGGAGTTCGTGCAGGCCGCCAAGGCGCGGGCCGAGAGCACGTCCTACATCCTGTTCCGCGAGATCCTGCCCAATGCCTGGCCGCCACTGATCGTCGAGGCCAGCCTGCGCGTGACCTATGCGATCCTGCTCGGCTCGGCGCTGTCCTTCCTGGGGCTCGGCGCCCAGCCGCCCAGTTCCGACTGGGGGCTGATGATTTCGGAGGCGCGCTCCTTCCTCGACCGTGCGCCCTGGATCGCGCTGGCGCCGGGGCTGGCCATGTGCCTGCTGGTGATCGGCATCAACCTGCTCGGCGACGGCGCCCGCGAGCGCCTCGATCCGCGCCTCAAGGCGCGGCTGGGGAAGGCCTGATGCTGATCATCGACGACCTGACCGTCCGCTACCGCACCGCCGGCGGCGAGATCGAGGCACTGTCCTCGGTCAGCCTCCAGGCCCGCAGGGGCTCGACGCTGGCGCTCGTCGGCGAATCCGGCTCCGGCAAGAGCACGATCGCGCTGGCCGCCATGGGGCTCTTGCCGGCGGAGGCCTCGGTGCCCTCCGGCCGCATCCTGTTCGACGGCGCCGACATCCTGACGATGGGGGCGGAGGCGCGCCGTCAATTGCGCGGCTCGCGCATCGGGCTTGTCTTCCAGGACCCGTTCTCGGTGCTGAACCCCAGCCTGCGGATCGGCGACCAGGTCGGCGAAGGCCTCGTCCATCATCGCAGCTTTACGCCGGAGGCCGCCTTCGAGCGGGCCATCGCGCTGCTCGACGAGGTCGGCATCGTCAACCCCGAGGCCGTCGCCAAGGCCTATCCGCACGAGCTCTCGGGCGGCATGCGGCAACGCGCGCTGATCGCGGGGGCGCTCGCCTCCGAGCCCGAGCTGCTGATCCTCGACGAGCCGACCACGGCGCTGGACGTCACCATCGAGGCGCAGATCCTCGACCTTCTCGAAGATCTGCGGGCCCGGCGCGGCCTGACGATGCTCTTCATCAGCCACAATCTCGGCGTCGTCAGGCGGATCGCCGACGAGGTCGCCGTGCTCTATGCCGGGCAGATCGTCGAGCAGGGCGCGACCGAGGATGTGCTGCAGCGACCAGCCCATCCCTACAGCAAGGGGCTGCTCGCCGCGATCCCGCGCATCGGCCGCAAGACGGCACGGCTCGCCGCCATTCCTGGCCGCCTGCCCGATCTGCGCCAGCCGCCGACGGACTGCCGCTTCGCGCCGCGCTGCGCCTTCGCGACGCCCGATAGCCAAAGGCCGCAGAGCCTGCGCGACATCGGCGGCCGGCTCGCGCGCTGCAGTTCCGCCGAGGTGCTGCGCGACACGCCCTGGCCGGTGCAGGTGGAGGCCGACGCCGTCGGATCCCCCTCATCCGCCACCCAGGCCGTCGCGGCCGAACCGGTCGTCGCCGTCGAGCATCTCACCAAGAGCTTCCTGCTCGGCCGCGGGCCCCTGCGGTTCGAAGGCTGGCGCCCGGTTCGCGACGCCATCCGCATCCGGCCGGTCGACGACATCTCGCTGACGATCGCGCCCGGCGAGGTCGTCGGCCTCGTCGGCGAATCCGGCTCCGGCAAGACCACACTGGGCCGCACCATCCTGCGGCTCATCGAAGCCGATTCCGGCGTTATCCGGATCGGCGGCGAGACCGTCTCCGGCCAGCCGCAGAGCGCGCTCGAGGCGATGCGGCGCACGGCGCAGATCGTCTTCCAGAACCCGGATTCCTCGCTCAATCCGCGCAAGACGATCCGCGAGCTGCTGGGCCGGCCGATCGCCCGCTTCGGCCTCGCGCCGGCGGCGGAGATCCCCAGACGCGTCGACGAGCTGCTCGATCTGGTGCGCCTGCCCGTCCATTACGCCGACCGCTACCCGCACCAGATGAGCGGCGGCGAGAAGCAGCGCGTCGGCATCGCGCGGGCGCTGGCGACGCAGCCGCGCTTCATCGTCTGCGACGAGCCGGTCTCGGCGCTCGACGTCTCCGTGCAAGCGGCGATCGTCAACCTGCTGGCGGATCTGAAGGACAGGCTCGGTGTCGCCTATCTCTTCATCTCGCACGACATCTCGGTCGTCGCCCATCTCGCCGACCGGGTCGCGGTGATGCATCACGGCAAGATCGTCGAGGTCGGACAGGCCGACGCGATCATGAGCGCGCCGAGCCACCCCTACACGATCAGGCTGCTCTCGGCGGTGCCACGCGTCGACGGACCGCCGCACGGCACTTCACAGACCGGCCGCAAGCCCGCCCTGCCGGCCTGAGCCAAGCGCTGGTGCCGGCGGCCGGCCGGCCCCGGACCGACGTCAGCCGCCTCACTTCCCCCAGCGCAGAGCCAGCGGATCGAGTTCGCGCGCCAGTTCGATCAGCCCCTCGCGCGTCTTCGGATGCAGCGGCGTCAGCGGATGGCGCACGGCTTCCGACCGGATCACGCCGCCCTCCTTCATCACCGCCTTGGCCGAGCGCAGGCCGCATTGGCGGTTCTCGTAATTGATGATCGGCAGCACCTGCGCATAGAGCGCGGCGGCCTGCTTGCGGTCGCCGGCCGCGTGGGCGGCGAGGATCGGCTTGATCAGATCCGGGATCATGGCGGACGTCATCGTGCCGGTCGCGCCGGCGTCGAGATCGGCCATCAGGGTGATCGCCTCCTCGCCGTCGAAGGGTCCCACCACCGCATCGCCGCCGGCCTCGATCAGCGCGCGCAGCTTGTTGGCCGTGCCCGGCACCTCGATCTTGAAGTAGCGGACGAGCGGCACCTCCTTCGCCAGCCGGATCATGAAGGGCACGGTCAGCGTCACGCCCGAGAGTGGGGCATCCTGCAGGATGATGGGGATGCCGCAGGCGTCGGCAACCTGCTTGAAATGCTCGATCATGCCCTGCTCGTCCGCCTTCAGGAGCGCGCCGTGATAGGGCGGCATCATCATCAGCATCTTGGCGCCGGCATCGGCGGCGGCCTTCGCGCGCTGGGCGGCGATGCGGGTCGAGAAATGCGAGGTGGTGACGATCACCGGCACGCGGCCGGCGACCTGCTCCAGCGAGAGATGCATCACCTGCTCGCGTTCGGCGTCGGTGAGCAGGAACTGCTCGGAAAAGTTCGCGAGAATGCAGATGCCGTCGACGCCCTGGTCGACCATCAGGTCCATCACGCGGCGGTTGCCCTCGAGATCGAGGTCGCCATTGTCGTGGAAGATGGTGGGGGCGATCGGCAGGATGCCCTTGTAGGGTTCGGTCATGGTGGTGATCCTTCGTGCAGGCGGCGTGATCAGTCAGCGAAGCCCAGGACAGCGGCCAAGGCTCGGTCCAGGCGCGACAATTCTTCCGTCGTCAGTCGGCCGATCGAGCGGGAAACGCGCTCGGCTTTCACCGTGGTCGGCTTGTCGACCATGATCTGGCAGCGCAACCGCAGACCATTGCCGGCGCTCGGCTCGAGAGTGATGCGAAAGTCCGAAGCCTCGCTCAGCAGCGAGGTCATTTGACAGACCACGACGGAAGGATGGTTGGCAGGCATGCCATCGGATTGAACGACGACGGCCGGCCTCGGCTTGCTGTAGTCCCCAGAGGCAGCGACGATGACGATGTCGCCACGCTTCACCACTTTTCCGACGGGTCGGGGTTATCGAACTCGGAGACTGCTTCGATCCAGGCGAGAGCCTCGGCCTCATCGACGGGATCGAGGGCGGCGGACTGACGAGCGATCCGCTCCCGCACTTCAGCGGACCGCATGTCGGGAAGAAGCATGCGAACCTCGCGCAGCCCCTGCTCGCGTCGTCGCCGGCGCATCTCGCGCATTCGTTCTGCGGCCAAGGACATGAGCCGGCCTCCGGTTTCGCGAAACAAGCGTAACGCGTTACGCCTGATCCCACAATCGGCAGCGGCATGACGCGGCTCAGCCCTTGACCGCGGCCGTCACGGCCCGGCCGCGCAGGGAGCGGATGGCCGAGCCGATCAGCGGAAGCAGCAGCAGGGCGAGCCCGATGCCCATCAGCGTCGAGACCAGCGGGTTCGACCAGAAGATCGAGAGCGAACCCTGGCTGAAGATCATCGACTGGCGGAAGGCGTCCTCGGCCTTGTCGCCGATGACCATGGCCAGGATCAACGGCGCGATCGGATAGTCGAGCTTCTTGAAGACATAGCCGACGATGCCGAAGGCCAGTGCGACCCAGATGTCGAACTCCTTGCTGGCGACGGTATAGGCACCGATGAAGCAGATCATCACGATCAGCGGCGCGACGATCGAGAAGGGAATGCGCAGGATCGAGGCGAAGAGCGGAACGGTCGCGAGCACGACGACCACCGCAACGACATTGCCGAGATACATCGAGGCGATCAGCCCCCAGACGAAGTCGGGCCGCTCGATGAACAGCATGGGACCAGGGTTGAGGCCCCAGATCATCAGGCCGCCCATCATCACGGCCGCCGTCGCCGAGCCCGGGATGCCGAGCGCCAGCATCGGCAGCATGGCGGCAGAGCCGGCGGCATGGTCGGCCGTCTCGGGCGCGATCACGCCCTCGGGCTCGCCCTTGCCGAATTTCGCCGGATTGCGCGAGGAGCGCTTGGCCATGGCGTAGCTCATGAAGGAGGCGGCCGTCGGCCCGCCGGGCGTGATGCCCATCCAGATGCCAATCGCGCTCGAGCGCAGCAGGGCGAGCCAATAGCGCGGCAGCTTGGCTGCGGTCAGGAGCACGTCGCGGACGCGGACCTTGGCGGCGACGCCCTCGAAACGCAGGCCCTCCTCCATCGTCAGCAGCAGTTCGCCGATGCCGAACAGGCCGATCACCGCGATCAGGAAGGAGATTCCGCCGAGCAGCACGTCGAAATCATAGGTCAGGCGGATATTGCCGGAGACCGAGTCCATGCCGACCGAGGCCAACGCGAAGCCGACGCCCATGGAGACAATCGCCTTGAACGGCGAAGCGCCTCCCAGGCCGATGAAGCTCGCGAAGGTCATGAAGTAGACCGCGAAATACTCCGGCGAGGAGAAGCGCAACGCGAATTTCGCGACCCAGCCGGAAAGCAGCGTGATCAGGATGACGCCGGCCAGCGCCCCGATGCCGGCCGAGAGGAAGGCGAATGAGAGCGCCTCCGTCGCGCGGCCCTGCTTGGCCATGGGGTGGCCGTCGAAGGTCGTCGCCACCGAGGAGGGTTCGCCCGGGATGTTGAACAGGATCGAGGTGGTCGAGCCGCCGAACAGCGCGCCCCAGTAGAGCGAGGTCAGCAGGATGATCGCCGAGACCGGGTCCATGGTGAAGGTCAGCGGCAGCATCAGCGAGACGCCGTTGGGCGCGCCGAGGCCGGGCAGCACGCCGACGAGGATGCCCAGCAGAACGCCCGCCATCATCAGCAGGATGTGGTGGGTGGTGAGCGCGACCGAGAAGCCGTGCATCAGCGAGGCGACGTTATCCATGGCAGCGTCCTCGTTGGCGAACGGTGGGCCTCAGAGCCCGAGCATGCGCTCGACCGGGCCCTTGAGCAGGCCGATCTGGAAGAAGCGCTCGAACACGATGTAGAAGACGATGGCGGCGCCGAGCGCGCTGGCGATCGAGACCAGCCAGCCATAGCCGCCCTGGAAGCGCATGGCGTAGAGCAGGTAGGCGATCGTCGCGACATACATGCCCGCGAAGGCGGTGATCAGCACGAAGCCGACCAGCGGGGCGAAGAACGAGACAACACGTCCGGCTCGCTCGCGGTCGAGGAAAATTTCCCCGACGATGGCTCCTCCGCGCAGGCGCTGGACGAAGGTGACGACGAGCGTCCCGACGCTGGCGAGCGCTACGAGCGCACCGGTGTAGAAGGGAAAGGCGCCCGGCTGCGGGCCCGACATATCCCAGCCGATACCGAAATCCAGCGCGCCCCAGACGACGATCAGCCCGAAAGCGAGCGTGACGAATGCGGTCGCGGTTTCCGCCCAGAAGCGCGTGATCATGGGGCGTTTCCTCCCGGCCGGGACGGCCGCTCGAAACTGGCGGGGAGAGAGGTCGGCGGCAGAACCGGACGGCCGTGGCCGTCCGGATTTGGTCAGACAGGTCGGATCAGTTGACGACCCAGCCCTCGGCCTGGAAGACCTTCTTGTTGGCGGCGTCGTCCCTGGCGACGAAATCGGCCAGCTCCTTGCCCTTCATGAAGCGGCCGGTCTGCGCGGTGCGGGTGATGAACTCCTGCCATTCCGGCGTCTTCGAGACCTTCTCCAGCACGCCCTCATAGAAGGCGACCGCGTCGGCGGGCACATCGGCCGGCAGCCAGACAGTGCGCGGCATCTGGAAGGTCTCGATCGGCAGGCCTGCCTCCTTGCAAGTCGGGATATCGCCCCAGCCCTTGCCCTCGAAGACGGGCTCGCCCTTGGCGAGGCGCACCGGCGAGAAGACGCAGAGCGGCTTCACCTGCCCGGCCTTCCACTGGCCGATGTTCTCGTTGGGATTGTTGACGTTGGAGTCGATGTGGCCGCCGGCGAGCTGGACGGCGGCGGCGCTGCCGCCCTGGAACGGGACGTAGATCATCTTGGCGCCGGTGGCGTCCTGGATCATCATGGTCAGCGTCTGGTCGGTGTCCTTGGACTGGCTGCCGCCCATCTTGAAGCCCATCGGCTTGGCCTTGACCGCCTCGATGTAGCTCTTGGCATCGGCATAGGGCGCGTCGCCCTTGACCCAGAGCAGGAACTCGTCGAGCGCGAGCGCGGCAACGGGAGTGAGGTCGGAGACCTTGTAGCCGAGCTTGGCGACGTAAGGCAGCAGATAGGCGTTGTTCGTGCCGAAGATGACGCGATGCGCGTCACCCTTGCCGGCCTTGCCGTGGATATAGCCCTCGGCGCCCGAGCCGCCGCCCTTGTTCACCACCACGATCGGCTGGTCGAACAGCTTGTGCTTGCTGATGATCGACTGAACCATCCGGGCGAAGTTGTCGGTGCCGCCACCGGCACCCGAGGTGACGACGAACTCGACCGGCTTGGTCGGCTGCCAGGCCTGGGCGCTGCCGGCCCCGCCGATGGCGATGGCGCCGGCGAGTGCGGCTGCGATGCTGAAGCTCTTCATGCGTTCTCTCCCTGGGTGATTGGTTTCATGGCCGCTCTTGGGCGGCGGCCTTGGAACGGATGTCGGTGTCAGGCGGCGGCCTTGGCCCTCGCCTTGCCGTCCTGCGCCATCTTGATGGCGAGGCCGAGCGCGGCGCGCGTGGCGCCGAGATTGGCGATGCCCTTGCCGGCGATCTCATAGGCCGTGCCATGGGCGGGCGTGCAGATCGGGAAGGGGAAGCCGCCGATCAGGGTGACGCCGCTGTCGAAGCCGATCAGCTTCATCGCGATCTGGCCCTGGTCATGATACATCGTCAGCACGGCGTCGAAATCGCCGTTGCGGGCGCGCAGGAAGACCGTATCGGAGGGAAAAGGCCCCTCGACGATAAAACCCTTGGCCTTGGCGGCCTGCACGGCCGGCTCGATCGTGTCGATCTCGTCGCGTCCGAAATTGCCGCCGTCGCCGGCATGAGGATTGATGCCCGCGACCGCGATTCGCGGCGGCTCGAAGCCGGCGGCGCGCAGATTGGCGTCGGCCAGGCTCAGCGCCCGCAGGATGCGCTCCTGGGTGATGTTGGCGGCGACCTCCGAGAGCGGGATGTGCGAGGTGACGCGCGCATTCCAGAGCTTGCCGAGGATGTTGAACTCGCTCGCCGGCCCATCGAAGCCGATGGCGTCGCGCACAAACCGAATCTCGTCGTCATAGCCCGGATAGGCGAAGCGCATCGCCGCCTTGTTGAAGGGCGTGAAGAAAACCGCATCGGCCTCCCCGGCCGCGGCAAACTGCAGAGCGCGACGGAAATTCTCGGTCGCGGCCTTGCCGCCGGCGAGCGTCGCCTTACCCCGCTGCAGGTCGGCGGGGTCATGATTGCCGAGATCGATGAAGACGGGGCGTTCGCCGAGTGGCAGCGGTTCGCCGTCGCGGACCACGCGGACCTGCGGATCGACGCCCGAATCGGCGATGCCGAGGGCGAGAAGCCGCGCATCGCCGAAGACGACATAGCGAGCCGCGCCACGCAGGTCGGGCTCGGCCAGAATGCGCGCGGTCAGCTCGGGGCTGATGCCCGAGGGGTCGCCCATCGCCACCGCGATCACCGGCAGTTCGGCCGTCATGCGCTCGTCCATCTCCCGGCTCCCTGTCCCTGCCTCACGGGTCGTCATGGCCTCTGGCTAACACAGCCATCTCGGCCTCACAAGTATGCTGTATGCAGCATATCTGGATTGCGGTAGGACTGCGGTGCGAGGCGGGCGCCGAGATCAAAGAGCCACCCGGGAGGAGCCGATGAATTTTCACGACCATTACGCCGGCATCCGGCAGCCGATCGAGACCTGCCTCGTCGGCAGCGGCGGCTTCGGCCGGAGCTATCTCGCCCAGGCCCGCAAGATCCCGCTGGTAAATGCGCGCATCGCGGTCGACGTGACCGCGGAAGCGGCCGGTCGTGCCTTCGCGGCGGCGGGCTACGACAAGCACGACATCGCGCTCTGCGAGACGCCGGCCGAGGCCCGGGCCGCCTGGGGTGCCGGCCGCTGCGTCGCCGCGGGGCGGCTTGAGACGGTCATCGCCCTCCCCTTCCAGCTTCTCGCCGAGGCGACGGGCAGCCCGGAGGCCGCGACCCGCCACAGCCTGCTGGCGATCGAGGCCAAGCGCCATGTCGCGCTGGTTTCGAAGGAGGCCGACAGCGTCATCGGGCCGGGGCTGGCCCGGCTCGCGCGCGACGCCGAGGTCGTGGTGACGCCGGTCGATGGCGACCAGCCGAGCCTGCTCATCGGACTGGCGAGCTGGGCGGAGGTGCTCGGCCTCGAGATCATCGCCATCGGCAAGTCGAGCGAGTACGACTTCGTCTTCGACCCCGGCACCGGCGCCGTGACCTGCAATGGCGTGACGCACGCGCTCCCGGCGCTGCGCGACCATTGGCTGGGCGGCGGGTCGCCGGCCGAGGCCGCCGCCGCGCGGGCGCGGATCCTGGGTCAGGCCTTCCCGCTGCGGGCCGTGCCCGATCTCTGCGAGATGATGCTGGTCGCCAATGCGCTCGGCTTCCAGCCCGACCGGCCTGACTTTCATGCGCCGCCGGCGCGGATTCCGGAGCTGGCGGATCTGTTTGCCCTGCGAAGTCAGGGTGGACTGATGGCCGGCCCACGGCGCATCGACGTCTTCCACCATCTGCGGCTGGCGGAAGAAGCGAGCTTCGCGGGCGGGGTCTTCATCGTCGTGACCTGCGACAATGCCGAGACCTGGGAGATGCTCGCCGGCAAGGGCCATGTCGTTTCGCGCTCGGGCCAAACGGCGATGCTCTATCTGCCGCGGCATCTGCTCGGCGTCGAGGTTGCGACCTCGGTGCTGGATGCCGGCGGGCTGGGGCGTTCGGGCTATGGCGAGGATTACCGGCCGCGGCAGGATCTGGTGGCCGTGGCGCAGGCGGATCTTCCGGCCGGGACGGTGCTGACGATGGGCGGACACCACCACAGCATCGCGGCTGTCGGCGCCGAGGTGCGACCGGCGTTGGCGCTGGCGAATGAGCGCCCCGCCCCCTTCTACCTCGTCGCCGACCGACGCCTGGTGCGTGCGGTCAAGGCCGGCGAGGCGATCCGCCTCGGCGATGTCGAGATCGACGGCAGCTCCGGCCTGCTGGCGATGCGCCGACGCCAGGACGCACTCTTCGCCGCCGAAACCGGCCCCGGCGTTTGACAGCATCCGGTTCCCATGCCGTAACCGGCGGAAAGACAGGATCGGTGACACCGCGATGAGCGAGCCTGCAATCGACTACCCCCGGATCACGCGACGCACGCTCCATGACGAGGTGCTCGAACGGGTCCGCGACATGATCATCGAGGGGCGGCTGGAACCCGGCCAGCGCATCAATGAGGGGCTGGTGGGCGCCCAGCTCGGCGTCTCGCGCACGCCCCTGCGCGAGGCGATCAAGACGCTCGCCAGCGAAGGGCTGGTCGAGATCCTCCCCGCCAAGGGGGCGATCGTGCGGCGCTTCTCGGCCCGCGATCTCGCGGATGTGCTGGAGGTGCTGAAGACGCTGGAACAGCTCGCCGGCCGCATGGCCTGCGAGACGGCCTCCGACGCGACGATCGAGGGGATCCATGCCCTTCACAGGCAGATGCTGGCGCTTTACGAGACGCGCAACCGGCTCGAATATTTCAAGCTCAACCAGGCCATCCACAGCGCCATCGTCGCGGCCTCGGGCAACGCGGTGCTGATGGAGATGCACGGCACGTTGCAGTCGCGGATCAAGCGCCTGCGCTTCGTCGGCAATGAGGGGCCGGTGAAATGGGCCGGCGCGGTCGCCGAGCACGAGGAGATGATGGCGGCCCTGCTCAAGCGCGATGCGGCAGAACTCAGCCGCATCATCGGCCTGCATATGGATTCGACCCTGCTGCGCGTGCGCGAGGTTCTCTGAGCGCCAGGCTGGGTGGGCGCGCGGTTTCAGCCGTCGGCAGCCGGTATCGACCGCGCCGCGTCGAGCCGTGCAACCGTCTCCTCCAGGCTTTCGGCGACGCCGAGCATGAAGTCCTTGCCGAAGGCGATGATCGTGTCGGGCGGCTCGCCCTTGAAGCTGTAGACGACGCTGACCCGGTCGGGGTTGACGTAGACCGGCTTGCCGTCGGCCGGCGAGGTGAACTGGCAGAGCTTGGCCATGGAACTCTCGCGATTCGCTGAAGTTCGTCAGCTATAGGACGGATGCGCCGTGCTGTGGACCTGTCCCAGTTGCGCGCCACGCACCGCAAATCTTCGGATCGCTTGCGCTCGATCAGGGCGCGCGGCCAGACGGCGTGGTCCCTTCCGCCGGCAACCGCGAAGGACGCCGCCGATGAGCCACGCAATCCCGAGCCCGCTGAGCCCCGCCGAGTTCTCGCTCATCCATCGCTACTGGAGTGCGGCGAATTATCTCTCGGTCGGCCAGATCTATCTGCTCGACAATCCCCTGCTGCGCGAGCCGCTGAAACCGGAGCACGTCAAGCCGCGGCTGCTCGGCCATTGGGGCACGACGCCGGGGCTGAACTTCATCTATGCCCATCTGAACCGGCTGATCGCGGCGCGCGACCTCGACATGCTCTATGTCTGCGGCCCCGGCCATGGCGGGCCAGGCATGGTCGCCAACACCTATCTCGAAGGCACCTATACCGAGACCTATCCCGACATCACGCGGGATGCAGACGGCCTGCGCAAGCTGTTCCGCCAGTTCTCCTTTCCCGGCGGCATCCCCAGCCATGCCGCGCCCGAGACGCCGGGCTCGATCCATGAGGGCGGCGAGCTCGGCTATGCGCTGGTCCATGCCTTCGGCGCGGCCTTCGACAATCCCGAGTTGATCGTCGCCTGCGTTATCGGCGATGGCGAGGCCGAAACCGGGCCGCTCGCGGCCGCCTGGCATTCGAGCAAATTCCTCGATCCGGTGCAGGACGGGGCCGTTCTGCCGATCCTGCATCTCAACGGCTACAAGATCGCCAATCCGACGATCCTGGCCCGCATGCCCGCCGACGAATTGCGCAGCCTGCTCGTCGGCTATGGCTACGAGCCCTTCTTCGTCGAGGGCAGCGAGCCGGACTTGATGCACCAGCAGATGGCGGGCACGCTCGACCTCGTCTGCGACCGCATCCGCGCGATTCAGGCGGAGGCGCGCAGCGGCGGCGGGGCCGCGGGGCGGCCGCGCTGGCCGATGATCGTGCTGCGCAGCCCGAAGGGCTGGACCGGGCCGAAGACCGTCGACGGGAAGAAGGTCGAGGGCTTCTGGCGCTCGCATCAGGTGCCGATCGCCAATGCGCGTGGAGACGCGGACCATCTCAGGCTGCTCGAAGACTGGATGCGCAGCTATGCGCCCGAGACGCTGTTCGACGACGACGGGCGCCTCAAGCCGGAGTTGCAGGCGCTGGCACCATCGGGAACACGCCGGATGGGCGCCAATCCGCATGCCAATGGCGGGCTGCTGAAGCGCGAGCTGGAACTGCCCGACTATCGCCGCTTCGCCATCGCCCTGCCCGGCCCCGGCGGTGCGGTCGCAGAGGCGACGCGCACGATGGGTCGCTTCCTGAAGGAGGTCGTTTCGCTCAACGCGGAGGCGCGCAATTTCCGGATCATGGGCCCCGACGAGACGGCTTCCAATCGCCTCGACGCCGTGTTCGATGTCACCGAGCGCGTCTGGCGTGAGGCGATCCTGCCCGAGGACGTGCATCTCGCGCCGGAGGGCCGGGTCATGGAGGTGCTGAGCGAGCATCTCTGCCAGGGCTGGCTCGAGGGCTATCTGCTCACCGGACGGCACGGCCTGTTCTCCTGCTACGAGGCCTTCATCCACATCGTCGATTCGATGGTGAACCAGCATGCCAAATGGCTGAAGGTCTCGCGCGAGATCCCCTGGCGGGCGCCGATCGCCTCGCTGAACTATCTCCTGACCTCGCATGTCTGGCAGCAGGACCATAACGGCTTCAGCCATCAGGATCCGGGCTTCCTCGACCTGATCGCCAACAAGAAGGCCGATACGGCGCGGATCTACCTGCCGCCTGACGCCAACACCCTGCTCTGGGTGACCGACCACTGCCTGCGCACCTATGACCGCATCAACGTCATCGTCGCCGGCAAGGCCCCGGCGCCGCAATGGCTGACGATCGACGAGGCGGCGGTCCATGCCGAAGCCGGGATTGGCATCTGGCCCTGGGCCGGAAGCGAGCGCGCGGGCCGCGACCCCGACATCGTCCTCGCCTGCGCCGGCGACGTGCCGACGATCGAGACGCTGGCTGCGGCCGCCCTGCTGCGCGAGGCTCTGCCGGAACTCGCGCTGCGCGTCGTCAACATCGTCGATCTGATGACGCTGCAGAGCCGCAGGCACCACCCGCACGGCCTCAGCGACGCTGATTTCGAGGCGCTGTTCACAGCGGACAGGCCCGTGATCTTCGCCTTCCACGGCTATCCGCAGCTCATCCACCGCCTGACCTATGACCGGCCCAACCATGGCGGGCTGCATGTCCACGGCTACCGCGAGGAGGGCACCACGACGACGCCCTTCGACATGCTGGTAATGAACGGGCTCGACCGCTTCCACCTCGCGATCGCGGCCATCGACCGGTTGCTCGACATCGGCCCGGATGCCGCACGCGCGCGGCAGCATTTTCAGGACCGGCTGATCGCGCATGCGGCCCATATCCGCGAGCATGGCGAGGACATGCCGGAGATTCGCGGCTGGCGCTGGGGCCATGAGACCGTGGCGGGCTGAAGACGCGCGGCGCCTTGGGCAATGTCCAATCGCGGCGCTTCATAGTATGGGCAGAGCGCCATGGATGCTGCCGCCCTGATCACGAGCCTCGCCAGCCAAGGACCGCTGTTGCTGACGGCGATCCATGTCGCGACGGCGGGAACGGTGACGATCCACGCCCTCATGCGCAAGCGCGACGTGCCGGCCGCGATCGGCTGGATCGGCCTGGCGTGGCTGTCGCCCTTCTTCGGGCCGCTGCTCTATTTCGGGTTCGGCATCAACCGGGTGAAGCGCAGGGCGCGGCGCCTGCGCGGCGCCGAGGAGCATGCCCGCAGTCAGCGCGGCACCGTGGCGGCGGGCCCGACGGGCAGCCTGCAGCGCGCGGTCGGCCGCATCACGCGGGCCCGGCCCGAGGCCGGCACGGTCTCCGCCGTGCTCGAATGCGGCGACGAGGCCTATCCGCGGATGCTGGCCGCGATCGACGCCGCCACCACCAGCGTGGCGCTCTCGACCTTCATCTTCCGCACGGACGAACTGGGCCTGAAGTTCGTCGCGGCTCTGGTGCGGGCGCATCGCCGCGGCGTCGCCGTTCGCGTGCTGATCGACGGCTTCGGCGGCGGGTTCCTGTTCTCGCGCGCCTATCACGCCCTGCGGCGGGAGGGCGTTCCGGCGGCACGCTATCTGCATTCGCTGCTGCCATGGAAGATGCCGCTGCTGGATCTGCGCCTCCACAAGAAAATCCTGCTGATCGACGGCCGCATGGCCTTCGTCGGCGGGCTGAACATCGGCGGCGAGAACTGCGTGGCGGACCGGCCGGCCGAACCGGTGCGCGACGTGCATTTCCGGGTCGAGGGGCCGGTGGTGCGACAGATCACGGAGAGCTTCCAGGACGACTGGACCTTTTCGACGGGCGAATTGCTGGAGGGCGAGGCCTGGTTCCCGCCGATGACGGCCCATGGCGGTGCGCCGGCCCGCGTCATCTCCTCGGGGCCCGACCAGAGCGTCGACCAGCTCATGCTCGTGCTGCTCGCGGCGATCAACACGGCCTCGTCCAGCCTGCGCATCGCGACGCCATATTTCCTGCCGGACGAGCAGATCATCACGGCGCTGCAACTGGCCGCGCTGCGCGGGGTCGAGGTCCATATCGTCATCCCCCGGCGCAACAACCATCGTCTGATGGGGTGGGCGATGCAGGCCCATATCCGCCCCCTGCTCAAGGCGGGCTGCCGGATCTGGCATTCGCCCGACCCGTTCGACCATTCCAAGCTGGCGACGGTCGACGATGGCTGGAGCCTGATCGGCAGCGCCAACTGGGATGCACGCAGCCTCCGTCTGAACTTCGAAATCACCGTGGAGTTGTACGACCCGGAGCTGGCGGCTCGCATCGCGTCGCTGATCGACGGCAAGCGCGGCGAGCCCGTGACCCTGGAGCAGATCGACGCGCGCTGGCCCATCGTGAAGATCCGCGATGCCGCGGCGCGGCTGCTGATGCCCTATCTGTGAGCGAGGTCGTGTGAAGGTCGCTTCCTACAACATCCACAAATGCCGCGGCACCGACCGTCGCGTGCGTCCCGACCGGATCGTTTCCGTGCTGGCCGAGATCGGCGCCGATCTGGTGGCGCTGCAGGAGGTCGACCGGCGGTTCGGGCATCGCACCGGCCTGCTGGACCCGGCCGCCATCCTGCGCGAGACAGGACTCCACCTGCTCGTCCAGTCGGATGTGGCCGACGGCCATGGCTGGCACGGCAACGCGCTGCTGGTGCGCGGAGAGCCCCTCTCCTACCGGCGTTTCCGCCTGAAGCTGCCCGGCGTCGAGCCGCGCGGCGCGGTGGTCGCCGAGCTCGACCTGGGCGAAGGGCGGTTCCGCGTGATCGCAGCCCATCTCGGCCTGCTGCGGCGCTCGCGCATCGACCAGGCGACGACGCTGCTGCATGCCTTCCTCGAACTGACGCCAATGCCGACGATCCTGCTCGGCGACTTCAACGAGTGGCGTCGCGGGCGGCGCTCGGCGCTCGATGTGCTCGTCCCGCATTTCGCCGACATGAAGCACCCGCCGAGCTTCCCCTCGCGCCGGCCGATGCTGCCGCTCGACCGCATCCTGGCCTGGCCGGACGGGCTGATCTCCGAACTCGCCGTCCACGACACGCCGCTGGCGAGGAAGGCCTCCGACCATCTGCCGCTGACGGCACGGATCGACGTGTCGCGTCTCCAGGCCGCGATGGTCAGCGCCGCCTGAGCCCGACCGACCGGCCTCAGGTCGCGGGCACCGCCGACGCGGCCACCGGCGCCGGCTCCTCCTCGCCTCGCGGCAGCATCCGGGCCGCATTGCCGAGGAAGAGCAGTTCCGAGCCGACATGGATGAAGGCGGCGACGACCGGGTCGAGATGGCCGGTCGCCGCCAGCGCGATGCCGACCGCATCGACGAGGAGCGTTCCGGCGAAGTTCTGCCAGATCACGCGGCGCGTCCGTCTCGCGATCCGCAGCGTCTCGACGAGCTTGAGCAGGTCGTTGCCGATCAGGATGATGTCGGCGCTGTCCTTGGCGATGTCCGTGCCCGCGCCCATGGCGATGTCGAGGCTGGCGGCCGTGAGTGCCGGCGCGTCGTTGACGCCGTCGCCGACCATGCCGACGATGCGCCCTTCCCCGACGAGCTTGCGCACCCGCACCAGCTTGTCCTGGGGCAGCATGTCGCCGACCGCCTCGGCGATGCCGATCTGGCGGGCGACGCTCGTCGCCACCACCGCCGTATCTCCCGAGAACAGGAGCGTCCTGACGCCGATATCGGCCAGCGCCGCCATCGCAGCCGCAGCCTCGGGTCGCAGGGCGTCCGCGACGATGATCTCGCCGAGGAACCCTGCATCCACCGCGACGACGATGTCGGAGCCGATCACCGGGTGATCGCGCGGGGGCACCGCGATGCGGGCCTCCTCCAGCAAAGCGCGATTGCCGACCCGCACGGTCCGCCCCTCGACCGTCGCGGTGATGCCGCGCGCCACCGTGAATTCGGCCGATGTCGGTTCCGGCACCGACAGCCCCCGCGCGCGCGCCTCCTCGACGACGGCACGGGCCAGCGGATGTTCGGAGCGCAACTCCGCGGCCGCCGTCAGCCGCAGCAGTTCGAGCGGATCGACGCCCGGCGCCGGCAGGATCTGCTCGACGCCCGGCTGGCCCAGCGTCAGCGTGCCGGTCTTGTCGAGGACCAGCGTATCCACCCGCCCCAGCGTCTCGAGATGGACACCGCCCTTGATGATCGCGCCGAGGCGCGCCGCGCGACCGATGCCGCCGAGGATGGCGATCGGCGTGCCCGCCGCGATGCCGCAGGCCCCGGCGACGATGATGACCGAGATCGTGTCGCGCAGGTCGCGCGTGATCAGCCAGGTCAGGACGGCGGCGAAGGCAGCGGCATAGACGAGATAGCCGGCCATCCGGTCGGCGAGCTTCTGCACGGGCGCGCGGCTCTGCTCCGCGGCCTCCACCGCCTCGATGATCTGGCCGTAGCTGGTGTCGCGCCCGACGCGCTCGACCGCGATCTCCAGCGCGCCCATATGGTTGATCGAGCCGGCATAGACCGCGTCGCCCACCGCTCTGTCGACGGGCATGGATTCGCCGGTGATGCGGGACTGGTCGACCAGCGAATGACCCGCCACGACCACGCCGTCGACGGGGAGCTTCTCCCCCGGATTGACCAGCACGATGTCGCCGATCGCGACCGCATCGACGGACACTGTCACGGTTTCGTCGCCGCGCCTTATGCGCGCTTCGCGCGGGATGAAGGCGACGAGATCGCCGATGGCGCGGCGGCCGCGGGCGATGGTGAGATGCTCCAATTCCTCGGCGACCAGGACGAAGAGGGTGACGACCAGCGCTGTGAAGATTTCCGCGATCGCGGCGGCGGCGGCGATCGCGATGAGCATGGAGAGTTCCATCGTCATGCGTCGCGCGAGCAGATTGGCCAGGGCCTCCCGCAGCACCGGCCAGAAGCTGAAGGCGAGCGCCAGGAGGCCGATCACGCTGACCTGCGCTACGGGCTCGTAGAGACGGAACCAGACGGCCGCAGCCCCCAGCGCCGCGACGGCGATGCGGGCGACCGCCAAGGCCTCGAAAGGCGCGTGCTGGTGAACGTCGTCGCGAGCATGGAGCGGCGCAGCCGTCGTCGCACGCTCCAGGACGGCGGCCTTCTCGTCGACCATCGTCATGGACGTTCTCCCGCTCGCAGCTGTCCGAAGGTCGTGCCGGCCATTGCTGCCCAGCAGAGCTAGGCCCGCTGGACCATCGCCGCCTTGCGGCGGATCAAGGCCGCCGGGCGAAACGCGTCTCGACGGCGGCGATATAAGCGTCGCGCGAGGGGCCGAGATGCTGGCGGCAGAGGGCCACGAGGCGGGGACGGTCGCCCGCGGCAAGGGCCTCGACCATCGCGGCATGCTCGTCGCGCGCCAGCGCCAGATGCTCGGGGCTGGCGGCGGTGATCGAGCGGGCGCCATGGACCTTCTGGGCGAGCCCTTGGATCAGCTCGACCAGATGGGGGTTGCCGCAGGCGCGAAACAGCGTCTCGTGGAAGCGCATATTGGCGCGGAAGGCGCCGCGCGCATCGCCGACCGCGACCGCCTCGGCATGAAGCTGCTGCAGCGCGCGCAACGGCGCCAGCACCTCCGGCGCGACGGGCAGTGGAATCTGCTCGGCGGCGAGCGTCTCCAGCGCCTCGCGCACGGAATAGATCTGGCGGACCTCAGCGGGATCGAGCAGGCGCACCACGGCGCCCCGGTTGGGAATGCGCTCGACCAGCCCGACCCGCTCCAGCTCGGCCAGCGCCTCGCGCACGACATGGCGCTTCACGCCGAGCCGTTCCGCCAGATCCTCCTCGACGAGGCGCTCGCGCGGCAGGAGCCAGCCGAGGACGATCTCCTCCTCCAGCATGGCGGCGACGCTACGGACGCGATCGGCGGTCTGAGCCCTGAGAGCGGTGTCCGGCATGCCCGATCGTAACCTTTGCCAGGATTGTTGACAATCATGGTGACAGATTTAAAGCTGCCCTCATGAGCGCTTCCGACGACGATACTTCATCCACGGCTCCTGCGGCACGCGGCCTGCGCCGCAATCTCGCGACCTATGGCGATCCCGGCTTCTCGCTGTTCCTGCGCAAGGCCTTCATCAAGGCCGCCGGATTCTCCGACGACGCGCTCGACCGGCCGATCATCGGCATCACCAACACCTTCAGCGACTTCAACCCGTGCCATGGCAACGTGCCGCGGCTGATCGAGGCGGTGAAGCGCGGCGTGATGCTGGCGGGCGGCCTGCCGATGGAGTTCCCGACGATCTCCATCCACGAATCCTTCGCCAACCCGACCTCGATGTTCCTTCGCAACCTGATGGCGATCGACACCGAGGAGATGATCCGCGCCCAGCCCTGCGATTCCGTGGTGCTGATCGGCGGCTGCGACAAGACCGTTCCGGCCCAGCTCATGGGCGCCGTCAGCGCCGATGTCCCGGCGATCCAGCTCATCACCGGACCGATGCTCGTCGGCCACCACAAGGGCGAGGTGCTCGGCGCCTGCACCGATTGCCGCCGCCTCTGGGGCCAGCACCGCGCCGGCCAGATCGACGAGGCCGAGATCGAGGTGCTGAGCGGACGCCTCGCGCCGACGCAGGGCACCTGCATGGTCATGGGCACGGCGAGCACGATGGGTTGCCTGGTCGAGGCGCTCGGCATCGCCCTGCCCGGCTCGGGCACCATCCCCGCCACCCATGCCGATCGCATCCGCGCCGCGGAGGCCAGCGGGCGCGAGGCGGTTCGCCTCGCCAAGGGCGGGCCGAAGCCGAGCGAGCTGCTGACGAAGACCGCCTTCCGCAACGCGCTGACCGTGCTGCAGGCCATCGGCGGCTCGACCAACGGGCTGGTGCATCTCGCCGCCATCGCGCGGCGCGCCGGCCTCTCGATCGATCTCGATGAGTTCGACGCGATCGGCCGGAAGGTGCCGGTGCTGATCGACCTGAAGCCGTCCGGCGACCACTACATGGAGCATTTCCACTGGGCCGGCGGCGTGCCCAAGCTGATGAAGGAGCTGGGCGATCATCTCGATCGCTCGGCGCCGACGATCGACGGGCGCACCATCGGCGAGATCGCCGATGCGGCCGAGGACATCCCGAACCAGACCATCATCCGCAGCGCCGCGAGCCCGGTGAAGCCGACCGGCGGCATGGCCGTGCTGCGCGGCAACCTCGCGCCGGGCGGCGCGGTGATCAAGCATTCGGCCGCCTCTCCCGCCCTGCTCACGCATACCGGCCGCGCCGTAATCTTTGCCTCGGTCGAGGACATGGTGCGGCGCATGGACGATCCGGCGCTCGACGTGACGGCCGACGACGTGCTGGTCCTGACCAATGCCGGGCCGAAGGGCGCGCCCGGCATGCCGGAGGCGGGCTATATCCCGATCCCCAAGAAGCTGGCCCAGGCCGGCGTCAAGGACATGGTCCGCATCTCCGATGCCCGCATGAGCGGGACAGCTTTCGGCACCATCGTGCTGCACATCACGCCGGAATCGGCCGTCGGCGGGCCGCTCGGCCTCGTCCGCGACGGCGACATGATCCGTCTCGACGTCGAGGCGCGCGAGATTGCGCTTCTGGTCGACGATGCGGAGCTTGAGCGGCGCAAGAGCGAATGGCAGCCGCCGGCCCATCTCACGCAGGAGAGCCGCGGCTACCGCCATCTCTACCTCACCACCGTGCTGCAGGCGGACGAAGGCTGCGACTTCGATTTCTGCTGACCGGCCAGCCCGGCCCAAGCTTCTCGAACGAGACCGGACCAACCGGCCCTTTGCGACCCCTTCGGAGGATACTCCCATGCTCGACCGCCGCCATCTCGTCGGCCTCATCGCCGGCCTGTCGCTCGCCCTCCCCGGCAGCGCCTTCGCTCAGGCCTATCCGCAGAAGCCGATCACGCTGGTCGTGCCCTACGCGCCGGGCGGCGCCACCGACATCATCGGCCGCGTCGTCGCCGAGGAGATGTCGAACGGGCTCGGCCAGCGCGTCGTCGTCGAGAACCGCGCCGGCGCGGGCGGCAGCGTCGGCGCGGCGGCGGCGGCCCGGTCCCAGCCCGACGGCTACACCCTGCTGATGGGCGCGCTCACCAGCCATTCGATCAATGTCGGGCTGCAGGCCAAGTCGGGCTTCGATCTCAAGAAGGACCTCGTGCCGATCGGGCTCGCCGGCAATGTCGGCCTCGCGCTCGTCGTCCACCCCTCGGTGACGGCGAAGACGGTCCCCGAGCTGATCGCCCTGATCAAGGCCAAGCCCGAAGAGTATTCCTACGCCTCCTCGGGCCAGGGCTCGCCGCAGCATCTCTCGGGCGAACTCTTCAATCTCAAGGCCGGCACCAAGATGCCGGTCGTGCCCTATCGCGGCTCCGGCCCGGCCATGACCGACATGGTCGCCGGCCAGGTGAAGATCATGTTCGACACGATTCCCGCGGTGCTCCAGCATGTGAAGGGCGGCTCCCTGCGCGCCATCGCCACCACCGGCACCGAAATCTCGCCCTTCATGCCGGAGACGCCGACGGCGATCTCGCAGGGGCTGGCCGGCTTCGAGGTCTCGTCCTGGTTCGGTCTGCTCGCGCCGGCCGGCACGCCGCAGCCGGTCCTCGACCGGCTCAATGCCGAGCTCAACAAGGCGCTGCAGAGCCCGAAGCTGAAGGAGGCCTTCGCGCTGCAGGGCGTGGTGCCGAAACCGAGCACGCCGGCGGAAGCCGCCGCGCGCATCGACAGCGAGATTGCCAAATGGGGCGATCTGATCAAGACCAGCGGCATCAAGGCCGAGTGAGCCGCCAGGTCCGTCCGTCATGAGCCAGCCCGTCCAGCATCTCGCCATCGTCGGCGCCGGCATGATCGGCGCGAGCTGGGCGGCGCTCGCCAGCGCCCATGGCGTGACCGTCAGCGCCTATGACCCGCATGAGGCGGCGCGCGAGCGCTTCCTCGGCCATGTCGAGCGGGCGCGGACCCAGCTGACGGAACTCGGCCTGACGGGGACCGGCGCCGTCTCCTTCTCGACCGATCTCGCGGCGGCGCTCACCGGCGCCGGCTTCGTCCAGGAGAACGGCCCGGAGAACGAGGCGGTCAAGCGCGCGCTGCTCGCGCAGATCGACGCGTTGCTGCCAGCGGACGCGATCATCGCCAGCTCGACCTCGGCACTGGTGCGCAGCGCGATCGTCGCCGACTGCGCGAGACCGGAGCGAGTCGTCGTCGCCCATCCCTTCAACCCGCCGCATCTGGTGCCGCTGGTCGAACTCGTCGGCGCGGATGAAGGCGTCGTCGGGCGCGCGGCCGCGTTCTATCGCGGGCTCGGGCGCCGGCCCGTGGTGCTCAACCGCGAAATGCCCGGCCACATTGCCAACCGGCTGGCCTCGGCGCTCTATCGCGAGGCGGTCTATCTGGTCGAGCAGGGCGTCGCGAGCGTCGCCGACATCGACGCGGCGCTGTGCAACGGCCCGGGCCTGCGCTGGGCGCTGATGGGGCCGCACATGACCTATCATCTGGGCGGCGGCGAAGGTGGCATCGCCGGCTATCTCGCCCATTTGGGCCCCAGCCAGGTGCGGCGCTGGCAGTCGCTGGGCGAACCCTCGCTCGACGCCGAGACCCAGGCGAAGATCGTCGCCGGCGTCGCCGAGGAGGCGCAGGGGCGCAGCATCGCCGAACTGGAAGCGCGCCGCGACGAAGGGCTGCTGGCCGTGCTGAAGGCCCGAACGCTGGTCAGCCCGTGAGAAGGCAGGCGATCCGATGACCCTGATCCCCGACACCGCACCGCGCATCGCGCTCATTCACGCGCTGGAGGAATCCGTGCTGCCGGCACGGACCGCCTTCGCCGCGCATTGGCCGGAAGCCAAGGCCTTCGACCTGCTCGACACTTCGCTCGCCACCGATCTCGCGGCGCGAGGGCGCCTCGACGATGCGATGACCGAGCGCTTCCTGACGCTCGGGCGCTATGCGGCGGCGACGGAAGCCACCAGCGGCCCGGCCAGGGCCATCCTCTTCACCTGCTCGGCCTTCGGGCCGGCCATCGATGCGGTAAAGGGGGCGCTGCCGATCCCGGTGCTGCGGCCGAACGAATCCGCCTTTGCGGAGGCGCTGGCGCTGGGCGGGCGGATCGGGCTGATGGTGACCTTCGCCCCCTCCCTGCCCTCCCTCACCCAGGAAATCCGCGAGATGGCGGGCAGCCCCGTCGAGTTGACCGGCGTCATGGTCGAGGGTGCGCTGGCCGCCCTGAAGGCGGGCGACGGCGCCACCCATGACCGGCTGGCGGCCGAGGCGGCCGCACGGCTCTCGGGGATCGACACGCTGATCCTCGGGCAGTTCTCGCTCGCCCGCGCCCGGCCCGCCATCGAGGCGGCGACCGGGCTTCGCGTCGTGACCACGCCCGAAGCCGCGATCCGCGGACTGCAGCGAGCGATCGGCGCCTGAGCGCAGCCCCGCCTTGCGCTCCGGCTCAGGTGGCGCCCGAGCGGGCGCCACCTGCGCGCGTCTTGAACAGGCTCCAGACGATGCCGGCGGCGATGATGCCGAGCGTGACGCTCAGCGAGACGGCCGGCGGGAACTTTTCCAGCCCGAGCAGGTCGGCGATGAAGATCTTCGAGCCGATGAAGACCAGCACGATCGCCAGCGCGGGCTTGAGATAGCGGAAGCGCTCGATCACGGCCGCCAGCGCGAAATAGAGCGCGCGCAGGCCGAGGATCGCGAAGATGTTCGAGGTGTAGACGATGAACGGGTCGGTCGTGATCGCGAAGATCGCCGGCACCGAGTCGACCGCGAAGATCAGGTCGGCGATCTCGATCGCGATCAGCGCCATGAAGAGCGGCGTGACGAACCAGGCCGGCTTGCCGGTCGCCGGATCGGGCTGCTTCACGAAGAAGCGCTCGCCATGGTGCTCGTCGGTGACGTTGAAGCGCCGCCGCATCAGCCGGATCAGGGCGTTGTTCTCGAGCGCGGGCGGCTTGTCACCCATCACCAGCATCTTCACGCCGGTCACGATCAGGAACACCGCGAAGATGTAGAGCACCCAGCCGAACTGGGAGACCAGCGTCGCGCCGAGCCCGATCATGATCGCGCGCAGCACGATGACGCCGAGGATGCCCCAGAAGAGCACGCGGTGCTGGTAGTGCGCGGGCACGGCGAAGAAGGCGAAGATCAGGGCGATGACGAAGACGTTGTCGAGCGCCAGTGTCTTCTCGACGACGAAGCCGGTCAGGTAGTTCATGCCCGGCTCGGCGCCGAGATACCACCAGACCCAGGCGCCGAAAGCGAGGCCCAGGCCGATATAGGTGCCCGAGAGGACGAGGCTTTCGCGGACCTCGATCGGCCGATGCTCCTTGTGGAGCACGCCGAGATCGAAGGCGAGCAGGGCCGCGACGATGCCGATGAAGGCCAGCCACATCCAGGCGGGCTTGCCGAGCCAGTCGGCGGCGAAGAAAGCGAAATCCATGATCGACCGTCAGCCGGGCGCGACATCGGAAAACGATCCGACATCGCGAACGCGCCGGCAGCGCTCGCCAGAGGGGCCCGGATCAGCGGGTGTCTCCGAGGTGGGAGCGAGCCCGGCGGCCGTCAAGAACCGTCATGCAAAATAATTGCATCAGACCCGCTCTTGACGCATGAGACATCGCTCCCAATCTCCAGGGGGAACCCGGGTCCGGGCCCCTCTGGCAGCGACGCTGCGATGTCGGACTCTTCCACCTGACGAGCGCTCACGCGCTCCGATCTTGGGAGTACCGACACCATGTCGATCGCTTACCACCTCAATCCGGCCCGCTCGCGGGCCGAAACCCTCGAACGGCTCGACGCCATCGCCCGCCTGCTCGACGCGGCCGTGCGCGTTCCCGGCACCAATGTCCGCGTCGGCGCCGACGCGCTGCTGAACGTCATCCCCGGCATCGGAACCGTCGTCGCCAAGGGTGTCTCCGCCTATCTGGTCTGGGAGGCGAGGCGCCACGGGCTGCCGACGCTGACGATCTGCCGGATGGCGGGGCGCGTCGGGATCGACCTCGCGATCAGCGCCATCCCGGTGGTCGGCTGGTTCGGCGACGCTTTCTACCGCGCCAACCTCAAGAACATCGAGGAGTTGCGCCGCCATCTGCGCTCCACCGACGTCGCGCCGCTCTCCGGCTTCGGCGGGAGGGCCTGAGCGATGCGCAACCTCATCTGGCTGGGCGGCCTCGTCGTCCTGGGCCTCTGGAGCCTCGTCGCCTGGGGCGGCCATGCCCTGCTCGACTGGACCAGCAACTGGGCCGCGGCCAATGCCGACATGGTATCCGGCGTGCCCGAAATCGTCGAGACGGTCTCCTGGGCCGCCCGCGGCCTCGGCAATGCCAGCGAGATCATCGTCATCATCGTCTGGGCGCTGGGTGCGATCCTGATCCTGGGCCTCGTCGGTCTCGCCAACCGTTTCCTGGGCCGCCGACGCCCGTCCCTGTCCCATCCCCGCCACTGGAGGGCCTGAGCCATGCCGACCCGACCCAACCGCACCCAGGCCGATCTCAAACGCGACCTCGACCTCTGGCACGACGAGGAGGCGAGCCTGCAGATCGAGACGATCGCGGCCGCCTGCGCCCTCATCGCCTATGCCGACGGCATCGTGCGCCCGGCCGAACACGACAGCATGGCGGCCTCGCTCTCGCGCTTCGGCCTCGTCGACGATCGCTCCCGCATGGAACTGCTGGCGGAGTTCGAACACGTCACCGCGCGCTTCGAGATCGACCCGTCGACCGGCGAGCGCGCCGCGCTGACGACGATCGGGCGGCTCCAGGGCAAGTCCCGCTTCACCCAGGCGCTGATCGAGACCTGCCGGCTGATCGGCGAGGCGGACGGCCACTACATCGTCGAGGAGCAGTCGGCGCTGGTGAAGATCTGCCGGCAGCTCGGCGTCGACCCGGTCGCGGCCGGCGCCTTCAGCGTGCCGGAACGGGTGTGACGCGCGGAGCCTGCCTGTCTTGATCGTGGTTCTCGATGGCCTGATCGGCCTCTGCGCCCTCGCCTCCTCCTATGTCTGGTGGCTCGCGAGCCGCCAGCGCCTGCGTCGGATCAGCCGGCTGGAAGAACTGGACGCCGCCGACATGAACCGGCTGGTGACCATCCTCAACCGCACGCAGATCCTCAATGCGCGGGCGGCCCTGCTGGCCTCGGCGACCGCGGCGCTCGCGGCCCTGAGGATCGGCATCCAGGCCGTGCGCGACGTCTGACCAACGCCGCAGCCGCTTCGACCGACACGTCTCTCAGCGCGAAGCCGCGCGCCGGATCGGTGGCAGGAGGCGTAGCGGCTCGCGTTTGGCCATGTCCTGCGCGAGCTGCCGCAGCACCTCGTCCGAGGCCGCATAGGTGTTGTGGCCCGAGGGATCGTCCGCCTTGACGTCTGTCGCGTCGATGACCTCGATGCCGAGCGTCTTCAGGAACGGGATGTGGCGGCGCAGATCGGCCCCGCCGAGCCGGTCGACATCGCCCGCAATCCAGCGCGAGAGCCGCAAGGCCAGGTCGTTGCGCGAGGTGACCACGATGAAGCGCGGCCGCGTCTTGCCCATCTCGATGACCTGGCGCTTGAAGACGTCGACGTCGATGTCGGGCGAGGCGAGCACGACGGTGCGGATCTTGGGCGAGACGGCACCGTGCTTCAGGCCGAGATCGCGCAGCGCCTCGGCCGTCAGCCAGGCTCCCATCGAATGGGCCACAATGGTGATCTCCGCCACATCCGGGCTTTCGATCGCCTTCTCCAGCCCGAGCAGCAGGCCGAAGCGCGAATACGTCGCGCTCTCGCGGTCATAGGGATAGTCGAGCGCGCTGGCGCGCGAGGGCCAGGTGAACAGGATCGGCGCCGCCTTGAATCTCAGGTCGTGGGCGACCTGGGCGAAGCGGTAGATCGCGTCCGCATAGCTGTTGTTGAAGCCGTGGACAAAGAACAGCACGCGGCGGGTGTCACCGGCGTTGCGCCGGAACCAGGGCATGATGGCGCTCTCGGCCATCGGCTGTGCCTTCAGCGTCAGGAAGCTGCTGCGCGGATCGGCGCGGCCGGGCGACGGCCACTGGATCGTGCCCTTTTGGCGCGCGTCGTCGGGCGGGATGGAGACGACGACATTCGAGAGGGAGAGGTCGTCGCCCCGCTCGCCGGTGAACATCAGGGCGGGGTCCGCCGCGGGCGCCCGCGTGGTCGCGACCATCATGTCGACGGTTCCGGCTCCCCCCGTGCCGGCCGCGAGGGCGACCGGCGTCATCACGTCCTGCCGGGAGGCGCAGCCGGCCAGCGGGAGGGCGAGGAGGGCCAGCGCCAGCAGCCCATGCCGAGGATCCAAGGCCATGATGCGCTCCCTCCAGCCGAAGTCCGGGTCCGCCGTCTCAGGCCGCGGCCGGCGCGCGTTTCTGGGCGTCGCCTTCCGGCGCCGCATGCGACGGAGGGGGCTCCTTCAGCCTGAACCAGGCGACGTAGAGCGCCGGCAGGAACAGCAGCGTCAGCACCGTCCCGACAATGATGCCGCCCATCATGGCGAAGGCCATGGGTCCCCAGAACACCTCGAAGGCGATCGGGATCAAGGCGAGGCTCGCCGCCGCCGCGGTCAGCATGATCGGGCGCATGCGGTGGCGGCTGGCCTCGAGCACGGCGTTCCAGCCCTCCAAGCCCTCCTCGCGCAGTTCCTCGATCTGGTGAACGAGGATCACCGAGTTGCGGATCAGGATGCCGATCAGGGCCAGCACGCCCAGGATGGCGACGAACCCCAGCGGCGCGCCGCTCGGCAGCAGTGCCGCGACGACGCCGATCAGCCCGAGCGGCGCCACCACCACCACCATGACGAGGCGCTGGAAGCTCTGCAGCTGGATCATCAGGATCGTCAGCATGGTCAGCAGCATGAAGGGGACGACCTTGATGATCGGCGCCTGGCCCTTGCCGCTCTCCTCGACCGCGCCGCCGACGTCGATGCGATAGCCCACCGGCAGGCCACTCACGACCTCCGCGATCTTCGGCGCGAGCTGCTCGACGACCGTCGCCGGCTGGATCGACCCGAGCGGGGCGGCCTTGAGCGTGATCGTCGCCGCCCGGGCACGGCGCCATACCGCGGGCTGTTCCAGCGTGTAGGAGAGCGCGGCCACAGCGGCGAGCGGCACGGTCTTGCCGTCCTTGGTCTGGATCTGGAGGTTCTGCAGGGACTCCACCGAATTGCGGTCGATGTCGCGGGCCCGGCCGATGACGTCGATCAGATAGATCGAGTCCCGGATCTGCGTCGCCGTGGCGCCGCCGACGACGGTATTGAGCACGGTCGCGATCGTTTCCGAGGAGACACCGAGCTGGGCGGCCTTGTCCTGGAGGACATCGACCTTGACGACGCGGGCCGGCTCGTTCCAGTCGCTGACGATGCGTCCGACATGGGGATTGCCGGCCATGACCTGCGCCACGCGCTGCGCCTGGTCTCGTACACCCTGCAGATCCGGCCCGCTGATGCGGTACTGGATCGCGCGGCCGACGGGCGGGCCGATCTCGAGCAGATGCACGAAGACGTCGGAGCCGAGATAGTCTTTCTCGACCACCTTGTTCAGCCGGGCGAGGACGCGGTCCCGTGCCTTCAGATCCTTGGTGATGATCACGATCTGGCCGAAATTCGGGCTGGCCGGCTGCACGTCGAAGGACAGCATGAAGCGCACCGCGCCCTGGCCGACATAGGAGCTCCAGCGCTCGATGTCGGGATCGCCCGCAAGAACGGTCTTCTCGAAATGGTCCATCTCCGCCTTGGTGGACGTGATCGAGGCGTTCTGACGCGCGGTCCAGTCGACGACGACCTCGACACGGTCCGACAGCGGGAAGAACTGCTGCTGCACGAACTGCATGCCGAAGACCGACAGGGCGAAGACCGCCACGGTAGCGGCGATGGTCGTCCAGCGTCGGCGCATGCTGCCCAGCAGCAGCCGGTCGAAGAGCCGTCCGAAATAGCCGCCCTGGGTGTCGTGCTTCGGCAGGCGCTCCGGCAGCATGGTGACGCCGAGCAGCGGCACGAACAGGACCGCCACGACCCAGGAGACGATCAGCGACACGGCGATGACGACGAAAAGGGTGAAGGTGAACTCACCGGCCGAGCCGTTGTTGAACGCGACGGGGAAGAAGCTCGCCACCGTGACCAGCGTGCCGGTCAGCATCGGGAAGGCGGTGTGGGTGTAGACATAGCTCGCAGCCTTCGGCAGCGGATCGCCCGCCTCGAGCCGCGCCACCATCATCTCGACCGCGATCATCGCGTCGTCGACGAGGAGGCCGAGCGCGATGATCAGCGCTCCCAGCGAGATGCGCTGGAGCGAGACCCCGTACAGCTCCATGGCGAGGAAGGTGATCGCCAGCACCAGCGGGATCGTCACCGCCACCACAAGTCCGGCCCGGAAGCCGAGACTGATGAAGCTGACGGCGAGTACGATGACCACGGCCTCGATCAGCGCCTTGACGAAGCCGCCGACCGCCTCCTCGACGATCTTCGGCTGGTCGGCGACGAGATGGACGTCGATTCCGACCGGCAGGTCGCGCTCGATCGCGGCCAGCATCGTCTCCAGCTCCTCGCCGAAGGCATTCAGGTTGGCACCGGGCTTCATGCCGACGGCCAGGCCGATCGCCGGCTCGCCCTTGTAGCGGAACAGCGCCGTCGGTGGGTCCTGGTAGCCGCGCGTGATCGTGGCGACGTCCGAGAGCCGGAAGAAGCGGTCGTTGATCCGCAGGTTGACGTCGCGCAGCGCCTGCTCCGAGGCCAGCTGGCCGCTGACGCGCACACTGACGCGCTCGCCCGCCGCCTCCAGCACGCCGGAGGGCGTGATCGCATTCTGCCCGCGCAGCGCGTCGACGACCATGGTCTGGGTGAGGCCCAGTGCCGCGATCTCGCGCGTCGAGAACTCCAGATAGATCACCTCGTCCTGCGCGCCGACGAGTTCGACCTTGCCGGCATCGGGCAGCGTCAGGATGCGGGCGCGGGCGCGCTCGACATGGTCGCGGACCTGGCGCGGCGTGAAGCCGTCCGCGGTGAAGGCGTAGATGTTGCCGAAGACATCGCCGAAATCATCGTTGAAGAACGGACCTTGCACACCCGTCGGCAGCTGCGGCTGCAGATCGGCCATGATCTGGCGCACCCGGGTCCAGGTCGCCTTCACCTGCGGACCCTGGGTCGTGTCCTTCAGATTGACGAAGATCGTCGTCTCGCCGGGGCGGTTGAGGCTGCGCGCATAGTCGAAGGTCGGCAGTTCCTCGAGCTTCTTCTCGATCCGGTCGGTGACCTGGTTGACCGTGTCCTCCAGCGTGGCGCCGGGCCAGCTCGCCCGGATGATCATCGTCTTGATCGTGAAGTCGGGATCCTCGGCGCGGCCCAGATTGAAATAGGAGGCGAGGCCCGCCACCGCGCAGACGATCATGAAATACCAGACCAGCGAGCGATGGCCGAGCGCCCAGCCCGAGAGATTGAAGCGGTCGCGCCGATGCGGCGCCTCATGCCCTGACGTCGTCATCGGCTGGTCTCCCCGCCCTTCACAATCTGTCCTTCCGCGAGCCGGTTGGCGCCGGCGACGACGACCCTGTCGCCCTCCGCCACGCCGTCTGCGACCCGCACCGTCTTCTCGTCACGCTCGGCGACCCTGACCGGAACGGACCGGACGGCGGGGCCCTGCCCGCCGACGATCCAGACGCGCTCCTCCGCGCCGCGGCGGAAGACCGCGGCAGCCGGCAGTTCGATCAGCCCGGCGCTGCGGGCCTCCGCCGGCCGGGCCCGGATGGTCGACCCGAGGCGCATCGCCTCGGGCGGCGCCTCGAGCGCGACCTTGACCCGGCGCAGGCGGGTCACGGCGTCTGCGGCGGGGGCGATCTCGCGCACCGTGCCGTCGGCCGCGACGCGCGGGTCGGCCTGGAGTTGCACGCGGAAGCGGCTGCCGACCGTAATCAGCGCCACCACCGGATCGGGCAGGTCGATGACCGCCTCGCGGATGTCGGTGCGCGCCAATGTCACCACCGTGTTGCCCGGCACCGTCATCTGGCCGACCTCGGCACTGACGGCCGTGACGACGCCGTCCGAATCGGCCCGCAGCGTCGCGTAGCCGAGTTGCTCTCGCGCCTTGGCGAGCGCGGCCTGGGCCTGCTCGACCGAAGCGATCGCGGCCTTCTGGCTCTGTTCGGCCTGGTCGAGCTCGGACTGCGAGGAGATCCTGTTGTTGAAGAGCGTCTCGATGCGGCCGCGCGCCGCCACGGCGCGCTCCTGCTGCGCCTGCGCCGAGGCCAATGTCGCCTCGGCGGAGACCACCGCCAGCGCCAGCGCCGTCGGATCGCTCTGCGCCAGGCGCTGCCCGGTGCGGACCACGTCGCCGACATTCACGTCGCGGGCCGTGATCCGGCCCAGCACCAGGAAGGCACGGTCGACCGTGTAGCGCGCGGCGATCACCCCGGCGAAGTCGTTGTCGGCCTGCACCATCCGGCGCGCCACCGTCGTCTCGACCGGACGGGGAGGCTTCGGCGCCTCGGCCGTCTCCTTGCAGGCGGCGAGCGCCAGGCCGAGCGCGACGAGCCCGGTCATCGTGCTGCGGTTCATCGGGCGGCCCTCCCCGCCACCGGGGCGACGACCTCGCCCTGCCTCATGAACTGCGCGCCCGCGGAGACGACGAGCTCGCCCGGCTCGATCCCGCTGCCGACGACGATCTCGCCGGTGCGGTAGCTGTCGACCTCGATCGGGCGGAGCGAGACGGCGCGCGTCGTGCGATCCACGACCCAGACGGCCGGCGTCGTCCCGCGCGAGAAGAAGGCCTGCCAGGGCAGGACGACGACGGGCCTCGGCCTCAGCCGGGCCCGGCCGATGACGGGCGCGCCGAGCCGCATCGCCGTCGGCGTCACCTCGAGCCCGACCTTGACCCTGACCGTGCCCTTGGCGAGGTCGATGGCGGGCGAGATTTCGCGAACGCGGCCCTTGGCCGTGACGCTGCGGTCCGACACCAGCACGATCTCGATCTCACCCGGCGCCGTCTCATGAGCCGACTGGGCGATCACGCTCTCGGGGATGTCGAAGACGGCGTCGCGCGGACCGTCCTGCGCGACGGTGTAGACCGATTGTGCGACGGAAACGACCTGCCCGACCTCGGCGCCGCGCGCGGTGACGATGCCGTCGGCGTCGGCCCTCAGATCGGTGAAGGACAGCGCATCCTCCGCCGTCTGCAACGCGGCCCTGGCTCCCGACAGGGAGAAGCGTGCGCCCTCATAGGCCTGCTTGGCGCTGTCGAAACTGCTCTGCGTGGTGAAGCCCTGGGCCAGCAGCGCCTTCTGGCGGTCGAAGGTGGCCGTGGCGTTCTTCAAAGTCGCCTCGGCGGCGGCCAGTCCGGCCTGCTGCGAGGCCACTTCGGCGAGCTGCTGCGAGTTCTCGAGCCGGGCGAGGATCTGCCCGGCCACGACGCGGTCACCGACCTCGACGCTGCGCTCGGCGATCCGCCCCTGGATGCGAAAACCGAGATCGCTCTGGATGCGGGCTGCGAGCTCCCCCGTCAGGGCGACGACCGGCGCCTGCTCGCTGCGCACGGCCTCGACAGTCTCCACCGCCCGGGGTCCCAGACCGCCCCCCTGGGCGGCCAGCGGCCCTGCCGTGGCGAGGGCGAAGGCAAAGGTCGTGAGCAGTCTCGCGGCAGGGGGCACGACATGATTGACCATAGGGCAGATTCTCGACTGAACCGTTCAGTTCAGTTGACGCAGTCGCGGCCGGCTGTCAAGATCAAACTGTACCGTTCAGTTTGAATACTCGGTTTCAAGGAGCCCGATGCCGTTGCCCCACCCCGCCTTGGCTCTCCCCCACGCCCCGCCCCGTGCCGCTCCGGCGAGCCGGAAGGCGCTGCAGATCCTCGACGCCGCCACCGAGCTGTTCCTCGGCGAGGGCTTCGACGGCGTGTCGATGGACCGGGTGACACAGGCGGCCGGCGTCTCCAAGGCGACGCTCTACGTCCATTTCAGGACCAAGCAGGAGCTGTTCACCGGCGTGATCCTGCGCGAGGTCGAGGCTGTTCGGCAGCTGAGCGCCATCCGGCTGACCGACGCGCCGGACATCGCCTCGGCGCTGCGTGCGATCGCCCATCACCTCGCCGCCTTCTTCATCAGCGAGCGCATGGTCAAGCTGAAGCGGGCCGCCATCGGTGCGATCGCCCATTTTCCAGAGCTCGCGGAGGTGATCTTCCGCGCGGGGCCGGGGCATACCATCGCGACGCTCGCGCAGCATCTGGCCGACCGCGCCGCGGCGGACGGGCTCGCCATCCCGGACCCCCATCTCGCCGCGCGCCAGTTCCTCAATCTCGTCTGCGGGGATTTCGAGTTCGGCGGCGTACTGCCCGCACCGCAGCTCTCGCAGGCCGAGATCGACCATGTCATCGAGGAGGCGATCGCGATGTTCTTCGCGCGCTATCGGCCGGCGGCGACAGGCGGCTAGCGTCTCACGGGCCCGGCGCCAGCGGCGCACCGGGGCCAAACGACCGGCGATATCGGACAAAGACGCGGAGCCACATGAGTGGCGCGACCTACGGGAGTCGAACCCGTCTCCCCAGCGTGAAAGGCTGGTGTCCTAACCGATAGACGAAGGTCGCGGGCTTCCGGACCGCGGGCGGTCCGTGTCGAAGCGGGGCGAGGTATAGTGGCAGGTTGCCGGCTCCGCAAGCGTGCGTTTGGGCTTTTCCCGAGGCGCGGCTGCGACATGCGGCCTCCCGCCCGCCAAGGGCGGCCCGATCCAGCGGCCCGGTTCAGACGGGCTTCGCCAGATCGAGGACCCGCAGTTCCGCCGTCTCCCGCCCGCCCCAGCGGTTCAGCGACAGCGTGGCCGCGAGATGGACGCTCTCGCCGCGCGCCGCCAGCAGGGCACGCCCGAGCGGCTCCTGCGCGCAGCGAAAGGCGACGCCGCCGACGCTGGCGCCGTCGCCGCCCTTCAGCTTGACACGGACATGCCCGCCGCTGCCGATCTCGACCGCATCGGTCAGACGGTGGGCGGGAAAGACGAAGACCGGCTCCGGGCTGCCCTGGCCGAAGGGGCTGGCGCGCTCGATCTCGGCGAGCAGGCGCGGCGTCGCCCCGCCGGCGCTCAGCGCGGCGTCGACGAAAAGCGCCTCCGATTCGCCGGCCGCCTCGACCTCGGCGGAGAGACGATGGGCGAGGAAGGCGTGAAAGCCATCGCCCTGCCCCGGCGCGAGGGTGACGCCGGCCGCCATGGCGTGGCCGCCGCCCTTGACCGCGAGCCCGGCCTCGACGGCCGCGCGCACCGCCCGCCCGAGATCGACACCGGCGACCGAGCGGCCGGATCCGGTCGCGCCGCCCTCCGGATTAAGCGCCAGCGCGAAGGCCGGCTTGCGGAAGCGTTCCTTCAGCCGCGCCGCCACCAGGCCAACGATGCCGGGGTGCCAGTCCGGAGAGCTCGCCAGGAGCACCGCCGCGGCGGGATCGCGCATCAGCGCATGATCGGCCTGCGAGATCGCCTCGATCACGGCCTGGCGCTCGATCTCCTGGCGCTCCTGGTTCAGGCGGTTGAGTTCGGCGGCGATCGCGCGGGCCTCGATCTCGTCAGCCGTCAGCAGGAGGCGGGCGCCGAGGCCCGCATCGCCGATGCGGCCGCCGGCATTGATGCGCGGGCCGAGCAGGAAGCCGAGATGCCAGGGCTGGACCGGCCCGTCGAGCCCGGCGACATCCATCAGCGCCGCCAGCCCCGGACGGGCGCGGCCGCGCAGGATGGCGAGGCCCTGACGCACGAAGGCCCGGTTCAGCCCGCGCAGCGGCACGACGTCGGCGACGGTCGCCAGCGCGACGAGGTCGAGCGCCGCGAGCAGATCGGGCTCGCCGCCGCGGGAGGCCCAGAGGCCCTGACGCCGGAGGAGCGCGCGGGTCGCCACCAGTGCCAGAAACACGACGCCGGCGGCGCAGAGATGGCCGAGCCCCGAGAGATCGTCCTGGCGGTTCGGATTGACCAGCGCCTCGACCTCCGGCAGCCGCTCCGGCGCCTGGTGATGGTCGAGCACGACGACGTCGAGACCCAGCCGCCTGGCCTCCGCCAGCGGCTCGTGGCTGGTGGTCCCGCAATCGACCGTGACGAGCAGCGTCGCCCCCTCCGCCGCGAGCTGGCGGATGGCCTCGATGTTGGGACCGTAGCCCTCGATCAGCCGGTCGGGGATGTGGATGCGCGCATGGGCGCCGCCCGCGGTCAGGAAGCCCGCCAGCAGCGCCGCCGAACAGGCGCCGTCGACGTCGTAATCGCCGAAGATCGCGACGCGTTCGCAGGTTGTGACTGCGCGGGCCAGGCGTTCGGCCGCGGGCGCCATGTCGATCAGCGTGCCCGGATCGGGCAGCAGATCGCGCAGCTTCGGCTCGAGAAAGGACTGGGCCTCGTTCGGCTCGACCCCGCGCCCCGCGAGAAGCCGGGCCAGGATGTCGGGAACGCCTTCGACCTGCGCCAGCGCCTCGGCCCGGCCAAGGCCGGCGGCGTCGAGCCGGTCTCGCCAGGGCCGGCCCAGCGCGGAGCGGGTGACGCCGAGAAAGGCACGCGGAGGGTTGAGACTCATGGGCGGAGGGCGTCGCGCAGGCGAGCCCTTTCGTCAACCGTGGGCCTGCGGTCCGCCATGGTTTCCAATGCAGAACGGCCGGGCAAGCCCGGCCGTCGCGATCAGATTGGTCGCCGGTTGCGGCTCAATCCAGCTTGAACTTGCCGAAGTCGCGGTGTTCGCCGTGGATGCGGCGGACCGTGCCGGTGATCGAGCGATAGACGATCGTCTCCGTCTCAATCACGTCCTTGCCGAACTTCACGCCACGGAGCATGCCGCCATTGGTGACGCCGGTGGCGCAGACGATGGTGTCGCCGGACGCCATCTCTTCCATGCTGTACTTCTTGTTCGGGTCGGTGATGCCCATGGTCAGGGCGCGCGCGCGCTTCTCCTCGGTGTCGAGGATCAGGCGGCCCTGCATCTGGCCGCCGACGCAGCGCAGCGCCGCTGCCGCCAGCACGCCTTCGGGCGCGCCACCGATGCCGAGATAGAGGTCGATGCCGGTCTTGTGCGGCTCGGTGCAGTAGATCACGCCGGCGACGTCGCCGTCGGTGATCAGGCGGATCGAGCAGCCGGTCTTGCGGACCTCCTCGATCAGCTTGGCATGGCGCGGGCGGTCCATGATCAGCGTCGAGATTTCGCTCGGCTTGACGCCCTTGGCCTTGGCCAGCGCGTGGATGTTGTCGGTCGGCGAGGCGTCGAGATCGACGACGCCGCGGGCATAGCCCGGGCCGATCGCGATCTTGTCCATGTAGACGTCGGGCGCGTTGAGCAGCTTGCCGGCTTCCGCCATCGCCATCACGGCGATCGAATCGGGCATGTCCTTGGCGCAGAGCGTCGTGCCCTCGAGCGGATCGACCGCGATGTGGACCTTCGGGCCCTGCCGGGTGCCGACCCGCTCGCCGATGAAGAGCATCGGCGCCTCGTCACGCTCGCCCTCGCCGATGACGATCTCGCCGTCGATCGGCAGGCGGTTGAGCTCGCGGCGCATCGCGTCGACCGCCGCCTGATCCGCCGCCTTCTCGTTGCCATGGCCGCGCAGCCGCGCCGCCGAGACCGCCGCGCGCTCGGTGACGCGCACCAGCTCCATCGAGAGATAGCGCTCGATGATCTGGGAAGAGGAAATGCGGAGATCGTCGGACATGAGCGGTTCCCTTTGGTTTTGCGGTCGATGGCGAGCGTTCACGGCGTTTGACAACGCCGAAAACCCTACTCCCGTTCGATCCGGATGACTTGCGGCGGTTCGGCGATATGCCCATCGGCCGAGACCTGCTCCAAAGCGGAGCGGATGGCGGCCTCGCTCGTGGCGTAGGTGATCAGCACGACAGGGACCGGCGTGCCCGAGCGCCCGGCCGGGTCCTGCGCCGCGGCAGCGGCGGAGCGGCGCTGCACGATGCTCTCCAGCGAGATGTCGGCCTGCGCCATGCGGGTGGCGATGCCGGCGGCGGCACCGGGGCGGTCGACCACCGACAGGCGGACATAATAGCCGCCCTCGTGCCGCTGCATCGGCGTGCGGGCCGCGGTCTCGAGGCGTGCCACCGGCAGGCCGAAGGGCAGCCCCGCCGTGCCGCGGGCGACGTCGGCGATGTCGGCGACGACGGCCGAGGCGGTGGGGTCGCCACCGGCGCCGGGACCGACGAGGGTGAGTTCGCGCACGGCGTCGGCATCGACCGTGACGGCGTTGAGCACGCCCATCACCTGCGCGATGGCCGACGACTTCGGCACCATGGTCGGGTGCACGCGCTGCTCGATGCCGGCCTTGGTCCGCTCGGCGACGCCGAGCAGCTTGATCCGGTAACCGAGTTCGTCGGCCATCTTCAGGTCGAGCGGGGTGATCGAGGAAATGCCTTCGACATGAATCGCTTCGGCATCGATCTTCGTGCCGAAGGCGAGGCTGGTCAGGATGGCGAGCTTGTGGGCGGTGTCGTAACCCTCGACGTCGAAGGTCGGGTCGGCCTCGGCATAGCCCAGCCGCTGGGCGTCCTTCAGGCAGGCCTCGAAAGTCAGCCCCTCCATCTCCATGCGCGAGAGGATGTAGTTGCAGGTGCCGTTGAGGATTCCGTAGAGCCGCGTCACCGTGTTGCCGGCCAGCGCCTCGCGCAGCGTCTTGACGATCGGGATGCCGCCGGCCGAGGAGGCCTCGAAAGCGAGCGCGACGCCCTTCTCCTCGGCCAGCGCAGCGAGCGCGACGCCGTGATGGGCGAGCAGCGCCTTGTTGGCGGTGACGACCGGCTTGCCGGCCGACAGTGCCGCCTCGACCGCGGCCTTGGCCGGGCCGTCCGAGCCGCCGACCAGTTCGACAAGGCAGTCGATCTCGGGCGAGCGTGCCAGTTCCACCGGATCGTCGAACCAGGTCAGTCCGCCGAGATCGACGCCGCGATCACGGGTCCTGTCGCGGGCGGAGACGGCGGTAACGCGGATCGCGCGGCCACAGCGCTCGCTCAGCGCGTTCTCCTGCCGGTGCAGGATGCGCAGAACCGAGGCGCCGACGGTTCCGAGCCCGGCGAGGCCGATGCGGAGTGGGGTGGCGGCGGGCTGGGCAGGGGCGCTGGTCATGGCGGCGGCGTCGCATGAGGGGGCCGGCCGAGTCAACGGCGAAGCCTCGACTTGCGCTCAGCCGAAGCGGCAGACGACCTCGGCGGCCAGACGACGCAGCTTGCCCTCGCCGAAGGTCATGTGGACCCGCAGCAGGTTGGTTCCGAAGGCGGTGATCTTGATGGTGCGCAGGGCTTCCAGCGTATCGCCGGTCCAGGTCGTGGCGTTCTCGTTGACGGGCGTCCAGAACCAGGGCCGCGGCGGCTCGATCACGGCTCCGGCGAGGATCTTCTCCGCGGCCGCCTGCTCGATGCCCGGCGGCAGATGGCGGGAGACGACCTCGGTCGCGTCGCGCCCGCATTCGCGGGCGGTCGTGGCGGCCAGAACGTCGGCGACCAGCGGCGAGCCGGTCTGCGGAACGCGCCCTCGCGAAAAATCAAAGGTGCTGACGAGGCAGACCAGCGCGAAGAGAACGACGCCCCCGGCAAGCAGACGGCCTTTGCTGAACATCGCGCGTGAAAGCCCCGTTCCGGACGGGTTCGTCCGTGGCGACGGGTTCCCATGTTTCGGGGTCGCGGTCCAGTCTCCCGAGCCCTCATCCTGAGGAGCCGCGTCAGCGGCGTCTCGAAGGATGGTCCATTGGTTCGGGAGTCTCCTGGAGCATCCTTCGAGACGCGCTCCTGCGGAGCGCTCCTCAGGATGAGGGCTGAGGCGGTGGCCAGTCCGCCGCCCCTACCCCGCCTTCGGCATCTGGATGACGTTGTGCAGGGTGTGGTCGGCGCCTTTCAGGAAGCGGCCGACATTGCGGGCGGCCTGGCGGATGCGCTGCTCGTTCTCGACGATGGCGATGCGGACATAGTCGTCGCCATGCTCGCCGAAGCCGATGCCGGGCGCGACCGCGACCTCGGCCTTCTCGATCAGCAGCTTCGAGAATTCCAGCGAGCCGAGATGGCGGAATTTCTCGGGGATCGGCACCCAGGCGAACATGGAGGCGGCGGGCGCCGGAAAGTCCCAACCGGCCTTGCCGAAGCTCTCGACCAGCGCGTCGCGGCGCTTGCGGTAGATCTCGCGCATCTCGCGGATGCAGTCGTCGGGGCCGTTGAGGGCGGCCGCCGCCGCGACCTGGATCGGCGTGTAGGCGCCATAGTCGAGATAGGACTTCACCCGGGCGAGCGCCGCCAGCAGCCGCTCATTGCCGACGGCGAAGCCCATGCGCCAGCCGGCCATCGAGAAGGTCTTCGACATCGAGGTGAACTCGACGGTGACATCCATCGCGCCCGGCACCTGCAGCATCGAGGGCGGCGGATCGTTCTCGTCGAAATAGACCTCGGCATAGGCCAGGTCCGAGAGCAGGATCAGCTCGTGCTTCTTCGCGAAGGCGACGAGATCCCGGTAGAAATCGAGCGAGGCGGTGTAGGCGGTCGGGTTCGCCGGATAGCAGGTGACGAGCGCGATCGGCTTGGGCACCGAATGGATCATCGCCCGCTCGAGCGCCGGGAAGAAGGCCGGCGTCGGCTCGGCCGGTACGGAGCGGATCACGCCGCCCGCCATCAGGAAGCCGAAGGCGTGGATCGGATAGCTGGGATTGGGCACCAGCACGACGTCGCCCGGCCCGGTGATGGCCTGCGCCATGTTGGCGAAGCCTTCCTTGGAGCCCAGCGTCGCGACGACCTGGGTATCGGGATTGAGCTTCACGCCGAAGCGGCGCTCGTAATAATTCGCCTGGGCGCGGCGGAGCCCGCCGATGCCCTTGGAGGCCGAATAGCGATCGGTGCGCGGCTTGCCGGCGGTCTCGACCAGCTTCTCGATGACGTGCTTCGGCGCCGGCAGGTCGGGGTTGCCCATGCCGAGATCGACGATGTCGACGCCCTTGGCGCGTTCGGCGGCCTTGATCTTGTTGACCTGTTCGAAAACGTAGGGGGGCAGGCGCTTGATGCGGTGAAAATCGGCCATTCGAGTAGTTCCTTCGCCGGCCGGGCCGGCATCATGCCTGCGGGAACGCCCGGGCCGGCCCCGACGGTGCCGCGCCCTCCCCGCGATTCAGATCGTTGCGCGCAGCGCGCCTCCGACCGCATCTTTGGTCACGCGCGGGAAGAAAACGCAAGATTCAATCGCGGCCGAACAAGCGCCGGGCGCGATGGATCCTGGCGCGGCGGGCGTCAGTTGGTGGGCAGCACCGCCGGCTTGGGGGCGGGCGTGGAGCCCAGCGTCTTCGCCACGTTGCCGGCAGCCTCGTTGGCGGTGCGCTTGGCTTCCAGCTCGGCCTCGATCTTCTTGAACTCGGCCCGGGGCTTGCAGTCCTCGTTCGGCTTGCGGCCGTCGGGGCGATAGAGGAAGCGGGCCGCCTGCCCCTGCGGAACGAAGGCCGGCCGCGGCGTATCCCCCTCGCAGAGCGGATTGGCCTGCAGGGTCGTGCCGATCGGGATGTAGGCGACCTCGCCGGGGCGCGTTTCGCGCACGAAGGGCTTGGGCTCGGCGGCGGTGGTGGCGATCCCGGCCGCCTCCGCCACGCTCTTGCCGGTCTCGCTCGCGCAGCCGGCCGCGACGACCGCCAGGCCTGCCAGCATCAGGAGCGGCAGAAGCGGCGGGGACTGGAGTCGGGCTTGCGGCATGGGTCGATCCGGCGGGTTGCGGAATTCTCTTTGTAGCCGATATCCGCTACGTCCTTAATAGGACCAAAATGGGGAGCAGACAGCAGCCCCACAGAAGACGTGCGACGGGGAGAGCGCGATGGACCGGCGAACCGGGGAGACGTCCGGGGCTGCGACCGGCTCGGCCGAGGTGCCGGCGCCGGATCTCGACGCCTTTGCCCAGAACATGAGCCGGCTCGTCGAGGAATACGGCAAGGTCACCGCCGCCTATCTGAAGCCGATCGAGCGCGGCGAGGCGAAGGGCGGCCAGGCCGACGAAGCCAGCGAAATGGTCAAGACGCTCGGCCGCGTCGCCGAGAAATGGGTCTCCGATCCGCGCAAGATCATCGAGGCGCAGGCCTCGCTGACCGGCGATTTCCTGACGTTGTGGAGCACGATGCTGAAGCGGGCCGGCGGCGAGGAAGCCAGGCCCGTGATCGAGCCGGACAAGCGCGATGCGCGCTTCGCCGATCCCGACTGGTCGGCCCATCCGATGTTCGACTTCGTCAAGCAGGCCTATCTGATCGGCACGCGCTGGGCCGAATCGATGGTCGACCGCGCCGAGGATCTCGACCCCCACACCCGGGAGAAGGCGCGATTCTATGTGAAGCAGATCGCCAGCGCGCTCTCGCCCTCCAACTTCGTCGCGACGAACCCCGAACTGCTGCGCGAGACGCTGCAGCAGAACGGCGAGAATCTCGTGCGCGGCATGAAGATGCTGGCGGAGGACATCGAGGCCGGCCGGGGCGAACTCAAGATCCGGCAATCCGATCCCGGCGCCTTCCAGATCGGCGTCAACATCGCCTCGACGCCGGGCAAGGTCGTCTTCCGCAACGACATCATCGAGCTGATCCAGTACGCGCCGGCGACCGAGACCGTGCTGAAGCGCCCGCTGCTGATCGTGCCGCCCTGGATCAACAAGTTCTACATCCTCGATCTCAATGCCGAGAAGAGCTTCATCCGCTGGTGCGTGGCGCAGGGCCTGACGGTCTTCTGCATCTCCTGGGTCAATCCGGACGAGCGCCATGCCGGCAAGGATTTCGAGAGCTACATGCGCGAGGGCGTCTTCGCGGCGCTGGAGGCGATCGAGCAGGCGACGGCTGAGAAGAAGGTTAGCGCCATCGGCTATTGCGTCGGCGGCACCCTGCTCGGCGTCACGCTGGCCTATATGGCGGCGGTCGGGGACAAGCGGATCGAGAGCGCGACCTTCTTCACCACCCAGGTCGATTTTGCGCAGGCCGGCGAGCTCTCCGTCTTCGTCGACGAGGAGCAGATCCGGGCCGTCGAGGAGCAGATGACCAGGAGCGGCTATCTCGACGGCGCGCGGATGGCGGGCGCCTTCAACATGCTGCGGCCCAACGACCTGATCTGGTCCTACGCGGTCAACAATTACCTGAAGGGCAAGGCGCCGACGCCCTTCGACCTGCTCTACTGGAATTCCGATTCGACGCGGATGCCGGCGGCGAACCACTCCTTCTACCTGCGCAACTGCTATCTCGAGAACAAGCTCTCCAAGGGCGAGATGGTGATCGGCGGCCAGCGGCTCGATCTCAAGAAGGTGACGATCCCGATCTACAACCTCGCCACCCGCGAGGACCATATCGCCCCGGCCCGCTCGGTCTTCACCGGCTCGCAATGCTTCGGCGGGCCGGTCGACTACATCGTCGCGGGCTCGGGCCATATCGCGGGCGTGGTCAACCCGCCCGGCAAGGTGAAGTACCAGTACTGGACCGGCGGACCGGCGCGCGGAACCTATGAGGACTGGATCGCGGCGGCGCAGGAGCATCCCGGCTCCTGGTGGCCGCACTGGTTCTCCTGGGTCGAGGCGCAGGCGCCCAAGCGGGTCAAGGCGCGGGTACCGGGAGGCGGGAAGCTGCCGGCGCTGGCCGATGCGCCGGGGACCTATGTGCTGAAGAAGGCGTGAGCGGGCTGGGGCGGACGAGGGAGCGGGATCGGCCGATGCGGACATTGCCTCGACCTTAGAAGCGGTTCAAACCAGTCGAATGATGTTCGGCCTCACCTTGCGCACAGGGTCCGATGCGCGCCCGTTCTGGCAACTGGTCGACAGGGCTTCTGCGTTCGAATGCTCGCCATCGATCAGGGGACTGGGTTACCCGCCGCATATCACGCTGACGCGCTATTCGGAGGTTTCTCTCGACCTGCTTCTAGGAACTGCGAGAGCATTCCAGGGTGAGCAGGCGTTCTCGCTGATATTTGATCGCGTAGGCATATTTGACGCCGATCCGATCGTATTGTGGCTATCGCCTCAATACGATCAGCGCCTTATCGATCTGCACGCGAAGCTTCATGACATCGTCGACCCCGTGCTGTGCGACCCGCACTATCGACCACGGCAATGGAAACCTCACCTGACGATTGCGATGTCCATTGCCGTCGCTCAGCGAAGACAAGCGCTCGAACTTGCCGCGCAGCCGTTTGAGCCATTCAGCATGACTTTTGATGCTGTCGAGTGTGTTTCTTGGCCTCCGGTCCGCGTCCTACACAGTTTGCGGCTGTAGCGATCGAGCTTCCGCTGTCGGCTCTCCCCCGACGTTCCTGGCCACCTCGCCCCAAAACATAAACAAAAAAGCCGGCCCGCGAGGGCCGGCTTTCGCGTCAGGCGCCGGGCGCCCGATCAGTTCTTGCGGACCACCGGGCGGACCGGGATCGCTTCCGCCGGGTTGTCCCAGCGATAGGTCAGGCCGGCCGAGACGATGTGGATGTAGGGCTTGGCCTCGGCGGTGAAGAAGACCGGGCCCTGCTGCGGATGGGTGCCGCTGTAGTTCACCTTGGCCTTGTTCACGTTGATGTAGGTGTAGCCGACATCGAGCTTGAGCTTGTCGGTGACCTGGTAGCTCGCGCCCGCCGAGAGCCAGAGGCGGTCGTTGTCCGAGATGAAGACGGTGCGGTTGGTGTCGTTCACCGGCGACAGCTCATAGGCGACACCGGCGCGCAGCGTCAGGGCCGGGCTGTACTTGTACTCGACGCCGCCGCTGAAGAACCAGCTGTCGTCATAGACGAAGTTCAGGCTCGAGATCGGCAGGCCGCTGATCTGGCTGACGATCGGGATGCGGCGGAAGCGGCTCCAGTTGGTCCACTCGACACCGAGATGGGCCTGCCACTGCTCGTTGATGACCTGCGACACGCCGAAGACGACCGAGTCCGGCAGGTTCAGGTTGGCCTTGATCGGGCCGACGCCGGCCACCGTCGAGATCGTCCCCTCGAGCGTCTGGTGGATCGAGGAGCGGTAGGCGAGACCGATCGTCGTGCCCTCGCGCGGGGTCAGGGTCGCACCGACGCGGAAGCCGAAGTCGATCGTGTCGCCCTTGAGGATCTGGTTCGGGGCGAAGGGCCCGACCGCGGTACCCAGCGTCGCGCCCGTGGCGTTCTTCAGGCTGGTCTTCAGATACTGGACCTGAACGGCGGCACCGACCGAGAGCCAGTCGTTGACCTTGTAGCCGACGGTCGGAGAGACGTTGATCGTTTTCAGATTGGCCGAGCGGCCATAGACTTGGCCGGCATAGACCTGGTCTTCAGCCTTGGAGCGCAGACCGAAGGGCGCGCCCGTGGTCAGGCCGATCCAGAAGCGGTCGGTGAGCTGCCAGTTCGAATAGGAAGCCGGAATGAAGGCGCCGTCGCCGCCGATGTTGCCGGAGCCGTTCTGGATCGGGCTGAGCGGACCGACCGGCGAGCCCAGCCGCGTCGGCGAGGTCGGGTCGTAGGACGCGTTGGCGTTGAGATAGGTGACGTTCCACTGGCTGTTGCGGCCGGGGAACATGGTGATGGTCGCCGGGTTCCAGGCCATCGCGCCCATGCCGATGCCGCCCGAGGCCGCGCCCGCATAGGCCATGCCCAGACCTTCCGCGCTCTGGCCGCTGCGGATCGCGAAGGAGCCCGCCTGGGCCGCGCCGGCGGCGAGAAGGGCCGCGACCGAAACCGTGGCCGCGGCGGCTGTACGAACGATGCCCTTCATCGAATCCATCCCGTCTTGCGTTTCTTCGGGACTGAGACGCCCCGCTCGAATCCGAGCATGCCGCGAGCCGCCCGCCGCCGCAATGCCGCCGCGAAGTTGCCGAAATTGACAGGTCGCTCCCCTCTGCCGTTCGGGAAAGCACCAAAACGGCGCGAATTCGCCTGTTTTTCCTGTTGCCGGCTTCAACGCCGCGCCAAAGACATCGTTTATATGCGAACTATCGCGGCTTTTCGGGTTTCTGACGCATTTCGGGACAGGCGCGCTCAACCGATGGGCAATCAGCTTTGATGGCGTTCGTTGCATTCCCGCAACAATCGCGTCGGCAACCCCTCGCATCCGGGGCATGCACGCGAATGGGCTTGTCTTTCGGGGCGGTGTCTTGTCAGGTTCGCCTCCCAATTAGATCGTTTGAAACGGGGGAAACGACGTGAAACTGCTACGCTACGGGGCCGCCGGCCAGGAAAAGCCGGGCCTCCTCGACGCCAAGGGCGTTCTGCGCGACCTCTCGGGCATCATTCCGGATGTCGCCGGCAAGGCGCTGACGTCGGGCTCGCTGGCGAAAATCAAGGCGCTCGATCCCGAGACGCTGCCGAAGGTGGCCGGTGCGCCGCGCATCGGCGCCTGCGTCGGCGACGTGCGCAACTTCATCGCGGTCGGCCTCAACTTCGCCGACCATGCGGCCGAGACCGGCGCCGAGATTCCGAAGGAGCCGATCCTCTTCAACAAGGCGCCGAACTGCATCGTCGGCCCGAATGACGACGTGATCATTCCCAAGGGCTCGAAGAAGACGGACTGGGAGGTCGAACTCGCCATCGTGATCGGCGACGGCGGCTCCTACATCCCGGAAGACAAGGCTTTTGCCGCGATCGCTGGCTTCGCCGTCTGCAACGACGTCTCGGAGCGTGAATACCAGATCGAGCGCGGCGGCCAGTGGGCCAAGGGCAAGGGTTGCCCGACCTTCGGCCCGCTCGGCCCCTGGCTGGTGACGACGGACGAGATCAAGGACGTCCAGAACCTCGCCATGTGGCTGGAAGTCGACGGCGAGCGCGTCCAGAACGGCTCGAGCAAGACGATGATCTTCGGCTGCGCCTATCTCGTCCACTACATCAGCCAGTTCATGCGGCTGGATCCGGGCGACGTCATCACCACCGGCACGCCTCCGGGCGTCGGTCTCGGCTTCAAGCCGCCGCGCTTCCTGAAGGGTGGCGAGGTCGTCAAGCTCGGCATCGAGGGCCTTGGCGAGCAGCAGCAGCACTTCAAGGCCTATCAGGGCTGAGATCGCCTCCCCCCGGGATGGAAAAGGGCCGCCCGCGCGGCCCTTTTTTGTGTCTTCGGCTTTCTGCGCAGCAGTTTACTGCTCGGGCAGGCCCAGCATCAGCCGGATGTTCTGCACGGCGGCGCCCGAGGCGCCCTTGCCGAGGTTGTCGAGCCGCGCGACCAGCACCGCCTGGCGGAGATCGTCGTCGCCGAAGACACGCAGCTCCAGCTTGTTGGTGTCGTTGAGCGCCTGCGGCTCGAGCTTGCCGCCCGCCTGCGCGGCGGGGACGACGGAGACATAGGTCGAGCCGGCGTAATGCTCGGCCAGCGCGTCGGCGAGATCGGCCGCCTTGGGCTTGCCCGGCAGCGTGTCGAGATGCAGCGGCACCGAGACCAGCATGCCCTGCCGAAAATTCCCGACCGAGGGGATGAAGATCGGCCGGCGCGTCAGCCGCGCATATTGCTGTAGCTCGGGCAGGTGCTTGTGCTTGAGGCCGAGGCCGTAGAGCTCGAAGGCCGGGGCCGTCCCGGCCTCATAGGCCTCGATCATGCTCTTGCCGCCGCCGGAATAACCCGAGACCGCGTTGATGGTGACGGGGTGATCCGGCGGAATGAAACCGGCATCGACCAGCGGCCGCAGCAGCGCGATGCCGCCCGTCGGATAGCAGCCCGGGTTCGAGACGCGGGTGGCCCTGGCGATGGTCGCCGCGTGGCCGTGCTCCAGCTCGGCGAAGCCGTAGACCCAGTCCGGCGCGACGCGATAGGCGGTCGAGGCGTCGACGATCTTGGGCGACTTCGCGCCCAGCGCGTCGGCGAGCGCGACCGATTCCTTCGCCGCGTCGTCGGGCAGGCAGAGCACGACGAGATCGACCTGCGCCATCATCTCCTGACGGGCGATCGGGTCCTTGCGCTTCTCGGGATCGATGCTGCGAACGACGACGCCCGGCATTGCCGCCAGCCGGTCGCGGATGCCGAGCCCGGTGGTCCCGGCTTCGCCGTCGATGAAGATGGATTTCGGGTTCTGGCTCATCGGACCCTCGCAAGGCGTCTGGGGGATCGGCTCAAGAAGCTTGGCCGGCTTCGGGCATAAAAAAACCGCGCTCCGGGCGCGGTCGCGGACAGTCGGACTGCAAACCGAGCGTCATCGCGGTCGCGCTGGGGCGGCCGTGACAGGGCGACGTCGGGACAGGCTCATGGTCATGAGCGGGATATGAGGGAGGGAGGCAGCGCTGTCAATTGCATCGTCACTCTCACGCGGCACGGAGCGACGACCGGCGTCATGGTCGGCCTTGTGCCGACCCTGACGGAAACGCGTTCCTGAACGATCCGAATCGCTTGGCGCGACCGGCGGACAATCCGATTCACCCGGCCTTCTTCAGCGCCAGCGCCTGGATGTGGTGCTGCACCAGGGTCGAGCCGGCGATCGCGGTGATGTCCGCGTGGTCGTAGGGCGGCGAGACCTCGACGAGGTCCATGCCCCGGATGTCGAGGTCGCGCAGGCCCCACACCAGGCGCAGCGCCTGCTCTGACGACAGTCCGCCCGAGACCGGCGTCCCCGTGCCCGGCGCGAAGGCGGGGTCGAGCGCGTCGATGTCGAAGGTCAGATAGGCCGGTCCCTCCCCGACCCGCTCGCGGATCCGCGCGAGCGTTCCCGCCACACCGAGGTCGTGGACGGTGTAGGCGTCGAGGATCGCGATGCCGCCGTCGCGCGGCGCGACGGTGCGGATGCCGATCTGGATCGAGCGCTCGATGTCGATCAGGCCCTCGCGCACCGCCTCCAGCACGAAGGAGCCGTGGCCGATGGCGCCGACACCGTCATCCCAGGTGTCCTGATGCGCGTCGAACTGGATCAGCGCAAGCCGACCATGGCGGGCGACATGGGCGCGCAGCAGCGGCAGCGTGACGAAATGGTCGCCGCCCAGCGTCACCAGATGCGCGCCGGAGGCGAGGATGCCCGCGGCCTCCCTCTCGATGGCGCGGGCGCAGCCCGCCAGGTCGCCGCGCGGCAGCAGGCAGTCGCCATAGTCGAGCGCCGCGAGCTGCGCGAAGGGATCGAGACCGGAGGGGTATTGCGGGTCGCCGTCGAAGATCGCGCTGGCGCGGCGGATCGCCTGCGGGCCGAAGCGGGCGCCCGGCCGGTTGGTCACGGCGAGATCGAAGGGCACGCCCCAGATCACGAGATCGCAGCCGGCGACGTCCTTGCCGTAGCGCCGGCGCATGAAGGAGAGCGCGCCTGCATAGGTCGGGTCGGCCGCGCCGCCGCGGCGCTCCCCGGTGAAGCCGTGGTCGATGGAGCCCGGGCCGGCCCGCTCCGTCATTGCGGCGCTCTCCTCGTCACGGGCGGCGCCCCACCAGCCAGACATAGAGGCACCAGGGCAGGATCAGCGCGAGGCCGGACAGCACCAGCCGCAGCGTCGTCCAGGCGACGGGATGCTGCAGCGCGCGCCCGTCCAGCTCCGGCACGCCATGGATCAGGCCGAGCGCGATGGCCGGCGCGAGAAAGATCACCAGTGCATTGGCGATGCGCCGCCCGCGCGGCCGGTCCCGCCGCGCCAGCGCCATCAAGGCGGGCACGGCGATCATGCCGAAGGCGATGAGGATCAGGAGGACGCGCATGGTCGTGGCCTATCGCAGCCGCTCTTTTGAGAAAACCCCGTCCGTCATGGCGGGCGCAGCGACACCATCCAGGGAGACGTCGAGCGCGCGAGGCTGGATTGCTTCGCTGCGCTCGCAACGACGCTGCCTACCGCCCGCCGCCGACGCGCAGGATCGAGCCGACGACATAGGACGCAGCCTCCGACAGGGCGAATAGCACGACCTCCGCGATCTCCTCGGGCTGGGCGGCGCGCTTGATCGGAATCGTCGGCGCGATGCGGGCGACGCGGCCGGGCTCGCCCGAGGACAGGGCGTGGATCTCGGTCTCGGTCATGCCCGGCGCCACGGCATTCACCCGGATGCCGAGGGGCGCCAGCTCCTTGGCCATGCCCAGCGTCAGGGAATCGATCGCGCCCTTGGAGGCCGCGTACCAGACGAACTCGTCGGGCGAGCCCAGCCCGGCGGCGATCGAGGAGATGTTGACGATGGCCCTGCCCCTCGCGTCGGGATGGGCGAGCAGGGCGCGCACCGCCTCGCGCGCCACCAGGATCGCGCCGGTGACGTTGACGTCGATACAGGTGCGGATCGTCTGCGGGTCGGCGTCGGCGAGCTTGCTCGCCGGGCCGGTGATGCCGGCATTGTTGACGACATGGGTGAGCGGGCCGAGCGCAGCCTGCGCTTCCGCGAAGACGCGCGCGATGTCGTCCTGCACGGCCATGTCGCCCTGCAGCGCGACCGCTTTCGCGCCTTCCGCCTCGCAGGCCGCGACGACCTCGGCCGCCGCCTTCGCCGCGCTCTGATAGTTCACAGCGACGTCATAGCCGCGCTTTGCGGCCATCACGCAGATCGCGGCGCCGATGCCCCGGCTGCCGCCGGTGACGAGGAGGACGGGGCGCGTTGCGGTCATGATGTCTCTCCTCGAACGATACCGAACCCGTCATTGCGAGCGCAGCGAAGCAATCCAGACCAAGGCCGAGCGCAAGACCCTGGATCGCTTCGCTGCGCGCGCGATGACGATGGGACAGAGAATACGAAAAGGGCGGCTCTTGCGAGCCGCCCTTTCCACATATCGGACAGTCTGGAAACGATCAGCGCTTCGAGAACTGGAAGCTGCGGCGGGCCTTGGCCTTGCCGAACTTCTTGCGCTCGACGACGCGCGAGTCGCGGGTCAGGAAGCCTTCCTTCTTGAGCGGGCCGCGAAGCTCGGGCTCGTAGAATGTCAGGGCCTTGGAGATGCCGTGGCGCACCGCGCCGGCCTGGCCGGAGAGACCGCCGCCCTTGACCGAGACGACGACGTCGTACTGGGTCAGGCGATCGACGAGCTGCAGCGGCTGCTGGAGGACCATGCGCAGCACGGGGCGCGCGAAATAGACCTCCTGGTCACGGGTGTTGACCGTGATCTTGCCGGTGCCGGGCTTGATCCAGACGCGGGCGATGGCGTTCTTGCGCTTGCCGGTGGCATAGGCGCGGCCCTGGGCGTCGACCTTCTTGACGTGGACCGGAGCGGCCTCGGCCTGGGTCGTCTTGACGCCACCGAGATCGGCGAGAGACTGGAGAACTTCAGCCATGATCAGACCCTCGCATTCTTGCTGTTGAGCGCGGCGACGTCGAGCGTCTCCGGCGACTGGGCCGCATGGGGGTGCTCCGCGCCCTTGTAGACGCGCAGGTTACCGAGGATCTGGCGGAAGAGCGGGCCGCGGGGCAGCATGCGCTCGACGGCCTTCTCGACGATGCGCTCAGGGAAGCGCCCCTCGAGGATGAACTTGGCCGAACGCTCCTTGATGCCGCCGGCATAGCCGGTGTGGTGGTAGTACACCTTCTGGTCGCGCTTGCGGCCGGTCAGAACCACCTTGTCGGCGTTGATGACGATGATGTTGTCGCCGCAGTCGACATGGGGGGTGTAGGCCGCCTTGTGCTTGCCGCGCAGACGCATCGCCACCACGGAGGCGAGACGGCCGACGACGAGCCCGGAGGCGTCGATCACAACCCACTTCTTTTCGACATCGGCGGGCTTGAGCGAGATGGTCTTCATCGCGGGCACCCTTCGGAGCGTTGAAAAAAGGACAAGCCGCCGGAGGACCGGCGGCGGTGTGAGCGGGGGATAGGGGCAGGCCGCTCCGGTGTCAAGCGCAGGAATATGCCACCGAGGCCGAAATTGCGAAGTTTTCGAGAGAGATACCGATAAAGGTATCAGGATACCGCATGCCTGAAGCCCCGCTGCTTGCCTGCCTGCTTGGTTCCGGCAAATCATGTCGGCCGGAGGAAACGCCATGACACAGAAACTGACCCGCCCCGCCATCCTGACCGCGCTGGCCCTGTTCGGAGCCACGTCCGCGCTCGCCGACGTGCATGTGATGAGCTCGGGCGGCTTCACCGCCGCCTACAAAGAGCTGGTCGGCGGCTGCGAGGCCAAGATCGGCCAGAAGGTCGTCAGCGCCTATGGCGCCTCGATGGGCGCGGCGCCGGACGCCATCCCCAACCGGCTGGCGCGGGGCGAGCCCGCCGACATCGTCATCCTGGCGTCGGAGGCCTTCGACAAGCTCGTCGCCGACGGCAAGGGCGTGCCCGGCAGCCGGGTCGATCTCGTGCGCTCCGCCATTGGCCTGTCGGTGAAAGCCGGTGCACCGAAGCCTGACATCTCGACGGTCGAGGCCCTGAAAAAGACGCTGCTGGAAGCGAAGTCGATCGCCTATTCGGCCAGCGCCAGCGGCACCTATCTCTCCGAAGAGCTGTTCCCGAAGCTCGACCCCAGCGGCGCCGTGATGGCCAAGTCGAAGAAAATCTTCAGCGAGCGGGTCGGCTCGGTGGTCGCACGCGGCGAGGCGGAGCTCGGCTTCCAGCAGGTGAGCGAACTCGTGACGATCGACGGGCTCGATTTCGTCGGCACGCTTCCCGAGGAGGTGCAGCGGGTGACGATCTTCTCGGCCGGGCTCGCCGCCGGCACCAAGGAGCCGGAGGCGGCGCGCCGGCTGATCGCCTGCCTCGGCTCGGCGGAGGCAGCGCCGGTCATCCGCAAGTCCGGGCTGGAGCCGCTGCCGGTGAAGTAACCGGCAGCGCGTGATCGAATCGGCTCAGCGATCGGCGGGGATCGAATAGGTCCCCGTCGCATGGGCGACCATCTCGCTCTCGCCCTGCGAGTAGAGCGAGACCTCGCCGACGGCGAGCCGCTTGCCGAGCTTGAGCAGCCTCGCCTCCCCGATCAGGGCTGCGGGCGCCGGCTTGCGCAGGAAGTTGAAGGACAGGCTGGTGGTCACGGCGAGCGCGACCGGGCCGATCTGGCCGAGGATCGCGGCATAGAGCGCGAGGTCGGCCAGCGCCATCATGGTCGGGCCGGAGATCGTGCCGCCCGGCCGCAGGTGCTTCTCGTGATAGTCGCAGCGCATGCGCGCCGTCATCGGCCCGACCTCCTCGACGAAATAGGTCCGCCCGCCGCTGTGGAGCTGCGGGAAGACCTCGTCGAGAAAGGCCTCGAGCTGCGCAGCGTTCATGCGGGGCGTGGTGTCGCGCAGGGTCATCTCGGGCGGTCCGGCACAGGCTGCGATGAGGAGATGCCCCTTGCAGCATGGGGGAGCGCGGCGGACAATACGGCAAAACGCACAGGCAAACGCTCACGGAAACGCCGAGGTCACCGTCATGAACGCCCATGCCCGCCCCGAGGCGGCACCCGCACTGCGGCGCGAGGACAGCGAGGGCATCGCCGTCCTCACGCTGAACCGCCCGCAATCGCGCAACCCGCTGAGCGAGGCGATGCTGGCCGCGTTGGCCGACAGCTTCACCGCCATCGCCGCCGACCGGAGCGTCAAGGCGGTCGTGCTGGCAGCCGAAGGCCCGGTTTTCTGCGCCGGTCACGATCTCAAGGAGATGAGCGCGCACCGCGCTGACCCCGATCGCGGGCGGGCCTATTTCGCCGACATCCTCGGGCGCTGCTCGGGCGTGATGCAGCAGCTCACCGCCCTGCCCCAGCCGGTGATCGCGGCCGTCGAGGGCACGGCGACCGCGGCGGGCTGCCAGCTCGTCGCCAGCTGCGACCTCGCCGTGGCGGGCGATGCCGCGCGCTTCTGCACGCCGGGCGTCCATATCGGCCTGTTCTGCTCGACGCCGATGGTGGCGCTGACGCGCAACCTCTCCGCCAAGCACGCCATGGAGATGCTGCTGCTGGGCGAGATGGTGCCCGCCGACGAGGCCGCGCGGATGGGGCTGGTCAACCGCGTCGTGGTGGCGGGCAGCGCGCTCACGGAGGCGAAGCGCCTCGCCGGCGTGATCGCGTCCAAATCGCCGGCGACGATCCGCATCGGCAAGCGCGCCTTCTACGAGCAGCGCGAGATGGGGCTGGCGGCGGCCTATGACCACGCCTCGGCGGTCATGGTCGAGAACATGCTGGCGCGCGACGCCGAGGAAGGCATCGGGGCCTTCGTCGAGAAGCGGGCGCCGGTCTGGGAGGGGTAGCGCGGGTGCCGCATTGACGTCATTCTCGGGCGGAGCGAAGCGCAGACCCGAGAATCTCTGGCCGGAGATGCTCGGGTCGAGCCCGAGCATGACGTCCCTTCATCCCCGCCGCCTCACCCTTGGAATTCCATGCCCCACGACGCCTATCCAGACGCCCAGATCCGTCAGATCCTCAAGGGCACCAAGCGCATCGCGCTGGTCGGCGCCTCGGCCAACGAGGCGCGGCCCTCCTGGATCGTGACGAAATACCTGCTCGACCGCGGCTACGACGTCATCCCCGTCAATCCCGGCCTCGCCGGCCAGACGCTGCTGGGCAAGACCGTCTATGGCTCGCTGAAGGATGTGCCGGGCGCGATCGACATGGTCGAGATTTTCCGCAACTCGGAAGCCGCCGGGCCGCTCACCGACGAGGCGCTGACGCTCGATCCGCTGCCGAAGGTGATCTGGATGCAGCTCTCGGTGCGCAATGACGAGGCCGCGGCGAAGGCCGAGGCCAAGGGCGTCACCGTGATCATGAACCGCTGCCCGAAGATCGAATATGGCCGGCTCTCGGGCGAGATCGGCTGGCAGGGCATCAACTCCCGCATCCTCTCCTCGAAGAAGCCGGTGCTCGCCGGCAAGGGCTTCCAGAAGCTGACGATCCACCGCCCGGGGACGTGAGCGACGACACGCCTCGGCGGGATCGTCAGGGCGCCGACAGCGTCGTCGCGATACGCAACGCCAGAGCCGTCTGCCCGTTTGGCCGGTAGAGCGTGTTGAAGGCCGCCTTGTCCATCAGTTCGGCTGCCCGCGGCGTGCCCATCGCGGCGTAATAGGCGTGTGCCCGCTCGCTGCCCCTTTCGCTGAGCCTGCTGCCCTCCACCCGTCCGCGATCGCGATGGGCGGGATGGAAGCCGAGCCCATTTTGCGCGCTCAGGCCTTCCGAGACATGATCGCCATTCACATAATGGCGGCGCACGACGGCGACGAAGACGAAGGTGCAGGCGCTCGAACAACTGGCCGCATCCGCATCGACCACCGTCGCGAGGCCAGCCTTGCGCACCATGCGACCGATCGCCATCGCCGGCGCGATCTTTCCGCCGGCGCTCGACAGGTAGAGCACCCGGATCGGCTGGGCGCGCGGCTTTTCGAGGAAGGCCTTGAACACCGCCTCGTCACCGACCGTGAAAGGGCCGGTCAGCGTGGCGGCGGGGCCATTTTCGGACAGCCAGATCGCGGAGGCCGGCATCGAGGCCATCACGGACATGCTGGCGCCGAGCACCGAAGCCATCACCATCCGCATCGCCGCCCCCATCGCAACCGACCGTCCCATCGATAATCCAACGGGCGCATGGGGCTCAAGCGGCACCTTCGTACCCCGGCCAGCGTGACATGTCCGGCCGCTTGATTGACGCTCCGCAGCTCGTTCGATAAAACGAACGCAATGTCTCGCATTCAGAAGATCGCAGGGAGTAGACGATGACCGACCGCGCACCCGGTTTCCATACGCTCGCCATCCATGCCGGCGCTGCGCCCGATGCGGCCACCGGTGCGCGCGCCACGCCGATCTACCAGACGACCTCCTTCGTCTTCGACGATGTCGACCATGCCGCCTCGCTGTTCGGGCTGCAGGCCTTCGGCAACATCTACACCCGCATCGGCAACCCGACCAACGCCGTGCTGGAGGAGCGCGTCGCGGCGCTCGAGGGTGGCACGGCCGCGCTCGCCGTCGCCTCGGGCCATGCCGCCGAGTTCCTGACCTTCCATGCGCTGCTGCAGCCGGGCGACGAGTTCGTCGCCGCCAAGAAGCTCTATGGCGGCTCGATCAACCAGTTCAACCACTCCTACAAGAACTTCGGCTGGAACGTGATCTGGGCCGATTCGGACGATCTCGAGGCCTTCGCCGCGGCGGTGACGCCGAAGACCAAGGCGATCTTCATCGAATCCATCGCCAACCCGGGCGGCGTGATCGTCGACATCGCCGGCATCTCGAAGATCGCGAAGAAGCACAACATCCCGCTGATCGTCGACAACACCATGGCGACGCCCTATCTGATCCGCCCCTTCGAGCACGGCGCCGACATCGTTGTGCATTCGCTGACCAAGTTCCTCGGCGGGCACGGCAATTCGATCGGCGGAATCATCGTCGATGGCGGTTCGTTCAACTGGGTCGGCGACGACCGCTATCCGATGCTCTCCAAGCCGCGGCCCGAGTACAACGGCATGGTGCTGGGCGAGACCTTCGGGAATTTCGCCTTCGCGATCGCGACCCGCGTGCTCGGCCTGCGCGACATGGGCCCGGCGCTCTCGCCCTTCAACGCCTTCATGATCCTGACCGGCATCGAGACGCTGCCGCTGCGCATGCAGCGCCATTGCGAGAGCGCGCTCGCGGTCGCGACGCATCTGTCGAAGCATCCGGCGGTGGAATGGGTCAGCTATCCCGGCCTGCCCGGCGACAAATACCACGAGCTGGCGAAGCGCTATTCGCCGAAGGGCGCCGGCGCGGTCTTCACCTTCGGGCTGAAGGGCGGCTACGACGCCGGCGTCAAGCTCGTCACCGAGCTCAAGCTGTTCTCGCATCTCGCCAATATCGGCGACACGCGCTCGCTGGTGATCCACCCGGCCTCGACCACGCATCGCCAGCTCAGCGACGAGCAGAAGACGGCGTCCGGCGCCGGCGCGCAGGTGATCCGCCTGTCGATCGGGCTGGAAGACGTAAAGGACCTGATCGACGATCTCGATCAGGCGCTGGCGTAACAGCAGCGTCATTCTCGGGCCTTGACCCGAGAATCTCGGGCCGTCGCGGCGGTGGAAGCGCCGCTGTCTCGTCACGAGATGCTCGGGTCAAGCCCGAGCATGACGGCGTGTTTCACCCGCGCGCGGCGGCTTCCGTGCGCGTCACATGAACGACGCCCATCGCCAGCACGAGGAAGCCGAGCGCCTGATGGGCGAGGCCGGCCCAGAGCGGCACGACCAGCAGCAGTGTGACGATGCCGAGCACGGCCTGGCTCAGCGTCAGGCCGAGGATCGCCGTGGCGCGCTTGGCGCCGCCCGAGCCCGGCGCCGCCCTGCGCAGCGAGAGCATGTGCCAGAGCGCCAGCGCCAGCAGCAGATAGGCGCCGAGGCGGTGGTTGAACTGCACCAGTGCGGCGTTGTCGACGAAGTTCTCCCAGAAGGCGGGCCGCACGAACAGCGTCTCGGCGCCGGGCACCAGCGCGCCGTCCATCAGCGGCCAGGTGTTGTAGACGAAGCCGGCGCGCGAGCCGGCGACGAGCCCGCCGAGCGCAATCTGCCCGAAGAGCATCGCCAGCAGCAGCCAGGCCATGCCGCGGCCCCGCGCCGGTTCGGCCCGGCGCGGCGGAGTCAGGATTGTCGCGAAGGCGACGACAGAGGCGAAGAACAGGGCCGCGAAGGTCAAATGCAGCGTCAGCTTCACCGGCGCGACCGCGATCATGCCGGGCTGCAGGCCGGACGCCACCATGATCCAGCCGATGGTGCCCTGCAGGCCGAGCAGCAGTCCCATGCCGAAGAGCACCAGGGTCTGGCGCCAGGGCAGCAGCCGCAGGCCTGCGACCACCAGGAAGCCACCGAGATAGACCAGACCGATGAAGCGACCGAGCTGGCGGTGGCCCCATTCCCACCAGTAGATGAACTGGAACTCGCCGAGGCTCATGCCCTGGTTCAGCAGCTGATATTGCGGGCTGGCGCGGTACTTCGCGAATTCGCTCGCCCAGGCCTCGGCCGAGAGCGGCGGCAGGGCGCCGGTGATCGGCTTCCATTCGGTGATCGAGAGACCCGAGCCGGTGAGCCGCGTCGCGCCGCCGACGACGACCATGACGAAGACCAGCGCCGCCACAGCCCAGAGCCAGCGGCGGATGCCGGCATGCGCCCCGCCCTGCAGGATGATCGAAGGGTGTCTGTCGAGGGCGATCGTCACGGGAGCGGGGCCTTCGGTCGCATCGGATTGGCTTCACAAGCGTGGGAGCAGGTGACAGATAGTCGGCGCGCCCGAGGCCGACAACGCCCGCATTGCCGCAGGTGCACGCGGCGCAGGCCGACAGTGAGGACGAGACCGCCCGATGAGACAAACCCACCGCAAGCTGATCGGCACCGTCCTCATCCTCGTCTTCGTCTGCGTCTATGCGCTGGTCGCGATGGCGCTGGCGCAGGGACGCATCACCACGGCGCCGAAGCTCGTGCAGACCATCGCCTATATCGCGCTCGGCCTCGCCTGGGTGCTGCCGCTGCTGCCGCTGATCAAGTGGATGGAGCGGAAGGACCGCGCCTGACGCGCTCCGCCGTCATGCTCGCCCTTGTGGCGAGCATCCACGACTTTGAACACCGACTGTGAACAGCGAAGACATGGATGGTCGGGACAAGCCCGACCATGACGTCCGGCGCTATCCCACATTGACCCGCCGCCCCCGGTTCCAGAGCCAGAACGGCAGCCCCGAGAGCAGCGCCCTCACGGCCGCCTCGTTCTGATGCAGGCCGTTGAGCGAGACGCGCGGCAGGGCGTGGAGATGGTCGGCATGCTCGGCGAAGAGATGGCCCGGCCGCGTCGTCACCGCGCTGGCGAAACCCGCTGCCTTCGCCAGCGTGAACTCCCGCGGACCGGCCGAGGTGGGGTCGCCGACCGGATAGGCGAAATGGCGGATGGGGAGGCCGAGCTGCGCTTCGAGCCGGGTCCTGCTGTCGGTGATCTCGGCGCGGGCGAAAGCCTCGTCATGCCTGGCCAGCATCGGATGTGTCAGCGTGTGCGCGCCGATGGTCACGCCCGGCGCGCCCGCCAGCGCCCGCAGCGTCTCCCACGGCAGGCATTCGCGCTCCACGAGCGTGGCGGGGTCGATCCCGGCCTGGGCTGTCAGATCCGAAATGGTCGACAGCAGAATCGCTTCCGGCTGTTTGCGCAGACGCCAGTAGAGCGCCTCAAACGCGCGCTGCTTTTCGGAATCACGCGCCGTCCGTGCCGTGAAGGGGCCGTCCGGCAAGGAAAGCGAGAGCGCCGGCAGCGCGCGGATCGCCTCCTCCAGTTCCAGCCACCAGAGCCGCGCGGTGCGGTCGGCGAAGCCCGGCGTGGCGAAGAGCGTCCAGGGCGCGCCATGCTTCGCCAGCACCGGCCAGGCGTGCTCGACATTGTCGCGATAGCCGTCGTCGAAGGTCAGCGCGACGAAGAAACGGCCCGGGCGCGGTGCCGCAAGCCGGGCGAGCGCTTCGTCGAGGCTGACCAGATCATAGCCCTCCGCGCGGATCAGGCCGAGCGTGCGGTCGAGGAAATCGGGCGTGATCTCGAGCAGGCCGTTGGGCCGGAAGCCGCCCGCGCCTTGCGGCCGGACATGATGCAGCGTCAGGATCACGCCGCAGCCCTGCGCGAGGCCCCGGCCCCAGCGGTCGGCGCCCGTGGCGGCAATCACCTTGAAGACGGCGGAGAAGGCAAGGTGGCGCAGGTTCATCTGTCCGTTCCGCGGCAACCGCCCGCTAACGCTGTTGTCCGATGGCGGTGCCATCGCGGGCGATCTTGGCCAGTCCGTTCACAATAGCGGGTTAAGGAGGCGGCATTGCCGTCCCGTCCGAGGCTTTCAGCTCCATGTCAGCGCTCGTCGAAAAGAGCCCCCCCGCCCCCCATCGCGCCGCCGATGCAGCGATCGCGCGCGAAGCCGGCATCGCGAGAAGCTGGACCAGCCTGTCCGTGGTCGAGGATATCGCCGCGCTCGCGGGCGACTGGCGGGCCCTGGAGGCGCGCGCCCTGGTCACACCCTACCAGGCCCATGGCTGGGTGCGGGCCTTCGCCGAGACGGTCGGCCGGGCCGAGCGCATGGTGTTCCGCCATGCCGTGCTGCGCGGCGCGGCCGGCGAACCGCTCGCGATCCTGCCGCTCGTCATCACCCGCCGCAACGGCATCCGCTTCGCCGAGTTCATCGGCGGCAAGCACGCCAACTACCATATGGGGCTCTACGACCCGGCCTTCGCCGCCGGCCTCGACGCCGCCGGCGCCCGGCTCATGTTGGCCGAGATCGGGGCGGCCATCGGCGGGCTCGACGCCTTCATCTTCGTCAACCAGCCGACGCATTGGCAGGGCGTGCCGAACCCGCTGGCGCAGCTCGCCGGCGGTCCCAGCCCGAGCGGAGCCTACAAGCTCGCCCTGGTGCCGGGCGACTGCGAGGCCTCGCTGCGGCGCTCGATGAGCAGCCACGCCCACAAGAAGCTCAAGAACAAGCGCAACCGCTTCATCGCGCATGGCCCGTCCGAGATGGTGCGGGCCCGGGCCCCGGACGAGATCGCCCGCGTCATCGACGCCTTCCTGCGGCAGAAGTCGGCGCGCTTCGCGATGATGGGCATCGCCGACCCCTTTGCGCCGCCGGCCGTGCGCCGCTTCATCGAGCGCGGCGCCCAAGCGGACGGCGAGCGCCCACCGGTGCTGGAACTGTATTCGCTGGACGTCGCCGGGCAGTCGGTCGCGACCTATATCGGTGCGGTCCAGGGCACGCGCTTCTCCGGCATGGCGACCTCCTTCGACATGGAGAGCGAGGTCGCCAAGACCAGCCCGGGCGAGATCCTGCTGATCGACCTGATCAAGCTGAAGTGCCGGGAGGGGATCACGGTCTTCGATCTCGGCGTCGGCGAGGCGCGCTACAAGACGACGATCTGCGATGAGCGCGACGATCTCGTCGACACCTTCCTGCCGCTGACCGCCAGAGGGCATGCCTTCGCCCTGTTCAGCCGGGCCAAGCGCGAGGCGAAGCGACGCATCAAGGCCTCGCCCGTCGCGCTGAAGCTCGCGCACCGTGTCTCGGGCTGGCTCAGCCGCGGGCGCAAGTCCGCCGCCGAGGACTAGGCGCCGTCAGAGCGGCGCCGGGTCGCGCTCGCGCAGCTCGCCCATCCGGGCCGGCTCGGCCGCATCGAGCATGAGCGTCACGGGCGCCCTGGTCAGGTCCGCGAGGCGATAGGCCGCCTCGACGGCATGGCCGTTGCCGAGCTGGCCGGCCATGACGAGCCCACCCTGGGCGCGCTTCGCCAGCGGCGCCAGCACGGGACCTTCATCGTTGGAGGCGGCGGAGACGAAGACCCAGTCATAGGTCTCGCAGAGCGCATCCAGCGCGACCTCGACCAGATCGGGCGCCGCCAGCACCGCGTCGCGACCGGCCCGACCGGGACCGATGCGGTGCAGCCGGGAGCCGGGCTGGCGCGTGATGATGTCGGAGAACAGCGCCTCCCCGGCGAGCAACTCGGAGAAACCGGGCTGGCTGCGCCCCTCATCGGCCGCGAGGTCGACGATGATGCAGCGGCAGCGCTGGGAAAGCAGATCGGCGAGGTCGTGCGGCGTCGTCGCCCCCTCGCCCGCCCCGTCGAGCACGAGCACCATCGGCGCCATGCCGCGCGCCGGCTCCTCGATGCGCTCGGCCAGATCGGCGAGCGTCTGCTCGGGGTGGACAAGATCGATCGTGACCTGGCCGAGCCGCCCCCCATGGGTGAGCAGGCCGGCGACGCGCTCGCGCCGGGCATCGGTCTGGGGCTCCTCGCGACGGGGAGCGCCCGTGGTGCCTCCCCCGACCCAGCCGGGCGTCCGGCGCGGGCCGGGAACGGCAGTATCGCGCTGGCCGTTCAGCAATTCGCGCGAGACGACCGTCGCCAGCGAGACGAGGAAGGTCGCGAGTGTCGCCACCAGCACCGTCGGCAGCTTCTTCGGGAACGAGGGCTCGGTCGGCTCGATGGCGCGGGAGATGATGCGGGCATCGGCGGGCGTGGCGTTCTGGGTGTCGCGCGCCACGGCTTCGCGGTAGCGCAGCATGTACTGCTCGAGCTGCTCGCGCAGCGCGCGCGCCTCGCGCTCCAGCGCGCGCAGCTGCACCTCGCTGTCATTGCCGGTGGAGACGCTCTTCTTCTGGCCGTCGAGGGCGGCGGTGAAGCTCTCCACGCGCTGGCCGGCGATCTTGGCCTCGTTCTCGAGCGTCCTGACAGTGCGCTCGGCGGCGGCGCGCAGCTGCCCCTCGAGATCGGCGAGCTGGGCGTTGAGTTCCTTGATGCGGGGATGCTCGGGAAGGAGATTGCGCGACTCGAGTGCGATCTGGGCGCGCAGATTGACGCGCTGCTCGATCAGCCGGCGCACCAGCTCGTTGTTGGCGACGTCCGGAATCTCGAAGGTGCGGCCCTGCTTGATCGCGTCGCGGATCAGACCGGCCTTGGCCTGCGCCTCGGCCTGCTGGCTGCGCGCGGCGGAGAGCTGGGTCGACAGGTCGCCGAGCTGCTGGGCGTTGATCGTGGTGTTGTTGGCCCCCACGAGCAGCCCGTTGCGGGAGCGGAACGCCTCGACCTTGGCCTCGGCATCGGTGACGCGCTGGCGCAGCGGATCGATCGTGGTCGAAAGCCAGGAGGACGCGCTGCGGGCGGAATCCTGCTTCGCCGCCTCCTGCATCTCCAGATAGACATTGGCGATGATGTTGGCGCCCTTGGCCGCCAGCGCCGCGTCCTGCGAGGTGAACTCGACCGCGACGATGCGCGAACGCCCGACGGGATAGACCAGCAGCCGGTCGTAGTACTTCTCCAGCACCCGATCCTCGGGCGAGCGGTCGGCCGGGTGACCGCCGAGCCCGACGAGGACGCCGATCTTGCGCAGCGCGTTGAGCGCTCCGGCGCCCGAGTCGAATTCGGGATTGCCGACGAGACCGATGCGCTTGATCGCCTCGCGGGCGAGATCCCGCGACATGATGATCTGGACCTGGCTCTGCACCGCCTCTGAATCGAACTGGGCCGAAGCGTCGGCGGCCTGGCCGGGCAGCGCGAAGAAGGTGCCGCGGTTCTCGAGCAGGATGCGCGCCTCGCCGGTGTAGCGCGGCGAGACCAGGTTCACGGCGACGAAGGACAGGCCGAGCACGGCGAGCGTCGGGCCGATGATCCAGCCGCGCCGACGCTTGACCGCCTCCCACAGGGCCGAGAGATCGAGCATCTCGCCGCGACCGTCGTCGCGCGCCGCCGGCTCACGCTGATCATCCCTGACGAGGCTCTCGGTGTGAGCGGTCATGACCCATCCATTCACGCAAAACGCACGCGCCCTGGACAGGACGCGGAAACGATGAAAGCGCAGTAAGGTTATTGCGAGGTTAAGCGCCGGCGGGCGTGCTCGCCCAGAAGCGGCGCGAAAGTGCTGGCCCGGAAGCTTTTCTTAACCATATCGCGCCCATGCTTCGCGCAGCTTCGCATGGGTACCGCTTGTGATGAGTCGTCGTCTCGCCCCTCTCGCACTGGCCATCGCCATGACGGCGGGCGCCTGCGCGCCGCGCGTCGGCCCTTCGGAATACGCCCTGGCCCAGCCCGCCGGCCCCTACCGCCTCGCCAGCGGAGACCGGCTGCGCATCATCGTCTTCGGACAGGACAATCTCTCGAACATCTATGCCGTGGACGGCTCGGGCCGGATCGCGATGCCGCTGATCGACACCGTCGAGGCGCAGGGCCGCACCACGCAGCAGCTCGAGCGCGCGATCGAGGCCAAGCTGCGCGCCGGCTTCCTGCGCGAGCCGAAGGTCTCGGTCGAGGTCGACACCTACCGTCCCTTCTTCGTGCTCGGCGAGGTCGCCAATTCCGGCCAGTTTCCCTATGTCCACGGCATGACCGTGCAGACTGCGGTGGCGATCGCGGGCGGCTTCACGCCGCGCGGCCAGCGCAGCAGCGCCGAGGTGACCCGCCAGATCGACGACCGGCTCGTGACCGCGAGCGTGCCGATCACTTATCCGGTCCAGCCGGGCGACACCATCGTCATCAAGGAACGCTGGTTCTGAGCCTGCGCGGAGAGCCCCGATGACGGACGCCGCGCCGCTGCGGATCCTGCACGTCTTCCGGGCGCCGCTCGGCGGGCTCTTCCGGCATGTGCTCGATCTCGCCCGCGGCCAGGCCGAGCGCGGCCATGCCGTCGGCATCTTCTGCGATTCCAGCACGGGCGGCGCGCGCGCCGACGACCTCTTTGCCGCGTTGTCCGCGCAGCTTGCGCTGGGCATCACGCGGGTGCCGATGTCGCGCTATCCGAGCCTCACCGATGCCCGCGCCCAGCTCTCCGCCGTCGCGCTGCGCCGCAGGCTGGCGCCGGACGTGGTGCACTGCCACGGCTCCAAGGGCGGGGTCTATGGCCGGATTCCGGCGCTGTTCAGCCCGGGACGGCGCTATATCACCGCCTATACGCCCCATGGCGGCAGCTTCAACTACAAGCCCGGGAGTACGGAGCATAAGGTCTATATGGCGGTCGAGCGGCTGCTCGAGCGCGCCACCGACATGTTCCTGTTCGAGAGCCGTTTCATCGCCGGACGCTTCGAAGCCTATATCGGCCACGAACCCAGGACGGACCACCGCATCGTCCTCAACGGCGTCTCCGACCCGGAATTCGAGCCGATCGACCACAGCGAGGCCGGTTTTGACCTCGTCTATCTCGGCGAGCTGCGCTCGGCCAAGGGCATCGACACGCTGATCGACGCGCTCGGCCTGCTGAAGACGCGGGACGGGCTGACGCCGCGCATCCTGATCGTCGGCTCGGGGCCCGATGAGGCTGAGCTGCGCTCGCTCACCATCGCCCGCGGCGTCGCCGCGCAATGCGTGTTCGAGCCGCCGGGTCCGATCCGCCGGGCGCTCTCGCGGGCGCATGTCATGGTCGTGCCGTCGCGGGCGGAATCGCTGCCCTATGTCGTGCTCGAAGCGGCGGCGGCGGCGCAGCCGCTGGTCGCCACCGATGTCGGCGGCATCAACGAGATCTACGGGCCACGCCATCGCCACCGGCTGATCCCGCCCGATGACGCCCCCATCCTCGCGGGGGCGATCGCCAAGCTGCTGGCAGCGCCGGAAGCCGATCGCGCGGCCGAGGCCGCCGATCTCGCGGCGCATGTGCGCGAGAATTTTCGCCTCGCGCCGATGATCGACGGCGTGCTCGACGCCTATCGCGACGCGCTGGCGAAGCGCGCCGGCGGCTGAGCCGTCAGAGCGACTTCAGCGCGACGACGCCGGCCACGACCAGGACGATCCCGGCCCAGCCGCTCGGCCTGATGCGCTGGCCGAAGGCGAAGGCGCCGACGAGGGCGGTGATCACCAGCCCGGCCCCGCCCCAGACGGCGTAGGCCACCGAGAGGTCCATGCCGCGGATCGCCTGGGCGAGAGCCGCGAAGGCTCCGATGACGAGCAGGATGCCGAGCGCGCCCGGGAGACGCCGGCGCAGCCCGTCCGACAGCTTGAGCAGGCAGGAGCCGGCGACTTCGAGCACCACCGCCAGGGCGAGCCAGGCGAAGGCGAGCCACTGCGGCGACAGGGCGAAGCTCATGCCAGCCTCCCCTGATGCGGCTCGGCGCCTTCGGGACTCTCGCCGACGCCGCGCTCGAGCAGGAGGATGCCGGCGAGGATCGCCGCCAGGGCTGCGACGCGCCCCGGCGTGAGATGCTCGCCGAAGAGGAGATGGCCGATCACGGCGATGCCGACGATGCCCAGGCCCTCCCAGACCGCATAGGCGACGGCGAGCGGGATGACCCGCAGGGCGACGCTGAGCAGCGCGAAAGAGAGACCGATGAGAAGGAGCGGCAGGAAGGCGACCAGCCAGGTTTCGGACACGACGGATTTCAGCGCGGCCGTCGCGACGATCTCGACGGCGATGGCCGCGAGCAGGAAGAACCAATGGGAAGACATGTTGCACACGGGCCGGACCGGCAGTGGCCAACGCGGGAGCGAGGCCGGAGGGGTCGGCAAGAGTTCGAGTTTGAAATCAGCGTCCGGATGAAAAGGCCGTCGCGACATCAATCGCGAAGGCAGCACGGCAATATGCGCTCAGTCGGCACTCTGGCCACAGACGCTATCACCCAAAATGTGCTTCTCAGACACTCATCGCCGCTGGATATAGCCTCGCAATTGCTTCGCGTCAACCTTTCATCACTTTCGAGTCGACGATCGCGAGCCTGATCGGAGGCTTTCGGCCATCTCAAAAACTGCATCAATACGTTGACGGACCGAGATAATTTCGGGCTTCCGCGGCGGGCGGAAACCGTTGCCCCGGCCTCCCCCGGCGGCGGCCCGAAATCCGGACCGCGCTCCGGGAAACAGCGACTCGTCCGATTAAGCCTTCCGTGAGCATTTTCCGGTAGGCCAGCGGCAAGATCGGCGGGCCGGCGAAGATCGCGTCCGGCGGTGCCGACCGCGACGGGGATGTGACGTCATGGGTGCCTTCGATGTCCGCGACCTGATCAAGGCGGATGCCGCCGCCTCGGCGACGCCCGACATGTTCGGCCCCGCCCGCAGCGGAACACGCGTGTTCCACCCGCTGGCCGAACGCATCGCCGCGATTCCCGTGAAGCCGACGCTGTCGCCGGTGATGATCGAGGGGCTGGTTCGCCTGCTCGACGTGCTGGCCGTGGTCGGGGCCGGCGGGCTGATCTACTGGCTCTACGCCGCGGGCACGACCGAGAGCATCCTGCCCTATCAGATCACGATTCCCGCGCTCGCGGTCGGCGCTCTCGCCGCCTTTCAGGCGCTGCATCTCTATCATGTCGGCGCGCTCAGGAACTTCATCGCGATGGCGGTGCGGCTGGCCAGCGGCTGGACCTTGCTGTTCCTGATCACGCTCGCCGCCTTCTTCTTCCTCAAGATCGGCGACCAGGTGTCGCGCGTCTGGCTGCTGGGCTTCTACAGCGTCGGCGCGGCGGCCCTGCTCGGCGAACGCCTCGTGGTGACGCTCGCCGTCCGCCATCTGACGCGCTCGGGCCGGCTGGAGCGGCGCACCGCCATCGTCGGCGGCGGCGAAGGCGGCGAGGCGCTGATCAAGGCGCTGGAAGCGCAGCGCGACACGGGGTTGCGGATCTGCGGCGTCTTCGACGACCGCAACGACGACCGCTCGCCGGATCTGGTCGCCGGCTATCCCAAGCTCGGCACGATCGACGACCTCGTCGAGTTCGCCCGGCGGACCAAGCTCGACCTCGTGATCTTCACCCTGCCGATCTCGGCGGAAGCGCGACTCCTGGCGATGCTGCGCAAGCTCTGGGTGCTGCCGATCGACATCCGCCTTTCGGCGCATATGTCGAAGCTGCGCTTCCGGCCGCGCTCCTATTCCTATTTCGGCGCGGTGCCGGTGCTCGACGTCTTCGACCGGCCGATCGCGGACTGGGACATCGTCGTCAAATGGGCCTTCGACAAGGTCGTCGGCACGCTGGCGCTGATCCTGCTTTTCCCGGTGATGCTGGCGACCGCGATCGCGATCAAGCTGGATTCGAAGGGGCCGGTGCTGTTCCGGCAGAAGCGCTACGGCTTCAACAACGAGCAGATCGAGGTCTTCAAGTTCCGCTCGCTCTATCACGAGATGACCGATCACAACGCCGCCAAGCAGGTGACGAAGGACGATCCCCGCGTCACCCGCGTCGGCCGCTTCATCCGCAAGACCTCGCTCGACGAACTGCCGCAGCTCTTCAACGTCGTGTTCAAGGGCAATCTCTCGCTGGTCGGCCCGCGCCCGCATGCGCTGCACGCCACCGCCTCGAACCGCGCCTATGAGCAGGTGGTCGACGGCTATTTCGCACGCCACAAGGTCAAGCCCGGCATCACCGGCTGGGCGCAGGTCAATGGCTGGCGCGGCGAGACCGACACCGAGGACAAGATCCAGCGCCGCGTCGAGCACGACCTCTATTACATCGAGAACTGGTCGGTGCTGCTCGACCTCTACATCCTGATCAAGACGCCCTTCTCGCTGATGACGAAGAGCGAGAACGCCTATTGAGCGCGCTCGCCGACAGGAGCGGTCCGGAGCCGACGCGCCGCGGCGGCTTGCGCATCTCCTATGCGACGCTGAAGCGCGGCGTGCTCTGGCTGCTGACCGCCTGCAGCGGGCTGGCGCTGATCGAGCCCTCACCCTACGAGGTCGTCTTCCTGCTCGCGGTCTTTGTCTTCGCGCTGACGGGCATCCGCTTCTCGCAGAAACTGCTGCCGCTGGCGCTGCTGCTGCTGCTCTACAACATCGGCGGCACCTTCTCGCTGATCCCCTGGATGGACGATGCGGCGGCGGTGCGTTTCACCGCCGTCTCGGTCTATCTCATGATCACGGCCGTCTTCCTCGCCGGAATCATGGCGGAGGACCCGCTGGGCCGGCTGGAGACGCTGCGCAGGGGATACCTGTTCGCCGCATGGGGCGCGGGGCTGGCGGGCATCCTCGGCTATTTCGACATCGGCGGCCTCGGCTCCGTCTTCACGCTCTATGGCCGCGCCTCGGGCACCTTCAAGGATCCCAACGTGCTCGGCCCCTTTCTGGTGCTGCCGATCGTCTATCTGCTGCAGTATGTGCTGATCGGCCGGCTCGGCCTGATGCGCGGGCTGCTGCTGATGAGCGTCCCGCTGGTCGCGCTGTTCCTGACCTTCTCGCGCGGCGCCTGGGGCAACCTCGTCGGCGCGGCGCTGCTGATGGTCGCCCTCACCTTCCTGACGGCGCCGAGTGCGGCGCGGCGGGCGCGCATCGTGGGCTTCTCGCTGCTCGCGCTCGGCGCGGTCTGCGTGGCCCTGCTCTTCGCGCTCTCCTTCGAGAACATCCGCAGCGTCTTCGAGGTCCGCGCCAGCCTGGTCCAGGACTATGACGGCGGCGTCACCGGCCGTTTCGGCAATCAGTTGCGCGCGATCCCCCTGCTCCTGGACGAGCCCAACGGCTTCGGGCCGCTGCGCTTCCGCTGGCTGTTCCCGGAGGATCCGCACAACGTCTACATCAACGCCTTCGCCTCCTATGGCTGGCTCGGCGGCTTCTCATGGCTGGCGCTGATGGCGGCGACCTGCCTCGTCGGCTGGCGGCTGGTGTTCCAGCGCACGCCGCGCCAGACTCATGCCATCGCGCTGTGGTCGGTGCTGTTCGTCACCATCCTGCAGGGGATGCAGATCGACACCGACCACTGGCGGCACATGTATCTGATGCTGGGGCTGGTCTGGGGGCTCGCCGCCCTCCCCGCCGCGCCGCGAACGGCGCCTCAGCCGCGATCCTTGCGCACGACGACATAGGCGTAGGTCGTCACGAAATCCCAACCGATCTTCGCGGCCAGCGCGTTGAAGGCGTGGTCGATCTGCTTCAGGCCGGGCATCCGGTCGAAATAGCCGTGCCCCCAGAAGCGCTGGATGTGGATGTCGGAGAAGCCGGCGCGGTTCAACATCGGCGCGAGCGTCGCCCGGCTGCCGCGGCACCAGTCGTAATGGGCCGGGAACTTCGGATCGCCGCCGCCGTCCCGGCGCAGCGGGAAGAGCGCGTGGACGATGGCGCGCGAGGCCTTCTCCGGCAGCAGATGGTTCAGCGCGAAGACCGGGGCCCAGAGCGTCGGGAAGAAGGCCAGCGCGACGCCGCCCGGCGCCAGCAGGGCGTGGATGTTGGTCCAGGCGCGCTCGACATCCTCGACATGCTCGAAGACCATGCGCGAGACCATGAGATCATAGCCCCCGCGCGCGATGTCGGGCTCGGAGAGATCGCCCGCGATGTCGAAGCGCGCCGTCTTCAGGCCCGCCGGCGTCAATGCGAGTTCGCCTGCGTCGATGTCGTTGACGATGAGGTCGATGCCATGGCCGGCGGCCTGCTCGGCGGTGAAGAGCGGGTCGCGCCCGCCGCCGATCTCGCAGACGCGGCGCAGGCCGAACTGCCGGGCAAGGCCGAGAATCGTCGGCTCGTAATGGTCCCAGGCCCATTGCGAATGCCAGTCGGGCGCGAGCTCGCGGAAGAAGCCCTCGACCGAACGGTTCGGGTTCACCTGCGCGCGCAGCGCGGGACTGACCGGATCGGCCGTGACAGTCGCCAGTGACATCGTCTTCTCCGCCTGCTCGACCCGTTTGGGAATGCGAAAAGCAATGCGGATTCGCCCCGAAAACCGCAATCACCGAGTGGTTCGACAGTTAATGGGGCCTGACGACGCGGCTTCCGGCCCGCATCCGCCCGCGCGGCGGAGAGTCGGACGACGCCTTCGCAAAACAAGGAGCGCAACCCGATTGCATCCGCGCGACGCCGCCACTATAAGCCGACGCGTCGGAGCGTAGCGCAGCCCGGTTAGCGCACTTGTCTGGGGGACAAGGGGTCGGAGGTTCGAATCCTCTCGCTCCGACCATTTATCCGAAGCCGGCGTTTCGGCCCGAGCCTCGGTGACAGCCGGCCATCCGGCGCTCCATGCCTCGGGTTCTCCACAGGCTCCCCTCTCTCGGCCCTTGCCCCTGTCGTCGCAATGACGAAACGTCAGCATCCTGCTGTTCCGCAGTGAGGTGCGCCATGTCTGCGTCGTCGCGTCGTGCCGTGTTGCGTGTGTCCGGACAGGGGGCCGTGTTTCTCCGGGCGCTCGTCGTCCTGATGATCGGCATGGCGATCATTCTGCCGCTGCTCGCCTGAGCGCCAGACATGCCGGGTGGCCGCGATGGCGCCGCGAGACGCGAAGCGGCTCGTATCCTGCGCCGATCGCGGGTAAGCTCCGTTTCAGACAGCGAAAACGGAGGGACGAGACCGATGGCAGGGGATAACCGGGGCCCGCGCGCCTGGCACGACGTCAACAGCGTCCAGGAGGCGCCGCGCGAGAAGCAGAAGTCGAGCGGGCGGATCGCCGCCGAGGAGGCCGCCGCCCGCAAGAAGATCGAGGCGTTGCGCGCCCAGCGCCTGGCCAAGCAGGCGGCCGAACCACCGCCGCCGCCCGCCGCCGCAAAGACAACAAAGCGCAAGGCCGCGGCACCCTCGGCCTGATCGGCTCGAACACCGGAATGCCGGCGGCGCTCGCACGCCGCCGGATGGCGCTCAGGCGGCCGCCAGCCAGCCTTGGAGAAGGCCGATATCGGCCTGGGACAGGCCGTGGCCGGCCGGCAGCGTGCGGTGGTCGACGCTCGCCCCATTGTCCGACAGCGTCTTGGCCAGCCGCCCGACATCGGCGGCCGGGACGATCGGATCCATCGCGCCCGAAAGAATTAGCACCCGCTTGCCGCCGAGATCCGTCTCGGGCGGCTCCGCGAAGGGCGACATCGCCCGCAGCAGCGCCGCCCCGGCCAGCGCCTGCGGCCGCAGCAGCAGAAGGCTGGCCGCGATGTTGGCGCCGTTCGAGAAGCCGAACGCGACAGGCTGGGCGAGGCCGTAGCGTTCCCGCGCCATCTCGATGAAATCGGCGAGTTCATGCGTGCGCCGGCGCAGGTCGTCCTCGTCGAACACGCCCTCTGACAGGCGCCGGAAGAAGCGCGGCATGGAGCCTTCGAGCACCCTGCCGCGCGGCGAGAGCAGGGTCGCGCCCGGCGCCACCGCCCGGCCGAGGCCGAGCAGGTCGCGCTCGTCGCCGCCTGTGCCGTGCAGCAAGAGGAGTGGCGGCCGGGCGGCATCGGAGCCGGGCTCATGGATGTGAACGAAGTCGGTCGTCGCGGCGGTGTCCATCGGACATCCTCATTTCGAGAAGGGTGACACCGCCCTGCCCCGCCCGAGAGCGGAGCAGGGCGGCGATCAGGCGAGCGCGGGCAGCACGGCCTCGATGCGGGCGCGCTGCGTCTCCAGGCCCGGCGGCAGCTTCAGCGCCTGGCCGAGGCTGTCGGCCGGCTCGTCCACGGCGAAGCCGGGCACATCGGTCGCGATCTCGAACAGCACATGGCCGGGCTCGCGGAAGTAGACGGAGCGGAAATAGTTCCGGTCCCTCTGCTCCGTCGTGCGGATGCCGTGGTTCTCCGCGAGCTTGCGGACCATCTCCTCCTGCGCCGCGTCATCGGCCGCCCGGAAGGCGATGTGGTGGACCGAGCCCGCGCCCTGCCGCGCCGGCAGGAAGCCGCCGGCGACGCGCAGGTCAACGACATCGCCCATCGGCGTGCCCTCGGCGCGGTAGCGCACCAGCGTCTCCTCGCGACCGATCTCGCGGAAACCGAAGACATCGCTCAGGATCGCCCCGGTCGGCGCCGCATCGGCGACGAGCAGGCTGACGCCGTGGAAACCGCGGATCGCATGCTCGGCCGGGATACCGCCCTCGGCCCAGGCGGGCTCGGCCTCGATACCGGGGACGCCGACGACCGAAAGCCGCATCCCGTCGGGATCGCGGAAGGCGAGCACCGTCTCGCCGAAGCGCTTCACCGGGACGTCATGGGGCACCGCGTGCTCGACGAGGCGATGGGCCCAGTAGCCGATCGCCCCCTCCGGGACGCGGAACACCGTCTCCTGCGTCTCGCCGACGCCGAGGCGGCCCGGCGCGGCATGCTCCCAGGGGAAGAAGGTCAGGATCGAGCCCGGCGCCGCGGCAGCATCACCGTAATAGAGGTGATAAGTGCCCGGATCGTCGAAATTGACGGTCTTCTTGACCAGGCGCAGGCCGAGCACGCGGCCATAGAAATCCAGGTTGCGGCGGGCCGGACCGGCGATCGCCGTGACGTGATGAATGCCGTTGATCTGCATGGCGGTGGTCCTTTCGAACCGGGGCGGCGCCCCGTTGGCCCTGAGATTGGACCGACGGCGCCGAAAGGCCAGCACGAACCCATTGCCTCAACGCAATGCCGATATTGAAATGAAGCCATTTGCATTGCGCTGATGCGGGAGCGATCTCTTGGAGCGAGACCAGCCCGGTCCCGTTTCAGGAGACTGCCCCCATGATCGACCTTCGCCTCGCCCCCTATGCCGCGCTCGGCCTGCGCATCGCGCTCGGCCTGATGTTCATCGCCCATGCCTATCTGAAGATCGCGATCTTCACCCCGGCCGGTTTCGCCGGCTTCCTCGGGCAGGTCGGCCTGCCGTCGTTCCTGGCCTGGCCAATCATCCTGGCCGAACTCATCGGCGGCCTCGCCATCCTCGTCGGCTTCTACGGCCGCTACGTCTCGCTGCTGCTGCTGCCGATCCTGCTCGGCGCGCTCTTCGTCCATGCTCCCAATGGCTGGGTCTTCAACGCGCCCAACGGTGGCTGGGAATATCCGGCCTTCCTGGCCCTGACGGCCCTCGCCCATGGCCTGCTCGGCGACGGCGCGCTGGCCCTGAAGGCCGCCCGGCTGCCGGCGCTCGGCACGCCCGCCGCCGCATGACGCCTGCCTTCGCCATCCCCTCGCCGCCTTCGGGGCCTCTCGGCCTTGAAGGCGGCGATGTCCTGTCGGAGAGTGCGGCGATGCCCGCTTCCGCCAAGCCCCCCTCTGCCGCCGGCCCGCGCACCGGCCCGCAGACCCTCGCCTGGGACGATTTCCGCCTGATCAAGGCGATCGCCGAGCGCCGCGCCCTCCCCGCCGCCGCCACGGCCCTCGGCCTCAACCATTCGACGGTGTTCCGGCGCCTCGGCCAGATCGAACAGGCGCTCGGCGTCAAGCTCTTCGAGCGCCATCGCAGCGGCTATGTCCCGACGCCGGCCGGCGACGAGATGGCCCAGCTCGCCGAGCGCGTCGACAGCGACATCAGCGCCTTTGCGCTCAAGCTCGCCGGCCAGGAGATCAAGCCCGCGGGCGATCTGCGCGTCACCACCAACGACACGCTGCTGGTCGACCTGCTGACGCCGGTCTTCGCCGGCTTCCTGGCGCAGTGTCCCGACATCCGGCTCGACGTGCTGCTCAGCAACCAGGCGCTCAATCTGTCGAAGCGCGACGCCGACGTGGCGATCCGCGCGACCGATCACCCGCCGGAGACGCTGGTCGGCCGCAAGGCGGCGCGGATCGCCTGGGCGCTCTATGGCCGGGCCGTCGATTTCACCGGACCGGAGCCGGTCGCCATCGAAAGCCTCTGGCAGCGCAGCTGGGTCTCGCTGGGCGATTCCTTCGCGGCGTTGAAGGCCGTGCGCTACCTGGCGCAGCATGTCGCGCCGGAGCGGATCGTCTACAAGGTCAATACGGTGCTGGGACAGGCGGAAGCCGTCGAGGCCGGCATCGGGATCGGTTTCCTGCCCTGCTTCATCGCCGACCGGAAGCCGGCGCTGACGCGGCTGGCTGCGCCCGACGATGCGCTCGCGGCCGATCTCTGGCTGCTGACCCATCCGGATCTGCGCCACTCGCCGCGCGTGCGCCTCTTCCTCGACTTCATGGCCGGCGAACTCGGGCGGATGAAGCCGCTGATCGAGGGACAGTTCCCACTGTCGTCGCAGCCGGACATGGCGGCGTTGCCGACGGATGCGGCATGAGCCCTGCGGCCGGCGACCTCAGCGGGCTGGCCTGGCTGCTGATCCTGTCGATCCCGCCTGGCCTCGCGCTGGCCGGCTACTGGGCGCGCGGGCGCTTCGGCGAGAAGCCGCCGAAGGTACCGCCCGGGGACCCCGGCAACCCGACCTGACAGAAAAGCCCGCGACGGGGTTTCGTCGCGGGCTCATCGAATGCGTCTGCCTCGGCGGGATCAGGCCGCCTTGCGGTTGATCCCGGTCTCGGCGAGCTTGGTCAGCTTCTCATCGGCGGCGTGTTCCTCGTCGAGGGTTTGCTGCAGCAGGGCGGCGCAATCCGCGCGGCCAAGCTGCTTGGCCCAGGCCGTCAGCGTGCCGTAGCGCGTGATCTCGTAATGCTCGACCGCCTGAGCGGCGGCGATGATCGCGGCGTCGAGCACCTGCTTGTCGGCGACCTCGCCGACGACCTCGTCGGCCTCCTTCAGGATGCCGTCGATGGCGGGGCAGTCGACCGCCTTCACCTCGGCGCCATGCTGCCTGAAGACCTGCTCGAGCCGGGCGATATGCCCTTCCGTCTCGGTGCGATGCGCCGTCAGGCCCTGCTTGAGGGTCGGATCCGTCGCCTTCTCGATCATCTTCGGCAGCGCCTTATGGATCTGCTTTTCGGCGTAGTAGATGTCCTGGAGCTGGTGGACGAAGAGGTCGTCCATCGTCTTGATGTCCTTGGAAAACAGTCCCATGGCGGTCTCCTGGGTTCGGGATCGTCGGAAAGAGCGTGCGGCGCCGCCGGGCACCGGATGCGCCGCTCCTGTCGAACGAACGTGCGCGCCGGCCATGTGTTCCGCTCGCGGAGGACCCCAAGCGGCGGTGCGGCCCGGGTTTCGCGGCGCGGCCGCTTCCTCTAGGCTTCCGCCATGGAGATGATCATACCCCTGATGATCGGCCTGACGCTGATCTGGCTGATCGGCCGCGGCACGCCCTGGAACGCCCGGCTGATGACATTGGCGGTGACGCTCGCCGTCATCGTCCTGATCGTCGCGCTGGAACGCGGCGGCTACTGGCCGGCGGAGTGGCGCCGGCAGTGAGACTCCGGGCTCAGGCGACCAGCTTGAGGCCGACGATGCCTGCCACGATCAGCGCGATGCAGGCGAGCCGCAGCGCCGTCGCGGGCTCGCCGAGCAGGACGATGCCGAGGATCGCCGTGCCGACCGTGCCGATGCCGGTCCAGACCGCATAGGCGGTGCCGACGGGAAGGCTCTTGAGCGCCAGCCCGAGCAGGCCGAGGCTGACCGCCATGCTGGCGAGCGTCAGCACGGTGGGCACGAGGCGGGTGAAGCCCTGCGTGTATTTCAGGCCGATCGCCCAGCCGACCTCGAACAGACCTGCGATGAAGAGATAGAGCCAGGCCATGACGGCGCTCCGCGTCGAAATGGCGAGGTCGTCCACGCCGGACCAGACAGGCGACATCGCGCCGGGATCGTCCCCATCCTTCGATCTAGGACGGCACCTTGGCGCTTTCAACCGGCGGCGTCAGGCGAGTTCCGCCGGTGGCTGCAGGGCGCGGTCGAGGATGCGCTTGCATTCGCCGAGCTCGGCCAGCACGGCTGTGAGCAGGGTGATGTCGTCGAGCCCCGGCGGCACCGGCGTGCGCCCGGACTGCGGCGCGTGAGCGCCGGCGCCCTCGCGCCCCTTGGCGGATCCCGCCGGTGGCGGACCGATCGGCGCACCGCGGCCGATGGCTTGGACATGGCGCGGCCCCTGCTCCTTCAGGATCCGCTGCAGACCCTTGATCGTGTAGCCCTCGCCGTAGAGCAGGCGGCGGATGCCCTTGAGCAGGGCGACATCGTCCGGGCGATAGTAGCGCCGGCCACCGCCGCGCTTCAGCGGCTTGATCTGGGGAAAGCGCGTCTCCCAGAAGCGCAGCACATGCTGGGGAATATCGAGGTCTTCAGCGACCTCGCTGATGGTGCGGAAGGCATCCGGGCTCTTGGTGTCCATGTCGGCCTCTGTCTCGCCGGTGTGGAACTCCAGGCTCACGCGTCTTCGCTCTCGCTCGTCTGTCCGTTGATCCGGGCCTTCATCACATTCGAAGGCTTGAACACCATCACCCGGCGCGGCTCGATCGGCACTTCCACGCCCGTCTTGGGATTACGCCCGATTCGCTCGCCCTTGTCGCGCACGACGAAGGACCCGAAGGAGGAGAGCTTGACGTTCTCGCCGCGCGCCACGGCGTCGCAGATCTCGTCGAGGACGGCCTCGACGAGCTTGGACGACTCCGTCCGCGAGAGGCCGATCTTCTGATACACCGCCTCGCAGAGGTCCGCCCGCGTAACCGTGTGCCCCGCCATCCATATCCTCCAAGGCGTTATCTCGGCCGGCGGGTCTGCCACCTGCCTTTCGCCATTCCGGACGATGAACGCTAGGCGCAGCCTGAGGCCGGGTCAATGCTCGAACGGGCGCTGAAGCGCCCTGCAGCCGAATTTCAATGAAAAGAGCGAGAAAATCCGGAAAATATGACAGTTTTCTCGCTGTCGCTGGTCACCACCGGATCAAGGCGGACCCCCAGGTGAAGCCGCCGCCCATGGCTTCGATCAGCACGAGTTGCCCGGGGCGGATGCGACCGTCGCGATGCGCCTCGGCCAGCGCCAGCGGGATCGAGGCCGCCGAGGTGTTGCCGTGCCGGTCGACGGTGACGACGACCCGGTCATGGCCGATGCCGAGCTTGTCGGCGGTGGCGTCGATGATCCGGCGATTGGCCTGATGCGGCACGAACCAGTCGATGTCGGCGCCGCTCAGCCCGGTTTCCGCGAAGGTGTGGCGCACGGTCTCCGCGAGGTTCTGGACGGCATGGCGGAAGACCTCCTTGCCCTCCATCCGCAAGAAGCCGACCGTCCTGGTCGAGCCCGGCCCGCCGTCGACATAGAGCTTGTCCTTGTAGCGGCCGTCGGAGCGGATATGCGTCGCCAGCACGCCCCGATCCGCCAGCGTGCCCTCGCCCGGCTCGGCCCTGAGCACGACCGCGCCCGCCCCGTCGCCGAAGAGCACGCAGGTGGTGCGGTCCTCCCAGTCGAGGATGCGCGAGAAGGTCTCCGCGCCAATCACGAGCGCGGTCCGCGCCGCGCCCGTGCTGAGAAACTTGTCCGCCGTCGCCAGCGCAAAGACGAAGCCGGAGCAGACCGCCTGGAGATCGAAGGCGACGCCGCCCGCAATGCCGAGCGCGGCCTGAATCTGCGTCGCGGTGGCCGGGAAGGTGTGGTCGGGCGTCGCGGTCGCGACGATGATCAGGTCGACCTCGACCGGCTCCATGCCGGCATCGGCCAGCGCCGCCTGGGCAGCCTTCAGCCCGAGGACCGAGGTGGTCTCGCTTTCGGCCGCGACATGGCGCTGGCGAATGCCCGTGCGCTGGACAATCCACTCGTCGGTGGTGTCGACGCGCTGGGCCAGTTCGGCATTGGTGACGATGCGCGCGGGCAGATAGGAACCGCAGCCCACGATCCGGGAACGCAAAATCGACAAACCGGTGTCCTCAATGGGCCGCGGCTGAGCGTGCCGCGGCCTCCTGCTGGGCGGTGGCCTCCTGACGCGCCGAGGCCGCGACCATTTCGCGGACCTTGGACATCAGGTTCTCGCGCGCCATCTCGTAGCCGAGCTCGGTCGCGCTGGCGAAGCCGACGGCATCGGTCCCGCCATGGCTCTTGATGACGATGCCCTCGAGGCCGAGGAACACGCCGCCATTGACCTTGCGCGGATCCATCTTGTCCTTGAGCGCCGCGAAGGCGCCGCGCGCGAAGAGATACCCGATCTTGGCCATCAGCGAGCGGCCCATCGCTGCCTTCAGATAGGAACTGATCTGGCGGGCGGTCCCCTCGGCCGTCTTCAGCGCGATGTTTCCGGTGAAGCCCTCGGTCACGACGACGTCGACCGTGCCCTTGCCGAGATCGTCGCCCTCGACGAAGCCGTGATAGCTCAGATGCGGCAGGTTCAGCTCGCGCAGGATGCGCCCGGCCTCCTTGACCGCCTCGACGCCCTTGATCTCCTCGACGCCGACGTTCAGCAGACCGACCGTCGGGCGGTCGAGATCGAAGATCACGCGCGCCATGGCCGCGCCCATCACCGCGAGGTCGACGAGGTGGCGCGCATCGGCGCCGATGGTCGCGCCGACATCGAGCACCACGCTCTCGCCGCGCACCGTCGGCCAGAGGCAGGCGATCGCCGGCCGGTCGACCTCGGGCATCGACTTCAGGCAGAATTTCGACATCGCCATCAGCGCGCCGGTGTTGCCGGCCGAGACCGTGACGTCGGCCTCGCCGGTCTTGGTCGCGTCGATGGCGCGCCACATCGAGGATTTGTAGCGGCCGTAGCGCAGCGCCTGGCTCGGCTTGTCGTCCATCTTCACCGAGACCTCGGTGTGGTGGAAGGTGGTCACGGCCTTGAGCGTGGGGTGCTGGTCGAGCAGCGGCAGGACCTCGCCTTCGTCCCCGAAGACGACGAAACGCACATCGGGACGACGCTCCAGCGTCAGCGCGGCGCCGGGGATGACGATGGCAGGGCCATGGTCTCCGCCCATCGCATCGAGCGCGATTGTAACCGGTCGTGTCATGGAGTGATGGTTGATCCCAGGAGCGGCCGACCTGCAGTCCGGGGCGGCTCGATGCGGGCGGGACAATAGCGACTTGGGCGCCCGCCGCAAGCCGCCAGAGAACGGGAACGGGCCTTCAGTCGTCCCGCTTGAGCCGCGCCAGCTTGGCGAAGGGCGATTCCGGCGGCTCTTCAGGCGCGGGTTCGGCGAAGACGGCGCCCGGCTTGCGGGGATAGGGATCGAGCGCCAGCGCGAGGAATTCCAGCGTCACCGCGCCGAGATCGATGATGCCGTCGACGATCGGCTCGGGCGGATCGTCCTCGTTCAGCCTGACCTCGATGTCGATCTCGCCAGTCTCCTCCGCGGCGGCGCGGCGGCGCGGCTCGGCGGGTTCCTCCGGCGCGAAATCGAGCTTCAGCGGCACCTCCAGCGCGACGGGAAAAGCGTCGAGCGTCACCGTGCAGGTCTGGTGGAAGGCGGCCCTGATGGTGCCCTCGAGCTTCACGCGTTCCCCGCTGCGCGACAGCATGTAACGCGCCGCGATCGATTCGACGGTGGGCAGATCCAGCATCGCCGCGATGCCGGCCTTCTCCTGCGGTTCCGCCTCCAGCGCGAACGGCGTGCCGCGCAGCTTGATCGCGTCGACCCGGACGGGCCGGCTCAGCGGCAGGGGCGGCAAGGCTTCGGACGTCATCGGGCACTCTCCACCGCCGGCTGCGGAAACAGCTCCGGCTCGTTCAGAACGCCGTCCACATCGAGCGTCGCCAGGCGGGCCTGGATGCTGCGCACATAGGTGGCGAGACAGGCCGCACCGTCGGCCTGGGGGCTCGCATTGCGCCGCAAGGCCTCGTCCAACGCGCCCGGCTCGGGCGAAACCAGCGCCGCCTCATAGGCCTGAACCCGGCCATAGAACATCTGGCCGATCTTCTTCATGCGCTTGGGCACGGCGATGTCGCTGACGCCGCCATTGCGGACGCCGAGTTCGAGATAGGCGAAATTGGCATCGACCAGATCCTGCGCGAGATCATCGGCCGGCGCGGGCAGCTCGCGCAGGCGCCGCAGGACGAGGAAGACATGCAGGGTCAGCGATTCGAAGCGGCCCTCGAAGCTGTCTGGGATGCCGCCCTGAAGATAGAGCGCGGGGCGGCGCGAGGCCTCGGCGATGCGGGCGAAGACCGCATCGACCGGCGCCGTCCTGCTCTCGCGCTTGCCGAACCATCCGAACATGATGCTGCGATCCCTGGCCGGCGGCGCGGAAGAGGTCCGTCGCCTTGCCAAAGCCATGCTCGGGCGTTACGCCAACCCTCACCCGTTTGACAAGCGGCCCGGGCCTCGGCCCATTGCCGCAGCGCCACTGGATGCCCTCCGCATGATCGCCGTCTCCCGCCGCACCGCCCTCATCGGCCTCCTCGCGACGACGTCCCTGGCGCTGGGCGCCTGCGGCCCCAATGCCGGCGGCTTCAAGCTCGCCACCTCGGCGGGGATGAACGAGGAGTTCAAGCGCGGCTTCGTCGCCGACGACGCGCTGATCGCGCAGATCAAGGTCGGCATGGACGTGCAGCAGGTGCTGTCGATCCTGGGCACGCCGTCCACGACCTCGACGGTCGGCAACCGGACCTTCTACTACATCAGCCAGACCGTGCGGCGGCGCTTCCAGTTCCAGGATCTCTCGGTCGTCGACCAGACGGTGCTGGTTGTCTATTTCAACAAGGGCTTCAAGGTCGAGCGCATCGCCAATTACGGCCTGCAGGACGGCGTGATCTTCGACTTCATCAGCCGCACCACCGCCACCGGCGGCGAGGAGCAGAGCTTCCTGCGCAACCTCTTCCGCGGTGTGACGCGCTTCAACCCGCTGGGGGCGTGAGCCTCTTCCACCGGGCCTGACGAGACAAAACCCGCGGCTTGCGCCGCGGGTTTTTTCGTTTCGGCTTGTGAGCGGGCTCAGCCAGTCGCGCGGCCGCGCGCCGGCAGCGTCATCGCCAGGACGCCGCCGACGATCAGGACGAGGCCGGCCCAGGCCGTAGGCGCCAGCCTCTCGCCGAGGACAACCATGCCGATCAGCACGCCGGTGGGCACCCGCAGATAGGCCACCGACGTCGTCGCGACCGAGCCCAGCCGCGCGATCAGGCGGAAATAGATCACGAAGGCCAGAGCGGTCGAAACGACAGACAGCGCGAACAGCGCCTGGATCGAGGCCCCGGAGGGCGCCAGGGTCCAGGGCCGGTCGACGGCCAGGCTGAAGGGGAGCAGGAGCGCCGCCCCGCAGATGAGCGAGCCGGCCGCCGGCATGATCGGGTCCAGTCCCTTGAAATGGCGCCCGAACAGCGCCGCGCCGCCATAGCAGAGGCTCGCCGCGACGAGCGCGAGCTGGGCTGCGAGATCGGCCCCGAAGCCCGCCAGCGCCTCGGTGCCGACGATCAGCAGCGTCCCCGCCAGGCCCGAGGCGATGCCGACGAGCTTGATCGACGACAGCCGCTCGCCGGTACCCGCCAGCAGGCCGAGGACCACGACGAAGATCGGGCTGGTCGAGCTCAGGATCGTGGCCAGCCCCGCCTCGACGCTGCGCTCGGCCCAGGCGATCAACGTGAAGGGCAGGACGCTGTTGAGGCAGGCCTGGACGAGGAAGAGCCGCCAGGTCGAAAAGTCCCGCGGCAGGCGCAGGCCGCGCCAGCGGATCACCAGGAGCAGGATCGCGCCTGCCAGCAGCGTGCGCGCCGCGATCAGCGTCACCGGCGGGATCGTCTCCACGCCGACCTTGATGAAGCTGTAGGAGCCGCCCCAGAGCGTGGCGAGGAGGAGCAAGAGGGCGAGATCGGTGAAGCGCCCTGCCCCGGAACGGGGGGCGGCGGCAGCGGTGGATGGGGTCATGCGAGGTCTCCTGTGATGGAGACGTCATGCCCGCAGGCGCACGCGCTGGCTTGCGGGAACGCTACGGGGACGGCCGAAGGTTTGCGGGCCCACTCTGTCGCTCGCAACGAAAAACCCCGCGGATCGCTCCGCGGGGTCGACGATGGTCGCGATGCGCGAGGCGGCTCAGCTGTGAGCCAGGATCGCCAGCAGCAGCAGGGCGATGATGTTGGTGATCTTGATCGCCGGGTTCACGGCGGGGCCCGCCGTGTCCTTGTAGGGATCGCCGACGGTGTCGCCGGTGACCGAGGCCTTGTGCGCCTCGGAGCCTTTCATGTGGCGCACCCCGTCCTTGTCGACGAAGCCGTCCTCGAAGGACTTCTTGGCGTTGTCCCAGGCGCCGCCACCCGAGGTCATCGAGATCGCGACGAAGATGCCGGTGACGATGACGCCCATCAGCATGGCGCCGACCGCCGCGAAGGCCTGGTTCTTGCCGGCGATGGCGTTGATCGCGAAGAAGGTCACGATCGGCGCGAGCACCGGGAGCAGCGACGGCACGATCATTTCCTTGATCGCCGCTCGGGTCAGCATGTCGACGGCGCGGCCGTAATCAGGCCGCTCGGTGCCGTCCATGATGCCCGGCTTCTCCTTGAACTGGCGCCGGACCTCCTCGACGACGGAGCCCGCCGCGCGCCCCACCGCCGTCATGCCCATGCCGGCGAAGAGGAAGGGGATCAGGCCGCCGAGCAGCAGGCCGACGACGACATAGGGGTTGGACAGCGAGAAATCGACGACCACGCCCTTGAAGTACTGGAACGAGGTTGAGCCTGCCTTGTTGGCTTCGGCGACGAAGAAGTTGAGGTCCGAGGTGTAGGCCGCGAAGAGCACGAGCGCGCCGAGGCCCGCCGAGCCGATCGCATAGCCCTTGGTGATGGCCTTGGTGGTGTTGCCGACGGCGTCGAGCGCGTCGGTCGAGTGGCGCACCTCCTTGGGCAGGCCGGCCATCTCGGCGATGCCGCCGGCATTGTCGGTGACGGGCCCGAAGGCATCGAGCGCGACGACCACGCCCGCCAGCGCCAGCATCGCCGTGGTGGCGATGGCGATGCCGAAGAGACCGGCGAGGCCATAGGAGACGATGATGCCGGCGATGATCACGATCGTCGGCAGAGCGGTCGATTCCAGCGAGACCGCGAGGCCCTGGATCACGTTGGTGCCGTGGCCGGTGACCGAGGCCTGGGCGATCGAGACCACCGGGCGCTTGCCGGTGCCGGTGTAGTACTCGGTGATGACGACGATCAGCAGCGTCACGGCCAGACCGACCAGCGCGCAGGCGAAGAGCCCGCCCGAGGTGAAGGTGACACCCTGCACCGTGGTGAAGGAGGCCGAGAAGCCACCGAACATCAGATAGTTCACCGCCGCGATCGCGCCGATCGAGAGCACGCCGGCGGCGATGAAGCCCTTGTAGAGCGCGCCCATGATCGACTGGTTGGCGCCGAGCTTGACGAAGAAGGTGCCGATGATCGAGGTCACGATGCAGGCTGCCCCGATCGCCATCGGGTAGAGCATCATCGCGCCGAGCGTCGCCTGGCCGGCGAAGAAGATCGCGGCCAGAACCATGGTGGCGACCAGCGTCACCGCATAGGTCTCGAACAGGTCGGCCGCCATGCCGGCGCAGTCGCCGACATTGTCGCCCACGTTGTCGGCGATGGTGGCCGGGTTGCGCGGATCGTCCTCGGGAATGCCGGCCTCGACCTTGCCGACGAGGTCGGCGCCGACATCGGCGCCCTTGGTGAAGATGCCACCGCCGAGACGGGCGAAGATCGAGATCAGCGAAGCGCCGAGCCCGAGCGCGACCAGCGAATCGATGACGACGCGGCTCGAGGGCGAGAAGCCCAGCATCGAGGTCAGGACGCCGTAATAGACGGCGACGCCGAGCAGGGCGAGGCCGGCGACCAGCAGACCGGTGACGGCGCCGGCCTTGAAGGCGACGTCGAGCCCCTCGCCGAGCGACTGCATCGCGGCCTGGGCGGTGCGGACATTCGCGCGCACCGAGACGTTCATGCCGATGAATCCGGCCGCGCCCGAAAGCACGGCACCGATCAGGAAGCCGATCGCCACCCACTGACCCAGCAGATAGGCGAGCGCGACGAAGAGCACGACACCGACCATGCCGATGGTGATGTATTGCCGCTTCAGATAGGCCTGAGCCCCCTCGGCGACCGCCGCCGCGATCTCCTGCATGCGCTGGTTGCCGGCATCGCGCTTCATGACGTCTGCGTAGGCCCAGACGCCATAGGCGATCGATAATGCACTTAAGACGATGATGATGAGCAGGGCTGACATTCGGTTTCCTGACCTTGAGCTTCCGACCGAGCGGGAGCGCTGTCGCTCCTCATTTGCCGCTTTGGACGCCAGGCTCAGGAAAATCGGGCCGAAAGACTTGTCGGCTCGCTTCGCGTCGCCAGTGTCAGGCGAATTTGTGGCAAGTTTTGCAGGGAAGCGCAAACCTGTCGCAGGATTCGTAGACGAATGATTGCGGGGGTGCCATGACAGCTTCGAGACCGGCGGCGCGCGCCGGGAACGGGTCGGTGACGGCCCCGGCCGAGCCCTATCCCTGGCCCGCCGGGAAGGCCTCCGCCGCCTGGATCAGCATCGATGTCGATGCCGACACGCCGCTGCTGTGGCGCGAGCGCAATCAGGCGGACTCGGGCAATCTTTCCGAGCGCGAGCAGCGGCAATACGGGCTGCGGGCGGGGTTGCGGCATCTGCTGCAGGTCCTGGGGCGCCATGAGGTGCGGGCGACCTTCTTCGTTCCGGGGCTGGTCGCCGAGCGCCAGCCGGCGCTGCTGCCGGACCTGGTTGCGGCCGGGCATGAGGTCGGCCTGCACGGCTATGCACATGAGGCGACATGCGAGATCTCGACAGAGGCCTTCGGGGCGGCCCTCGACGCTTCGATCGCTATCTTCGTCGCGCAGACAGGCCAGCGTCCGGCCGGCTTTCGCGCACCGGGATGGGAACTGACACGGCCGATGCATGCCCTGCTGCGCGGACAGGGGCTCTATGACAGCTCCTTCGCCGGCCTGGAGCAGCCCTATGATCTGGACGGCGTCACCGAACTGCCGGTGTCATGGAACCGCGAGGACACGGCGCGCTTCAAGATGACCGGGCTCGATGCCCGCTGGCCACCGACGAGCCCGGTCGTGGTGCTGCAGGAATGGCTGTTCGACTGGGAGGCCTGCGCCGCGGCCGGCGGCCTGTTCACGCTGACCCTGCACGATTGGGTTTCGGGTCGGCCGGGCCCGGCACGCGTGCTCGACGAGCTGCTGGCCCGTATCAGGCGGGATACGACCGCGTGGATGGCGACCGGCGCCGAACTCGCGGCGCATCACCGTGCGATCGCGCCGTCCTGCAGGATCGCCTTCTCCACGCCGGAGCGTTGAGCGCTGGCCGGATCAGGCCGGCTGCGCCCGAGCGCCCGCGGCCTGCCAGAGCACCAGCGCCATCGCCACCGCCACCGGCGGGAACACGAGCCAGTTGACGCTCTCCCAGCCGCCGGCATGAAGCAGCCCGCCCGAGGAGAAGGAGGCGATGGCGACAGAGCCGAAGACGAGGAAGTCGTTGGCGGCCTGGACCTTCACCCGCTCCTCCGGCCGGTAGCAGTCGGTCACCAGAGCGGTGGCGCCGATGAAGCCGAAATTCCAGCCGATGCCGAGCAGCACCAGCGCAATCCAGAAATGCGCGACGCTGAGGCCCGAGAGACCGACCACGGCGGCCAGGGCCGTCAAGAGGAGGCCGGCGATGGTGACCCGGGCCTTGCCGAAGCGCGAGATCAGACGGCCGGTGAAGAAGCTCGGCCCGAACATCGAGAGCACATGCCACTGGATGCCGAGCGCGGCATCGCCGACCGAATGGCCGCAGCCGACCATGGCGAGCGGCGCGGCCGTCATGACGAAGCTCATCAAGCCATAGGTGACCAGCGCCGCCGTCACCGAGGCGATGAATTTCGGCTGTCGCATGATCTCGCCGAGCGGACGCCCGCCGCTCATCTTCGCCTGCGCCACCGGCGGCGCCCGCAATTGCAGGATGACCAGCATCGCGATCAGCGCGAGGCAGCCCTGGGCCAGGAAGCTGGCGGCGAAGGGGGCGGCCGGCGTGAGATCGCGAGTCCAGTAGACCGATTGCGGACCGATCACGCCGGCCGCGATGCCGCCGATCATGACCCAGGAGATGGCGCGCGGCCGGAAGCTCTCGGTCGCGGCGTCGGCGGCGGCGAAGCGGTAGCTCTGCACGAAGGCGCCATAGAGCCCGCAGGCGAAGGTGCCGAGGCAGAACAGCCAGAACAGCCGCGTGCTGGCGCCGGCCGCGGCGGTCGCGGCCGCGCTGGCGCCGATCAGCGCCCCCAGCAGATAGCCATTGCGGCGCCCATGACGGCGCATCAGCATGGCAGCGGGAATGACGCCGACGGCGATGCCGAGCTGCATCAGGCTCACCGGCACGGTCGCGAAGTGCTGATCGGCGACGAGCTGCGAACCGACGATGCCGCCCAGCGAGATCACGATCGAGGGGCTGGCGCCGCCGAGCGCCTGGGCGCAGGCCAGCACGACGGAGTTGCGCTTGGCGAGCGCGTCTGCGTCTGCGACCGGAACATGCTGGTTCATGGCTCTGCCGTCCTTGCGAAGCGGCTTTCGGGCCGGCTTCAGAAATGTGCGAAGGAGCCGGCAGCGAAGCTGCGCGCCCTGCCCCTCTCGCGATACTCGATGGACCCGGCCGCTCCGGTCACCACGCCGATCGCCGTCAGCGCGATGCCGGCGGCCGCAGCCGCCGCAGCCATAGCAGGAAATTCTCCCTGCGAGACCGTGCAGAGAATTTCGTAGTCGTCTCCGCCGGTCCAGGCCAGTTCCGCCAGCGCAGGATCGGCCATGATCGCAGCGCGCGCCGCCTCCGACAGGGGCACGGCATCGAGATCGACATCGGCGCCGGCGCCGGAAGCCTTCAAGAGCTTGGCGAGATCGCCGACCAGTCCGTCGGACACATCCATCGCTGCGGAGGCATGGGCCTGCAGCGCGGCGGCAAGACCCAGGCGCGGCTGCGGATGGAGATAGCGATCGGCGAGGAAGCCGCGATCGGAGGATGAGAGCCTCTCCACCCAGGCCGGGGCGCCGGGGCCATGGACCTTCAGCCCGAGCGCGCCGTCGCCGATCGTTCCCGATACGGCCAGGATGTCGCCAGGCTTCGCGCCCGAGCGCGACACCATGCGCCCGGCCGGGACGCTGCCGAAGGCGGTGATCGAGAGCGTCAGCGGTCCGGGCGTCGAGACGGTGTCGCCGCCGATCAGCGGACTGGTTCCTTCGTCGGCGGCGTGCTTCAGCCCGGCAGCGAAGCCGGCGAGCCAGCTCTCGGTCCAGCCCTTCGGCAAGGCGAGCGCCAGCACGAAGCCTTCGGGCTTCGCACCCTTGGCGGCGAGATCGGAGAGATTCACCGCCAGCGCCTTGCGGGCGATCGAGCCCGGCGGATCATCGGGAAAGAAATGCACGCCGGCGACCAGCGCATCGGCGGTGACGACGATCTCGTAGCCCCGCGCCGGCCTCAGCAGCCCGGCATCGTCGATGAGCCCGAGCCCGCCCGGTCCCGCGATCGGCGCGAAGTGGCGGGCGATCAGCTCGAATTCGCCGGGACGTTCCAGAACGCTACTCCGCCGCTTCCGGAGGAGCGAAATGCAGCCGGCCGCCTGCCACGGTCTTTCGCACGTCGAGCAGTTCGATACCGACCACACCGCCCCCCTCTGCGAAATCGATCACGATGCCAGGGGCGACCTCTTCCGTTCGCGCGATCTGCCCCTCGCCGACGCGCAGATAAGCTGCATCGGCCTCAGGATCGTAAGTGCTGGCGATATCGCGCCTCATGGCGTGCGGCGTCCACGGTTGCGATCGGGCGTGACCGTGATCACCCGGATCACGTCGGTGCCGACAACATAGACGATCCGCAGCATGCGGTCACCAAATTCGGGAACGCGGCCCCAGCACCGGCGCCGGCCATCACCGGCGGGATCAGGTTCGTCGATCAGGGGATGATCGAGGATCGCCTCGATCCAGTTCGTCGGAATGCGGCGTTCGCGGGTATGGATCGTGTAGACGATGCCTTTCCCCGCTCTCACCATCTCACGCCGCGGGCGCGTCGAACTCGTCGGATCGGAACTCGCGGGCGAGCTTGTCGAGCACGGCGTTGACCATGCCGATCTCCTCGCCCTCGTAGAAGGCGCGGGCGACCGCGACATATTCCGAGATCACCGCGCGGGCCGGCACGTCCTTGCGGAAGGCCAGCTCATAGGCGCCAGCGCGGAAGATGGCGCGCACGACCGCTTCGATGCGCTTCAGCGGCCAGCCCGAGGCCAGGGCCTCGTCCACCGAGCGGTCGACCAGGCGCTGCTCGCGCACGACGCCGCCCAGCAGGTCGCGGAAGAAGGCGATCTCAGCCTTGGGCAGCTCGATGTCCTCGACCAGCTTGCCGATCCAGAAGGCTTCGAACTCGGCCATGGCCTCGACCACGCCGCGCCCACCGATTTCCATCTCGTAGAGCGCCTGCACGACCGAGAGCCGGGCACCGCGGCGCATCTCGGCCCGGTTCGATTCCGGCCGGCCCGTTTCGGACCGGCTCATTTCGACTGCTCCCCGAGCGAGCGCTTGTAGCGCAGGACCGACAGCGCCGCTTCGGCCGCGCCGCCGCCCTTGTCCATCTCGGAGCGGTTGGCGCGGGCCCAGGCCTGCGCCTCGTTCTCGACGGTCAGGATGCCGTTGCCGAGCGGCAGCGCGAAGGCGACCGAGAGGTCCATCAGCGCGCGCGAACTCTCGCCGGCGACGATGTCGTAATGGCCGGTCTCGCCGCGGATCACGGTGCCGAGCGCGACCACGGCCTCGTAGGGGTCGACCGCCTCGTCGGCGGCGCGCAGGCCGATGACGATGGCCGAGGGGATTTCAAGCGCACCGGGCACGGTGACGACATCGACGCGGCACCCCGCCTTGTCGAGCACCGCGCGTGCGCCTGCCAGGAGCTCGTCGGCGAGTGTGTCGTAGAAGCGCGCCTCGACCACGAGAACGCGCGCGCCGTCGAGATCGACGGCCGAAGTTGCGGCCGGTGCGGCCGAGGATTGCCGGGGTCCGGCCATGGTTCTTGTCCTATTCGAAAGAATGAGGCCGCTGGTTAGACCTCCGCACGCGCCTCCGCAAGCCGCGCGGCATAGCGCGCCATCAGATCGACCTCGACATGGACGGGATCGCCCGCCTTGCGCTGCCCCCAGGTGGTGACCGCGAAGGAGTGCGGGATCAGCAGCACGGTGAAGACATCGTCCGCGACCGTGTTGACCGTCAGCGAGGTGCCGTCGAGGCAGATCGAGCCCTTGGCGGCGATGAAGCGCGCCAGCCCCTGCGGCGCGCGGATGTGAAAACGCGCGGTCGCGCCCCAGGGCTCGTCGGGATCGGGCGCGATCGGCTCAATCGTCAGGATCTGGCCGACGCCGTCGACATGGCCGGTGACGAGATGGCCGCCGAGTTCGTCGCCGACCCTCAGCGAGCGTTCGAGATTGATCGCGCTGCCGACCTCCCAGGCGCCGACCAGCGTCTTGGCGAGGGTCTCCGCCGCAGCCTCGACCTGGAAGACGCAGCCGGGCTCGCCATCCGTCCGCGGCCGCAGGGCGGTCACCGTCAGGCAGACGCCGGCACAGGCGATCGAGGCACCGATCTCGATGCCGGCAGCCTCATAGGGGCAGGCGATGGCCAGCCGCTTCAGGCTCGGGCCCTTGCGCTCGCTTTCCACGACGGTGCCGATGGCGGTGACGATGCCGGTGAACATCAGCCTATCCTCACGAAATGCTCGAAACGGTCGTGGCCGATCAGGCCGGTCTCCGCAAGGCGGTAGAGATCGGGGTCCGCCAGCGCCGCCGCAAGGCCCGGCCGCACGGCGACGACGCCGGGCTGGCCGAGCGCATTCGGCGAGGTCGAGACCACGACCTCGTCGAGCAGCCCGGCGAGCGAAAGCTTCTCCGCCACGGTCGGTCCGCCTTCCGAAAAGACGCGGGTGATGCCGCGGGTGCCCAGCAGCGCCAGCGCCTCGGCGAGATCGAGATGCCCCTGCGCATCGGCAGAGACGCGCATCACCTCGGCCCCAGCGGCGACCAGCGCCGTCTCGCGCTCGACGGGGGCCGTCTCGGCCGCCAGGACCCAGAGCGGGACCTCGGCCGCCGTCCGCACGAGTTGCGAGGCCACGGGCAGCCGCAACTGCGAATCCAATACGACCCGCACCGGCGAGCGCTCGGCCATGCCGGGCAGGCGTACCGTCAGGAGCGGATCGTCGGCCAGCACGGAGCCGATGCCGAGCATGATGGCGTCGTGATGGGCGCGCTGGAGATGAACCCAGCCATTCGCCGCCGGGCAGGAGACCGCGAGCCGCGCACCGCCCGGCCCGCCGGCATAGCCGTCCGCCGTGCGGGCGATCTTGAAGGTCACCATCGGCCGGCCCTGCGTCACGCGCAGGACATGACCGCGATGGGCCCGTTGCGCCTGCTCCTCCAGCACGCCGGTGGTCACCTCGATGCCGGCCGTGCGCAGCAAAGCGAAGCCCAGGCCCTGGAAGCGCGGGTTGGGATCGGCCATCGCCGCGACGACGCGGCGGACGCCGGCGAGGATGGTGCGCTCGACGCAAGGGGTGGCGGCGCGAATGGTGCGGTGCGAGCAGGGCTCGAGCGTGACGTAGAGGGTGCCGCCCGCCGCGGCGCTCGGGCCGGCGCGGTCGAAGGCGTTGGCCTCGCCATGGGGGCGCCCGCCGGGCTGGGTGTGGCCGCGCGCGACGATGACCGGCCCGTCGGCCGTGTCCTGCGTCACCAGCGCGCCGACGCAGGGGTTCGGCCAGGTCGTGCCCTGTCCGCGTGCCCCGAAGGCCAGCGCCTGGCGCATGAACTCGCGGTCGATGGCGGCGCGGTCCGCGGGGGTCTCAGCCATCGGCCCGGGGCGGCGGCGGGGCGGCCTCGCCCGCCTCCTCGTCGCTGCTGAGCTGGCCGAGGATCGCCTCGAAGTCGCGGGCCTCGCGGAAATTCTTGTAGACCGAGGCGAAGCGGACATAGGCGACGTCGTCTAGCGCCTTCAGCCCCTCCATGACGAGCTCGCCGATGGCGGAGCTCGCGATCTCGCCCTCCCCCGAGCTTTCGAGCTGGCGCACGATGCCGTTGACCATCCGCTCGATCCGCTCGGGCGCGACGGCGCGCTTTCGCAGCGCCACCTCGATCGAGGTCTGCAGCTTGTCGCGGTCGAAGACCGTGCGCCGGCCCGAGCGCTTGACCACCGTCAGTTCACGCAGCTGCACCCGCTCGAAGGTGGTGAAGCGGCCGCCGCAATCGGGGCAGACGCGGCGGCGGCGGATGGCGGCGGAATCGTCGGTCGGGCGCGAATCCTTCACCTGCGTGTCGAGGGAGCCGCAATAGGGACAGCGCATCGTGGGCTCTCAGTCCTCGTCAGAACTCTTCGCGGGCCAAAGCGGCCCTCAAATTTGCGGTCGACCAGGACGGCCATCCTGTTCCGGCGAAGTCGCGATCGTGGGACCAGATATCGGCCTCCGCCAGCCATCCGAGCGCCAGCACATGCGCATCGGACGAACTGCCGTTCCGAGAGGCTGGCGCCAGCATCAGTGTCTTTGCAGCCTCGGGAATGAGGCCTGAATACTCCGTCTCGGCCACGATCTTCAAACTATCGATGAGCTTCGATGCCAGAAATGCGGTCGGATGCCCGTCCTCGACCAGCCTCATCGCAACCTTGTCGATCTCGTCTACGGCACGTTGTGAGATCGCAAGCAGGCGATGACGCGCTGCAGAAGCGAGGACATCACCGCCGCGCAATCCCAGAGCGCAGCTCAGCACGATGTTCGCGTCGACAATCAATATCGCGGAAGGCGGCCTCACCTCAGACTTCGCGTTCTTCCAGCCACCTCTCCAGCTCGGCCGTCTGTTCGGCCGAGCGGTCCTTCGTTAGCTCCCGCACGGTCCTCAGCAACTCCGAAACCTGAGCGGCGAGGTCAGGCTGGCTCGGGTCGCTTCCTGCGTCCAACGAAGCGCCGCGCAGCGCCGCCGGATCAGGCAGCGAGACGGCGCCGGCCGCCGCAAGCCTGCGTAGCTCCTCGATCGTGATCGTCGTCATGATCCGCCTCCGTCGGTCGGTATCATACCATGATCCGGCAACGACTGGCACGCCCCTCAATAGATCGGGAAGCGCCCGGTCAACTCGTGGACCTTGGCCTTGACCGCCTGTTCGACGACGGCGTTGCCCTCCTCGCCGTTTTGGCTGAGGCCATCCAGGACCTCGGCGATCAGCTCGCCGACCCTCTTGAACTCGGCGACGCCGAAGCCGCGCGAGGTCGCGGCGGGCGTGCCCAGCCGGATGCCGGAGGTGACCATCGGCTTCTCGGGGTCGAAGGGGATGCCGTTCTTGTTGCAGGTGATGTGGGCGCGGCCGAGCGCGGCCTCGGCCGCCTTGCCGGTCACCTTCTTGGAGCGCAGGTCGACCAGCATCAGGTGGTTGTCGGTGCCGCCGGTGACGAGGTCGAAGCCCTTGGTCTTCAGCGTGTCGGCGAGCGCCTTGGCGTTCTCGACGACGGCGCGGGCGTAGATCTTGAACTCCGGCTGCAGCGCCTCCTGGAAGGCGACCGCCTTGGCGGCGATGACATGCATCAGCGGCCCGCCCTGGATGCCCGGGAAGATGGCGGAGTTGAACTTCTTGGCCAGCGCCTCGTCATTGGTCAGGATCATGCCGCCGCGCGGGCCGCGCAGTGTCTTGTGCGTGGTCGTGGTCGCGACATGGGCGTGCGGGAACGGCGACGGATGCGCGCCGCCCGCGACGAGGCCGGCGAAATGCGCCATGTCGACGAAGAGCCAGGCGCCGACCTCGTCGGCGATGGCGCGGAAGCGGGCGAAGTCCCAGTGACGGGCATAGGCCGAGCCGCCGGCGACGATGACCTTGGGCTTGTGCTCGCGGGCCAGCCGCTCGAGCGCGTCATAGTCGATCAGCTGGTCGACGACGCAGACGCCGTAGGAGACGACGTTGAACCATTTGCCGGACTGGTTGACCGGCGCGCCATGGGTCAGGTGCCCGCCGGCGGCGAGATCGAGCCCCATGAAGGTGTCGCCGGGCTGCATCAGCGCCATGAACACGGCCTGGTTGGCCTGGCTGCCGGAGTTGGGCTGGACATTGGCGAAGCCGCAGCCGAAGAGCCGGCAGGCCCGCTCGATCGCCAGCTTCTCGGCGATGTCGACGAACTGGCAGCCGCCGTAATAGCGCCGGCCCGGATAGCCTTCCGCGTATTTGTTGGTCATCACTGACCCTTGAGCCTCGAGCACGGCGCGGGAGACGATGTTCTCCGAGGCGATCAGCTCGATCTCGTCGCGCTGGCGGCCGAGCTCGAGGTCGATGGCGCGCGCGATCTCCGGGTCGGCATCGGCCAGCGAGGCGCCGAAGAACGAATTCGACAGGTGCTTTTCGGCGGCGGCGTCATGGCTCATGGCGAGGCTCCATCGGCGCAGGAACGTCGCATGGGCGAACCGGAGGCCCATGCGGTTTCAGTCTGGCTTGCGGAATCCGCGCACGATCCCGCCATCGGCGGTCCCGTAGCACCCGCGGAGCCCCTTTCCAAGCGTGAAGCGGGTGACATGAGCGCGCGGGGCGGGCAAAAGGCATTTCGTCCCGAAACAGCCGAGGAGCCCGATCAGGCATGCAGCCGACTTCCGACGACGCCCCTTTCGCCAGGCGCTCCCCTCTGGGCGCCTTCCTGAAAAGCGAGGCCGCCGGCGGCGTGCTGCTCATGGTGTCCGCGGCGCTGGCGCTCATCATCGCCAACTCGCCGGTCGCACCGCTCTATTTTGCGGCGCTGGGAAGCTATGTCGCGGGCCTCAGCATCCTGCACTGGATCAACGACGCGCTGATGGCGGTGTTCTTCCTGCTCGTCGGCCTCGAGATCAAGCGCGAGTTCCTCGAAGGCCAGCTCTCCTCCTGGTCGCGACGCGCCCTGCCCGGCATCGCGGCGCTGGGCGGCATGGTCGTGCCGGCGCTGATCTATCTGGCGCTGACGCGCGGCGATCCGGTCGCGATGCGCGGCTGGGCGATTCCCGCCGCCACCGACATCGCCTTTGCGCTGGGCGTTCTGGCGCTGCTGGGCTCGCGCGTGCCGGTCTCGCTCAAGATCTTCCTGACGGCGCTCGCCATCATCGACGATCTCGGGGCCGTCGTGATCATCGCGCTGTTCTACACCAGCGACCTGTCGCTGCCGATGCTGGGGCTGGCGGGCGCCTGCATCGTCGGGCTCGTCGGGCTCAACCGCCTGCATGTGACGAAGCTCTGGGCCTATCTCGCGCTCGGCGCCCTGCTCTGGTTCTTCGTGCTCAAATCCGGCGTCCACGCGACGCTGGCGGGCGTCGCCCTGGCGCTGACGATCCCGATCGGCGACGGCAGCGCCAGCGACGAGCCGGAGCACTCGCCGCTGCACACGCTGGAGCATGTTCTGCACCCTTGGGTCGCCTTCCTGATCGTGCCGATCTTCGGCTTCGCCAATGCGGGCGTGTCCTTCAGCGGCATGACGCCGGCCAGCGCGCTCGCCCCCGTGCCGCTCGGCATCGCGCTCGGCCTGTTCCTCGGCAAGCAGATCGGCGTCTTCGGTTTCTCCTGGCTCGCGGTGAAGGCGGGGCTGGCCGCCATGCCGGCGCAGGCCAACCACGCGCAGCTCTACGGCGTCGCCCTGCTTTGCGGCATCGGCTTCACCATGAGCCTGTTCATCGGGGCGCTGGCCTTCCCGGGCCATCCGGACCTCGGCGACGCGACCAAGATTGGCGTGCTGCTGGGCTCGGTGGTCTCGGCGCTGGCGGGGTCGGTCGTGCTGCGGATGGCGGGACGCGGCCGAGCGCCGGAGCGGCGGGCGGAGTGAGAGGCAGCCGCAGCGCCTTGATCTCGCCGGAGCGCCCCCTTATCTGTAACATGTAACGGATTGCGGAGGTGCTCATGCCCACACCCGTCAACCAGCGGGTTCAGAAGCGTCGCGATGCGCTGCGGGCCGCCGGGCTTCGGCCGGTTCAGATCTGGGTGCCCGACACGCGCCGTCCGGGTTTTGTCGAAGAGTGCCGCCGTCAGTCGCTCATTGTCTCAGCGGCGGACGCCGACGATAACGGCCTGAACAGCTTTCTCGAGGCCGCTCTGGCCGATCTCACCGGCGAGGACGAGGCGTGACGCGTGGCGAGATCGTCACCGTCGCAATGACGGCAGATTTCGGAAAGCCCCGCCCTGCCCTCGTCGTCCAGGCCGATCCTTTCGATCAGACCAGCACCATCACCGTTCTGCTGATCTCGGGAACGCTGGTCGATGCCCCCCTGATCCGCCTGACAGTCCAGCCGACCCCACAGAACGGACTGCTCAAACCCTCGCAGATCCAGATCGACAAGGCGATGTCGGTCCAGCGGCACAGGGTCGGCGGCGTGATCGGGCGATTGGACGATGCGACCCTACTGGCGGTGACGCGGTCGCTGGCCCTGTTTCTCGGGATTGCGTGAGAGGGGGCCGCTCGTGGGGAAGCACGCAAGGTCTGGAACCGACCAGTTGCAGAACTCAGGGGCTAGAGCCACAGTCTACATCCAATGAGTTTGAGGCAGTGCGATGTCAGCATGCATTTCCGGCGGCTGGGCCACCTTCGGCACATATCTGCTTTTTGCAGTCACCGGAGCGCTCTACCTGAAGTTCGCAGCGCGCATATTGCAGGATGCACAACTTCTATCGAATGACACCTCGATATTCGTTGGCTCGCCCGTGCTTGCGCTCATCGGGCTTCATCGAGTGCAGCGTCTTCGAAAAAATTACCCGACGCTCTCAGAGCACGACCAAGGCCTCGTCCATCGGACACGAGGACGCTTAGCGAGGCTATCTCTGTTCGGAGCCTGTATCTGTTTGCCTCTCTGGTTCCTGTACGTCAGCCAAACGTGCGCGTTCCAATCGTGGCGCGGTTGAGTTCCGCTTCCGACCTGTTGCAGACCATGCTATTTCTGGCCGTGATCGTACTTTCGTTGCCAATTTCCGAAAATTATGAAACCAGTTAGTTGAGTTGATTATCCTTGAAAAGAGACTTATCCTTGAAAAGGATGTTGAACATGTTTTTCATTGGATAAATGAGGATAAGTGTAACGACCGTTACATAGCCTCGATCCATTCCCATCTTGTATAGAAGCATCGCTATGGACGAACTCACGATTAGCGCTGTCCAAAAGAACCGAGGAAAAATCTGCCATTTTTTGAAAAGCATTGCTCTCTCCGGCCCCGCTGTGGCCATGTCATTCATGGCTTGGAATTCGGCTGCTCGTCCAGAGGCTGCAACAGTAAAACGTCTCCTCCCGACCCGTTGCAGACTTCAGTTCCGATGAGAATTGAGGTCTCGCTGGAACTCCTCAAAGCTCGGCCGCATGGGTTCCGTCGCATGATTTTGCGGTCGCGCGGAGGCTCGGCTCCCCCAGTTTGTGCAGCCCGCACACGCTGAGACCACCCACCCTTGCTCACGAAACACTGCCGCTAGACCCACGCCGCCACCCACGTCGAATATCAATGGCGCCGCGCTAGGCGAGCCCCACAAGCCGTAGCTAACGTCCATTGCCAGAAACGTTGGTCCGACCTCCAACGTCAATTCGGGTTTGATGCCCCCGGACGTCATGCGTCCGATGATGGTCATGCAACTACCGGCTGTGGGGCAATCCGCCTCCACGCGTAGAATGATGATCGTTTCTCCCGCGACGTTACCCGGCCACCATAGCGATTTCGTATTCTGGATGGCCTCAACAGCATCCGCTGGTCGAACCTCTTTTAGGAGCGCCGTAGTCCGTTCTCGAAACTCCAAAGGCAGCGGCTTGTCGATCTGGTGAACGATCGCCATGCTTTCGGCGGCGGTGGAAACCGCCATAGATGCGATGGCGCATAGAATGACTCGTCGCAATCTGTGGTAGCGGCTCAACTCGATGCTCCTAATGCGGAGCTAGCTTTATCATCTTCCCGCAGCACTGCAGCACGGTCGCTAGCCTCCGTTTCCGATAGCAATCCGACTCCATAGCTCGCGCGTCAACTCACACTCACCCCAAAGAAAAAACCCGCCGTCGCCGGCGGGTTTCGTCGTCTCGGACGGCTCGCAAAAAAAGCTGTTCAGATGTCCTGTTCGCCCTGGAGCGCGGCGACAGGGGCCGGGCCGAGGCCGTCCTTGTTGTAGATGTCGTCGCGGAACTGGACGCCGCCGTCCGGCGTCGCCCAGGCGGTGACATAGACCCAGTAGCACGGCACCGGGTTGCTGATGCGGGCATTGATGCGCTCGCCGGAGGCGATGACCTGGTCGATCTTGGCGCGGTCCCAGCCGGGCGTCTCCTTGAGCAGCCAGGCGATGTAGTCGCGCACGTTCTGGACGCGGATGCAGCCCGAGGAGACGAAGCGGAAATCGTCGCCGAAGATGCCCTTGGCCGGCGTGTCGTGCATGTAGACGCCGTGCGGGCTCGGGATGTTGATGCGCACGAAGCCGAGCGAGTTGAACTCCCCGCCCGGGTCCTGCCGGAAGGTGTAGCGGGTCGCCTCGTCGGAGTTCCAGTTGACGCGCTCGGGAGCGATCTCGCCGCTGGGACCGATGATGCGGATCTTGTTCTCGGTGAGGTAGTTCGGCTCCTTCCTCATCTTGGGGATGAGGTCCTTCTTGATGATCGAGGCCGGCACCGTCCAGGTCGGGTTGAAATTGACCTCAGGGATCTTGGTCGAGAGCAGCGGCGACTGGCGGTCGATCTTGCCGACGCCGGCGGCATGGCGCGTCGCGACCTGGCCGTTCTCGACCGTCTCGACCATCGCGGCCGGGATGTTCGCCACGACATAGCGGTTGGGCAGGTTGCCGGCCCAGGTCCGCAGCCGCACCGCATTGGTCTCGAGCTGGCGGATGCGCCGGTCGATCGGCACGTTCAGCGCGGCGACGGTGGCGCGGTTGATGGCGCCCGTGGTCGAGAGGCCGACGCGGGCCTGGAAGTTGCGCACCCCCGCCTCGACATAGGAATCGTAGACGTTGCTGGTGCCGGCATTGGCGTCGAGATCGCCGGTGATGATCAGGCGCTGGCGCAGCGCGACGACGCCCGGCCCGCGCGAGCCGACCGCCATGCGCTCGGTGACCTGGATCGCCGGCCAGCCGCCGCGGGCGGCGAGATCGCGATAGGCGACGATGGCCGCTTCCGTGGCCTGCAGCGACTCCGGCGAGAGCATCGGCGTATGCGAGCGGGCGACAGCGTTGCGCGCGCCGGAATCATAGCTCTGGCGCCATTCGGCCTGCTGGGCGAAGGCCGGCACGGCCGAGGTCGCGGCGGCGCCCGAAAGCAGGGCCAGCACTGTCTCGCGGCGGGTCAGGCTCATCGTCGGCATCACGTCCCTCTCGACATCGTTCATGGTGCGGCCGTCGCGGCCTCCCCCGCTGCGCGCCCGGGCGGGCAGCCTCAAGGCCGGCGAAATTGCCGTAACACAATTAACGACGCGTGATGAGCGCGGCGAATTTAGGGCATGGCCGCATCCCGCAACATGCGGGGTGCGATTGTGGCCGCGGCGCAACGCGTCGCCGCTCCCGGCCCGGAGGGCGGCAGCGGCGACGGCGCACGAAGCGCGGCAACGCGGGCGGTTGCGTGCCGTTTCAGAGCTTGTAGCGGATCTGGTCGGTCCAGAAGCGCTCGAGGCGCAGCAGGGCGTTGTTCATCCGCTCGAAGTCGTCGGCCGCGATACCGCCGATCTGCTCGACCGTGCGGACGTGCTTGTCGTAGACGCCCTTCACGAGATTGTGCACCTCGGCGCCCTTCTCGGTCAGGCTGATGCGGACCGAGCGGCGGTCGATCCGCGAGCGGGCATGGTGGAGATAGCCGAGCTCGACCAGCTTCTTGACGTTGTAGGAGACGTTCGAGCCGAGATAGTAGCCGCGGGTCCGCAGCTCGCTCGCCGACAGCTCGGCATCGCCGATGTTGTAGAGCAGCAGGGCCTGCACGCTGTTGACGTCGTCGCGGCCGCGCCGCTCGAACTCGTCCTTGATCACGTCGAGCAGGCGGCGATGCAGCCGCTCCACCAGCGTGAGGGACTCGAGGTAGAGAGGCTTCACCTTCAGGTCAGCCTCGTCGGACCTTTCGACGACCGAAGTCTTGACGCTCGCTTTCATGGTATATCCCGCCTGTTGACTGCCGGTCAGGATTGATCTCCCGATCCGCTTCTGAGAAACACCATAGGCGGCCCGGATGAAAACGAGTTTAAATATCAGGATGAATCGGGGATTTACCCCTTTGGGTGAATCCAAGATGAAGCCGGAAACGCTTAAGCTAAAGCGTTAGTTACCAGGACCGCCGGCAATCGACGCGTCCACGCCTCATTCGGCCTCGTTCTCCGCCGCCCAGGTCGCGAGGAAATAGGCCAGGATCGCGGCGATATAGGCGCCGGTCAGCCAGGGCGTCATCGGCAGCAGGCGCGGGAAGAAAAAGGCCAGCAGCAGCTGGCTGATCGCCGCCAGCAGCCAGAGCACGCCGCCCCAGGTCGAGGTCAGCCAGAGGCCCACCGCCGCGACGAGGTCGATCACCGCGAAATAGACCGTGATCGCCTGGAAGCTGAGCAGGCGGTTCTCGAAGGGCGGCTGGCTCTCGCCGCCGATGCCGAAGATCACCGCCCAGGCGAGCAGGCCCTTGGCGAGCCAGAGCACGGAGAGGATGCGCAGCATCCAGACCAGCAGCGTGCGCCAGCGGGTCGAGGCCGCGGCGGCTGCGCCCGCCTCGTCGCTGCGCTGGCCGCGCAGGACATCGCCGTCCCCGCCCGGCATCAGGAGGCCAGGTCCAGTTCGTCAGCGCCGAGCGGCGCGAAATAGGCGGCGATGTCGGCCGGCGCGACCTCGCCGAGCGTGGCCGGGCGCCAGCGTGGTGCCTGGTCCTTGTCGATCACGACGGCGCGGACGCCCTCATAGAAGTCGTGGCCATGGGCGATTCGGGAGACGATGCGGAATTCGGTCCGCATCGCCTCGCCGAAATCGAGGGCGGCGCCGCGGCGCATCTGCTCGAAGGCGATGGCGACGCTGGTCGGCGACTTGACCGCGAGAGTCTGGCGCAGCTTGGCGGCGAAGGCGCTGCCGCCGGCCGCGGCGGCCTCGAGCCGGGCGAGGACCTCGGGCAGGGTCGCGGCCCCGAAGCAGTCCGCGATCAGCCTGCGCTCCGGCGCGAGCCCGGGCTGGCCGGGATCATGGGTGAAACCGGCCAGGATGTCGTCGAGCGCGCCGCGGCGGGTCAGCGCGTCCGTGAGTTCCGCCATCCGCGCGCTCGGCACGGCGTGGGTGGCGAGCCCGAGCGCCAGGGCGTCGGCCGCGCCCACCCGGTCGCCCGTCAGCGCGAGATAGATTCCTGCGGCGCCCGGCAGCCGCGGCAGGGCATAGGTCGCGCCGACATCCGGGAAGAACCCGATGCCGACCTCGGGCATGGCGAAGAGATAGCGCTCACCCGCGACGCGGTGGCTGCCGTGCAGCGAGATGCCGACACCGCCGCCCATGACGATCCCGTCGATCAGCGCGACATAGGGTTTGGAATAGCGCTGGATGCGGGCGTTGAGGATGTATTCCTCGCCCCAGAAGGCGAGCATCTCGTCATGGCGGCCGGCCTTGCCGAGATCATGCAGGGTGCGGATGTCGCCACCCGCGCAGAAGGCCTTCTCGCTGGTGCTGGTGACGACCACCCGCTCGACCGCAGGGTCCTTCTCCCAGGCCTCGAGCGCGCGGGCGAGTTCACGAACCATCGCGAGATTGAGCGCATTCAGCGCCCTCGGCCGGTCGAGCACGACCATGCCGGCCGCGCCGCGCACCTCGCACAGGATCTCCGGGGTCTGCGACATGCGGCTGCGCTCCCTGCTGCTTCGGCCCGGTTCTGGGCCGTGCCGACGACGCTTGTCAACGCGTCCGGAGGCCAGACGGTCCGTGCGACCACAGGCCCTTTTTTGGAACGGTTCCGATGTGCTACGGTCTCCCGACCGGCCCTGCCGGCACACCCAGCCGACGGAGGCCTCATTGGACACCCGGAACGTGCGGCCCTTCCCGGCGCCGCAGCTTCGCCCGGATACGGCCCCCGCCCTCGGCCTGACGCGCCGCATGCGGCGCAACCGCAAGGCGGAATGGTCGCGGCGGCTGGTGCGCGAGACGCGGCTGACCACCGACGACCTGATCTGGCCGCTCTTTCTGATGGATTCGAGCGAGTCGCGCACTCCGGTGGCCTGGATGCCGGGTGTCGACCGGCTGAACATCGACGAGGCCGTGCGCCAGGCCGCGCATGCCGCGTCGCTTGGCATTCCGGCGATCGCGCCCTTTCCCTTCGTCGACAAGGCGCTGCGCGACCCGACCGGCTCGGAAGCGCTGAACGCGCGCAACCTGATGTGCCGGGCGGTGCGCGCCATCAAGAGCGAGGTGCCGCAGATCGGCATCATCTGCGATGCGGCGCTCGATCCCTATACCTCCCATGGCCATGACGGCGTGATGGAGGGCGAGCGCATCCTCAACGACGCCAGCGTCCATATCCTGGTGCAGCAGGCGCTGGCGCTGGCCGATGCCGGGGCCGACGTCATCGCCCCTTCCGACATGATGGACGGGCGCGTCGGTGCGATCCGGGCCGCGCTCGACGCGTCCGGCCAGGAAGACGTGCAGATCATGGCCTATGCGGCCAAGTATGCGTCCGCCTTCTACGGGCCGTTCCGCGACGCCATCGGCACCAATGCGACGCTGGTCGGCGACAAGCGCACCTATCAGATGGACCCCTGCAATTCGGACGAGGCCATCGCCGAGGTCGGGCTCGATCTCGACGAGGGCGCCGACATGGTCATGATCAAGCCCGGCCTGCCCTATCTCGACGTCGTGGCGCGCGTGAAGGACCATTTCCGGGTGCCGACCTTCGCCTACCAGGTGTCAGGCGAATACGCGATGATCGTCGCGGCGGCGGGCAATGGCTGGCTCGACGGCGAGCGCGCGATGATGGAGAGCCTGACGGCCTTCAAGCGCGCCGGCGCCGATGGCGTGCTGACCTATTTCGCCCCCAAGGTGGCGGAGAAGCTCAAGGCCGCCGGCTGAGGGCTCGTACCTCCGCTCGTCATCGCGAGCGCAGCCCAGCAATCCAGCGACATGGTGTTCGACGCCCCTGGATTGCTTCGTCGCGGCACTCCTCGCAATCACGAATGGCGCGCGGCCGCTTCTGCGCTAGGCTGCGCGCCGCATGCGACCTCTCCTGCCGACGATTCTGCTGGTTCTCGCCCTCGGCGGCTGCAGCGAGCGCTTCGACACCGATCAGCAGCGGATCTGCCGCCAGGCCATTCCCGCGCTCAACGCGCCGGACACGCCGATCACGATCGAGCGCCTGGGGACCGGCTCGCGGCCCAATCTCCTGCGCATGACCTATCTCGCCGGTCCGGCCGAGGGGCCGGTGCGCCGGCGCATCATCGACTGCCTTTTCGCCGGCGAGGGCCAGGGTCCGCGGCCCGGTGCTCTGATCGGCATCGCCTCGGACGGCCAGCCGATGAGCGACGCCAGCTTCTATCTGCTGCGCCGCTTCTATCTGGAGGATCGGCGCGACCCGCCCGCAGACCCCGGCGCGCCGTTGCCGCTCTGGCTGCCCGAGGTCCCGGCTGCCCTCGCCTATGGGCTGCAGCAGGGCGTGAGTGGCCTCCCCTCGGCGGCGATCTACGCGCTGCTCGCCAGCGCCTATGCGCTGATCTACGGCCTGAGCGGGCGTATCATCCTGAGCTTCGGCGAGTTCGCGGCCCTCGGTGCCACTGCCTCGGTGGTGGGCGCAGCGCTGTTCGTCTCGGTTGCGGTCTCGACGCCGGTGGCGGGGCTCGCGGCGGCCTTCGTCGTCGCCATTCTCGTCGCGGCGCTGCACGGCTTCGCGATGGGCCGTTTCGTGCTCGGCCCCCTCGCCCGTGCCCGGGGTCAGGCGGTGCTGATCGCGACGCTCGGCCTCGCGCTCGCCCTGTCGGAATATCTGCGACTGGCGCAGGGCACGGGCTTGCGCTGGCTGCCGCCCGTGCTGAACGAGCCGATGGCGTTGGCGCGGGCCGGCAGCTTCGTGGTGACCGCGACGCCGCTCTGGCTCGGCGCCGCGGCCGCCGGCTTCGCGGCGACGCTCGGGCTCGTGCTGCTGATCGCGCGCTCGGCCTACGGCCGGCAGTGGCGCGCCGTCGCGGACGATGCCCGCACGGCCGCGCTCTTCGGCGTCGATCCACGGGCGGTGCATGACCGGGCATTGATCCTGGCCTGCGCGGCCAGCGGCATGGCCGGCGTGATCGTCACCGCCGTCTATGGCGGCATGGGCTTCGCGGGGGGCTTCACGCTCGGGCTGAAGGCGCTGATCGGCGCCATCCTCGGCGGCATCGGCACGCCGGCGGGCGCCGCGCTCGGCGGGCTTTGCATCGCGCTGTTCGAAGTGCTCTGGTCGGCGGCGATGCCGCTGGAACAGCGCGACATCGCCGTCTATGCCCTGCTCGCCGTGGTCCTGATCCTGCGGCCGGGCGGCTTCTTTGGCGATGGCGCACTGGCGCCGCGGCCGGTCTGAACGCCTGCCCTCGCCCTTCCCCGTCCTCGCCCCTCCCAGCCACCGGACTCTCCCGCATGAGCGAGCCCTTCACGATCACCCCGGCGGATATCGAGGCGGCGGCCCGGCGCATCGAGGGCCATGTGCTGCGGACGCCACTGGTACCGGCGCCGCGCCTCTCCGACCTCACGGGCGCGACGGTTCTGGTCAAGCACGAGAACATGCAGGCGACGGCCTCCTTCAAGGAGCGCGGCGCGGTCAACAAGCTGCTGACGCTGGACGAGGACGAGCGCGAGCGCGGCGTCATCGCCATGTCGGCGGGCAACCACGCCCAGGCGGTGGCCTATCACGCGCGGCGCTTCGGCATTCCCGCGACGATCGTGATGCCGGAGACGACGCCGCTGGTGAAGGTCGAGAACACGCGCTCGCACGGCGCCTGCGTCGTGCTGCATGGCGAGACGCTGTACGAATCCGCGCAGAAGGCGCGCGAACTGGCGGCCGCCGAGGAACTGGTCTTCGTCCACCCCTATGACGATCCCGCCGTGATGGCCGGCCAGGGCACGATCGCCCATGAGATGCTGGAGGACGACCCCGATCTCGAGGTGCTGATCGTCCCGCTCGGCGGCGGCGGGCTGATGGCGGGCAATGCGGTCGCCGCCAAGGCGCTGAAGCCGTCGATCGAGCTGATCGGGGTGGAAGCGGCGCTCTATCCCTCCTTCTTCAACGCCATCAACGCCGACGACCTGCCCGTCGGCGGGCCGACTCTGGCGGAGGGCATCGCGGTCAAGACGGTCGGCGTCCAGACCCTGCCGATCGTCTCCAGCCTGGTCTCGGACATCGTCCTGGTCGGCGAGGACCTGATCGAGCGGGCGGTCTATGCCTACGCCAGTCTTCAGCACAGTCTGGCGGAAGGCGCCGGCGCGGCCGGGCTGGCCGCGATGCTGAAGGAGCCGGGGCGCTATGCCGGGCGCAAGGTCGGGCTCCTGCTCTGCGGCGGCAACATCGACACCCGCCTGCTGGCGGCGATCATGGTGCGCGAGCTCGAGCGCGAGGATCGCATCGTCGCCTTCCGCCTCACGACCGCCGACCGGCCGGGCCTGCTCGGCAAGGTCGCGAGCCTGCTCGGCGAGCAGGGCGCCAATATCCTCGAGGTCAGCCATGGCCGGCTCTTCCTCGACGTGCCGGCGAAGGGCGTGACGCTCGACGTGACGGTGGAAACCCGCGGCAGCGCCCATTCCGCGGCCATCGAGGCGGCGCTGCGCGAGAGCGGCTTTGCGCCCCATCGCGTGCTGCCGCGCGGTCTCGCCGGCCGCGACCTTGCGGAACCGGGACGCTGACCAAACATTGTGTCGGGAGCCAAACCGGCCCGACCGAACACAGGATGCGATTTCAGATGACCGACACCCGCTACGGCCAGCCTCCGATCGTCGCCCTGGGCGACCGACCGGTCCAGGATGTCAGCGGCGTCCTGGGCTCGCGCATCTTCGCCTGGATCGGCGACATCATCATCCTCGCCATTCTCGGTTCGCTGGTCTGGTTCGCGCTCGCGGTGCTCGGCATCGTCACCTTCGGCGCGACCTGGCTCCTGATCCCGATCGCGACGGTGGCAACCGCGCTCGGCTACGCCGCGCTGACGATCGGCGGCCCGCGCCAGGCGACCTGGGGCATGCGCATGGCGGGCTTGCGCGTCGAGACCGCCACCGGCGGCCGGCCCGACGGGCTGGCGGCGGCAGTCCACGCCCTGCTCTTCTACGTCGCGGCCTCGACGGTCGCGCTCTGGATGGTCGACATCCTCTGCGGCATCCTGCGCAGCGACCGCCGCCTCGGGCACGATTTGCTCACGGGGCTGGTGGTGGTGCGCGCCTGAGGGCGCTTCCTGCTCTTGTTGCCGCCGACGCGGCTGCTAAACTCAGGTTCACCCCCACGCCGGAGCGAGCCTGACGTGACGCGCCCGTTGCGGGATGCCCCGCAATTCTACCTGACGTCGCCGACGCCGTGCCCCTATCTGCCCGGGCGCGAGGAGCGCAAGGTCTTCACCCATCTCGTGGGGGCCCGCGCCCGCGATCTGAACGACGTGCTCAGCCATGGCGGCTTCCGGCGCTCGCAGAGCATCGCCTATCGCCCGGCCTGTGAGACCTGCCGGGCCTGTATCTCCGTGCGCGTGCTGGTCGACGATTTCCGACCCTCGCGCAGCTTCCGGAAGGTGATGTCGCGCAACAGCGACCTCGTCGGCGAATGGCTGCCGCCGCGGCCGCGTTCGGAGCACTACTCGCTGTTCCGGACCTATCTCGACGAGCGCCACCCGGACGGTGGCATGGCGACGATGTCGGCGCTCGATTTCGCGATGATGGTCGAGGATACCCATGTCGAGACTTCGCTGATCGAGTACCGCCGCCGCGGCCCCGACAGCCGCTTCACCGGCCGCGGCCAGGGCGATCTCTTCGCGATGGCGCTGACCGACCGGCTGAGTGACGGGCTCTCGATGGTCTACTCTGTCTTCGATCCGTCGCTGGAGGCCCGCTCGCTCGGCACCTTCATGGTGCTGGACCATATCGAGCGGGCCCGGCGCCTGCGCCTGCCCTATGTCTATCTCGGCTACTGGGTGAATGGCTCGCCGAAGATGGCCTACAAGGAGCGCTTCCTGCCCCAGGAGCGCCTGCTGCCGCAGGGCTGGGAGCGCTTCGGCTGAGCCGCGAAGGGGCCTGCCGCTCTGACGCTGCGGCAATAGGTTTTGTTCATACCAATTTCCGACAATGGTTTGCGCGGGCGCAGTGCCGCGTCACATTGGACGAGGTCCCGCGGGGCCGGCCCGTCATGGGAAAGGCTTGGGGGCACCATGCTGCACTCGCTGTTCAAACTGGCCGCGGAGTCCTCCTCCGACGCCCGGCACAAGCTGCTGCAGGCGGTCACGGATCTGTTCTTCTGCGACCCCGAGCCCACGGGCATGTCGAAGCATCATTATGGCGAGATCGCCCTGCGCGCCCTGCCCCATCTCGATCCGCAGGCGCGTCAGGGCTATGCCGACGAGGTCGCCGCCGAGCCCAACCTGCCGCGCAGTGTCGCCAATGCGCTCGCCGGAGACCCGGACGGCGAGGTCGCGCGGCTGGTGCTGCGCCTGTCGCCGGTGCTGAACGACAAGGATCTGGCCGCCATTGCGCTGAACCAGTCCCAGGCCCATCTGGCCGCCATCGCCGAGCGTGTCCGGCTCTCGGAGAACATCACCGACATCCTGGTCGAGCGCGGCGACAACGACGTGCTCAAGACCGTCGGCGGCAACGAAGGGGCCGCCTTCACGGAAGAAGGCTTCGAGAAGCTGCTCGACCGCGGCCGCGAAGCGGCGGCGATCCCGCTGGCCGTGGCCATCCGCACCGATCTCAGCGAGGTCCGGGCCGAGCGCGTGCTGCGCGTGCTGGCCGAGCTGGGCGAACAGGGCGAGATCGATTCCGACAGCGAAGCGGCCGCGATCGCCAGGCTGGCGCGGCGCCAGCGCCTGGAGGTCAGCCAGCTCATTGCCGATCTGCAGGAGGAGGCGCGCGCCCTCGACGAGGTCGTCGTCATGTTGGCGGAAGAGGACCGCGCCTACCATCTCGCCCAGGTCCTCGCCCGCCTCTCCGACATCGGCGTCGAGCAGGCGCTGCGCGCGCTGCTGCAGCGGGACGTCAGCGGCATCGCGCTCGCCTGCCGCGCGCTCGACATCGGCATCCCGGGTTTCGCCGCCGTGCTGGCGCTGCGGGCGCGGCGCCTGATGTTCGCCAACAAGGATACGGAGGAGGATCTGCGGCGATACGCCCAGATCGAGAGCGCGGCCGCCGCGCGCGGCATGCGCTTCATCCGCATGAAGGCCCGCGTCGCCTGACCGTGGCAGCGGCCGTGCACACGCAGCGGCATCGGAGAGCGCGAGATAGTCCGGTTCACGCAGGGTCATCTTAATGATCGGTCAAACCCTCTTCGCTATCGTGAGGCTCTGACTTGCCCCCGGACCGCCCGATGCTCAGCGAACTCTCCCGAATGCCTGCCGAAATGTCGTCGGAGAGCCGGCGGCAACTGCTGAACGCGGTCACCGACCTGTTTCTGCTGGACGAGAGCCCCAACGAGGCGTCCCAGGCCCATTACGGCGATATCGCGCTGAAATCGCTGCCACATCTGGAGACCGAGGCGCGGCGCGACTATGCCGATCGCGTCGCCGAGACGCCGACCCTGCCCAGAGACGTCGCCGTGACTCTCGCCTCCGACCCGGATGCGGATGTGGCGCGCCTCGTCCTCAAGCTCTCGCCGGTGCTCACGGACACCGATCTCGCCGCGATCGCGGTGACGCAGTCGCAGCGGCATCTCGTGGCGATCGCGGAACGCGCGCGCCTGTCCGAAAGCGTGACCGACATCCTGGTCGAGCGCGGCGACCGCGACGTTCTCCACACCGTCAGCGCCAACGAGGGCGCGAGCCTCTCGGACAAGGGGTTCGACCGGCTGATCGAGCGCGGCGGCCATGACGGCCAGATCAGCCTGGCGCTCTCCTCCCGCTCCGACCTGACGCCGAACCGCGCCGAGCGCGTCATGCGCATCGTCGAACAGATCGGCGAAGACGGCACGCTCTGGAACAAGCCCGGCAGCGAGGCGCTGAGCCTGGCCCGGCAGGCGCGCCAGCAGCGCCTCGAGATCAAGCTGCTGATGGCCGATCTCGCAGCCGGCACGCGCCCGCTCGACGAGGTCGTGACCATGCTGGCCGAGGAGGACCGCGCCTTCCATCTCGCGCTGGTCCTCGCCCAGGTCGCGAGCCTCAGCACCGACCAGGCGCTGCGCGTTCTGATGCAGCGCGATCCCAGCGGCATCGCCGTGACCTGCCGCGCGCTCGGCGTCGCGACGGAGACCTTCGGCGCCGTGCTGCGGCTGCGCGGACGGCGGATGATGTTCGCGAGGGCGGCGACCGAGGACGATCTGAAGGCCTATACGGCGCTCGACCCCGCCACCGCCGAGCGGACGATGCGCTTCCTCAAGCTGAAGACGAAGCTGTCCTGAAGCGGGCCTGCGGCCACAAATCCGCGACATTCCGGCGGCCTCATGCTAGCATGCTTCTTGGGCCGGCTGCGACGAGGACCGAATTGACCGTGAGAGTGCCGCTTCTCTCCGCCGCGTTCGCCGGCGCCCTGCTCCTGCCGGGCGCGGCCCGCGCCCAGTCCTGGCTGCCCTTCGACGGCTTCGCGCCGCTGCCCTCCTTCGCCTGGTCGCAGCCGACGCTGGCGCCCGGCGGCGTCCGCTGGGAAGGTTCCTATGCCCGCATCTCGACGGGCTTCAACGTCACCAGTTCGAAGCGCTTCGGCACCAGCGCCGGCCCGACCTTCGGGCTCGAGGCGGGTGTGATGAAGCGCGAGGGCAATTTCGTCTACGGCATCGTCGGCGCGCTCGACTACATGCCGAGCTTCGGCGGCGCGAACACGCCGGGCTTCGGCCAAGCGAGCTTCACGCGCGACTTCGCCGGCGCCTTCCAGATCAAGACCGGCGTCCTGGTGACGCCGGACGTGCTTGTCTACACCAAGGTCGGGATGGCCGCCGCCAACGAGACCTACCGCTACGGCGCCACGCCCTGGTCGGCGCCGTTCTCACGCAGCGACATCGCGCTGCGGCCCGAGGCGCGCGCCGGCGTCGAATGGGCGGTGACCAACAATCTCACGCTCGGCCTCGAGGTCGGCGTCGTCGGCCAGAGCATGCGCTGAGAGTTTGATTCAGGCGGTTGCGGGGGTGATTCCGCCGTCAGGCGTAAGTGATTGGTGCTCTTGTTTTTTCGCCTGCTGCAGCAGCGCGAACAGGCGCGGGGAACCCCTCTCCTGTAAGGAGAGGGGCAGGGGTGAGGTGCTGGCCCTTCGACCCGTGGAATGATGAGCCAACCGCGCGCGACGGTGAGGTCACAGCGCAGACGTCCAACGGCCGACCCCTCACCCTGCCATCTCCCTACGGGAGAGGGTTCCCCGCGCGAACCGGTCCAAGGCGGAACACGCGTCGCTCGCCTACCCCCCGAACTTGTTGTTCTTCGGGAAGCCCTTGGGCGGCAGGCGGCCGGCTTCGCCGCGGTGGCCGAGCCATTCCATCAGTTCGCCCTGCGCCACGGTCCAGGTCCGGCCCGAGGTGTCGCGCCAGGTCAGGCCGTCCGCCAGCTTGAAGGTCTTGGCGTCCGAGACGCCGCCGTCCTTGTAGCGCTGGAGCCGCACACCCTTGCCGCGGCTCATCTCCGCCACTTCGGAGAGCGGGAAGCAGTTAAGCTTGCGGTTCTGGCCGATGATCGCGACATGGTCGCCCTCGGCCGGTGTCGCCAGCAGCGCCTCGACGGGCATGTCGACATTGAGCACCTGCCGGCCTTTGCGGGTGTTGGCGACGACGTCGTCGGCCGGCGCGACGAAGCCGCGCCCGTCGGTCGTCACCATCAAGAGCTTGAGGCCGGGCCGGTAGGGGAAGGCCTCGACGATCTCGGCATGTTCCTCGAGGTCGATCATCAGGCGGATCGGATCGCCGAAGCCGCGCCCGCCGGGCAGCTTGGCCGCCTCGAGCGTGAAGACCTTGCCGTTGGTGGCGAGCACCAGGATCTTCGCCGTCGTCTCGGTGAAGAAGGCGGTCTTCAGCCCGTCATCGCCCTTGAAGGTCAGGGTCGACTGGTCCTGGACGTGGCCTTTCAGCGCGCGGATCCAGCCCTTCTTCGAGATCACCACGGTCACCGGCTCGCGCTCGACCATCGCCTGGGTCAGGTCGATGTCGGTGGTGTCTGGCATGTCGGCGAAGGAGGTGCGCCGCTTGCCGATCGCCGTCTCCGCGCCGAACAGCTTCTTCACCTCGCGGATGTCGTGCTGGATCAGCTTCCACTGCACGGCTTCCGAGGCCAGCAACTCCTCGATCTGGCCCTTCTCCTTGGTCAGCTCGTCGAGCTCGGTCTTGAGCTGCATCTCCTCGAGCTTGCGCAGCGCGCGCAGCCTGGTGTCGAGGATGGCGTTGGCCTGGATCTCGTTGAGCTCGAAGACGCGCATCAGCTCGATCTTCGGCTCGTCCTCCTCGCGGATGATCTTGATGACGCGGTCGAGGTCCAGATAGACGATCAGCAGGCCGCGCAGGATCTCGAGCCGCTTCTCGATCTGGCCGAGGCGGAAGCGCGAGCGCCGCAGCAGCACGTCGCGGCGATGGTCGAGCCAGGCGCGCAGCGCCTCGTTGAGGCCGAGCACGCGCGGCACGAGCCCGCCGGTCAGCACGTTCATGTTCATCGAGATGCGCGATTCCAGCTCGGTCAGCCGGAAGAGCGACTCCATCATCAGCGCCGGATCGACGTTGCGGGCGCGCGGCTCGATGACGACGCGAATGTCCTCCGCCGATTCGTCGCGGATGTCGGCGACGAGCGGCAGCTTCTTGTCGTTCAGAAGCTCGGCGATCTTCTCGATCAGCCGGCCCTTCTGGACCATGTAGGGGATCTCGGTGACGACGACGTGCCAGGTGCCGCGGCCGAGATCCTCGGCATGCCAGCGGGCGCGGGTGCGGAAGGCGCCGCGGCCGGTGCGGTAGGTCTCGGCCATCGACGCCCGGCTCTCGACGATGATGCCGCCGGTCGGGAAGTCCGGTCCCTGCACGAAGGTCATCAGCTGTTCGGATGCGGTCTCCGGATGCTGGATCAGATAGAGCGCGGCATCGCAGAGTTCGGCGGCGTTGTGCGGCGGGATCGAGGTCGCCATGCCGACCGCGATGCCCTGCGAGCCGTTCGCCAGCAGGTTCGGGAAGGCGGCGGGGAGCACGATCGGCTCCTCGTCCTCGCCATTGTAGGTCTCGCGGAAATCGACCGCGTCCTCGTCGATGCCGTCCAGCAGCAGCCGGGCGACCTCGGTCATGCGTGCTTCGGTGTAGCGATAGGCCGCCGCATTATCGCCGTCGATGTTGCCGAAATTGCCCTGGCCGTCGACCAGCGGATAGCGCTGGGCGAAATCCTGCGCGAGGCGCACCAGCGCATCGTAGACGGACTGGTCGCCATGCGGGTGGAACTTGCCGATGACGTCGCCGACGATGCGGGCGCATTTCTTGTGGACCTGGCCGGGGTCGAGCCGCAGCAGGCGCATCGCGTGCAGGATGCGCCGGTGCACGGGCTTCAGCCCGTCGCGGGCATCCGGCAGGGCGCGGTGCATGATGGTGGAGAGCGCATAGGCGAGGTAGCGCTCCTCGAGCGCCGCCTTCAGGTCGATGCGCTCGGATTCCTCCTCCGGCGGCGGATCGACCGGCTTCCCCATGGCTTGCTCACCCCCGCTTCCGATTCCAGACGCGCCTCTATCGCACGACGCGAATCGCCCCGCTAGAACGTTGGCGGGCGAAGCACGGCGTTGCAATCGATCGGCCCCTCTCGGCCGCCAGGGAGACCCGCATGACCCACCCAGACCCCAGCGCCGAGACCGGCATCTGCGCGCTGACCGGGCGCACGCTGCCGCGCCGCCATCTCATCGGCCTCGACGCGCTGCGGCCGGCGCTGGCCGACGCGATCCGCCGCGACCATCCCGATCTCCCGGCCCATGCGCTGGTCTCGCAGGACGCCGTCGCCGGCTACCGCTCGCGCTACATCAACGCGCTCCTCGCCAGCGAGCGCGGCGAGATGACCGAGCTCGACCGGCAGGTGGCCGAGAGCCTCGCCTCCTCCGAGCTGATCACCAGCAACACCGACGACGAGATCGACCGGGACCGGACCTTCGGGCAGCGGCTGGCCGACCATGTCGCGAGCTTCGGCGGGAGCTGGGCCTTCCTGATCTCGTTCGGCGTCGTCATCGCGTTCTGGATGACGATCAATGTCGCCGGGGCGACCAGCTTCGACCCCTACCCCTTCATCCTGCTCAATCTCGTCCTGTCCTGCGTGGCGGCCGTGCAGGCGCCCGTCATCATGATGAGCCAGCAGCGGCAGGAGGCGAAGGACCGGGCCCGCTCGCGCAACGACTACCAGGTCAATCTCAAGGCGGAGCTGGAGATCCGGCACCTGCACGAGAAGATGGACCATCTCGTCAACCGGCAATGGCAGCGCCTCGCCGAGATCCAGGAGGTGCAGATCGAGCTGCTGCAGGAGCTGCGCAGCGCTCAGGCCTCGGACGCGAGCGCGGCGCGCGCCGCGAGTTCGACCAGACGCGCCCGCTCGGGCGGCTCGGCCAAGCCCCGCGGCTCCAAGACGTAACGGCGCAGGAAGAAGCCCGTCAGCGAAAAGCCGGCGGCGAGATCGGCGGGGGACGGCGGTCTCGCGCCCTGCCCCTCGCTCAGGAAGGGCGGCAGCGGCAGCAGCCGGTCGCGATAGGGTTCGGCCGCCTTGCGGCTGACGGCCTTGCCCGATTTCGGCGAGACATGGCTGAGATCGTCGGGCGAACCGGTGACGGCGCAGCGCGAAAGATCGAGCCCGAAGCCGAGTTCGGAGAGCATCGCGACCTCGAAGCGCACCACCAGCGCCGGCGCGAGCGCCGGCTCGTCGAGATGGGCGACCATCACGGCGAGCGCCTCGTGCAGGCCGGGATGCGGGTCGCGCTCCGGCAGCAACCGAAGCAGCGCCCCGATGGTGCCGAGGCCATAGAGCGCCACCGGCGCCGCGATCAGCCGCGCGGCATGCGAGGCGAGCAGTTCGACCTTGTATTCGCCGAGATGCTCGTCGAGCCGCGCCCGCCAGGTCAGCGCGACGGCGTTGCCGGGCTGGAGCACCGGCTGTTGCTTGGCCGAGCGCCCGCCGCGGACGAGGCCGAGATGGCGGCCATGGTCGCGGGTCATCACCTCCAGGATCACGGCGCTCTCGCCATGGCGCCTGACGCCGATGATCGTGCCCTCGTCGCTCCATTCCATGGGATGGGTTTAGGGCGGCTCGCGCGACGCTGCAATTTCGGGTGAAGAGGCGCGACGCTCACGCCACATACTGCGCGATGCCGCCGCCGAAGGACCAGTTCTCGCGCTTGACCTCGAGCAGGTTGATGAAGATGTCGTCCGGCTTCAGCCCGGGCTCCTGCTGGAGATGGGCCGCGATGGCGGCGAAGAGCGCCTTCTTCTGGGTGACGCCGCGGGTGTTGGCGACCGTGATCTGAATGATCACCAGCGCGGCCGAACGCTGGAAGCCGAAGAAATTGGCGTCGAAGACGAACTCGTCGGCCTCGTGCTGGTGGACGACCGCGAAGAGATCGTTCTCCGGCACCTCGAAGGTCTCGCGAAGTGCCCGGTAGACGCCGTCGACGATGGCGGCGGGATGCGAGGCTGGGCGCCCGCGGCGCAGCGAAATCCGGATGAGGGGCATGACGGGTCTCCATGAGCGGGCGGGCCAAGTCCCGCCGTTGAGAGCGACCCTAAGCTTGCCAACGTCATCGTGAAACCGTATCGATTATGATATCAGTGATATCGATCGAGGATCATTCATGCTTGCTGCGCTCGATCCCGAAGCCGTCGCCGCCTTCCTGCGGACGGCCGATCTGGCCAGCTTCACCCGGGCGGCCGAGGCGCTCGGTACGACGCAGTCGCTGGTCAGCACGCGCATCCGGCGGCTGGAGGAGCGGCTGGGCAAGATCCTGCTGCAGCGCCATCCGAGGCTGGTGCGGCTGACGGCCGAGGGCGAGCGCTTCCTGCCCGCGGCGCGCGAGCTGATGGCCGCGCAGGCCAAGGCGCTCTCGGTCTTCGCAACCGCGCCCGAGCGCATGGCGATCGGGATCAGCGAGCAGGCGGTCGGGGCGGAGATTCCGGCCGTGCTGGCGCGGCTGGCGGCGGCCCATCCCGGTGTCGTGATCGCGCTGCGGATCGAGCCGTCGCGGGCACTGGAAGCTTCCTTCGAGCGTGGCGAACTCGACGTCGCGATCATCCGCCGCCTCGCGCCCGGCCGCAGCGGCGAGGTGCTGCGGGAGGATGCGTTCGGCTGGTTCGCCGCGCCGCGGCTGATCCGGCGGCCCGAGGAGGCGCTGCCGCTGGTCAGCCTGATGCCGGATTGCTGGCTGCGCCAGCACGGCATGGCGGCGCTCGACCGGGCCGGCCTCGCCTGGCGCGAGGCCTTCATCGGGGGCGGCATGGCGGCCGTCCAGGCGGCGGTCGCGGGCGGGCTCGGCATCTCGCCGCTGGCGGCAAGGCTGGCGCCGGCGGGCACGGTCGATGTCGGGCCGGAGTGGGGTCTGCCCGATCTCGGCAGCTCCTGCGTCGTGCTGCGCAGCCAGGTGGCGACGCCGGGCGCGAACGCCTTCGTGCGGGAACTCGCCGCGGCCTTCCGGGCGGGCTGAGGCCTACCCCACCACCCGCTCGACCCGGCTGATCACCCGCTTCTCGCGCAATTCACTGATGATGGCGCTGAGATGCTTCAGGTCCCAGACCGTCAGGTCGATGGTGACGTTGGTGAAATCCGGGTTCGGGCGATGCATCGCCACTGCGTCGATATTGCCGTCATGCTCGGCGATGGTGGTGGTGATCTGGGCGAGCGAGCCGGGCTCGTTGATCGAGTTCAGGGCGATCCTGGCCGGGAATCGCTGCATCGCCTTGTCGTCGAGGTCCCAGCGCACGTCGAGCCAGCGCTCGGGCTCGTTGTCGAAGGCGGCGAGCGCGGGCGACTGGATCGGGTAGATCGTCACGCCCTCGCCCGGCGTCAGGATGCCGACGATGCGGTCCCCCGGCACGGCCCCGCCATTGGGCGCGAAGCGCACCGGCAGGTCGCCGCCGAGGCCGCGGATCGGAATCGCGTCGTCGCCGGAGACCGCGTCGCCGGCCCCCTCGCCCGGGAGCTTGAACTTGAGGTTCTCGCCCTTGCGCAGTTCGAACCAGCCCTTGCCGCTGCCGGCCGCGGCCGTCTTCGGATCGGGCGCGTTGCGCTTCTCGGGTTCGAGATCGGGGTAGACCGCCTTGACCACGTCGCCGGAATACATCTCGCCGCGCCCCACCGCGGCGAGCACGTCGTCGACGGCGTTGCGGGCGAGGCGCTTCAGCGCCGCCTTCAGCTTCTCGTCGGTGAAGGGCCGCTCGACCCGGCTGAAGGCGCGCTCCAGGATCTGGCGGCCGAGACCCGAATACTGCCGGCGCACCGCGCTGCGGGTGGCGCGGCGGATGGCGGCGCGGGCCTTGCCGGTGACGACGAGCGATTCCCAGGCGGCCGGCGGCGTCTGCCCTTCCGCGCGGGTGATCTCGACCTCGTCACCATTGGCGAGTTCGGTCAGGAGCGGCGCGATGCGGCCGTTGATCTTGGCGCCGACGGCGCTGTTGCCGACATTGGTGTGGATCGCATAGGCGAAATCGATCGGGGTCGCGCCGCGCGGCAGCGCGATCAGCCGGCCCTTCGGCGTGAAGCAGAAGACCTGGTCGTGGAAGAGCTCGAGCTTGGTGTGCTCGAGGAACTCCTCCGGGCTGTCGCCCTCGGCGAGCAGATCCACGGTGCGGCGCAGCCACTGATAGGCGCGGCTCTCATCGGCATACTGGGCGAGCTCGGTGGTCCGCCCATCCTTGTAGTGGGCGTGGGCGGCGATGCCGTATTCGGCGATGCGGTCCATCGTGTCGGTGCGGATCTGCAGCTCGACGCGGCTGTGGGCCGGCCCGACCACGGTGGTGTGGATCGAACGGTAATCGTTCTGCTTGGGCGTCGAGATGTAGTCCTTGTAGCGGCCCGGAACCATCGGCCAGGTCATGTGGACGATGCCGAGGACGCGGTAGCAATCCTCCGGCGTCGCGACGATGACGCGGAAGCCGAAGATGTCGGAGAGCTGCTCGAAGGAGATGGATTTGCGCTCCATCTTCTTCCAGATCGAATAGGGCCGCTTGCGCCGGCCGGAGACGTCGGCCTGGATGCCGCTGGCGGCGAGCTTGTCCTTGAGATCGCGCTCGATCTCGCCGATGACGTGCCCTTCGCGCTCCGTCACCTCCTCCAGCCGCTTGGTGACCGTGGCATGGGCCTCGGGCTTGATGTGGCGGAAGGCGAGTTCCTCCAGCTCCTCGCGCAGCTCCTGCATGCCCATGCGGCCGGCGAGCGGGGCGTAGATCTCGACCGTCTCTTCGGCGATGCGCAGGCGCTTCTCGGGCGCCATGAAATGCAGGGTGCGCATGTTGTGCAGCCGGTCGGCGAGCTTGACCAGCAGCACGCGGACATCGTCGACGATGGCGAGCAGGAGCTTGCGGAAATTCTCGCCCTGGGCCGCCTTCTTGGAGACGAGGTCGAGCTTCTTGATCTTGGTCAGCCCGTCCACCAGCCGGCGGATGTCGGGGCCGAACATGCTCTCGATCTCTTCGAGCGTCGCCGCCGTGTCCTCGACGGTGTCGTGCAGCACCGCCGCCACGATGGTGGCGTCGTCGAGCTTGAGATCGGTCAGCAGCGCCGCGACTTCGAGCGGATGGGCGAAGAACGGGTCGCCCGAGGCGCGCTTCTGCGTGCCATGGGCGCGCATGGCATAGACATAGGCCCGGTTGAGGAGGTCCTCGTCGGTGTTCGGATTGTAGCTGCGAACCCGGTCGACGAGTTCGTATTGCCGCATCATGCCCATGCGGGCCCTCTGTCACGCCTGCCTGATCTGGAGTCGCCCAATATCGGGGCAGCAAGGCACGGCAGCAAGGCGTATTCCCCGATCGGGACATGAAAAAGCCCGGCGGCGCCGGGCTTTAGCGGAATGGGTGAAGAAGTCGTTAGGCGCTGCGCCCGCGAGGCTCAGTCCTCGTCGTCGGCGCTCTCGGTCGGCGGCACGAGACCGTCGAGGCCGCGCAGCAGGTCTTCCTCGCTCATGCGGTCGAACTGGACCTCCGAATCCGGGGTCGAGGCGCTCTGGCCGGGGGCGGCGAGCAGCGGCACCGTCTCGGCCTCCGGCTCGTCGACCTCGACATGCTTCTGCAGCGAGTGGATCAGGTCTTCCTTCAGATCCTCGGGCTTCAGCTTCTCGTCGGCGATCTCGCGCAGCGCCACGACCGGGTTCTTGTCGTTGTCGCGCGGCACCAGGATCGCCGAGCCCGACTGGATCATGCGCGCGCGATGGCTGGCGAGAAGAACCAGCTCGAAGCGGTTGTCGACCTTGTCGATGCAATCTTCAACGGTGACGCGAGCCATGGGCGGCTCCTTCTGATCTGTCGCGATGCAGGGGAATGGGTAGCGCGTGGCCTTACAGGCAAAGTGCCGCCGATGCAAGATTGGCGTCGCGCAGGCGGGCTCAGCCGCGCATCCGCCGGACCATCTCGTCGAGCCCCGGCTCGCGCCGCCCGTCGGTGCCCGTGACGACGTCCATGGAGGGCAATTCGTGGGGGGCGAGTTCGGCGAAGCGCATCCGCATCGTCGTGGCGACGCCCTCGCCGAAGGCGATCGCCTCCCGGTTGCCGACCGAGGAGAGGAATTTCAGCGTGCTGGCCGAGGCATCCGAAATGGCGGAGCGGATGATCTGCTGGTCGACCTCGTTGGCGAGGCGCATCGCGAAGATCGTCGAGCATTGCGACAGGATGGTCGGGTCGAGTTCGCCCGGGCGCTGCGTCACCACCCCGAGATAGGCCCCGTATTTACGGCCCTCCTTGGCGATGCGGGCAATGGCCTGGCGCGTCGGCTGGAAGCCGCGAGACGGATCGGAGGGGACGTAGCGATGCGCCTCCTCGCAGAGCAGCAGGATCTCGTAGGTGCCCTGGCTCGCCCAGGCGATGTCGAAGGACAGCCGGGCCAGCACCGAGGCGACGGCATCGACCACCTCCGAAGGCAGCCCGCCGAGCTGGAAGACCGTGATCGGGCGGCCGTGATGCGGCAGGCGGAAGATCTGCGCGACGACCGGCGCCATCGTCTCCATCATGTTGGCGCGGGCGAACATGAACTGGTAGCGCGGGTCGTTGTGCAGGGTCTCGAGCCGGACCTTGAGCGAGCGCAGCGAAGCGTGCGGCCAGCGCTTCTCATGCAGGCCGATGAGTTCGTCGATGATCGCGATCGCGTCGATGATGCGATAGGGCGTCGGCATGTCGCCGGCGCTGCCCGTGCCCTCCTCGCGCCGGCCGAGCCCGACGTCGAGCGGACGCTTCAACAGGGTCGAGTTGAGATCGCGCATCGTGTTGCGGGAGCTGCCGGCGCGATAGCGTTCGCGCGCGCCCATCACGACCTCGCGCAGGATGTCCGCCTCCTCGTCGAAGGCGGTCCGGCCGCGAAAGACGACCTCCGCGAACTCCTCGAGCTTGAACATCCAGAATGGCAGATCGAGCGCCTCCGCGTCGATCGCCAGCGCCCGGTCGGGGAAGGCCGAGGCGTATTCGTTGTGCGGATCGAGGATCAGCACGCGCAGCTTCGGGCGTGCGGCCACGGCCCGGCGCAGCAGCAGCGAGACGGCGCTCGACTTGCCGACGCCCGTGGTGCCGACGAGGGCGAAATGCCGCGCCAGCATGTCGTCGATGCAGACCGTGGCGGCGATCGACGGATCCTGGGTCAGCGTGCCGATGGCCACGGCCTTGCGCGTGCCGAGATCATGCACCAGCGCGAGATCGCCGGCGCGGATGCGGTGGGCGACGGAGCCGATCGGCGGGTAGGTCGAGATGCCGCTCTGGAAGCTGGTGCGGCCGTCGGCCGCCTCGGTGACCTCGCCGAGCAGTTCGACCTGCACATGGATGGCGTTGTCCGCGCTCTCGTCCCAGACGGCGTTCACGGCCGACATCTCGTAGACGAGCCCGACGATGCGGGTGCGGCCGAGATTGATCGAGATCATCCGGCCGACCGTCCAGGAGTCGGACCCGAGCCGGGCCATCCCGGCAACGGTGCTTGCGATGGTCGCGCGCGAACCGTCGCAGGACACGACCCGGCCGAGGGAGCGTTCCGGATCCTGCGACGTGTCGCGCCGGTCGCGCGTCACATCCGTCTCGAACATCCCCGACTTCACGGCCAACTGCACGATGCGCGCCCCATGACACCCAAACCCCCGACGATCCACCGTAGGGGCGAGTCTTTACGATTGCCTTATCCGGGACCTGGCGCCCGCCTTCGCTGCCGACGCGGTTACCGAAGGGCGAAGGACGGAGAGCCAATCCTTGCGACCGGTCCGTTTCCGACCCATCCGTTTTCGTGATGTCGGCCGTGACAATGCGTGTCTTGAGACGGCGGCGCATTCTCGTCTATGCACGCCCGGTCCCGAGGAGAGTTGACCCATGGCGAACCGGCTGCGACTGGGCGTGAACATCGATCACGTCGCGACGGTGCGCAATGCGCGCGGCGGCGCCCTGCCCGATCCGGTGCGGGCCGCGCATCAGGCGGTCGCCGCGGGAGCGGACGGCATCACGGCGCATCTGCGCGAGGACCGGCGCCACATCCGCGACGCCGACATGGCGCGCCTCGCCGCCGAACTGACCAAGCCGCTGAACTTCGAGATGGCGGCGACCGAGGAGATGATCGCGCTGGCGGAGAAGCTGAAGCCGCATGCGGCCTGCCTCGTCCCCGAGAAGCGCGAGGAGCGCACCACCGAAGGCGGGCTCGACGTGATCGGCCAGGAGCAGGCGCTGCGGCCCTCCATCACGCGGCTGAAAGCGGCCGGTTGCCGCGTCTCGCTCTTCATCGAGGCGGACGAGGCGCCGATCGCGATGGCGGCCAAGCTCGGCGCACCGGTGATCGAACTGCATACGGGGACCTGGTGCCATGCCGTCGCCGATGGGCACCACGACAAGGCGCAGGCCGAGTTCGCCCGTCTGGCGAAGGGTGCGGCCTTTGCCGCCTCGCTCGGGCTCGAGGTCCATGCCGGGCACGGGCTCGACTACGACACGGCGCGGCAGCTCGCCGCCGTGCCCGAGTTCGTCGAGTTCAACATCGGCCATTTCCTGATGGGCGAGGCGATCTTCGTCGGTCTCGACGCCGCCCTCCTGCGGATGCGGCAGGCGATGGACGAGGGTCGCGGGGCCGTCTAGATCGGCGCGCCTTCTGTCGGATGCATGATGTCGACCGAGGCCGTGGCCTTATCAGCGGCACAGCCGCTTGCTGAAAACGGGGCTTCCAGCGCCGGTTGCTCTTTGGCGGGATGGTGGGTGTGGACATCAAAATCGAGACGCCGCGCCTGACCCTGCGACCTTGGAGTGAGGAAGACGTCGAACAGCTGACGCTGGGCTTGAACGATTTCGAGCTCGCGAGATGGATGGCTTTCGTCCCGCACCCCTACTCGGCGTCACACGCCAAGGACTGGGTCAAGAGATGTCTGGAGATTCCAAACGCAGGCATCAGGCCGACGTCTTACGAATTTGCGATCGAACTCAAACCTGAGCGCAGCGTGATCGGCGGGGTAAGTGTCAACAAGATCGACTGGGAGGCCGGGACGGGCGGAGGGGGAATCTGGATCGCTAACCAGCATCAGGGACGCGGCTATGGACGCGAAGCCTTCCAGGCGAAGATTCGCTTCGCTTTTGGCGAATTGGGCCTGACGAAGCTGATCAACGGTTACTTCGACGGCAACGAAAACTCCTGGGCCATGCAGCGCAGATTGGGCTATCGACGCATCGCTGAGGTCACCAGTCGTTGCATGGCTGACGGTCGGCAGACGATCGAACATGTCACGACGCTGCTGCGCAGCGATTGGGATGATCGCGGGGACTGACCCTCCCCCCAGCGTGATCCCGTGGCTCGCCGCACGGGATCGGGATCGCCTGACCATCTTCCGATGGCGGTCACAGCACGGCACTGTGCAAGCCCTACGCTCGGCCTGAGCCACGCGGGGCGCCGATCCAGCCAAGACAACGACTGCAAATCAACCGTCTCGGCCGTCTGCGGTTCGGCTTCGGGGCTCAGCTCATTGTCCTCGCGCCGACTCGTTGTCCTCGCTATGGTTCGTTTGCAAACTGGATTCCACTTCGCCGTTCGATGCTCTAAACCCGGGCGCATGATCCTCGGCATCGGCTCCGATCTCTGCGACATCGACCGCATCCAGAAATCGCTGGACCGGTTCGGCGAACGCTTCACCCACCGCGTCTTCACCGAGGTCGAGCGCGCCAAATCCGACCGGCGGGCGACGCGCGCGGCGTCCTATGCCCGGCGCTTCGCGGCGAAAGAGGCCTGCTCCAAGGCCTTGGGAACGGGCCTGCGCGCCGGCGTGTTCTGGCGCGACATGGAGGTCGTCAACCTGCCCGGCGGGCGGCCGACGCTGCGGCTCACCGGCGGCGCAGCGGCGCGGCTGGCGGCGATGACGCCTCCCGGGCACGAGGCCTTCGTCCATGTCTCGATGACCGACGACCCGCCGATGGCGCAGGCCTTCGTGGTGATCGAGGCGCGTCCGCTGTCGGGCGGCTGAGAAGCTCTACTCCGCCGGCGCGGTTCCGACGACCTGGCCGCTCGGCTCCTCGCTGAGCCAGCGGTAGAGAATGCCGCCGAGCGCCCCGCCGATCAGCGGCGCGACCCAGAAAAGCCAGAGCTGTCCCATCGCCCAGCCGCCGACGAAGAGCGCCGGGCCTGTGCTGCGCGCCGGGTTCACCGAGGTGTTGGTGACCGGGATGCTGACGAGGTGGATCAGGCAGAGCCCCAGGCCGATCGCCAGCGGCGCGAAGCCCGCCGGGGCCTTGCCATGCGTCGCGCCCATGATGATGAAGAGGAACATCATCGTCATCACGACTTCGGTCAGGAACCCGGCGAAGAGGCTGTACTTGCCCGGCGAGTGCTCGCCATAGCCGTTCGAGGCGAAGCCCTTGGCGAGATCGAAGCCCGGCGCCCCTCTGGCGATGAGATAGAGCACGCCCGCCGCCACGACGGCCCCGGCCACCTGCGCCACGATGTAGGGCAGGATCTGGCTGGTCGGGAAGCGGCCGCCGGCGGCCAGCCCCACCGTGACCGCCGGATTGAGATGGCATCCCGAGATATGGCCGATGGCATAGGCCATGGTGACGACGGTGAGGCCGAAGGCGAGCGAGACACCGAGCAGGCCGATTCCGACCTGCGGGAAACCGGCGGCGATCACCGCGCTGCCGCAGCCCGCGAAGGTCAGCCAGAACGTCCCGATGGCCTCGGCCGCGTATTTCCTGCCATTCATGATGCCGTCTCCCCCCGAAGATGGCGGCGATCGTGCCCCCAGGCTGTCGAAGGGTCAATCGCGCGACGACGCCGGTCAGAGCGGGAAGACGATCCGCGTCGCGAGGCCGGGGTTCGACTGGCGCGAGACGCTGCCCTTGAGCTGCTTGGCCAGGGCCTCGACGATCCGGTTGCCGAGGCCGTGGCCGGGCGAGGCGTCGTCCGGCATCTTCGGCAGCCCGACGCCGTCATCGGCGATCGTCAGCTCGGCCTCGCCGCCATCGAGACGGCGCAACGAGACGGTGATGCGCCCACTGCGGCCGTCGGGATAGGCGTGCTTCAGCGAGTTCGTCACCACTTCGGAAACCAGCATGGAAATCGTCGTCAGCTTGCGGATGTCGAAGCTCATCTCGGGGACGTCGACCGCGCAGGTGACGCCCGAGAGGCCGCTGGTCTCGACGACATCGGCGCAGAGATCCTGGAGATAGCCGCGCACCGGAAGGTCGACCTGGTTGGGATCGTGCAGGCGCCGGTGAATGCGTGCCATGGTCTCGATGCGGTTGCGGGCATCGTCGAGGATCGCCGGCGCCGCCGCCGGATCCGCCGCCAGCCGACGCCGCGACATGTTCAGCAGGCTGGCGACGAAGGCCATGTTGTTGGCGACACGGTGCTGCAGTTCCTCGAACATCGTCCGCTGCTGCTCGGCCAGCGCGTTGGAGAGCCGCTTCTCCGCCTCCAGCCGGCGCATCGCGCGCGTCATCAGGTGGATCAGCACGATGTCGACAGCAACGATGAAGACGTAGAAGCCGAGCGCAAAGGCGCTCTGCCGGTCCAGCGCGAGGCCGTCTGGTGGAATGAACCAGTACCAGGCCGCCAGCCCGCAGAGCAGTGCGCAGAGTGTGCCCGCGGCCGTCCCGCACAGGAAGCTGGTGATGATCACGGCCGGGAAGAAGGTCAGGAAGGGGTAGCCGGCCGGCAGGGTGCCTTCCAGCGCAAAGCGCCCGAGCACCGCGAGCGCGGAGATGACGCAGGCCAGCACGATGCCGGCAACCGTCCCGAGGAGAGGCTGCGGACCGGACGGGGACGGGGGCGGATCGAATGTCTTCACGGAATCCTGATCGGCTGGTCTTTCGGGCGGCGGGCGGCGCGCGGCAGGAAGTCCGGAGCCGGCGCGACGACGTCTTCCCTAGAGCGGCTGGACGCGACATCCATGTCAAAAGACGTGTCGCATGACAAATCGCCGGGCCCGCTTCGCCCAAGCCCCGCCTGCGCCTTCGAAACCCCTCCTGCGCGGCGTTGTCTGGCGGGCGACATTCCGCTAGACCGCCCGCTGGACCCCCGTCCCAGGAGCGCCCGCGTGGCCAACGACGTCGATTCGAAGAAGAAGACCGCCAAGGACGAGGGCGGCATCGTCGAGACCATCAAGGTCGTCGTACAAGCCCTGCTGATCGCGCTGGTGATCCGGACGCTGCTGTTCCAGCCCTTCAACATTCCCTCGGGCTCGCTGATCCCGACCCTGCTGATCGGCGACTATCTCTTCGTCTCGAAATACACCTACGGCTACTCCAAGCACTCCATCCCCTTCAGCCCGCCGCTGTTCTCGGGCCGTGTCTGGGCGGCCGAGCCCAAGCGCGGCGACATCGCCGTGTTCAAGCTGCCGACCGACAATTCGACCGACTACATCAAGCGCGTCATCGGGCTGCCCGGCGAGCGCATCCAGATGATCGACGGGATCCTGCACATCAACAACCAGCCGGTGAAGCGCGAGCGCATCGCCGATTTCATCACCACCGACAATTGGGGCCGCAGCGCGCCGGCGATCCAGTACCGCGAGACTCTGCCCAACGGGGTCTCGCACAACATCATCGAGCGCGAGGGCGACAAGGGGACCTTCGACAACACGCCGGTCTTCGTCGTGCCGCCCGGACATTTCTTCATGATGGGCGACAACCGCGACAACTCGCTCGATTCGCGCGACCGCAGCGTCGGCTTCGTGCCCTTCGAGAATTTCGTCGGCCGGGCCGAGATCATCTTCTTCTCGATCGAGGACGGCGAATCCGCCTGGAAGATCTGGGAGTGGCCCTGGACGGTGCGCTGGAACCGCCTGTTCAGCGCGATCAAGTGAACGGTACGCGCCAGTGAACGGGATGCACACGTGAGCAAGCCCGGCGAGAACGGGCGCAAGCCGCCCGAGACGGCGCGCCTGCAGGCCACGCTCGGCCACGCCTTCAAGGACCAGGGACTGCTCAACACCGCCCTCACCCATATGAGCGCAGAAGGCCCGCGGCTGCAGAGCTATCAGCGCCTCGAATTCCTCGGCGACCGGGTGCTGGGCCTGTGCATCGCCGACATGCTGTTCGCGCGCTATCCGACCGCGGCCGAGGGCGACATGTCGCGCCGGCTGGCCGATCTCGTGCGCAAGGAGACCTGCGCCGAGGTCGCGATCGCGTGGAATCTCGGCGCCTTCATGCGGCTGGGCGAAGGCGAGATCCTCGGCGGAGCGCGCAAGAACAAGGCGATCCTGGCCGATGCCTGCGAGGCGATCATCGGCGCCGTCTTCATCGACGGCGGCTACGAGGCGGCGCGTGGGCTGGTCGAGCGCGCCTTCGGCGAGCGCCTGCTCAAGCCGGTGCGGCCGTTGCGCGACGCCAAGACGGCGCTGCAGGAATGGGCCCAGGGCCAGGGCTACCCGACACCGACCTATTCCGAGCGCGGCCGCTCGGGCCCGGACCATGCGCCGGTGTTCCGCGTCGCGGCGCGCATCACCGGATTGGCCGACGCCGAGGCGCAGGGGCCGTCCAAAAGGCTGGCCGAGCAGGCCGCCGCCGAAGCCTTCCTGCGCCGCGAGGGGCTGTGGACCGAAACGATGGAGAGCGACCATGGCTGACGAGACGGACGGCGCGCCCAGGACGCCGACGCGGGCCGGCTTCGTCGCGCTGATCGGCGCGCCCAATGCCGGCAAGTCGACGCTGCTGAACCAGCTCGTCGGCGCCAAGGTCTCGATCGTCTCGCGCAAGGTGCAGACGACGCGCACCCAGGTGCGCGGCATCGCCATGTCCGGTGCGGCGCAGATCATCTTCGTCGACACGCCCGGCATCTTCCAGCCCAAGCGCCGGCTCGACCGCGCCATGGTGACGAGCGCCTGGGGCGGCGCGACCGACGCCGACCTGATCGGCGTGCTGATCGATGTCGAGCGCTACGACAACGAGGAGAACACCCGGCTTCTCGAAAAGCTCGCCGAGCTGAAGCAGCCGAAGTTCCTGATCCTCAACAAGATCGACACCATCGCCAAGGACAAGCTGCTCGAGATCACCGCGAAGGTGAATGCGCAGGGCTCCTTCGAGACGACCTTCATGATCGCGGCGCTGACCGGCTACGGGGTCAAGGACATCCTGGCCTGGCTGGAGACGCGCCTGCCGCTGGGACCCTGGCTCTATCCGGAGGACCAGATCTCGGATGCGCCGCTGCGCTTCCTCGCCGCGGAAATCACCCGCGAGAAGATCTTCGAGCGCCTGCATGACGAGCTGCCCTATCGCTCCACCGTCGAAACCGAACAGTGGCAGCAGCGGCCCGACGGCTCGGTCAGGATCGAGCAGACGATCTATGTCGAGCGCGAGGGCCAGCGGAAGATCGTGCTCGGCGAAGGCGGCCAGACGATCAAGGCGATCGGCCAGAAGGCCCGTATCGAGATCGCGGAAGCCGCCGAGGCGACCGTGCATCTCTTCCTGTTCGTGAAGGTGCGCGAGAACTGGAGCGATGACCCGGCGCGCTATCGCGAAATGGGGCTGGAGTTTCCGAAGGGGTAGCTGGGACGCTCGTCATGGTCGGGCTTGACCCGACCATCTCCGGCCGATGCGAACCTCCCACGAGATTCTCGGGTCTGCGCTGCGCTTCGCCCGCGAATGACGGCACGTTGGTCTCCCCTCATCCTGAGGAGCCGCGGCACGCGGCGTCTCGAAGGATGCTCCCGATCCCTCCGGAGCCTCCTGGACCATCCTTCGAGACGCGCCTTCGGCGCTCCTCAGGATGAGGGCTGTGAATGAGGGGCTCCTCACGCCTTGCGCCCGCCCGTGATCCGACGCAAAGACGCCGCCGACCGTTCTGTTCAGGAGCCCATGCCATGACCAACGACGAGGTTCTCGCCGAATTCCGCGAGGCGGGTGCGCTGCTCGAGGGGCATTTCATCCTGTCGTCTGGCCGGCGCAGCGGCGTCTTCCTGCAGAAGATGTTCGTCTTCCAGGATCCGGTGCGCACCGAGCGGCTGTGCAAGGCGCTGGCGGCCAAGATCGAGGCGCGCTTCGGCACAATCGATTATGTCGTGTCTCCCGCGGTCGGCGGCATCGTGCCGGGATACGAGACGGCCCGGCATCTCGGAGCCAAGGCGGTCTTCGTCGAGCGCGAGGGCGGCAGCTTCCGGCTGCGCCGCGGCTTCACCCTGCCGGCGGGCGCGCGCTGCGTCATCGTCGAGGACATCATCACCACGGGGCTGTCGCTGCGCGAATGCCGCGATTCGGTGAAGGACGAGCCCGGCACCATCGTCGGCGCCGCCTGCCTGATCGACCGCTCGGCGGGCCGTGCCGAACTCGGCATGGAACTGGTCAGCCTGATGGACTACGCCGTGCCGGACTATGCGCCCGACGCGCTGCCGCCGGAGCTCGCCGCCATTCCCGCCACCAAGCCGGGCAGCCGCGGCCTGAGCGCCTGAGCCTGACCCGCGTCGTCCGAGGCGCGGTCTTCGATCCTGATTGATGCGGGCGCGGCTATCGCCGCGCCGACATGCTTCCACCGCCTTTCGTTTTCATTCTCTTCATTCAAAGCGATTTCAGACGGAGCACTTTCCATGGCGGCCGATCCGCGCATCGCGCTCTTCATCGACGGGGCCAATCTCTACGCGACCTCGAAGCAGCTCGGCTTCGACATGGACTACCGCCGGCTGCTGCGGGAATTCCAGGGCCGCGGCAACCTGATCCGGGCCTTCTATTTCACCACGCTGATCGAGAGCGAGGAGTATTCGTCGATCCGCCCGCTGGTCGACTGGCTCGACTACAACGGCTACCGCGTCATCACCAAGGCCGCCAAGGAGTTCACCGACGCCACCGGGCGCCGGCGAATCAAGGGCAATATGGACATCGAGCTGGCGATCGAGATGCTCGAACTCGCGCCGCATCTCGACCAGATCTACCTGTTCTCGGGCGATGGCGATTTCCGCCCGCTGGTCGAGGCGGTGCAGCGCAAGGGCGTGAAGGTCTCGGTGGTCTCGACGGTCTCAACCAGCCCGCCGATGGTTTCCGACGATCTGCGCCGGCAATGCGACGAGTTCATCGACCTCGCCCAGCTGATGCAGAAGATCGGCCGCGACCCGGCCGAGCGCAACGCCCGCAGCGGCGCAGCCGGCGCACCGGTCACACCCGGCAATCCCGGGCTGGAGCGGCGCTACGGCATCCGCCAGGACGACCCGGCCGAGGGATAAGTCACGACGCACCGAAAGCCCCGTCCGGCTGATCGCCGCGGGGTTTTCGGGCCGGATTGCTCGATCTCTCTTGCGGATCCGAGGGGATGCGCGGGACGATGGTGGCGTCGCAGTCGACGGCTGCGTGCCGATGTCGATGTCGAATGTCGTGTCGAAGCAGCGCCAACAGCCGCCGCCCCGCCCCGCGCGCAGGTCTTTTTTGCCGACCAGATCGCCTTCTGGTTATCCGTGCCACGGGTCGCGCGGCCTGACTCACCCGCGCGATGGCGATCTGCGCCTCCGCCGCCTTCGGCCCGCAACGGCCTCGACGACGAAACCCGCAACCCCGCCCGGCCGCACGATGCCTCGCGACAGCCCCCTTGGTCGGGCGGAGCGGGGGGAGAATAGGCATGGGTTCGGGCAGCGGGGATAAGATTGGCCAAGGGCGGGACGTGCCCGCGCCGTTATCTCACGCGCAGCGCCTCACGCCCCCGTCTTCATGATCCGCGCCTTGTCGCGATTCCAGTCGCGGGCCTTCTCGGTCTCGCGCTTGTCGTGCAGCTTCTTGCCCTTGCCGAGGCCGAGTTCGACCTTGGCCCGACCCCGGTCGTTGAAGTAGACCTTGAGCGGGATCAGGGCCATGCCCTCGCGCTGGACGGCGCCCATCAGCTTGTTGATCTCGCGGCGGTGGAGCAGCAGCTTGCGCGGCCGGCGAACCTCGTGATTGAAGCGGTTCGCCTCGAGATATTCGGGGATATGGGCGTTGAAGAGGAAGAGCTCCTCGCCCATCGGACCGGCATAGCTCTCGCCGATCGTCGCCTTGCCACCACGCAGCGACTTGATCTCGGTGCCCTGCAGCGCGATGCCGGCCTCGACCGTTTCCTTGATCTCGTAATTGAACCGCGCCTTGCGATTGTCGGCGGCGAGGCGGTAGCGGGCGGGATCGGGCTTCTTCATCATCTCTCGCCCGCGAACGGGCTCCCAGAGCACGCGCCGATCGGATGGCGCGGGCTCCACATCTCGGTTGGAGACGGATTCACCGATCGGGTTTCCAACCTGATCGGACCCGGCTCTTGCGTCGGCCGGGGAACCCGGACGAACGCAGCGTCTCTATCTAGGCATTGAGCAGGCCGGCGAACACCATGGCGTCGCGAATGACCTGGCCGGTGGCGGGCGTCACCGGCAGCAGCGGCAGGCGGACCTCCTCCTCGACGCGGCCGAGCAAGGCGAGCCCATGCTTGGCGCCGGCGAGACCGGGCTCCTTGAAGATCGCGTCATGCAGCGGCACGAGCCGGTCCTGCACCTTCAACGCACCGGCATAGTCGCCCTTCAGCGCGGCGCTCATCAGATCGGCGCAGAGCCGCGGCGCCACATTGGCAACGACCGAGATGCAGCCATGGCCGCCAGCGGCCATATAGGCCAGCGCCGTCATGTCCTCGCCCGAGAGCTGGATGAAATCCGGCCCTAGCGCGTGGCGCTGCTGCGAGACCCGGGCGAGATTGGCGGTGGCGTCCTTCACGCCGGCGATGTTCTTCAGCTCGTAGAGTCGCGCCATCGTCTCGACCGACATGTCGACGACCGACCGCGGCGGGATGTTGTAGATGATGATCGGGATGCCGACCGCATCGTTCACCGCCTTGAAGTGGCGGTACATCCCCTCCTGCGTCGGCCTGTTGTAGTAGGGCGTGACGACCAGAACGGCCTGGGCGCCGGCCTTCTCGGCATGAACGGCGAGGTCGATCGCCTCGGTGGTATTGTTCGAGCCGGCGCCGGCGATGACGGGCACGCGGCCCTTCGCCTGGGCGATCACGATCTCGACGACGCGCCGGTGCTCCTCATGCGACAGCGTCGGGCTCTCGCCGGTGGTACCGACCGGGACAAGGCCGCTCGACCCGCTCTCGATCTGCCAGTCGACCAGCGCGCGCAGCGCGTCCTCGTCGATCCGGCCGCCTTTGAACGGCGTCACCAGCGCGGGGAGCGAACCGGTGAAGGCGGGATGCTTGGTCATGGAAGCGGCGTCCTGGAGCGAATGAACGTAACGAGGCCGTCACACATAAACCGTCACCGCCGGCAGGCAAAGCCGGCCTGCCGTAAAAACAGGCCCTTGCATGGTTAAGTCTTCGTAAACCCGCTTCCCCGAGCATCGCTGGCGACGCACCCGACCGTGGAGCCCGCCATGGCCTCGCCTGCCATCCGCTCGCGGATGATCGCCTTCCTCCTGCCCCTGCTGCTGGCCACGCCTTCGCTCGCCGGCGACGACGGCGCCCATCCCAGCCAGCGCGATCCCGTCGGTGCCGTCGACGTCGAGACCACGGCGGCGCTTCCGCCCTACCCCGCCGATGCGCTGCGGGCGTCCGAGGTCGATCTCGACCTGCTCGCCAAGGCCGTCAGCGCCTATCGGCGCGGGCAGCTTGCAGAGGGCGACGCGATCGCCGCCTCGATCGACGAGCGCACGGCGCGCACCCTGCTCGAATGGGTCGCCATCCGCAGCGCCGCGAGCGTGCTGCCCTTCGCCCGGATCGACGCCTTCCTGAAGGCGAATCCGAACTTTCCCGCGACCAGCCTGTTCCGGCGAAGGGCCGAGGAGATGCTGGTCGCGGAGCGCAAGAGCCCGGCGGTGGTGCGCGCCTTCTTCCAGGGCCAGAAGCCGGTCAGCCCCGCGGGCCGCATCGCGCTCGCGCTGGCGCTGGCGGCGGAGGGCCGCAGCGGGGAGGCGGTCGAACTCGCGCGCCAGAGCTGGCGGCAGGACCATCTCGGGGCCCCGCTCGAAAAGATCGTGCTGGCCGCGTTCGGCCAGGATCTGACCGCCACCGACCACCGTCTGCGGACGGAGCGCTACATCTTCCGCGACAATGATGCCGCTGCGCTGCGCAATGCGGCGCGGGTCTCGGCCGATTACGTGCTGCTCGCCCGCGCGCGCCTCGCCAGCGGCGACGCAACCCGGCCGATCGCACCGTCGCTGATCGCGGCGGTGCCGGCTTCGCTGCGCGGCGACGTCTCTTTCGCCTTCCTGCAGGCGCAGCAGGCGCGCCGCGCCGATAAGCCGCTGGAGGCCGCCAGATGGCTGGCCGGCGTGCCGCGCGACCCCGCTCTGCTGGGCGACGGCGACGGCTGGTGGATCGAGCGCCGCCTGATCGCCCGCAAGCTGCTCGACGACGGCGACGCCGCCACCGCCTATGCGGTCGCCGCCGGCCATGGCGCGGAGGACACGGCGGAGAGGATCGACGCGGAATGGCATGCCGGCTTCATCGCCCTGCGCTTCCGCGACCAGCCGGGGATCGCGCTCGAGCATTTCAGCGCGGCGGCGCGGCACGCCGAGACGCCGATCTCGGTTTCGCGCGCCGCCTATTGGCAGGGCCGGGCGCTGGACGCGATAGGCCAAGAGAGCGAGGCCCGCGCGGCCTATGAACGCGCCGCCGAGCAGCCGATCGCCTATTACGGGCAGCTGGCGCGGGCCCGGCTGGGTTTGCCCGATCTGCCGCTGCGGCGCTCGGCGGCCGCGGCGCTGCAGCATCTGCCCGGCCATGCCAGCGTGCGGCTGCTCTACCGGATCGGCGAGCGCGATCTCGCGGCGCAGATGCTGGTCGATCTCGGCCAGCGCCTGCACACCACCCCGGCCCTCGAGGCGCTGGCGGCCATCGCCCAGCGCGAGGGCGACACGCGCGCCCTGCTGGCGCTCGGCAAGAGCGCGCTGCAGCGCGGCTTCCCGCTCGACAGCGCCGCGTTCCCGACCACCGGCGTGCCGGAGTTCTCCGTGCTGGGGGACCCGATGGAGCGCGCGATCGTCCATGCCATCGCCCGGCAGGAGAGCGCCTTCGACCCGACTGCGACCTCCCATGCCGGGGCCCGCGGGCTGATGCAGATGATGCCGGCGACGGCGCGGGAGACGGCACGGCGCGCCAACCTGCCCTTCGACTGGCCGCGACTGGGCCGCGACCCGCTCTATTCGGCGCAGATGGGCGCCGCCCATCTCAACGACCTGCTGAAGGAGTGGCGCGGCTCCTACATCCTGACCTTCGCCGCCTACAACGCCGGCTCGGGCAATGTGAAGAAATGGATCGCGGCCTATGGCGATCCGCGCAAGCCCGAGGTCGACGCGGTCGACTGGATCGAGCGCATTCCCTTCTATGAGACGCGCAACTATGTGCAGCGGGTGATGGAGAACCTGCAGGTCTACCGCCAGCGGCTGAACCAGCGCACGGCCTATCTGATCGACCACGACTTGAAGCGCGGCGGGCGGCGGGATTAGGGTCGCCCCCTGATTTTTTGCCAGTCCATGCGCTGTCATCCCGGGCGACCGCAGGGAGACCCGGGATCCATTCCGGACCCTCTTTGGCCAGCGCTCTGGAATGGATCCCGGATTTCCGCGGAGTTTATCCTTGGGCCGATCGAAGATCGGACCCGGGGGCTGCGTCCGGGATGACCCGCAGATGGGACAGCGAAGTGGAGTTCCGAATGCCCGACCACTCAGGCTTCACATCGCTCTTCGTCACCGCCCGCGACGGGCTGCGGCTGCATGCGCGCGATTACGGACCTGTGGCCTCGACCGCCCTGCCGATCGTCTGCCTGCCGGGTTTCGCGCGCACCTCGGCTGATTTCCACGAACTCGCGCTCGCCCTGTCGCGGGACGAGGCGAAGCCGCGGCGTGTGCTGGCGCTGGATTATCGTGGCCGCGGCCTGTCCGGCTATGACCGGAACTGGAAGAACTACGACATCCGCATCGAGCTGGACGATGTGATGCAGGTGCTGGTCGCGGCCGGCATCGAGGCGGCCGTCTTCGTCGGCACCTCGCGCGGCGGGCTGCTGACCATGGCAATGGGGGCGGCCCGGCCGGGCGCGATCCGCGGCGTCGTGCTCAACGACATCGGCCCCGTGATCGATGCGCGCGGGCTGCTGCGCATCCGCGGCTATGTCGGCAAGATGCCGCTGCCGCGCAGCTTCGCCGAGGGAGCCGAAATCCTGAAGCGCCTCGCCGACCAGCAGTTCCCGCTCTTCGGCGACGCCGAATGGGAGATGATGGCGCGCCGGACCTGGACCGACCGCGACGGGCCGCTGAAGCCCGACTATGACAGCAATCTGATGAAGGTGCTGGACGAGCTCGACCTCGAGGCGCCGCTGCCGATCCTCTGGCCCTATTTCGACGGGCTCAATGCCGTGCCGATGCTGGCGATCCGCGGCGCCAATTCCGATCTGCTGGCCGAGAAGACGCTGGTCGAGATGGGCGAACGCCACCCCGACTGCGAGACCTTCGTCGCCCCGGGCCAGGGCCATGCCCCGATGCTCGGCAGCAAGGACATGGTGCGGCGGATCGGCCGCCTCATCGCCCGGGCGGAGCGACGCGCGGCCTGAACCGTTACGCTTTGGCCGGCTCGTCCTCGTCGCGGGAGGTCTCGACCTGCCCGGCCCGGACCCGTTTCGCGAATTCGGTGTCGCCACCGGCCGCGAGCGTCTTGGCCTGGCCGACCCAGTCCTCGCGCTCGATCCGGCCCGGGAAGGCGAGATAGCTGCCGACCCACTCGGCATTTTCGGGAGTCCAGGCGGCGATCTGCTCGAAATGCCAGATGCCGAGCGCCTGGAGCCGATCCTCGTTCTGGCGGCCGATGCCCTTGATCTGCTTGAGATCGTCGGGCCCGGCCGCCTTCGCCGCGACCAGCCCGGAGGGGCGTCGGCCGGGAATGTCGGCCTCGCCCGCGACGGGGGGCAGCGTGGCGACGGCCGCAGGCGCCTCGGTTTCGGTATGCGTCGGGATAGGCGTCGTCGGGACCAGCGCGCCCAGCATGCAGCCGGCGATATAGGCGGCGGTGAACAGCAGGGCGCTCTCGACCCAGACGGCGGCCGTCCCGTTCAGGAACTGCAGCCAGGTGAGACCGGCACCGGCGGCCCAGAACGCCGCGAACCACGCGGCGGCCGCCCCGCCTAGGCGCAGCCGCGAGCCATCGCGGCCGATCCAGCCCATGACGAAGCCGAGCGCGAAGGCGGCGGCGAGGAACCAGACGAACTGGCTGGCGAGATACAGCATGTCCGCCCCCCTATTTCGCGACCGTGAACTGGACGCGCCGGTTCATCGCCCGGGCCTCGGGCAGGCCATGGGCGACCAGCGGCCGCTTCGTCCCGAAGCCCTGCGTCTCCAGCCGCGCCGGGTCGATGCCGCGGCGGACCAGCTCGTCGCGCACGCGCAGGGCGCGGCGGGCCGACAGGTCGAGATTGTCGAAGCCGCCGCGCTCGCCGTCATTGTTGGTATGGCCCTCGATGGTGATGCGCGCCGACGGGCACTGGTTCAGGATCGCCACGGCTTCGCCGATGACACGCTCGGTCGGCGCATCGAGTGCGACCACCGAAGTCCCCTGGGCGAAGAGAACCGTGTTGCGCTTGGTCAGCGTGTCGAGATCGTTCTGGCAGGTTGCCGGCGGATCGACGACGCAGCCGGTCTGGCGCAGCCCGACCGCGGCATCGGCCCGGAAGCCGGCGGGGAGGCCGGACGCCGCGCTGGTCTCGATCTCGCGCTGGATCAGGTCGCGGCAGGTCAGTCCCCGCAGGGTGACGAGATCGTCCTGGATCTCGGCCGAGCCGAGATCGAGCCGCAGCAGATTGCCGACGGCCATCGCCGCGGCGGCGGCGAACCCCTGGGGCGCGCCGGGCACAAGCTGCGTCTCGTCGCGCCACTGCCCCTTCAGGGCCGAGGCCTCGACCAGCGCCCGCAACGCCTCCCGGGTCTGCGCGTCAGGCAGATAGCCCGTCAGGTTGAGACCGCTGCGATCGACCGAGAGCGAAAGCCGGTAAGGCCGCGGCACCACGGTCGCGCTCCCCTCTCCGACCAGCGTCAGGCCGGCCGGCAGCGGCCGGCGGCGCAGGAGCGCATCGAGCTCCGCCCAGGCGGCGCCATCGGCGACTTCGCCGACGAGGCCGAGACTTTTCTCCGCGAGCGTCACCGTGCCGGCCCTGAGCCGGCCGAGCAGATCGAGTGCGAAGCCGGTAGCCTCGGCATAGTCGGTGGCATCGCGCAGATGGCTTTCGATCGCGAGGCGATCCGTGACCAGCCCGCCCGCCGCGATGGCCCTCGCACGGGCGAGAAGCGCGTCGCGCGCGGCGGCATCCGGCACCTGTCCCTGCAGCGTCACGCCGTCGGGGGCTGTCGTCGCGGACCACGCCAGCGCGACGGGCGGCGGCGGCGGCGCAGGGGGCGCAGGCGGTGCGGGCGGAGCCTCGACGCGCGCCGCAGGAACCTCGGGCGCCGGCGCGGGCAGTTCGGAGGGCAGGAAGACCGGCGCAGGGACCTCGGGCAACGGCGGCATCAGGCTCTCCACCGGCGGGGGCGGCGGCGGCTCGGGCGGGCAGGTGATCGTCGCCTGCGCCACGGAGTCCGGGCCGTCCCCCTGCGCGATCTGGAGCCGGAGCGCCTGGCAGGCCTCATAGGTGTCCGGCCCGTCGCCGGACAGGCGATAGATGTCGGCCTCGAGCTCGGCGCGACCCTGCCGCAGCCGGGCGAGATCCGAGACGGCACGGGTCACCCGCGTCAGAAAGGCCGGCGGCTCGCCGGTGGCGGGCTTGGTGCGATCATCGACGGCACTCTGGCCCGGAACGGCACGGCGCAGCGCCTCGAGCAGCTGTTCGCGCAAGGCCGGCGGAGCGAACCCCTCGACGCGGAGCGCGCCGTCCGCAAGCTTCTCGGCACTCCAACGATAGGGCGAGACGACCGGCGCCTCGAGCGTGCAAGCGACCGGCTGGAAGCCGTCGCGCGGCCTGCTCAGGGCGGCCTGCAGCGCGACATGATCGTCCGGAGTCGCGGCGGTGCCTTCGATGCAGAAGCGGGTGTCGTCGAGCGCGACCTTGCCGGCCGCCAGTTTCGGCAGTTCGGCCAGCATCGCCGCCGCCATCTCCGCGAAGCCGGGCGGAGCGCCGAACGCCAGGCTCTGGCGATCCTCGACCCGACCGCCCGGAACGGCCTTCTCGGCCGCCGCCACGAGGCTGCGGGCCGTCGCCTCGTCCGGCACGAACCCGGCGAGCGTCAGCCCGTCCCCACGACGGCTCGCCGACCAGCTATAGGGCTTCTGCGCGACGACCTGGGAGAGCCCGCCGAGGGCGCGCCGCACGCCGAACTCCGCCCGCAGCCGCGCGATGGCACGCGAGGCACCGTCGGCGGACAGGGCCTCGCCACTGATCGTCACATCGCGTCCGTCGATCCGGGCAGTGACCGGCCGGGCGCCCGGCGCCTCCCCCGCGACGGCCGCGGCCGCTGCGACCGCGCGGCGTCCGACATCGCGCTCGATCGCCTCACCCAGAAACAGATTTCCGGCGCCCCAGAGCAGTGCCAGCGGCACCAGCCCCCAAAGCCAACGTCCCGGTTGCGCCATGCCAGACCCCCAAGCCCCTTTCGCCCTTGGCCGGGCGCGTCGAGGCGACCCGGCCGAGGGCGGCGCTGCAGCTTCGGCCTCGCGGCGGACCCGCGCTCGCGGCGGAGCGGAGGTCGCGCTGCCGGCCGGGCGCAGCGGCACGCTCAGGAAGCGGCTTCACCCTGCGCCTGTCAACCTTTCGCAGGGCCGCCGCGCACCGACCTGCCGCAGACACAAAAAAGCCCCGGGTTTCCCCGGGGCTTCCGACTAGGATCGTGCGAGACGATCAGAAGTCGCGCTGGATGCGCAGACGGCCGGCGATCGTGTCCTCGCTCTTGATCAGGCGAGCAGCGTTCGAACGGTTGCCGAAGTTGTCGACGGCAACGACCGGCTGACGGAGCTGCAGGTTCGAGTAGAGAACCTCAACACCGATATCCAGGCCGGAGACCGGCGACCAGATCAGGTTGGCGGCGGCGATGAACTCCTTGGGGTCCATCGAGCGCTGCAGACCGACCGTGCCGGCCGAGACGTAGCCGAGCTTCAGCTCAGAGTACGAAGCCGAGATTTCCGAACGCAGCGTGGGGGTCCAGAAGTGGCGGAGAGCCGCAACCAGCGAGTAGCCGGTCGAGTTCTTCATGGAGCCGGTGGCCGGGTTCAGAGCGGTGTCGAACAGAGCCAGGTTGCCGATGCGGCCGAGGCCGAACGAGCTGGAGCCCGAACCGGTGTAGCCGAGGTAGCCCAGCGCGCCGTCGGCGTAAGCCGCCTGCAGGAAGAGCTGATCGCCAGCGGCGAGCATCGGGAGGTTGATCTTCACACCACCCTGGATGGCCCAGGCGAACTCGTCACCCTCGCGAGCGCCGAGAGCGGCGGCGACGGCGGCCTTGCGGTTGCCGATGGCGCCCGACAGCTGAGCGGAGCCCCAGCCCTGATCGACGCGCAGCGAGCCGATGAGGTCCGGATAGTCCTGGCCCTGGCGAACGGCGGTCAGGCCGGTCGTCGTGAGGGCCGCACCGAGATCGCGACCACCGCCGGTGCCGGCGCCGGAGACGCGGTCTTCGAGCGAGATCGTGGCCGAGAAGCCCGAACCGAAGGTGGCGGTGTAGGCCAACAGGTTCAGACGGGTATCAGCCGTGCGGATCGAGTTGAAGTTGAAGTCCGAAGCGTAGAAGTCGAAGAACGACTGCGCGCGACCGGCGGTGATCGGCCCGAACTGGATGAAGGCCAGATCGACGATCGAGCTGGTGCTCGTGCCGTTCGACGAAGCCGCCGAGGTGTTGAAGCCGGCGACGGTGCCACCGACGTTGAAGCCGGCCGAACCGTTGTTGTACATGCCCGAGTTGTTCGTCAGCTCGTAGCGGATGAACGTGCGGAGCGTGCCATAAGCGGTTGCGGTGCGGGCGTCGATGTTCAGACGGCCACGGGCGCGGCTGCCGTAAGCGTCGGACTCGCCGAAGCGCTCACCGACGACGTACTCGGCGCGGACACGGCCGCCAACGCGGAGGCAGGTCTCGGTGCCGGGGATGAAGAAGAAGCCTGCGCCGTAGGCGGAGCAGACGCGAACGTATTCGACCGGAGCGGCCTTCCGCGAGGGAAGGTCGGCGGCCTGAGCCCCGGCGACCGCGGCGAAGCCGGCGGCGGAACCGAGGAGGAGGCTCTTAACGAGCTTCATTGGTAACCTCCAAAAGAGTTTCGAGACCCTCGGGCTTCCGCCGGCTCTGTGTGGCGACCGGCCCCAGGAGACCCAATCACCGAACCGGCTTGTTCCCGGTCTTTCGCCCGCGTCCCTGACCATTCAGAGGCGAAGACGAAAAACAGCGACCGGGAACGTCCCGACGCAGGACAACCATACGAATGCCCGGATGCCGATCAACCGCGATCACGCCGCCGAGAGCCGCAGGGGGGTGCTTTGAAATCCGGTGTTGCAGGGAGGCCACGCTTTGACGGCCGAAATTTACGGACCGTTAACCGCGCCCGCCCGGCGAGCGCCGATTTGAACCGTTCGAGCCAGGAATCACCGGCGCAGCGGATCGCCCGCCCGGCCGTCTTCGATTCTGTTCGCGCGGGGGCTGCGGGAACCCGACGACGATCGCATCCCTCCAGCGCGCCGGTGCCGGGATGCGACAGAAAGGACGCCGCGAGCGCGGCGAGAGGCACGGCCGGCCGCGTCAGTATTCCCACTCGGCGCCGACGCCGACGGCCGCACCGCCCTCGGCATTGGTCTCCGCCTGCAGCTTGAGACGGCGGGTCAGGTCGATGTTGACGGAGACACCGGTGTCCTCGGGCCGGGCGCCCGCCTTCACGCCGACGGACACGTTGTCGCCGATGTAGCGCGAGACGCCGACGGTGGGACCACCGGCCCCGACCTGGATGTCGAGATTGTCGACGCCGAGGGACTTGCGCAGCCGCTCGAAGGAATCGTCGCCACCGCCCCCGGCGAACTGCGCCGCCGTCTGCGCCAGCTGCAGCGCCTGGAAGGGCGAGAGCGAGCCCGACGCCCGCGCGAACAGGAGTCGTGAGAGCACCTCGTCCTGCGGGAGATCCGGATTGGAGGTGAAGGCGAACTCCGGCGCATCGGCCGGGCCGGTGACGATGACGCGGGCGGTGACGTCCCCTGCCCGAGTCTCGGCGACGAAGTCGAGTTCCGGCAGCGTTCCACCCGCAAACGTCAGCCGGCCGCGGCTGAAATCGAGACGCTGGCTCAGCACGGTGAGGCGCCCGCGGCGCAGTTCGAAGCCACCGTCGAGCTGTGGGGACGCCAGGCTGCCGCCGACCCGCAGCTGCCCGCCGAGCTCCGCGTCGATGCCGCGACCGCGGACGAAAACGCGGCTGGGCGCCGAAACCGTGAGCGCCAGCGCGGCGTCGAAGGCCGGCGCCGGCCGGGCGCCGCGTGCGGCCGGGCCGGCCCTGCGCTTCTCCGCCGCGAGACGGGCGGCCGCCGTGCCGGTCGGGCGGACATGCCTGATGCCATCGACCGGGCGCAGCGTCGCCGGCAGCCGGTCGGGCACCGCGACGTCGAGCGAGAGCACATCGACGCGGCCGCTCACTCGCGGGCGCTGCGCCAGCGGCCCGGCGAGTTCGAGGGTGAGATTGGCGACCGCGGTGACGATGTCGCTGGAGACCAGCTGCGCGCGATTGCCCTGGATGCGGATCGCTCCCGGGAAGCCCGCGGCCGGATCGAGCGCGACCCGGCCCGTGGCCGAGAGCGTGCCGCCATTGGGCGTACTGGCGCTGGCGCGCTCGATGGTGACATTCTCGCCCTGCGCGGCGATGCGGGCTTCGATCGCGGTCAGGCGCACGCCCTGGATCACGTCGGTGAAGCTGCCCCCGCTCAGTGTGGCGGCCCCGCTCAGGCGCGGAGCGACGAGCGAGCCGGCCGCGCGCAGATCGAGCGCGACAATTCCTGTGACGCGCCGCCCCTGCGCGCCGATGAGCGGGTTGGCGAGCGCGGCATCGACCCGGCCCCGCGCCGCGAGATCGAGCATGCCGGCCGCGTTCAGCGGCGTGGTCCCGCGCAGCGTCAGGCTGGCGCCACGGCCGGCCTCGACCCTGGCGTCGATCGTCGCGACCTCGCCCTGCAGCGCGCCGGATGCCGTGATCTCGACCGGCGGCAGGCGGGCGCGGCGCGTCTCCGGCGTGACCAGCCGGGCGATCCCGAGGCTCCAGGGGCCGGTCGGCGCGCCGGCCGTGCCGCCGATCTTCGCCTGCGCCTCCAGCGTGCCGGACAGATCGAGACCGGGAGCGAAGATGCGGGCCGCCGAGAGCGGGACGTTGCGGGCGGCGAATTCGAGATCGAGCGTCCCGCCGGCGCGCCCGGCCAGCGTCAGGCGCCCGTTCTCGATCGCCAGCGCGAAGCCGGCGATCTCGACGCCCCCGGCCGGGAAGCGGAAGCTGGCGGGATTGGCGAGCGCGATGCGGCGGCCGTCGCGCCGCGCCTCGAAGCGTGAGAGTTCGAGGGCGAGCGGCTCGCCCGGGACGAGCCGGCCGGCACCGTCGAGCGCGAAACCGCGCGCGCTGGCGCTGAGCGTGAAGGCACTCGCGTCGGGCGCGCCCTTCGACTCGAAGCGGATGGCGCTGATCGCCTCTCCGGCCAGGACGGCCCGGTCGATGGCGAGCGCCGCATCGAGCTGGGGGCGGCCATAGACGTCGCGGGCGGCCGCCGTGGCGTCGAGCCGGTCGATCGCCAGCGAGGGGCCGGCCAGCTTCGTGCCCCTGGCGCTGAGATCGAGATTCTGCCGCCCCTCGACGACAGCGAGGCGGATGTCGGCGTCGAGCTGGCCGCCGAGCTTGGTCAGGGCCAGCGCCGAGAGATCGTCGAGATTGCGCGCAGCCAGCGTCAGGCGGCCCTCGGCGCGGCTGGCGGGATCGAGTGTCAGCGCGCCGTTCAGGCGCACCGAGCCGATGGCGAGATCGAGCGCCGAGAGGTTCCAGCCGTCTCCCGGCAGGCGTGCCAGCGCGAGCGTGCCGGTGGCGGGCCGCGAATCGATCTCGCCATTCAGGGTCAGGCGGGTGTCGAGCGCGCCCTGCAGATCGCGGATCACGGCGTCGATGGCGAGCCGCGGGATCGGGCGGGCGAGCGCCGTCGCATCGGCCACGGCCAGCCGGGCCGTGGCGTCGAGCCGGTCGCGCGGGCCCGTGATGCGGGCCGTGAGGTCACCGCGGCCCGAGAGGCGCGGGTCGGCGCGCTTAAGGTCCGGCATCGACAGTGCGAGCGTCAGGTCTGAGGCCTGCCGGGCGATGCCGCCCTCGGCGGCGATGGCAGCATGCTCGCCGGCGAGCCGAAGGCCGGAAACCGTGAGGTCGCCCGCCAGGGACCTCACCCGGCCATCGAGCGTGAGGCGCCCGGCCAGCAGGCGGTCGAGGCGGGGGTCTCCGGTGACGAGGCGCTCCCCTCGCCCGCTCAGGGTCGCGGCATAGTCGTTGCGGCGCGGCGTGGCGTCGATCTCGGCCGCGATCTCGGCCCGGCCGCCGAGCGGGCGGCCGGCCAGGCCGCTCAGGCGGGCGAGGTCCGGCAGCACGGCCTGGAGGCGCCCCTGCGTGCGGGCGTTGCCGGCCTTGCCCTTGTAGGCGAGTTCGACACCCGAGAGGGCGAGCCGCAGCGTCTCGAAATCGGCGGTGCCGTCATCCTGCGCCGTGCCGCGCAGGGTGAAGGTGACGCGTTCTCCCACCGCCCGGCCGAGTGCCCGGTCCGTCAGAGTGATGCCCGCGGCCTCGCCATCGGCCGTCAGCGCGATGCGCGTGCCGGGCTGGCCGATCTGGCCGGTGGGCGTGGCGTTGAAGGTCAGGCCGAGGCGCTCGAACCCGCCGGCCGGCAGGCGCGCCTCGCGCGCATCGAGCGTGGCGACGACCGTCGGCCCGGCCGCGGGGCCACGGATGGTCGCGTCGAAGGCGAGGCGCCCGATCTCGGTGCCGGAGGCGACCGTCTTGCCGCCGGCATTGGGCAGCGCCGCAGCGGTGACGCGCAGATCGAGCGTGCCGTCGGCCGCCGTGCGCCCGCCCACATCGAGCCGCGCCAGCGCGGAGACCAGGGCGAGACTGCGGATGTCGATGCCGCCGCCGTCCGGGAAGCCGACCGCACCGTCGAGCCGCGTCGAGCCGGCGAAGACCGGGGCGACGGGCGCCGGCATCAACCCCTCGATGCGCGAATCGAGCGCCAGGGTGAGCTGCCGCTCCGTGCCCCGCCGGTCGAGCCGGGCATCGCCGCGGGCGCCGATGGTCGGTCCGGCATTGAAGATCAGGGTCGAGCCGAAGGAATCGAGCGGCCCGTCGCCGCCGAGATCGAGCGTCACCGGCGGCTCGCCGGGCAGGCCGGCGATCTTCGAGATCAGCCCGCCGGCCGGCTCGTCGAGCTTGACGTCGAGCTGCAGCCGCGTCGTATCGGGCACGAAGGACAGGTTGACGTCGAAGCGGCCCTGCGCGTCGAGACGGCGCGCCGCGAGCCGCAGATCGAGCCCCTCGCTCGGCGGCCCGAGACTCGCCGAACCGGTGGCACCGAGCCGCGCGGCGACGCCCAGCACCGGCGCGCCCAAGGCGAGTTCGTTCAGCTGAAAGGCGCGGACGATCACCTTCAGCGGCAGTTCGGGCAGGATCGGCCCATCGGCCGGCGGGGCGGCGCCCGGGGGTTGCGGCGCCTGCTTGCGCAGCAGTTCGAGCTTGCCGATCTCGAGCCGGTCGATGTCGAGGCGGCGCAGCAGCAGGGCGCTGCGCGTCCAGATGAGGCGCACCCGGTCGAGCCGCAGCCAGGGGCCGTCGCGATCCGACAGGACGATGTCGCGGATCTCGACATCGGAGGAGAGCGCGCCATTGACCGCGCCGATCGAGACCTGGCTGGTGTCGCTGGAGAGCGCCTTGGAGATCAGGTCGGCGACCACGCCACGATCGGTCTGGGCGTTCTGGGCAATGCCGCCGAAGGGCACGAAGGCGACGAGAGCTGCCAACAACAGCAGCGCCGGCAGGGCGAGACGCAGCGCGAGGGGCCGCAGCGATGTGAGATTGGTCCGCATCAGAAGGCCTGCCCGATGCTGACATAGAGCGCGACCGGCTTGTCGCCCTTGCGCGGGTTGAGCGGCGCGGCGACGTCGACGCGGATCGGCCCGATGGCCGTGTAGTAGCGCAGGCCGAGACCGGCAGCCATCTGCAGGCGCTGCTTGAAGTCCGGCACGCTGCCCTCGAAGGCGGTGCCCGCATCGAAGAAGGGCACGACGCCGATGGTGTCGGTGACCTTGATGCGCGCCTCGAGCGAGGCCTCGAACAGGCTGCGCCCACCCGTCAGGCGGTTGAGCGGACCGAGCGGCGAAAGCGTGCGATAGGCATAGCCGCGCACCGAACCGCCGCCGCCGGCATAGAAGCGCCGGGTCGCAGGCACCTCGTCGAGATCGGCGCCAGCGATCGAGCCCAACCCGACGCGGCCGGCGAACACATAGCGCGCGTCCTCGTCGAGCGCGTAGAAGGCGGCGAGCGACGCCTTGCTCTGGACGATCCCGACGGTCGAGCCGAGGAAGGTCGGGTACGGCGCGACGGAGGCGGTGGCGCGGATGCCGCGCGTGGCGTCGAGCAGGCTGTCGGTCGAATCGTATTTGACCGAGAGCGGGATGCCGACCAGGGTGTAGTCGACCTGGCCGAGCACGTCCGAGGTCTGGCCTCGTTCGACTTCGAGCCCCGCCGAAATCGAGAAGGTGTCGCTGAAGCGACGCTGGATCGCGGTGGTGACATTGCCGTAACGGGCGGTGTAGCCGCCGAAGCGGTTGGTGCCGACGCGCTGGCGCGTCGCGACGCCGTCGAGCAGCCAGTCATAGCGGCTGCCCCACAGCGCCGGTTTCAGGAAGCTGAAGGCAAAGCGCCCACCGAGATCGGAGCGCTCGAAATCCTCGAACTTGGTGATCTTGGTGCCGTCGATGCGGGGGGCGAAGAAGACATCGCCCTCCAGCCGCAGGCGCTCGGCCCCGCCGAAGAGATTGCGGTGTTCCCAATAGGTCTTCACCGCCGGGCCGTCGATGGTGGAATAGCGCGCCGAGAAGCCGAGCAGGCGCTTGGGCCGCTCGGTGACCTCGACGAAGATCGGCAGGTTGCCGGCGCCGTCCAGCCGCTCGTCCTCCCGAATCCGCACCGAGCCCACGGCGGGAATCGTGCCGATGGATTTGCGCGTGTCGGTGAGGGCTTTGGGCGAATAGGGGTCGCCGGGTTCGAGATAGATGAAGGAGCGGATGACTTCGGGCGGGATGTCGCCGGTCTCCTGGACGGAGACCGTGCCGAAACCGGCGACCGGCCCCGGCTCCACGACATAGGTGACGTCCATCGTGCGGGCGGGATGGTCCACCACCGGCTGCAGATCGACGACCTTGGCGAGCGGGCGCGACCGGGCACGCAGATGATCGACCAATGCCGCCCGCGCCGCCCGCAGCGAGGCCGAGGTCGCGGGATCGCCCGGCTTGAGGCGGCTGACCTTGAGCGGATCGGCGATGGCGGGCGGGCCCGCCGCTCCCTGTTCGGCGACATCGACGTTGCGGAGCGCGAAGACCGGTCCCGGCCGGATCGTGGCCGTGATCGGCACGGGCTCGCGGTTGCGGTGCGATTCGAGGGCGCGGATCAGCCGTGCATCGGGCTCGGCTCCGACCCGCAGCGCCACGCCATCGACGACCAGCGCGACTTCGGCATTGAAATAGCCCTGCGACCAGAGCGCATCGACCAGCGGAGTGAGATCGGCCGCCATGCGACGGGCGAGCGTCTCGCCATCGGGCGGCGCGTCCTGGCGCAGGCGGTAGAGCAGCGAGGCGTCCTGCAGCGTCCGCGTCAGCGCCTTGGCGTCATCGGCGCCGCCAAGGTCGAAGTCCAGCCGGTAGGGAAGCGCCGCAGCGCTCGCGGCCGGCGGCTCTTCCTTCTTCGTGAACAGCCCGAACAGGTCCAGCGAGGACAGGTCGACAGCCTGCACCGGAACCGGCCGCAGACCGGCCATCAGGGCGAGCGCACAGCATCCGCTCAGCGCAAGCGCGCTGCCCGCTCTCCGCCAGGACCGCATCCAACCTCCAAGCAACTCCCCCCACGACGCAACGGGACCACGCTAGCGAGGTTCCTCCCGCAACCATACAGAAACAAATCCGGCGCGGGCAAATGCGCCGGATTTGACGGATGTGGCTAACGAAGCGTTAGCGATACGCCGCCGAGCGGGGCGAGCTTGGTGACGATCTCGCCCTTGCCGGGCGAAAGCACACCGCCGCAGAGGCTGCCCGTGGTGACGATCTGGCCGGCAAGCAGGCCGCCCAACAGCTCGTCCCTGCGGTTGGCCCAGGCGAGGAAGGGCGCCATCGGATCGCCATTGGCGTGCAGCGCCGGCCGGTCATAGAGGGTGACGCCGTTGAGCGAGATGAAGCAGTTCAGCCCCGCGACCTCGTCCAGCACCTTCATGTCGAGTTCCTGGCCGAGATAGTAGCCGCCATGGCCGAGCGCGTCGGCCAGCCAGAGCGCGAAGGGCACGCCCTGCCAGTTGGCCAGCCGGCTCTCGACGATCTCGATGCCGAGATAGGCCTTGTCGCAATGGCCGAGCAGTTCGGCGCGCGAATAGGGCTGATTCGGGCGCATCGGCACGTCCTTGGCCAGCCGCAGCGCAATCTCGATCTCGACGCGCAACTCGGCGCCGATCGCGCCGTCATAGACGTCGCCCGGAGCGAGCCAGGGACCGGGCATCAGGCCGGCGACCGGCGTACCGTCCTCGGCGATCGCGACCTTCCAGCCGGCCTGCGCATGGCCGAGCGTCCTGGCGATGTCGGCCTGAATCGCCAAGCCTTCGAGGAAGGAGCCCGGCACCGGCTGCTCGGCCATCTCGATCAGGCTCTTGTCGCGGCGGGTTGCGACCAGCGCGGCGCGCAGGGTCTCGTGGGTGGTCGGCATGGCGTCTCGTCCCTGTCCTCATCGTCCCGGCCTGGCCGGTGTTCGGCGCGCACCCTGCACGACCAGCGCCCGCGAGGCCACCCCTGCCGCGGCGATGGCGAGCCATGTGTCAGACGCTCGGGGCTTTCGCGCTGCGGAGGCACGACGGTACCCCCCTCCCCACCGGCGGCTTGACAGCCGGGCGTCGCTCCCCTCCGCTCGGCGTCAAAAGACGCTCAGGGGACGGAACGGCCATGCTCACCTTGCGGCAGATCGAGGTGATCCGCGCCATCATGATCACCGGCACGATCAGCGGCGCCGCCAAGCTGCTCGTGGTGTCGGCGCCGGGCATCAGCCGGCTGATGAAGCACACCGAGAAGACGCTGCGGCTGAAGCTGTTCGAGCGCCGGCACGGCCGCTATGTGCCGACGCCGGAGGCCAATGACATCTTCGAGCAGATCAACGGCGTCTATAAAAAGGTCGACGACCTCCACTACACGCTGGCGCGGATCGAGCGCGGCGGCGGCGTCGAATTGCGGATCGGCTCGGTGCCGAGCATCTGCCATGTCATGGTGCCGCGCGCGATCGAGAAGCTGAAGCGCAAGCACCCCGATCTGCGGCTCGACATCAACATCCTCAAGATCGAGGAGGCGCTCGATTATCTGCTGCTCGGGCGCGGCGAGATCGCGGCGATGAGCTACAAGCTCGACCATCCCGGCATCGATTTCCTGCCGCTGAGCCGGGGCGAACTGCTCTGCATCGTGCCCGAGGGCCATGAACTCGCGGGGCGGACGACGATCTCGGCCTCCGAGATCGTCCGCCATCCGCTGATCGGCATCGACCCCAACGACCCCTATGGCCGGGTCATGGCCGAGATCTTCAGCCGCCAGGGCCTCGCCTACGACATCGTCATCAAGGCGCGCTTCGGCACCACCGTCTGCTCCCTGGTGCGGGCGGGGCTCGGCATCGCCGTGATCGACCAGTTCACCGTGGCGCATGGCTCGATGCAGGGCATCGCCACGATCCCGATCGCCGAGCCGACTCAGTTCCAGACCTATGTCGCGATCAAGAACGACAAGGCGCCCTCCGTCTATGCCGAGACCTTCGTGACGCTGCTGCGGCAGGAGATGGACGCGGTGGTGAGACCGCGTGCCCCAGAGGTCCGCGGCCGGCTGGCAGGATAACATCAGGTTAGGTTATGCGATCAAATTGGTCATCGCGTTAGCGCGAGCGATCGGCTTATCTGATGACGGCAACGCCTGCTAAGACGATGGGCGAGCCACACAGGGACGAGACCATGCCGGACATTGCCATCGCCAACCGGACGAAGCGCGTGCTGCTGGGCCTGATCGGCACGCCGATCGCCCACTCCGCCGCTCCCGCGATGCATGAGGCCGCCGCGCACGCCGCCGGTTTCGAGCTGCATTACCATCTGATCGAGGTCGCCGGCGCGGGCGAGTCCGATCTCGTCGCCATCCTCGACGGCGTGCGGCGCATGGGTTTCTCGGGCGTCAACCTCACCTACCCCTACAAGGAAGCGGTGGTCCCGCTGCTCGACGCGCTCTCCCCGGAAGCGCGGGCGATGGGAGCCGTCAACACGGTCGTGGCGCGCGACGGCGTGCTGACCGGCCACAACACCGATGCGACGGGCTTCGCCACCGCCTATCGCGCGCTGGGCCGCGACGATGGCGATGCCCCCGTCGCCATCGTCGGCACGGGCGGCGTCGGCAAGGCGATCGGCTTTGCGCTGGCGGGCTGCGGCGTCACCCATCTGCGGCTGTTCGACAGCGACCGCGCCAAGGCGCAGGCGCTGGCGGACCAGATCGGCGAGCGCGCACGGGTCGAGATCTGCGGCAGCGTCGAGGCGGCGGTGTCGGGTGCGGCCGGCCTCGTCAACGGCACGCCGGTCGGGATGCTGCCCAACCGCGACAGCCCCGTGCCGGCCGATCTCATCCGAAAGTCGCAGTGGGTGGCGGACGCCGTCTATCATCCGCTCTGGACACCGTTGCTCAAAGCCGCGCAGAAGGCGGGCGCCACGGTGATGACGGGGCGTGAGCTCAGCATCAACCAGGCCGTCGACGCCTTTGCGCTGTTCACGGGGGTGCAGCCCCCGGACGGCGCTATCGCCGACGCCTTCGACCGATCGCTCGCCGCGCAGGAGGCCAAGCACCGCGCAGCGTGAGATCACGCCACTTCAACGACGGCCCGCGGGCCACCCACGAAGACCAAGAAAAAACGAACCAGAGCTGGAGGAGACCACCAATGAAGACCCCATGGATCATCGCCGCGGCCGTCACAGTCGGGCTCGCCACGCCTGCGCTGGCGCAGGAGAAGGTGAAGCTCGTCGACGTCGTCGAGCTGTCGGGCGCCGGCGCGACCGCCGGCACCAACTGGAAGAACGGCATCGACCTTGCCGTCGCCGACATCAACGCCAAGGGCGGCATTCTCGGCAAGCAGATCGAGATCGTCCATTACGACACGCAGACCAACCCGGGTAACACCCGCGCCGCCGTGCAGCGCGCCATCGACGAGGGCACCTATGCCGTGCTGGGGCCGGTCTTCTCCGGCCCGATCGGCGCCTCCATGCAGATCGCGCAGCGCGCCGAGATCGCACAGATCGTCGGCGGCGAGGCGGCCGGCCTGACCAAGCAGGGCAACCCCTACATCTTCCGCACCTCGCTCAGCCAGTCGGCCGCGATGCCGAAGATCGCCAAGTACCTCAAGGACACCGTCAAGGCCGGCTCGGTCGCCGTGGTCTGGGTCAACAACGACTTCGGCAAGGGCGGGCGCGACGCGATCATCCCCGAGCTCGAGAAGGTCGGCATCAAGGTCGCGGCCGACGTCTCGACCGAGCAGGGCCAGGCCGATTTCGCCGCCGACGCGATCAAGATCAAGAACGCCAATGCCGACGCCGTCTTCGTTTATCTGAACGAGGAGGAGAGCGCCCGCTTCCTGCGCGCCGCCAAGCAGCAGGGCATCACCAAGCCGATGGTCGGCGAGACGACGCTGCTCGGCGCCAAGGTGATCGAGCTCGCGGGCGACGCCGCCAACGGCGTGCGCGGCCATGTCGGCCTGTCGATCGACGCGCCGATCCCGGCCTTCCAGGAGTTCGGCAAGAAGTTCCAGGCGAAGTACAACTACGCCTCCGACCATAACGGGCTGAAGGGCTACATGGCCGTCTACATGATCAAGTGGGCGACCGAGAAGCAGAAGAAGTTCGACAAGAAGGGCGTCGCCGACACGCTGCGCGGCGCGACGATCAAGCCCTCCGAGGAGCCCGGCATCCTGATCGAGACCACGGTCGAGGCCAATGGCGACCTCGACCGCGAGAGCTTCCTCGCCGAGGTCCAGAACGGCAAGCAGGTGATCACGGCGACGCTGCCGAAGATCAAGCCGTAAGTCGCAGGAACCGCGACCGAGACCCCTCCCCCTCGTGGGGAGGGGAAGGGGTGGGGGGCGGAACGTCAAAGCCCTCCGGAGATTGACGAGGCAGGGCGCCGATACCAGCCAGCCTTCCGCATCGAACGCTCACCCCGTCGTTCGCCCCCACCCCAACCCCTCCCCACCAGGGGGAGGGGCTCGGGTCGAGCTGAACCGCGCCCAGCAAGACAAGGCACACCCATGGCCGAATTCATCGCCTATCTCATTGCCGGCATCGCCACGGGCGCGATCTATGCGCTGGCTGCGATCGGCTTCACGCTGGTCTGGCAGACCTCGCAGACGATCAACTTCGCCCAGGGCGAGTTCGTGATGCTGCCGGCCGTTCTGGTGCTGCTCGCGATCAAGCTCTTCGGCGCGCCGGTCTGGCTCGGCGCGCTGATCGGCATCGCCGCCTTCATCCTGATCTTCGGCGTCGGCTTCAAGCTCACCGTGGTCGACCCGATGATCAAGCACGGCGTGCTGCCGCTCGCCATCGCCACCATGGCGCTGTCGATCATCATGAAGGAAGGCGCCAAGGACGGCTTCTCGGCCGAGGCGCAGAACTTCCCGTCCTTCGTTCCCACCAGAACGATCGAGGTCTTCGGCGCCGCGATCTCGCTGCAGCATCTGGCCATCATCGCCTGCGCCTTCGCGGTCATCGGCCTGCTGCAATGGTTCGTCGGCGGCACGCGGCTCGGCCGGCAGATGCAGGCGACCGCGCAGAACCCGACGGTGGCGCGCATCCTCGGCATCCCCGTCGAGCGGATGGTGCTGCTGACCTTCGTGATCAACGCGGCGCTCGCCGTCGTCGCCTCGGTGCTGATCTCGCCGATCTATCTGGCGAAATTCTCGAATGGCGAGGTTATCGGCCTGTTCGCCTTCATCGCGGCGATCGTCGGCGGCTTCAACCAGGTCCGCGGCGCGCTGGTCGGCGGGCTCGTCGTCGGCATCGTCGACTCGATGGCGGCGGCCTATGTCTCGAGTTCCTACCGGCTGGCCGTGCCGCTCGTCCTGCTCGTCGTGATCATCCTGCTCAAGCCCGAGGGTCTGATGGGCCGCAAAGAGGAGCGCCGCGTATGACCGTGCAAGCGACCCGACCCGCCGCGGGCGGCGGCCTGGCCTCCTCCCCTCGCCTCGCGCGGCTGCCGCTCGGCGGCACCTTCGACGGCGCCTTCCTGACGCTGCTGGCGGGCGCCGTGATCCTCTGGTTCGCGCCGGTCGGCATGGGCCGCTACGGCACCTATGTGCTCTCGCTCTGGCTGGTGATGAGCATCGCCGTGATGGGCCTGAACCTGACGCTGGGCTATGCCGGGCTGAAGTCGCTGGCGCAGGCGGCCTTCATGGGGCTGGGCGCTTATCTCACCGCGATCCTGACGACGAAATACGGTGTCTCCTGGTATGCCGCCTTCGGTCTGTCGGGCCTGCTGACCTTCGCGGTCGGCATCGTGCTCGGCTTCCCGGCCCTGCGGGTGAAGGCGCATTATCTCGCCTTCGTGACGCTCGCCTTCTCGACGCTGATCTGGCTGATCCTGCGCAATGAGCAATGGCTGACCGGTGGCGTCTTCGGCATCTCCAACATCAACCGGCCGGACTTCTTCGGCATCAAGCTGTTCGGCGCGCTGGAATTCCACCGCTTCGTCGTGGTGGTGACCTTCATCCTCGCGGTGGCGCTGTGGTGGCTGATCCGCTCGCCCTGGGGCCGTGCCTTCACGGCGCTGCGCGAGAACCCGATCCGCGCCGCGAGCCTGGGCATCGACACCCGCGCCTATACGCTGCTCGCCTTCGCCATCGGCTCCGCCTATGCCGGTTTTGCGGGTGCGCTCTATGCGCCGCTGGTCGAGTTCATCGACCCCTCGCCGTTTTCGCTGTCGCAGAGCTTCTTTCTGCTGCTGATGGTGGTGGCGGGCGGCTCTGGCTATCTGCTTGGGCCGTTCGTGGGCGCGTTGCTCGGCGTCGTGCTGCCGGAATGGCTGCGCTTCGCCGGCTCGCTCTACCTGATCATCTTCGCCGCGATCGTGATGCTGCTGCTGATCGCCTGCCCGCAAGGGGTGAGCGGCCTGATGGAACGCGGCTGGGCCAAACTCACCGGCAAGCGGGGAGACGGCCGATGAACACGGTTCTCGAAGTCGACAATCTCCACAAGGCCTTCGGCGGCATCAAGGCGGTCAACGGGGTGTCCTTCTCGGTAAAGGAGGGCGAGATCCTCGGCATCATCGGCCCCAATGGCTGCGGCAAGTCGACCCTGTTCAACTGCATCCTCGGCCAGCTCGAGCCGACGGAAGGCAGCGTGAAGCTGGATGGCCGCGAGGTCACCCATATGCGCCCCTCCGAGCTGAACCGGCTCGGCGTCAGCCGCACCTTCCAGCTGCTGCAGGTCTTCCCGGAGCTGACCGTGCGCGAGAACCTGATCCTCGCGGGCCAGGAGCATGAGGGCTCGATGCTGTCGCGCCTGTTCGGGGCGCGCGATGCCGGGCTCACCGAGAAGGCCGAGCAGATGATCGGCTTCTTCAAGCTCGGCCATCTGGCGGACGCCAAGGCGGGCGGGCTCTCCTATGGCCAGCAAAAGCTGCTCGACGCGGCGATGGCCTTCATGGCCGGCCCCCGCCTCGTGCTGCTCGACGAGCCGGCGGGTGGCGTCAACCTCACCATGCTGGGCGACCTCAAGGAGCGGCTGCGGGCGATCAACGCCGAGCAGGGCGCGACCTTCGTCGTCATCGAGCACAACATGGATTTCGTGATGAGCCTGTGCTCGCGCGTGATCGTGCTGGCGGAGGGACGGGTGCTGGCGGAAGGCACGCCGGCCGAGGTCCGCGCCAACCCGGCCGTGATCGACGCCTATCTGGGGCATTAACATCCGTCATGCTCGGGCTCGACCCGAGCATCTCCAGCAAGAGATTCTCGGGTCTGCGCTGCGCTCCGCCCGAGAATGACGCGGAAGGGAATGGAGACCGGAATGACCACCCCCATCCTCGAGCTCGACGGCGTGGTCGGCGGCTATGGCGCCATGACCATCCTGAACGGGACGACGTTCAAGGTGCGCCGCGCCGCCATCACCACCGTGATCGGCCCCAACGGCGCCGGCAAATCGACCGTCTTCAAGGCGATTTTCGGCCTCCTGAAGGTCCGCGAGGGCGCGATCCGGCTCGAGGGCACCGACATCACCAACTGGAGCCAGCGCAAGCTGCTGGAAGCCGGCATCTGCTACGTGCCGCAGGGGCGCAACATCTTCCCCGAACTGTCGGTGCGCCACAATCTCGAACTCGGCGCGGTCGCGGCGGGCTCGCACATCACCGACATGCCCCGGCGCATCGAGGCGGCGCTCGACCGCTTCCCGGCGCTGCGGGCCAAGGCCGATGTCCAGGCCTCGACGCTCTCGGGCGGGCAGCAGAAGCAGCTCGAGATCGTCCGCGGGCTGCTGCTCGATCCCAAACTGGTGCTGATCGACGAGCCCTCGATCGGGCTCTCGCCGATGCTGGTGCAGGAGACCTTCGCGATCCTGATGGAGCTGCGCGCCAAGGGCGTTACCATCCTGATGATCGAGCAGAACGCCCGCTCGGCCCTGGAAATCTCGGACGAGGGCCTTGTCCTCGAACTCGGCCAGACCCGGATGCAGGGCCCGGCCGCGGAGATCCTAGCCGATCCGCGGGTGGCGCAGCTCTTCCTCGGCGGCGCCCTGACGGACGCGGCGTGATGGCAAACCTGAAGATTGCCCTCGTCGGCGCCGGTCTGATCGGGCGCGCGCATCTGGAGCGGCTGGACGCCTCGGCGGATTGCGACTGCGCCGCGATCTGCGACCCGACAGAGGCGGCGAAGGCGCTGGCGGCCGAGCGCGGCACGCCCTGGTTCGCCTCGATCACGGACATGCTGGCGGCCATGAAACCGGACGGGGCGATCATCGCGACGCCCAATGCGCTGCATGTTCCCGGCGCGATCGAATGCCTCGAGGCCGCTGTCCCGGTGCTGATCGAGAAGCCGCTGGCGGAGAGCGTCGCGGCGGCGCAGGGGCTGGTCGCGGTTCAGAAACGGACCGGCGTGCCGGTTCTCGGCGGCCATCACCGCCGCCACAATCCGATCGTCAAGGCGGCGCGCAAGCTGGTGCGCGAGGGCGGGATCGGCCGGCTGGTCGCCGTGACCTCGCTGTTCCTGATCCGCAAGCCGGACGACTATTTCGACGTCGCCTGGCGGCGCGAGCCCGGCGGCGGGCCGGTGCTGATCAACCTGATCCACGACATCGACAATCTCCGCTTCATCTGCGGCGAGATCGAGAGCGTGCAGGCGATGACCTCGAACGCGACGCGGGGCTTTGCGGTGGAGGACACCGCCGCCCTCGTCTTCCGTTTCGAAAACGGCGCGCTGGGCACGGCCACCGTCTCCGACGTGACGCCGACGCCGTGGAGCTGGGAGCTGTCCTCGGGCGAGAACAAGGTCTATCCGCAGCGCGACGGGCTCTGCTACCTGATCGCCGGCAGCGAGGGCTCGCTCTCCGTGCCGGCGCTCGACCGCTGGCATTATGAGGGGCGCCAGGGCTGGTGGGAGCCGCTGCTGCGCGAGACGCTTCCGCTGACGCCGCTGGAACCGCTGGCCGAGCAGATCCGGCACTTCTGCGCCGTGATCCGCGGCACGGAAACACCGATCACCGATGCGGCGGATGCGGCCCGGACGCTGGCGGTGATCGAGGCGGTTGCCGAGCCGGCGCGGCGGGGCGAGCCCGTCACCATCGACCGGGCAGAGGGCTGACAGCCATGACGAACCCCGCGCCCAACCCGACCTCGATCGCCACCGTCTCGCTGAGCGGCGACCTCGCGGAAAAGCTGCAGGCGATCGCGGCGGCCGGGTTCGACGCGGTCGAGGTGTTCGAGAACGATTTCCTGACCTTCGACGGCGGGCCGCGCGAGGTCGGCCGCATGGTCGCCGATCTCGGCATGAGGATCTGCGCCTTCCAGCCCTTCCGCGATTTCGAGGGCATGCCGGAGCCGCTGCGCGCGCGCGGCTTCGCCAGGGCGGAGCGCAAATTCGCGATCATGAACGAGCTCGGCACCGATCTGATGCTGATCTGCTCGAACGTTTCGCCGCAGGCGCTGGGCGGGATCGACCGGGCGGCGGCGGATTTCCACGAACTCGGCGAGCTCGCCGCGCGCTTCGGCGTGCGCGTCGGCTACGAGGCGCTGGCCTGGGGCCGTCACGTCAACGATTACCGCGACGCCTGGGAGATCGTGCGCCGGGCGGAGCATGAGCGGATCGGGCTGATCCTCGATTCCTTCCACACATTGGCGCGTCCGTCGCCGCTCGGGCCGATCGCGTCGATTCCCGGCGATCGCATCTTCCTCGTCCAGCTCGCGGATGCGCCGAAGCTCGACATGGATGTGCTGAGCTGGAGCCGGCATTTCCGCTGCTTCCCCGGCCAGGGCGATCTCGCGGTGGCCGAGTTCATGCGGGCGGTGGCGCAGACAGGCTATGCCGGGCCGCTCTCGCACGAGATCTTCAACGACCAGTTCCGTGCCGGCTCGGCGCGGCGCCTCGCCACCGACGGCATGCGCTCGCTGATCGCGCTCGCCGACCAGGCAGAGCCGCATATGCCGGCCCGCGCGAAAGTGCTCGACGTCGAGTTCATCGAGTTCGCTCTCGACGAGGACACCGCGGCCGAACTCGCCAAGCTGCTGGCGGCGCTGGGCTTCCACCACTCCGGCCAGCATGTCAGCAAGGCGGTCGCCCGCTGGAGCCAGGGCGGCATCAATTTGCTGCTCAACACCGAGACGGACGGTTTCGCGCAGTCGCATGCGATCATGCACGGGCCGGGGGCCTGCGCGATTGCCTTACGCGTCGACGATGTCGAGCAGGCGATGACCCGGGCGCTGGGGCTGAAGATCCAGAGCTTCGAGCAGGCAGTGGGCCCAGGAGAGCTGCACATCCCCGCGATCCGCGGCGTCGGCGGGTCGCTGATCTACTTCACCCAGCCCAGCGGCGAACTCGGCCAGATCTGGGAGCGGGATTTCGAGGCGGTTGCGCCCGCAGCCGGCGCGCCCTCCCCCGACCGGCTGGCGCGGGTCGACCACATCTCGCAGTCGATGGACTATGAGGAGATGCTGTCCTGGCTCCTCTTCTACACCTCGCTTTTCGCGCTGGAGCGGATCCCGCAGCTCGCCATCGCGGACCCGGCCGGGCTTGTCGAAAGTCGGCCGCTGGTCTCGCCGGAGGGCGGGGTGCGCTTCGTGCTCAACGGCTCGCAGGCGACGCGGACGCTCTCCTCGCGCTTCGTCTCGGAGCATTTCGGCTCGGGCGTGCAGCACATCGCCTTCAGCGCGCCCGACATCTTCGCGGCGGTCCAGGCGATGCGCGAGGCGGGCCTCTCCTTCCTCGCCATCCCCGAGAACTATTATGACGACCTCGAGGCGCGGCACGGGCTCGATCCGGATTTCATCGACCGGCTGCGCGACCACCACATTCTCTACGACCGCGACGGCGAGGCCGAGTTCCTGCAGGTCTACACCCATGTCTTCGCGCAGCGCTTCTTCTTCGAGATCGTCGAGCGGCGCGGCGGCTATGCCGGTTTCGGAGCGGTCAACGCGCCGGTGCGGCTCGCGGCGCAGGCCCGCGAGGCGCGACCCGTGACGATGCCGCGTTCGCTGCGGGACATCTGAGCATGACGGCAAGGGGCGTCTCTCGGCGAGCGTCTGCTCACGCCGCCTGCGAGGTCTTCAGCACCACGGCCTCGAAGGCCTGCACCAGAGCCGCGTCGAGCTTCGTGCCCATCAGCACCAGCATGGCATAGGCCTGGTCGGGCGCCATCGGCGGTTTGTAGCTGCGCCGCTCGATCAGCGCCGCATAGATGTCGCAGATCGTGATCATCCGGACGATGTCGCCGATCTCCGCGTCCTTCAGCCCGTCGGGATAGCCCGAGCCGTCGAGGTATTCGTGGTGGGAGCGCACCGCCGCCAGCACTTCGGGCGGAAGCCCCCCCTGTTTCGCCAGCATCTCGTGGCCGATCACGGGATGACCGCGCATCACCGCCTGCTCGGCCGGGTCGAGCGCACCGGGCTTGCGCAGGATGTCGAGCGGAATGCGCGCCTTGCCGATGTCGTGGAGGACGGCGGCGCGCGTCACCAGCTTGCGGTCCTCCGCCGAGAAGCCGAGCTGATGGGCGAAGCTCGCGGCCAGGCCGGCGACGAGCATGCAGTGCTGATAGGTGAGGTCGTCATAGCTCCAGACCACCTGCAGCAGGTCGCCGATGTCGCTGGCGCCCGCCGCCTGCTCGATCGCCTCGACCGAAGCCTCGACCGCCCGCAGCGGGACAGCACTGCCGCTGGCGACCGCCCCCAGCATGTCGGCGAGTGAGGCCGCCGCGGTGGCCAGCTGGGCTCGCGTAAAGGCGACCGTGCCCCTCACGGGATCGCCCCCCTCTCCTTCGCCGAGAAGCTGCTCGACGGCCCTGAGCAGCAGCGCGGCCGGGGCATCGACCGGCAGCACCTCCGTGGCGCCGATGGCGCGAGCCTGGATGGCGGAGCGCGCGCTCATCTCCCGCAGCAGAAAGAGGCAGGGCGCGGCCTTGCCTCGATGGCGCGTCAGCGCCTGGCGCATCGCCTCGACGCTTTCGCGCCGCCCGAGGTCGACATCGCCGATCACGATCGTCGGCCGGGGCTCGCGGGTCGCCGCTTCGGCACCGAGAATCACGGTTTCGCAGGGCCGGATCAGGCCGAGCCGTCGCGCCAGATCGGGATGGCCGTCCGCACGGTCGGTGATCAGAAGCATCCGGAAACAGTTCCGCAACGGCACATCGCTCTCAATCAGACATGCCAAGCGTAAAGGAGCCGTTGCCGCGACTGCCTAAAGATCAGGCCGCGCGCGAGCTATCCGCATCCTCGACCAGCCGCCGCGCGATGACCTGGGCCTGGATCTCGGCGGCGCCCTCGAAGATGTTGAGGATGCGGGCGTCGCAGAGCACGCGGCTGATCGCGTATTCGAGCGCGAAACCGTTGCCGCCATGGATCTGCAGCGCGTTATCGGCCGCCGCCCAGGCGACGCGGGCGCCGAGCAGCTTGGCCATGCCGGCCTCGAGATCGCAGCGGCGCTCGGCGTCCTTCTCGCGGGCGGCGAAATAGGTGAGCTGGCGGGCAATCATGATCTCGGCGGCCATCATCGCCAGCTTGTCGGCGACGCGCGGGAAGGCGATCAGCTTCTTGCCGAACTGGATGCGCTCGCGGGCATAGCGCAGGCCGAGATCGAAGGCCGACTGGGCGACGCCGACGGCGCGGGCCGCCGTCTGGATGCGGGCGGCCTCGAAGGTCTGCATGAGCTGCTTGAAGCCCTGGCCCTCGACCCCGCCGAGCAGGTTCTCGCCCTTCACGGTGAAGCCATCGAAGGCGAGTTCGTATTCCTTCATGCCGCGATAGCCGAGCACCTCGATCTCGCCGCCGGTCAGCCCTTCCACCGGGAACGGGTTCTCGTCCGTGCCGCGCGGCTTCTCGGCGATCAGCATGGAGAGGCCCTTGTAGCCGCTCTCGGACGCGTCGGTGCGCACCAGCAGGGTCATGATGTCGGCGCGGACGGGATGGGTGATCCACGTCTTGTTGCCGGAGACCTTCCAGACGTCACCGTCCTTCACCGCCCGGGTGCGCAGGCTGGCGAGGTCGGAGCCGGTGTTGGGCTCGGTAAACACGGCGGTGGGCAGGACTTCGCCCGAGGCGAGCTTCGGCAGCCATTTCTCCTTCTGCTCGGCCGTGCCGCCGCAGAGGATCAGCTCGGCGGCGATCTCGGAGCGGGTGCCGAGCGAGCCGACGCCGATATAGGCGCGCGACAGCTCCTCCGAGACGACGCACATCGAGACCTTGGTTAGGCCCATGCCGCCGAATTCCTCGGGGATGGTCAGGCCGAAGACGCCGAGCTCGGCCATCTTCTCGACGACCTCCATCGGGATGTAGTCGTTCCTGAGGTGCCACTCATGGGCGTGGGGCGTCACCTCCGCGGCGCAGAAGCGGCGCATCTCGGAGCGGATCGCCTCGAGCGTCTCGTCGAGGCCGGGATCGCCGACGCCGGCGGCGCCGTCATCCTGACTGAACAGGTCGACGAGGCGGGCGCGGTTCTCGGGAGTGTTGCCCTGCGCGATCAGGGCCCGGGCGGCCGGCGTATCGGCGGCGGCGATCGCCTTCTCGGAGAGGCCGAGCGCAGCCAGCCTGATGATCTCGCCCTGGCTCATCGGGATGCCGCCGAAGATCTGCGCGGCATATTCGCCGGCACCGATGCGGATCGCGTAATCCTCGATCGCGCCATAGCGGTTCTCGGATGCGAGGCGCTCGCCATAGGTCTTGAGCTCGCGCAGCGCCATCACATAGGTCGCGAGCCAGGCGAGGCCATGCGCGGCGTGCTGCTGCGCCTCGAGCCGGGCGGAGGAGATTTTCCCGTCCAGCATCACGCTCCCGCGCACCGTGGCGACGGCATTCTGCAGCAGGGTCTCGAAGCCCGGCAGCGCGGCGGCGATCAGCGCCGTGGCGCTCGCGGGGGCCGGATCGGCGATCTGGACGGCGGCTTGTGCGCTCATGGTTTCTCTCCCTTGTGCGTCGCAGCATAGGGCGAGAATTTCGCAGGCGGAATGCCTCTTTCGGCGCAAGATCGCCGCATGGCCCGCTTGCGCCGCAGCGGCGCTATTTGCGGCTGGCGAGCGCCACGCCGACGATGGTGAGCGCCATGCCGGCGATCTGGATCGGCGTCAGCGTCTCGCCGAAGAGAATCCAGGCCTCGACCGCCACCAGGGCCGGCACGAGATAGAGGAAGGTCGCGATGCGCGAGACCTCGCCGCGGCGCAGGATCAGCAGATAGAGCCCGATTCCGCCGAGCGACAGCGCCAGCACCGACCAGGCCAGCACCAGCGCCATGGTCAGGTTCCACTCGATCCGCATCGGCTCCAGCGCAAAGGCGAGCGGCAGCGTGAAGGCGAAGGCGGCGGTGTACTGGATGGTCGTCACGGTGCGCAGATCGCCGGAGACGATGCGCGCCTTCTGAAAGAAGGAGCCGAAGGTGACCGCGACCATGCCGATGATGTTGACCACGACGGGGATGAGGATGCCCCAGAGCGCGCTGGGATCGACGCCGACCAGCTTGGGCTCCAGCACCAGCGCGATGCCGAGGAAGCCGCAGACGATGCCGGCCCAGCGGATCGCCGAGATGCGCTCGCCGACCAGGGCCGGCGCGAGCAGCGCGGTCAGGATCGGCTGCAGCCCCGCGATCAGGCCCGAGATGCCGGCCGGCAGGCCATGGCGGACCGCCCACCAGACGCCGCAGAGATAGATCGCGTGCAGCAGGACGCCCGAGATCGCGCAGTCGACCCAGGCCCGCGGCGTCTGCGGCCAGGGCGCACCGACGGCGAGCGAGAGGGCCGCCAGAAGCAGGCCCGCCGTCGCGAAGCGCAGCGCGAGAAAGGTCAGCGCGTCGGCGTACTGCGCCGAGTAGCCCGCGACGATCCAGCCCGACGACCAGAGGAAGGTAAAGACGAGCGGGACGGCGCGCAGGAACAGGGGCGATGACAGCATGGGACGCCTTTGCGAGCGCGATGCTCTACAGCCCTTCCCCGCACGGCGACAGCGCGTCTGCGCCGCGCCGCCATGTTCCGGCCGCGCGCGGCTCGACCGCCGCGCTTCAATCCCGATCCGGAGCGCCGAGCGGGAAGAGATGGCGATAGGGTCTCGCCGCCTCGACGGCGCGCGCGACCGAGGGGCGCGCCAGCAGCCGCGCACGGTAGGCGCGCGTGTTCGCGAAGGCCGCGTCGATCTCGTGAACCCAGTCGGCGTAGAACAGCGACGGCGCCGCCGCGCAGTCGGCCATGGAGAAGTCCCCCTCGCAGGCCCATTGGCGACCGCCAAGCTGGCCGTCGAGCCATTGATAAGCCGTATCGAGCAGCGCGCGCGCCTCGGCGACGCCAACGGGGTCGCGGTCGCTTTTCGCCCGGATCCGGTCGAAGACGATCCGCATCATCGGCGTCATCACGTAGTTGTCGAAGAAGCGGTCCATCGCCCGCACGGGAAGCGCCTCTTTCGGCTGACGCGGCAGAAGCGGCCGGGCACCGGGATGGTTCAGCTCGAGGTGCTCGATGATGATGCTGGATTCGACGACCGTCTCGGCCCCGTCGACAAGCACCGGGAAGCGCTTCAGCGGCCAGAGCGCCGCGAATTCCTCCCCTGTCTTCGGGTCCTCGCTGCTGAGCAGGCGCAGCGTGAACGGCGTCTCGTTCTCGTCGAGGGCGATCAGCACCTTCTGCGAGTAGGAGGAGAAGGGATGGGCGTAGAGCTGGAGCGACATTGGCACCTCGTCCGGCAAATTACTTTACCGAACGTTTAAGTGTTATCGCTCCAGCGCGCAAGCCCGGCTGGCCCCCTAGCCCGCCAGCGCCTCGACGACGTCCTCATAGGTCCGCAGGCCGGTGCGCGGGGCGTAGACCAGTACGGACATGTTGCCGGGCGCGTGTTCGTTCTTCCACATCTTGTGATGGGCGAGTGGGATCTTGTCCCACGGGAAGACCTCGGACATGCAGGGGTCGAGGCGCCGGTCGATGACGAACTGGTTGGCCGCGCTCGCCTGCTTGAGATGGGCGAAATGCGAGCCCTGCACGCGTTTCTGCCGCATCCAGACATAGCGGGCGTCGAAGGTGATGTTGAAGCCCGAGGTGCCCGCGCAGAACACCACCATGCCGCCGCGCTTGGCGACGAGGCAGGAGACCGGGAAGGTCGCCTCGCCGGGATGCTCGAAGACGATGTCGACGTCCTTCTTGCCGGTGATGTCCCAGATCGCCTTGCCGAACTTGCGGGCTTCCTTCACCCAGACATCGTATTCCGGGCTGTTGACGGTCGGCATCTGGCCCCAGCAGTTGAAATCCTTGCGGTTGATCACGCCCTTGGCGCCGAGCCCCAGCACGTAGTCGCGCTTGGTCTCGTCCGAGATCACACCGATGGCGTTGGCGCCGGAGGCGGCACAGAGCTGCACGCCGAAGACGCCCAGGCCGCCCGAGGCGCCCCAGACCAGCACGTTGTCGCCCGGCTTGATCGTGTGCGGGGCGTGGCCGAAGAGCATGCGATAGGCGGTGGCGAGCGTCAGCGTGTAGCAGGCCGCCTCCTCCCAGGAGAGGTGCTTGGGCTTGACCATGAGCTGGCGCGACTGCACCCGGCAGAACTGCGCGAAGGAGCCGTCCGGTGTCTCATAGCCCCAGATGCGCTGGGAGGACGAGAACATCGGGTCGCCGCCATTGCACTCCTCGTCGTCGCCATCGTCCTGGTTGCAGTGGACGATGACCTCGTCGCCGACCTTCCAGCGCTTCACCTTGGAGCCGACCGCCCAGACGATGCCGGAGGCATCGGAGCCGGCGATGTGGAGCGACTGCTTGTGGACGTCGAAGGGCGAGATCGGCTGGCCGAGGCCCGCCCAGATGCCGTTGTAGTTGACGCCGCCGGCCATCACGAGGAGCAGCACCTCCTCCTCGCCGATCGCCCAGGTCGGCACGACCTCGACCTGGAAGCTCTCCTGCGGCGGGCCGTGGCGTTCGCGGCGGATGGTCCAGGCATACATGTTCGCCGGCACATGGCCGAGCGGAGGCAATTCGCCCAGTTCGTAGAGGTCCTTGAGCGGTTGCGCGGCGGCCTGCGTCTTCGACATGGTCGTCTCTCCCCTGCTGTCCGCCCGCCGGCGGTCGGGCCGGGGGTGGTTGGAGCGATCATGCACCATATGCTGCGTCGCGCCATCAGCCGATCGAACTATATTGCGCCGCAAAATGCACGAACCGCAGATGATGGCGCGCACGGGCGCCGCGCCGCAGCACCCCCTTAACCGGCGGCTGCTAAGTTGCGCCATCGACCGGAGATTCACCGATGCGCACGCTGATCCTGATGCTCGGGCTGCCCGACATGTCGACACCGCAACTGGCCGTGTTCCTGGCCATCGTCGCCGTCGCGGTGCTGCTGTTCGGCTGGATCTCCGACATGCTGCTCCGGGACGGCGCCTTCGGCATCATCCTGAACGGGTTGATCGTCCTGGCCGGTGCCGTCGGCGGCGCGCTGATCTGGCGCAAGCTCGATTACGCCACGGGGTGGCGGCAGCTGGGCTACGCCGTGGGCAACAACCCGGCGGCGATCACCTCGCTGGTTGCGCTCGCCAGCGGCCTTGCCCTGCTGATTCTGCTGATCGCGCTCCGGCGCTGGCTGTAGGCGCCTGCCGGCGTCAGGCCGGCCGGTAGGCCACGGTCATGTAGTTGACGTCGGTGTCGCGCGAGGCCGACCAGCGATCGGTCAGGGGGTTGTAGGTCACGCCCGTGGTCTCGCCGAGATCGAGGCCACAGCGCGCGATCGCGTCGCCGAGTTCCTCGGGCTTCACGAACTTCTCCCAGTCATGGGTGCCGCGCGGCAGCCAGCGCAGGACGTATTCGGCCCCGACGATGGCAAGCGCATAGGATTTCAGCGTGCGATTGAGCGTCGCCATCACCAGCATGCCACCCGGCTTCACCGCTGCGCAGCAGGCCGCGACGAAGGCCTCGACATCGGCGACATGCTCGACGACCTCCATCGCCAGAACGATGTCGTAGCGCGCTCCGTCAGCGACCAGCGCCTCGATCGTCTCCTGGCGATAATCGACCGAAAGGCCCGAGGCCTCGGCATGGGAGCGGGCGACCGCGACATTGGTCGGCGCGGGATCGAGACCCGTCACCTGCGCCCCCAGCCGCGCCAGCGGCTCGCTGAGGACGCCGCCGCCGCAGCCGATGTCGACGAGCGTCAGCCCCTCGAGCGAGCGGATCGTCTTCGGATCGCGGCCGAAGCGGGCGCAGGCGAGATCGCGGATGAAGGCGAGACGGACGGGATTGAACTTGTGCAGCACCGCCATGGGGCCCTTCGGGTCCCACCAGGTCCGGGCGATGCCCTCGAAGCGGGCGACCTCGGCCGGGTCGATGGTGGAACCGTCCCGGGTCGCGCCCTCGGTCCGTGCGCTCGCCACCATGCTCGTGCTCCCTGTCGTCGGCCGGGCCTTCGTCGCATTGACAGGCCCGCCGCTCCCCGTCATCTACACGCGCCCCGCGCCCGGCGCGAGGGTGACCTTTCGTCCCGCCCGCCGGGACACCCCGTCTTCGAGAGCCTCTGGACCGCCATGGCCCGTCTGGTGATGAAATTCGGCGGCACGTCCGTCGCCACGGTGGAGCGGATCAAGAACGCGGCCCGCCACGTCAAACGCGAGTTCGACGCCGGCCATGAGGTCGCGGTGGTCGTCTCCGCCATGTCCGGCAAGACCAACGAGCTGGTCGCCTGGTGCAAGGAGGCGGCCCCGCTCTACGACCGCGCCGAATACGACGTGGTCGTCGCCTCGGGCGAGCAGGTGACCTCCGGGCTGATGGCGATCGTTCTGCAGGAAATGGGGCTTCCGGCCCGCTCCTGGCAGGGCTGGCAGATCCCGATCTTCGGCTCCGACGCGCATGGCTCCTCGCGAATCGAGAGCGTCGACGGCGCGGGCATCATCGCCGGCTTCGATCGCAATCGCGAGATCGCGGTCTGCTCCGGCTTCCAGGGCATGCATGGCGCCAGCAACCGCATCGTCACGCTCGGGCGCGGCGGCTCGGACACCTCGGCGGTGGCCATCGCGGCGGGCCTGAAGGCGGACCGCTGCGACATCTACACGGATGTCGACGGCGTCTACACCACCGATCCGCGCGTCGTGCCCAAGGCGCGGCGCATGGACAAGGTCTCCTTCGAGGAGATGCTGGAGATGGCCTCGCTCGGCTCGAAGGTGCTCCAGGTCCGCTCGGTCGAGATCGCGATGGTGCATCGCGTGCCGACCTATGTGCGCTCCTCCTTCGACGACCCCACCAACCCCAATCCAGGCACCCTCATCTGCGACGAGGACGACATCGTGGAACAGCAGATCGTCACCGGCATCGCCTTCTCGCGCGACGAAGCCCAGATCACGCTCCGGCGCGTGGCCGACAAGCCCGGCGTGGCGGCGGCCATCTTCGGACCGCTGGCGGACGCCAACATCAATGTCGACATGATCATCCAGGTCGTCTCCGACGACCAGGCGACGACCGACATCACCTTCACCGTCCCGACCGCCGATTACGAGCGCGCCAAGACGCTGCTGGAGAGCCTGCACGGGCAGATCCACTACCAGGCGCTGCAGGGCGCGACCGACGTGGTCAAGGTCTCCGCCATCGGCGTCGGCATGCGCAGCCATGCCGGCGTCGCGGCGCGCGCCTTCCGGGCCCTGTCGGAAAAGGGCATCAACATCCGCGCCATCACCACCTCCGAGATCAAGTTCTCGGTGCTGATCGACGCCGCCTATACCGAGCTCGCCGTGCGCACGCTGCATTCGCTCTACGGTCTCGACGCGGCTTAAGAAGCCGCTGAAAACGGCGCGAAAATGCTCCCGATTTCGCGCCGGCTTTGTTTAGGGGGTTCATGAGACCGTCATAGCCGGCGAAACGTCGGCACAGGCGAATCTTGATCCAGGCGCCCCCCTCTCCCACAGAACCGGCCGCGATCACGCGCGCCGGCATCGAAAGATTGCTGACCGTCTCGGGTGTCGACGAGCGCTCGATCGCCGTGGCGCGGTCGCTCTTGCCGGTGGTGAGCGCCAGGACGCGGGCGGCGACGAACGACTACTGCGACCATCTAGAACGCTCCGTCGCCGATATGAGACCGCATGTGGAGCGGCATCGCCGGCCGATCGTCGAGGCCGAGCAGCGCCATCTCGAGATTCTGTTCAGCGGCGAGTTCGGCGACGATTACGTCGCCGATCTCAACCGCGCCGCGACCAGCGACTATGGCGACGCCATGGGGATCCGCACGCGGCTCGGCACGGCGCTGCGGCTGATCGAGCCGCTCTTCGCCGAGATCGCGCGGCGGCGGCGTTTCAGCAGCCGCGCCGCCGTCGCCGATGCGGCGGCGCTGACGCGGCTCCTGCTGTGCGACGCGCTCGCCGCGACCTCCTGCCACCAGCGCGCGAGCCGGATCGGCCTGACGCGACGGGAGAACGCGCTGCATCTCGCCGCCTCCTCCTTCCAGACGCAGATCGGACAGCTCTCCGAGAGCCTGCGGGTCGCCGCGAGCACGCTGCGCGACTATGCGGCGACCAGCCTCTACCGCAGCGGCCAAGCCGACCGCGAGGCCACCGTGGCCGAAGACGCCGCACGCGCCTGCACCGACCGGATCGACCGGGCCGTCGCCGCCACGAACCTGCTCGTCAGAGCGCTCGACCATGTCAGCAGCGAGACCCGGCAGAGTTCCACGATCACCGCGACCGCCGTCGCCGATACGCGCGAGGTCTCCGATTCGATGGCGATGCTGACAGAGGCGACCGGGCGCATCGGCTCGATCGTCACGCTGATCGAGCAGATCGCGACGAAGACGAACCTGCTCGCGCTGAACGCCACCATCGAGGCGGCGCGGGCCGGCGCGGCGGGTCGCGGCTTCGCCGTCGTCGCCGGCGAGGTGAAGTCGCTCGCCCACCAGACCGCGAGCGCCACCGGCGAGATCGCCACCCAGATCGCCCAGGTCCAGGCCGCGACCGACATCTGCGTCCGGCATGTCGACTCGATCAGCCTGACGATCGGGCGGCTGGAACAGTCGGCCGCCTCGATCGCGCACACGGTCCAGCAGCAGTCGAGCGCCACCAGCGACATGGCCGCCGACGCGCAGGAGGCCGCGCTGCGCACCCGCGAGGGCCTCGATTCCGCCCAGGCGGCGCGGCTGTCGATCGGCGACGTCGCCAAGATGTCGATCGAACTCGACAGCGCGGCCGTGCAGGTCGAGGCCTCGGCCGGAATGATCAGCGACCTCGTGGCGCATTTCCTCGCGAGTCTGCGGCCGGCCGCCTGAGCGTCTGCGCGCCGAAAGGCCAATGGCGCTCGGCGCGTGAGGGTGGCACAGCGGAGGCCCGATCCCCGCGGTCCTGCCGCCCATGCGCCTCGCCGTCCTCACGGATCTGCACGCCAATCGCGAGGCGACCGAGGCCGCCCTCGCCACGGTCGCGCGGCTGGCGCCCGACCGCGTCGCGCTGCTCGGCGACATCGTGGGCTACGGGCCCGACCCCGCCTTCGCGGTCGAGGCCGCGGCGCGGCTGGTCGAGGACGGGGCGCTGTGCCTGCTCGGCAACCATGACGAGGCCGCGGTCCAGGGCCCGGGCGGGATGACGCCGCATGCCCATGACGCGATCGTCTGGACACGCGCGCAGCTCTCGCCCGCTCATCTCGCCTTCCTGTCCAGCCTGAAGCTGACGGCGGAACTGCCGGGCCTGCTACTGGTCCATGCCAGCGCCGCCACACCGGGAAAATGGCCGTATCTGCGTCATGAGAAGGCGGCGGGTGAGTGCCTCGCGGCGACACCGGCGCCGCTGGTGCTCTGCGGCCATACCCATGTGCCGGCGATCTACTACGCGCTGCCGGGGCGCGAGCCGGTGCGTTTCACGCCGCTGGCGCAGGTGGCGGCGCCGCTCTCGGCGATCCGCCGCCATGTCGTGGTCGTCGGCGCCGTCGGCCAGCCGCGCGATGGCAATCCAGCCGCCTGCTTTGCGCTTCTCGATACCGACCGGCGCGAGGTGACGATGGTCCGCGTGCCCTATGACACGCAGGAGACCGCCCGCAAGATCGCCGCCGCCGGCCTGCCGGACTGGCTCGGCCTGCGGCTGCAGATCGGCCGCTAGGAGGAAGGGAACCGCCATGGAGACGCCCCGCATCGGCACGGTCATCGACGGCTTCACCCTGACGGAGCGGCTGCCCTCGGGCGGCATGGCGACGCTCTGGCGCGCGAGCCATCCCGACCACGATTTGCCGCTGGTGATGAAGATCCCGATCCTCGACCCCGGCGCCGACGTCTCGACCATCGTCGGCTTCGAGACCGAGGTGATGGTCCACAAGCGGCTCTCCGGGCCGCATGTGCCGGCCTTCGCGGGCGCCGGCGACCTCGCCGCCATCCCCTACATCGCCATGGGATTTGTCGCGGGCGAGCGGCTGGCCGAGACGATGCGCCGGGCGCCGCTGCCGGTCGCCGAGGTGGTCCGCATCGGCAGCGCGATCGCCGTCGCCCTCGCCGACCTTCACCGGCAGAAGGTGGTGCATCTCGATCTCAAGCCCGAGAACGTGATGATGACCGAGGCGGGCGCCGTGCTGCTCGATTTCGGCCTGTCGCGCCATGCCGAGCTGCCGGACCTGCTCGGCGAGGAAAGCTCCGCCCCGATGGGGACAGCCGCCTATATCGCCCCCGAGCAGGTGCTGGGCGACCGCTCCGACCCGGCGAGCGACATCTTCGCGCTGGGTTGCCTGCTCTACCAGATGGCCACCGGCGAGGAGCCCTTCGGCCGGCCCGCGACGCTGCCCGGCATGAAGCGGCGGCTCTATCACGCGCCGCGCCCGCCACGCGCGCTGCGGCCGGAGATGCCGGCCTGGCTCGAGGAGATCGTGCTGCGCTGCCTCGAGGTCGACCGCAGCCGGCGCTATGCCGAGGCCGCCAAGGTCGCCTTCGACCTGCGCCATCCCGACCAGGTCGTGGTCGCCCGCCATCGCAAGCCGTCAGCCCCGCCCAGCCTGGGGCAGCGCCTGCTGGCGCGCTTCCAGAAACGCGAGGAGAGCGAGGTGCTGGGGCCGCCGACGCGCGCGCGGCGCGAGGCCGGCCCCGCGATCGTGCTGGCGGCGGTCGATCTCTCGGGCGCCCATGACGAGCTGGCGCAGGCGATCCTGGCCGAGACGCGCCGGCTTCTGGATGCGCGCGAGGATTCCTGGCTCGCCTGCCTGAGCATCCTGCGCACCGAGCTGTTGCGCGACAGCCAGGGCCTCGATGCGCAGGGCCGCTCGGCCTATATCGGGCGGCTGGTGGCGCTGAAGGACTGGGCCCGGCCGCTGCATCTGCGCGAGGACCGGGTGAGCTACCATGTCATCGAGGCGGTCAGCGCCGCGGATGCGATCCTCGGCTATGCCGAGCACAACGACATCGACCATATCGTGCTCGGGGCCCGCAGTTCCTCGGCGGTGCGGCGCCATCTGGGCAGCGTCTCGACCAAGGTGGTGGCCGAGGCGCGCTGCTCGGTCTCGGTCGTCAGGATCAAGGGCGGCGCGACATCGTGACCGGCCCGTTGCGTTGACCCCGCCCCTCCCCCTGCCGATGATGCCGCCCATGCCTGTGCCCGCCCCCGCACCGCTGGAATTCGACGCCGCCCGTCTCTATGCCCATCTGCGCGCGGCCCTGCCCGGCCGGGCCGCGGGCCCGATGACGCTGGAGCGGATCAGCGGCGGCCAGTCCAACCCGACCTTCTTCCTGTCCTATCCGGAGGCCGGCACGCGACTCGTCCTGCGCAAGAAACCACCCGGCCCCCTGCTGCCCTCGGCCCATGCGGTCGACCGCGAATACCGGATCCTCAAGGCGCTGGCGGGCTCGGCCGTCCCGGTGCCGCCCGTGCTTCTGTTCGAGGCGGATGAAGGGGTCGTCGGCACGCCCTTCTACCTGATGGAGCGGCTGGAGGGCCGCGTCTTCCACGACACCGCCCTGCCCGGCGTGACGCCCGGCGACCGCGCAGCGATGTATTTCGCCATGGCGGAGACGCTGGCCGCGCTGCACGGATTCGACTGGCAGGCAGCGGGGCTATCCGATTACGGCAAACCCGGCAACTACTATGCCCGCCAGATCGCGCGCTGGGGCCGGCAATGGCAGGAGACGAAGACGCAGGACATCCCGGCGGTCGACCGCGTCTTCGCCTGGCTGGCGGAGCATCTCGACGAGACGCCGGAGACGACCATCGTCCATGGCGATTTCCGGCTCGGGAACCTGATGTTCGCGCCCGATCGGCCGGAGGTGATCGCCGTGCTCGACTGGGAGCTCTCGACGCTCGGCCACCCGCTTTCCGACGTCGCCTTTTCCTGCCTGCCCTGGCATTCGACGCCCGCCATGTATGCCGGCATCGTCGGGCTCGACCGGCAGGCGCTGGGCATTCCGACGCAGGAAGCCTATCTCGACCGCTACTGCACCGCCGCCGGCCGCGACGCGGGGCCGAGCCGCTTCCACCTCGCCTTCTCGCTGCTGCGCTTCGCGGTCATCCTCGACGGCATCGCGGCGCGGGCGAAAGCCGGCAACGCCGCGGCGGAGAATGCGGTCGCGGTCGGCGAGATGGCCGAGAGTTTCGCGCTGCGGGCGGAGGCCGTGATCGAGGGGGCGTGAGCGACACCACGATCTCTCGCGCCGTCATCCTGGACCAGCGGCGAAGCCGCGCAGGCCGGGATCCATCGTCGGGCTCGGCTTTGCTCTATGATGGATCCCGGGTCGACCTGCGGTCGCCCCAGGATGACGGCGCGTTTGGGAGCTGAATGCGCCGAGGTTGACGAGGACACATCATGGATTTCGCCTACTCCGCCAAGGTCGAGGAGCTGCGCGCGCGGCTGCAGGCGTTCATGGACGCCCATGTCCAGCCGGCCGATGCGCGCTGGCGCGAGGAGGTCGAGGCCGGGCGCTATCCGATGGCGCTGATCGACGGGCTGAAGGCGCGGGCCAAGGCGGAGGGGCTGTGGAACCTGTTCCTGCCGGCGCTCAAGCCCGACGAGCCGGGCACGCGGCTCTCCAACCTCGAATATGCGCCGCTCGCCGAGATCATGGGGCGGATCTACTGGTCGTCGGAGGTGTTCAACTGCAACGCGCCCGACACCGGCAACATGGAGATCCTGCATCTCTTCGCGACGCCGGAGCAGCGGGCGCGCTGGCTGGTTCCCCTCATGAACGGCGAGATCCGCTCCTGCGTCGGCATCACCGAGCCCGGCGTCGCCTCCTCCGACCCGACGAACCTGCAGACCACGATCATCCGCGACGGCGACGACTACATCGTCACCGGCCGCAAATGGTGGACGACCGGGGCGCTGCACCCCAACGTCACATTCTGCATCGTGATGGGGCTGTCGGACCTCGCCGAGGATGCCGACCCGCACAAGCGCCACTCGATGATCATCGTGCCGATGGACGCGCCCGGCGTCAGCGTGATGCGCAACCTGCCGCTGCTCAACCACCACTCGCCGGAGGGGCATACCGAGACCGATTTCGACGCCGTGCGCGTGCCCGCCACCAACCTGCTCGGCGAGGAGGGCGCGGGCTTCGCGCTGGCGCAGGCGCGGCTGGGGCCCGGGCGCATCCACCATTGCATGCGCTCGATCGGGCAGTGCGAGGTGGCACTCGAGCTGATGGTCGAGCGGGCGCTGCAGAGGAAGGCCTTCGGCCGCACCCTCTCCGACTACGCCAATGTGCAGGACTGGATCGCCGAAGGGCGCATGGAGATCGACCAGGCGCGGCTGCTCTGCCTGCGCGCCGCCTGGATGATGGACACCCACGGCAACAAGGCCGCCCGAACCGAGGTCTCGGCGATCAAGGTCGTCGCGACCCGGCTGCAGACCAAGATCGCCGACCGGGCGATGCAGGTCTTCGGGGCGGCCGGGCTTTCCAACGACACGCCGCTCGCCTTCATCTACTCCTGGGGCCGGGCCCTGCGCTTCATCGACGGGCCCGACGAGGTGCACCTGCGCACGGTCGCCCGCGCCGAGGTCAAGAAGCACCAGCAGAGCAACCGCAGCACCTTTGCCGAGCAGGGTGTGCGGGTGCCATACCGGAAGCCAAGCGCCTAGCAATGGAGACGCCTGGACCGATCTGGCTCTATGACGGCGTCTGCGTGCTGTGTTCCGGCGCCGTGCACTACACGCTGCGCCATGAGCGCGAGCCTGCGATCCGCTTCGTCGCGATCCAGTCGCGCGAGGGCCGTGCACTGGCGCAGGCCCATGGCATCGACCCGGACGATCCCGAGAGTTTCCTGTTCATCGAAGGCGGCAAGGCGCTGGCGAAATCCGATGGCGTGCTGGCGCTGCTGCGTCATCTCCGTGGGCCGGCGCGGCTGATGCTGGTCGGCTCCGTACTGCCGCGCGCGATCCGCGACTGGCTCTACGACCGCATCGCGCGCAACCGCTACCAGTTGTTCGGACAGAAGACCGCCTGCGAGAGGCCCGATCCCACCCAGCGTCATCGCTTCAGCCTGCCGGACGGGCCATGATGCTCGAAGCCTCTCACGATCCGGGTTTCAACACCGCGCGCGCATAGGTTTCCAGCACGGCATTCATCCGCGTCTGATAACCCTTGCCCGTCGCCTTATAGGCGTCGAGAACGGATTGCTTGACGCGCAGAGTCACGGGCCGCGTCAGGTCGGGCTGGACGACGCGGGCATTCTCCCAGAATGCGTCGCCGAGATCGGGAATGTCGCTGTAATCGATCTCCGAATCAGGCATCGTGGCCAGTTCCTCAATCGTCGGCTCCTGCTTGTATCGCGTCTTCATAACGTCTCCTTTCCGCCCGGTTGGCTCGCCGCGCGGAGATGATCCTGACCACGCCCTGCCGATCGGTGTGGACGACGGTGAGGAACACAACGGACTCGACGAGGCCGATCGAAATCTCGCGGACCTCGCCATAATCCGCCCGGCCGTCGACCACGGTCAGAACCCGGTTCTCGAAGATGCGCGACGCGCGCTGGAAACTGACGCCGTGCTTGGCGAGGTTGGCCGCGTTCTTGTCCTCGTCCCACTCAAACATGGCGACCGATTGTTAATACAAATTGTATTGCCGATCAACGGTGCGCTTACTCGGCCGGAGCTGGCAGAGGTTTCCCCTCGTCACGCGGGCGACTGAACAGCCGGCCCACCCCCTCCGACAGCCTGTCCATGTAGATGAACAGCACCGGCGTGATGAACAGCGTCAGCACCTGGCTGATCATCAGCCCGCCGACGACGGCGATGCCGAGCGGCTGGCGGAGTTCCGCGCTGGCGCCGGCGCCGAGCGCGATCGGCAGCGTGCCCATCAGCGCCGCCAGCGTCGTCATCAGGATCGGGCGGAAGCGCATGACGCAGGCCTGGTGGATCGCGTCCTGAGCGCTCTGGCCCTCCCGCTTCAGCACCAGCGCGACGTCGATCATCATGATCGCGTTCTTCTTGACGATGCCGATCAGCATGAGGAGGCCGATGATCGCGATGACCGAGAGGTCGAGGTCGAACAGGCGCAGCGCGCCGAGCGCCCCGATCGCGGCCGAGGGCAGCCCGGTCAGGATCGTCAGCGGGTGGATGAAGCTCTCATAGAGGATGCCGAGCACGATGTAGATCGTCAGGATCGCGCCTGCGATCAGCAGGCCCTGGTTGGCGAGCGAGTCCTGGAAGGTCTTGGCGGTGCCCGCCAGCGTGGTCGAGAGCGAGGCGGGCAGGCCGATCTCCGCCTTCAGCGCCTCGATGCGCTTGACGCTGTCGCCGAGCGCCACGCCCGCCGGCAGGTTGTAGGCGATCGTCACCGCCGGGAGCTGACCGAGCTGGTTGACGGTGAGCTGGCCGGCACGGCGCTCGACATGGGCGAAGGCGCCCAGCGGCACCAGCGTGCCGTTGCCGGCACGCACGCGGATCTGGTCGAGACGATCGGGAGACCAGCCGCCCTTGGGGTCGAACTCGACCACGACCTGATAGCTGTCGCCGGCGGTGTAGATGGTCGAGACCTGGCGGACGCCGAAGCCGGAATACAGAGTCGAACGAAGGACATCGGCGCCGATCTTCAACTGGTTTGCCTTGTCGCGGTCGACCACCAGCGTCGCCTCCAGCGCATTGTTCTGGAGGTCGGTGGTGACGTCGACGAAGCTGCCGCGGTCGCTGCCCATCGCGTCGGCGAGGCGCACCGCCCAGTCGTTCATCAGGCCCTGGTCGAGCCCCTGCACGACGAGCTGGTACTGGCTCTTGGCGGCGCGCGCGCCGATGTTGAGGTTCTGCACCGGCGTCATGAAGACGTTGATGCCGGCGACGCGCGACAGGTCGCGGCGCAGGTCGGCCAGCACCTTCTGCAGAGCGGGACGCTCGCCCTGCGGCTTCAGCTCGACGAAGAGGCGCCCGGCATTGAGCGCGCCGGCGCTGCCCGAGCTGCCGCCGACGGTGGAGGCGACATGGGCGACATGGGGCGAGGCGCGGAAGACACGGGCGACCTCGTCCTGCGCCTGCTTCATCGCGGTGAAGGAGATGTCCTGCCGGGCCTCGGTCGAGACCTGGAGCTGGCCGATATCCTCCTGCGGGAAGAAGCCCTTGGGCGTGGTCTGGAGCAGCCAGACCGTCGCTGCCAGCGTGGCGAAGAAGGTCAACAGGATCACCGGCTTGATGCGCAGACACAGCACGAGCGCGCGGTCATAGCCCGAAAGCAGCGCCGAAAAGCCGCGCTCCAGCGCGCGGCCGAAGGCGTTCTCCTCCTGCGCCGGCCCGTGATGCGACAGAAGCCGGGCGCAGAGCATCGGCGTCAGCGTCAGCGAGACGAAGGCCGAGGCCAGGATCGAGACCGTGACCACCACGGCGAACTCGTTGAAGATGCGGCCGATGACGCCGCCCATCAGCAGGACGGGGATGAAGACGGCGACCAGCGAGAGCGAGATCGAGACGATGGTGAAGCCGATCTCGGAGGAGCCCTTCAGGGCGGCGTCGAAGGCCGAAAGACCGTCCTCCTCCATGTGGCGGACGATGTTCTCGAGCATGACGATGGCATCGTCGACGACGAGGCCGACCGAGAGCGTCAGCCCGAGCAGCGAGATGTTGTCGATCGAGAAGCCGAAGGCATACATCGCCGCCAGCGTGCCGACGATCGAGATCGGCACGGCGACGGCGGGGATGAAGGTCGCCGCCAGCCGCCGCAGGAACAGGAAGATCACCATCACCACCAGCGCGATGGTCAAGAGCAGCGTGAACTGGACATCCTCGACCGCCTGGCGGATCGATTGCGAGCGGTCGTTCAGCAGCGAGAGCGAGGCGGCGGCCGGCAACTGCTCCTCGAAGGCCGGCAGCATCGCCTTGACCTTGTCGACCACGGCGACGGTGTTGGCGTCGGGCTGGCGCTGGACGGCGAGCACGACGGCGGGAATGCCGTCATAGGTGCTGGCCGTCTGCAGGTTCTCGACGGAGTCGATGACCTTGGCGACGTCGCCCAGCCGCACCGGGCGGCCATTGCGGTTGGCGACGATGACATTGGCGAACTGGGCGGCGTCGGCGAGCTGGGTGCGGGCCTGGATGGTGAGCTGCTGGTTCGTGCTCTGCAGCGTGCCGACCGGGGTGTTGGCGTTGGTCGCGGTGATCGCGCTCTGCAATTCGTCGACGCCGATGCCGCGCGCGGCGAGCGCGACGGGATCGATCTGGATGCGGACAGCATATTTCTGGCTGCCGAAGATCTGGACCTGGGCGACGCCGTCCACGGTGGAGAGTGCGGGCGAGATCACCTGCTGGGCGAAGGCATCGAGCTGCGACAGCGGGATCAGGTCGCTCTTCAGCGCCAGCAGGATGATCGGCGCGTCGGCCGGGTTCACCTTCCGGTAGCTCGGCGGCGTCGTCATCTCCAGCGGCAGCTGCTTCTGGGCGCGGGCGATGGCGGCCTGCACGTCGGCGGCGGCCGCGTCGATGTTGCGGTTGAGGACGAACTGGATCGCGATCGAGGTCGAGCCCTGGGCGTTGGTCGTCGCGATCGAGTCGATGCCGGCGATGGTGGCGAACTGCTTGATCAGCGGCGTCGCGACCGAGGTCGCCATCGTGTCGGGCGAGGCGCCCGGCAGCTGGGCCGAGACGTTGACGACGGGAAACTCGGCGCGCGGCAGCGCGGCGACCGGCAGGAAGCGCCAGGCGAAGAGGCCCGCCATGACCAGCGAGGCCGACATCAGGATGGTCGCGACCGGATGGCGGATGCAGAAGCCGGAGAGGCTCATGAGCGGTCTCCCTGGGCAACGGGGGCCGGCTTCGGCGCCGCCGGCGGGGTCTGCGGCGGCTGCGGCTCACGGAAGCGGGCGCCCTCCTTCAGCCGCTGCTGGCCGTCGACGACGACGCGCTCGCCGGCTTCGACGCCGGCGGTCAGGGCCGTGCGGTCGCCATCGGCGAGGGCCACGGTGACCGGGCGCAGCGAGACGGTCTGGTCCGGCCGGCCGACAAAGACGTAAGGCCCCTTCTGCCCGGCCTGGACGGCGACGGTGGGCACCACGACGACGTCCCTCAGCCTATCGGCGGCGATCTCGACATCGACGAACTGGCCGGGCCAGAGCGCGAGATCGTCATTGGCGAAGAGCGCCTTGGCGGTGATCGTGCCGGAGCTCATGTCGACGGCGGAATCGACGAAGTTGAGCGTGCCCGTCACGGCCGGGCGGCCGCTGTCCGGGATGCGCGCGCTGACGGCGACCGGCCGGCCCGAGGCGAGCGCGCCCTGCAGCACCGGAAGATCCCGCTCCGGCAGGGCGAAGCCGACGCGCAGCGGCTTCATCTGCGTGATCGTCACCAGACTGGCGCCGGAGGTGCCGGCGGCGACGAGATTGCCCGGTGTGACCAGCACCGCGCCGGCCCGCCCGTCGATCGGGGCGGTGATGCGCGCGTAGCCCAGCTTCAGCCGGTCGGCCTCCAGCGCTGCCTTGTCGGCGAGGATGGTGGCGGCGGAGGAGCGCTCGTCGGCCGTGGCTTGATCGACCGATTGCTGGGTGCCGGCATTGCGCGCCAGAAGCTGCTGGTAACGCGCAAGATCGCCCTCGGCGCGTCTGTGGGACGCTTCGTCTCGGGCGATCGCGGCTTCGTCCTTGTCGATCTGGGCCCGGATGTCGCGGTCGTCGAGGGTGAAGAGCAGGTCGCCCTTGCGGACGAACTGGCCGTCGACGACGTGCTGCTCGACGATCTCGCTGTCGATGCGCGACTTCACCACGACGCTGGCCGGCGTCTCGACGAAGCCGATGGCACGCTTGCGCACCGGCATGTCGGCCCGCTCGGCCAGGGCGGTCACCACCGCCGCGGCGGCACCGTCGCTGCTCCGGCCGGCGCGGGCGCTGCGTGCGCGCTCTGCGGGATCGACCGCGCCGCGCGAGGTGGCCAGCCAATGGCCGCCGGCGAGCCCGACGGCGGCGAGACCCGCGACGGCGAGGATGGTCTTGCGATTCATCGATGGACTCCGGTGATCAGGCTGCGCCGGCGGTGGCGGGAACGGTGTGGCCGGCCTGGCGTTCGCGCCGGCCGTCGCGGATGCGGCTGCGGATGGTGGCGAGCGTGGCGAGCGTGGCGCGCAGGGCCTCGTCTTCGACCTCGCCGAGCAGTTCGGTGGCGATCTCGGTGCGCAGTGCATCCAGCCCCTCGACCAAAGCCCGCCCCTGGATCGTGAGATAGAGCAGATGCGCGCGGCGGTCGGCCGGGTCGGCCCGGCGTTCGACGAGGCCCTGTCCTTCGAGCCGGTCGATCAGCCGCGCCACCGAAATCGGCTGCATGTCGAGCTGCTCGGCCATCGCGACCTGGTTCTGGCCCTCGCGGCGGCGCAGCCGCGAGAGGACGCCCCACTGGGCGCGGGTGGTGCCGTGCTCGCGGGCACGCTGGTCGACATGGGTGCGCATCAGCCGCGCCGTCTCGACCATCTGGAACATCAGCTCGCGCCGAAGGGGCCGCTCCATCGCAGTCTCCTTATGATAAGCAGGCTTATCAATTGCTGCGATTGCGGCCAAATGCGGGCGGACCTTCGCGCCCGCACAATCTCTTGATGCGCGCCGGCAGCAGTGGCCGCGGGCGCGGCGGGCGCCTATACCGGGTTCGCCTCAGGAGACCCGTGATGAGCCAGCTCTTCAGCCCCTTCCAAATCGGCGGCTTGACCCTCGCCAACCGCATCGTGATCGCGCCGATGTGCCAGTATTCGGCCGAGAACGGCCACACGACCGACTGGCATACGATCCATCTCGGCAATCTCTCGCATTCGGGCGCCGGCCTGCTGATCATCGAGGCGACGGCGGTCGAGCCGGCCGGGCGCATCAGCCCGCAGGATGTCGGGCTCTGGGACGACGGCACGGAGGCCGCGCTGGCCAGGACGCTGAAGGCCGTGCGCGCTCATTCCGACATGCCGATCGCGATCCAGCTCGCCCATGCGGGCCGCAAAGCCTCCGTGGCGCAGCCCTGGCATGGCGGCGGCCAGCTCACCCTCGAGGCCGGTGGCTGGGAGACGGTCGCCCCCTCCCCGGTCGCCTTCGACGGCCATGCCCGCCAGCCCCGCGCGCTGACGAGCGACGACATCGCGAGGCTCTGCGAGCGGTTCGCGGAAGCGGCCCGGCGCTCGGTCCGGCTCGGCTTCGCCGCGATCGAGCTGCATGCCGCCCATGGCTATCTGATGCACCAGTTCCTTTCGCCGCTCTCCAACAGGCGCGAGGACGCGTTCGGCGGCGCGCTGGAGAACCGGATGCGCTTCCCGCTCGCCGCCTTCGAGGCGGTCAAGGCCGTGGTTCCGGCGGGTTATCCCGTCGGCGTCCGGCTCTCGGCGTCCGACTGGGTGCCGGGTGGCTGGGACCTCGAGCAGACGCTGGCCTTTTCGCAGGCGCTGAAGGCGCGCGGGGCCGATTTCATCCATGTCTCCAGCGGCGGCAATTCCGGCGCGCAGCAGATCCCGCTCGGGCCCAATTACCAGGTGCCGTTCGCGCGGGCGGTGAAGCAGGCGACCGGCCTGCCGACCATCGCGGTCGGGCTGATCACCGAGGCCGAGCAGGCGGAGGCGATCGTCGGCACGGGCGACGCCGATCTCGTCGGCATCGCGCGCGGCATCCTCTACGATCCGCGCTGGCCCTGGCACGCCGCCGCCCAGCTCGGCGCCACGGTCAAGGTGCCCAACCAGTATCTCCGCTCGCAGCCCCGCCAGTTCAAGACGCTGTTCTCGGCTCGGTAGGGCGCCCCCTCACCGTCATCCCGGGCGACCCCTCGGGTCCGGCCTTTGGCCGGCCCAAGGACAGGCTCCGGGAGACCCGGGATCCATTCCGGAACGCTTCAGGCATGGAGCCCGGGTCTTCGCTTTGCTCCGCCCGGGATGACGGCGTGGGAGCTGAAGAAGCCTCCCATCACCATCGAGATCACCGCCATGACCGCTTATGCCAACCTCTCCGCCCATTTCGGCCGGGCCGCCGCCCTCGGCAACGCCATCGGCATCCTGCAATGGGACAACGACGTGATGATGCCGAAGGGCGCGGCCGGCACGCGGGCCGAGAGCCTGGCGCTGCTGCGGGTGATGCATCACGGGCTGACCACCGATGCCCGCATCGGCGACTGGCTGGCGGAGGCCGAGGCCCAGGACGGGCTCGGACCCTGGGAGCGGGCCAATCTGCGCGAGATCCGGCGGCTCTGGACGGTCGAGACCGCCCTGCCGGCCGATCTCGTCGAGGCCTCCTCCAAGGCGATCTCGGCCTGCGAGATGCGCTGGCGGCAAGCGCGGGCGGAGAGCGATTTCGCCGGACTGCTGCCCTTCCTCGCCGAGGTGCTCACGCTGCAGCGGGAGATCGGCCGGGCCAAGGGCGAAAAGCTCGGGCTCTCGCCTTACGACGCACTGCTGAACGACTACGAGCCGGGCGGGCGCTCGGCCACCATCGACGCGCTCTTCGACGATCTCGCCGCCTTCCTGCCGGGCTTCACGCAAGAGGTGCTGGCGGTGCAGGCGCGGCGCCCGCAGACGCCCGATCCGGAAGGACCCTTCGCGATCGAGGCGCAGCGGGCGCTCGGCCTCAGGATGATGGCGGCGCTGGGCTATGATTTCGAGCGCGGGCGGCTCGACGTCTCGACCCATCCGTTCTGCGGCGGCGCCGACAACGATGTCCGCATCACCACCCGCTATGACGAGGCCGATTTCGCCAAGGCGCTGATGGGGGTGCTGCACGAGACCGGGCATGCTCTCTACGAGCAGGGCCGGCCTCAGGCCTATCTCCACCAGCCGGTCGGCCAGGCCCGCGGCATGAGCCTGCATGAGAGCCAGTCGCTGCTGGTCGAGATGCAGGCCTGCCGCTCGGAAGAGTTCATCGCCTATGCCGCGCCGCTGATGCGCGAGGCCTTCGGTGGCTCCGGCCCGGCCTGGGAGACCGACGCGCTGTGGCGGCGCTACACCAAGGTCGAGCCCGGTTTCATCCGCGTCGACGCCGACGAGGTGACCTATCCGGCCCATGTCATCCTGCGCTACCGGCTGGAAAAGGCGCTGATCGCCGACGCGATGCCGCTGTCGGAGCTTCCCGCTGCCTGGAACGCCGGGATGAAGGATCTGCTCGGCGTGACCATTCCCCATGACCGGCTCGGCTGCCTGCAGGACGTGCATTGGCCGAGCGGCGGCTGGGGCTATTTCCCGACCTATACGCTCGGCGCCATGACCGCCGCCCAGATCTTCGAGGCCGCCTGCAAGGCCCAGCCCGAGATCCTGCCCGGCATCGGCCGGGGCGATTTTGCGCCGCTGCTGGCTTGGCTGCGGACGCATATCCACAGCCAGGGCTGCCTGCTCGAGACCGACGATCTGCTGACGCAGGCGACGGGCCGCCCGCTCGATGCCTCGGTGTTCAAGGCGCATCTGCAGCGGCGCTACGGCGGCTGAGCCGGCGCGACCATTGGCTGCGCTGATCGGGATTTGCTACCCATTCTGCTGCAGCTCGATCACAGGGGCGCCGGTCATGACGTTACGAGCGATGCTTGGGGCCACCGTGCTGATCGGGCTCTCGGTCGCACTGGCGCCAGCCCCTTCGACACAGGCGGCGGAGCCACCGGCGATCCGGCCGAGTGCCGGCCCGGTCGACGCTGGCGACGGCTTCACCTTCGCCAGCAAGCCGAAGAAGACACGGCAGTCGCTGAGCGGGATCGCCTGTCCGCCCCTGCCGGCGGGCGCCCCGCGCCTGTGCCTTGCGGTCTTCGACGAAGGCGGCGAGGCGCGCTACCTGACGCTGCAGGGCGCCGCCCTGCGTCCCCAGGCCGAGCGAATCGTGCTGCTGCCGGGCAAGGTCGAGCTCGACGCGGAGGCGGCGGCGACAGACGGACGCTTCTATTACGTCGCGGGATCGCACAGCGCCAAGCGCAGCGACTGCAAGAGCAATCCGGACAGCCGCCATCTCATCCGCTTCGGGCTCGACCCGAAGACCGGGCGCGCCGCTCTCGACGAATCCGGCCGGCCGAAGGACATCATCGACACGGACGCCCTGTGGCGCCTGATGGGCACTCTCCCCGGCCTCAAGCCGCATGTCGGCGACGGCATGTGCCTCGGCACGGTTCCGCCCGGCCGCAACGGCGTGAACATCGAGGGGCTGGCGGTCAGGGGCGAGCGGCTCTTCGTCGGCTTCAGGGGGCCGGTCGCCAAGGACAGCGCCAAGGTCGGCGCCAGGGTCCTTTCGGTCGACAAGAAGGCCCTGTTCGAAGGCGGCCCCGCCGATCCGAAGCTGTTCACGCTGCCGCTCGGGCCGGGACGATCGGTGCGCGATCTCGTGGCCGTCAGCGACGGGATCCTGATCCTGGCCGGTCCCGACGACGACAAGGCGAATGAGGGCCGCGGCTTTACGGTGCTGCACTGGACGGGCGCGGACGAGACAATCCGGCCGCTGGCCAGCCTCGATCTCGGCGGCGTCAGGCTGCGCGGCTGCGACGAGGAGATCAAGCCGGAGGCGATCACCGTGCTCTCGGACGAGCCGGGGCGCCCCTATGAGGCGCTGATCCTCTCGGACGGGCTCTGCGACGGCGGCGCGCTGCGCTTCGGCATTCCCCGCTGAGCGGCCATGCCGGAACGGCCTTGCACCGGGCGGGCGAAGCATGGTCTCGAAGGCCACGCCCATCCTGCGAAAGCCTGACGCCCATGACCGAGACCGCCGCCCGCCCCCTGCCCCGCATCACCATCACCTATTGCTCGATGTGCCAGTGGATGCTGCGCGCCGCCTGGCTCGGCCAGGAGCTGCTCTCGACCTTCGGGCAGGATCTCGGCGAGGTCGCGCTGATCCCGCGCACCGGTGGCATCTTCCAGATCCATTACGAGGGCGAGCTGATCTGGGACCGCAAGAGCGAGGGCGGCTTCCCCGATTCCAAGGTGCTGAAGCAGCGCGTGCGCGACCGGCTCGACCCCGAGCGCAGCCTCGGCCATGTCGACGGGCATGCGGCGACGGAGAGCGTTTGAGCGCGCGTCATGGTCGGGCTCGACCCGACCATCTCGAAAACCAGCTATCTCTCGTCTCGAGATTCTCGGGTCTGCGCTTCGCTTCGCCCGAGAATGACGCGCATTACACTGCGCGACTGCGCGTCGCCGCGATCCAAGCCTTCAGCCGCGCTTCCGGATCGGCGTTCAGCGTGATGTCGGTGACCGCCGAGACGATGTCGGCGCCGGCCTCGAAGACGCCCGGCGCGCGCTCCAGCGAGACGCCGCCGATGCCGACGAGCGGGATGGCGCCGAGGCGGCGCTTCCAGTCCGTGACACGTTCCAGCCCCTGCGGCGCCCATTTCATCGCCTTCAGGATGGTCGGATAGACCGGGCCGAGCGCGACATAGTCCGGCTGCGTGCTCAGCGCGCGTTCCAGCTCGGCCTCGTCATGGCTGCTGACGCCGAGCCGCATCCCGGCCTTGCGGATCGCGGCGAGATCGGCGCCGTCGAGATCCTCCTGGCCGAGATGGACGAAGCCGCAGCCCTCCTCGATGGCCAGACGCCAGTAATCGTTCACGACCAGCACGCAGCCGGCTTCCGCGCAGAGCGTCTTCGCGCGGGCGATCTCGCGGCCGGTCTCGGCTTCGCTGCGGTCCTTGACGCGCAGCTGCACCAGTTTGACGCCGAGCGGCAGCATGCGGGCGAGCCAGTCGGCGCTGTCGAAGATCGGGTAGAACGGGTCGAGCTTCATCAGGCTGCTTTCACGAGAGGAAGGCCTTGCCCATGACCGGGGTCGAGGGCGCCGCCATGTCGCGCGCCTCGATCGGCTGCGCCTGGAAGGCCTGGTGGCCGGCCTCGATCGCCCGGGCGAAGGCCTGCGCCATCAGCACAGGATCGCCCGCCTTGGCCACCGCCGTGTTGAGCAGGATCGCGTCATAGCCCAGCTCCATCGCCTGCGCGGCGTGGGAGGGCAGGCCGATGCCGGCATCGACCACCAGCGGGATTCCCGGGAAATGCGCCCGCATGCTGCGCAGGCCGTAGACATTGTTCAGGCCGCGGCCCGAGCCGATCGGCGCACCCCAGGGCATCAGCACCTCGCAGCCGGCATCGAGCAGGCGGCCGCCGACGACGAGATCCTCGGTGGTGTAGGGGAAGACCTCGAAGCCGTCATTGGTGAGGATGCGCGCGGCCTCGATCAGCCCGACGACATCGGGCTGGAGCGTGTCGTCCTCGCCGATGACCTCGAGCTTGATCCAGTTCGTGCCGAAGACCTCGCGCGCCATCTGGGCTGTGGTGACGGCTTCCTTGACGCCGTGGCAGCCGGCGGTGTTGGGCAGCACGCGCACGCCAAGGTCGCGAATCAGCGACCAGAAGGCCTGCCCGGCCCCGCCCTCGCCCGCCTCGCGCCGCAGCGAGACGGTCACGATCTCGACGCCCGACGCCTTCACCGCCTCCGCCAGGATGGCGGGGGACGGGTATTGCGCCGTGCCGAGGAAGAGCCGGCTCTTCGGCTCGAAACCATAGAAGCTCGCCATATCGGTGATCCTCTCAGCCGCCCTGCATCGGGGCGACGACCTCGATGCGGTCGCCCTCGTTGAGCGTAACGGTCTCGCGCTTGCGGGCCGGGACGAAATCGCCGTTCACCGCGGTGGCCACGACCTTGCCGGCATAGCCGAGTTCGTTCAGCGCCTCTTCGAGCGTGGTGGCCGTGACCTCGCGCGGCTCGCCGTTAAGCAGCAACGTCATGAAGCCTCTCCGGGATGCTGGCGGGATCGAGCAGGGCCTCCGCCGCCAGCCGCGCCAGCGCGGGGCTCAGCAGAAAACCGTGCCGATAGAAGCCGTTGACATGGATGACCCGGCCACGACGCGTCAAGCGCGGCAGGTTATCGGGGAAGGCAGGGCGCGCATCGACGCCGATTTCGACGATCTGCGCCTCGCCGAAGGCCGGATGCAGCGCATAGGCGCCGCCGAGCAGTTCCAGCATCGAACGCGCGGTGACGGCGCTGCGGTCGCCGCCCTCGATCATCGTCGCGCCGACCATGAAGATGCCGTCCGCGCGCGGCACGACATAGAGCGGGATGCGCGGATGCAGCAGCCGAACGGGGCGCGACAGGGTGACGTCGCGGGTGCGCAGCAGCAGCATCTCGCCCTTGACGCCGCGCAGATCGGGCAGCGCCTCGCGGGCGGCGAGACCCCGGCAGTCGAGCACCGCGTCAGCCGCAACGTCTTCGGGCGCGATTTCGCGGCCGTAATGGATGCGCCCGCCCAGCGCGATCACCTTCGCCGCCAGCCCGGCCAGCGCGAGGCGCGGATCGAGATGGCCCTCGCTTTCGAAGAACAGCGCCTTGCCGAAGCGCCCGGCGAGATCGGGCTCGAGCGCAGCGATGGCCTCGGCCTCGATCTCGACCAGATGGGAGGTGCGGCTGGCGAAGCGGCGCAGTTCGGCGCGATCGCGGCTGGGAGCGACCACGAGCGTGCCCTTGCGGACGACGCCCTCGACATGGCGCTCCCACCAGCTCGCCGCCTCCTGGCCGAGCCGGACCACCGGCTCCTCGGCGCTCTCGCCCTCGCACCAGGGGGCGAGCATCCCGCCGGCCCACCAGGAGCAGGCTTTCGCCCCGGCCGTGTCGCCGCGCTCGAAGATCTCGACCTCGGCGCCGCGCCCCAGAAGCTCGACCGCGCAGGCGAGGCCGACGACGCCGGCGCCGACGATGCCGACGCGCAGCGGCGCCGGGGATCGAGACGGACTGGATGCGTGCGGCATGCCCTACCCTCGCGGCCTTGAAGGCTGCGGCCGTGGCAGGACGGGTGAAGCGACGCTGCGACGACCGTTCCCTTCGCCGGCATTATCCGGATCAGGTTCGATGGGTTGGCGACTTGCGCCTCTCAGCCTTGCGGCACCCCAACGGATCGCCGTCAATCTAGTTTGCCATGGCGGCCTGAGCAAGGCAGGGCGGCCATGTCCTCCTGACCTGCACAGGGGAGCGTGCTGATTTCACTCGGAGACAGAGCGTCATTCCGGACAAGCGGCGCAGCCGCGCCGATCCGGAATCCATCGTAGGGCTCCGGAGCCCTCCGATGGATCCCGGGGCGAGCCCGGGATGACGGGGGTGGTTCCGAGACAACTCAGCACGCTCGAGGGATGCCGCCCTTTGCGTTCGGTGCCGTCCGGGTCAGCCCAGCGGCTTGGCGAAGCGGGCGAAGGCGTCGCTCGTGGGCGTCGTGCCGGCGCCGGGCCGCTGGGGCTTCAGGAAACAGCCATCGACGACGTTCGCCGGCTCCTCGAAGGCGTCCTTGATCCAGGGGATGTATTCGAGAACCGGCGTCGCCTGATGCCAATAGGCGAGATGGACATGGACCTGGCTCATCTCGCCGGCATGGGGCGCGACCGGCAGGCGGCTGGCGAGCGCGAGATCGGCGACCTGGATGTATTCGGTGATGCCGCCGAGCCGCGTCACATCGGGCTGGACGTAGTGGATGGCGTCGGCTGCAATGAAGGCGCGGAAGGCGTCCAGCGAATAGAGCTGCTCGCCGAGTGCGACGGGGATCGACGTGTCGCGGGCGAGCGCGGCATGCGAGCCGACATCGTCATACCAGAGCGGCTCCTCGAACCAGAAGATGTCGAGCGGCTCGGCCCGGGCGCAGAAGCGCTTGCAGGTCGGCAGGTCCCATTTGCCGTTGCCGTCGATGGCGAGCGAAACATGGGGGCCGACGGCGTGGCGCACCGCCTCGAGCCGGCCGATGTCGATGCCCGGATCGGCGTGGCCGACCTTGACCTTGATGCGGTGGAAGCCGTCGCGTTCGACCGCCTGGCGGCAGCCCTCGACGAGCTGGTCCTTCGGGATCGAGAGCCAGCCGATATCGGTGTTGTAGGCCTCCAGCCGCGGCTTGCTGGCGCCGCCGAGGAGGTGCCAGAGCGGCACGCCGGCCTTCTTCGCCTTGAGATCCCAGAGCGCGACATCGACCGCGGCGAGTGCGAGCTGGGTGATGCCGGCGCGGCCGACCCATTGCAGGGCCGGATGCCGGGCGAGCTTGAGCCAGAGCCGGTTGCTCTCCGAGGCATCCTCGCCGACCAGCAGCGGGGCGTAGCAATCGCGGATGCAGGCGGTGATCAGGCGATCGGAGGGCAGATCGGCATGGGTGCCGGTGAAGCCATAGCCCTCGAGCCCCTCCTCCGTGACGATCTTGGTGCCGACCACGCCCCAATGGCTGATGCGATGCGTCGAATCGGCGATCGACCCGCCGGTGACGGGGATATGCAGGATGAAGGGTTCGATTCTGGCGATGCGCATGGCTGTCCTCCCGGGCCTCCGCTCGCGACCATGGGGGCCGCGACGGCTTGTTGGGTCCGAGACGACCACAGCCGGAGACGTGCTACAACGCCGAAAGCGGCGCGCCCGACCTGCAAGCCGGGAGCAGCGCGATGGCCGGCCTTCGCGTGGGTCGGGGCGACGGGCTGGGCGGGCGGGCAAGCCCTCGCGGCCGACATGGTGAATGTTCTTTTAACGCCGGTCTGAGACGTTGCGGCGGCCTGAGCCACGCAACCCCGGAAACCCCATGCCCCCGCTCCCGCACCACACCAAGAGCCTTGCGGCCGAAATTGGCCTCATGGCTGTGCTGGTCCTGGTGCTGCACCTGTTCACGATTCACACGCCCTTCCGCGCCGTCACCGGCGATGAGGTGCGCTACTTCCTCTACAGTCACAGCATCTGGTTCTTCGGTGTTCCGGTCATGCCCCTCGAGGAGTGGCGCCGCGTTTCGCTGCTGGCTCTGGGATATCCCGCCGAGACCTTTCCCACGATCGGCAATGGCGACGTGCTGGCCCATCCGATCTACGTCGCGACCCTTCTGTCACCGCTTTCGTCGTTTTCGATCCAGGGCCTGCGCCTCGCCGGTTTCCTCGCAGGATGCCTCGGTCTGATCTGCCTCTACCGCGCGATCCGCTCCTTCTGCCCGGTGGTGCCGGCCGCACTCGCGGTCACGACCGCGGCCTTTGCCTTCCCGCTCATCGCCTATCTGCGCACCTACTGGATCGAGGTCTTCATCTTTCTGTCGGTGTCGGCCGGCCTCATGCTGCTGAGGAAGGCGGGCACCTCGCGCCTCGGCGATGCGGGCCGGGCCGCGGCCATCCTGCTGATTCCCTTCGTACATCTGCGCGCCTCGGTGATCGGGGCCGTCCTGTTCGGCCTGTTGCTCGCGCGCATCTATGGAGCGACCCGGTCGGCCGGACGCCTCTTGCCGCTGCTGGGCCTGGCGGCGCTGTTCCTCGCGCTGCTGATCGGCCTGAACCTGCTCGTCTACGGCAACCTGACCGGATCGGTGAACACGGCGCGCCCGCCCGGCCCGCTGGAAGCACCGGCGGTGATCGCGATGCAGATCGTCGGATTGAAGGGCCTCTTCCCCTATGCGCCGATCTGGATCCTGGGCTATGCCGGCCTCCTCGCGGGCCTGTTCAAGGGCGAACGGCTGGCGGGCGAATGCGCGATCCTCGCCGCCGTCGCGCTCCTGACGTCGATCGGCGTCAATCCGGGAGAAGGCTGGCCGGGACGGTTCTTCGTCGCCTCCATCCCGATGCTGACGGTGGGACTGTCATTCTGGCTGCAGCATCTGCGCTTTTGGGCCCAAAAGGCGCTCACGGCCATCGCCGCCCTGGTGACGGGCTTCAGCACGGGCCTGTTCTTCTTCCGCCCCAACCTGTTCATCGACGGGCGGCAGAGCGATGCGACGTTCCAGAAGTTCTTCGATTATCTCGGCCAGATTAACCCGGGCCTTTTCGAACCGGTCGAGTTCATCGACCCCGAGCTGGCGAACGGTCTGGGGCTCGCCATTCTCCTGATCATCATCGGCGCGTCGCTGTCCGTCGTCCTGCGGCGGCAGGCCCCGGCGCTGGCCGCCTGCATCGTGGCGCTTTGCCTGCTGGAGACGACGCGGGTGCGGGAGATCCCCGCGCAGGTCTCCTCCGCGCCGGGCGAACTGGTCGTCTCCTTTGCCGATCCGCCGGGCGCCGCGATCGTCCAGATCGGCGGTTTCGCGGAAACCTGGTATGTCGGGCCGTCCTATCCGCGCTTCGAGGTGATCGTGCAGGGCCGCGGCGAGCGGGCGAGAGCCTACTCGACGCCGGCCAACCAGGTCGTGGCTGCGCAGTGCACCGGCGGTGTCGTCAGGGTGACGATCCGCAGCCAGGGCGTCGATCTGGTCCGCGCGAGCACGGTTCGCCTGCGAACCTACGCCTCGACATCGGTGCTGCGCGGACTGCGCGACGCGCTCCTGCCGCAGTGCTGAGCGCCGATCCGGCCCCGCCCACCGGGCAGCCCCCCGCCGCGACATGGCGATCGATTCGGACGGAGGCCGCTCGCTACCCGCGCGAACGCGAACGGCCCCAACGGACCGGCTCAGCAACACGACGACGGCGAGGATTGAAGGAAAAATGGTGCCCAGAGCTGGAATCGAACCAGCGACACTGCGATTTTCAGTCGCATGCTCTACCAACTGAGCTATCTGGGCGCCGGGGATGCGGAAGCCGCGTCCCTGTTGGTGGGCGCGGTATAGCCAGTGACGGCGGGGCTGTCCAGTCGCTTCGTCGGCTTTCCGGTCCTGACCGGTTTCCCCCGGACGGGCGCCCCACCCCGCCGCTGGGAGCCCCCAGCGAAAGCTTTCGCGAAAGCGCACTGCGACGGCTTGTCAAAGCGGCCGGCCATCGGGCATAGAGCATCCAACGGAGACGTGGCCGAGAGGCTGAAGGCACTCGTTTGCTAAATGAGCATACCCCACAAGGGTATCGAGGGTTCGAATCCCTCCGTCTCCGCCATTTTCTTCCAAGCCCTTGAAAACGCGGACATCGGCGCGCGTCGATGTCGCGTTGTCCGTTGCGCCGTCCTGTCAGGTTCGGGATGGAGGGTTGCGAGGGAATCGGGCGCGCGCCCGTTCTGCATCGGCGCGGCGCGCATGGGTGGTGTCGCACGGCCGTTCCCTCGGACCTGACCGGCGTCCTCGGCAGGCCGCGCGGAGAGCGCCGGCGCTGAGCGCACCGGCGCAGGCTTGCGCTCGCAGCGCCGAGGCGGCCGCGCCGCTCGCCGCCCCTGGTAGAGCCCCTGCTTGCTCGCGCTCCCTCGCCTCGGCGAGACGCGCAGGGCCCTCACGGGCGAGGCGAGAGGCGACTGTCGCCGCGCCGCGAAGCCCGCGGGCGCAGGCGAGAGCCGGTGATCCGCGGGCTCGGCGGCACCGGCCCGGCCGCATTCGGCAGGCAGGCCGCCCTCCCCGCCTGACTGACCGTCGACGAAGCCGGCCGCAGGCCAAGCGGCGCGGGCCTACCGCACCTCGTTGACATAGGTGTGCGCGGCCGTCGTGGCCCGGTGCCATCCGAGGATCGTCGGAACACCGGCCTGATCATAGGCGACCTCATCGATCGTGAGCACCGCGTGGCGCCCGTCGAGTTGCAGCAGTTCCATATCCTCGTCGCTGGCCAGGTCGGCGGTGATCTGCTCGCGCACGGCGGAAATGCGGATCCCGTAACGTTCGAGCAGGTGCAGGTACAGCAGGGCTGGCAACTCCGATGGGACGCGTGGCCAGTCAGGCAGCCGTTCCTGCGCCATGACCAGCCTGTCATGCATCACGGGCCGACCATCGACATGGCGGATCCGGTGGATCGCGACGACGCCGCCGTCCTTGATCTGGAGCGCCTCGCTCTGCGCCGGTGTGGCCGGCAGGACCTCGAGACTCAGGAACCGGCTCGTCGAACGCACAAGAGTCCCGTCGGCCCGGTGCAGGCGAAAATACTGGAAGAAGAAGCGCAGACTGTGATGCGGCGTGCGGCCGGTCACGACGGTGCCGGTTTTGCGGCGCCGCGTCAGCAAGCCCTCCCCCACGAGGTCGGTCATCGCGCGCCGGACCGTACCGACGGCAATGCCGAAACCTTGTGCAAGGGCGGTCTCGCTCGGGAGGACCATTCCCGGCGGCCATTCGCCGACCAGAATGGCCTCCGACATATGCCGCTTCACGCGTTCATAGAGCGGCGCGGCCCCACCCGCCTCCAGATTCGGCATGATCGGCGCGGAACCCGCCACGCCCGTGCCCGATCCGTTGGCAGGAGGCGTCACATTTTTGGCGTTGACAGAGGGCATGCCGCGGCTTCCTATTTCTATATAGTTTATATGAATGAGGAGGATCCGCAAATTGGTGCTGCCACCTGCGGCTTTGTCGTATTCCCATCGCAGATCGCGCCCGCGCCAGACAAGCGCGGCGGCCCGGGGCTGAGCCGTGGTCGACGCGACGGGCCTCGACCACAGCGCAGCGACGCTGAGACGGGCCGCCGACTGGCTCGTCGCGAACGCGGAGCAGGCGGTCACGGCGCTCGGCCGGATGATCGCGGTCGACACCTCCTTTCCGCCGGGGCTCGGCTATGACGATTTCGCCATGCTCGTGGACGAGCTGGTGGCTCCGCTCGGCTTCGCGACCGAGCGGGTCACCGTCCCCGAGAGCCTGTGGCGGGTGCCGAACGGCCCCGCCAGCGGTCCGCGCACCAATGTGATCGCCCGCCGCGACAGCGGCCGGCCGCCTTGCGGCCTCTATGTCCATGTCGACACCGTCCCCGCGGCGGCCGGCTGGGTGGGCGATCCCTTGACGATGCGACGCGACGGCGATCGCCTGATCGGGCTGGGTGCCGCCGACATGAAGGGATGCGCGGCCGCGATCCTGCTGGCGCTGCAGGCCGTACGCGCCTGTTCGGTCGAGCTCGCCTATGATCCGGTGCTGCTGTTCTGCACCGACGAGGAAGGCGGCCTCTATCCGGGCATACGCCATCTCGCCGAACAGGGGCGCTTGCCGGACCACCTGCTCAACTTCAACGGCAGCGCCGAGGCGCGGATCTGGGCCGGCTGTTTCGGCCTGTTCAATCTGCTCGTCCGGGTCCGCGGCGAGGCCGTCCATGCGGGCGAAGGCAATCGCCAGGGCGCCGGCGTCAACGCCATCGAGGGCGCCCTGCCGCTGCTCAACGCCCTGACGGTCCTCAAGGCCCGGATCGCGACACGGCTCTCCGCCCTGCCCCCGCCGCCGGGCAAGCCACGGCTGGCGGCTCAGCTCAACATCGCCGCGATCCGCGGCGGCACGGCGGGCGGACAGGTTCCGGCCCTGCTCGAAATCACGCTGAACCGGCGCTATGCCCCCGAGGAGCGTTTCGAGGACGCCCTCAGCGAGATCGAGGAGGCGATCCACCGCAGTGTCGCAACGGTGCCGGGCCTCGCCGTCGAGACGGCGCTCGTCGGCCATCTGATGCCGACCGCGGATCCGGCGGGGCCGCACTGGCCGCGCTGGCAGGCCGCGATGGGCGAGGGCTTCGGCTACCCGCCGGAGGCGTTCCGCACATGGGGAGCGGCGAGCTGCTCGGATTTCGGGTGGGTGCAGCGCGCCACCGGCCGGCAGGAGGTGATGCTCGGCGGGCTCGGGCGGCCCGAACGCAACATCCATGCGCCCGGCGAGCACACGACCGTGTCGGACATCGTCTCGCTCGCGCAGGCGATCCTTTTCTATCTCGCGGCCGATTTCAGGGCCGATCTCAACCCCGACATCGAACCGCCTGCCACGACACGCTGAAGGAGCGCCTCATGCCGAGCATTCATCGCCGCGATTTCCTCGCCGCCTCCGCCGCGCTCAGCGGCATGGCCCTTTCCGGCCTGCCTGCCTTCGGGCAGACGCCGCGCCGCGGCGGCACGCTGCGCGTCAGCGTCGACCAGGCGGTTTCCAAGCTGAACCCGCTGTTGACCCGGGTGAATCCGGAATATCTCGTCGCCGAGCTGCTCTATTCCGGCCTGACGCGCCTCAAGCCCGACATGAGCGCCGAGCCGGACCTCGCCGAATCCTGGACGAACTCCGCCGATCTCACCGAATGGACCTTCGCCCTGCGCAAGGGCCTGACCTTTCATGACGGCGCGCCCTGCACGGCGGCCGACGTGGCAGCCACCTTCGAGGCGATCCTCGACGCCAAGACCGCCTCGCCGGCGCGCCAGAATGTCGGCCCGATCGCCAAAGTTGCGGTGAAGGACGAGAGCACGGTCGTCTTCACCCTGTCGGCGCCCTTCGCCGACCTGCCGGTGACGCTGGCCTATACGAACGCCAAGATCGTGCCCGCCTCCGTCATCAAGGACGGGCTCGCGAAGCTCGACCGCCAGGCCATCGGCACCGGGCCCTTCAAGCTCGTGTCCTTCGAACCGGAGCGGCAGATCGTCGTCACGCGCAACGACGGCTACTACGACAGGGCGAGGCCCTATCTCGACAAGATCGAGGTCGTCGTCTTTCCCGACGTCAGCGCCGAAGCCTCCGCGCTGATCGCGGGCGACACCGACCTGATCACCACGACGCCGCCGACGGAATTCGGCCGGCTGCAGAAGGCCTCCGGCGTCAAGGCGCTGCGGGTGCCGTCGGGCCAGTTCTGCAACGTCAACTTCGGCTGCGACCAGAAGCCCTTCAACGATGTGCGCGTGCGCCAGGCCCTGGCGCTGACCGTCGACCGCGCGGCCATGGTCGATTTCGTCACGGAAGGCTTCGGCTCGGTCGGCAACGACACGCCGCTCAGCCCCGCCTACCGCTTCCATGCCGACCTGCCGGCGAGGAAGGCCGACATCGCCAAGGCCAAGGCGCTCCTGGCGGAGGCCGGCTACCCGAAGGGTCTCGAGGCGACGCTGATCGCATCGGATCGTCCCGGCCAGCGCACGCAGCTCGCCGTCGCCCTGCGCGAGATGGCCAAGCCGGCCGGGTTCGACATCAAGGTCGAGACGATGCCGCATGCGACCTATCTCGACCAGGTCTGGAAGAAGGGCTCGTTCTATGTCGGCTTCTACAACATGCAGGCGACGGCCGACGCCATCTTCTCGCTGCTCTACACGTCCAACGCCGCCTGGAACGAGACGCGCTGGAACAATACGGCTTTCGACAAGCTGGTCTTCGAGGCGCGGGCCACGGTCGACGAGGCGAAACGCCGGGAGCTCTATGCCCAAGCGCAGAAGCTGATGCATGACGAGGTTCCCTCGATCATCCCGGCCTTCTTCGACCTGCTCGGCGCCCGGCGCGAATGGGTGCAGGGCTATGAGCTGCATCCCCGCGGCGCCGTCTTCAGGCTCGATTACGTCTCGCTCGGCGCCAACGCGCCGAAGCGCGGCTGAGCCGACGACAGGGCAGCGGGCGTGTCGCCGGCCTATATCCTCAAGCGGATCCTGCTGATCGGCTACACGCTCTTCGTCGTGTCGCTGATCGTCTTCGCGATCACGCAGATCCTGCCGGCGGACGCGGCCGTCATGATGCTGGGCGAGAATGCGACGCCGGATGCGCTCGCGGCTCTGCGGACCCGGATGGGGCTGAACGACCCCATCTGGCTGCAGTATCTGCGCTGGCTCGGCGGTGTGGTCCGTGGCGATTTCGGCCTGTCGATGCGCACCGGGCAGCCCGTCGCGCCGGCGATGCTGGAAGCGCTCGGCCGCTCGCTGCTGCTCGCCCTGTTCTCGATCCTGCTGATGCTCGTGCTCGCCATTCCGCTGGGCATCGTCGCGGCGGTCAGGCGCGGTCGCGCCGCCGATCTCGGCGTCAGCTTTCTCTCCTATGTCGGGGTTTCGCTGCCGGAGTTCGTCACGGCGACACTGGTCGTGCTCGTCCTCGCCGACTGGCTGCAATGGCTGCCCGCAACCGGCTATGTCCCGCTGACCGAAGACCCGCTGCGCGGTCTGCGCCACCTCGTCCTGCCGGTGCTGACGATCTCGCTGATCCTGATCGCTCATGTCTCGCGCATGGTGCGTTCCGAACTGGTCGACGTGCTGCACTCCGACTATATCCGCGCCGCGCGGCTGAAAGGTCTGTCGAAGCGCCAGGTTCTGTTCAAGCACGCCCTGCGCAACGCCCTGCTGCCGACGATCACCATCGTCGCCCTCGATGTCGGCTATCTGCTCGGCGGGGTCATCGTGGTGGAAGAGATCTTCGCCCTGCCGGGGATTGGCCGCCAGCTCATCGTCGCGATCCAGGCGCGCGACCTGCCTTCGATCCAGGCGGGCGCGCTGATCATGGCCACGACCTATGCCGTGGCCAACTTCCTCGCCGACATCGCCTATGCCTGGATCGACCGGAGGATCCAGTATGACTGAGATCCTCAGGCGCATGCTTCGCTCGCCGCAAGGCGCGCTCGGTCTCGTCATCGTCGCGTCGATCCTGCTCGTCGTGATCCTCGGCCCGTGGATTGCGCCCTACGACCCCGAGAAGATGGCGCCGCTGGTGCGCTACAAGCCGCCCAGCGCGCAGTTCTGGCTCGGCACGGACCAATATGGCCGCGACATCCTGAGCCGCCTGCTCCACGGCGCGCGCGCCACCGTCGTCATGGCCGTGCTGGCGACGGCGCTGGGGACGCTGGTCGGCGCCGTCATCGGCACCGTCTCGGCCTTCCTCGGCGGGCGCAGCGACGAGGCGATCATGCGCACCGTCGATGCGATCATGTCGATCCCGAGCCTGCTGCTCGCCCTGCTGATCGTGAATCTGCTCGGCAAGAGCAGTCTCAACGCGCTGCTGGCGATCGGGCTCGCCTTCGCGCCGGGCATGGCCCGCATCACGCGCTCCGTGGCGCTCGCGGTGCGCAAGCAGGACTATGTCAACGCCGCGATCGCGCGCGGCGAGAGCGCCGCCTTCATCGTCTTGCGCGAGATGCTGCCGAACGTGATCGCACCGATCGTCGTCGAGATGACCATTCGCGTCGCCTTCGCGGTGATGCTGTTCGCGACGCTGTCCTTCCTGGGGCTGGGCGCGCAGCCCCCGGCCTCGGAATGGGGGCTGATGGTCTCGGAAGCACGCCGCTTCATGCATCTCAGCGCCTGGATGATCCTGTGGCCGAGCCTCGCCGTCGCGCTCGTCGCGATCGGCTTCAACCTGCTCGGAGACGGCCTGCGCGACGCGCTGAATCCGAGGACATGAGGCCATGACGACGATCCTCGACATCGCCGCCTACAGCCTCGATTACGCGACGCCGACGGGGTTCAGCCGCGCGCTCGACGATGTGACTCTGTCCATCGCGAGGGGCGAGGTGCTCGGCCTCGTCGGCGAATCCGGCTCGGGCAAGACGTCGCTGGCCTGGGCGATCATGCGGCACCTGCCCGCGAGCGCCCGCGAGACCGGCAGCATCAGGCTGACCGGGCAGGATCTGCTCGGCGCCTCCGAGGCCGACATCGAGGCGCTGCGCGGCCGGCGCATCGGCATGGTCTTCCAGGACCCGAGCACCTCGCTCAATCCGACCCTGCCGCTGGGCGAGCAGCTCGCCGAGGTGCTGGTGCGCCATCGCGGCCTGACGCGAAAGCAGGCCTGGGCCGAGGGCGAGGAACGTCTGGCCCATGTCGGCCTCAAAGTCCCCCGGCAGATGATGCAGCGCTATCCGCACGAGGCGTCAGGCGGCGAGAAGCAGCGCGTCGTGATCGCCACCGCCTTCGCCTGCCAGCCGGAATGCATCATCTTCGACGAGCCGACCACGGCGCTCGACGTCATCACCGCCCGGCAGATCCTCGAACTCTTCAAGGCGCTGCAGGAGGAGACCGGTGTCGCCTCCCTCTACATCTCGCACGACCTCGCGCTGGTCGCGCAGATCGCCACGAAGGTCGCTGTGATCCATCGCGGCAGGATCGTCGAGGCCGGCGCGGTCGGCGAGGTCTTCGCGCGGCCGCAGGACGCCTATACGCGCAAGCTCCTGGCGGCCGTGCCCCGTCCCGATCATCGTCTCGTCGAGGGCGCGCCCGAGACCGCCGGACCCGCGCTGGTCGAGGTCGATCAGGTGAGCGTGCATTACGGCCGCAAGCCCTTCCTGGGCCGGCTGCTCGGCCGGGCGAACACGCAGTTTACCGGCAATCGCGAGGTCAGCCTTTCGGTGAGGCCGGGCGAGATCCTCGGGATCGTCGGCGAATCCGGCTCGGGCAAGTCGACGCTCGCCAAGGCGATGACGGGCCTGAACCGGTTCGAGGGCGAGATCCGGTTCGCCGGCCGCCGCATCGCGGGTCTCAGCGACATGGACCGCGCCTATCGCCGCGACGTCCAGATCATTTTTCAGCACCCGGATTCCTCACTCAATCCGCGCCAGCGCATTCGCGAGATCCTGTCGCGACCGCTCGAGCTCTACGGCGAGGGAGGGACCCGCAGGCACGACGCCGCCATTGGCGAGTTGCTGGAGCAGGTACGGCTCCCCGCGTCCTTTGCCGAGCGCTACCCGCATCAGCTCTCCGGAGGCGAGAAGCAGCGCGTCGCCATCGCGCGCGCCTTTGCCTCCAAGCCCAGGCTGGTGATCTGCGACGAGATCACGTCTGCGCTCGATGTCTCGGTGCAGGCCTCCGTCGTCGAGCTGCTGATCGATCTCCAGACGCGCTTCGGCACCGCCTATCTCTTCATCACGCACGACCTCAACCTGGTCCGGCAGATCGCTCACCGGATCGCCGTGATGTATCGCGGCGATCTCGTCGATCTGCTCGATGTCGCGGCGCTCTCGACCGGCCCCCTCCACCCCTACACCCAGTCCCTGCTCGAAGCCGTGCCCGCCCCGGCCACGGCTGCCTGACATTCGAGGCCATGACGATGACTCCGCGCGACCTGATCCATGCGCTCGACGAGAAGGCTTGCCTCGCGCTGCTTTCGGACTGGGCGCAGCACCAGAGCTATTCCGAGACCGACGGCGAGAAGGCGCTCGTCCTCCATGCCGTCGACCAGATGAAGGCGATGGGGCTCGAGGCGGAGGCGCAGCTCTTCGACGACGGCCGCCGTGCCAATGCCATCGGTCGGTGGAAGGGCCAAGGCGGGGGCAAGAGCCTGCTGTTCAACGGCCATCTCGACACCAATCCGGCGACCGAGGGCTGGACCGTCGATCCCTGGGGAGGCCTGGTCGACGACGAGTTCATCTACGGCATCGGCGTGTCCAACATGAAGGCCGGCGACGCCGCCTCCTACTGCGCGGTCAAGACGCTGCTCGACGCCGGCGTGAAGCTGAAGGGCGACGTGATCCTGACCTATGTCGTCGGCGAACTGCAGGGCGGCGTCGGCACCGTCGCGGCGATCCGCAGCGGCATCCGCGCCGATTACTTCGTCAACAGCGAGCCGACGGATCTCCAGGCCGTCACCATGCACGCCTGCGCGTTTTCCTTCGTCATCGAGCTCATCGGCAATACCCGCCATCTCTCCAAGCGCGAGCAGGCGGTCGATGCGATCATGGCGGCCTGCGACCTGATCCCGCGTCTCAACGCGATGACGTTCAGCGGCGCGCCGACGCCGGAGCATGAATCCATCAATCGCGTTCATGTCGGCGTCGTCCACGGCGCACTTGGCAAGGAACTGCACGAATGGCGCGCGCCGCAGGTCGCGGACTACTGCAAGCTCAAGGGCTCGGGCCGCTATGCGCCCGGCCAGACCGAAGCGGGCGCGCTCGCCGACATGCAGCGCGAACTCGCGGCGCTGGAGGTGCGCTTCCCCGGTCTGAAGACCACGATCCGCATCGAGAAGAAGGAAGGCCACCAGTCGATGCCGGCCTTCCAGGTCGCCAAGGATGCCCGCATCGTGAAGAGCATCAACGCGGCCTACGAGGCGGTCCGCGGTGAGAAGCAGCCCACCGGAGCGATCAGGCCGCCGGGCTTCTTCGGCACCGATGCCGGCCATCTCTATGCCGAGGCCGGCATGGAGGGAATCGTCTGCGGCCCGGGCGGGCGCTACAACACCATGCCCGACGAGCGCGTCGAGATCCGTGATTTCCTCGACATGGTCCGCATCTACATGCTCACGATCCTCGACATCTGCGAGATCGCCTGAGCCTGCCCTGCCCTCGCGAGGGAGACCCCGGACGGGTGGCGGCAGCTCATGCGGCCATGGCGGAGGCCGGCGCGAAGCCGCCGCCCCGGCTCATGCTCAGGCCGTTCGCTTTTGCCCGCTCGTCGCCAGCAGGACGAGGATGAAGGAGGCGGCGGTCAGCAGGGTCGAGATCGAGGCGATGGTCGGGTCGATCTCGTCGCGTAGCGCCGTGAACATGCGCTTGGTCAGGGTCTGGTACTGACCGCCCGAGACGAAGAGGGCGATGATCGTCTCGTCGATCGCCGAGATGAAGGCGAAGATGCCGCCGGCGAAGACGCTGCCCTTGATCTGCGGCAGCGTCACGGTGAGGAAGGCGCGGAAGCGGTTCATGCCCAGGCTGCGGGCGACCATCTCCTGGGTCTTGTCGAAGCTCTGCAGCCCGGCGACGACCGAGGTGATGACATAGGGCAGGCCCAGCATGACATTGGCGAGCATGAGCCCGGTCAGGGTCTGGATCAGGCCGACCTTAGCATAGACGAAGAAGATGCCGATCGCGACGATGATGATCGGCACGATCAGCGGCAGCATCAGCATCATGTGCAAGCTGCGCATCAGCCTGGTCTGCGAGTGGCTGATCGCATAGGCGGCTGCGGTGCCGAGCGGCGTCGCGACGACGACCGTCAGGATGCCGATCAGCAGGCTCATGCGCGTCGCCTGCATCCAGTTGGCGCTGCCGAAATACTCGGCGTACCACCGCAGCGACAGCGCCGGCGGCGGGAAGGTCAGGAAGCGTGTCGACGAAAACGACATCGGCACGATGATCAGCAGCGGCAGGATCAGATAGATCAGCACGAGGCCGACGAAGGCGCCGAAGACGAGGCGGGGCAGCAGCGGCTGTCTCATCACTTCTGTCCCAGCATCTTGTCGAGCGGGATGATGCGGCCGACCGCCATGAAGATCGCCAGCACGCTGACCAGCAGCACCACCCCGACCGCGCTGGCCGCGCCCCATTCGTTGTAGAGTTCGACGTTCCGGCTCACGACCATCGAGATCATGATGGTGCGGCCGCCGCCCAGCAGTTCGGGCGTGATGTAGAAGCCCAGCGTCAGCACGAAGACCAGTGTCAGCCCGGCGACGACGCCCGGCAGCGACAGCGGCAGGAAGATCCGCAGGAAGCTGTGCAGCGGCCCGCCGCCGAGACTGGCGCCGGCCAGCATCAGTTCGCGCGGGATCTTCTGCATGGTCGAATAGAGCGGCAGCACCATGAAGGGCAGCAGGATGTGCACGGTGGCGATGATCGTGCCGAGTTCGTTGTGGACCAGCGCAAGCGGCTCGGAGATCAGGCCCAGCCCCTCGAGCATCTGGTTGGTGACGCCGGTGCGCTGGAGCAGGACGAGCCAGGCATAGGCGCGCACGAGCACGCTGGTCCAGAACGGCAGGATGACGAAGGACAGGATCAGCACGTCCCAGGGGCGCCCGACATGGGCGGCGGCATAGGCCACCGGATAGCCCAGGATCAGCGTCATCACAGTGACGATCAGCGCGATGCGGAAGGTGAGGCCGAAGCTGCGCCAGTAGATGTCCTCGGTGAAGATGCGGCGGTAGTGGGCCAGGGTGAAACCGCCGTCATAGAAGGACTGGATCATCAGCCAGCCAACCGGGATGACCACCAGCGCGAGGATGACGAGCACGGCCGGAGAGGCGAGCAGGAGCATGAGCCCCTGTTCGCGGCGCCGGTAGCGGGCGGATGGGTCGATGGCGGTCATGAGAGCATCCTCGTCATGCCCGGGCTTGACCCGGGCATCTCCTGCAAGAGGTTCTCGGGTCCGCGCCAGGCGCGGCCCGAGAATGACGTCACACGACGTGGCTCACTTCTTCTGCGCGAAGGAGAGCCAGCGCTTCTCGGCCTCCTCGCCGGCTGCGGAGGTCCACCAGGCATAGGACATCAGCGCCTGGACCTTGGCATTGGCGGGCGCACTCGGCAGCTCGCCGACGCGGGCCGCCGGGATGACGCCGGTGTCATAGGCCTTGGGGTTGGCCGGGCCGTAATCGATATGCAGCGGGAGGTTGGCCTGATGCACCGGATCGACGGCTTCGTTGAGGAACTTGATCGCGGTGGGGAGGTTCGGCGCGCCCTTGAGCACGCAGAGCGAGGTGCTCTGCAGGATGCCCTGGTTGTAGGTGTAGGTGACCTTGGCGCCTTCCTTCGCGAGCGCCGAGATGCGGCCGTTCCAGGCCATGACCATGTCGACCTCGCCGTCGTTGAGGAGCTGGGCCGACTGCGCGCCCGAGGTCCACCAGACGGTGATGTGCGGCTTGATTTCCTCGAGCTTCCTGAAGGCGCGATCGACGTCGAGCGGATAGAGCTTGTCGGCCGGCACGCCGTCGGCCATCAGCGCAGCCTCGAGCGTGGCGAGCGGGTGGTTCCGCAGCGCGCGCCGGCCCGGGAACTTCTTCACGTCCCAGAAATCGGCCCAGGTCTTGGGAGCGGTCGCGGCGTCCGGGAACTTCTTCAGGCTGTAGCCGAGCACGCTCGAATAGAACTCGTAGGCGACCGACCAGTCGCTGCGGTACTCCGCCGGCATCGCCGCCGCGTTGGGGATCTTGCTGAAGTCGAGCTTCTCGACGATGCCCTGCTCGCCGCCGCGCAGGCAGAAATTGGTGGCGACGTCGACGACGTCCCAGGTCGGCTTCCCCGAGGCGACCTGCGAGCGCATGATCGGCCAGGCGTCGGGCACGCTGTCCTGGTTGATGGTGATGCCGAGCTTCTTGGCGGCGGGATCGAGGATCGCGATGGTCTGCGCCTTCTGATAGGCGCCGCCCTGCGAGACGAACAGGATCTGTTCGGCCGCCTGGGCAGGGAGCGGGCTCGTCAGAGCCAGGGACAGGCCCGCTGCGGCGCAGGCGGTCGCGAAGGTCAGGCTTCGTTTCGTCATGTGCTTATCCCCTGTTGTTGGACCGGATCTTCGAGGGCTACCGTCCGATCGCGTCTAGAAGCTGGTACCAGCCGGCGACCATGCGGACGGCCGGCTCTCGAAGCGGGTAAAGCGGAACGCGCCGCATGCGGCCGGCATCGAGCAGCCCGACATCGGGCCGCTCGCCCCGGGCGAAGGCTGCGAGATAGCGGCCCATCAGGCTCGACATGGCGACGCCGGCGCCGTTGTAGCCCATGGCGAGCATGACGCGGTCGTCGACGCGCCCGACATGGGGCACGGAGTCGAGCGTCATCGCGACGAGGCCCGACCAGCGATAGGCCAGCGGCACGTCGGCAACCTGCGGGAAGATGCCGACCATCGCCTTGTGCAAGGCTTGGAATGCGCGCTGCGAATCCGTCTTGCCGAAGGCGCCGCGGCCGCCGAAGACGATGCGGTCGTCGACCATGCGGAACCAGCGCATCATCCGCTTGGTCTCGGTATAGGTGCGCCGCGTCGGCATCACCGTGGCGGCGAGATTCGGCGAGAGTTTCTCCGTCGCGATGATGGCGCTGCGGAACGGGATCAGCGTGCGCTGAAAGGCCTGCGTCGCCGGGGTGAGATCCGAATAGCTGTTGGTGGCGATGATCGCCTGTTTCGCCCGGACGATCCCGCCCGGCGTCTCGACCAGGACGCCGTCGCCCTCGCGGCGCAGGCGCAGCGCCGGGGTCCCGGCATGGATCGGCACGCCGAGCCCGGTGACGCCCTCGGCCAGGCCGTGCAGATAGTTCAGCGGGTGGATACCGCCCGAGCCGGCATTGAGCACGCCGCCGACGAAGCCGGCCGAGCCGGTCTCTTCGCGCACCTGCCCGGCATCGAGCACCGACATGGTGGTGTCGCCGAGCTCGGCGCGCAGCCATTCCGCCTCCTTCACCGCATAGGCCAGCGTCTCGTGATTGTGGGCAGCCTTGACCTGGCCGGAGCGGGTCAGCGCGGCGCTCTCGATGCCATAGGTCTCGACCAGCTCGGTGACGATGTCGGTCGCCTCCAGCGCGATCTCGTACATGCGCTTCGCCATAGGCTTGCCATGGGCGCTCGCGATGGCCGGGAAGGACAGGCGGAACTTGGCGGTGATGACGCCGCCATTGCGGCCGCTGGCTCCCCAGCCCGGGCGGTTGGCCTCGAGCACGATCGGGGACAGGCCGCTCTGCGCCAGGTGATGCGCTGCCGACAGCCCGGTATAGCCGGCGCCGATGATGACGACATCGGCCTGCGCGTCCCCCGCCAGCGCCGGAAACGCGCGCAGGGGTGTCGCCGTTGCGCCCCAGAGCGAGGGCGCGGCTTCCAGCGACGACCAGGCTGGGCTGGCGTTCAAGGCGTCAGGCCCCGGCCTCGACCGCGTCGGCGAGCGCCGCCAGCGTCGGGAAGTGATAATCCGGCTTGGTCAGCTCCGGCACGGCCGGGGTGCCGCCAAAGCCGGCCTGTCCCTGCCTGCGCTCGATCCAGCAGGTGGCGTAGCCGAGCGATTTGGCGACGCCGATGTCGTGATACTGGCTCTGGGCGACGTGCAGGATTTCCTCCTGCTTGAAGCCATGAGCCGATTGCCGGCCGCGGTTGAAGGCGAAGAACAGCGGATCGGGCTTCGGATGGATGGCCTCGTCGGCGGTCACGCTGTCGTGGAACGGGTTGCCGAGCGTGTGCGCGTAGAAGGCGAAGGTCGAGCGGTCGGCATTGGTCATGGCGACCAGGCGGAAATGCTTGCGCAGCCGCGCCAGCGCCTCGACCGAGTCCGGGAAGGCCGGATGCTGCAGGATGGCGTACTGGAACGAATCGGCCGAAGCCTCGTCGGCGGGCAGGCCCAGCTCCCTGGCGAGATGGATGTAGACCCGCTTCATCGCCTCGCTGGAGCGGTCGTAGTTCAGCTCGCGGCCCTTGAGATAGGGACCGAAGATGTCGTCGTCGCTGAGCTTCGCGGCCGCCGGCCCGCCGATGCGGCGCACCGCGTTCAGAACGCCGGTCTCGAAGTCGATCAGCGTGCCGACGACGTCGAATGTGAGAACCTTGAAATCTTTGAGGGCCATGGCTGTCGACTTCTCTGGTGGTCGGGCGGATCGGATGGCGTGAGGACCGTCAACGGGCTGCCTTCGGCACGATGATGGTGTCCTGCGGGTGAAGGCTGATCGCGACGCGCTCGCCGACGGGCGGAATGCGGCTCGTCGCCTCGAAATGGCTGGGCTGGCGCAGGCTCAGCGGCTTACCGTCATCGAGCACGAGGAAGACGCGCAGGCTCTCGCCCTGGAAGACGACGTCGGTGACGCGGGCCGAGAAGCGGTTGCGCTCCGGCGACGGGATGCCGTCCTCGATCAGCAGCTTCTCGGTCTGGATGGCGAGCACAAGGTCGCCCGAGGGCGGCAGCGGGCGGGCCGTGCGGATCAGCGTGCCGGCGAGCGAGACGGCGTCGCCGCCCGCCCGCTCGACGGGCAGCAGCGTCGCCTCGCCGATGAAGCTTGCGACGAAAGCGTTGGCCGGGTGGTCGTGCAGGCGGGAGGGCTTGTCGATCTGGACGAGCTTGCCGTCCTTCAGGATGGCGACGCGGTCGCTCATCGTCAGCGCCTCGCGCTGGTCGTGCGTCACGTAGATGATCGTCGCGCCCAGCCGTTTGTGGAGCTGGCGCAGCTCGATCTGCATGGTCTCGCGCAGCTGCTTGTCGAGCGCCGAGAGGGGCTCGTCCATCAGGATGAGCCGCGGCTCGAAGATCATGGCCCGGGCGAGCGCGACGCGTTGGCGCTGGCCGCCGGAGAGCTGGCCGATGCCGCGCTCCTCATAGCCGGCGAGGTCGACCATCGCGAGCGCCGAGCGGACACGCTCGGCATAGGTCGACTTCGGCAGGCGCCGCGCCCTGAGCGGAAAGGCGACGTTCTCGCCAACGCTCATATGCGGGAACAGCGCGTAGTTCTGGAACACGATGCCGATGTCGCGCTTGTGCGGCGGGGTGAAGGTGACGTCGCGACCGCCGAAGAGGATGCTGCCGGCCGAGGGCTGGACGAAGCCGCCGAGAATACCGAGCAGCGTGGTCTTGCCGGATCCCGACGGACCGAGGAGCGAGACGAACTCCTGGGCGGCAATGTCGAGCGAGACGTCGTCCAGCGCCCGCACCGATCCGTAGATCTTGCTGGCCGACCGGATCTCGACGCACTCGCCGCCACTTTTCGCCATGACCTGCTCCCGTTGCGATTACAGCGCCACCACGCCAGCGCGTGGGCAAAGACCGAATTCCCGGCAGGCCATAAGATCATCTTATGTGGCGCCGACGCGCATCCGGTCGCTTCGCCCGGCGACGCGGGCCTCTGTCGGACCCGTCGCCGCAAGCTGCAATCGACAGGGCCATGAAAGGGGATTCAGAGGCTCGTTCGCAATTGCCAAATAATCAGACGTTTCATAACTTCATGTTATGTCAGACCTGCGCCGCATGGTGTCCTCCAGCAATGCGCTCTTCGTCTTCGAGGCGGCGGCGCGCAGCGGCAGCTTTACGCGCGCGGCCGAGGAGCTGAACGTGACGCAGCCGGCAGTGAGCCGGATGCTGTCCCGCTTCGAGAGCCATCTCGGGCTGCGGCTGTTCGAGCGCGGCGGCAAGGGCGCGGTGCTGACCCCCGAGGGCGAGATCCTCTATCGCCGGGTCGCGGACGGCTTCCGCAGCATCGAGGCGGGGCTTCGCGAGGTGGAGCGGCTGCGCGGCGGCAAGGAGACGGTGACGATCTCGGTCTCCTCGGCCTTCACCACGCATTGGCTGATGCCGCGGATGGACCGCTTCCAGGCCCGATTCCCGCAGGTCGATCTGCGCTTCCAGATGATCGCCGGCTCGCTGCGCGGCCCGGTGGAGAACGTCGATCTCGGCATGCGCTTCGTGGCCGAGGACGAACCCGTCCCGCCGGAGGCTCTGGTGGCCCGCGAGGTCATGCTGCCGGTCTGCAGCCCCGGCTACCGGAGCGTCGGCACGGCGGCGGAACCGGGCGGGGGCAACACCGTCATCCAGCTCACCGATTCCCCCTCGGACTGGGCCGAGCGCCACGGCGCCTTCGAGACCGGGCGGTCGGGGCCGGCCAAGACGCTGACCTTCTCCGATTATGCGGTGGTTGTACAGGCGGCGCTGCTGGGCCAAGGCATCGCCTTCGGCTGGATCACCGTCGTCTCCCATGCCCTCATGTCGGGCGCGTTGGTGCCGGCGGCGCAGTGCCTGACGGTGGGCGACCGGCTCTGCGTGCTGCTGACGCCGCGCAACCGCCCGGCGCGTCCGATCATCCGGGACATCCGCGCCTGGATCATCGCCGAGCTCTGGGCCGAGATCGAAGCGATCGACACGCTCTTTCCGGCTCTCGAGATGAAGCGGCTGGCGTCGGCCCGCAGGCCCTGAGGCGGGCGCGGCTGCAGATCTTACCTCTCTCGCCGGCCAGCGCGTCCGCAACTGCGGCGACCGGATAAGCCCATTCGCGGATGTTCTCGCCTGCGCAAGCGCTCCCCGGCGCCGATCATCACGGCCTTCAGCCGCGGATTCCGCGAGGGGCGACCGCTTCCGGGCCAGGTGGCACGGTCTGCAGCGGGCGCTGGCGACCCGCGATCGCCAGACGCGGGCTCGTACGATCATGCGGGTCTCAGCGGAACGGCTCCAGACCCCATGACAGCGCAACCGGCTTCGGCGTTTTCATCCACCGTCGGGTTTCGGACTCAACCGGTCATGCTTGAGACTGTGTGAGCCCGGCTCCCCGGCCGAGGACCGTGCGAATCAGGCTGGAGCCGGCGCGTCCGACAGGGCGGCACGGATGCTGCGCTCGATCAGGCCGGCGGCGGCCCCCTCGATCTCCATCGCGGCGCTGGCGCGAACGACCGAGAGCGCCGGCATCGCGAAACCCGCCATGGCCCCCTCCCGGCGGAAGAGCGTGTCGAGCCGGGCAAACAGCGCGGCATGGGCGACGAACGGCCCGCTGATGAGGATGCGGCGGGGAAAGAGCAAACGGCAGGCATTGGCGAGCGCCCGCGCCAGAATGAGCGCCGCCTCCTCCACGGCCGGCACGGAGAGCAGGTCGCAATCGGCCAGCGCGTCGGCGAGCCCCTCCTCGTCCTCCCCGAGTTGCGGCCAGGTTTCCCGCAGCAGCGGCAGCAGCGCCCAGAGCGCCGCGCCGGTCTCGAGGCAGGCGGTGTTGCCGCAGCCGCAGCGGCGGCCTTCGAGCACCGAAAACCGCCAGTGCCCGATCTCGCCGAAGGGGCCGCCGGCCGGCGAGAGCGGCTCGCCATCGATCGCATGGGCGAGGCCGATGCCCCAGCCCCAGTGCAGCAACAGCGTCCCGCTGGCAAAACGGTCCGGCTCGCGGGCGACGCGCGCGCGCAACTCGGCATCGAGATTGCGGCCGATGCGGACCGGCGCCGCGGCGGGACCGAGCAGGGCCTCGACATCGAGATCGCGCATCGCCGGCCAGCGCGAGGCCATCAGCCAGCGGCTCTGCCGCAGATCGATCAGGCCCGACAGCGAGACGGCCGTGCCCGCATGGACCATGCCATGCGGCATCGCGGCCCGCAGCGTCGCGGCGAGCTCCCGCATGGCTTCACCCATCACGGCGTTGTCGGCCTCGCGCGGGACCGGGCGGGTCCGGCGGAGGATCACGTCGCCCTTGAGGTCGACGAGGGCGCCCGCGAGGGACTGGCTGACGATGTGGATGACCGAGCAGCCGATCGCGCGGGGATTGGCGATGAGCACGCCGGCAGGGCGGCCCCTGCCCCGCCCCTCGCCGGCGGTTTCGACCAGCAGGCGGCTCGCCAGCAGCTCACCGACGGCGCGCGAGACGGTCGAGGACCGCAGGCCCGAAAGGCGGCCGATCTCGGGACGCGACTGGGCCCTGCCCTCCGCGACGATCCGGTAGACCTGCGCCCGGTCGCGCTCCTGCGCGGACGTCGCCGGCGCAGGAGCCAGAATGTCGGCCGCGGGATATTTCAAACCATGTCCGTTCAAAATACGAATTGCCTTTTTGACAGCTCTTTCTAGACTGGCATACGAGGTTTTCAAACATTTTATCGAGAGAGTGGTTCAAAAATATCATGATCGACCTGCGGATCGCTCCGGACAAGCAGACCCTCGGCGCGGCGGCTGCGGAATGCGGCGCCGCCGCCATCCGCGAGGCCTTGTCCCGTTCCGGCGAGGCGACGATTGTGGTCGCCACCGGCGCGAGCCAGTTCGAGATGCTGCAAGCCCTCGTGGCGTCGGACGGCATCGACTGGTCGAAGGTCACGGCCTTCCATCTGGATGAGTATGTCGGCCTCGGCACGGACCATCCGGCGAGCTTCCGGCGCTATCTGGAGGAACGCTTCGTCGGCCCGCTCGACAGCAGGGTGCGCTTCATGCCGATCGACGGGCTGGCCGAGCCGGTCGCAGAAGCCCGGCGCCTGAACGGGCTGATCGGCGGGCGCCGGATCGATGTCTGCTTCGCCGGCATCGGCGAGAACTGCCATCTGGCCTTCAACGATCCGCCGGCCGATTTCGACACCGAAGAGCCCTACATCATCGTGACGCTCGACGAGGCCTGCCGCCGCCAGCAGTTCGGCGAGGGCTGGTTTCCCAGCCTCGAGGCGGTGCCGCAGCGGGCGATTTCGATGAGCGTGCGGCAGATCCTGAAGAGCGCGCTGATCGTGCTGTCGGTCTCCGACACCCGCAAGGCGCAGGCCACGCGCGACGCGCTGGAGGGCGAGGTGACACCGCTGCATCCGGCCTCGATCCTGCAGCGCCACGCGCGGACGGTCGCCTTCGTCGATCCGGCGGCGGCCGCGCTGCTGAGCCGGAGCTGACGGCGCGCCATGGTGGTCTCGGGCGGTCTCGTCGATCTCCAGGTCAACGGCTTCGCCGGCGTCGACTTCAATTCGGATCAGATCACGGCTGACGCCCTCGACCAGGCCCTGGAGGCCATGCTCGAAACCGGCGTCACGACCTGCCTGCCGACGCTGATCACGGCTCATCCCGGGGAACTCGAGGCCCGCTTCCGGGCGCTGGACGCCGCGGTCGCGGCGAGCCGGCTCGGTCCGGCGATGTGCCCGGGCTATCATCTCGAAGGCCCTTTCCTGAATCCGGGAGCGGGCTATGCCGGCTGCCACCCGCCCGCGGCGATGACAGCCGCCGACCCGCAACTGCTCACCCGCTTGCGGGCGCTGATTTCGCGGCCGATCCTGATGGTGACGCTCGCGCCGGAACGGCCCGGCGCGCCCGATCTCATCCGCGCCCTGTCGTCGGACGGCGTGATCGTTGCGCTGGGGCACACGGCGGCGGGGTTCTCGGAGATCGCGGCGGCCGCCGAGGCCGGCGCAAAACTCTCGACGCATCTCGGCAACGGCATGCCGCAGAGCGCCCACAAGCTGGAAAATCCGATCTTCGCGCAACTCGCCGAGGACCGGTTGCAGGCCTCCTTCATCGCTGACGGCATCCATCTCCACCCGGATGCCCTCAAGGTGCTGCTGCGCGCCAAGGGGCTCGAGCGGTCCATGCTGGTCACCGACGCCGTGGCCGGTGCGGCGGCGGCTCCCGGCCGTCATCGCTTCGCGGGCATGGCGATCGAGCGGACGCCGGAGGGCGCGATCCGCCTGCCGAGCGGCGCGCTGGCCGGCTCGGCGCTGTGCCTCGACCAGGCGGTGCGCAACCTCGTCGCCTGGGGCTTCGCGAGCCCCGAACAGGCGCTCGCGATGGCCTCGGATCATCCGCGCGCGCTGCTCGCTCCGGCCCTGGCGGCGCACGGCCTGCCGATGCCCGAGAGCGAGGCGACCTGGCGCGAGGATCTGACGGTCGAGCGCGTCCGCCTGGGATCGCTCGAACGCCGCTACGGGCCTCGGCCCGCGCCGCTTCCGAAGACGTCAACAACAAGGGGAGACCAAGCATGACAGCCGATTTCAAGGGACTCGACCGCCGTGCCGTGCTCGGCGGGCTCGGCACGCTCGCCGCGACCGGCCCGGCCGCCTTTGCCGCCTCGCCGCCGCTGCCGGCTGCGCCGGTCGCGATCAGCATCATCGATGTCGGCGGCGCGCTGGCGCTGATGCAGAAGGCCTTCGAGGATTACCGCGCCGCCAATCCCAAGCTGGTCTCGCGTATCGCCTTCGTGAAGGCGCCGGCGCCGGAGCTCGCCAGCAAGATCAAGGCGCAGCAGGAGGCGGGCCGCGCCGATCTCGACCTCGTCCTGACCGGCAGCGACGGGCTGGCGGCCGGGCTCGACCAGAAGCTCTGGCTCAAGATCCTGCCCGACTTCGCCGACAAGTTTCCCAATATCGAAGCCAACTACGAGCCGGCCGCGCTGAACCTGCACAAGGTCCAGGGCGACGGCTTTGGCGTGGTGGTGAACTACTACCCGTCCGGGCCGCTGCTCGAATACATGCCCGACCGGGTGAAGACGCCGCCGACAACGGCCGAGGAGCTGCTCGCCTGGGCCAAGGCGAACCCCAACCGCTTCATGTATGCGCGCCCGACCAATTCCGGGCCGGGCCGCACCTTCATGATGGGCCTGCCCTACATCCTCGGCGACAAGGACCCGCAGGACCCGGTCCATGGCTGGGACAAGACCTGGGCCTATCTCCAGGAACTCGGGCAATACATCGAGTACTACCCGGCCGGCACGGGCGCGACGATGAAGGAGTTCGGCGACGGCTCGCGCGACATCATCATCTCGACGACGGGCTGGGACATCAATCCGCGCGCGCTCGGCATCGTGCCGAAGGAAGCCAAGATCCAGACGCTGAAAGGCTTCCACTGGGTCTCGGACGCCTTCTTCATGTGCGTGCCGAAGGGCGTGCCGAACGATCGGCTGGCCGTCGTGCTCGACATGATGGCCCATGTGCTGACGCCGAAGATGCAGGCCTATGCCTATGACGAGGGCTATCTCTATCCCGGCCCGGCGGTGAAGAACGTGCCGCTGTCGCTGGCGCCGGAAAGCAGCCAGAAGGTCATCGCCGAGTTCGGCCGGCCCGAATATGCCGACCTGATCGCCAACAACCCGATCGAGCTGCCGCTGAAGCCCGACAGGATGGTGGTGGCCTTCCGGAAATGGGACGAGCTGGTCGGCTCCAAGCGCGCGCGCTGACCTCCTGCGACCTGACGCGAAAGCCCCGCAGCCTCAGGCTGCGGGGCTCTTCTGTCGGTTCGATCGACGTGCCGCGGCTCAGGCGAGCGGCCAGCCCCGGGCGGACGAAACGGCCCGCATCACACCGCGCAACTCGGCGAGGCCCTTGAGGCGGCCGATGATCGGATATCCGGGATGGGTCGGCTTGCCGATGTCGTCGAGCAGTTCGTGACCGTGGTCGGGACGCATCGGGATGCGCCAGTCGGCCAAGCCCGCGAGACGTCGGCGCTCCTGCTCCTCGAGCAGGACCGTGACCAGCGCCACCATGTCGGTGTCGCCGTCGAGATGGTCCGCCTCCATGAAAGAGCCGTCGGCATCCTTCGCGACATTGCGCAGATGGGCAAAGTGAATGCGCTCGGCGAAGCGGCGAGCGATCCCGGGGACATCGTTGGTCGGCCCGGCACCGAGCGAGCCCGAGCAGAGCGTGAGGCCGTTCGCGCGGCTGTCGACCGCGCCAAGGATGAAGGCGAGATCGTCCTCGTTCGAGACGATGCGCGGCAGGCCCATCAGCGGGCGCGGCGGGTCGTCCGGATGAATGGCGAAGCGCATGCCGAGTTCGTCGGCCAGGGGAATGATCTCGCGCAGGAAGCGGGCGAGGTTCTCGCGCAGGATCGCCGGCGTCACGCCGCTGTAGCGGTCCAGCATCTTGCGCAGGCCGGGAATGTCGTAGCGGTCATAGGCGCCCGGAAGGCCCGCCATGATGTTGGTCAGCAGCTTCGCCTTGTCGGACTCGGAGGCGCGCTGCGCCCAGGCCTTCGCCGCCGCCAGCGTCGCCTCGGAGAACTCTGCCTCGGCGCCCGGACGCTCCAGCATGTAGCAGTCGAAGGCCGCGAATTCGACGATGCCGAAGCGCAGGGCGCGGCCGCCGCCGGGCGTCGGCCAGGCGAGTTCGGTCCGGGTCCAGTCCAGAACCGGCATGAAATTGTAGCAGATCGTCTTGATGCCGCAGGCGGCGAGGTTGCGCATCGAGGTGCGGTAATTGTCGAACAGGGCGGTCTGGTCGCCCTCGTTCAGCTTGATCCGCTCGTGGATCGGCAGGCTCTCGACGACGCTCCAGCGCAGGCCGAGCGAGGCGTCCGCCGCGATCAGCGCCTTGCGCTCCTCGATCGCCTCGACGCTCCAGACCTCCCCATAGGGAATGTCATGCAGGGAGGTGACGATGCCGCGCGCACCGGTCTGCCGGATCTGTGGCAGGCGGACGGCGTCCCTGGGTCCGAACCAGCGCCAGGTTTCTTCCATGTCGGGATGTCCTTCGTCAGCAACGATGATGGTCTGGAGGGTGCGCGGCGCCGGTCAGGGCCCGGGCGGCTTCGCGGCCAGGCGGCTCTTGTCGAATGCATCGAGATGGGCCTGGGCGATGGTCTCGATGGCGTCGAAGACGGTGCGCAGATGCGCCCGCATCGCGGCCTCGGCCCCGGCCGCGTCGCCGGCGCCGACCCGCGCCGCGATCTCGCGATGCTGGCTCAGGATCATGTCCGACCAGGTCGGAGTCTCCAGCGACAGGCAGCGCACGCGGTCGAGCTGGGCCTTGACGGTCTCGATCATGCTCCAGACGGACGGATGGCCGGCCAGCCGCGAGAGCTCGGCATGGAACGCCTCGTCGAGACGGAAGAAGCCCGCCCGGTCCCCCGCCTGGATAGCCTGCGCCTGCTGCACCACCAGCGCGTCGAGGCGGGCGCGGCCTTCCTCGTCCAGCCGCTCCGCGGCGAGGGCGACGGTCCGGCATTCCAGCGTCTCCCGAACGAACTGGCTGTCATAGACCGCCGCGAGGTCGATCGGCGCGACGAAGGTGCCGACCTGCGGCACGACGACCAGGAAGCCCTCCTCTACCAGCCGCTTGAAGGCTTCGCGCACCGGCGTGCGGCTGACGCCGAAGCGAAGGGCCATGCGCGCCTCCGACATCGCGGCACCCGGCAGCAGCGCCGCGCCGAGGATATCGGCCCTGAGCGAGCGGTGGATCTGGTCGGTGCCGTGGCGGACGGCTGAGATGGTCATTGCAATCCCATTGATTAGTATACTAGCATACCAACGCTGCGAACGGAGCGTCAACCGTCCCCGGACGGGAGGGCGCCACGGACAGGCCGGCAAATCCGGCCCGCTCCCAAGGACAACAGGCAGCCCAAGATCGGGAGGACAGGACGTGCATTCAGCCTTCACGGCCCCACGAGCAGGCCCGCGCGGTTTCGGTCCGCCCTCGTGCCGGCCCGCCACCTGATCCGCGTGGCCCCCTCGCCTTCCGCTTCCCCCTTCTCGTGCGCAGGCGCAGTCCGCCTGCCCGCAACCGCGTGGCTTCGATGACGATACATGCCGCCAGCTTCCGCGAACTGAAGCTCGATCGCCTCAGTCGGGATTTCGGAACCCACAATGCCCTCAAGGACGTCTCGCTGACGATCCGCAAGGGCGAGTTCATCGCCCTGCTCGGCCCCTCGGGCTGCGGCAAATCGACGACGCTGAACCTGATCGCGGGGCTGCTGCCGGCGACCGGCGGCGGCATCTGGCTCGACGAGAAGCGCATCGACCCGCTGCGGCCGGAGGAGCGCGGCTTCGGCATGGTGTTCCAGAACTATGCGCTGTTCCCGCACATGAACGTGCGCCGCAACATCGGCTTCGGCCTGAAGATGCGCGGGCTGCCCAAGCCCGAGATCGACAAGCGCGTCGATGAGGCCGTGGCGCTGGTGCGGCTGCAGAGCCAGGTCGACAAGCTCCCCGGCCAGCTCTCGGGCGGCCAGCAGCAGCGCGTCGCGATCGCGCGGGCCATCGTGGTCGAGCCGCCGCTGGTGCTGATGGACGAGCCGCTGTCGAACCTCGACGCCAAGCTGCGGCTGGAGATGCGCGCCGAGATCCGCCGCATCCATAACGCGCTCGGGGCGACCACGATCTACGTCACCCATGACCAGGAAGAGGCGCTGTCGCTGGCCGACCGCATCGTCGTGCTGCGCGACGGGCAGATGCGGCAGGTCGGCACGCCCGAAGTGCTGTTCTCGCAGCCCGACCATCTCGACGTCGCCGAATTCATGGGCTTCCGCAATGTCGTGAAGGGCCGGGTGACGGCTTTGGAGAGCGGCACGGCGGAGGTCGCCGTCGGCGGCGCCAGCATCAAGGGCCGCAGCCGCGGCGCGGTGGCGGCCGGCCAGGCCGGCCATGTCGCGATCCGGCCGGAGGATCTGCATCCGGTCGCGGCCGGCGAGAAGGGCCTTCAGGCGACGATCATCTCGACCGAATTCCGGGGCCGCGAGTTCGTCGGCTTCGGGCGCATGGAGGACGGCACGGATCTGTCCTTCCTCGCCCATGACAAGCTCGAGCCCGGCGCGACGGTGACGCTCGGCGCGGCGCCCGACCGGGTTCTGGTGTTCGGCGGAGGCGCGGCATGAGCGCGGCCCTCGACGACATCCCGCTGAAGCAGAGGCTGGCGGCCCGCGGGGTCGACGGGCTGACGCTGCTCGTCGTTCCGGCGGTCATCTTCCTCCTGCTGCTGTTCATCTACCCGTTCCTGTACGGGCTGGTGCTGTCTTTCAATCCCAAGGCCGGCGGCGCCTTTGCCAATTACAGCCGCTTCTTCTCGGATTCCTTCCTGTACGGGACGATCGCGACGACGCTGTGGCTCGCCCTGCCGGTGACGCTGCTGACGCTGCTCTTCGCCGTGCCGATCGCCTTCCGCGTCCGGCTGCTGCGGCGCCAGCGCCTTTTGACGACGCTGCTGGTGATCCCGATCACGCTCGGCACCGTCCTCGTCGCGCAGGGGTTGCTCGCCTATCTCGGCCCGCAGGGCTGGTTCAACCGCACGCTGATGACGCTCGGGCTGATCTCGACGCCGATCAAGCTCCTGCACAACTACTGGGGCGTGATGCTGTCGCTGGTGATCACCGGCTTCCCCTTCACCTTTCTGCTGACACTGTCCTACCTCTCCGGCATCGACCCGGCCCTGGAGAAGGCGGCGGCGACGCTGGGCGCCGGTCCCTGGGAGCGGTTCAAGCACATCCTCTTCCCGCTGCTGCTGCCCGGGCTGGCGATCACCTTCTGCCTGAGCTTCGTGCAGGCCTTTTCGGTGTTCCCCTCCGCGGTGCTGCTGGGCGCGCCCGCGGGACCGACGCGGGTGATCTCAATCGCGGCCTATCAGGCGGCGTTCGAGGAATACGACTACTCGCTGGCCTCCGCGATCGCGATGATCATGGGGATGGTGCAGCTGTCGATCGTGGTGCTGGTCTTGAGCCTGCGCGGCCTGCTCTATCGCGGGCCGGCCGGTGGCGGGAAGGGTTGAGTCGATGGTCGCCGATACCCGTCTCACGACGAAGATCTGGGCCGCCGCCAACTGGGCGCTGATCGGATTCTTCCTGCTCAACCTGCTGGCGATGATCGCGACCGTGATCACCAGCTCCTTCGCCACGCGCTGGCTCGGGACCTGGTTTCCCGCAGGCTGGACGACGCGCTGGTACTATTCCGCATGGTCGGAGTTCCAGCTCTCCGACGTGCTCAGCGTCACCTTCCAGATCGTCTTTCTGGTGGTGCTGCTGTCGGGGCTGATCGGCGTGCCGGCGGCCTATGCCCTGGCGCGGCGCGACTTCCCCGGCAAGAAGATCGTGATGCTGCTCTTCCTGCTGCCGCTGCTGGTCCCGCCGATCACCTACGGCATTCCGCTGGCGACGGTGCTCTACAAGCTCGGGCTCGCCGGGCAGATGTCGGGCGTCGTCCTCGCGAACCTCGTGCCGACGGTGCCCTTCGTCATCCTGGTGATGATCCCTTTCATCGAGCAGATCGACACCAAGATCGAGGCGGCGGCACGGGTCTTCGGCGCCAACACCTTCAAGCTCTTCGTCCATGTGCTGCTGCCGCTGCTGATGCCCGGCATCCTGGCCGCGCTGCTGCTCGTCCTGGTGCGCACCATCGCGATGTTCGAGCTGACCTTCCTGACGGCGGGCCCGACCAGCCAGACGCTGGTGGTGGCGCTCTACTACGCCGTCTTCGCGGCGGGCGTCCGGGCGGTGCAGTCCATCGACGCGATGGCGGTGATCTACATGGTCACCACGCTGGTCTGGCTGGTGATCGCGCTGCGCTTCGTCAACCCGACGCAGATCGTCGGAGGGGGCGGACGGCGCTGAGACGACCGGCGGCGGGCCAAGGCCCGCCGCTCTCGACCATCGAAACCCCGGCGGCGCCCGTTCGAGGCGCCGGATAGAGGGTCCACCCAGGGAGAGACATCCATGACCGACAAGACGCAGTTCAGGCCCCATCGCCGTGCCGTGATGGCGGGGGTCGCCAGCGCCGCGGCACTGGCCGCAAACGGAGTGCGCGCGCAGTCCGCTCCCGTCTCGCTCAACATCATCGACGTCGCGGGCAATCTCCAGCTGACGCAGGCCTCGATCGAGGCCTTCGTCAAGGCGAACCCCAGGCTGATCTCGCGGCTGAACTTCTCCCGCGCCCCCTCGCCCGAGCTGCCGGCGAAGCTGAAGGCCCAGCAGGATGCCAACCGCGTCGATATCGACCTCGTCCTGACCGGGCCCGGCGCGATGTCGGACGGCATCCAGCAGGGGCTCTGGGTCGACCTCTGGAAGTCCCACGGCGCCGCCCTGCCCAAGGCCGAGGAGATCTATCACGAGCAGGCGCTCATGATGCAGAAGAACTTCGGCCAGAACGAGGGGGTCGCGGTCGTCTATTCTCCGTCGGGCCCGCTCTTCGGCTACAGCGCCGAGCGGCTGAAGACGGTGCCGAAGACCGCCGCCGAGTTCCTCGCCTATGTGAAGCAGAACCCGAAGCGCTTCACCTATGCGCGGCCGCTGAACTCAGGGCCCGGCTGGACCTTCCTGCAGGGGCTGCCCTACATCCTCGGCGATGCCGACCCGTCCGACCCGATGAAGGGCTGGGACAAGAGCTGGGCCTATCTCAAGGAGCTCGGCACCGGCATCGACTACTATCCGACCGGCACCGCCGCGACGATGAAGGAATTCGGCGACGGCACCCGCGACGTCATCGTCACCACCTTCGGCTGGGACATCAATCCGCGCGTGCTCGGCATCGTGCCCAAGGAAGCCAAGGTCTTCGCCCTGGCCAACACGCACTGGATCCCCGACACGCAGTTCATGTGCGTGCCGAAAGGCGTGCAGGCCGAGAAGATGCCGGCGCTGCTGGCGCTGATCAACCATCTGCTGAAGCCCGAGGCCCAGGCCGCGACCTATGACAAGGGCTATTTCTATCCCGGTCCGGCGATCAAGGGCATCACGCTCGCCATGGCGCCGCAGGAGAGCCGGGACATCCTGAAGGAGTTCGGGCGGTCCGAATATGACGACATGATCCTGCAGACGCCGACGCGGCCGCCGCTGACGCCCGAACGCCTGGTCGCCGCCTTCCGGCGCTGGGACCAGGAGATCGGCGTCGGCCACGGCGCGCCGAAATAGCGGGGCGACACGGCATGCGCTTCGCGGCGATAGGGCTGGACCACCGCCACATCTTCCACATGGTGGGTGGGCTGATCGAGGCCGGCGCGACCTGCGTCGGCTTCGATCCGGCGACCAGCGACGAGCGCGTGCTCGCGGGGTTCCGCGAGCGCTTTCCCGCGCTCGTGCCGCGGGAGCGCGGGGCGCTGCTCGACGATCCCGGGATCGACCTCATCGCCTGCGCCGCCATCCCCCGTGACCGCGCCGCCATCGCCATCTGCGCGATGGAGGCCGGCAAGGACGTGATGCTCGACAAGCCGGGCGTCACCGATTTCGATCAATTGGCCGCGGTCGAGGCCGCCGTGGCGCGGACCGGGCGGATCTTCTCGATCTGCTTTTCCGAGCGCTTCGTCGTGCCCGCCACGATCGTGGCCGGAAAACTCATCGCCGACGGCGCGATCGGCCGCGTCATCCAGACGGTGGGGCTGGGGCCGCACCGTCTCAACCGAGGGATCCGGCCGGGCTGGTTCTTCGATCCGGCGACCTATGGCGGCATCCTGACCGATATCGCCTCCCACCAGATCGACCAGTTCCTGCATTTCACGGGCTCGGCGGAGGCGCAGATCGTGACCTCTGCAGTCGGCCATTTCGGCGCGGACGACCTGCCGGACTTCCAGGATTTCGGCGAGATCCTGCTGCGCAGCGACGTAGCCGGCGGCTATATCCGCTGCGACTGGTTCACGGCCGACGGTTTGCCGACCTGGGGCGACGGGCGGCTGACGCTGCTCGGCACCGAGGGCACGATCGAGCTGCGCAAATATGTCGACATCGCCGGCCGGCCCGGCACCGATCATGTCTTCCTCGTCGACCGCTCCGGCACCCGCCATATCGACGCCTCCCGCGAGCCGCTGGCCTATTTCCGCGATCTCGTCGCCGATGTCGGGGCGCGCAGCGAGACCGCGATGCGCCAGTCGCATGTCTTCACCGTCTGCCGGCTGGCGCTGGAGGCGCAGGCGCAGGCCGTCAGGCTCACGACCAGACCCGAACGGAGCGCCGCATGACCCGCCGCATCGGCCTCGCGATCATCGGGCTCGGCCCGGCCTCGCTGCCGCATTCGAAGAGCCTGCTCGACCTCGCCGAGCGGGCGGATGTCCGCTTCGCCGTCAGCCGCTCGCCCGAGCGCGCCGCGGCCTATGCCCGCGACTTCCCCTTCCCGACCTCGACCGACATCGACGCCGTGCTGGCCGATCCTGCGGTCGAGGCAGCGATTGTACTGACGCCGCCCTCCAGCCATCTCGAGGTCTCGCGGCGCTGTCTCGAAGCCGGCAAGCATGTGCTCGTCGAGAAACCGCTGGAACTGACCAGCGCGCGCGGCGCGGAACTCGTCGCGGCGGCGCGCGCCACAGGCAAGGTCTTCGGCGTGGTGCTGCAGCACCGCTTCCGGCCGGCGAGCCTGCGCCTCAAGACGGCACTGGACGGCGGCGAACTCGGCCGCGTCGAGGCCGCCTTCCTGCATGTGCCGTGGTGGCGCCCGCAGGCCTATTACGATGAACCGGGCCGGGGCACGCTGGCGCGGGACGGTGGCGGCGTGCTGCTGACGCAGGCGATCCACTCGCTCGACCTGTTCCGCTCGCTCGTCGGCGTCACGAAGGTCGTGGCCGCCCAGGCGCGCACCACCGGTCTGCACCGGATGGAGACCGAGGACTACGTCTCGGCCCTGCTCGAGACGGATTCGGGCGCGCCCGCGACGCTGGTGACGACGACCGCGGCCTATCCCGGCCATCCCGAGCGCATCGAGATCATCGGCACGAAAGGCTTCGCGGCACTGGTCGGCGGGCGGCTCGAACTGTCCTTCCTCGACGGGCGCAAGGAGGTGGTCGAGGCCGAGGGCTCGACCGGCAGCGGCGCCAACATCATGGACTTCCCGCACGACGCCCACCGCGCCGTGATCGGCGATTTCCTGGACGCGATCGTGGAGGGTCGCGACCCCGTCGTCACCGGCGAGGAGGCCTTGGCCTCGCAGCATCTGGTGGACGCCATCCTGAAGACAGCCGGCTGGCCGGCGGCGCGCGGGACGGGAGGCTGACGCATGATCGCGGGCAGCGCCAGCGCATCGGCGAAGGCGGGACGGGGCTCAGCCCCCGAGCGCGGCCAGGCGCTTGACCCGCACGACCTCGGCCAGCGCCAGCAGCAGATGATAGAGCACGCGCACGGGGACCGCGGCTGTGTCCGGCACCCCAGCCGCGTCGATACGGTTGTGCCAGAGGCCCGTGCGGCGATCGACGAAACGCTCGAACATCAGATCGAGATGCGGATCGAGCCGCTCGGCCGCAACGGGATCGTGCTCGAACTCGATGCGCGCCGTCAGCGCCTTGAGATACTCGGTCTGCGGCCAGAGCAGCGCGGCGCCGTCGAGCACGGCGCCATCGGGGCCGATCTCGTTGATGACGGGATGGGCCGCTCCGCGACCGTGATGGCGCTCGGCAAAGGCGTAGAGTGTCCGGGCTGCATCGCGGCCCTCGGCCCCGCCGGTCAGCCGGTCATGATGATGCAGCAGCCAGGTCCATTCGTAGTGATGGCCGGGCTCACGGACTTGCCCGGCACGGCCGTCCGCCGTCTGCCAGTCCTCGGTAAAAAACTCGCCGAGCGAGCCGGTCGCGCGATCAAGCATGCGCTCGCGCATCAGCCGCACGAGATCGTCGGCGCGGGCGAGCCAGCGACTCTTTCCCGACGTCTCGGCCAAAGCGTGGCAGGCTTCGAGCAGATGCATATGCGGGTTCTGCCGGCGCGGCAGCGTGCCCAGCGTGTCCTCGGCGAAGCCCCCCTGCGGATGGGCGAGCGCGGTCTCGATGAAGCCCATCACCGCCTCCGCCCTCTCAAGCCAGATCCCCTCGCCGCTGGCCCGCGCAAACCAGCCGCAGGCGAAGAGCACGAAGGCGAGATCGTAGAAATCCGACTTCGCATCGACCGGTTCGCCGGCCAGCGTGCAGCGATGGCTGAACAGCCCGTCCGGGCGCCGGCAGCGCTGCCAGAGGAAGCCCATGCCGTGGTTGGCTGCATCGAGGGCCCCGGGCACGCCCAGCAGATGGGCATGGCTGAAGACATAGGCCAGCCGCGCCGTCACCAGCGTGCTGCGCGTCTCGCTCTCGATCGCGTCGCCCCCGGGGGACACCGTCTCGACATAGCCCGGCCGGCCGGGTGCCCAGGCGCGCGCCAGCCAGCCGGGCAGCAGCGTTCCGGTCAGCCAGCCCGCCAGCGCATCGGCCCCGTTGTCGTGCATCGCGCTGTCCTCGCCCATCGCCCCGCCCTTCGTTCCGGGGCGGCGGCCTTCCACGGCAGGTCATACCTGACGGATTCCAAGCAGCGAACGAAAAAGGGAGAGACCCATGTCTGACGAAACCTCGAAGACCCGCAACGGCACCTCGCGACGGCAGTTCGTCGAGGGCGGCGTCGCCGCGCTCGCCGCCATCCCGGCACTGGGCGCGACCGGCGCCTTCGCGCAGGCCCCGGCCCTGCCGACATCGCCGATCGCGCTCAGCATCATCGATGTCGGCGGCGCGCTGGCGCTGCTGCAGAAGCCGCTCGAGAACTATCGCGACGCCAAGAAGAACCTGGTCTCGCGTATGACCTTCACCAAGGCGCCGGCGCCGGAGCTGCCGGGCAAGATCAAGGCGATGCAGGAGGCCAAGCGCGTCGACATCGACCTCGTCATCGGCGGGCTCGACGCGCTCTCGGCCGGCATCGAGCAGAATCTCTGGGAGCCGCTGCTGCCGGCCCACGCCGCCTCGCTGCCGGACCCGACGAAGATCCTGCTCAAGGCCGCGCTCGACATGCACAATCTCGGCGGTGGCCAGGGCATGTGCGTGGTCTACTACCCCTCCGGCCCGCTGCTCGAATACATGCCCGCCAAGGTCAAGACCCCGCCGACCACCGCCGAGGAGCTGCTGACCTGGACCAAGCAGAACCCCAACCGCTTCCTCTATGCCCGCCCGGCCAATTCCGGGCCCGGCCGCACCTTCATCATGGGCCTGCCCTATCTCCTGGGCGACAAGGACCCGAAGGACCCCGCGAACGGCTGGGAGAAGACCTGGGCCTATCTCAAGGAGCTCGGCCAGAACATCGAGTACTATCCGACCGGCACCGGCGCCACGATGAAGGAACTCGGCGACGGCTCGCGCGACATGATCGTCACGACCACGGGCTGGGACATCAATCCGCGTGCGCTCGGCATCGTGCCGAAGGAGGCCAAGATCCAGACGCTGAGGGGCTTCCACTGGGTCTCGGACGCCCAGTACATGTTCGTGCCGAAGGGCGTCGCTCCCGAGAAGCTCGCGGTCATCCTCGACCTGATCAGCCACACGCTGACGCCGGCGCAGCAGGCCTATACCTATGACGAGGGCTATTTCTATCCGGGCCCGGCCGTGAAGGACGTGCCGCTCTCCATGGCGCCGCCCGAGAGCCAGAAGGCGATCGCCGAATTCGGCCGGCCCGAATATGCCGACCTGATCGCCAACAACCCGATCCAGACGCCGCTGACGCCCGACAAGATGGTCCTCGCCTTCCGCCGCTGGGACGAGGAGGTCGGCACCAAGCGCAAGTGACCGAATCGTCGCGAGGCGCGGGCTCTTGCCTGCGCCTCGCGATTTTTGGCAGCCTTCCGCCCGCCCGCGTGCCGATGCGGCCTCCCCATGGAGGCCGCATCCGTCACTGCTGGGTGCGCCGCAGCAGGGCGGTGTCGTAACCCAGCGCCTGCGCCCGGCTCACCAGTGCAGCATAGTGCTTCGGGCTGATCTGGCGGCTGCGTGTCAGGAGCCAGAGATAGCGCCCCGAGGGCTCCCCGACGATCGCCCAGCTGTAATCCTCCGCCCGGTCAAGGACCCAGTAATCGCCCTGGATGGGCCAGAAGAACGTCACCTTGAGCTTGGCCCCGCTCGAACCGTCGACGACGCGGGCGGAGGCGTCCGCCGATCTCACCGGTCCGGTCGGGCTGCCCTGCCGGCAGGAATTGACGACGGAAACGGTCCCGTCCGGCTTGGCGGCATATTGCGCTGTGACGCCTTCGCAGCCCTTCTGGAAGCTGGCCTCGTAGCGACCCTGCTCGTACCAGGTCCCGACATAGCGGCCGAGGTCGACCGGCTTGCGCGGCTGCGGAACATTCGCGTTCCCGACGGGCCCGACCTCCAGCGGATTGCAAGCAGCCAGAGCCAGGGCCGACGTCATCGCCAGCGCGAACAGGGCGGTCTTCATGATCTCTCCTCGCATGGGGCTGCCGTGCAACGCCCGGCCGCGCGTGCTGTTCCCGGGCAGGGCCGGCCCCGAGATTGGCACATCGCGGCCAGCGGCAAAGCCCCCGTCGGAGCCCCTGGGATGACCATGAGGCGGAAGCGGCGCCTCAGGCACTCTCGGCCAGGGCCGCCTTGCGGTTTCGCAGCACCGCCGGCGAGAGCAGCGCGAGCAGCAGCACTGCGACCACCAGCAGCAGCGTCGCGCTGATCGGGCGCGTGAGGAAGACGGCGAAGTTGCCGTCAGAGAGCAACATCGCGCGGCGGAAGTTCTCCTCCAGTTGCGGCCCGAGCACGAGCCCGAGCAGCAGCGGCGCCGGCTCGACGCCGATCTTGATGAAGAAGTATCCGATCGCCGCGCAGCCCAGCATCAGCCAGACATTGAATAGGCTGTTGGCGATGCCATAGGTCCCGATGCAGCAGAACAGCACGATCGCCGGGAAAAGCAGGCGATAGGGAATCTTCAGCATCGCGACCCAGAGCCCGATCAGCGGCAGGTTGATCACCAGCAGCATCAGGTTGCCGACCCACATCGAGGCGATCACGCCCCAGACCAGCCTCGGCTGCTCGGTCATGATCTGCGGCCCGGGCTGGATGCCCTGCATCATCAGCGCGCCGATCATCAGCGCCATCAGCGCGTTCGCCGGAATGCCGAGCGTCAGCAGCGGAATGAAACTCGTCTGCGCGCCGGCATTGTTGGCGGCCTCGGGGCCGGCCACGCCCTCGATCGCCCCCTTGCCGAAGCGCGACGGGTCCTTCGCGATCTTCTTCTCGAGGGCATAGGAGGAGAAGGGCGGCAGCGCCGCGCCGCCACCCGGCAGCACACCCAGCACCGAGCCCAGCGCGGTTCCGCGCACCATCGCCGGGAAGGCCGCCCGCAGATCGGCGCGGCTCGGGATCAGGTCGCGGACCTTCTGGCTGACGACGCGACGTTCCGCCGGCCGCTCCAGATTGGCGATGATCTCGCCGAGCCCGAACAGCCCCATGGCGATGGGAACGAAGTCGAGCCCGTCCGAAAGCTCGGCGATGCCGAAGGTCATGCGCGCGGCGCCGGAGCTGACATCGATGCCGACGAGGCCGAGCAGCAGGCCGAGCAGCACCATCGCGAGCGACTTCGCCACCGACCCATGCGCCAGCACGACGGCCGCGATCAGGCCGAGCACGAGCAGGCTGAAATACTCGACCGCGGTGAATTTGAGCGCCAGGACCGAGAGCGGCACGCTCATCACGGCGATGACGATCGTCGCCATCGTGCCGGCGAAGAAGGACGCGATCGCGGCGATGGCCAGCGCCGTTCCGGCCCTGCCCTGCTTGGCCATCTCGTGACCGTCGATGCAGGTCACGACCGAGGAGGTCTCGCCGGGCACGTTGACGAGGATGGCGGTGGTCGAGCCGCCATATTGCGCGCCGTAGAAGATGCCGGCGAGCATGATCATGGCGCCGGCCGGGTTCAGGCCGAAGGTGAAGGGCAGCAACAGCGCCACCGTCGGGATCGGCCCGATGCCCGGCAGCACGCCGATGGCGGTCCCGATCAGCACGCCGACGAGGCACAAAGCGAGATTGTTCAGCTCCAGCGCCGTCGAGAGCCCGAGGAGCAGATTGTCGAAGAGTTCCATCCCGCAACCCGTCCTCAGCGTGGCCAGACGGGCACCGGCAACGCCAGCACCTTGACGAAGAGCAGCACCGCCGCCGTCGCGAGGACGAGCGCGAACGGCACCGTCTCGATCAGGCGGCCCTCGCGGGTGGCGAAGCTGGCCACGACGATGGCCAGGACGGAGACGATGGCGAGGCCGAGCCTCTCGGCCGCCAGCGCGAACACGGCGACCGCCGCCAGGACCGCCAGCAGCGGCCGCAGCCGCACCGGCTCGATCGGCGACACCGCACCCGACCGCCAGAGGCCCCGGACGCTGAAGAACAGGCCGAAGCCCAGCAGTCCGAGCGCGATCACGCGCGGCATGTAGCCAGGTCCCATATCGGCGGCGTGGCCCACGGCGAGGCGACGGGTCGCAAACAGCGTCCCCGCCGCCACCGCGACGAGGAACAGGCCGAAGAGCAGGTCCTGCCAGTCTTTTCCGGAACGGGTCACCGGGGCCATCTCAGCTGCCCTTGATGCCGGCTTCCCGGATGATGCCGCCCCAGCGCGTGGTGGCATCCTTCAGCCAGGCCGAGAACTCGGCCGGGGAGCCGGTCTTCACAACCCCGCCCTGCTCGGCGATGCGGGCCTTGATGTCGGGATCCTGCAGGATCTTGCGGATCTCGACGTTGAGGCGATCGATCATGGCGGGCGGCGTGCCGGCGCGGGTCAGGACGCCCTGCCAGGTGCCGGCGTCGCCGCCGGGAAGTCCCGCCTCCCTGAAGGTCGGCAGGCCGGCGACGCGTTCCTCGCCGGTGACGGCAAGTCCGACCAGCTGCTTGTTGGAGACGAAGGGCAGCGTCGCGGTCGAGCCGTTGATGATGACGCCGCTCTCGCCCGAAACGACGGCGCGCGACGCCGCCGCACCGCCCTTGTAGGGCACGTTCTTCCAGGTGATGCCGAGCTCCTTGGCCATCTGCACGGCGGTGATGTGGTTGGCCGCGCCGACGCCGGAATTGGCGACCGCCAGCTTGTTCGGGTTCGCCTTGGCGTAGGCGATCAGCTCCTGCGCCGTCCTGGCGGGCACCGATTCATGCACGGCCAGCACATAGGGGCCGAACATCACCATCGAGACCGCCGCGAGGTCCTTGGCGGGATCATAGGTCAGGTCCGAAAACAGGCTCGGTGCCGTCGCCAGCGAACCGACATCCATCAGCAGCAGCGTGTGGCCATCCGCCGGCGCCTTGGCCACGGCATCCGCGCCGAGATTGCCCGCCGCACCCGGCTTGTTCTCGATCACGACCGGTTGGCCGATGGCGGCAGAGAGCTTGGGGCCGATCAGGCGGGCGAGAATGTCGGAGGTGCCGCCGGGCGCGAAGGGCACGACCAGCCGCACGGGCCGCTCGAAGGTCTGGGCCGCCGCCGGCGAGCCGGCGAGGCCAATGGCGGCGAGCACCGCGAAGGCGAGGCCCTTCGCCGCGAGCGCCGACGAACGATAGGGGTTCTGATCTCGGGTCATTCGATCCTCCTGTGGGGTGCGAAGCGGCCTCGGGCCGGGGTCGCGGGCAGTCTTGGCGGCTGCCTTGATCGGCACAGGATAGGCGCGGCACGATGCGCCGGTGAGTTAGATCGGCAATGGAACCATACCTTTTTTGGATCGCGCGATAGCGCCGCAGCGCTTGCCGGACGCGCGCCGCCGCCTAGTCTGGGCGGCAGACGGCACAAGCCGCGACAATCCAGGGAGGGACGAATGAGCCAATCGATCACGCGCCGTGCGGCGCTCAGCCTTGCCGGCGGTGCGCTGGCCACGCCGCTGGTGTCCCGCGGCGGCTTCGCACAGGCCTATCCCGCCAAGCCGGTGACGGTGATCGTGCCCTTCGGGGCCGGCGGCACGACCGATCTGGTCGGCCGCATCGTCTGCGAGAAGCTGACCCAGAGATTGGGCAAGGCCTTCATCATCGAGAACCGCGCCGGGGCGGGCGGCAATACGGGCGTCGCGGCGCTCTCCCATGCCGCGGGCGACGGCTACACCATCGGCATGACCACGCCCTCGACGCATGGGATCAACCCGAACCTCTACAAGGAGAAGCTGCCTTTCAAGCCGTTCGAGGATTTCGAATTTCTCTCGCTGGCCTCGTCGCAGCCGAATTTCCTTTGCATTCACCCGTCGATCCCGGCGCAGAACGTCAGCGAGTTCATCGCCTATCTGAAGGCCCATCCGGGCAAGGAGAACTTCGGCTCCTCCGGAATCGGCACCTCGATCCACCTCTCGGGCGAGCTGTTCATGCAGCTGGCCGGGGTGAAGATGCAGCACGTCACCTACCGCTCCTCGGGCGCGCTGGTGCAGGATCTGATCGCGGGCAACGTCAAGGTCTCGTTCGACAACTTCACCTCGCCCTACCCGCACTACAAGGCCGGCACGCTGCGGGGCCTCGCCGTCACCTCCACCGAGCGCGCCAAGATCGCCCCGGAAATCCCGACGCTGGCCGAAACGCTGCCCGGCTTCGACATCAGCTCCTGGAACGGGTTTCTCGCACCGAAAGGCACGCCCAAGGAGATCTGCGATCGCCTGACCACCGAGATGCAGGCCGTGCTCAAGGATCCGACCGTCGTCGCCCGCTTCGAGGAACTGGGGGCCGCGGCGACACCCTCCACCGGCGAGGAGGCCCGGGCCAAGGCGCACAGCGAGATCGCCAAGTTCAAGGGCATCATCGACAAGGCCGGGATCACCATCCAGAACTGAAGCTTCTCCCCGGGCGACAGCGGGCGGGGACGGCATCAGGGAGACGGCCGGGGATGTTCGAGCTGAGCCAGTTGCGCTGCTTCGTCGCCGTCGCGGAGGAGCTGCATTTCGGCCGGGCGGCGCAGCGTCTCAATATGACGCAGCCGCCGCTCAGCCGGCAGATCCAGATCCTCGAGCGGGTGCTCGACGTGGTCCTGCTCGAGCGCAGCAACCGCACGGTCAAGCTGACGCCGGCCGGCCAGAGCTTCCTGGCCGAGGCCCGCCGGCTGCTCAAGCTCGCCGAGAGCGCGGCGCTTCTCGCCAAGCGCGTCGCCAACGGCAAGGCCGGCTCGATCCAGATCGGCTTCACCGCGACATCGGCCTATTCCTATGTGCCGGAACTGGTCGCGGCCTGCCGGCGCGAGATGCCCGATGTCGAGATCTCGCTGAAGGAGATGGTCAGCGGCGACCAGCTCAAGCGGCTGGATTCCGGCGAGATCGACATCGGCCTGCTGCGCCCTCCGATTCCCCGCACGGGCCTCAGCGCCTTCCGCGTCACGGCCGAGCCGCTGGTCGCGGCGGTCCATGCGGACCATCCCCTCGCACGCTCTGCCACGATCGCGATCGACGAACTCGCGGCGCAGCCCTTCGTCATGTACGCGCCCTACGAGGCGCGCTATTTCCACGATCTGCTGGTGGAGCTCTTCTCGCGCGCAGGCCTGGTTCCTAACTATGTCCAGCATCTGGCCCAGATCCATTCGATCCTGGCGATGGTCCATTCCGGCGTCGGAGTCGCGCTGGTTCCCGAAGCCGCGATGAACCTGCATTTCAGCGGCGTCGCGCTGCGCGCGGTCGATCTGCCGCGACAGCGGCCGGCCGAACTGTTCTTCGTCAGCCGCGAGGACAACGACAATCCGCTGGTACCGATCGTGGCGAGCCTGGCGAGGCGCCTCACGCAGCAGCCGACCAGACCGGCGGCAGCGATCCAATGATTGGATCGACCGATACAGGGATTGGTCAACTTCGGCATCGTTCTTGATCTAATCCTCGCTGCAGTCAGCGAAGGAGCCGAGCATGAGCAAGATGACCCCGCAGGAGATGGCGCGCCATATCGGCAATGGCCTCCTGTCCTTTCCCGTGACGCCCTTCACGGCCGGCAACGCCTTCGACGAGACGCGCTACCGCTCCAATCTCGACTGGCTCTGCGGCTACGAGGTCGCCGGTCTCTTCGCGGCCGGCGGCACCGGCGAGTTCTTCTCGCTCTCTCCGGCCGAGGTGGTGACCGTGGTGGCCAGCGCGGTGCAGGAGACGCGCGGCCGCGTGCCGGTGCTGGCCGGAGTCGGCCATGGCACGCAGATCGCGACCGAGCTCGCCGGCGCCGTCGAGCACGTCGGCGCCGACGGCATCCTGCTGCTGCCGCCCTATCTCGTCTTCTCGGAACAGGAGGGACTCGCCGCCCATATCGAGGCCGTCTGCAAGGCGACCAAGCTCGGCGTCATCGTCTACAATCGCGACAACGCGGTCGTGACCGAAGACACGCTGGCCAGGCTCTGCGAGCGCAACCCCAACCTGGTCGGCTACAAGGACGGCATCGGCGACATCGAGCTGATGACGCGCATCCATCTGCGCCTGGGCGACCGCCTGACCTATATCGGCGGCCTGCCGACGGCGGAGACCTTCGCCCTGCCCTATCTCGAGATGGGCGTGACGACCTATTCCTCGGCCGTGTTCAACTTCGTGCCCCATTTCTCGACCCGCTTCTACGACGCGGTCCGCCGGCGAGACCGCGCGCTGGTGCAGGCGGGCCTGCGCGACTTCATCCTGCCGCTGATCGCGATCCGCAACCGCAAGCGTGGCTATGCCGTGTCGATCATCAAGGCCGGCATGAAGGTGATCGGCCGCGATTCCGGTGCGGTGCGGACCCCGCTGACCGACCTGACCGCAAGCGAGACGGCCGAACTCGCGGCCCTCGTCGCCCGCCTCGACCAGAGCGAATTCGCGACGCGCGAGCGGGCCGCCGCCTAACGGCGCGCCGGGGGAAAAACGCTGAGCAGCCTGTGTCTTCGGGCCGTCTTTCTTAGAATGGTTTAAGACTGCGTGCACGAACCACGACGATCGTCGTCCCCGGCGAAATAAAATTGCTGCAGAATCGGGCGATTCAGAATATTCAGGCTATGCGACGCTACCCGTCCCATCGCCGGATCGCCCGAATGTTTTCCACCCGCTCCCTCACTGCCGACCTCGTGCAGCTCGCGGACGTGCCGGCCTGCCTGTCGACGGCGGGCGCTGACGGGTCCCACTACCTCGCGGCAAATGCCGGCTATCTGCGTCTGGTCGAGCGGGTCTGGAACGAGCTCCAGAACAAGGACCTGCTGGCAGCGGGCACGGCGTTGAGCAGCTCGCAGCGCGACCGACGGCTGTGGCTGCTGGAAACGAACGGCTATTACGACGCCGAACCCGCCGAGGTGCGCAGCGCGACCGGCCGCATCGTCAATGTCGAGATCAGCTCGCAGCGGGTGTGGTGCAGCGGGGTCGCCTGCGATCTCGAATACTTCATGCCGCTCTCTGCGCCGAAGCCCCGGGATGACGTGGCGGGCTCGGGATCGGCTGCTCCGAGACGTGCAGCCTTCACGCCGCGCTTCAGCGGTAGCCTGCGCACGATGAGCCTGCTCGACAGGCGGATCATGATCGGACGGATCATGTCGCTGGCCGCGGAGGGCGCCGTGCTGGCCCGCAATCTGGCCGACACGCCTGAGACCGGCGAGACGCTGACCACCCTGGTCCAGCGCCTGACCGCTTTCCAGGTCGCCAACCGGGCCAGCCCGACGACCGTCGGCTTCGATTTCTCCGATCTCGACTACGAGGAGATCGAGGACCTGCTGCTTCGCTTCACGGGCGACATCTGGTCGCTGATCATGGCCGGCGGGGATCGCGTCATCGCAGACACCCTGCGATGCCTCGTCGCGAAATACACGATGCCCCGGCCGGTCCTCGTCGACTGGTAGGGCGCGGCGCGCAGGGCGCCGTGCCGGTCGCGAGGGGGCCGTCCAGCCCCGATCAGGCGGCCAGAACGGCCGGGCCGGTCGCGGGCCCCAGATCGATCCAGCCGTCGCGGCCGTGGTAGCGGGCGGCGACCTGGCCTTCATCGTCCATGGCGAAGAGGGCGAGCCAGCCCTGGTCGAACAGCGCCCGGAGGTCCGGGTGCCGGGCGAGGATGCCGAGGATCGCCTCGCGCGGGGCCGCGACGACCACCGACAGCCGCAGCGGCTCGTGCATCAGGCGTTCGCCGTCATGGACCGACTGCCAGGGCAGACCGCCCCGCAGCAGCCCGCCATTGCCCTCGAACACGCCGATGCCGCCGACGACGTTGTGCAGCAGCTTGTTGCCGGCGCCGAAGGCCGCCGGCGCGACGGCGGAACCGTAATACTGCAGGCTGATCCAGCTCGCGACGACGACGGGCGCCGTCAGGATGAGCTCGAGCACCTTGAATTCGGTGTCGGCACGCCAGTCATAGCTGTGCAGGAAGGCGCGCCCGGCGAGCGAAGCGCCTGCCGTGTGCCGGCGCGGCGCGGCGATGAAGGCCTTGCAGCCGGCCAGCCCCCATTCCGGCCGCACCTGCGCCCAGTCCCGCCCGCGCCGGGCGACGTCGCCCTCGCCGGCCGCGCCTGGCAGGCGCAGCGCCCGCTCGGTCCGGGCGAGCCGACCGGCCGAGGCCAGCAGCGCCTCCAGCTTCGCCAGATCGGCGGCGTGCGACGGCGGCACGGCGTCGCGGTCGAACAGCGTGATCTCGTCGCTGACCGTGTCGTGCAGCCCCGCGACGAAGCGCGTATCGGCCGGAACCTCGATCCCCTGCCCCGCAAGCCCGGCGCGGACGTCCGCCTCGTTCAGCAGCCCGGCCAGCAGGCGGGCATTGACGTCGCCGGGGAAGCCGCCGCAGGCGCCGCATTGCAGGGCGCTGGCATGGGCGTTGTTGACGAGCCGCGCGCCATGGCCGGCCAGCAATACCAGCCGGGCGAAGCCCGAGGTCAGGGACATGGCGCGCAGGATCGCCGCCGCCATCTCGGTGCGTTGAGCCGCGGTGACCGACGCGTCGAGTCGCGGCGCCGTCCGGTCGCCATTCGGGCGATGATCGGCCGTGACGGAGTCGTGGAAGAGCTTCCAGAGATAGAGCGGGCCACTGGCCTCGACGAAGGCGAAGGAGGAAACCGCGGCACGCTTGAAGCGGCCCCAGGCGCGTTTGGCCCGGGCGCCGATCCGCACCTTCTCTTCCGCGGCCTCGCCCGGAGCGTCGCAGGTGAAAGACCCCAGGCCCGGCTTCAGCAGGACGGGCAACCGCGCCTCGCCGCCCACCGAACCGAGCCGGCGATGCGAGACGCCGATGCCGAAGAAGCCGGCGAAGCCCAGCGTCTCCACGCCGGGATCGAGCGATTCCAGCGCGCGGCGGATGATTTCCGAGCGGACGTCGATACAGAAGGCCGCCTGGACCAAAGGCCGCGCGGGCGCTGCCTTCGCGGCGGCCGTCGGCCGCCACTCCGCGAAGAACCGGCGCTGGGCGGCGCGGTCATAGGCCTCCTGCAGCAGGGCGTCGATGAGCTGGTCAGGGCTGGGCTCGGCGGGAGCGGCATGCGCCTCCATCGCCTGCCGCCAGGGCTCGGCGATCTGCCGCCCGAACTGCGCGTGCAGCGCCGCCTCGAAGGCGAGCGAGATGGCCAGCAGATCGGTGATCGTCTGGTCGGTCCCGCCGTCGCGCTCCGCCTGCCACTGCAGGTGGCGCGCATACTGGGCCCAGCCGCCGAGCCCGGTCAGCAGCGCCGTGAAGTAGCTCTCGGCCGCGGCCTGCGGCAGACCGAGCGCGAGGCTGGCGCGCCGGATCGCCGCCGGGGCTCCCAGCGGCTCCCGCGAGATGCGCAGGCAGAAGCCCTTCAGCCCCGCGATCTCCGGCGACAGGTCCTGCGTCGCGAAGGCGCGCCAGGATTCATAGGCGCCGGCCGCGACGGTCTTCGGCCACATCGCCTGACCGAGATCGAAATGGCCGGAGGCCCAGGCGCCGATCCGGTCGGCGACGAACCCCGGCCAGTCGACGCCGGTGGCCTCGGCGCAGAGCGCCGCGACGGTCGGGATCGGGGCCAGGGGCGCCGGATCCTCGGACAGGGCCGCCTCGACCGAAGCGCGGCCCGGCGCTCCCGGCCGCTCGGCGATCACCTCGGCGAGGTCGGCCGGCGTGATCTCGCCAGCCCGCCAACGCTCCCGATAGTAGCTGCGGGGCATGGTGACGGGGATGCCGCCGGCCCGGCCGAGGCGCGCAGCCGCGCCGGCCAGCGTCTCCCCTGCCAGACCGAGGAAGGGGTTGACCGCAACGGAGGCCGAGAGCGGCCAGAGGGGCGGGATGGTGCGGGCGGCGCGATCGGCCTGTGTCATCAGAGCCGCCTGCAAGGCGTCATGTCCGGGCTGCGCGTTCATGACGGGCTCCTTTCGCTGGTCAGGTGGGATGATGTGGGCCGGGCCCAGCCGCCGGTGAGACGGTCGAAGATGGCGTTGCCGTAGAAGCCGTTGGCGAGATGGACGCGAAGGCCCGCCAGAGCGGGGTGCCCGGCCCAGTGCGGGAACAGCGTCTGGGCGAAAGCGACGGCCCCGAAGGACAGCAGCGTCAGCACGATCAGGGCCCATTCCAGCGCGGTTGGCGGCGGGATCGGCGGCAGCGTCGGCGAGGTCAGCCACTGCGCGAAGCGCTGCAGCAGGAAGTAGGAGAGCGAGGCGGCGATCGACGCCGCCGACGTCCGCAGCGTCAGCGCGCGCGGCGCGGCGTCGGCGAGGCCCTGCGCGATCAGATAGGCGACGCCGAAGACGAGGATGGCGCCGAGCGCGATCGCCTGGGGCGACTTGTCGGCGAAGCCGAAGCTCAGTCCCATCAGCGCGTAGAGCGCCAGGGCGAAGGCAAAGGCCTGGGCGACGACGCGGAGGCTGGCGACCGCGACCGGCCCCGGCCGGCGCGTGGCCGCGACCTGCTCCACGGCCCAACCCGAGGAGAGGAAGGCATGGGCCTTGTAGAGCGAATGGGCGACGATGTGCAGCAGCGCCAGCGGGAAGAGCGCCAGCCCGCATTGCAGCACCATGAAGCCCATCTGCGCTACCGTCGACCAGGCGAGCGAGGTCTTGATGGCGGACTGGGTCAGCATCACCAGCCCGCCGAGCAGGGCGGTGAAGCCGCCGATCAGCACCAGCGCCGCCAGCGCGCCCGGCGTCGTCAGCAGCAGGTCGGCGAAGCGGATCAGCAGGAAGCCGCCCGCATTGATGATGCCGGCATGCAGCAGGGCCGAGACCGGCGTCGGCGCCTCCATGACCTCGACCAGCCAGCCATGGGCCGGGAACTGGGCCGACTTGAGCAGCGCCGCCATGACCAGGAGCGCCACCGCCCAGCCCGTGCCGGTGGGGACCGGCCCGCTGCGCGCCTGCGCCAGGATCGCGCCGATGTCACCGGTGCCGTAACCCGCGAACAGGACCAGACAGGCCAGCAGCAGCGCAGCATCCGCCAGCCGGGCGACGGCGAACTTCTTCCGCGCCGCGCGCTGCGCCGCGGGCCGCCCGGGATAGAACAGCAGCAGCCGGTGCAGGCAGAGGCTGGTCGCGACCCAGGCGACGAGAAGCTGCAGCAGATTGCCGGCGCTCACGAGCAGAAGCGCGGCGGCGAGCGTGGCGCAGATCCAGCCCGTAAAGCGGCTCTGCCCCGGTTCGCCGGCGAGATAGCTGCGGCTGAAGCGCAGGACGACCCAGCCGACGAAGGTGATCAGCAGCAGCATGGTCACGCCGACGATGTCGAGACGGGCCGAGAGGCCGAGCCCCCGGGGGGCGAGCAGCGTCAGCGTCGCGGGACCGGACCAGGCGAGCTGGGCGGCGGCTGCAAGCGCCATCACGAAAGCGAGGGCGGCGGCGATCTCGGCCAACGGCCCCGGCCCCTTCGGCGCTGGCTCGCGGCGTAGCAGGAACAGCGCCGTCGCGGCGAGGATGGCCGGGGCAAGAAGCGGGAGCGCGAGATGGGACACGGCAGGGCTCACGGGCTGATTGATCTCGCACCGCAATATCACCGGGCTCGACGTGCTAAAAATTCATTGTTTGCGTAATTCCGTTCGCTATGATCGAATAATGGCGGGCCTCAACTACAACCATCTGCGCTATTTCTGGACGGTCGCCCGGGAGGGCCATCTCGGCCGCGCGGCCCAGCGCCTGAACCTGACGCAGTCGGCCCTCTCCGTGCAGATCAAGCGGCTGGAGGAGCAGCTCGGGCACCGGCTGTTCGAGCGTGCGGGACGCGGCCTGCTGCTGACCGAGGCCGGGCGTATTGCCCGCGACCATGCCGACATCATCTTCGCCACGGGCGACGATCTGCTCGGCACCTTGCGGGAAAGCGGCCTGTCGCGGCATGTGCTGCGCGTCGGTGCCCAGGCGACGCTGTCGCGCAATTTCCAGCTCGCCTTCCTGCGCCCGATTCTCGGGCGGCCGGATGTCGAGGTCGTCCTGAAGTCCGGCGCGACGCCGGAGCTGCTGCGCGCCCTGGCAGCGCATCAGCTCGATGCGGTGTTGACCAACCAGCCCCCGGCCGCGGACCCCGAGCGCGCCTTCCTCACCCACAAGCTGGCCGAGCAGCCCGTCAGCCTCGTCGGACGGCGAGACCTCGTCGCGGAGACGGGCGATTTCGAGGCTTTGCTCGCGCGCCATCCGGTGATCCTGCCGCCGCTGCATACGGGCCTGCGGGACGACATCGACGCGCTGATCGACCGGGCGGGCGTCACGCTGCGCATCGCCGCCGAGGTCGACGACATGGCAATGATGCGCCTCCTCGTGCGCGAGGGCGTGGGCTTGGGCGTGCTTCCGCCCATCGTCATCCAGGACGAGCTGGCGCAGGGCGTGCTCGCGATCGGGGCCTCGCTGCCCGGCATCGTCGAGCGCTTCTACGCCGTCACGGTGGCCCGCACCTTCCGCAACGCGCTGCTGCAGGATCTGCTCGGGCAGCCGAGCTGAGGGCTGCAAGGCCGAGTCGCCGCGGGCCTGTCTCAGATGACGGCGAAAGACTGGGCTTCACAGATCGGTGCTGCGTCGGCCATCGCCTCGCCGGGTGACCGATGCCCGTTCATGCCGCGCCTCCGCGGCGAACCGCGTCAAAGACATCGTCCCCGCCGACCTGGCCGCCTTTCAGCATGAGTTCGAGACCGTCCCGCTCCGGCTCCGGCGCATGGGCGCGGCAGAGCGGCGCGCCGGGTGCGATCGGTGCGATCGCGGTCAGCGCGTCGATGCCGAGCTGGGCCGCCGCATGGCTCGAGGTGTCGCCGCCCGAGATCACCGCCCGCGTCAGCCGGGCCTTGCGCAGAACACGGTCGAGGATGGTGCCGAGCGCCGCGCCGATCCGGTCGTTGACCGCCTCGATCGTGAGGCCGGCCGCGGCAACCGCCTCGCGCAGCCGCGCCACGGCGGGGTCGTCGGGCCCCTGGGCGGAGAAGACGAGCGGGCTTCGGCCCTCGGCCAGAGCCACCAGCGCATGACCGATCGCGCTCTCGATTTCCTGCTCCCAGGCCCGAGCCTCGACCGCGCGCTCGGCCGCGAGGCGGATCGGCGCGAAGCCCCGCTCCTGCGCCGTGGCGATCTGGCGGGCGGTGACGGGCGAAACCGAGCCCGAGACGACGGCGATCTGCGCGACCGTCGCCGGCGACGCTAGGACGGGTGCCGCAGGAAGCAGGCCGGCGGCGCGCCAATGCGCGACGAGCGCCGCCTCGACGCCTTGCGAGCCGATGGCGAAACAGGGCCGTCCCCCGCGCTGCCAGAGCAGGCGGCCCGCCTCCTCCAGCGTCTGCGCGTCCATGACATCGATCGAGACGATGGCTGCGCCCTCCGCGAGGGCGGCATCGAGCGCGGCGTCGCCCGCGCCCCGTTTCATCGCGACGAAATCGACGAGGCCGATGGGCAGCTGCGTCTGACGGGCGAGATGGAGGCCGAGATCGGCCTCGTCCATCGGCGTCACCGGGTGGCGCGCCATGACGGGATGCCGGTCGAGCCGGTAGCCGCGGCCATGGGACAGCGCGAAGAGATGGCCGAAGCTCTGGAAGCGGCCCATGCCGGGCTCGCCGACGACGAGCGGAATCCAGCCCTCGAAGAGCCGCCGGCCGATCTCCGCCGCCCGGCCGATCGAGCCGACATGGGGCGCCGAATCGAAAGTGGAGCAGACCTTGTAGTGGAGGATGGGCGCACCGAGCGCCTTGAGCCCGGCGAAGATCGGCGGGAGATGCTCGTCCATCCAGGCCGGGCTTCGCGAGCGCGCGACGCCCGCGATGCCGATGCCGCGGCAATGCCGGAAGGCCGCCAGACGCTCCGGCGTCGGCGGAGCGAGGAACAGCACCGTCTCCAGACCGGCGAAGGCGAGCGCCTCCATCGAGGCCGACGAGCCGGTGAAATCGTCGCCATAGAAGGCGACGAGCGGACCCTCGGGGAGCGGGCGCGTCGCGCTCACGCCGCGATCTCTAGCGCCCGGCCGAGTTCCGGATGGGTGCGGGCGTGCTCGGCGAGCGGAATGCCGGCGATCGCCGCCACCCAGGCCTCGCGCAGCGAGCGGACACCTGCGGCGACACCGTCGGGATGGGCCATCACGCCGCCGCCGGCGGTCATGAGCAGGTCGGTGCTGCCGAGCGCGGCATAGGTGCCATGTGCCTGCCGTACCGTCTGGCCCGACGAGAACACCGGCATCGCCGTGCAGGGCTTGTCGGCGAACATCGGCGTCAGGCATTCGCGCGCCGAGGCGATGACGCTCTCATCGGTCTCCGAGAACTTGTTGGATAGCCCGTTGACATGCATGTGGTCGGCTCCAGCCAGACGCCACAGCTTCTGCCAGGCGACATAGGACCAGCCCAGCATCGGATGTCGCGAGAGATAGCCCCAGCCGTTGCGATGGGCATGGATCGGCAACTGGGCGAAGCGCCCGAGCTCGATCATCCCGACGAGGCCGACCGAGTTCAGGCTCGCCATCAGGCAGGTGGCGCCATGGACGAGCAGCGTGTCGTGCCGGCGGCGCATCTGGTCGAGATCACCGGTCAGGTTGAAGGCGAACATCGGCTTGCGGCCGGTGCGATCGGCGTGGCGCTCGATCACCGCCATCACCGCGGCGACGCGCTGGTCGAAGGGACAGGCCGGTCCGTCCGCCTGCAGCTCGTCGTCCTTGATGAAGTCGATGCCGGCGCCGCAGAGCTCGTCGACAAGAGCGGCGGTGGCGACGGGATCGAGCCCGACGCTGGGCTTGATGATCGTGCCGATCAGCGGACGCCCCTCCACCCCGGCGAGGCGACGCGTGCCGGCAATGCCGAAACGCGGGCCGGGATAGGCTGCGGCGAAGGCCGCCGGCAGGCGGATATCGAGAATCCGCAGGCCGCTGGCGCATTTCAGCTCGAAGAGATTGCCGGCGACGGTGGCGAGCAGATTGGGCAGGGACGGGCCGATATTGGCGAGCGGCCAGGACAGGGTGACGCGCGCCCGCATGATGCGCTCGTCCGGAGGGCTCGGGACGTTGGAAGGCAGCGAGCGGCCCGGCACGTCGCGCTCCAGGATCTCGAGAGCCACCACCCGTGCAGCGGCGCGCTCCTTCAGTTCCGGCGTCTCGCCGGGGATGGCGACGAAGGTGCCGCTCGACTGCTCGCCCGCCATGGTCTCCGCCGCCCGCGCTGGGTCGACGGGGGTTTCCAGCAAATAGTCGGCCTCGAAGCGGTCCGTCAGCATCGTCTGTCCATTCCCCCGGTCCAGGTCGCGGCGGGGCTGGGGGTTGTCGGTCACGCAGCCGCACGGGCGCCGCACGTCCGCGCCCTCTCACTGCAGGCTAAGGCAGGAGCCCACCAGAACGACATCCCATTTCGACGCCGACTGCTGTAACATTTTCTCACAGCAGAAGGCCTTCCCGCCATGGCACCTCCCCGCCTCCCCCTGAACGCGCTGCGCGCCTTCGAAGCGACGGCGCGTCTCAACAGCATGTCCTCGGCCGCGGCTGAACTGGGCGTCACCCATGGCGCGATCAGCCGGCATGTGCGCAGCCTGGAAGCGGAGTTCGGCGTGCCGCTGCTGAAGCGGCTGCCCAAGTCGGTCGAGCCCACGGGGCCGGGCGGGCAGCTGGCGAGCGCGCTGGGAGACGCCTTCGCGCGCATGCAGCAGGCCGTCGCGGCCCTGGCGCCCCTTCCGCTCACCCTCTCCTGTTCGGCGACGATCAGCATGCACTGGCTGATTCCCCGGCTCGGCACGTTCAAGCGCGCGAATCCGGACGTCGAGATCCGGCTCAACCTCAACTATGGCGAGGTCGACTTCCTGCGCGACGAGATCAGCCTCGCCATCCGCTCGAGCCTGTTCAGGGCACCGCAGGATGTAATCATCCGGCCGTTGCTGCGCGAACGCGTCGGCCCGGTCTGCCACCCCGACTACGCCGAGCGGCTGCGCCTGAACGTGCCGGACGATCTGAGGCGAGCGCGGCTGCTCGGCACGGCGACGCGGGTCAATGCCTGGCGGGAATGGATGGAAGCCTTCGGCTATCGCGGCGAGCCCCTACAGCCGCAGGACAATTTCGACCACTTCTACCTGCAGAATCAGGCGGCGGCCTGCGGGCTCGGGGTCGCGATCGCGCCCGAGATCCTGGTCGAGGGCGAGATCGCGCGCGGCCATCTGGTCGCGCCCTTCGGCTTCGTCGACGGGCCGCACGAGCTCAATCTCTGGATCGCGCCCCATTTGCGCAACCGCCCCGACGTGAAGCGTCTGGCCGCCTGGATCGAGGAGACGATGCACGCCTGAACCCGCAGCGATGGCCGGATCAGGACAGGCGCCGGTCCTGGATGTCGGCGATGCGCTCGAGGAGGGAGCGATGCTCGGCCAGCAGCTCCTGGAGCGGCGTCAGGGGGCGAAAGGCGCGCTGGTCCAGCGCCTCCTCGCCTTCCTCCGCCCAGGCGTCGATCGCGGCGTCGGCCGCCGCGAGATGCCGCGGCGAGGGGCACGCCCGATCGGCGCCGCCGTCGTCGCGTGCCATGGCGAGGGCGATCTCGGCGCGCAACCGCTGCTCCGCCGCGATCACCGCGTCGAGTTCGTCCGTATAGCTCGCCATGGCGCGACGGGCCGCTACTGAATCACCCCGCGCTTGTCCAAGCCGTCGATGTTGCAACGGCAGGGTGCGCCGCGCGGCGCCGGAGGCGTCGGGCAGGAGCCGCGCGAGGTCACGCAGAACGCCCCACCCCGACCGCCTTCGCGATAGCGCGGGCGCTCGTCGTAATAGCGCGGACGCTCGTCATAATAGCGTGGACCGCGATCATAGCCCCGGTCGTAACCGCGATCATAACCCCGGTCGTAGCCCCGGCGGTCGTAGTCGCGGTCGTAACCGCGGTCATAGGGCTGGGCCTGCTGCTGCCACTGGCGCTGCTGGGGCGGCGGCGGGGGCGGAGCCTCGCGCCCGGCGCCGGGCCTGAGGCTGGCGAAGGGGTCATAGACCTGGGCGCCGGCCGGCAGGGCCCCGAGCAGCAGCGCTCCGGCCATCACCACCCGTGCGAGCTTGAACATCATCATTCCGTCTCCTGACCTCAGCCGTCTCGTCGCGGTAACCAAGCGGTCGGCCGTTGCGCATCTCCTAGCCGACGCCGGATGAATGGCGGCTGAAACGCACCGCGGCAGATCGGCCGCCGGTCGGCACGCGTCAGGCTTCCGGGTCACGTTCCTGTGACGGCAGCCCGCTCTCGCTGGCCTCCACCGGCTCGCCGGGAATCACATAGGTCCCCTTCAGCCAGCGCCCGAGATCGATATCGGCGCAGCGCGCCGAACAGAAGGGCTTGTAGCGGAGCTGCGCCGGCTTGCCGCAGACGGAGCAGGGCTTGAGGGGCTTCGCCGGCGGCGTGTTCTCGTTGTCAGCCATATTTGAGCGTGATCCCTCCATCGACGACCATGTCGAGGCCGGTGACATAGCGGGCCTCGTCGCTCGCCAGGAACAGAGCGGCGTAAGCGACGTCCCAGGCCTCGCCCATATGGCCCATCGGGACCTGCGCGTCACGCGCCGCCCACATCGCCTCGACGTCGCCCTGCCCATAGACCTGCGCCAGGCCGGCGGAGTGCTCGACCATCGGGGTCTTCATCAGGCCGGGCAGGATCGTGTTCACCCGGATTTTCTGCGGCGCGTATTGTACGGCCGTCGTCCGCGTCAGCTGGTTCAGCGCCGCCTTGGTGGCGGAATAGCTGGCATAGGGCACGCCGGTGTGGCGGATCGAGGCGATCGACGAGATGTTGATGATCGAGCCGCCCTGCCCGCTCTCCTCGAACTGGCGCAGCATCACCGGGATGACATGCTTCATCGCGAGGAAGGCGCCGGTCAGGTTGACCTTGAAGACGCGGTCCCAGACCTCCTCCGGCAGATCGACGACACCGCCGACCTCGGCGATGCCGACATTGTTGTCGAGGATATCGATGCGCCCATAGCGGCCGAGCGCGCGGGCCACGAGATCGGCGACCTGCTCTGCCCGCGTCACATCGGCCTGGACCGCGAAGGCCTGGCCGCCCTCGTTCTGGATGATCGCCGCCGTCTCCTCCGCCGCATCGCGGTTGATGTCGGCGCAGATCACCCTGGCCCCTTCGCGGGCGAAGACGGTGGCGGTGGCCTTGCCATTGCCCCAGCCCGGCCCGATCGACCCCGCGCCGGCCACGATCGCGACCTTGCCCCTGAGACGTCCCGACATGCGTAGTCCTCCCTGGCGCGCAGCCCTTGTGAGGCCGGCTGCGTTCGCGGCAGGCAGGATCGGCGGTTCCGAGGGCAGGCGCAAGGCGAGCCGGCGCCTTGGCGCTCTTGTCAGAGGCGGCGGCTGGCGCTCTGATCCTCCCCGAGGCGGGATGTCGAAGCCTCGGCGGCGGAGGGCATGTGACGGGAATCGACAGCGCCACGCGGGAGCCCGCCTCGACGGACCTGCCTGCAGCGACCGCGCAGCCGGATGGGCCGACCCCGAAGGTTCGCCTGCGGACCGCCCTGCTGGGCGCGACCGGCACGATCGGCCGTGCCACCGCCGACGCGCTGCTGCGGCGCGGCCATGATGTCGTCTGCCTGGTTCGCCCCCGGGCGAACGGCGCCGCCGGGCTGCCGGGCTCGGCGACCGCCGGTCTCCCCGCTGGCTTGACCATCCGGAACGTGGATGTGCGCGCTCCCGTGGCCCTGGCCCGCGATGGTTTTGGGGGAGAGCGTTTCGACGCCGTGGTGTCCTGCATGGCGTCGCGCACGGGAGCCCCCGCGGACGCCTGGGCCATCGACCATCGCGCGCATCTGAACGTGCTCGAAGCCGCGCAGCAGGCCGGTGTCCGGCACTTCGTGCTGCTGTCCGCCATTTGCGTGCAGAAGCCGCTGCTGGCCTTCCAGCAGGCGAAGCTCGCCTTCGAGGCGACGCTGACCGACTCGGGGCTGCGCTACTCGATTGTCCGGCCGACCGCCTTCTTCAAGTCGCTCTCGGGGCAGATCGAGCGCGTCCGCGCCGGCAAGCCGTTCCTGCTCTTCGGCGACGGTCGCCTCACCGCCTGCAAGCCGATCAGCGATCGCGACCTCGCGGATTTCATCGCAGCCTGCCTCGATGACGAGAGCCGGTGGAACCGCATCCTGCCGATCGGGGGGCCGGGCGAGGCGATCACGCCACTGCAGCAGGGCGAGGCGCTGTTTGCGTTGCTCGGCCGCCCGCCCCGCTTCCGCCAGGTCCCCGTCGCGCTGCTCGATGTGATCATCGCGGGATTGAACCTCGGGGGCCGGGTGATCCCGCCCCTCTCAGCCAAGGCCGAACTGGCCCGGATCGGCCGCTACTACGCCACCGAATCCATGCTGGTGCTGAACCCGGCGACCGGCCACTACGATGCCGCCGCCACACCGTCGACCGGGACGGAGACCCTGTTCGACTTCTACCGCGCCGTTCTCAGCGGAGCCGCCGCACCGGAGCGCGGCGACCATGCGGTGTTCTGATCCGGCGCGGCGAGACGAGGAGACAACGCGATGCCCATCGTTCCAGAGCCCGTCGGAGACGGACAGGAAAGCGTCTGGGCGTTTCCGCGTCCCGCCATTGCCGAGCCCTGCGGCCGGCGCATCGTCATCCGCCATCGCGGCCTGACGATCGTCGACACGACGCATTCCGTTCGCGTCATCGAGACCAGCCATCCTCCAACCTACTATCTACCGCCCGACAGCCTGGCGCACGCGAGGCTGCGGCCGTCCCCGCATCGGTCGATCTGCGAGTGGAAGGGCCAGGCGTCCTATGTCGATCTGGAGGTCGGCGGCGAGACGCTCCGCGAGGTCGGCTGGCTCTATCCCTCGCCCACGCCGGCCTTTCGCCTGCTGGCGGGATTCATCGCCTTCTATGCCGCCCCTTTCGACGCATGTCTGGTCGATGGCGAGCCGGTCACGCCCCAGCCCGGCGGGTTCTATGGCGGCTGGATCACGTCCCATGTCGCCGGCCCCTTCAAGGGAATCCCCGGCAGCCGGTTCTGGTGAGCGCGGATCGCCGATGCCGCGGACCCAAGTCGCCGCTAAGCCACGTTCATCCAGCCGAAGCGGACCGGGAAGCCCTCGCCGCCCAGCAGATTGACGGTCTCGTGCAGGGGCAGGCCGACGACGGCGCTGTAGGAACCGACCAGCTTGACGACGAAGGAGCCGGCGATGCCCTGGACGGCATAGCCGCCGGCCTTGCCGCGCCACTCGCCGGAGGCGAGATAGGTCTCGATGTCCTCGGTCGAGAGCCGCTTGAAGCGCAGCCGCGTCTCGACGACGCGCTCGCGGACCGCCCCGCCCGGCGTCACCAACGCGACCGAGGTATAGACCCGGTGGGCCCGGCCGGAGAGCAGGCGCAGGCAGGCGGCCGCCTCGTCGACGATCTCGGCCTTGGGCAGGATGCGGCGGCCGACCGCGACGACGGTGTCGGCGGCGACGATGTAGCAGCCTTCGAGATCCGGCCGGGCGGCGGCGCCGATGCGGGCGGCCTGGGCCTTCTCGCGGGCGAGACGGCGGGAGAGATCGCGCGGGCGCTCGCCCTTCAGCGGAGTCTCGTCGAGATCGGCCGGGAGCAGCGCGTCGGGCTTGAGGCCAACCTGTTCGAGCAGCGCGAGCCGGCGCGGCGAGGCCGAGGCCAGGACCAGCATCGGGCGCCAGCCGGGTTGTTTGGGAGCAGCGAAGAGGTTCAAGCGAAACAGACCGGTTGAGCGCGCGAACCGGGTGCCGCGCGGCGCTGCCATGGCTCTAGAGCATTTTCGACGACGGATAAATCCGCCTCTTTCGTCCCGCGCTGGACGCGCCCCGTTGCCCCGATTTTCGCCAGACCATTCACCATGCGCATAATTGATGCAGGGTGGGACGCTGTCTCCGATTGCCAGCGCAACCCGGCAGCGGCAGAGTCTCGCGTCGCAGGATCATTCAGGCCGGCCCCGCGTTGGGGTCAGAGCGATCCGCGCACCAAGCTTCCGGAGTCCTCCCCCCATGCCCTCGACACCACGCAAGGCCCGCGCCGCGCTCGCGGCGGGCGGAGCAGCGCAGGCGCTGGCTGCGCGGATGGCGACGATGCAGGCCGATGCGGGCCTGACGATCGCGATGCGGATGCCGATCCTGCTGCAGGGCGCGCTCGGCGACCGGCGAGGCCAGCGCGAGGCGGCCAAGGCGGTCACGGAGAAAGTCACCGCCGTGATCGAGAGCGGTTTTGCCGCTGGCCAGGCCGGCGTGCTGTTCTGGTGGGGGCTGATGCTCAGCCCGCCCGGCAGCGTCGACCTCGCGGAAGCGGCTGCCGATATCGCCCATTCGACGCTCGAGCCGTTCTCGCGGCGCACCAGCGCCAATGCCGCCCGTCTCGTCCGGTCGCGCCGCCGCGGCTGAGAGCGTCGTTCAGGCGGCCGGTGGCGGAGGCTCTGCAGGCGCCGTGGCGGCGGTCGCGGCCATGTGCTCGCGATCGAGCTGGCGATAGCGCGCGACGCTGAGCGGGATCAGGGCGAGATAGGCGAGCACGACCAGCGCCAGCATCTCGAACGGATAGGCGAAGAGCAGCCCCGCCACGACCACGACCGCGACGAAGATCGGCAGCACCTTGTCGCGCGGAATGCGCGTGCCGAGTGTCTTTCCGGCATAGCAGGGAATGCGCGAGATCGTCAGGAAGGCGATGAAGAGGATGTAGAGCCCGACCGGCACCGCACCGTATTCCTGCACGGGCACGCCGATGAAATGCAGGTACAGCGGCAGCATCGCCGTGATCGCGCCGGCCGGAGCGGGCATGCCGACGAAGAAGTTCTTCTGCCATTCCGGCCGGCTCGGATCGTCGATCATGACATTGAAGCGCGCCAGGCGCAGCGCCATGGCGCAGGCCAGCGTCAGCACGATGATCCAGCCGAAGGATTTCAGGTCGTGCAGGACGAAGATCCACAGCACATAGCCGGTGGCGACGCCGAAATTGACGAAATCGGAAAGCGAATCGAGCTCCGCGCCGAAGCGCGAGGTGCCCTTGAGCATGCGCGCCAGCCGGCCGTCGACACCGTCCAGCGCCGCGGCGATCAGGATGCAGATCGTCGCCGTGTCGAGCTTGCCCTCGACGACGAGACGCATCGCCGTCAGCCCCAGGCACAGTGCCAGCAGGGTGATGACGTTGGGCGCGATCAGCCGGAACGGGATCGGCTTGAAGCGGGCGCGCTTCGATTCGACGCGCTCGGGCTCGAAGGGGGGGAACAGGTCGCTCATGCGAGCCGGGATACGCCGTTTTCGGCGCGGAGGCTAGGCGAGGTTGCGCCAAGGCGCCGCCGCAAGGCGCGGGTCACGCCTCCCCTGCCAAGGAGGCCTGCCCTCGCCCGTGCCTGAGAGGTCAGATGCCGCGGAAGCTGCGCGGAGCCGGCTCGCTGCCGGCGAAATCGGCAAGCACCGTCTCGCCCGCGAAGGCGGTCTGGCCCTCGCCGACCAGCGGCACCACGCCGAGCGGGAGATAGACGTCCACGCGCGAACCGAAGCGGATCAGGCCGAAGCGCTCGCCGGTGCCGATCGTGTCGCCCTCCTTGACGAAGGGCACGATGCGACGGGCGATCAGGCCGGCGATCTGGACGACGCCGACGATACCGTGGGTGGTCTCGATCGCGAGCGCGTTGCGCTCGTTGTCGTCGCTGGCCTTGTCGAGCTCGGCGTTGAGGAACAGGCCCGGCGTGTAGGCCATCTTGACGATGCGGCCCGGCACGGGAGCGCGGTTCACATGGCAGTCGAAGACGTTCATGAAGATCGAGATGCGCGTCATCGGCTCGGCCGGAAGGTTGAGCTCCGGCGGCGGCAGGGCGGAGGCGATCTGGCTGACGCGGCCATCGGCCGGCGAGATCACCAGCCCCTCGCGCTGCGGCGTGATGCGGATCGGATCGCGGAAGAAATAGCAGATCCAGAGCGTGATGATCGCGCCGATCCAGCCGAAGGGCGACCAGAGATTGGCGAGCACGATCGTCGCGACGAGCGCGATGGCGATGAAGACATAGCCCTCCTTGTGGATGGGCACGATCACCTTGCGGACGGAATCGACGAGCGACATGGGTTTTGAATTCCGTGATGCGGAGCGCGCGGCCGTCGCGCCTCCCGATGCGGTCTGCGGCGGAACGGGCCGCCGGGTCTGCGCGCTGTTTAGGGGGTTCGGGCCGCGCAGGGAAGAGCGTCATCGCCGCGCCCCATTCCGCACCGACCCTGTCCGCTCAACAGGAGACCGGCCGTGACGACACTCGACGCCCTCGACCTGCCCGCCTCTCCGGGTCTCGTGGAGAGCCGCCGCCCGACGCTCTCGGTGATCGCCTCGCTGCTGCGCAACCCGCTCAAGGCGCTTCCGCCGGAGGTCTATCGCGAGAGGCTGGTCCTGGCGAAGACGGCCGGACGGTCCAGCCTCTATGTCTGCGACCCGGCCTTGATCCAGGAGGTGCTGAGCCGCCAGGCCGGCAAGCTCGGCAAGGGCAACCTCATCCGCAAGGTGCTCGGCCCCGCCATCGGCGAGGGCCTGTTGACGGCGGACGGCGCGCACTGGCGCTGGCAGCGCCAGGCCGTGGCGTCGGGCTTCCAGCACGAGAAGCTGCTCGGCTTCCTGCCGGCGATGATCGAAGCGGCGGAAGCGACACGCGGGCGCTGGCAGGCGGCCGCCGCACCGCTCGACATCGGCCATGAGATGATGCGGACCACCTTCGACATCATCATCGAGACGATGCTCTCGGGTGCGCAGGCGCTCGATGTCGCCAAGGTCGAGCAGGCGATTTCGGACTATCTCGATCCGTCCAACTTCATGTTCATCTACAATCTCTTCGGGCTGCCGGGCTGGATGCCCTATCCCGGCCGGGCGAAGGCGCGCGCCTCGGTCGCCTATCTGCGCGAGAACCTCCTGACCCTGGTGGCACAACGCCGGGCCGAGCCGCCCGAGCACGGCGACCTGCTCGACATGCTGCTGGCGAGCGCCGACCCCGAGACCGGCCGGGCGATGAGCGACGAGGACATCGTCGACAACCTGCTCACCTTCGTCACCGCCGGGCATGAGACGACCGCGCTCGGCCTGGCCTGGACCTTCCATCTCCTGGCGCAACATCGCGACTGGGAAGCGCGCGTGCTCGAGGAGATCGCGTCCATCACGGGCGGCGCCCCCCTGCAGCCGCGCCATATCGCGATGCTGCCGCTGACCAAGGCGGTGTTCCAGGAAGCGATGCGGCTCTTTCCCCCCGCCCCGGTGATCACCCGCGAAGTCGAGGAGCCCTTCACGCTCGGCGGCGTCGCGCTCAAGCAGGGCATGGTGCTCTATGTCCCGATCCAGGCCGTGCATCGCCACGAGAGATTGTGGGACCGGCCCGGGCAATTCGACCCGTCGCGATTCCTCGGCGATACGGGGCGCGGACGCCACCGCTACGCCTATCTGCCCTTCGGCGCCGGCCCGCGCATCTGCATCGGCAGCGCGTTTGCGACGATGGAGGCCGTCGCGATCCTCGCCGTGCTGCTGCCGGCGCTGCGACTCGACCCGGTGCCGGGGCAGGCGCCCGAGCCGACGCTGAAGATCACGCTGCGGCCCAAGCACCCGCTACGGATGCGGGCGAGCGCGCGCGGCTGAGACCGCTCACGCGACCGGGCGATAGGTCGTGAAGCGCCTTGCCGCCAGCCAGGTCAGGCCGAGGAAGGCCGTCAGCAGGAGGCCCTCGGCGATCGCGAAGGGCGGCTCCGACTGGGTCGGCGCCAGCGCATGGAGCGCCGGGACCTTCTGGAAGAGCTGTGCCACCAGCACGAAGAGCAGCAGATAGAAACTGAGCATCGCCGTGACGGCGTAGACGCCGCGCCACCGGCCCTCGAGCATCCGGGCATAGAGCGCAAAGCCCGCCGCCACGACCAGCACGAGTGCAACGCCGCCGATGATGTGCGAGGGCAGCACACCGTTGAAGGGGAAGCCGAAGCCGGTCGCGCTGGTGGCGAAGGCGGTGGACAGGAAAACGCCGGTCCAGCGCGGGCTGACATGGCCCCGCAGCAGCCCGGCCGCGACCGGGACGCCGGCGACGATGGCGATCAGGCTGAGCCAGGTGTGGAAGCCGACGAAACTCAGGGGGTTGAACATCGCGTCGCCTCGTCGGATCGGGCCGAAGTCGGGTTCGACAGGATGCAGGAAGCGCGCCGCCGGAGCCAGCGCTCACGCGCTCGCAGAGCCGCCCCTCACGGCGCCAGCGTGACCCGCACGCTCGGCTCCTCCTCGGCGCTGGCGCGCTGGAGCGTCGCCTTGGCCTCGTCGACCTGGCGCTGGCGGTTCCAGAGCGAGGCGTAGATGCCCTCCGCCGCCAGCAGCGTGGCATGGCTGCCGCGCTCGGCGATCAGCCCCTTGTCGAGCACGATGATCTCGTCGGCATTGATCACGGTGGAGAGCCGGTGGGCGATGACCAGCGTGGTGCGGCCGCGGCTGACAAGATCGAGCGCGTCCTGGATTTCCTTCTCGGTGAAGGAATCGAGCGCCGAGGTGGCCTCGTCCAGCACCAGCACGGGCGGGCCCTTCAGGATGGTGCGGGCGATGGCGACGCGCTGCTTCTCGCCGCCCGAGAGCTTCAGCCCGCGCTCGCCGACGGACGTGCCATAGCCCTCGGGCAGGGACTTGATGAAGCGATCGATCTGCGCGAGCCGGGCGGCCTCCTCGACCTCCGCCATCGTGGCCTCGGGCCGGCCATAGCGGATGTTGTATTCGATCGTGTCGTTGAACAGCACCGTGTCCTGCGGGACCATGCCGATGGCAGCGCGCAGGGAGACCTGCTGGACGTCGGCGATCGGCTGGCCGTCGATCAGGATGCGGCCCTTCTGCGGTTCGTAGAAGCGGAAGAGCAGGCGCGAGATCGTCGACTTGCCGGCACCGGACGGGCCGACGATGGCGATGGTCTTGCCCGCCGGCACGGTGAAGGAGATGCCCTTCAGGATCGGCCGCTCGGGGATATAGGCGAAGTGGACATCCTCGAAGGTGACCTCGCCGGCGGGCACCACCAGCGGCCTGGCGCCGGGCTTGTCCTGGATCTCGGGGTCCTTGCCGATGAGGGAGAACATCTGCTCGATGTCGAGCGTCGCCTGCTTGATCTCGCGATAGACGGTGCCCATGAAGTTCAGCGGCTGGTAGAGCTGGATCAGCATGGCGTTGATCAGCACGAAGTCGCCGACGGTCAGCGTGCCGGCCCGGAAGCCCTGCACCGCCATCACCATCGAGATCGTCAGGCCGATCGCGAAGATCGCCGCCTGGCCGAAGTTCAGCCAGGCGAGAGAGGTGTAGGCCTTGATCGAGTTGCGCTCGTAGCGCGCCATCGAGAGGTCGTAGCGGGCGGTTTCGCGCGCCTCGGCGACGAAATACTTCACCGTCTCGTAGTTCAGCAGCGAGTCGATCGCCTTCGAATTGGCGTCGGTGTCGGACTCGTTCATCTGCGTGCGGATGGCGATGCGCCACTCCGTCGCCTTGATGGTGTAGGCCATGTAGGTGGTCACCATCACGACGAGCACGACGACATAGAGCCAGTTGAAGATCGTCAGCAGCACCGCGATGATCAGGACGAGCTCGATCGTCACCGGCACGAGCTGGTTGAGCCCGAGCCGCACCATCTCCTCGATGCCGTTGCGGCCGCGCTCGAGAACGCGCGTCAGCCCGCCGGTCTTGCGCTCGAGATGGAAACGCAGCGAGAGCTGGTGCAGATGGCCGAAGGTCTGCAGCGCCAGCGTGCGCACGGCATGCATGAAGACCGGGGCAAACAGGGCGTCGCGCGCCTGGATGAAGGCCGCCGAGCCGATCCGGGCAAGGCCGTAGATCACCGTCAGCGCCAGCGGCGCGCCGACGAGCCAGGGCAGCCAGGCGCCGAGCGTCGACGGCGTCGCGGCCAGCGCATCCGTCGCCCATTTGAAGGTGAAGGGCACGCCCATCAGCACGACGCGGCCGAGCACCAGCAGAAGGAAGGCCAATACGACGCGGCGGCGCAGATCGGCGCGGTCCGCCGGCCAGAGATAGGGCCAGAGCGCCCGGAAGGTGGCGGCGAAGCCCGAGCCGGGCTGGAGCACGGCCGAACGCGCGAAGATAGGCGCCGGGGGCGGCGCGGCAGGCGGTGACATCTTGGGACGATTCCAGGTTGGAACGCCGGTATAGGCCCATTCGGTCGCGATTGCATGGGGCAGGAGAACAACATTCTCCAACCTTTCGCCGCCTTGCTTCCGTCCCAAGGCGGGTGTCAGATCGTCAGGCGCCACGAGCGCGTCATTGGGGACGAAACACCATGACGATCAACCGACTTGTTCTCGCGAGCCTGCTCGCTTTGCCCGCCGGCCTGCTGGCGACGACCCTGCCGGCCACCGCCCAGGGCGCCAAGCCGCCGGCCCAGATCACGGTCACCAACATGCGCTCCGTGCCACTGACGCTGTTCGAGATCGCCACCGGCGGCGACCAGCCCCGCCTGGTCGGCAAGATCGCCAAGCCGCTGGCGCCGGGCAAGAGCATCGCGGTGAAGCTGAACAAGCCGGCCGGCTGCAGCTATTTCGTGCTCGCGCGCTTCGACGACGCCGTCGAGAGCGACGCCGAGGACATGAATCTCTGCAAGGACAAGGTCATCCGCCTGACGGAGTAAACGGGGCAGCGCGTCATGGTCGGGCTTGACCCGACCATCTCTTGCCGGACTGGCATCAAGCGCCGGACTTGTTCTGAGATCCTCGGGTCTGCGCTGCGCTGCGCCCGAGGATGACGCAAGTGTCCTACCCCGTCGCGCCGGACCGCATCAGCTTGTAGGTGATCGAGTCGACGAGCGCCTGGAAGGAGGCGTCGATGATGTTGGCGCTGACGCCCACCGTGGTCCAGCGCTCGCCGGTTTCGTCGGCCGACTCGATCAGGACGCGGGTCACGGCATCCGTGCCGCCCTGGAAGATGCGGACCTTGTAGTCGACGAGGCGAAGCCCTGAGATCAGCGACTGGTAGCGGCCGAGATCCTTGCGGAGCGCGACATCGAGCGCGTTGACCGGGCCGGCCGCGCCCTCGGCAGCCGAGATCAGCACCTCGTCGCCGACCTTCACCTTCACGATCGCCTCCGAGAAGGTGACGAGATCGCCGAGCGCATTGTAGCGGCGCTCGACATTCACCTTGAAGCGCTCGACCTCGAAATAGGCCGGGACCTCGCCCATGATCCGCTTGGCGAGCAGGTAGAACGACGCGTCGGCGCCTTCGAAAGCATAGCCCTGCGCCTCCTTCTCCTTGACCTCCTCCAGCACGCGCCCGAGCCTCGGATCGTCGCGGCCGAGCGTGACGCCGATGCGCTCCAGCTCGGCGACGAGGTTCGACTTGCCGCCCTGGTCCGAGATCAGCACCTTGCGGCGGTTACCGACCGCTTCCGGCGGGACATGCTCATAGGTGCGCGGGTCCTTCAGCACCGCCGAGGCGTGGATGCCGGCCTTGGTGGCGAAGGCCGAGGCGCCGACGAAGGGCGCGTGCCGGTTGGGCGCGCGGTTGAGCATCTCGTCGAGGGCGCGCGAGACCTGGCTGAGCTCGCCAAGCTGCTTCTCGTCGATGCCCAGCGCGAAGCGTTCGCGATAGCGTTCCTTCAGCTTCAGCGCGCCGATCAGCGTCACCAGATTGGCGTTGCCGCAGCGCTCGCCGAGGCCGTTCAGCGTGCCCTGGATCTGGCGCGCGCCGGCCTCGATGGCGGCCAGCGAATTGGCGACGGCGCAGCCGCAATCGTCATGGGCGTGGATGCCGAGATGATCGCCCGGAACGACCTTCGCGACGGCGGCGACGATCGCGCCGATCTCGTCGGGCAGCGTGCCGCCATTGGTGTCGCAGAGCACGACCCAGCGGGCGCCTGCCTCATAGGCCGTGCGGGCGCAGGCCAGCGCGTAATCGGGATTGGCCTTGTAGCCGTCGAAGAAGTGCTCGCAGTCGAGCATGACCTCGCGGCCGGCGGCCTTCGCCGCCTCGACGCTTTCGCGGATGCCGGCGAGATTGTCCTCGAGCGGAATCTCGAGCGCGACATGGACATGGTAGTCCCAGCTCTTGGCGACGAAGACGATCGCATCCGCCTTCGCCTCGAGCAGCGCGGCGATGCCGGGGTCGTTGGCGGCCGAGCGCCCGGCCCGCTTGGTCATGCCGAAGGCGGCGAATTTCGCGTGTTTCGTCGGCTTTTCGGCAAAGAAGGCGGTGTCGAGCGGATTGGCACCGGGATAGCCGCCCTCGACATAATCGATGCCGAGCCGGTCGAGCAGGCCCGCCACGGCGCGCTTGTCGTCGAGCGAGAAATCGACGCCGGTGGTCTGCGCGCCGTCGCGCAGCGTGGTGTCGAAGAGGTGGATGCGGGCCGCGCTCATGCGTCGCGTCGCAGCTTGAAGCGCAGCACGCGCGGCACCACCATCGCCAGCATGACGAGCTTGATGGCAACGGAGAGCGAGCCGGCGGGGCGGATCTTCGGGGTCATGGATTTTCTGTTTCTGGCTTGATGAGGATGGCGGCGGGCCGCGTGTCGCGGTTCATCGCTTCACCTCCCACGTCGTGGTCGGCTCGCCGGAGGCGGGGTCCTTGCCGTCCTTGAGGGCGATGCCCATCGCGGCGAGTTCGTCGCGGATTTCGTCGGAACGCTTGAAGTCCTTGGCGCGGCGGGCTTCGAGGCGGGCGGCGATCTTTGTCTCGACCTCGCGTTCGAACAGCAGGTTTACGGCGCCCTCTGGTTCGGCATCGATGTCGATACCGAGGAAAAGCAACGTAGCGCGCAACTCGTTCGCAGCGGCTGTCTGAGCTTCTATGGCCGTCGCCGAATTCAGTGATCTGATTTCGTCATCACTCAGCGAACCCACAACCCCGTTTGCCCGACGCGCAATCGCATCGATTTCGGCAAGCGCAGAGGGCGTGTTGAGGTCGTCCGACAACCTTTGGACAACGATCGCGGAGGGGTTAGCAGGACGATCCGAGCAAAAATTCTTGATCAGGCCACGATAGCGTTCCAGCTTTTTCTGCGCCTCCTCCAGAGCCTTCACCGTCCAGTCGATCGGCTGGCGGTAATGCGTCTTCAGCATCGCGAGGCGCAGCACCTCGCCGGGCCATTTGCGCCCGCCGAATTTATCCGTCTCCAGCAGTTCGTTGATCGTGACGAAGTTGCCGAGGGATTTCGACATCTTCTCGCCTTCGACCTGCAGGAAGCCGTTGTGCATCCAGTAATTCGCCATGCGGCCGGATCCGTCCGCGCCGCCGAAGGCGCAGCAGCTCTGGGCGATCTCGTTCTCGTGGTGCGGGAAGACGAGGTCGATACCGCCGCCATGGATGTCGAAGACGTTCTTCTGCGGATCGTCGCACTTCAGACCGCCGCCGAAGGGCTCGAGCAGCTTCGCCATCGACATGGCCGAGCATTCGATGTGCCAGCCCGGCCGGCCGGGCCGGGTGATGCCCTCGGGCGCTCCGTTCGGCCAGAGCCAGCCGGGATCGACGCCATCGCGGCTCGGCTTCCAGAGCACGAAATCCATCGGGTCGCGCTTATAGGGCGCGACATCGACCCGTGCTCCGGCGATCATCTCGTCGAGCGGGCGCCGGGCGAGCGCACCGTATTTCGGCGCGGCGCGCAGATGCGCCACGGCCGGGACATGGAACAGCACATGCTCCTCGGCGACATAGGCCACGCCGCGCGCGATCAGGCGGTGGATGATCGCCTGCATCTGCCCGATATGGTCGGTGGCACGGGGCTCCTCGTCCGGCGGGAGGCAGCCGAGCGCGGCGATATCGGCATGGAACTGCGCGGTGGTGCTCTCGGTGACCTTCGCGATCGCCTCGTTCAGCGGCAGCCCGGGGAAATCGCGGGCGGCGCGCGCGTTGATCTTGTCGTCGACGTCGGTGAGGTTGCGGGCATAGGTGACGTGATCGGCGCCATAGAGATGCCGCAGCAGCCGGTAGAGCACGTCGAAGACGATGACCGGGCGGGCATTGCCGATATGGGCATAGTCGTAGACCGTCGGCCCGCAGACATACATGCGGACATTGGCGGCATCGACGGGGACGAAGTCCTCCTTCGTCCGGGTCAGCGTGTTGTAGAGCCTGAGGGTCGGCATCGGGGCGGTGATCCTGGCGAACGGCGAAAGCGTGACGGCGGGCGATCCTGGCCGCTGGCCGGGGCGCTTTTGCGTCTTTACCGTTTCAGGATGAGGACGTGAGCAGCCGGCCAGCGAGAGCTAGCGGCAAATGATGCAGATAATGTTGAGGGCCCGCGTCATCCCGACACGCTTGCCTTCGCGCGCGCTTTCCGTCAAGAGGGCGCCCCGCTTTTGCCGCCGCCGCGCCGGATGCGGGCCATTTTATTCAAATCTTAACGGTTGGGAACCATCCTCGCGATTCGAGGGTTGAGCGCCCATCGTTTGCGAGGAAGTCACCCCATGCGTCGCGCCGTTGCCCTGGTCGGCCTGTTCGGGATCGTCGGAGCCGGGCTTTCGCTGTCGGTCCTGCCGACGACGAAGACGGAAGCGGCCCCCAAGGGCCAGCGCACCTTCCTGATCCCCGCCAGCGACGGCTACGGCGTCGCCGACTGCATCTCCAGCAACTCCGAATGCGGCAAGATCGTCGCCGACGCCTGGTGCGAGGCGCAGGGCTATGCCCGCGCCAGCGCTTTCGGCCTGGCCTCGCGCGAGGACTTCACCGGCTCGCTCTCGAAGGCGCGCCCTGCTACCGCCGCGCCCGAGCAGCCGCTGGTCATCACCTGCGGCGGCTGAAGAAGCTCAGGCCGCCCTCGTCATCCCGCCTTGCGCATCGCGTCGACATACGCCTTCAGCACGTTCTGCATCCGGGTCAGGTGGCCTTTGCCGCCCTGCTTGAAGTAATCGAACACCTCCGTATCGATCTTGAGATGAACGGAGGTCGTGCCCTTCGGCTCGACGATCTGAGCATTGGCCCAGAAATCGGGGCCGAGCGACGGGCCCTCGGGCGCGTCGGGATCGTGGTAGAGTTCGCCGCGCTTACGCATCGCCGTGATCTCCGCCAGCGATGCTCGCTTGATATTGCCTTCGCTCATCTCTGCCAGCCCTCCAGGCCGTGATCAGCCGCGTTCGCCCACCCCGTTCGGTATGGACAACGACGAAATGGTCGCCTTCGACCGTGCCAATCGAGATCAACCGCTGTTCGCCGCCATAATCTCTGGGGTCCAAGCGCGTCAGCACCGGCTCTTCGAAGATGCCGGCGGCAAACAGCAGGTCGATGCCCCTGCGATCGAGGACCTGCTGCCGCTTGTCGTCATCCCACTCCAACTCCATGGGCGGCGACCCCGGTCAGCGCGATCGCACGATCATACAATATGATGTACGCTTTACAAGATGACCGGAATGACCGGCCTCACTTGATCCAGTCGGCGCACTTCGCCGGCTCGCCGGTGCCACCCCAGGGCATGATCGGCACGCTCGACGTCGAATTCTTGGGCGAGCCGTCGATCAGCTTGTCGGAATAGACCATGTAGATCAGGACGTTGCGCTTGGCGTCGCAGCCGCGCACGATCTGCATCTTCTTCCAGATCAGCGAGCGCCGCTCACGGAAGACGACGTCGCCCTGCTCGGCCTTCTCCTTGAACCGGATCGGGCCGATCTGACGGCAGGCGAGCGAGACGTCCGAGACCTCCTCGGCCACACCGAACATGCCGGACACGCCGCCCTTCTCGGGCACGGTGTAATGGCAGGCCACGCCTTCGACGACGGGGTCGTCGATGCCGTAGACGGCGAGCTTGTCGTCGGGGGTCAGCATCTTCCAGACGGTCGACTTGCGGAAGATCAGGTCCTCCTGAGCCGCGGCCGGGGCGGCCAATCCGGCGAGGCCGAGGGCGCCCGCCACAAGGGCGCAAGCGAGGGCTTTCATGGGGATGTTCTCCAGCGGCGCGAAGGCCTCGCGCCGGATATGGTTGCGCCGTGCGGCTCCCGCCAGAGCCGGCTCGGACTCAGACCGCGAGCGGCCGGAAAGCGAGATAGGCGGCCGCGATCGCCCCGGCGATCCCGGCGAGAAACAGCACGAGCTTGAGCTGCGTCATCCGGCTCGCGAAGGCGACGTCGCCGGCCTCGACCTTCGGGTATCTGTCGAGCAGCCGGGCGACGGCGAGGTTTTCGGCCACGTCGCAGAGCCCGCCGAGCAGCCAGCCGCCGCCGCACAGCGCCGCGACCCACCCGGGCTGGCCGCGCATCGTCAGGCCGGCGATCAGGATCGCGCCGACGATGGCATAGGTGAAGGCGAAGGCGACATCGGCCGGCAGCACCCGGTTGCGATACCGGGCGCGGTGCGTCTCGCCATAGAGGGCAAAGAGCTTCTCGACGTCTTCGGCATTGTAGCCGTTCCAGTCGTTCTCCAGCATGCGCGGCACGCCCTGGCGGTTGGACCAGAGGCCCGCGGCCCAGAACAGCACCATCACCAGGACCGGCCCCCAGACGAAGAAGGCGAGCGGGACGGTCTCGGGATAGAAGGCAATGCTGTCGATCATCAGGCGTCGGCTCTCGCGGAGGATGGGCGGTCGTGCCGCACGGTAGCGGGCGGCCCTGCAGGCGCCAAGCGGTATGACGCCAAGCCTAGACGCCTGTGGGGCGCCGCGGTTCCCCTCACCCGAGCGGCAGGATCTCCTGCTCGATCGCTCCGAAGATGGAATGGCCCGCAGCGTCCTTCATCTCGACGCGGACGGTGTCGCCGAAACGCAGCGACTGGACCTGTGGCAACGGCGCAGACCAGGCGATGATCGTTCCCGCCTCGAGCGGATACGGCCCGGCCGCGTGTGCGATCGAGGCCTGCGCATCGGCGGGGCCGGCCACCGCGCCATGCTGCAGCGGCTGCTGATTGATCCGGCAGAGCAGCGGCCGGTCGATGCGACCCTCGCGCCAGGCTGGGCCGATCTCGTCGGGCGTGACGGCGACGGGCGAGAAGCTGAAAGTCACCTCGCCGGCCGGGCCTGCGGCTCCGGCAGAGGGGCTCCTCGTCTCCAGCACGCGGCAGGTCAGCATCACCAGCCGGATCGGCGCAGCGTCTGGCGCGGCCCGGCCGCTTCCCTCACCCGCGATGACGGCCAGCCCCGGCTCGGCGACGAGTCCGGCGGCTTCGTCGCGGGCCCTCACCGGATGGCGCGGCCCCAGCGCGCCGGCCGAGCGAGCCGGTGCGACGCCGCCGGCAGCACCGCTTGCGACGAAGCGACCGAAGGCGCGCGGCAGCGGCGCGGCGCAGTCATGCTCGTGGAAGCGGAAGGAGGGCACCGAGCCATGCTCGAGGGCCTCCGCCAGATCCCCCAGGCGGGGGGCGTGGCGGTCCCAATCGTCGAGCGCGGCCTGCAAAGTCGGCACGACGGGAAAGGCGTCGGTGGCGCGGGTGAGATCGCGCGAGACGACGACGAGGCGGCCATCCCGACCATGCATGAGCGAAGCGAGTTTCATGTCTTTCCAATCCGCGCGCGACACGCCAATAAGAGTTCAACAAGCCCGTGGGAGGATCACCTTATGAAACGCCGCGACTTTTTGAAAACCGGCGCTCTCGCCGCCGCCGCGACCCCGGTCGCGATGCCCGCGGTGGCGCAGTCGCAGCCCGAGGTGCGGTGGCGGCTGACCTCGAGCTTCCCGAAGTCGCTCGACACGATCTTCGGCACGGCGCAGCAATTCGCGAAGCTGGTCAGCGAGGCGACCGACGGCAAGTTCCAGATCCAAGTCTTCGCGCCCGGCGAGATCGTTCCCGGCCTGCAGGCGCTCGACGCCGTCTCCTCCGGCACGGTCGAATGCGCCCATTCGCCGACCTATTTCTACATCGGCAAGGATCCGACGCTCGGGCTCGGCACCGGCATCCCCTTCGGCCTGAACGCCCGCCAGCAGCACAGCTGGTGGTATTTCGGCGGGGGCGAGCAGATCGTCAACGGCGTGCTCGACCGCTTCAACGCCTATTCGATCCCCTGCGGCAATTCCGGCTGCCAGATGGGCGGCTTCTTCCGCAACGAGCTGAAGGGCGTCGACGCTCTCAAGGGGCTGAAGTTCCGCATCGGCGGCATGGGCGGCGCGGTGCTCGCCAAGCTCGGCGTGGTGCCGACGCAGATCGCGCCGGGCGACGTCTATCCGGCGCTGGAGCGCGGCACGATCGACGCGGCCGAATTCGTCGGCCCCTATGACGACGAGAAGCTCGGCTTCATCCGCGTCGCGAAATACTACTACTATCCCGGCTGGTGGGAGGGCGGCGCGATGCTGCACTTGATCATCGGCAAGGAGGCCTGGGCCAAGCTGCCCAAGCACTATCAGGCGATCGTCCAGCAAGCTTGCGAAGCGGCCAACAACTGGATGCTCGGCAAATATGACTTCGTGAATCCGGGCGGCCTGCGCCGGCTCGTGGCGCAGGGCGCGCAGCTGCGCCCCTTCCCGCTGCCGGTGATGGAAGCGGCGCTGAAGGCGGCGGAGGAATACTACGCCGAGACCTCGGCCAAGAGCGCCGACTTCAAGGCCGGCTACGATTCCATGGTCGCCTTCCGCGGCGAGAACCTGCTCTGGTGGCAGGTGGCGGAACTGTCCTTCGACAGCTTCATGAACCGGCTGAAGGCGCGCTGAGCGTCCGGCTGAGGGAGGCTTGCGCCGAACCATGACGACCAAGCCCCCCTCTCCCCAGCCGGAAGCGCCGCTCCGGCTGGAGCAGTTTCTGCCCTATCGCCTGAACGTCGTGGCCTTCCATTCGGCCCGGGCGCTGGGGCGGATCTACGACGCGCAGTTCGGCATCGGCATTCCCGAATGGCGGGTGGTGGCGCAGCTCGGCGAGTTCGGGCGACTGACCTCGCGCGACATCGGCGAGCTGGCTCAGATGCACAAGACGAAGGTCTCGCGCGCCGTCTCGGAGCTGGAGAAGCGCGGGCTCGTCTCGCGGGCGGAAAACCGTCAGGACCGGCGCGAATCCTTCGTCGCGCTGACCGCGGCGGGCGAGCGCATCTACGCCCAGATCGTGCCGCTGGCGCTCGCCTTCCAGGCGCGCTGGACCGAGGGCATCGCGCCGGCGGAACTGCAGGTCTTCGAGCGCGTGCTCTCGACCCTGACCGAGCGCAGCCGCCACCTCGCCGGCAGCTATCGCGACGACGAGGGCTGACGCTCAGAAAAACCGCGCGAGATTGCGGCGGATGCGCTCCAGCGGCGGTTCGCCGGCCGGCGGCGGATCGAAGGTCTGTCCCGTGATCGTCTCATAGGCGCGCACATAGACGGCCGTGGTCTGCGCGATCAGTTCGGCCGGGATCGGCGGCAACTCTTCCTTATAGGGATCGCAGCGGGCGACGACCCAGTTGCGAACGAAGTCCTTGTCGAAGGAGTCCGGCTTCTCGCCGGCGGCGAACCGTGCGGCGTAGCTGCCCGCCATCCAGTAGCGGCTGGAGTCGGGGGTGTGGATCTCGTCGGCGAGCAGGATGGTGCCGTCGGCGTCGGTGCCGAACTCGTATTTGGTATCGGCGAGGATCAGGCCGCGCTCGGCGGCGAGCGCCTGGCCGCGAGCGAAGAGCGCCAGCGCATAGCGGCTGACGGTGTCCCATTGCTCGCGGGTCAGCAGCCCTTCCTCCAGGATCTGCGCGGCCGAGAGCGGCTCGTCATGGCCGCCGTCGAAGGCCTTGCTGGTCGGGGTGATGATTGCCTCGGGCAGGCGCTCATTGTCGCGCAACCCGTCCGGCAGCGTGACTCCGTACATCGCGCGCTGGCCCTGCTTGTACAGGGTCAGGATCGAGGTGCCGGTGGTGCCGGCGAGATAGCCGCGCACCACGATCTCGACGGGGAGGATGTCGAGCCGCTTGCCGACCACGACGTTCGGATCGGGATATTCGAGGACATGGTTGGGGCAGATGTCGGCGGTCTGCTCGAACCAGTGACGCGCCGTCTGCGTGAGGACCTGACCCTTGTGCGGGATGGCGGCAATGGCGCGGTCGAAGGCGCTCAGCCGGTCGGTCGAGATCAGGATGCGGCGCCCGTCGGGGAGGTCGTAGTTCTCGCGGACCTTGCCGCGATAATAGTTCGGCAGTTCGGGGATGAAGGCAGCTTCCAGCGCCAGAGGTTCGGTCATGTCGTCATCGCCCGGTCGTGGCGCCGCGCGACAGGCGCGGACAGCTCGCCAGCCTTCTAGACAGTCGGCGGGCGGGCGCCAACCGCTTCCGCCATCGTCGGGGCGCGATTGCTCGGCGGCGGCGGATATGGCATTCGAGCGGGCGTCGGCCGCATCTCCGGCGGCGGCGCTCCATAGTTCCGTCGCGTTTGGCGGCTGTTGTGCTCCGGCGAGCCCGCCAGCCCTGGACAAGGGCCGTCTGGCATTCGAGACCGACAAGCAGGTGACGTGATCCGACCCGCGATGCTCTTCAGACGCCTTCGACTGCGTTCCCCCGGCCGCTTCGGTGCGGCGCTGCTCGCGCTCGTTCTCGCCGGCGGCACGGCGGCGGCGCAGTCGCCGGCCTGCAATGCGTGGCGCTCGGAACTCGCCAGTCTGCAGGGCCAGCGCGGCGGAGGGGATGCCCGAGCCGCGCAGATGGCGCAGCGCGTCGGCGCCCAGCTCGCTCAGGCGACGAACCAATATCGCGCCATGGGTTGCGAGCGCGGCGGCTTCACCTTCTTCGGCGAAGGCCCGCCGCGCGAATGCGGGGGCTTGCGCGCGCAGATCGGCCAGTTGCAGGCGCAGTATGCCAATCTGCAGCAGATGGCGCAGGGCGGCGCCCTCGAACAGCGCCGCGCGCAGCTCGTCGCCGCGATCAACGCCAATTGCCGGGCGCCGCAGCAGCGCGGCTTCTTCGAGACGATCTTCGGGCTCGAGCCGCGCCGCGGCGAAATCGATTCGACCCTGCCGGAACTCGACCCCGAGCAGCCGCTGGAGCCGGAAAAGCCACGCCTCGGCGGCCCGCAGACCGTCTGCGTCCGGACCTGCGACGGCTATTTCTTCCCGCTCGCGAACAATCCGGGCGGCCGCGACAGCGGCGACGAGATGTGCCAGGCGCTCTGCCCCGGCACCGAGACCCTCGCCTATGGCATGACCAATGGCGGCGAGATCCAGAACGCGGTCGCCCGCGCCACCGGCCAGCCCTATGCGTCGCTGCCGAATGCGGGCAAATACCAGCGCAGCTTCGATGCCGCCTGCACCTGCCGGGCGCCGGGCCAGAGCTGGGCACAGGCGCTGCGCAACGCCGAATACCTTCTCGACAAGCGCAAGGGCGACGTCATCGTCACCGAGCAGCGCGCCGCCGAGCTGTCGCGCCCGAGGGAGGCAAAGCCCGATCCCAGGCGCCGCAATGCACAGTCCGTACCGCAGCCGGCCGCCGTCGAGATCCCCGACGAGAAGCCGATGCCGTCGGAGAACTCACCGACCGCCGGCACGGAATCGGCCGGTGTCGGCCCGGCCACGGTCGGCGAGCGTGTGCTCGACAAGGGCGACGGGCTCAAGCGCGAGACGCAGAGCGTGACCGGCGAGCGCCGCACCGTGCGGATCGTCGCGCCGAACCTCGCACCCAATCTCGGGAATGCGACAATCCGTCCCTGACGACGGGGCGATCATGCGTCCCACGCAGTTCTGGGGCGCATCAATCACTTGAATATCCCGTGGACGCATGACGGTGACGGCGCAATAGAAGGCTGACGCCCCCCTCATCGGGCGAGCCGACCGGAACCGCCTGCCGACTGCATCCTGTCGTCGTCGAAGGCAGCCTTGGCGGCTCCCGCCGGAGATCGCCATGTCCAACCTTGCGACATCACAGCCGCACCCGCGCCCCATCGAGTTCGCCGACGCCAAACGACGCCTCAAGGCCATCTTCGTCGGATCCGTCGGCAATCTCGTCGAATGGTACGATTTCTACGCCTATACGGCCTTCTCGCTCTATTTCGCGCCCGCCTTCTTCCCCTCCAGCGACCCGGTGGTGCAGCAGCTCAATGCGGCGACGCTGTTCGCCGCCGGCTTCATCGTGCGCCCGCTCGGCGGCTGGCTGTTCGGCCATCTGGCGGATCGCTACGGGCGGCGCCTTTCGCTGACGGTCTCCGTGCTGATGATGTGCTTCGGCTCGCTGATCATCGCGCTGACGCCGACCTATGCGACGATCGGCTTTGCCGCGCCTTCCCTGCTGGCGCTCGCGCGCATCATCGAAGGCCTGAGCCTCGGCGGCGAATATGGGGCCAGCGCGACCTATCTCTCCGAGATCGCCGACCCCGAGCATCGCGGCTTCTATTCGAGTTTCCAGTACGTCACGCTGATCGGCGGGCAGCTCACCGCGATTCTCGTCCTGCTGCTGCTCCAGAACGTCTTCCTGACCCATGAGCAGCTCGTCGCCTGGGGCTGGCGCATTCCCTTCGTGATCGGCGCGCTGCTCGCCGTGACGGCGATGTTCATGCGCCGCCACATGCACGAGACGGAGTCCTTCACGGAAGCCAACAAAAGCCCGGTGAAGCGCGAAAGCTCGATCCGTGGCCTGCTGCGCTATCCCCGCGAGGTTGCGATCGTGGTCGGGCTGACCGCCGGCGGCACTGCGGCCTTCTATACCTTCACCACCTATATGCAGACCTTCGTGCGGCAGACGGCCGGCTTCTCCGACATCACCACGACCTATGTGATCGCCGGCTCGCTGATCTTCGCGGCGCTCCTGCAGCCGATCTATGGCGCGATCTCCGACCGGATCGGCCGCAAGCCGATGCTGATCTTCTTCGGCGTCGCCGGCACGCTGTTCACGGTTCCGCTGCTGACGACGCTGGCGGGAACGAAATCCCCCTGGGTCGCCTTCCTGCTGATCTCCGCCGCCTGGGTGTTCGTGGCCGGCTACACCTCGATCAACGCCGTCGTGAAGGCCGAGCTGTTCCCGACCTCGATCCGGGCCACCGGCGTCGCCGTGCCCTATGCGCTGACGGTGTCGATCTTCGGGGGCACGGCACCCGCGATCGCGCTGTTCTTCAAGCAGCAGGGCCACGAGCAGTGGTTCTACTACTACCTCGCCGGGGTGATCTTCCTCTCGCTGATGGTCTATTCGACGATGCGCGACACCAAGCATCAGTCGGCGATGCACCGGCACGATTGATCCGAAGGCGCTGGCGCCTGGCGTCATTGCGAGCGTAGCGAAGCAATCCAGAGCGGCGTGCCCCAAGTTCCCCTGGATTGCTTCGTCGCTGCGCTCCTCGCAATGACGGTCGCGTTCAGGCGCTCTCGCCCTTCAGCCGCCGCAGCGCCTTGTCCCGCCCGATCAGCGGCAGCAACGCCGCCAGTTCCGGCCCGTGATCCTGCGCGGTGAGCGCTTGGCGCAGCGGCATGAACAAAGCCTTGCCCTTGGCGCCGGTCGCGGCCTGGACGGCGGCCGTCCAGCTCTTCCACGTCGTCGCGTCGAAGGGTTCCGGCGGCAGGAGCGAGGCCGCAGTTGCCGCGAAGTCCGCGTCCGAGACGACCGGCCGGATCGGCCCGCGCACGATATCGTCCCAGAGCCGCGCCTCGTCCAGCTTCGTCAGATTGCCGCGGATCGCGAGCCAGAAGGGCTCGCCTCCGCCGATACCGAGCGCCGCGAGCCGCCCTGCGACCGCCTGATAGGGCAGCTGGTGCAGCGTGCGGGCGCTCAACGTGTCGAGATCATGCTCGTCGAATTTGGCGGGCGCGCGCGAGACATGGGCGAGATCGACCAGCCCCGCCAGTTCGTCGAGGCTCGCCACCGGGCGCACCGCATCCGACGAGCCGGTCAGCGTGGCCAGCGCCGCCACCGCCAGCGGCTCGACGCCGGCCTCGCGCAGGCCGCGCAGCGAGAGATGGCCGAGACGCTTCGAGAGCCCCTCGCCGCTCGCCGTGGTCAGGAGGTTGTGGTGGCCGAAGGCCGGCAGCGCCGCCCCCAGCGCCTGGAAGATCTGGATATGCACCGCCGTGTTGGTGACGTGGTCCTCGCCGCGGATGATGTGCGTCACGCCGGTCGCGGCGTCGTCCACCACCGAGGGCAGATGGTAGAGATAGGTGCCGTCCTCGCGGATCAGCACCTGGTCGGAGAGCGAGGCGCAGTCGACATGGGCGTCGCCGCGGATCAGATCGGTCCAGGCGACCACACGCGGCTCGAGCAGGAAGCGCCAATGCGGCCGGCGGCCTTCCGCCTCGAGCTTCGCCCGGTCCTCGGCGGTGAGCTTCAGCGCGGCGCGGTCGTAGATCGGCGGCAGGCCGCGGGCGAGCTGGCGCTTGCGGCGCCGGTCGAGCTCGTCGGCGGTCTCATAGCAGGGGTAGAGCCGCCCGGCGGCGCGCAGATCCTCCGCCGCGGCATCGTAGAGCGAGAGGCGCTGCGACTGGCTGATCACCAGATCGGGCGTGATGCCGAGCCAGGCGAGATCCTCGGCGATGGCAGCGGCATATTCCGGCTTCGAGCGTGCGAGATCGGTGTCGTCGTAACGCAGCATGAAGCGCCCGCCATGGCGGCGGGCATAGAGCCCGTTGAACAGGGCCGAGCGGGCATTGCCGATATGGAGATAGCCCGTCGGCGAGGGCGCGAAGCGCAGGAGCGGCGGGCGGGACGGCGCGGGGCTGGTCATGGCGGCGCTTATGGCGCTTTTGGCCGGCAGCGACAATCGCCCGCAGCAGCCTGTCGGGCCGGCGGCCACGCGTCTCAGAAATCGACGCTGTCGGCGCCCGCACGTCCGATGCCGCGCACCAGCGTCTCATCGGGATGATGGGCCGGCGCGCCGCCGTCACGGAAGCCGTGGAGCCCCGGCGGCTGGACCGATTCGTCCGTGAGCCTGATCCGGGGAACGGCGTGCCATGCAGGGGCGGCGGCCGCCGCCTCCTCCTGAAGCGCCAGGACGACCGACCTGTCATGCCCCGCTGCGACAAGCTCGGCGACGCGCCGACCGGCGGCCAGTGCCGACAGGATGGCATGACGACGCAACGCGTCCGGCGCGATCTCCGGCGCCGGCAGCGGCAGGCCGGCGGGGCCGAGCGCGCCCTCGGGCTTCCAGCTGCCGCGCAGCTCCAGCAGCCGGCCGATCTCGTCCGGCGCAAGATCGCCCACGGGGTTGATCGCGCCGTTCACGGCCGCCGCCTCTCCGGAGGCCGCGAAGCGCGATGCCGGCGCCAGCAGGCTGAGGCCCCTGCTTCGCGCGAGAGCGGGCAGCAGGGCCGCGCGCAGTGCGGCCTCCAGCTCCGGCGCTGGTCGCGCCACGGCGCCCGGCAAGGCCTCATCGAGAGCCGCGGCCAGGTGCGTCATGGCAATCGTCCGCGTCGACAGGCCCAGCGCAGCGGCGACCGCCTCAGCCTCGGCCGGGGCCATGCCGCCCGTGCCACCATCGGCAAACCCGACCACCTCGACCCGCTCGGGCCCCAGCGCATCGACCGCCAGCGCGGCGCCGAGGAGGCTGGGGCTATCCGTGAGTTCGACCAGGGCGCCGGTGGCGCGCATGAGGCGGACATGCTCGCGCAGGCCGAGCATGCAGGCGGTGTAATCGGCCTCGTCGCCGGTCTCGAGCGCCGCCACCCCGCCCGGCTCGGCGGTCCAGACACCCGCCTGGCGGCGCCATTGCGTGACGACGAGCGCTTCGCGGAAGGCCGGCAGCTGATGCGTCAGGCTCCTGTCCGCCGCGAGCGCGAAGGAGGCACCGTCGAGGACGCCCGCTTCGCTGCCGCCGACGGCGTTGACCCAGACCAGCGGCAGCCCCGTCTCGACGACACGGGCGACGGCGCGGTTGAGGCGGCCGTCGGTGCCGCCCCGCCGGTAAACGGAGGCGTCGCAGGCCAGCAGCAGTTCGGCGCCGGTCTCGGCGAGACACTCCGACACCTCATCGTCCGCCAGATCCGCGCCCGGGACGAGGCCGAGGCGGAGCAGGCCGCGGAAGGGGACCGGGCCAGGCAACGGACCGGGACGGAAGGCGCCCTCGCCCGTCCCGCCGGTCCTCACCTTGAAGCGGACGGCCTGAATGACGCCACCATCGAGAAGGGCCTGAGCGTCATGGAGGGCGCCGCCCTCGACCCAGGGCAAGCCGACCAGCAGGGCCGGCCCGCCATCCGCGGTCTCGCGCGCCAGCTCCTCGCAGGCCCGCCGGCAGGCATCGAGGAAGGCCGGACGATGCACCAGCCCTGCGGCCGCTCCACCGCCGAGAATGCCGTCCGGGAACAGCACGAGATCAGTCCCCGCCGCGGCGGCCTGGCCGCGTGCGGCGCGCACGCGCTCGGCATTGCCCGCGACGTCCCCCGGGAGCGGACTGGTTTGCGCGAGGGCGAGGCGGAAGCTGCGTTCGGTCATGCCGGGGCTGTAGCGCGGCCCCGACGGCCGGGCAACGCCGCCGGAGCGGCTCGGGAACACCGGCTTAACCTCACGTTAGGGTTAAGCGCGCATGAATCAGTCACGAGCCGCTGCTGCAAGATTGCCGGCCGTCGTTCGGAGAAACGACCATGCGTACCCGTCTCATCCATCGACCGGCCGCGGCTCTGGCCGCCATCCTGCTGGCCGGCGCCGTGACCACGGACGCCGCATCCGCCGCGGACTATCCGGTGCTGCGCGGATCGCAGATCGACGACGCGCCGCCCGCTCCGGAATTCGACAGCCGCATGAACTGGTCCGGCTTCTATGTCGGCGGTGGTGCCGGCGTCTCCTCCACGAAATTCGAGCCCGGAAACGGGCTGCAGAACCTCGCGAACTACGCCTATCGCAACACGCTGCTGGGCAGCGAAGTGAACATGGGCAGTCTGGTGGGCAATCTGCCGTCGAAAAGCGACAGCGGCTCGACCTTCTTCGGCTTCACCGGCTACAATTTCGCCTTCGGCGACGTGATCCTCGGCCTGGAGGCGGATTATACGCGATCAAACCAGGAATATCTGATCAGCGACTTCATCGGACGCCGCAGCACGACCTCCGACGGCACGATCAACGACTACACCCTGACGACGCGCCATGGCGCCGCGCTCAAGGATTACGCCACCGCTCGCATCCGCATGGGCTGGGCCTATGGCCGGATCATGCCTTTCGCCACCATCGGCGGGGCCGTCGGACGTTTCGACACGACCTCGACCATCGATGCGACCTGGCGCTTCACCCGCACCAATGCCGTCACCGGCGCGATCGAGAACAATGTCGTCGCCTCAGGCTATCCGCTCCGCGTCGGCTCGACCAAGAGCAATGTCTACGGCTTCGGCCTCACGGCCGGCGGCGGCATCGACATGGCGCTGACCGAAAACCTCTTCCTGCGCGCGGAATACCAGATCATCCGCTTCGCCGACGTCGAGGGCACCACCACGACGGTCAACACCGGCCGCGTCGCCGCCGCGCTGAAGTTCTGATCCAGCGACCGATCGTCGATATGAAAAAGGCCGGGGCGATGCGCCCCGGCCTTGTCGTTTCGGCCTCGAGACGGGTGGCCGGTCACTCGGCCGCCTCGACCTCCGGCCGGGCGCGGCCGGCCCGCTCGCGCTTGACCAGTTCGGCCACGAGGAAGGCCAGTTCCAGCGCCTGCTCGGCGTTCAGGCGCGGATCGCAGACCGTGTGGTAGCGGTCGTTCAGATCGGCATCGGTCATGCCACGCGCGCCGCCGGTGCATTCGGTGACGTTCTTGCCGGTCATCTCGAGATGCAGGCCGCCGGCATGGGTGCCCTCGGCCTGGTGGACGGCGAAGAAGTTCTTCACCTCCGTCATGATCAGGTCGAAGGGGCGGGTCTTGTAGCCGCTGGCGGCCTTGACGGTGTTGCCGTGCATCGGGTCGCAGGACCAGACGACGTTGCGCCCTTCCCGCTTGGTGGCCCGCACCAGGGCCGGCAGGTTGTCGAAGACCTTGTCGGCGCCGAAGCGGCCGATCAGCGTCAGGCGCCCGGCCTGGTTCTGCGGGTCGAGCACGTCGATCAGCTTGAGCAGGCCGTCGACCGTGGTCGAGGGGCCGCATTTCAGGCCGATCGGGTTGCGGATGCCGCGGAAGAACTCGACATGGGCGTGGTCGAGCTGGCGCGTGCGGTCACCGATCCAGACCATGTGGCCGGAGGTGTCGTACCAGTCGCCCGTCGTCGAATCGACGCGGGTCATGGCCTGCTCGTAGCCGAGCAGCAGCGCCTCGTGGCTGGTGTAGAAATCGGTCGTCCGCATCTCGGGATGCGTCTCGGGATCGATGCCGATGGCGCGCATGAAGTCGAGCGCCTCGGTGATGCGCTCGGCGACCTCGTTGTAGCGCGAGGAGGCCGGGGCATCCTTGACGAAGCCGAGCATCCAGCGATGGGCGTTGTCGAGATTGGCGTAGCCGCCGGTGGCGAAGGCGCGCAGCAGATTGAGCGTCGCCGCCGACTGTCTGTAGGCCTCGAGCTGGCGGCGCGGATCGGGCGTGCGCGCCTCGGGCGTGAAGGCGTTGTCGTTGACGATGTCGCCCTTGTAGCTCGGCAGTTCGACGCCGCCGACGGTCTCCGTCGGAGCGGACCGCGGTTTGGCGAACTGGCCGGCGATGCGCCCGACCTTCACCACGGGCGAGCCGCCGGCAAAGGTCAGCACCACCGCCATCTGCAGGAAGAGCCGGAAGAAATCGCGGATGTTGTCGGCCGAGTGCTCGCCGAAGCTCTCGGCACAGTCTCCGCCCTGGAGCAGGAAGGCCTCGCCGTTTGCGACTTTCGCGAGGGCCTTCTTCAGCTTGCGCGCCTCACCCGCAAAAACGAGCGGCGGAAAGCCGGCGAGCTGCTGCTCGACCGCCCTCAGGGCTGCCTGGTCCGGATAGTCCGGAATCTGCTGGACGGGCTTGGCCCTCCAGCTCTCGGGCGTCCACCGCTCCGACATGGGTCCTGCTCCTGACTTCACTCCGCGCGGGTTAACCTCTTGGAAAGCGCGAAGGCGCGCCTATACACCCAAGGCGCGGCGAAGGCCACCATGGCGCGCGTGCACCGGGCGGATCCGCAGGAAGGCGCCATGGTTAGCAAAAGCTGAATCGGCCCAGCCGCTTGCCGGCGGGCGCTTACAGATCGATTCCGCTTCATCGCAGCGCGGATGAAGGCGGTGACGCGGCAGATGAGCCCGTTCGACTGCCGATTCAACAGCGGGCGACGGCGCTGCGCGGCAGGGCCACCGTGCTCCGGCGCCCTCCGTCGGACGCCAAATCATCTGAGGGGGCGCAGACCATCGGGTCAGCCGATGCGGGATGCCGGGACGGCATGGGCCCATTCCAGCGGCGCCGGCTCGAAGCGGCGCCGTATGCTTGCCAGTGCCAGAACCGGCTTCTAGCCTTGCCCCAGACGCCGCGATCAGAGCGTCATGGAGGACGACGCCGATGCCTTTCCGCTCTTTCGCCGCTGCCGTGGCGCTCACCCTGGCCACCGCCGGTGCCGCCCTGGCCGAGGAGCCTTTGACCCTGCGCGGCATGGGCTCCTTCCATGTCGGCGGCAAGCTGGTCGAGATCTCGGGCCGCCCGGTCAAGGACGTCGTCTTCACGCCCGGCGGCACGCCGGCGCGGGTCGATCCGAACGGAACCTACCAGACCGGGCAGATGTATGTGCAGTACTTCCTGCCCCAGAACGAGCGCGGCTCGGTCCCGCTGCTGCTCTGGCACGGCGGCGGCATGACCGGCGTCAATTACGAGACGACGCCGGACGGACGCCGGGGCTGGCTCGAGTTCTTCCTGCGCAAGGGCTGGGCGGTCTACAATTCCGATGCGGTCGAGCGCGGCCGGTCCGGCTGGGCGATGTACCCGGACGTGATCCCGGGTGAGCCGGTCTTCCTGACGACGGCCAACCCGTTCGAGCGTTTCCGCATCGGCGACGGCGCCAACAGCTACGACGCCGATCCCGCCAAGCGCCGCTACCTCGCCGGGAGCCAGTTTCCGCCCGACGGCTACGACAACTTCGTCAAGCAGATCGTGCCGCGCTGGACATCGACCGACCAGATGATCATCGACGCCTATATCGCCGAGGTCGACAAGGTCTGCCCCTGCGTGATCGCCTTCCACAGCCAGTCGGGCCAGTTCGGCTTCAAGGTGGCGCAGGCCCGGCCGGACAAGGTCAAGGCCCTGATCGCCGTCGAACCCGCAGGGATCGGTGATCCGGCCAAGGCGGACGTCCTCAAGGACATCCCGGTCCTGATGGTCTATGGCGATTACATCGAGCAGGACGCGCGCTGGCCGGCGATCCGCAAGACCGGCACGGATTTCGGCGACAAGATCAGGGCCGCGGGCGGCTCGGTCGATGTCGTCAACCTCCCGACCGTCGGCATCAAGGGCAATTCCCACATGATGATGCTCGACAGGAACAACCTGGAGGTCGCCCAGCTGATCCAGGACTGGCTCGCCAAGAAGGGGCTCGTCCGGTAACGGGCGGCCCTACCCCGCCCGGGGTGTCCGCATCGTCACGAGCTCCTCCGCCGCGCTCGGATGCAGCGCGACGGTGCGGTCGAAATCGGCCTTGGTCGCGCCCATCGTCACCGCGATGGCGACGGCCTGGATGATCTCGCCGGCATCATGGCCGAGGATGTGGACGCCGAGCACCCTGTCTGTCTTCGCATCGACGACGAGCTTCATATAGACGCGCTCGTTGCGGCCCGAGATCGTCGCCTTCATCGGCCGGAAGGCGGATTCGAAGATGCGCAACGCGTGTCCGGCCGCAGCCGCCTGGACTTCTGACAGGCCGACGGTCCCGACTTCCGGGGTGGTGAAGACGGCCGAGGCGATCAGGCCATGGTCGGTCCGCCAGGGCTTGTTGCCGAAGGTCGTGTCGGCGAAGGCATGGCCCTCGCGGATCGCGACCGGGGTCAGGTTGACGCGGTTGGTGACGTCGCCGACCGCGTGGATCGAGGGCACGCTGCTGGCGGAGTCGTCATCGACCAGCACTTCACCGAGCGGGCCGAGTGCGACGCCCGCCTCTGCCAGACCCAGGCCGGCGGTGTTGGGACGCCGGCCGGTCGCGACGAGGATGACGTCGGCATCGATGGGGTCGCCGCTGGCGCAATGGGCGCGGCGACAGCCATCGGGCAACAGTTCGATGCTCTGAACCGTGCAGCCGAGGCGGAAGCGGATGCCGGCATGCTCCAGCGCATCGCGCAGGCGGTTGCGGATGTCCTCGTCGAAGCCGCGCAGCACGTTGTCGCCGCGGTGGAGGACGGTGACCTCGACGCCGAGACGGACGAAGAGGCTGGCGAATTCGAGCGCGATGTAGCCGCCGCCGACGACGAGCATGCGTTTCGGCAGGCCCGGCAGATGGAAGATCTCGTTCGAAGAAATGCCGAGTTCGCCGCCCGGGATCGGCGGATCGAAGGATGGCCAGCCGCCGGTCGCGACGAGGATGTGACGGGCGCGGATCGTCTCGCCGCTTCTGGCGAGGCGCACGGTATGGGCATCGACGACGGTGGCGCGATCCTCGCGGATGGTCACGCCGGCGCCGTTCAGACCCTTGCGATAGAGCCCGGAGAGGCGGGTGACCTCGTTGGCGACGGCATCGCGCAGCGTCGGCCAGTCGAAGACGGGTTTCTGGACCGTCCAGCCGAAACCGGCCGCGTCCTCGACCTCCTCGGCGAAGCGGCTGGCATAGACGAAGAGCTTCTTCGGTACGCAGCCGCGAATGACGCAGGTGCCGCCGATGCGATCCTCCTCCGCGATCATGACACGGGCGCCATGGCCGGCGGCGATGCGGGCGGCACGGGTTCCGCCGGAGCCGGCCCCGATGACGAACAGATCGACGTCGAATTCAGCCATGATGTCCTCTCACGCCCCGCGATCATCGGCATCGGAGCCGACCGGCAGCCGGGACAGCCATAGCGCCGCCATGGTCAGCGCCGCAATCCACCAGCCCTGCCACGCGCCATGCGCCACCGCCGCGACGGCGAAGGCCGAGGCGAACAGGGCGAGACGCGGCGCCAGATCCGCCGCCGCGAACCGCCTCAGCCGCAGCAGCAGGGCCAGCCCGGCGACGGTGAGCAGCGTGACACCGGCCACGCCCGTCTCGGTCCAGGCCTGCAGCGGCGCGTTGTGCGGGTGGCCGACGGCCAGAAGCGTCCGGCGCGGGGGCGAGACCGCGGCGGCGACAGGATGCTGATCGAGCGTCGGCGAGGTGCCGAAGCCGCTGCCGCGGACCGGCCGGGCCAGGGTCGCCTCGCCGAAGGACAGCCAGATGTCGACCCGGTCGCGCGAATGGGAGTTGGCGAGACGCTCATGGAGCGCCGGCGGCAGCACTGCGTCGCCCAGACGCCCGACGACGGGGGCCAGCGCCATCGTCGCGACGAAGCCCAGCGCCACCGCCGCGAGTGCGAGGCGGGGCGCCAGCCGCGCCATCACGGCGACGGCTGCCATGACGAGCAGACCCAGGCCAGCCGCGCCGCTTTCCGAACCGAGACTGGCCCAGGCGACGGCGAGGGCGAGCAGCACCGCCAGCGCCACATCCCAGCGCTCCGGCGACCGACGGCCGAACAAGGCCGCGAAGGCGACGGGAGTCAGGACGAGGCAGGTCAGCACCGGACGGTTGAAGGCATAAGTGACCTGGCGACCGATATCGAGGGCGCGCCGGAGCGCCAGGTCCGTCGCGAGTTCCGCCATCATCAGCAGCGCCGCCGCGGCGACGGCGATCGCCAGGCCACGGCCGAGCGCCGGACTCGGGCGGAACCGGCCCGAGGCGGCGATGGCGGCGCCGCAGGCCAGCGGCAGCGCGAACTCGCCCCACGCCGCGAGGCTCGCGAGCGGCCGATGGCTCCAGGCGATCGTCACGAGGGCCCAGATCAGGAACCCGCACAAAGCCAGACCGACCGGGCTTCGCAGCATCCATCCGGCGCGCCGGAGCGGGGCCAGCCAGCCCTCCGCCGCGACGGCGGCTGCGCAGAAGGCCACGGCGGCCAGCGCCAGCATCAACGGCGCCGAACGGTTGGCGATCCACATGGCGAGCGGCAGCGCCACCAGAAGACCTGCACCCAGCGCTGCGAGGCGCTCCGGCGCGCGGCCGCCGACAGGGACCGTCAGGGGAGAAGGGATTGGCTGGTTCATGCGCCAGCGCTTACGCCATCGCCGGGCCGAGCACTAGGGCCGCGAGGGGCCGGCGAATTGTCTTGACTCAGGATTGATCAATCGGGCGCAATTGACGGCGTGCGCGGCGAAGTGCCACTGGCGAGCGTCGCCCAATAATCGCGCGGGTCAATCCGCGAGCGGAGGAAATTCATGCTGACATCCCTTCTCAAGCGCTGTGCCGTCACCGCCGTGGCGGTGGCCGGCCTGTCGACCGCCGCCTTCGCCCAGCTCGAGCTGAAGATCATGGCCCCGGCGGCCCCGGGCGGCGGGTGGGACGGCACGGCCCGCTCGATGCAGCAGGCGCTGACGGCTGCCGGCATCGCCAAGAGCGTGCAGGTCACCAACGTCACCGGCGCCGGCGGCACGATCGGGCTCGCACAGCTGATCAACGCCAAGGGCGACGGCAGCCAGCTGATGGTCAACGGCTTCGTCATGGTCGGCGCGATCCTGCTGAACAAGTCGCCGGTGAACCTGACGCAGGTGACGCCCATCGCGCGGCTGACGGCCGAGGCGCTGGTCATCGTCGTGCCGACGGAGTCGCCGATCAAGAACGCCAAGGACCTCGCCGAGCGCGTCAAGGCCGATCCCGCCAAGGTGACCTGGGCTGGCGGCTCGGCCGGCGGCGCCGACCACATCCTGGCCGCGCTCTTCGCCGAGGCCGCCGGCGGCGACCCGAAGAAAATCAACTACATCCCGTTCTCGGGCGGTGGCGAGGCTCTGGCCGCCATGCTCGGCGGGCGCGTGACCGCCGGCATCTCCGGCTATGGCGAGTTCGAAGGCCAGATCAAGGCCGGCAAGCTGCGCGTGATCGGCGTGTCCTCCCCCAAGCGTCTCGACAACGCGCCCGACGCCCCGACGCTCAAGGAAGGCGGCGTCAATCTCGAGCTGATGAACTGGCGGTCGGTCGTCGCCCCTCCGGGCCTCTCGGCCGAGCAGAACAAGACGCTGTCGGACGCCGTCGCGAAGATGGTCAAGTCGAAGGAGTGGACCGAGATCCTGAAGGCCCGCGGCTGGGACGACGCCTATCTCGGCGGCGCCGAATTCGACGCCTTCCTGAAGGCCGAGCAGACGCGGGTCAGCAAGGTGATGACGGATGTCGGGCTGGTGAAATAAGCCCGGCCGATCGCGAACAAGACCAGGGGGCCGGGGACCGGCCCCCTTTTTTTCCCCTCCACCCTGTCTTCACAGCCCCGCAGATCGAACCGTCGATGATGGATACGCCATGACGAACGATGCCCCGTCACGCGGCGCCGACCGGCCCGCCCTCCTCGTCGGCCTGCTGCTGCTCGCCCTCGCCGGCATCGTCTACTACGACGCCTCGCAGCAGACGATCACCTCGAATTACGGTCTCGGCCCCACCGCCATGCCGCTGGTGGCCTGTTTCGGGCTCGTCATCCTCGGCCTCGCGCATCTCGTCGTCGCCTTCAAGGGCGGGCTGCCGAAGCCGGAGGCTGCGGATGCGGGCGCCCTGCTGTGGATCATCGGCGGGCTCGCCGGCCTGATCCTGTGCATCGCCACGGGCGCCGGCTTCGTCATCGCGATCACGATCCTCTTCGCCTGCACGGCGCGCGGCTTCGGTCGTCGGGCGCTGGCGGTCGACGCCGCCATCGGCTTCGTGCTCGGCCTCGTCATCTTCCTCGTTTTCGCCAAGCTCCTGACCCTGCTGCTGCCGGCCGGGCCGCTCGAACTCCTGTTCCTCTGAGGAGCGCCGGCCCATGGACACCCTCGTCTCGCTTCTCAATGGGTTCGGCGTCGCGCTCGAGCCCTCCAAGCTGCTGTTCTGCCTGATCGGCGTCTTCCTCGGCACCGCCGTCGGCGTGCTGCCGGGCATCGGTCCGGCGCTGACGGTCGCACTGCTGCTGCCGGTGACCTTCAAGCTCGATCCCGCCGGCTCGCTGATCATGTTCGCCGGCATCTACTATGGCGGCATGTATGGCGGCTCGACGACCGCGATCCTGCTCAACGCCCCCGGCGAGAGCGCCTCGCTCGCGACCGCGCTCGAAGGCTCCAAGATGGCCAAGGCCGGCCGCGGCGGCCCCGCCCTGGCCACTGCCGCGATCGGCTCCTTCGTCGCCGGTCTCATCGCCACGATCGGGCTCGCCTTTCTCGCGCCCTGGCTGGTCGAGGTCGCGATCAAGTTCGGCCCCTGGGACTATTTCGCGCTGATGATCGTCGCCTTCGTCACGGTTTCGGCGACCTTCGGCGACTCGCCCCTGCGCGGGCTCACCAGCCTGTTCCTCGGCATCACGCTCGGCCTCGTCGGCATCGACAAGCTCACCGGCCAGGCGCGCCTGACCTTCGGGGTGCCGGAGCTGCTCAACGGCATCGAGGTGACGACGCTGGCGGTCGGCCTCTTCGCGGTGGGCGAGGCGCTCTTCGTCGCCTCCAAGCGCTTCCGCGATCCCGAGGAGATCATCCCGATCAAGGGCTCGCTGTGGATGAGCAAGGAGGACTGGAAGCGCTCCTGGGCGCCCTGGCTGCGCGGCACGGCCTATGGCTTCCCGATCGGCGCGCTGCCGGCCGGCGGCGCCGAGGTCCCGACCTTCCTGAGCTATTCGACCGAGAAGAGGCTCTGCAAATATCCCGACGAGTTCGGGAAGGGTGCGATCGAGGGCGTGGCCGGCCCCGAAGCGGCCAACAACGCCTCGGCCGCCGGCACACTGGTGCCGCTGCTGACGCTCGGCCTGCCGACCTCGGCGACGGCCGCGATCATGCTGGCGGGCTTCCAGCAATACGGGCTGAACCCCGGCCCGCTGCTCTTCGCCGAAAAGCCCGACCTCGTCTGGGGCCTGATCGCCTCGCTCTTCATCGCCAACGTCATGCTGGTGATCCTGAACCTGCCGCTGATCGGGCTCTGGGTGAAGCTGCTCGCCGTGCCGCAGCCCTGGCTCTATGCCGGCATCCTGGTCTTCGCGACGATGGGCACGCTCGCGGTCAACGCCTCGCCGGTCGAGCTCGGCATGCTCTTCCTGTTCGGCTATCTCGGCTATCTGATGCGGCGCTACGATTATCCCGTCGCGCCCATGGTGGTCGGGCTGATCCTCGGGCCGATGGCGGAGGCGCAGCTGCGCCGGGCACTGCAGATCAGCCTCGGCGATCCGATGATCCTGCTGGAGAACCCGATCTCGGCGACACTGCTCGGCCTCGCCTTCGTCGCGCTGGTCGCGCCCTTCGTGATGAAGGGGCTGAACCGGTTCAAGGCGAGCGAGGACTAAAGGCCACTCAGCGGCCGGCGCCGACCAGTCCCAGCCGGACCAGGCTCTCAGCCGTCGCGGCGAGAGCCTCGACGGCCGGGCGCGGCTCCCAGCCCAGCATGGCCTGCGCCTTGGCGCTGGAGGCGGTCTTGCGACGGCCGAGTTCGGGCGTCGCCGCCTGTCGGGCGGCGGCACTGAACAGAGCGACGAAACGTACCACCCAGTCCGGCAGGACGCGCGTCGAGACGCGCGCCGCCGCCGGGCCGAGGCGCTCGCGCAGCGCCAGCGCGATCTCCTGCATGGTCAGGAAATCCCCTGCCGTGGCGATGAAGCGCTCATTCGCGGCGGCCGGATGCGTCATGGCGCGCAGATGCAGCTCCGCCACGTCGCGGACATCGACGACGCCGAACATCAGCCGCGGCAGGGCCGGCAGCCGGCCTTCCAGCATGCTCTTGACCAGCAGGATCGAGGCGGACAGGTCGGGGCCGAGCAACGGGCCGAAGATGCCGACCGGATTGACCACCGCCAGTTCCAGTCCCCTGCCCTCGCGGTCGACGAAGTCCCAGGCGGCGCGCTCGGCCAGTGTCTTGGATTTGGGATAGGCGGCGAGCCCGACGTCGCCGGTGTCCGTCCAGTCGCTTTCGGTGAAGGGCCGCTCCAGCGTGCGGCCATAGCCGATCGCGGCGAAGGAGGAGGTCAGGACGACGCGGCCGACGCCCGCCTCCCGGGAGGCGCGCAGCACCCGCAGCGTGCCCTCGCGGGCCGGGCGGATCAGTTCGTCCTCATGCCTGGGCGCCGCGGCCGACAGCGGCGAGGCGACGTGCAGCACCCGGTCGCAGCCAAGCGCCGCTTCCCGCCAGCCATCGTCGGCCATCAGATCGGCCTGCCGCACCGCGAGGCGCTCTCCGGCCAAGCAGCCTGCCGCTTCGAGCGCGGCGCGCAGGGCGGCCTCCCGGCCCTGCGAGCGCATCGTCGTGCGGACGTCGTAGCCCGCCTGGAGCAGCGCCAGGATACAGTGCCCCGCCAGAAAGCCGGATCCGCCGGTGACGAGGACGGTTCCAGGGGTGGTCGACATGCGGGGCTCCGGTTGGGCAGGCGGCAAGACGGGCAGACCGGCCAGCTCACCGGCGCACCGCGCGACGGCAAAGGCCCGATCCGCACCGGCCCGAAGAACGAGCCGCCGGACATGACAACGCCGCCGGACCCAGGGCCGGCGGCGCCTATCTCGTCGTGGAGAGACGGCTGGCCGGCTGTCTCAGAGCTTGTGGCCGCGCTTGCGCATCTCTTCGCTGAAGCGATCGAACAGGAAATTGCTGGTCTGCACGCTCCAGGGCTGCAGCAGCGCGAAGATCTCGTCGATCGCGCCCGGCCGCATGGCGTTGTAGCGCTGGCCGACAGGCGAGCGGAAGAAGGCGGCAACCTCCTTGAGGTCCGCTTCGCTCATCCGCTTGGCGAAGATGTAGGAGGCGGAGGCGACGATCTCCTGCTTGCGCTTCTCTGCCTCGGGCCGCAGAGCCTCGATGACCTGCTCCATGTCCTTGCGGACCTCCGGGCGCGTCGTGGCGACCGTCTGCGTCACGCGCTCGCGAAACTCGCGGTAGATCGAATCGAAGGAATCGCCCAGCCCCGACAGGACGACGACATCGCGGCCCGCCTCGAGCCAGCTCTGGGGAATATCGGCCTGAGCCGGCGCGGCGGCCGTCTGCGCCTGGACAGGACCGGCCAGCAGAAGCGCGAGGCTGACGGCCAAACCGGCGAAATGGTGACGGATCATTCTGAGCCCCTTCGTCCTGCGCCGGATCGCGCCATCGTTGCTGGAGTGGCGGTCGCTGCCGCTGCGGGCGGCCCAGCCATTGGTTCAATCTGTCCTGACCGGCTCGCACCGACTCAGGCAGCTCCGATCGCGGAGCCGGCATCGACGGCCTCCTTAGAGCATGAGGCCACCGCCTGAAAAGGCATTTCGAGGCGCCGCGATGTCGCGCTGCGGCCGTCATGGCACCGGCGCCGCGGGAGAAGCGGCGCCCGATCCCTGTCAGTCGAGCCGGCCGAGGACGGTCAGCCCGGCCGCTCCGGCCAGGATCGCAGCATCGGCGAGGCCGATGAAAAGGCCATGCTCGACGACGCCGGGGATCGCGGCGAGGGCCGTCGCCAGCGCTTCGGGCTGGGGAATCTGGCCCGGGTGGGCATCGAGGATCCAGTGGCCGCCATCGGTCACGAGGATGCTGCCGTCGGGCTTGTGCCGCAGGACGAGATCGCCGGCAGCGCCGGCCCCCGCCATGGCGGCGAGCACGGCACGACGCGTCGCCTCCATGCCGAAGGGCACGATCTCGATCGGCAGCGGGAAGCGGCCGAGACGCTCGACCAGCTTGGTGTCGTCGGCGATCACGACCATGCGGGCCGAGGCGGCGGCGACGATCTTCTCGCGCAGCAGCGCGGCGCCGCCGCCCTTGATCAGGCGAAGCTCGCGATCGACCTCGTCGGCGCCATCGATGGTGAGGTCGAGTTCCGGCGTCTCGTCGAGCGTCGACATCGGGATCGCCAGCGCGCGCGCCTGCGCCTCGGTGACCTCCGAGGTCGAGACGCAGAGGACATCGAGCCCCTCCGCGACGCGCGCACCGAGCAGATCGACGAAATGCTTGGCCGTCGAGCCGGTGCCGAGGCCCAGCCGCATGCCCGGTGTCACCAGCTCCAGCGCACGGGCGGCGGCCTGCTTCTTGAGATCGTCGGGGCTCATGGTCCTGTCCTCAACGCGACGTCCTGGCGGGCGGCGGCACAGCGATTTCGACGGGAGGCGAGTTGGCCACCCCGGATCGCGGCGTCGCGACGTCCCCGCAATGACGGCGGACGCGGCCCGGTTCAAGCCCCGAGGCCGCCCATCAGCATGTATTTGATCTCGACGAACTCCTCGATGCCGTGGAGCGAACCCTCGCGGCCGAGACCGGACTCCTTGACGCCGCCGAAGGGGGCGACCTCTGTGCCGAGCATGGCGGAATTGATGCCGACCATTCCGTATTCGAGTTCCTCGGCGACGCGGAAGGCACGGCCGAGATCCTTCGAGTAGAAATAGGCGGCCAGCCCGAAGGGCGTGTCGTTGGCGAGCGCGACGACCTCCTCCTCCGTGCTGAAGCGGTAGACCGGGGCAACGGGGCCGAAGGTCTCCTCCCGCGTCATCAGCATGGTGGTGGTGGCACCGGCGATCACGGTCGGCTCGTAGAAGGTGCGGCCAAGCGCATGGCGCTTGCCACCGACCACGACCCTGGCGCCGTTGGCGACGGCATCCGCGACGTGGCGCTCGACCTTCTCGATGGCGCGCTCGTTGATCAGCGGGCCCTGGACGACACCGACCTCGGTGCCGTTGCCGACCTTCATCTTCGCGACCTCGCCGGCGAACTTGGCGACGAACTCGTCATGGATGCCGTCCTGCACGAAGAGGCGATTGGTGCAGACGCAGGTCTGGCCCATGTTGCGGAACTTCGCCGCGATCGCTCCCTGCACGGCAGCATCGACATCGGCGTCATCGAAGACGATGAAGGGCGCGTTGCCGCCCAGTTCCAGCCCGACCTTCTTCACGGTGGACGCCGCCTGCTGCATCAGCAGCTTGCCAACCGGCGTCGAGCCAGTGAATCCGATGAAGCGCACGGCCGGATGCGTCGTCATGACCTTGCCGATCGCGACCGCATCGCCGGTGACGATGTTCAGCACGCCCTTGGGGAAACCGGCGCGGATGGCGAGTTCCATCAGGGCGAGCGCGGTCAGCGGGGTGTCGGGCGCGGGCTTGACCACGAAGGTGCAGCCGGCCGCCAGCCCCGGCGAGCATTTGCGCGTGATCATCGCCGCCGGGAAGTTCCAGGGCGTGATCGCGGCGCAGACGCCGACAGGCTGCTTCTGGATGATGATGCGCGAATTCGGGAAGGGCGAAGGAATCGTCTCGCCATAGATGCGCTTGGCCTCTTCCGCGTAGAACTCGACGAAGGAAGCGGCATAGGCGACCTCGCCGCGCGATTCCGTCAGCGGCTTGCCCTGCTCGGCGGTCATGATCTGCGCCAGGTCTTCCTGGTTCGCCATGATCAGGTCGAACCATTTGCGCAGAATCTGCGAGCGCTCCTTGGCTGGCTTCTTCGCCCAGGGCTTGAAGGCACGCGAGGCGGCCTCGACAGCGGCCGTGGTCTCGTCCGCTCCGAAGCGCGGCACCTTCGCCAGCAACTCGCCCGTGGCCGGATTTTCGACCGCATCGACGCCCTCGCCGATCCAGGCGCCATCGAGATGGCACTGCGACTTGAGGAGGGAAGGATCGTTCAGCTTCAGCATGGCGGGCTTCCGGACGCGGAGGGATGGAGGCCCGCCCTTGATACCATGCGCCCGGCGCCGCTGACGACCGCGACAGGCGGCAGCAGCGCCACAGGTCCTGCGGTTTTGACCCCGTCCCGCGGCCTAAAGTTGCAAGCGCGCTACTTCGCCTGCGGCGTGCAGACCGTCTTGTCGTCGAAGACGTAGCAGATGCTCATCTCGCCGGTGCGGATGTTGACCCGGAAGATGCCGCCCTCGCGCTCGTGCCGCGAGGGCATCAGCGTGTAGTCGCTCGGCGCCTGCGCCCCGGCACCCTCGCCCGGCGGAAAGCAGACGGTGACGCCGACGCCGCCCTCCTTGAGCTGGAACTGGCAAGCGGCGACCTCGCCGGTGGCCTTGTCGACGCGGTAGACCCGGTTCAGGTCCGTCTGCGGGGCGGGCGCGAAATCGAAGGGGGCGGCCTGCGCGGTGCCGGCCAGGGCCAGCCCGACGAAGAGGGCGACCAGGGGTCGGAGGAATCGAGACACGGTACTGTTCCTTCCACGAATCGCCGGCACGATAGCATCAATGCCGGGGCCGAGGATGTCTTCCCGGGGCGCGGCCCCGCCGCGCCGGGGGCGCTTGCCAAAATCCGGTTCAGCCCGTTTATGCGCAGCGTCCACGCGCCAGGAGCGGCTTTTCCCATGACCCTGCCCCCGATCGTCGTCTTCGATCTCGACGGCACGCTCGCCGAGACCGCCCCCGACATCATGCGCGTGCTCAATGTCATCCTGGTGCGCGAGGGGCTGCCGGCCCTGCCGCTGGAGCGGGCGCGCGAACTCGTCGGCGCGGGAGCGCGGGCTCTGATCGAGCGCGGCTTCAAGGTCTCGGGCCGGCCGCTCGAGGCGCACACGCTCGAGCGGCTGTTCGAGGATTTCCTGCTGATCTATGCGGAGGACGTCGCCTCCCACAGCCATCTCTTCGACGGCGTGCTCGGTGCGCTCGATGCGCTCGCGGCAGAAGGCTATCTCCTGGCGGTCTGCACCAACAAGCCGATCCTGCATACGCGGCTGATCCTCGATCATTTCGGCATCGCCCAGCGCTTCGCTTCGGTCGCCGGGCGCGACAGCTTCTCCTTCCACAAGCCCGACCCGCGCCATCTGACTCTGACGATCGAGGCGGCCGGGGGCGATCCCGCGCGGGCGGTGATGATCGGCGATTCGCGCACCGACATCGCCACCGCCAAGGCGGCCGGCATCCCGACGATCTGCGTGCCCTTCGGCTATACCGACGTGCCGATCGAGACGCTGGAGCCCGATGTCGTGATCCAGCATTTCGACGCCCTCCCCGCCGCCGTGCGGCAGGTGCTGGGTAGCGGCAAAGCGGGGACGCCTTCGAAGGTCGCCGCCCATTCTTGACGACGCGGCGCGCGCCGACTAGGAGAGGCGCCGGTGCGGGCGACTAGCTCAGCGGTAGAGCACTCCCTTCACACGGGAGTGGTCACAGGTTCGATCCCTGTGTCGCCCACCATTTTCTCCCCGATGATCCGGCGCTGACGACTGGCCCGCGCAAGTTCTTCCGCGCAGGCCAACGGCATCATCGCTCGGGCCGCGGACGCCGGAGCACCAGTCGACTCGCCCGGCAAACTGTCTCACTCTGTCGGCATGAGCGACGACGAACAGAGGCGCCTCGATACCATTCATAACGAGCGTGTGAAGCTCATGGCGACATGGATGAACAATGTCGGCGTCGGCTGTGTGATCGCCGGCTTTTTGGCCCCGTCCATCGGAGCCGCCGCGCTGGAACTGCCCAAGGCCGCTTGGCTCATCCTGGCCCAGATGATTTGGATTCCGATCGGAGTCGCACTACATTTTATGGGAAGGCGCATTCTGGGAGGGCTGCGATGACTGAACTGGCCCTATTCTCGCTCCTCTACGGCTGCGGCATCCTCGCCGCGGCCTATGGGATGTATCGCTGGGCGGCGATGCAGAGGTAACGCTGGCACCAAGGTTCCGGCCACCACTCTCTCCGACGGTGGCGATGCTCCACCGCGACGAACATTCGGCATTATTGCTCACCGAGTTGCTTCTCCAGCAGCACCAACAGATCAAACGCGCCATCCTGCGCCTCGGTAAAACTGCCATATCGGCCGGCCGTGAAGCTGCCTTCGGGCCAGCGCGGATGGCTGATCACGGCGCCCCAGCCGAGCGCGTTCTCGAACATCGTCACGCGGAACTGCCGAATCTCGATCTGCCAGTTGCCGCTGCGGTTGCGGTGCCAGCCCTTCAGCTTCGGAAACTGGCGGCGGCGTCGGGCGAGAGGGTCTTCGGCCATGTCGCCCTCCCCGGGCCGCCGAGAGCGTCACCAGGTCCCCGGCGGTTGCATCCCTCCGATCCTGCACCACCTCGAAGGGATGAGCGACCCTTTCGATCTGCAGCGTTTCCTCGCGGCGCAGGCGCCGCTCCACGCGCAGGCGCTGGCGGAACTGCGGCAGGGCCGCAAGCGCAGCCACTGGATGTGGTTCGTGTTCCCGCAACTGCGCGGGCTCGGGTCGTCCGAAATGGCGCGACACTATGGCGTATCAGGGCTGGCTGAGGCGCGCGCTTTTCTGGCTCATCCCGTGCTCGGTGCGCGCTTGCTAGCCTGCACGGAGGCGGTGCTGGCGCTCGGGAAACGGGACCTTCGGGCGATTTTCGGCTCGCCGGACGATCTGAAATTCGTCTCCAGCATGACGCTGTTTTCGCTCGCGGCCGACTGCGGGTCGAACCCGTTTGCGGAGGCGATCGACCGGCTCTGCGACGGGTTCGCCGATCAGCGGACGCTCGCCCTGCTGCGAGAGCGGAGCGACCTCACCCCCGCCCCTCATCGGCCCGGCGCATTTCCCACTGGCGGTTGAGGCGCAGCGCCAGCAGCGTGACGACGGCACCCGAGAGCAGGTAGGCGCCGGCCGAGATCAGGCCGAACTGGGTCGAGAGCACCAGCGCGGCCAGCGGCGCGAAGCCCGCGCCGAAGAGCCAGGCGAGGTCCGAGGTCAGTGCCGAGCCGGTGTAGCGATAGGTCGGCGAGAAGGCCGAGGCGACCGAGCCGGAGGACTGGCCGAAGGACAGGCCGAGCAGGATGAAGCCGCCGATCATGAAGACGAGCTCGCCGGGAATGCCGCCGTCGAGGAGCTGCGGCGCGAAGCCGCTGAAGACCGCGATCGCAATGGCGCAGCCGCCGAGCAGCGCGCGCCGGCCGATCCGGTCGGCGATCAGGCCTGAGGCGACGATGGCGAGCGCGCCGAAGACCGCGCCCACGGCCTCGATGACGAGGAAGCGCGCCGGCCCCTCCTTGGTGAATAGGAAGACCCAGGAGAGCGGGAAGACCGTGACCATGTGAAACATGGCGAAGCTCGCCAGCGGCGCGAAGGCGCCGATCACGACATGGCGCCCTTCGGCCCGCAGCGTGTCGGCGATCTTCGTCGGCTGGAGTTCGCGCGTCTCGAACAGGTTCTGGTAGTCCGGCGTCACCACCATGCGCAGCCGGGCGAAGAGCGCGACGACATTGATCGCGAAGGCGACGAAGAAGGGGTAGCGCCAGCCCCAGCTGTAGAAATCCTCCGCCGAGAGATTGCCGACGAAGAAGGCGAAGAGCCCGCTGGCGACGATCAGGCCGAAGGGCGCGCCGAGCTGCGGGATCATCGCATACCAGCCGCGATGGCGCTGGGGGGCGTTCAAGGCGAGCAGCGAGGCGAGCCCGTCCCAGGTGCCGCCGAGCGCGATGCCCTGGCCGATGCGGGCGAGTGCGAGCAGCCAGATCGAGGCCGCGCCGATGCTCTCATAGCTCGGCAGGAAGCCGATGGCGCAGGTCGAAGTGCCCAGCAGGAACAGGGCCAGCGTCAGCTTGGCGCTCTTGCCGGCCTTGCGGTCGATCGCGGTGAAGATGACCGTGCCGAAGGGGCGCGCGATGAAGGCCAGCGCAAAGATCGCGAAGGAATACAGCGTTCCCGTCAGCGGATCGGCGAAGGAAAAGACCAGCTTCGGGAAGACGATGACCGAGGCGATGGCATAGACGAAGAAGTCGAAGAACTCCGAGGTGCGGCCGATGATGACGCCGATCGCCATCTCGCCCGGGTTCACCTCGCCATGGCTCTCGCTGAGATGGCTGGCGTCGCGTTCCGCCGTGGTCGGCATCTGAGCCATGATCTGTCCCGTCGCGCATCGGTCACACAAAAGCATGGTGCGTCGCACCATGCCGCGGCACCGGTCCTAGTGCCCCATCGGGCCTCCGGGCGGCATTGGGCAAATTGTCCAATGTTACCGTTGCTGCACCGCAGCTAGCTCTCCGGGCAAGCCGATCAGCGGAAGGTGTCTGCCTTGAGCCCCCTGCGTGTCCTCGCTTTGCTTCCCGTGCTCGCCGCGCTCGGCGGCTGCAACCTCGTGGTCATGGCGCCCTCGGGCGACATCGCCGCGCAGCAGCGCGACCTGATCGTGATCTCGACGGTGCTGATGCTGCTGATCATCGTGCCCGTGATGGCGCTGACGGTGTTCTTCGCCTGGCGTTACCGCGCCTCCAACAAGGAGGCGACCTACAAGCCGGACTGGAACCATTCGACCGGCCTCGAGCTGGTCATCTGGGCGGCGCCGCTCCTGATCATCATCGCGCTGGGCGCGCTGACCTGGATGGGCACGCATCTGCTCGATCCCTACCGCAAGCTCGACCGGATCGCCTCCGGCAAGCCGGTGCCGGCGACCACCCGGCCGCTCGAGGTCGAGGTCGTCGCGCTCGACTGGAAATGGCTGTTCATCTACCCCGAGCAGGGCATCGCCACCGTCAACGAGCTCGCCGCTCCCGTCGACCGGCCGATCCATTTCAAGCTCACCTCCTCCTCGGTGATGAACTCCTTCTACATCCCGGCGCTGGCAGGCCAGATCTACGCGATGCCGGCGATGCAGACGCGGCTCCATGCCGTGATCAACCGGCCCGGCCGCTACCAGGGCTTCTCGGCCAATTACAGCGGCGCCGGCTTCTCCGGCATGCGCTTTTCCTTCCTCGGCATGAGCGAGGGCGATTTCGAGGGCTGGGTCGCCAAGAATAAAGAGAGCGAGGCCCGGCTCGACCGCGCGGCCTATCTGCAGCTCGAGCGACCGAGCGAGAACGTCGCGGTGCAGCGCTTCGGCGCGACTGAGCCGCGGCTGTTCGACGCCATCCGCAATCTCTGCGTCCAGCCCGGCAAGATGTGCATGAGCGAGATGATGGCGCTCGACGCCAAGGGGGGCCTCGGCCTCGCCGGGCTGCATACGACGCTGCCGCTGGCCTATGACAAGTATTCGCGCCGCGGCGGCAACCAGGCGCCCTTCGGCGAGGAGCCGCGCTACATCGCCTCGATCTGCACGGTCGAGGAGGCGAAGGCCATGATGGCGATGGCGCCGCCCGACACGACCCCGCGCGACCTGACCCCGATCCGGGGCCTCGGCCTGGCGGTTCCCCCGATGACGTTCGCCCCCCTGACGCCGCGCCGACCGCAGACCTTCACCGAGCTGCTCGGCCTCGCCCGTTCGTCCCAGTCCTGAAGCGAGAATCCCCGTGACCGACGCTTCCGTTGCCGCCACCTCTCCGATCTTCGGCAAGCTGACGCTCGCCGCCTTCCCGATCCACGAGCCGATCCTCGTCGCGACCTTCGCCGTCGTGGCGCTGGGCGGCGCGGTGATCGTCGGCGCCCTGACCTATTACCGGCTCTGGGGCTGGCTGTGGCGCGACTGGCTGACCAGCGTCGACCACAAGAAGATCGGCATCATGTACATGATCCTCGGGCTGGTGATGCTGCTGCGCGGCTTCGCCGACGCGGTGATGATGCGCATCCAGCAGGCGATCGCCTTCAACGGGTCCGAGGGCTATCTCAACGCCCATCACTACGACCAGCTCTTCACCGTCCATGGCGTGATCATGATCTTCTTCGTCGCCATGCCGCTGGTGACGGGGCTGATGAACTATGTCGTGCCGCTGCAGATCGGCGCGCGCGACGTCTCGTTCCCCTTCCTGAACAATTTCAGCTTCTGGATGACCACGGCCGGCGCGGTGCTGGTGATGATCTCGCTGTTCGTCGGCGAGTTCGCGCGCACGGGCTGGCTCGCCTATCCGCCGCTGTCGGGCATTTCCTACAGTCCGGAGGTCGGCGTCGACTATTACATCTGGGCGCTGCAGATCGCCGGCGTGGGCACGACCTTATCGGGCATCAACCTGATCTGCACGATCGTGAAGATGCGCTGCCCCGGCATGTCGCTGATGAAGATGCCGGTCTTCACCTGGACCTCGCTGTGCACCAACGTGCTGATCGTGGCGACCTTCCCGGTGCTCACCGCGGTGCTCGCCCTGCTGACGCTCGACCGCTATGTCGGCACGAACTTCTTCACGAACGACTTCGGCGGCAACCCGATGATGTACGTGAACCTGATCTGGATCTGGGGTCACCCGGAGGTCTACATCCTGATCCTGCCAGCCTTCGGCATCTTCTCCGAAGTCGTCTCGACCTTCTCGGGCAAGCGCCTCTTCGGCTACACCTCGATGGTCTACGCGACGGTTGTCATCACCATCCTGTCCTACCTCGTCTGGCTGCACCATTTCTTCACGATGGGCTCGGGCGCGAGCGTGAATTCCTTCTTCGGAATCACGACGATGATCATCTCGATCCCGACGGGGGCCAAGATCTTCAACTGGCTGTTCACGATGTATCGCGGCCGCATCCGCTTCGAGCTGCCGATGATGTGGACCATCGCCTTCATGCTGACCTTCGTCATCGGCGGCATGACCGGCGTGCTGCTCGCCGTGCCCCCGGCCGACTTCGTGCTGCACAACAGCCTGTTCCTGGTGGCGCATTTCCACAACGTCATCATCGGCGGCGTGCTCTACGGACTGTTCGCCGGCATGATCTACTGGTGGCCGAAGGCCTTCGGCTTCCGCCTGCACCCGCTGCTCGGCAAGTTCTCCTTCTGGTTCTGGACGCTCGGCTTCCTGTTCGCCTTCATGCCGCTCTATGTGCTCGGCCTGATGGGCGTGACGCGGCGGATGCGCGTCTTCGACGATCCCTCGCTGCAGATCTGGTTCATCATCGCCGGCTTCGGCGCCTTCCTGATCCTGCTCGGCATCGTCAGCTTCATCGCCCAGATCGCCTACAGCATCTGGAAGCGCGACGAGTTGCGCGACCTGACCGGCGACCCCTGGGACGGGCGCACCCTGGAATGGGCGACGTCCTCGCCGCCGCCGGCCTACAATTTCGCCTTCACCCCGGTGGTGCACGACAACGACGCCTGGACCGACATGAAGCGCCGCGGCTATGTCCGCCCGGTCGATGGCTTCAAGCCGATCCACATGCCGAAGAACACGCCGACCGGCCTCGTGCTGGCGGGGATCTCGGTAGCGCTCGGCTTCGCGCTGATCTGGCACATCTGGTGGCTGGCGGCGGTGTCCTTCGCGGGCATCCTCGTGGTCGCGATCGCCCACAGCTTCAACTACCACCGCGATTTCCACATTCCCGCAGAGGAGGTCGTCGCCGCGGAGAATGCGCGCACCCGCCTGCTCGCAGGATCGGGAGCCTGACATCATGGCATCGACGATGACCGTTCCGCAGGGCGGCGACGCGCCCGTCTTCTATCTCAAGGACGAGCACCCGCATCCGGAAGGCCACAGCACGCCGCTGGGCTTCTGGCTCTATCTGATGAGCGACTGCCTGATCTTCGCGATCCTGTTCGCGATCTACGGCGTGCTCGGGGCGAACTATGCGGCCGGTCCGGCGCCGAAGGATTTGTTCGACCTCAACCTCGTCGCGATCAACACCGCGATGCTGCTGCTGTCCTCGATCACCTTCGGCTTCGCCATGCTGGAGATGGCGAAGGGCAAGGTCGCGGCGACGCAAGGCTGGCTGGCGGTGACGGGGCTGTTCGGCCTCGCCTTCCTTGCCATCGAACTCTACGAGTTCCACCACCTGATCTCGCTCGGCGCGACGCCGCAGCGCAGCGCCTTCCTCTCCTCCTTCTTCGTGCTGGTGGGCACGCACGGGCTGCACGTCGCCTTCGGCCTGGTCTGGCTGACGGTGCTGATGGTGCAGGTCGCGCGGCACGGGCTGATCGCCGCCAACCGCCGGCGCCTGTTGTGCCTGAGCATGTTCTGGCACTTCCTCGACGTCATCTGGATCGGCGTCTTTACCTTCGTCTACCTGATGGGGATGCTGCGATGAGCTCCGAGACGAACGCCCAGCACCAGCCGGGCTACGAGCCCCATCCCGAGGACGAGGCCCACGGTTCCTTCCGCGGCTACATGACCGGCCTCGTGCTCTCGGTGATCCTCACCGCGATCCCGTTCTGGCTGGTGATGTCCGGCGCGCTCGGCAGCAACCAGCTCACCGGCTTCGTGGTGATGGGCTTCGCGGTCGTCCAGATCGTCGTGCACATGATCTACTTCCTGCACATGAACGGCCGCGTCGAAGGCGGCTGGACGCTGCTGGCGCTCGTCTTCACCGTGATCGTCGTGGTGATCACGCTCGCCGGGTCGCTGTGGGTGATGTACCACCTCAACACCAACATGATGCCGGTGCACGACATGAGGCAGATGCCGTGACCTCCGCCGCCGCGGCCCGCGCGCCGCGGTCGCGCGCGACGCTCGTTCTCGTCGCGCTGGTCGCGCTCGCGGGGATCGTCGGCTTCGCGCGTCTGGGGATCTGGCAGGTCGAGCGGCTGTTCTGGAAGCGGGCGCTGATCGAGCGGGTCGAGGCTCGCATCCACGCTCCCGCCATCGCTACCCCCGGGCCCGCGGCCTGGGCCGACATTGCCGAGGCCGAATACACCCGCGTCTCGCTGACCGGGCACTTCCTGCATGAGCGAGAGGCGCTGGTGCAGGCCGTGACGGAGCGCGGTGCCGGCTCCTGGGTACTGACGCCGCTGGTCACCGATTCCGGCTTCACCGTTCTGGTCAATCGCGGTTTCGTACCGCCGGAACGGCGCGAGCGCGCCAGCCGCGCGCAGGCGCTGCCGGACGCAACCGTCACCGTCACCGGCCTGCTGCGGCTCAGCGAGCCGGGCGGCGGCTTCCTGCGGGCAAATGCGCCGGCCGAGGATCGCTGGCACTCCCGCGACGTCGCGGCGATCGCCGCCGCGCGCGATCTGTCGCCGGTCGCACCCTATTTCGTCGATGCCGACGCCACGCCCAATGCGGGCGGCTTTCCCGTGGGCGGGCTGACCGTCGTCCGCTTCTCGGACAATCACCTCGTCTATGCCGTGACCTGGTTCGCCCTCGCGGCCATGCTCGCGGCCGCTCTCGCCTTCGTGCTACGCCACGAGGCGAGGCTGCGGCGGGCGCGGGAGCAGGCCGATTAGGTTCCAGGACACCACCAACCAGAAGAACCTGCTGCTGCTGGTGCAGTTGCGCTGGCTCGCCGTCGGCGGGCAGGTAGTGACGATCCTGTTCGTCGACCGCATCCTCGGCATCGCCCTGCCGCTCGGCGAGATGATGCTGGTCCTGCTTCTGCTGGTCGTGCTCAATCTGGCGAGCCTGGTCCGCCATCACCGCGTCGCGGCCGATGTGCGCAATGGCGAGCTGTTCGGCGCTCTGCTGTTCGATCTCGGCGCGCTCACGACGCAGCTCTATCTCAGCGGCGGCGCGAGCAACCCGTTCATCTTCCTCTATCTGCTCCAGATCGGCCTTGCCGCCGTGCTGCTGGAGTGGTGGTCGACCTGGGTGCTGGTCGCGCTTGCGGGGCTTTGCTTCGTCCTGCTGATGGGCGCGCATCAGCCTCTCGCCCTGCCCGTCCAGCTCGATGACGGCGTGCCGCGGCTTTACCTGCAGGGCGTCTTCGTCTGCTTTCTGATCGCGGCCGGGCTGCTGGTGCTGTTCCTGCAGCGGATCAGCCGGAACCTGCGCATCCGCGACGAGAAGCTCGCCGATCTGCGCCAGCGCGCCGTGGAGGAGGACCATATCGTCCGCATGGGCCTGCTCGCCTCGGGCGCGGCCCATGAGCTTGGCACACCGCTCTCGACACTCTCCGTCATTCTCAACGACTGGCGCCGGATGCCGGTTTTCAAGGCCGAGCCCGAGCTGATCGCCGAGATCGGCGAGATGCAGGCCCAGCTCGACCGCTGCAAGGCCATCGTCTCCGGCATCCTGATGTCCTCGGGCGAGACCCGCGCCGAAAACCCCGGCTGGACGACGGTAAGAGACTTCGTCGACGAGCTGATCGAGCAATGGCGCACGCACCGGCCGCCAATCCGGCTCGATTACGAGAACGCCTTCGCGCCCGATGCAGAGATCGTTTCGGACCCTGCCCTCAAACAGGTGCTGGGCAACCTGCTCGACAACGCGCAGGAGGCCTCGCCCGAGGCGATGGCGGTGCGGGTCGAGCGGCGCGGCCAGGACCTCGTCATCATCGTCGCCGACGAGGGCCCCGGCTTCCCGCCCGAGATCCTGGCCGGCGTCGGCAAGCCCTACCGCTCGACCAAAGGCCGGCCCGGCGGCGGGCTGGGCCTGTTCCTCGTCAGCAATGTCATGCGCAAGTTCGGCGGCACGCTCGACGCCCGCAACCGCAGCCAAGGGGGCGCCTGCGTCACCGTGACCCTGCCCCTCGCCGCCCTCTCGCCCGTACAGGTCTCCGAGGAGGGTGCCCGATGAGCGACGACAAGACGCTGCTGATCGTGGAGGACGACCCGGCCTTCGCGCCGGTGCTGCGGCGCTCCTTCGAGCGCCGGGGCTATGTGGTGCGGCATTGCGACGGCATCGAGAGCCTGCGGGCACTGCTGGAGACGGCGAGGCCCGGCTATGCCGTGGTCGATCTCAAGGTGGTCGGCGGCTCGGGGCTGGAATGCGTCAGGCTGCTGCACGAGCGCGACCCCGAGACGAAAATCGTGGTGCTGACCGGCTTCGCCAGCATCGCCACCGCGGTGGAGGCGATCAAGCTCGGCGCCTGCCACTACCTCGCCAAGCCGGCCAACACCGACGACATCGAGGCGGCCTTCGAGCGCGTCGAGGGTGATGCCGAGGTGCCGCTGACCCAGCGCCAGACGTCACTGAAGAACCTCGAATGGGAGCGCATCCACGAGACGCTGGTGGAGAGCGACTTCAACATCTCCGAGACCGCCCGGCGGCTGGGGATGCACCGCCGCACGCTGGCGCGGAAGCTCGAGAAGCGCCGGCTGACCTGAGACGGGGTCGTCCGCAAATATATGACGGCGAAGCGGCTGAATCAGCCCGTTACGGCCTTGTTTGGCTGCCTTCTTCCCTCGATTGTCACATCGCTCACGGACACTGCCCAGAACGACGTCTCGACCCCGGGGGGAGGATGCGATGCGGCTTGCCGTCTACAACGTCGAAAACCTGTTCGATCGCGCCAAGGCGATGAATCTCGAGAGCTGGGACGAGGGCCGCCCCGTGCTCGAGCGGTTCGCAGCGCTCAACGCGCTTCTCGGCCAGATCTCCTACAGCGCCGCCGACAAGACGCGCATGGCCGCGCTCATCGTCGAACTCGGCATGGAAAAGTCCGACACCGGCCCCTTCGTGCTGCTTCGCCGCAACCGCGGCGGGCTCTTGAAGCGCCCGCAGGCGGGCGGCATCGCGATCGTCGCCAATGGCCGCGCCGACTGGGTGGGTTCGCTCGAATTGCGCGACGAGCCGATCAACGAGCATGCGATGCGCAACACCGCCCGCGTCATGGCCGATCTCAAGGCGGATGTGCTGGGCGTGGTCGAGGCCGAGAGCCGCCCGGTCCTTTCCGCCTTCAACCAGGAGATCCTGCCGGCCGTCGGCGGACAGCCGTTCCGGCACGTCATGCTGATCGATGGCAATGACGAGCGCGGCATCGATGTCGGGCTGATGAGCCGGGCCGGCTACCCGATCGGCCCGATGCGCAGCCATGTCGACGATCTGACGCCGGCGGGCGTGCCGGTGTTCTCGCGGGATTGCCCGGAATTCGAACTGACGACGCCGGGCGGGGCGCGCCTCGTGGTGATGGTCAACCACTTCAAGAGCAAGGGCTTCGGCAGCCAGGCCAGTTCCAATGCGCGACGCCGCGCCCAGTCCGAGCGGGTCGCTGCGATCTATGAGGGGCTGGTCGCAAGCGGGGTCGAGCATGTGGCGGTGATGGGCGATCTCAACGACACGCCCGGCAGCGCGCCGCTGCAGCCGCTGGTCGCGGGGACGTCGCTGAAGGATATCTCCGCCCACCCCAGCTTCGCCGATGGCGGGTTTCCGGGCACCTATGGAGCAAGCTCCGCCGGCAACAAGATCGACTACATCCTCCTCTCGCCGGCGCTGTTCGCGAAGGTGCGGAGCGGCGGCATCTTCCGGAAGGGGATGTGGCCGGGCGTGCGGCCGAAGAAATGGGAGGCCTATGCCGAGCTGAAGCGCCCCGAAGATGCGGCCTCCGACCATGCGGCCTTGTGGGTCGACATCGATCTGTGAACCGGCGCCAGGCCATGCGATCCTGCCGCCCCTGACAGGGGCTGACGCGTAAGCCTCCCATCCTGCCCGCAACAAGATACAGTTTCATGCGTTGCGCCCCGAGACGATGCGTCACGCGCGGGCACGGCAGGGGGGAATAGACGCATGGTGGAACTGGCCGGACCGCGGGAAAGTGATGCGGCCAAGGCGCTGCACGAGCGCTACGACACGTTGCATGACTGGCGCCGCCAGGTTGCCGACCTTTACGCGGCGGTACGAGCCATGAATGGTGAGGAAGGCTGGCGGCACTGGCGCAGCGTGCGCGACCGCCTCTTCCGCGAGCATCCGCAATCGCCGCTGTCCGCCGCCCGCCGGGCCCAGTTCCGCGGCATCGACTGCTTCGCCTACGATCCCGCTCTGCGCTTCACCGTGACGACCGTGCCGGCGCAGGGCCGCGAGGTGATCCGCGTCGAGGCCGGCAAGGACGGCACGATGACGCTGCTGCCCTTCGCCCTGACGGATGGGCTTTTGGAGCCGCTCGGCAAGGAACTCACGCTGTACTGGATCGAGAGCTATGGCGGCGGAGTCTTCCTGCCCTTCGGCGACGCGACCAATGGCCGGGACAGTTTCGCCGGCGGGCGCTACCTGCTCGACACGATCAAGAGCGCCGATCTCGGCAGCGACGGCGCGGGCCGGCTGATCCTCGATTTCAATTTCGCCTATTACCCCTCCTGTGCCTATTCGGAAGCCTGGGTCTGCCCGCTCTCGCCGCCCGAGAATCGCCTGACGGTCGCGATCCATGGCGGAGAACGAAACGCCGCCGGCTGACGCCAGCCGACGGCGATCTTTCTCTTCCGGAAGCGTGTGACAGTATCACGCGTCTTTGTCCCGCCCGATCCTTGCATCACGCCCCCTGCTTGCTAGCCTTGACCTCATGAGCCCTTCGAAGGAACCAGCCATGCGCTTTCTCAGAACGCTTCTCGGGGCTGCAGCCCTCCTCGCGACCGGCCTGACCGCAGCCTCCGCGCAGACGATCAAGATCGGATCGAAGAACTTCACCGAGCAGTTCATCGTCGCCGAGCTCTACGGCGCCGCACTGGAAGCCGCCGGCTTCAAGGTCGAGCGCAAGATCAATCTCGGCGGCACGCTGGTGGCGCATGAGGCGCTGAAGAGCGGCGCGATCGACCTCTATCCTGAATACACCGGCACCGGCCTCAACGCCGTGATGAAGGCGCAAGGGGTGACCGAGACCGACCCCGAGAAGGTCCGCGGCATGGTCAAGGCCTTCTACGAGAAGGAGTTCAACCTGACCTGGCTGAAGCCGTCAAACATCAACAACGGCTATGCGATCGTGGTCCGGCCGGAGACCGCCAAGGAGTTCAACCTCAAGACGCTGAGCGATCTCGGCAAGGCCTCGTCCAAGCTCCGGCTCGGCGCGGGCACGGAATTCGTCGACCGCCGCGACGGCATCAAGGGGCTGAAGGAGGTCTATGGTGCCGAATTCGCCGAGTTCAAGCAGTTTGCGGCGCTGCGCCTGCGCTACGAGGCGCTGAACCAGAAGCAGATCGAGGTCGCCAACGGCTTCTCGACCGACTGGCAGATCGCGGCCGACAAGTTCGTCGCGCTCGAGGACGACAAGGCGCTGTTCCCGCCCTATTTCCTCGCGCCCGTCGTGCGCCCCGAGATCGCCGCCAACGAAAAGATCGTCGGCATCCTCGAAAAGGTCGGCGCCGCGCTCGACAACCCGACGATGCAGGAGCTCAACCGGCAGGTCGAGGTCGACAAGAAGGAGCCGCGCACGGTGGCGGCGGCCTTCCTCAAGGCCAAGGGGCTGGTGAACTGAGCGCGGTGCCTGCGGCCGGCGCCGACGAGCCGCCCGCCGCCGTCGTCCTCGGCGGCGAATCGGTCGGATCAGACGCGATCCTCGCCATCGCGCGGGACCGCGCGGCTGTGAAGTTGCATGCGGATCTACGTCCGCGTCTGTCCGCCGCGCGTGCCGTGGTGCTGCGGGCGCTCGATCGGGGCGACAGCGTCTACGGACTGACGACAGGGCTGGGAGCGGCTGTCGATACGCGCCTCGACGCGGACGCCATTCCCGCCTTCCAGGCCCGCGCCATCCGGGCGCGCGCCGTCGGCGTCGGTGAGCCGCTCTCGACGGTCGAGGTGCGCGCCATGCTGGCAGCGCGGCTCGTCGCCATGTGCCACGGGGCATCAGGGCTTTCGCCCGTGCTGGCCGAGACGATCGCCGCCGTGCTGAACGCCGGCGTCCACCCGATCGTGCGTCGGATCGGATCGCTCGGGGAAGCTGATCTCAGCCCGCTGGCTCAGGCCTTCCTGCCGCTGATCGGCGAGGGCGAGTGCGAATTTCGGGGCGCCGTCCTGCCCGGTGGCGAGGCGATGGCGAAGGCCGCAATCGCGCTGCCTGTGCTCGGCCCCAAGGACGGGCTCGCCTTGCTTAACGCCAATGCCCAGAGCGTCGGGCTGGCCGCATTGGCTGTCGAGGCGATGACCAGCGCGCTCGATGCCGCCCTCGTCGCGGGTGCGCTGTCGCTGGAAGCGTTCCGGGCCAATCTCTCGCCGCTCGACCCCGATCTCGCGGCGCTTAGGGGCATGGCGGGGCACGCTGCCGGTGTAGACCGGCTGCGCCAGCTTCTTACCGGCAGCGATCTCTGGCAGCCCGGCGCGGCGCGGCGGCTGCAGGACCCGATTTCCTTTCGTACGCTCGCGCCGGTCGCGGGCCATGCCTTGCGGGCAGTCGCCGCGGCCCGGCAGACGGTGGATGCAGAACTCGCCAGCGCGCCCGACAGCCCGGCCGTGCTGGTGGAGCGCGATATGCTGCTCTCCAGCGTTAATTTCGACACGACCGAACTGGCGCTGACCTTTGAAGCCGCCGGTCTTGCGCTCTCCCATCTGGCGGCGACCTCGGCCGCAAGGATCGTCAAGCTGATGAACGCCGGGATGAGCGATCTGCCCCGCTTCCTGACGCGGCATGGCGGCTCGCATTCCGGCTTCGCGACGACGCAGAAGACGGCTGCCGCGCTGGAGGCCGACATCCGTCACCTCGCCATCCCGCTCGGCGCCATGACCCTGCCCGTGGCCGACGGCGTCGAGGATTATGCGCCGATGACGCCGGCCATCGTCGAAAAGACCCACGCCATCGCCCGGCGCCTGATCCGTCTGGCAGCGATCGAGCTCGTGGTGGCGGCGGAGGCCGTCGATCTGCGCGGCGACATCAGGCTCGGGCGTGGAACCGCCGTTGCGCATGCTTTCGTGCGCGCTCATGTCGCCCGCCTCGACGACGACCGGCCGATGGGGCGGGACTACGAGGCGCTGGCGCTCGCCATAGAGGCCGACGGGCTGATGCTGGCCGACAGCGCCGCGCCGACCGGGATCGCGCCATGAGCTGGACGATCGAGAACTGGGACCGACTGCTGACCGCGCTGTGGGAGCACATCCAGCTCGTCGGCGTCGGGCTGGCGATCGCGCTCGCCATCGGCCTACCGCTCGGCGTGCTTTCGGCGCGGCGGCCGGGCTTCGCGCTCGTTGTGCTCCTGGTCTCGGGCGCGCTCTACACCGTGCCGGCGCTGGCGATCTTCGCGCTGCTGATCCCCTATCTGGGCCTCGGCTTCTGGCCGGCGATCGTCGCGCTCGTCGCCTATGCGCTCCTGATCATCATCCGCAACGTCGCGACCGGCCTGCAGGAGATCGCGCCGGACATTCTCGATGCCGCGGATGGCATGGGCTATGGCAAGTGGCGCCGGCTCTTCGCCATCGAGCTGCCGCTGGCGCTCCCCGTCATCATCGCCGGCATCCGCATCACCGTCGTCACGCAGGTGTCGGTCGCGACGGTGGCCGCCTTCATCAATGCCGGCGGACTCGGCGACATCATCTTCCAGGGCATCACCCAGGATTTCGGCGAGAAGGTTGTGGTCGGCGCGGTCGTGACCTCGGCGCTGGCGGTGTTCTGCGACGAGAGCCTGCGCCGGGTCGAGCTGCGGCTGCGCGCCAGCCAGGCGGAGGCCACCTGATGGCCCAGTGGATCGCCGCCAACCCCAAAATCTTCATCGTCGCGCTGCAGAATCATCTCTGGCTGACCGGCGTGGCGCTGTCCGCCGTGCTGCTGATCGCGCTGCCGCTCGGCCTGCTGCTGACGCGCCAGCGCCGCTTCGCCAACGCCGCCATGGCGATCGTCAACATCCTGCGGACGGTGCCGTCGCTCGCCCTGCTGGTGATCATGCTGCCGCTGCTGGGCACCGGCTTCCTGCCCTCGGTGGTGGCGCTGACGCTCTACGGGCTGCCGGCGCTGCTGCTCAACACCTATACCGGCCTGACCGAGGTCGATGCCGACATCGTCGACGCCGCGCGCGGACAGGGCTTCTCTGACGCCCAAGTAATGACGCGCATCGAAATCCCGCTGGCGCAGCCGGTGATCTTCGCCGGCATCCGCACCGCGGCGGTGCAGATCGTCTCGGCTGCGACGCTCGCCGCCTTCATCGGCGGCGGGGGGCTCGGCGAGCTGATCACGGCGGGCATGGCGAATTTCAACTTTCCGCAGCTGATCGCCGGCGCCGTCGCGGTCGCCCTGCTCGCGCTCACGGTCGAGATCGGCTTTGCGGGGATCGAGCGCCTGATGACACGCCAGCTGCGGATGGGAGCCTCATGACGATCCGGCTGGAAAAGGTCACCAAGCTGTTCCCCGGCGTCGCCAGGCCGGCGGTGGACGCGCTCGACCTGACGATCGAGAGCGGACAGGTCTGCGTGCTGATCGGCCCGTCCGGCTGCGGCAAGACCACGACCATGCGGATGGTCAATCGGCTGATCGAGCCGACTTCGGGGCGCATCTTCGTCGGCGACCGCGACGTCACCCAGGCCGATCCGGTCGCGCTGCGCCGCCATATCGGCTACGTCATCCAGCAGATCGGCCTATTCCCGCACATGACGATCGCGCAGAACGTGGCGACCGTGCCCAAGCTGCTGGGCTGGGAGCCGGCGCGCATCAAGGCGCGCATCGCGGAGATGCTGGACCTCGTCGGGCTCGATCCCGGGCAGTTCCTCGACCGCTATCCGCGCCATCTCTCGGGCGGGCAGCGCCAGCGCGTCGGCGTGGCGCGTGCGCTCGCCGCCGATCCGCCGGTGATGCTGATGGACGAGCCCTTCGGCGCCGTCGACCCGATCGTGCGCGGGCGGCTGCAGGAGGAATTCCTCGCCATCCTGAAGCGGCTGAAGAAGACCGTGATCCTCGTCACCCATGACATCGACGAGGCGATCCGCATGGGCGACGTCGTCGCGATCCTGAAGGATGGGCGGCTCGTCCAGTACGACACGCCCGACCGGCTGCTGGCGGCGCCCGCCAACGACTTCGTCGCCAATTTCGTCGGCGCCGACCGGGCCCTGCGCCGGCTCTCGCTGGTGCGAGCCATGGAAGCCGTCGAGCCCGGCGAGGCGGCGGATGGCTTTGCGCTGCCGGGCTCGCTCTCGGTGCGCGAGGTCCTGTCGGCGCTGCTGGCCGCGGGCCGCGATACCGCGACGATCCGGGCCGATGACGGGACGGCGCTGGGGCAGATCACGCTGGCGGGCATCCGGACGCGGAGCGCGGGGACGGCACTGTCCTGAATTGCCCCTGGCCGTCATCCCGGCCGAAGCGTAGCGGAGAGCCGGGATCCATTCCGGAACGGGTCAGGAATGGATCCCGGATCGGCGCGGCTTTGCCGCTTGTCAGGGATGACCGACAGGTTCAGCAGCCATCATTTTCGCCTCAGCCCGGCTGGAGGTAGCCGGCGGATTCCGCCGCATCGCCCTCCTCCACCAGCACGCGGTAGCCTTGCGGCTCGACGGCAGCGAAGCCCGAGAGCCGGAGCCGGGCGAGGATGGCGCATGCCTCATCGTCTTGCGCGGCCTGCAACAGCGCCGCCCGCAACCGCGCGACGAGCGCCTCCCCGACGCCGTCCGAGGCGACCAGCAGCGGCATCGGGCGCGGCGCCGTCGTTTCGACGATGCGCAGCCGCGCGGCTGTCTCCGGCTCGACCGCCAGCAGCAGGTCGTGGAAATAGGAATCGAGCGGGCCGAGATCGATCTCCTCGGCCAGCAGCGCGTCGATCACCCGCCGTGGCGTCAGCAAGGGCCCGATGCTCGTCGCATAGAGCGGCCCCCTCGCCTGCCAGTGCGGCAGGAGGTGGGTCCGCAGCGCGTTGAAGCCCGATTGCGAATGCGCGACCGTCCAGCCGAGCCTGCGGCCGAAGCTGTTGGCGAGGTTGGCGATGTCGCTCTCGGCCCGCACGACGAGATGGCTCGCGTAGAGCGGGCGGCCGTCACCCGAGGCTGGAATAGGTGCGGCGACGGGGTGCACCGGAAAGCCACCGCGTGCGAAGGGGTAACCGCAGATGAAGGCGAGGCCGAGATCGTGGCGACGCCAGAGGTCCTCCAGCGGCGCCGGCGCGGCATGCGGGATGACCGTGAGCGGAACGCCCGCTATCACCGCGATCCGGACGAAGAGCGCCGTCCAGTTCGCCGCCGTCGCGGCATCGACGGCATACATGCGGGCGTTGGCGACGAGCCTCACGCGTAGCGCAGCCTCTGGCCGAGCCCCATGGTCCGGGCCTTCTCCAGCATGAAATGGCCGAGCGCGATGTCGGAGAGCGAGAGGCCGCGATGCCAGAACAGGATGGTCTCATCCTCGCTCTCGCGGCCGGGCTTCAGTCCGGCGACGATCTGGCCCATCTCGGCATGGAGCGTCGCTTCCGAGAGCTTGCCGGCCTCGACATGGGCGCGCAGGCTGCCGAAGGGGCCGCCCTTGCACTGGCCCCAATCGTCGACGACGAGCTTGTCCATGATGTCGGTCAGCGAGAGCTCGACCGCGCTCATCGTGCCATAGGGCACGACGAAGGCGCCGGGCTTGATCCAGTCGGTCTTCAGCATCGGCGCCGGCGCGTTCAGCCGGGAGGCCTCGACGACGATGTCGGCGCCCTCGACGCAGCTTTGCCAATCCTCCGTCACGATAACCCGCTTGCCGAGATCGGCGGAGAGGCGGGCCCCGAAGGCGTCGCGGCTCTCCGGCCGGCGGGAATGGACCCGGATCTCGTCGAAATCGAACAGGGAGTCGAGCAGCCGGACATTCCAGTAGGCCGTGCCGCGCGCGCCGACATGGCCCAGCACCTTCGAGCCCTTGCGGGCGAGATGTTTGGCGCCGATGGCGGTGATGGCGCCGGTGCGCATATCCGTCAGATGGCTGCCGTCGACGATCGCGGTGGGGACACCCGTCATCGGATCCATCAGCAGCAGCAGGCCCATCTCTGAGGGCAGTCCCTGCTTGTAGTTGTCGACGAAGTCGCCGATCACCTTGACGCCGGCGCGGGCGATCGGGGCGCGGAAGGCGCCACGCAGCACGTTGAAGTGGCCGTTGGCGCCGGCCTTCGGCATCAGATGGACGCGCGGCTCGATCTCGGTCTGGCCACGGCCCTGGGCGGCAAGACCTGCCTCGACGGCGGCAATGATTTCCGCATCGGTGAGCTTCAGCGCCTCGACGTCGAGGGCGTTGAGGAAGTCGATGTAGAGCGGCGGGTGGGACACGCGGCGAACCTCGGCAGGGGGTCGGGGGCGGGTGAAGGCCGAGCATACACGGCTTCGCGCCCCTGCCCCGGTCTTTCACGAGGACGACGCATGCGCTGCGGGCGCATCGCCTGCAGGTATGGGACGCCGCTGGCAAGGAACTTGCTGCCGTCCCGACGGGGGAACATCACGATCCGAAAGGATAGCGCGTGGACGCCTTCACCATGATCATTCTCGCCTGCGTCGCCGGCGAGCCGAAATGCACCTCGGCCCGCGTCGCGGAGACGCAGTTCACCAGCATCGAGGCCTGCGAGGCGCGGATCGACGCGATCGCCACGGAGATGACGCGCAAGCTCGGCCAGCGGCCGGAACTCAAAGGGCGCGAAGTCACCTACGACGTCAGCTGCATGAACCGGAAGCAGCTGCTGCAGACCTTCGGGATCGCGGATCTCGATACCTGAGGGCGCGCTCGCCGCGCCATGTTGCAGACGCGCAACGAGGCCCCGCAAAGGCCTCCGGGATCGCACCGATGTGATGCCGGCCGGATTGCACCTGTGGCCGGACTCTGACAGGAAATTGAGAAGATGTTGACGTTTTCGCGTCAGCTTTTTGCCGTCCCCGCCCGCCGCTGCCCGAGGTCCCGATGAACCGCTTCTTCCGTATGGCCACGCTGAGTGGTCTTGGCCTGCTCGCCCTCGCGACCACCGCCCGCGCCGAGATCGACCCGCTGACCCGCCAGCCGCTGTTCGTGTTCGAGGATCCGGCCAAGGCGCAGGCCACCGCGATTCCGCGCGAGATCGTCTCCTATGACGGCAAGCAGCGCCCCGGCACCATCGTCATCAACACCAGCGAGCGGCGCCTCTATCTGGTGCTGCCGGACGGCAAGGCGATGCGCTACGGCGTCGGCGTCGGCCGCCCCGGCTTCGACTGGGCCGGCGCCCAGACCATCACCCGCAAGCAGGAGTGGCCGACCTGGACGCCCCCGGCCCAGATGCTGAAGCGCCGCCCCGACCTGCCGCGCTTCATGCCCGGCGGCCCGGAGAATCCGATGGGCGCCCGCGCCCTCTATCTCGGCTCGACCCTCTACCGCATCCACGGCTCGAACGAGCCGGAGACGATCGGCCAGGCGGTCTCCTCCGGCTGCATCCGCATGCTGAACGAGGACGTGATCGACCTCTACGAGCGCGTGAAGGTCGGCACCCGCGTTGTCGTCGCGCGCTGAACCGAAACCTCTGCATCCCATGCAAGGGCCGTCCTCCGGGGCGGCCCTTTCGTTTTGGCGCCCCCGGCTGGCATCCTGCTTGCGAGCGGGCAAGCCCGAACCTCGGCAGGATTGATCATGGACGACACCGTCAACGCTTTCGTATCCGGCACGATGGTGCCGCTCTCGGGCAAGGTCGGGGGCCCGCTCGACGGCTTGAGCTTCGCGGTCAAGGACCTGTTCGACGTCGCCGGACTGCCGACCGGCGGCGGCAACCATGACTGGGCGCTGGTCAATCCTGTTCCTGAACGCCATGCCTGGGCCGTCCAGACCCTGCTCGATGCCGGCGCCAGCTTCGTCGGCAAGACGATCACCGACGAGGTGTCACTCGGAATCCTCGGCGAGAACGCCTTCGACGGCACGCCGATCAACAGCGCGGCGCCCGAGCGGGTCCCGGGCGGCTCCTCCTCCGGCTCGGCGGCTGCCGTCGCCGCGGGGCTCTGCGACACCGCGCTCGGCACCGATACGGGCGGCTCGGTGCGCGTGCCGGCGAGCTTCTGCGGGCTTTATGGCATCCGCCCGACCCATGGCCGGCTGGACACGACCGGCATGCTGCCGCAGGCGCCGAGTTCCGACACCACGGGCTGGTTCGCGCGCGATGGCGAGACCTTCGCCCGCGTCTCGACCGTCCTGCTCGGCGAGGCGCCGGGCGCGCTGCCGACGCGGCTGCTGATCGCGACGGATGCCTTCGCCTTCGCCGACCCCGAGGTAGCGGAGGCGCTGCAGCCCATGGTCACGCGTCTGAGCCGGATCGTCGGCGAGGTGCGCGAGGATATCATGGCGCCGCAGGGCCTGTCCGTCTGGGCGCGGGCGCAGCGGACGCTGCAACCGGTCGAGGCCTGGAATACCTTCCGTCAATGGGTCGAGACAGCCAATCCGCGCATGGCGTTCAGCGTCGCGGCCGGTCTGCTCAACGGCGCGCGGATGCCCGAAGGCGAGCGGCAATGGGCCGAGATGATGCGGCTCGAGGCGCGCGCACGGCTGCGCCAGCTGCTGCCGCCGGGCACGATCCTGTGCCTGCCGACGACGGCCTTCCCGGCGCCGCTGCGCGGGCTTTCTCAGCCCGTGCTTCAGCCGCTCAAGGACCGGATCAGCTGCCTCTGCGCGCAGGGCGGACTCACCGGCTCGCCACAGGTCAGCCTGCCCGGCGCGACCGTCAACGGCGCCCCCGTCGGCCTCTCCATCATCGGCGGACGCGGCACGGATGCCACGCTGATCGCCGTCGCACGCGCCATGGGAGAAGCCGCATGACCGATCTCACCCCCAACCTGCCGGAGGTCGTCGCCGAGGTCTCGGCCCTGTTCGAAGCCTATGAGCAGGCGCTGATCGACAAGAATGTCGATGTCCTCGACGCGACCTTCTGGAACAGCCCGCACACGATCCGCTACGCGCTGCACGAGAACGGCTACGGCTTCGACGAAATCCATGCCCACCGCGTCGCGCGCCCGCCCGGACCGGGCATCAAGGAAAAGCGGATCCGGCTGGAGATCCTGACGCTGGGGCGCGACATCGCCACCGTGAACCTCGAATTCAAGGTGCGCGGGCGCGAGCTGGTCGGCCGGCAGAGCCAGAGCTGGGTGCGTTTTCCGGAGCTGGGCTGGAAGGTGATCTCGGCCCATGTCTCGACCATGGACGGACTGAGGCTCTACTGAGCCGCAAGGCGGCGCGCCGTCTCAGCGGCGGCGCAGCGGCTCCCGCGACAGGCCCTGCGCCTCCAGCGCGTCGAGGTAGGCCTGCATCTTCGCCTCGCCCGTCTCGCCGAGCTCGCGGAGATAGTCCCAGCCGAAGATGCCGGTGTCGTGCATGTCGTCGAAGGTCAGCTTCACGGCATAGTGACCGACCGGCTCGACCTTGAGAATCTCGACCTCGCGCTTGCCGGGGATCGTCTTCTTCTGGGTCGGGCCATGGCCCTGCACCTCGGCCGAGGGGCTCTCGACCCGCAGCAATTCCGCGGCCAGCGCATGGCTCGCGCCGTCGTCGAAGGCGACGTGCAGGGTGCGGCGGTCCTTCGAGAGGCGGATCTCGGTCGGCCAGGACGACATGGTGGGGCTCTCCGCTGGCGGTCCGCGATGGTCGCTCCCGCTTGACCTCGGCGGCTGCAATGCCAATGTCTCCGGCTCAATGCAATGCCGGGATGGACTGCAGTTCGCCGCAGACCCGGCCCCGAACGGACAGATGCCGATCGTGCTTCTCGACAGTCCTCTGCCTGACGACACTGCCAGGTCCGGGATCGCGCCTCTGGCGCGGCCGGTGCTGACCGACCCGTTCGGTCGCGACATCTCCTATCTGCGCATCTCGGTGACGGATCGCTGCGATTTCCGCTGCGTCTACTGCATGTCCGAGGACATGACCTTCCTCCCGAAACGCGACCTGCTGACGCTGGAGGAGATCGACCGCCTCGCCACCGCCTTCATCGCGCGCGGCACGCGGAAACTCCGCCTGACCGGCGGCGAGCCGCTGGTGCGGCGCGACGTGATGAGCCTGTTCCGCTCGCTCTCGCGCCACCTGACCTCGGGCGCGCTCGAAGAGCTGACGCTGACCACGAACGGCTCCCTGCTCGACCGGTATGCGCAGGAGCTAGCCGATTACGGCGTGCGGCGGATCAACGTCTCGCTCGACACGCTCGACCCCGACAAGTTCCGCCAGATCACGCGCTGGGGCGATCTCGACAAGGTGCTCGGCGGCATCGAGGCGGCGCGCAGGGCTGGGATGCGGGTCAAGATCAACGCGGTCGCGCTGAAGGGCGTCAACGAGGACGAGATCGAGAGCCTGATGGTCTGGGCTCATGGTCTCGGCATGGACCTCACCCTGATCGAGGTGATGCCGCTCGGCGAGATCGAGCCGGGCCGCATCGACCAGTTCCTGCCGCTCTCGGTGGTGCGGGCGCGGCTCATGGACAAATACAACCTCGTCGAGGACCCCTACCGCACCGGCGGGCCGGCCCGCTATGTCCGCGTGCAGGAGACGGGCGGGCTCGTCGGCTTCATCACGCCGATGACGCATAATTTCTGCGAGAGCTGCAACCGCGTGCGGCTGACCTGCACGGGCACGCTCTATATGTGCCTCGGCCAGGAGGACGCCGCCGATCTGCGCGCGCCTCTGCGCGCCTCCGCCGACGACGCGCTGCTGCACAGGGCGATGGAAGAGGCGATCGCGCGCAAGCCCAAGGGCCACGACTTCGTCATCGACCGCCGCCGTGCCAAGCCCGCTGTCGGACGCCATATGAGCGTAACCGGCGGTTGAGGGCGCGTTCCCGGCCGGCGCGACGCGGCGTTGGCCTGACGTTGCGGCGCCTTGACGCATCGCGGCAAAGCCCCGACCTTGGCTCCGTGGCGGAGGTTGCGAGCGTTCGATGATCAGGAGCCTGTGGTCCCGTCTGCGTTCGGCCGGGCGATCCGTCTGGCATTTCGTGCTCGAGACGCAGATCGCGCGGCTCGCGATCATGGCGCGGCGCCTCTGGCCGGACCTCAAGCTCCCGTCGGCACTGGTCGCGCTGCTGGTCTGCGGCTGTCTGTTTCTGGCCGTCTCGACCGCCCGGACCGTCCACCTGACGCTTGCCCCGGCCTCTCCCACCGGGATCGGGGCCTGGCTCGCCGCCGCCCTCGCCTTCCTGCTCGTTCTCGAACTCGCCGCCCTGGCGGCCACGACGGGCCTCGGGCTGGCCCTCCAGTTCGCACGCGATCTCGGCCGCCACCGGATCGCCGCGCTTCTCGCACTGGCGACGCTTCTGGCCGTGGCCGCGACGCTGCTGCGGCTGCACGCCGGCGATGCGCTCGGGAGTGACGCCGCGGTGACCTTCGGCGTCACGGCCGTGCTGCTCGCGCTGACGGTCTGGTTCGAGCGGCGCTACCGCAAGCCCGGTTGGCGGCGCTTCCGCGATTTCCATGTCGACGTCGTCGAGGCGCGGCGTTTTCTGATGCGAGCCGCCCATGGCGTCTGATCGTGGCACGACGGGCGCGATTCCGCCGATCACGGCCCATCACCTCGCCGAGGTGGTGCAGGCCGGTCATCACGGCGCCCGCGATGCGCTGGACAACCAGCCCCCGGCCAGCTCGGCCTCCCCCTCGCAGACGGAGCTGACGCTGCTGGCGCGCGTCGTCGAGCTCTTCACCGCGATCCGGCAGGAGGCGGCGGCGGCGCTCAACGGCCTGCAGGCCGAGATCGCCGCGCGGCGCGAGCACTTCACGCAGGAGCGCTATGAGGGCCGCATCCGCTCGATCGAGGCCGCGATGCGCGCGCTGCTCAACCGCCATGGCGGGGAGCTCGAGCAGCGCGTGTATGATGCGCTGAAGGCGAAGCGCGAATATGAGTTCTTCAACTACACGCACAAGCGATCCGCCGATCCGAAGGTCGACAAATGGCAGTTCATCCTGCTGTTCCTGATCGTGCCGCTGACGCTGGAGAGCCTGCTCAACGGCAATTTCTTCGCGGAAGCGAGCGAGTTCGGGCTCGTCGGCGGGGCGGCGACGGCCGTCATCATCTCGGCGCTCAACATCGCGCTGGGCTTCCTGACTGGCCTTGGGCCGGCACGTTACTGCCAGCATGTGCGGGCTTCCCATCTGTTCTGGGCGCTGCCGGCCTATGTCGCGCTGATCATCCTGATCGTGATGTTCAATCTGGCGGTGGGGCATTATCGCGAGATGCTGATCGCGACGCCCGATGCCCGCTCGCTGCAGGTCCTGCCGCGGCTGATGGCCAACCCCTTCGCCATCACCGAGCTGAAATCGGCGGCGCTCGTCATCATCGGCTGCCTGGTCGCCTTCGCAGCCGCGGTGAAGGGCTATTCCGCCTTCGGGACCTATCCCGGCCATGGCGCGGCCTATCAGCGCTGGCGCCAGCGCTGGAGCGCCGTGGAGGAGGAGCGGCGCCGGCTCGATGCAGAGCTGCTGCCCGAGCTGGAGACGGTGCGCTCGCGCATCGACGGCTTCAAGGAGGACTGCGCCCGCGAAAGCACCCGGCTGCAGTCGGTGAAGGCCGCCGCCGACGAAGCGCGCGACCTCTATGGCGCGCGGCTCGCCCAGCTCCGCTCGGCCAAGGACGCCGCGCTGATGCAGTATCGCGAGGCCAATCTGCGGGTGCGGACCGACATGCCGCCGGCCTATTTTTCGCAGAACCTGAACGTCGCCGAGATCGACCAGCCGGTGGCGCTGGCCGAATATGCCGCGCTGCGGACTGCGATCGACGATTTCGAGCGCCAGCTGGCGTCGATGCCGGCGCTGGTCGAGGCCAAGCTGCGCGAGCAGCTCGCTCTGGTGCGGGGGCTCGACCTGGCCGGAGAGATCGAGCGGCTGAAAGCGCGGGCCGCCGAGGCCGGGCGCGATGCCTTCGAGCAGGACGAGGCCGCCCGCCGCCAGATCAGGGATGAATTCGCCGCCGCCCCGCGCTGATCCACAGGTCCCGTGCTCCCCACACCGGGTGACGCCGCCGCGCCGCCCGGGTAGACAGCCCGTCTGGCAGGGCCAGCGGCCCGAGAGACGAAAGAAGACCAACGGTCGATGAAGAGCGAAAGCTGGGCGATCGTCGCCTCCATCCTCGCCGGCGTGGCGCTGGTCGGCTTCTTCGCCGCGCCTTCGCTGCTCAAGGGCCCCCCGCGGGACGCCGACAGCCTGTGTCTGAAAACCGGGGCCGTCGGCCATACGCTCGTGCTGGTCGACAAGAGCGATCCGTGGAGCGAGGTCCAGGCGGGACGGCTGAAGCGCCTGGTGAAACAGATCGGCGAGACGCTGCCGGCCGACCGGATGCTCTCGATCTATGTGTTCAAGGACGTGTTCGAGCCCGGTTTTCCGCCGCTGCTGTCGCTGTGCAATCCCGGGCGGACGGCGAGCGAACTGATCGGCAACCCCCGCCGCGACTATCTCCGCTGGGTCGAGAAGTTCGGCCGCCCGCTGGACGAGGCGCTGTCCGTGCTGACGCAGCCGGCGAAGGGCAATCTCTCGCCGATCGTCGAGGCCGTGGGCGACGTGGCCTCGCGACCCGAGACGCGCGTGCGGCAAGGGGACAAGGCGCTCGTGCTCGTCTCCGACATGCTGCAGAACTCGAACCAGTTCACGTTCTTCGGCTCGGCGCCGGGCGCGCGCGATCCCGAGCGGCTGAAGCGCCTCGTCGGCAAGGTCTGGCAGGATTCCGATGCCCGCAGCTGGCAGCTCCAGGTCCATCAGGTCCAGGGGGTCTACGAGCCGCAGCGGCTGGAACAGGCCAGCACCCTCTGGCAGCAGGCGCTGCGCGGCTCCGGCATCGCCTTCGTCTGGGAACGCCTCTAGAGCCCGGCGGCCTCCATGCGATAGGCCATGCGCACGCCACCCCAGTGGCGGCCGTTGATGCGCACGGGCGCGTCGACCTCGCGGACCATCTCCGTCACCCCGCCGCCCATGTCGCGCAGATAGGACTGGACCAGGAAGGGGCGCACCGAGCGCGCCGCGGCGATGCCGGCGCGGTCGTCGAAGATGCGCCGGTTGCGGGAATGAGCCGCGTTCCAGACCGGGTCGCCCGGCCGCTGCGGCAGCGCATAGGCGGCATTGTGCACCGGAATATAGCCGTTGCGGTCGATCGGCACCGTGAACAGCAGGCGCGGGTCGCGCGCCACCGTGCGCGCGAGCAGCGGGGGCAGGATCGCCTCGAGGACCGGGAGGGCGCGGTTGCGGTGTTGCTGCGGGTCCGTGTCCGGCAGCGCGACATAATCGACGTCGAACAGCTCGGCCTCGGTGAGCTGCTTGCTCGCCAGCGCCTCGGCAAAGCAGGCGACGACCTCGGCGGCGAAGCCCTGCGCGCGGTCGATGAGCGGGCGGTAACTGGTCTCGATCGACCCGATCAGGTCCTCGAGCTGTGCCGCCTGCTCGGCGCGTTCGCGGTCGAAGGCCATGTGCAGGCCGAGGTCGCTGGCCGCCGCCATGCGGCAGGACATCGGCGGCAGATCGGCGATCTCGATGGTCCCGCGCAGCCCCGGGACGAGGTTGCGCCCATCCGGCCGCGCGATCAGGACGCCGCCGCGGCCGAGATCGATGGTGTGGCTGGTGAAGTCGTCCGGCCCCAGCCTCGCCTTGACGACGTGCTCGACCGGGAAGCGGTCATGGATGCGACGATCCGCGAAGGAGGAATGGCGCAGCGTCGGGATGAAGCGCCGCAGCATGCCGTCCGCGAGGCTGGCGCCCTTGGCCGTGGCCCGTCGGGCATTGGCGCTCTCGGTCGCGGCCGCCAGCGCGACGCGGTCGATCTCCTCGACGCGCTGCACCACCGTCTCGACGAAGCAGGCGGTCTCGCCGGCATTGCGGGAGAGTTCGGCGGTGGCGGTCGCCTGTTCCTGCGCGGCGTTGCCGATCGCGGCGATGACGGGATTGACGTCACGGACCATCTGCAGCGCGTCCGTGACGATCGCCGCCGAGCCCTGCGCCGCCTGGGTCAGGCGGTCGACACGGTTGCGGATGGTCTCGACCGCCTCCCGCACCTCGACCGAGAGGACCTTGACCTCCTGCGCCACGACGCCGAAGCCGCGGCCGGCCTCGCCCGCCCGTGCCGCCTCGATCGAGGCGTTGAGCGCCAACAGATTGGTCTGGCGGGCGATCTCGGCAATGGAATCAACGATTCCGCGGATCTCGGCGGTCGCCATGGCGAGGCCGCTCATCATCTCGGTGGCCTCGCCCGCCCGCGTGGCGGCGGCGTCGAGCCGGTCGCGGGCATGGTTCATCGAGAAGCCGATCTGCCCAGCGGCGTCCGACACCTGGCGCGACGCCGTCACGAGCGCGGCGGAATTGGCGCTCGCCGTCGCAGTCGCTTCGCGCATGCCGAGCACGCGTTCATGGATGATGCTGGAGCGCGTCTCGGATTCGGTCGAATAGCGTTCCGCTTCGTCGAGATCGGCGGCGAGGCGCCGCATCGCCGCGACGACGTCCTGCTCGAGGACGGTGACGGCCTCGCGATCAACCGTTTCCGTGGCCGCAACGGCTTCCACAGGGCCGGCCGCAGGCGGCGCCGCCCCGGCCGGAACGGAGTCGTCGGCGTCCGTCCGGCTTCGACCGCTCAGCCAGCGTCGAACCGCTCGGTGCATCACCCCACCCAGTTCCTTCAAGCCATGCCCTGTTATGGTCGGACATCGTTAAGAAAGGCTCACCATGATCGCGCGCCGGGCGGCCCTGCGCGGTCGAGCATGGACCCCCGCGGCGCGTCGGGCTAAGGCTCGCGGAGCGGCGCACCCGCCGCCGCGCCGATGCTTCACACCTCCCCGCAGGACCTGCCGAGAGAGCTTCCGATGACCAGCAACAGCTATGACGTGATCGTCGCGGGTGTCGGCGCCATGGGCTCGGCCGCCTGCTGGCACCTGGCCCAGCGGGGCTTGCGCGTGCTGGGGCTGGAGCGCTTCGATCTCGGCCATGCGATGGGCTCCTCGCACGGTCTGACGCGGATTATCCGGCTGGCCTATTTCGAGGGCTCGAAATATGTGCCGATCGTGCAGCGCGCGCATCAGCTCTGGCAGAAGACGGGCGACGAGGCCGGGCTGAAACTGCTGCACGTCACGGGGTCGCTCGATCTCGCGCCGGCCGGCTCCGGCCAGGTCGAGTCCTCGCTGCAATCCTGCCTGGACCATGGGCTCGAGCACGAGCAGCTCGACGGCCGGGAGATCGCTCGGCGCTTCCCGGGCTTCTCCCTCCCCTCCGGCCATATCGGGCTGTGGCAGCCCGGCGGTGGCTTCGTCGCCTCCGAGAAGGCGATCTTCGCCCATGTCGGCCTCGCCCAGTCGCGCGGTGCCGAGATCCGCACCAACGAGCCGATGCTCGACTGGTCGCCCACCGCCGATGGCGGCGTGACGGTGCGGACGGCGCGCGGCACCTACAGCGCCGGTCGGCTCGTCATCACCTCGGGTGGCTGGATCGCCGACGCGGTGCCTTCGCTGGCCCGGACGGTGACGACGGTGCGCCAGGCGATCGGCTGGTTCACCACGCGCAAACCGGCGCTTTATCGCGAGGGCGTCTTCCCGGTGTTCATCCTCACCGTCGAGGAAGGCAATTTCTACGGGTTCCCGCTCTATGAGCATCCCGGCTTCAAACTGGGCGGGCCGCATTTCGGGCGCGAGCCGATGGATCCGCGCGAAGACGACCGCACGCCGAGCCCGCGGCAGGTCGAGCTGATCCGCGCCTGCCTCGCCCGCTACCTGCCGGATGCGGCGGGCGAGCCTCTGACGCTGAAGGGCTGCCTCTACAGCGTGACGCCGGACGAGGATTTCATCATCGACAGCGTGCCGGGCGTGCCACAGGTGGTGTTCGCCTCCTGCTGCTCCGGCCACGGCTTCAAATTCGCCAGCGCCATCGGCGAGATCCTCGCCGATCTCTCGGACAGCGGCCGGTCGCGCTTCGACCTCGCGCCCTTCTCGCTGGCGCGCTTCGCGGCCTGAGACGAAAGAACCGAGCCGCGTGGCCAGCCCCGAGCAGAACCGACGCGGCATCATCGCGATGCTGGCCGCCATGGCGCTCTTCGTCTGCAACGACGCGCTGATGAAGCTCGCCCGCGAGGTCTACCCGGCCGGCCAGGCGATCACGCTGCGGACCGGCTTCGCGCTGCTGAGCGCGCTCGCGCTCGTCATCCTGTTCAAGGAGGGGGCGAAGCTGCGTCTGGCCTTCCGGCCGATCGTGCTGCTGCGCGGGCTGATCGACGCCGGGGTGACGCTGACCTTCATCTGGGCACTGGCCGAGATGCCACTGGCGGACGTCACCGCGATCCTGCTCGCCTCGCCGATCATCATCGTCGTGCTGGCGGTGGTGCTGCGGATCGAGCGGGTGGGCTGGCGCCGGACTTTGGCCGTCTTCCTCGGCTTCTGCGGCGTGCTGGTCGTGCTGCGGCCGGCGACGGACTCGTTCAACGCCGCGGCCCTCGTCGCCCTGGTGAGCGCCTGCCTCGCCGCCGCGCGGGACCTGCTGACCCGCCGGATCGGCAACGAAATTCCCTCGACCGTGATCGCGCTGATGACGACCGCGATCGTCGGGCTCGTGGCCTGCGGCTATGGGCTGTTCGAGGTCTGGCAGCCGGTCTGGCGGCGCGAGACCGGCTATGTCGCCGCCGCTGCCGCCCTGATGGCGGCGGGCAGCATCTGCATCATCAGCGCCTATCGCAACACCGATGTCGGCGTGGTCTCGGGGTATCGCTATTCGGTCGTCATCCTCGCCGTGATCATGGGCTATGCCGTCTGGGGCCATGTGCCGGACGCGCTGGCCGGGCTCGGCATCGTGATGATCGTGGTGAGCGGGCTCTACACCATGCACCGGCAGCGGGTCGTGCCCCAGTCGCAGCTCAAGCTGCCGAGCACGCCCCCGACATGAACCCCAGCGCCGTGAAGCCGACGCTCACCGTGCTGGTTGCGATGTCCGCGCTTCAGCCGATCGCGCTCAACCTGCTTGCCCCCGCCGCACCGGCGCTGTCGCGCCATTTCGGCTCCAGCTACGCGACGATCCAGCTCGCACTGACCTTCTTCCTGGTCGCCGTCGCGCTGACCCAGCTCGTCAGCGGCCCCCTCTCGGACCGCTTCGGCCGGCGGCCCTGCGTCAATGCCGGCATCGCGCTGTTCATCGCCGGCTCGGCGCTGGGCGCGCTCGCACCGTCGATCGAGATCCTGCTGCTGGCGCGCATTCTGGAGGGGGCCGGCTCGGGTTCCGTCTTCGCGCTCTCGCGCGCGATCATCCGCGACACCGCCAACCGGGACGAGGCCGCCAGCCAGATCGCCACCGTGACCATGGTCATGGTCATTGCGCCGATGATCGCGCCCTGGCTCGGCGGGCAGATCGAAACGGCCTTCGGCTGGCGGATGATCCTCTGGTTCATGACCCTCAGCGGCGCGGTCGTGCTGCTTCTGACCCTGGTCAAGCTGCCCGAAACCGCGCCGAATCCGGGACAGCGCACCCCCTTGCTCGGCGTCTTCGCGGCGTTTCCGACGCTGATCGTCAACCGCGTCTTCGTGCTCAACGTGATCGCGGTCTCGACCAGCTCGGCCGCCTTCTTCGCCTTCATCGCGGCGGCGCCCTACATCGTGGTCGAGACGATGGGGCGCGGCAGCGACACCTATGGCACCTATTTCATCCTGAATGCCGCCGGCTACATGGTCGGCAATTTCGCGATGGCGCGGCTGGTGGTGCGGCTCGGCGCGCCACGCATGGTCCATCTCGGGCTGGTCATCTCCTCCGTCGCGATGACGGTAGCCGTGCCGCTCTCGCTGCGGGCGGACTGGTCGCCGATCATGCTGTTCCTGCCGTTGACGCTGAACGCGATCGGCAACGGCATGACGATTCCCGGCTCGACCGCCGAAGCGCTCTCCGCCCGGCCCGATCTCGCGGGCTCGGCCGCCGGACTGATGGGCGCATTGCAGCTCGGCTTCAGCGCGCTGATGACGGTGGCGATCAGCCTCGTCGTCACGATCTGGCCCCCCTCGCTCGTCGTGCTGATGTGGCTTTTGACCATCATCGGGATGATCGCGATCCATCTCGGCCGGCGCGCGGCGCGGAGCTAACGCCGCGCCGCGACCGTCCGGCGCTCACTCCTCGAGGCGGGCGATCAGGCTGGACGTGTCCCAGCGACGGCCGCCGAGCTTCTGGACCTCGGCGTAGAACTGGTCGACCAGCGCGGTGACGGGAAGCTGCGCGCCGTTGCGGCGGGCCTCCTCCAGCACGATGCCGAGGTCCTTGCGCATCCAGTCGACGGCGAAGCCGAAATCGAACTTGCCGGCATTCATCGTCTTGCCGCGGTTCTCCATCTGCCAGGAGCCGGCGGCGCCCTTCGAGATCACCTCCAGCATGGCCTCGACGTCGAGGCCGGCGCGCTTGGCGAAATGGACGCCCTCGGAGAGGGCCTGGACGAGGCCGGCGATGCAGATCTGGTTGACCATCTTGGTGAGCTGGCCGGAGCCGGCCGGGCCCATCAGCTTGCACATGCGGGCGTAAGCCGCGATCACCGGCTCGGCGCGGGCGTAAGCCTCGGGCTCGCCGCCACACATCACGGTGAGCACGCCGTTCTCCGCCCCAGCCTGGCCACCGGAGACCGGCGCATCGACGAAGCCGAAGCCGCCAGCCCTGGCCGCCTCGGCGAGTTCGCGCGCGACATTGGCCGAGGCCGTGGTGTGGTCGACGAAGATCGCGCCCTTGGCCATGCCGGCGAAGGCGCCCTGCTCGCCCAGCGTCACGGAACGCAGGTCGTCATCGTTGCCGACGCAGGCGAAGACGATTTCCTGGCCCTTCGCCGCATCGGCGGGGGTCGGCGCCGAGACGCCGGCATGCTGCGACACCCATCCTTGCGCCTTCGTCGGGTTGCGGTTGTAGACGGTGACCTCATGGCCCTTGGCCTTGAGGTGACCCGCCATGGGATAGCCCATGACGCCGAGACCGATGAACGCGACTTTGGCCATGTTTCGCTCCGCCTGACTGTTCTGATTTCGCCCCAGCGCTTTAGCCTGTGGCCGCCGCTGTGGAAAGGCGCGCGGCTGGGCGGCGCATATGGGCGATGACGCCGGGTCGGTTGTGGCCAGTCCCGGATGAGGCTAGGCACCGGCGATGACGATCTCCAATGACGACGACCTAAACAGCCTGCAGGATATCGGCCGCATCGTCGCGCAGACGCTGGCCGCCATGGGCAAGGCGATCGAGCCCGGCATGACGACCGCCGAGCTCGACCGGATCGGGCGCACCCTGCTGGAGCGGGAGGGCGCGCGCTCGGCGCCGGAGTTGGACTACGACTTCCCGGGCGCGACCTGCATCAGCGTCAATGACGAGATCGCGCATGGCATTCCCGGCGCGCGGCGCATCGAGGCCGGCGACCTCGTCAACATCGACGTCTCGGCCGAGAAGGGCGGCTTCTATTCGGACACCGGCGCCTCCTTCGCCGTGCCGCCCGTCGCCCGCAGGACGGAGCGGCTCTGCCGCGACGGGCGGCGCGCGCTCTGGGTCGGGATCGGGCAGGTCGGCGCCGGCAAGCCGCTCGCCGGGATCGGGAACGCGATCGGCCGCTTCGCCGAGAAGAACGGCTACACGCTGGTGCGCAACCTCGCGAGCCATGGCGTCGGGCGTTCGCTCCACGAGGAGCCGACCGAACTCGCGACCTGGCCCGATCGCTCGGAACGCCGGGTGATGCAGAAGGGCCAGGTCTTCACCATCGAACCCTTCCTCTCGCTCGGCGCGAACTGGGCCGAGAATGGCGACGATCCCTGGACGCTCTATGGCGAACCGCGCGCGCCCACGGTGCAATACGAGCACACGCTGGTCGCCACGGCCCAGGGGGCGATGGTGCTGACGCTGCCGGCCTGACCGCGACCGCGGCCGGCCCTCAGCGCAGCGCCATGTGCCGCGTCAGGCGCCCTTCCAGCCGGTCCCAGACGCGCCGGACGACCTCGACCAGCAGCAGATAGAGCAGCGCGGCATAGAGGTAGATCGAGAGGTCGAAGGAGCGCGAGAAGGCGAGCCGCGTCGCGCCCATGAGGTCATAGAGCGTCACCAGAGAGGCGAGCGCGCTCGACTTGATCATGACGATCAGCTCGTTGCCGAGCGGTCGCAAGGCCAGGATCATCGCCTGCGGCAGGATGACGTGGCGCAGGCTCGACCAGCGGTGGAGGCCGAGCGCCAGCGCTCCTTCGAACTGGCCACGCGGGATCGACTGGATGGCGCCGCGCAGGATCTCGGCCTGATAGGCGGCCGTGTTAATCACGAAGGTCAGCAGCGCGCAGTAGAACGGCTCGCGGAAGAACCACCACAGGCCGAGATCGGTCCAGAACGGCCGGAACTGCCCGAGGCCGTAATAGACCAGGAAGAGCTGGCAGAGCAGCGGCGTGCCGCGAAAGAAGGTGGTGTAGCCATTGATCGCCGCCTGCGCCCAGCGCGGCCCGTAGAGCCGCGCCACGGCAAGCCCGATCGCCAGAACGAACCCGAGCGAGACCGAGATCGCGACCAGCTGGAGCGTCAAACCCAGGCCGGTGGCCATCCGGCAGCCGTAGTTCTGCAGCACCTCGCTGCCGACGAACCAGCCGGGATACTCGCACCAGTTCATCGCGTCGCGCCCCCGAAGGCGGCGATGCCGCGGTTGGCCCGGGCTTCCATCCGGCCGATGCCCCAGGCCGAGATCATCGAGAAGAACAGGTAGATCGCCATCGCCGCGCCGAAGAAGAGGAAGGGCTCCTTCGTCGCGACATTGGCGCGGGTGGTGATGAACATGATGTCCGGCAGGGTGATGACCGAGACCAGCGAGGTTTCCTTCAGCAGCACCATCCAGTTGTTGCCGAGGCCGGGCAGCGCGACGCGGATCAGCTGCGGGAACACGACGAGGCGGAAGGCCTGGCCTTTCGTCAGGCCGAGCGCCGCGGCGGCCTCGCGCTGGCCCTTCGGAATCGAATTCAGCGCGCCGACCCAGACTTCGCTGGAGAAGGCCGAGAGCACCACGCCGAGCGCGATCATCCCGGCGACGAAGGGCGGCATCGAGAAGGAGCCCGGCAGGCCCAGCCGGCGCCAAGCCTCCTGCAGCAGCACCTGGACGCCGAAATAGATGATGTAGAGCGTCAGCAGCTCGGGCACGCCGCGGAAGACGGTTGTGTAGGTCGTGGCCAGCAACCGCAGGACAGACCTCTGCGAGCGGGCGCCGAGCGCGACGACGAGCCCGAGCGCGAGGCCGAAGGGTAGCGTCGCGAGCGCGATCGAGATGGTGATGCCCGCGCCCTGGAGCAGAGCGAGACCCCAGCCACCATCGCCGAAACCGAGGAGCGCGAACTTGTCGAACATCGATGAGGGGTGCCGGGCCGTGGAGGCTCAAAGCCGGCGCGGAGGAACCGCGCCGGCCGCGAATGCCGAACCGATCAGAGGATCGGGATCTTGAAGTACTTGTCGGCGATCTTCTTGTGCGAGCCGTCGGCGATGGTCTCGGCGATGGCCTTGTCGAACATCGCCTTCAGCGCGGTGTCCTCCTTGCGGACGGCGCCGCCGACGCCGGGGCCGTGGATCGTGGGATCGCGCTCGATGACGCCGATCTGCTTACAGCAATCCTTGCCCTTGCCGTTGAGGAAATCCTCCAGCGAGAGCGAATCGGCGATGATGTAGTCGAGGCGGCCGCTGAGCAGGTCGAGGTTCGCCTCCTCCTGCGTCGGATAGGGCCGCGCGGTCGAGTCCTTGTAGACCTTCTCGACATAGTTGGAGTGGACGGTCGAACCCTGGACGCCGATCGCCTTGCCTTTCAGGGCGGCGGGCGAGACGTCGGTCGAGGTCGTCGTCTTCGGCCCGATGATCCAGATCGGCGTCTTGGTGTAGACCGAAGTGAAGTCGACCCGCTTCTTGCGCTCGTCGGTGGCGTTCATGCCGGCGATGATGATGTCGTACTTGTTCGAGAGCAGCGCCGGGATGATGCCGTCCCAGTCCTGCACGACCCAGGTGCATTTCACCTTCATCCGCTCGCAGAGCAGGTTGCCGTAGTCGATCTCGAAGCCCTCGAGCTCCTTCTTGGCGTTGAGGTTGTTGAAGGGCGGATAGGCGCCTTCGGTGCCGATCCGGACTTCCTTCCACTCCTTGGCCTGCGCCAGGGCGCCGCTGGCTCCGACGGCCGTCAGCAACACGGCGGCGATGACTCGTGCGAAACCTTTCATGGTACCTCCCACTGGGTTCGGCCAGCCGGGCTTTCGCGGGCCCGTTGCCGGCTCTGCCCACAGATTGGGCGATGCCGCCGCCGGCCCGCAAGAGGGCGCGAGCAGCTTTTGTGAGCCCGCGCGCCGAATTATGCGGCAGGCTCCGGCCCGTCCCGGGGGCATCTCTCTGGACGACGGCGTCAGCGTTGCCTAGGACCGCCTCGCCCTCCCCCCGCCGGGAGCCCCTCCGACCGCGAGACGCGCCCGTGATCCCTTGGACCCTGCTGGACACGGCCCCCCTGCCCGGCGCTGCGGGCCGCGAATTGCGGCTGAAGCGCCGCGGCGCCGAATTCTCGATCATGCTCGGCACGATCGAACTCATGAACAGCCGTCTCAGCGGCTCGGAGGAAGCGCTGGCCACGCTGGTCGCGACGCGGCTCGCAGGGCGAACGACACCGCGCATCCTGATCGGCGGGCTCGGCATGGGCTTCACGCTGCGCGCGGCGCTGGCGAGCTTTCCGCCTGCGGCCGAGATCACGGTGTCGGAACTGATCCCCGCCGTGGTCGACTGGGCGAGAGGGCCGATGGCGGACCTCTTCGCCGGCTGCCTCGACGATCCCCGCGTCACGATCGCGGTCCAGGATGTCGGCCGCGTCATCGCGGACGGCGCCGGGCGCTATGACGCGATCCTGCTCGATGTCGACAACGGGCCGGAGGCGCTGACGGTCGCCGCCAACGACCGGCTCTACGAGGATGGCGGGCTGGGCCTGGCGAAGGCGGCGCTGCGCCCCGGCGGCATCCTGGCGGTCTGGTCGCAGGGGCCCGACCGGCGTTTCACGGGGCGGCTGCGCCAGGCCGGCTTCGCCGTCGAGGAGGTGATGGTGCGGGCCCATCGCGGCAAATCGGGCGCCCGCCACATCATCTGGCTGGCACGCAAGGCCTAGAGCCGTCGCTCAGGGGCGTCCCTTCCCCAGCGCCCTCGCCTCGGCGATCAGGCAGAGCTCGGTGAAGAGCACCTGCGCCGCGCAATGGGCGGTGTTCGAGGTCGCGTCGTATTGCGGGGCGACCTCGACGACGTCGGCAGCGACGATGTCGACCCCCTTCAGCCCGCGCAGGATGGAAAGTGCCTCGCGCGGGGTCAGCCCGCCGACTTCGGGCGTGCCGGTGCCCGGCGCAAAGGCGGGATCGAGCGAATCGACGTCGAAGGAGACGTAGGTCGGCCCCTCGCCGATCACGGCCAGCGCCTTCGCAATCACGGCGTCGAGGCCGAGCCCATCGATCTCGTCGGCATGGATCACGGTCATGCCGCTCTCATAGGAGAACTCCCAGAGATATTCGGCGCCGCCGCGGATGCCGATCTGGATGACGCGCTGCGGGTCCAGCACGCCGTCGAGAACCGCCTGCCGGAACGGCCCGCCATGGTGGAACTTCGAGCCCTCATAGGGGCCGGACGTGTCGCAATGCGCGTCGATATGGACCATGCCGACCGGGCGTTTCGCTCCCACCGCCTTCAGGATCGAATAGGTGATCGAATGGTCGCCGCCGACGGCCAGCGGCGAGACGCCGGCCTCGACGATGGTGCGGAAGGTCGCCTCGATGTCCTCGTGGCAGCTTTCCAGCGAATAGCGCGAGCGGAAGGGCACGTCGCCGATATCAGCCGCCTTGAGCATGCCCAGCGGCGCGGTGCCCATCACATGGTCCATCGGGCCGATGCGCTCGATGGCGCGCACGGCGCGGGGGCCCAGCCGCGTGCCGGCCCGGTTGGTGACACCGAGATCCATGGGCAGGCCGATGATCGCGACGTCGAGGCCGCCGAGATCGGGCAGGCCGAGCGCATCGGGGCGGTAGGGCGCGCCGAGGAAGGTCGCGACGTCCGAGAAGGGCCATTTGCGTTTGTCGCCCTTGAACTGGTCGGCCGCGACCCGCGCGAAATGGGGATCGTGGATGTCGGCACCGCTGGCGTCGGCGTAGCGCGCCCGGAGTTTCGCGAGCTTGTCCTGGTCCATGATCCCTCCCCTTGGCGGCCCCTCAGGCCGGCAGACGTTCGAGCAGCGTGACGGAGCCGCCCTGATAATCGGCCGACCGATAGCGCTTGTACCCGAGCTTGGCGGCGACCCGGAAGGAGGCGTCGTGCGCGGGATCGATCATGCAGACGAAGCGCCGCTCGCCATGGGTTGCGGCAAACCAGCCTTGCGCCGCCAGCGCCGCCTCGGTCGCATAGCCCCTGCCCTGAGCTTCGGCGGCCAGAATCCAGCCGATTTCGGGCGCCGCGTCGAAATCCGGCCCAAGGTCCCGGCGTCCGTAGAACAGGCCGACCTCTCCGATGACGGAACCGCTCGCCTTCTCCTCGACCATGAACAGGCCATGCCCGAACAGCGACCAGTGGCCGGCGATGCGCAGCAGCCGCTGCCAGGCTCCCTCGCGATCGAGCGTCTGCCCTCCGACGAAGCGGACGACGGCGGGATCGCTGCGCCATGCGTGGAGCGCGTCGAGATCATCGGCCCGGGGTGGGCGCAGGCGCAGGCGTTCGGTGTCCAGCATCGGCGGCATTAACCACCCCCACGGTCCCTCGGCCAAGAGGGCGTACCCCCTAGTCGAAAGTTGAATGCGAGTTGCCCGAAAAGGCTCGCGAAGCCAGACGCCTTCCTCTAGAAAGCCAAGCAAGTCTCAATGCTTGGCGACGGCGGCTGAACCGCGTCCCACCCATCACGATACTCGGCCCACCGAGTCACAATCGAGGAGATGTCCCGAGATGAAGCGCCGTCAGTTTATCCAGACCGCCACCGCCGGTGCCGCCGCCGCGGCGATCGCCGCCCCCGCCGTCGCGCAGGCGAATCCCGAGGTGAAGTGGCGCCTGGCGTCCTCGTTCCCGAAGTCGCTCGACACCATCTATGGCGGTGCCGAGGTCATGGCCAAGATGGTCTCCGAGCTGACCGACGGGAAGTTCCAGATCCAAGTCTTTGCGGCCGGTGAAATCGTCCCGGCGCTGCAGGCGGCCGACGCCGTGACCAACGGCACCGTCGAGATGTGCCACACCGTCTCCTACTACTATGTCGGCAAGGACCCGACCTTCGCGGTGGCGGCCTCCGTGCCCTTCGGCCTGAACGCGCGCGGCCAGAACGCCTGGCTCTACCAGGGCGGCGGCAACGACCTGTTCAACGAGTTCTACAAGAAGTTCAACATCTACGGCCTGCCCTGCGGCAACACCGGCGCCCAGATGGGCGGCTGGTTCCGCAAGGAGATCAAGACGCCGGCGGACCTGCAGGGCCTGAAGATGCGCATCGGCGGCATCGCCGGGCAGGTGCTGGCCAAGCTCGGCGTCGTGCCGCAGCAGATCGGCGGCGGCGACATCTATCCGGCGCTCGAAAAGGGCACCATCGACGGCGCCGAGTGGGTCGGCCCCTATGACGACGAGAAGCTCGGCTTCTCGAAGGTGGCGCCGTTCTACTACTATCCCGGCTTCTGGGAGGGCGGCCCCACTGTCCACGCCTTCGTGAACCTGGAGAAGTGGAACGCGCTGCCGAAGGCCTATCAGGCCGCGCTGACCGCCGCCTGCACCTACGCCAACACGATCATGGCCGCCCGCTACGACATGGTGAACCCGCCGGCGCTGAAGCGCCTCGTGGGCGCCGGCACGCAGCTGCGTCCGTTCTCGCAGGAAATTCTCGAAGCCTGCCTCAAGGCCTCGAACGAACTCTACAGCGAGATCTCGGCCAAGAACCCTGACTTCAAGAAGGCGATCGAGGCCATGGCCGCTTTCCGCGGCGACCAGTATCTCTGGTGGCAGGTGGCGGAGCTCAGCTTCGACGTCTTCCAGGTGCGCTCGCGCGCCCGTTGAGGCCGCCTCGCTCTCCACCAGACCCGTCGCGGGTATTCTGCGAAAGCCCGGCCTCGGCCGGGCTTTCTGCGTGTCGGGAGGGTCGCTCGCGACGCTGAGCCTCCTGCCGCCGGCGCTGCGCCGGATCGTGGCCTGACCCAACGGAAAACATGCGAACGACGCATGCGCTGCATGCATTTTTCGCTTGCGTTGCGCTGCAGACCTGCTTTGCTGACGACATCGTGATGCCCGGCAAACAGGGCACACCATGCTCCAGGGAGGAGATCGCGAATGAAGCGTCGTCAGTTTCTGAAGGTGGCCGGCACCGGCGCCGCCGGCGGCGTGATCGCCAGTCCGGCCATCGCGCAGGCCATGCCGGAGGTTCGCTGGCGGGTCACCTCCTCCTTCCCGAAATCGCTCGATACGATCTACGGCGCCTCCGAGGTTCTGGCGAAGGCGGTGCTGGAGGCGACGGACGGCAAGTTCCAGATCCAGGTCTTCGCAGCCGGTGAAATCGTTCCCGGCCTCCAGGCCGCCGACGCCGTGACCAACGGCACCGTCGAAATGGCCCACACGGCGTCCTATTACTATGTCGGCAAGGATCCGACCTTCGCCTTCGGCACGGCGGTGCCCTTCGGCCTCAATGCACGCCAGCAGAACGCCTGGTTCTACCATGGCGGCGGCAATGAGCTGCTGAACGAATTCTACAAGAAGTACAACATCTATGCGCTCCCCGGCGGCAACACCGGCTGCCAGATGGGCGGCTGGTTCCGCAAGGAGATCAAGACCGTCGCCGACCTTCAGGGCGTCAAGATGCGCATCGGCGGCTTCGCCGGGCAGGTCCTGTCCAAGCTCGGGGTCGTGCCGCAGCAGATCGCCGGCGGCGACATCTACCCGGCGCTGGAGAAGGGCACCATCGATGCGGCCGAATGGGTGGGCCCCGCCGATGACGAGAAGCTCGGCTTCAACAAGGTCGCGCCGTTCTACTATTATCCCGGCTGGTGGGAGGGCGGCGCCGCGCTGCATTTCTTCCTGAACACGGCCAAGTGGGAGGCGCTGCCGAAGGTCTACAAGTCGGTGCTGACCACGGCGGCGGGCCTCGCCAATCTCGACATGCAGGCGAAGTATGATGCCCGCAACCCCGTCGCGCTGAAGCGCCTCGTCGGCGCAGGCGCGCAGCTGCGGCCGTTCTCCCAGGAGATCCTGGAGGCCTGCCTGAAGGCCTCCAAGGAGGTCTATGCGGAAACCTCGGCGAAGAACCCGGATTTCAAGAAGGTCTATGACGCCATGTCGGCCTTCCGGAACGACGAATATCTCTGGTTCCAGATCGCCGAGTACACCTACGACAACTTCCTGATCCGCGCGCGCGCGGCCAATCAGCTCTGACAAAGAGCGACCGGCCGCTCTGCGGCCCACCTGACCCCACACCCCGGTCGCAAGACCGGGGTTTTCCGGTTGAGGGGACCGCTTTAGGATGGCGCCACAGCGCCGCCTTCTTGTCGGGCGAGCCTGCGCGACCCTTCCACCTTCGGACCGTGCCCATGATCCGCGCCACTGCCACGGCCATCGCCCTGCTTCTGACGGCGGCAACGGCCCAGGCCCAGTCGATCGGCGAGCCCCTGCCCGGCCGTGGCCCCGCCAAGGAGCGCGCCAAGCCGGTGCGGACCGAGGCCGGCGGCACGCGCCCCTGCCCCGAATACGGCCCGGGTTTCGTGCGGATCGAGGGCTCGACCTCCTGCGTGCGGATCGGTGGATCGGTGCGGATGGAGATGGGCAAGAGTTCGCGCAATGGCTTCGGCACCTCGACCGGCGCGCTGGTCCAGCTCGAAGGACGCGGCGAGTCGACGGGCGGGCCGGTGCGCGGCGTGCTGCGGATGCGGGGCCAGGTCGATCGCGGTCTGGAATCCGGCAGCTACATCTATCGCTGACGCTGTTCACCCATGAGGTGTCCGCTCAGGCCATCAGGCGCGCAACCTCGAGACGCAGCACCGGCAGCAGCTCCTGCCCGAACCCGGGATGGTTTCGCAGCCAGCCATTGTTGCGCCAGGAGGGATGAGGCAGCGGAATGACGCGGGGTCGAGCTGGCCGGTCGAGAATGGCCCGCCACTGCGCCACCGTCTGCGAGAGGGTCCCGCCGCGCGCGGCCCCGAGGTGCCAAGCTTGGGCGTATTGCCCGATCGCGAGCACCAGCTCGACCGAAGGCAGCGCGGCGAGGATGCGATCCCGCCAGAGCGGCGCGCATTCGGCCCGGGGCGGCAGGTCGCTGCCCTTCGCGTCCAGTCCCGGAAAACAATGGCCCATCGGCACGATCGCCACCCGCGACGCGTCGTAGAAGCGCGCCTCGTCGAGATCCAGCCATTGCCGCAGCCGCACGCCCGACGGATCGGTGAAGGGCCGGCCACTGGCATGGACCCGCGTTCCCGGGGCCTGTCCGGCGATGCACAGCCGCGCCGTGGCGGAGGCCTGGATAACCGGGCGCGGCTCGTGCGGCAGCGGCGGACCGCGCCATGGCGCATCCCGGCAAACCCGGCAGGCCCGCAGCTCCTGCAACAGGGCGTCGAGGCCTTCCTCCGAGGTCATCGGCGGGCGAGGCGTGCGGAGGGCGGCGCCGCGGAGATCAAGCCGTCGCAGCTCCAGCCCGGCGCGCCGGCGCTGGCTCCCTCGGTGTCGCCCGCCGCGACGGTTCCCATCGCATTGATCTCGCCACCCGGCTGCCGGCGCAGGATGTAGAGACGGTCGCTGCGCTCGACCGTGAAGCAATAGGTCCGCCGCGTCTCGCGCGGGCCGTAATAGTAGCAGACGGAATCCGCGGTGGTCGTCCAGCAGGCGTCGGTATTGGGCACGCCGCGGTTGTGACCCGTGGCGCGGCCGTCGGGATGGTGATGCTCGCTGAAGGGGCGGTTGGTGCCGGCATAGCGGCCGGCGACGGTGTTGCCTTCGAAGGCCTTGCGGATCGCCTCGCCGTCGAGCCGCTCCGCGGCGCGCGCCGCGCCGCCCGCGGCCAGGACCGCGAGCAGGGTCGGAAGAAGCATTGGCGACCGCATCAGCGCGCCGCGACCCGCCGTCGCGTCATCGGGATCTCCGGCGCCTTCGAGATCAGCCCGTCGCAATACCAGGCCTCGCCATGGTCACTGTGCTTGCGCGGATTGCCGGGCTCGACCGAGGCCAGTGCGTTGATCTGGCGGTTGCCGGCATTGCGCAGGATGTAGAGGTCGCGGTTCAGCTCGACGGTGAAACAATGCACCGTGCGATCACTCTGCGGGCCATAGTAATAGCAGACCTGGTCGGCGCGGGTGGTCCAGCAGGCGTCGCGGTTGGGCTGCCAGCCATTGTGGCCGAGCGCTCTGCCATCCGGATCGTGGTATTCGGTGAAGAATCCACCATTGGTGTAGCGGCCGCTGACCGTGTTGCCCTCGAAGGCGCGCCGGATCGCATCGCCGTCGAGACGCTCGGCCGCCCGCGCCGGCCCGAGCAGCGCGGCCAGCGCCGCCAGCAGGAGAAGCCCGTTCCGCATCAGGCCTTCCAGCTCGCCCGCGCCGTCAGATCCGCATGCCAGCGCCGGATCTGGACGAAATCCTCCGGCAGCGGAATGCGCGAGGGCTTCATGAAGTCGATCGCGATCCCGGCGGTGATGTCGGCCACGGTCAGGTCCTCGCCGCAGACGAAGCGGCTGCCGGCGAGCTGGAGCTCGAGCAGCCAGAGATGATCGTCGATCTGCTCGCGATTGGCCTCGGCCCATTCGGGCACCTGCGTCTCGAGCTCGGCCATCGACGGGTGGGAGTGGCGAAACACCGCCGAGACAGCGGCGAAGAGACCGAGTTCGATGCGCCGGTTCCACATCTCGACGAGGGCCTGCTCGCGCGCATCGCGGCCGAAGAGGGGCGGCTGCGGGTGCAGGCTCTCGACATAGCGGCAGATCGCGATGGTCTCGGCGAGGGCCGTGCCGTCGTCCAGCACCAGGACCGGCACACGCTGCGCGGGATTGAGCTTCGTGAAGGCCTCGCTCTTGTGCTCGTGCTTGCCGATGTCGACCGGCACGAGTTCGGGCAGCGGCACCCCTTTCTCGGCGAAGAAGATCCGCACCCTGCGCGGATTGGGAGCCCGCCCGCCATCGTAAAGCTTCATCGACATCCTCTCCCCATCGCCGCGCGACCCGACCATGACGGGGGCGGAGCGGTCAATTCCTTTCCAGCCGTTTCGTGATGGTTCTGTGGCGGCCCTCAGTGGGGGTGCATCCGCCGCCAGGTCTCGGGCCGCTCGAAACGCAACGCCCACAGGCCCCGCCCCGCCGCCTGGGCCTGCGCCTCCTCGCTGCGATAGCCGCCATAGGCGACGGCATGGCCTTCGCGCACCAGCGTGGCATTGATGTCGGTCTCGCCCTGGCGGCAGTGGGCCAGACCCCGCCCGTAGCGGTCGACCCGCCCGATCTCGCAGGTGACGAGCCCGCCCGCCAGCAGCGCCTCCAGCGCGCGACGGGAGGCGCGACCGCACTCCACCGTCCGCCCGGCCGGGTCGGTGCAGGTCTGGCGGAATTCGGGCGCGTCGAGCCCCTGCAGCCGCAATTCCTCCCCGGCGAGCCGCAGCGAGTCGCCGTCGATGGCGCGGGCGATCCCGACCAGCGAGCGCGCCGGGCCGAGACGGTACTGCAGCACGGCACCGGCGATGGCGAGCAGGCCGAGAAGTCCCAGAGCGACGACGATGTCGACCGGGCGGCCGACCCGCCGCCAGCCGAGGGGGCCATCCTTCCAGCGGGGGAATCCAAAGCGCGCCATCAAGTCGAGCTTAACGATTTGCCGACCATGATGGCAGACCCGGCGCGCACCCCGTGCCCCGGCAGAGGATGTCGCGTTTCTCGACCATGGCGGAAGTGACGGCCGAACAGGTGCAGCGCGGGCGCGGGCCAGACCCGACGGCCCTCGCACGCCGCAAGCTCGTCACCCGCGAGGTCAAGTCGGTGCGCGAGCGGCTGACCTCGTCCACCGGGCTGGAGCGCGCCTTCGACAACGAATTGCTGCGCGTCTTCGCCGAGTACCGGATGAACGGCTCGGTCGGCACGCTGGTCCTGGCGCTGGCGATCGCCGCGGCGGCCTGCCTCTGGGTGCCGGTCTACAAGGTCACGCCCTGGGTCGGCGCAGTTCTCCTGGCGACGATGCTGGTCGTCGTGATGAGCCGGCGCTTTCTGGCGGAACCGACGGGAGGAGTCGCGATCCGGCGCTGGCGGCGGGCTTTCGCTGTCGCCGAGGGGCTGCAGGGCATCACCTGGGCGCTGATGGTGGTGATCTTCGCGCAGGTCGACGCACCGGGCGCCAAGGTCTTCGTCACCACGACGCTGCTGATCGTCAGCGCCCTGACCGTGATGCTGGCCGCTTCGATCCCCATGGCGGTTTATGCGGGCATCGTCCCGATCATGATCGGAATCGCCACCTTCTTCTGGGGGCGTACCGACATGGACAGCCTGACGACCGCGGTCATGGCCGCCGCCGCGCAGCTGTTCTTCGTGTTCCTCGCCAACCGCCTCTATGCCAGCTCGGTCTCGACCATCGCCTTCCGAGCCGAGAAGGACGCGCTGATCGCGGAACTGGAAACCGCCAACGCCAATTCGGACGAGGCGCGGCGCAAGGCGGAAGAGGCCAATCTCGCCAAGTCGCGCTTCCTGGCGACGATGAGCCACGAGCTGCGCACGCCGCTCAACGCCATCCTCGGTTTCTCCGAAGTGATGAAGAACGAGGTGTTCGGCGCCCATGCGAATGCGGCCTACAAGGAGTATTCGGGCGATATCCATGGTTCCGGCCAGCATCTGCTCGAGCTGATCAACGAGATCCTCGATCTCTCGCGCATCGAGGCGGGCAAGTACGAGTTGCATGAGGAGGCGCTTTCGCTCGCCGACATCGCCGAGGACTGCCGGCACATGCTCAACCTGCGCGCCAAGGCGAAGAGCCAGACGATCCGCGAGGCGTTCGAGCCCGATCTGCCCAAGGTCTGGGCCGACGAGCGGGCGATCCGACAGGTCGTCCTCAACATCCTCTCCAACGCGATCAAGTTCACGCCCCCTGGCGGCGAGATCACCATCAAGGTCGGCTGGACCGCCAATGGCGGGCAGTATGTCTCCATCGCCGATACCGGCCCCGGCATTCCCGAGGACGAGATCCCGATCGTGCTGCAGACCTTCGGGCGCGGCTCGCTGGCGATCAAGACGGCGGAACAGGGCTCCGGTCTGGGCCTGCCGATCGTCAAGGGTCTCATCGATCTGCATGGCGGCGGCTTCAGTCTGAAGTCCAAGCCGCGCGCCGGAACCGAGGTCACGGTCACGCTGCCGCCGGTGCGTGTCATGGACACGCTCGCGGCCCTGCCCGAGCCGGGAACGCGCGCCGCGTGACCCCCGCCCGAATCGTGCCACAGCTTCCGCCGACACCTCATCCGTTCCGCCGCGTGCGCTCCGCCCCTCCTGTCTCTCGGAAATGTCGATCATGAATCGGAAAACGCGCGTCGCGGTGCTCTACGGCGGCAAATCGGGCGAGCACGAGGTCTCGCTGAAATCGGCAGCGTCCGTGCTGCGCTATCTCGACCGAGAGCGCTTCGAGCCGGTGCCTGTGAGCATCGACAAGGAGGGCCGCTGGCAGTGTCATGATCTGCGCCGGATCGAAGCCGCCAACACCGAGAGCCTGCCGATTCCCGTCGATTCGCCGGCGATCCGCCTCGAACCGCAGGCGGATGGACGCACCGCGATCCTGCCGAGCGACGCCGATGCCGCCGCGATCGCGCCGGTGGACGTCGTCTTCCCGGTGATCCATGGCCCGCTCTGCGAGGACGGCTCGCTGCAAGGCCTGCTCGAACTGGCAGGCGCGGCCTATGTCGGCTCGGGCGTGCTCGGCTCGGCCGTCTCGATGCACAAGGACATCGCCAAGCGGCTGGCGGCCCTGGCGGGCCTGCCCGTCGCGCCCTATTTTGCGGTTGCGCGGCGCGACTATCGCCGGGACCCTGCCGCCGCCACGCAAGCCGCCCGCGCCGGGCTGACGCTGCCGGTCTTCGTCAAGCCCTGCAACATGGGCTCCAGCGTCGGCGTGCACAAAGTGAAGCGCTGGGAGGACCTCGACGCCGCGCTGGCGGACGCCTTCCAGTACGACCTCAAGGTCCTCATCGAGCAGGGCATCGACGCCCGCGAGATCGAGGTGGCCGTGCTCGACGGCGAACCGCCGGTGGCGAGCGTCGCCAGCGAGCTCAATGCCGGCCCGCAGCACGAGTTCTACTCCTACGAGGCGAAGTACATCGACCAGGACGGCGCCAGCGTCGATCTACCGGCCAGGCTCGACGCGGCGCAGATGGCGCGCGTCCGCCAGCTGGCGATCGACGCCTTCGTCGCGCTCGACTGCAGTGGGCTGGCGCGCGTCGATTTCTTCCTCGACCGCCAGAGCGGGGCCTTCTACTTCAACGAGATCAACACGCTGCCGGGCTTCACGGCGATCAGCATGTATCCGAAGATGATGGAAGCGTCGGGCATGCCCTACCCCGCGCTTCTGACCCGGCTGGTCGAACTGGCGCAGGAGCGCCACGCCGAGCGGGCGGGGTTGCGGACGAGCTACGAGGCCTGATCCTTCCCCGCGACCCCCGCCTGCGCGAAGGTCGCCATGCCGTTGTGGATGGCAGCCGCAGCCTTGACGAGGCTGGCGGCGAGAGCGGCGCCCGAGCCTTCGCCGAGGCGCATGTCGAGCGCCAGCAGCGGCGCCTTGCCGAGCGTCGCCAGCACCTGCGCATGCGCGCCCTCGGCCGAGAGATGGCCGGCGATGCAGTGGTCGATCGCGGAGGGCTCGATGGCGTGCAGGATGGCGGCGGCGGCGGTGACGACATAGCCGTCGAGAATCACGGGAATCCGCTGCGAGCGGGCGGCGATGATGGCGCCGCAGATCGCCGCGACCTCGCGCCCGCCGAGCCGGCGCAGCACCTCGAGCGGATCCTTCAGATGGGCGCGGTGCAGCGCGATCCCGGCCTCGACGGCGGCGATCTTGCGCTTCAGCCCGGCATCGTCGAGCCCGGTGCCGCGGCCGCACCAGAAGGCGGCATCGCCGCCATAGAGCGCGGCATAGATCGCGGCGGCCGAGGTGGTGTTGCCGATGCCCATCTCGCCGAGGCAGAGCAGATCCGTGCCGCCGACCAGCGCCTCCATGCCGAAGGCCATGGTGGCGACGCAGGCGCGCTCGTCGAGCGCGTCGGTTTGCGTGAAATCCCCCGTCGGCAGATCGAGGGCGAGGTCGAAGACCTTGAAGCCGAGATCGAAGGCGGCGCAGATCTGGTTGATCGCGGCGCCGCCAGCCGCGAAATTCTCCAGCATCTGGCGCGTCACCGCCTGCGGAAAGGCCGAGACACCCTGCGCCACGACGCCGTGATTGCCGGCGAAGACGCAGACCAGCGGGCGGTCGACCGAGGGCTTGCCCTTGCCCTGCCAGGCGGCGAGCCATTCGGCGATCTCCTCCATGCGGCCGAGGCTGCCGGCGGGCTTGGTCAGCTCCTTGTCGCGGGCGCGCACCATATTGGCGGCCGCCATGTCGGGGCCGGGCATCGCGGCGATCAGCTCGCGGATGTCGTCGAAGGGCAATCCAGAAACGGCCATGGCGGACTCTGTGGCTAAGGACAGGCGGCGGCGCTTCGGCGATGGCCCCGCGGCTGCCGCTGCTGCTATAGGCTGCGGCGGATGAAGACAATCGAGGACAGGGATGCCGCGCCGCCGCAGGCCGCGCCCATGCCGCCGGCGGGAGCCGAGCCGGCCTGGCCGGGCTGGGCCGTGGCCACCGCGGTCTGCATCCGCTTCTATTCCCGGCTGCCCGTCCCGGCCCTGCCCGGCGAGGCCGACCCCCATGCCCCGCCCGATTTCCGCACCGTGCCGCGCGCCCTGCCCTTCGCGGCGCTGGTCATCGCCCTGCCGGGCGCGCTCGTCCTCGCGGGCGCCGGAGCCGCGGGGCTCGGCGGGCTGCTCTCGGCCGCCCTCGCGGTCGCGACGCTGGCGGTGACGACGGGCGCCCTCCATGAGGACGGGCTCGCCGACAGTGCCGACGGGCTCTTCGGCGGACGCACGCCCGAGCGCCGGCTCGAGATCATGAAGGACAGCCGGCTCGGCAGCTATGGCGCCCTGGCGATGGGACTGGCGCTGCTGCTGCGCGTCTTCGCGCTGGCGCTGATCCTCGACCGGGCCGGACCTCTGGCAGCGAGCGGTGCCCTCGTGGCGGCGGCCGTGCTGTCCCGGCTGTCGGGCCTGCATCTGCTGGCGGGGATGGCGCCGGCCCGCCCGGTGGGTGCCTCGGCTTCGGTCGGGCGACCAAGCCTGCCGACGGTCTGGCTGGCCTCGGCCCTTGGCCTTTTGCTCGCGGGCGGGCTCGCGCTGGCCTTCCAGCTTCCGCTCGCGGGGCTCGGGCTCGGGCTCGGGCTGATCGCTTTCGACGCGCTTCTCGTCAGGCGCCTTTGCCGGCGGCTGATCGGCGGCCAGACCGGCGATATCGCGGGAGCGACGCAGCAGCTCGACGAAGTCGCGCTCTATCTCGGCTTCGCGCTGATGCTGGGGACTGGCCTGTCGTGACCGCGATCTCCTCGCCCTGCATCAAGCTCTGCCAGCTCGACCCGGCGACACGGCTCTGCCTCGGCTGCGGCCGCTCGCTCGACGAGATCGGGCGCTGGAGCCACCTGAGCGAGGCGGAGCGCCGGGCGATCATGGCGCGGCTGGCGGGGCAGACGACCCGCAAGACCTGAGGTGCGGCATCGGCGCGTGGTCTGTCAGACCACCAGCGACCAGATGAAGCGGGCCGCGACGATCAGCAGGAACAGGCCGAAGACGACCTCGAGCTTGCGCTTCGAGAGCCGGTGGGCGAGGCGCGCGCCGATCGGCGCCGTCCAGATCGAGGTCGGGATGAACAGGATGAAGCCGATCAGCGAGACATAGCCGAGCGAGAGCGGCGGCAGCACGTCCATCTTCGGCCAGCCGGCATAGATGAAGCCGAGCGCGCCGGGGATCGAGATCAGCACGCCCAGTCCCGAGGAGGTCGCGACCGCCTGGTGGATCGGGCGGCCGTAGAAGGTCATGAACAGGCTCGAGAGCTGGCCGCCGCCGATGCCCATCAGCGCCGAGAGCACGCCGATGACGCCGCCATAGATCGTCATCAGGACCTTGCCCGGCATCTCGGTGCCGAGCTGCCAGCGGTCCGAGGCGAAGAGCAGGCGCAGCGCGCTGAAGATCGCAACGATGACGAAGATGATCTTGAAGAGGTCGGCGGGCGCAAAGCGGGCGATGTAGCTGCCGGCGATGACGCCGAGCACGACAGGCACCGCCCAGATCTTCAGGATCGACATGTCGACCATGCCCTTGGCGCGATGGGCGTTGAAGGAGCGGATCGAGGTCGGGATGATGACCGCCAGCGAGGTGCCGACGCAGAGCGGCATGCGGACATCCTCGGGCACGCCGATGACGCGGAAGACCTCGTAGAGGATCGGCACGATGACCGCGCCGCCGCCGACGCCGAAGACGCCCGCGAGCAGGCCGGTGATGGCCCCCGCCGCGACCAGCGAGATGGCGAGGAAGACGAGGTCGCCGACGGGAATTCCAGCAAGCATGACAGCGTTCCAAGACAGGGGAGGCTGCTGTGGGGGATTTCCGGCGCCGGAGCAAGCGCGGCAGGGCGGGGCCGATATGCAGCGATGATCCGACGCGCCGCGGGTCTGGCCTGCCCCGCTCCCAGCAAGACGGGTGCCGCGGGAAGGCTCCCCGCATGCTCGCCTTGCGCGGCAGCCCCCACGCCGACGCCGCTCGACCCCGGCGCGGCCTGCTGGTGATCTGCGCGTCGCCCGTCCGTCGCGGGCGAGCGAATGCAAGGAGACCGTCGAGACGACATCAAGGCCGGCACCAAGCCGGACCGCAACCAACATCAGGGAGGATAAAGCGATGACAGACCCGACTGTTCACGAGCATGATCCCATCGAGACGCAGGCCGCGCCTTTGTCGCGGCGCCGCCTGATCCGCGCCGCAGGGCTCGGGGCGCTGGCCGCCGCCACCGGGCCGGCCTTCGCCCAATCCACCGCCAACCGGCCGTCCCCACCCACCACCGTCACCACGCCGCCGCGCGATTTCAGCCGCCAGGGCGCTCCGACGACCTATTTCTGGGACCCGGACGTGATCGCGCTCGATCCGGCCTTCAATGGGCTGGCGCAGCCCAATGCGGCGATCCAGCGGATCTGGACCGGCGGCCTGTGGGTCGAGGGGCCGGCCTGGAACGCGCAGGGCCAGTATCTCGTCTGGAGCGACATCCCGCGCAACCGCCAGATGCGCTGGATCGAGGATGACGGCCATGTCAGCGTCTTCCGCGCGCCCTCGGGCAACAGCAACGGCAACAGCTTCGATTTCCAGGGCCGGCAGCTCTCCTGCGAGCATCTCAACCGCCGGGTGGTGCGCTACGAACTCGACGGCTCGGCGACGGTGCTGGCGGACTCGTTCGACGGCAAGAAGCTGAACTCGCCCAACGACATCGTCGCCCATCCCGACGGCAGCTACTGGTTCACCGACCCGCCCTATGGTGGGCAGCTCTACGAGGGTGCGCCCGATGCGCCGGGCGGCCCGAGCAACGCCAATGGCAAGATCAATCCCCGCCTCGGCCAGCCACCGGGCATCGGGCTCGCCAAGCGGGAACTGCCGACCAACACCTACCGCATCGACCCGAGCGGGCGCGTCGAGCTCGTCGTGCCGGAGTCGCAGGTGCCGGACCCCAACGGGCTGTGCTTCTCGCCCGACTTCAAGCGGCTCTACATCGCCTCGACCGGCAAGGGACCGGGCGACACCGGGCCCGGCGGCAAGGGCGACATCCATGTCTTCGATGTCGGCGCCGACAACAAGCTCAGCAATGGCCGCGTCTTCTCGGACTGCATGTTCGACGGCGTGAATTGCGGGCCCGACGGCCTGCGTTGCGATGTCGAGGGCAATCTCTGGGCCTCGTCCAATGCCGGGCGCAATGTCGGCTACAACGGCGTCAACGTCTTCAACCCCGCCGGCAAGCTGATCGGCCGCATCCGGCTGCCGGAGGTCTGCGGCAATATCTGCTTCGGCGGGCCGAAGCGGAACCGCCTGTTCATGGCGGCGAGCCAGTCGATCTACGCGCTCTATCTGGGCACGCAGGGCGCCGGGCCGGGCTGAGAACCGCGCTGCGACCGGCCCGGCGCAAGGCCGGGCCGGCCGTCAGGCGAACAGCGCCTCCAGCTTGGCGAGCGAGCCGGTCCAGCCATGGGTGTGGCCCTTGACCGCCTGCTCGTCGAAGAGCTGCTCATGGACCAAGGTCAGAATCGTGCCGGCGCCGTCGGGCTTGAAGGTGACGGTGACCTGCGAGACGCGCTCGGGCGTCGTGATCCAGGACCAGGAGAAGACCAGCTTCTCGTTCGCGACGACCTCGGCATAGATGCCGGAGACCTCATGGCGCTCACCGGTATTCTCCAGCATCACCGCGCGAAAACCGCCCCCGACGCGGGCATCGACCGAGACCTCCTGCGTCTCGACGTTTTCCGGCCCGAACCACTGCATCAGCAGCTTGGGATCGGTCCAGGCCTCGAAGACCTCCGCCGGCGTGGCGTTGAGCCTCCGCTTGATCGTCAGGCTCGGTGTCGTCGGCACATCCCTGTCCATGAACGATCCTCGCGGTCGGCGCTCAATCTGCAGCGGCGGGGGTTTTGCGGCGTGCCTCCAGCATCGCCTCCAGCGCATCGAGGCGCTGCGTCCAGAACCTTTGATAGCGTGCGAGCCAGCCCATCGCCTCCTCCATCGGGTCGGCATTGAGGCGGCAGGAAACGGTGCGGCCCGTCTTCGTCCGCGTGATCAGCCCGGCATCCGACAGCACGTCGAGGTGCTTCATCACCGCCGGCAGCGACATCGCGAAAGGCCGCGCCAGCTCGCTGACCGAAACGGCCTCCTCGCCCTCCAGCCGCGCGAGCATCGCCCTGCGGGTCGGGTCCGACAGCGCCGCGAAGGTCCTGTCGAGTTGCGAGGATTCCAACTTAACCATTGCGTTAAGTTACCTTAGGTCCTTCGGGCGCGTCAAGTCCGACGGCGCGTCAGTCCGACACGCCGTCGCGGCCGCCCACGGCCATGCAGGTCGCCGTCAGCATGGCGCAAAGCTTCTCGGCGCCGTCGCGGACCGCGAAGACCTCGGCCAGGGCGAGGGTCAGCGTCCGTCCCGCCTTGACCACCCGGCCCCGCGCGATCAGCCTCTCGCCGGCCGCGGGCGCCAGCAGGTTGATCTTGAACTCGGCCGTCAGGACACCCACGCCCGCCGGCATCCGCGTCAGCGCCGCGTAGCCGCAGGCGGAGTCGGCGATGGCCGCGACCGCTCCGGCATGGACGAAGCCGTCCTGCTGCGAGACCTGCGGCCCGACCGGCAGTTCGATCTCGACCTCGCCCGGCGCCACGCGCAGGAGGCGCGCGCCCAGCGTCGTCATGAAGCCCTGCTTGTCGAAGCTCTCGGCGACGCGGCGGCCGATCCCGGTGTCGGACAGGGCATCGGCCATCGTCAGGTCCTCAGGCGGCACGGACGGCGTCGTGCCGCGAGACATGGGCGATCGCCGCGCGCAGATCGGCGAGGCCCGCACCGGCCGCGACGCAATGCTCGGCGAGATGGCGGCGGAACTGGCGCGCACCGGGACGGCCGGGGAACAGGCCGACGAGATGGCGCGTGAAGGCATGCAGCCGCCCGCCGGCCTCGAGATAACGCGCGAGATGCGGCTCCAGCGCCTCCAGCATGGCGAAGGCGTCCGCCACCGGCGCGTCCTCGCCGAAGAGCAGTGGATCGACCCGCAGCAGGATCTCCGGATTCTGATAGGCCTCGCGCCCGACCATGACGCCGTCGAGATGCGCCAGATGGCCCGCCCATTCCTCCGGGGCGCGGATGCCGCCATTGATGGCGACCGGCAGCGCGGGATAGGCCGCCTTCAGCCGGTAGGCGCGGTCATAGTCGAGCGGCGGGATCTCGCGGTTCTCCTTGGGCGAGAGACCCTGCAGCCAGGCCTTGCGGGCATGGACGATCAGCGCATCGACGCCTGCCGCCGTCACGGCTAGCGTCAGCGCGTCGAGGGCGGCTTCCGGATCCTGGTCGTCGACGCCGATGCGGCATTTCACCGTGACGGGGATCGCGACCGCCGCCTTCATCGCCGCGACGCAGTCGCCGACGAGCGCGGGCTTGCGCATCAGGCAGGCGCCAAAGGCCCCGCCCTGGACGCGGTCGGAGGGGCAGCCGCAGTTCAGGTTGATCTCGTCATAGCCGAAATCGGCGCCGATCCGCGCGGCCCGCGCCAGAAGCGCGGGATCGTTGCCGCCGAGCTGCAGCGCGACCGGATGCTCGAGCGCATCGAAGCCGATCAGCCGCTGGCGGTCGCCGCGGATCACGGCCTGCGCCGTCACCATCTCCGTGTAGAGCCGGGCGCGACGCGACATCAGGCGGTGGATGACGCGGCAATGCCGGTCGGTCCAATCCATCATCGGCGCGACGGAAAAGCGCAGCTGCTCGGGCAAAAGGGCGGTCATGGCGGCTGACTAGCTCAAAATGCGGCGCGATGCACCTGTTGCGGCCGTCCGCGGGATCAGGCCGCGACCAGGCCCAGCGCCCGCTCGATCCGCGAGCAGGCGCCGCGGGCCTTGGCCTTCTCGTAGCAGCGCTTCAGGCGGCCGCTGGCGTAGGATCGCAGCACGATCTCGTGGACATAGCTCTTGCGGACGACAGCCGGCGTGTTGACCAGCCGCTCCGAGATCGCCCGCATGATGTCTGCGAGCTGGCGCTTCCTGCCCGTCTCGGTCGCGACCACCTCGCCCGCCAGCAGCAATTCGGCCGCAGCCGCGTTGGCGGCGAGCATGCGCAGATCCTTGGCGCTCACGGGCAGGCCGCTGACCCGCTTGAGATAGGCGTTGATCTCGCTCGCCCGGACCTCGGCGATGCCGCCATCCTCGCGCCGGTACTGCAGCAGGCGCTTGCCCGGCAGGGTCATGATCCGGGTGAGCGCACGGACCAGCGCCGGATCGGCATGGGCACAGGCGATCTGCTTGCCGCTCTTGCCCGTGAAGGAGAGCTCGACGCGACCGCCGGTGATGGTGACATGGCGCTTGAGCAGGGTCGAAGCGCCGTGGCTGCCATTGGTCTTCGCATAGGTCTCGTTGCCGACGCGGATATGGCAGCGGTCGATGATCGCCGCGGCGCAGGCCAGCGCCTTGTCCCGCGTGAGCTGCCGGTCCTTGAGGTCGCGGGCGATGGCGGCCCGCAGCTTCGGCAGGGCGCCGAGCAGGCATTTCAGCCGCTTCAGCTTGCGGCGCTCGCGCACCTTCTCCCAGCCCGGATGATAGCGATGCTGGATCCGGCCGGCCTCGTCATGGCCGACCGCCTGGAGATGGGCGCGGGAATCGGCCGCGATGCGGACATCGACATAAGCCGGCGGGATGGCGAGCGAGCGGATGCGGGCCAGCGTCGCCTGATCCGTGATGCGGTTTCCGTCCGCATCGCGATAGGTGAAGCCCTTGCCGGCGCGGTGGCGGGTGATGCTCAGATCCCCCGCCGTGGCGCGCTTCAGGCGGACAGAGGTCTCATCCTTCTCCAGCAACGCCATGGCACCGTTCCCGATCTCGACGGCTCTACAATCGGCACCGTCGGCGAAAGTTCCGGCTGGAACCGGAGGCTTCAGGCGAGCAAGCGCTGGTCGGCGAGATGGACGAGCCGGCCGGCGGCGATCGTCGCGACGATGCGGGGATTGGGGCCTTCCTCGACGAGCACGAGATCGGCGCGCTTGCCGGGCGTGATGACGCCGCGGTCGTCGAGGCCCAGTGCCTGCGCCGGGGCGCGCGAAACCAGCGCCCAGGCCTCGGCGAAGCTGGCCGCGCCGCGGCGCGCCAGCAGGAACGGCGCGAGCGACAGCGCCGGATAGTAGTAATCCGAGGCCAGGATGGTGCAGAGCCCAGCGCGCACCATCTCTTCGGCGCTCGGGCATCCCGTATGCGAGCCGCCGCGGACGACATTGGGCGCTCCGAAGACGATCGCCTCGCCATGCGCAGCCGCCTCGCGCGCGGTCGGCTCATCGATCGGGAATTCGGCGACGGTCACGCCCAGCGACCGGTACCGGGCCCGCATGGCGGGCGTCATGTCGTCATGGGAGAACATCGCCACCCCGCCCGCGCGCGCCGCCGCGGCGAGCCGCGCGATCGAACCCTCGACCTCGGATTTGCGGGCATAGACGGTCTCGACGAGGTCCATGAAGGCCGCCGTCGAGAGCCCGGTGCGCTCGACCATCCTGCCGATCTTGTCGGGGCGGTGGCGCGTCTTCAGCGTGCCCTCGGTGTGGTCGTTGAAGGCGAGCACGGCGATGCGCCCCTCCGCCAGCCAGGCGAGAATCTGCGGCTCGGCGTCGAGGTTGAAGGTCTCGTGTCGCAGATGGAAGCGGGTGTCGGCGCCCAGTTCCGGCTGCAAGCGCGCGATCGCTTCCGCCAGCGCGCGGGCATTCTCCGCCCCGCGCAGGCCCGGCTCCCAGGACCAGGTGACACCGTGAAAGGCGGTGGTGATCCCGCTCGCCAGCAGCGCCCGGTCGGCATCCTTCAAGGCGAGGTCGATGTCGAAGGCGATGCGGGGCCGCGGCATGATGTGGCGCTCGAAGGCGTCGCCATGGCAGTCGACCAGGCCTGGCAGCACCAGAAGCCCCGTCGCATCGAGCGTCAGCGAGGCCTCGCCACCGCCGTCGAGACTGGCGATGCGGCCGCCGTCCAGACGAAGATCGCAGCGCTCGAGCCCTTCGAGCAGAACCCGCCCACCCCTGATCGCAATCGACACCGAATCCCCCCTGGCCGCTCCTGCGGACGATCTCCGCCCTTGGAACCTCGGGATGACGGGACCGTGACGGTGTGCCGGCGACCGGCGCCAGCCCAGCCGCTCCTCAATAGACGTCGGCCTGGTAGCGTCCCGCCTTCCTCAGGGCCGCGACATAGGCCACCGCCTCCTCGGCCGAGCGCCCGCCATGCATCGCGACGACATCGACCAGGGCGCGCTCGACGTCCTTGGCCATGCGCTTGGCATCGCCGCAGACATAGAAATGCGCGCCCTGTTCGAGCCAGGCGAAGAGTTCGGCGCCGCGCTCGCGCATGCGGTCCTGGACATAGATCTTCTCGTCGCCGTCGCGCGACCAGGCAAGCGTCAGGTTGGTCAGCAGGCCCTCCTGCTTCATCGCGGTCAGTTCGTCCTCGTAGAAGAAATCGCTGGCGCGGCGCTGATGGCCGAAGAACAGCCAGTTGCGGCCCGGCGCCTTCGTCGCCCGACGGTCGTGCAGGAAGGCGCGGAAGGGCGCGATGCCGGTTCCGGGCCCGCACATGATGATCGGCGTGTCCGGCTTCTCCGGAAGGCCGAAGCCATGCGCGCGCTGGACATAGACCGGCACCGCCTCGCCCGGCTGAACGCGCTCGGCGAGGAAGGTCGAGGCCACGCCCCAGCGCGGGCGCGTGCCGATGCGATAGCGCACCGCATCCACCGTCAGCGAGACGCGACCCGGCGTGGCGTTGTGCGAGGACGAGATCGAATAGAGCCGTGGCTGGAGGGGATCGAGCGCCTCGACGAAGGCCTCCGGCGAGAGCCGCGCCTGCGCGAATTTGTGCAGCGTGCCGAGCACGTCAAGCCGGTCGAGATCGCCATCGGGATCCTCGCCCGCGGCGAGACGCTTCGCCTTGGCCCGCGTCTCGCCGCCGGTGACATAGGAGATGAGCTGGAACAGCGCGTCGGGCGCGGGGCCGAGCGCAACGTCCGAGACCAGTGCCGCGCGCAGAGTCTTGCCGTTCACGATCGCGTCGGGCCGCGCCCCGAGCAGCGCGATGACGGCGTCGGCCAGCCGCGGATCGTTCTGCGCGACGATGCCGAAGGCATCCCCCACCACATAATCGAGCCCGCAGCCGGAGAGATCGAACTCGACATGCCAGGTCTCCTTCTGCGAGCCCTCGCCATTGAGCTTGCGGCGGGAGAGGAAGGTGGCGCGTGCCGGGTTCTCGCGGCAACGGCCCAGCGGGCCGAGCGTCGCGGGCGCGGGCACGTCCGTCGCAGAGGCCGCAGGAGCAGCCGCGCCCCCTTCCTCCATCAGCGCCTTGACCTGACGCAGCGTGTCCTTGCCGCCGGGCGCGCAGAGGTTGAGCCTCGCCTCGGCACCGGAGGCGATCGCGGCCGAATAGGTTTCGCAGAGATAGCCGCACTGGCCACAATCCTGCTGGGCCATGGCGGCGAAGAGCCGGCGCGGCAGGGGCTTGCCCTGCGCGAGCTGCATCCGCTCGGGAAGAGCCATCGAGGGATCGTGCCAGGGCGCGCCGTCATCCTCGGCTTGCCCCATCACGGCGGCGTTCTGCGCCGGAGACAGCGCTGTGACGCCCGCATTGTCGAGCGAGAGCAGGCCCGCGAAGAAGCCGTTGAGCCAGGAGCGCTGCTCCTCGCTGAAGGGCGCCGTCTCCGGCAGGACCTGGACGATCGGGCTGGCGGTCTGGACGGTCATGCCGCATCTCCCGTCTGGGCGACGAGCGCCTGCAGCGCAGCGATCTCGTGGCGACGGGCGAAGGCGACGAAGCTCTCGTCGGACGCGGCGCGATGCATCTGCCAGGTGCGCAGGATCGCCTCGACCAGGGCCGGCGCCTCCTCCGCCTTCACATTGCTCCGGAACGCGCGGCCGATCCCGCCCTCGATGCCGAAGCCCCCGCCGACGAAGACATGATAGCCGGGCACCGTGTCGCCCTCCTCCCCGACGGGGACCTTGGCGCCGATCAGGCCGAGATCGCCGATGTAGTGCTGGGCGCAGGAGTTGTGGCAGCCGGTGAGGTGGATGTTCACCGGCTGGTCGAGCGTGATCCGCGGCTCGCAATGCGCCGCGATCGCGAGCGCGTCCTCCTTGGTGTAGGCGCCGGCGAACTTGCAGCCGGTGGCGCCGGTGCAGGCGATCAGCCCGGCGCGCAGGACCGAGGTCTCGGCGGTGAGCCCGGCCGCCTGGAGATGGGCCAGCACGTCCTCGACCCTGGCGTCCGCGACGCCGGAAATCAGCAGGTTCTGCCAGACGGTCAGGCGGATGTCGCCGTCGCCGCATTGCCGCGCGAGGGCGGCGATGACCCGCATCTGCGCGACGGTGAGCTTGCCGACGGGCAGCGCCACGCCGACCCAGTTGAGGCCCGGCTGGCGCTGACGGTGCACGCCGATATGGGCGAGCCGGTCATAGACCGGGCGCGGCGCCACGAAGGCCGTCTCGACCCGGATCAGGCGCCGCCCCAGCTTCTCCTCGACCGCGGCGAGGAAGCGCTCGAAGCCCCAGGCGTCGAGCACATATTTCAGCCGCGAGCGGTTGCGGTCGGTGCGGTCGCCGTTGGCGATGAAGACCCGCAGGATGGCATCCGAGACGGCGATCGCATCCGGGGGCGCGACGACGACGCCGGTGTCGCGGGCGAGGTCCTTGTGGCCGGTGATGCCGCCGAGCGCGAGGCGATACCAGATCCCGGGCGCCACGGGCTGTCCCTCGAAGCTGGCGCCCTCCAGCACCTCGACCGCCTGGAAGCCGATGTCGTTGGTGTCCTCCAGCGTCGCGATCGAGCCGGCGCCGTCGAAAGCGACGTTGAACTTGCGCGGCAGGCCGTAGAGCGAGCGGTCGTTGAGGATGTGGTGGTGCCAGGCCCGGGCATGGGGGCGCGTATCGAGCAGTTCGAGCGGGTCGATGCCGGCGGTGGCCGAACCGGTGACGTTGCGGATGTTGTCGGCGCCGGAGCCCTTCGCCGTCAGGCCGAGATCGACGAGGCCTTCCAGGAAGGCCGGTCCGTTCTCGGCCGTGATCTCGCGGACCTGGAGATTGGCGCGGGTGGTGACATGGCTATAGCCGCCACCCAGGCGCTCGGCGAGATCGGCGACGCCCTCGAACTGCCAGGAGGTCAGGATGCCGTTGGGGATGCGCAGGCGGCACATATAGCTGTTCTGCGCGGGCGCCACATAGAACAGCCCGTGATAGCGCCAGCGGAAATTGTCGTCCGGCTTGGGATAGGTGCCGGCCCCTGCCTGCTGCTTGAAGCGGGCATAGGCGTCGAAGGGATGCTCGGCCGCCTTCCACTTCTCCTGCTCCGCGAGCTTGCCGCCGGCCGCGACCTGCCGGACCTGTGCCTCCAGATGCTCGCGATCGGGGCCCGACGGCGCGGCCGCCTGCGCCGCCCCGCCTCCGAGCGGGCCCAGGCCCCGCGCCGTGCGGGCGGACTGCATGCCGGACATGAAGCCTTCGAGATAGCGCTTCTGCTCGGGGGTGAAGTCGTCGCTCATGGTTTTGCTTTTCCGGGTCGTGGGGTGAACCCATCTCCCCAACCTGAACCGTCATCCCGGGCTTGACCCGGGATCCATCGGAGGGCTCGGCGGCGCCCTATGATGGATCCCGGAGCTGCGCTTCGCTGCGTCCGGGATGACGCGGAGGGGTGCATCAAGGGCTCACGCCGCCTCGACGAAGCGGTGGCGCTCGTAGAGGAACTTCAGCACCGCCTCGCGGGCGGCGATGTAGGTGCGGTCGGAGACCAGGTCGAGCCGCTTGCGGGGCCGCGCCAGCCGGACGTCGAGCACCTCGCCGATGCGGGCGGAGGGGCCGTTGGTCATCATCACGATCCGGTCCGAGAGCAGCACCGCCTCGTCGACGTCATGGGTGATCATGATCATCGTGTTTCCGAGCGTGGCGTGGATCTGCATGATCGAATCCTGCAGATGCGCCCGGGTCAGGGCGTCGAGTGCCCCGAAAGGCTCGTCCAGCAGCAGGATCTTCGGCTCCATGGCGAGGCCGCGGGCGATACCGACGCGCTGCTTCATGCCGCCGGAGATCTCGGCCGGGCGCTTGTCCTTCGCATGCCCCATCTGGACGAGGTCGAGATTGTGCATGATCCAGTCATGCCGCTCGGCCTTGGACTTGCGACCGCCGAAGACCTTGTTCACCGCGAGCGCGACATTGTCGTAGACCGTCAGCCAGGGCAGCAGCGAGTGGTTCTGAAACACCACGGCGCGCTCCGGACCGGGATCGCGGACCTCCCGGTTCTCCAGCAGCACGGCGCCGGCACTGACCGGGGTGAGGCCGGCGATGATGTTCAGCAGGGTCGACTTGCCGCAGCCGGAATGGCCGATGACCGAGATGTACTCGCCCTTCTCGATCTCGAGGCTGATGTCCTTCAGCACCTCGGTGGTGGCGGCGCCGCGCTGGAAGCGTTTGTCGACATGGTCGATCTTGAGATAGCTCATCGTCGATCCCTTTCAGTTCACGATCGTGCCGCGGGTGACGATCGCGCCGACGAAGGCGACCAGGCGGTCGAGCAGGAAGCCGACCACGCCGATGTAGACGAGCGCCACGATGATGTCGGACAGGCGCGAGGAGTTCCACGCATCCCAGATGAAGAAGCCGATGCCGACGCCGCCGGTGAGCATTTCCGCCGCGACGATGGCGAGCCAGGACAGGCCGACGCCGATGCGAAGGCCCGTGAAGATGTAGGGTGCCGCCGAGGGCACCATGATCTTGAAGAAGAACTCGACCTGGTTCAGCCGCAGCACCTGCGCGACGTTACGGTAGTCCTGCGGGATGTTGCGGATGCCGACCGCGGTGTTGATGATCACCGGCCAGATCGCCGTGATGAAGATCACGAAGATCGCCGAGGGCTGGCTGTCGCGGAAGGCCGCCAGCGACAGCGGCAGCCAGGCCAGCGGCGGCACGGTGCGCAGCACCTGGAAGATCGGGTCGAGCCCGCGCATCGCCCAGACCGACTGGCCGACGAGCGCACCCAGCAGAACGCCGACGATCGCCGCGAGGCTGAAGCCGATGGCGACGCGCTGCAGCGAGACCAGGATGCGCCAGCCCAGCCCGATATCCTGGGAGCCCGCCCAGTAGAACGGCTCGACGATCAGATCCTTGGCCTCCTCCCAGATCTTGGTCGGCGGCGGCAGCGAGGATTGCGGGCCCGACGCGGCGATCTGCCAGAACAGCGCGATCAGCGCGACGGTCACCAGCGGCGGCAGCACATTGACGAGGATCGCCCTGAGCCAGGGCAGCAGCCTGGACGAGAGCGGCTTGCGGGCCGGCGCCGGCAGCGGCACCACGCCGGGCTTGGCACCGGGCAGGGCGACCACCGTCGCGCCCGTCTCCACTTCCTTCAGGACGGCCCGACCCATCAGATTCTCCTCTGGTTGTCGCATCGCAGGGGCTTCATGCCGCGACCGTGGCGCGCGCCTGCGCGCCGATGCGGCGGATTTCGGGGAGGCAGGACCCACAATTGGTCCCGGCCTTGAGCTGGCGGCCGATCTCGTCGGGGCTTGTCGCGCCGCCGGCGAAGGCGGCCCGGATCGCGGCGAGGCCGACGCCGAAACAGGCACAGACGGTCGGTCCGGGGGCGGCCGCGCCGTCGAGGCTTCGGCCGGCGAGCAGCGCGAGGCGATTATCCGGCAGCGCCGCGGGATCGCCGAAGGCGCGCTTCACGCTGTCCCAGAGCGGCAGGCCGCCAAAGGGGGCGAGAAACAGCGCCGCGAGCAGCCGGCCCTCGCGGATGACGGCGCAGCGATAGGCGCCACCGGCCATGTCGACCATTTCGGTCAGGTCCGCCTCTTCGAAGCGCGTCCTGACCGCGGTCATCAATTCGGCTGGCCCGGCATCCGTCGCGAAGAGGCGCGCTTCGCCGCCCTCGACCGCGAGCCTCGACCACCAGCTGCCCCCGGGCAATGCAAAATCCTCGCACGACAGCACGAAACCCTGCGCGGCATAGGTCACGGGCTCGATCGAGGACGGCGTCGCCTTCATCTCAGGCTGGCCCGACCAGGGGTCGCAGACCGCCTGGACGGCCGCACCGATGCGGGCATGCGAGGCGGTCTGCGCCGACCAGTGGATCGGTGCGAAGAGCGAGCCGCGCGCCATGCCGGGATCAAGCGCGACCTTCAGCACAACGCTGCCATGGTCGTTGGTGATGCGGGCGAAGCCGCCCTCGGTGAGGCCATAGCGGCGCGCATCCTCGGGATGGATCTGCACCGAGGGCTCGGCGCTGTGCGCGCTGAGCCGCGGGCTCAGGCCGGTGCGCGTCATGGTGTGCCAGTGATCGCGCAGGCGCCCCGTATTGAGCAGCAGCGGCAGGGCCTCGGTGGTTGCGTTGGCAAGCGCCGGGGCGGCGAGCGGCACCATCCGGGCGCGGCCATTCGCGGTGAAGAAGCCGCCCTGCGCGAAGAGCCGCGGTGTGCCCAGCGCCCGGGCAGCCGGTGCCGGCCACTGCACTGGCTGGAGCGCGTCATAGGCGCGCTTCGTCAGACCGGCATGGGCGCCGATGTCGAAATCGCGACAGCCCTCATTCTCGAAGGCCGAAAGCGCGGCATGCTCGGCATAGATTGCGGCCGGGCCGGCATGGGCGAAGGCGTCCGCGAAGCCCAGACGCTGCGCGACCTGCGCGATGATCCACCAATCCGGCCTGACTTCGCCGGGCAGCGGCAGAAAGGCGCGCTGGCGCGAGATGCGGCGCTCGGAATTGGTGACGGTGCCGTCCTTCTCGCCCCAGGCCGCCGCCGGCAGGATGAGATGCGGGCGGGCCGCCAGCGTGTCGTTGGAAAGCACGTTCTCCGAGACCACGAAGAGGTCGAGGCCGCCGAGCGCCGCGCGGACCCGGTCGGCCCGCGGCAGCGAGACGGCCGGGTTCGTGGCCATCACCCAGAGTGCGCGGATGCGTCCGGCCTCGACGGCATCCATCATCGCGACGGCCTTCAGGCCTTCGGCCTGCGCCATCCGGGGCGCGTTCCAGAAGCGCCGGACGCGGTCGATCTCGGCCGGGGCATAGCCCATATGGGCGGCCAGCATGTTGGCGAGACCGCCGACCTCGCGCCCACCCATGGCGTTGGGCTGACCGGTCAGCGAGAAGGGCCCGCAACCCGGCTTGCCGATGCGACCCGTCGCGAGGTGGCAATGAAGGATCGCCGCGACCTTGTCGGTGCCCTGCGCCGACTGGTTGACGCCCTGGCTCCAGGTGGTGACGACGGCGGGCGTCTCGCTCCAGAGCGCGTAGAAGCTGGCGATCTCGGTCTCGTGGAGCCCCGTGCCGCGAGCAACGGCCTCCAGCGACGGCGCGATCTCGCGGGCATTGACGAGCGCGGCGTCAAAGCCCTCGACATGATGGGCGAGGTAGTCCGCATCGGTCAGGCCGTGATCGGCGAGATGGACCAGGAGACCGGCAAAGAGCAGCGTGTCGGAGCCGGGCGCCAGCCTCAGCACCTGATCCACATCCTCGCTCGTGGCGGTCGCACGCGGGTCGATGACGACGATGCGGGCGCCGCGCTGCGCCCGGTTCTGCTGCATCCGGCGGAACAGGACCGGGTGGCACCAGGCCGCGTTCGAGCCGACGAGAACGATCAGATCGGCCCGGTCGAGATCCTCATAGCTGCCCGGCACCGTGTCGGAGCCGAAGACGCGGCGCTGGCCGGCGACGGTCGAGGCCATGCAAAGCCGCGAATTGGTGTCGACATGGGGCGAGCCGATGAAGCCCTTCATCAGCTTGTTGGCGAGGTAGTAATCCTCGGTCAGGAGCTGCCCGGAGAGATAGAAGGCGACCGCATCCGGCCCATGCCTGGCGATGACGCCCTTCAGGCCGTCGGCGACTGCATCCAGCGCCCGATCCCAGCTGACGCGCTCGTAGCCGCCGGTGGCATTGCGGTGCAGCGGATGCAGCACGCGCGAGCCGAGGCCCAGCGTTTCGCCCAGCGCGGCCCCCTTGGAGCAGAGCCGGCCGAGATTGGCCGGATGGGACGGGTCACCCGCGATCGCCGCGCCGCCGCGCCCATCCGGCGTCGCGAGAACGCCGCAACCGACGCCGCAATAGGGGCAGGTCGTGCGGATGGCCTGGGGAGGCATGGGGGGCCCGGGCTGCTCGGGATCGCGGCGCATCTCAGGCCGCCTCCGCCAGGCAATAGGGCTCACCGAAGGGCAGCTCGCTGCGGATGGCCGAAATGTCCTGCCCCGAGCGGATCAGGCGGAGGTAGAACAGGGCGCCCTGCGTGTCGCCGACGAGGATGCAGCCGATGAGCCGGCCGTCGCGGATGACGAACTTCCGGTAGAGGCCGGTCGCTCGGTCGCGCAGCACGATGGTCTGCGCGCCCTCGCCGGCCTCGAATTCCCCGGCCGAGAACACACCGATGCCGCTGACCTTGAGATTGGTGGCCAGCAGCGACCCGCGATAGCAGGCCGGCTCGCCCGCAAGGCGGCGCGCCAGCACCCGGGCCTGCTCATAGGCCGGCTCGACCAGCCCGTAGACACGGCCGTCATGCTGGGCGCATTCGCCAATGGCGAAGATGTCGGGATCGCTGGTCGCCATCCCGTCGTCGACGACAATGCCGCGGTCGACGCCGAGCCCGGCGGCGCGGGCGAGCTCCGCATTCGGCCTGACCCCGATGGCGACGACCACCAGATCTGCCGGCAGGACGGTGCCGTCCTGAAGCTCGACACCCTCGACATGGTCGCGCCCGACGAAGCCGCGCGTCGCGGCACCCAGCCTTAGGTCGATCCCGCGCAATGCGACGGCCTCGGCCAGCAGGGCGGCCCCCTCGGCGTCGAGCTGGCGCTCCATCAGCCGGTCGACCAGATGCAGCAGCGTCACCCGCGCGCCGCTGCGCGAAAGCCCGTAGGCCGCCTCGATGCCGAGCAGGCCGCCGCCGATGACGACGATACGCGCGCCGCGGCTCGCCCGCTCGCGCAGCGTCCGGACATCGGCCATGTCGCGGAAGGTCGTCACGCCCGGCAGGTCGCTGCCCGGCAAAGGCGGCCGGACCGGCCTGGAGCCGGTCGCCAGCACGAGCTTGCCGTAAGGCAGCGTTCCCCCGTCCGCGAGGGTCAAGGTCCTCGCGGCACGGTCGATGGCCGTGACGCCGTGCCCGTAGAAGGTCGAGACGCCGCGGGCGCGCCACCAGGCGGCCGGCTTCAGCTCGAGATCGGATTCGGCGATCTCGCCGGCCAGCAGCGGCGAGAGCAGGACGCGGTTATACGCCAGCCGCGGCTCCTCGCCGATCACCGCGATGGCATGGCGGCCGAGCGCGCGCTGGCCGAGTTCCTCGACCAGCCGCGTCGCGGCCATGCCCTTCCCGACGATGACGAGGGGCTCGGCCATCGGCTCAGGCCACCCGCTTGATCTTGAGGGCCTTGAGGTAGTCCATCGGCGCGGCCGGATCGAACTTCACGCCGTCGAAGAAGGTCTCGACGCCGCGGGAATCGCCGGTCGGAGCGCCGGCGACGCCCAGCGCCTTGGCCGCCTCGAGCCAGAGGTCGGAACGGTTGGTCTTGTCGACCAGCGCCTTGATGTCGATCGTCGGCTCGAACTTGCCCCAGCGGATGTTCTCGGTGACGAACCAGGTGTCGAGGCTCTTCCAGGGGTAGGAGGTCGAGCCGCCTTCGCCCCAGAACTTCATCTGGAGATTGGTGCCCTTCACCTCGCGGCCATTGCCGTAATTGATGTCGCCGAGCAGGCGCTTGTTGATGTCGTTGACGGGCACGTTGAACCATTGCCGCCGACCGACGATTTCCGAGAGTTCCTGGCGGTTCTCCCGCTTGTCGGCCCATTGCTGGGCTTCCATCACCGCCATCAGGATCGCTTGCGTGGCCTTCGGGTTGGCGTCGACGAAATCGGCCCGCATGCCGAGGATCTTCTCGGGGTGGCGCGCCCAGAGTTCGCCGGTGGTCAGCGCGGTGTAGCCGATGTTCTGGTTGACGAGCTGCTCGTTCCAGGGCTCGCCGACGCAGAAGCAGTCCATCGTGCCGACCTTCATGTTCGCCACCATCTGCGGCGGCGGCACGACGATGACCTTGATGTCGGTGTCGGGATCGATGCCGCCGGCCGCGAGCCAGTAGCGGATCCAGAGGTCGTGTGTGCCGCCCGGGAAGGTCATCGCGGCGGTGAGTTCCTTGCCGGCCGCCTTCTTGCGCTCGAAGGCGAGCTTCAGGGGCGAGGCATCCTTCTGGACGTCGAGGTCCTTGTATTCGTTGGAGACCGAGATGCCCTGGCCGTCCTCGTTGAGGTTCAGAAGCGTGTACATCGGCAGCGGCTGGTTGTTCTGCATCACCTTCCCGGTGGAATAGAGATGCGTCTTCGGCCGAAGGATGTGGCCGCCATCGATGCCGTTGTTCTTGAAGCCGAGCGCCATATTGTCGCGCGTCGCGCCCCAGCTCGCCTGCTTGGCGATGTCCATGTCCGGCAGCCCGTACTTCGCGTAGAGCCCCTTCTCCTTGGCGATGATCAGAGGCGAGGCGTCGGTCAGGGCGATGTAGCCCAGCCGCGTGCCCTTGACCTCGGGCCCGGCGCCCTGCGCGAAGGCGCCCGACGGCAGCGCGAGGCGCGCGGCGCTCAGCAGCGCGGCGGCGCCCGAGAGCTTCAGCAGCCGGCGGCGGCCGGCATTCAGGGATGCGGGCTTTGTGCTGGTCTCGATTGTGTTCGTCATCGATCGCCTCTCGGTTTGCGAAGGAAGGCCCGCCTGCCGCCGAACACGAAAAACGCCGCGCGAATGCGCCCGTGGGCACGTTCGACAGCGGCGTTGCTGTGCAATTCCGGTTCGGAGGATGGCGCGGGCAGCGTTGGCCGCGTCGATCATGGCCTTACAAGGATTGTGCCAGCCGGCGCGGCAGACTTGTCAGTCTTGAATTACAACAACTTGCGCGGGGCTCGTGGCGGCCGGCCCCTCGGACAGACCGCCCGAGTGCAGCGCACAAATCAGGCGCGGCCGCCTATTTTCGCGCCAACCCGGCCGCTCAGACGGTTTCGCCCGGAAATGCGGCAGGCCGAAACACCGCGCGCGCCTGCTCGAGCATTCCGGGCGTTTGGACGACCTGTCCGGCCCGGTCCATCCCCGCCAGAATCCAGGCGGCGTGATCGGGCACCGGGCGCAGCGCCTCGCGGTCGAAGCGGATGAAGCGCTCGACCTGGCGCGGAGGTCGCCCGGCGCCCTGCAGCAGGTTGAACCGCAGGACAGGCTCCACGATCTCGACCGGAAGCGCGAGCCGGTCGGGCGCCGCGAGATGGGCAGCGAAGCGCGGAATGTTGGCGGGATTGCAGGCCCAGTCGCTCGCGCGCAGGATCGCGGCACTGAGCTTCTGGACGGCCGCAGGGCGCCTCTCGAGGTCGTCGGCCTGCCAGGCGAGGACCTTGTCGGGGCAGTCGCGCCGCAGATCCGTGCTGGTGTGGACCATCGCGCCGACCCCGGCCGCGACCGCCGCCGCGTTCCAGGGCGCGCCGGCACAGAAGCCATCGACGCGGCCGCTGCGCAGGGCCTCGACCGTCTGCGGCGGCGGCACGACCTCGAAGCGGATATCCGTCCCCAGCGCGAGCCCGGCCTTCGCCAGCCATTCGCAGATCAGATAGGTGTGGCTGGAGAAGCCGAAGACCGCCGCCAGCGTCAGCGGCGGCAGGCCCGAGGCCTTGCGGCGCGCGACCAGCGCCGCCAGCGCCCGGGCGGAGACGGTGGTGTCGGCCATGTCGCCCTCGGCCAGGCGGGCGAGTTCCTCGTAGCGGCGCAGCGTCACCGTGATCGCCGCGCCGTCGAGATTGAGCGCGAGCGGCACCGCCATCGGCGCGCGGACGCCGCCGACGCCCAGCGTCGCGGCGATGGCGGCGGGGCCCAGCATATGGGCGGCGTCGAACAGGCGAACGTTGAGCTTGTCGCGCAGATTGGACCAGGAGACCTCGCGCACCAGTTCGAGGTTGAGCCCCTCGGCCTCGGCGAAGCCCTCGTCCTTGGCCAGCACGACCAGCGCGCAATCGACCAGCGGCATGAAGCCGACCCGCAGATGCAGCGTCATGTCAGCACCTTGGTCATTTCAGCACCTCGGCGGCCGTGATGATCGAGCGGGCGATGTCGACGAGCTTGCGCTTGTCGTTCATCGCCGTGCGCCGCAGCAGGGCATAGGCCTCCTCCTCCGGCAGGTTCTTCATGCGCATGACGATGCCCTTGGCGCGGTCGACGAGCTTGCGCTCCTCGAGCTGCGAGCGGGCCTCGTCGAGTTCCTCGCGCAGCTTTCTGAAGGCATTGAAGCGGCTGATGCAGGTCTGGAGGATCGGCTGCATCCGCTCCTTCTTCAGCCCGTCGACGATGTAGGCGGAGACGCCGGCCTCGACGGCGGCCTCGATCGAGGCGGAATCGGACTGGTCGACGAACATGGTGATCGGCCGCCGGACATGGCGGCTGACGAGGAACATGTCGGCGAGTGCGTCACGGCTCGGATCTTCGAGATCGATCACGACGACGTCGGGGTCGTGGGTCTCGATCGCCTTGACGAGCCCCTGCGTCGCGCCGATCCGCACGAGATCGGTGAAACCGGCCTCGCGCAGGCCCTCGTCGATGATCGCCGCCCGCACCGGGTTGGCGTCGACGATCAGGATCTTGAGATCGGGCCTCATGGCCTGCGCCGGATCGACGGTCGTGGCGGCGCCTAGCCTGCCAGCAGGGCCAGACCCGCCAGCGCCACGCCGCCTCCGGCGATGCGCGCCAGAAGCGGAGCGCGCGCGGCCAGGACCCCGGCGGCCGCGAGGCCGGCACCGTGCAGCGCGGCGGTCGAAAGCACGAAGCCGAGCGCATAACCCAGCCCGCTCGCGCCTGCGGGCAGTTCGGCACCATGGGCGTGGCCGTGGAAGATCGCGAAGATCGCACAGGCAGCGGCGCCGGCCGCCAAGGGCGGGCTCGCCTTGAGCGCGATGGCGAGGCCGAGGACGACGACGGACACCGCGATGCCGATCTCGACGCCGGGTAGCGCCTCGCCCGACATGCCCCAGAGCCCGGCCAGCACCATCATGCCGACGAAGGCGAGCGGATAGGCGAAGCGTGCGCGGCCGCCGGTGAGCCCGGCCCAGAGGCCGACCGCGACCATGGCGAGGACATGATCGACGCCGAAGAGCGGATGCATCAGGCCGGCCCCGAAGCCATGCACGGCGCCGGCTCCGGTATGGGCGAGCGCCGGCCCGGCGAGCGCCGTCGCGATCAAGGCCAGAGCCATTCGTGTCGTCGCCGCCATCGTCCCGATCCCCGTTCGTCCGTCATGCCGCCGGCGCGGCCCTCAGCCCGCCGGCCGTCTCGATGAAGTCGATGACCGCATCGACGCCCTCGCCCGCCTTGGTGTTGGTGAAGGCGTAGGGCCGCTTGCCGCGCATCGTCTTCGTGTCGCGTTCCATGACTGCAAGATCCGCGCCGACATGGGGGGCGAGGTCGGTCTTGTTGATGACGAGCAAATCCGAGCGGGTGATGCCGGGGCCGCCCTTGCGCGGAATCTTCTCGCCGGCGGCGACGTCGATCACGTAGATCGTCAGATCCGCCAGCTCGGGTGAGAAGGTGGCGGCGAGATTGTCGCCGCCGGATTCGATCAGGATCATGTCGAGATCGGGAAACTTGCCGCGCATCTCCTCGACGGCGGCGAGGTTGATCGAGCAGTCCTCGCGGATCGCGGTGTGCGGGCAGCCGCCGGTCTCGACGCCCATGATGCGCTCCTGCGGCAGCGCGCCGGCCACCGTCAGCAGCCGGGCATCCTCCTTGGTGTAGATGTCGTTCGTGATCGCACAGAGGTCGTAGCGGTCGCGCATGCGCTTGCAGAGCACCTCCATCAGCGCCGTCTTGCCGGAACCGACGGGGCCGCCGATGCCGACGCGGAGGGGGCCATGGGGAGAGCGCGACATCTGCGAAGTTCCTTGAACGATCAGGCGGTGCGGCGGGCCGGTGAGGCCCGGAGCGTGGATGACGAGGGTTGCAAGTCGCGGGCCGCGCTCACGAGCGGAACAGCCGCGAATACTGCGTCTCGTGGCGCAGCGAGGCGAGATCGGAGCGGAAGGCGCAGCCGCCGAGATCCTCCGGCGTCGCAGGCGCGGCCTCCGCCGCTGCCGCCTGCACGGCAGGAACCAGGCCGGCGGTGAGCTTCTGCCCGTCGGTCTGGCCGACGATGCCGAGCCGCACCGAGGCCGAGACGAGATTGGCGACGAAGGCCAGTCCATAGGCCTCCAGCGACGCCGCGAGCGGCAGGGCGTGCCCCGCGCTGGCCGCCGCGACGGCGACCGGATAGGCGACGTCACCCGGCCAGACCCGCTTGAGGCGCTCGATGGCGTCGCAGGGCCAGGCGGCCCGCAGCGCCGCGACGAAGGCATTGCCCTGCGTCACCGTCTCGAGCCGCCGTTCGGCGGAATTCGCCAGAGCGAGGGCAAGTTCGGCGATCTCGGCCAGCGCGGCATCGTCGCCCGCCTCGATGGCGCGGGCGGTGCAGGCGAAGAGGATCAGGTCGTTGCGCAGCGAACCGTGGACGACCAGCGCCTCGAGCCAGTCCCGAAGCGTGTCAGCGTCCCGCAGGTCGCCGCATTCGAAGGCCCATTCGAGGCCGTGGGAATAGGCGAAGGCGCCGACCGGGAAGGACGGCGACAGCCAGACCATCAGGGGCAGATGGGCCGCCATGGCGCTCAGTGATCGTGGCTGTGGCCCTTGTGGCCGTGTTCGGCGCCATGCTTGTGGCCATGATCGTGATGGGCGTGATCATGCCCGCAGCCGCAGGCGTCGCCATGGGTGTGCGCATGCGCGTGGGCGTGGGAATGAGCGTGCGCCTCGGCCTTGTGAGCATGATCATGCGAGCCATGGTCATGGTGATCATGGTCGTGCCCATGATGACCGTGGTCGTGGTGGTCATGACCGTGGCTGTGGCCATGCGCATGGCTCGGATGATCGCAATTGGCATGGTCGTGGTCGTAGGCGCCGCGCTCGGGCTGGAAGGGGCGCATCACCGAACTCATCGCGCAGCCCTGTCCGCGCACCATTTCGGCCAGGACATGGTCGTTCTCGATATAGATCGCGTCGGACGTGATTTCGGCCGGCGTGTGCCGGTTGCCGATATGCCAGGCTACGCGCATGAGCCGCAGCGGGTTCTCGGCCTTGATCTCCAGCAGGCTCTGCGGCGCCGCCTTCACCAGAACGAGCCGGCCATCCTCGAGTTTGACCGCGTCGCCGTCGCCGAGGGCGGTGGCCTTGTCGAGATCGAGCAGCACGTCGAGCCCGCCATCGGCCTTGAGCGCGAGGCGGCGGCGGTTGCGGTCGTCATGGTCGAGCGTCAGCGTATCGACGACGCGGTCTTGCCTGACGGCGGCCTTGCGAACGACGGAGATGGCGCGAAGCATGATGAATCAGTCCGTGACAGAAGCAAATCAGAGGCGGTCGATCGACCGCGGCTCGATCACTTCGATCACCGGAGGCGCCATGACGCAAGCCCTCGTCGCCCGGAGGAACGCAGCCATGTGCTCAGAGCGCATGTGGCGGTCGATGTCGGCCCGTGTCTCCCAGCTCTCGAAGGAGACGAAGCGGCAGGGCTGCGTCAGGCTCTCATGAAACTCGTAGCCGAGGCAGCCGGGTTCCCGGCGGGTCGCCTCGATGCAGGCGGTGGCGGCAGCGACGAAGGTTTCCCAGGCATCGGGGCGGACCTCGATGCGGGCGATGACGAGAAAAGGATCGGACAAAAGGCCAGGCTCCGAAACGCAACGGACATGAGCCCGGCTACGCGGCGGAGGCGAGAGCGGATGCAGATCCCGACCAGACCGGCGGTCAGCGCGGCTGGGACTTCACCTCGGCGTCGAATTTCTTGAGCAGACGCGAGCGCTCGCCCGGTGAGCCCCAGCGCGGGGTGTCATAGTCGATCAGCTTCATCTCCGAGAACTTCGGCGCGTCGGGGGACAGCGCCGCATTCCGGTTCGAGGGGATCGAGTTGATCTTGAGCTTGGCGTTGATGTTCTGCGCCTCGGGCGACAGCGTGAAATCGACGAAGCGGCGCGCGGCCTCGGGATTACGGCCGCCCTTGATGATGGAGACCGAACCCGTCTCGTAGCCCGTGCCCTCACAGGGAGCGACGGTTTCGATCGGCGCGCCCTGCAGCTTCTGAGTCAGCATGTCGTGGATGAAGGCGATCCCGACCGTCGTCTCGCCGAGCGCGGTCGCCTTGACCGGGGCGATACCGGATTTGGTGTACTGGTTGATGTTCCTGTGCAGGGCCTTGAGATACTCGAAGCCCTTTTCCTCCCCGAGGAGCTGAACCGTCGTGGCGAGGAAGACATAAGCCGTGCCCGACGAGTTCGGGTCCGCGATCTGGACCTCGTCGCGAAGCCTGGGATCGAGCAGGTCCGCCCAGCATTTGGGAGCGGGAATGCCGCGCTTCTTCAGCAATTCGGTGTTGTAGCCGATCCCGAGCGCCCCGAGATAGATTCCACTGGTGCGGAACTTCGCCTGCTCGGCATGGCGCTGCGCCCAATCGAGCAGTTCCGGCAGCTTCGGCGACTTGTATTCGTCGAGAAGCCCCTCTTCCGCCGCCTGGAGATGCGGCTCTCCGGGACCGCCCCACCAGACATCGCCGCGCGGATTGCCGGCCTCGGCCTTCACCTGCGCATAGACCTCGCCCGTGCTCTTGCGAACCATCGCGACCTTGATGCCGGTCGATTTCTCGAAGAGCGTCGCACCTTCGCGGCACTGCTCTTCAAGGATCGAGCAGTAGACCGTGACCTCCTGCGCCGCAGCAGGAGCGGCTGCGCCAAAGCCTGCGGCCACAAGGGAAAAAGCCGCGAATACGCGGGCCGTGTTGCACCGATCCATGGCGTCCATCCCAGTCGACTATTATTTTGCCGACTAGAGAACGGACGCAACGTGGCTGTCAATCACGGCTGTCAGCTGTCGCGCGTCCGGTCCGGGAGGGCGTCGACCGCCTCGTCTGCCCCCTGATCCCGGCCGAGGACGCCCTCGCGCAGCACCTTCGTCGCCGCCTCGGCCTTCGCCTCCGGCGCGGTTGCCAGCGGTTCGGTTTCCGGCGTTGCGGTCAGACCGATCTCCGCGGGCTTGCTAGCGTCGTTTTGCGCGCTCGCCGCGAAAGTCGCGAGCACTTCAGGCTGCTGTCCCTCGGGACCCTTGTCTGTGGCCATGGCGAACCTCCCTGTCCTGATGGGAGAGGAACGCCAGGACGAGGTGGGCTGTTCCGCGCCGCGATCCGGCACGTCAGAACAGGAAATAGCGCTGCGCCAGCGGCAGTTCCTTCGCGGGTTCGCAGACCAGCAGTTCGCCATCGGCGACGACCGCGTAGGTTTCCGGGTCGATCTGGATGTCGGGCGTCGCGTCGTTGTGGATCATGCTCTTCTTGGAGATGCCGCCGCGGGTGTTCTCGACCGCGACCATCTCCTTCTCGGTGCCCAGCCGGTTGCGCAGTCCGTTGGCCATCGCCGCCTGCGAGACGAAGACCAGCGAGGTCGAGGTCACCGCCTTGCCGAAGGCGCCGAACATCGGGCGGTAATGCACCGGCTGCGGCGTCGGGATCGAGGCGTTGGGGTCGCCCATCGGGGCGGCGGCGATCATCCCGCCCTTGAGGATCAGATCCGGCTTGGCGCCGAAGAAGGCCGGCGACCAGATGACGATGTCGGCGAGCTTGCCGATCTCGATCGAGCCGATATGGCGCGAGATGCCATGGGCGATGGCCGGGTTGATGGTGTATTTCGCGACATAGCGCTTGGCGCGGAAATTGTCGGCGCCGGTGCCGACATCCTGCGCCAGCGTGCCGCGCTGGACCTTCATCTTGTGGGCGGTCTGCCAGGTGCGGGTGATGACCTCGCCGACGCGGCCCATGGCCTGGCTGTCGGACGACATCATCGAGAGCGCGCCGAGATCGTGCAGGATATCCTCGGCGGCGATCGTCTCCTTGCGGATGCGGCTCTCGGCGAAGGCGAGGTCCTCCGGGATCGAGGGCGACAGGTGATGGCAGACCATCAGCATGTCGAGATGCTCGTCGAGCGTGTTGACTGTGAAGGGCCGCGTCGGATTGGTCGAGGACGGGAGGACGTTGGGGAGCCCCGCGACCTTCATGATGTCGGGCGCGTGGCCACCGCCCGCCCCTTCCGTGTGGAAGGCGTGGATGGTGCGGCCCTTGAAGGCGGCGATGGTGTCCTCGACGAAGCCGCTCTCGTTGAGCGTGTCGGTGTGGATCATCACCTGCACATCGTAGTCGTCGGCGACGGAGAGGCAGTTGTCGATCGCGGCGGGCGTCGTGCCCCAGTCCTCGTGCAGCTTCATGGCGCAGGCGCCGGCCTCGACCATCTCGATCAGGGCGCCGGGCAGCGCGGCATTGCCCTTGCCGGCGAAGGCGAGGTTCATCGGGAAGGCGTCGGCGGCCTTGATCATCTGGCCGAGATGCCAGGGGCCGGGCGTGCAGGTCGTCGCCAGCGTGCCATGGGCCGGACCGGTGCCGCCGCCGAGCATCGTCGTAAGGCCGCTCATCAGCGCATCCTCGATCTGCTGCGGGCAGATGTAGTGGATATGGCTGTCGAAGCCGCCGGCGGTGACGATCTTGCCCTCGCCCGCGATGACCTCGGTGCCGGGGCCGACGATGATCGTCTCGGTCGGGTCGAAATTGCCGAAGCCGCTCTGGATGTCGGGGTTGCCGGCCTTGCCGATGGCGCAGATGCGGCCGGCACGAATGCCGATATCGGCCTTCACGATGCCCCAGTGGTCGAGGATCAGCGCATTGGTGATGACGGTGTCGACAGCGCCGTCGGCATTGCGGACCTGGCTCTGGCCCATGCCGTCACGGATGACCTTGCCGCCGCCGAACTTCACCTCCTCGCCATAGGTGGTGAAGTCCTTCTCGACCTTGATGACGAGATCGGTGTCGCCGAGGCGCACCGTGTCGCCGGTGGTGGGGCCGAACATTGCGGCATAGGCGTTCCGGGGAAAGTTGAAGGGCATGGAGTCGTCTCCTCGAAGCTGATCGGGACCGGAAGGCAGCTCAGAGCTTGCCCATCACGTCCTGACGGAAGCCGTAGACCTCGCGCTTGCCGGCGAGCGCCACGAGCCGGACCTCGCGGGTCTGGCCGGGCTCGAAGCGCACGGCGGTGCCGGCCGGAATGTCCAGCCGGAAACCGCGGGCCTTGTCGCGCTCGAAGGACAGCGCCGGATTGGCCTCGAAGAAATGATAATGGGAACCGATCTGGATCGGCCGGTCGCCGGTGTTGGAGACGGTGAGCGTCAGGCTCTCGCGGCCCTCGTTCATGACGAGGTCGCCCGGCAGCGTCGTGACCTCGCCGGGTCTGAGGCGCCCGGCGGAGCCGCGGATCGGCTCATGCACGGTGACGAGCTTGGTGCCATCCGGGAAGGTCGCCTCGATCTGCACGTCGTGGATGAGTTCGGCCACGCCGTCCATCACCTGATCGGCCGACAGCACCTGCGCTCCCGCCTGCATCAGATCGGCGACGGAACGGCCGTCGCGCGCGCCCTCGACCACGAAGTCGGTGATCAGCGCGACGGCCTCGGGATAGTTCAGCTTGACGCCGCGCTCGAGCCTGCGTCGCGCGACCATGGCGGCCATGGCGACGAGCAGCTTGTCCTTTTCGCGCGGCGTCAGATTCATGTCCTGTCCTTCTCTTCGTCCTCGTCGGCGCCGTCCGGACCCTCGTCCTCGCCGTCCTCGTCGTCCGATTCCTCTTCGTCTTCGTCCTCGACGCCGAAATCGGCATATTCATAGGCGAAGACGATCTCGCCCGTCGCGGGGTCGAAGGCGCTCGCGGTCGATTCCTCGAAGGCCTCGATCAGCATCTCGGCGTCATCGGGCCCGTCGACGTCGAAGCGCCGGGCCGCCTCCTCGCCCTCGCCGCTCAGCGCCAGTTCGATCGCCCAGCCCCGCGCGCCGGTGTCGTAGATGCATTTCAGACCCTGGATCGCCAGCATGATGCTCTCCTCAAGTTGACCAGGTGCGCGGCAGCGCACGGCCGGTCAGATGCCCGAGCAGCGTGACGAGCACGCGACGCAGGGCCTGGGCATCGGGAGAGAGAAGGCGGACGACCAAAAGCTCCGAAACGAGGCCGGCACCGAGTTCGACCGCGCCGGCCTGCGCCTCTTCCGCGAGCGCACGGACCTGCTCCAGCCTGTCGGCGAGATCGCCACCGGCAATGAGGATCGTCGCGACGGCGCGGGCGCCGGCACCGATCGCGGAGCGCCCCAGCGTCTCGGCAATTGCGCCCTCGAGCCGGACATCCTCGGCGAAGACGAGCTTGCCTTCCCGGCGGATGCGCCAGCGATCGCGGAGCGCACCCCGCTCGACGCTCTCGCCCATGGCGCTGCGGCCGAAGAACACGCTCTCGCAGGCGACGAGCCTCGCATCGGCGGCGAGATCGACTGCGAGGCGGCGGTTCAGGCGCGCGCCGGAGAACAGGATGCTCTCCTGCGGCACCCAGGCCAGCGACGCGCCGGCGGCCACCGTCAGCCCGGTCTCGATCCGGGTATCGGCGCCCTGACTGCGGTAGATCTTCTCGGCGGCCTGGGTGGTGACGACCGCCTCGCTGCCTGGGCCGAGATCGACCGTCACGCTCATCGCGTCGCCGCCGGCCATGCCGCCGCCAGTGTTGATCAGCACGGCCTCGCTGGTCGCGTCGAAGGTGGTGGGGAAGCGGGCGCGGTAGCCGCCGGATTCCGAGAGGTCGAGCCGCAGCGTCCGCGCGCCGACGCGGCCGAAGCGCAGCGCCACCCCGCCCGCGGCGCGGACATAGGCGGGAAGCAGCGGATCAGTGGCGGCCGGAACGGGCGGCGCGTACATCGAGGTTCCCGAACGGGCTGGCGGAGTCGAACGACGCTGCAATCTTCCGCGCGCGCCGTTTTCCGGCAAGGGCCTCACCGGCGGACGCTGCCCAAATGATGGGCAATCAGGGCCTCGCCGACGATCAGCCGCGCGCCGCGAGAAAGGCCTCGATCTCCGCGCGCTGCGGGGCACCGGCCCGGCCGCCGAAACGCGTGCATTTGATCGCCGCCGCCGCCGAGGCGAAACGGATGGCCGCGCGCTCGCCCTGCCCCTCTGCGAGGGCTAGCGCGAAGGCGCCGTGCCAGACATCGCCGGCGCCGAGCGTATCGACGGCCTCGACCGCGAAGGCGGGCAGATGAGCGACCGTGCCATCCTCGACGAAGAGCACGCCATCCCGGCCGAGCGTGACCGCCAGCCAGGTCGACCCCTCGCGCGCGATCCGGGCCAGACCCGCGCGCGGGTCCTGCTCGCCGGAGAGTTCCACCAGGGCCTGCGCACTGAAGGCGACATGGCTCGCGGTCGCGACCAGATCGGGATGGGGCGGCTTGCGGTCGCCGTCGAGCACACCGGGCACGCTCGCCGCGCGTGCGAGCCGCAGCGCCGCGAGCGCGCCCTCGCCCCAGCGCGTGTCGGCGAGCACGGCCCGCGCCCCGTCCGGCAAGGTGGCCGGGAGCCAGTCCGTGTCCTCCGGCATCTCCGGGTCGGAGTAGGAGATCACCATGCGCTCGCCCTGGGCATCGACGAGGATGGCCGAGACCGGCGAGCGCAGGCCGGTCACGCGGCGGGCGAAGCCGGTCTGCACGCCCTCGCGCGCGAGATCGGCGACGATCTGGTCGCCGGTCAGGTCGTCGGCGAGGCGCGTCGCCAGCCAGCAGTCGCCGCCGAGCCGGGCGATCGCGACCGAAGCATTGCCGGCGCAACCGCCGCCGACCACCGCCAGTCCTTTGGAGCGATATTTCTCGCCGCGGGTGGGAAGGGCCTCGACGCTGTAGACATAGTCGAGCGTCGAGATGCCGAGACAGAAGACGCCGGTCATTGCGGTTGTTGGCGGTCCGTATCTCCGGCGGCGCGGCGCTGCAGTTCCGCACTCACGGCGATGCCGATCGCCCCCTCTTCCGTGCACGCGTAGAGCGCAGCCAGACGTGCGACGGAGTCGAGGATGGCGGTATCATCGACGAAGAGGGATTCTTCCGGATTCATCCGCCGATCCTCTCACAGACGATGACACGCCGCCAGCGCCCAGCGCCTACCACACGCCGGTGTTCGGCATGCTCAGCCACGGCTCGGCCGGGGGCTTCGGGTCGCCCTTCTGGAGCAGCTCGATCGAGACGTTGTCGGGCGAGCGGACGAAGGCCATGTTGCCGTCGCGCGGCGGGCGGTTGATGGTGACGCCAGCCTTCATCAGCTTGTCGCAGGTGGCGTAGATGTCGTCGACCTCATAGGCGAGATGGCCGAAATTGCGTCCGCCGGTGTAAACCTCCGGGTCCCAGTTGTAGGTCAGCTCCAGCGTCGGGCGACCGCGGCTGCCCTGCTGGCGCACGGTCTCGACCTCGTCGGGCGCGGCCAGAAAGACCAGAGTGAAGCGGCCCTTCTCGTTCTCGATCCGGCGGGTCTCGACCAGGCCGAACTTGTTCACATAGAAATCCAGCGAGGCGTCGAGATCGGTCACGCGGACCATGGTGTGGAGATAGCGCATCGTTTTCGTCCGTTTCCTCTTCGGCCCGACGATTCCGGCGGGCGCATCCTGGCGGCGTTCACCGAATGGTGTCGGGTTGATCCTACCGTTGAATCGGGCGAAAGCATCGCCGCTCGTGAACACAGTTCCAAGACGCAGCCGGCAGGACAGGCCATGAGCTCAACGCAAGACGGTCTGGAGGGCACGCCTGCCCGCGCCAGCGCCGCCCAGATGGCGCAGATCAAGCAGCGGGCCGCGATCCTCTCGGTGATGGCGACGCTGCTGCTCACCGGCGCCAAGATCGTCGGCGCGATCCTGTCGGGCTCGCTCGCCCTGCTGACGGACGCGCTCCAGGGGCTGATCGATGTCGGCTCGACGCTGTTCACGTGGTTTGCCGTGCGCGTCTCGGACAAGCCGGCCGATGACGAGCACCATTACGGCCATGGCAAGGTCGAGGCGCTGGCGGCGCTGGTCGAGACCGCGATCCTGTTCACGCTGGCGGGCGCGATCCTCTGGGAAGCCGGCAACCGGCTCTGGACGGGGCTGATCGAGACCGTCTCGGTGACACCCATCGTCATCGGCATCATGCTGCTCTCGATGGTGGTGGATGCGATCCGCTGGCGTTCGCTGACGAAAGTCGCGAAGGAGACCGGCAGCGAGGCGCTCGCCGCCGAGGCGACGCATTTCTCCGCCGATTTCGTCGGCTCAGCCCTCGTGCTGGCCGGCCTCGTCGGCGTCTGGTACGGCGTCGCCCGGGCCGACACGATCGCGGCCTTCGCGATCGCGGCCTTCACTGCGCTGTCCGCCTACCGGCTGGGGCGGCGGACCATCGACACCCTGCTCGACGCGGCGCCCAAGGGGGTGAGCGAACGCCTGCGCGAGGGCGCCGAGAGCGTGCCCGGCGTGGTCGGCGTCAACTGGCTCAAGGTCCGCCCGACGGGCGGGCGCATCCATGGCGAGATCGGCATCACCGTCTCGCGCACGCTGCCGCTGGAGCGGGTGGCGGCGATCCGCGAGGCGCTGACGGCGGAGTTCGAGCGGATCGAACCCGGCGCCGCGATCGCGGTCACCACCGACCCGGTTCAGGTCGACGACGAGACCGCGCTGGAGCGCGTGCTGCTGATCGCGCTCAAGCTGAAGATCCCGGTGCACCACGTCTCGGTGCACACGATCGGGCAGCGGCTCTCGGTCAGCCTCGACATGGAGGTCGAGGCACGCCTGACGCTGGGCGAGGCGCATGAGATCGCGACACGGCTGGAGGCGGCGATCCGGGACGAGTTCGGCGGCGAGACCGAGGTCGAAACCCATATCGAACCGATGGAGACCGGAGCCCCGGCCGGCCATGACGCGGCCTGGGACACGGTCGAGGACATCGGCAAGGCGCTGGCCACCGAGACCGCGACGCTGAAGGGGCCGATCCACGACATCCACAATGTCAGGGTTCGCCAGACCTTGAACGGCCTTGTCGTGAACTACCATTGCCGCGTCGACCCGGCGCTCGACGTCGCCTCGGTCCATGCCGCCGTCGACCAGATCGAGCGTGCGGTCAGGATCGCGCGGCCGCAGGTCTGCCGGCTCGTCAGCCATGCCGAACCCGCCATTGCCGGGCCCGCAAGCTAGGCACAGGCGCGATCCCGCAGAGTTGCGGCCCGACGACGCGGCCCACCCTTCCGGCCGCAGGGCCGGCGGGTTAGAGACCCTTCCAGCGATCCGGCGCGCCGGATGATCCGAAACGCCGCCTGCCCGAGTTTCTCATGCGCTCCGAAGACACGCCCCTGATCCGTCTCGAGGACTATCGCCCGTCCGACTGGCTGATCGACACGGTCGATCTCGACATCAGCCTGCATCCGACGAAGACGCGCATCCGCTCGCAGCTCGGTCTGCGGCCGAACCCGGCCGGGCGGCCGGGTGCGCCGCTCGTTCTCGACGGCGACGAACTCAAGCTGGTGGCGCTGCGGCTCGACGGGCTTCTGATCGACGAGACCGCCTACAGCGCCAGCCCGCAGCAGCTGACGCTGCACGCTCCACCGGCGCGGCGCTTCACGCTGATGATCGACACCGAGGTCGACCCCTCCGCCAACACCAAGCTGATGGGGCTCTATCTCTCCTCGCATGTCTACTGCACGCAGTGCGAGGCGGACGGCTTTCGCCGGATCAGCTACTTCCTCGACCGGCCGGACGTGATGTCGGTCTACACGGTGCGGCTGGAAGCCAAGAAGCTGATCGCCCCGGTCCTGCTGTCGAACGGCAATCTCGTCGCCACGGGCGAGGTGCCGGGCGGCGAGCGGCATTTCGCGGTCTGGCACGACCCCCATCCCAAGCCGGCCTATCTCTTTGCGCTGGTCGGCGGCGCGCTCGACCATGTCCGCCAGAGCTATGTGACGGCAGAGGGCCGCAGCGTCGAGCTCGCGGTCTATGTCGAGCCCGGCAAGGCCGACCGCGCCGGCTGGGCGATGGACTCGCTGGTGCGCTGCATGCGCTGGGACGAGCGCGTCTTCGGGCGCAACTACGATCTCGACGTGTTCAACGTCGTCGCCGTGTCGGATTTCAACATGGGCGCGATGGAGAACAAGGGCCTCAACATCTTCAACGACAAATACGTCCTCGCCGACCCGCAGACCGCCACCGACGGCGACTATGCCTCGATCGAGGCGATCATCGCGCACGAGTATTTTCACAACTGGACCGGCAACCGCATCACCTGCCGGGACTGGTTCCAGCTCTGCCTGAAGGAGGGCCTCACCGTCTTCCGCGACCAGGAGTTTTCCGCCGACGAGCGCTCGCGGCCGGTCAAGCGCATCGCCGATGTGCGGACGCTGCGCACGACGCAGTTCTCCGAGGATGCCGGGCCGCTCGCCCACCCCGTCCGACCGCGCGCCTACAAGGAAATCAACAACTTCTACACGCCGACGGTCTATGAGAAGGGCGCGGAGGTCATCCGCATGCTGAAGCTGGTGGTGGGCGAGGCCGCCTTCCGCTCCGGCATGGACCTCTATTTCGAGCGCTGCGACGGCACGGCGGCGACCATCGAGGATTTCCTCGCCTGTTTCGCCGAGACATCAGGCCGCGACCTGAGGCATTTTGCGCGCTGGTACGAGCAGGCCGGCACGCCCACGATCGTCGCCTCGGGCCGCTATGACGCGGCAGCGCGCAGCTACACGCTCGATCTCGCCCAGAAGACGGCGCCGACGCCCGGCCAGCCGGAGAAGCAGCCCGTCGTCCTGCCGGTCGCGCTCGGCCTGGTCGGGCGCAGCGGCGACCTGCCCCTGACCACGGATTCGCCGGCCTATGCCGGCGACGGGCTGATCGTGCTCGACCAGCCCTCGCTCTCCGTGACCTTCCGCGACGTGGCCGAACCGCCGATCCCCTCCCTGCTGCGCGGCTTCTCGGCGCCGGTGCGGCTCGAACTCGACCTCGCCGACTCCGATCTGCTCCGGCTGTTCTCGGCCGACAGCGACCCGTTCAACCGCTGGCAGGCCTGGCAGACCGTGGCCATGCGCGCCCTCGTCGAGGCCGGTCGCGACTCCGCCCAGGTCGAGGCCCTGCAGGCGACGGGGCGGGCGCTGGCGGACGGGCTCGGCGATTTCCTGCGCGATCAGGCGCCCGCGGACCCGGCTTTCGCCGCGCAGGTCCTTCGCCTGCCGGCGATGGGAGACGTCGCGCGCGAGATCGGCCGGGACGTGGATCCCGATGCCATCCAGGCGGCCCACCGCGCGCTCTCGACCGCAATCGGCCTGCGCCTCGGCCCGCAACTGCTCGAGTTGCGGGAGAAGCTCGGCACCGCGACGCGCTACAGCCCCGACGCCGCCTCCGCCGGACGCCGCGCGCTGCGCAACGAGGCGCTCGGCCTCATCGCCCTCGCCTCCCCGCAGGAGGGCGCGCGCCTCGCCGAGGCGCAGTTCGCGGCCGGTGACAACCTGACCGACCGGCTGGCCGCGCTGGCAGCGATGACGCTCGTTCCCGGCGAGGCCCGTGAGGCGCTCATCGCCCGCTTCGCCAAGACCTATGCAGCGGAACCGCTCGTCCTCGACAAATGGCTGATGGCCCAGGCGCTGATCCCCGAAGCCTCGACGCTCGACCGCGTCCGGGAACTGATGCAGCACCCGGCCTTCTCGATGGGGAACCCGAACCGCATCAGGGCGCTGATCGGCGGGTTCGCGGCCAATCTGACGCAGTTCAACCGCGCCGACGGCGCGGGCTACGCCTTCGTCGCCGAGATGGTGATCGCGCTCGACCGCAGCAACCCGCAGGTTGCCTCCCGGCTGCTCGCCTCCTTCAAGAGCTGGCGCATGCTGGAGCCGGGTCGCCGGGCGCTGGCGCAGGCCAAACTCGCCATGGTGGCCGAGACCGCGAACCTCTCCCGCGATGTCGCCGACATCGCGGAGCGGACACTCGCGTGAAGACGTTAACGGCCACCTGTCGAAAAGGTTAACGCTTCATTACGCGCGCAAGATTCAATCGACTAAGCGCCACAACCTGAAGGCGAATTCGTCATCGCCGATTCAACTCAAGGCTAGACAAACGGACTCACGCGGATTCAACTGACCGTGATTCGCGGGGATGCGGCACGTCTCCCGATCTACTGACGGTAAAGTATCCGAAGGGGGACGGGGCATGACGCGTGCCAACGCGGACTGCGCACCTGTGCGCGCAGATTCGATTCTCGGTGTCGCTCGATCGCTGACACATCCACTGTACCAGCGTTTCGAAACTCTCGAACCGACGATCCGCACCGTCATTCCCGGGCTGGTCGCGCTCTTCATCATCCTGCTGGCCACCGGGGCCGCCATCCAGACCACGGCGATGCGCGAGGATGCCCTCACCGACGCGGCCGGCGACATGGATCTCGTCTCGGCGCTGCTGGCCCGCGAACTCGACAACGCCTCGCAACGGGGCGTGGCGCCGGAGGCGGTCCTGTCCTCCCTCGCCTCCCGCCATCTCGCCGCCCATGGCCGCATCGTCCATGTCAGCGCCGAGGACGGCCATGTCGTCGCCAGCGAGCCGGCGATCGGCCAGACCCGCCGCACGCTCGTCGATTTTCTCGGCCCGACCCAACCGCTCACCGCCTTCGGCGACAGGGCCGGCGTGATGCGCATCACCCTCCCGGACGGCGTCGAGGCGATCGCCGCCGTGCGCAACCTCACAGCCCCTCTCGGCCAGGTCGCGGTGCTGCATCCGGTGTCGCGCGTGCTCTCGGTCTGGCAGCAGCGACGCAGCGGGCTCGCCCTGCTCTTCGCCACCGCCGGCATCGTTCTGACCGCCATCACCATCGGCTTCATCGTGCAGTCGCGCCGGGCGCGGGCCGCCGACGAGGACTGCGACTGCATCCGGGAGCGCATCGACACCGCGCTCAACCGTGGCCATTGCGGGCTGTGGGACTGGGACCTCGCCCGCGGCCGGATCTACTGGTCGGATTCCATGTACGCCATGCTCGGCTATGCCCGCACCGGCCAGTACATGTCCTTCGGCGAGGTGAGCGGCTTCATCCACCATGACGACGTCGATCTCTATGCACTGGCCGATGCCATCAGCCGCGGCGAGGCGCGCCATCTCGACCAGGAGTTCCGCGTCCGCGACAGCGCCGGCAACTGGATCTGGCTGAAGGCGCGCGCCGAGTTGGTCACCGACCGCCGGACCAATGCCAAGCACCTCGTCGGCATCGTCGTCGACATCTCCGAGCAGCGCCGGATGGCCGAACGCACCGCGACCGCCGATGCCCGCCTGCGCGACGCGGTCGAGGCCATTTCCGAGGCCTTCGTGCTGTGGGACGCCGACAACCGCCTCGTGCTCTGCAACGCGAAATACCAGCAGCTCCACAAGCTGCCGCCGGAGCTCGCCGTCGCGGGGGTCCGCCATGACGAGATCATGCGCTCGAGCGCCCAGCCCACCATCGACCAGGAGCCGCTGCGTTCGCTGCGCGGTCCCGACGGATCCTCCTCCTACGAGGCGCGTCTCTCCGACGGACGCTGGCTGCAGATCAACGGCCGGCGGACGAAGGACGGCGGCTCGGTCTCGGTCGGCACCGACATCACCAAGCTGAAGCAGCAGGAGGAGCGGCTGACGCAGTCGGAACATCAGCTCCTGATGCACGTGACCGACCTGAAGGCCTCGCGTCAGAAGCTCGAGACGCAGGCCCAGCAGCTCGCCGACATGGCCGAGCGCTATCTCGAGCAGAAGGCGGCGGCGGAAAGCGCCAACCGCGCCAAATCCGAGTTCCTCGCCAATATGAGCCATGAGCTGCGCACGCCGCTCAACGCCATCATCGGCTTCTCCGACGTCATGCAGAGCAACATCTTCGGGCCGCTGGGCGAGAAGTACAGCGACTATGTCCGCGACATCCATGCGAGCGGCGAGTACCTCCTGCGCTTCATCAACGACATCCTCAACATGGCCCGCCTGGAATCCGGCAAGGTCAGCCTCGAGAAATCCGACGTCGCGATCGGGCTCGTCATCGACGAGGCGGTCCGGGAGGTACAGGACGAGATCGACCGCAAGGGGCTCACGCTCACCGTCGAGGGCGCCCGCGACGCCCATCTCGAGGCCGATCCGCACGCCCTCTACCAGATCCTCGGCAACCTTCTCGACAACGCCGTCAAGTTCACGCCCCAGGAGGGCCAGATCGCAGTCCGCATCCGCCCGGTGCCCGGCGCGGTCAACATCTTCGTCGAGGACAGCGGCATCGGCATCCCGCGCGACAAGATCGACCGCATCGGCCGCCCCTTCGAGCAGGTCGAGGGCGACCTCACCCGCAGCTACCAGGGTTCCGGCCTCGGGCTCGCCATCGCCCGCTCCCTCACCGAGCTGCATGGCGGCTCGCTGCGGCTGCGCTCGACGATCGGCGCCGGGACCATCGTCATGGTCCACCTGCCGCTCGATGGCGGCGCCGGCCGCACCATGGCGAAGGCGGCCTGAGCCGCTGTGCGGTCAGCCCGTCCGGGCGACGCCGAGCACGCGGTTGAAGATCGCGCGGACCCCCGCGCGCACCTCGTCCAGCTCCGCCCGCAGGACCTTGATGTCCGGGCGCCCCACCGAGGTGGCGATGCGGGCCATGACGCGGGCGGGCACCGCCGCCGGATCGAAGGCCTCCTCCACCGTGAAGCGCTGCCAGAGCTGAACATCGCCGATCAGCCTCGCCGCCTCCTCTAGGGCCGCCGCATCGGGGGCCGCCAGCAGTCCCGCGGCGCGCGCGGCCGCGAAGACCGAGGGGGTGTCGCGGGCGAGCAGCGCCGGATGGTCGGCGGCATGGGCGAGCACGAGATATTGCGCGAGAAAGTCGAGATCGGTCAGGCCGCCCAGCGCGAGCTTCAGGTCCCAGGGGTTCTTCTCGCCCTTCTCCTTCGCGATCAGCGCGCGCATCTGCGCGACGGCGGCAGCGACCTTCGCCGGCTCGCGGCGGCGGCTGAGGATCGCGCGGATCGACGCGCTGGCGCGTGCCGCCAACTCGGGGTCGCCCGCCACGACGCGCGCGCGGGTCAGCGCCATCTCCTCCCAAATCTCGGCCTCGCCCCCGTGATAGGCCTCGAAACCCGCGAACTGGGTCGCGGCCGGGCTCTTGTTGCCCGACGGGCGCAGCCGCATGTCGACCTGGTAGAGCGTGCCGCGCCGGGTCGGCACCGTCAGCGCCGCGACGAGGCGCTGGGTGAAGCGGACATGCCAGGTCACCGGATCGAGACTGCGGCGGCCATCGCTCGGCCCGGCCTCCTCCGGACGGTCGTAGAGCAGCATCAGATCGAGGTCGGAGGACGGCGTCAGCTCGCCCGCTCCGAGCCGGCCGAGGCCCAGCACGATGGTCTGCGCGCCCTCGATCACGCCGTGATCGGCTGAAAAGGCCGCGCGCGTATCCGCGAAGGCGACCCGCAGGCAGGCCTCCGCCACCGCGCAATAGGCCTGGGCGGCGGCCTGGGCGGGGTAGACGCCGGACAGCAGCCTGGCGCCGACGAGGAAATTTTCCTGGCGGGCGGCGTCGCGCAGCCGGTCCAGCCCTTCCTCGACGCTCGGCGGCGGGGCACCGACGACTCCGCGGATACGGCGTTCCAGCGCGTCGCTGTCGAGCGCTGCCTGGCCGAAAGCGGGGTCGATGACGCCGTCGAGCACATGCGGGTGAAGCGCGGCCACCCTGGCGAGGCGTGGCGCGCTGCCGAGGATCTCGGCGAACAGCGTCAGCAGCGCGTCCTGCGACCGCAGCAGCGTCAGCAGTTCGACGGCGGCGGGCATCCGCACGAAGGCGTTGTCGAGATGGGCGAGCGCGCCATCGGGATCGGCGGTGCGGCCGAGCGCGACGAGCAGCGCGGGCGTGAGTTCGGTCAGGACTTCGCGGGCACGCGCGCTGGTCACGGCGGCGCGGCGGCCGAAATGCCAGCCCCGCACCGTCTCGGCCGCCGTCTGGGCCTGTCGGAAGCCGAGCTTCTGCAGCGTCTCCAGCGTCTGCGGATCGAGCTCGGAGCCGGTGAAGCTCAGCGTGCCGGCTTCGCTGGCGAGGCTCGGCCCCTCCTCGAACAGAAGGGCGTAATGGCCCTCGACGCGGCGGGCGTGAAAGGTCAGCGCCTTGCCGAAGGCGGCCGTCGAGGGATAGCCGCAGAAGCGGGCGAAGGCTTCGAGATCGGTCGCCGCCTTGGGCAGGGTCTGAGTCTGCTCGTCATGGCGCATCTGCAGGCGGTGCTCGATCGTCCGCAGCCAGCGATAGGACTCGGCCAGTTCGTCGCGGGCGGCGGGGGTGATCCAGCCCTCCCGCGTCAGCTCCGCCAACATCTCCAGCGTACGCGGACCGCGCAGGGCGGTCCGCCGGCCGCCGAAGACGAGCTGCTGCGTCTGCACGAAGAACTCGATCTCGCGGATGCCGCCGCGACCGAGCTTCACGTTGTGACCGGCGACGGCGATGGTCTCGTGGCCTTTCACCGTCTGGATCTGGCGCTTCATCGCGTGGATGTCGGCGATCGTCGCGAAGTCGAAATACTTCCGCCAGATGAAGGGGGCGAGGTCCTTGAGGAAGCGCTGGCCGAGCGGGAGATCCCCGGCCACTGGCCGCGCCTTGATCATCGCGGCGCGTTCCCAGTTCTGGCCGACAGTCTCGTAATAGGCATAGGCCGAGGGCAGCGGCACGGCGACATGGGTCGAGGCGGGATCCGGCCGCAGGCGCAGATCGACGCGGAAGACATAGCCGTCGGGCGTCCGCTCCTGGATGATGCGGGCGATCTGCTGGGTCAGCTTGACATAGAAGCTGGTCGGCTCGGCGACGCCGGCGGCCTCCGCCACCTCGGGATCGAAGAAGACGACGATGTCGATGTCGGAGGAGTAGTTCAGCTCGCCGGCGCCATGCTTGCCGAGCGCGAGCACGACCAGGCCGGAACCCGCTCCCGGGTCGGCGGAATCCGGCAGGCGGATGCGCCCGAGATCGGCGGCCTGACGCAGGACATGATCGGTCGCGAGCCGGACCGCGACGTCGGCTGTGGCCGTCAGCGCGGCGGTGACGGTCTCGACATCCCAGATGCCGCCGATGTCGGCCAGCGCGATCAGGAGCGCCATGCTGCGCCGGAAGCGGCGCAGCAGCCGCATCAGCTCCGGCGCGTCGCCCGCGGCCGCCCCGGCCTGCGCCACCTCGGCCAGCAGGGCGTCGCGGCGCGCTTCCGGGGCTTCGGTCAGGCAGGCGAGCAGGCCCGCCGGGTCCTGCCGCATGATCTGGGTGAGGAAGGGCGAATGCGCGACGAGGCCTGCGACGAGCGCAGCGCTGCGTTCATTCCCGGCGACATGCGCCGCCAGCGCCTCGGCGGCCTCCGGATCGTGAAGCCGGTCGATCAGGTCCTTCGCCAGGATCTGGGCGGCTCTTGCCCGCGCCGGCAGCACAGGCGCCGCCTTCAACCCGTCACACAGACGCACCGTCATCGCCGTCCCCCTCACAGGGAGGGGACGCCAACAGGGTTCGGCGCCGCTGTCGAGCCGGGACGCGCGGACAGAGGCGCCGTGTCCACAGCCTTGGCGTTGCCGGCCGTTTCGGCTGCGGGCCGCGGCGGCTCGGGCGTGGCCTCCAGCACCGGCAGGGCGATGACGACGCGCAGGCCCGGAGCGTTGTCCTCAAGCCGCAACTGGCCGCCATGCAGGCGCACCACGCCGGCGGCGAGCGCGAGGCCGAGCCCAAAGCCCGGCTTGCTGCGGCTGGCATCGAGCCGCACGAAACGCTCGAGCACGCGGGCGCGGTCCTCGGCGGGGATGCCGGGGCCATGATCGGCGACGCTGAGCACGACCTCGTCCCGCTCGCGCCGCGCCGCGACCGTCACCTGCGCGCGCCCGCCCTCGCCCGGCTCGCCATATTTCAGGGCGTTGTCGATGAGATTGGCCAGCGCCTGACCGATCAGTTCGCGGTTACCGATCACCCGCAGACCGGGCGCGACCTCCGTAACGAGCGAAAGCCCCGCCTCCTCCGCCAGCGGCTCATACAACTCGGCCAGACCCGAGACGATCTCCGAGAGATCCAGCCCGTCCATGCTGTCCTGGATGCGACCGGTCTCGAGCCTCGCGATCATCAGCAGCGCGTTGAAGACGCGGATCAGATTGTCGGCCTCGTCGATCGAGCCGTCGAGCGCGGCGCGCAGCTCGTCGGGCGAGGTCGCGGTGCGCAGCGCCTCCTCGGCGCGGTTGCGCAGCCGCGTCAGCGGCGTCTTGAGGTCATGGGCGATGTTGTCCGAGACCTGCTGCATGCCGGCCATGAGTTCGCCGATGCGCTCCAGCATGGCGTTGAGATTAAGTGCGAGCCGGTCGAGCTCGTCGCCCGTGCCGGAGACGGCGAGGCGGCCCTTCAGATCGCCGGCCATGATCGACTGCGCCGTGCCGGTCATGTCGTCGATGCGCTTGAGCACGCGCCGCGCCACGAACCAGCTCGCGAAGCAGCCGAGAACGAAGACCACGAGCAGCGACCAGCCCGCCGCGCGGCGGATGACGATGCCGAGGCGCTCGCGCTCCTCGACGTCGCGGCCGACCAGCAGGCGGAAGCCGGCCGGCAGCACGAAGACGCGCACGATGGCATGGCTCGGCCGGTCGACCGACTCGCTGGTGCGGGCGTATTCGATCTCGGCCTCGCCCGGCCGGTCGAGCGTGCCGGGCGGCAACGCCTCGACATTGCCGGCGATGCGCTCGCCGAGCGGTGTGGTGACGAGATAGAGCGAGGCGCCGGGCGCGCGCGAGCGGCGCTCAACGACATTGACGAGGCGCCGGATGCCGCCCTGGCGCTGCTGCTCGGCCAGACCCTGGATCTCCGCGTCGATGGTCGAGCGAATCTGGTCATCGAGCAGGCGCTTGGCGTTCCAGGCGACATAGCCGAGCAGAAGCCCGGCAAAGAGCGCGAAGACGACGAGATACACCGCCGTCAGCTTGAAGGCGGTGGTGCGGAACAGCGTCGGCAGGAAGCGCTGCGCCGGGCGCGCCATCCCCGCGGCGGCGGCCGGTTCAGCGGGCCGTGTCACGGATCATGTATCCCGCGCCGCGGATGGTGTGGATCATGGGATGCTCGAAGCCCTTGTCGATCTTGGCGCGCAAGCGGCTGACATGCACGTCGATGACATTGGTCTGGGGATCGAAATGGTAGTCCCAGACGTTTTCCAGCAGCATGGTGCGCGTCACCACCTGGCCCGCATGCTTCATGAGATATTCGAGCAGCCGGAATTCGCGCGGCTGCAGCAGGATCTCGGTACCGGCGCGCGTCACGCGATGGGCGAGCCGGTCGAGATCGAGATCGCCGACACGGTAGGTCGTCGGCTCGGACGCCGGGGCGCCGCGGCGGCGCGACAGCACCTCGACCCGCGCCAGCAGCTCGGAAAAGGCATAGGGCTTCGGCAGATAGTCGTCGCCCCCGGCGCGCAGGCCCTTCACGCGGTCGTCGACCTGCGCCAGCGCCGAGAGAATGAGGGCGGGGGTGGCGTCGTTCTGCTCCCGCAGCGAGCGGATCAGCGAGAGCCCGTCGAGACGCGGCAGCATCCGATCGACCACGAGGACGTCGTAGCCGCCCCCCTCGGCCATGGCATAGCCTTCGAGACCGTCGCCGGCATGGTCGGCGACATGGCCGGCCTCGCGGAAGGCCTTGGTCAGATAGGCCGCGGCCTCGGCATCATCTTCGACGATCAGCAGTCGCATCGGCCAAGCCTATCCCAGAACGAAGAAAAACGGCAGGCCGGAGGATACGCATCCGGCCTGCCGCGGTGAAGGCTGGCCTCCCGGCGCGGGGGCGACGGTCTGCCGGGAGGACACGAGCCTTGCCTCATGGCCGATGCCGGCCGGGAGCCGGCATCGGTGCACTCCGGATCAGGCCGCCGGCTGGCGCCCGACCTCGAAGGCGATCTCACGCTCCTTGCCGTCGCGCCAGACGGAGAGCTTCACCTTGGTGCCGGGCGCGAAGCTGGCGATCCGGCGCGAAAGGTCACGGGCATCCTTGATCGTGACGCCATCGACCGAGAGGATCGTGTCACCGCGCTTGATGCCGGCCCTGGCCGCAGGCCCGGTGCGCTCGGCGGCCGCGACGAGGGCGCCGTGCGGCTCCTTCAGCCCGATCGCCTCCGCGACCTCGGCCGTCACGGGCTGGATCTGCACGCCGATGAAGCCGCGCGCCACCGTGCCGTCCTTCTTCAGGGCGGTGACGACCTGCTCGACCGTCGAGGCCGGAACCGCGAAGGCGATGCCGACATTGCCGCCGGAGGGCGAGTAGATCGCAGTGTTGACGCCGACGACCTCGCCCTTCTGGTTGAAGGTGGGTCCGCCCGAGTTGCCGCGGTTCACCGCCGCGTCGATCTGCAGGAAGTCGTCATACGGCCCCGAGCCGATGTCGCGCCCCTGCGCCGAGACGATGCCGGCCGTGACCGTGCCGCCCAGACCGAAGGGATTGCCGACCGCCAGCACCCAGTCGCCGATGCGCGGCTTGGCCGGCGCCAGCTGGACGAAGGGGAAGCTGCCGCCTTCGGTGACCTTGAGCAGGGCGAGGTCAGTGCGCGGATCGGTGCCGATGACCTTGGCGTTCAGGGTCTTGCCGTCGTCGGTGACGAGCTGGACCTCGGAGGCCTTGTCGACGACGTGGTTGTTGGTCACCACATAGCCGTCCTGGCTGATGAAGAAGCCCGAGCCCTGCGCCATGCCCTGGCGCGGCTGCGGCCGGCCCGGAGCGGCGCCGCGGGGCATCTGCTGCTCGAAGAAGCGCCGCAGGCCCGGCGGCAGGTCGTCAAGGCTGCCCTGCCCGTCATCGTCGGCGTCGATCGTCTGCTTGACGCGCACGGAGACGACAGCCGGCTTCACGCGATCGACCATGTCGGCGAAGGACGGAAGCTGGGTCTGGACGCCGGAGAGCTGGATCGGCTGGGCGAAGGCGGGGTGGTCGAACTTCAGCGCGCCGTCGGCGAGGCCCGCAGCCAGGCCGATGCCCAGCGTCGCGGCGCCGGCGAGCAGCGCACCGCGTTTCAGGATGGAGCGGGAGGGGGTGGTCTGGGTCGTCATGGCGAGAACCTCGAAATCAGCGGCAGGGCCTTCCCTGCTCGTGACGAGGACCATGGCGGGCGGCGCGTTACGCCGCTTTCGCCCGAAGATGACGATTTCGTAAGGTAACGGTTCTTGTCCGCTCGTTTCCGGACCGGGTCAGGGCGCTTCGGAATCCAGCAGCCGCTGCAGCCGCCGACGCTCTTCCTCCGAGAGCGGCGCGGCGGCGTCCGGAGCCGGCATGGCCCGGCCGCGCCGCCAGGTGAAGAGCAGCGCCGCGAGCAGGATCAGCAGCGGCGCGGCCCAGAGCAGCGCCGTCCTGACGTCGAAGGGCGGCCGCAGCAGGACGAAATCGCCGTAGCGCGCGACGACGAAGTCGCGCACCGCGGTGTCGCTGTCGCCGGCGACGAGCCGCTCACGCACCAGCACGCGAAGATCCTTGGCGAGCGGCGCGTCGGAATCGTCGATCGACTGGTTCTGGCAGACGAGGCAACGCAACTCGCCGGAGATCGCGCGGGCGCGGCGCTCCATGGCCGGGTCGGGCAGCACCTCGCCGGGCTGCACCGCACGAGCCGACAGAGCGGGCGCGACCGCCAGCAGGACGGCGAGGACGAGACTCGGCCAGGGGGCGCGGCGCATGACCTTCACTCCGCCGGCTGCGGCGCGGCCGCGGGCGGGGCGGAAGCGCGGCGCGGCGCCGCCAGCCTGAAGCGCCGGTCGGTCAGCGAGAGGGCGCCACCCAGAGACATCACGATCGCACCGATCCAGATCAGCAGGATCAGCGGCTTGTCGTAGAGCCGGACCGCGACGCCGCCATCGGCCTGCGGCTCGCCGAGCGCGACATAGGCCTGGCTGAGGCCGTCGGTGCGGATGCCGGCCTCGGTCGTCGGCATGTTGCGGGCCGTGTAGACGCGCTTGGCGGCCTCGAGCGGGGCCAGTTCGCGGTTGCCGGAGAAGAGCTGGAAACGCGCCACCTCGGCCCGAAAATTCGGTCCGCTGCGCGGCAGCACGGATTCCAGCACGACGGTGTAGCGCCCGCTGGTCAGCCGCTCGCCCGGCTTCAGCACGCCGATCGCTTCCGTGCTCCACGCCGCCGCCGCGATGCCGATGACGCTCACGCCGACGCCGGCATGGGCCAGCGCGGTGCCCCAGGCCGAGCGCGGCAGGCCTTTCGCCCGCGACCACATCGCCGGCCAGCCGCTGGCGCGGGCGACGATGCGATCACCCAGGTCGAAAGCCGCGCCGAGCACGAGGAACGCCCCGAGGCCGACACCGAGCGGCGCCAGCACCGGTCCACCCCAGCTCCAGGCGACGAGGGCGAAGGCCGCGACGAGGGAAAGCGCGAAGGCCGCCAGATTGCGCTGGGCCGCGCCCAGCAGGTCGCCGCGCTTCCACGCCAAAGTCTGGCCGAGCGGCAGCAGCAGCAGCAGCGGCACGAGCACGGGCACGAAGGTGGCATTGAAGAAGGGCGGGCCGACGGAGATCTTGTCGCCCGTCACCATCTCCAGCACGAGCGGATAGAGCGTGCCGACGAAGACGGTGGCGCAGGCCGTGGCGATGAAGACGTTGTTGACGACCAGCGCTCCCTCCCGCGAGACCGGCGCGAACAGGCCGCCCTGCCGCAGCAGCGGCGCGCGCCAGGCGAAGAGCGCCAGCGAGCCCCCGACGAAGAAGACGAGGATGCAGAGGATGAACAGGCCGCGCGCGGGGTCCGTCGCGAAGGAATGGACCGAGGTCAGCACCCCCGAGCGGACGATGAAGGTGCCGAGCAGCGAGAGCGAGAAGGTCAGGATCGCGAGCAGGATCGTCCAGACCTTCAAAGCGTCGCGCTTTTCCATCACGACGGTGGAGTGGATCAGCGCCGTGCCGGCGAGCCAGGGCATCAGCGAGGCGTTCTCGACCGGGTCCCAGAACCACCAGCCACCCCAGCCGAGCTCGTAATAGGCCCAGTAGGAGCCCATCGCGATGCCGAGTGTCAGGAAGACCCAGGCGAGCAGCGTCCAGGGCCGCACTGCCCGCGCCCAGACCGCGTCGATCCGCCCGTCGATCAGCGCCGCGACGGCGAAGGCATAGGTGATGGAGAAGCCGACATAGCCGACATAGAGCAGCGGCGGATGGATCGCGAGGCCGAGATCCTGGAGGATCGGGTTGAGGTCCTGGCCGTCGGGCGGGGCCGGCACCATGCGCCGGAACGGGTTCGACGTCAGCAGGGTGAAGGCGAGGAAGGCGACCGTGACCATACCCTGCGCGGCGAGCGTGCCGGCTCGCAGCCGCACCGGCAGCGACCGGCGCGAGAGCGCGACCAGCGCCCCGAACAGCGTCAGGATCAGCACCCAGAGCAGCATCGAGCCCTCGTGGTTGCCCCAGACGGAGGTCAGCTTGTAGATCAGCGGCTGCGTCGAATGCGAGTTGGCGACGACATTCTCGACCGAGAAGTCCGAACGGACGTAGGACGCGACGAGCGCCGCGAAGGCGAGCGCCACCAGCAGGAAGCAGGTCAGCGCCGCAGCGGAGCCGACGCTGGCGAGCGCGCGGTCATGGCGCGCCACGCCCCAGAGCGGAACGATCGACTGGACGACGGCGACGCCCAGCGCCAGCGCCAGCGCGAAATGGCCGATCTCGACGATCATGAACGCCTCATGGTGCAGCCTTGGAGGCCGGCTTCGCGGACGCGGCCGGTGCAGCGGAGTCGCCGGGCTGCCAGTGGCCCTGCTTCTTCAGAGCGTCCGCGACCTCGCGCGGCATATAGGTCTCGTCGTGTTTGGCGAGCACGGAGTCGGCGCGGAACTGGTCGCCGCCCTGAAACACGCCCTCCGTCACCACGCCCTGGCCCTCGCGAAACAGATCGGGCAGCAGGCCCTCATAGCTGACCTTGATGATGGTGCGGCTGTCGGTAATCGAGAAGGCGACGCGCTGGCCCGGCCCGCGAACGACGGAGCCCTGTTCGACCAGCCCGCCGAGGCGCATGCGGGTCCCCGGCGCCACGCCCTTCTCGGCGATCTCGCTCGGCCCGTAGAAGAACACGATGGTGTCGCGCAGCGCGAAGAGCACCAACCCCGCTGCCAGGAACAGCACCGCGCCGGCCGCGCCGATCAGCATCAGGCGCCGCTGCTTGCGGGTGTAGCGCCGCTTCGCGGTGAGCGGCCGCGCGGGATCGACCGTGGTCATGGCGCGGTCTCCTTCAGGGCCAGTTCCTCCGCCAGGGCGTCGAGCGCCGCGGGAGCCGCGGCGTCCTCAGCGAGACGCGTGCGGGCCAGCGCGAGCGACGCGCGCGCCGCGGTCTTGTCGCCGAGCACAATCTGGGAGCGGATCAGGCGGGTCCAGTCCGGCAGGGAGCCCCCGCCCGCCTGCAGCCGCGCCGCAAGACCGTCGACCATGCCCCGGATCGCCGCCTGCTGATCGGCTGGCGCGAGCGAGGCGAGGCCTCCCGCCGCCTCGGCCTCGAGCCGGGCCAGACGCTGCCGCACCGCCTGCGCCCAGGGCGCATCGGCGGGGGCTTCGCCCAAGAGGCTGCGCAAAGCCTCGGCCGCGCCCGTCGCGTCGCCGTCCTGCTCCCGACCGATCGCGAGGAAGAACCGGGCCCGGGGGTTTCGGGGATCCAGCCTCAGCGCGTCCGTGAAGCTCGTGCGGGCCGCGGCCGTGACGACGCCGCCCGCCGCCAGCGTGCGCGCCTCGCCGAGGCCGGCATGGGCCTCGGGGCTGGCCTCGCCATGGCGGATCGCCTGGGCAAAGGCTGTCGCCGCATCCTCATAGCGGCCCTGGCGCATATAGACCGGGGCGACCACCGACCAGCCCTTGCCGTCGGTGGGATTGGCGGCGAGATGGGTCTCGATCCGGGCGAGCGCCAGCGCGAAATCCTGGCGCGAGGAGTCGGCCTGAAGACGGGCGGCGAGCGGCTGGTCCGGCCGGCCGGGCGAGCCATAGGCGCCATAGACCAGCAAGGCGAGCAGTGGCACGCAGGACAGGGCCAGGGCCGAGCTGGCGCGGCGACGGCGCAGCGAGGATTCGGTTTCGCCTTCCGGAGCGCTCTCCTCGCCGGACGCGCGCAACAGACGACGCGCGGCTTCCGCGCGGGCCGCCTCGGCTTCGGCCGGGCCGATCAGGCTGCGCGCGAGATCGCGGTCGATCTCGCCCAGCTGAGAGCGGTAGAGGCTCCGGGCGTCCGCGACATCGGCGAAGGCGAGCGCACGGCCACGCCCGAGCGGCCAGAGCAGGGCGAAGATCGCCGCCCCCGTCATGACCGCGAAGATGATCCAGATCAGCATGCCACGCTCATAGCCAAAATGGGCGCCGGCTTCATGCCCGAAGATGGCGACATAGGGTCACGCAGGACAGGCATGCTCAGACCGAGGGGAGGACGAGGCGGGCGCGAAGACCGCCCAGCGGCGAGCGCTCGAGCGCGAGTTCTCCGCCATAGAGCTTCGCGAGATCGACGACGATGGAGAGACCGAGGCCTGAGCCCGGTGTCGCCTCGTCGAGGCGGCGGCCGCGCTTGATCACGTCGGCCAGCGCCTCGTCGGGAAGGCCGGGGCCGTCGTCATCGATGAGCAGGACGATCCGACCCGCCTCCTCGGCCCTGCCGAGAGACACCGTCACCTTCGCCCTCGCCCATTTGAAGGCATTATCCAGCAGGTTGCCCAGCATTTCCTCGAGATCCTGCCGGTCGCCGCGGAAACGCAGCGATCCCGGCACGCTATGGCTCCCGGCAATGGCGCGCCCCTGGGCGATCTTGGCGAACGTCCGGATCAGCGCATCGAGCGACGGCGCGACCTCGGCGACGCCGCCGAGCGCGCCGGACAGCGCCGCCGCCCGCGCCCGGTCGAGATAGTACTGGACCTGGTCGCGCATGATCGCGGCCTGGGTCCGCACGGTCTGCGGCAGATTGCCGTCGCCGGCTTCGGCCTCGTTGAGCATGACGCTGAGCGGCGTCTTCAGCGCATGGGCGAGATTGCCGACCTGCGTGCGGGCACGATCCAGGATCTCATGGTTTGCGTCGATGAGGAGGTTGAGTTCGCCCGCCAGCGGCGCGAGATCCGGCGGGTAGCTGCCGACGATGCGCGGCGCCTCGCCGGTACGCACCATCCCGACCGCGGCGCCGAGCCGCTTCAAGGGGCGCAACCCGTAGCGCACCTGGACGATGGTGGAGGCGACAAGGGCGAGGCCCAGGAGCGCGAAGGTCATCGTCAGGGCGAAGCGGAAGTCGCGGATGTCGGCGTCGAGTTCGTCGGAGGGGGCGGCGACCGCCACGGTGAAGCGGCCATCCTCGCCCACGTCGATCTCGCGCTCGAGGATGCGCAGCGAACGATCGTCGGGGCCGGAAATGTAGCTTTCGCGGATGCCGCGCGCATTGGGGACGATCGGCTGGTCAACGAGCTTCGGCAGCTGTCCGCCGACCAGGGAGCGCGAGGCGCGGATGCTGGGCCTTTCGCCGTCGAGCCGGACGATCTGCCAGTACCAGCCGGACAGCGGCAGGTCGAAGCGCGGCTCGCCGAGATCGCCGATCGCCTGCCGCTCGGTCTCGGGCGGAGCCGCGAGATCGGCGATCAGTTCCTTGATGTAGACGCTGAGCCGCTCGTCGAAACCGCGTTCGGCCGAGCGACGATAGAAGGTCGTCAGGCCGAAGCCGGCCAGCATCAGCACCAGCGCGCAGCAGATCGCCGCCGAGATGAAGAGCCGCGCGCCCAGCGAGTAGCGATGCGAGCGGAGCGGCATCGGCGGGGTTCAGACCTTCTCGGGCGCCGCTGCGATATAGCCCAGCCCGCGGACGGTCTCGATCACCTCGACGCCGAGCTTCTTGCGCAGCCGCCCGACGAAGACCTCGATGGTGTTGGAATCGCGGTCGAAATCCTGGTCGTAGAGATGCTCGACCAGTTCGGTGCGCGACACCACGCGGCCCTGATGGTGCATGAGATAGGCGAGCAGGCGATACTCGTGGGAGGTGAGCTTGACCGGGTTGCCGTCGACGACGACGCGGCTGGCGCGGGTGTCGAGACGCACCGGGCCGCAGACCAGCTCGGAGGTGGCGTGACCCGCGGCGCGGCGCAGCAGGGCGCGGACGCGGGCCAGCAGTTCCTCGACATGGAAAGGCTTGGTGACGTAGTCGTCGGCGCCGGCGTCGAAGCCGCCGACCTTGTCGCTCCAGCGGTCGCGCGCAGTCAGGATCAGCACCGGCATGGTCTTGCCGGCACGGCGCCAGCCCTGCAGCACGGCGACACCGTCGATCTTCGGCAGGCCGAGATCGAGAATCACGGCATCGTAGGGTTCCGTCTCGCCGAGATAGAGCCCCTCCTCACCGTCGAAGGCCTTGTCGACGGCGTAGCCGGCATTCTCCAGCGCGGTCACGATCTGGCGATTGAGGTCCTTGTCGTCCTCGACGACGAGCAGTCTCACGGCGGGTCATCTCCTGTTGGCGGGCCCGGACCAGCGGGCTCAGCGGATGGTGCCGACCTTGCCCGAATGGCCTTCGAGCGTCACGCGGGCGACTCGGCCATCGCGCTTCAGCGTCGTCACCACATAGACGTATTCGTCCCCCTGCCGACAGAGGCGGATGCGGACGACTTCGCCGGGCGCCGCCTGGCGGGCATGGCGCGAGGCCTGCGCGGGCTGGATCACCCTGCCCTCCGCCACCACATCGCGCGTCTCGTCGGCGGACAGGCAGGCGATCGGCTCCGGATTGTCGATCGTCACGATCGGCAAGGGCGGTGCCAGCAGGGACAGGGCGATGACGGTTTCGAAGGGCATGGTCGACATCGGCTAATCCTGCACGCGTGAACACGCCATGAATGCTGCGAACCGCGGCGATTATGTCAGCGGACGGGCAGCCGTCCAACGTATTCGGCCCCCCTCCCGGCCACCGCGCTGATCTGGGCGATCACGATCTCGATCTCACCCTGCGGCGCGCCGAAATCGGCCAGTTCCGAGGCCGCGGGATAGAGCCAGGCCGCCTCCTGCGTCGTCGCGCGCCGACGTACGGTGCCCTCCTGCCTGACGGAGACCTCCCAGCGCTCGGCCTCCTCGCCCAACGGGACCTCGGCCAGATCCCAGGAATCGCCATCGATCCGCGTGCGCCGGATCCAGGACAGCCTTACGCCTTCGACCTCCCGGCGCGCACGGGGATGGACGGGGGCCAAGGGCAGCAACGCCGCATAACCGGCAGCGGCCGTGATCTCGACCACGCTCGCATCGATCATGTCGCGCTGGACGGGTCCGATGCGGTAGCGCCGCGCCACGCCGAGGTCGGCGAGATCATCCGTCAGGGTCGCAGCTGCTCCGTCGAGCACCACGACCCGCGAGCCCGTCGGCAGGCTGCGCGCGGCGGCCGCTTCGGAACCGCCCAGCCCGCGCATCAGGCCGGAGAGCCTGAACCTCCCAGGGCCGATCAGCTCGACCTGCGACGCCGTGACGATCTCGACCGCGCCCGCGGCATCGAGCAGAGCGAGCGCGTTCGCGCCTGCCAGCGCCGCCTCGGGGGTGACGGAAGCGAGAACACCGCCGCGCAGGCGCAGTTCCAGAACGGCGTGGCGGTCGCTGCGCCAGAGCGGTCCCGGCGGCAGGACCGTCAGCGTCTCGCCGACGATGGACGGCGCCTCGATCAGCCGCCGCAACGCGAAGGATCCTGCGTCATCGGCCTGCCAGACGGCGAGCGCACCCGGCCAGGGCGAGGCATAGGCGGCGAGCGAGAGCAGCGGCGGCGGCTGTGTCCGCACGATCGGCAGGGCGAACGGGATTGCGAGAGGCCTGCCCGGCAGGGCCGGCGCCGTGCGCGGGGGCCGCGGGAGGCTGGGGAGCGCGGCGCTGCGATAGATCGCCGGTTCGACCGCCCGTGCACTCGCCCGGCGCGTCGCTCCGTCCTCGATGCGCGTCAGGCGGAACAGCCTTTCCCCGTCCTCGATCGCGAGCGCCACGACGTCGCCGGGCTCGAGGTCGAGCCGATCGGGCGACAGTTCCAGATCGAGCGTCTCCCGGCCGGCCCAGATCTCCTGCAGACGACGGTCCGCCAGGCGCTGACCCTCCGCCGCGCGGGTGACGATCGGCGTCTCCACGCCGAGCTCGCGCCGCGCCGCTCCGGCCAGCCGCCGGGACAGGACCGCCGCAGTGCGGTAGTCGCTCTCGCCGTCGATGAAACCCAGCCGCAGCTCGAGCGGCAATTCGCTCTCCTGCGCCCGGCGCAGCGCGTAAGGCCTGCCCTCCCGATCGAGCACGAGATCGTCGTGGCCCAGCACGCGCGCCACGGTGCCGCCGCGGCCACGGAATACGAGCCGGCCGCCGCTCATCGTCGCGTCGAAGCCGAAGGCCTGCGCGAGCGGCTCCAGGGCTTGCCGTGCCGAGAGCGGTCGCTCCAGCACATAACCGTCAACAAAGCCGTCAACGGCGATCTCGTCGGCCGCAGGCAGGCCGAAATCGGCCAGGATGCGCCGTAGCAAACGATCGACCGGCGTGCCCTCGATGCGGCCGTTGAGCCAGTGGCCGGTGTCATGGGCGGCGCCGTCGGCCCAGATGCCGCCGAGATCGGGGAAGGCCGGAAACGGCCGCGCATCATAGCTCCAGACGAAGATGTTGGCGGGGTCGACCATCCGGATGCCGCTGATCGGGTGCACCGGATTGCGATGCGCCTCGAAGCCGGGGCGCGCCGGGTCGAAGCCCGAGAGGATGGCCTCGAGCCCGCGCGCCTGGACGAGATCGTCCCTTGCCCCGCTGGAGAAAGGCGGAACACCGCCTTCCGTCGATCTCGCATCGGGGAAGACGTTCGGCGCATTGCCGCCCTTGTCGACCGCCGGAATGCCGGTCTCGGTCAGCCAGATCGGCTTGGCACCGGGAACGAAGGACGTCGCCCCGGTTTCGCTCCCGCCCACCCGCTCGACATGCGGCTGCGTCCACCAGCCGACCAGATCCTTGGGCCGGAAGACCCAGGGCTTGCCATAGGCGCCGTCCTCGATCGGCAGGCGCGTCTGGTCGGCCCGGCCGGCGTCGTCGGCATAGAACCAGTCATAGGCCTCGCCCGAGCGGAGGCGGGAGCGGAGATAGGCGAGATCGGCCGGTCCCGACGCGATGGCAGCGTCGGCATGGTCGGCGCCATCGCGCCAGTCGGACAGGGGCGGATAGAAATCGATGCCGATCGCGCCGATCGCCGGCGAAGACCAGAGCGGATCGAGCGGAAAGGCGACGTCCTGCCCGCCGTTGCGGACATGGGCCCCATACTCCGTCCAGTCCGCCGCATAGGTCCGTGTCGCGGCTGGCAGAATGGTCGCGACGTCGCCGGCGAGAGCGACCAGTCCTTCGACCATGGGGTAGCCGGCCGCGCCCCGGATGCGGGTCAGGCCCGGCATCTCCGAGCCCAGCACGAAGGCTGAGACGCCACCGGCGATCTGCGCCAGCCGGGCGTAGTGCAGGATGAAACGCCGGTAGCCCCACTCGTCGGGGCGGGCGCAGACCACGCTCTCGCCCTCGACCGTCACATCCCCTGCGGTGACAGTCCCGAGAAAGGTCTCGACCTGCGCCGCGGCTGCGGCCGTCCCGTCCGGACTGCCCGCCGTTTCGGGCGCCGGAAAGCAGGTGATCCGACCCCGCCACGGATAATGCGGCTGTCCCGCTGTGCCGGACACCGGGTCCGGAAGGGCGTTGCCGGCTGGAATATCCATCATCAGGAAGGGGTAGAGGACGACTTCGAGCCCGTAATCGCTGCGCAGCCGCCGGATCAGCCGGATCACGCTGTCGTCCGAGGGCGTTCCGCCGAAGGCTGGCCGTCCATCGGCTTCGCTGACGACGCGCGCGCCGGCCCGGTCGAGGCCCGCCACGGTCCATTCGCCCCCGACCGTGGGCTTGTGGGCGATCTCGACGCGGGGCGCGACCGTGCAATGCCCGGCCCTGAGATCGTCGCCGAACCAGGTCACGACGAGGGAAACGCGTCGCAGGTTGGGGCAGAGCGCGATCAGATGGGCGATGGCGGTATCGACATCGGCCCCGCCATAGAGCTGGTGGCGGGTGAGGCTCTCGCTCACGCCGGGCTCGGGTTCGTGGCTGACCGCGCGCGTCTCATAGACAAATTCGCCAGCGCCGGGGATCAGCGTCACCGCCCGGATCATCTGGCCCAGCCCCTCGACCGGCCGGACGACCTCGAAGGAGAATTGCGGGACGCGGTTGCCGTAGTCGGCGAGCGGAAAGCGCTCGAAGACGACATAGGCGAGGCCGCGATAGGCCGGTGCCTCGCCGGCCTCCTTGGCGGCGATCAGCGGGTCGGGCTCCTGGGACTCGTCACCCTGGTGGACCCGCATGGAGACGGTGGCGACGTCGAGTTCGCGCCCGTCGACCCAGATCCGGCGGACGAAGGCGATCGGCCCCTCGCACAACCCGATGGCGAGATTGGCGTAATAGCTATAGGTCGTCTCGACGGTCTTCTGCTTGGGGCTGCCCTTCCCGCCCGTCTTGCTGCGCGTCACCGAGACCTTGATCTCCTCCACGAACCGCGTCGCCCAGATCAGCTGCCCACCGATCCGGGCGCGACCGTAGAGGCGCGGGACGGCGGCACCTTCGCTGGACGCCAGCCCGCTGACTTCCGTCAGCCGGGGGCCCTCGACGCTGCGCGTCCCGGCCGAGCCACCGAGGAGCGACTGGTCGATGCGGGCGCCGGCGATGCCGCCCGCCGCCTGGCCGATCGCGGCCCCAAAAGGGCCACCCAGAGCCGAGCCGAGCACGTTGCCGGCGACCTGGAGAAGGAGAGTCGCCATCAGTCGGTCACTCCCGGAAAGGAAAAGGCATGGCTGAGATGCCGCCGCCACCAGCGCGTGAAGGCAACTTCCGCGACCTGCGCCCCGTCATGGGCGTGGATGATGCGGCCCGGCGTGGCGAGGATCGCGCAATGGCGTGCCGGCAGATGGCTGCGCCAGCGGAACAGCAGCACATCGCCGGGCTGCTCCTGCCCCGGCGTGACCGGCACGAGGTGGCGCAGCGCGGCCGCGGCGAGCATCTCGGTCCCGAGTCCCTCGGCCCCGTCCGGCGTATAGGGCGGCGGTGTCTCGGGCTCGGGTCCGTAGAGATCGCGCCAGACGCCGCGCACCAGCCCGAGACAATCGCAGCCGACACCGCGCAGCGAAGCCTGGTGATGATAGGGCGTGCCGATCCAGTTCCGCGCGGCCTCGACGATCGCGGACCGTTCGGGAAGCGCGCTCATCGGAACAGGCTCCCGCCGTCGAGGGCACCGTCGCCCGGCCGCACGCCGCCGATGATGAAGTCGTTGCCCGGAATATGGGGGAAGCCCCGGAAGTTCACGCCATTGTCGAACCGCCCCCGGCAGGTGGCGAAGCTCTTGTCGCAACCGGGGGAGACGTGAAAGGCGTCACCAGTCTCGATGCGCGAGGGCGGCGCCTGCCAGAGCTGAAGCGAAGCGGCGTCGCCGTCGGCGCCATGGCGCATGACCTCGCCGATGAAGCCGGTGTTCGCGCCCGCCGTGAAAACGAGCCGCCCGCCGGTGAAATGGCCGTCGGGAAAGCCGGCCAGCGCCGCGGCGGTGAAGCCGAGACGGCCGTCCGTCGAATTGACCACCGCAAGCGTCGGCACGATCGTCAGACCGCAGCGCGCATCGCCGAGATCGGCGGAGCAGGAGCGCGTGTAGAGCCGGCCCCGCTCCTCGTCGAAGGCCTTGGCAAGCCCCCTCACCTCCGCGACGAAGGCGCTGTCGCCCCGCCGGACCTCGCCGACGAAGCCGGTCTCCAGCAGGAGCCGCTGGGCCGGTTCGGCCCAGTTCACCAGCCAGACCGCGACCCGGGCGTCGTCATAGAGTCCCCGGGCCAGATCGGCCTCGTTCAGCCCGGTGGCCGCGAAGGCGCCGGCAACCTCGCCTCCGCCGATCACGAACCCCAGTTCGGCCGCGGTCTCCGCGGCCTCCAGCCCCGTCTCGGCGGCGAAGGTCACGCCGTCGAAGGCAAGGGTCGTGTCGTGATCGGTGAAGCCCAGCACGAGGCCGTCGCGGCGGGTCAGGCTCCAGCAGCGGCACAGGGTCGTCGCGCCCTCGGCGAGATGCTCCGCCAGGGCCTCGGGAATGTCGCGCATGACAGGCTCGCTTCAGGGAATGATTTCGACGACGGGGATGCGCGGGATCTCGCCGGCCTCGAAGGCCGAGAGATCGACCTCGATCGCATCGGTGTCGAAGCGCACCGGCACGTCGAAGAGGAAGCCCGCGGTCACGGAGGCCCCCGCCGGCGGCGCGTGACCGCTGGCGAAGGTCACCAGGCCGGTCGCGGCGTCGCAGGCGACATGGGCGGCATCGACGACCACGCCCGCGACCGCCACCAGAACCTCGTCGGCGACAGGCTTGGTGATCGTCCTGCGATAGGTCGCGATGCCGCTGCCATAATGCTTGCACAGCGGAAAGCTGCGGGTGACGCCGTCGCCGGTGCCGATGGCCTGGTCCGTCGCAGCCGGCGTGGCGGAAGGTGCGCAGCTCTTCCAGTCGAGCGGATCGCGCCAGCGGAAACCGTAAAGGCGGCCGCGCCGCTCCTCGAAAAACGCGACGACTTCAGCCAGCGCATCGAGCGTGCGGATTCCGAAACCGGCATCGTAACGCCGACGCGAATGGGCCCAGCGGCTGTTGCGTTTCTCCCGTCCCGAAGCCAGCGCGACGATCTGGGTCAGCCGTTCGGGCCCGCCCCGGGCTCCGCGCGCAATGGTGGTCGGAAAGCGAATCTCGTGAAAATCGGTCATCGCCGTCTCCGTCACAGCGCGCGGCTGCCGCGCGCTACCGCCCGGGCGATGGCGGCGGAAAGCTGCGCTTCGGAGCGGCGGAAGCTGTCGGCGTCAGGCGTCGAGACCTGAACGACGACGTTGAGCGGCCGCCGCGCCTCGCCGGAGGAGCGGACGCCGAGCTTGCCGTCGGCGCCACGGGTCAGCGGCAGGATCGCCTCGGCCCCGCGCTCGCCCATCAGGCCGAGGCCGCGCCCGAGTGGGAAATAGGCCGGCGAGGCGATGACCCCTCCGTCGGCGAAGGGCGCGACGGGGGCGGCGGCCGCCCCACCCCCGAAGTTGACCCCGCCAAAGGAGCCAGCGAGTCCCTTGAGGCTGCTCCCCAGCAGGTTCGACAGGCTGCTCTGGAGCGGTTTCAGCGCCGATTTGAGCAGGCTCTCCGTGATCGAACGGCCGACACTGCGGAGCACCTCGTCGAAGCGTTTGCCCTCAATGATGCCCTTGGCGAAAGCGTTGGTGATCGATTTGCCGAAGCTTGCGGCCGATTTGTCGAGGCTCTGGGTCAGCGAGCCCAGGGTCCGCAAGTCGGAGAGGCGGGAGGAGAGGTCGATCTCGTCATCGGCCATGGTGGACCTTTCGGGATGGAGTGAGAGCGGCGCGATTCAGGCGTCGGGATGGGCTGCCATGAGCGCCAGAAGCGCCGAGCGTGCGGGGGCTCCGGCGTCATGGTTGTAGCGATGGGCCTTCAGTGCCGCGGCGATCTCGCGCGGCGTCGCGGCCCAGAAGATGTCGGGCGCCCAGCCGAGACGGCCGAGCCCGAAGGTCATGATCTCGGCCCAGGGAAAGGGCGCCGCCGACGGTGTCAGCCCGCCGGCGGCGCCGGAGGGCGGATATCGGCCTCCGGCGTGGCCGGACGGTCCGCGACATCGCCGAAGGTCGCCTCGAGCAGAGCGATGGCCGCTCGGATGGCGCCGTTCAGCCCGCCATCGAAGGCCATCTCTCTGACCTCATCCTCGCCGAGCGAACTTCCGGCTCCGCGCAGCCCTGCCGCCAGGATGCGCACGACGTCGCGCGCCGACAGCCGCCCTGTCGCAAAGCGCTCGCCGAGCGCGGGAAGGCTGTCGACGGCGAAGACCTGCTCGAGTTCGGCGAGAGCGCCCAGCGTCAGCCGCATCGGCAGCGCCTGGCCCTCGACCATCAGGGCCGTCTCGCCCCGGTACCGGTTGACCATCGTCCCTCTCCTCACAGTGCCGCGAAGGCGAGCTGGCCGGCGGATTCGAGCGAGAGGTCGAAGGTGACCTCGCCCGCATGGTCCCCGCGATATTCGAGGCTGGAGAGCTGGAACGGGCCCGTCACGGTGCCGAAATCCGGCACCACGACCTGCCAGTTGCGGATCGCCCCATCGAAGAAGATCTGACGCACGAGCGCGTCGGAGGCCTCGTCCTTGAAGATACCCGCCCCGCTGATCGCGGCCCGGCGCATGCCGGCGCCGGCCAGGAGCTCGCGCCAGCGCCCGGCGGATTCCGAATGGGTCACATCCACGGCCTCGGCATTGAACGCGATCTGCCGGGCACGAAGCCCCGCGACGGTGACGAACGCCCCTCCCGCATCCGCTGCCTTGAGCAGCAGATCCTTGCCCTTCTGTGCCGACATCCGGCCCTCCTTCGTGCTGTTCGGTTGAAGTCAGAGCGCTTCGGTTACGGCCCGGAACCGGAGCGCGACGAAAGCGAGGCCGGTGGCGCCGTCCCGCGCCAGGCGGCTGGAGCGCCAGCGCAAATTGACGAGGCGATGCCCGACCAGTGCCGGTGTCGCTTCGTCGAGGACGGTCGCAATGCGGGCCGCCGCTTCCAGCGCCAGCCGCGAGGAGCCGCTCTCGCCCGCCCAGGTGGTGAGGCCGAAATCCTGCTCGCAGCCGCGTTCGCTGCCGGTCGACCAGTCGCGGGCCTCGACCTCGCCATGCACGACATAGATGCCGGTCGCGCCCCGTGGCGCCTCGTCATGGATGCGGCCCGGACCGATGAGGGCGGTGAGGCCCGTGTCAGCCTCGAGCGCAGCCTGCACCGCCGCTCGCAGCGGAAGGATCGCATCGCTCATGGACTGATCTCCCGCACGAGGCAGACAAGACGACGCCGATCGCCGTCGGGGTCGGCAACGGCGCGGATGTCGTAGAGACGGTCGCCATCGCGCAGGCGCTGTCCCGCATCGACGCCGCCGCGCCAGCGCAGCGTGACGCGGTGGGTCGCGCTCTGCTCGGGACGCCCGCGACGCCACTGCTCGGTGCCCGCCAGCCATTCGACCCGTGCCCAGAGAGCAGCGACGGTCGAGAAAGCCTGGGTCTTGCCCCCCAGCCCGTCGGCGTTCGCGACCGGCGCTTCGAGAACGAGCCTCCGGCGCAGCGCGCCGACATCGCTCCCGCGCGGATGGTTCGACGCCATCGCTCAGAGCCTCGTGCGGCGGAAGGGCGCGATCAGCGCCATGATTTCGATCGGCAGAGCCTCGGCATCGCGGCCGACGACATCGCCGCGATGCTCGAACCAGCGGGCTGCCAGCCGCAGCACCGCCTGGCGCAGCAGCGCCGGCACGGACTGGGCGGTGGGCCCGAAGCCGGCGACGACATCGATCTCGATCGCGCCGCGCAGCCGGCCGATCTCGGGCACCTCGCCGACGATGCGCAGCACCGGCGGGTCTGAGGCCCGGTCGAGTTGCAGGGCGCTGGCGACGACCGGCTGCGGCGCACCCAGGGCGTCATAGACGCGGGCGGCGGTGAGCGTGCCGACGGGCGAGAGTGGCAGACGGATCTCGCCGCTGTCCGGCCAGCGATCGAGCACGATCCGCCAGCTCTGGTCGACCAGGAGGCGTCCCGAGGCGGCCTCGACCATCAACCTGGCGGCCGTGATCAGGGTGGTGAGGAGATCGTCCTCCTCCGTCTGGTCGAGCCGCAGGAAGGCGCGGGCTTCCGCCAGCGAGACCGGCTCCTGGGCCGGCGGGGTCAGGGCAATCGGCGTCATGGTCGCTCCGATGCGGGGTTCAATTGCGGGAGGCGACGCGCTATCGAACCCCTCCCAGCTGGAGGAGCGCGATGCGCGTCGGAATTCTGATCGGGCTCGGCTTTCTCGCCGGCACTCTGGCGGCCGCGCCGGCGGCGGCCGTCGTCGGCGGCCGCGAAGGGGGGCCGTTGGCGCGCTCGACCCTGATGGTTCTCAACGCCCGGGGTGGCGTCTGCACCGGCATCGTCCTGTCGCCGCGCAGCGTCCTCACCGCCGCCCATTGCGCTGCGGGCGGCACCGAGCTGCGCATCCACTGGAAGGATGGCGGTGGCGAGCCGGTGCTGCTGCCGCCGGCCGCCGTCGTTCTGCATCCCGAATTCCGCTCGGATGCCGTCGCGGCGCGCCAGCGCTCCGTCGATCTCGCGCTGCTGCATCTGGCGCAGCCGCTGCCGGGCCGGTTCGCGCCGGCAACGCTGCTTGAAGGCGCCCCGCCCCGCGCCGGCAACGCCATCGACCTCGCCGGTTACGGCGTGTCACGCGAGGGCGAGGCACGCAGCACCGGCACCTATCGCTCCGCGACGCTCGCGGTGGTCGAGCCCTATGGGCCGGGCCGTATCCTGCTCTGGGCCGCGGACGCCGCAGGAGCGGGCAAGCGCAGCGGGCCCGGCGCCTGCCAGGGGGACTCTGGGGGGCCCATGGTCTCGGGCGAGGGCGTGGTCGCCGTCACGAGCTGGTCGACCGGCCCGTCGGGCCGCAGCTGCGGTCTTCTCAGCCAGGGCGTCCTCGTGGCGCCGCAACGCGGCTGGATCGACGGGACGCTGGCGCGCTGGTCTGACAGGGCGATCTGGGGACCGTCCCGCTGAGGGAAAAGCTGGACTGGCGCTCGTCAGTCCCTAGATTGAAGGATGTTCGTCCATCCGGTCCGCCTCATGACAACGCGCCGCCTCGCCTTTGCTCTCGCCGCCGCGCTGCTCGCGGGCAGCACGCCCGCGCTCGCAGTCATCGGTGGCATCGCCTCGCAGGATGTGCGGGGCGCGCGGGCCTCGACCCTGCGGATCGAAACCAGCCGCGGCGAACTCTGCTCCGGCGCGGCGATCGCGCCCGAGCTGGTGTTGACGGCGGCGCATTGCCTGATGGGCGGCGGCTCGGTCAGCGTGGTGAGCCTCGACCCCAGTTTCCGCCCGCGCCGCCATGCGGTGCTGGCTGTGATGCCCCATCCCAGCTTCGTGCCGGGCACGACCCCGCGCACCCAGCCGGGTGCCGATCTCGCCATGCTGCGCCTGTCTGCGCCCCTTCCGTCCGATATCCAGCCGGTCACGCTCGGCAGCGGCCTGTGGCAGGGCGAGGTCGTGACCATGGCGGGCTTCGGCCTTTCGGTCGAAACCAACAAGAAGACGGCGCGACGCCTGCGCGAGACGCGGCTGGTCAATGCCGGCAATTACACGACCCAGAACACCGTCAAGGTGGCCGTCGATCCCGAGGCCAGGGGCGAGACTCCCGGTGCCGGTGCCTGCCGCGGCGACTCCGGCGGGCCGGTCCTGCGCGGCGAGATCCGCTCGCGCGATCTCGTGGGCATCGTCAGCTGGTCGAGCGGGCCGCTGAACACGCGCGAGCGACGCATCTGCGGCGGCTTCACCGCGATCACGCCGATCAGCGAGCACCGGGCCTGGATCACGGAATCCGCGGCCAGGCTGCTCACGCTCGGGACCAACCAGCGGCTGGCCGAGCAGCCCGCCCCGTCCGGCTACAGCTGGTGGCCGATGCGCTGAGGGCGGACACCGCCCCCAGCCAGCCGCACGGGCTCAGACGCCGAACCGCAGCCCCTTGATCGCCGCGAAGTCCTGCACGCCGCCGCCGACCCGCTTGGTCGTGTAGAACAGCACATAGGGCTTGGCCGAGTAGGGATCGCGCAGGATGCGCACGCCGGCCCGGTCGACGACGAGATAGCCCCGGCGGAAGTCGCCGAACGCGAGCGCGATCGCATTGTTGGCGATGTCGGGCATGTTCTCCGCCTCGACGAGCGGGAAGCCCATCAGCGTCGCGGGCGCGCCGACCGAGGCCGGCGGCTGCCAGAGATACTGGCCGGTCGAGTCCTTGAACTTGCGCACCTGCGCCTGCGTCTTGCGGTTCATCACGAAGGACGCGTTCTGGCGGTAGCCGGCCTTCAGCGCATAGACGAGATCGACCAGGATGTCGGATGGGTTGGCCGTGGCGAAGGCGCCGGCGACGCCGGTGTTCAGGACGCCGATGCTGCCCCAGTTCCAGCTCGCTTCCGCGACCATCGGATAGGCGAGGAAGCCCTTGGGCTTGTCGAGGCCGTCGCCGCTGACGAAGGCCGCCCCCTCCTGCTCGGCGAAGGCGCTCTCGACCTCCTCGGCGATCCACTGGTCGATGTTGACAATGGCGTCGTCGAGCAGGGTCTGCGTCGCCGCCGGCATGGCGTAGAGTTCCATCGCAGGGAAGGAGAGCTCCGCTAGGGTGGGCGAGCCGGTCTGCGGGCGCGCCGCCGTCTCGCCGACCCAGCCCGAGGCCGGGCCCATGGTCGAAAACGCCTTCTTGTAGGTGCCCGACGAGATCGTCCGCACCGTCGCCAGGCTGCGGATCGGCGAGACGCTGGACAGGCGCCGAAGGATTTCGCTCTCGACGCTCGATGGCGCGAGATAGCCGCCGTCCGGGCCGGAGCCGGCCGAAAGCGCCTTGGCCTCGAGTCGCTTGAGGCCACTCGCCTCGCCGCTGCGGACATAGGCCGCGAAGGCGGCCTTGTGCTCGCCGACCAGCGGATCGCGCGGCTCGTCGCGGCCGAGCGCCGGGCGGCTGCGGTCCAGCGTCATCCGGTCGATGCGGCGCATCGTCTCGTCGAGGGCGGCGTCGATGCGCGCCATCTTCTCCTCGGTCAGCGGATCGACGCCGTGGCGGCTTTCGATCTGCGCGAGGCGCTCGTCATTGCTGACGCGGTAGCTCTCCAGCGTGTAGCGCAGATCGTCGAAAGCCAGCGACAGATCGGCGCCGGCGGCCTTGCTCTCGGGAGCGTGATTGGCAGTGGTCATGGTCTCTCCTTCGGGGAAAAGCAGTTTCAGGCGTGAGCGAAGGCGGCGTGAGAGGACCGCTGCGCGGGGCGCAGCGCCTTGACGGCGGAGATCCGGGCCTGCGGCAGCATCGGGAAGGTGACGATCGAGATCTCCCAGAGGTCGATCCGCTCCAACCGGCGCAGACCGCTGCGCGGCTCGGTGCGGGCGCGCTCGGAGCGGAAGCCGATCGAGAGCCCGTCCACCGCGCCTTCGCGCATCAGGGCGTGGATCTCCCGGGCCCGGGCGACCGCGAGCGAGAGCTGCCCCCTGACGAAGAGCCCGCGCGAATCCTCGGTGAGCGCGATCCAGCGGCCGATCGGCTCGGCCGGATCATGCTGCCAGAGCAGCTTGATGCCGGCAGGCCCGCGCCGCGCCAGGCTCTCGCGAAAGGCGCCGCGCTCGACGATGTCCTTGCCGAGATCGGCGATGTCGAACAGGCTGGCATAGCCCTCGAACAGCCCGTCGAGGCCGATGCGCGCCGGCGGCAGCGGCAGGAACTTGGACTCGCGGTCGCAGGGGCCGACAGGAGCGCGCGCCCTCATCGCGCCCGCTCCCCGGCCTTGCCCGCACGGCCCGCACCGCCCTCCAGCCGGGCCAGATTGCGCAGGAAGCGGCCGAAGGCCTCCGTGTTGGCCGGGCCTCGCGCCGGCTGCCGCGGCGGGCTGCGGCCCGGGCCGGAGGCTTTCGGCGGGGCGGGCTTCTGGTCGGCGGAACGCGTCATGGCTGGTCCCCCTCGTGACGGGCGTTGAAGCGGTTGAGTTCGCGCACGAAGTCGTCGAAGCGCCGGTTGGCGGCGGAGAGCTCCCGCATCACGAACCAGGCTGCGGCCGAGGCCGTCACAGCCCAGAGCAGCAGGCCGAGATGGCCGACGTCGGCGCGTTCGACGAAGGCGGTGACGATTTGGTCGAGCAGGTTCACGGGCTCGCCCCTTCCCCTCCGGGGGCCCGGCCATAGCCGACAGCCTCGCGCTTCTCGTCCTCGCTGAGGAAGGTCGCCGCCCCGAGCCGGCGCCAGAGCGATTCCCGCTCCTCGGCCAGCGCCTCGATCGCGTCGAGGTCCGGCTCGAGCGTCAGCTCCCCACCGAAGGCCGGCCCGAGCCACTGCGCCAGCGACTGCGCCGTGCGCCGCACCAGCGGGATCGCGGTCTGGCGCCAGAAGGCGCGGTTGGCCTCGGCGAAATTGGCATGGGTGTTGTCGCCGGGCAGGCCGAGCAGCAGCGGCGGTACGCCGAAGGCGAGCGCGATCTCCCGCGCCGCGACGCCCTTGGCCGCGACGAAATCGAGTTCGGCCGGCGTCAGCGAGAGCGGTTTCCAGTCGAGCCCGCCTTCGAGCAGCAAGGGCCGGCCGGCATTGCGGGCGCCCTGGAAGCTGTCTTCCAGCTCGGCTTTCAGCCGCTCGAACTGCGCGTCGGTCAGGCTCGCCCCGTCGGGCCCATCATAGACCAGCGCACCGGAGGGCCGGGCCGCATTGTCGAGCAGGCCCTTGTGCCAGGCGCTGGCGGCGTTGTGGATGTCGAGCGAACAGGCAGCGGCCTCGATCGGCGAGAGGCCGTAATGGTCGTCGACCGGATGGAACAGGGTGAGATGCAGGATCGGCGGCAACGAACCCTTCAGGCCGCCCTCGTCCTGCCGGAAGCGGATGGTGTCGCCGCCGACCGTGTAGTCATAGGCCTCCGGCCAGCCATCGCGGCCGGGCACGACCTTCATCCGGTCGGGCCGTAGCGCATAGAGTTCGCGCGGCTCCGCGCCTGTGCCAGCGGCCTCGACATAGGCGTTGCCGGCGACGAGCAGGTGGCCGAACAGCATCTCCCGGAAGGCGATGCCGCCCTGGCGCGGATTGGGCCGGTCGATCAGCGAAAGCGCCGGATGCTCAGGCCTTTCCCGATCGCCGACCTTGGCGATCAGCGGCGTTTGCGCCGCCGCCTCGGCGATCAGCCGGACGCAGCGATGCACGACCGGGTTGCGCTCATAGCCCTCGCGGGCGAGCGCCGCATAATCGCGCGGCGTCCAGACCGGACGACCGGCCTCGTGCAGGGCGATCAGCGGCCCGACGCGCGAGCGCTTGCGTTCCGGCGCGGCGAAGCCGCGCAGGTGGCGAAGGAGATGGAGCATGGAGGTCTCGCTTATGAGTGCGCCGCGTTCGGCGGGTCGTCATGGTCGGGCTTGACCCGACCATCTCGAAAACCAGTGTCTTTCCGTCCTGAGATTCTCGGGTCTGCGCTTCGCTTCGCCCGAGAATGACGGCCATTAAATCCCCCTCACCCGCGGCCGGCCCTTGGGGCCGAGCATCAGATGGGTCAGCGCCCAGACGAGCGCGTCCAGGCGGTCGGGCGAGCGGCCGGAGCTGAGGCCGCCGGGGCCGAAATCGCACATCTCGTCTTCCAGCGCCGGGAAGGCGCCGGCATGGCGCACCCGCCCCTGCGCATAGAGCGCCGCCACAGGCTCGGCCCGCAGATATTTGCCCCGCGTCGCCCGGACCGCGCTGACCGGCACGCCGGCATCGACCTCGCGGATGACGGCAGTCGCCATCTCGCCGCCCTGGTTGACCTCGACGACGAGCGCATCGGCCTCGAAGCGCCGGTAGAGCGCGACCGCCTTGGCCGCCCATTCATGCGGGCGGGCGCCGGACACCGTCCCGTCCTCCAGCACATGGCCGATGCTATCGCTGTCGAGGCCGGCGACCACCAGGCCGCAGGAATCGGCGCGGGCCGAGGACGAGGCCGGCGGATCGACCGCGACCACGATCCGCGCCAGAGCCGGCGCTTCCCGCTCGCGGCAATCCTCGATCATCGCCCGCGTCCAGAGCGCATCGGCGCTTTCCTCGACCAGTTCGCCGTCGAGTTCCTGCCGGCCGAGCCGCGTGCCGCCATAGGTCTGCGTCACGCTGCGGATGAAATCGGCCGCGAGGTTGAAGCGGTTGGCGCTCGTCGCCGCGCGGCTCACCGCCACTTGCGAATCGTCCAGCAGCCGCTTGATCAGCGGCACGGGGCGCGGCGTCGTGGTGACGATCTGGCGCGGCCGGTCGCCGAGGCGAAGCCCGAATTGCAGCATGTCCCAGGTCTCCTGAAGGTTCGGCCATTTCGCCAGTTCGTCGGACCAGGCGGCGCCGAATTGCGGGCCGCGCAGCCCTTCCGGATCTTCCGCCGAAAACACCTGCGCGATCGCGCCATTGGGCCATTCGAGCCGCCGCCGCGAGGGATACCAGCTCGGCCGCTCCCAGCGTGTGTGGATCGACAGCAGCCCGGAGACGCCCTCGATCATGACGTCTCGCACCTGGCCCTGCGTCTCGCCGACCAGCGCGATGCGTTCGGTGACGGCCGGCGCATAAGGCTCCTGCCCGAGTGCCATGCCCTTGACCCATTCGGCGCCGGTGCGGGTCTTGCCCGCGCCGCGACCGCCCAGGACGAGCCAGATCGACCAGAGGCGTTCCGGCGGCTTCTGATCCGGGCGCGCCCAGATCAGCCACTCAGCCTTGAGGACCTCGTATTCATGAGGCGACGCTGTCTCCATCAGGAGCTGCAGGGCCGGCAGGCGGTCCTCCGCTCGCAATGACTTCAAGACGTCGTGCAAGCTCCTTTCGCAGCTCGGCGACGTGGCGCAGTCCGGCGGCGGGCGAGAGTTCATCGTTTGATTTGTCCTCCCGGCCGGGCGACGCCGCGTCGAGCGCCACCAGTTCGCGCACGGTGCGGGCCAGCACAGCGAGCGCCTTGGCCTCGGATTCGCTCGCCGCTGCGCCCTTCGGCAACTCCTCGAGCCGCGCCTCATGCGCGTCGAGCTGGCGCTGCGCCGCGCGCCAGAGCCGCGTCACCACGGCCTTGCGGCCCACGGACAAGCGCTTGCCCTTCGCGACCGGCAAAGCCGGCGCGTCATCATCGGAATCGGACATGGGTGAAACCTCGCAGAGGCCGGACATGCGAAAGCCGCCGGCGGATGAGCGCGGCGGCTTGGGCGTCTGGTCACACTTCGTGAGCGTTCCTGATGTCTAGCGGATCAGCGTGACGCTGTCAAGGACTAATTTCCTAACCATCCGTTTGACATCATAAGGACATGGCGACAGGTCGGCATCTCGATAAATCACCCAGCGTCTGCTAGCCTCATGCGGGCGGTGGGAATGAAATGTCAGATGCACCCGTCGATCTAGTCGACCGTTTTTTGGCCGAGCCGAAGCGGCTGTACGGGGAGCCGCCGCAATTTGGTCCTACGGTATTTCAAAGGCGCGGGTCGATATCCGAGGCACAATGGCCGGTTTCTGATGCTGACGGAATCGTCACGCAGGGGAGCCTAAGGTTCTTTCACTGCATTGCTCGGCAGTTCACCATCGCGGTGATTTTCTCCGGACAGTGCGTTGCGCGGCTAGATTTTGTCGACCATGCGGAGTGTCATTCGAACCCGCACTGGGCTGATAGTTTGGGATTAGAGCCGCTGGTGTGTGGTCCGCACATTCACAGGTGGAGCGACAACCGAGGGTTCATTATGTTCGGCGAGCGTAAATGGGAATTGCCTTGTCGCGCAGCGCTGCCGACGCAAATCAGGCGGTTCCAGCAAGCGTTTGCGTGGCTAGCAGATGAGATCAATCTTGAGTTGACGCCTGACCAACGGGCATTCGAACTCCCCCAGCAGTTGGCTTGAGGACTGCCATGTCGTGCGAAGCCATCCGGGCCGCCCTTGCACATCTCGACAGATGTGAGGAAACCACCGCGGGGTCTCGTTTCCCCACACACTGCATGTACCCTTCGTTCGAGACAGTGCATGTTTTCGTCGCAAAACTAGGCGATGGCTACCATGTGCATGATGGCGATGGTGCTTACCAGGCCGCTTGGGCACATGGCAGAGACGAAGCCTTGATCCGGCGCGAATTGAGGTCTGAAGCGGCTCGTTTCAGGCTGGAGCTTGCTGACCGCAGCCTGTCGATCTCGGTGAGATCAGCCGACTGGCTGGGAAGTGCGATTCTGGCTGTAGCGAATGCGTCCGCGTTCGCAGCCCGTTCGGCTGTCTCCAAGCTGAACGCGGCTGCGGAAGAGGCGCTTTTTGATAAAATTGAGCGTAGCCTTTCCCGGCTTGGCAACGGGAAGCTTCACAGCAAAGTTGAGATTAAGGGGCGAAGTGGCGGAGTTCGGCACTTCGATTTTGCTATCTTCGGCAGCGGCAGCGGAGATATCTTCATCAATGGCGTATCGCCTCACCATGGCTCGATTGCCGCCAAATTCGTCGCGTTTGCGGACGCGCCAGCCGATAATTCCAACAAGCTTGCCGTTTATGATCGGCCGCTGAGCACCGACGACGTATCCCTTCTCCAACAAGTAGCTACGGTGCTACCGCTGAAGAGCGCGGCCTTGGGAGCCGAACGGGTAATGCTTGGAAACCGATAGGTACGACTAATTTCGTACGATTTGGAGTGTCGAGACTGTAAGCCCTCACACCTCCTCCTTCTCCACCCATTTATACGTCACCGCCGGCACATACTGCTCCATCCGGTCGAGCAGGGTCGCGGGCTGGGTGTCGGTGATCGTCATGGCGCGGTGGGTCTGCTTGAGGAAGCCGGCCTCCACCGTGTTGTCGAGGAAGGTCGCCAAGGGATCGTAGAAGCCGGCGACATTCAGGAAGGCGAGCGGCTTGTCGTGGATGCCGAGTTGGGACCAGGTCCAGATCTCGAACAGCTCTTCAAAAGTGCCGATGCCGCCGGGCATGGCGATGAAGCCCTCCGAGAGCTCGGCCATGCGGGCCTTGCGGATATGCATGGTCTCGACGATCTCGAGGCGGGTCAGCCCGTAATGGCCGACCTCCTTCTCGCGCAGCGCGCGGGGGATGACGCCATGGACCTCGCCGCCGGCAGCGAGCGCGGCATCGGCGACGATGCCCATCAGCCCGACCGCGCCGCCGCCATAGACCAGCACCATGCCGCGCCGGGCGATCTCGGCGCCCATGGCGCGCGCGCCTTCGGCATAGACGGGATCATTGCCGGGGTTCGACCCGCAGAACACGCAGACGGATTTCATCGGCTCAGGCCCCCTTCGCGGCAAGCGCCTGCAGGATGCGGGCCCAGGAGCGCTGGCCCTTGTGGAAGGAGGAGAGGTCGTATTTCTCGTTGGGCGAATGCACGCGGTCATCGTCGAGCCCGAAGCCGACGAGCAGCGTGTCGATGCCGAGCAGGCGCTTGAAATCGCCGACGACCGGGATCGAGCCGCCCGAGCCGATGGTCACGGCCTTGCGTCCCCATTCCTCGGTCAGCGCATTCTGCGCCTGGCGCAGCGCCAGCGACTCGACCGGCACGGCGATGGCCGGCGAGGCGCCATGGGCGACGAACTCCGCCGTGACGTCGGCCGGCAGCCGCTCGCGCACGAAGGCCTGGAAGGCGGCGGCGATCTTGGCCGGGTCCTGCTTGCCGACGAGGCGGAAGGAGACCTTGGCCGAGGCCTTGGAGGCGATCACGGTCTTGGTGCCCTCCCCGGTATAGCCGCCCCAGAGCCCGTTGACGTCGCAGGTCGGGCGGGACTGGATCTGCTCGATCAGCATGCGCCCCTTCTCGCCAATCGAGTGCTTCAGCCCGATCTGGCCGAGGAACTCGTCTTCGGTGAGGTTGAGATCGGCCCAGTCGGCCTTCTGCTGGTTCGTCGGCTCCTCGACGCCGACATAGAAGCCCGGCAGCGTGATGCGCCCGTCCTCGTCATGCAGCGCGGCGACGATCTTCGCGAGAACATGAACGGGGTTGGCCGCAGCGCCGCCGAACAGACCCGAATGCAGGTCGCGATCGGCGCAGGTGATCGTCACCTCCTGATAGACCAGGCCGCGCAGCGAGGCGGTGATGGCCGGCGTCTCCCGGTCCCACATGCCGGTGTCGCAGACGAGCGCAAAATCGGCCTTCAGCTCGGCGGCGTTGTCGCGGACGAAGGCCGGGAGATTGACCGAGCCCGATTCCTCCTCGCCCTCGACCATCACGGTCACGCCGATCGGCAGGTCGCCTGTCTCGGCGATCGTTGCCCGCAGCGCCTCGACGAAGGTCATGACCTGGCCCTTGTCGTCGCAGGCACCGCGCGCGACGATGACCCGGCGACCGGGCTCGATCTCCTTGATCACGGGCGCGAAGGGCTTGGTGTCCCAGAGCTCCAGCGGATCGACCGGCTGGACGTCGTAATGGCCATAGAACAGCACATGCGGTGCGCCGGGCTTGGGCCGGTGGGCGAGCACGATCGGATGGCCGGGCGTCTCGCGCAGGCAGGCGGTGAAGCCGAGCGATTCCAGGTCCTTCGCCAGCCACTCCGCCGCGCGGCGGCTGTCGGCCGCATAAGCCGAATCGGTCGAGATCGAGGGGATTTCGAGCCAGGAGGACAGCCGCGCCAGCGAGGCGTCGAGATCGGCATCGAGGCGGGCGAGGATCGCGGGGAGCTTTGACATGGCACTCGGCAGGGCTGGGCTCGTGCCGGGAGGCTGAGCCGATTCAGGTGACGCCATCATGGCAAGCCGCGGGGGCGGCGTCAGCCTCGTCCTGACATGGCATCGATGCGAATGCGCGCGTCATTCTCGGGCGCAGCGTAGCGAAGACTCGAGAATCTCGTGACGAGACAGCTGGTTTACGAGATGCTCGGGTCAAGCCCGAGCATGACGCGCGGCGATACGCTCAGCGCTTCCCGCCCATCATGCTCCCCAGCACGCCACGCAGGATCGCCGTACCGACCTGGCGGCCGATGGTGGTCGCAGCAGAGCGGGCGGCGGAGGTCAGCACCTTTTCCGCCATGCTCTGCGGCAGGGCGCCGCCGCGGCTGCCGGGGCCGGTCTTCGGACGCTGCTGCGGCGCGCCGCCACCGAGCCAGCCGCCGATCGTGTCGAGAAAGCCGCCGCCCCCCGTCGTCGAGGCTTCCACGGGGCCGGCCTCGGCGAGGTTCTTGCGGGCGGCCAGCTCCTCATAGGCCGACTCGCGGTCGATCATGGTGTCGTACTTGCCCTTGAAGCCCGATTCCGTCAGCGCCTGCTGGCGGATCTGCACAGAGCAGGGCCCGACCTGCGCCATGGGCGGGGCGATCAGCGTGCGCTCGACCACCGTGGGCGAGCCCTTGCCCTCGAGCGTCGAGATCAGTGCCTCGCCGACGGCCAGATGCATGATCGCCTCGGCCGTGTTGATCTTGGGGTTCTGGCGGAAGGTTTCGGCGGCCGCCTTGACCGCCTTCTGGTCGCGCGGGGTGAAGGCGCGCAGCGCGTGCTGGACGCGGTTACCGAGCTGGGCCAGCACGGTCTCGGGGATGTCGAGCGGGTTCTGCGTGACGAAATAGACGCCGACGCCCTTGGAGCGGATCAGCCGCACGACCTGCTCGACCGCCGTCAGCAGCGCCTTGGGCGCGCCGTTGAAGAGCAGATGCGCCTCGTCGAAGAAGAAGACGAGCTTGGGCTTGTCGAGGTCGCCGACCTCGGGCAGCTGCTCGAACAGCTCCGAGAGCAGCCAGAGCAGGAAGGTCGCGTAGAGCCGCGGATTGGCCATCAGCTTGTCGGCGGCCATGATGTTGACGATGCCGCGGCCATAGCGGTCCGTCCGCATCAGGTCGGAAATCTCGAGCGCCGGCTCGCCGAAGAACAGGTCGCCCTTCTGGTTTTCCAGCACCAACAGCGCGCGCTGGATCGTGCCGACAGTCTGCGAGGTGACGTTGCCGTATTTGGTCGTCAGCTCCTTGGCGTTCTCGGCGATGAAACCGAGGATCGCGCGCAGGTCCTTGAGGTCGAGCAGCAGCAGCTTCTGCTCGTCGGCGATGCGGAAGGCGATGTTGAGCACGCCCTCCTGCGTCTCGTTGAGATCGAGCAGGCGGGCCAGCAGCAGCGGCCCCATCTCGGAGATCGTGGCGCGGACAGGGTGGCCCTGCTCGCCGAAGACGTCCCAGAACACCGTGGTGAACTGGTCGGGCTCGTATTTCACGCCAATTTCCTCGGCGCGCTTGACGAAGGGCGGCTTGGAATCGCCAGGCGCTGCGATGCCCGAAAGGTCGCCCTTGATGTCGGCTGCGAAGACCGGCACGCCCTCGCGGGCGAAGCCCTCGGCCAGCACCTGCAGCGTCACCGTCTTGCCGGTGCCGGTCGCGCCGGTGACGAGCCCGTGGCGGTTGGCGAGCTTCAGCAGGAGAGTCTCCGGCTTCCAGCTCTTGCCGATCAGAATCGCGCCGTCATCCGCCATGGGCCTGCCTGTTGTGCTGTCGATGGGTCAGGGCAAGGATGTAGCGAATGGCGGTCGCCGGCGGAAGCCCGTCCGGTCGCCGGACTATCGCATCCGCCCAATCGTTGATATGTGAACTATCTGGCCATCCGCGCCGCAACCGACAGGATCGACACCATGGACGAACTGATTTCCCGCGTGATCGCGGCCTCGGGCCTCAGCGAAGATCTCGCCCGCAAGGCGGTCGGCATCATCCTCGCCTTCCTCCAGAAGGAAGGCCCGCCGGCCGAGATCGGCGAGCTGATGGCGGCCCTGCCCGGCGCGGCGGAACTCGCGGCGGCCGAGGGCGGCGCCAAGGGCGGGCTGATGGGCATGGTCGGCGGCATGATGGGCGGCAGCGGCGGCGTGATGGCCCTTGGCGGCCAGCTCATGGGCGCAGGCCTCTCGATGGGGCAGATCCAGTCGGTCTCGAAGGAAATGTTCGCCGTCGGCCGCGAAAAGGCGGGCGAGGATGCGATGGGCGCCATCGTCGGTGCGATCCCGGGCCTCGGCCAGTTCGTCTGAGCCGCGCTACACTTTGACCGTTTCAACGCCGCCGCGAGGCGGCGTTGTCGTTTGTGTCCTCCCCGGCGCGGGTTTGCGCAGCCGCGTTGCGACGAAGTAGGAATGGCGGCGCGGCGCCCTGCATGGCAATCACCGCCGCGCAGCCGCGCGCGACGGCTGATGACGAGGACAGCTTCGCATGACTTCGGCCCCGGAACCCGACCTGTCCTTCATGAGCGCGTTTCCTGCCCCGACGCAGGACGCCTGGCGTGCGGCGGTCGACAAGGTCCTGAAGGGCGGCGATTTCGAGAAGCGGTTGGTCAGCAAGACGGCCGACGGCATCCGGATCGAGCCGCTTTATGCGGCGGCCTCGCCTGTCGACCTCCCACTGCGCGGTGAGGCCGGCCGCTGGCAGGTCGCGACCCGGCTCGATCATCCTGATCCGGCCGAAGCGCAGAAGCTGGCCCTGGCCGATCTCGAGGGCGGCGCGAACGCGCTGACGATCGCCTTCGCGGGCGCCCGGGCTGCGCGCGGCTACGGCCTTGTCGCCGGGAACGTCGCCGCTCTCGACGCCGCTCTCAACGGCGCGATGCTCGATCTGATCCAGTTGCGGCTCGACCCTGCCCCGGAGGGGCGCGTCAACGCGCTTCTGCTGGCCGCGCTGATCGAGACGCGCGGGCTTTCGCCCGAGGCGCTGTCGATCGATTTCGGCATGGACCCGATCGGCGTCTTCGCCGGCACCGGCGGGCTCGCGGCCTCCTGGTCCGAGGTCGGTCGCCGGCTCGCCGCGACCGTTCGGGCGCTGAAATCGCGCGGCTTCAAGGGCCCCTTCGTGACGGTCGACACCCGGCCCTGGCATGAGGCCGGGGCCAGCGAGGCGCAGGAGCTTGGCTATGGCCTGGCGTCGGCCATCGCCTATCTGCGCGCGCTGGAAGCCGAGGGTTTTTCGCTCGAGGAGGCGCGCGACGCGATCTCCTTCACGCTGGTCGCCGACACCGACGAGTTCCTGACCATAGCCAAGCTGCGGGCGGCCCGCCTGCTCTGGGCCCGCATCCAGGGCGCCTGCGGGCTGACGCCCGTGCCGATGGTCCTGCATGCCGAGACGGCCTGGCGTTCGCTGACGAAACGCGACCCCTGGGTCAATCTGCTGCGCGGCACCATCGCGACCTTCTCGGCGGGCGTCGGTGGGGCGGATGGCGTGACGGTTCAGCCCTTCACCGCGGCACTCGGCCTCGCCGACGGCTTCGCCCGCCGCATCGCCCGCAACACCCAGCTCGTGCTGCTGGAGGAAGCGAATCTCTGGCGCGTCGCCGACCCCGCCGCGGGCTCCGGCAGTTTCGAGTCCCTGACGCAGGCGCTGTGCGAGCAGGGTTGGGCGCAGATGCAGGCGATCGAGCGGGAGGCAAAGGACGGCCTGCCGGGCATCCTCTCGGCCCTGACCGCCGGCATGGTCCAGGCTGCGCTGGAACATCAGCGCGAGGCGCGCGCCAGGTCGATCGCGACGCGGCGCGAGCCGATCACCGGCACGAGCGAGTTCCCGAACCTCAAGGAAGCCGCGGTCCTCGTGCTGGATGTCGCCCGGGTCACTACCGGCACACCGACCGGCCGATCTGGAGCCGCGCCCGATCCGGAGGCCCTGATCGGCCGACTCGCCTCCGGCGCCGACCGCCAGGAGGGCCTCATCGCGCCGCAGGACGGCTTGCGGGCGCCTGCCCTGCCGTCGCTGCGGCTGGCCGAACCCTTCGAGGCGCTGCGCGACCGGGCCGATGCGGCCTCGGAGCGGCCGGTCGTCTTCCTCGCGACGCTCGGGCCGGTCGCCGACTTCACGGCGCGCGCCGGCTTTGCACGCAACCTGTTCGAGGCGGGCGGTCTCGCCGCCCCGGTCGGCGAAGGTTTTGCCCGGGATGGCGGCACCGATCTCGCCGCGCTGATCGCCGCCTACACGGCCTCGGGCGCACATCTCGCCTGCCTCTGCGGGTCGGACGCCGCCTATTCCGCCGAGGGCGTCGGTGCCGCGCAGGCGTTGACCGCGGCCGGCGCGACCGTCTGGCTTGCGGGCCGGCCGGGCGAACTGGAGGCGGCGCTGAACGACGCAGGCGTGCGTTCGTTCATCTATGCCGGCTGCGACGTGCTCGACGCGCTGCGGCGCGCCCACGATGCCGCCTGAGGAGACCGGACCATGACCGCCATCGCCCTGACCATCGCCGGCTCGGATTCCAGCGGCGGCGCCGGCATCCAGGCCGATCTCAAGACCTTCGCGGCCCATCAGGTCTACGGCGCCAGCGTCCTCGTCGCGCTAACGGCGCAGAATACGAAGGGCGTCAGCGCGATCCATGCCGTGCCGGCGGCCTTCGTCGCGCAGCAGATCGACGCCGTCTTTGAGGATCTCGATGTCGCGGCGGTCAAGATCGGCATGCTGGCGACGGCCGAGCTGATCGAGACCGTGGCCGCGGGGCTGAAGCGCCACAAGGCGCGCAACATCGTGCTCGACCCGGTGATGGTCGCGGCGTCGGGCGCGCGCCTGTTGGAGAGCGAGGCGGTGGCCGCGATCCACCGCCATCTGTTCCCGCTGGCGACGCTGATCACCCCGAACCTGCCCGAGGCGGCCGCCCTGCTCGGCACCGGCGAGGCGGAAACCGAGGACGCGGTCGAGCGGCAGGCGGATGCGCTCGCCGCGCTCGGCGCCGCCAACGTCCTGATCAAGGGCGGGCATGGCGGCGGCGACAGCAGCAGCGACCTGCTCCTGCTCGCGGGCGGCAGCCGCCAGCGCTTCGCCGCACCGCGCCTGACCACCCGCAACACCCATGGCACAGGCTGCACCCTGTCATCGGCCATCGCGTCGGGGCTGGCAAAAGGGCTCTCGCTTCCGGAAGCCGTCGGCCAGGCCAAGACCTATATCTCGGCGGCGATCGCAGCGGCCGACGAGGTTCCAGTTGGCCATGGCCACGGGCCGGTGCATCATTTCCACCAGTGGTGGGATCGTCAGGACGGGAGACAGCCATGACAGCCATCCCGGATTTCGCGACACTGGCCTATGACGACGGCGTTGCCACCGCCTCCCCCGCCCCGTCGGCCGGCGAACCCTGGCTGACGCCCGAGGGCGTCCCGGTCAAGCCGATCTACACGGCGCAGGATCGCGAGGGCCTGCCCTTCGTCGATACGCTGCCGGGCATCGCGCCTTATCTGCGCGGGCCCTACCCGACGATGTATGTCAACCAGCCCTGGACGATCCGGCAATATGCCGGCTTCTCCACGGCCGAGGATTCCAACGCCTTCTACCGGCGCAATCTCGCCGCCGGCCAGAAGGGCCTCTCGGTCGCCTTCGATCTGGCGACGCATCGCGGCTATGACTCGGACCACCCGCGCGTCGCGGGCGATGTCGGCATGGCCGGGGTCGCGATCGACTCGATCTACGACATGCGCACGCTGTTCTCCGGCATCCCGCTGGACCAGATGAGCGTGTCGATGACGATGAACGGCGCGGTTCTGCCGGTGCTGGCGCTCTACATCGTCGCGGCGGAAGAACAGGGCGTTCCGGCCGCCAAGCTCTCGGGGACCATCCAGAACGACATCCTCAAGGAGTTCATGGTCCGCAACACCTATATCTACCCGCCCGCGCCCTCGATGCGGATCATTGGCGACATCTTCTCCTACACCTCGGCCCATATGCCGAAGTTCAACTCCATCTCGATCTCCGGCTACCACATGCAGGAGGCGGGTGCGACGCAGGACCTCGAACTCGCCTATACGCTCGCCGACGGTGTCGAATACATCCGCGCCGGCCAGCGGGCGGGACTTGGGGTCGATGCCTTCGCGCCGCGCCTGTCCTTCTTCTGGGCGATCGGCATGAACTTCTTCATGGAGGTCGCCAAGCTGCGCGCCGGCCGGCTGATCTGGGCGAAGCTGGTCAAGGATTTCGGCGCGCAGAGCGAGAAGTCGCTGCCGCTGCGCACCCATTGCCAGACCTCCGGCTGGTCGCTGACGGCGCAGGACGTCTTCAACAACGTGCCGCGCACGATGATCGAGGCGATGGCAGCGACGCAGGGTCATACACAATCGCTGCACACCAACGCGCTCGACGAGGCGCTGGCGCTGCCGACCGATTTCTCCGCCCGCATCGCGCGCAACACACAGATCCTGCTGCAGCAGGAAAGCGGTACGACCCGGATCATCGATCCCTGGGGCGGCTCCTATTATGTCGAGCGGCTGACGGCCGAACTGGCGACGAAGGCCTGGGGCCATATCCAGGAGGTCGAGGCGCTCGGCGGCATGGCCAAGGCGATCGAGGCCGGAATCCCCAAGCTGCGCATCGAGGAGGCGGCCGCCAAGACGCAGGCGCGCATCGATGGCGGGCTGCAGGCGATCATCGGCGTGAACTGCTTCAAGCCGGAGAACGAGGCCGCAATCGACGTTCTCAAGGTCGACAACGCCTCGGTGCGGGCGCAGCAGCTCGACAAGCTCAAGCGCCTCAAGGCCGAGCGCAACGAGAGCGAGGTCCAGGCCGCGCTCGCCGCCCTGACCGCGGGCGCGAAGGGCGAGGCCAATCTGCTCGACCTCGCGGTGAAGGCGGCCCGCGCCAAGGCCACCGTCGGCGAGATCTCGCTGGCGATGGAGCAGGTCTTCGGGCGCCACCGGGCCGAGATCAAGTCGATCGCCGGCGTCTACAAGCGGGAGGTCGGCACGATGAACCCTGCAGTCACGCGCGTGCAGATGATGACGCAGGCGTTCGAGGAGGCCGATGGCCGTCGCCCGCGGATCCTCGTCGCCAAGATGGGGCAGGACGGGCATGACCGCGGCCAGAAGGTGATCGCCTCGGCCTTTGCCGATCTCGGCTTCGACGTCGATATCGGCCCGCTCTTCGCCACGCCCGACGAGGCGGCCCGCCAGGGCGTCGAGAACGACGTCCACATCATCGGCGTGTCGTCGCTCGCGGCCGGCCATCTGACGCTGGTGCCCGAGCTCAAGGCTGCGCTCGCCAAGGCCGGGCGGCCCGACATCATGATCGTCGTCGGCGGCGTCATCCCGCCGCAGGATTTCGAGGCGCTGCTCGAGGCCGGCGCCTCCGCGATCTTCCCGCCCGGCACGGTCATCGCCGATGCCGCCGAAAAGCTGCTCGAGGACCTCAACGGCCGGCTGGGCTATGTCCAGCGCACGGCGGCGGAGTGAGGAGACAGCGTCCGGGTCGCAAATGTTCCGCTTCAAATGCGCAAACTGCGATGAGTGGCACGAAGGCATGCCTGCCTTCGGTCGATCCGCACCCGCACCCTATTTCGCCATTCCCGAACGAGAGCGAGCCGCACGTGCGCTCTTGAGCAGCGACCAGTGCATCATCGACGATCGCGAATTCTATGTGCTCGCTCGCCTGGAAATTCCGGTCATTGGGTTCGACGATCGCTTCACCTGGCTGATCTGGGTGTCGCTGAGCGAGGCCAGCTATGCAGCCTACGAACTGTCCTACGACTGGGCGAAGCGTGACCACCTCGGACCCTTCTTCGCGTGGATCGCCGAAGATCTGCCGCTGTACCCGGCCACGGCCGGTCTGAAATCCCTCATCCACTTGATGAACCATGGCGTGAGGCCTCGGGTCGAACTCGAACCGACCGGTCATCCATTGGCGCTGGATCATGCCGAGGGCATCTCAGCCGAGCGGGCCGCTGGAATTGTGACCTTCTGCCTACATGGCGAAGATGGCTCTCCCGGGACGGCAGGCTGAGCATCGTCAGCCTGCCGTTGTCGCGGCCCTACCGCCAGCCGTGACCATAACCATAACCGTATCCGTAGCGAGGCGGCGGCGGGCGGAAGCCGTAGGCGTCGGGGTGGTGCCAGCGGCGCCGGCCCCAGTAGCCGTGGAAGACGGGCGGCGGAGGCGGCCGCCAGCCATCACGGGGCGGACCCCAGCCCTCCTCGTAGCGCCCTCCGAAGGCCTCGGCGGTGGCGGGCGCCACGACGCTGCCCGCGGTGAACACGGCAGCGCCGAGAGCGAGCCCGGCCAGCGCGGTAACGACGAATCTGCGGGCCATGATCCTTGTCCTGTTGCCGGCTCGGGCCATCCCCTCGCCTTGACCAGGACCATGGCGGAACGCGCCTGAACGGCGTTTGAGGCCGCCATTCACACGCCGTTTAGCGGGAGCCGTCTCCGGGGACGCCCCGTCGCGGGCGTCAGCCCGCCAGGGCCTGGCGCCGCTTCAGCAGCAGCGAGGCCGCGATCACCACCGTGGCGACGAAGCCGATCAGGATGGTGCAGGCGGCATTGATCTCGGGCGAGACGCCGAGCCGGACCGCCGAATAGAGCCGCATCGGCAGCGTGGTGGCGCCAGGCCCGGTGGTGAAGCTCGCGATCACGAGGTCGTCGAGCGACAGGGTGAAGGCGAGCAGCCAGGCCGCCGCCACAGCCGGCGCGATCAAGGGTAAGGTCACCGTCCAGAAGGTCACCAGCGGCGTGGCGCCGAGATCGCGCGCCGCCTCCTCCAGCGAGCGGTCGAAGCCGACGAGGCGGGCCTGCACGACGATACAGGCGAAGCCCAGGCCGAAGGTGGCGTGGGCGATCGTCACCGTCCAGAAGCCGCGCTCCACATCCGCCGCCACGAAGAGCAGCAGCAGCGACAGGCCGGTGATCACCTCCGGCATCACCAGCGGCGCCAGCGCCATGCCGGAGAACAGCAGGCGGCCGCGGAAACGGCCCTGCCGCGCCAGCGCCAGCGCCGCCAGCGTTCCCAATGCCGTGGCGAGCGTGGCCGAGACGAAGGCGAGGCGCAGGCTGAGCCAGGCGGCCGACAGGAGCGGCTCGTTGGCGAGCAGCGTCCCGTACCAATGCGTCGAGAAGCCCCCCCAGACGGTGACGAGCCGCGAGGCGTTGAAGGAATAGGCGATCAGAGCCAGGATCGGCAGGTAGAGGAAGGCGAAGCCCGCGACGAGGGCGAGGATGAGGCCGGGGCCGAGCCGCGTCATGCCCTGCCTCCCGCCTCGCCGGCCCGCGCCAGCCGCGCGCGCTGCAGCAGCGCCAGCGGCAGGACCAGCACCACCAGCAGCACGACCGCCACGGCCGAGGCCAGCGGCCAGTCGCGATTGGAGAAGAACTCCGTCCACAAAACCTTGCCGATCATCGTCGTGTCCGGCCCGCCGAGCAGGTCTGGAATGACGAATTCGCCGATGGCGGGGATGAACACGAGTGCCGAGCCCGCCAGGATGCCGGGCAGCGAGAGCGGCAGCGTCACCGTCAGGAAGGCCTTGAGCGGCGTCGCGCCGAGATCGGCGGCGGCCTCCAGCAGGCTGCGATCGAGCTTTTCCAGCGTCGCATAGAGCGGCAGCACCATGAAGGGCAGATAGGAATAGACCATGCCGATCAGGACCGCGGTCTCGGTGTTGAGCAGGCGCAGCGGCTGATCGCTCAGGCCGAGCGCCGCCAGCGCCATGTCGAGCAGGCCCTCGGGCCGCAGGATGCCGATCCAGGCGTAGACCCGGATCAGGAAGGAGGTCCAGAACGGCAGGATCACCAGCACCAGCAGGATGGCGCGCCAGCGCATAGGGGCGCTCGCCATCGCATAGGCCAGCGGATAGCCGATCGCGAGCGCGATCAGCGTCGTCAGCGCCGCGATGCGCAGGGAGTAGAGATAGCTCTGCCAGTAGAGCGGATCCTCCCAGATCAGCCCGAAATTCTCGAGATCGAGCCCCGCCAGGAAGTCGCGAAGCGCCGCAAAGCCCTCGAAATGCGGGGCATAGGGCGGCAGCGCGGTGGCGGCATCCGACAGCGCGATCCGCAGCACCATGACGAAGGGCGCGAGGAAGAAGAGCCCCAGCCAGAGATAGGGCACGGCGACGACCAGACGGCCTTGTGCCTTCACGAGCGACACCGGCCCGCTCACGGCTTCAGCACCAGCCCGGCCTCGACGTCCCAGGACAGCCAGACCGTATCCTCCCAGGCGAAGGGGCGCTCGATCCGGCGCGAGCGGTTGGTCAGGGAGACCTTCAGGAGCTGGCCGTCGTCGCCGCCGACCATGACCTGAACCATGGTCATGTCACCGAGATAGCCGATGTCCCAGATCTCGGCGCGGACCTTGTTGGCGGCGTGGGTGGGCTCGTCATGGCTCAACGCGATCTTTTCCGGCCGCAGACCAACGAGGACCGGCGCGCCGGGGGACAGGGCCGGCGCCTCCTCGTCGAGTTCGACGCGGCCCGCGAGCGGCGTCGCGACCCTGACGAGATCGCCCTCGACGGATTCGACGCGGCCCTCGAGGATGTTGATGTCGCCGACGAATTCCGCGACGTGGCGGCTCACGGGGGCCTCGTAGATCACGTCCGGCGGGGCGATCTGGACGAGCCGGCCATGGTCCATCACCGCCATGCGGTCGGCCATGGTCATGGCCTCGTCCTGGTCATGGGTGACGACCATGAAGGTGGTGCCGAGCTCGCTCTGGATGTCCATCAGCTCGAACTGGGTGGCCTCGCGCAGCTTGCGGTCGAGCGCCGCCATCGGCTCGTCCAGCAGCAGGAGCTTTGGGCGCTTGGCGAGGGCACGGGCGAGCGCGACGCGCTGGCGCTGCCCGCCCGAGAGCTGATCGGGACGGCGCCTGCCCAGCCCCTCCAGCTTGACCAGCGCCAGCATCTCAGCCACGCGCCGGTCGATCTCGGCCCGCGGCAGCCCCTCGCGCTTCAGGCCGTAGCCGATGTTGTCGGCGACGCTGAGATGGGGGAACAGCGCATAGGACTGGAACATCATGTTGACCGGCCGCAGATGCGGCGGGACGGCGGTGATGTCGACGCCGTCGAGCAGGATGGCGCCTGCGTCCGGCGTCTCGAAGCCCGCCAGCATCCGCATCAGCGTGGTCTTGCCGCAGCCGGATGGGCCGAGCAGGGCGAAGAATTCGCGCGGGTAGAGCGCGAGCGAAACATCCGCGACGGCGGTGACGCCGCCGAAGCGCTTCGTCACGCCGCGGAACTCGACCAGCGGCTGCGCGGCGGGGTCGTTCCAGGGCTGGAAGGCGCGACGCACGCTGCCGGGCGATGCCTTGCGCATCGTGCCTGCTCCTCGCCCCCTCTGCTCACTCACGCCCGTCCGCTCACGTTGTCCGTCGCTCACTTTCCGGTCTTCACCCGGGTCCAGAGCCGGTTCACCAGCCGCTGCGACTTCTGGTCGTAAGGCGTGATCGTGTAGAGCCGCGCCATCACGGCGTCCGGTGGGTAGATGCCGGGGTTATCGCGCACCGCCGCCGAGAGCAGTGGCTTCGAGGCGATGTTGCCGTTGGCATACTGGATGAAATCGGAGTTCTTCGCCGCCATGGCGGGGCGGTTGACGAAGTCGATGAAGGCGAGCGCGGCGTCCGGATTGGCCGCATCCTTCGGGATCACGAAGGAATCGAACCACATCAGCGCGCCTTCCTTCGGGATGGAATAGGCGATCTCGACCTTGTTCTTGGCCTCCTCGGCCCGCTTCTTCGCCTGCAGGATGTCGCCGGAATAGCCGACCGCAAGGCAGATGTCGCCGTTGGCGAGCGCGTTGATGTACTCAGACGAGTGGAACTTCTGGATGTGCGGGCGGATCTTGCGCAAGAGCTCGCCCGCCTTGTTCAGGTCGGCCTCGGCCTTGGAATCTGGATTGAGGCCGAGATAGCGCAAAGCGGCGGGAAACATCTCCTCGACCGCATCCAGCACATGCACGCCGCAGTTCGAGAGCTTCTTGAGCTGATCGGCATCGAAGAGGATCTTCCAGCTGTCGATCACCGCGTCAGGGCCGAGCCTCTCCCTGATCTTGGCGACGTTGTAGCCGATCCCGGTCGTGCCCCACATGTAGTTCACGGCGTGCTTGTTGCCGGGGTCGTATTTGGCCAGCCGCCCCTGGATCTCGGGCCAGGCGTTCTTGAGGTTGGGCACCTTGGCGAGGTCGATCGGCGCGTAGAGGCCGAGCGGGATGTGGCGCGGCAGGAAGGAGGCGGTGACCACGATCAGGTCGTAGCCGGTCTTGCCCGCCAGCAGCTTGGTCTCGACGGTCTCCATCTGGTCGAAGGTGTCGTAGACGACCGTGATGCCGGTTTCCTTCTTGAAGGCGTCGAGAACCTCCGGGTCGACATAGTCGGACCAGTTGTAGATCCGCAGTTCCTTGCCCTGCGCCGCGGCCTGCCCCGCCACGGCCAGCGACAGACCCAGCGCGAGACCCGAGACGATTCCCTTGAACCAGCGGCCAGACATCATGATGCGTTCGATTCCTCTCCGGACGAGCGGCGCAGAAGCTAACAGCTTGGCGCCGCGTCTCAAGCCGTTGTGATCCCGCGCCGCATGGATCGATCTTGCGATGCAACAGGCCTGCCACATATTGCGCCCATGCGCACTGCCCGCCTCCTGCCTCTCCTGTTCCTGTTCGTCTTCATCGTGCCGCTGGCGACCCATGCCGCCTGGTGGTCGATGCAGGGCAATGCCGAAGACTGGCGCCGGGCCGACTGGTCGAGCGCGAAGCTCCTGCCCGCCGCCTCGACCGTCCCCGAAGCCACCGTCCATGTCTTCGCCGCCCGCGTCGGGCGCTGGCGCGGCGTCTTCGCGCACCACTCCTGGGTGGTGGTGAAGGAGGCCGGCGCCAGCGCCTATACGCGCTTCGACGTTGTCGGCTGGGGCACGCCGGTGCGGGTCAATCACCGCGAGGCCGATGGGCGCTGGTACGGCAATCTCCCGGAACCGGTGGCCGAGGTTCGCGGCGAGGTGGCCGAGCGGCTCATCCCGCGCATCCGCGGCGCGGTGAGGAGCTATGCCTATGCAACGCCCGGCACCTACCAGGCCTGGCCGGGCCCCAACTCCAACAGCTTCGTCCAGCATGTCCTGGCCGAGGTACCGGAACTCGCTCAGGCCCTGCCGCCGACCGCGATCGGCAAGGATTTTCGCGAGGACGGCCTGTTCGCCGGGCTGACGCCGAGCCGCACCGGAGTCCAAGCCTCGCTCTACGGGCTCGCCGGCTTCACGATCGGCTGGGTCGAGGGTGTCGAGATCAACCTGCTCGGGCTCGTCGCCGGCCTCGACCTGCGCAGCCCGGCGCTGAAGCTGCCGGGCTGGGGGCGGGTCGGTGTCTAGGATCAGACGTCATTCTCGGGCGTAGCGAAGCGCAGACCCGAGAATCTCATGCAGGACAAGCTTGCGAGAGATGCTCGGGTCTTCGCCCGAGCATGACGTGTTACGCCCTCACACCGCCTCCAGCGCCTGCGCCAGATCCGAGATCAGATCCTCGATGTTCTCGATGCCGACCGAGATGCGGATCAGCGCGTCGGTGAGGCCGATCTCCTCGCGCAGTTCGCGGGCGACGCCCGAATGCGTCATCGCGGCGGGGTGCGAGACCAGCGTCTCGGTGCCGCCGAGCGAGACGGCGAGCTTCATGATCTGGAGATTGTCGAGCAGCGCGAAGGCCTGCTTCTCGCCGCCGACGACGTCGAAGGCGAAGGTCGAGCCGGCCGCCGTGCACTGCCGGTCGAACACGGCCTTGCGCGGATCGCCCTGCTTGAGGTCGCCGAGATAATGCACCTTGGCGATTTTCGGATGGGCCGAGAGATAGTCCGCGACCAGCCTCGCATTCTCGTTGGCGCGGCTCATGCGGATGTCGAGCGTCTCTAGCGAGCGCATCAGCATCCAGCAGGAGTTGGGGTCGAGCTGCGTGCCGAGCGAACCGCGCCAGCCCTTGACCTGCCGCACCAGCGTCTCGGAACCGCTGATCGAACCGCCGACGAGGTCGGAATGGCCGCCGACATATTTGGTCAGCGAGAGCAGCGAGAGATCGGCGCCCTGCTTCAGCGGCTTCTGGTATTTCGGGCCGAGCATCGTGTTGTCGACGACGACCGGCGGGCGATGGCCCTGCGAAGCCTCGAGCTCGTCGGCGATTATCTTGCAGGCGGCGAGATCGACCAGCCCGTTGGTCGGGTTGGCGGGCGTCTCGACCAGGATCATGCCGACGCGCCCCTTGGCGGCGGCGGCCTTCGCCGTCTGCCGCATCTGCGCGATGTCGAGCCCGTCGGTGAAGCCGAAGGCGGTGACGCCGAAGGCGCCCATCTGGTTCTTCAGCAGGGTCTCGGTGCCGCCATAGAGGGGGCGGGAATGGATGATCGTGTCACCCGGCCGCAGGAAGGCGAAGCAGGTCGTCGCGATGGCCGCCATGCCGCTGGCGAAGACGGCGCATTTTTCCGCCTCGTCCCAGATCGCCAGGCGATCCTCGAGTATCTCCATGTTCGGGTGGTTGAAGCGCGAATAGACCAGTCCGGGCTTTTCGCCCGGCTTGGGCTGGCGGCGGCCGGAGGTGAAGTCGAAGAAATCCTTCCCCTGCTGGGCGTTCTCGAAGACGAAGGTCGAGGTCAGGAAGATCGGCGGCTTGAGGGAGCCTTCCGACATGGCCGGCGAGTAGCCGAAGCCCATCATCAGCGTCTCGGGATGCAGCTTGCGATTGGCGATCCGGTCCTTGTGATAGCTGTCGTCACTCATGATGGCCTCGCTGGGATAGGGCTGCGTGGCGGAAGTCGCCTGAGCTCACTGTAGACCCGGCTTGTGGCGATTGCTTGGACGCTTCCAACTCGCTAACGATCGCAATCAGCGATTTTCCTCCACGATAAAGTCTCCGGGAAGCAGATCATGCTCGATAGCGTCGACAGGCGGATGCTCGCCGTCCTGCAGGAGGACGGCCGCATCACCAATCAGGACCTCTCGGAGAAGATCGGCCTGTCCCCCACGCCCTGCCTGCGCCGCCTGAAGCGCCTCGAGGAGAGCGGCGTGATCCAGGGCTATTCGGCGACCGTCGATCCCAAAGCCTATGGGCTGCCCTTCAGCGTCTTCGTCTCGGTGCGGCTCTCGCAGCAGACTCAGGAGCACATCGCCGAGTTCGAGAAGGCGGTCGAGGGCTGGAACGAGGTCACCGAATGCTACCTGATGACCGGCTCGCAGGATTACCTCCTGCGGGTCCTGACGGACGGGATCGAGGGCTATGAGCGCTTCCTGAAGCAGAAGATGACGCGGCTGAAATGCATCCAGTCGGTCGAGTCGAATTTCGCGCTGGCGACCGTGAAGAAGCGCATCGGCCTGCCACCGATGTAAGCCTCTAGCGTCCCGCGAAGAGAGCCGCCGCGGCAGCGGCGGCCATCCGTCGCGATTCGTGTCCGACGCCAGGCACCACGATCTCGCGCCAGGGGCTCTCGACCTTCAGCCGCGCCGCCTCAGTGGCCGCGACCGCCATGAAATGGCGTCCCCGGGCGAGCCGGTTCGGACCCTGCGCCTCGGCGCCGCGGCTGTGGTTGAGCTGCGGATGGGCGGGGTCGTCGTCGCGCTCGCCCAGCATCACCAGGAGCGGCTTCGCGAAGGCGGCCGCCAGCGAGGCATCGGTCGCAGGCGTACCGACCAGCGAATAGGGATAGGCGAAGCCGCCCGCCTCGGCCCGCAGAGGCAGGGTGTAATAGCCGGCATTCGCGCTGATGGCGGTCGAGAAGCGTGCCGTCGGCACCAGCAGTGCCATGCGGTGGACGAATTGCGCACCGGCCGAGTGCCCGAACAGGACATAACCTGTTCCCGCGACGCGGCCACTGGCGAGAGCACGGTCGAAGAAGCGCTCGATGCTGGCATAGACCCAGCGGGCCGGATCCGCCTCGTCGCGCACGCCGCCCTGCTGGAACAGCCGGGTCGGGAACCGCTCCGTGTCGAAATGCGGCGCCGCGATCAGCAGGCCGTAACGCTCGGCCGCCTCGACCCAGTTGTCGCGCGCCGTCCCGGCATTGCGCTCGAGGCCGTGGATCGCGATCAGCAGCGGACAGGGCTTGGCCGTACAGGCCGCCGGCACATAGGTCTCGACATTGATCGGCTCGGATCCCGAGGGCGAGACATCCTCGTGGATCACATGGCTGCGGCCGGCTTCCTGGAACGGCGTCAGGTCATGGGCCTGGACGCCCTGCACGCCCCAGCCCAGCAGAAGCGCCCCCATCAGACCCAGACCCGTCCTCGCCATGGCAAAGATCCTCCGCACTGGCGAGTTTGCGCGGGCGGCTCCGCCACGGCAATCCCCGGGCTCAGGCCCCCTTGCCGCGGTCCATGGCGCGGCGGACCACCTGGGTGACCTCGCTGTCGGACAGGAAGAGGTCGTGCCGGAGCATGCTCCAGCCGCGGCCCGACGTGTCCGCAACGCGCAAACCGAGCGCTTCCAGCCGGGCGCGGTCGGCGGCACCGGCGCGGGCGACGCCGCCGGCGATGCGGGCCGAGACCGCGAGCGCCCGGTCGCCCGGATCGATGATCACGGTCATGCGGCGGGCCAGGGGGCCGAGCCGCGAGACGGTCTGTTCGAAAGCGTCGATGTCGACGTCGGGCGAAGCGAACACGACCGAGCCGATCCGGGCATAGACCTCGGCCGAATCGCGCAACTCCCGCAGGCCCTCGAGGGTCAGGAAACTGCCCATGGAATGCGCGACGATATGGATGCGCCCGACGGTCGGGTTTGCGACCAGGGCCTGCAACGCCCTGACGAAGCCATCGCGCGACCAGAGCGCGCTCTCGCGATCGTAGGCGTAGTCGAAAAGCTTGCCGCCGGAAGGCCAGGTGAAGATTGCGGTGCGGCCCTGGAACTCCAGCGAATGCGAGAGCTGGCCTGCACTGCGGGCGGCCGACTCGAAGGTCTCGTTGAAGCCGTGGACATAAAGCAGCACGTCCCGGCCCGTCGCGGCCTGGGCGAAAGCGCGGGCGGGATCGGAGGAATCGGCGGCGTCGACACCGAGCACCGCCCAGTCGCCGCTCACGACCGAGGAAATCTGGCCGGAGATGCCCCGGCCCGGCGGCGACAATCGCACCTCGGCGAAGGTCAGGGAGCCGCGATCACTGCCGAAATAGGGCGGGCGCGCCCCGAGCGAGCGCCGCGTCGTGACGACCAGCAGCTCCGGCTCCTTGCCCAGCGCCGATGCGTCGGCCCGGGTCGGCTCCGCGAAGGGCGAGACCGTCGCCTCGCTCTGGGCGCAGGCCGACAGCCCGGCCGCGAGAAGCCCCGTGATCGCAAGACGGCGTGAGAGAGCGTGCCGCGAAACAGGCATCGTGTCAGGCATCCGGTATGTTGTGGGAGGCCGAGTTGGCCAGCCCGCCCTTAACGACAGGCTAACGCGGCCAGATTGCGGCGGGGCAGCGAAACGGCGCGCATGAATGTCGACGGCGTCGCCTCACCGACGGCCCGAAACGATCGCCGCCGGCGCCGTCACGACGAGCCCCACCGTCGAGCCCACCGTACCGACGACGCCTCCGGCGATGTCGCCGACCCGGTCGCCCAGGCCCGGCCCGGCGGTGGCGATGCCGCCATCCTCCTTCAGGCGCTGCCCGATGAGTTGAACGACCTTCGGCGAGGACGCGAACTTGCTGTGGTTCAGCGGATCGCCCGAGGATTCAGCCGAGAGATCGATGATCCGCGCGCCGAGTTTTTCGAGATCTGTGATGATCTGCGTGTCCTTCGCGGAGACGGCGCCGAGGCGGGTCTTGTCGCCCGCGAAGCGCCGCGAGAAGTCCAGCGCGCGGTCGTCGGCCGAGACGAAGACGGTCACCGGGCGCTTGATCTCGCGCATCTGCGTCTTGAAGACGTCGAGATCGACGTCCGGGGCCGCCAGGATGATGTCGCGCAGCTTGCCGCCGAAGGTGCCGTCCCCGCGGATCGAGGCCTGCCGGATCGTCTCCAGCGTCAAAAGGGTGCCCATCGAATGGGCCAGGATGTCCATGCGCGTGGTGCCGAGATCGCGGGCGATGGCGCGCAGGTTCAGTTCGAGGAAGTCGCGCGAATAGAAGGCGCTCTCGCGATCATAGGGATAGGCCAGGAGTTGCCCGCGCGAAGGCCAGGTGAAGAGCACCGGCACGCCCTTGAAGCCCGAATCATGGACGATCTGCGCGAAGCGATAGGCGGCATCGGCGAAATTGGTGTTGAAGCCGTGCACGAAGACAAGCACGTCGCGCTGCGAAGGCGGCCGCTTCAGGATTTCGCGGCGTACATCCGCCACGATCGGCGCAAGGTCGAGGCGCTGCACATTGGTGACCGCGAAATGCTTCGAGGGGTCGCTCGGGCCCGAATCGGGCAGCTCGAGTTCGCCGGTCTTGTGGTTGGGGGGAACGGTGAAATCGAGCCGGGCGAAGGCCAGCCGGGGCCCGCGTTCGCCGTTGAAATAGACCGGCTCAGCCGAGGCCTCGCGCGTCGTGGCGACGAAGATCTCGACCTTGCCCGCGACCTCGCCGGTGGCGCCCCTGCTGATCTCGAGCACGCGCGGCGTGCCGCAGGCGGCCAGCGCCAGGGGGACGAGAAGCGCCAGAACCAGGATCTTGAACCGCACCACCGCCTGCATCGTCCTCATCGCCCGCGGACACCGACATGCCACGGGCCGGTCGGTCGCGAGATCGGAGAGGCGCCCACCTCCCGAACCTTGTCGCACGCCCCCCGGCCTTGCTAGGTGGACTCATGGCCGATCTCAGCGCTTCTGTCACCGCCCTCGCCGACGGCCTCATCGCCGGCGACCGTGCGGCGCTGGCGCGCGCGATCACGCTGGTCGAGTCACGCCGGGCCGATCACCGCCGGCAGGCCGGCGCCCTCGTCCAGTCGATCCTGCCGAAGACGGGCGGAGCCATCCGGGTCGGCATCACCGGCGTGCCGGGCGTCGGCAAATCGACCACGATCGATGCGCTCGGCAGCCTGCTCACCGGCCGCGGCCACAAGGTCGCGGTGCTGGCGGTCGACCCCTCCTCCTCGCGCAGCGGTGGTTCGATCCTGGGCGACAAGACGCGCATGGCCCGTCTCGCGGTCGACCCTCGCGCCTATATCCGTCCCTCGCCCTCCTCCGGCACGCTCGGCGGAGTCGCGGCACGGACGCGCGAGACCATGCTGCTCTGCGAGGCGGCGGGTTTCGACGTCATCCTGGTCGAGACGGTCGGCGTCGGGCAGTCCGAAACCGCCGTGGCGGAACTGACCGATTTCTTCCTGGTGCTGATGCTGCCCAATGCCGGCGACGAATTGCAGGGCATCAAGAAGGGCATCATCGAGCTCGCGGACATGATCGCGGTCAACAAGGCGGACGGGGCCGGCGCGACCGCCGCGCGCGCCGCCGCGGCGCAGTACCAGGCGGCACTGCACATCCTGGCGCCGGCCTCTCCGCTCTGGTCGACGCCCGTCGTGACGATCTCGGGGCTGAGCGGCGATGGGCTCGACACGCTCTGGGCCAGGATCGAGGACCACCGCGCCCGCCATGAGGCGAAGGGGCTGATCGCCCGAAAGCGCCACGCACAGGACGTCAAATGGATGTGGGCCATGGTCGAGGACCGGCTGCGGGCGAAGCTGCGCGACGACCCGGCGCTGAAGGCCGCGACGCCGGGGCTCGAGGCGGCCGTGGCCGCAGGCACGCTGGCGCCGACGCTGGCGGCCGACGACATCGCGCAGGCGCTGGGGCTGTGAGCCGATGAGACAAACGCGCACCGACATTCTGGTCACGGGCTTCGGCCCCTTCCCGCGGGTGCGGATCAATCCGACCACCGCTCTCGCGAAGGCCGTGGCGAAGCGGCTGCGGGCCGCCGGCCTGGCCGCCGAGGCCCTGATCCTGGAAACCAGCTATGCGGGCGGGCTGCCGCGGCTGCGCGCCCATCTCGCGGAGGGTCGCCCCCGGGCGATCCTGATGCTCGGGCTGGCCGCACGCGCCCGCTCGATCCGGGTCGAGCTCTTCGGCCGCGGCCATGCCAGCCCGCTCCATCCCGACGCCAGCGGGGCGACGCCGACCGCAAGGCCATGGCCCGCCGCTCTTCCCCTGCGCACGACGGCCTCTCCGCAGGCTGCGCTGGCTGCACTGCGCCGCTACGGGCTGCGCAGTGCGCTGTCGCCCTCGGCCGGGCGCTATCTCTGCGACGCCTGCTACGCGGCCGCGCTGCGGCATGACCGTAGCGACGGCGTGCCGGTGATCTTCATCCATGTGCCGTGGCTGCGGCCCGCGCCCGGCGCCAAGCCGAAAGCGCGGGTCGCCTCCTTCCGCCCGTCAGCGGCAACACTTGCCGCCAGCCTGACGGAGATGGGCATTGACCTCGCCCGGCGCGGACGAAAGCCCGGCTGAGCACGTCCCGGAACGGCACGGGCGGCCACGGCATGGGGCTTGAACCGACGGTGCCATGGCCATGACCTTCCCCCTCCTCTCGCGACGCTCGCTGCTCGCGACGGCCGTTTTCGGCACAGCCGCGCTCGCGGCCGCGCCGCTGCGTGCCCAGACCCCGCAGCGTGCCGTCCCACTCGGGGGCCTCGGCCTCGATGCCGCCCAGTTCGGGCTGCGACCGGGGTCGCCCGACGATCAGTCGGGCCAGCTCCAGACCGCGCTGGCGGAGGCCGCCCGCCGACAGGCGCCGCTCGCGATTGCGCCCGGGCGCTATCGCATCGGCCGCATCGTCCTGCCCGACGGGGCGAATCTCGTCGGTGTGCGGGGCGCGACCGTCTTCATCGGAGCGCAGGCAGGGCCTCTGTTGTCCGCCCGCGGCGTCGCGCGTGCGGCGCTGCGCGGGCTGACGCTGGACGGGCTCGATATCCCGGCACCTGGTCGCGAGGGCCTGCTCGCCGCCGAGGGGGTGGGGCACCTCGACATCCAGGACTGCGCCTTCACCAGAGCCGGCTCGGTCGGCCTGGTGCTGAACCGTTCGGGCGGCTCGATCGAGGGCAGTGAGTTTCGGTCCATGCGGGAATCGGCCCTGTTCTCGCTCGACTCGCTGGGGCTGCGGATCGAGCGCAACGCCGTCGAGGATTGCGGCAACAACGGCATCCAGCTCTGGCGCAGTCAGGCGGGCGACGAGCGCTCCTTCGTGCGCGGCAACCGCGTCGAGCGCATCCGGGCCGATGCCGGCGGCGACGGCCCGAACGGCAACGGCATCAGCCTGTACCGGGCCGGTGGCGTCATCATCGAAGGCAACCAGTTGCGCGACTGCGCCCTGACCTTCATCCGCAACAATTCCGGCACCAGCGTCCAGATCCTCGGTAATCAGGGCCGTCGCTGTGGCGAATGCGGGCTCTATTCGGAATTCGCCTTCGAGGGCGCGATCATCGCGAACAATCTGGTCGAGGACTGCGCCCAGGGCGCCAACATCACCAATCTCGACCATGGCGGGCGCTTGAGCGTCTTCGCCAACAACATCGTCCGCCGCGCCCGCAAGGGGCTCTATCCCGGCGTGAAGGAGCCGATCGGCGGCATCGGCGTCCATGTCGAGGCCGAAGCCGCGGTCACCGGCAACGTCATCGAGGACGCGAGCGAGACCGGCATCTCGCTCGGCTGGTCCTGGGGCATGCGCAATCTCGTCGCGACCGGAAACATGGTGCGCCGGACCGGCATCGGCATCGGCGTCTCGCTCGTCCCCAAGCAGCGCAATGCGGTGATCTCGGGCAACGTCATCGCCGAGGCGAGCCGCGGCGCGGTGGTCGGGACGGAATATGGGAAGGCCGTGACGGGCGATCTCACCCGGGGCCCCGACGCCCGGGCCACAGGCGTGCGGGTCGAGAACAACGCGGTTGGCTGAGGCGCAGCAGGCGTCTCAGCCGCCCGACGCCGCCCTCACCCGGCCGACCTCGATGCCGTTCCAGTTCGTCATCACGCTCTCGCGCAGCGGCGCAAAGGCGGCCAAGCCGGCCTCGTCCATCGGCAGGAACCGCGCGATCAGGCTGGCCATCACCACCTCCGCCGCGCGCCCGGCGCCGTCGTCGCATTTCAGCGCGATGCCGTAGCCCAGCTCCGGGAGTGCCCCGCAATACACGCCTTCGGCACCGGTCTTGATGAAGATGCGTTCGCGCAGCAATTCCATGGCGCGGGTGTCGAAGCGGCCGGTGCCGGCGACCATGAAGGGATGCGCGGCGGCGGCCTTCCGGATGCGGGCGGCAGCCTCGGCGCGCTTCGGTCCGAAACCGTGTCCGGTGCCGAGACGGGCGAAGCCGAGCGCCAGGGCCTTCAGCGGCACGGCATAGGTCGGGATCGAGCAGCCATCTGTGCCCATCAGGTCCGTCGAATGGGCGGCTCCGGTCACCTCCTCGAGCGCGCCGCGCACGGCCTTCTGCACGGCGTGCTCGGCCCGGATATAGCCTGCGGGGTCTTCGTCGATGCCGCAGGAGAGACAGACGAAGCCGGCATGTTTGCCGGAGCAGTTGTTGTTCAGCGCGGTCGGCTCGCGGCCGGCCCGGGCGAGCGCGCGCGCAGCCTTCTCGTTGGTCGGCCAATGGGCGCCGCATTCGAGGCAGCCGGGCTCGCGACCCGCCTTCGCCAGCATGGCGGCGGAGGTCTCGGCGTGGAGAGGTTCGCCCGAATGGGAGGAGACGGCGAGTGCGATCTCGGCCTCGGTCAGGCCGTAGCGGTCTGCGGCGCCGCTCTCGAGCAGGGGCAGCGCCTGGATCGCCTTCACCGCCGAGCGCGGGAAGACGGGGCGCTCGATATCACCGGCCGAAAAGACCACGGCGCCGTCGGCATCCATGACGATGGCGGCGCCCCGGTGGCGCGACTCGACCGTGCTTCCGCGCGTGACCTCGGCCAGAATCGGGTTGTCCATCGTCGTCTCCGGATCGCAGCGGTGTCAGCATCGGCGCGGGGCCATGCACCCGGCGCGCAGCCTTGTGCCGCCCGCGGCTCGACCTGTCAAAAGCGATGGCGCAGACTGGCGGCAACCGCCATCAGGACCGTGGCGCCCCGAGCGGGCCGCGTCTGCCGATCGGGCGAACCGGAGCCGAGCCATGTCGAGCGACTACGAAACCCAGTACAACAATCGCGCCCGCGTGCCGGAGCACCCTCAGATCATCGCCGGCTGGGCCCGCGACGCCGAGGCCTACCGCGCCGAGGCGCCCGCCGAACTCGGCGTCGTCTATGGCGAGGGCGAGCGCCAGCGCTACGACCTGTTCAAGCCGGAGACGCGCAGCGGCACCGCCATCGTGCTGTTCATCCATGGCGGCTACTGGCAGGCGCTGGACCGCAGCTTCTTTTCGCATATGGCGCGCGGGCTGAACCGGCGCGGCGTGCCGGTGGCGGTCGTCGGGTATGATCTCTGCCCGCAGGTCGAGGTCGGCCATATCGTCTGGGAAATGCAGCAGGCGGCCGCCGCGCTGTGGCAGCGCTACGGCCTGCCCGTCGTCGCGACGGGCCACTCGGCGGGAGGCCACCTCGCCGCCTGCCTGCTCGCGACCAACTGGGCCAATGTCGAGGAGGGGCTGCCGGAACACCTCGTGCCGGCCGCCTATGGCATCTCCGGCCTCTACAACCTCAAGCCGCTGACCGAGACGAGCATCAACGGCGCGCTCAGGCTCAGCTTCGAGGCCGCCGAACGCGAGAGCCCGCTGTTCTGGCCCGCCCCATCGGGCCTCGTCATGGACGCCGTGGTGGGCGGCGCGGAGAGCGAGGAGTACTTCAAGCAGAGCCGCCGGATCGTCGATGTCTGGGGTCTGTCGGGTGTCCAGACGCGCTATGAGGAGATCGTCGGCGCCAACCACTTCACGGTGATCGAAGGCCTCGCCGATCCCGAAAACGCCATGACGCGCCGCATCGCCGAACTCGCCGGCGCTTGATAGGACTGCGCTTGATCTGAAGGGCTGTGAGGCTCTATCGAGAACCCTCGGCCAGACCCCGGAGCCCGCGATGCAGACCTTCTTCGTCGAGATCAAATGCAAGCTCGGCAAGACCTATGAGGTCGCCAGCGAACTCGCCGATCGCGAGATCGCCTCGGAGATCTACTCGACGGCGGGCAATTACGACATCCTGGCGAAGTTCCATGTCGCCGCGGATGTCGATATCGGCCATTTCGTCGCCCAGAAGGTGCAGTCGATCCCCGAGATCGCCGACACCCACACGATCATCACCTTCAAGGCGTTCTGAGCCCGATCCGGAGTCCGCAGCGCGACAGGAAAAGCGATTCCAGCCAAAGGCTTGAGTCCGTCTCTTCAGTTTTTGCCCAAGGGCCTTCACATGCCGATTCAACGGCGCAGCCCCTGCAGCTGCGGGCGCATGTGGCGAGTGCGGCGACCGCTGCCTGCGATTAATGCATCCGCCGCGCTTGACGACCTCGCCCCATTCGCGCGACCTCGGCTGCTTCTGACATTGAGCCTGCGCCGCCGGAGCCGCCGCGATGAAGAGCAACCTGTCCCCCGATCTCCGCTCCGGCGCGCTCGTCTATCACCGCCAGCCCCGCCCGGGTAAGCTCGAGGTCCAGGCGACCAAGCCGCTCGGCAACCAGCGCGACCTCGCGCTGGCCTATTCGCCCGGCGTGGCGGCCGCCTGCGAGGCCATCGTCGACGATCCGGCGCAAGCCGCGGAGCTGACCTCGCGGCAGAACCTCGTCGCGGTCATCACCAACGGCACCGCCGTGCTGGGGCTGGGCGACATCGGGCCGCTCGCCTCCAAGCCGGTGATGGAGGGCAAGGCCGTCCTCTTCAAGAAATTCGCGGGGATCGACTGCTTCGACATCGAGGTCGAGCAGAAGAACATCGAGAAATTCGTCGAGGTCGTCGCGGCCCTGGAGCCGACCTTCGGCGGCATCAATCTCGAGGACATCAAGGGGCCGGAATGCTTCGAGATCGAGGAGCAGCTCAAGGCCCGGATGAACATCCCGGTCTTCCATGACGACCAGCACGGCACGGCGATCATCGTCTCGGCCGCGATCCTCAACGGGCTCGACCTCGCGGGCAAGAAGATCGGCGACGTCAAGATCGTCGTGTCCGGCGCGGGTGCGGCGGCGCTGGCCTGCCTCAACCTGCTGGTCGAGCTCGGCGCGCAGCGCAAGAACATCTGGGTGACGGACCTGGAAGGCGTCGTCCACGAGGGCCGCAACACCCTGATGGACCGCTGGAAGGAGGTCTACGCGCAGGAGACCGACGCCCGCACGCTGGCCGAGGTCATCCCCGGCGCCGACGTATTCCTCGGCCTCTCGGCCGCCGGCGTGCTGAAGCCCGAGATGGCCAAGGCGATGGGCGAGAAGCCGCTGATCCTGGCGCTGGCCAACCCCAATCCCGAAATCACGCCCGAGGACGCGCTGGCCGTGCGGCCCGACGCGATGATCTGCACCGGGCGCTCCGACTATCCCAACCAGGTCAACAACGTCCTCTGCTTCCCCTACATCTTCCGCGGCGCGCTCGATGTCCAGGCGACGACGATCAACGAGGCGATGAAGCTCGCCGCCGTGCGCGCCATCGCGGCGCTGGCGCGCGAGGCGACGTCGGACATCGCGGCGCGGGCCTATGGCGGCGAATCCTCGACCTTCGGGGCGACCTCGCTGATCCCCAACCCCTTCGATCCGCGCCTGATCATCCGGATTGCGCCGGCCGTCGCCCAGGCGGCGATGGCGACCGGCGTGGCGCGCAAGCCGCTGCCCGACATCGAGGCCTATCGCGAGGAGCTGTCGCGCTTCGTCTTCCGCTCCGGCTTCATCATGAAGCCGCTCTTCGCCCAGGCGAAGGCCGACCCCAAGCGCGTGATCTATGCCGAGGGCGAGGATGAACGCGTCCTGCGGGCCGCCCAGATCGCGCTCGAGGAAGGGCTCGCCGTGCCGATCCTGATCGGCCGCCCGAGCGTGATCGAGAGCCGCGTGCAGCGCTTCGGCCTGTCGATCCGGCCGGGCGTGGACTGCGAGGTCGTCAATCCCGAGGACGACCCGCGCTATCGCGACTACGTCCAGACCTATCTCGACATCGCCGGCCGGCGCGGCGTCACGCCCGAGGCGGCCCGCTCGCTGGTGCGCACCAACAACACGGTGATCGCGGCGCTCGCGGTCGCGCGCGGCGAGGCCGATGCGATGATCACCGGCCTCGAAGGGCGCTTCATGTCGCGGCTGCGGCACATCAAGGACATCATCGGCCTGGCGCCCGGCGTCTGCGACATCTCGGCGATGACGCTGATCATCACCAACAAGGGCGCCTTCTTCCTCGCCGACACCCATGTGAAGCACGATCCCAGCGCCGAGGAGATCGCGGACATGACGGTGCTGGCGGCGAGCCATGTCACCCGCTTCGGCATCGAGCCCAAGATCGCGCTGCTGTCGCATTCGGATTTCGGCGCGGCGGATACACCGTCTTCCGTCAAAATGCGCAAGGCGCTCGGCCTGATCCGCGAGCGCGCGCCGGAGCTGGAATGCGACGGCGAAATGGAGGCCGACACCGCCCTGGTGGCGATGGTGCGCGAGCGCGTCCTGCCCTCCTCGCGGCTGAAGGGCGTGGCCAACGTGTTGATCTTCCCCAACCTCGACGCGGCCAACATCGCCTATCAGTTCGCGAAGGTCCTGGCAGATGCGCTGCCCGTCGGGCCGATCCTGATCGGCGCGGCCAAGCCCGTCCACATCCTCACCGGCTCGGTGACCGCCCGCGGCGTCGTCAACATGACGGCGGTGGCGGTGGTCGAGGCGCAGGAGCGGGCGGCGGCGGCCGGCTGACAGCCGTCCGGCCGTCGTTGCGGCGGAGATACCGCCTCTGCCATGATCAACGGCGCGCCCGCTTGTGGGCGTCGTGCCCGCCGGGGGATTGGGGCCTTGAACATCGCGACGACCCTGCGCGCGCTCTGTCTGCTGGTCGCCATGGCAGCGGCATGGCCGACTCACCGTGCCCTCGCCCAGGACGTACCGCTGGGCGCGGCACTGCGGCAGGAGAACGGTTATTCCCGCATTCAGGCGAAGGGGCGCGAGGTCAGGCTGGAAAGCCTGATCGTGCGGCCCGAGGGCACGACCGGGCGGCTGCCGCTGGCGATCATTACCCATGGCCGCAACAGCAGTTCGCTCAGCATGGGCGATCTGCGGGCGGCCCGCTACGCGACGCTGGCGCGCGATCTCGCCCGCCGGGGCTGGCTCGCCGCGGTGGTGATGCGCCGCGGTGCCGGACAGTCCGACGGGCCGCTGCCGTCTCTGGCCTCCTGCCCTGCCCCGGATATTGCCCGCTCCTTCGGCGACGACGCAGACGATATCGAGGGCGCGCTGCGCGTTCTCCAGGCGCGGCCGGATGTCGACGGGCAGCGGGTGATTCTGCTCGGGGAATCGGCCGGTGGCGCCACCGCCATGGCCCTGATGCGCCGCAAGCCGCCGGGCCTGCGCGGCGTCGTCAATGTCGCCGGCGGGCTCAATCTCGAAGGTTGCAAGGAGAACGGCCAGGACGCTCTGGTCGCGGCCATGACCGCCTGGCAGGGCCCGGACGCGGTGCCGCAGCTCTGGATCTATGCCCGCAACGACGAACTCTTCCCGCCGCCCCTCGTCGCGAGAATGCGCAAGGCGGCGCTCGATGCCGGGGCGGATGTGCGCTTCATCGACCTGCCGGAGCTCAAGCCGCGCGGCCACATGGCCTTCCTGCACGGACAGGGGCGCCATTTGTGGCTGCGCGAGATGGACGCCTCGCTGCGTGCCTGGGGCCTGCCGACGATCCCCAGCGATCGGGGCCGCTCCTTCCACGTCAAGCTCGGCCTGACCACGCGGCTCGATGTGTTCGAACGCTATTTCTCAGGCCCCGGCGAGCGGGCAATGGCGCTGAGCCGCAGCAAGAAGGAGTTCCGCTACTGGTTCGGCACGCCCGATCTGGAGACGGCCAGGTCGAACGCCCTGCGTGACTGTGGAACGCTGGCGCCCGACTGCGTGATCGCCTTCGAGAACGACCGGTTCCTGCTGGACGAGCCGAAATGACGCCGCGAGGGGCCTTCCGCGAACCACCGGTCCTGTTTACTTTACGTTAACAACGTCGTATCGTGTTCTGTCACCTGCGACTGAGCAAGGCGATAGTTGGCCTGGGTTGTTTCGTTTTTGGCGATGGCAGCAACGCTGCGCAAACGAAGCCAGGTACCAGGAGCATTCCATGGTCATGTCGCTGATTTACAGCAGCCATTGCCGGCTGCCTGATGACGGCCACCAGTTCGAGACCGGAATGGATTCGATCCACACGGTCGCGACCAAACAGAACCACCGCTTCGACATCACCGGGTTCATGTTCTTCTTCGATCGGAAATTCGTCCAGATCGTCGAGGGCGACTTCGACGACGTCGCCAACCTCTACAAATGCATCCGTCGGGACACCCGCCACGACAGCTGCCGCGTCGTCGAATTCTGTGAGATTCCCCAGCGTTGCTTCGCACCGGGGATGCTGGCTCACTCGATCGCGTTCATCCGGGACAATGCGGCCGAGTTGCAGGTGAAGATGCGCTTCTTGAACAGGTTCATCGGCGATTCCGGCCGGGATTCGATCAAGATCCGGGACCTTCTTCTCTCGATCGCCTCCGAGCTGCAGAAAAAGAGCCATTTCCCGAAGGATGACGTGACATCCTGGCCGGGTTTCGCTCCTCCGTCCGCCGGAGCGGCCACCGGCCACGCCTGACGCCGGAGGCCGTGAGCGCCCCGGCCCGAGGCCTCTTGGCGGCTTCTGCGTGCCGCGCTCTACTGACGTCCCGCCCGGCTGATTTGCTCCGCCGGCGCCAGCAGGGACAGCGTCTGATGTCCGGATTTCGCAGGCTCGCTTTGGTGGTCTTCGCCGCTCTGGCTTTCGCCGCGACGGCGACGGCGCAGGGCGTTCTCCACCGGAGCCATGACGGCGACCCCGGCAGTCTCGACCCGCTGCGGACGACAAGCGTCGCCGAAGCCCATCTGCTGCGCGACCTCTATGAAGGGCTCGTCATCCACACGATGAAAGGCGAGATCGCGCCGGGCGTGGCCGAGAGCTGGACGACGAGCGAGGACGGGCGGATCTGGCGCTTCGCGCTGCGTCGGGATGCGCGCTGGTCGAATGGCGAGCCGGTGACGGCGTCCGACTTCGTGTTCTCACTGCGGCGCATCGTCGATCCGCGCCAGAGCGCCCCTTACGCGCCACTGCTTTATCCGATCCTGAACGCCGAGCGGATTCACAAGGCGGCCGAGGGCGTGCGCGTGGAGGATCTGGGCGTTTCGGCTCCGGAGCCCGGACTGCTCGAAATCCGGCTGGAGCGCCCGACGCCCCATCTGCTCGAGCTGCTGGCGCATCAGGCCGCCCTGCCGGTCCACCCGGCCACCGCGGACCGGACCGGCCGGATCGCCATGCGCGTGGCGGACTGGGTTTCGAACGGGCCTTATGTGCTGGCGGAGTTCGTGCCCAGTTCGCATATCCGCCTCGACCGCAACCCCGCCTTCCACAGCGCCGCCGAAGTCCGCATCGAGACGGTGATCTCCTACCCCATCCCCGATCCGGCGGTCGCGGCGCGGCGCTTCCTGGCGGGCGAACTGCACCTGACCACCGACATTCCCACCGACCAGATCGCGGCCCTGCGCGGCCGGTTGGGCACGCAGCTGCGCGTTTCCCCGGCGCTCGGAACCTATTTCCTGGTGCTCAACACGGCCAAAGCGCCCTTCTCGGACGCGCGGCTGCGCCGGGCGCTGTCGCTCGCGATCGACCGGGAGTTCATCGCCGAACGCGTCTGGGCGGGAACGATGCTGCCGGCCTATGGCGTGATCCCGCCCCATATCGGCAATTACGGCGAGCGCGCCGAACTCGACTTCAAGGCCGCCTCGCCGCTGGAGCGCGAGGACGAGGCGAAGCGGCTGATGGCGGCCGCCGGCTATGGACCCGGCATGCCGCTGCGGCTCGAGCTGCGCTACAACCGCAGCGACAACAACCGGCGCACCATCGCGGCCATTGCGGAGCAATGGGCGGCGATCGGCGTCGAGACCTCCCTGATCGAGACCGACAGCGCGGCGCATTTCGCGCATCTGCGCGAGGGCGGCGATTTCGATGTCGCCCGCTATGGCTGGATCGGCGACTATTCCGATCCGCTGACCTTTCTCTTCCTGTTTCGGAGCGACAACACCGGCTTCAATGTCGGCCGCTATGTCGATCCGCAATTCGATGCGCTGATGACGCTCGCGGCCGGCGAAGCCGATCTCGCCCGGCGCGCTGCGATCCTGCGCGAGGCCGACAGCCTGATCGTGCGCGAACAGCCCTGGATTCCGGTGCTGCACTATTCCCACAGGAACCTCGTTTCGAGCCGGCTCGCCGGCTTCGCGCCCAACCCGCTGGGTGTCATCCCGTCGCGCTTCCTGAGCTTTCGCCCCTGACGGAAGCGGGGCTGCCCCCGCATCGACGCCGGCATTCGCCCCTCGCGCCCGGCCTGCGTCTCGGCTAGGAGCGATGCTGTTGGAAACCCGCTGACGAGAGCCGACCGATGTCCCGCATTGTCTATGTGAACGGCGCCTATCTCCCCGAGGAGGACGCCAAGATCTCGGTCTTCGACCGCGGCTTCATCTTCGGCGACGGCATCTACGAGGTGTCGGCCGTCATCGGCGGCAAGCTGGTCGATTGCGAGGCGCATCTGGCCCGCCTCGAACGCTCCTGCGGCGAGATCCGGCTGTCCCTGCCCTGGACGAAGGCCGAGCTGGTCGCAATCCATGAGGAGCTGATCAAGCGCAACAGCCTCGACGAAGGCGGCGTCTATCTGGAGGTCACGCGCGGCGCGGCCGATCGCGACTTCCCCTTCCCCAAGGACGTCACGCCGACGCTGGTGATGTTCACCCAGGCCCGCAACTTCGTGAACGCCCCGGCGGCGAAGACCGGCATCAAAGTGGTGTCCACGCCGGATCTGCGCTGGGCCCGGCGCGACATCAAGAGCGTCAACCTGCTCGCCCCGGTGCTGGCCAAGCAGTTCGCGGCGGAGAGCGGCGCGCAGGAAGCCTGGATGATCGAGGACGGCGTGGTGACCGAGGGCGCCTCGTCGACCGCCTGGATCGTCAAGGGCAAGACGCTGATCTCGCGGCCGCTCTCGCACAAGGTCCTGCCCGGCATCACGCGCAAGGCGGTGCTGGCCTATATCGCGGAGACGGGCTTCGCCTTCGAGGAGCGCGAGTTCACGCTCGCCGAGGCGCTGGACGCCGAGGAGGCCTTCATCACCTCCGCCACCAGCCTCGTGATGCCGGTGACGACGATCGACGGCCACAGCATCCACAACGGCGCCCCGGGCCCGACCGCGCTGCGCCTGCGCGAGATCTACATCGATTTCGCCAGGAAGGGCGGCGTGCTGGGGTGAAGCGCGTCATGCTCGGGCCTGACCCGAGCATCTCTTGCCGGAGATTCTCGGGTCTGCGCTTAAGCTCCGCCCGAGAATGACGGAGGATTGGTTCGCTCCCCCATCACATAGGTCGCGACGACGTTGCGCTCGTCGCCGAGCGTGACCAGCACGAACAGCTCCTCCGCGAGATCGCGCGCCGTCTCCAGCCGATGCGCCATGGCGCGCTGCGCGGCCGGGTCGAGCACGACGACATCGGCCTCGTGGCCGGGCTCCAGCGAGCCGATCAGATGGTCGAGCTTCAGCGCCTTGGCGTTGCCGAGCGTAATGGCGTGGAGCGCGGCGAGGGCCGAGAGCGACTGCCCCTGCAACTGCAGGACCTTGTAGGCCTCCGACATCGTCCTGAGCATCGAATAGGAGGTGCCGCCGCCGATATCGGTCGCGACCGCGACCGGCACGCCCTCCGCCCGGGCGCGGGCCCAGTCGAACAGGCCCGATCCCAGGAAGAGGTTCGAGGTCGGACAGAAGACGGCGACGCTGCCGGTTTCGGCGAAACGCCGCCATTCCCGGTCGGTCATGTGGATGCAGTGGCCGAGCAGGCTTCTGGGTCCGAGCAGGCCGTAATGCTGGTAGATGCCGGCATAGTCGCCGGGCTCGGGATAGAGTTCGTTGGCGAGCGCGATCTCGGCCCGGTTCTCGTTGATATGGGTCTGGACATGGCAGTCCGGGTGCTCGGCCGCCAGCCGCCCCGCCGCTTCCATCTGCTCCGGCGTCGAGGTCACGACGAAGCGGGGGGTGATGGCGTAGAGCTGGCGGCCCTTGCCGTGCCAGCGCTCGATCAGCGCCTTGGAATCCGCGTAACTGCTCTGCGCCGTGTCGGTGAGCGCTTCGGGCGCGTTGCGGTCCATCATCACCTTGCCGGCGATCATGCGGGTGTTGCGGCGCTCGGATTCGGCAAACAGCGCTTCTGCCGACTGCGGATGCACGGAGCAGTAGATCACCGCCGTCGTGGTGCCGTTCGCGAGCAATTCGTCGAGCAGGAAGGTCGCGAGCTTCTCGGGATGGCCCTGCTGCGCCAGACGCTGCTCCTCGACGAAGGTGTAGCGGTTGAGCCAGTCCATCAGCTGGGCGCCATAGGAGGCGATCACCTGTGTCTGCGGCATGTGCAGATGGGCGTCGATGAAGCCGGGCATGATCAGATGCGGGCGGTGGTCGGTGATCTCCGCCCCCGCCGGCAGGGTCGGCAGGATGGCCTCCGCCGGACCGACTGCACGGATCACGCCGCCCTCGATCACCAGCACCCCGTCCGCGACATAACGATGCGCCGCCTCGCCGGCGTCGTGCGGATCGGCCACGAACCACAAAAGGCGGCCGCGCAGGGCACGAAGGGGGCTGGTCTGGCTCACGAATGCGCACTCCGGCTCGGATTCACATCACATCTGCACCAAATCAAAGCTTCCGGCCAAGCGGGGATCATGCCTAATCTGAGAGCATGATTTGTGTCGCATCGGATCAGTCCCGACCCTCGCCCTTCGTGCCGTCATCCCGGACGCAGCGAAGCGGAGATCCGGGATCCATTCCGGAGGGCGTCCAGCAGAGACTCTGGCATGGATCCCGGGTCTCCCGGAGCCTGTCCTTGGGCCGGCCAAAGGCCGGACCCGAGGGGTCGCCCGGGATGACCCGCGGTGGGGCGACGAGCGCCTTGCGAGTCCCCCATGCGTGACACGCTCCGCTTCCTCCTCGGCGACGAGTTGGTCGAGATCGCAAACTGCGATCCGACGTTGACGGTGCTCGACTGGCTGCGGCTCGACCGGCGCCTGACCGGCAGCAAGGAGGGCTGCGCCGAAGGCGATTGCGGCGCCTGCACCGTCGTCGTCGGCCGGCTCGATCGCGGGCGGCTGCGCTACGAGGCGATCAATGCCTGCATCCGCTTCCTGCCGACGCTGGACGGCTGCCATCTGCTGACGGTCGAGCATCTGAAAGGCCCGGACGGCAGCCTGCATCCGGTGCAGCAGGCGATGGTCGATTGCCACGGCTCGCAATGCGGCTTCTGCACGCCGGGCATCGTGATGTCACTCTTCGCCCTCTGGCTCAACGAGGATGCGCCATCAGTCGCGCGCATTGAGGATGCGCTGGCGGGCAATCTCTGCCGCTGCACCGGCTACGAGCCGATCATCGCGGCGGCGCAGCGGATGTCGGCTGGTGGCCATGAGAGGCCGGACCGCGAGGCGGTCACCGCGAGGCTGCGCGACCTCGCCGACGACGCCACACTCGCCCTCTCCGGCCCCGGCGGGCACTTCTTCGCCCCGGCCACCGTCGCGGGGCTGGCCAATCTGGTGGCCGCCCATCCGCAGGCGACGCTGGTCGCGGGTGCGACCGATGTCGGCTTGTGGGTGACGAAGGACATGCGGCGGCTCGACCCCGTCATCTCGCTCGGGCGCATCTCGGCGCTGCGGGAGATCGAGGATCGGGACGACCATCTCGTCTTCGGCGCGATGGCGACCCATGCGGAGGTCCGCCCCGTTCTGGCGTCGCTCTCGCCGCAACTCGACGAGCTGATGCGCCGCTTCGGCGGCGAGCAGGTCCGCAATGCCGGCACGATCGGCGGCAACATCGCCAATGGCTCGCCGATCGGCGACCTGCCGCCGGCGCTGATCGCGCTGGGGGCGAGGCTGGTGCTGGCGAAGGCGGCGCGGGACGGCCTGTCGCGCCGCGACATCCCGCTCGAAGACTTCTTCCTCGACTACCGCAAGCAGGACCGGCGCGAGGGCGAGTTCGTCGAGGCGGTGATCGTGCCCAGGCCGGGGCCGGACGCGCTGGTCCATGTCTCGAAGATCTCGAAGCGCTTCGACGAGGACATCTCCGCCGTCTGCGGCGCCTTCCTGCTGCGGCTCGATTCCGCCGGCTATATCGCGGAAGCGCGGCTGGCCTATGGGGGCATGGCGGGCACGCCCAAACGCGCCACCGCCGCGGAGGCCGCGCTGACCGGCCGGCGCTGGGACGAGGCGGCGGTGGACGCCGCGATCGCTGCGCTTTCGAGCGACTTCACACCGCTCAGCGACATGCGCGCCTCCGCCGGCTACCGGCTGACGGTGGCGGGGAACCTGCTGCGGCGCTTCCTGATCGAGACGACGCAGCCCGATGTCGAGACCCGCGTTGCGGGCCAGTTCGCGGAGGCGGCCCATGGCTGATGCTCGCCACCGGCTCGACAAGGACGCCTCCGCAATGGTCGGAGCGCCGCGCCTCCACGATTCCGCCGCCCGCCATGTCGCGGGCGAAGCTGTCTATATCGACGACATCGCGGCGCCGGAGGGGCTGCTGCACGCCTATCTCGGTCTCAGCCGCATCGCCCATGGCCGGCTGGTGTCGCTCGATCTCGCGCCCGTGCTGGCGGCACCCGGGGTCCTCGCGGTGCTGACGGCGGCCGACATTCCCGGCGTCAACGACATCTCCTCGACGCATCGCCTTGACGAGCCGGTCTTCGCGACGCAGACGATCCTGCATCACGGCCAGCCGCTCTTTGCCGTGGTGGCGCAGACGCGCCAGGCGGCGCGGGAGGCGGCGGCCCTCGCGCAGGCGGTCTATGAGGAGGCCCCGCCTGTGCTCGATGTCGCGGCAGCCCGTGCGGCCGGCGGCACGCTCGTCACGGACCCGCTCAGGCTCGAACGCGGCGATGTCGCGGCCGCGCTGGCGGAGAGCCCGCGCCGGCTGAAGGGCTCGATGACGATCGGCGGGCAGGACCATTTCTACCTCGAGAGCCAGATCGCGCTCGCCATTCCAGGCGAGGAGGACGACATGCAGGTCTTCTCCTCGACGCAGCACCCCAGCGAAGTTCAGCACATGGTGGCGCAGGTGCTGGGCGTCGCCTCCCATGCCGTCACCGTCGAGGTCCGGCGGATGGGCGGCGGCTTCGGCGGCAAGGAGACCCAGTCCAACCTCTTCGCCTGCGTCGCCGCGCTCGCTGCGCGCAAGCTGAAGCGCCCCGTGAAGCTGCGGCCCGACCGCGACGACGACATGATCGTCACCGGCAAGCGGCACGATTTCGTCGTTGATTACGAGATCGGCTTCGACGACGAGGGCCGCATCCATGCGGTCGACGCGGTCTATGCGGCGCGCTGTGGCTGGAACGCGGATCTCTCGGGGCCGGTGACGGACCGCGCGCTGTTCCACATGGACAATTGCTATTTCTACCCGGCGGTGCGCGGACGATCCGAGCCTCTGCTGACCCACACCGTGTCGAACACCGCCTTTCGCGGTTTCGGCGGGCCCCAGGGCATGGTCGGGGCCGAGCGCTTCATCGAGGAGGTCGCCTTCGCGACGGGGCTCGATCCGCTGGAGGTTCGGCGGCGCAACCTCTATGGCGGCACGCCCGGCGAGGGACCCGGTCGCGATCTGACGCCCTATCACCAGACGGTGACGGACAACATCGCAGGCGAGGTGATCGAACGGCTGGAGCGGTCCTGCGACTACCGCGCCCGGCAGGCGGCGATCCGGGAGGCCAATGCCAGAAGCCCGATCGTGAAACGCGGCATCGCGCTGACGCCGGTCAAGTTCGGCATCTCCTTCACGGCGACCTGGTACAATCAGGCCGGCGCCTTGGTGCATGTCTACACCGACGGTTCGGTGATGCTGAACCATGGCGGCACCGAGATGGGCCAGGGGCTCTACGTCAAGGTGGCGCAGGTGGTGGCGCAGGCCTTCGGGATCGGCCTCGACCTCGTCAAGATCACCGCGACGACGACCGGCAAGGTGCCCAACACCTCGGCCACCGCGGCCTCCTCCGGCTCGGATCTCAACGGCATGGCGGCGCTCGACGCCTGCGAGACGATCAAGGCGCGGCTGACCGAATTCGCCGCCCGGCACTGGCAGGAAAGCCCGGAGGCGATCGTCTTCCGGCCGGGCTACGTGCAGGTCGGCGCCCGCGAGATCGCCTTCGCCGATCTGGTCAAGGCGGCCTATATGGGCCGCGTCCAGCTCTCGGCGACGGGCTTCTACGCGACGCCGAAGATCCATTGGGACCGCAAGGCCGGGCGCGGCCAGCCCTTCTATTACTTCGCCTATGGCGCGGCCGCCGCCGAGGTCGCGGTCGATACATTGACGGGCGAATACAAGGTCGAGCGCGTCGACATCCTCCATGATTGCGGGACCTCGCTGAACCCCGCCATCGACAAGGGCCAGATCGAGGGCGGCTTCATCCAGGGCATGGGCTGGCTGACGACCGAGGAACTGGTCTGGGATGCCAAGGGCGTGCTGAAGACGCATGCGCCCTCGACCTACAAGATCCCCGTCGCCTCCGACCGGCCGCGGATTTTCAACGTCGCACTGCTGGAGAACGCTCCCAATCGCGAGGCGACGATCCACCGCTCGAAGGCGGTCGGCGAGCCGCCGCTGATGCTGGCGATCAGTGTGCTGCATGCGCTGTCGGATGCGGTGGCGAGCGTCGGCGGGCACCGGATCTGCCCGCGGCTCGATGCGCCGGCTACGCCCGAGCGCGTGCTGGCAGCGGTGGAGCGCGTTCGCGCGGAAGCGGGACGATGAGCGTCTCGGCCTTCCTCGCCCGCCATCTCGCGAATGGCTGCATCCTCGTTACCCTCACCCGTGCCGCGGGCTCGACCCCGCGCGAGGCCGGCGCGGCCATGGCCGTCAGCCCCAATGCCATCGCCGGCACGATCGGCGGCGGGCAGCTCGAGTTCCACTGTCTCGACATCGCCCGCGCGATGCTGGTGGCGGGCGAGACGGAGCGAGCGCTGGACATCCCGCTCGGCCCCCAGATGGGCCAGTGCTGCGGCGGGCGGGTGGAGGTTTCGCTGCGGCGCGCGACAGCGGCGGACCTCGCGATGCAGGTGGCCCGGGAGCGGGCCGAGGCCGAGGCGCGCCCCGCCGCGCTGGTGTTCGGCGCCGGACATACCGGGCGGGCCCTGGTCGAGGCGCTGGCCCTTCTCCCCTTTCGGGTGACGCTGATCGACGATCGCGACGGCGTTCTGGACGGGCTGCCGGCGGCGGTGACCTGCATCCGCATTGCCGATCCCGTTGCGGCCATTGCCGCGGCGCCGGCTGGCGCAGCCCATGTCGTGCTCACGCACAGCCACGCGCTCGACTACCGGCTGACGGAAGCCGCGCTGCAGCGGGGCGATGCGGCTTATGTCGGCATGATCGGCTCGGCGACCAAGCGCGCGCGCTTCGAGGCCGGCTTCCTGCGCAGTGGGGGGCGACGCGAGGCGCTGTCGCGCCTCACCTGCCCGATCGGCCGCGGCGATGTGGACGACAAGCGCCCCGAGGTGATCGCGGCCTTGACGGCCGCCGAACTGGTGCGGAGTTTGCTTCGGAAACAACAGGCTTCCCGCGGAGCCGGAGCGGAGGAACGAGCCGGCCATGACGCAACCGCCTGACCAGACGGTTCGCACCCGGCTCGCCCTTGCGGGCATCTCCAAGAGCTTTCCCGGCGTGAAGGCGAACGAGGACATCAGCCTCAGCGTCCGGCCGGGTGAGATCCACGCCCTGCTCGGCGAGAACGGCGCCGGCAAGTCGACGCTGGTCAAGATCATCTACGGTGTGCAGCAGGCCGATGCCGGGACCATCGCCTGGGATGGCGCGCCGGTCTCGATCCCCTCGCCGAAGGTCGCGCGGCGGCTGGGCATCGGCATGGTCTTCCAGCATTTCTCGCTCTTCGACGCGATGACGGTGATCGAGAACATCGCGCTCGGCCTCGACGAAGCCTGCGACAAGGACGAGCTCAAGGGCCGCGTCGCGGCGATCCTGGAAAGCTACTCGCTGCCGCTCGATCCCGAGCGCGAGGTGCATACGCTGTCGGTCGGCGAGCGGCAGCGCATCGAGATCGTGCGCTGCCTGCTGCAAAATCCCCGGCTGCTGATCATGGACGAGCCGACCTCGGTGCTGACGCCGCAGGAGGTGGACAAGCTCTTCGGCACGCTGCGCCAGATCGCCTCGCAGGGCTGCGCGATCCTCTACATTTCGCACAAGCTGCATGAGATCAAGGCGCTGTGCGAGGCCGCCACGATCCTGCGGGCTGGCCGGGTCGTCGCCACCTGCGACCCGCGGGTCGAGAGCACGAAGCGCATGGCCGAGCTGATGATCGGCGCGGAACTCCGCCAGATCGAGCATGGCGGAAATGCCGGGGCCGGGCCGGTGCGGCTGTCGGTGTCCGGGCTGACGCTGCCGGGCGAGCCGCCCTTCGGCACCGATCTGCGTGCGGTCGCCTTCGAGGCGCGGGCCGGCGAAATCCTCGGCATCGCGGGCGTCGCCGGCAACGGCCAGTCGGAGCTGCTGACCGCCCTGTCGGGCGAACGGCCGGCGAACACGGCCGAGGCGGTCACACTCGACGGCAAGCCGGTGGGGCGGCTGGATGCGGGGGCGCGCCGGGCGCTCGGGCTCTGCTGCGTGCCGGAAGAGCGCAACGGCCATGCCGCGGTGCCGGATTTCTCGCTCGCCGACAACGCGATCCTGACCGCGCGCCACCGCCTGCCGCTGACGCCGCTGGGGATCATCAGCACCAGCGACGTGATGCGCTTCGCCGATTCCGTGATCAAGCGCTTCGACGTCCGCACCACCGGCACGGAGGCGCTCGCCCGCTCGCTCTCCGGCGGCAATCTGCAGAAGTTCATCATGGGCCGCGAGATCGGCCAATCTCCCGCCGTGCTCGTCGTCAGCCAACCGACCTGGGGCGTGGATGCGGGGGCCGCGGCGGCGATCCGGCAGGAACTGGTCGATCTCGCCGAGAAGGGCTCGGCCGTGGTGGTGATCTCCCAGGATCTCGACGAGCTGCTCGAACTGGCCGACCGGCTCTGCGTCATCAACGAGGGCCGGCTCTCCGCTCCGCGAGCCGTCGCCAGCCTCGGGATCGACGAGATCGGCCTGATGATGGGCGGCGTGCATGGCGCGGCCGCGCCGGCGGGAGGGCCGGCCCATGCTTGAATGGCGCCGCCGCCGCGAACCGAGCACGCTCATGCTCTGGCTCAGCCCGCTGATCGCGATCGGGCTGACGATGCTGCTCGGCATGATCGTCTTCACGGCGATGGGCTATGACGGCTTCCACGCCGTCGAAAGCATCTTCGTGACGCCCTTCGTCGAGCCGCAGCGCTGGCCGGATCTCGGCGTCAAGGCCGCACCGCTGGTGATGATCGCGCTCGGGCTCGCCATCGGCTTCCGCGCCAATGTCTGGAACATCGGCGCCGAGGGGCAGTACGTCGTCGGCGCGATCGCCGGTACCGGCGTGGCCCTGGCGACGCATGGCATGACCGGCTGGTGGATCCTGCCGGCCATGGCCGTTGCGGGCGTGCTGGGCGGCATGGCCTGGGCGGCCGTGCCCGCCTTCCTGCGCGTGCGGCTGCAGGTCAGCGAGATCCTGACCAGCCTGATGCTGACCTATGTCGCGGTGCAGGGCCTCTATTATCTCGTGCGCGGGCCCTGGAAGGACCCGGACGGCTTCAACTTCCCCCAGACCCGGATGTTTGGCGCCGACCAGACCCTTCCGGCGATCATGCCGGGCTCGCTCGTCCATATCGGCATCCCGGCCGCCCTGCTGATCGCGATCGTCGCCTGGCTGCTGATGGAGCGGACGACCGCCGGCTATGCGGTGAAGGTCGTCGGACTGGCGCCCGCCGCCGCGCGCCATGGCGGCTTCCGTGCCGACCGGGTGACCTGGGCGACGATGCTCGCAGGCGGAGGGCTCGCAGGGCTGGCCGGGCTGTTCGAGGCGGCCGGCCCCTTCGGGCAGCTGACACCGCAGTTCCCGACCGGCTACGGCTTCACCGCGATCATCGTGGCCTTCCTGGGCCGGCTGAATCCGCTCGGCATCGTCTTCGGCGGCGTGGTGCTCGCGGCGACCTATGTCGGCGGCGAGATCGCCCAGACGACGGTCCGCCTGCCGCAGGCCGCGACCGGCATGTTCCAGGCGCTGCTGCTCTTCGTGCTGCTGGCGACCGACGTGCTGGTGAAGTACCGCATCGGCTGGAAGGTGCGGGCGGCATGAGGGGTCGGGCCCGCACGTCATGCTCGGGCTCGACCCGAGCATCTCTCCCCGGAGGTTCTCGGGTCTGCGCTGCGCTCCGCCCGAGAATGACGGGAGGCGAACCATGACCACCGCCATCCTGGTCTCGATCCTGATGACCCTCGTCGCCGCCTCGACGCCAATCCTGCTGGCGGCGCTGGGGGAACTCGTCACGGAGAAGGCCGGCGTCCTCAATCTCGGCGTCGAGGGCATGATGCTGTGCGGCGCGGTCGCGGGCTTCGCGGTCGCCTTCAGCACCGGCAGCACGATGCTGGGTCTCGTCGCGGCGATGGCGGCGGGCGTGGCGACGGCAATGGTCTTCGCCGTTCTGACGCTGTCGCTCACGGCCAACCAGGTTGCCACCGGCCTGGCGCTGACGATCTTCGGCATCGGCGCCTCCTCGCTGATCGGGGCGGGCTTCGTCGGCCGCACAATCACAAGGCTCGGCCCGGTATTCCCGGCAGCGCTCTCGGAGCATCCCTGGCTGCGCGCGGTCTTCGGGCACGACATCGTCGTCTATCTCTCGCTCGCGCTGGTGCTCGGCGTCAGTCTGTTCCTGCGCCGGACGCGGCCGGGGCTGATCCTGCGGGCCGTCGGCGAGAACGATGCTTCGGCCCATGCCATCGGCTACCCCGTCATCGCCATCCGCTATGCGGCGATCGCCTTCGGCGGCGCGCTGGCGGGGCTGGGCGGCGCCTATTTCTCGCTGGCGCTCACGCCGATGTGGGCCGACCGGCTGACGGCCGGGCGCGGCTGGATCGCGCTCGCGCTGGTGGTCTTCGCGGCGTGGAGACCGGGGCGCCTGCTGCTCGGCGCCTATCTGTTCGGCGCGGTGATGACGCTCGAGCTCCAGGCCAAGGCGGCGGGCATCACCTGGCTGGCGCCCGAACTGCTGGCGATGACGCCCTATCTTGCGACCGTCGCGGTTCTGACCATGATGTCCCTGGGCCGCAGATCGGGCCGGCTGAGCGCGCCGGCCTGTCTCGGCAAGCCTTTCTCGGCGTCCTGACGCCGCAACCAACAAGGGGAGACACGCAGCATGACCTCGATCATCACCCGCCGCCGGTTCAATTTCGGGGCCGGCGCCAGCGCCGCCGCCCTGCCCCTGCTCGGCACGGGCGCCCGGGCCCAGGCGCCGCTCGGCGTCGGCTTCATCTATGTCGGCCCGGTCGGCGACCATGGCTGGACCTGGACGCATGACCAGGGCCGGTTGGCGCTGGAGAAGGAGTACGGCTCGAAGATCAAGACGAGCTTCATCGAGAACGTCGCCGAAGGGCCGGACGCCGCGCGCGCGATCCGTCAGCTCGCCCAGGCCGGCAACCAGATCATCTTCACCACCTCGTTCGGATTCATGAACCCGACGATCCAGGTGGCGCGGCAGTTCCCGAACCTGAAGTTCGAACACGCCACGGGCTACCAGCGCGCCGACAACGTCGCGACCTACAACGCCCGCTTCTACGAGGGCCGCGCCGTGATCGGCACCATCGCCGGGCACATGTCGAAATCGGGCCAGGCCGGCTACATCGCCTCCTTCCCGATCCCCGAGGTGGTGATGGGCATCAATGCCTTCACGCTCGCCGCCCGCAAGGTGAACCCGAATTTCCGGACCAAGGTGATCTGGGCCTCGACCTGGTACGACCCGGCCAAGGAGGCCGACGCCGCCAAGGCGCTGATCGACCAGGGTTGCGACATCATCACCCAGCACACCGACTCGGCGGCGGCGCTGCAGGCGGCGGAACAGCGCGGCGTCTTCGCCTTCGGCCAGGCCTCCGACATGAAGGCCTTCGCCCCGAAGGCGCATCTGACCGCGATCGTCGACGACTGGTCGGGCTACTACATCAAGCGCGTCAAGGAGGTGATGGACGGCACGTGGAAGAGCGGCGACGTCTGGGGCGGCATCAAGGACGGCATGGTCAAGATCGCGCCCTACAACGACGCCGTGACGCCGGCCGCGCGGGCCGCCGCCGACGAGGTGACCAAGGGCATCGTCGCCGGCACGCTCCATCCCTTCACCGGGGAACTCAAGGACCAGAAGGGCACGGTGCGCCTCAAGGCCGGCGAGACGGCGTCCGACGAGGTGCTTTCCAAGATGGACTGGTACATCGACGGCGTTCAGGCGTGAGTTCGGCGCGCCCGGGATGAGGCTCCCGCCGTCACCCCGGGCGCGGCACGGCCGGGCGTACCAAGCCGTCGGCGGCCGCTGCGGGCGATGATGGATGCCGCGTGGCGCGGTGTCGCCGGCCAGGAACGATGGGGCGGCGGGTCGCGGCCACACAAATCCGCTTCGAGGCCCCCTTGCAGATATTTTAAGCTTGAAACAATATGCCTTCATCGCGCGGTCAAGGAGGTCGAGGGGACCCCTGTCGCACTCTGGCTTTCTCGCTCGTCCCGGGAGGACATCCGACATGACACTCAAGCTCTCGCTTTCGCTCGGTGCCGGCCTGCTCGCGCTCGGCATCGCCTCCGCCCAGGCGCAGGAGCCGCTGAAGATCGGCGTCGTCAGCGTGCTCACCGGCCCGGCGGCCGCGCTCGGCCAGCAGGTCCGCGACGGTTTCCAGCTCGCGGTCGACCAGAATGGCGGCAAGCTCGGCGGGGTGCCGGTGCAGATCACCGTCATCGATGACGAGCTGAAGCCGGATGTCGCGGTCGGCAAGGTCAAGGCGTATGTCGAAAGCGCGAAGGCGGACTTCGTGGTCGGCCCGGTGTTCTCCAACATCCTCGGCGCGATCGCCAAGCCGGTGCTCGACTCCGGCGCGTTCCTGATTTCGCCGAACGCCGGCCCCTCGACCATGGCCGGCAAGGGCTGCCACCAGAACTTCTTCGTCACCTCCTACCAGAACGACCAGGTCCACGAGGTGCTCGGCAAGCACGCGCAGGACCAAGGCTACAAGCGCGCCTATATCATCGCGCCGAACTACCAGGCCGGGAAGGACTCGCTCGCCGGCTTCAAGCGCTATTTCAAGGGCGAGATCGTCGACGAGGTCTATGCGCCGCTGACCTCGATGGACTTCGCTTCCGACCTCGCCAAGATCGCCTCGACCAAGCCCGACGTCGTCTTCGCCTTCCTGCCGGGCGGGCTCGGTGTGAACTTCGTCAAGCAGTGGTCGCAGGCCGGCCTGCAGGGCAAGATCCCCTTCCTCTCGGCCTTCACGGTCGACGAGTCGACGCTGCCGGCGCAGCAGGATGCCGCGGTCGGCCTGTTCGGCGGCATGACCTGGGCGCCGAACATGGACAATCCGCAGACGAAAGCCTTCGTCAGCGCCTATGAGGCCGCCTACAAGATCGTGCCGGGCTCCTACGCCCAGCAGGCCTATGACGCCGCGATGCTGATCGACTCGGCCGTCAAGGCGGCCGGCGGAACGGCCGACAAGGACAAGCTGCGGGCGGCGATCAAGAAGGCCGACTTCACCTCGCTGCGCGGCAAGTTCAAGTTCAACACCAACGGCTACCCGATCCAGGACTTCTACCTGGTCAAGGCCGCCAAGCGCGCCGACGGCAAGTTCCAGACGGAGATCGTCTCGAAGGTGTTCACGGACTACGCCGACCCGCACGCCAAGGAATGCGCGCTGAAGTGATCTGACGCCGCGGACCAACATCCGCCGCCGTCATCCCGGACAAGCCGCGAAGCGGCGCCGATCCGGGATCCATCGAAGGGCGTCGCGCGCTACGATGGATTCCGGGTCTCCGCTTCGCTGCGCCCGGAATGACGGCCGAGGTTGATCACAAGGGCACAGCGAGCCACCGATCCGATGACCACCGGCCTCCTCATCGTCCAGATCCTGAACGGCCTCCAGCTCGGCATCCTGCTGTTCCTGGTGGCGGCGGGGCTGACGCTCGTCTTCGGCGTCATGGACTTCATCAACCTGGCCCATGGCGTGCAGTACATGCTCGGCGCCTATCTCGCGGTGACCTTCGTCGGCATCACCGGCAGCTTCGTGCTCGGGCTCGTGCTGGCGCTGGCGGCTGCGCTGGTGATCGGGCTGGCGCTGGAGTTCCTGGTCTTTCGACATCTCTACGCGCGCGATCATCTTGACCAGGTGCTGGCGACCTTCGGGCTGATCCTCCTGCTGAACCAGGGCGTGAAGATGCTCTGGGGCGCCGCGCCGCTCTCGGTGCCCGTGCCGGCCTTCCTGTCGGGCAACGTCGCGCTGCTCGACGGCATCCTCTACCCAACCTACCGCTTCGCGCTGATCGGGGCGGGGCTGGCCGTCGGGGCCCTGCTCTGGTTCGTCGTCGAGAAGACGCGCACCGGCATGCTGCTGCGGGCCGGCGCCTCGAATGCGCCGATGGTCTCGGCGCTGGGCGTCGACATCAACAAGCTCTTCATGATCGTCTTCGCCTTCGGGACCATGCTGGCCGCCTTCGCGGGCGTCATGGCGGCACCGATCCTCTCGGTCGAGCCGGGCATGGGCGACAACATTCTGATCCTCGCCTTCGTCGTCATCGTTGTCGGCGGTATCGGGTCGATCCGGGGCGCCTTCGTCGGAGCGCTGATCGTCGGCCTCGTCGACACGCTCGGCCGGTCCTTCATGAACGACCTGCTGCGGCTGTTCATGAGCGCGCCTTCCGCAAGGGCGGCGGGCGCCGCGCTGTCCTCGATGCTGATCTATCTCGTGATGGCGATCGTGCTGTTCGTTCGGCCCGAGGGGCTGCTGCCCTCGAAGGGCCGGGCATGAGCGAGACCGCCACGACCCTGGCCGGCACGACCGGGCGCGCGACGCCGCTGCCCGCCCGGCGCCTCCCGCTGGTTCCGATCCTGCTGTTCGGGCTGCTGGCGCTGCTGCCCCTCGCGGTCTCGCTCGGCCTGCCCTCGCACTGGCTGACGCTGGTGACGCGGGCGATGATCTTCGCCATCGCGGCGCTGTCGCTCGACCTCATCCTCGGTGTCGGCGGCCTGGTCTCCTTCGGGCACGCCGCCTTCGTCGGGATCGGCGCCTATGCGACCGGCATCATGATCACGGAAGGTCTGGCGGAGACGCTGCTGATCCTGCCCGTGGTGCTGGCGGTGTGCGGTGTCTTCGGGCTGGTGACGGGCTATGTCTCGCTGCGCACGCGGGGCGTCACCTTCATCATGATCACGCTGGCCTTCGGGCAGATGGTCTATTTCCTGGCGCAGGCGCTGTCCGCCTATGGTGGCGACGACGGGCTGACGCTCTACCAGCGCAGCACCGTGATCGGCTTCAACGCTTTCGCAAACCGCACCGGCTTCTTCTATGTCGTGCTCGGCGTTCTGCTCGCCTGCTACCTCCTCGTCCGCGTGATCGTGGCCTCGCGCTTCGGCCGTGTCCTGCGCGCCGCGCGGGAGAACGCCACACGCGTCTCCGTCACCGGATTCCAGGTCTCGCAGGTGCGCCTCGCCGCCTATGTGATCAGCGGGCTGATCGCGGGCCTGTCCGGCTTCCTGCTCGCCAACCAGACGGAGTTCGTCAGCCCGGCCTTCATGTCCTGGCCGCGCTCCGGCGAGCTGATCTTCATGGTCGTGCTCGGCGGCGTCGGCTCGCTGCACGGCGCGATCATCGGGGCGCTGGCCTTCCTCTTCGCCGAGGACATCCTCGCCGGCTGGACCGAGCACTGGAAGGTCATCTTCGGGCCGATGATCGTGCTCTTCGTGCTGTTCACGCGCGGCGGGCTGGTCGGGCTGATGCGCAAGCTCGGGATCGGCCGCGATGACTGAGCCCGTGCTCGTCCTCTCCGGCATCCAGAAGGCCTTCGGCGCGCTCAAGGTGACCGACGGCGTCAGCCTGTCGGTGGCGCCGGGCGAACTCCACGCCCTGATCGGCCCCAACGGCGCCGGCAAGACCACGCTGGTCCACCAGATCTCCGGCATGCTGCGGCCCGACACCGGCAGCATCCGCTTCCGGGGGCAGGACATCACAGGCTTCTCGCCGGAAAGACGGGCGCGCGCCGGCCTCGCCCGAACCTTCCAGATCACCTCGACGATCCCGTCGCTCTCGGTGCTGGAAAACGTCGCGCTCGGCGTCCAGGCGCGCGCCGCGCATCCGCTGGCGTTGTTTCGCAACGCGGCCCGGGACGAGACCCTGAATGCGGCGGCCTGGGCGGCGATCGAAGCCGTCGGCCTGACCGAGCGCGCCCATGTGCTCGCCGGACAGTTGTCGCATGGCGAGAAGCGGGCTCTCGAAATCGCGATGGCGCTGACGCTGGAGCCGGCCGCGATCCTGCTCGACGAACCCCTCGCCGGCGTTGGCCGCGAGGAGGGCGAGCGGCTGATCGCGCTGCTGGCAAGCCTGAAAGGCCGCTACGCCATGCTGCTGGTCGAGCACGACATGGAGGCGGTTTTCGCCCTAGCCGACAGCGTCAGCGTGCTGGTCTATGGCCGCGTGATCGCCTCGGGCGATCCCGCCACCGTGCGGGCCGACCCGGCGGTGCGCGAGGCCTATCTCGGCGAGGAGGGGTAGGATGCTCGTCGTCGAGGGGCTCGATGCCGGCTATGGCGAGGCGCAGATCCTGTTCGGGGTCGATCTCGCGATCGGCGAAGGCGAGGTGGTGACGCTGCTCGGCCGCAACGGCATGGGCAAAACCACGACGATCCGCGCGATCATGGGGCTGATCCCGCCGAAATCCGGTCGCGTCAGCGTCGGCGGGCGGGATCTCACCGGCGCGCCTGTCTTCCGGATCGCGCAAGCCGGCATCGGCCTCGTGCCCGAGGGGCGCATGATCTTTCCGACGCTCTCCGTCGAGGAGAACCTGATCGCCACCGCGGCCAGCCGTTTCGGCAAGGCGCGCTGGGACATCGAGCGGATCTACGCCTTCTTTCCGCGCCTGAAGGAGCGCCGCGCCAACCGCGGCAACCAGCTCTCGGGCGGCGAACAGCAGATGCTCGCCATCGGCCGGGCGCTGATGACCAATCCCCGCCTCATCATCCTGGACGAGGCGACGGAGGGGCTGGCGCCGATCATCCGCCAGGAGATCTGGGCCTGCCTTTCGGCGCTGAAGGCCGAGGGCGAGTCGATCCTGGTCATCGACAAGAACGTCGACGCGCTGGCGAAGATCGCCGACCGCCATGTCGTGCTGGAGAAAGGCCGCGTCGTCTGGCGCGGCAGCAGCGACGATCTGCGCGGCGACAGCGCGGTCAAGGACCGCTTCCTGCATTTCTGACGAGCGAGGACCTCTGCCATGAAGCCACTGACCGCCGGCGTCACCCGGGCCAATGAGGGGCTCGATTCGATCTCCTGGAACATCCTCGGCCAGACCTATGTGCCGAAGTCGCTGAGCGAGGAGTCCTTCTCCTGGCACGCGACCTTTCCGCCCGGCACCTTCGTGCCGCCGCATATCCACACCACGCAGGACGAGTTCATCTACATGCTCGAGGGGCGGCTCGACCTCGTCCTCGACGGGGCCGAGAGCCATGCCCTGCCGGGCGATCTGATCCGGCTGCCGCGCAACGTCCCGCATGGGCTGTTCAACAAGAGCGACGCAACGGTGAAGTGCCTGTTCTGGGTGGCGCCGACGGCACGACTCTACGATCTGTTCTGGGGCATCCACTCGATGGCCGAGCAGAACCCGGCCGATGTCGTGGCGCTGTCGGCCAAGCACGAAGTCGACTTCCTGCCGCCGCCGGACGGCGCCTGACGCCGTCGAGGTAAGGTTAAGCTGCGGTAAAGGCTGCGCCGGCGCCCGGTTTCCGGCAGACTCCCCCGATACAGCCTCCGTCCCGGAGGCCTGTCGCGGGAGCCTGCCGATGATCGCCGACCGCCGCCTCGAGACGCGCAGCCGCCTCCACCAGCCGGCTCGCGTCATGTTCAACGGCGAGCAGTCCGTCCTCGCCTGCACCGTTCGCAACCGGTCGCAGACCGGCGCGATGGTGCGCATGGCGGACTGGATCGAGCTGCCGCACACGTTCGAACTCGCCATTCCGGACGGGCACAGCCGCCGCGTCCGGCAGTGCTGGCGGCGCGGCGACGATGTCGGCGTCGCCTTCCTGACGCCCGAGGAATCCGCCCCCTCGCCTGTGGTCTCGCTGGCCGAGGCGCGGGCCCGGCGTGCGGGCCGCGGCGACACGGGCTGAACCCTGTTGTTTCGCCTAACCGGGCGACCAACCGTTAAACATTGACGGAACCGGTTGCTGCAGCGCAGCGCGGCTTCTGGCATGGTCTTCGTGGAGCGGCATGGGGCCGCCCGCTGAAGACGGCCGGAAGCGAGCCATGACGACGGAGCGGCGGCAGACACCGCGGTTGCGCTCTCTTCTGGGAGCGCGGGCGCGCTACAACCAGCAGCGCACGACCCTGGACTGCGTCGTTCGCAACATCTCCGACGGCGGCGCCCTCATTGTGGTGCCCGATACGGTTCTCCTGCCCGCCGATTTCGAGCTGGAAATCACCCAGCGCCAGCGCTGCTACCACGCCCATGTGCGCTGGCGGACCGGCACGCGCATCGGCGTGTCCTTCGACGCCGAAGACCTCGCGCAGGGGGGTGCTGCATCGGAGACCGATGTCGCGATGCGCCTGCGCATGGCCGAGCGCGACAACGCCCGCATGAAAAGCCGCATCGAGCAGCTGACCGAAGCCGGCTGAGCCCCGCCTCCCCCCTCTCCGCCATCGCTGATGCGGTACTCCGTCGCCGCCGCAGCCGCGCCCGACGCGTTAACGTTAACAGAAGGTTAAGCCGGCTGATTTCCCTGAGCGCTGTTACTGTCTAAATCAGTAAATCTGCAAAACTTAGGGAATTTAATATCATGACAGTCGAAAGAAGGAAGAAGCCGCGCCTTCGATCTCTGCTGGGAGGGCGCGTCAGTTTCAATCAGAAGAGTTCAACACTGGACTGCGTCGTGCGGAACGTCTCGGAAGACGGCGCCCTGCTGCTGATCTCCGACTCGATCGCACTGCCCAACGCATTCGATCTCGACATCGCCCGCCACCAGCGGTCCTATGTGGCGAGGATCCGCTGGCGCGACGGCGAAAAGGTCGGCGTGGCCTTCGACGCGCCGTCGGCAGGCGAGATCGTCCCGCTCGACATGGCGCGACGGCTCAAGCATTGCGAGCAAGACAACGCCCGGCTCAAAGGCCGCATCCGGCAGCTGACCGAGGCCGGCTGAGACGTCACGCCCGCCGGGCGAGCTGCTCCTGCGAGAAGCCCGCCGTGCCGGCATAGGACTTCACGATCGCCTCGCGCTTGGCATAGCTCAGCACGCGCTCGACATCGTCGAAGCCGTTCGGCGCGAGCTGCTCGACCGCGTCGATGACGCGCTCCGGGCCGCCCTTTCGGTTCAGCGCCACGATCTCGGCCGTCGCCGGCAGGCGTTGCGCCTCATAAGCCGCGAGGGCATGACGCGGGTGCTCGGAACTCACCAGCCGGTCGGCTAGGCAGCGGGCATCCAGGATCGCCTGGGAAGCTCCGTTCGAACCCACGGGATACATCGGATGGGCGGCATCGCCGAGCAGGGTGACGCGGCCATGGGTCCAGCGCGGCAGCGGGTCCCGGTCGCACATCGGATAGTCCCAGAAACCGGGTGTGGCCTGGATGAGGGCGAGGATGTCGACGCCGGGCACGGTGAAGCGCCGCGCGAAAGGCAGCACATCCTCGAGCCGCCCGGGCTTGGACCAGGCTTCCTTCGGCGGGGGCCTCGCGGGATCACCGGTGCGGATGTTGACGACCCAGTTGGTCAGCCGCGTCTGCGGCGTCGCCCCCTTCGCGATCGGATAAAGCACGAGCTTTCCGGCCATGCCGCCCGCGACGATCATGCTCTCGCCATCGAGGAAGGCCGGCCAGTCACAGGCGCCGCGCCACATCTGCACGCCGTTCCAGCGCGGCGCGCCCTGGTTCGGGAAGTAATGCGCCCTCACGGTCGAATGGATGCCGTCGGCCGCGACGAGGATGTCGCCGCGGGCCGTCTCGCCGGCCTCGCCGCGCCGGGCATCGGTGAAGTGGGCCGTGACGCCGCCCTCGTCCTGCACGAAGCCCTGCAGCCGGCGGCCGGTCCTGACCGCGCCCTCCCCCAGCCGGGCCACCACCGCATCGCGGATCACGCCCTGCAGCCGCCCGCGATGGATCGAGAACTGGGGCACCGGCGCACCGGCATGGAGGCCGCGCGGCTCGCGCCAGACGGTCTGGCCGAAGCGGTTCATGTAGACGAGTTCGCGGGTGCGGATCGCGACGGCGTCCAGAGCGGGCAGAAGTCCGAGTTCGGCCAGCTCCCGGATCGCATGGGGCAGCGTGTTGATGCCGACGCCGACCTCGCGAATTTCGCTCGCCTGCTCGTAGACGGTGGCACTGACGCCGCGCGCGTGCAGCATCAGGGCGAGCGTGAGACCGCCGATGCCGCCTCCGACGATGATGACCTTCATGCCGATCCCCCGGGCCTTATTGTTTCAAACTTGAAATATCACGCTTCGGCTTGTCAATCGCGGCGGGGCGCGCCCCTTGCGGTTGCAGGAAGGCCGTTCCTCGCGGAACGAACGCGATTCCTGTGCGTATCTTGCGCTGCGGCCATCGCCTTTCGACCTCGACCATGGCAACTGCCGCAATCGCACCACGCGTCTCGTGGCAGCGTGCGCATCGATTCGACCCGTATCGACTGTCGCGGGACGTGACACCGCTCCGAAGGAGGACCTGATGACCAAGAATGAACTCATCGCCGCGATCGCGGACGAGACCGGCAAGTCGAAGACCGACGTGTCCGCCGTCCTGGCCGCGCTCGGCACCGTCGTCGCGAAGACGCTGAAGTCGGGCGACGACATCACGCTCGGCGGCGTCGGCAAGTTCTCGGCGGCCAAGCGCGAGGCCCGCGAGGCCCGCAATCCCTCGACCGGCGCCACCATCAAGGTTCCGGCCAAGACCGTGGTGAAGTTCAAGGTCACCAAGGACCTCGCCGACGCCGTGGCGTGAGCGGCCGGCTCTGCCGCATCTCCCGCTCCGGGCGGGAGGTGCGGCGGGTCCGCGCTTGACGGCGGCGTCTCCGGCGCCAGAGTAGCGGCATGTTTCTGCGCCTCTTCACCGATCTGCGGGCCGCCAAGGTCCCCGTCACGCTGCGGGAGTATCTTGCCCTGCTGGAGGGCGTCGAGGCCGATCTGGCGGAACACCGCGTCGAGGATTTCTACCACCTGGCGCGCTGCTGCCTGGTCAAGGACGAGCGCCATCTCGACAGGTTCGATCGTGTCTTCGGCGAGGTCTTCAAGGGCTTGGAAACGCTGGGCCAGGCGGTCGACGAACAGGCCATCCCCGACGAATGGCTGCGCAAGCTGGCCGAGAAATACCTGACAGACGCCGAAAAGGCCCAGATCGAGGCCCTCGGCTGGGACAAGCTGTTCGAGACGCTGAAGCAGCGCCTTGCCGAACAGAAGGGCCGCCACCAGGGCGGGTCGAAATGGATCGGCACCGCCGGCACCTCCCCTTATGGCGCCTATGGCTATAACCCCGAGGGCGTTCGCATCGGCCAGGACGGCAACCGCAATTTTCGGGCGGTGAAGGTCTGGGACAAGCGCGAGTTCAAGGATTTCGACGACACGCGCGAACTCGGCGTGCGTAATCTGCGCATCGCGCTGCGGCGCCTGCGCAAATTCGCCCGCACGGGTGCGGCCGAGGAACTCGATCTCGATTCGACGATCAGCGAGACGGCCAGGCACGGCTATCTCGACGTCAAGCTGCGGCCCGAGCGGCGGAATGCCGTCAAGGTGCTGCTGTTTCTCGATGTCGGCGGCTCGATGGACTGGCATATCGAACTGGCAGAGGAGCTGTTCTCGGCGGCGCGGGCCGAGTTCAAGCATTTCGAGCATTTCTACTTCCACAACTGCCCCTATGAGCGGGTCTGGCGCGAGAACCGGCGCCGGCACGACCAGACGATTCCGACGCTCGAGCTGCTGCGGACCTACCCGGCCGATTACCGCGCCGTCTTCGTCGGCGACGCCTCGATGAGTCCCTATGAGATCGCGATGCCGGGCGGCTCGGTCGAGCACTGGAACGAGGAGGCCGGCGCGGTCTGGATGGAGCGCCTGACCTCTCGTTTTCCCAAATCGGTCTGGCTCAACCCGGTGCAGCAGCATCTGTGGAGCTACACCCAGTCGATCCGCCAGATCGGCACGCTGATGGGCGGGCGCATGTTTCCGCTGACCCTGGACGGGCTCGACGGGGCGATGAAGGTGCTGGCGCGCTGAGGCCGACATCTCCCTTCACCGACGGCCCTGACAATCGATCCGCGAGCCGCTATGCCTCGCGTCATGACGCCGACATCTGACGACGACACCCCTGCCCCATCCTGGCGCCAGCGCCCGCGCCCGGTCGGATTCGAGATCACCTACCGGCTCGAGGACGACACGCTGGTGATCGATTCCACGCGCAAGGTGGACCGGGTGCGGCTGTCAGCCATCGAGCAGGTGCGCTTCACCTATGCGCCGAGCAACATCAGCTCGAAAGGCTTCAAGACACAGTTGCGGCTGAGCGACGGCAAGAGCATCACCTTCGGCAATCTGTCCTGGCGTTCGCTGACCGATATGGAGCGCGACGATGCCGGCTATCACGCCTTCGTCAGCGCGCTGGCGGCGGCCATCGCGCAGGCCAGCCCGCGGGCGCGTTTCGTCGCCGGAAAGCCGCAGCCGCTCTGGGTGGCGCTGGCCCTCGTCAGCGGGCTGTCGCTGCTGATGCTGGCCTTCTTCACCGGCCGCGGCCTGCTGCAGGGTCAGTACTCGACCGCCCTGCTGGGGCTACTGCTGGCGGCGGCCTCCTACTGGCAGGTGAAGCCGATGGTCGTGCTCAACCGGCCACGCGAACTGGCGACCGGCGAGGTTCCGGACGACCTCGTTCCAGGCCGGAACGGCTGACGCCGCTTCAGCGGACGACCAGAACCGAACATTTGGCCCGGCGCACGATCGCCGAGGCGTTGGAACCGATGACATAGGCGAGCATGCCGGGCTCGTGCGATCCGATGACGATGAGGTCGGTTCCGCTCGCATCCGCCTCGGCCAGCACCTCGCCATGGACGGAGCCGATCAGGACCTTGGCCGAGACCTGCGCCTCGGGCAGGTCAATCTTGGCGGCTATCGCCGCAAGCTTGGCCTCGGCGTCCTCCTGCTGCTCGGCGTCGAATCCCGCCGGCACGAATTCCATGTAGGTGATCGGCACCAGCGAGCGGACATAGACCAGCCGCACGGACGCGCCCGCCCCCCTGGCCAGACCGACGGCGGCCGCGATGGCGGGCTCGGCCAGCTCCGGCTCGGCGATATCGACGGGGACCAGAATCGACTTGTACATCACGCGGCTCCTCGTTGCTGTGACCGGCACATTACGAGATCCCGGCCCGACGACGATGATCCAGCGCAAATCGGGTCGGCCGAGGCCGCCCGCCGATCACGGCAGCGGCCGCGTGCAGGCTGCGCCAGGCGCACGGCCTCATCAAGACGATTCGGAAGGGCGCCGACCGGCGACGGGGAGCCGTTCAGCCCTGGCGCGTCGGCGTCCGCACGACGAGACCGTCGAGGTCGTCGCGCAGCTTGATCTGGCAGGAGAGCCGCGAGGTCGGCTTCACCTCGAAGGCGAAGTCCAGCATGTCCTCTTCCATGGGCTCGGGGCTGCCGGTCTTCGCCGCCCAGGCGTCGTCGACATAAACATGGCAGGTCGCGCAGGCGCAGGCGCCGCCGCATTCGGCCTCGATGCCGGGCACGCCGTTGCGGATGGCGACTTCCATCACCGTGGCCCCGGCTTCGCCCTCGACCGTGCGGCTTTCGCCATGCGCGTCGATGAAGGTGACCTGCGGCATCTCGAACTCCAGCGTGCGAAGGGACGCGCACGCCTTAGAGCATTTCAAAGCGCCGGGGAAAGCCCTTTCCGTCGCAACGGGCTGCGGCGGATCGGAGCGAACGGCTTTCAGGCCGCGCTGTCGTAGCGGGCGATGACGGCGCGCGCCTCGGCGGCGGCCAGCGCGAGCGTATCCATCGCCTGTTCGAGCCGCGGATCGGCCTCGGCCAGACGCTGCTCGATGGCGTCGGCCGCTTCGGCGACCTGCCACGCACCGATGGCGCGCGCGGCGCCCTTCAGCGTGTGGGCGGCGTCGAGACGGGCGGTTCTGTCCTCGGCCTGGTGGATGGCGCGCAGATGCCGCACGCATTGCTGGGCGAAGAGTGCGAGAAGCTCGCGTTCGAGATCATGATCGCCGCCGGTCTGGCGGGAGAGATGGTCGAGATCGATGGCGGTTTGAGGCATCTGGGGCCCTGGAGTGACGGTCTGGCGGGGGCAGCCGGCGCGTGCCCGCCCCTTCCAACAAGCGCCTTCATGGTGAATGAGGCGTTAACGACGTTTGTGAATCGGCGCCCTAAGCGGGTTCCCAAGGCTTAGAGCCTCAACTACCCTTTCAATTGGTAAACGATGGGCGCAGTGTCGCTTTCCTGCCGGACCAGAGGCGGTCCGTCCGGTGCGGCGACACGAACGGGCTCCTGTCCCCAGTAGCGTGGCGAAGGCGGCACAGCATGAATCGGCAAAAGAAGCTTCAGGATCCGACCGAGGCTGCCATGTCGGCGATCGAGGAGGCTCTCCGGCTGGACCAGCCCAAGGCCGACGCCGATGGCGCCGCGGCGCCGGAGCCGAAGCTGCCCGCGACCACCGAGAACGATCTGAAGCTCGATCTGCCGCGCATCGAGCAGCCGGCCGCGGCCCAGCCGGCGGCCCCCGCCGCCGCGCCCCCGCCCCGCCCCGCCATCGCGCCCGACACCAGCCGCGTCGCCAATGACGACCGGCGCGATTCCAGCTCCCTGGTCCAGGCCTTCTCCGTCCGCCCGTCGGCGAAGCCCTACTGGTTCGCCGGTCTGGCGACGCTGACCTGGCTCGGCGGCGCGGCCTTCGTGCTGCGCAACCGCTTCGGCGCCATCGACGGCGGCCTGCAGGACCGCTTCGCGGCCTTCGGTGTCGGCGAATGGACGCTGCTCGTGCTCGCCATCGGCGCGCCCGTCGTCTTCTTCTTCGTGCTGGCCGCGCTGTATCGCCGGACCCAGGAGATGCGCCTGGTTTCCCGGGCGATGACCGAGGTCGCGCTGCGGCTGGCGGAGCCCGAGGTCGTGGGCGCCGATTCGGTGCTTTCGCTGAGCCAGACGATCCGGCGCGAGGTCGCCGCGATGGGCGACGGCATCGAACGCGCCGTGGCGCGGGCCGGCGAGCTCGAGACGATCGTGCGCGGTGAGATCGCCACGCTCGAGCGCGCCTATGCCGACAACGAGATCCGCCTGCGCGCCCTCATCGACGAGCTGGTTACCCAGCGCGAGGCGGTCGTCGGCAATGCCGAGCGGGTCAAGTTCGCGATCAGCGGCGCCCATGAGAACCTGTCCAAGGATCTCGACAATGCCAGCCGCGCCATTGCGGAGGCCGTGACCCAGGCCGGCGACCGCGTGACCGGCTCGCTCGGCGAGAAGGGCGACCAGATCACACTGGCTCTGGGACGCGCCGGCGAACGGGTGATCGACGAGATCAGCGGCCGCGGCAGCGAACTGGTCGAGCGCCTGCAGGTGACCTCGGGCGAGGTCAGCGAGCGTCTCTCCGGCGCCAGCGACAGCCTCTCGACCCTTCTGGACGGCCGCGCCCGCGATATCGCGACATCGCTCGAACGCACGGGTGCCGTTCTGGCCGAGGGCCTCGCCACGGGTGCCCGCGACGTCACCCGCGCCATCACCGAGACCGGCTCGCAGGTCGTCGATACGCTGACGGCGCGCGTCGAGACCGTGAACGAAACCCTGCGCGCCACCGGCGAAAACCTGGCGCAGGACATCGCCGCCCGCGGCACCGAAGCCGCCGAACGTTTCGAGAGCAGCAGCCGCACCATGGTGGCGCTGATCGACAGCCAGAGCGACACGCTGCGTCAGCGCCTGGCCGAGACCGGCGAGACCCTGCGCGCCTCGCTGGCCGAGGAAGGCGACAGCGTCACCACCCGCCTGGCCGAGGTCGGCCGCGGCGTGAACGGCCTGCTCGCCCGCCAGAACGAACTGATCGCCACGCGCCTCACCGAGGTCGGCGAGAACGTCAACGCGCTGATCGGCACGCAAAGCGAAACGCTCGTCAGCCGCCTCAACGACACGGCGCGGACCGTGGACGACATCCTGCGCGAGCGCAGCGATGCCATCATCCTGCGCGTCGACGAGGCGGGCCAGTCCCTGGGCAACGTCGTCGCCCGTCATGGCGAGGAACTGGCGACCCGCGTCGCCTCGGTCACCGAGGGTCTCGAGAGCGTCATCGACGGGCGCGGCAACCAGCTCGTGTCGCGTCTCTCGGAGACCGGCGAGACGGTTCAATCGCTGCTCGACCGCCAGGCGGAAACGATCGTCTCGAAGGTCTCGGGCACGGGCTCTGATGTCGCCAGACTGCTGGAAGAGCAGAGCGAAGCCCTGGTCGCCCGGGTGTCGGGCACCGGCGCCAACGTCTCGAGCCTGCTCGCCGGGCAGAGCGAAGCGCTCGTCCAGCGTCTCGGCCAGGCCGGCGAGCAGGTCCATGGCCTGATCGGCAGCCAGAGCGACGCCCTCGCCGCCAGCCTGACCGAGACCGGTGCCCGCGTCGGCGCTCTGCTCGACGAGCAGGCCGCCGCCCTCACGGTCAAGCTATCCCAGGCCGGCCTGGAGGTGAAGGATCTGCTCGGCAACGAGAGCCAGGCCCTGGTCACGCGGGTCGCCGATGTCGGGCGCTCGGTCCACAGCGTCCTGGCCGAACGCAGCAGCGCCCTGATCACCCGCCTCGCCGAGACCGGCGACAGCCTCGACCAGCGGCTCGACGAGCGCGGCAACGCCCTCGCCGCCCGCCTGGCGGGTGCCGCGGAAGCGGCCCAGGCTGCACTGGAGCAGCAGCAGAGCGGCTTCATCCAGCGGCTGTCCGAAACCGGCCAGGAGGTCGGCGCTCTGCTGGGCGACCAGCGCGAGACCCTGCTGCGCGAGCTGGCCGGCGCCGGTCGCGAGGTCCACACCCTGCTCGGCGAGCAGAGCGAGGAACTGGCCCGCCGCCTCTCCGATGCGACGCGCTCCCTGTCGGACACCATCAATGTCGATGGTCGCGACGTGGCCGAGCGGGTCAGCGAGGCCACCCGCGGACTGCGCGAGACCTTCACCGTCCACGCCGAAGAGGCCCGCACGCTGCTCGCCGGCACCGGCCGCGAGATCGTGCTGGCGCTCACCCAGCAGGGCGGCCGCGTCAACGAGGCACTGTCGGCCAATGCGGAATCGATGCTGCGCTCCGTCGAGAGCCGCGCCCAAGCCCTCACCGAAGCGCTGGCGGGCCGCCATGACGCGCTGACGCGCCTGTTCGACGAGCAGGGCCGCGAGATCGACACGGCGATGGGGCAGCGCCTCAGCGCCTTCGCGCAGCTCTTCGAGACACAGGGCCGTGAGGTCGAGAGCGCTCTCGGCGATCGGCTGGCGGCCTTCGAGGACGTCATCGTTCACAAGGGCGGGGAACTCAGCGGTCGCCTCTCGCAGGATGCCCAGGCCCTCACCCTCGCCGTCACGACCGGCATCTCCAGCGTCGAGAAACTCATCGGCGAGGACGCGATGGCTCTGGCCGACCGTGTCGGCACGCGGGCGGCGGAGGCTGCCGCGATCCTGGCGGAGCGGACGCGCGAAGCGACCGACGCGATGGAGAGCCAGATCAAGCTGTTCGAGGAGCGCTCCGGCGCCAAGAGCGCGGAGATCGCCTCCTCGCTCGACAGCCTGATCGCCCGCATCGACGGCAATCTCGGTTCGCGCGCCACGGCGCTCAACGAGGCACTGGTCGAACGCACCGTCGATATCGCCCGCGTGCTGGCGGAGGGCGGCCGCGAGGTCACCCGCGCGCTCGCCGCCAAGGCCGACGAGATCGGCGAGGTCGTCACCTCCAAGAGCGAGTCGCTCACCCGCACGCTCAGCGACAAGGCCGATACGATCAACGCGACGCTCGGCGGGCGTGCGCTCCAGATCGCCGATACGCTGGACCGCAGCGTCGCGCGTTTCGAGGAGCGCGTCGTCAACCGGCTCGACACGGTGTCGGGCACGCTCGATACGCGCGGCCAGCAGATCGCGGAGACGCTCCAGAACAAGTCCGACGCCATCTCCTCGGCCCTTGGCGCACGGGCGGAGGAACTGCGCGAACTGTTCGACGACAAGGGCGGCGGCATGGTCGCCGCGCTCGGGCAGCGCGGCGAATCGATTGCCAACGAGGTCGCCAACATCGGCGAGACGGTCGTGCGCGCCATCGAGACCCGCGGCTCCTCGATCATCGAGGGTCTGCGCGAACGCGGGACGGCGATCACGACCGCGCTGGACAGCTCGTCGAGTGCACTGCGCGACACGCTCGAGAACGGCACGCGCCAGTCGGTCGAGGCGCTCGTCGCGACCAACGAGCAGCTGCGCGGCGAGCTCGGCGGCATGCTCGGCCGCCTCGGCGAGGCGAACAAGCTCATGCAGCAGATCGTCAACGGGGCGAACAAGAACCTCGCCGCCGTCGAAGGCGGCCTGTCGGCCCGCGTCGGCGACCTGCAGAGCGTCATCGCCACCGTGATGGACGAGACCGGCAAGGCCTCGCAGCAGATCTCGCAGCAGATTGCCGAGCTGAAGGCCTTCTCCGAAGGCGCGCTCCGCGAGACTGCCGTTCTCGTCGGCCAGCTCGACGACAAGGGCCATGCGCTGGGCGAGGTCACGCAGGCCAGCACCACCGCCCTGCACTCTGTCGCGAGCCGCCTCGAGCAGGTCGAGGCGCGCGTCGGCAAGGCCCTCACCGAGCGCAAGCAGGCGCTCGAAGAGCTGCACGGGTTGATCACGACCCGCACCGACGACGTCGAGTCGATCACGCGCTCCTTCGCGGCGCTGATGGACGAATCGCTGAGCACCGCCGAAGCGCGCGCGCGTCAGATCGGCTCCGTGCTGACGGAATCCGCCGAGGCGACGACCGGCGCGATCACGCAGCAGTTCGACCTGATCCGGGCCACCACCAGCCAGGAGCGCGAGCGCACCGCCCAGGCCCTGCGCCAGGCCTATCAGCAGGTCTCGGCCGAGGTCGGCGGCGAGCTCGCCAAGGTGACGGAGCGCTTCCAGGGCGCGGCGCAGGACATGCGCGGCGTGGCTGCCGAGATCCAGCGCGAGCTGGAGGAGACTCGCGCCGAGCTGAAGCGCGGCGTGCTCGACCTGCCGCGCGAGACGCAGGAATCGACCTCGGCCATGCGCCGCGTCGTGGCCGAGCAGATCAAGGCGCTCAACGAGCTGACCGAGATCGTCACCCGCTCCGGCCGCCGCAGCGACGTGGCTCTGCCGGTCGATGCCGGCCAGAGCCGGCGCTCGGCCCCCGCCGCCGCCCTGCCCCGCCAGGAGCCGGCCTATGCGACGGTGACGACGCAGGCCCGGCTGCCGGCCGCGGAGCCGCTTCTGCGACCCTCGCTCGACGCCGCGCCCGAGCCCGAGGAGCCCGCGGCACCGCGTGCGGAGTTGCGGCCGAGCCTGCCGCCGCGCCCGGCTCCGGCCCCGACGCCGGCTCCGGCCCCCGCTGCGGAGGCGCCGCGTCGCCCGGCCGCGGCCGAACCGGCGGCGCCGGCCAAGGGCGGCTGGCTCTCGGACCTGCTGAACCGCGCCTCGCGCGAGGAGAAGGCCCCGGAGACGCCCAAGCCGACGGCGCATTCGATCGAGCGGCTCGATTCGCTCTCGGTCGACATCGCCCGGATGATCGACCACGACGCCGCCGTGGAGCTGTGGGACCGCTACAAGCGCGGCGAGCGCAACGTCTTCACGCGGCGCCTCTACACGCTGCAGGGCCAGCAGACCTTCGACGAGATCCGTCGCAAGTACCGCCGCGATGCCGAGTTCAAGGAGACGGTCGACCGCTATATCGACGAGTTCGAGCGCCTGCTGGCGGAAGCCGCCAAGGACGACCGCGACTCGATGGTGGCCAAGACCTACCTGACCTCGGAGACCGGCAAGGTCTACACGATGCTCGCCCATGCGAGCGGGCGCTTCGAGTAGGCGCCGGCCTTAGACGTCTTCCACAATGGAAGGGCCGCCCGCGATGGGCGGCCCTTTTGCATTCGGGGGACCGGCTTCAGCCCGGCATATCGACGAAGACCTCGCGCGCGGCGAAGAGGCCGTTGAGGGCGGCCGGGAAACCGGCATAGACGGCCATCTGCATCAGGATCTCGACGATCTCCGCCTGGGTGAGGCCGACATTCAGCCCGGCGCGGATATGGACCTTCAGCTGCGGCGCAGCATTCCCGAGCGCGGCCAGAGCGGCGATGGTTGCGATTTCGCGGCTGCGCAGATCGAGCCCGGGACGCGAATAGATGTCGCCGAACGGGAACTCGAACAGATATCGGGCGAAGTCGGGAGCAATGTCGGCCAGCGACTCGATGACAGCCTGTCCGGCTGCACCGTCGATTTCAGCGAGCGCGCGCTGTCCGCGCGCGTAGCGGTCGTCCGGGTTCGGATGATTCGGATAGAGCATGATTGAAAAGCCTTCGTTCCGCTTCGCCATAGCCGGCGATCTTGGCATCGAGGGCGGAAAGGGCCTCGCGAAGGCTGGCGACACGGGCCGCGACGGCGACGCGATGCGCCTGTAGCAACAGCTGGCGTTCGCGATTGGTCGCGTCGCCCTCGCTCCGCAGCCTAGCGTAGCGCAGCATGTCGCTGATCGGCATTCCCGTCGTTTTCAGGCGATGGAGGAACTCGATCCAGCCGAGGATGGAGGCATCGTAGTCCCTCTGTCGCCCGCCATCGCGAGCCGCATAGGGCAACAGCCCGATCCGCTCATAGTAGCGGATGGTGTGGGCGGTCATGCCGCTGCGTCTGGCCAGCTCGCCGATCTTCATGACCGCCTTCTTCCGCTCTCGACGCCGGACCAGGTACCTCTTCGAGTGCACTCGAAGTCAAGTCCCACGGATCCGGCGCCGATCAGCGGACCGCAGCCCTCAGCGCGCCCAGCGCACGATATCGACCAGCACCTGCGACAGGGCCCGGTCGAGCGCCTGGGCGGCAGCCGGGCCATCGACGGCTCCGGCCGGGACGCGGGCGGTAAAGAGCCGCGCGCGCCGGACGTCGCCGGTGCGGTCCCCCACCAGCTTGGCCGTGATCTCGACGACGGCGGCGCCGCTCGCGGCATCGATGTTGAAGCTGCGGATATCGGTCAGCAGTTGCGTCTCGGGGGTGATGCGGTCGCCCGGACGGGCGACGGAGCCGACACGCCCGCCGTTCTCGAAGGTCTGGATCAGCCGCACCTGCACCAGCTTGGGCACGCGGTCGGCCCATTGCGCACCCCCGACGAAGGACAGCGCGCCGCTGGAATCGCGAACGATGACGCGGTCGGAATCGAGCGCCTGGACCGTCGTCGGCTCCTGCACCACCAGGGTGGCACGCGAAGCGCCGACGCGCCCGAAATCGCGCGGTGCCGTCAGGTCGAAGGTGGTGGGGACGCTGCCGCCGCCACATCCCGCCAGCAGCAAGGCCGCCGTGAGCGTGAGCGCCGCGACATTCAGGCGGCGGGACATGATGCGCGAAGACTGGAGCGGGATCGACATGGGTCTAGCGGGATCCACCATATTGAGGGAGCGGAGGCTTGCCGCCGAAGATGAACTGCTGCGGGTTACGCTCTAAACTCCGCAGGGTGCGATTCAGGTCCGTCAGCGTGCGACGCCCGTCGCTGGCGAGAGCCTCGATGTCACGCAGGCCGGGTCCGGTGAAGCGGCTGATGCCGCTGGTGATCTCCGCGGTGCGCTTGTCGAGGTTGTCGGCCAGCACGCGGATCGACTTGGCGGCGTCGCTGACCTCGGTGAAGGCGCTGCGCCCGTCCTTGCCGGCCGCGGTGTTGAGGAAAGCCTGCGCACTGACGAGCACGCCCTCGACCTGGTCGGCGGCCCTGTTCAGCTTCTCGGTGATCGAGGCGACCTCCTTGACGGCCTTGCCGACATCGCCGCTGGACCCACCGAGCGCCGCCGTGAACCTGTCGACGTTCTCGACGATCGAGGCGACCTTCTTCTGGTCGACCGAGCGGACGATGTCGGTCAGCTCCTGGCTCAGCACGCCGAGCTTCTCGGAGAGCGGCGCGATCGTCTCGGCGATGCTGCCAAAGCTCTTCATCAGCTTGTCGACGCCGTCGGCGTTGTCACCGAGCGCGGCCGAGAATTTCTCGACATTGCGGACGGTGTTACCGATCGAGCCGGCATTGTCCTTGACGAGACTGTTCAGCCCGCTCAGCGTCGCATCCGCCTTGGACGCGATGTTGCGGACTGTCTCGACGATGTCCTGCAGTTCCGAGCGGTCGGCGACGATGACCGGCAGGCTCTGCCCCTCCGGGGGCCTGAGCGGCAACGACTTGGGATCGCCACCCACGAGCTGAACGGCGACGATGCCGGTCGCCAGGCCGACCGTCTCGAGACGGGCGCGGGTGTCGACGCGCAGCGGGGTGGTCGCGTCGACCGACACGACGGCGTTGATCCTGCTGGGATCGTCGGGTTGCAGCTCGATGCGCGTCACTTCACCGACGCGCAGGCCGTTGAACAGGACGTTGGAACCCCGGCCCAGCCCGGTCACGGTACCACTGAAGATCACGCGCACATCGCGCCGGCCGCCGGCATTGCCGCTGTTGAACCAGTAGACGAAGCCGAACAGGGCGGCGAGGACCGCCAGCGTGAACAACCCGACGAGGGCGTAATTGGCGCGCGATTCCATGAGCTAGACTGTCGCTTCCCGGTGCTCCGCCGGCATGCGGGCCCGGGCCCGCTCGCCGCCGAAATAGGCTTTGAGCCATGGATGGTCGGATGCCAGCATCGTGGCCAGCGGGCCGACGGCGATGACACGCTTGTCCGCCAGGGCGCCGATCCGGTCGCAGGCGGAATAAAGACTGTCGAGATCATGGGTTACCATGAAGACGGTCAGCCCCAAAGTCTGCTTCAGCGTGACGATGAGGTCGTCGAACTCCGCCGCGCCGATCGGGTCGAGCCCCGATGTCGGCTCGTCGAGAAAGACGATGTCGGGGTCGAGCGCGAGGGCGCGCGCCAAGGCGGCGCGCTTGATCATGCCGCCGGAGAGCTCGGAGGGCGACTTGTCGGCCGCGTCGGGCGGCAGGCCGACGAGATCGAGCTTCACCATCGCCATGTCGTCGAGCAGCCTCGGCGAGAGCTGGAGATATTCGCGCATCGGCAGCTGGATGTTCTGTTTGACGGTCAGGGCCGAGAACAGCGCTCCCTGCTGGAACATCACGCCGAAGCGGCGCTCCAGCGCCCGGCGCTGGACGATGCTCAGCGTATCGACATCCTGTCCGAACACCTCGATCGTGCCGCGCGCCTTCTGCACGAGGCCGAGAATGGTCCGCGTCAGGACGGACTTGCCCTTGCCCGACCCGCCGACGAAACCGAGAATCTCGCCGCGCATCACGTCGAGATCGAGCCCGTCCATGATCACCTTCTCGCCGAAGGCGACCTTGAGGTCGCGCACGCGGATCACGACCTCGCCCTCCGGCGTGGTGGCCGCGGGCCCCGGTAGGTCCCGGGCGCGCTCGCCGACCGGCGATTCCTGTATCCCCTGCTGGCTCATCTCCGGGATACGGTCCTCAAAACGCGATGGATGAAAAGAACATGGCGAAGAGTGCATCGACGACGATGACCATGAAGATCGCCTTCACCACCGATGCCGTGACCTGACGGCCGAGCGACTCGGCCGAGCCCTTGACCGCCAGACCTTCCATCGAGGCGATGAGCCCGATCACGAAGGCCATGAAGGGCGCCTTCACCAAGCCGACTGCGAAATGCTTCCAGGTGATCACCGATTGCAGCCGCGCCAGGAAGGTGTCGATCCCGATGCCGCCGTAGAGCCAGGACACCAGCGCGGCCCCGGTCAGGCCCGACATCGCCGAGATGAAGGTCAGGATCGGCAGCGACACGATCAGCGCGAGGATGCGCGGCACGACCAGCACCTCGATCGGGTCCAGCCCCATGACGCGCAGCGCATCGATCTCCTCGCGCATCTTCATCGAGCCGATCTCGGCCGTGATCGCGGAGCCGGAGCGGCCGGCGATCATGATCGAGGTCAGCAGCACCGCCAGTTCGCGCAGGATCAGGATGCCGGTCAGGTTGACCACGAAGGCGGTCGCGCCGAACTGCTGGAGCTGGAAAATGCCCTGCTGGGCGACGATGCAGCCGACCAGGAACGAGATCAGCATGATGATGGGCGCGCCGTTGAAGGCGATCAGCTCGATCTGGTTGACCATCGAGGGGCCGCGGAACTTGCGCGGACCGACCACCACGCTCGCGGAGCCGACCACGACCTCGCCCAAGAACATCGAGCCCGCCACCATGTCGCGGCCGAAGCGGATGACAGCCGCGCCGATGCGCACGAGCACGTCGACGATGCGGAAGGGCGGGCCCGCGCTTTCGTCCTCGTGCTCATGGACGGTGATTTCCGACAGCAGGGCGCCGTGTTCGGGACGCTTGCTGACGATCTCGACCGAGGCGCCGCCGCTCTCGCGCTCATGCTTGACCCGGTTGAGGACATAGGCGCCGAGCGTGTCGAGCCGTTCGACCGCCGAGAGATCGAGCCGCGCCTTCGTCGCCGTGGCGACGCGTTGGCCGATCTCCTCGGCGAGGCTTTCGACCCGCGGCGCGCGATCCGCGCTCCAGGAACCGGCCAGAGCCACGGCGAGCGTCCCGGAATCGTCGCGGAAGACCGCCTGAGGTTCAGCCGTATCGGGGACTGCCATGATCTGCGTGATGTCCTCGCCCGCGATCGACGATGCCGTCATCAATCCGCGACGCCCTGCCACAGGCACCGGTCCACCCCTCAGCGACTGTATCGCCGTGGTGATGACGCTTGGCAATGGCGCGGATGCAACAACCGTGCAGAGAACCGCGTGTTCCAGTGGCGAGAGTGGCGCCCGTTCCGGTCCAGCCCGGGCGCGACGCCAAGCTGCCGCATGGGAACCATTCGTTAAGCCCTGAGATGGCAGGAGTCGTGATGGTGCATCAGGACCGCACTGGCGATTCGCGCGGTCCTCCAAGAGCAGATCGGCCATGAGCGAAGCACGTTCGCTGACCCCGTTGAGCGAGACGGACTACGAGGCGATCGAGGCTGCGGTGATGGAAACCGCCCGCGGCCGCTGGTTCATGGCCGAATTCGCGCGGCGCAACCGGCAGGCCGACACGATGCAACTGCTGGGCGCCCTGCAGCGGATCGAGCGCGTCGTCGGCACCAGCCTCGCCGAGCCCATCGCCACGCAGCCCGCTCCGGAGCCGGAGGTCGGCGAAGCCGCCGCTCTGATCGCCGATCTGCGCATCGATCTGGAACGGATCAGCGGGCGTGCCGAGGAGCGCGCCTCCGGCCTTGCCGCCCGGATCGAGGCCGCCGCCGGCACCATCGTGCAGGCCACCGAAAGCATCCAGGAAGTCGCCTGGCATCTGCGTGAGGCAGGGGCGGGCGATGAGCTGTGCGACCGGCTCGACCAGCGCGCCGCCGAAATCTCGACCGCGACGGCGGTCATCGACGGGACGGTGCAGCAGATCGACAAGATCGCCGATACCATCGCCATGCTGGACAGCAGCCTGCGCGCCGTCGCCGGTCTCGCACCCGCTCCGGCGACGGCTGAGCCCTTCGTGGCGCCGATGCCGAAGCCCGGTGATTTCGGTCTGCGCGAAAGCTTGCCATTTCCCGTGCCGGCGCCCGACGACATCGAGATCATCGAGATCGATGACGAGCCGGTCATGCCCGCGAGCAGTGGCGCCAGCGCCAGCAACCTCCTCGGCAGCGAGCCGGCGATCGGCTCGATGATGATGCTGGACGACGATGTGGTGTTCGAGGAGCCGGAGGCCGCCCTGACGCCCGATCACGGCTTTGGCGGCGACGTCCCGCACCGGCAGGCGGAGCCTCATGGCGCCATGCCGATGGCCGCCGCCTCCGGGCTGCCGCTGCTGGGCGCAGAGGCCGCCCTGCGGGAGATCGACGCGATGCCGGCCTCGCGGAAGCTCGCCTATTTCGGCTGATCGGCCGGGGCGAAGCTCGCCATCTTGCCAGGGTTGAGCAGGCCCTGCGGATCGACCTCACGCTTGAAGCCGAGCTGGTCGGCATCCGCCCGCTTGTGCCGGCTGCCCTCCTCCAGCGAAACGACATGCGGGTTGGCGATGAAAACGCCCGACGCCTCGTGCTGGGCGATGACCGCGTTGAGCCGCTCCGGTGTCGAGTAGCGCAGGATCGGCAGCGCACTCGCCGTCACCTTGCCGCCGAAGCGGATGAACTCGTGATGCGGCAGAAGCTCGTCGCCGAAGGCGGCGATGGTCTCGCGCGCGCTCTCGACCAGGCGGTCATGCGGGAAGAGACACTGCAGATAGGTGATGGAGCGGTCGCTCTTCAGCCACTGCAGCGTGGTGTGGTTCCAGGTATATTCGTAGAGCGGTACCGTCCCGGGGCCCTCTTCCGAAGGGGCCTCGTAGGTCACGGCGCCGCGCTTGCCGGCGATGGCCTTGAACGGACCGAGCGAGCCCTCGGCGATCATGCAGATCAGGATGCTCTTGCCCTCAGGACAATGGGCCTTGAGCGCCCCGAAATAGGGCGTGATCACCGACGAGATCGGCGTCACCAGCTTCTTGACGATGCCGTCCGCGAGGGCGATCTCGTAGCCCGTCTCGAAGGCGTCCATGTAGCTGTCGAAGGCGACGATGACGTCGATCCAGGGCCAGGCCGGCGCGAGCGGCATTTCCAGCGCCGTGATGATGCCGGTCGTGCCATAGGCGCGATTGACCTTCTGGGCGGCGTCGTCGCGCAACTCGATGATGCGCGGTTCTTCCTCGACCGTGACGATCCGCGCGGCGAGGATGTTGCCGGGTTCACGCAACCCGCCATAGGTCACCGAGCCGACCCCGCCCGAACCGCCCGCGACGAAACCGCCGACGGTCGCGCTGCGCTTGGTCGAGGGGTGCATGCGCTGCTCGAAGCCGGTTTCACGCAGCGTGATGTCGACGTCCAGCATGCGCGAGCCCGCCGCAGTGCGAACCACGCCCGGCTTTTGCCATTCGATGCCGGTCAGGCCCGTGATGTCGAGCAGCACGCCGCCCTGCAACGGCACGGCCTGGCCGTAATTGCCGGTGCCGGCGGCGCGAACCGTCAGCGGAATGCGATGGCGCGCACAGGCCGCCGCGATCCGCACGACCTCCGCCTCGTCGCGGGGCGTGGCGATGATGTCCGCGGACTTGTCCGCCAGCTGCTGGTTGAGGATCGGCGAGTACCAGAAGAAGTCGCGCGAGCGCTTGCGGACGACCTGCGCCTCGTCGATCAGCGCGATGCCGGCGAGGTCGTCCTTCAGCGCGGCGATGTCGTAGCGCGAGACCCGCTCGGGCCTCGGCTGGCGGTCGGGCAGTGCGCTCATCTCAGTTCTCCCGCTTCAGGGCGCTCTCGTGCCAGCGTCGCAGCAGCATGTGCGAAATCCAGCTCGTGCATAGGAAGATCGCGATGCCCGATAGCGAGATCATCAGCAAGGCGGCAAAGACGCGCGGGATCTTGAGCTGGTAGCCGGCCTCGAGGATGCGATAGGCCAGTCCCGAGGCGTTGCCGCCCGTGCCGGCCACGAACTCCGCGACGACCGCGCCGATCAGCGCGAGCCCGCCGGAGATCTTCAGCCCCGCCAGGAAATAGGGCAAGGCGGCCGGGAGCTTGAGATAGCGCATCGTCTGCCAGCGGCTCGCGCCGTAGAGCTGGAACAGGTTGACCAGATTGTGGTCAGCCGAATTCAGCCCGAGGATCGTGTTCGACAGGATCGGGAAGAAGGCGACGATCCAGGCGCAGATCAGCAGCGCGAGATTGATGTCCCCGGCCCAGATGATGATCAGCGGCGCGATCGCCACGATCGGCGTCACCTGCAGGATCACCGCATAAGGCAGGAGCGACATCTCCAGCCATTTCGACTGGGTGAACAGCACGGCGAGCGTGACGCCGACGATGACCGCCGCGGCCAGCGCCATGAAGGTAATCTTCAGCGTGATCCAGAGCGAGCCCGACAGTGTCGCCCAGTCGGAGACGAGGGTCTGGCCGATCAGGAGGGGGCCGGGCAGGATATAGGCCGGGATGCCGTTCCAGCGGACCGCGAACTCCCACAGTGCCAGCGAGAACACGCCGATCGCGATCGGCGCCAGGATGCGTGGCCAGGCGCTGGCCGGCAGGCCGAGGATGCGCGGCTCGGTGAGGAAGACCGGTCGCGCTTCGGAGTCGGTGCCGCCATGGGCGGCGGCCGGGGCTTCGATCGAGGGCATGCTCATGAGCCGATCGCCTCCTTGAGCTTGCCCGAGACCACCCGGCAGAGATGGGCGTATTCCGGCGAGGTGCGGAAGAGGTCGTCGCGCGGATAGGGCGCGTCGACGTCGAGATCGGCCATGACGCGGCCGGGCCGCGCCGCCATCACCACGATGCGCTTCGAGAGATAGACGGATTCGAACACCGAATGGGTGACGAAAACCGCGGTGAACTTCTCCTTCCACCACAGCTCGAGCAGATCGTCGTTGAGCCGATGGCGGGTGATCTCGTCGAGGGCGGCGAACGGCTCGTCCATCAGCAGGATCTTCGGCCGCAGCACCAGCCCGCGCGCGATCGAGACGCGCATCTTCATGCCGCCGGAGAGCTCGCGGGGATAGGACTTCTCGAAGCCGGAGAGCCCCACCAGCGCCAGCATCGCGGCCGCCCGCTCGCGCGCCTCGCTGGTGCGAACGCCCTTCAGGGTCAGCGGCATCATGACGTTGGCGAGCGCCGTCGCCCAGGGCATCAGCGTCGGGTCCTGAAACACGAAGCCAAGATCGCGCTGCGGCTCACCGGACGCGTCATGAACCGTGGTCGGCCACTCGATGGTGCCGCTGGAGGGCGCGCCGAGGCCCGCGATCATCCGCAGCAGCGTCGACTTTCCGCAACCGGAGGGGCCGAGCAGGCTGACGAACTCGCCCTCCCCCAGGCTCAGATTGACGTCGCGCACGGCGAGCGTGCCGTTGCCGAACTGCTTGGAGACATGGCGCACGCAGACCAGGGGCTTGCGACCCTCCGGGCGAACGGCATGGGGAGTGCTCAGAGAGGCCGTGTCCAAAGCCTGATGATCCGCTTCTGCGATGTGAGCCGTCATTCTCGGGCCAGCGAAGCGCAGACCCGAGAATCTCTTTCTGGAGATGCTCGGGTCAAGCCCGAGCATGACGTGCCATCACGCCTTGCCGACGCCCTTGTTGACGAACTCCAGGCTGTAGGCCTTCTTCAGGTCGATACCGGCCGGAAACACACCCGCCTCCGTCATGGTCTTGTAGAAGCTCGCCCAGCGGGCGTCGGTCATGGCGCCAATGCCGAGCGTCAGCGCATCGCCCGAGAGCACGATGCCCTTCTCGTTCATCACCTTGACCGCGTAGTCGATCTTCTCCTGATCCATGTCGGGGTTGTCCTTCAGGATCTGCGCGTTGGCGGCGGCGACGTCCTGCCCCTTCATATAGGCGGCCCAGCCCTCCAGCGAGGCGGTGACGAAGCGCTGGACCAGGTCCTTCTTCTCCGAAACCATCTTCTGGGAGATGTTGATCGTCGTGTTGTAGTTCTCGAAGCCGGCATCGGCGATGAGATGCACGACCGGCGTGACGCCGCCCTGCTTCTGGATGGCGAAGGGCTCGGACGACAGGAAACCCTGCTGCGAGATCGTTTTGTCGGCCAGGAACGGCGCCATGTTGAAGGTGTAGGGCCGAATCTGCTCGTCGGTGTAGCCGAACTTCGCCTTCAGGAAGGGCCAGTAGCTGGTGCGGCCGGCGGCGCCGACCAGGATCGGCTTGCCCTTCAACGCGGCGAGCGAGTCGTTGCCGACGCCCGGATGCGAGATGATGACCTGCGGATCCTTCTGGAAGATCGAGGCGATGCAGAGGAAGGGGATGTTCTCCTGGGCATAGCGGATCGCCTCGAAGGAGTTCGACATGATCATGTCGACGCGGCCGCCGAGCAGGAGCTGCGAGGGGTTCTGCTGCGGGCCGCCGGGGCGGATCTCGGCGTCGATGCCGTATTTCCTGTAGATGCCGTTGGCGGCGGCGAGGTAAAAGCCGCCATGCTCGGCCTGGGCGCGCCAGTTGGTCTGGTAGGACACCTTGTCGAGCGTCTGCGCGCTCACTCGCGCTCCGGGCACGGCGACCAGCGCCGATCCACCGATGAGACCGAGCGCACCACGGCGCGTCAGGCGGTACTTCGTCATCGTCATCCCTGTAACCTCCCCTGAAAATCCTCGGCTGAACGCCTTGGCTGCGCGCCAGCAAACTGTATGCCATGGCAAGCTCTCGGCAGGAACCGCGACACCGCGTCATGGCGCCGCCGGAGACGCTTGCCCACAGGCGATCGCACTGCCTTTTCCGAGCGAGCAGGCTAGACTGTGGGGATCACGCGAATGGAGATGACAGGACGATGGGCGCGCGCTTCTGGGGCGATCTGAAGACCACCGATTTCGCCCATCTGTCGGCGGAGAGCAGCGTTGCCGTGCTGCCGCTGGCGGCGATCGAGCAGCATGGGCCGCATCTGCCCGTGTCGGTCGACACCACGATCATGAACGCGATGCTCGCGGAAGCCATGCCGCTGGTACCGGCCGAACTCGACGTGCTGGTGCTGCCGACGCTGGCGATCTGCAAGTCGAACGAGCACCTGCATTCGCCGGGCACGCTGACGCTCTCCTGGGAAAGCGCGACACAGAGCTGGATCGAGATCGGCGAAAGCGTCCGGCGCGCGGGCATCCAAAAGCTGGTGATCCTGACCTCGCATGGCGGCAACATCGACCCGATGAAGGTGGTGGCGCGGGAGCTGCGCGTGCGCCACGGCATGCTCGCGGTGACAACCGCCTGGCGCGCCTTCGGCCTGCCGCCCGGCCTCTATGCCGATCTCGACGCCAACCACGGCATCCATGCCGGCGACATCGAGACCTCGCTGATGCTGCATTTCCGACCGGACCTGGTCGATATGGGCCAGGCCGCGGCCTTCAACCCGCTGACGGTCGATATGGCGGCCGAGGGCTACAGCTGGCTGCGGCCGACCGGGCTGCACGCGATGGCCTGGATGGCGCAGGACGTCCACCCGTCCGGCGCCGCGGGCGACGCCTCGCGCGCCACCGCCGAGAAGGGCAAGGCGACAGCCGCCTTCCAGGCGAAATGCTTCGTCGAGCTGCTGGCCGATGTGGCGCGGTTTCCGCTGGAGCGGTTGTATCAGCCTCAGGCGAGTAGCCTCGCATGATTATTGTTGTTACAAGAAATGGACATCGAGTATGATGACGCCAAGCGGGAATTGACCCTCGCGAAGCGGGGGCTCGATTTCGCAGCATCAGGCGAGGTGTTCGCCGGTCGCCACGTCTCCCATGTCGATGATCGCTTCGACTATGGCGAGCGGCGGGTGATCACGGTCGGATTTCTGAACGGTCGAATGGTCGTTCTGGTCTGGACCGATCGCGGGGGGCGCTGTCGCATCATCAGTCTCAGAAAGGCGAATGCCGATGAACAAGCCGCGTTTGGACCCCTCCTGGGTTGATCCGGACGATGCGCCGGATCTGTCCACGCCCGACTGGCAGGCCAAGTTCGCGGAGGCGGATGTCTTTCAAGGCGACCGGATCGTTCGCCGCGGCCGCCCGCCCTTGTCGGACCCTAAGGTTTCGACCACGATCCGCCTGTCGGCCGAGGTGATCGATCACTTCAAGACGGATGGCCCCGGATGGCAGAGCCGCATCGACGCGGCTCTGAAGGACTGGATCGCGCAGCGACGAGTGGGATAACGCGTCTTTACGCCCCCGGCTTGCCCTTCGGCGCATAGATGTCCTTGTACTGCTCGCGCAGCAGGTTCTTCTGGACCTTGCCCATGGTGTTGCGCGGCAGGTCGTCGACGATGAAGACCTGCTTGGGCAGCTTGAACTTGGCGAGGCGCTGTTCGAGCGTCTGCGCGATCGAGGTGGCGGTGATGGTCGCACCGGGCTTGACTACCACGACGGCGGTCACGCCCTCGCCGAAATCCGGATGCGGGCAGCCGATCACGGCGCTCTCGATCACGCCCGGCATCTCGTCGATCTCAGTCTCGACCTCCTTGGGGTAGACGTTGTAGCCGCCGGTGATGATGAGGTCCTTGCCGCGCCCGACGATGTGGACGTAGCCGGCCGCATCGATCTTGCCGAGATCGCCGGTGATGAAGAAGCCGTTCGGCTTGAACTCGGCTGCGGTCTTCTCGGGGTTGCGCCAGTAGCCCTTGAAGACGTTGGGGCCCTTGACCTCGATCATGCCGATCTCGTCGGGGCCGAGCCCCCTGCCCGTCTCGGGATCGACGACGCGGGCCGACACACCCGGCAGCGGAAAGCCGACCGTGCCGGCCACCCGATTCCCGTCATAGGGGTTGGAGGTGTTCATGTTGGTCTCGGTCATGCCGTAGCGCTCGAGGATCGCGTGGCCTGTCCGCTCGCGCCATTCGCGATGCGTCTCGGCCAGCAGCGGCGCCGAGCCGGAGACGAAGAGGCGCATATGCGCCGTCGCGGCCTTCGTCAGGCGGGAGTCCTGCAGCAACCGGACATAGAAGGTCGGCACGCCCATCATGCAGGTCGCCTGGGGCAGGTGCTTGAAGACCTGGTCGGGATCGAACTTCGGCAGCAGGATCATCGAGGCGCCGGAGAACAGCACGCAGTTGGTCGCGACGAAGAGGCCATGCGTGTGGAAGATCGGCAGCGCGTGCAGCAGCACGTCGTCCTTGGTGAAGCGCCAGTAGTCGACCAGCGCCAAGGCGTTCGAGGCGAGGTTGTCGTGGCTGAGCATCGCGCCCTTGGAGCGCCCCGTCGTGCCCGAGGTGTAGAGGATCGCGGCGAGATCGTCCGGCCCGCGCGCGACGTCGTCGAACGCGGTCGCGGCAGCGAGCGCCTTGTCGGAGAGCGAGCCGGCGGAGACGTCGGCCGAGCGCCAGACGCCGAGCGTCTCGAGCTTCGCGCCGGCCTTGTCGGCATAGGGCTTCAGGGCATCGGCCTTGGCTGGATCGCAGACGAACACGGCGGGCTCGGCGTCGCCGAGGAAGTATTCGATCTCGGCGGGGGTGTAGGCCGTGTTGAGCGGCAGGAAGATCGCCCCGGCCCGCACGGCGCCGAGATAGAGCATCAGCGCCTCGACGCTCTTTTCGACCTGCACCGCCACCCGGTCACCCGGCTGGACGCCGAGCGCGACGAGCGCGTTGGCGAAGCGGGCCGAGACGTCGACCATGTCGCCATAGGAATAGCGCCGACCGTCGTCGAGGAGGGCGAAGGGAGCGTCCGGCGCGGGAATGCGCGACCTGACCAGGTCGAAAAGATGGTTGCCCATGATCAGGTCCTTTCAGGCATAGACAGCGCGAGCGGCGCCCCGCCGGGGCGGAGCGCATTTCCATTGGCGTCAGGCGGATCGCAGGTCAACTCGCGGCCGGCCGGAGCATCTTGCGCACGGCGGAGGAGGCGACCACCGTGTCACGGGTGGCATACGCTTCGTGATTGGTCTCGATGTCGTCGAGATCGTAGCGGTAGTTCACCATCACGCCATGCGACTCGCGCAGGCCGCGCGCGGAGAGATTGCCGCCGACATTGATGCGCTCCAGCCGCGCGCCGTTGCCGAGATGGAAACGGGCCACGGGATCGATGACGCGGCCGGCGGGCGTGCGCGCCCTCAGCATGTAATGCGCCATCATCTGGCCGAGCAGCCTGTCGCGGCGGGCGCGCGTCGCCTCGTCCAGGGACATCGTCTCGCCGGCCGGGCGGGCGAGTTCCGAGCGCTCCTCGTTGGTGAGGGCGAGGTCGCCCGGCTCGGCGACGAGGCCTTCGAGCCAGCGGGCGAAGCCGGGCACCGGCGACAGGGTGACGAAGGTCTCGAGCCCCGGCAGTTCGCGCTTCAGATCCTCGGCGACCTGCTTGATCAGGAAATTGCCGAAGGAGATGCCGCGCAGGCCCTCCTGACAGTTGGAAATCGAATAGAACACCGCCGTCGTCGCCTCCGACGCCGGCAGCACCTCGCGCTCGCCGCTGAGGAGTTCGCCGATGCTGTGCGGGATCGCGCGGGTCAGCGCCACCTCGACGAAGATCAGCGGTTCGTCGACCAGCTGCGGATGGAAGAAGGCGAAGCAGCGGCGGTCCGCCGGCTCGAGGCGCCGGCGCAGATCGTCCCAGCCCTGGATCTCGTGCACGGCCTCGTAGCGGATGATCTTTTCCAGCACATTGGCCGGCGAGCGCCAGTCGATGCGGCGCAGCACCAGGAACCCGCGGTTGAACCAGGAGCCGAAGAGATGCCGGAAATCGGCATCGACGGTCATCAGGTCGCGGTCGCTCTCCATCGCCTCGAACAGCGCCTCGCGCATCCGCACCAGAACATGGGTGCCGCCGGGCGCGAGGTTCAGCCGGCGCAGCAGCTCCTGGCGGCGCGGCTCGGAGGCGACATGGAGCGCCGAGATCGTGCCTGCGCCCGGCGTCTTCCGGTAGGCTTCGATGGCCCGGTCGAGCCGCTCGTGATTCGGACCGAAGCGCTCCTGCAGCATGGCGAAGAAGGCGCGCCGGCCCGGCTTGTCGAGCCGCTCCCAGGCGTCGAGCACGCCCTGCGCCAGCGCCATGCCCGAGGCCTCCCCCCGGCCCGAGAGCAGATCCTCGCAAAGGCGGTCGATCGGCCGGTTGCGCTGCCCCATGAAGCGCTCGAAGCCGATCAGCGCCCGGCCGCGATCGGCCACATTGGTCAGCAATTCGCCGAGAAACGCCATGTCGGTTCGGACCTCCCGGGGCCATCATGCCCGGCCCGGCGGAGGGTGCAAGCCCGCCTTGTTCCCCTCCAGTTTAGCGGAGCAGAGCCCACGCTTTCAGGAAGAAGTCGGGAGCGCCGAAATTGCCGGATTTGAGTGCGATTACCATGTCGCGCCCCTGCGCCACGCGGGTCCAGGGCACGCCCGGATCGATCTCGGGACCGATCTCGAGCAAGCCGATGCCGAGCCCCTGGACGACAGCGCCCGAGGTTTCGCCACCCGCGACCAGCAGACGCGAGACACCGCCCTCGGCCAGCAGCGCCGCCGTCTGCGCGAAGGCGTGCTCGACGGTCTCGCCGGCCCGCTCGCGCCCGAGCTTCTCCTGGATGGCGGCGACTTCGGCGGGATCGTCGCTGGAATAGACCAGGAAGGGTTTGTCCGAGGCCTGCGCCAGCGCCCAGGCAGCGAGGCCCGCGGCATCCTGCTCCCCGGAGACCAGCGCCATCGGATCGACCTTCAGGGCCGGAAAGCCGGCCTCGATCGCCTTTCGGATCTGGCCACGCGTCGCCGTCGAGCAGCTGCCCGAGATGATGCCGGGGCGGCCCTTGGGCGCGGCCAGGCTGGCCGCGATCTCGCGCTCGGGCAGCAGGCCGGCGCGGCGGAAGTTCTGCGGCAGCCCCATCGCGATTCCGGAGCCGCCGGTGAGCAGCTTGTGATCGGCGACGGCCTCGCCCAGCACCATCAGATCGGCGTTGGTGAGCGCGTCGGTCACGACATAGCGCATGCCCTGGTCGGCCAGCGCAGCGAAGCGGGCCTTCACCGCCCCGGCTCCGGCCAGCACGGTGGCGTAATCGACCAGCCCGACGGCGCCCGTGGTCTGCGTGCCCATCAGGCGGATCAGGCTGGAATCGCGCATCGGCGTCAGCGGATGGTCCTTCATCGAGCTTTCGTGAAGCGGAACCGCGCCGACGAAGAGATAGCCTTGGTAGATCGAGCGGCCATTGGCGGGAAAGGCGGGGCAGACGATGGCGAGACCGGCGCCGAGCCGCTGCGCCAGCGCGTCGGCGACCGGGCCGATGTTGCCAGCGGGCGTCGAATCGAAGGTCGAGCAGTATTTGAACAGGATCTGCCGCGCCCCCGCAGCCAGCAGCGCCTCGCAGGCGGCGAGTGAGTCGGCAATGGCCTCGGCGACGGGGTTGGTGCGCGACTTCAGCGCGACGACGACGGCATCCGCCTCCGGCAGGGCCTGGCCCGGCCGCGGAACGCCGATCGTCTGCACCGTGCGCATGCCGCTGCGATTGAGCATCAGCGCCACATCCGTCGCGCCCGTCATGTCGTCGGCGATCACACCCAGCAGCATCGTCGTTCCTCCGTTCGGCTTCGTGCCGGTCTCGTTGGGTGGTCTTGTAGCGGCCCGCCGCGGTCAAGGCGATCCGGAGCGCGCACGGGACACGCATGCGAGCCCAGACAACCGAAGCTGGCCGCCAAATTGCATGCAGGCAGCCTCCGTAACGGCATGCAATTCTGATGCGGACGCGACGGTGCGGCATCGACGCCGCTGCAAATTTGCATCAGGCTGGTACCAACCGGAACGATCTTCGGCGATCATGACGGCAAACGACAACAGGGGACATCCGATGAAGCTGCTCACCGCCCTGGCCTGCGCCACCGCTCTGACGTTCGCAGCCCTGCCCGCCGTCGCGCAGGCGCCCTCGACCCTGCGGATCGGCCTGCAGGAAGATCCCGATGTGCTCGACCCGCACAAGGCGCGCACCTTCGTCGGCCGGATCGTGTTCAAGGGGCTCTGCGACAAGCTCCTGGACATCACGCCCGATCTGAAGATCGTGCCGCGGCTGGCGACCGAATGGTCCTTCTCGGCCGACGGTCTGACGCTCACGATGAAGCTGCGCAGCGACGCCAGGTTCCATGACGGCGAGGCCTTCGACGCCGAAGCGGCCAAGGCCAACCTCGAGCGTGCCCGCACCCTGCCCGACTCGCTGCGCAAGTCCGAGCTCGCCTCGGTCGACAGCGTCACCGTCGTCGACCCCACGACGATCGCGCTCAAGCTGAAGCGACCGGACGCGACGCTGCTCGCGCAGCTGACCGACCGCGCCGGCATGATGCTGGCGCCCAAGAGCCTGGCGGGCGATGTCGGCGCGAAACCGGTCTGCTCCGGCCCCTACAAATTCGTCGAGCGGGTGCAGAACGACCGCATCGTTCTCGAGCGCTTCAAGGAGCACTGGGAGGCGCAGAACTACCATTTCGACCGCGTGCTCTATCGCTCGATCCCCGACACCACCGTGCGGCTGGCCAATCTGCGCTCGGGCGAGCTCGACATGCTGGAGCGGCTGGCGCCGACCGACGTGAAGTCGGCCCAGGGCGACAAGGCCCTCAGGGTCACCAGCATCGCCAATCTCGGCTACCAGGGCATCACCATCAACACGGGCCATGGCGACGCCGCCAAGCAGCCGATGGGGCAGGACAAGCGGGTGCGCCAGGCGCTCTCGCTCTCGATCGACCGCAAGGTGCTGAGCCAGGTCGTGTTCGAGGGGCTCTACGAGCCGATGGTGCAGCCCTTCAATCCCGGCAACAGCTATGTCAGCGCCGATTTCCCGGTGCCGGCGCGCGACGTCGCCAAGGCCAAGGCACTGCTGAAGGAAGCGGGGCTGACCAAGGTGTCGGTCGAGCTCTTCGTCACCAACAACCCGGTCGACGCCCAGCTCGGCCAGGTCATCCAGGCGATGGCGGCGGAAGCGGGCATCGACATCCAGATCCGCTCGACGGAGTTCGCCAGCCAGCTGCGCGACCAGCAGCAGGGCAAGTTCCAGATGAGCCGCATCGGCTGGTCGGGCCGCATCGACCCGGACGGCAACCTGCACCAGTTCGTCACCACCAAGGGCAACCAGAACGACGGCCGTTATTCCAATGCCGAAGTCGACAAGCTGCTCGACGAGGCGCGGACAATCTATGACGTCGCCGAGCGCAAGAAGCGCTACGACGCTGCGCAGAAATTCCTGCAGGACGAGCTGCCGATCGTCTATCTCTACAACCAGACGGTCTTCTTCGCCATGCGCTCCAACATCAGCGGCTTCGTGATCAACCCGGACGGCATGATCCGGCTGGCGGGGATCAAGCGGTCTTGATGGCCCCCGCCTTGTCGCCGCCAGCACCGTCATTGCGAGGAGGCGGAGCCGGCGAAGCCATCCAGGGGGCTGTCGAGCGCGACGCCACTGGATGGCTTCGCTTCGCTCGCCATGACGGGACCTGCCCATCCGCGCCTCGCAGCAAGAGCAGGCCATGCTCGCGCTGATCGGCCGCCGCGTCCTGATCGCGATCCCGACGCTGTTCCTGGTGTCGCTGTTCGTGTTCGCCCTGCAGCGCGCGCTGCCGGGCGATCCGTTCCTCGTCATCGCCGGCGAGGAACGCGATCCGGAGGTGATCGCGCGGCTGCGCGCCATCTACCGCATGGACGATCCGGTCGTGGTGCAGTTCTTCGCCTGGCTCGGCCAGGTGATGCAGGGCGATTTCGGCCGCTCGCTGCGCACGGGGGAACCCGTGCTCGGGCTGATCCTGCAGAAGCTGCCGGTGACGCTGCAGCTCGCCATCGCCTCGATCCTCGTCGCCATCGCGATCGGCATCCCCGCCGGCGTGCTGGCGGCGCGGCGCAAGGACACGGTGGTGGATTACTCGACCAGCGCGCTCGCGCTCTCGGGACTGTCGATCCCGAACTTCTGGCTGGGGATCATGCTGATCCTGGTGGTGTCGGTGGAGCTGCAGTGGCTGCCGGCGTCCGGCTACGAGCCCTTCTTCAGCGATCCCATCGGCGCGATCGAGCGGCTGATCATGCCGGCCTTCGTGCTGGGGTCGGGTCTTGCCGCCTTTTTGATGCGGCACACCCGCTCGGCGATGCTCGAGGTGCTGCGCTCCGACTATGTCCGGACCGCCCGCGCCAAGGGGCTGGACGAGGATGCGGTGGTGAACCGGCATGCGCTGCGCAATGCGCTGGTGCCGATCATCACCCTGACGACGATCCTGTTCGGTGAATTGCTGGCGGGCGCGGTGCTGACCGAGCAGGTCTTCACCATTCCCGGCTTCGGCAAGCTCATCGTCGATGCGGTGTTCAACCGCGACTATGGCGTCGTGCAGGGGGTGGTGCTGTGCACGGCGATCGGCTTCATCCTGATGAACCTGCTGGCGGACGTGCTCTACATCCTGGTCAACCCGCGGCTGAGGGCGCAGTGATGACGACCGCAGCCACCGACACGCTCGCCACGCCTCCGGAACTCGCCTTGCGGCCGAGGCCCGGGGTGCTGGCGCGCCTCGCCCGCAACCGCTCGGCGCTGATCGGCGGGGCCATCGTGCTCGCCTTCGTGCTGATGGCCGTGCTGGCGCCGCTGCTGCCGCTGGCCGATCCGCTGAAATCGAACTTCCTCGCCATCCGCAAGCCGCCCTCCGAACTCTACTGGTTCGGGACGGACGAACTCGGACGCGACCAGGTCGCGCGGCTGTTCTTCGGCGCGCAGGCCTCGCTGCTCGCGGGCATCGTCTCGGTCGTGATCGCGCTCGCCATCGGCATTCCCTTCGGGCTGCTGGCGGGCTGGTATGGCGGCTGGATCGACGCCGCGATCTCGCGCGTCACCGAGGCGATGCTGGCCTGCCCCTTCCTGATCCTGGCGATCGCGTTTGCGGCCGTACTCGGCCCCTCGCTGACCAATGCGATGATCGCGATCGGCCTGTCCGCTGTGCCGGTCTTCGTGCGGCTGGTGCGGGCGCAGGTGCTGAGCGTCAAGGCGGAGGATTTCGTCGAAGGCGCGAGGGCGGTCGGTGCCCGCGACCTGCGCATCGTGCTGCGCCACATCCTGCCCAACATCCTCTCGCCGATCGTGGTCCAGTCGACGCTGTTCATGGCGCAGGCGATCATCCTCGAGGCGGCGCTCTCCTTCCTCGGGCTCGGCCAGCAGCCCCCTGCCCCGTCCTGGGGTCAGATGCTGAACGTCGCCAAGAACTTCATGGAGCAGGCGCCGTGGATGTCGGTGGCGCCGGGCGTCTGCATCTTCCTCGCCGTGCTCGGCTTCAACCTGCTCGGCGACGGCCTGCGCGACGTGCTCGACCCGAAAGAGGGATGAGTTGCTTGCACCGCGCGCCCCTCATGCCCGGGACGGCGCAGCCGGGCCCACCTTTTCGCCCTAAGCTCGCGTCCGCCCGTTTCGCACCGATTTCGCCTGCACTGGATCCTCCGCATGTTCACGACCCGGCCTGAAATCCTCGGCACCTTCGGTGTCTGCACCTCGACGCACTGGCTCGCGACGGCGACCGGCATGGCGATGCTGGAGAAGGGCGGCAACGCCTTCGACGCCTGCGCCGCGGCCGCCTTCGTGCTGCAGGTCGTCGAGCCGCATCTGGTCGGCCCCGGTGGCGAGATGCCGGCGGTGTTCTATTCGGCCAAGACGAAGAAGGTCGAGGTGATCTGCGGCCAGGGCACGGCGCCGGAGGCCGCGACCATCGAGGCCTTCAAGGCGCTGGGGCTCGATCTCGTGCCGGGCTCCGGCCTGCTCGCCGCCGTCGTGCCCGGGGCCTTCGGTGGCTGGATGACGCTGCTGCGCGACCACGGCCTGCTGCCGCTGCGCGAGGTGCTGGAGCCGGCGATCGGCTATTTCGAGAACGGCCACCCGATGCTGCCGCGCGTCTCGGACACCATCGCCGGGCTCACCGATCTGTTCACGAACGAATGGCCGACCTCGGGCGAGGTCTATCTGCCCGGCGGGCAGGTGCCGCAGGCCAAGGCTCTCTTCCGCAACAAGGCCGCGGCCGAGACCTACAAGCGGATCCTGAGCGAGGCCGAGGCTGCCGGCGGCAGCCGCGAGAAGCAGATCCAGGCGGCCTATGACGCCTGGTACAAGGGCTTCGTCGCCGAGGCGATCGACTCCTTCTGCCGGACGACGGAGGCGATCGATTCCTCCGGACGCCGTCACAAGGGCCTGCTCACCGCCGACGACATGGCCCGCTGGCAGCCGACCTACGAGACGCCGGCCAGCGTGACCTATCACGGGTGGGAGGTCTTCAAGATCGGCCCCTGGGGCCAGGGCCCGGTCTTCCTGCAGACGCTGAAGATCCTCGAGGGCATCGACATCGCCGGGATGGGGCCCGACAGCGCTGCCTTCATCCACCATGTCGCCGAGGCGATGAAGCTCGCCTTCGCCGACCGCGAGGCCTATTACGGCGACCCCGATTTCGTGAAGGTGCCGCTGGCGACGCTGCTCTCGGAGGATTACGCGCGGGGCCGCCGCAACCTGATCACGGACACCGCCTCGCAGGAATTGCGGCCGGGCATGATCGCCGGCTTCGAGGCGCAGGTCGCGCAGGCGCTGGCCGGCGTGCGCTATGCCGGACAGGCCGGCAAGAGCGACGCGACCGTCGGCGAGCCGACGACCGCGGCGATGGTCGCGGCCGGGCGGCGCGGCGACACGGTGCATATCGACGTCATCGACAAATGGGGCAACATGATCGCTGCCACCCCTTCGGGCGGCTGGTTCCAGTCCTCGCCGGTGATTCCGGCGCTCGGCTTCCCGCTCAACGCCCGCGCCCAGGCCTTCTTCCTCGACGAGGGTCTGCCCTCGGCGCTCGCCCCGTTCAAGCGGCCGCGCACGACACTGACGCCTTCGCTGGCCTTCGAGAATGGAGAGCCGCGGCTCGTCTTCGGCACGCCCGGCGGCGATCAGCAGGAGCAGTGGCAGCTCGGCCTGTTCCTGCGCCGGGTGCATCACGGGCTCAACCTGCAGGAGGCGATCGACCTGCCGCTGTTCCACACCCAGCACTTCCCCTCGACCTTCTATCCGCGCGAGGCCAAGCTCGGCCATCTGGCGGTGGAGGAGAGCATCGGCGAGAGCGTGCTGGCTGATCTCACCCGCCGCGGCCACAAGCTGGAGCGGGCACCGGCCTGGACGATCGGCCGTCTCACCGCCGCCGAAAAGAGCGCCGACGGTCTCTTGCGCGCGGCCGCGACGCCGCGTCTGATGCAGGCCTACGCGGCCGGCCGGTGAGGAAACCCGCATGACCTGGTCCATCGTCGCCCGCGACGCCGCCACCGGCGCCTTTGGCGTCGCCGTCTCGACCTGCGCCTTCGCGGTTGGCTCGCGCGTGCCCTATGGCGGCGGCCGCATCGGCGCCATCGCGACGCAGGCCTTCGTCAATCCGCTCTACGGTGTCGACGGCATGCGCCTGCTCCAGGAGGGGCGCTCGGCGGTCGAGATCATCGCGACGCTGACCGCGGCCGACGAGGGCCGGGCCCACCGCCAGCTCCATGTGATCGACCGCGAGGGCAAGATCGCCGCCTTCACCGGCGCCTCCTGCATCGACTGGTGCGGCGCCGTCGACGGGCCGCAGGTCTCGGTGGCCGGCAACATGCTGAGCGGGCCGGAGGTGATCCAGCAGACGCTGAAGGCCTATATCGCGGCCTCCGCGCTGGATTTCGACGAGCGGCTGCTGGTCGCGCTCGAAGCCGGCGAGAAGGCGGGCGGCGACAAGCGCGGCCGGCAATCGGCGGCGATCCGGATCTGGTCGGGCGAGCCGGTGCCGAGCTTCGACATCCGCGTCGACGACCATGTCGACCCGCTGGCCGAGCTGCGCCGGCTCTGGCGCGTCGCGCATCAGCGCTACGTCCCCTTCCAGCAGGCCTCGCCCTCGCGCTCGCGCCCGGCGGGCGTGACCGACCGCAGCGAGCTCGACCGCCTCTGCAATGAGTATGCGGCCGCCTGGAACGCGCGCCATCCTGAATAGGCTGTTCCGTTCGGGACTCGGGCTCGCCGGCAGGATGCGCTAAACCTGCCGAGACGTCCGGTCGCCAGGACCGCAGGAGATCACGACATGGCAGCCGACAGCGACGCGCTGGAGCGCCGGATCGCGAAGCTGGAGAGCCAGATCGCGGCCCTGACAGCGATGATCTCGGCAACGCCGGGCGGCACCCTGGCGATCGCCGCCCCCGGGGGCATCAGCATCACCGCCGGTGGAGCGCTCTCGATGACGGCCGGGAGCGCCGTTGCCGTGACGGCCGGGAGCATGATCGGCGTCAGCGCCGGAACGCGGATCAAGCTGGCCGGCGGTCAGGAGATCCTGCTCGACAGCCGGCAGTGCCATGTTCAGGCGACGGTCGATCTGAGCCTCTCCAGCACCCAGTCGATGTCGATCGAGACCGGCAAGAAGCTCACCGTGACGGCCGCCGACGAAGCGGCGGTGAGGAGCGGCAGCGCCCAGATCGAGCTGAAGAAAGACGGGTCGGTGACGCTGCGGGGGCGCGATGTCACCACCACCGCCTCGGGCCGCGTCACCGTGAAGTCGAGCGCCGACACCGTGATGAAGGGCAGCAAGATCATCCAGAACTGAACGCGGGACAGGTCGGAGAGGCCGGCGCCTCCCCGCCCCGGCCGTTCAGACCAGCTTGCCCCGGGCCGCGACCGGCAGGTCGCCGATCAGACGGTCGCCGCGGACCGTCACCAGCCGGTCGACCATGTTGACGACGACGCAGACATGGTTGGGCACCACGCGGACGATCTCGCCCACGCCCGGCCGGTCATTGCTGGCCGAGAGATCGAGAAAGCCGTGTTCCTCGGCGAATTTCGCGATGCGGGCCGCCGGGTATTCGAGGATATGGCCGTGGCCGTCGAGCCCGCCGGAATCGCTCGTCAGCGTCTTGGAGCCGGAATCGAGAATCCCGCGCTCGGGGCCGGCCCGGCTGACCACGGTGGCGTAGACGGTCAGCGCGCAATCCTCGAGCGTCGCCACCCCGGCCGCGACCTGCATGCGGTCGTTGAAGATCGAGGTGCCGGCGCGGTGCTCGGTCGCGCCCTTGAGCTCGCCGATATGGGGAATGTTGGGCGAGCCGCCGGTAGAGACGATCGACGCCTCGAGCCCCGCCTCGCGCAGGCCGGCATTGGCCGTGTCGAGGAACATTTGCGTGCGCGCCCAGCCATCCTCCGGCGGGTACATCAGGAAGCCGGCGAAGCGCAGGCCTCTGGACCCCGCGATCAGCTTCGCCAGCTCGACCGCCTCGCCGGGCGTCTCGACGCCGGCGCGCTGGCGGCCGGTGTCGCATTCGACCACGACCTCGAGGTCGCGCCCGGCGATCTCCGCCGCCTGGGGCAGGCCGGCGATGGTGACGGGGTTGTCGGCGGCGACGATCATCCGGACCCGGCGCTGGAGATGGCCGAGACGGCCGAGCTTCTGCTCGCCGAGGATGTTGTAGCTGATCAGGATGTCGTCGATGCCGCCATCGGCCATCACCTCGGCCTCGCCGAGCTTCTGGCAGGTGATGCCGCGGGCCCCGGCTTCGATCTGCAGGCGGGCGAGCTCGGGCGACTTGTGGGTCTTGATATGCGGGCGGTTGGCGACGCCCTTGGCATCGCAGACGGCCTGAAGGCGCGCGATGTTGGCCTCGACCTTGTCGAGATCGATCACCACGGCCGGCGTGCCGTAGATGCGGGCGATCTCGTCCTTCAGCGTCTCGTGACGCAGCCTGTCCTCGGCGAGAGCGCTCACGGAAGCACCCGGATGATCGCTTCGATCTCGACCGGCATGTTGCCCGGCAGCGAGCCCATGCCGACGGCGGAGCGGGCATGGCGCCCTTTCTCGCCGAGCACCGCCACGAGCAGATCCGAGCAGCCGTTGATGACCTTGGGCTGGTCGCCATACTCCGGCACGGCGTTGACCATGCCGAGCAGCTTGATGACCTCGACCTTGTCGAGCGAGCCGGCGGCCTCCTTCATCGCCGCCAGCAGGCCCAAGCCGGTGTTCCTGGCGAAGTCATAGGCCTGCTGCGTGGTGAACTCCTTGCCGACCTTGCCATTGGGGATCGAACCGTCGGGGTTGCGCGGGCCCTGCCCCGAGAGAAAGACGAGGTCGCCAGCCTTCCTGAAGCGGACGTAATTGGCCATCGGCGCCACCATCGCAGGCAGTTCCAGGCCCAGATCCTTCAGTTTCTGCTCGGCGCTCATGGTGTCGTTCGTCCCTCTTCGGTCGCTTCATGTTCTGGCTGGAGCGCGCGCTCCATATAGCGGGCGGCATCGTCATAGCTGGCGAGCTTCTCCGCAAGGGCAGGCGCATGCACCTCGCGAAAGCCCTGCCGCCGCCAGAAGCCGGACGAGCCGTCGATCGCGACCAGCGCGAGGCGCAGGAGGCCGGCACGGGCGGCGATCTCCGAAAGCCTCGCGACGACCATGCCTCCGGCGCCGCTGCCGCGTGCCTGCGGCAGGAGCGTGAGATCGTGGATGTAGACGCAGCCGGCCCGCGACGGCAGCGCGCCGAGCAGGCTGTTCAGGGCCGGCGGCGCGGCGCACCGCCAGGGATGGGCAACGACATAGCCGTTCGGGCCGCCCGGCCCGTCGAGCACGAGGCAGCCCTGCGGAAAGAGCCCCAGCCGCTCGGCGAAGACGGCCTCGTCTTCCGGGTAGCCGGGATGCACCACGGCCGCGACCGCCAGCACGGCCGGCAGGTCGGTCGCGGTCATCGGGCGCCAGAGATTATCGGACATGCGAGTCGGTCAGCGATGAAATACAAGCGTCATTCTCGGGCGGAGCGGAGCGCAGACCCGAGAATCTCAGGCAAGAGATGCTCGGGTCGAGCCCGAGCATGACGAGCCGTTCGCTTACGCCGCGACCTTCCTGAACTTGTTCGTCCGCTTCGGGTGCCACCAGGCGCCCTTGAGCACGACGCCCTCGGAGACGATCTTGCGGTCGCCGGTCATGTGCTCGCCGGTGACGTCGGCATAGTCGAACTTGCCCTCCTTCACCGTCAGGATCGTCGCATCGCCGAGCGAGCCGACCTTGAGCGACCCGTATTCGGGCCGCTTCAGCGCTATGGCGGCGTTGACGGTCGAGGCCGCGACGACATCGTTCAGGCTCATCCCCATCACCAGGAACTTCGACATCGTCGTGACCTGGTCATAGGCCGGACCATCGATGCAGAGCTTGTGGACGTCCGAGGAGATCACGTCGGGCTGGAAGCCGTTGGCCAGCATGGCCCGCGTCGTCTTGAACGAGAACGAGCCCTTGCCGTGGCCGATATCGAAGATGACGCCGCGCTTGCGGGCGGCCGCGACCTCGGGCTTCACCGTGCCCTGCGCCGTGCAGGGCGCATTCGGGAAGGGGCGGAAGGCGTGGGTGAGCACGTCGCCCGGCCGCAGCATGTTGACGACCTCCTCATAGGAGGGCGGCGGATGGTCGATATGGCACATCAGCGGCATGCCGACCTCGTTGGCGACCTGCAGCGCGACGTTGAGCGGGGCGGTGCCCTGGTCGCCCGAGGCGTGCAGGCCGACGCGGACCTTGATGCCGACGATGAGGTCGCGGTTCTTGTCGGCGACCTCGGCGCAGTCGATCGGGTTCATCATCGCCAAGTCGCGGCTCTCGCCGACCATGACGCGGTGGTCGAAGCCGTAGATGCCGGCATGGCTGACATGAAGATAGGCGAGGATGCGGGCCTGGCTGCGCTCGATGACGTGCTTGCGGAAGCCGGGCCAGTTGCCCGGCCCGGCCGAGCCGGTGTCGACCGAGGTGGTGACGCCCGAGGCCCGGCAGAATTCGTCGGCGTCGATGCCGAGCGACGTGCCGCCCCAGTAGACATGGGTGTGCAGGTCGATCAGCCCGGGCGTGACGATGTAGCCGGAGACGTCGCGGATTTCCTTGGCGCCCTTCAGGTCCTTGCCGAAGCCCGAGACGTTGCCGTCGGTGAAGGCGACGTCGCAGACGCCGTCATGCTTCTGCGAGGGGTCGATGACGCGACCGCCCTTGAGGATGAGATCGTGGGTCATTGAGCTTCCTCGCCCGTTACTTGGATTTCAGAACAGAATGTCGGGGTTGAGAGCGCCGCCGAGCGGCGACCGCATTTGACGGAGCATCGGGTCGCGCTCACGCGGGCTCGACCGCGCCCTTGCGCTCGACGATGAGGCCATAGGCCTGGGGCTCGCGATGCCGGGCGAAGTTGAAGGTCGAGGCCTTGTAGCTCTTGCCCAGATCCATGTCGCAGCGGGCGACGACCAGCTCGTCGTCCTCCGTGACCGCCTGGGCGACGACCTCGCCGGTGGGGGCGATGATGCAGGAGCCGCCGATCTGGTCGACGCCGGCTTCCAGCCCCGCCTTGGCGACGCCGACCACCCAGGTGGCGTTCTGGTAGGCGCCGGCCTGCATGACCAGCTGGTTGTGGAAGTTGCCGAGCCGGTCGTGGTCGGGGGCCGGCGGGTTGTGCTTCGGCGTGTTGTAGCCGAGCAGGATCAGTTCGACGTCCTGCAGCCCCATGCTGCGGTAGCTCTCGGGCCAGCGGCGGTCATTGCAGATCATCATGCCGATATTGGCGCCCATGCTGCGCCAGACCGGCCAGCCGAGATCGCCCGTCTCGAAATAGCGCTTCTCGAGATTCTGGAACGGCGCCTCGGGGCGGTGCTCCGGATGGCCCGGCAGATGGATCTTGCGGTACTTGCCGACGATGGCGCCGGATTTGTCGACGAGGATCGCCGTGTTGAAGCGGCGCTTGCGGCCGCCCTCCCGAGCGAGCTCGCAATAGCCGAGATGGAAGCCGATGCCGAGGCGCTTCGCCTCCTCGAAGAGCGGCGCGGTTTCGTTGGAGGGCATCGCGCTCTCGAAATGGCTGTCGATCTCGTCCTCGTCCGCGATCCACCAATGCGGGAAGAATGCCGTCAGGGCCGCCTCCGGATAGACGACGAGATCGGCGCCATGGGCCTTTGCCTGCCGCATCAGGTCGATCATGCGGGCGACGGCCGAGGCGCGGCTCTCGTCGCGCTGGATCGGGCCGAGCTGGGCTGCAGCGAGGGTGAGAATGCGGCTCATCGCAGTGTGCCCGTTGAGAGAGCGGGAGCAGAGGCGGCGGCCGCGACGTCGGAAGGGTCAGGCATGGGCTCACGCTCGGCTGTCATGCGCCGCAATGCTGCGGCGTGGTCTGGTCCCGGGCGCCGGCGCGCCCGGGACAAATATCGGGCCCGAGCCCGCGCCGTCGGCCTCAGAGGGCCTTGGCGAGGCGCGGATCGAGCGAGTCGCGCAGGCCGTCGCCCAGCAGGTTGACCGCCAGCACGGTGATCGAGAGGAAGATCGCCGGGAACAGGATGATGTGCGGCTTGACCTGCCAGAGCGCGCGCCCCTCGGCCATGATGTTGCCCCAGGACGGCGTCGCGGGCGGAATGCCGGCGCCGATAAAGGAGAGGATCGCCTCGATGATCATCGCGCTCGCGCAGATATAGGTCGCCTGCACGCTCATCGGCGCGAAGGTGTTGGGCAGGATGTGGCGCAGGATGATGCGGGGCGTGCGGGCGCCGTTGGCGATCGCCGCCTCGACATAGGGCTGCTCGCGCAGAGACAGCACGACGCCGCGCACCAGCCGCGCCACGCGCGGGATCTCCGCGATGGTGATGGCGATGATAACGTTCTGGATCGAGCCGCGGGTCAGCGCCATCAACGCGATGGCGAGCAGGATCGGCGGGATCGACATCATGCCGTCGATGATCCGCATGACGATGCCGTCCGCCCAGCGCACGAAACCGGCGAAGAGGCCGATCGTCAGGCCGATGACCGAGGACAGGATCGCGACGCTGAAGCCCACGACGAGCGAGACTCGGGCGCCGTAGACGACGCGGGAATAGATGTCCCGTCCGAGCATGTCCGTGCCGAACCAGTAGAGTTCGGAAGGCACGCGGGTCCGACGCGACGTCGCGATGGCGGTCGGATCCACCGTCCAGAGCAGCGGCGCGAACAGGCCGATCAGCGCCATCAGCAACAGCAGCGAGCCGCCGATCGCCACCGCCGGATGACGACGCAGATAGCGCCGGAAGCGCCGGAACCGTCCGAGCGGCGGGGCGACCGCAGGCTCCGGAGCCACTGCCAGCGCAGCGGGAGCCGGAATCGAGCTTTGCATCGTCAATAGCGTATCCTCGGATCGACGATCGTATAGGTCAGGTCGATGAGCAGGTTCACCAGCACATAGACCAGGCTGAACATCAGCACGACGCCCTGGATGACGGGGTAATCGCGCCGCAGGATGGCATCGACCGTCAGCCGGCCGAGCCCCGGAATCGCGAAGACACTCTCCGTCACGACGGCGCCACCGATGAGCAGCGCGATGCCGATGCCGATGATCGTGACGATCGGCACGGCCGCGTTCTTGAGGGCGTGCAGGAAGAGCACCTGGCGCTGGCCGACGCCCTTGGCCTGGGCGGTGCGGACATAGTCCTGCTGCAGGACCTCCAGCATGGTGGCGCGGGTGATGCGCGCGATCAGCGCGATATAGACCAGCCCTAGCGTCATCGCGGGCAGGATCAGGTTCTTGAACCAGGGCCAGAAGCCCTGCGAGAGCGGCGTGTAGCCCTGCACCGGCACCCAGTCGAGCTGCAGCGCGAAGACATAGGCCAGGAGGTAGCCGACGACGAAGACGGGCACCGAGAACCCGAAGACGGCGAAGGCCATGGCCCCCCGGTCGATCCAGGTGCCGGCCTTCCAGGCGGCGATGACGCCCATCGGGACGGCGATCGAGACGGCGAAGATCAGCGTCAGCACCATCAGCGAGAGCGTCGGCTCGATGCGCTGGGCGATGAGCTGCGTCACCGGCAGCGAGGTGAAGATCGAGGTGCCGAGATCGCCTTGCAGCACGCGGAACGACCATTCGGCGAAGCGCACGAGATAGGGCCGGTCGAGCCCGAGACTGGCGCGGATGCGCTCGACATCCGCCGGCGAAGCCTGGTCACCGGCGATGACGGCGGCCGGATCGCCGGGCGCCACATAGAGCAGGGAAAACACGAACAGCGCCACGAAGGCCATCACCGGGATGGTCGTAATGATGCGTCTGACGATGAAGGCCAGCATTGCGGCTCACGCGCCCTTTGTCGTTCGAAACCAGACCGGTCGGTGCCGCCGGAGGCGGCGGCAGAGACCGCGAAGGTCCGGGGGCGGCGCGTCGGGTGCGCCACCCCCGGAGAGGAATGGGACCTGACGTCCGCCTTGCGGCGGGTCAGGCCTTGGTGACGCCCCAGAGAACCGGGAACGGCCCGCTGGTGACGCCGGAGACGTTCTTTCGCCAGGCCTGATAGCCGAGATAGAAGCCGGTCGGGCAATAGACCACGTTCTCGACGGCGGCCTTGTTGAGGCGGCCCATGGCGGCCTTTTCCTCGGCCAGATCCTTGGCGTTGAACCAGTTCGTCACCTCGGTCTCGACCGCCGGCACGTCCGGCCAGCCGAACCAGGCCTTCTCGCCATTGGCACGCACGGCCGTGTAGGAGGCCGGGTTCACGCAGTCCGCGCCGGCATGCCAGGTGTGGAACATGCTCCAGCCACCCTGCCCCGGCGCCGTCTTCTGCGCGCGGCGGGCACCGACCGTGCCCCAGTCGGTGGCGACGAAGTCGACCTTCATGCCGATGCTCTTGAGCAGCTCGGCGGTGACGTCGCCCATCGACTTCGTGGCCGCCATGTCCTGCGCGACGACGCAGATCACGGGCTCGTCCTTGTAGCCGGATTCGGCGAGCAGCTTCTTGGCCTCGGCGACGCTCTTCTTCTTCATCATCTCGCCGCCCTCTTCGGTGTAGAGGGGCGTGCCGGGCGTAAAGAAGCTCGCCATCGGCTTCCAGAGCTTGTCGTCGTCGCCGACGATCGAGCGCATGTAGTCTTCCTGGTTCAGCGCCGTCATCACCGCCTGGCGCACCTTCACATTGTTGAAGGGCGGGTGCAGATGGTTCATGCGGAAGGCGCCGATATTGCCGAGCGGGTCGCCGATGTCGACACTGACATTGGCGTTGCGCTTGAGGATCGGCACGAGGTCGGCCAGCGGCGTCTCCCACCAGTCCACCTCGCCGTTCTGCAGCGCGGCGGCGGCGGTCGCCGGATCGGGCATGATGACCCACTCGATCCGGTCGAAATTCATGACCTTGCCGCCGGAGAGCCAGTCGGGCTTCTCGGTGCGGGGCTTGTAGTCGGCGAATTTCTCGAAGACCGCCTTGGCGCCCGGCACCCATTCGCTGCGCACGAACTTCATCGGCCCGGAGCCGATGTATTCGGTGATCTGCGTGAAGGGATCGGTCTTGGCGATGCGCTCGGGCATGATGAAGGTGCAGGGGGCGTTGTTCTTGCCCAGAGCCAGCAGCATCTTCGGATAGGGCTTGTTGAGGACCCACTTCCAGCTCATGTCGTCGACCGGCGCGAGCTCGACCTCGATCGCCTTGATCATCAGGCCCATCGGGTCGCGGGCCTGCCAGCGCTTGAGGCTCTGGACGACGTCCTTCGAGGTCACCGGCGCGCCGTCATGGAACTTCAGGCCGTCACGCAGCTTGAAGGTCCAGGTCAGGCCGTCGGCCGAGACGGTCTCGCTCTCGACCATCTGGCGCTTGGGCTCGAACTTCGAGTCGATGCCGTAAAGCGTGTCCCACACCAGCAGTGCGGCGTTGCGCACGACATACTGCGTGCCCCAGATGGGATCGAAATTCGCCAGGTTCGCCTGGGGCACGAAGCGCAGCGTCTTGGAGGCCGCCGCGCCCTGAGCGAGAGCCGGCATGGCGAGGCCGCCGGCTGCGGCGAGCGCGCCCGTTCCGGCCGCGGTCTTCAGAAATGTTCTGCGGTCCATCATTCTCTCCCCTGACACGGCAACCTCTCGGCGGGCGACCTTGGCGCGAGTTTGGGCAGAAAATTTCTGCCGTGACAACTCGCCTGACCGGCCCTCCGCAGGCCGCGACCTGCTTGCACGCATCGTGCCAAACGGAACCGCCTGAGGCTTTCCTGCGAGAACGTGCCATCCGCGTCGGTTTTGGGGGCAGAGAATATTTTTCTGGATAGCGCGACGGCAGCGCGGGACGGCCTCGCCGCGGGCAGGGTCGAGCCCCTGCCCGCTTCTCAGGCGCTCCCGATGGGCGCGTCGATGCGGGGGAAGGGCCGCGCCGCCTCGAAAGCCGCGGCGGCCCGCAGCACCAGGGCGTCGCGCCCGAACGGGCCGACGATCTGCAGCCCCGCCGGAAGCCCTGCATCCGTCAGCCCGCAGGGCAGCGAGATCGCCGGCGCCTGGGTGATGTTGAAGGGGTAGGTGAAGGGCGTCCAGCGCGTCCAGTCGTCACCATAGCGGCCATGGCGCGGCGTGTTCGCGCCGACCTCGAAAGCCGGCAGCGGCAGCGTCGGCGTCAGCAGCAGATCGAAGCGTGCATGAAATTGCGCCATCCTGTGCGCAAGCGCATTGCGCTGGTTCAGCAGCGCATCGACATAGGCCGCGCCCGCGACGCGTTCGCCCTGCTCCGCCACGGCGACAAGACCGGGGTCCATCCGCGCCCGCTCGGCGGGGCCGGCCGAGCGCAGGGCGAGGGCCGCACCGGCCGACCAGATCGTCATCAGCGTCTCGATTGGATCCTCGAAACCGGGGTCGACCTCCTCGACGGTCGCGCCGAGATCGCGAAAGGCCAGCGCCGCGGCCCGCGTCAACGCGGCGATCTCGGGATCGACCGGGACGTCGCGGCCGAGCTGGGGCGACCAGGCGATGCGCAGACCCTTCACCCCGCCCTTCAGACCGTCGACATAGTCCGGCGCACGGTCGATCATCGCCGTCATGTCGCGGATGTCGGGGCGGCCGATCGCATTCATCGCGAGCGCCGTGTCGGCGACGGTGCGGGTCAGCGGGCCGAGATGGGCGAGGAAGCCCATGGTCGAGACCGGCCAGGCTGGCACGCGGCCATAGGTCGGCTTCAGGCCGACGACTCCCGTGAAGGCGGCCGGAATGCGGACCGAGCCGGCGCCGTCCGTCCCGATATGGATGCAGCCGAGATTGAGGGCCGCGCAGGAGGCCGCGCCGGCCGAGGAGCCCCCGGGGCCGGCGGCGATGTTCCAGGGGTTGCGGGTGATGCCCGAAAGCGGCGAGTCACCCACGCCCTTCCAGCCATATTCCGGCATCGTCGTCTTGCCGAGAAAGACCGTGCCGGCCTCGCGCAGCCGCGCCGCAGCCGGGGCATCCTCGGCGAAGGGCGCGTCGGTGGCCACGGCGGAGCCGCGCCGCATCGGCCAGCCGGCCACGCCGATATTGTCCTTGATGGTGACCGGCACCCCGTCCAGCGGGCCGAGCGGCTCGCCCTTGAGCCAGCGGGCCTGCGCGGCCTCCGCCATGGCGAGCGTCACCTCGGCGTCGCGCACGACGAAGGCGTTGATCTGCGGCTCGAAGCGCTCGATCCGCTCCAGCGCGTCCCGCGCGACCTCGACCGGGGAGAGTTCACGGCTGGCATAGAGCGGGCCGAGTTCGGCGGCCGACAGCGATGCGATGGTCGTCATGGGGCTGATCCTGTCTGCGTCGTTTCGGAAGGCCTAGGCGTTGGCGACGCGCCAGGCCGCGTTGAGCAGCACGTTGGCGCCCGCCGCGATGTCCTGCTCCGTGCTGAACTCGGCCGGGTTGTGGGAGAGCCCGCCGACGGAGGGGATGAAGACCATCGCGGTCGGGCAGATCCGCGACATCATCTGCGCGTCATGCCCCGCGCCGGAGATCATCCGCCGGATCGGCAGACCGAGTTCCGTGGCGCTCTGCTCCACCGTTGCGATCAGCGTCTCGTCGAAGGGCGTGGCCGGGAAGCGCGCGAGGTCGCGGAAGGCGATCTCGATGCCATGGCGCGCCACGATCTCCGCACAATAACCCCGCACCGCAGCCTCCGCCCTGGCGAGCAGGGCATCGTCGGGATTGCGCAGGTCGAGCGTCATCACGACCGTCTCGGGCACGACATTGACGTTGGCCGGCTGGACGCGGATGACGCCGCTGTTGGCGAGCTGGCCGGGAATCGCGCGGGTCAGGTCGTTGGCGTAGAGATTGATGCGCGCCGCGGCGAGACCTGGATCCCTGCGATAGACCATCGGCGTCGTGCCGGCATGGCTGGGCCGGCCCTTCAGCGTCAGCTCGAGCCAGCAGATCGCCTGGATGCCGGTCACCGCGCCGAGCCCGCCGCCCTCGTTTTCGAGCACCGGCCCCTGCTCGATATGGAGTTCGAGATAGGCATGGGCCGGCAGGAAGCCGGGCCGCTCCGGGCCCTCATAGCCGATGCGCCGGAGTTCGCTGCCGAGCACGGCACCGTCGGCATCCTGCTCGGCATGGGCCGCCTCGACACTCATGCCGCCGGCCCAGACATAGGACCCCAGCATGTCGGGGTGAAAGCGGGCGCCCTCCTCGTTCGTAAAGGCAATGACGGCGAGGTCGCGCTTCGGCACGAGGCCGGCATCGCGCAGCGTCGCCAGAACCTCGACGCCGGCGACGACTCCGAGCGCGCCGTCATAGCGGCCGCCCGTCCCCACCGTGTCGATATGGGAGCCCAGGATGACCGCCGGCCCCTCTTCCCGGCCCTTGAGGATGCCGACGATGTTGCCGATGGCGTCGATCTTCACCGCGAGGCCGAGCGCCTTCAATTCGGCGACGAGCCAGTCGCGGCCCTGCCTGTCCTCGTCGGCCAGGGCGAGGCGGCGGCAGCCCCCCTCAGGCGTCGCGCCGATGGCCGCCAGCGCCATGAGCCGCGACACCAGCCGCGTGCCGTCGACCCTCAGATTGCTGCCCATGCTCGTCTCCCCCGCCAGGCCGTGCCGGCGCAGGGGCCGGATCCGGCCCCCGCTGCAACGCCCATCCTGCATAGTCGCGCCGACGGCGGCCTGTCGATGCCTGCCGCGGCAAGGGGGTCAGGCGCAAATGCAACGGGCGCCGACTTGCGTCTGCGCCCGTCGGGTGGGAGGGCGCCCTGTTCGGGGCGCCGGAACCGCAGAGCTCAGAACTCTTCCCAGCCCGAGTCGCCCGAGCGGCTGTTGACGGCCTTCTTGGCAGGAGCGGCGGGCGGAGGAGCGACCTGGCGCGGGGCCGGGGCCTTGCCTTGGCCGAAGGCGGCGGCGGCGAGCTGCCGCAAGCGCGCCGGCTCCGTGGCGGGCTTCGGGGCTGGGGCGACAGCCGGAGCCTCGTGGCCGGTGCGGAAGGCAGCGACGAGATCATTGAGCTGGACGATCTTGCCCGAGAGCGAGCCGGCGGAGGCCGCGCTCTGCTCGGCGAGCGCGGCGTTCTGCTGGGTCATCTCGTCGAGATGGGCGACGGCCTGGCTCATCTCGTCGATGCCGCTGGCCTGCTCGCCGGACGCCGCCGAGATGTCGGCGATGGTGGCGGCGACCTTCTCCGAAGCGGAGAGGATGTGGCTGAGCTGCTCGCCCGCCTGGCGCACCAGCTTCACGCCCTCGCCGACCTCGCTGTTGGACGACGAGATCAGCGCCGAGATGTCCTTCGCCGCCTCGCTGGAGCGCTGGGCGAGAGTCCTGACTTCCGAGGCCACGACCGCGAAGCCCTTGCCGGCGTCACCCGCCCGCGCCGCTTCGACCGCCGCGTTCAGCGCCAGCAGATTGGTCTGGAAGGCGATGTCGTCGATCACCCGGATGATGTCCGAGATCTTGGTCGAGGCGTCCTCGATCCGGGCCATGGCGTCGACCGCCTGGCCGGCGATGGCGCCACCGGCCTGCGCGGCCTCCATCGCCTCCGTCGCGATCGCGGCGGCATTGCGCGAGGCCTGGGCCGAGGCCTTGACGGAAGCGGCGAGCTCCTCGGTCGTGGCGGCGGTCTCTTCGAGCGAGGAGGCCTGCTCCTCGGTGCGCTTCGACAGGTCGTCGGCGCCCATGTTGATCTCGCGGGCGGCGAGACCGACCTCCGCCGAAGTGACCTGGATGGTGCGCACGGTACCCGCCAGCCGGTCGATCGTGGCATTGAAGTCGTCGCGCAGCTTGGCGTAGTCGGCCGGCATCTCGGACCCGATGCGATGCGTCAGGTTGCCATGAGCGAGCTCGGACAGGCCGGTCGCGATCGAGCTGACGACCTTTTCCAGTTCCTGCGCCTGTTGCAGTCTCTGCTGGGCTGCGGCCTGGCGCTGTTCCTCGGTCGACCGGCGGCTCTCATCCATCAGGCTGGCCTGCTCGGCCGCCTCGCTCTCCAGTCGCTCCTTCTCGATGGCGGCCTGGCGCAGAACGCTCACGGCGCCCGCCATCTGGGCGAATTCTCCCGCCCGGAAGGTCGGAACGGCGGTCACCAGGTCGCCGGCCGCGAGCCGGTCCATGGCGCCCTTGAGGCTGCCGAGGGGCTTCATCATCCGGCGCACCAGGAAGAAGAGGACGACGCCCGCGATGGCCGCGATGACCAGCCCGGCGATGACGTTGTCCGTGATCATCTCGCTGACGACGGTCATGAAGTCGGCCTGCTTGATGCCGACGAAAAGGATGCCGATGACGCGGTTGTCGGATTTCTGGACGATCGGCTCATAGACCGTGAAATAGGGCTGCCCGAGAATGTCCGCCGCCCCGGAATAGGTCTGGCGCTGCTTCAGCACCGTGTCATAGGCGGGACCCTGGGCCAGCTTGGTGCCCACCGCGCGGGTGCCGTCCGGACGCTGGACATTGGTGGCGATGCGGACGTCGCCCATGAAGATCGTGGCGACGCTGCCGGCCAGCGCCTTGACCTTGTCGACCGCCGCGAAATTGCCGTTCATCAGCTCGTCGCCGAAATACAGCTTGTCGCCGTCGAGGCGGGGCTCCCCCTTCGCCGCCACGAGATCGCGCAGCAGGTTGATGTTGACGACGAGGCTCGCCTGGGCGCGTTCGCGCATCGCCTTGTCGGCCGCCTGCAGCGACACCATGACGGAGGCAGCGACGGCCAGGCCGACGAAGAAGACGCCGAGCAGAGCGAGGCGCGTGGCGATGGGAAGACGAATCGACAGGAACTTTTTCATCAACGAACCCGTTTGGGAGCGGCGTCGGCCCAGGCGTCGTCCCGCACAAAGGGGACAAGCAAGATCAGACGGCGCCGGTTGGCAGAGATGCGCAGTCCATGCGCACCCGTCAGCGTCAGTACAGAAGGCAGGCCAGGCGTAACGTCGGGGCACCGAACCGGTCAGCACGCGGCATGCTGCTGCGTCGCTCGCCCACACTGGAAATAGACTTAACCGATCCTGTAAATATTTGCTTAAAATGGACACCCTTCGACTGGTGAGGCCGAGTTGGTTCCAGTTGAAACAAGTTTTGATCTGATGCGCACCGGAAGAACTTTCCCGTGCCACCCCGCCGCCTCATCTGTTGCCGAGACGTCACAGCCTGTCTCTGCCATCATTCCGCCATATCGTGTTCACCGCGCGGCCATGCGATGTGACTTGAAGGACGGTGTGCGGCGTGACGCGTGGAACGCCGCAGCGCTTCCGTCGTTGTTCAGCCGCGTCCGCAAGATCAATAAAGCAGAGCCCAACTTCATGTCCGTCGAGAAGTCCGCCGCCCGCTCCCCCTCGTCGTCGCTTGCCCGGCCGTCGCGACGCGCGACGCTGTTCCTCTTGCCTCTCGCGCTGGCGGGGTGCGTGTCGCAGCCGCAGCAGCCCTTCGAGGTCGCCAGCACGCGCGGCTTCGCCGTGAGCGCGGAATATCTGGCGATGTATGGCGAGCGTCCCGACGAGCAGTATCCGCTGCCGGCGACGGATCTCTCCGAGGTCGATCCCCGCTTCCTGCGGCGCGAGGTGGCCTATCAGACCCGCGAACAGCCCGGCACGATCGTCATCGATACCGACAACAAGTTCCTCTATCTCGTCCGCGAGAACGGTCGGGCGATCCGCTATGGCATCGGCGTCGGCAAGCAGGGCATGTCCTGGCGCGGCCGCGCGACCGTCGGTCGCAAGGCGGCCTGGCCGCGCTGGACGCCGACCCCCGCCATGATCGCGCGCGATCCCGAGAAGAACGGCCCCTGGGCCGGCGGCATGGCGGCGGGCCTCGACAACCCGCTCGGTGCCCGCGCGCTGTACCTCTATCAGGGCGATCGCGACACGCTCTATCGCATCCATGGCACGAACGAGCCCTGGTCGATCGGCCAGTCGGTCTCGAGCGGCTGCATCCGCATGTTCAATCAGGATGTCATCGATCTGCACAGCCGCGTGCCGACGGGGACGACGGTCGTCGTGCTCAATCGCGGTCAGTTGCTGACCCCGCAGCCGGGCGAGACCTTCGACGAGTTCACCTCGGACGGCGCGAGCATCTGACGTTTGGGCAGCATGGCGGCCGGCGGTGGCCGCGATGCCTTGATACCGTCACATGCAGGTCCCACCTCTGAGGACGGCGGCGCATCCGCGCCGCCCGACACAAGGAGGAGATGACGATGACGCCGCAGGAACGCGACGTGATCGCCGGGATTTTCGACCGCCTGAAACAGGCGGCCAATCAGCCCCGCGACCCCGAGGCTGAGAATTACATCGCACAGCGGCTGCGCGAGCAGCCCTATGCTCCCTATGCCATGGCCCAGGCCGTCTATGTGCAGGAAACGGCGCTGACCAATCTGCAGGCGCAGGTCGAGGAGCTTCAGGCTCAGCTGCGCGAACTCCAGAGCCGTCAGGCCGAGGCGCCCCCCGCCAGCGGCGGCTTCCTGTCCGGCATCTTCGGCGCCGCCGCCGCCCAGCCGGCGCGGCCGCGTTCGGTGCCGTCCTTCCCGTCGCGGGGCCCCGATGCGCCCTCCCCGGCCTGGACCGGACAGCAGCCGGCGGCGATGCAGGCGGCGCCCGCCCAGCCCGGGCAAGGCCAGCCGAACGCGGCCCCGCAGGCGCCCGGCCCCTGGGGCAATGCCGCGCAGCAGGCGCCCGGACGCGGCGGCGGCTTCATGGCGACGGCACTCACCACCGCGGCCGGCGTCGCCGGCGGCATGATGCTCGGCAGCGTCCTCAGCAACGCCTTCGGCGGCGGCTCCGCCCACGCCGCGACGAAGCCGGCGGAGAGCACGCCTCAGGCGCAGGACAACGCCCAGCCGGCCGCCTATGACGACGGCTCGTCCAATGCCGCGAACTACCAGCAGGCGGCCCAGACCGAGCCGGCGGATGCCGGGTATGACGACGGCTCCAGCCTGTTCGATGGCGGCGAGGACGACAGCTGGGCCTGAGCCCCGTCGCGATCATCCGCGACAACGACGATCCGCCCGGCTGCGCCGGGCGGATTTTTCATATCGGCAGGGTGAGGGAAGCGGGCGTCAGATGACGAGCACCTTGGCCCCGACGCGGACGCGCTCGTAGAGGTCGGTGACGTCGTCATTGGTCATGCGGATGCAGCCGGACGAGACGGCCTGGCCGATGGTGTGCGGCTCGTTCGTGCCGTGGATACGGTAGAGGGAGGAGCCGAGATAGAGCGCCCTCGCTCCCATCGGATTCTCGGGACCACCCGGCATGAAGCGGGGCAGGTCAGGCCGGCGCTTCAGCATTTCCGGGGGAGGCGTCCAGTTCGGCCATTCGGCCTTGCGGCTGACCGTCTTCATCCCCGCCCAGGAAAAGCCGGGCCGGCCGACGCCGATGCCGTAGCGCAGCGCACGGCCATTGGGCTGAACCAGAAAAAGGAAGCGCTGGGGTGTGTCGATGATGATGGTGCCGGGTTTGTGCGGCCCGTCATAAGCGACCTCCTGCTTGCGGAAGCGCGGGTCGATGACGCGCTCGATCGGGCGCTCCATCTCGAGCGGCTGGCCGAGCGCCGCGACGCGCCCGCCGGGCGCATGGCCACCCTGCCCGCGCGCGCCGGCCGCCTGTTCGAAGGGGTCGACCTCGTAGCCGGCGGGACGGCGCGTGCCCTGGCCATAGGCGGAATAACCGGGACGGTTGTAGACGGCTCCGCCCCGCGACGGCGACGGATCGCGCCCCGTCATCAGCAACTCGATGAAACCGCCGCCGTAATTGCCTCGGGCGTTGGAGGCCGTGGTCATCGGGTCGTCGGGCGCCATGCCGCCATAGCCCTGGGCATGCGCGGGGCCCGCGGCGACACAAGCCGCCGAGAGAGCAAGCAAAGGAATGAACAGACGGGAACGCATCACACAACTCTCTCGATCCAGATCGAGAAAGACTGACGGCAGGCCTTAAAAGGAATGGTAAATCATAGAGATCGGCGAGGATTTCGCGCGACGGATGCGTGGCATTCGACGAATTAACCTTATCGCTCCTTCAAGAGACAGGGTGAAGGAAGGGTTTCGCCCTCGCGCCCGGCGGCCGCGCTCATCCTCTCCGGCCCCGTCGCGCGGCCCACCAGAGCTTCAACAGCGTGCGCCAGCGCGCGACGTCGAAGGCCAGGATGACGCCGCCATAGACCGACGCGCCGAGAACCACCTGGAGCGCCAGTTCGGGGATCGCGGGCAGACGGTTCTGCAGCGGCCAGATCGCCAGAGCCATGGCCGCAACCGCCAGCAGCACGGCGCCACAGTCGCGCAGCGAGGGCATGACGGGCAGGATGCGCAGGGCCGCCCAGCCGGTCACGACGAGGACAAGGAGCAAGGCCGCCATCTGGGCCCAGGCGTAGAGTCCGGGTGGCGAGGCAGCGAAGACGGTCACGATGGCAATGTTGACGGCCAGCCCGGCCAATGCCGCCAGCGTCGTCACCAGGGTGCGCTTTTCGAGCAGGAAGGCGGGATAAAGCCCGGCCTGGAAGATGGCGAGAGCGACGAAGCCCGGCAGCAGCGGCGCCATATAGGCCGAGAAGCGTCCCTGAAAGCTCGGCGGCACCAGCAGCCGGTCGAAGGCCGGCAGCGCCAGCGCGAAGCCGACGGCCGCCGGCAGCGCCACGGCCAGCACGATGACGATGTTGGCGGCAATCCGCTTCTGCGCGGCGACGCGCCCCCGCGTCTCGTCCAGGCGAATGACCTCTCGCAGCAGCACGATCTCGAGCGTCGCCCCCAGTGCTCCGAACAGGCGCAGGCCCATGTCCGAGGCGAGCGAGAAGTAACCGGCCTCGGCGAAGCCATGGGCGCCCGCCAGAAGCGAGCGGTTGAGCAGCGGAATGAGCGAATAGACCGCGTTGCCGGCGACGATCGGCAGCGCATATCGCGCGAAGCTCCAGACGAGGTCCGCGCGCGCGGCGCCGAACGAGAGGGGCGCGTCCGCGAGTTTGCGGCGCACCGAGATCAACGCCACCGCGACGCTGAGGAGCCCGCCGAACAGCACCACCGTCGGGTCGCGCGTCCACCAGGCTCCGCCGACCATCAAGAGGAGCGCCAGCACGTTCTTGACGATGACCAGGCGGGCATAGGCGGCGTCGAGAAAGCGGGCGCGGGCAATGGCCCCGTGATAGTCGAAGAGCCCCGCACCGATGCCGGCCAGCACGGAGGCCGCCAGCATCATCGCCGGCATCCTCGTATCGACTCCGGCGAGGATCGCCGCGACCAGCAGGCCGCAGAGCGTGACGCTGACGCCGGTGACGAGCACATCCAGCGTCGCCCGGATCTCGGGCTCGGTTTCGCGCGTCTTCAGCGAGTAGAAGCGGACGGCCGAGAGCCGGATCCAGTCCATCAGCGCCGTGTTGACGAGAACGATGATGGCGGCGCCGATCGCGTAGCGGCCGAACTCGGCGGGCCCGAGGAAGAAAGCGATCAGCAGCCCGAGAACGAAGTTCAGCGCGGCATTGATGACGAAGGGCAGTAGGACCGTCATCGCGTCTCGACCATGCTGGTTTGGCTCCCGCTTCGCGGCCACTACGCCCGGCGCGACTCAGGACGACGGCGGCCGGACCGACGCTTCGCGTAGCGGGGCGCGCGCGAATCTCCAAATCGACGCGGGGGCTCGAGATCCAGGGCCCGAATTCTCGCAGCCATTCGGACTTTCGAAATATTTCTGCCGCGAACTTCTTCCGGCGCCGACGTTCTATCGGCACTCTCCACGACACAGGCGATGTTCCGATGCCAGACCCGCTTTCACAGCTCGTCTATACATCGACCTACCGGGCCGGCAGGGTCGACAGCGAGTTGCAGGCGCTGCGCTCCATCCTGTCCGTCTCCCGCCGCAACAACCAGGCGGCGGGCGTGACCGGGTTCCTGATCTTCGATCGCGACAGCTTCCTGCAGGTACTGGAGGGACCCCGCGAGGTTCTCGAGGCGACGATGGCCCGCATCGCCCGGGACGAACGCCATCGCGATGTGTCCGTCCTCGACGTCCGGCCGATCGGACAGCGCAGCTTCCATGCCTGGACGATGGGAGGCTGCCGCCGCACGCCGCAGCAGGATCCCGTTTTCGCCGCCCATGGCATGGCGGGCGGCGTCGACCGGTCCACGGTCGACTTCGACAAGGTCGTCGCCCTGGCGCGCGAGCTCAGCGCACAGGTCTCCGCCCCCGCCTGAAACACAGCGGTCCATGCGCGCCCCGAATGCGCCCCGTCGCCGCTGCCGCTATCGCGCGGCCCCGGCGGCGGCTATGGCGATGAAGCCATGACACCGTCCAGCCCTGCGATCCGTCCTGCCCGGGACAGCGACTCGGAGCCGCTTGCTGCGTTGATTGCGGCGAGCTTCGCCGAATATCCCAACTGCCTGTTCGAATGGGCGGAGTTTCCCGAGCTGCGCCGTCCGGCCAGCCACTTCGCCGCGAAGGGCGGCCGGCTCTGGGTCGCCGACGCGCCGGGAGGCGGGATCGCCGCCTCGCTCGGCGCGACGCCGGTGCCGGAGCAGAACGCGGTCGAGATCACCAAGGTCTACGCCGCTCCCGCCTTCCGCGGCTCGGGTCTGGCGCAGGCCCTCTTCGGCGAGGCGCTGGCCTTCGCGCAGGCCGGCGGCTTCGGCGAGATGATGCTGTGGTCGGACACGCGCTTCGCGCGCGGCCATCGCTTCTACGAGAAGCTGGGCTTCCGGCGCTGGCCGGGCGAACGCTATCTCGCCGACGTCTCGGCGACCTGGGAATATCATTTCCGCCTCGATCTCGCCGGCGCGCGATGAGCCTCGGCCCCGCGCTGCGCGCCCTGCTCGGCATTGCCCTGCTGACCGCGATGGACGCGGTGGTGAAGGCGCAGATGCAGTCGCATCCCTTCATCGTCGCGCTGTTCATGCGCTTTGCCATGGGCGGCGTCTGCGCGCTGGCGGTGCTGGCCGTGCTGCGCCCGCCCGTGCCGACGCGCGCCAGCGTGATCGGCAACAGCATCCGGGTCCCGGTGGTGGTGCTGACGGCCGGCAGCTTTTTCTATTCGATCTCCGTCCTGCCGCTGGCGGAGGCGCTGACGCTCGCCTTCCTGGCCCCGGTCTTCGTCGCGCTTCTCGGCGGGGTGCTGCTGAAGGAGAAGCTGGACGCCCGGATCTGGCAGGCGCTCGGCTTCGGCGTCGCCGGCATGCTCGTCATGGTCTGGCCGCGACTGCAGGGGCAGGTCAGCGGCGCCGGGCTCGGCGTGGCGGCGGCGCTGTTCTCGGCCGTGACCTATGCGTTCAACCTGATCCTGCTGCGTCGGATCGCGCTGAAGGAGCACCCGGCGGTCATCGTCGCCTTCCAGAATGGCGGGCCGGCTCTGCTGCTGGCAGTCCCCGCCGCGCTCGCCTTCGTGCCCCTCACCGGGCGCGATGTGCTGATCTATCTCGCCGCGGGCGCGCTCGGCGTCGCCGGGCATCTGCTGCTGACCTCGGCCTTCGCAAAGGCGGAAGCCTCGCGGCTGGCGCCGCTGGAGTATACGGCGCTGATCTGGGCGAGCCTGCTCGGCTATGCCTTCTTCGGCGAGGTGCCGCTGATCACGACCTATGCGGGCGCGGTGCTGATCGTGGCCGGCGCGATCGCGATCAGCCGGCGATAGCGCGGCTCAACCGGCCGCCCGCGCCGGGAAGATCACGCACGTCTCGGTGCCATGTGCGAGCAGCCTGCCGCGCTCGTCGAGCAGCCGGCCCTCGCTGGTCGCCACCGTGCCGCCGCGGTGGATGACCTTGCCCTCGCAGCGCACGATGCCGCTCTCGGGCATGACCGGGCGGACATAGTTCAGCTTCATCTCCAGGGTGGTGTAGCCCTCGCCGGGATTGAGCGTCGCATGGGTGGCGCAGGCCATGGCGGAATCGAGGATCGTCGCGGTCCAGCCGCCATGGACCGTGCCGAGCGGGTTGAAGAAGCGCGCCGAGGGGCGGCCGATGAAGACCACCCGGCCCTCCTCCACCTCGACGAGGTCGAGATCCATCGCATCGGCGAAGGGCGGGCCGGGATGGCGGCCCTCGATCATGCCGCGCAGGAAGTCGAGGCCGCGGCCCGCCACCAGCGTCTCCCGCGATACCACTCCGACGTCGCGCGCCATGGCCGGCCCTCAATTTCGTGTATCTACACGATTAGGGGGCCGTCCGGGCGCGGTCAAGCGGTCGTCAGCCGGCGCCGCGCGCCACGCGCCGCAACGCCTTGAGCCGGTCGCGCATCTGGCTCCAGTCGTCCCGGCCAAGCCCGCCCTCGATCCTATCCTGCGCGGCGCGCCAGTGCGGGATCGCCGCCTCGATGGCAGCCCGGCCCTTGGGCGTCACGCCGTAGATCGAGGCCCTGCCCTTGCAGGCGACCGGCTCGATCATCCCCTCCGCCGCGAGCAGCTGGAGGTTGCGGGTCAGCGAGGTGCGCTCGAGAGCGAACCGCTCCGCCAGTTCGGTGACCGAGCGCCAGGCGCCGGTGCTCAGCGCCGAGAGCAGCACGAACTGGGTGATCTTCAGGCCACTGGAGCGCATCGCCTCGTCATAGGCGCGGGTGACGGCGCGCGCGGTCATCCGCACATGCAGCGCGACGCAGGTGCGGGCGATGTCGTCGAGGACCTCGGGCGTGGCGGGCGACGGATCGGGGGTGGTCATGGCGCCATGGTAGCGCCTTCCGCGCGGCTTGGCAGCCGCCAAGTCCCGGAGGCGGGGCCGGGGCTCCCGGCATTCACCATCCGCGTCCGCGAGCGCGTCATGTCCTTGCTTGTTTCCTTGACTCCGGGAGGGGGCAGCCCTATCTCCGCGCCATCGGTTAGCACTCGCCCCCGGGGACTGCTAACAGATGCCCGCGCGGGCGGATCCTGAGGCCCGCATCGAATTTGTACCGAGAGGAAGACAGAACCATGAAGTTCCGTCCGCTGCATGACCGCGTCGTGGTCCGCCGCCTTGATGGCGAAGAGAAGACCAAGGGTGGCATCATCATCCCCGACACCGCCAAGGAGAAGCCGCAGGAGGGCGAGATCGTCGCCGTCGGCCCCGGCGCCCGCGACGAGGCCGGCAAGCTGGTCGCCCTGGACGTCAAGAAGGGCGACCGCGTCCTCTTCGGCAAGTGGTCCGGCACCGAGGTGAAGATCGATGGTCAGGATCTCCTGATCATGAAGGAATCCGACATCATGGGCGTCATCGGCTGATAGCCGACTGACTTTCCCTTCCCGTTTGCATTCCAAGGAGTAGCTCTCATGGCTGCCAAAGAAGTCCGCTTTTCCACCGATGCGCGCGACAAGATGCTGCGCGGCGTCGACATCCTCGCCAACGCCGTCAAGGTCACGCTCGGGCCCAAGGGCCGCAATGTCGTGATCGAGAAGTCGTTCGGCGCGCCGCGCATCACCAAGGACGGCGTCACCGTCGCCAAGGAGATCGAGCTCGCCGACAAGTTCGAGAACATGGGCGCCCAGATGGTTCGCGAAGTCGCGTCCCGTCAGAACGACCATGCCGGCGACGGCACCACGACCGCCACGGTCCTGGCCCAGGCCATCGTCCGTGAGGGCGCCAAGTCGGTCGCGGCCGGCATGAACCCGATGGACCTGAAGCGCGGCATCGATCTTGCGGTCGAGGCGATCGTCGCCGACCTCAAGAAGAACTCGAAGAAGGTCACCTCGAACGCCGAAGTCGCGCAGGTCGGCACGATCTCCGCCAACGGCGACGAGTCGGTCGGCAAGATGATCTCGACCGCCATGCAGAAGGTCGGCAACGAGGGTGTCATCACCGTCGAGGAGGCCAAGACGGCCGAGACCGAGCTCGACGTCGTCGAGGGCATGCAGTTCGACCGCGGCTACCTCTCGCCGTACTTCATCACCAACTCCGAGAAGATGATCGCGGAGCTGGACGACCCCTACATCCTCATCTTCGAGAAGAAGCTGTCCTCGCTCCAGGCGATGCTGCCGATCCTCGAGGCCGTGGTGCAGACCGGCAAGCCGCTGCTCATCATCGCCGAGGACGTCGAGGGCGAGGCTCTCGCCACGCTCGTCGTCAACAAGCTCCGTGGCGGCCTGAAGGTCGCGGCCGTCAAGGCTCCGGGCTTCGGTGACCGCCGCAAGGCCATGCTCGAGGACATCTCGATCCTGACCGCCGGCCAGATGATCTCGGAAGACCTCGGCATCAAGCTCGAGACCGTGACCCTCCAGATGCTCGGCCGCGCCAAGAAGGTGCGCATCGAGAAGGAGAACACCACGATCATCGACGGCGCCGGCAAGAAGAAGGACATCGAGGCCCGCGTTTCGCAGATCAAGGCGCAGATCGAGGAGACCACCTCGGACTACGACCGCGAGAAGCTGCAGGAGCGCCTGGCCAAGCTCGCCGGCGGCGTCGCGGTCATCCGCGTCGGCGGCGCGACCGAGGTCGAGGTCAAGGAGAAGAAGGACCGCGTCGACGACGCCCTGAACGCCACCCGCGCGGCCGTGGAAGAAGGCATCCTGCCGGGCGGCGGCGTCGCCCTGCTGCGCGCGCTGTCCTCGGTCAAGTCGATCAAGACCCAGAACGACGACCAGAAGACCGGCGTCGAGATCGTCCGCAAGGCGATCATGGCTCCGGCCCGTCAGATCGTCGACAACGCCGGCGGTGACGGCGCGGTCGTGATCGGCAAGCTGCTCGAGTCGAAGGACTACGCCTGGGGCTACAACGCCCAGACCGGCGAGTACGGCGATCTGGTCAAGGCCGGCATCATCGACCCGACCAAGGTCGTGCGCACGGCGATCCAGGACGCCGCTTCGATCGCGGGCCTGCTGATCACCACCGAGGCGATGATCGCGGAGCTGCCGAAGAAGGACGCCCCGATGCCCCCGATGGGCGGCGGCGGCATGGGCGGCATGGACTTCTGAGGACGTCCAGACGCCGAGACATCATGGTCCCGAAACCGGCGATCCCGGTTTCGGAACGGCCAGATCCTCTGGAGAGGCCCGGTGCAAACCGGGCCTTTTTTCGTTGGCCGTCGCAAGAGCGACGCCGACCGCGCGCCCAAACCGGCCGAACCACCCTCCTCAAAGAGTATCGGATAAAGAAATCAAACCTCAATCACTGGGGCGCAAGCTGGCCTTGTTCGCAGTCTGGGTGCCGATGATGCCGAGATCTTATCTCAATCGACTGGCGCGGCCGCTTCGCAGCAGCGTAAGGCTTCGCTTTTACGCTGCCTTCGCCCTGCTTCTTTCTCTGATCCTGACGCTGACCGGAGTGTCGGTCTACTCTCTCCACCAGCAGTCCGCCTATCGGGACCAGCTCGAGACCTCGGCGCAGGGCGCCCTCAACGCCGAAAGGGCCAATGGTCTCATCTTCGCGGTCGTCATGGAGTCGCGCGGCGTCTACATGTCGACCGATCCGGCTTCCGTCCAGCGCTTCAGCACGGCGCTGCAGCAGCGCAACCGTGAACTGGCCCAGCTGCTGGACGGATGGCAGCGCAGCGTGCGCGCGGACGACCAGAAGCTGTTCAACACCGTTCGGGCGCGCATCGTCGAATTCATCCGCTTTCGCAACGAGCTCGCCCGCCTCGCGACATCCATCGGCCCGGAAGCGGCCCGGGAATGGGGCGACAACGAGGCCAACCGCACCGTCCGCACCGCCCTCAATGAAGACCTCGCGGCTCTGGCCAAGGTCTACGCCAACCGCACCAGCATGATCGCGCGCTTGGGCGACGACATGCACCTCACCATGATGGTGCTGGTCGCCCTCGGCGTGCTGGCCATCGCCATGACCGGCCTGACGGCGTTCCTGCTCAAGATCCTGCTGGTCACGCCCCTGGTCCACATCACGGCCGCGACGGACAGCATCGCCGCCGGCAAGCCGCTGGTCACGATTCCGCACATCGCCAAGACCGACGAGATCGGCAAGCTGGCGGGTGCCGTGCTGCAGCTGCAGAAGGTGGTTCAGCACAACGAAGCGCTTCGCAAGAAAGAGCGCGCGGCCCAGCGCGAGCAGGCAGTCTTCAAGGACAACGAAGCCCACTTCGTCGCCGCGATCAACAACATGGCCCAGGGCCTGGTGATCCTCGATCCGCAGACGAACGTCGTCCTCATGAACGACGCCTACAAGAAGATCTACAAGCTGCCGGACACCATCATGGACCGCCCCTGCAGCCTGAACGACATTCTGTTTCACCGCGCTGAAGCCGGACTGTTTTCGGGCGACGCTGCCAGCCATGTCAAAGCCATCCAGGCCCGCATCGCGCTGGGCAAGCCGACGACGAGCTTCCTCCACCTGCAGGATGGGCGCTGGATCCGGGTCGTCGGCCGCTCGATGCCGGGGGGCGACTGGGTCGCGACCCATGAGGACTTCACCCGGCTGCATCAGGTCGAGCAGATGCTGGAGCGGATCGAGCGGCTGTTCGGCACGGTCGCCGAGAACATCGGTGAGGCCATCCTCGCGCGCGACATGAGCAACGACCGCTATGTCTTCGTCAACCGCGCCGCCGAAATCCTGTTCGGGATGCCGCGGTCGGAGATCATGGGAAAGACGGCCCGCGAGATCTTCGACCGGGACACGGCCGCGAGGATCGATGGCCCGGCCAAGCCGACTGCGGCGAAAGAAGGATCGGGAGAGGCCGTTCAGAGCATTGTGACACCCGGCAACGGCACGCGCATCGCGGGGATCCGCCACATTCCCGCATCGGACTGGGAAGGCGTCACGCATTGCATGATCACGCTCATCGACGACAGGACCGGCCGGCCGGAGCAGGCGCGCAGGCTGGCAAGTTCGGCGGCATGACGTGGCAAGCCTCGAAAGGCGCCCGCCCATCGGGATAACGCGGTCCGGGGCGCAGACGGGGCGATCCTGCGGGAGCGCGCGTCGCGGTCGGTTCGCCCCCCATCACGCTGCGTAACCAAACCGACACGCAGCCGTCGCCGGACCGCCATCGAGGGCTGCTCTTCTCCTGGCCGGGGAGATCGCCGTCATGCTCACGCGCCGCCACCTGCTCGCCGCCTTCGGCGGAACAGCCCTCCTGCCGCCGCCGCTCGCCGCGCAGGAGGACTGGCGTCGCGCCGTGCCGGAGGTGCGCATCGGCATCTCCTCGGCCGAGAACGAGGCCGGGGCGATCGCGCGGCACCAGCCGCTCGTCGACTATCTGTCGGCCAGGCTCGGCCTGCCGACGAAGCTCTACCGCCTCAGCGACTACGCCGGCCTCGTCGAGGCGATGCGGGCCGACCAGGTCGAGTTCGCCCGGTTCGGACCCGCCGTCTATGCGCTCGGACGGCGCGTTCTCGGCGACAAGCTGCAGCCGCTTTTCCGCGACGTCGATCAATATGGCCAGGAAGGCTATGTCTCGGTCATCCTCGTCAGGAGCGAGAGCGCCTACCAGTCCGTCGCCGACCTCAAGGGCCGCAGCTTCGCCTTCGCCGATCCCAACTCGACCTCCGGATACGCCTTTCCGGCCTATTTCCTGCGCAAGCAGGGATTGGATCCGCAGACGCATTTCGGAGGGACGGTGTTTTCCGGCGGGCACGACAACTCCGTGCTCGCGCTCGTGCGCGGCCAGTTCGATGGCGTCGCGACCTACCAGGTCAATGCGGAATCCGGCGTCGCCCAGCGGCTCGCCGAGCGCGGCATGATCGGCAAGGGCTCGACCCGCGTGATCTGGACCTCGCCGCTGATCCCGGCCAGCCCGTTCTGCACCCGCGCCAACCTCCCGGACGGGCTCAAGACCGCCTATGTGGCGGCGATGAATGCGATGAAGCACGAGGCCCCCGACGTCTGGAAGACGTTCACCGACGGCCATGTCTCGCGCTATGCGCCTGCGCGGCACGAGGATTATGTCGACGTCGTCGCGGTGACCGAGGAACTCGATGCTCGCCGCAGGCAAAGCCGCGGCTGAGCCGCGGCTGCCCACGAGCGCTTTGCCCCTCTCCACGGCATGACAATTTGCTCATCTTGACGCTGCGCCATTGAACGGCCGCATCCGCTGCGACATGGTCGCGCTCGCGGGTTTCGCCGCGAATCCAGCTCTGATCAGGATCAGCCGATGCGTCCGTTGAGTTTCGCCGTCGCCGCGCTCGCCGTCCTAGCGCTCGTCGTCGGCCAGCAGAGCGGCTCCGCCGGCACGCTCGGCATGGGAATCGTCGGCGCTCTGCTCGCGCTGGCGCTGTTCCGCTCCACCGAGATCGATTTCTTCCTGAAGATCTTCTCCGGTATCTTCGGTACGGAATACGTCGTCTTCGGCGCCGGGGCGCTGCTGGCGCAGGGTGGCTACTGGCCTCAGGGCTGGGCCGCCGCCTCGCCGCCGACGAGCCTCGCGATCACCGTGGCCGTGTTCGGCATCCTGATCTACGTCATCTCCTTCGTGCCGGTGGTCCAGCGCATCGCGCGCATCTCCTCGCCGTATTTCCTGTCCGGCGAGGCGACGGTGGCCAATCTCTGGCTCCTCGGGCGCTACAGGGTGAAGCTCGGCCATCTCGCGGTGGCGCTGATCGTCTTCCTCGTCGTCCTCAATCAGGCGCAGGTCGGCGTCTCGCTGCGGCTGAACTTCTTCTACCGCGACTTCTACAATGCCCTGCAGGAGAAGAACGCGGCCGCCTTCTGGGAGCAGCTGATCTGGGTCTTCTGCGTCTGGGCCGCGATCTCCGCGATCAGCAACCTGATCGAGATCGTCGCGCAGTCCGTCCTGCTGATCCGCTGGCGCGAATGGATGGCCGACGAGTACAGCCGCCGCTGGCTGCAGAACGGCACGCATTACCGCATCTCGCTGGCCGGCACGGCCGACAACCCCGACCAGCGCATCTCGGAAGACACGCGCTCCTTCCTGAACCAGACCTATTCCTTCTCGCTGACCATGCTGACGCAGGTCTCCACCCTGGTCTCGTTCTCGATCATCCTCTGGAATATCCCCGTCGCCATCACCGTGCCGGGGACCGATCTCGTCATCCCCGGATTCATTTTCTGGGCGACGCTGATCTATGCCGCGGTCGCGACCTGGATCACCCATCTGATCGGCAAGCCGCTGATCGCGCTGGATTTCGAGCAGGAGCGGCGCGAAGCGAACTTCCGCTTCTCCCTCGCCCGCCTGCGCGAATACTCCGAGCAGATCGCGCTGATGCATGGCGAGCCGGCCGAGCGGCAGCATCTGGCGCGCAGCTTCCGGGCGATCGTGGCGAACTTCTACGAGCTGATGTGGCGCAAGCTGAAGCTCACCACCTTCACCCTGTCCTACAACCAGGCGAATGTCGTCATCCCCTTCGTGCTGCTGGCGCCCTATTATTTCGCCGGCGCCATCACCTTCGGCGTGCTGACGCAGGTCTCCTCCGCCTTCGGCCGGGTGGAGACGGCGATGTCGTTCTTCATCAACAGCTACCAGTCGATCGCCTCCTACCTCGCCTCGATCAACCGACTGACCACCTTCGAGGCGGCAATCGCGCAGTCACAGGCCGCCGAGGTCGGCGGCGCGACGATCCATCGCGACCCGGCACCCGACCGGGACGTGCATGTCGGCGATGCGGTCCTGGCCCTGCCCAACGGCGCACCGATCGTGCGCGTGGGCGATCTCGATCTCGGCGCGGCCCGGCGCACGCTGCTGGTCGGCCCGTCCGGATCGGGCAAGTCGACGCTGTTCCGCGCCATTGCCGGCATCTGGCCCTTCGGCGAGGGCAAGGTCGGCATTCCCGCCAATGCCGAGATCATGCTGCTGCCGCAGCGGCCCTATCTGCCGCAGGGGAGCCTGAGGGCGGCCCTCGCCTATCCGTCGGAGGCGGAGACCTATGGCGACGAGGCGATCCGCCAGGCCATGGAGAAGGTGCGGCTGGGCCATCTGCGCGACCGGCTCGACGAGGTCGATCTCTGGGGCCAGCGGCTCTCCGGCGGCGAGCAGCAGAGGCTGGCGGTGGCGCGCGCCCTGCTGGCGAAACCGGACTGGCTCTTCCTCGACGAGGCCACCGCCTCGCTGGACGAAAAGCTCGAAGGCGAGATCTACGCCACGATCGACGAGGCGCTGCCGAACACGCGCGTGGTCTCGATCGGCCATCGCTCGACGTTGCGGGAGATGCACGATGCCGTGGTGACGATGGAGCCGAATCCCGACGGCACCTTCACGCCCCGCCTGCCCGCCAAGGCGCCCGCCGCGGCCTGAGCGCGAAGCGGGACCTTCCATGCCCGAAAGCGCGCGGCCGCACCGCTGCGTCGGACGGATGGCGGGCCCGCACGACCGAACGCAGGCGCAACAGGACACCGATGACCGGGCGGTGCCGGCCGGTCATCGGCTTGGGTTCAGGCGTCCGTTCTGATGGCGGCTTGGCCGGACCCTCGGGCCTCGGAGGGGTGGCGTCGGCTCAGAGCGCGCGGTCGAAGCGGAGTTCCCCGGCCGCTCCCTTGAGAACGAGCTTGCCGTCGACGAGATCCCAGTTGCGCGTGCCGCGCAGCGCCGTGAGATAGGCGCGCTCGAACTCCGAAAGCCCCTTGTCGCAGCTGCGCTTGGTCAGGGCGAGCGGCCCCACCGCGAAGCCCTGCGAGCGCAGCGGGTAGGCGGCGGCGGAGAAGGTGTTGCAGCCACCGAAGCCGGTGCCGCGCAGATTGGCATCGACCATCAGCGTGGCGCGACGATCCGCGACGGGCTTGCCGTTGAGCGAGATCACCGTCCAGGCGGCGCCGAGCGGGAAGTTCTTCTCCTGCTGCTGGATCGGCGCCGATTGCGGCGTGCCGAGTTCCTCGCGCGACGGCATCTGGCTGCGACGCTGCGCCAGCGCATCGGACGGCATCAGCATGGGCGCGGCCATGGCGGCGAGGACGGCGGCATAGCCAAGGCGTCGAATCATGGTCGTCTTACCCGGTCGTCTGAACCTGAAATCGGCACGGACCCTAGCGCATCGCCGGCCGCGTGGGAAAGCGCGTAGCGACCTATTGCCCCGCGATCAACCGCCAAGGCACGGCCGTGGTTCTTTCCTGACGCGATCCTGTCGGGCAATGGCGGTTTTTCGACGGCGCATGCATCCGTCCCAGGCCCTGCCGCGTATCAGTCACCGGGAGCGCATCCGCGCGACCTCTGCCTGCAGCGTCATCCCCCCTGATGCTGCGGGCGATGGCGAGGCCGCCTTGCCCCCCATGGCGGCCTCGCCTGAGGCGCGTCGGGTCTCTAGAGGCGGGACTGCAGACGCTCGATCAGCGGATTGGCCTTGCGGAAGACATAGGCCGGTGCCGAGACCGTGACGTCGTCGGCGCCCGCGGCGGCGAGATGCTCGACCAGCGCGAAGACGGCCTTCTCCGGGCAATGCACCGTCAGCACGCCACCGGCCGGGCTTGCGCCGAACGGAAGCCGCGCGCCGAACAGCGCACCGAGATCGCCGAGCGTATCGGAGGCGGCACCGAGCCTGGCGCGGATCTCGCGCACGGAGCGCGCCTCCTCCTCGGCCGCGATGCGCGACAGGATGGCGTTGGCGGCCGCCCGCGCCCGCTCGCCCCAGGGCGCGCGCACGGAGGCGACGAGATTGGCTTCCGAGGCCAGCATGACGCCGTCGTCGAGGATCTTCAGTGCATTGGCGGCCAGCGTCGCGCCGGTCGTGGTGATGTCGACGACGATCTCGGCCGTGCCGGCTGCCGGCGCGCCTTCGGTCGCGCCCAGGCTCTCGACGATGCGGTAATCAGCCAGCCCGTGGCGGGCGAAGAAGCGGCGGGTCAGGTTGACGTATTTCGTGGCGACGCGGAGCTTGCGGCCCTGGCGGCTGCGCATGGCGGAAGCGACGTCGTCGAGATCGGCCATCGTGCGCACGTCGATCCAGGCCTGCGGCACGGCGACGACGACATTGGCATGGCCGAAGCCGAGCGGGGTCAGCATCTCGACCGCGGCATCGGCATCCGCGACCTGCTCGCGCACGAGGTCCTCGCCGGTGATGCCGAGATGGGCGGCCCCCGAGGCGAGCTGCGCCACGATCTCGGAGGCCGACAGGAAGGCGACCTCAGCGCCTTCGACGCCAGCGATCGTGCCGCGATAGTCGCGCTCGCCGCGCGACTTGACGAATTTCAGGCCAGCGCGGCCGAAGAAGGCTGTGGCGTTCTCCTGCAGCCGGCCCTTGGAGGGCACGGCGAGAACGAGCGGGGCATCGTTGGCGGCCGAGGCGTCTTGAGCGGTCATATCGGTCATGCGGCGTCTCCCGCCAGGCGCTCGAGCCAGATCGAGGCGCCGACGGCCGGAATCGGCGCCGCCGCACCGAGGCGCCCCAGCACCTGGTCGTAGCGGCCGCCGCCGGCGACCGGCTTGCCGTCGCCGCGGCCTTCGTCGTGAAGCTCGAAGATGAAGCCGGTGTAGTAGTCGAGGTTGCGGGCGAAGGCGGCCTGGAAGCCGATCGCGCCGACATCGACACCGCGCACGGCGAGGAAGCCAGTGCGCTCGTCGAAGGCGTCGAGCTCGCGGCCGAGATCGAGCGAGGCCTGGTCGGCGAGCGCGCGCAACGCGGCTGACGCCGTGTCGGGATCGCCCTTGATCGCCAGCACCTGTGCCAGCAGCGCCTTGACGTCGCCATTGACCGGGTTCTCGCGCTCGGCGGCGCGCGCCAGGAAGCGCTCGGCGATGTCGGAGGCTGAGCGCCCACCGACGGTCGAGATCCCGGCGATGGAGAGCACGTCCTCGACGAAGGCTTTCGCGGCCTTGGGGTCCTGCCCTTCCAGCGCCTTGAGCAGGCCGGCATGGGCGGTCTCGCCGGTGGCCGCCGGCGGATCGAGCGCATCGACGGCGTCCGTGCCGCGGCCCTGCACGACGGCTCGCATCAGGCGGCGCCGCGCGCCGGCCGGCACGGACAGCCCGTCCAGCAGCGCGCCGAGCAGCGCGACGTCGCCCATCAGGATCTTGGGGCTGCTGAGGCCGAGCGCGGCGGTCGCCTCGACCGTCAGCGCCATGATCTCGGCATCGGTGGCGGCGAAGTCGTCACGGCCGAAGGATTCGATGCCGGCCTGCGCGAATTCGCCGGGCTCGCCCGAGCGCATCCGGAAGACCGGGCCGGCATAGGCATAGGCCGCGGGCTCGGTGCGGCGAGACGCGATGTGATCGAGCGCGACGGGGATGGTGTATTCCGGCCGCAGGCACCAGTCGCGGCCATCGGCATCCTGCGTCATGAAGATGCGGCGGCGGATGTCCTCGCCGGAGAGATCGAGGAAGACGTCGGCCGGCTGCAGGATCGCGGGCTCGGCGCGGGCATAGCCCTCGCGCGCGAACAGCGCGATCACGGTCTCGATGCTGGCAGCGGTCGCGGGCACGGCGGCGTCATCCTGTTTCCGGGCGCTGTCCTAGCAGCGGCGGCCCGGATTTTCGAGGCATTTGAGGGAAATGGGTGAACGGGAATCTCTCGCCGTCATGCTCGGGCTTGACCCGAGCATCTCATGCCGCCAGAGGCGCCCTCACCTACTCTCGCCCGAGATTCTCGGAGCTCCACTGCGCTTCGTCCGAGAATGACGGTGGATAGATGTCCTCGAACAGATCGCGCCAACCCGGATTCGCCTTCTCGACAAGTTCGATCTTCCAGGCGCGCAGCCAGCGCTTCAGGCTCGTCTCGCGCTGGATGGCGAGATCGATGTGATCGAACTGCTCAAACCAAACCAGCTTGTCGAGATTGTAGTGCGCAGTGAACGACCGCCCGGCCCGTTGCTTGTGCTCCCCGACGCGCCGAACAAGATCGCCAGTCACGCCGAGGTACAACGTGCCCCTCGGCTTGTTCGTCATGAGGTAGACGAAGGACGGTTCAAGGTTCACGTCGTTCTCGGGCGAAGCGAAGTGCAAACCCGAGAATCTCCGGCAAGAGATGCTCGGGTCAAGCCCGAGCATGACGCGTGTCGCTACGAATGCCGCGCGAGCACCGTCTTCACGCCCTCGACCAGCCCCTCGACCGGCACGGAGAACTGCGCCTCGGCCTGCTTGGCCTTGTGCTCGGCGGAATCCTTCACGTCGCGGGAGGCGGCGGCGAGTTCGGCGCCGAGGATCAGGTCCTTGATCACGACCGTGCCGGCCTCGCGTTCGGAAGACCCTTGAATGATCGCGCAGACCGCGCCGCGGCGGTCGGCATATTTCATCTGGGCATTGAAGCCGGATGAGCCGAGATAGAGATCGGCGCGGCACAGCGGCTTGCCGTCCTCGCCCTTCGCCTGGCGCAGGGTCGAGACGAAAGCCTGATAGCCCGGCATGAACTCCGGCGCCTTGTTATCCATCGCGGTGACGACGACGAGCGGCAGTTCGTTCTTCTGATCGACGATGGGCGACTTCACCGCCTTCAGCGCGGTGTAGAGCCGGGACACGCCGATCGAGAAGCCGGTCGCCGGCACAGGCTCGGGCCGGAAGCGGCCGACCAGCCCGTCATAGCGCCCGCCACCCGCGACCGAGCCGAAGCGCACGACCTGGCCGTCGTCGTTGGTGACCGGGAAGGTCAGTTCGACCTCGTAGACCGGGCCGGTGTAGTATTCGAGGCCGCGCACGACGGAGGGGTCGATGCGAATGCGGTCGGGGCCATAACCAGAGGCCAACAACAGCTTCGACAGCTCATCGAGCGTATTCACGCCCTCGTACAGAACAGGCTTATCGGCCGCGATCGACTCCCAAGCCGTTGTACTGACGGCGCAGTCGTCGATGTTCGTCAACGTGTCGAGAAAAGCCGTTCGGCCGTCATAGGTGCCAAAGTTGGCATTCATCAGCCCGAGAACGACGCCGCTTTGTGTTTCGCTCAAGCCCGCGCCCTTTGTAAAATCTCCGCTCTCGTCCTTCCGACCCTCGCCGAGCAAAAGGCGCACGCCCTCCGGCCCGAACTTGTCGAGCTTGTCGATCGCGCGCAGCACCGTCAGCCGGCGGCCGGCATTCTCCTCGCCGCCGAGACCTATCGCCTCCATCACGCCATCGAGCACCTTGCGGTTGTTGACCTTGACGACATAGTCGCCGCGCTGGATGCCGAGCGCCTCCATTGTGTCGGCGGCGAGCATGCAGATCTCGGCATCGGCCGCGACCGAGCCCGCGCCGACGATGTCGGCATCGAACTGCATGAACTGGCGGAAACGGCCCGGGCCGGGCTTCTCGTTGCGGAAGACATAGCCGGCGCGGTAGCTGCGATAGGGTTTGGGCAGCGCGTCGTAATTCTCGGCGACATAGCGGGCGAGCGGCGCGGTCAGGTCGTAGCGCAGCGAGAGCCACTGCTCGTCATCGTCCTGGAAGGAGAAGACACCCTCGTTGGGCCGGTCCTGGTCGGGCAGGAACTTGCCGAGCGCGTCGGTGTATTCGACGAAGGGCGTCTCGACGGGATCGAAGCCATAGCGCGAGAAGCTCTCGCGGATCACCGCCAGCATGCGCTCGGTGGCGGCGACATCGGCCGGGCCACGATCGACGAAGCCGCGCGGTTGGCGGGCCTTCAGCTTGGCGGGGGCGGGCTTGTCCACGGACATGGGCGTTCGTTTCGTGTGTTCGGCGGCGGGATTGGGCCGTTCGGTAGCTTGCGCAGGCGGATGGGGCAAGCCGCTGCCCGTCATTCTCGGGCGAAGCCCTCGGGTCCGACCTTCGTCGGCCCAAGGATGAACTCCGCGCAGACCCGAGAATCTCCGGACGGACGAGCGCGGGAGCCTCCCTCGGCCTGAGATGCTCGGGTCAAGCCCGAGCATGACGTGCCTTGGTCACTCCGCCGCCACCCGCGCCACCTCCCGCAGCGGGCGATCGGCGAAGCCCGCCTGCGCCAGCTTCTCCGGCAGCGGGCCGCCGGTCGCCCAGTCGAGCAGTTCGGCAGTGTGGACCACCGGAGTAGTGGCGCCGCGGTCGGCGAAGCCCTTCGCGATCTGGGTCATGCAGCCGATATTGCCGGTGGCGACCAGCATCGGCTTTGTCTTCTGGATGTTGCCGACCTTGCGCTCGCGCAGCTGGCCGGCGATCTCCGGCTGGAGGATGTTGTAGACGCCGGCCGAGCCGCAGCAGATATGGCCCTCCGGGGCCTCCTTCACGCTGAAGCCGGCGGCCGCGAGCAGGCGCTTGGGCCCATCCTTGAGCTGCTGGCCATGCTGCATCGAGCAGGCCGAGTGGTAGGCGATCGGCATGGCGACATCCCGCACCGGCACGAGATCCAGCGTCGCGACGAACTCCGTGACATCCTTCGCCAGCGCCGACACCCGCTCCGCCTTGGCCGCATAGGCCGGCTCGTTGCGGAACATGAAGCCGTAATCCTTGATCGTGGTGCCGCAGCCCGAGGTGGTGATCAGGATGGCGTCGAGCCCCTTGCCCTCGATCTCGGCCGTCCAGGCGTCGATATTGGCGCGGGCAAAGGCGTGGGCGTCGTGCTCGCGGCCCATATGGTGGACGAGCGCGCCGCAGCAGCCCTCGCCCTTCGGCAGCACGACCTCCACGCCGTGGCGGGTCAGCAGCCGGATCGTCGCCTCGTTGATGGCGGGGTCGAGCACCGGCTGGGCGCAACCGGAGAGGATGGCGACGCGCTTGCCCGCAGGCGCCGTGGCGGGGGCGAAGCTCTGCGGCCCCTCCATCGGCGAGCGCGAAGGCAATTTGGAGGGCGCCAGCGCCAGCATCGCCTTCAGCCGCGCGCCGACCAGCGGCAGCGCGCCGAGCGCCGGCCCCAGAGGCTTCGCCAGCATCGCGCCGAGCATCGCGACACGGAAGCGGCCCGGATAGGGCAGGATCGCGCCGAGCACGCGCCGCAGCAGCCGGTCGTGCCAGGAGCGCTCATAGGTCTCCTCGATATGGGCGCGGGCATGGTCGACGAGGTGCATGTAATGCACGCCGGACGGGCAGGTCGACATGCAGGAAAGGCAGGAGAGGCAGCGATCGACATGCTTCACGACCTCTTCGGTCGCCGGCTTGCCGTTCTCGAGCATGTCCTTGATCAGGTAGATGCGCCCGCGCGGGCTATCGAGCTCGTCGCCGAGCAGCAGATAGGTCGGGCAGGTCGCGGTGCAGAAGCCGCAATGCACGCAGGTCCGCAGGATCTTCTCCGAGGCCGGAAGCCGCGGGTCCGAGGCGAGATGGGCGGGGCTGAAGTTGGTCTGCATGATTACGCTCTGATCGTCCGCTACACCTCTTCCCTTCTCCCGGATGGGAGAAGGTGGCCCGGAGGGCCGGATGAGGGCCTGCCGTTTGCGCATGGAGCACAATGGCTCCGATGCGTTTGAGCGATCGGCGGCGGGCCCTCACCCCTGCCCCTCTCCCATGCGGGAGAGGGGTTCCCCGCGCCCCTACTCACACCCCCGCATACATCCGGCCGGGTTCGAAAATCCCCGCCGGATCGAAGCTCGTCTTGATGCCCGCCGTCACCCGCATCAGGGGCTCGGACAGCGGCTCGAACACCGGCACGCTGGCGCGGATCGCGGCCGGCGCGCGCACCAGCGTGGCATGGCCGCCCAGCGGCCTGATTGCAGCACGGATGGCACTCGCGGCGGCATCCGCGCCGGCAGGCACCGCGAGCCAGACCAGCCCGCCGCCCCAGTCGTAGAACCAGCGCGCGCCCGGCACCCGCGCCGCGATGGCCACGGTCGCCTTGGGGCCGTCGGTCGGCGCGAGCGAGAGGCGCCAGACGGCTTCCTCCGTGCCGGCGAAAAAGCGGGCGTCGCGGACATCGCGCCAGAGTTCGACCGAGGCCTCGCCTTCGACCCGCTCGGCGGTGCCATGGGCCGCCAGCAGCGCGACCAGCTCGCGGCTGCGATAGTCGATCGAGTCGGAGAAGTTCTCCAGCCGCAGCAGCGTGCGGGGCTGCTCAGCGCCGATGCCGGCCGGCAGATGCGCGGCGGCGAAGGGCTCATAGGGCGAGCCCAGCGCGGTGCAGAGCAGCGCGACCGCCGTCTCGTCCGAGAGGCCGCGCCAGGTCAGCGTCAGGATGCGCTCCGGCTTCGGCAGCACGCGGAAGGTGACCTCGGTGAGGAAGCCGAGCGTGCCGTAGCTGCCGGCGACGAGCTTCACGAGGTCGAGCCCGGTGACGTTCTTCATCACCCGCCCGCCGGATTTGATCGCCTCGCCGCGGCCGTTCACCAGCCGGATGCCGATGAGGGAATCGCGCGCCGCGCCGGCATTGATCCGGCGCGGGCCGGAGATGTTGCCGGCGGCGATGGCGCCGATGGTCGGCTCGCCGTCGGTGCCGAGCAAGGCGCGGTGGTCCATCGGCTCGAAGGGCAGCATCTGGCCGCGCTCGGCCAGTGTGCGCTCGACCTCGGCCAGCGGCGTGCCGGCGCGCGCGGCGATGACCATCTCGGCCGGCTCATAGAGCGTGATGCCGGTAAGGCCGGCGCTGGAGAGCGTGCTCTGCGTCTGCATCGGGCGGCCGAGCCCGGCCCGCGTGCCGCCGCCGCCGATCGACAGCGGAACGCCGCTGTCGATCACCGATTTCACGACGGCGCAGGCCTGCGCTTCGGTGGTGGGGATGTGGAGGGTCATGGACACGCTCCATCGTCATTCCTGGGCGCCGCAACGCGGCGAGCCCGGAACCCAGAACCGATGCCCCTTGCGAGTAAATAAAGCCGAACCCGCTCGGCCGACGACCGAGCGAATCGGTTCTGGGTTCCGGGCTCTTCGCTGCGCGAAGCCCCGGAATGACGGCGGTGGTTCACGGCAACAAAGGATAGAGATCGCTCCAAAGCGGATTGTTCTCCTCGATCAATCTGATTTTCCAATCCCGCCGCCACTTCTTCATGTCCTTCTCGAGATCGATCGCTTCTCGCACCGTCGCATGCTCCTCGTACCAGACAAGACGATCGACGCCGTAGGTCCGCGTGAAGCCCGGAAGAACCTTGCTTTTGTGTTCGTGAACACGACGAGCGAGATCGCGGGTCACCCCGAGATAAATAGTTCCGTGCTGGCCACTCGCCATCAGGTAGACGTGAAACGGCAAAAACCCCCTCCGCCGTCATTCCGGGGCGCCGCGAAGCGGCGAGCCCGGAACCCAGAACCGATACCGCCTGCCAACAAAGCGGATCGATCGGGGCGAGACAACGATACCCCGCATCGGTTCTGGCTTCCGGGCCCATGCCTTTGGCATGTCCCGGAATGACGGAGAGGTTGCTCACGCCGCCACCCGCCCTTCCAGCGGGAACACCTTCGCGGGGTTGAGCAGCCAGCGCTGGTCGAACACCGCCCTCACCCGCATCTGCTGGTTCAGATCCTCCGGGTTGAACTGGAAGGTCATCAGGTCGCGCTTCTCGATGCCGACGCCGTGCTCGCCGGTCAGGCAGCCGCCGACCTCGACGCAGAGCTTGAGGATGTCCATGCCGGCATCCTCCGCCTTCTGCGCCTCGACCGGGTCGTTGCAGTTGTAGAGGATCAGCGGGTGGAGATTGCCGTCGCCGGCATGGAAGACATTGGCGACGCGCAGCCCATAGCCCTTCACGATCTCGGCCATGCGGCGCAGCACGTAAGGCAGCTGGCCGGTGGGAATGGTGCCGTCCATGCAGATGTAGTCGGCGATGCGGCCGGTGGCGCCGAAGGCGGATTTGCGGCCCTTCCAGATCGCGGCGGCCTCCATCGCCGATTTGCTCTCCTTGACCGTCTTGACGCCGTGCTCGCGGGCAATGGCGACGATGCGGGCGAGTTGGGCGTCCATCTCGGTGTCGGAGCCCTCGACCTCGATGATCAGCAGCGCCTCGACATCCATCGGGTAGCCGGCATGGGCGAAGGCCTCGCAGATCTCGATGGCGGGCTTGTCCATGAACTCCATCGCGACGGGAATGATGCCCGCGCCGATGATCGCCGCCACCGCCGCGCCCGCCTGCTCGCTGGTCGGGAAGCCGAACAGCACGGGCCTGGCGCCCTCCGCCGCGCGCAGGATGCGAACCGTCGCCTCGGTGATGATGCCGAGCTGGCCTTCCGAGCCGTTGATCAGGCCGAGGATGTCGTAGCCGGCGGAATCGAGATGGGCGCCGCCGATCTCGACGATGCTGCCGTCGAGCAGCACCATGGTGACGCCGAGCACATTGTTGGTGGTGACGCCGTATTTCAGGCAGTGAGCCCCGCCGGAGTTCATGCCGATATTGCCGCCGATCGAGCAGGCGAGCTGCGAGGACGGGTCGGGCGCGTAGAAGAAGCCCTCGGCCGAGACCTCGCCGGTGACGGCGAGATTGGTGACGCCGGCCTGCACCTTCGCGGTGCGGTTGGCGTAGTCGATCGCCAGGATGCGGTTCATCTTGGAGACGCCGATGAGGACGGCGTCCTCCTGCGGGATCGCGCCGCCGGCGAGCGAGGTGCCCGCCCCGCGCGGCACCACCGGCACGCCCTGCTCGCCGCAGAACTTCAGGACCGCCGCGACCTCTGCCGTCGTCGAGGGCAGCACCACCGCCAGCGGCAGGCGGCGATAGGCGGTCAGCGCGTCCGTCTCATAGGGGCGGCGCTCATCCTCGGCGGTGATCAGCGCATCGGGCGCGACCAGCCTGGCGAGGCCGGCGACGATCTCCTCGCGGCGCGCCAGGATTCCCGGATCGGGCAGCGGAAAGGCGATGGCGGACATGGTGCGGTCTCCCCCGGGCGAACGGCATGCAGCCTAGACCAATTCGAAACGACTTGCAGTGCGACCGACGCGCATGATCTTTTCCGTAAGCGAAAAAATCGATGAGGGATCTGTGCAGCCATGGACCGGTTCGGCGATCTCGACGTCTTCGCCCGTGTCGTGACGGCGCGCAGCATGTCTGCCGCGGGGCGGCAGCTCAACCTGTCGCCGGCGGTCATCTCCAAGCGCATCCGCCGGCTCGAGGAGCGACTGGGCGTGCGGCTGCTGCAGCGCACGACCCGGCAGCTCTCGCTGACCGAGGCCGGACAGGGCTTCTATGAGCGCGTGGTCTCGATCCTGTCCTCGATCGAGGATGCCGAGGCCTGGGTGGCGAGTGGGGCCGGGCAGGTGCGCGGCACGCTGCGGGTCTCGGCGCCGACCTCCTTCGGGCGGCTGCACATCGCGCCGCATCTCAAGCCCTTCCTCGACGCGCATCCGCTGGTCAGCGTCGAACTCGTGCTCGGCGACGGCTTCATCGACATCGTCGGCGAGGGTTTCGATCTCGCCATCCGCATCGCTGATCTCAGAGATTCGAGCCTGGTCGCGAAGCGGCTGGCGCCGAACCACCGCGTGCTCTGCGCGACACCGGGCTATCTCGCGGCAGCGGGCGTTCCGGCGACGATCGACGACCTCGCGCGCCACACGCTGATCGCCCACAACACCGACCACTGGACGCTGGACGGCCCCGCCGGGCCGGTGACGGTCCGCGTTGCGGGCCCGCTGCGGACCAATTCCAGCGAGGTCGTCCGCGAGGCGCTGCTGGCGGGACTCGGCATCGCCCTGCGTTCGACCTGGGATGTCGGGCCGGAGCTGAAATCGGGCGCGCTGCAGCGGGTGCTGCCGGCCTATTCGGTCGGCAGTCGCGTCGCCATCCACGCGGTCTATCCGAGCCGCCGGCACATGGAGCAGAAGGTCCGCGCCTTCGTCGACTATCTCGCCGAGCTCTACGGCCAGACGCCCTATTGGGACGCCGGGCTGATACTGTGAGGGGGCGAGCGGCCCGCCTCCGCTTCCGTCTCCGGCCGGACCGGGCCCTTGTCGGTCCATTCCGGCGGCGCCCCGACGATGCCGCCGATGAGTCCCGTGACACCGGGAGCCCGGCCGAAGGCCTCGCAGACGGCCTGTTTCGGCGCGCCGCCGGCCATGGTCTGCAGGCGTTGCCCGGATGGCAGGCCCGGCATTTTTCCGAACGGGCTCTCGCCCGTGACGACGAGCGTGCTGAAGTCGTCTCCGAAGGCGCTCGCGAATTCGTAGGCGTCTCCGGCGGCCGATACGCGCGTCGTGCCGAAGAGGGCATTCGCGCCGCGGCCCCAGATCATCGCCGCGCTCTGGTTGCCGGCAGGGCCCCGTGCCTCCGCCTCCACCGAGAGGCTACCGAGACCGATCGGCAACCGCAGGGTAGGGCCGGGGATATCGGGGAGCAGGACCGATTTGGCGATGGAAGCCGCCTTGGATGCCGCAGCCGCATATTCGTTGGTGGGCACGATCTGCGAGACGAAGGCCTGCACCGTCAGATCGGCCGGGCCGGAGCGGAGCAGGGTGAGCCTTTCGCTGAGACCGACGCAGAGCGAGCGATCGACCGCGTTGGCGACCAGTTGCCGCTGCTCCGGCGTCAGCGACGTGCCCGCTGCCTGCCCCACGAAGGAGGTCGGGATCAGCCGCACCGTCTTCGCGCCGAGAACGGCGGGCTTGTCTACGGCGATCCGCGACTGGGTCATCATGCCGTCCGAGCGGCCGAGACCCGCATAGGACGACAGCGCCCCGGCCTCGTCCAGCGAGGCTGTCGCGCAGCCTGCGGTGAGGGCCCCCAGCAGGACCAGCGCCCCGCCGAGCGGAACGCCCCCCCGCCGCTCCGTCCTGTCCTGACCGTCCTGGCGGCCGGCGCCCATGGCTGTATCGTGCATCGCTCGTTTCATCGTCCCCGCACCCCGCCGGGTCGATCAAGGGCGATTGCGGCAATCCTGACGACCCGCAGCGGCCGGAAACGCCTGGAAACCAAGTTCGCGCCCGACGCATGGCTCGGGGCGCCTCACCTTCGAGACTTGCCCGGCCCCGGCCGATCTCCGATGGTCGGGCGCCATGCGGAGATTCCACCATGTTCGGCATTCTCGAAGGCACGGGCGCGACCGTGCTCGACCCGCGCTTCCACCGCGTCATTCCCGGCTCAGCCCGCGTCGAGCGGCTCTGGAGCGGGTCACGATGGGCGGAGGGGCCGGCCTGGTTCCGGGCGCACAACACGTTGGTGTTCTCGGACATCCCCAACGACCGGATGCTGCGCTTCGACGCGATGAGCGGGCAGACGAGCGTGTTCCGGCAGCCGGCACGCAACAGCAACGGCAACACCGTCGATCCCCAGGGTCGGCTCGTCACCTGCGAGCATGGCGGCCGGCAGGTGACGCGCACCGAGCCTGACGGCTCCGTCACCGTTCTCGCCAGTCACTGGCAGGGCAAGCGGCTGAACTCGCCCAACGACGTCGTGGTGAAGTCGGACGGGTCGATCTGGTTCACCGACCCCGACTACGGCATCCTCAGCGACTATGAGGGCAACAGGGCCGAGAGCGAGATCGGCGCCTGCCATGTCTACCGGATCGACGGCCAGAGCGGCGCGCTGAGCCTCGTCGCGGATGATTTCGTCAAGCCCAACGGGCTCGCCTTTTCGCCCGATGAGCGCATCCTCTACATCGCCGATACCGGCGCCAGCCACGATCCGGTCCACGGCCCGCGCCATATCCGCGCCTGCGCGGTTTCCGCCGACGGCATGCGGCTGACGGATTCGCGGGTCGTCGCCACCTGCACGGCCGGCCTGTTCGACGGCTTCCGCCTCGATGTCGAGGGCCGGCTCTGGACCAGCGCCGCCGACGGCGTCCATGTCTACCATCCGGACGGGACGCTGATCGGCAAGATCGCGATCCCCGAGGTCGTCGCCAATGTCTGCTGGGGCGGGCCGAGGCTCAACCGGCTGTTCATCTGCGGCACCAGCTCGCTCTATGCGGTGATGACCAACACCAATGGAGCGACCTGGCCGCGTGGCTGAAGGATCTCGCCGTCAGGCCACCCGCTGGCCGGGCTCGTCGGGGGCGCGGTGGACGGGCAGAGGCACCTCCATCCAGGCATCGGGGTTGGCGGTGCGGAGGGCGACGTAATCCGCCACGGCCTGACAACGCTTCAGCGTGCGATAGTAGACGTCCTCCATCAGCAGATGCGCGAACTCGCCGTTGCGGCCGATGCTGTAGAGCCCGGGCACGCCGGTATCGCGTGCGAAGGCCTGCCGGCGAGCCTCGTAGGCGGCGAGATGCACCGGATAGGCGACCGGCGTCCGGAGGATGCCGCCGGCGCCGCGATAGCGGTCCCTCAATGACGGATCGATGGCGCAGATTCCATCCAGACAGATCGCCGCAAGGTCCTCGTCCGACATCGTCCAGTGCCGGTCGCCGACCTGGCAGCCGATGTCGAAGGTCAGCTGCGTCATACCCTCCGGCGCCAGCCAGGCCATCGCCTGCGGCGCCTCGGTGACCCGGAAGAAGGCCTTGCTCCGGTCCGGCACCCACAACATCGTATCGGGCAGCAGCGCGCGGCCGGCGAAGCGCAGATTGACGAAGATCATCGGGCGGTAGCGGAACTGCTCCAGCCCCGCGAGCGCATCCGTGCCCTCGACAAGGCGCGGCAGGATGTTGACGGGCGCCGTGCTGACGACCGCAGCCGCCGGGATTTCGGTGCCGCGCGAGCGGACGGCGGCGACCCGGCCGTTTTCGACGATCACCTTCTCCACGGGCGAATCGAACAGGATGCGATGCTCGACCTGGCGAAGCATCGGCTCCAGAAGCCGGGAGATGCCGCCCTCGGGATAGACATGATAGACGCCGGCATTCTCGGGCATCTCGCGGGCATAGCCGTTGCAGACCGCCCGTCCGGTGACCCGCGCCGCCGCCTTGAGATAGACCGTCTTGAAGACACCGGAGCCGAACTTCTCGCCGACCGAGGGGGCCAGCTCGGTTGCGGGGACGCCGGACCACGCCTCGGCCAGCGGGATCGCGACGTCGCGCGCCAGCGCCTCGCCATAGCTGTTGCGGAACCATTCGGCCGCGTTGGCGGGCTCGTGACGATGGAAGCGCGCCGCCAGCGCACTCGCCACGAAGCGCGGCGATGCCATCAGGCCGAGCGGATAACCGTAGTCGCGCCCCTCGACATGCACCGCCTCGCCGTAATGCGGCACCGTCCGGCAGATCTCGGCCGCGCCCAGTGCCTCGGCCAGCCGGTTGCTGACGAAATGGGCCCCGAAATCATAGGTGAAGCCGCTGTCGTCCTTGAAGGACGAGGCGAGGCCGCCGGCCGTCTTGCCGGCCTCCAGCACGATGGTCGGAATGCGCCGCCGTTCGAAGTCGAGCGCGGCAGTCAGCCCGGCGATGCCGGCGCCGATGATGACGACGGGCTTGGCGATCCTCGTCCAGAGACCGCCCTCGTCACGTTTCACATGCATCGCCATCACTCCACAGGCCGGATCCGCGCTTTGATCCACGATCCGCCGCAACGATACTGGCGAAAACTTGCGATCACGTTTCGGTGATCCGACAATTGAAGCAAGCGCGTCAGCGAATCCTCAACCATCCGTGACCGGAGGTGATGGTCGATCGGAGTGCCAGTGGCACGGGCCTTGCTGAACTGCATGCATCTTTCCCTCCGGAGATGCATGCATGTTGAAACGATTGGCATTGTCGGCCGCCATCGCCCTTTCGCTCGCCAGCGGCGCGCGGGCCGAGTCCGTGGTGCGCTACGGCATATCGCTCGCGGACATCCCGCTGACCTCGGGCCAGCCCGATCGCGGCGCCGGCGCCTACAAGTTCACCGGCTATACGATCTACGACCCGCTGGTGGCCTGGGAGATGGACGTCGCCGACCGGCCGGGCAAGCTGATGCCGGGCTTGGCCACCGAGTGGAAGGTCGATCCGAGCGACCCGAAGAAGTGGCTCTTCACCCTGCGCGAGGGCGTGAAGTTCCATGACGGCTCGACGCTCGATGCCGCCGCCGTGGTCTGGAACCTCGACAAGGTGCTGGACGAGAAGGCGCCGCATTACGACCGCCGCCAGGCCGCGCAGGTGAAGCCGCGCCTGCCCTCCGTTGCGAGTTACCGCGTCGTCGATCCGAAGACGGTCGAGATCACGACCAAGGCGGTCGATTCCTTCTTCCCCTACCAGATGCTCTGGTTCCTGGTGTCCTCGCCGGCGCAGTACGAGAAGGTCGGCAAGGACTGGGACAAGTTCGCGATGACGCCCTCGGGCACCGGCCCGTTCAAGCTCGACAAGCTCGTGCCGCGCGAGCGCGCCGAACTGGTCAGGAACGCCGACTACTGGGACAAGAGGCGCCTCGCCAAGGTCGACCGGCTGATCCTGATGCCGATGCCGGAGGTTCTCGCGCGCACCAATGCGCTGATCACCGGCCAGGTCGATATGATCGAAACGCCGGCGCCCGACACCGTCCCGCAGCTGAAGTCGGCGAAGATGCGGATCGTCGAGAACGTGACGCCGCATGTCTGGAACTACCACCTCTCGGTCGCGCCCGGCTCGCCCTGGGCCGATGTGCGGCTGCGCAAGGCGCTCAACCTCGCCATCGACCGCGAGGGCATCGTCGCCCTCCTGAACGGGCTCGCCCGCCCGGCGATCGGGCAGGTCGACCCGACGAGCCCCTGGTTCGGCAAGCCCTCGTTCCAGATCAAGTATGATCCGGACGCCGCGAGGAAGCTGCTCGCCGAGGCCGGCTATTCCAAGCAGAAGCCGCTGAAGACCACCTTCGTCATCGCCCAGGGCGGCTCGGGCCAGATGCAGTCGCTGCCGATGAACGAGTTCATCCAGCAGAACCTCAAGGATGTCGGCATCGAGGTCGAGTTCAAGGTCGTCGAGCTCGAGGTGCTGTACACGCGCTGGCGCAAGGGCGCGAAGGACGAGATGAACGCCGACGTCACCTCCAACAACATCGCCTATGTGACGTCCGACCCGCTCTACGCGATCATCCGCTTCTTCCATTCGAGCCAGGTCGCGCCGGTCGGCGTGAACTGGGGCACCTGGTCGAGCCCCGCGGTGGACGCCCTGCTCGACGAGGCGACCAAGAGCTTCGACGTCGCCAAGCAGGACGAACTGCTCGCCAAGGCGCACAGCCTGATCGTGGATGATGCGGTGCTCGGCTGGGTCGTGCACGACACCAACCCGCATGCGCTTTCGCCAAAGGTGAAGAGGTTCGTGCTGGCCCAGCACTGGTTCCAGGACCTGACGACGATCGGCCTCGACTGAGACCTCTCTGTCCGCCGGAGCCTCAGCGCTCCGGCGGGCGGCCCGGGATGCGGTCGATCAGGAACGGCATGGCGAAGCCGATGATCAGGAAGCGCATCAGGTGGTGGGAGCCGACATAGAGCGTGTCGAGCCCCATCGCGAAGGCGAGCATCGCCATGGCCTCGAGGCCGCCGGGCGCGAAAGCGGTCATCGAGTCGGCATAGGACACACCGGCGAGCAGCGCCGCCGGCCAGGCGAAGGCGAAGGCGACGCCGAGCGAGACGAGCAGCCCCCCTGCAGCCAGGGGGAACAGCCCCAGAAGCTCGCGCCGCGGAATCGCGCCGACGCGCCCGCCCATGGTCGAGCCCAGCATGACCAGCACCGCGATCTGCACCGGAGGCGGCAGGCTGCCCTCGACCAGGCCTGTGCCATGCGCCACGGCGCTGGCGAGCGTCGCGCCGAACATCATCGGCGCCGCGACGCCGAGGCGCTCCAGCACGAGGCCGACGCCGAAGCCGGCGAGCAGCAGCAGAAGCATGGTCCAGGCATCGAGAATCTTCGCCGGCGGCGCCGGGACGTCCGGATGCAGGCCCGTCATCTGCATCAGGCCGGGCAGCAGCGCGACCAGCACGAGCAGCCGGAAGAGCTGCACCACCGAGATGCGGCCGATATTGGCGCCTTTCGACTGGGCGACCGCCAGCACCGTGGCCAGCGCGCCGGGCGCGGCCGCCAGAAGCGCATCCAGCCAGGACCAACGCGCGACATAGCGCAGATAGGCGCCCGTCGCCGCCATGATGCCGGCCATGGCGAAGAGCAGGACGATCAGCGAAGCCGGATAGCGCACCGCCGCGGCCAGTGCCTCGGGCGTCGCGGCCGAGCCGATGATCGTGCCCGAGAGCAGCACGGTGGAATCGAACCAGGAGCGGCGCAGCATCGGCAGCGGCCGCACGAAAGCGACCAGCGCGCTCAGGATCATGGCGCCCGAGAGCCAGGCGGCAGGGGCCCCCAGCAGCGAGAACACCCCCCCGCCGACAGCGGCGATGGCGATGACGACGGCCTCGCGGAACAGGACCGCCAGCGTCGTCGAAGAAGAGCCCGTTCCCGCCATGATGCCCCGCCGCGCTGCTGCGATGCAGCATCGCTGTCATGGCGACAGCGTGGGCCGGGGTCAATTTGACGGGCGGCCCGCGCCACGCACGGCCGTCATGCGCGGCAGGCCTGCGTGCGGCTGCGCCAGCGTCCTCAGCCCGCCAAAGCGCGCTGCAGCCTCGTCACGGTCTCGACGAGATCGGAGGCCTTGCGCGCGAAGCAGAGCCGCAGCCCCGCTTCGCCGCCGGGGCCGAAGGCGGTTCCGGGCGCGAGGCCGACATTGGCCCGGTCGACGAGATCGATGGCGAGCGCCCGGCTGTCCTGCCAGCCATCGACCGAGAAGAACTGGTAGAGCGCCCCGTCCGGCGGCGACAGCGTCACCCGGTTGGTCGCCTTCAGCCCTTCCGCGATGATCCGGCGCCCCTCCGCGGCGCGGGCGATCTGCTCGGCGACGAAAGGCTCGCCCTCGTCGAGGGCGGCGATGGCGCCCCGCTGGACGAAGACCGGGACGCCGGAGGTCGAGTACTGGATCAGGTTCTCGATCACCTGGCCGAAGGCAGGCGGCGCCTCGATCCAGCCGACGCGCCAGCCGGTCATGGCCCAGTTCTTCGAGAAGGTCTGGACGAAGAGGACACGATCCTCCGGCTCCATCACGTCGTGGAAGGAGGCGGCGCGGGCCGAGCCGTCATAGACGAAGCGGGCATAGATCTCGTCGGCGATGATCCAGAGGCCGTGCTTGCGGGCGAGCGCCAGGATGGCCGCCAGTTCGTCCTTCGTGGCCGTCCAGCCGGTCGGGTTGGCCGGCGAGTTGATGGCGATGGCCCGCGTCTTCGGCGTGATGGCGGCGGCCAGCCGGTCGAGATCGAGCGAGAAGCGGCCCTGGACATAGTCCATCGGGACATTGACCGGAATCGCTCCGGCGACGCCGATGGCGGCGGCGACGTTGGGCCAGGCCGGGGTCGGGATCACCACCTCGTCACCGGGACCGGTGACCATGCGCACGACGATCTGGACCGCCTGCATGCCCGAACCGGTGACGAAGAAGGAGTCCATCGAGAAGGGCCGGCCATAGAGCGCGGTGTGGTAGCGCGCGAGCGCCTCGCGGAGATCTGGAATGCCGCGCTGCCAGGTGTAGAAGGTCTCGCCCTTGGCGAGCGAGGCGTTGGCGGCGCGGGCGATGAAGTCCGGCGTCGGCAGGTCGCCCTCGCCGACCCAGAGCGGGATCAGGCCTTCCTTGAGGCGGCCGTGATTGACGACCTCGACGATGCCGCTTTCGGGCGCATGGCGCGCCTCGGGGCGCAGCGACGACAGCAGGCTGGCGCCGGTGGGCGTGACGGTCGACATCGGGCAGGACCTCGCGGTTGTGGACGAGCCTGTTTAGCCGATCCCGCCGACGCCCGGCATGAAAACGCGAGATCGACCCGATCGGCCGCGGTGATGAATCGCCGCAGCCGATCCGGTCCGCTCAGAGGGTCTTCTGCTTCAGCAGATCACGGATCTCGCCGAGCAGCACGACATCCTCGGGCGGGGCCGCCGGCGCCTTGGGCTCTTCCTTCTGCGACTTCTGCAACCTGTTGATGGCCTTGACCACGAGAAAGAGGACGAAGGCGATGATGATGAAGTTCACGGCGATGGTGATGAAGTTGCCATAGGCGAGCACGGCGCCCTGCTTGCGCGCCTCGGCCAGCGTCGTGGCGGTGATACCGCTGTTGAGTCCGATGAAATAGTTCGAGAAATCGACGCCGCCGAGCGCGCCGATGAACGGCATGATGATGTCGTTGACCAGCGAATCGACGATCCTGCCGAAGGCGGCACCGATGATCACGCCGATGGCGAGATCGACGACGTTCCCCTTCAGCGCGAACTTCTTGAATTCCTCGAGCATGCCTCGGCCCCTTTCGATGTCGAGCGGCCGATCGCCTCGTGCCGCCTGGTGTCCCAAAGTTGACGCTAGAGGAAGATGCGGCCGGGTGGAAACCAGTTTCCTCCGCCCGTGCCCATCCTTTAAGCTCGCGCCGGTGACACGGCTGCGATGGAGGCAGAATGATCCCCGCCTGGTCCGTCGTCTTGGTCGCGCTGGCCTATCTCTGCGCGCTCTTCGCGATCGCGCATGCGGCCGACACTTCCGGGCGCCGCCTCGTCGGCGGTCGGGCCCGCGCAACGATCTACGCGCTGGCGCTCGGCGTCTACTGCACCTCCTGGACCTTTTACGGCTCGGTCGGTTTCGCCAGCCGGGCGGGGCTCGATTTTCTCGGCATCTATGTCGGGCCGATCCTGGTGATCGGCTTCGGCCACCGTTTCGTCGGGCGGATCGTGCGGATCGCCAAATCCCAGAACATCACCTCGGTCGCCGACTTCGTCGGCGCGCGCTACGGCAAGAGCGAGCGCGTCGCGGCGCTGGTCTGCCTTGTCGCGGTGATCGGCGCCCTGCCCTACATCGCCCTCCAGCTCAAGGCGGTGGCGAGTTCGCTGTCGGTGCTGCTCGCCGCGACCGGCGGCCGGCCCGCCTCGGCCGATGCGCCGGTGCTGACCGACCTCGCCTTCCTCGTGGCGATGGTGCTCGCCGGCTTCGCCTGCGCCTTCGGCACCCGCCATATCGACGCCACCGAGCATCAGGACGGGCTGGTGCTGGCGATCGCGGTCGAATCGCTGGTCAAGCTCGTCGCCTTCCTCGTGCTGGGCGTGTTCATCGTCTACGGGCTCTATGACGGGCCTGGCGACCTCTTCGCCCAGGCTGCACATCTGCCAAGCGGCGCCGCGCCGATCTGGGAGCGGACCTCGAGCTGGCCCACCTTCCTCACGCTGACGCTGCTGTCGGCCTGCGCCGCGCTGCTGCTGGCGCGCCAGTTCCACATGACCATCGTCGAGAACCGGGACGCGGCCGATGTCCGCCGCGCGGCCTGGATGTTCCCGCTCTACCTGATCCTGATCAACCTCTTCGTCCTGCCGCTGGCGATGGCGGGCGAATTGCTGATGCCGGGCCCCGGCGTCGATCGTGACATGACCGTGCTGCTGCTGCCGCTGCAGCAGCAGGCGGGGCTGCTCGCGCTGCTGGTCTTCATCGGCGGGCTGTCGGCCGCGACAGCGATGGTGATCGTCGCTTCCGTCGCGCTGGCGATCATGATCTCGAACCATCTCGTCATGCCGGTGCTGCTTCGCGGACGGAGGGCCCTGAGCGACCCGGCCGGCTCGGCCACCGGCCCGGAAGCCAAGTCGGTCCGTCACGGCAATACCGGCGGCGATCTCGGCTCGCAGGTTGTCATCATCCGGCGGGTCGCGATCCTCTGCGTCATCCTGCTGGGCTATGCCTATTACCGGGCAGCCGGCGAGCAGGCGCTGGCGGCGATCGGCCTGCTATCCTTTGCCGCCACGGCGCAGATCGCACCGGCCTTCTTCGGGGGCCTGGTCTGGCGCCGCGGCACGGCACTGGGCGCAGCAGCCGGGCTGAGCGTCGGCATCGCGACCTGGGCCTATACGCTGCTGATGCCGAGCCTTGTGAGGCCGGGCAGCGTCTGGGCCGACATCGTGGCGAACGGTCCGCTGGGACATGCCGCCCTGCGGCCGGAGGCGCTGTTCGGGCTCGACCTGCCGCCCCTGCCCCACGGGGCGTTCTGGAGCCTGGGGCTCAACCTGCTCGCCTATGTCGTCTTCTCGCTCTTGCGCCCGGCGACGGCAATGGAGCGCCTCCAGGCCAACGCTTTCGTCGAGTCGGACCGGGCGACGATGGCGCAGTCCTTCTCGCTCTGGCGCTCCAGCGTCACCGAGGCGGAGCTGCAGTCGACCATCGGGCGCTATCTCGGTCAGGAGCGGACGCAGCGCGCCTTCGAGGGCTTCGCCAGCAGCCGCGGCGAGGAGCCGCATCCGACACGGGATGCCGACATCCACCTGCTGCGCTTCGGCGAGCATCTGCTCTCCTCCGCCATCGGCGCGGCCTCGTCCCGGCTCGTGCTGTCGCTGCTGCTGCGGCGGCGCAACCTCACCACCGAAGCCGCCTTCAAGCTGCTCGACGATGCGTCCGCCGCGCTGCAGTACAACCGCGACATCCTCCAGCACGGGCTCGACCATGCCGGCCAGGGCATCACGGTGCTCGACCGCGACCTGCGCCTGCTCGCCTGGAACCAGGCCTTCATCCAGCTCTACGACCTGCCCTCCTCGATGGTCCGCTTCGGGACGGGGCTCGACGAGATCGTGCGCTACAACGCCGCCCGCGGCGCCTATGGCGACGGCCAGCAGGACGAACTGATGGCGGCGCGGCTGCAGAGCTTCGTGCGCGACCGCGAGCCGGTCCGGCTCAAGCTCTACCCGTCGAAGAAGGTCATCGAGATCCGCACCAACCCGCTGCCCGACGGCGGCTTCGTCACGACCTATACCGACATCACCGAGGCCGTCGCCGCGCAGGAGGAACTGGAGCGCACGAACGAGAGCCTCGAGCGGCGCGTCGTCGAGCGCACCGAGGAGATCCTGCGGGTCAATGCCGAGCTGCAGCGCGCCAAGGCGGAGGCCGAGGAGGCCAATGCCTCGAAAACGCGCTTCCTCGCCGCCGCCAGCCACGACATCCTGCAGCCGCTCAACGCCGCCCGCCTCTATGCGACCTCGCTGGTCGAGCGCGACCGCGCCGCCGGCAGCCCCGATCTCGCCGAGAACATCGACGCCTCGCTCGACGCGGTCGAGGAGATTCTGACCGCGCTGCTCGAGATCTCGCGCCTCGACGGCGGGGCGATGAAGCCGGAGATCACGTCGTTCCGGCTCGACGAGCTGCTGCGCCAGCTCCAGCGCGAATTCGAGCCGAGCGCGCAGGAAAAGGGCCTCAAGCTCGTCTTCATGCCGACGAGCCTCGCCGTGCGCTCGGACCGGCGCCTGCTGCGGCGGCTGCTCCAGAACCTCGTCTCCAACGCGATCAAGTACACGCCGAGCGGCAAGGTGCTGATCGGCTTCCGGCGCCGCGGCGCGCAGGTTTCGGTCGAGGTGCTCGACACGGGGCTCGGCATTCCGCAGGGCAAGCAGAAGACCGTCTTCCGCGAGTTCCAGCGCCTCGACCAGGGCGCGAAGGTGGCGCGCGGACTGGGGCTCGGCCTGTCGATCGTCCAGCGCATCGCCCGGACGCTCGATCACAAGCTGACGCTCGATTCGGTGCCCGGCCGGGGCAGCCGCTTCGCCGTGCTGGTGCCGCGCGCCTCGCCGCTGCCCGAGATGAGCACCGGCCCGGCGCCACGCTCCGTGCCGCCCGGTCAGCTCGCCGGGCTGAAGCTCCTGGTGATCGACAACGAGCCCGCCATCCTGGACGGGATGAAGCGCCTGCTGGAAGGCTGGGGTTGCCAGGTCACGACGGCGGCGAGCCTGGACGCCGCGCTGGCGCTGCAGAAGCGCGCCGCGCCCGATGCGCTCATCGCCGACTATCATCTCGACCACGGCAACGGCCTGACCGCGATCAGCACCCTGCGCGAACGGTCGCGCCTGCCGCTGCCGGCGATCCTGCTGACGGCCGACCGCTCCCCGAACGTGCGGGAGGCGGCCGCGGCGCTCGATGTTCACCTGCTCAACAAGCCGCTGAAGCCCGGCGCCCTGCGCGCCCTGCTGGCCCAGTGGCGGGCGACACGCTTCGCGGCAGAATGAGCGGCGGGGCTGCCGACCTGGCGCTTCATGCCGAGGCCCCGGCGGCGGTGCTGCGCATCGCGTCCTCGGCGGCGAGGAAGGCGGCGACATCCGGGCGCTGCGGCGGGCTCTCGCGATCGATCCCGATCTCGCTCATCAGCCGGGCGACCGGCACATAAGCCCGCGCCGCGCGGTCGTAGAGCGCGACCCTGACGAGCGCATGGGCCGCGACGGTCTCCGTGCCGTCCCTCCCCCGCGTGACCAGGCGGTGCTCGATCACCAGCCAGCTCTGCGTCCAGCACAGAATCTCGGTGTCGAGGCGGAAGGGCTGGAAGGCGCGCAACTCCCGGCGGAAGCGGATCATGCCGCCGTTGACCACCGGCACCCAGCGGTGGCGCAGCACCGCCCGCCACAGGCCCGTGCGCAGCATCACATCGGTGCGGCCGAGATCCATCAGCGACCAGTAGCGGCCGTTGTTCATGTGCAGGCTGGTGTCGAGATCGTGCAGCCAGACGCGGAACGACAGCCGCGACGGCTCGGCGAGCGGTTCCAGCCTGGGGCGGAACGGGCTCGTCAGCAGGAGCCAGACCAGGCGTAACCAGAGATTCATGACGCACCCGCGAGAGGAAGGCCCCCGAAGGATGCCGTTCTAGCGAGCCATGGTTTATATGTAAACGATCGTGCCGGCATGCCGGCCCCGCCTCGCCTCCGGCGGCTCGTGGTGACGGCGGCGCGCCGCTGGATTATGCGCTTCACACGCCCTCGAACCGGACGCTGCCCCGATGCCGACGCTGCATGTCTCTCCGCTGTCGAAGCTCCACGAAACCGTCGTCGCCGTGCGGCCGAGCCATCTCGTCACGCTGATCAATGTCGGTACGGCGGTGGAGCGCCCGGCCGGCATCGCGGAAGGCAACCATCTGTTCCTCGGCCTGTCCGACATCAGCGCGCCGATGGAGGGCCATGTCGTGCCGGCCGAGGCGCATGTCGAGCGCTTCCTCGCCTTCGCGCGTCGCTGGGACCGCGCCGCGCCGTTCCTGATCCATTGCTGGGCCGGTATCAGCCGCTCGACTGCGGCCGCCTATATCGCCGCCTGCGCCTTCGCCCCGGAGCGCGACGAGGCGGAACTGGCGGCCCGTCTCCGGCAGGCTTCCCCCTCCGCCACGCCCAATGCCCGGCTCGTCGCCATCGCCGATGCGATTCTGGGCCGCGACGGGCGCATGCGCGAGGCGATCGCCGGCATCGGGCGCGGGGCGGACGCCTTCGAAGGCACGCCCTTCATGCTGACATGGGACTGAAACGCTGCCCGGGCCGGCTGGCAGCATCGTGCGGCCGCGGGGCCAATGACGCCGAAAGCAGCGCGGCCATGCTGAAATCGATGCAGAAGATTGCTTGCGCTTCGGCGCTTTTCGCAGGATTCATCCGCGCGGGGAGCCAGGGCCATCATGACCATCGAACTCGATTCACGCGACCGCGCCATCCTGCGAATCCTGCAGGCGGATGGCCGGATCACGAACTCCGATCTCGCCGAGAAGGTCCATCTGTCGCCCTCGGCCTGCCTGCGCCGGGTGCGCCAGCTCGAGGAGAGCGGGCTGATCCGCGGCTACGCGATGATCCTCGACGACAAGATCGCGGGGTTTCCGGGCACCGCCTTCGTCTTCGTGACGCTCGACCAGCAGGGCCGCGCCTCGCTGGAGGGCTTCGAGCAGGCGGTGCAGAACCTGCCCGAGATCCTCGAATGCCATCTGCTCGCCGGCGCGCATGACTATCTGATGCGGGTGATCTATCGCGACAGCGCCGATTTCGAGCGCATCCACACCGACATCATCACGCAGCTGCCAGGCGTCACCCGCGTCCAGTCGACGCTGACGCTCCGCTCGATCAAGAAAAGCTCGGCGTTGCCGGTCTGAGCCTTCGGCAGCCTCGCGGGCCGGGGTTGCAGGCCGGGCCGCTCCGGCCGATAAGCGACGCGACAACGGGAATCATGCCGTGAGCGAAGCCATCTCCCACGACGACGTCGCCGCCCTGCCCTTCGAGGCGGCGCTGAAGCAGCTCGAGGACATCGTCGCCCGGCTGGAGCGGGGCGATGTGCCGCTCGAGGAATCGATCGCGATCTACACCCGCGGCGAGGCCCTGAAGGCGCGCTGCGACGCGCTGCTGAAGCAGGCCGAGGCGCGCATCGAGAAGATCACCCTCTCTGCCGACGGCAAGCCGACGGGGACCGCGCCGCTGGATGTGGACCGGTAGGCGCTCTCTCTCCCGCCCGAAACGACGCGCTAACGCAGTCGGTCTCTCACACCAACGGGCTGCGCCGCGGCAACCTTGCCCTCTGGCCGGCGAGCCCGCACTCTGGCTGCCTCACCGGAGAGGTTCGCCATGTCCCAGCTTCCCGCCGAAGACCCCGTTCTGGGGGATGCCCGCTCCTGCGAGGCGATCGAGCAGGTCATCGTGCCCCGTGCGCATGATCTCGGCGGTTTCCCGGTGCGCCGCGCCCTGCCCTCGATCGGGCGCAAGATGGTCGGGCCCTTCATCTTCTTCGACCAGATGGGGCCGGCGGAATTCCTGCTCGGCCACGGCATCGATGTGCGCCCGCACCCGCATATCGGGCTCTCGACCGTGACCTATCTCTTCGACGGCGAGATCATGCACCGGGATTCGCTGGGCACCGCGCTGCCGATCCGGCCCGGCGCGGTCAACCTCATGACGGCGGGGCGCGGCATCGTCCATTCCGAGCGCACCGGGCTGGAGGAGCGCCAGAAGCCGCCGAAACTGTTCGGCATCCAGGCCTGGCTCGCCTTGCCGAAATCGCATGAGGAGACGGCGCCGGCCTTCGTCCACCATGCCGCCCCCGAGCTGCCGCGGATCGTCGAAGGCGGCAAGCGAATCAGCCTGATCATGGGCTCGGCCTATGGCCAGACCTCGCCCGTCCGCTTTCCCTGGGAGGCGCTCTATGCCGAGGCCGTGCTGTCGCCGGGCGCGATCCTGCCCCTCGACCCAGACTATGACGAGCGCGCGATCTACATCGTTTCCGGAAAGGTCGACATCGCCGGCGACGAGTTCGGCGCCGGGCAGCTGCTGATCTTCAAGCCGGGCGACCGCATCTCGATCCTCGGTCTCGACCAGACCCGGCTGATGATCGTCGGCGGCGAGCCGATGGACGGACCGCGCCACATCTGGTGGAACTTCGTCTCCTCCTCGAAGGAGCGCATCGACCAGGCCAAGGCGGAGTGGAAGGCGGGGCGCTTCGACACGGTGCCGGGCGACGAGGCCGAGTTCATCCCGCTGCCCGAGGGGTGAGTTCCTCCTCCGGCATCGCCGTCAACCGCGGCATCGGCGAGGCGAGGATCGCCAGCGTCGAGAGGGCGAAGAGCACGACCGGCAGGCCGATCGCCGCCTCCAGCCCCCCGTATTCGGCGGCCAGCCCGCCGGCCAGCGCGCCGAGCGGGCGCATGCCGTACATCGCCGTGGTCAGCGTCGCGCTGACGCGACCGAGCAGATGCGATGGCGTCACGGCCTGCCGCAGGCTGGTCTGGGCGATGAACCAGAGGATCGGCCCGAAGCCGAAGAGGAAGAAGGCGAGCGCCAGCGCGGGCCAGCCGAGGGCGGGCGGCGCCAGCGCCAGAAGGCCCGCCGCGAGGCAGGACGAGGCCGGGCCGAAGACGAGGACGATCCCCACCGGCAGCCGCGCGATGAGCGTGGCGCCGCCGAGCGCACCCGCGATCAGCCCGGCGCCATAGACGGCCGTGGCGAGGCCGATCCGTTCCGGGGCCAGCAGCAGGATGCGCGCGGCATAGGGCGCCGCGATCGCGGTAAAGGCGAAGAAGGCGAGGTTCCAAGCGATGGCGCAGAGCGCGATCGGCCTCAGATAGGGGTGACGCGCGACGAAGCGGCCGCCTTCGGCGATGGCGCGGTGCAGCGGCAGGCGCGGCTGCGCCGGCGGTCGCTCACCCGGGAGGCGAGAGGCCGCCGCCAGCGCCACCACGCCGGCAGCCGCGCAGAGGCTCAAGCCGATCCAGCCCTGCCCGCGCGACACGGCCCAGCCGGCGATCAGCGGCGCCGCCAGGCTGAAGACGGCGCGGCCGAGTTCCAGCCGGCCATTCGCGCGCGGCAGTTCGGCGATCGCGACGGTGCGCGGCATCAGCACGAAGATCGAGAGCGCGATCACCACCGCGCCGGCTGCGGCGGCAAAGCTCGTCGCGGCCAGCAGCCAGCCGGTGTGGCCGGCCGCCAGCAGCGCTGCCCCCGCGATGGCCCCGACCGCGATCAGGGCCCCGCCGAAGCGGATGAGATCGCGCGGTGCGAGCCTGTCCGAGACCACGCCGGCGGGGAGCGAGACCAGCAGCCAGGCCGCCGACTGGGCCGCGACCAGAAGGCCGACGAGGCGCGGGCTGGCGCCGGCCTGCGTCGCCGCCAGCGTGATCGTGTCGAGCGCGAGCCTGTCGGCGAACTGGGCGAATGGGCCGGCGATCAGAAGCGCCGGAAAGGAAGACGAGGACATCGGGGGCTCCTGCCGCGGGATCGGCAGGTGATGTCAGCCGGCGCCGGCGGCTCCCACCCGTTTCCTGCGGAGGCCCGCGCTCAGGCCACCATGGGCGGGAGGGCGAGGTGATGCTCCGTCGCCTGCTGGAAGGCGAAGCCGATGCGCAGCGCCATCGCCTCCTGATAGCCCAGGCAGGAGATCTGCAGCGAGAGCGGCAAACCCGACGCGGTGAAGCCGTTGGGCAGCGACAGCCCGCACATCTCCATGACATTGCCGAAACGTGTGAATCGCGACGGCATCACGTCCTGATCGACCGCACAGAGCGGAATCGCCGGGGTCACGGTGGTCGGGGTCAGCAGCGCGTCGATGTCCGCCATCGCCGTGGCGAGATCGCGCTTGGCCTGCGCCTGAAACGCCTTGGTGGCGAGATAATCCTGCGCCGTCAGTTGCGCCCCCGCGAGGAAACGCGCGCGGACCGCCGGGTCGAGCGGGGCGGAGGCATCCTGCGCCATGGCGCCGCCATTGAAGAACGCCTCGGCCATGACGATACCGCTCGTCGTGGTGAAATGCTCGAGCGGCCAGGGCAGGTCGATGTCGACGATCTCAGCACCGAGGCCGGCCAGCGTCGTCAGCGAGCGGTCATAGGCCGCCAGCACCTCTGCATCGCAGCCGTCGCGGTCGCGCTGCGGCATGCGGGCGAGGCGAAGGCCGCGCACGCCGCGCCGGAGCATCGGCATGGGGCTCTCGGGGATGACGCCGCGGGTGTTCGGGTCGGCGGGATCGGGCCCCTGCAGGACATCGTAGAGCAGCGCGCAATCCTCGACGCTGCGCGCCATCGGCCCGGGCGTATCGAGCGTCGCGGACAGCGGAATGATGCCGGTGACCGGGATCCGCCCGATCGTGACCTTCAGCCCGGTGATGCCGCAGAAGGCAGCCGGAAGGCGGACGGAGCCGCCGGTGTCGGTGCCGATCGCCCAGGGCGCCAGCCGCGCCGCGACTGCGACGCCGGAGCCGCTGGAGGAGCCGCCCGGCGTGCGCGGAACAGCCTCGTCCCAGGGGTTCCAGGGCGTGCCCATATGCTCGTTGGTGCCCCAGCCGCCATAGGCGAACTCGACCGTATGGGTCTTGCCGAGCACGATCAGCCCCTGCGCGAACATGCGCCTGGCGATGGTCGCGGTCATGGTCGAGCGGCGCCCGCGCCAATGGGCGGAGCCGCCGGTCGTGATGCGCCCTTCGAGGTCGATCAGATCCTTCAGCGCGATGGGCACGCCGTGCAGCGGCCCGACCGCATGGCCGGCGCGGATCGCCCTCTCCGCCGCCTCGGCAGCCAGACGCGCATCGTCGGCATAGATGTCGACGAAGGCGTGCAGCTTCGGCTCGAGCCGCTCGATCCGCGCCAGCAGGGCCTCGACGACATCGACCGGCGAGAGCTTCCGCGCCGCGATCTCCCGCGCCAGGACATGGGCCGGCCAGAGGGCCGGATCCGTGCTGATGCGGGAGGCGCTGTCCATGAGGCTCACTGCATGCTGATGCGGGTCAGATCGACGAACCAGGATTGCGGGGACACGAAGCCCTGAACCTTCTTCGACATGGCGCGCGGGTTGAGGTCATGGACAACATACAGCCAGGGCGGGTCGTCCACCAGCCGCTCATGCGCGAGCGCGGTCTGCTCCTGGATCACGCGCGGATCGTTCGCCGCCGCGAGCTTCGCCAGCGCCGCCTCGAAGGCGGCATCCTTCCATTGCGGGAAGTTGAAGCCGTTGGGCGGGGCGCTGGCGGCGCCGAAATAGCGCGCCATCACGCTCGGATCGGTCGAGGGGCCGCTGATGTTCAGCGCGAGCGATCCGCCCAGCGAAGTCTGGTCGGGCTGGGCCCGCATGCTGTTGAGCAGCACCTGCCATTCCGACACGTTGAAGTCGATCCGGATGTCGCAGGCCTCCTTCATGCTGGCCTGGAGGAACTCGTTCATCGGCAGCGGCGCCATCTGTCCGGAGCCGGAGGTCGAGATCATGACCTTGAAGCTAAGCGGCTTCTGCGGGCCGAAACCGGCCTCTGCCAGCAGTGCCTTCGCCTTGGCGGGGTCGAAGCGGTAGCGGTTGGCGGGCTTGCCGAAGGCAGGATCGCTCGCCTTGAGCCAGCCGATCGCCGGCTCGGCCATGCCGTTCAGCAGGGCGACGACGCCGTCCCGGTCGACACAGTAGTTCAGAGCCTGGCGGACGCGAACATCCTTCAGCGGGCTGTCCGCCGCGCCGATGTTGAACAGCCAGGGCCAGACATGCGGGTAGGAGCCGGTGGTGATTGTGAAGCCCGCCTGGCGCAGCGACGGGATGCCGTCGGTCGGCGGCACCTCGATCCAGTCGACCTGGCCGGTGCGCAGCGCCGCGAGGCGCGCATTCGCCTCCGGCATCGGCAGCAGCACGACCCTGTCGAGCTTCGCCTTTCCGGCGGCGTCCCAGTAGCCGTCGTGGCGCACCAGCTCGACGCGCTCGCGCGGAACCACGCTGGCGATTTTGAACGGGCCGGTGCCGGCGGAGGGCAGCAGCGCCGTCTTGGCCCAGTCGCGTCCGGCCTTCTCGAAGGAGGCCGGCGAGCTGAGCAGGGCCAGCGAGACCATGTAGGGGAAGTAGGAAGCCGCCGCGCTTGTCGTGATCGCGACCGTGGAGGCGTCGATCTTGCGGTAACCCGTCATGATCGTCGCCCGGGCCCGAACGATCGCAGCGGCCGGCGCCTCGAACTGGGGCGCGTCCTTGTTGAAATAGCGCTCGAAGTTCCAGATCACGGCGTCGGCGTCGAAGGGCGTGCCGTCATGGAAGGTGACGCCGCGGCGCAGATGGAAGATCCAGGTCTTGGGATCGTCGGCCGCCTGCTCCCAGCGCTCGGCCAGCCCCGGACGCAGCGGCGCCAGGCGGTCGGTCGTCGTGAGGTCCCACAGAACGAGGCTTTCGAAGACGGGATAGCCGAGAAAGCGCATGCCTTCGAAGCCGTTATTGGGCATGCCGGTGGCGGTTGGGATGTCGGATGCCGTCATGGCGATCCGCAGCGTGCCCTGCGCCGCCGCCGGCACGGCCAGGCCGGCCGAAACCAGGCCGGCCATGAGCCCGACCCTGAGCGCTCCCACCAGCTGATCCGCCATCCTGCTCACACTGTTCTGCCGCATCGTCTCCCCCTGATACCGCGTCGCTCCCGCTGCCGTTGGAGCAAGTTGCATGCCCGGAGACAAGTCGATTCGTCGCCTTCATGTCGGTCGCGAGCGGTTTGTCCATCGCGACATGGTCAATGGATCGTTTCCCGCCAGAATGGACGGGGCGCATGCGCATGTCCGCTCCCTCTTCGCCGCGACTTTGCCGCCCTTGTGCCACCCCGGCGGGATGCGATAGACCCTGCCGGTGACCCAGCGCCCTCACACGCCGATCCTCGACCGCGTCGCCACGCCCGAAGATCTCCGCAAGCTCCCCGACGCCGATCTTCGCCAGCTCGCCGAAGAGCTGCGGCAGGAGACGATCAGCGCCGTCTCCGTGACCGGTGGTCATCTCGGGGCCGGCCTCGGCGTCGTCGAACTGACGGTCGCGCTGCACCACGTCTTCGACACGCCGCGTGACCGGCTGATCTGGGATGTCGGGCACCAGGCCTATCCTCACAAGATCCTGACCGGCCGGCGCGACCGGATCCGCACGTTGCGCCAGCCCGGCGGGCTGTCCGGCTTCACGCGCCGTTCGGAAAGCGAGTACGACCCCTTCGGCGCCGCCCACTCCTCGACCTCGATCTCGGCCGGTCTCGGCATGGCCGTCGCCCGCGATCTCGAGGGCGGCAGCAACAACGTCGTGGCGGTGATCGGCGACGGGGCGATGTCCGCCGGCATGGCCTATGAGGCCATGAACAACGCCGGTGCGCTCGGCTCGCGCCTCGTCGTGATCCTGAACGACAACGACATGTCGATCGCGCCCCCGGTCGGCGCGATGTCGGCCTATCTGGCCCGCCTCGTCTCCGGCCGCACCTATCGCTCGCTGCGCGAGATCGGCAAGCATCTGGCCGAGCGGCTGCCGCGCTTCTTCCACGAGAAGGCCAAGCGCACGGAGGAGTTCGCCCGCGGCTTCTTCACCGGGGGCACGCTGTTCGAGGAGCTGGGCTTCTACTATGTCGGCCCGATCGACGGGCACAACCTCGATCATCTGCTGCCGGTCCTGCGCAATGTGCGCGATTCGCAGACGGGGCCGATCCTCGTCCATGTCGTGACGCAGAAGGGCAAGGGCTACGCCCCGGCCGAGGCCAGCGCCGACAAGTATCACGGCGTCGTCAAGTTCGACCCGGTCACCGGCCAGCAGGCGAAGGCCCCCGCCAATGCGCCGAGCTACACGGCCGTCTTCGGCAATGCGCTGATCAAGGCCGCGCGCGAGGACGATAAGATCGTCGCGGTGACGGCCGCGATGCCGTCGGGCACCGGCATCGACGCCTTCGGCAAGGAATTCCCGGCGCGGACCTTCGACGTCGGCATTGCCGAGCAGCATGCGGTGACCTTTGCCGCCGGTCTGGCGACCGAGGGCTACAAGCCCTTCTGCGCGATCTATTCGACCTTCCTGCAGCGCGCCTACGACCAGGTCGTCCATGACGTGGCGATCCAGAAGCTGCCGGTACGCTTCGCGCTCGACCGGGCCGGTCTGGTCGGCGCCGACGGCGCGACCCATGCCGGGGCCTTCGACATCGCCTATCTCGCCTGCCTCCCCGAGATGGTGGTGATGGCTGCCGCCGACGAGGCGGAACTGACCCATATGGTCGCGACCGCCGCCGCCTTCGACGAAGGCCCCATCGCCTTTCGCTATCCGCGCGGCGAAGGCGTCGGCGTGGAAATACCCGATATCGGCGTGCCGCTCGAGATCGGCCGGGGACGAGTGGTGCGCGAGGGCTCGCGCGTCGCGCTGCTCTCGCTCGGCACGCGCCTCGCCGAGTGCCTGATGGCGGCCGAGCAACTCGGCCAGCGTGGCCTGTCGACGACCGTCGCGGATGCCCGCTTCGCAAAGCCGCTCGACGAGGCGCTGATCCTGCGGCTCGCGCGCGAGCATGAGATCCTCGTCACCGTCGAGGAAGGCTCGGTCGGCGGCTTCGGCGCGCATGTGTTGCACCTGCTGGCCCGCACCGGCGCGCTCGATGGCGGGCTCAAGGTGCGTACGCTGACCCTGCCCGACCTGTACCAGGATCACGACAAGCCCGAGGCGATGTATGCGGCTGCCGGCCTCGACGCCGCCGGGATCGTGCGGACGGTGGAAGGGGCGCTCGGCGTCCCTGTCGCGGCCCGGCGCGCCTGAGCGCAGGCGCCTTGTCCGCCGTCGCGAAAACGCGCGCCGACCAGTTGCTCGTCGAGCGCGGCCTCTGCGAGAGCCGGGCCCGCGCCCAGGCCGCCATCGTGGCGGGGCTGGTGACCGTCGACGGCCGCCCCGTCCGCAAGGCCTCCGAAATGATCACCGCCGATGCCGTGCTGACGGCGCAGGCGCCGCACCCTTACGTCTCTCGCGGCGGGCTGAAGCTCGCCGGCGCGCTCGATCTCTTCGGCTTGGAACCGGCCGGCCGTGTCTGTCTCGATGTCGGCGCCTCGACCGGGGGCTTCACCGACCTGCTGCTGAAGCGCGGCGCGCGCCGCGTCGTCTCCGTCGATGTCGGCCGCGATCAGTTGCATGCCTCGCTCCGGGGCGATCCGCGCGTGACGAGCCTCGAGGGCTGCGACATCCGCAGCCTCACCATGGCCGATCTTCCAGAGCCGCCGACGCTGGCCGCCATCGACGTCAGCTTTATCTCGCTGCGGCTCGTGCTCCCCGCCGTGGCCGCACTGCTGGCCCCGGTCTGCGAGATCGCCGCGCTGATCAAGCCGCAATTCGAGGCCGGCCGTGCGGCTCTGAAGAAGGGCATCGTGCGTGACGAGGCGGTCCACCACCGCGTCTGCGATGAGATCGCGACCGTGCTGGCCGAACTCGGCTTCGCGGTCGAAGCGCCCGTCCCCTCCCCGATCGAGGGCGGCGACGGCAATCGCGAATTCCTGATCGGTGGGCGCCGGGCGGGCTGATCAGCGCCGCAGCAGCGCGTCGACTTCGGCCTGCAATTCGCGCATCTCGAGCGCGACGATGTCGACGGCGCCATTGGCGTTGATGAACTCGGTGGCGCGCGCGATCTGCCGGCGCAGCGCGTCGCCCGCCACCTCGACGATGGTGATGGCGTCCAGCCGGTCCGTGCGGTCGGCGAGAAGGGCGGTTGCCGTCGTGACGAGCCGTGTCATGGCACGGCAAAGCTCTTCGAACGCCGCCTGCCGCTCGGGCGACACGAGGTCATAGGCCGCGAGCGCGGAGGCGGCGACGCGCAGCGGGGATGTCTCGAAATGCTCACGATAGGTCAGGCTGCGCCAGGCCTTGAGGTCCTGCACGATCTCGGGATCCTCGGCCGCGAGGTCGATCAGCATCAAGGCCTCGGCATAGCGGTTGAGATAGTCCGTCGACAGGCGCGGATGCTTGGCCATATCCGCTGCGGCGTCCTCTCCCTCGGCCCGCCCCGGTCGCGGAGGCGGTCGTCGCATGCTCCGAACCGGGAGCGATCATGCGGCGGCAAACCCAAAGAAAGTGTTGATCGGGCCGGGCTTCATCGCCACACCGGGAGCATGTGCGGTCGCTACGCCATCACCCTGCCCCCGACGGCGATGCGGTCGCTCTTCGGCTATCCCGAGCAGCCGAATTTTCCGCCGCGCTACAACATCGCGCCGACGCAGCCGGTGCCGGTGGTGCGCCAGCATGAGGGCCAACGGCAGTTCATGTTGATGCGCTGGGGCTTCATCCCCGGCTGGGTCAGGGACCCGAAGGATTTCCCGCTCGTCATCAACATCCGTGGCGAGAGCGCCGCGACCAAACCGTCCTTCCGCGCCGCGCTGACGCGGCGGCGCTGCCTGATGCCGGCCGACGGCTTCTACGAATGGCACCGGCTCGGCGAGGGCCGCCAGGCGCAGAGCCGCGCCTATCTGTTCCGGCGGCCCGATCGCGGGCTCTTCGCCTTCGCGGCACTGTGGGAGACCTGGCATTCGCAGGACGGGTCGGAGATCGACACGGTCGCGCTGGTCAACGGTCCGGCGAACGGGCTGATGTCGGCGATCCACGACCGCTGCCCGGTGATCCTCGATCCACGCGATTTCGACTGTTGGCTCGATCCCGCGGCCGAAGCCCACGCCTACACCGCGCTGCTGCGGCCGCCGCGGGAGGATCTGCTGGAGATGGTCCGCATCGGCAGCGCCGTGAACAAGGTGGCGAATGACGGGCCGGCGGTGCAGGCGCCGTTCGATCCGGCGACGGCGGAGGCGCCCAAGGCGGCGGCCGTTGCCGCCAGAGCCAAGCCGGCCGTGCGCGCCCGGGACGACGGTCAGGGCAGCCTGTTCTGAAGCAGGCTCCCGCTTCCAACAGTCGGGACGCTTTCCCGCCCGAACTGTCGGACCTCACATCGCCAGAACGGCGCCGGGGTTGAGGATGCCCTGCGGGTCCAGCGTCGCCTTCAGCGTCTTCATCAGGGCGAGTTCGACCGGGTCCTTGACGCCGGGCAAGAGGTCGCGCTTCAGGCGGCCGATGCCGTGCTCGGCCGAGATCGAGCCGTGCATCTCGCTGACGATGGCGTGGACCGCGGTATTCATCTCTTCCCAGCGCGCGATGAAGCCGGCCTTGTCGGCGCCGACGGGCTGGCTGACGTTGAAGTGAATGTTGCCGTCGCCCATGTGGCCGAATGGCAGCGGCCGGCAGCCCGGCACCATCGCCGTGACCGCCTCCGAGGCGCGGGCGATGAAGGCCGGCACTGCATGCAGCGGCACCGAGACGTCGTGCTTGATCGAGCCACCCTCGTAGGTCTGCACCTCGGACAGCATTTCGCGCAGCTTCCAGAAATCGGCACGCTGGGAAAGCGAGCCGGCGAGCGCGGCGTCGGTGACCAGCCCGTTCTCGAGGGCCTCGCCGAGGAAGGCCTCCACCGCCTCGTCGAGCCCGCTCGCGGACTGGGCCGAGACTTCCATCAGCACATACCAGGGCGAGGTCTCCGAGAGCGGGTCGCGCGCGCCGGCGGCATGGCGCAGGACGAATTCGACGCCGAGCCGCGACATCAGCTCGAAGGTGGTGAGCGTGCCGCCGGCGCCGGCCTTGGCGGCGTTGAGCAGCGCGAGCGCGGCTTCAGGGTCGGGCACGGCGAGGAAGGCGGTGGCGCGCGCGGCCGGCTGCGGGAACAGCTTCAGCACGGCGGCGGTGATGATGCCGAGCGTACCCTCGGCCCCGATGAAGAGGTTCTTCAGGTCGTAGCCGGTGTTGTCCTTGCGGAGCTGGCGCAGGCCGTTCCAGGTCCGCCCGTCGGCGAGGACGACCTCGAGGCCCATGCAGAGCTCGCGGGCATTGCCGTAGGCGAGCACGGCCGTGCCGCCGGCATTGGTCGAGAGATTGCCGCCGATGGTGCAGGAGCCCTCGGAGGCGAGCGAGAGCGGGAACAGGCGCCCGGCCGCCTCCGCCGCTTCCTGAGCCTTCTGCAGCGTCAGGCCCGCCTCCACCGTCATCGTGTCGCTGTCGGTGTCCAGGCTGCGGATGCGGTCCATGCGCTGCAGCGACAGCACGATCTCGCGGCCCTCGGCGATCGGGATCTGGCCGCCGACGAGGCCGGTGTTGCCGCCCTGGGGCACGAGGCGCGTGCCGGTGCGGGCGGCGAGCTTCACGAGCTCGGCGACCTCCGCGGTCGAGCCCGGGCGCACGATCGCCTGCGCCTTGCCGCGGAACAGGTCCCGCCATTCCTTGAGATAGGGCACCATGGCGTCGGCATCGGTGACGATGTTCTTCGCGCCGACGATGGCCGCCATGTCGTCGAGGATGGATGCGCTCACGGATGCCTCCGGGGTCTCAGCTCTTCTTGGCGCGCCGGAAGACGCCGACGAGCTCGATATGGGCGGAATAGCGGAACTGGTCGACCGGCGTCACACCGTCCAGCGCATATCCGCCCGCGATCAGGATCGCGGCGTCGCGCGCGAAGCTCCCCGCGTCGCAGGACACGTAGATCACGGTCGGGGTCTTCGCCGCCGCCAGCCGCCGCGCCTGGGCCTCGGCGCCAGCGCGCGGCGGGTCGAGGATGACGGCGTCGAAGCCGTTCAACTCGTGCTCCAGCAGCGGCCGGCGGAAGAGGTCGCGGACTTCGCTCGCGATCGGCTTCAGGCCTTGCGTCGTGCTGGCGGCCCGCGTCAGGGCGAGGATGGCGGCCTTGTCGCTCTCGACGGCCAGCACCTGCGCGCGTTCGGCGAGCCGGAAGGCGATCGGCCCGCAACCGGCGAAGAGATCAGCGACGCGCCTGGCCTTGGCGGGCAGCGCGGCCAGCACGAGCGCACCGATGGCCTCCTCGCCGGCGACCGTCGCCTGGAGGAAGCCGCCGGGCGCGGGCGCGACCATCGCCTTGCCCATGCGCTGCTGCGGCGGGCGGCGCTCGACGACGATCTCGCCATGCATGGAGAGCCGCGCCAGATCGAGGCGCTCGGCCGCCTCCGTCAACGAGAGCCTCAGCTTCTCGCCGGCCGGGCCATGGCCGCGAATGTCGATGTCGAGCCCGGCCTCGGAGGCCGTGACCTGGATGTCGAGCGGCTTGTTCGAGCCGCCGAGCCGGTTGGCGACGAGCTGGGCGGCAGCCGGCGCGCGAGCCAGCCCCGGCGCCAGCACCGGGCAGGCCGGCACGGCGACGAGATCATGGCTGCGCGCGACCATGAAGCCGACGAGCATGCCGGGGCCCTCGCGCCTCGCATGGAAGGTGACGCGGCGGCGGCCGGCGCCATGCGCGTCGACGATGTCCGCGATGGGCGCGGCGATGCCGGCGCGCTCCAGCGTGGTCTCGACCTGGCGCCGCTTCCATTCGCGATACAGGCTCTCGGACATATGCTGGGCGGCGCAGCCCCCGCAGCGGGTGAAGAGCGGGCAGATCGGCGCGATGCGCGATTCGGCGGGTGTGATGATCTCGACGAGTTGGGCGCGCTCGCCGTCGCGCACCGCGCGCACCGTCTCGCCGGGCAGCGCATAGGGCACGAAGACATCGCCCGTCGGCGTCTGCGCGATGCCGTCGCCGCGCAGGCCGAGGCGGCCGACGGAGAGAATCTCGTTCATCGCGAGCGTCATTGGGGGCAAAATCGTCTCCGGCGCCGGCCGTCGCCGGTCGCCCTGTTTCGTTCGCGGGTCCCGCGGCGCGAGGCTGTCGACCCGTCCGCCGCTTTCGCCTATCAGGTTGGGAGCAAACAGGGAAATCCGGATATGGCGAGCCGCGACGGCGTCATCGAAGCGATCGGCAACACGCCTCTGATCAGGCTGAAGAGGGCCTCGGAGCAGACGGGCTGCACCATCCTCGGCAAGGCCGAGTTCATGAACCCCGGCCAGTCGGTCAAGGACCGCGCGGCGCTGGCCATCATCCGCGACGCCGAGGCGAAGGGGCAGCTGCGGCCGGGCGGCGTCATCGTCGAGGGCACGGCCGGCAACACCGGCATCGGCATCGCGCTGGTCGGCAATGCGCTGGGCTATCGCTCCGTGATCGTGATCCCGGAGACGCAGAGCCAGGAGAAGAAGGACATGCTGCGGCTGGCCGGCGCGACGCTGGTTGAGGTGCCGGCCGTCGGCTACGTCAACCCGAACAACTATGTGAAGGTCTCGGGCCGGCTCGCCGCGGAACTGGCGAAAACCGAGCCCAACGGCGCGATCTGGGCCAACCAGTTCGACAACACCGCCAACCGCCAGGGCCATATCGAGACGACCGGCCCCGAGATCTGGGCGCAGACCGAGGGCCAAGTCGACGGCTTCATCTGCGCGGTCGGCACCGGCGGCACGCTGGCGGGCACCGGCATCGCACTGAAGCGCTTCAATCCCAAGATCACCATCGGGCTGGCCGACCCGATGGGGGCGGCGCTGCATGCCTTCTACACGACCGGCGAACTGAAGTCGGAGGGCTCCTCGATCACCGAGGGCATCGGCCAGGGCCGCATCACCGCCAATCTGGTCGATGCGCCGATCGACGTCTCGTTCCAGATCCCCGATTCGGAGGCGATCCCGATCGTCTTCGACCTGCTCGAACATGAGGGCCTGTGCCTGGGCGGCTCGTCCGGGGTGAATGTGGCGGGCGCGATCCGGCTGGCGCGGCAGCTCGGCCCCGGCCACACCATCGTGACGATCCTCTGCGACTACGGCACGCGCTATCAGTCGAAGCTGTTCAACCCCGCTTTCCTGCGCTCCAAGGGCCTGCCCGTGCCGGGCTGGCTGGAGCGGGACGCCGGCGCGCTCAAGGAGACGGTGGCGCGCGTGATGGCGTGAGCCGGCGATGCCGCTCGACCCCGGCTCTCCCCTCGCCCGGCTGATCGACGGACCGCTGCGCCCCGGGCGCGTCGTCTGGATCGGCCTGCGTCCGGCGCGGCGGGCGGCCATGCTCGTGGTCGAGGAAGCCGGCTTCGATCCCGAGCAAGGGCTGATCGGGGATCACTACAGCAGCCGCACCGGCGGCGCCCGCCACGTCACGCTGATCCAGGCCGAGCATCTCTCGGCAATCGCCTCGCATCTCGGCCGCGATGCGCTCGCGCCCGAGCTGCTCCGTCGCAACATCGTCGTCGCGGGGATCAACCTCGCGGCCCTCAAGGGTCGCCGTTTCAGGCTCGGCTCCGCGGTGCTGGAGGCAACGGGCGAATGCCATCCCTGCTCGCGAATGGAGCAGATCCTCGGCCCCGGCGGCTATAACGCCGTGCGCGGCCATGGCGGGATCACCGCGCGGATCGTCGAGGGTGGCGAGGTCGCTGGCGGCGACGCAGTGGAGCGCCTGCCGCCATCCTGACGCGGGACCGGCACCGTCGGCCTGCCGGCGGCAGGGCAATGCGCGGCCACGCTCGCCGCGCAAGCGCGCCCGCCATCAGCGGTGATACAGGCGCGCCGAATGGTTCGGACCGGCCGGTCCGGCGGGAGGCGCGAAAATCGAAACCGCCTTCGGATGCACCTTGAACAAGGCCGGCGTCGCCGTGACGATCTCGCCGTCGGCGTTGATCGGCATGGGCTTGCGGGTCTGGATGGTGAACTCGGTACATTTGGCGGTGCGCACCTCCTGCCAGGCGCCGTGTGTGCCCGAGCGAAAGGAGCGCAGCATCAGCGCCAGCTTCCAGACATTGCCGAGTTCGAGGCTGTAGAGATCGAGCGAACCGTCATCGATCTCGGCGTCCTGCTCGACGACATTCCCCCCGCCATAATGGCGGCCGTTGCCGATCGCGATCTGGAAGGTCTCGACCTGGGTCGCCCGCCCCTTCTCGATGATGGTGGCGGCGAAGGTCGAGGCTTTTGTCAGCACCTTGAGGGCAGCCAGCGCATAGCCGACGCGGCCGAAGCGCTTCTTCAGCGCGGGGTCGAGCCCCTGCGCGAGGTCGCTGCTGAGCCCGATGCTGGCAACGTTGAAGAAGGCGTGGCCGTTCACCGTGCCGACATCCACCGGCCGCGTCAGCCCTGCCGCGATCACGCCAGCCGCCTCGGCGGGCTCGAGTGGCAGGTCGAGCGTGCGGGCGAGATCGTTGGCGGTGCCCATCGGGATGATGCCGAGCGGCAGGCCGCTCTCCATCACGGCGAGCGCCGAGGAGGAGACCGAACCGTCACCGCCGCAGACCACGACGAGATCGGCCGTGTCGCGCAGCCGCACGATGTCGCGGGCGATCTCGGGCAGATGCTCGAAGGTCTCGACGGTGGTGACGATGCCGCCCTCGTCCAGGCGCTGCAGCACGGCGTCGATCGACTCGCCGCCGCGCCGCGACTTCGGATTGCGGAGCAGCAGGGCCCGCCGTCTCGTGGTTTCCGTCATGGCCTGCGCCGGTTCCCTCTTGGCCGATACCGGCCGGGTCACGGAAGTGGGCGGGCCGGTGCGGCTTTTCAACCGCGGCCGCTCGACGGGCGCGGCGCGGCACCTGCCGCGCCGGGCCCTGTTGCGGCGGCCCGCCTCAGTTGGGCGGGCTCCAGAAGCCGGCCTGGTAGTCCCGGTTCGAGACCGCCGTGGTCTCGTCGGTCTCCGTGGCTTCGGTCTGCGGTTCGGGACGGTCGCACTTGTCCTCGGGCAGGGTGTCGCCCTCATGCCGTTCCAGCATCGTCGCTCCTTTCGTCGGTTGGGAGAGGTTGCGGTGGCCGCACTGGGATAGGCCGGAATGCTGCAACGCACAAGAAGCCGGGAGGTTTCACGCCGCAGCGCAAAATCCGCTCGGACCCGAGGTCAGCCCGCCCTCAGCGGCCAGACGATCAGGATCATCGGGACGGCCACCAGCAGGACGATCAGCGACAGCGGCGCGCCGAGCCTCGGATAGTCGCTGAAGCGATAGCCGCCGGGGCCCATCACCAGCGTGTTGCACTGGTGGCCGATCGGCGTGAGAAAATCGCAGGCCGCCCCGATCGCCACCGCCATCAGGAAGGCGTCGGGGTTGTAGCCCAGCTTGGCGGCGAAGCCGGCGCCGATCGGCGCCATCACCAGCACGGTCGCGGCATTGTTGAGGAAAGGGGTGACCGCCATCGCAGCCGCCAGGATCAGCGCGACCGCCCCCCAGCCCGGCATCCCCGAGCCGATCTGCGCCAGCCAGCCGGCGAAGACGTCGGTGGCGCCGGTCGAGCGCAGCGTGTCGCTGACCGGGATCAGCGCCACCAGCATCAGCAGGATCGGGGCGTCGATGCTGCTATAGGCGTCGCGCAACGGCAGGCAGCGCAGCGCGATCAGCAGGACCGCTGCGGCGAAGAAGGTCAGCGGCACGGGGGCGAGGCCGAAGGCGAGCGTCACCACCGCCGCCAGGACGATCGACACGGTCAGCACCGCCTTGCGGGTCGAACCGAGCGAGACGACCCGGTCGGCGAGCGGCAGCAGGCCGAGTTCCATCAGCTTTTCAGGCAACTGCTTCTCGTCGCCCTGGATCACGACGATGTCGCCGGCCCGCAGGCGGATGTCGCGCAGGCGCTGGGTGAAACGCTCGCCCGAGCGGCTGATCGCGATCATGTTGACGCCAAAGCGGGCATGCAGCCCGATATCACCCGCCGACTGGCCGATCAGCACGGAGTTGGGGCCGATGATCGCCTCGCTGACCTGGTCGGGATCGAGCGCGTCCTCCTTCTCGATCGGCCGGTGCTGGCCGTCGAGATCGAGCCCGCCCTCGGCGACGACGCGTTCCAGCACCGCCGCGTCGCCGCGCAGGAGAAGCGTGTCGCCGCTCCTCAGGCTCGCATCCGGCAGGGGGGCCTGCAGGCGCCGCTCGTCGCGCAGGATGGCGACGATCTGGAGGTCGCCACCGCCGAGCGCCTTGAGATCCGCGACCGTCCGGCCCGCGAGCGCGGAGCCCTCCCCGATCCTGGCCTCGGTCACGTAATCCTTGATGTCGATCGCCTGGTCGAGCGAGACCGCGCCGCGGCGGTCCTTCGGCAGCAGGCGATAGCCGAGGGCGAGGAAAGCGCAGCCCGCAAGCGCGACGACGATCCCGACGGGGGTGAAATCGAACATCGAGAAGGGCTGGCCGCCGAGCTCGGCCCGCACCCGCGCGACGATGACGTTGGGCGAGGTGCCGACGAGCGTGACGATGCCGCCGAGCAGCGAGGCGAAGGCCATCGGCATCAGGAAGACCGAGGGTGAGCGGCCGCCCTTGCGGGCGAGCTGATAGGCGATGGGCAGCATCATCGCGAGCGCGCCGATGTTCTTGATGATCGCCGACAGGACCGCGACGGACACCACCAGCAGCACGACCTGCGCCTGCGTGGAGCCCAAGGCGGGCATGATCCGCGAGAGGCCACGCTCGATCACGCGCGAACGGGCCACCGCGGCGCTGAGGACGAGCGCGCTGCCGACGATGATGACGATGTCGTCGGAAAAGCCCTTGAAGGCCTCGCCGGCCGGGATGATCCCGATGGCGACGCCCGCCAGAAGCGCCAGCATGGCGACGATGTCATAGCGCAGCCGCCCCCAGAGGAAGGCGGCCATCATCACCGCCACGAGCGAGACGGAAAGCAGTTGGGGGGTCGTCATCGGCATCAGCCCGCATCATCCCGCGCCGCGGGAGACCGCGCCGGCATTCATCCGCGCATCGGCTCCGCCGGAAATCGGTCAGCCGTTTCCGTGCCGATGCGCTAAAGCCACTTCTTCCAGCGGAAGAACAAGTAGGGCAGCACGGCGAAGAGGATCATCAGCCCGATCGCCATGGGGTAGCCCCACTGCCACTCCAACTCCGGCATGGTCTTGAAGTTCATGCCGTAGATCGAGGCGATCAGCGTCGGTGGCATCAGCGCCACGGAGACGACCGAGAACAGCTTGATGATCTTGTTCTGCTCGATCGAAACGAGGCCGAGCGTGGCGTCGAGCATGAATTGCAGCTTGTTGGAAAGGAAGGTGGCGTGTTCCTCGATCGCCTGCACGTCGCGGACGGCGGCGCGCCATTCGGCCGAGAAACCGGTCTGCGCCTTCTTCGGCCTTGTATAGTTGGCCGAGAGGAAGAGCAGGACGCGCTCGACGGAGACCATGCTCTCGCGGACATTCGAGATGATGTGCTCGTACTGGCCGATCTTCTGGATCACGGCCTGATAGGCGCTGCCCTGCTCGACGTCCTGGCCGCGGCCGGCGAAGATTCGCCGCGACGCGTCGTCGATCCGGTCGCCGACGCCGCGCAGCACCTCGGCGGCGCGGTCGACGATGGCCTCGATCAGCCCGTCCAGCACCGCCTCGGGCTGGGTGCCGCAGCCGCCCGGCTTGGTGGCCCGGTTGAGGAAGATGTTGAACGCGCCGGGCTCGTCATAGCGGACCGTCACCAGCGCCTTGTCGGTCAGGATGAAGGTGACGTCGGCCAGCCGGGGGACGATCGTCTCCGATTGGCAGATGATGCGCGCGGTCATGTAATGCGCGCCATTCTCCGTGTAGATGATCTCGGACGGCTCGAGATCGTGCATCTCCTCGCGCGTCGGGATCGAGACGCCGAGATGCTTCTCGACGCGCGCATCCTCGCCCTGGGTCGGATTCAGCAGGTCGATCCAGATCGAATCCGCCGGAAACGGCGCCTCGGCGTCCACGCTGCGGGGCAGGAGCTTGTCGCGCGACTGCGGGCAGATTCCGTGGATCAGGATCATGGGCGGACCTTCGGGCGTCGTGGATCGCAGGCTGAGCGCGGCAGGAACCCCGATCCGCAGCCCGTGTCAAACGCTATGGGCCAAGCCTCATGACGGCACGGTGAAGCGCGGTGGTCTGGAGCCGTCCCTGTCGGTGAAGCCGTAGAGCCGCGCGAGATCGGCCAGGCCGGGCGCTAATCGAAACGTGATGAATTGAGAACCGGAGAATGCAGCCTTCACTTTTCGGACCGCCAAAGGTCCAACATTTTGATTGCAAGGTAATGAAAATATATCCCTATCTATAGCGCAATAAGCGTAGTCCAATTAAATATCCCTTCCGATGAATTCAATCTTTGAAAAATTGCATAAGCGATGATGCCGATTGCAAAGGCGTTCAAAAAAGATGCAGACAATTTCAATTGCTCATTGAATTTTTTGACTTCTCTCTCACCCACAATATTTAATTCATCAGCTAAAGCGTATGAATTCTTAATCCACTGCCCCGTCAACACGCCGCATAAGCCCCACCACACCGGCCTGAGGTTGGCGTTCCACAGCGGAATTGTGCTCAAAAATGGCTCTAATCCGACAAAAATAGATATGATCGCCGTCAGACCAAACAAAAATCTGATGCAGATGCTTGTCATTCTTCATCATCCTTGAGGCAATATCGAGTAGGCTGTCTCCCATCCCTGTCCGTGAAATCATAAAGCCGGGCGAGATCGGCGACATGCAACACGGCGCCCGCATGACGTGCAACTTCGGCGTCCTGCAGCAGCGCCGCGACTGCGCGGCCGGCATAGAGCGGGGTTTCGCTGCCCGGCTGCGCGAGGCCGGCCTCGCGGACACGCTCGGTCAGGACATGGCCCGGCGAAAGCCCGAGCGCGGTAACGCCGAAGGGTTCGAGTTCCTTCGCCATCGCCAGCGTCAGCCGGTGCATCGCCGCCTGCGCCAGATCGTAGACGACGTCCCCGAGATAGCCGCCCGCCGTGTCGAAGCCCACCGTGACGATCAGCCCCCTGCGCGCCTGGACCATGGCGGGTGCCACCGCGCGTGCGAGCAGGAGCTGCGCATAGACGCCGCTCTCGAAGCTCTGGCCGAGCCGCGCCACCGGCCGGCGCCAGAACGGCGCACCGAAGGTGGAGCCATCCGGATAGCGCTCGCCGTCATAGCCCTCGTTGCCGCCCCAGACGGCGTCGACGACACAGTCCAGCCGCCCGAAGCGGCGCAGGCACCAGGAGACGAGCTGGTCGACCTCCCGCTCCTGGGTGTGGTCGCAGCGATAGGGATGGCCGCGCCCCCCGGCCGCTTCGACCTCGCGGGCCGTGTCCTCGAAGGTCTCCGGGCGGTTATCGGTGCGCGGGCCGGCCTCGCTGGAACGGCCGGTGACGACGACGGTCGCGCCCGCCTCCCCCAGCGCCCGGGCAATGCCGCGCCCGAGGCCGCGCGAGGCGCCGGCGACGAGGCAGACACGGCCGGAGAGATCCTGGGTCATCATTCTGTCGCCTGTACATGGGCAGTCGTCCGCCCCCCGCCGCGCAGCGGGGTGTCGGAGGGAGGAATACCATGGATGCCGCCGACGTCGCCGCCTGCTGGGAGGGCAATGCCGAAACCTGGACCCGCCAGGCGCGGGCCGGCTACGATCTCTACCGCGACGCTCTCAACACGCCCGTCTTCATGGCGAACCTGCCGGACGTGGTGGGCCTCGAGGGGCTCGACATCGGCTGCGGCGAGGGCTCCAACACACGCCAGCTCGCGCAGGCCGGCGCGCGCATGAGCGCCATCGACATCGCTCCGACCTTCATCCGCCATGCGATGGAAGCCGAAGCGGCTCAGCCGCTCGGCATCGCCTATCGGGTCGGCGACGGCATGGCCCTGCCCTTCCCCGATGCGCGCTTCGACTTCGCCACCGCCTTCATGTCGCTGATGGACATGCCGCGGCAGGACCTCGTGCTCTCCGAGGCGGCGCGCGTGCTTAAGCCGGGCGGCTTCCTGCAGTTCTCGATCCTTCACCCGTGTTTCACGCCGCCTTACCGCAAGGTGCTGCGCGAACCGGACGGGAGCGTGCGCGCCGTCGAGGTCGCCCAGTACTTCGACGGCATCGACGGCGCGCTGGACATCTGGCGCTTCGGCGCCGCGCCGCCTGAAGAAAAAGCCGCGGTCGCGCCTTTCCGGGTGCCGCGCTTCCACCGCACCCTGAGCGAATGGGTGGCGCTGATTGTCCGGGCCCCGCTCACGATCGAGCACATGGCCGAGCCCTCGGCCAGCCCAGAGATGGCGCGCCTGCATCCCTACATCGCCGACACCCGCGTCGCGCCGCTCTTCCTGCACATCCGCGTCCGCAAGCCGGCCGCGGGATAGCGCAGCGCAGGCGTCACGCCGCGAAGACGGCCGCCGCGTCCGCGATGGCGCCGGCGCCCTCCGTCACCGCGAGTTCCAGCGCGGGGGCTTCCGTCGCCAGGATCTCGGCGAAGAAGCGGGATGTGGCGAGATCGTCGGCCCCTTGCGCCTCGGTGCGGGTGGCGAGCGCCTTGCGGGCGAGGCCGGTGCCGCCCTGCGCCAAAGCGAAGAGCTTGAGATAGGGCGTCGCGCCGGCCAGCACGGCCCCCTGGTCGCTGACCATGGTCGCCAGCATCCAGCGCGTCGCGCGCTCCAGCGCATCGACGGCGGCCGCGAGGCGCGCCGCACTGTGGCCGAAGCCCGGCGTGTTGGCCGCTTTGACCTGCGCGACCACGGCGCGCATCTCGGCGATCAGGTCGGCGACCGCCTGTCCGCCCGAGAGCGGCAGCTTGCGCAGGACGAGGTCGATCGCCTGGATGCCGTTGGTGCCCTCATAGATCGTCGCGATCCGCGCATCGCGCAGATGCTGGGCGGCGCCGGTCTCCTCGACATAGCCCATGCCGCCATGAATCTGGACGCCGGTCGAGGCGACCTCGACGCCGATATCGGTGGCATAGGCCTTGGCGACCGGGGTGAGGATGGCGGCCCGCTCGGCTGCGGCCTGGCGCGCGGCCTCGTCGACCCCGCGATGCGAGCGGTCGAGCGCTTCCGCCACCTGGTAGGCGATGGCGCGGGCGCCTTGAGTCTTGGCGCGCATCTCCATCAGCATGCGGCGCACGTCGGGATGGACGAGGATCGGGCTCATCGGCGCCCCCTTCGGCGCATCGAGAGCCGTGCCCTGCCGGCGCTCGCGGGCGAAATGCAGCGCCTGCTGATAGGCCCGCTCGGCGATGGCGACGCCCTGCAGGGCGACGTTGAGACGGGCGTTGTTCATCATCGTGAACATGCAGGCCAGCCCGCGATTCTCCTCGCCGATCAGCCAGCCGATCGCGCCGCCCTTGTCGCCATAGGCCATCGAGCAGGTCGGCGAGGCATGGATGCCGAGCTTGTGCTCGATGCCGGAGCAGCGCAGGTCGTTATGGGCGCCGAGCGAGCCGTCGGCATTGACGAGATATTTCGGGACCAGGAAGAGCGAGATGCCGCGGGTGCCCGCCGGCGCATCCGGCAGGCGCGCCAGCACGAGATGGACGATGTTCTCGGTCAGATCGTGCTCGCCATAGGTGATGTAGATCTTCTGGCCGGTGATCCTGTAGGTGCCGTCGCCCACCGGCTCGGCCTTTGCGCGCAGCGCGTTGAGATCGGAGCCGGCCTGGGGCTCGGTCAGGTTCATCGTGCCCATCCACGCGCCGGAGACGAGCTTGGGCAGGTAGGTCCGCTTCAGATGCTCCGAGCCATGGGCGTGCAGCGCCTCGATGGCGCCGACCGTGAGCAGCGGCCCGAGCGCGAAGGCGAAGGCAGCCGAGTTCCACATCTCGATGCAGGCCGATTGCAGCAGCGCCGGCAGGCCCTGCCCGCCATGCTCGGGCGGTGCAGGCAACGCGTTCCAGCCCGCGCCGGCCCAGGCCGTATAGGCGTCCTTCCAGCCCGGCGGGGTGGTGACGGCGCCATCTCTCAGCACCGAGCCATGCTTGTCGCCGACGCGGTTCAGCGGCGCGAGCACGTCTCCGGCGAATTTCGCCGCCTCGTCCAGCACCGCCTGGACCATGTCCGCGTCCAGCTCGGGAGCCAGCCCATCCGCGATCAGCCGGTCAAGGCCCGCGACATGACGCATCGTGGCGACCATGTCCTCGACAGGGGCGCGATAGCTCATGGTGTTGTCTCCCTGGACGCCAGCCCTGCCACTGTCGCAGCCGGCCATTTCTGTTTTCGTGACGTCGGCTGGCGGTGCGCCATGCCCCGGCCAGCCGCTTTTGGCGTTGCCGCGATGGTAGCGAGGAACTATCCCCGATGCCATGCGCTGCGCGAACAGCTCCGCTGCAGCACCGATATAGTTTATATGTAAACCGTCTCGGGTCAATCGGGCCCGACGCCCGGCGGTGGAGCCATGGTGACGCAGATTCCCGTGATGCAGGATGTTCCCTCCAACCGCGTGACGGAACGCCTGCGCCCCGATGCCGACGGCATCGCGCGCGCCGCCGCCCTGCTGCGGGAGGGCCGCCTCGTCGCGCTGCCGACCGAGACCGTCTATGGCCTCGCCGCCGACGCGACATCGGGGGCTGCGGTCGCGGGCATCTATGCCGCCAAGGAGCGGCCCAGCTTCAACCCGCTGATCGCGCATCTGCCGGATCTCGCGGCAGCCCGGAAGCAGGGGCTGTTCGACGCGAACGCGCTGGCGCTCGCCAGGGCCTTCTGGCCAGGACCGCTGACGCTGGTGGTGCCGGTCTCTTCCGGTTGCGAGGTCAGCGATTTGGCAAGGGCGGGCCTCGCCTCGGTCGCGCTGCGGGTACCGTCGCACCCGATTGCCCGTGCGATCCTGCAAGCGGCGGGGCGGCCCATCGCCGCGCCCTCCGCCAACCGCTCGGGCCGGGTCAGCGCGACAAGCGCCGCCCATGTGCTGGAAGATCTCGAGGGGCGGATCGACGCGGTACTGGACGGCGGCGTGACCGAGGTCGGCGTCGAATCCACCATCGTCGCCTGTCTCGACGGCGCGCCGCGTCTGCTGCGGCCGGGCGGCGTGCCGCGCGCCGCCATCGAGGGCGTGATCGGGCGCCCGCTCGTGCTCGCGGGCGAGGCCGGGATGGCGCCGATCTCGCCGGGCCTGCTCGCCTCTCACTATGCGCCCGCCGCGCGGATCCGGCTCGAGGCTGACGCCCCCCACCCCGGCGAGGCCTGGCTCGGCTTCGGCAGCGACCCGGCCCTGCTGGCTGGCGCCGCGCCTGCGCTCGATCTGAGCCCCGGCGGTGATCTCACGGAAGCGGCCGCCAACCTGTTCGGGCATCTGCGGGCGCTCGATGCCGCCGGCCCCGCCGTGATCGCCGTGGCGCCGATCCCCGATCACGGTCTGGGCGAGGCGATCAACGACCGGCTGAGGCGCGCCGCCGCGCCGCGGTGACTGTCGATCGCGGTACGCTTTAGAAGGCCACGAAGCGCAACGCCTGCCGCCCCCTCCCCCCGCTTGCGGTGGGGAGGGTTGGGGTGGGGGGCAGTTCCGCTCGGCGCAGCGATGCAGGACGATGCTCCGGCTTTGCGGCCCCCACCCCGGCCCTCCCCACCGCAAGCGGGGGGAGGGAAAAGTGCCTCGGCGCCGTTGTCCTTGCACTCCCGCAAGATTTGAGCTTGCCTGCTGGACCACCGGCAGGGGCCCGTCATGACCACCAATCTCGCCTGGGACGATTTCCGGCTGGTCAAGGCCATCGCCGACCATCACGGGTTGACCGGCGCAGCCGCGGCGCTCGGCGTCAACCATTCGACCGTATTCCGCCGGCTCGGGCAGATCGAGGAGCAGGTCGGGCTGCAGCTCTTCGAGCGGCGCAAGACCGGCTATGTCGCGACCGTCGCCGGTGTCGAGATGGCGATGCTGGCCGCCCGCGTCGAGGACGATGTCGCCGCCTTCAGCCGCCGGCTCGCGGGGCGTGACCTCGCGCCCTCGGGCGAATTGCGGATCACCACAACCGACACGCTCTATCTCAACCTGCTGCTGCCGATCTTCGCCGCCTTCCGCGCCCTCCATCCGGCGATCCGGCTCGACATCGTCATCGGCAATCAGGCGCTCAACCTGTCCAAGCGCGACGCCGATATCGCGATCCGCGCCAGCGACGCGCCCGGTGAAACGCTGGTCGGGCGCAGGCTCGCGACGCTGAACTGGGCGATCTATGGCAGCGCTCTCGGGGCTGCAGCGACGGACGGTCCCGACAGCCTGTTCGCGCGCGACTGGGTCGCGCTGGGCGACGCGCTCGGCCATGTGAAGGCGGCCCGCTATGTCCGCGAGAAGGTGGCGCCGGAGCGGATCGCGCTGAAGAGTTCGGCCGTGCTCGGCCTGGCGGAGGCGGTCGAGCAGGGGCTCGGCATCGGCCCCCTGCCCTGCTTCATCGCAGATCAGCGCCCCGCGCTGGTCCGCCTGCTCCCGCCCGATCCGGATTTCTCGACGGGCCTGTGGATCCTGACCCATCCCGACATCCGCAACGCCCCGCGCGTGCGCGCCTTCATGGACTATGTCGGTGGCGAACTGGCCAAGAAGCGCGGGCTGATCGAGGGGACGGGGTAGGATCGCTCACCCCACCTCGACCACGACCCGCCCCCTCACCTTGCCGTCAACGATGGCGCGGGCGGTGTCGATGACGTCGGTGAGCGGGATCCGCGTCGTCATCAGGGCGAGGCGTTCGCGGTCGAGGTCGCTGGCGAGCCGGGCCCAGGCCTCGAGCCGGCGCGGCTTCGGGCACATCACCGAATCGATGCCGAGCAGGGCGACGCCGCGCAGGATGAAGGGCGCGACGGAGGCCGGCAGGTCCATGCCCTGGGCGAGGCCGCAGGCGGCGACGGCACCGCCATATTTCGTCATGGAGAGCAGGTTCGCCAGCGTATGCGAGCCGACCGCGTCGACACCGGCGATCCAGCGCTCCTTGCCGAGCGGACGGCCGGGCGCCGACAATTCGGCCCGGTCGATGATCTCGGCCGCGCCGAGGCCTTTGAGATACTCCGCTTCCTCGGCCCGGCCTGTCGAGGCGACGACATGCCAGCCCGCCTTGGCCAGCAGCGCGACCGCCACCGAGCCGACTCCTCCCGCCGCGCCGGTGACGACGACCGGCCCGTCAGCGGGCTTGAGTCCGTGCTTCTCCAGCGCCAGCACGCAAAGCATGGCCGTGTAGCCGGCGGTGCCGATCGCCATTGCTTCGTCCGGGTTGAGCCCCGCCGGCAAAGGCACCAGCCAGTCGCCCTTCACCCGGCTCTTCTGGGCATAGGCGCCGAGATGCGTCTCGCCCGTGCCCCAGCCGTTCAGCACGACGAGGTCGCCCGGCTTGAACTCGGGATGCTCCGAGGTCTCGACCCGACCGGCGAAATCGATGCCGGGGATCATCGGCCAACGCCGCACCACGGGGGCGCGGCCGGTGATGGCGAGCCCGTCCTTGTAGTTCACCGTCGAATGCGTGACGCGGACGGTGACGTCGCCCTCCATCAGCTCGCTCTCGGCGAAATCGGTGAAGGCGAGGTCGGGGCCGGCCTCGCCCTTGATCGCGACGAGGGCCTTGAAGCTGGTCATGGGCGTTTCCTCCGGACTGTCGTGTCCGGCAGCAGATACGCAGCGCCGGCCGCGCGGCAACCCCGCGCGCCGTGCGCCTTTCGTCAGGCGGGCTGCGGCAGCCCGCGCTCGACCGGCTTCTCGACGATAGGCAGGTTGATCAGCGCCGAGGCAATGCCGAGCGCGACCGAGAGCCACCAGACGACGATGTAGGAGCCGAAGGCCTCGTAGAGCACGCCGCCGAGCCAGACGCCGAGGAAGCCGCCGACCTGATGCGAGAAGAAGGCGAAGCCATAGAGCATCGCCATGTATTTCGTGCCGAACATCAGCATGACCAGCGCCGAGGTCGGCGGCACGGTCGAGAGCCAGAACAGGCCGATGACGATGCCGAAGGCGATCGAGGTCGCCGGGCTCGGCGGCAGCAGGATGAAGACGGCGATGGCGGCGGCGCGACCGAAATAGATCCAGGCCAGCAGATGGCGCTTGGGCATGCGCGTCGAGAGCCAGCCGGAGGAGAGCGAGCCGACCGCGTTCGCCAGGCCGATCACGCCCAGCGTCCAGGCGCCGACCCAGGCCGGCAGGTTCATGTCCTTCAGATAGGCCGGCATGTGGACGGTGATGAAGGCGAGCTGGAAGCCGCAGGTGAAGAAGCCGAGCACGAGCAGCACATAGCTGCGATGGCGGAAGGCCTCGGCCAGCGCCTGGGCGATGGACTGGTTGGGCAGATTCGCGGCGGAGGCCTGGACCGTCCCGCCGAGCTTGCGCGTCGAGAGAAAGATCGAGATCGGCAGGATCGGCAGCAGTGTCAGCGCGAAGACCATGAGCGCCTGGTTCCAGCCGATCTGGTCGATCAGGATGTTGCCGATCGGCGGATAGAGGAACTGGCCGAAGGAGCCGGCGGCCGTGCCGGCGCCAAACGCCATCGGCCGCCAGGATTCGGGCAGGAGCTTGCCGAAGGCGGCGAGCACGAGGTTGAAGGAACAGGCGGAGAGGCCGAAGCCGATCAGCACGCCGGCGCCGAGATGGAGCTGCAGCGGGCTCGTCGCCAGCCCCATCATGACGAGCCCCGCCGCATAGAGCAGCGCGCCGGTGCAGAGCACCTTGACGATGCCGAAGCGGTCGGCAATCGCCCCCGCGAACGGCGCGCCCAGCCCCCAGAGCAGGTTCTGGATCGCCAGCGCGAGGCCGAAGGTGTCGCGCCCCCAGCCGAACTGCACCGTCATCGGGATCTGGAAGAGGCCGGCGCTGGCGCGCGGGCCGAAGGTGATCAGCGCGATCAGGCAGCCCGCCGCGACGATGATCTCCGGCGCATGGCTGCGTCCCGGGGCGGGGCTCGAGGCGAGGCTCATGGGCTGACATCTCCGGCAGGGCTGACGTGTGGCTGCACGATAGCGCCGAACGTCCCGGCACGATAACGCGATTTCGTGGCCTGGCGCATCACGCGGACGCATGGGAGGACGGTGTCCTTCTGCTCCCGCCCCCCCGTTCCGGGTCATCCCGGGCGCTGCGAGAAGACCCGGGATCCATGCCGGAACCCGACCGGCAAGCGCTCCGGAATGGATCCCGGGTCGTCGCTTCGCTCTGCCCGGGATGACTGGACACCCGTTGCAGGGTCCCTCCCCGCCCCGCCGTTAACCCGCGCTCAACCCTACCGAGGTGATAACGGCATCAGGCGAAAGCGTGCCGTTCGCGCGCCGGTCGCTCCCCTCGTGTTCGGACGGGTGTGCGGTTTTGAGTCATCTGCGTTTGCGCCGGCGTACGAGACGCATCGGATCGGCGGGCCTGAAATGGGCCCTGTCGACGGTCGCGCCCTGGGCGCTGGCCGCGGGGATGCTGGTCTCCTTCACCGCCTCCGCCGGCCAGAATGCCGGCCTCGACACGCTGCCCGCGACCGCGCTCGGCCGCACCCTGCCCGGCCCGGCCTCGGAGCTCGAGGAAGGCCCCTCGCTGCTCGTCGCCGCCAGCGCCTTCCGCCTGCCCGGCCTGTCGCTCAGCTCGGCGATCCTGAAGGCGCATCTGAATTTCGACGATCCCGAGCGGCGCTTCGCCATCGATCCGCGCCAGCCGCGCGAGGAGCTGAAGCGCAGCGCCAAGGGTTTCCCGGAGGTCGACCGCAGCGCCAAGGGCGATCCGCTGCCGCGCCTGCGGCCGAGCCTCTCGGCCCGCGCGCCGGGCGAGCTCGAGCGCGTCGTCTTCGGCGACACCCAGCCGGGGCTGATCTCGGGCGGGTTCTCGCTGCAGGCGATGCGCCAGGCCGAAGGCATCACCGGGCCGCCCATCGGCTTCGAGCCGCATGCCGACGACCAGGGCCTGACCGACCCCGCCCTCTCCGATTCCTCGCCGGATGCGCTCGCGGCCTCGGGCGTCTCGCCCTATGGCAATGTCCCGCGCACGATCGACGGCGCGACGCCGGCCGTCGCCACGCCGCTGGCGCAGAATTCGACGACGCCGGCCGTGAACTACAGCGTGACCACGCTGGTGCCGGCGCTGCTGCCGCCCGCGCCGGAGCGGCCGGGCCTGCTGGCGCGCGCCCCCACCTCGCCGCTGCGGCGCGGCGCGCTGCCCGAGAGCGGCGCGCGCGAGATCTACACCGGGCTCATCCCGGCCGCCGACATGGCGCGCCAGCAGCGCTGCCTGGCGGAGGCGGTCTATTTCGAGGCGCGCTCGGAATCCGACGAGGGCCGCGCCGCGGTGGCGCAGGTCGTGCTCAACCGGGTCAAGAGCGGGCTCTACCCCGACAGCGTCTGCGGCGTGGTCTACCAGAACAGCCACCGCTATCTGGCCTGCCAGTTCACCTTCACCTGCGAGGGCAAGTCGCTGCGCATCACCGAGCCCGGCCCCTGGCGCGACGCGGTCCGCATCGCCCGCGAGGTCTATGAGGGCACGACCTATCTCCCGGAGGTCGGAACCTCGACCCACTATCACGCGCAATATGTCCGCCCCTACTGGGCCAAGAAGCTCAAGAAGATGGACACGATCGGCCAGCACGTCTTCTACAAGCTGCGGCCCGGGCAGACGTGAGATCGGATTATTCCAACACCGCGGCGAGCTCTTGCAGATAACACGCTTGACGGTCTCTTTCTGCGCGCGGGTTTTACTTATGACGACGCTCTCCTGTTGCGCCCCGGCCTCGGCGCCGATGCTGGAGCCAGATTGACGCGAGAGCCAGAACGAAAAAAGAATAAACCTGACGCAACGAGTCAGGAAAACCGGGGCAGATGGGCCGGCGAAAAGGCGAGATCACCGACAGGCTGCGGGACAGGACGCGCCCGTTCCAGGTCGAGATGCTGGTGCCGGAAACAGGGCTCGGCAACGCGCATCTGATCTTGCAGCGCCTGGCCGCCCGGAACAATTATGAGACGACGCATCGGCGCGAGGGCGCCCACCGGCTGATGCGCTGGTGCTTCTGTAGCCGCGAGGCGGCCGACAGTTTCGCTACCGACTGCGGCGGCCGGCGCGTCAACCTTCCAGTGGAACTCGCCTAGCTTAGGGCGGACAGGGCGAACGCCCGGGAGTTTTTCAAGCGTGATTGACTCGCTTGCGTCGCTCCTGCCCCCGCTCAAATGGCGACCACGATGCGCTGTTGCTATCTGCTCATAACGCTTGTGGGCGATAATTTGCCGGTCCGAATTGGCGCCCCCTAGAACATCCCTACGGCAGAACGCAAATAATCGTCGCAGCAATGCCCTTCGGATCATCGCCTCGATTCCGAACCTCCGTCGCAAACCCCTGAGCAGAATACCCTAGATCTGAACACTTGGTAGCTAATTCGCCAGCGGTAGGCTGAATATCATAAATATTAGTATCGCTATACCATATATCGATCTGATTTGTAAATTTCAAAACAGTCATGCAGCTAATTTTCTCAACAAATCGCACGGGATTGCCAGGCCTTCGGGCGGTGCTTACCATTCTTCCAGGCCTGTCAAGGCCGAGGTTTATACACGTTTCGTCGAGTTCCCGCCGGGTCGGTTGGATGTCCGATTTCGTCGAAAGGGGATTAAAGATTACGATCGGCAACGTACGAGCGGACTGCGCCCGGGCATCACCGGTGATCCCCAAGCCCCCCACAACTGCCGCTGCGGCAATAGAAAGTACAAATTTGGTTTCCAATGCACCCCCCCCGTTGAACTACCACTTCGATGATCACCGCCTATTTACTTGGGGAATTAAGCATTGCGGAGCGGTTGGAGCAACAGTCAGGTCAGGCCGGTGTCGGCGATCAACATATGGTTCTCAAGGCTCGCCCGTATCAGCGGCTCTCCAGCCAATAAGGTCTCCTCGTCGCATCGATAGCAGGCTGGCGGGGACCAACTTCATCTGGTCGCTCTAGCAGTCCGCCCCTGCCCCACCCGCCAATATGTCGCGGGCCGGCGCGTGGTGTTTGCGGGCGCCGCCTCCTATCCTGCCTTCAGGGCCATGGGTGGGATGGATGATGACGGATGTGACGCCGCCGCTGAAGACCGAGATCGGCCGCATTCTGGCGTGGTCGCTGTTCCTGCCCGTGCTCTGCGCCTGGCCTTTCCTCTCGGCGATGCCGCTGTTCTCGCTCTGGGGCGGCGGGCATACGGTCCTGTCCTTCTCGATCAACGCTCTGATGCTGCTGTTCGGCTTCTGGCCGCTGGTGGCGCTCGCCGGCGTCGGCGCCGTGCTGCGCGTCGAGGGCGCGCAGCGCCTCGGCGGCACGCGCAGCGAGCGCGGCCTGTGGCTGGGTGCCTATGCCACGCTCTGGACCGGGCTCTATCTGATCGTCGCCTTCGCGCGGCCCTGAGGGTCGGGACGCGCCTTTCCAGCCGCCATCCTCGCCAAAACCCGCTCAAATGCCGGCGATCGGCTTCACGCACCGTCAAACTGCGTGAACGGGCGCGCCTCGCCGGGCTTGGTTAATTTTACCTTGTTTCGGCGTTTACCTTGCGTTCATCACGGTTTACCGGCTTTCTCGGCCTCAGGAAGCGGCGTCCGACGCCGCGAGGTTGGGGACAGGTTGTCGAACATGGCGAAGAAGGCTCTCACCGTTTCGGCTCTCGCGGCATCCGCCGTCTCGGCGGCCCTGCTGCTCGGCACGGCGGCGGCCCAGGCCGGCGGCTGCTACGGCTCCTCCTGCCGCCCGGCGCCCTGCCAGGGTGCGGCCTGCTACAATCTCGTCGAGACCCCGCCGGTCTATGGCACGATCGCCGAAACGCAGGTCGTGCGCCCGTCCCAGACCTATCGCCGCATCGTGCCGGCCGAATACGACTACGTCACCGAAAACGTGATGATCCAGCCGGCGCGGCAGATCCCGCATCACGTTCCGGCGCAGTATTCCTCGATCCAGGAGAAGGTGCTGATCTCGCCCGGCGGCAAGCGCTGGGAGGTCACCACCGACGCCTATGGCCGCACGACCGGCTGCTGGGTCTATGACCAGCCGCAGTACGGCTACCGCCAGCGCACGGTCGAGGTTTCGCCGGCGCGGGTCGAGTACGAGACCGTCCCCGCCGTCTACACCCAGCGCCAACGCAAGGTGATGGTGCGGCCGACGCAGGTGCTGCACGAGACCGTGCCGGCGCAATACGAAACCCGCCATCGCAAGGTGCTGGTGAGCCCCGGCTCGCAGTACTGGCAGAAGGCCGGCTACTGAGTTTTCGACCGAGACGTTTGCGTACCGACGACCCTTTGACTACGGAAAAGACCACTCAAACCCCGGCTTCGGCCGGGGTTTTTTTCATGGGTTTCCTGTTTTCGACGGCACACCCTCCACGTCATCCTGGACAAGCCGCGAAGCGGCGCAGGCCGGGATCCATCATCAAGCGCCGTCCTGCCCGATGATGGATCCCGGTCGGCCTGAGGCCGCCCAGGATGACGGGGTCGTGGGGATGACGGGCAGCAGTGCGTGCCGCAGCAGTCGCGAGGCGCCCTACCCCAGCCCGCCCATCAGCAGCGCGAGCACGCCGACGCCGAGAAAGAAGGCGAGCAGGCGCGCGGGCATGCCGACGAGCGCGCCCGGCGAGCGTGCCAGCACGAGGCCGGCCGCGATCTCGCTCAGGCCGAGGCCGAGCAGAACGACGATGAAGGGCGGGAAGGCCGCCGAAGGCGCGAGCCAGCCGGCGTTGAAGACCAGCGCGACGAGGAGCCCGAGGGCCGCACCGAAGGCGACGAAGACGAGCTCGACGCGCGTGAACCGCATGAGGCGGCTCAGCGCCGGCGGAAGTTCTGGTTGCGCGGCGGGCCGCTGGGCGCGGGGCCGGCGGTCTTCTGGCGGAAGTTGATGCGGCCGCGATCGAGGTCGTAGGGCGACATCTCGACGACCACGCGGTCGCCGGCGATGGTGCGGATGCGGTTCTTCTTCATCTTGCCGGCCGCATAGGCCAGGATGACGTGGTCGTTGTCGAGCTTCACCCGGTAATTGCCGTCCGGCAGCACTTCGACCACCGTTCCGTCGAATTCGAGCAGTTCTTCCTTAGCCATTCTGTCGTCCTTCGTGTGCCCGTTGGCGCTGGGGCGGAATCGCGCCTGCGACCCCGCCCCGCTCAAGCGTGTTGCGCGTCAATTCGCGCGCCGCCGGGCGCCGTTGGTGCGTGGTTGCTGTGTTCTTTGCTGCAAGAACGCGACGCCGCCAAGCCCTTCCTTGGCGGAACCGGCGTCTTTTCGCTGGCCCTGCGCTTCGGCGCGCTGCGGTCGGTCGTTGCGGGGGGCCTCGGAGCGCGCAGCGCCGGCATGGGCGGGCTTGGCGGCGTGGGGACGACCCGAGCGCTCGCCATGCCGTTCGCCCTGGGGCCGGCCCTGGTCGCGACCGCCGCCGCCCTGCTGGCCGCGCCCGCCGCGGCCCTGGTTCTGGGGCGGCTTCTTCGGGGTGCGGCCGTCCCAGTACGGAACCTCGCCGACCGGGGTGATGGCGACACGGGTCAGCTTCTCGATCGCGGCGAGGTCGCCGCGCTCTTCCGGCGTGCAGAAGGCGATCGCCACGCCCGAGGCGCCGGCGCGCGCGGTGCGGCCGATGCGGTGGACATAGGTCTCCGGCACGTTCGGCAGGTCGAACTGCACGACATGGCTGATGCCGTCGACATCGATGCCGCGGGCGGCGATGTCGGTGGCGACGAGGATGCGCAGCTCGCCGTCACGGAAGGCGCCGAGCGCCCGCTCGCGCTGGCCCTGGCTCTTGTTGCCGTGGATCGCCGCCGCCTTGAGGCCCGAGACCTCGAGCTGGCGGACGACCTTGTCGGCGCCGTGCTTGGTGCGGGTGAAAACGATGGCGCGCTCCATCTCGGGCACGCTCAGCGTCTTCGCCAGCAGCGCAGGCTTGTCGCCGGGATTGGTGAAGATGACACGCTGGTCGATCTTCTCCGCCGTCGTCGCCACCGGCGCGACCGAGACCTCGACGGGATCGCTCAGATAGGCGGAGGCGATCTCGCGGATCGGCTTCGGCATCGTCGCCGAGAACAGCAGCGTCTGGCGCTTCTTCGGGATCAGCGTGGCGATGCGGCGCAGCGCATGGATGAACCCGAGGTCGAGCATCTGGTCGGCCTCGTCGAGGACGAGATACTCGATCTCGCGCAGCGAGACGGCGCGCTGGTCGACGAGGTCGAGCAGGCGGCCGGGCGTGGCGACGAGGATGTCGACATGCTGGCCGAGCGCGCGGATCTGCTTGCCGACGGGCACGCCGCCGAAGATCACGGCCGATTTGATCGTGGTGAACTGCGCGTAGGCGCGGATCGAGGTCTCGATCTGGGCCGCGAGTTCACGGGTCGGCGAGAGGATGAGCGCGCGCACCGAGCGCGTCTCGACGCGGCGCGGCTGGCTCACGAGGCGCTGGATCAGCGGCAGCGAGAAGGCTGCGGTCTTGCCGGTGCCGGTCTGGGCGGCGCCGAGGAGGTCGCGGCCCTGGAGGATCGGGGGAATCGCCTGGGCCTGGATCGGCGTGGGCGTGGTGTAACCTTCGGAGGCGAGCGCCTTGAGAAGCTGCTCGGCCAGGCCGAGGTCGGTAAATTGGGTCAAAACAGGTCTTTCCGGACGCCGTGACGCAAGGGGCACATGTGGGTATCGGCTGTGCCGCCGGATTGCGCCCGGCCATTGTCTATTGCTCTTTCCTGCCGGCGAACCGCTAAGCCACAGCGCCGGAAGGTGTCGTGTGCGAACCAGGCCGGCACGGGGCCGGCCTGGGGAGTCTCAGGCCTCAGGCGACGGCGAGATTGCCGGCCGAGGACTTGCCGGTCTTGCGATCGGCGACGAGCTCGAACGACACGACCTGGCCTTCGACCAGCTCGCGCAGCCCGGCGCGCTCGACGGCGGAGATGTGGACGAACACGTCCTGCCCGCCGTTCTCAGGGGTGATGAAACCGTAACCCTTGGTGGCGTTGAACCACTTCACGGTGCCCTTGTTCATATCGATCGTCCTTGCGTTTCAGATCCGCGTGTAGAAGCGAAGACACGGCCGGGCGCGCGGACGCCTGCCGTGGTCTCGTAGTCGATGTGTGGTGGATCTGAATCGTGGCCGCCGACCGAAGAGGACCGCGCGGATGATGGCCAGAACCCGGCCGCATCTCGTCTTACATGGAGAGGCCTAGCACAAAAGGCAACGCGGGTCCAGCGAAGGCGGGACGAGCACGCGAAAGCCGGCAGGCTCTGGCGAGCCTGCCGGCGATTGGCGATGCCGGTCCCGGCGCCGGCTGTCGGCTCAAACCGTCCCGCCGACCATCGGCAGCTGGCGCGGGCGGTCCCGGCCGAGGCGGGCGAGCGCGTTGGCGACCGCCGGGCCGATCGGCGGGACGCCGGGCTCGCCGACACCCGTCGGCTTCTCGGTGGAGGCGATGATCGCGACCTCGACCTGCGGCATCTCCTGGAAACGCAGCGAGCGGTAGCTGTCGAAATTGGTCTGCACCGGCTTGCCCTTGTCGAGCGTGATCTCGCCATAGAGGGCATGGCCGAGGCCGAAGCCGATGCCGCCTTCCATCTGGGCGCGGATGACGTCGGGGTTGACCGCGATGCCGCAATCGATCGCGCACCAGACCTTGTGGACCTTGGGCTCGCCGTCGGGTCCGATCGAGACCTCGGCGATCTGGGCGACGAAGGAGCCGAAGCTTTCCGCCACCGCGACGCCGCGCGCCCGGCCGTTGCCGGCGTCGGGGCCGGTCCATTTCGCCAGTTCCGCGACAGCCTTCAGCACGGCAGCCAGCCGCGGCTCCTTGCCCATCAGGGCAAGCCGCCCGGCGACAGGGTCCTGCCCCGCGGCCTGGAGCAGTTCGTCGATGAAGCACTCGACCGCATAGGCGGTGTGGGTGTGCCCGACCGAGCGCCACCACAGGGTGGGCACTCCGACCTTGGCAGTGTGAACCTCGCAGCGGAAATCGGCGATCTCATAGGGCAATTCGTTCGCCCCCTCGACCATCGTCGCGTCGATGCCGTTCTTCACCGTCATCGCCTCGAAGGGCGTGCCGAGGAAGAAGGACTGGCCGACGATGCTGTCGGTCCAGGCGGTGATCTTGCCGTCCTTCACCGCGCCGCGCAGGCGGTGGACGAAGAGCGGACGGTAATGGCCTCCGGTCAGGTCGTCCTCGCGGGTCCAGACCAGCTTGACCGGCCGGTTGGGACCGGTCGCCTTGGCGCACATCGCCAGTTCCGCCGCCAGATGCTGGCTGACCTGGGCACGCCGCCCGAAGGACCCGCCGGCCAGCATCGTCTCGAGCTTCACCTTTTCCGGCGGCAAGCCCAGCACGGTCGCGATGGTCATGTGCTCGGTGGTCTGGAACTGGCTGCCGAAGCGGGCGAGCGCGCCCTGCGCGTTCCATTCGAGATAGCCGTCGAGGGGCTCCATCGGCGCATGGGCCAGATAGGGAAAGACGTATTCGGCCTCGATCACGCGCTCGGCCTTGGCGAGCGCGGCCTGCGCATCGCCATGCTTTCCGGCGACGGTGCCCGGCGTGCGGGCGAGCGCGCGGTACTCGGCGATGAGTTCGGCGCTGCCGCGCGTTTCGGCGGTGCTGTCATCCCAGGTGACCTTCAGCGCCTCGCGCCCCTTGATCGCCGGCCACATCCCCTGACCGTAGACGGCGACGCCGGAGCCGATCTGCTTGACGTCGACCACGCCCTTGACCTTGAGGGCCTCCGTCGCATCGAAGCTCGCGACCTTGCCGCCGAAACGTGGCGGCCGGGCGACGACGACGGTCAGCATGCCGGGCGCGGCGATGTCGATGGTGAACTGGGCCTTGCCGCGCGCCTTGTCCGCACCGTCGATGCGCCGGACCGCCCCCTCCTTGCCGATGAACCTGAACTGCGCGGGCTGCTTCAGCGGAGCGTCGGCCGGCGCCGGCAGCTTGGCGGCGGCCTCGGCGAAGTCGCCGAAGCGGCCCTGCTTCCCCGAGGCGTGCTTCAGCACGCCCGCCTCGATGGTGATCTCCCGGGCCGGCACCTTCCAGGCCTCGGCGGCGGCCTGCACCAGCATGAGACGGGCGGTCGCGGCCGCCTTGCGGATCTGGTCGAAGGAGTTGGCCATCGCGGTCGAGCCGCCGGTGCCCTGCACGCCAAAGGCGAGATTGGCATAGAGCTTGACGTCGGCGGGGGCGTGTTCCGCCCTCATCTGGCTCCAGTCGGCGTCCATCTCCTCGGCGACGAGGGTGGCGAGCCCGGTGAAGGGGCCCTGGCCGAACTCGATGTGCTTGACCAGAACGGTCACGCTGCTGTCGGTGGCGACGCGGATGAAGGCGTTGGGCGCGAAGGTCGCGGCCCCGGCCGCCTGCTGGGCGCGGGCCGCCTTGGGCAGGTGGAGGGCGATGACGAGGCCGCCGGCGCCGGCCAGCAGAGAGCGGCGCGAGAGCGTGAGATCGTGCGCGGTCATGATCAGCCCTCCAGGGTGCGGGCGGCGGCGTGGATCGCCGTGCGGATGCGGGCATAGGTGGCACAGCGACAGATGTTGCCGTTCATGGCGGCATCGATGTCGCTGTCGCTGGGCTTGGGGTTTGCCGTGAGCAGGGCCACCGCGCTCATGACCTGGCCGGACTGGCAATAGCCGCATTGCGGCACGTCGATTGTGTCCCAGGCGGCCTGGACCGCCCTCGCCTCCTTGCTGTCGAGCGCCTCGATCGTGGTGACCTTGCCATCGACGGCCGAGACGGGCGTGACGCAGGAGCGAACGGGCTGCCCGTCGATCCAGACCGTGCAGGCGCCGCATTGGGCGATGCCGCAGCCGAATTTGGTGCCGGTCAGGCCGAGATTGTCGCGGATCGCCCAGAGCAGGGGCGTATCGTCGTCGACATCGACGCTGTGGGTGCGTCCATTGACGGTGAGTGTATGGGCCATGGTTGCCTCGCGAAGGACATGCGATGTGAAGAAGCGGAACGTCGTCTTGCCGCGGGGGTTATCTGCGAACCCGATCCGGCATAGCGTCTGACGGCGACCACAAAGGTGGTCGAACAAAAAATGGACTCACTGGATTGATCCAGTCCATTTGGTAGATCGCGCAAAGGCTGGAATTCGTCAAGAGTGAGAATGGACGGATCACGAGAATGTGCCCCGGCTGCGCCGGACGAGGCGGTGACCCGGATCGAGCAGATTGCCGATGCCGCGCTGCGACGGTTCGCGCGCTATGGCTTCAAGCGCAGTTCGATGGACGACATCGCGCGCGAGGCCGGCCTCGCGAAGGCGACGATCTATCTGCACTTCAAGGGCAAGGACGACGTCTTCCGGGCGATGATGGCGCGGTTTCTGGCGCAGGTCGCCGCCCGCTGCGAAGCCGTGATGGCACAGCCCCTGCCCTTTCCCGACAAGCTTTCAGCGCTGATGCTCGCGCATTTCGGCGCCGGCTATGCGGCTTTCGGCGATGGCGAGCACCTCGTCGAGCTCAAGACGGTGATGGCCAGCATCGCGACGCGGGAGGCCCAGGCCTTCGAGCACATCTTCTGCAACCACGCGACGGCCCTGCTCACCCAGGCCGCCGCCGCGCAGGAGATCGCGCTCGGCGCCCTGACGCCCGGACAGATCGTCGAGACCATCGCCCACGCCGCCATCGGCGCGAAGATGGGGCCGCAGCCTTCGCTCGAAACCTATGAGGCGCGGCTTCGTCAGATCGCCGTCCTGGCGGCGCAGGCGGTCGCGAGGCGGTAGACGGCGCCATCTCCGGGAGTCTGCCCGTCCGACCGAATGCCTCGTCTCACCATGCCAATCTCGAAAGCCACTGCAGCTTGTTCCCATTTTGGGAACATGATATCACTCATGCATGCCGGTGATCGCGCGCCGGACCTTGCGGGAGTTCTGCGAGCGGGAACCGCATGCCGAGATGCCCCTGAGAGTTTGGTATGCCATTGCCACCAAGGCGAGCTGGGCTGGCCCCGGGGACATCAAGGCTCAGTTTGGAACCACGGTCGATTTCGTGGGCGACAACCGCGTCATCTTCGACATCGGCGGGAACAAGTATCGGCTGATCGTCCACTTCGCCTTTGCGTATCAGCGAGCGCTGATCAAATTCGTGGGCACCCACAAGGAATACGACCGGATCGACGCGGAGATCGTGTGATGCTGATGGACATGCGAGCGATCCGCACCGAGGCGGATTACGACTGGGCGCTCGCGGAGATCGAACCCTACTTCGAGCAGCAGCCCGCGCCCGGCTCGCCCGAGGCGGACCGCTTCGACGTCCTTGCCGCGCTGATCAAGGTCTATGAGGACGAGCACCATCCGATCGACGCGCCGGATCCGGTCGAGACCATCCAGGAGTGGATGGCTCTGCGCGGTCTGCGCCAGAGCGATCTGGCAGAGCTCCTCGGCTCAAAATCGCGCGCTTCCGAGGTGCTCAACCGCAAGCGTCCGCTGACGATGGACATGGTCTTCAAGCTCAGCAGGGATTGGGGCATCCCTGCCGAAGCTCTCATCGCACCCTACGATCTGGCGGCCTGAACCGCGTCGGTCGTCGGCAGCTCAGCCTTCCTTCGCCCGCACCGCACCGAGCGCCGCCTGGGCGGCGGCGAGCCGCGCGATCGGCACACGGAAGGGCGAGCAGGAGACGTAGTCGAGCCCGACGCTCTCGCAGAAGCCGATCGAGGCCGGATCGCCGCCATGCTCGCCGCAGATGCCGAGCTTGATGTCGGGGCGCACCTTGCGGCCGCGTTCGGCGGCGAGCCTCACCAGTTCGCCGACGCCTTCCTGGTCGATCGTCACGAAGGGGTCGGCCGCGAGGATGCCCTTGGCCGTGTAGGCGCCCAGGAAGGACGCCGCGTCGTCGCGCGAGATGCCGAGCGTCGTCTGCGTCAGGTCGTTGGTGCCGAAGGAGAAGAACTCGGCGCTCTTCGCGATTTCCTCGGCCCGCAGCGCGGCGCGTGGCAATTCGATCATGGTACCGACCTGGTAGGTCAGCTCGACCTTGCTCTCGGCGATGACCTCCTTGGCCATGGCGTCGATGCGCGCCTTGACGAGATCGAGTTCGGCGACGCCCATGACGAGCGGCACCATGACCTCGGGGATCACGGCCTTGCCGGTCTCGCGAGCGGCGATGACCGCCGCCTCGAAGATGGCGCGGGCCTGCATCTCCGCGATCTCCGGATAGGCGATCGCGAGGCGGACGCCGCGGAAGCCGAGCATCGGGTTGAACTCGTGCAGCTCGGTGGCGCGGTGCTTCAGCGCCTCGGGCGTGACGCCGAGCGCCTGCGCGACGGCGGCGATCTCGGCCTCGCCATGCGGCAGGAACTCGTGCAGCGGCGGGTCGAGCAGGCGGATGGTGACCGGGAGCCCGCTCATGATGGTGAAGAGCTGGACGAAGTCCTGGCGCTGCATCGGCAGGAGCTTGGCGAGCGCGGCGCGGCGGCCCTTGTCGTCTGCGGCGAGGATCATCTCGCGCACGGACTGGATACGGTCGGCCTCGAAGAACATGTGTTCGGTGCGGCAGAGCCCGATGCCCTCGGCGCCGAATTCGCGGGCGGTGCGGGCGTCGTCCGGCGTCTCGGCATTGGCGCGGACCTTGAGGCGACGAACCTTGTCGGCCCAGCCCATCAGCGTCGCGAACTCGCCGGAGAGCTCCGGCTTCTGCATCTTGACCTCGCCGAGCAGCACCTGACCGTTGCCGCCGTCGATGGTCAGGACATCGCCGGCCTTGAGCACGGTCTGGCCGACGGTGAGCGTGCCCTTGGCATAGTCGACGCGGATCTGGCCGGCGCCTGAGACGCAGGGCTTGCCCATGCCGCGCGCCACCACCGCCGCATGGGAGGTCATGCCGCCGCGCGTGGTCAGGATGCCTTCGGCGGCATGCATGCCGTGAATGTCCTCCGGCGAGGTCTCGACGCGCACGAGGATGACCTTGCGGCCGGCCTTGCGGGCGTTCTCGGCCTCGTCCGAGTTGAAGACGATCTCACCGGCGGCGGCGCCGGGCGAGGCCGGAAGGCCCGTCGTCAGCACGCGGCGCTCGGCCTTGGGGTCGATCATCGGATGCAGGAGCTGGTCGAGCGCGCCGGGCTCGACGCGGCCGACGGCCTCCTCCTGCGAGATCAGGCCTTCCTGCGCGAGTTCGACCGCGATCCGCAGCGCCGCCTTGGCGGTGCGCTTGCCGGACCTCGTCTGCAGCATCCAGAGCTTGCCCTCCTGGATGGTGAACTCCATGTCCTGCATGTCGCGGTAGTGCTTTTCGAGGATGCCGTAGATCCGGCAGAGCTCGGCATAGGCCTCCGGCATCACCCGCTCCATCGAGGGCTTGTCGGAGCCGGCCTCCTTGCGGGCGGCCTCGGTGATGTCCTGCGGCGTGCGGATACCGGCGACGACGTCCTCGCCCTGCGCGTTGACCAGGAACTCGCCATAAAGAGCGTTCTCGCCGGTCGAGGGATTGCGGGTGAAGGCGACGCCGGTCGCCGAGGTGTCGCCCATGTTGCCGAAGACCATCGACTGGACGTTGACCGCCGTGCCCCAGGCGGCGGGGATGTTGTTGAGCTCGCGATACTTGATCGCACGCGCGTTCATCCAGGAGGAGAAGACGGCGCCGACCGCGCCCCAGAGCTGGTCGCGCGGATCCTGCGGGAACTCGCTGCCGAGCGCCTTCCTGACGATGTCCTTGTATTTGCCGACGAGAACCTTCCAGTCCTCGGCGCCGAGATCGGTGTCGAGATGCAGGCCCTTGCGCTCCTTGTAGTCCTCGAGCGCCTCTTCGAAATGGCCGTGGTCCACGTCGAGCACGACGTTGGAATACATCGTGATGAAGCGGCGATAGCTGTCCCAGGCGAAGCGGGCGTCGCCCGAGGCCTTGGCCACCGCCTCGACGGTGACGTCGTTCAGGCCGAGATTGAGGACCGTGTCCATCATGCCCGGCATCGAGGCGCGGGCGCCCGAGCGCACCGAGACGAGCAGCGGGTTGGCGGGGTCGCCGAAGGTCTTGCCGGTCAGGCGGCCCATCTCGGCCAGCGCGGCCTGCGCCTGCGCCTCGAGATCCGGCGGGAACTGCTTGCCGTTGTCATAGTACCAGGTGCAGACCTCGGTGGTGATGGTGAAGCCGGGCGGCACCGGCAGGCCCAGATTGCTCATCTCGGCCAGGTTCGCGCCCTTGCCGCCGAGCAGGTTCTTCATGCCTGCCTCGCCCTCGGCCTTGCCATCGCCGAAGGTGTAGACCCACTTCCCGCCAGCCATCGTCCCAGCCCCTTCACATCATCCAGACCGCGCAGGAACGCAGCGGCCGGCGAATGGTTCGCGTGCGCCGCAATACGGCGCGCGGCGTGGTCATGCCGAAAACCGGATGAACAATCAATGAGCCGAAGGGTCAGGACGACGCCGGGCGGTCTAGCGCCCCATCGCCCTCGCCTTCTTCGGCCAGCGCAAAGGCCAGGCGACGATGCGATCCGGAACGTCCTCGTCGGGCACGTCGTCCTCGCTGGCGAAGACGCGGTTGCGGACCGCGACGCCGGCCTCGACCACGGTTTCGGGATCGCCCGAGACCAGCGGATGCCACCAGGGCAGGTCGCGCCCCTCGGCAACGAGACGGTAGGCGCAGGTCGGCGGCAGCCAGGGCAGCGTTCGGACGTCATGCGGCGTCAGGGTCACGCAATCGGGGACGATGGTGGACCGGTTCTGATAATCTTTGCAGCGGCACGTGCCGGCATCGAACAGGCGGCAGCCGATATCCGTGGCGAGGATCGCACCGGTGTCCTCGTCCTGCAGCTTGACGAGGCAGCAGCGGCCGCAGCCGTCGCAGAGCGACTCCCATTGCTCGCGGTTCATCGCCTCGAGCGGCGTGGTCCGCCAGAAGGGCTCGTCGGGGTGGGGATCGTCGACCATGGGGCCTTATGCGACGGGGCGCGAACGGAGGGAAGCGCAGCCGGCGCCGCATCCGCCGGCGGCCGGCCGGCGTATCGTTCCAGCGTGCCGAAACGGGACAGGCGTCGTGGCAAGGAATCTGCTGTCCCTGCATTTCGCGCCGGGCCTCTGGCACCTGCGCGACAACAGGATATGTATGTCCGGCCCGGCGGGATTATGATGGCGGGCGGGCCGGAGCGTAGCAGAACCATGGCGCCGTCTTTGGGGACGGCGGCTCTCGGCGGGGTCCCAGGACGGCGATGGAGTTCAGGAAGACAGGCTGGACGACCCGACTGAAGCGCTTCGCGCTGGCGGTCGATTCATGGGTCGATGCCAGCCTGTGGAGCGCCGCACGGCGAGCCGGCGACACCTATGAACGCATCCGCAGCGCCACCGACCGCCTCACCGTCAGCGGCGGCCAGAGGCTGGCCGTCGAAGGGATCAGCGAGGGACTGAATGTCGGCATCGCCGGCGCTTTCCTGGTGCTGGCCCTCGCCATTCCGGCCTTCCACGAGGGTCGCGAGGAAGCCCTCAAGCATCAGGTCTTCGCCGTGACCTTCCTCGACCGCTACGGGGTGGAAATCGGCCATCGCGGCGCCCGCCACGACGATTCGCTGAAGCTCGAGGAAATGCCGGACCACCTGCTCAAGGCCGTGCTGGCGACCGAGGACCGGCGCTTCTACGAACATTTCGGCATCGACGTCTTCGGAACGCTGCGCGCCGTCACGGTGAACGCGCGCGCCTCGGGCGTGGTTCAGGGCGGTTCCTCGCTGACGCAGCAGCTCGCCAAGAACCTGTTCCTGACCAATGAGCGCTCGCTCGACCGCAAGATCAAGGAAGCCTTCCTGGCGATCTGGCTGGAGCAGAGACTGACCAAGAACGAGATTCTGAAGCTCTATCTCGACCGTGCCTATATGGGCGGCGGCACCTTCGGGGTGGCGGCGGCGGCGGAGTATTATTTCGGCAAATCCGTGCGCGACGTCACGCTGGCCGAGGCCGCGATGCTGGCCGGGCTGTTCAAGGCGCCGACGAAGTACGCTCCCCATGTCAACCTGCCGGCGGCGCGTGCGCGCGCCAACGACGTGCTCAACGCCATGGTCGACGCCGGCTTCATGACGGCGGGCCAGGTCGACAGCGCCAAGCGCAACCCGGCGACGCCGATCGACCGGCGGCGCGATTCCAGCCCCGACTATTATCTCGACTGGGCCTTCGACGAGATCCGGCGCCTGGCAGACGACGGCAAGATCGGCCCCGAGCGCGTGCTGACCGTGAAGACGCCGCATGACCCGGCGATCCAGGAGCGGGCGGACGAGGCGATCGAATCCATCCTGCGCCAGCACGGGCCGGGCTATCGCGCCAAGCAGGCCGCGACGGCGGTGATGGATACCGACGGCGCGGTGCGGGCGCTGGTCGGCGGGCGCGACTACGGCGCGAGCCAGTTCAACCGCGCCACGGCGAGCCTGCGGCAGCCCGGCTCCTCCTTCAAGCCCTTCGTCTATGCGGCGGCGCTGCAGGCGGGGCTCTACAAGCCCAGCACCATCGTCAGCGACCGGCCGGTCTGCATCGGCAACTGGTGCCCCAACAATTACGGGCGCTCCTATGCCGGTTCGATGCCCCTGACGGTGGCGCTGGCCAAGTCGATCAACACGATCCCGGTGCAGATGTCGATCGCGCTCGGCCAGGCCACGGGCGAGACCCATGTCGCGCGCGCCGCCCGGATCGGCCGGCTGAAGATCATCGAGACCAGCCGCGCCATGGGGCTGAATTCGCCGCTGACCGACACGGTCTCCCTGCCGATCGGCGCCGCCGAGGTCACGGTCATCGACATGGCGGCCGGCTATGCCGTCTTCGCCAATGGCGGCAAGCGGGCAAGGCCCTACGCCGCCATCGAAATCCGCAACTCGCATGGCGAGGTGATCTACCGGCACGACCGCGACGAGCCGGAGCCGGCCCAGGTGCTGAGCACCCAGGTGGCGCAGGACATGAACTTCATGCTCTCGAAGGTCCCGACCGAAGGCACGGGGCGGCGCGCGGCGCTGGAGGGTGTGGTCACCGCCGGCAAGACCGGCACGACCAACGGCTACAAGGACGCCTGGTATGTCGGCTATTCCGGCAACCTCGTCGGCGCGGTCTGGTACGGCAACGACGATTCCTCCGAGACCGCCAACATGACCGGTGGCTCCCTGCCGGCCATGACCTGGAAGGAGATCATGCAGTTCGCCCACCAGGGGCTCGAGCTGAAGCCGATCCCGGGCGTGGCGCCGCCCGATCCGAAGGCGGCGACGGTGGCGAAGACGCAGGCGCCCGCGGTCATCACGCCCGCAACGGGGCCGGGCGCCGGCCACATGCCGCGCCAGTCCTTCGAGGTGCTGTCCTCGGTCGGAGCGATGTTCAAGGCGATCGAGGCTCCCCGCCGTCCCGGGCAGCCGCTCCAGGTCGGCATCCGCGAGGTCTCCTCGGGAGCCGAGCAGCGCACGCTGCGCTAGGCTCGGCGCAGGAGCCGTGTTGACGGGATGCGGCCTGCCGGTTCAACTCGCGCCGCCGCGCCGCATGGGCGGTCTCTTCCGAAGGCCGGGCATTTGCGCGTCGTCCATCTCGCCTCTGTGATCGCGCTCGGCGCCGGGCTGGGTCTGGTCTCGGCGCATTTCGCGGTGGCCAAGCGACCTTTGCTGGGCATGGTCGAGATCGGGCCCTGGCAGGCTTGGCCGCGCAGCGGCGGGCGCGACATCGACCCATATATGCGCGCCTATCTCGCCCGCGGCGTGCATCTGCCGCTCGGCACCGGCGAGGGCCTCGAGCTGATCGCGGAGCGTGACCAGGACGGCCGCGCGCTGGACGGGCGCTGTCGCTACCGGCTCTCGGGCGAGGTTCCGACGACGCGCGGCTGGACGGTCTCGGTCACGGATGGCGACGGGCGGCCCTTCCGCCTGCCGCTCGACCGCAGCGGCTTCACCGACGCGGAGGTGGTGCGGGCGGAAAACGGAACCCTCCAGATCGCGGCCGCGGCCTGGCCCCAGGCGGGCGACTGGCTGCCGCTGCCCACGAGCGGGCCGTTCCAGTTCCGGCTGCGGCTCTACGACACGCCAATCGCCACCCAGGCGGGCGAAACGCGGGCCGAAAGCCTGCCGCGCATCCAGCGGATCGACTGCTCATGAGTGCGACCGAGCCCGCCCGGCGGTCGGCGCCGGAGGCGCGGCAGCCGCTTGCCCCGTCCCTCCGCAGCCGGCTCGCGGCCGCCTTCCGGAACCTGCTGCTCGCCACCAGCGCGGGGCTGGTGCTGGCCGGCATCGTCCATATCGTCACGATCCTGCTGATCCCGCCCCTGTCGGAGAGCGACGCCGCCCACGCCTATGCCGCGCTCGGCGCCGGCGGGCAGGCGGAGCTGGTCCGGGCGGGCGATCCGCGCGGCCTGCCGCTGCCGCGCGAGGACGATCCGGCGACCGTGACGGCCGTCTGCAGCTACGATCTCGCCGCCGGCCCGATGCGCGTGGTCGCGCGCGCCGGGGCGCTCCCCCTGGCGCTGACGCTGCATCGCCAGGGTGGCGGCATGCTCTACGCGATCACCGACCGCGCCGCGATCCGCGGCGTGGTCGAATTCCTGGTGATGACGCAGGAGCAGCGGGACGAGCGCGCCGCCCGCGACGAGGAGGGCGAGGTCGCGCGAGAACTGCGTGTCGTCTCCGACAGCGAGCGCGGGCTGATCGTGGTGCGGGTGCTCGTGCGCCTGCCCTCCGACCGGGCCGACGCCGAGGCCCTGGCCTCCGGCGTCGCCTGCGGCATGGCCGACTAGCTCAGCCCTTGTAGGTGACGGGGCGCTTGTCGCCCTCGCCGGCGGGCGGGCGCCCCTCGCCGCCGAAGGCGCCGTTCAGCGGCATCTTGCAGAGCGGGCCGGCCTCCGCTTCCAGCGCCATGATGGCGCGCTCGGCCCGGATCGCCTCGCGCGACGGCATCTCGACCACGAGATTGGCCAGCGCATAGCGATAGCTCTCGATGCGGAAGCCGACGCGCTCGCAGACCCAGAGGATCAGCCCCTCGTTCTCGACGACGCGGGCCCAGGCGGGATCGAGCTGGGACGGCGCGACGTCGGGGGACGCCTCCGCTGCACGCATGCGCACCCGGTCGGCCGCGACCACGCGCATCGCATTGGCGCGAAACGGGCCGATCAGGATGCGGTCGGCATTGGCGTCCTCGGCCAGCCTGGCATAGCGCGAGGCCTGGGAGGCGAAGGAGCCGCCGGTCAGGGCCTGGAAGTACTCTGCCCTGTAGCCCAGGTGCAGTTGCGCCGGCAGGATGCGCGAATGGGCGAGTGCGGCCGTCTGCGCCTGGAAGACGCTGCGTTCATGGCCGGGCATGACGAAGCGCCAGGCCCGATCGCGCAGCTGCTCCTCGTCGTCGGTGAAGCGGAAGTGGGAAGCGGCCTCGCCCCGGGCCGTGGCGGCCCAGAAGCCTGCCTGGGGGGCCAGCATCTGGCTGACGATGTCCTGCCGCGGCCGGCCGAGATCGCCCGTGCAGGCTCCCGCCGCCAGCAGCAGCGACAGGGCAGCGGCCCGCGCGGCGGGTCCGCCTCTAAGCCGAGGGACCAGCGTCACGCCGGCTGCCGGGCGCTGGTCGCCTTGCGAGGTCGCTTCGGGCGGCCGGCGCTCGCGGCCAGTGCACGCGAGCGGCGCCGCACCACCGGATCGGCGGCGACGGGCTCGGCCTCGCGCTCATAGCGGACGCCGGTGAAGAACAGGATCGCGGCGGATTCCGGACGGACGGTCCGGTCTTCCGGCGGGTGCGTCCGCAGCCGGGACGCGAGGGAGATGACGACGGCCATGATGCGCCTCCATGCCTTGGCGCCTTGCTAGTGGGTCGCGGGAGATCGCTCTCCGGTTCACATCAGGCCCCGACATGGTTAACGCCCTCTTAAAGGCTCGGGGATTACGCTCGCGTCGAGCCCAGAATCACAGCCGAGAAGCCCATGCCGTCGCGCATTTCCGCCGAAATCGCCCAGCTCGCCCGCCTCGCGCGCGACGGCGGGCTCGATCTCACCCAGGTCTCGCTGCGGGTGAAGGCGGACCTGCTGATGTCGACGCCCCAGCCCGCCCCGGACGATCTCGCCGCTTTCGGGGAGATGGCCGCGACCTTGGTGCCGGGTGTGGACGAGGCCACCGCCGTCATCCTCGCCCGCAAGATCGCGGCCTGGCCGCACGCGCCGGCGCCGGCCCTGGCGGCCCTCAGGGCCCGCGGCGGCGCCGTGCTCGCCGCCCTCGTCCAGCATGGCCTGCCATTGGACGAGGCCGAGATGGAGGGCCTTGCCGGCGCCTCCGACGCGCGACTGGCGGCCGCACTCGCCGAGCGCGGCGACCTCACCGCGACGACGGTCCTGATTCTGGCCGAGCGCGGCGAACGGGCGCTCGACTTTGCCCTCCTGGCCAATGCGGCCATCGCCCTCCCCCGCGCCGCGCTGGACCGGCTGCTGGCGCGGGCGCGGCTCGACGCCGGCTATGCCCAGCCGCTTCTGGCACGGCGCGACCTGTCGAGCGCCGAGATCGCGCCGCTCTTCCTGTTCGCCGGTCCGGAGCGGCGCCAGGCCATCCTCGATTCGCTGGCGGCGCTGGAGGCGCTCAGCCCCTCCGAACGTCGGCCCGCCGTGTCCGGCGAGGCGCTGTCGGGCTGGCTTGCCATGGCTGCGGACGACCGCGCGGGGGCCTTCGAGGCGCTGTCGCGCCATCTCGGCGGCGGGCCGGCGCTGACGCGGGCACTCGAGGCCGACGTCTCGCGCGATCTCGCGGCGCTGGCGCTGACGGCGGCAGGGGCGAGCGTCGAAGATGCCACGCGCTTCCTGATCCACCTCGGTGACGAGGCGGCGCATTCGGTCGAGCGCATCTTCGCCGTGGTGGCACTGATGCGGTCGGTCAGGCCCGCGGTCGCGCAGCGGCTGGTGGCCCAGATCGGTGGGGCGGCGGCGCCTGCGAGCCGCAAGGGCCAGCACCAGCCCGCAATGGACCCCAGCGGCACGCCTGCGCGCCAGTCCCCCGCGCGGTCGGAGCCGGCCGGCAGCACGAGCGAGATCCTGCGCAGGATCGGCGCGAAACGGGACGGCGCCTGAGAAGCGCCTCCCGCCTCAGCCCTCGACGATGTCGAGGCGCGGATCGCCGGCGCGGTTCTCGATCTCGACCAGCCAGAGATCGCTGTCGAAGCGCAGTTCGCGCGCCATGCGGTCCTCGACGCTCAGCGGATCGCCGTCGAGCAGCAGCTGGAAGCGGCGGACGCCGTCATCCTCCGCCAGCGCCTGGGGCGCCGGACCATAGAGCGCCGCCGTGCGGTCGAGCCGGTCGAGCTTGACGAAGATCGCGCCGGCCTCGGCCGCGCCGCGCCGCCGCAATACGGCGACCAGCCCGTCATGGGCCGCCTGGCGCAGATAGGCCGAGACCCAGAAATCGCTGGTCAGGCGCGCCATGGGGCCTCCGGGACCGGCTGCGACCGGCGACTCAGTTTTCGGCGCTGCGACGCGGCTGGGCGGGCCGCGCCTGCGCGACGGGGCGGATCTCCGCCGGTGGACGGATGTCGGCGCCGTTGATCAGATCGGCGATCGGATCGCGCGGCGCCGCCGGGGCACGGGCCGCGGGAGCGGCGGGCGCGGCGGTGGGCGCGCTGCGGGCGACAGGGGTCACCGGCGCGGGCGGGCGCGGGGCCGTTTCCCGAGGCTGAACGTCGCGGGCCGGCTGCACCAGCTCCGTCGGCCGCGCCGGCGGCATCGGCGCGCTGCCGGGCTGGGCCGGGGCGGCCTGCAGCGGCGCGGGCTGGGGCGCGAGCGGCTCGCTGCGCACGGCCTGGCGGGCCGGAGCCGGCGCGGCGGGGGCGGAGATCATCGGCGCCGGGTGGCGGGCCTTCTGGAAGAACAGGGCATTGGCGAGGATGACGCCCGAGACCGCGAGAAAGAGCAGCATGACGAGGGCCCGGCCGGGCCTGCGCAGCGCCAGCCGCGCGACGCGGCCGAGCCAGCCGGGCTGGCTGCGCGCGGCATGCGCGGGCTTGGCCGGGCGCCGGACGGCCGGAGCGGACAGGGAGACGCCGGAATGGGCGCGGGCGGCGATCGTGGACATGCGCGGGCTCGTGGTTCAGGCGGTCAGGCGGAACGGCGTCTTCGATTCGAGGCCCCGGCGCGGGGCCCGGGCGAAGGTGGCGATGCGGGCCGGCTGCTCGGCCCCTGCGACGCCCGCCACCGGCAGGCGCACGCAGACCCGCGTACCGACGCCGGGCGCGCTCTCGATGGTGAGGCGGCCGCCATGCAGGCCGACGAGGCCGCGCACGACGGACAGTCCGAGACCGGTGCCCTCATAGGCCCGGTCATAGGATCCCTTGGCCTGGAAGAAGGGGTCGCCGAGGCGGGGCAGGTCGGCGGCGGCGATGCCGATGCCTGTATCCGACACTGACAGGTCGATCATGTCGCCGTCGCGCACGACCGCCAGCACGACGCGGCCACCGGGCGGCGTGAACTTGATCGCGTTGGAGAGCAGGTTGATCATCACCTGCTTGAGGGCACGACGGTCTCCCTGCACGGGCGGCAGATCGGGACCCAGCACCGGCTCCAGCCGGATCTCCCCGGCGTCGGCCCGCAGGTTCATCAGCGCCAGGCAGTCGCGCGCCATTTCGGAGAGGTCGAGCGGCTCCTGGTCGATCGTCATCGTGCCGCTCTCGATCTTGGAGATGTCGAGCAGCGTGTTGACGACGTCGAGCAGATGGTTGCCCGAGCTGTGGATGATGCGCGCATATTCGAGCCGCTTGCCGGCATCGAGCCAGGACTGGCCTTCGTCGCTCAGCATCTCCGAGAAGCCGATGATGGCGTTGAGCGGCGTGCGCAGCTCGTGGCTGACGGTGGCGAGGAAACGCCCCTTGACGTCGCTGGCCTTGACCGCCTCGGCATGGTCCCTCGCCTGCTCCTCCTCCTGGGCGCGACGGGCGGTGATGTCCCGCATCACGCAGACGACCGCGGCGCTGTCGCCAGGGCCCGCCGTCTCGATGCGGTGGGCCTGCATTTCGAGCCAGAGCGAAACCGGATGCTGGCGCTCGCTCTCGCCCTTCGGGACGAAGAGCGTGCGGAAGCAGGCGGTCGCCGCACCGGCGCCATGGGCGGCGTCGCTCAGTGCCTTGAGGAAGAGCGGCCGGTCCGCGACATGGACGCGATCGAGCAGGCCCCGTCCGTGCAGGTCGCGCGGATCCGCCCCGGCGAGGGTGCGGGCCGCCTGGTTGGCATAGACCACCAAACCGCCGGCATCGTGCCAGGTGACGAGATCGCCGACATGGTCGAGCAGGAGCTGGGCCCGCTGGTCGGAGGCACGGTGCTCGCGCAGCTCCTCGCGACGGCGATGGAGGAAGCCGACGGCGACGACCATCGCCTGGATGATGGCGACGATGACCAAGGCCGGCATCATCTCCTGCGCCCAATCCGGCTGGGCGGCGAAGAGGCCGAGATCGTCCAGCAGCATCACGCCGAACAATGTGATCGCGGCGATGATGCCGGCGCGCGCCACATAAGGCCGGGCGCCGAAGAACATCGCCTCGGCCGGAACGGCAGCGAGCCAGAGCAGAACGGGCGAGGCCGAACCGCCGGTCATGCCGGCCAGCGCGCCGATGAAGAGCGAAAGGGCGGCGGCCGAAAGGCAGTGCGCGATGTCGAGGCGGCCGCTGCGCGACAGGGTGACGACCGCCAGCAGCGGCAGGGCGGCAGCGACGACGACGGCGGCCTCGAGCGCACCGAGCGTGCCGCGCCAGGCGAGATAGGCAGGAGCAAGGCCGAGCGCGACGCCGCCGACGAGAAGGCGCGTCAGGATGAAGCGCTCGTGGCGCATGCGCTCGAGCGAATGGGGCAGCACGGATGCGTGCACCATCGCCGCCACCTGTGTCCTGACCGCCTGCATCTTCATGAACAACGCAACGCCCGAGTTGCGCGGACCGTTCGTCCGCTTGGTCCGAACTTCGCCGGCTGCGGTTTAAGCCGGGCTTAAAGAGGCGGCGCCGAACGGGCTGAGGCGCACGTCCCCCGGGCGATATTTCGGCGCGAAATCAGATGGTTAAACCCAAACCACCGGACTTCGCGGCAAGTCGGGGCATGTTGCGAGCAAGGTGAACGGAAGCTGAAGATCATGCTCGGCCTTTGAGGCCGCGAGATCACGCGATTTTTCGGGGTTTCGGGCTAATGTGCCACGCGGAAGGGGCAGAGGACCCTTTCGAAGCGGAGGCGGCGATGGCCTACATCCTGCGGACCCTGGCGGTGATCGGCGTGATCGCGCTGAATTCGCCCGTCCATGGCGGGCGGACGGACGCGCCGCCTGCCGCGGCTGCAGCGCGCAGCGCGGTCCGGGCGGTCACGCAGCTCCACCCGCACGAAGCGATGTCGAGCGTGACCGCCGCGCGCGAAGCGGCCCAGATCATCGCCGGCCTCGATCCCGAGACGCGCCAGCGGTTGCTGGCGATGGCGGCCGGGGCCGCCCGCGGCGCAGCCACGGGGCCAGGCGCCGCGACGCGCTGACGCGCGGGCCGCAGCGCGCTTGACGGCGGCGCGCGGGGCGCCGAAGACGCTGCGGGGCCGGCGGCGTGCCGGCCGCAACGGACGGATCATGAGCGCCAGCCTCGACGAGATCATCGCCAACTTCGACCTGCTCGACGAGTGGGACGACCGCTATCGCTATCTGATCGAGCTCGGCAAAAGTCTCGAACCGCTGCCGGAGGAGGCCCATAACGAGGCCAACAAGGTGCGCGGCTGCGCCAGCCAGGTCTGGCTCGAGGGCCGGGCCGAGGCCGGCCCCGGCCCGCAGACGCGGCTGACCTTCCGCGGCGACAGCGACGCCCATATCGTGCGCGGCCTCGTCGCTCTGGCGCTGGCGATCTATTCCGGACGCAGCGCCGCCGAGATCCTCGCGACCGACGCCTTCGAGACCTATGAGCGGCTCGGGCTGGCGGCGCATCTGACGCCGCAGCGCTCCAACGGCGTGCGCTCGATGATCGAACGCATCAAGGCCGACGCCCGCGCGGCGGCCGGCGTCTGAGCCGGGCGCCGCTCACCCGGATCCCGCCATGATGCGCGGGCGGGCGTCCTGCGCCTGCCAGCCCCGGAGCTCGCTCCTGCCGGGCGCCGGCGGGGCCAGCAGCCCGTAATGCCGGGCCAGGCCGGCCAGGGCCAGCCGCAGCACGACCTTGGCCGAGCGCGCCGGCCAGCCGCGCTCCCGCTCGACGGCGTCGAGCCCTTTCAGGAAGCCGCAGACGTCGATCGCCAACCCGGAGAGGTCGGGGCCGAGCCGGTCGCAGGCGCGGGCGACGCGCTGGCGGGCCGCGAGCGCCGTGTCGGTGGCCGCGGCCGGGCCGCGGCTGCCGGCGCCGCGGCCGTCGGGAGCGCAGGCCGCATCCCAGTTCATGGTCGTGCGCGGCATCATGCGCGCCAGCGTGAGATCGGAGCGGAAGCGTTCGCCCGCAGCGAACTCTTCGTCCGAGATCTGGGGCCGGCCGTCCTTTCCGGGGCGACGGTGCAGCCAGAGCAGCGGACTCTCGCGCTCGTCGAGCTTGACGGTCTGGGCCGTACCGTCGGCGACGATGCGCATCTCGGCGAGAGGGCGATCGGCCGCCGTTGCGGGCCTTGCCGCAACGAGACGCCGCCCGCGCCCCTCGCCGCTCCAGACGGCGCCGCCGCATTCCAGCAGCAGCCGGACCGCCTCGGGGGCGACGAAGCCCGCACCCAAGGTCATGCCGCCGCCGCGATACAGCGCGATCCGCCCGCAGCCCAGCGGCGACGCGCAGGCGAAGGCGCCGGGCTCGGCGAGATGCCGCTCGAGCCGTGCGGCCTCGGCCGCCACCCTGTCCCGCGGCGGGCTCATCGCCGTCCCTCCGTCGCGGGCGGCGCTGCCAGGGCACGCATCGACGCGAGCAGCGCGATCTCCAGTGCCGCGAGCGCGAATTCCTGAAGGGGATCGTCCCGCCGGTCCTCGATCACCGCGCAGGCATGGCGCACCGTGGTCCGGTCCCGCCCGAAACAGCTGCCGACCCGGGTGAAGCTCAAGCCGAAGACGACATGGGCGAGATACATCGCCATCTGCCGGGCCTGCGCCGCCGGCGCCCGCCCCCGGCGGGCGGTCCGGAACGCCGCGGGCGGAACATGGCGGATCGCGGCCACCGCTGCTTCCGCGAGGCGCGCGCCGGCGGCCGCATGCAGCGGATCGCTCCTGTCAAAGCTCGTCGTGTTCATGATGCGTTCTGTCTCCGTCGCCCCGGAGTGGGCCGACCGGCAATCATCACTGCATGAATATATTCCTATATCAAGCGGTCATGGCGTCGTGACCGCGTTATCCCCGCCGCCAACGAAAAAGGCCGCCGGCGAACCGGCGGCCTTCCGAAAACACGCGGCGCGGCGCACCGAGACGCCGCGAACGTCAGCGGCGCTTGCGGCGCTGCTGGCCCAGGCCCATCTTCTTGGCGAGCTGGGAGCGGGCCTCGGCATAGTTGGGGGCCACCATCGGATAGTCGGGCGGCAGGCCCCACTTCTCGCGATACTGCTCGGGCGACATGTTGTACTGCGTGCGCAGATGGCGCTTCAGCGACTTGAACTTCTTTCCGTCCTCGAGGCAGATCAGGTAATCGGCCGTGATCGACTTCTTCACCGGAATAGCCGGGCGGGGCGCCTCGGCCGGGACGACGGGCGCGGCGCCGCCGATCACGCGGTTCAGGGCAGCGTGAACGTCGTTGATCAGCGCAGGCAGATCGGAGGCGGGAACAGAGTTGTTCGAGACATAAGCAGAAACGATGTCCGCCGTCAGCTCGATGTAATCCGATCCGTCGTTGTCAGCCATGATGGCGTCACTCCCTGATACATAAGCTGCGTTGCTGCGATTGTGGAAGACATTGACCCGTCAATGCCTTGTGCGACCCTGACCAAGAGCACCCGAACACTATCGACTCAGACGCGACTGCAGCGGATCGATCGGGACCGTGTAATGGATGGGCAACGTCGCCGCAAGTGATCGCCCGCCCGCGAATACGATTTATCCTCGCCATTTATTGCCGCTCCGCACAGTTGAACATGGTATCGACCGCCCGCGCAGGACGGCATCTGGGCCTGTGCCTTGATCTTGCCAGCCCGCGCCGGCCTCTCTACCTGTCGGAGCCGCCGGCCCGAGGAGATGTCGATGCCCCCACAGCCCGTTCCCGCCGCCAAGCCGCCGCGCCGGCGTCGCCCCGCCCCGCCACGCGCGGAGATCCGGACCAAGACCACGCAGGTTCATGGCGTCACGCTGCGCGACGATTACGACTGGCTCAGGGCTGCGAACTGGAAGCACGTGCTGCGCGAGCCCGAGGCCCTGCCGTCTGACATCCGCGCCTATCTCGAGGCCGAGAACGCCTATGCCAAGGCCCTGATGGCGCCGACACGGGCGCTGCAGCGCGAGCTCGTCAAGGAGATGCGCGGCCGGCTCAAGGAGGACGATTCCAGCGTCCCGCAGCCGGACGGCCCGTTCCTGTACTATTCTCGGTACCGCCGGGGCGGCGAGCATCCGCTGATCTGCCGCAAGCCCCGCAGCGGCAAGGGCCGCGAGACGGTCATGCTCGACGCCGACGCCCTGGCGGACGGCAAGGATTTCTTCGACCTCGCCGACACCGCCCACAGCCCCGACCACCGGCTGCTGGCCTGGAGCGCCGACGAGGCGGGCTCCGAACTCCACACCATCCGCGTGCGCGATCTCGCCAGCGGCGAGGATCTGCCCGACGCCGTCCCCGATACCACCGGCGACATCGTCTGGGCGGCCGACGGCCGCTCCTTCTTCTATGTCGGGCTCGACGCCGACCACCGCCCCTCGAAGGTCCTGCGCCACCGGCTCGGCGAACCCGTCGCGCATGACACGCTGCTCCACGACGAGGCGGATGCCGGCATGTTCGTCGACATCGACGAGACGCAGTCGGGCCGCTTCCTGCTGATCTCGATCAACGACCACGAAACCTCGGAGATCAGGCTGGTCGACCTGACGGCGCAGGAGGCCGAGCCGGTCGTGGTCGCGCCGCGGCTGGTCGGCCGGCAATACGATGTCGAGCACCATGGCGACACGCTGCTGATCCGCACCAATGCCGACGGCGCAGAGGACTTCAAGATCGTCAGCGCGCCGGTCTCGGCCGCCGGTCCCGAGCAGTGGCGGGACGTGATCGCGCATGCGCCGGGCCGGCTGATCCTGAGCCATCTCTGCCTGAAGGGTCGGCTGATCCGGCTCGAGCGCGAGAACGGGCTGCCGCGCATCGTCATCCGCGACCTCGCCACCGGAGCCGAGAGCAGCATCGCCTTCGACGAGGAGGCCTATGGGCTCGGCCTCGATGCCGGCTACGAGTTCGAGACCGACACACTGCGCTTCATCTACGCCTCGATGGCCCGCCCGGCCGAGACCTATGACTACGACATGGCGAGCGGTGCGCGCGTGCTGCTCAAGCGCCAGGAAATTCCCTCCGGCCACGATCCCGAGCACTATCGGGTGCGCCGGATCTTCGCCACCGCCCCGGATGGCGAGCAGGTGCCGATTTCGCTCCTGCACCGGGCCGACCTCGTGCTCGACGGCCGCGCGCCCTGCCTGCTCTACGGCTACGGTTCCTATGGCTCGGCGATGTCGGCTTCCTTCCGGACGCGCCCGCTCAGCCTGGTCGACCGCGGTTTCGTCTACGCCATCGCCCATGTCCGCGGCGGCACCGAGAAGGGCCGGCGCTGGTATCTCGACGGCAAGCGCGAGAAGAAGCGCAACACCTTCACCGACTTCATCGCGGCCGCCGAGGCGCTCGCCGAGGGCGGCTTCACCGCGCGCGGCCGCATCGTCGCGGAAGGTGGCAGTGCCGGCGGCATGCTGATGGGCGCGGTGGCGAACATGGCCCCTCACCTCTTCGCGGCCATCGTCGCGGAGGTGCCCTTCGTCGACGTGCTCAACACGATCCTCGACGACAGCCTGCCGCTGACACCGCCGGAATGGCCCGAATGGGGTGACCCGATCCGCGATGTCGCCGCCTTTGAAACGATCCGCGGCTACTCGCCCTATGACAACGTCACGGCCCAGCCCTACCCGCCGATCCTGGCGATGGCGGGCCTCACCGACCCGCGCGTGACCTATTGGGAGCCGGCGAAATGGGTGGCGCGCCTGCGCGCGACCATGACCGGCGGCGGGCCGGTGCTGCTGCACACCAACATGGATGCCGGCCATGCCGGTTCGGCCGGGCGCTTCGACTCGCTGAAGGAGACGGCGCTCGCCTACGCCTTCGCGATCCAGGCCGTCGGCGGCGGCTGGCTGGACGAGGCGGCTGCGCGGGAAACCTGAGGCCGCCGGGGCTCAGCTTCCCAGCCGGCTCTTCTCGCTGGCGAGATAGACCTTCAGCTCGTCCATCGAGGCGAAGCTGTAGTCGCCATCCGGCGTGCGCGCCTTGATCGAGCCGTCGGCATAGATGGTGAAATGCGCCTCGCCGACCTGATAGGCGCCGACGATGCCCTCTTCCGAAGCCGCGGGGGCGGGCTCGACCGGCGCGGCGGCGGGCTCGATCTCAGGCTCGCTCTGCGCCGTCTCGGGCAGGCCCGGATCAGCATCGGCGACCGGCTCAATCGCCGTGGCCTGCTGCGTCTGGGGCGGCCAGGCCGGCACGGACCGATCGTCGCGATCGAGGATCGGCCAGGAGAGGTCGGCCGAAAGCGTCGGCTCGAGCCGCCGCGGCGGCGGCTCGACCTCGACCCCGGCGGGTGTTTCGAAGTCCGTCGGACGCCGCCCCAGGGCCGAATCCATCCAGCTCGCGGCGGCCGCCAGGTCGTCCGGTCCGGCGGGTGGGCGGCCCGGCTCGTCGAAGCGCGGCTCGACGCGTCCGCCGATCGGGCCGAGACCGAGCCCGGCCAGGCTTTCGCGCAGGCGGTCGAACTCGTCGTCCGCCGCGGTGGCGGGCGGAGCAGCCGGCGTCAGCGGGTCGTCGATGTCCGAGGCGGGCGGCAATGCGCGTCGGGCCGCGTCGGGCTCCGGTTCGGCAACGTCGACCGATGCATCGGCGGTGTCCTCATTCGCTTCGGGCAGGGGTGGCAGACCGTCCCGGGCCGGCAGCGGCACGGCGAGATCGTCTCCCTCGAACGCAGCGGGGAGCGGGGCGAATTCGGGATCGATCGGGCGGAACGGGTCGAAGGCCGGCAGCGTCTCGGGCTCGATCGTCTGCGCCACGCCTTCATCCGGCCCGGCCTCCGACTTCGAGACGGCCTGGGGCGGCTCGGCGGCTTCGGCGTCGGTCTCCCGCGGCTCGGCTGCCGGCGTCCCGAGAACGCTGGCGAGATGAGCGCCGAAGAGGTCCGGCTCGTCCGGACGGGCCGCGGGTTCCGGCTCGGCCCTGTCGGCATCGGCCGCCGCGGCGCCGGCCAGACCCGCGCCCCCGAGACTTGCGCCCGCAAGACCTGCGCCCGCGAGCGCGCCTGCGACCGCCACCGCTGCGGACGGAGCCGCCGCGCCAGGCGCGAGGCCAGCCGGTGAAGCCGGCGAGGGAGCGGGAGCCGAAGGCTCGCCCGGCTCCCGCGCGGCGACGCCTGCCGCACCGGCCAGAGACAGCGCCATCGCCGTGCCCGAGAGCCTGTTCTCCAGCGCCCGGAGCTTCGCGAGCACCTGCGCGAGCGCCAGCAGGATCACGCCGGCGACCGCCACCACCGTTCCGATGATGACCTGGGTGAAACCGCGCTCAAGCACGAGATAGGGCAGGCCGTCGATGATCGCCGCTGCGCCGCCGCCCAGAAAGCCGAGGCCGAGCAGAATGAAGAGAATGATCAACGGCGTGTCCTCGGCCATGGGCGGAAAGGCAGATCAGGCAATCCGCAGGGCCGCCCGAAGCGGCCCGTCTGCCCCGCCATCATCTAACGTATTGAATAAGAGAGAGTTTCAATTTTCGCTCCCGACAGAAGCGAGGATTCGGGCGGGAGTGAGGCGCTTTCCGGCGCAATCTGCCGCCGCCCCGTGGCCGCGGCGGTTGCCGGGGAGCCGACGGAGGCTTAACTAACGAAGCGGATGGCGGGCGCCCCGGAGGGGTTCCAACCGGCCCATGCCGCCCCGCGGCAAGCCATTCTCAGTTCACGCGATTTGCCAGCCCAAGGAGAGGCGCCGATGACCTTCACCCTTCCCGATCTGCCCTACGCCCATGACGCGCTGCAGCCCTTGATGTCGAAGGAGACGCTCGAGTTCCATCACGACAAGCACCACCTCGCCTATGTCACGAACGGCAACAACGCGATCAAGGGCACGGAATTCGAGGGCAAGTCGCTCGAGGAGATCGTCAAGGCTTCGCACGGCAAGAACGCCGCGGTCTTCAACAATGCCGGCCAGCACTACAACCACCTCCACTTCTGGAAGTGGATGAAGCCGAACGGCGGCGGCAAGATCCCCGGCGCGCTGGAGAAGGCGATCGTCGACTCCTTCGGCTCGGTCGAGAAGTTCAAGGAAGACTTCGTCGCCGCCGGCGTCGGCCAGTTCGGCTCGGGCTGGGCCTGGCTCGAGGTCAAGGGCGGCAAGCTCGCCGTATCCAAGACCCCCAACGGCGAGAGCCCGCTGGTCAACGGCGCCAGCCCGATCCTCGGCTGCGACGTCTGGGAGCATTCCTACTACATCGACTATCGCAACCGCCGCCCCGACTATCTCAAGGCCTTCCTCGAGAGCCTGGTGAACTGGGAGTACGTCGCGGAGATGTACGACGCCGCCGCCAAGGCCTGAGCCTGCGACGGACGACATGAAACGGGGCCTCGCGGCCCCGTTTTTTTGTGTCGGCAGAGAGGCTCGGAAACGCGCGCGGCGTGGTCAGGCCGCCACGCTCTGCAGGAACTGGTCGACCGTGCTGCGCAGCCGCAGGGCCTGCGCCGCGACCTCGCCGGCGGCGCCACGCACCTCCTCGGCCGAGCGCCCGGTTTCCTCGACCGAGTCGGCGAGCACGCTGAGATCGCTCGAGACCGACAGCGCGGACGAACTCGCCATCGCCACGCCCGAGGCGATCTCGCCGGTGGCGATGGCCTGCTGCTCGATCGAGACCGCGACCGAATTGGCGAAGTTCTCGATCGCGTTCATCCGCTCGGCGATGTTCTGGATCGAGCCCACCACCTGGCCGGTGGCGCCCTGGATGGCGCCCACCTGCGCCACGATCCGGTCCGTCGCATCGGCCGTCTGCGAGGCGAGGCTCTTCACCTCGGAGGCGACGACCGCGAAGCCGCGTCCCGCCTCGCCGGCGCGGGCGGCCTCGATCGTAGCATTGAGGGCCAGCAGATTGGTCTGGGCGGCGATGTCGCGGATCAGATTGACGACCTCGCCAATGGCTCGCGCGGTCTCGTCGAGCGCACGCACGGAGCCGGCGGTGTCGCGCGAAATCGACGCCGCCTCGACGATCTCGGTGCGCACGCGACGGATCTGGAACTCGACCTCGCGGATCGCCGCGCCCATCTCCTCGGCAGCCTGGGCAGCGCTCTCGACATTGCCCGAGGCGCCGTGGGCGTTCTGGGCGGCGCGCGCCGCACGCCCCGAGGATTCGGCGGCGACGCGGGCGAGACCGTCGGAGGCCTCGCTCATACGGTCCGCATTGCTCTTGAAGGCCTCGAGCGCGACGCCGACCTCGCCGCGAAACAGCCCGATCGCCTCGTCGACGCGCTGCTGGTGCAAGCGGCGCTCCGATTCCGTGACATGCTGCCTTTCCTGCAGCGCCGCCCGCTCCGCCAGCCGCAGCTTGAGCACGCCGAGCGCATGGGCGATCGCGCCGATCTCGTCCTGCCGCGCCATCGCGTCGATCGGGGTGTCGAGCTGGCCATCCGACATGCTGACGATGGCCCGCGTCATGTTCTTGAGCGGCTTCATCGTCCGCGAGAGCGAGAACCAGAGGAGTGGCCCGAGAACCAGCAGGATCAACACGCCGAAGCCGATGGTCGCGACCTCCTCGAACTGCGCACGGGCGAGCAGGCGCGACTTGTCGAAGCGCATGGCGATGTAGCCGATCTGCTTGCGATGGCCGCCGACGCGCACGACGTGAAGCCACGTCACGTACCGCTCCTCCTCGATCTCGGCCGTGTCGGTGTCCTTGAGGATTTCCCAAGGCTCGCGCTTCAGCAGCGCCGTCAGGTTGCGGGGCGTCAGGGAAAGCCTCGCTTCCTCGTTGCGGCCGGCACTGGCGAGCGAGGACAGATCGTCGGCGACGATGCCCGCCTCGAAATCGGGATCGCGGCGCAGCGAATCGAGGATCTGGGTCAGGGTGATGGTATCGCGCGCCAGGATCAGCGAGGGCGAGGCGTTGACCACCATCAGCACCAGCGACTTCATCTTCTGCTCGAGATCGTCGCGCGTCTTGGCGTCGTTGTAGCGGGCCGCGGCGAACACCACGAGCATGATGGCGATGGCGACGATCGCGACCGCGGCGGCGGCGATCCGGCTGCTGAGCGAGCGGCCCCAGCGACGCGATACGGATGGTGGCTGCGTGGCGGTATCGATCGTCCCCGCACGCTTCAACGACATCATGGCCGGCCCAGTCCCCGCACTCGTCTCGACATGCGGCGCAGGCCACCGAGACACCCAACGGGAAGCTTAGCCAGATCTTGGTAAAGAATGACTTTCGGGCCGCTCAGGCGAGCGCGGCGAATCGCACCATCGGCAGCCGTTCCGGCACGAAGTCCATGAGCGCCGCATGCTCGACCGGCCGCGTCGCCACGACGGGATCGAGGCGCGCGAGTTCGTCGTCGACGAAGCCCGGATGGCACATGACCAGATGCGCGGGGCCGGGCCGCAGCAGGAAGCGCTGCAGATCGGCGGCGAAGTCGCGCTGCGGATCGAAGGGCGCGACGCCCGCGAAACCGCGGTTGACCGGGAAGCCGCTCCGCCGCGCCGCGCGCCCGAAGCCGAACGCCAGGGCGGAGATGGTCAGGGCCTTGCCGACAGCGACGCCGCGGGCCCGGATGGCGACCGGCGAGTCGTGCGGATCGCGCAGATAGAGACTGCCCTGCCGATAGCGCTTCGACACGGCATCGAGCAGCTCGCGGCGGATGCCCGGCAGCACATGGACATGCTGGTGCCCGTCGACGAAGGCGGGAGGACGGCCCATCCCGTCCTCGAAAGCATCGAGCTGGCGGGCAATCTCGGCGGCGATCTCCCGCCGGACCGTCGGCGACGTCGCAGCCGCTCGGGCCAGTTCCGGCAGAGCCGGGAAGGCGCCGCCCGGCGCCAGCCGCGGCATCGCGCCGAGCGGGGCGGCGCAGGTCAGGTTCAGATGCAGGCCGAGATCGGCCCTCTCGGCGAGTGCGCCGAACGCCGCCGCGAAGCCGCGCCAATGCGGGCGGTTGGTCATCGCGCCGGCCGCCGAGAGTTTGCCCGCCTCGAGCAGCGCCAGGATCGAGCGGCTGACCCCGTCGGTCAGGGCGAAATCGTCGGCGCATAAAACAAATCCGCTCGCCATGCCGGTTTGTTGTCCTCTGTTCAGGCGCCTTGCGCTAAGAGCGCGGCGAAGCTTTACGGTTCCGTGCGGGCCGCGTCATCCCGATGCCTTCCGGTTTCTGCCCGGGGGCGCCTGCGGCGCGGTCGAGAGGTCGATCCCGTGTCCGAGACGCAGCCCCCATCCGCCCTGCCGCCGATGCGCGGCCATTCCAGCCGCCCCGAATTGTCGGTCGTCGTGCCCGTCTACAACGAGGCCGAGAGCCTGCCGCTCCTGCTGGAGCGGCTGAAGCAGGTGCTCGACGGCGCGGTGACGTCCTGGGAACTGGTCTGCGTCGACGATGGCAGCCGGGACGGCACGCTTGCGGTGCTGCGGCTGCTGGCGGCGCAGGACCGGCGCGTCAGCGCGGTCTCGTTCAGCCGCAATTTCGGCAAGGAGATCGCCATCGCAGCGGGGCTCGACCACGCCTCGGGCGACGCCGTCGTGATCATGGACGCCGATCTGCAGCACCCGCCGGAGACGATCCTGCTCTTCCTGGAGAAATGGCGCGAGGGCTATCTCAACGTCTATGGCCAGCGCTCGGACCGCGACGGCGAAACCCCGCTCAAGCGCAACTTCGCCAAGGCGTTTTACCGGCTCTTCGCGCGGTTCGGCGAGACCGAGCTGCCGGAGGGCGCCGGGGATTTCCGCCTGCTCGACCGCAAGGTGGTCGATGCGCTGCGGGCGCTGCCGGAGCGGGCGCGCTTCTCCAAGGGGCTCTATGCCTGGGTCGGGTTCCGCTCGACGGGCGTGACCTTCGACGTCGCCGAGCGCGAACACGGCGTCTCGAAGTTCCGCTACCGCAAGCTGTTCTCCTTCGCCTTCGACGGACTCTCTTCCTTCTCGACGGTGCCGCTCAAGATCGCGACCTGGGCCGGCGTGGTGATCGCGCTGATGGCGACGATGACGGCACTGTTCTTCGTGCTGCGCACGCTGTTCTTCGGCACGGACCTGCCCGGCTTCCCCTCGCTGATCGTCTCGATCATGTTCTTTTCCGGCATCCAGCTCGTTTCGCTGGGGATGATCGGCGAATATGTCGGGCGCATCTTCGCCGAGGTGAAGCGCCGGCCGCTCTACCTGATCGGCGAGCGGGTCGGCTTCGATGCCCGGACCGTCGACCATCCGCGCGGCGACGCGCTGCCGCCGCTGATCCGGTAGACGCTGGCGCTGCGATCTGGGATGTAGGCGGCCTGTTGCGAATGCCCTTGTCGGAGCCTCCGTGGTCATCCCGGACAAGCGGCAAGGCCGCGCCGATCCGGGATCCATGCCGGAGCGTTTCCTTTCGAGGCTCCGGCATGGATCCCGGGTCTTCGCTGCGCTCCGCCCGGGATGACCGCGCGGTGATGTGAGAGAAGCCGCCCGTTCCGATGCTTCGCAAAATCCTCTCCGTCGGCGGCTTCACCCTGCTCTCGCGGCTCTCGGGCTTCGTGCGCGACATCGTGCTGGCCGCCGTGCTCGGCGCGGGCGCGCTGATGGATGCCTTTTCGGTGGCGCTGCGGCTGCCCAACCATTTCCGGGCGATCTTCGGCGAAGGCGCGGTCAACCAGGCCTATATCCCGGCCTATGCGCGCATTCGCCAGCAGGGCGGCGAGGCGGCGGCCGCGCTCTTCTCCAACCGCGTCTTCAGCCTCAACCTGATCGTGCAGATCGTCCTGCTGGCGATCGCCCTGCCCTTCATGCCGGAGATCGTCCGGCTGCTGGCGCCGGGCTTCGCCAGCGATCCGCTGCGTTTCGATCTGGCGGTCGCGCTGACGCGGATCACCTTTCCCTATCTGCTCTTCATCACGCTGGTGACGCTGCTCTCGGCCAATCTCAATGCGGTCGACCGCTATGCGGCCGCCGCGGCGGCCCCGATCCTGATGAATCTCTGCCTGGTCGCGGCACTCGCCGTCGCCTTCCTTTTTCCGAACGCCGCCTACGCGGCCGCTTGGGGCATGGCGGCGGCCGGCGTCATCGAGTGGCTGCTGCTCGCCTTCGCCGCACGCCGCGCGGGCGTCGCCGCTGCCCTGACCCGGCCGCGGCTGGACGCCGATGTGAAGAGCTTCCTGAAGGCGTTCGGGCCGGCCGTGATCGGCTCGGCCGGGGTGCAGATCGCGCTCTTCGCCGACACGATCATCGCCTCGCTGCTACCGGCCGGCGCCTATGCGGCGCTGTACTATGCCGAGCGGCTCTACCAGCTCCCCCTCGGCGTCATCACGATCGGCGTCGGCACCGTGCTTTTGCCGACGATGAGCCGCTTCATCGCCGCGGGCGATACGGCCGCCTCGGACCGGGCGCAGAACCGGGCGATCGCGCTGACGGTGGTGGCGGCGGCGCCCTTCGCGGCCGCCTTTCTCGCGATTCCCGAACTGATCGTCTCGGCGCTGTTCGAGCGCGGGCGTTTTGATGCTGCGGCGAGCCAGGCGGCGGGCGCGGTGCTGCTGGCCTATGCGGTCGGGCTGCCGGCGATCGTGCTGATCCGCACCCAGGTCTCGACCTTCCAGGCGCGGGGCGACACGACGACGCCAATGTTCGTCTCGCTCGCCGCCATCGGCGCGAATGTCGCGCTCAAGCTCTTATTGTGGCGCGATTTCGGCGCTCCGGGACTGGCGCTGGCGACCGCTGCCGGCGCCTGGATCAATGTCGCGACCCTGTTCGTGCTCGGCATCCGGCGCGGCTGGGCGAAGCCCGATCCGAGGCTTGGAGTGCTGGTCGCGATCACGGTCGCCGCAGCGCTCGTCGCCGGCATCGCAGCGCGCCTTGCGGCGCCTTCCATGCTGGCAGCGACGGCTGGCTTGCCCCACGAACCCCGGCTCGTCGCGGTGGCGGCCGTGAGCCTGCTCGCGGCGCTGCTCTATGTCGGGCTGGTTGGCGGGGGGCTGAAAGTGTCCAGGCTACTCAGGTTGCTGCGGTAGCATGCCCGCCGTATGGACATTCCTGCTCACGTCCTGGGCGTTCTGGATCGCCCTCGCGGCGGCATTCAATCCTCTGTTTCTGCCAGGCTTGCTTGTCCCGCCGCTGCTGGGGGCGATGGTTCCATACGCGCTCAATTTCTCTGGTTTTCTGGCGCTGCCAATGGCTCTAGCCGCGACCATGTCCGGAGTTGTTTATCTGGCGCTTTTCAGAGCTTACTCACTTTCAAGACCAATTTTTCAAGCAATCGCAGTGAATGGCACATTCCTGTTGATCCTGGTCGGCGCGAGCGAGTCCAGAAAGAACGACGTCATCATGACGTTGGCCGACAAAGCGGGGGCGGAATGCCTGCAAATCCACTCATTCGTGGATTCGTTTCGGTATCTGGGTAGCGAGCCCGCCTCACACCCACATGCAGCCTACCGGAAGGGTGCCGAGGTGCAGCTTTGGAGCTACCGGAACCAAAATTTCTTTCCGGTCCCCGAAGCGATATCGCGAAACATCGAGCTGGGACGCTGCCGCTAGTCTGCTGTGGTTTTCATTCGAGCCATCGCCCCGCCCCAGCTCCCAGCAAACCGGCAGCCTGTCCCATCATACGCTCGACGATCTCGCCGGCCGACGGCACGTCCGCAACCAGACCCACCGCCTCTCCGACGATGACGGCGGCGTTGTCGGGATCGCCGGCCGCGAAGGCCGCGCGATAGGCCGGCGCCTCCTGCTCGATCGCCGCCTTCAGCGCCTCGTCGCGGCCGGCCCAGCGCCGGGTGAAGTCATTGGCGGCGACGCGGATGTCGAAGGGCTTCGGCCAGTCGAGCCGGCGCGCGATATCGGGCAGCGAAGTGCGGACCGTGCCGTCGCCTGTGGCCGCCAGGGCCGCCTCCTGCTGCCGTTCATGGACCAGCGCCTCGCGGCTCGCCCAGAAGCGGGTGCCGACGAGCACGCCGTCGGCGCCCAGCATCAGAGAAGCCGCGAGCCCGCGTCCGTCGGCGATGCCGCCCGCCGCGAGCAGCAGCGTGTCGGGGCTCTGGCGCGCCAGCAGATCGGCAACCTCGGGCACGAAGGGGAAGGTCGCGCGGCGGTGGCCGTGGCCGCCGGCCTCGCCGCCCTGCGCGACGATGATCGCCGCCCCGGCATCGAGCCCCTGGCGGACATGATCGAGCGACTGGCACTGGCAGATCAGCGGAATCTCCGCCGCCGCGATCTCCGCGGCGAAGGGCGCGGGATCGCCGAAGGAGAGCATCAGCGCCGCAGGGCGATGCGCCAGCGCGGCCGTCAGCAGGTGCGGCTGCTTGGCCAGCGACCAGGTGATGAAGCCGCAGCCGGTGCGGGTGTTGCCGGCCTGGGCGAACTCCCGCTCGAGCCAGTCACCATCGCCATAGCCGCCGCCGATCAGGCCGAGCCCCCCGGCGCGGGTGACGGCGGCGGCGAGCGACCCGCCCGCCGCCAGCGCCATCGGCGCCGAAAGCACCGGGTGCTCGATGCCCAGTCGCCGCGTCAGCCTGGTGACGAGGCGCGCCATGCTCAGACGGACTTGCTGTTGGCCAAGGTCTTGCTGTTGGCAAAGTCCATGTAGAGCTCCCGGGCCTTGCGGTAGAGCGGGCCGGGCTGGAGCTGGCGGTTGTCGATGCGGCCGACCGGCACGACCTTCGAGTAGTTGCCCGAAGAGAAGATCTCGTCGGCCTGTTCGAAATCGCTGTAGCGCAGGCTGGTCTCCTCGACCGTGACGCCGTCCTGCCGCAGCAGGCCGATGACGCGCTGGCGCGTGATGCCGTTCAGGAAGGTGCCGTTGGGGATCGGCGTCTTCACCACGCCGTCCTTCGCGAGGAAGATGTTGGAGGTCGCGGTCTCCGCGACATTGCCAAGCATGTCGAGCACCAGCGCATTGTCGAAGCCGGCGGCCTTGGCGGCGCGCAGCGTGCGGGCGTTGTTGGGGTAGAGGCAGCCGGCCTTGGCGTCGGTCGGGGCGGTCTCGACCGTCGGGCGGCGGAAGACGCCTTGCGTCACCGAAAGCCCGTTCGCGGGCAGGCCCATCGGCGCCTCGAAGAGGCACAGGCAAAAGCGCGTCGACTCCTCGTCGGGGATGATGGTCGAGACGCCGTCGGCCTCGGCCCAGTACATCGGCTTGATGTAGAGGGCGACGTCGCCCTTGAACTTCTTGATGCCCTCATGCGCCTTGGCGACGATGGTCTCGGCGCTCTCCGTCGGCTTGAGGCCGAGCGCGGTCGCGGAGCGGTTCACCCGGGCGGCGTGGAGCGCGAGGTCGGGAGCGAGGCCGTCGAACCAGCGCGCGCCGTCGAAGACCGAGGAGCCCTGCCAGGTCGCATGGCTGCGCGGCCCCATGATCGGCGGGTTGCCCTCGTGCCACTCTCCCTCGAACCAGGTCCAAGTCTGCGAATACCAGGCCATCAGGCGCTCCTGCTGTCACGATCGACGTTGCGCGCACCGTCTGCCCACGGCCTCACCTCGTCAACATGCAGCCCCGCACAACACGATGACGGGATGTGATGGAAGCGATCGGTCGCGGTGATGGATCAGAAACCCAGCGCGCGCAGGGCGGCGACGGCACTCATGCCGACCACGAGCGCGAGCAGTTCGCTGCGACGCAGGATCATGCTGCCCATCGCCGCCAGCAGCGCGATGCCGGCCGCCAGCCCGAGCCGCTCGATGAGCGGGAGCACCGTGGCGGCGATGATCGAGCCCGGCAGCGCGGCGAGCCCGCGCCGGACATGCGGCGTCAGCGGGATGAAGCCCATCAGCACCACCCCGGCGATGCGGCAGAGATAGGTCGCGGCCGCCATGGCGAGGATCGCGATGATCGGCCCCCAGGCGCCGAGAGTCGCGGAGCCGAGATCAGGCAGCGTCATCGCGGAACGCTCCCACGATCGCCCCTGTCAGGGAGCCCACGATGATGAAGGCGTAGCCCTCGACGAGCTTGGCCGTCAGCAGGGCGGCAATACCCGCGGCCACCCAGGGCACGGCGGCGCGGCGGCCCCGCCAGAGCGGCACGATCATCGCGGCGAAGAAGATCGGCATGACCAGGTCGATGCCGAAGGCGCGCGGATCGGAGACCAGCGCGCCGAGCCCGTAGCCGAGCCCCGTGAACAGGATCCAGACGACCCAGAGCAGCAGCCCGGCGCCGATCAGCACGCCGAGATCGCGCCCGCCCTCGGCCCGGTAGCGCGTGCCGATGACCCAGTTGGCGTCGGTGAAGAAGAACAGGTGGAGCGCGTTCAGCGCCTTCGGATAAGCGGCGAACCAGGGCTGCAGCGAGGCGCCCTGCAGGATCATCCGGGAGTTGACCGTGGCGGTGACGACGGCGAGGCCGACAATGGCGCCCCAGGTCCATTCCGGCCGCCAGAGTTCCATCGCGACGAGCTGCGAGATGCCGCCATAGACCAGCGCGCTCATCAGCAGCGTCTCGACCATCGTCAGCCCCTTGGCCGCGGCCGCCGCGCCGAAAGCCACCGCGAAGACGACGACGCCCGGCACGAGCACCATGACCTTGCGCATGCCCAGGCGCATGCCGGCCACGCTGGTCTGTGCCGGAGCTTCCTCCATGAAGCCGTTCTCTCCCTCTTCGCGAGCCTGTCATGGGCCGCATTGGCGCCGCCTCGCCGAGAGCGGGCGACGTCTCATCCTTCCAAGGCCGAAGCGGGCCGCAGGTCAACGCCGCCCCGTGGGCGGGCCGCATGAGCCGGACACAGGGCGGCGCCGGGGCAATGGCGAGCGCCCCCGGCGTGGCCTATCCTGCGGGGATGATCTGGCTTTCCGCTCCCGACGATATCGCCGCCGATTTCCCGGCCGCCTGGCTGGTGGCGACGCCGGAGCGGCCGGCGACGCTGCCCGAACGCTCGGCGCTGCGGCGGGGCATGGCGGCGCTTATCCTGGCGCGACAACTCGGCCTGCCGCCGGAGGCGATCGCGATCGGCCATGAGCCGGGGGGGCGTCCGCTGGTCGAGCAGCCTCGCGGGAGCGGGCTGCATCTCTCGCTCGCGACCCGGGCGGGGATGGTCGCCGTGGCCCTCGCCCGTCGCCCGGTCGGCGTCGATGTCGAGGCCGTGGATGCCCGCGCGGCCCCACCTGCGGCCGTCCTGCACCCCGATGAGTCGGCCTGGCTCCTCGCCCAGCCGGAACACGAGCGCGCGCTGGCCTTCGCGCGGCTGTGGAGCGCCAAGGAGGCCTATGTGAAGGCGCTGGGAACGGGCTTCGCTCGTCCGCCGGAGAGTTTCGCCATCTCGATCTCGCCGGAGGGACGTCTGACGGTGCGAGACGGCGCGCAGGCCAGGGCCGCGACCGGCGTCAGCCGCACCATCGAAAACGGCGGCCAGGAGATCCTGGCCGCCGCGATGGTCGTTCTCGGGTGAGGCGACGTGTCAGACGGAATGGGAGGCCTTCTCGCGCCGCCATTTCAGGAAGAAGCCCGCGGCGAGCACGAGGAGCGCGCCGACGGTGTCGCTCAGATACTGGAGAATGCCGGTCGGCGCTCCGTAGCGGGACACGACCCAGGGGTCGTTGGCGATCATGTCGCCGGCGATCCAGCCGAGCAGAGCCGCGCCGAGCCAGATCAGCATCGGGTAGCGGCTCAGGACGGTGAGGATCATGGTCGAGCCATAGATGATCAGCGGAATCGACAGCAGGAGGCCGAAGACGAAGAGCCAGACATTGCCATGGGCGGCGGCGGCAACCGCGAGCACATTGTCGAGGCTCATCACCGCGTCGGCGATCGCAATGGTCTTGACCGCGCCCCATAGCGTCGTGCCGCCCTGAACATCGCCATGCTCGTCATCGCCATGCACGAGCTTGATGGCGATCCAGAAGAGCAGGAGGCCGCCGACAATCTTCAGGAAGGGCACGGCCAGCAGATAGGTGATGATCAGCGCGAACACGATGCGCAGACCGATGGCCGCGCCGGCGCCGAGCCAGATTCCGACCTTGCGCTGCTCCTCGGGCAAGTTTCGGCAGGCCAGCGCGATCACGACGGCGTTGTCGCCCGAGAGGAGCAAATCGATCCAGATGATCTGCACCAGCGAAATCAGGAACTGGGTCGAGAAGAAATCCATGCAACACCTTTTTCTGAGATCTCGCCCACTGGGCGGGGTCCGTTTAATCTTGGCCGAACCATGCCGGCCAGGCTCAGCCGACCGGGATCAGTCCGCGACGGCCCGCCTTTGCCGGAGCATGTAACCCACGCCGAGGACGACGACCGCCCCCAGGACGGCTGCCGGATATTCTAGCTTGTGCAGCAGATCGGCCCCGAAGGTCTTGATCAGCCACGGGTCCGAATCGAGCATCTCACCAGCGACCCAGCCGAGCAAGCCAGCCCCCGCCCAGACCAGGATCGGGAAGCGCTCGAGCAGGCTCGTGATCAGCGACGCGCCGAGCACGATCAGCGGGATCGAGATCACCAGCCCGGCGACCAGGAGCGGCACCGAATCCTTCGCGACGGCCGCGATGGCCAGAACGTTGTCGAGGCTCATGACAATGTCGGCGATGGCGACCGTCTGAACCGCCTTCCAGAGCTTGTCGCTCGAAGCGATCGAATCATCTTCCGCGCTGCCGTCCTCGACGACCAGCTTGATGGCGATCCAGATCAGCAGCAGAGCGCCGGCAATCCGCAGGAACGGTGTGTTGAGCAGCGAGGCAATCAGGACCGTGAAGACCACGCGCAGCACCACGGCGACGCCAGCGCCGAGGACGATGCCCTTGGTCCGCTGTTGCGCCGGCAGACCACGGCACGCCAGCGCGATCACCACCGCATTGTCGCCCGAGAGCACGATGTTGAGAATGATGATCTCGAACAGCTTGCCCCAAAGCAGCGGATCACTGAACGAAATGGTCGAGAGGTCCATGGTCTTGGCAATCCTGTGAGGTTCGCGGGCGGCGCTGCGACCTTTGCCGGTCGGGCATCCCGGTAACAAAGACTGCGGCGGCGGGCAAACCCGCGCCCGTCAGCCCAGCGCCTGCTCGACCGCCTTGCCGGCGGCCTCTGTGCCGAGGGAGCCGCCGAGGTCACGCGTGCGGGTGCGAGCATCGCCCAGCGCCCGCTCGATCGCGGCCTCGATGCCCTTGGCGGCTTCGGTCTCGCCGAGATGGTCGAGCATCATCGCGGCCGACCAGATCTGGCCGATCGGATTCGCTATGCCCTGGCCGGCGATGTCGGGGGCTGAGCCATGCACCGGCTCGAACAGGGAGGGGAAGTCGCCGGTCGGGTTGATGTTGCCCGAGGGCGCGATGCCGATCGTGCCGGTGCAGGCCGGGCCGAGGTCCGAGAGAATGTCGCCGAACAGGTTGGAGGCGACGACGACGTCGAACCTGTCCGGGTTCAGGACGAAATGCGCGGTCAGGATGTCGATATGGTACTGGTCGACGGTCACGTCGGGGTACTTCTTCGCCATCTCCTTCACCCGCTCGTCCCAGTAGGGCATGGTGATGGCGATGCCGTTCGACTTGGTCGCCGAGGTCAGCTTCTTGCGCGGGCGGCGCTGGGCGAGCTCGAAGGCGTATTTCAGGACGCGGTCGACGCCGACACGGCTCATCACCGTTTCCTGCAGGACGATCTCGCGCTCGGTGCCGGCATACATGCGGCCGCCGACGGAGGAATATTCGCCTTCGGTGTTTTCGCGGACGACGAAGAAGTCGATATCGCCGGGCTTGCGGCCGGCCAGCGGGCCGGGCACGCCGGGCATCAGCCTGACAGGGCGGAGATTAACGTACTGGTCGAATTCGCGCCGGAACAGCAGCAGCGAGCCCCAGAGCGAGATGTGGTCCGGCACCTGGGCGGGCATGCCGACGGCGCCGAAGAAGATCGCGTCATGGCCGCCGATCTGCTCCTTCCAGTCGTCGGGCAGCATCTTGCCATGCTTGGCGTAGTAGTCGCAGGAGGAGAAATCGAACTCGTCCAGCCGCAGCTCGAAGCCGTATTTCTTCGAGGCCGCCTCCAGGATGCGCAGCCCCTCGGGCATCACTTCCTTGCCGATGCCGTCTCCGGCAATGGCGGCGATGCGGTAGACGCGGTTGGTGCGGCTCATGACAGGTCTCCGAAGAAGGCGATGAATTCGGCGGCGACGAGATCGGGGATCTCCTCGGCCAGATAATGCCCGCCGGGCAGGCTGCGGCCTTGGACGTTCTCCGCGCGCAGGCGCCACAATGCCAGCGGATCGAAGCATTTGCCGATGATGCCGTTCTCGCCCCAGAGCGCGAGCAGGGGCTGCGTCAGCTTGCGGTCGCCATCCTCATCGTCATGGCGGATGTCGATGGTGGCGGCGGCGCGGTAATCCTCGCAGGAGCCATGGATGGTCCGCGGATCGGCGAAGCAGCGCAGATATTCCGCCAGAGCTTCCGGCGCGAAGGGCTTCAGACCGGCTGCGCCCGAACCGCATTTCTTGCGCCAATAGGCTTCCGGATCGGCCCCGATCATGCGCTCCGGAAACGGCGCCGGCTGGATCAGGAAGAACCAGTGCCAATAGGCCCGCGCGAAGGCGTCCGTGGTACCTTCATACATCTCGCGCGTCGGCGCGATGTCGAGCGTGGCGAGCTTCGTGACGCGCTCGGCATGGTCGAGCGCGAGGCGATGCGCGACGCGGGCGCCACGGTCATGCGCGCCGACCAGGAAGCGCTCATGGCCGAGCAGCGTCATCACCTGCGCCATGTCGAGCGCCATGGCGCGCTTGGAATAAGGGAAATGCTCGGGGTCGGTCAGCGGCTTGTCGCTGTCGCCATAGCCGCGCAGATCGGCGCAAACGAGGGTGAAGTGGTCCTTCAGCCGCTCCGCCAGCTTGTGCCAGAGCACATGGGTCTGGGGATAGCCGTGCAGCAACAGCAGCGCCGGCCCCTGCCCGCCCGTCCGAACCCGGATGCGCGCGCCCGAGGTCGTGACGTCGAGCAGCCGGAAGCCGGGGAAGAGGCTGTCGGTGACGGGGAGATCGGTGATGGCCATGGGCGCCAGGTCAGGATGTGCAATCGAGAGCGCGTACGCCCATTCAGGAGGAATTGCGCGCAGCGATTATTACACAATCCCAATCAATGGTTGCGACACGTCATTCTCGGGCTGCGCCGTGCGCCGACCCGAGAATCTCAGGACGAGCATTTGTTTCCGAGATGCTCGGGTCGAGCCCGAGCATGACGCGCCCTACCCCCGCAGCGCCGCCCCGTAACGCTTGGCCATTTCGGCGACGATCCTGGCGCCGACCGCCTCGATTTCGGCTTCCGTCAGCGTCTTCTCGACCGGCTGGAGCGTGACCGCGAGCGCGACCGACTTCTTGCCCGGCTCGACGCCCTGGCCCTCGTAGAGATCGAAGACTGAGACGTCCGAGATCAGAGCGCGGTCGGCGTTCTGGGCGGACTTGACCATCTCGCCGGCGGCGGTCGCCTGGTCAACGATGAAGGCGAAGTCGCGCGTCACCGGCTGGAAGCCGGACAATGCCAGCTTCGGCTTGACCTTGGTCGGCTTGGCCTTGGGCAGCGGCAGCGCATCGAGATGGATCTCGAAGGCGACCAGCGGGCCCTTGACGTCGAGCGCCTTCAGGATGCGCGGGTGGACCTCGCCGAAAGCCCCGATCACGCCCTTGGGGCCGAAGCGCAGCGTCGCCGAGCGGCCGGGATGAGCCCAGTCGGGCCCGCCGGCCACGATCTGCAGCCCGCCTGTCGGGACGCCGAGGCCCGCCAGCAGCGCCAGCACATCGGCCTTGGCGTCGAAGGCATCGACGGGCTTGGCCGCGCCGTCCCAGTGGCGACCGGCCCCCTCCAGCGTCGCCGTGCCGCGGCGCAGGCCGGTCGCGGCCATGAGCTGGCCCTCGGGCTCGTCGCTCTGGAAGATCTGGCCGACCTCGAAGAGGGCGACGTCGCCGAAGCCGCGATCGGCATTGGCCTGGGCGGCGCGGATCAGGCCCGGCAGCAGCGAGGGCCGCATGTCGGAGAGATCGGCCGCGATCGGGTTGGCCAGCACCAGCGCCGGCGAGCCGCCGCCGAACAGCGTCGCGGACTCATGGTCGATGAAGGACCAGGTGACGGCCTCGACGAGGCCGCGGCTGGCGAGCAGGCGCTTGGCCTGGCGGGTGCGCTTCTGCAGTACGGTGAGAACGGGCCTCAGCACCTCGTCCGCGATGCGCGGCAGCGGCGTCGAGACGACGCGGTCGAGCCCGGCGATGCGCAGGATCTCCTCGACGAGATCGGCCTTGCCGCCGACATCGGCCCGCCAGGACGGCGCCACGACCTGAACCCGCTCGCCGGAGCCGGAGACCGCGAAGCCCAGGGAGGTCAGCGCCCGCTCCATCTCCGGCAGGGGCAGCTCCAGCCCGGTCAGGCGCTTGACCTCGGACCAGGGGAAGTCGATCGCAGCGGCGCTGCCCGGCAGCTCGCCCGCGAAGACCATCTCGGACGGCTCGCCGCCGCAGAGCTCGACGATCAGCGCCGTGGCGAGATCCAGCCCCGGCCGGCAGAAGTCCGGATCGACGCCGCGCTCGAAGCGGTAGCGCGCATCGGAGGTGATGCCGAGCGCGCGGCCCGAGCGGGCGATGTTGAGCGGGTCCCACAACGCGCTCTCGACCAGCACGTCGGTGGTGCCCTCGTCGCAGCCCGAGGCCTCGCCGCCCATGATGCCGGCGATGGATTCGACGCCCGCCGCGTCGGCGATGACGACCTGATCGGCGGTCAGCGTGTAGGTCTTGCCGTCGAGCGCGACGATGGACTCGCCCTCCCGGGCGCGGCGCACGACGAGGTCGCCCTTGACCTTGGCCGCATCGAAGACGTGCAGCGGGCGGTTGCGGTCGAGCGTCATGAAATTGGTGATGTCGACCAGCGCGTTGATCGGGCGCATCCCGACGGCGCGCAGCCGCGCCTGGAGCCAGTCCGGCGACGGGCCGTTCTTCACGCCACGCACGAGCCGCAGTCCGAAGGCCGGGCAGAGCGCCTTGTCCTCGGCTGCGAGTTCGAGCTTCACGCCGACCGGGCACGGGAAGCCAGCTTTCACGGGCGCCACCGGCGGTGTCTTGATCGTGCCGAGGCCGGCCGCGGCGAGATCGCGCGCAATGCCGGCGACGCCGAGGGCGTCGGCGCGGTTGGGAGTCACCGCGATCTCGATGACCGGATCGCTGAGGCCGGCATAGGCGGCGTAAGGCTGGCCGACGGGCGCGTCATCGGGAAGGTCGATGATGCCGTCATGATCCTCCGAGAGCTGCAGCTCGGCGGCCGAGCAGAGCATGCCGTTCGATTCGACGCCGCGGATCACGCCCTTGCCGAGCGTGATGTCCTTGCCGGGAATATAGGTGCCGGGCAGGGAGAAGACGCTCTTCATGCCGGTGCGGGCATTGGGTGCGCCGCAGACGACCTGCACCGGCTCGCCGGCGCCGGTATCGACCATGCAGACGCGCAGCCGGTCGGCATTGGGGTGCTGCTTGGCATCGATCACATAGGCCACGGTGAAGGCGGCGAGCGCCTTGGCCTTGTCCTCGATGCCCTCGACCTCGAGCCCGACGCGGGTCAGGGCCTCAGCGATAGCCTCGACCGGCTCGGTCGTGTCGAGATGATCCTTCAACCAGGACAGGGTGAACTTCATGAGCGTCCGTCACTTCTCGTCATTGCATGGGACATCGGGGCCGACGCGGCGTTCAGCTCGTCCTCCCCGTCCGTCTTGATCTTCATCGCGTTGCCGCGCCAGCTCACCTCGCCGGCGACGAAGGCATAGGCCCAGATGCCCGGGAAGACGATGTCGCGCACCAGCAGCGCCAGCGGCATGCGCCAGGAGCCGTGCCAGCCGACGCCGCGCGCGAAGGCCAGCTCGGCGACATACCAGGGCAGCAGCACGAGCACCGGCGCGAGCCAGGCGGACAGGCCGAAGGCCGGCAACGCAAAGGCAGCCGCCAGCACCGCCAGCAGCGGGCCGGAGAGGATCTCGGGCAGGAAGAAAGGCAGGAAGGTGACGCGCCGCAGCCGCGCCCAGCGGAACTGGCGCTGGACGACGTCATGCAGGCTGCGCTCGCCCAAAGGCTGCTCGAAGGGCTGGCCGACGAGATGGACATGTTTGCCGGCACGGCGCACCAGCTTCGTCGCCGCCGCATCCTCGGCGATCTCCTCGCCGAGCACGGCGATGCCGCCGCGGGCGTCGAGGAAGGGCTTGTTCCAGAGCATCGACTTGCCCTGGGCGAAGCCGAAGCCGCAGGCCTCGCCGGCGAACTGCCAGCGCGCCTGGAAGGTGTTGAGGAAGGCGCATTCCAGCTCGGCCCAGAAGCCGAAGGGCCGCGAACCCACCGGCGTCGAGCAGACCAGCCCGGTGTCGTCCCGCCAGGAGGCGAGCAGGCGCTGGATATAGTCCTTCGGCATCAGCACATTGGAGTCAGCGAGGATGACCCATTCCGTCCGCGCCGCGTCCCAGCCTTTGACGCAGTTGTTGAGCTTGGGATTGGCGCTGACCGGCACGTCACCGGTCACGAGCTTCACCCGCTCCGCGCCGTAGCGGGCGATCAGCTCCTCGACCATCGGCACGATCGGATCGTCGGCATCGGCGACGGCGAAGATCGTGACGTAGTCGGGGTAATCCAGTTCGAGCCCCGAGATCGCCGTCTCGCGGCTGAAGGCCTCGATGCCGCGCAGCGGGCGCACGATCGTCACCGGCGGCAGCGCCGCGAGCAGAGGCGTGCGGCGGTCCACCCGGCGCAACCGCGCATAGGCAATCGCCTGGCAGAGCAGGTTCGTCGCGACGAGCAGCACCGCGAACAGGCCCGCCCAGCCCGCGGCGCTCATCGCGCGGCCCTCCCGCTCCCGGCCGCCATCACGCGGACAGCCCGGCGGTCAGCGTCGGCAGGTCGAGCGGGCGGAAGCCGTAATGGCTGAGCCAGCGCACATCCGCCTCGAAGAAGGGGCGCAAGTCAGGCATGCCGTATTTCAGCATCGCGATGCGGTCGATGCCCATGCCCCAGGCGAAGCCCTGGTAGACCTCCGGATCGAGCCCGCAATTGCGCAGCACATTCGGGTGGACCATGCCGCAGCCGAGGATCTCGAGCCAGTCCTCGCCCTCGCCAAAGCGGATTTCGCCGCCCTTGCGCGAGCACTGGATGTCGACCTCGACCGAGGGCTCGGTGAAGGGGAAGAAGGACGGCCGGAAGCGCATCTTGACCGTGTCGATCTCGAAGAACGCCTTGCAGAACTCCTCGAGGATCCATTTCAGGTGGCCCATATGGGCGCCCTTGTCGATCACCAGCCCCTCGACCTGGTGGAACATCGGCGTGTGCGTCTGGTCGGAATCCATCCGGTAGGTGCGGCCCGGGCAGATCACGCGGATCGGCGGCTCATGGGCCAGCATGGTGCGGACCTGGACCGGAGACGTATGGGTGCGCAGCAGCTTGCGCTCGCCATTCGCGTCGGGGGCGAAGAAGAAGGTGTCGTGCATCTCCCGCGCCGGATGGCCGACAGGGAAGTTCAGCTTGGTGAAGTTGAGATCGTCGGTCTCGACGTCCGGACCTTCGGCGATCGAGAAGCCCATATCGCCGAAGATCGCGGTGATCTCGTCGATGACCTGGCTGATCGGGTGGATGCGGCCGCGGGCCTCCGGGCCCTCGCGCACCGGCAGCGAGACGTCGATCCGCTCGGCCGACAGCCTGGCCTCGAGCGCGGCCTCGGCCAGCGCGTCCTTGCGGGCCGAGAGCGCCGACTGGACCTGGTCGCGCAGGCCGTTGATCAGCGGGCCCTTTTCCTTGCGCTCCTCGGGCGTCATCGCGCCCAGCGTCTTCAGAAGCGCCGAGATCGAGCCGGCCTTGCCGAGCGCGCCTATCCTGACCTGCTCCAGCGCGGCTTCGTCCTGCGCCTTCGCGATGTCGGCAAGAAGGCTCGCGCCCAAGTGATCGATCTCGTCCATGCCTGCTCTGGTCCGTTTGCGAGGCATCTTCTAGGGTGTCGCCAGCGCCGATGCTAGAGGCAATCACGCCGGCAAAGCAGGGCGATGACGGCAAAACCGGGGGGTGCGCCGATGATCGGGGCCGGTTGATGACAAGGCTGTCGCAATCGTGGCCGCGCCGCGCGCAGCAACGGGCCTGGGCGGCTCTTCTCGGCCTGCTCGCCGTCTGGCTGGCAGCGCCGGCGCAGGCCCAGGACGGGCAGCGCGTCAGCATCACCGGCGAGATCGCAGACAGCTGGTGCACGGTCAGCGGGCTGATGTTCGCGAAGGGCAGCGCCCATCACCAATGCGCCGTCTGGTGCGCGCTCGGCGGCATTCCCGTCGCGATCCGCGACGCGGAGGGCGGGCTCTATCTGATCCTGCGCATCGGCGACGACACGGACAGCGCCGCCAATCCGCGCATCGCCCGGCTGATGGCCCATGAGGTCACGGTGGACGGCGAACTGCTCGAGCGCGACGGCGTCAGATACCTGCTCGTGGACAAGATCGCCGACGACAAGGGCGTGATCAACCTGACCCATGACGAGCACGGCATCCAGCCGTTCGGGAACTGAGGCGATGGGCACATTCTCAGCCCTCATCCTGAGGAGCGCTGCGCAGGAGCGCGTCTCGAAGGAGGGTCCAGTCCGCACCGGAGCCTCCTGGAGCATCCTTCGAGACGCCGCTGCGCGGCTCCTCAGGATGAGGGCCGCGGGGGTCGGTGGCGTCATTTGCCTCGGCCTCCTCGGCCCAGCTCCGCTCCTGCGCGCCGCCGAGCCCTGGGGCATCCCGTATGAAAAGCCGGTCGTGCTGAAGGGCCGCGTCGTCGAGGCGCTGTGCCATCTCAAGGGTGTCTGCGCGGCCGATTGCGGCGCCGGCAAGCGCCAACTCGGCATCCTCGAGGCGGATGGCCGCTTCCGGCTGGTCGGCAAGGGGCAAGTCGATTTCGCCGGGGCTGCGCCCGATCTCGCCGGCTTCTGCGGCCGGGAGGTCGAGGCCGATGGGCTCCTGATCGAGAACCCGGCGATCACGCTGTTCTTCGCGCAGGGTGTCCGCGAAGCCGGCAGCAGCGCCCCGTTCACGCCGACCGAGCGCTTCAAGACGCAGTGGGAGGCGCGCAACGGCGCCGCGCCCGAATGGTGGCGGGCGGACCCCGAGTCCAATGCCATTCTGGCCGATACCGGCCCGCTCGGCATCAAGGGGCTCCTGCCCCAGCCGAAGCCCTGAGATCCGGGATGCAGGGCCGGCCCCACCGACGCGCGCTGCTGGCCGGGCTCGCCACCGGCTTGAGCCTTCCGGCGCTGGCGCAGCATCACGGCCATGCCGGGCACGCCGCGCCCTCCCCGCGGCCCGACCCGCTGGCGGGACGGTTCGGCGGTCCGTTCTCGCTGACCGACCATCGCGGCACGCAGGTGAGCGACCGCGACTTTCGCGGGCGCTTCATGCTGATCTATTTCGGCTTCACGCGCTGCACCGACACCTGCCCGATCGATCTGCCGAATATCGCGCAGGCGCTGGACGGGCTCGGCTCTCTCGCGGAGCGCGTGGTGCCGCTCTTCGTCACGGTCGATCCGGCCCATGACACGCCCGCCGTGCTGGCGGCCTATATCGGCGCCTTCCATCCCCGCCTGATCGGGCTGACCGGCAGCGAGGCGGAGATTGCGGCGGTGGCGAAGGCCTACAAGGTGCATCGCCGCAAGCTGACGCTGCCGCATCACGCTCCCGGCGAGCACAGCGTCGACCATGGCTCGCTGACCTATCTGATGGACCGCGACGGGCGCTTCCTGACGCTGCTGCCGCACAAGACCGGGGCGGATCGCATGGTGGCCGTATTGCGAAACTATCTGGGGTAAGGCTGGGACAGCCCCACCGGATTCGCACGACATGCCCGACACGACCGACAAGCCCGACAGCACGGCGCAGAAGGCCTCGCCTTCCTATCGCCTGGCAGCACTCGACCCCGATTTCATCCTCGGCGATTCGACGCGCGGCGTGCGCTTCATGCTCGAATACCAGAAGGCCGAGGACCATTTGCGCGCCCGCGGCATCCTCTCGACCATCGTCGTCTTCGGCTCGGCGCGGGTGCGCGAGGGCGAGCCCTGGTACGAGGCGGCCCGCGCCTTTGGTAAGCTGGCCTCGGAGCGCGGCGGGGCGCTTTCGGCGAGCGAGCTCGGGCGCGACCATGTCATCGCCACCGGCGGCGGGCCGGGCATCATGGAGGCCGCCAATCGCGGCGCGACGGAGGCCGGCGCGCTCTCGATCGGCTTCAACATCACGCTCCCGCACGAGCAGGAGCCCAATGCCTGGTCGACGCCGGATCTGACCTTCCGCTTCCATTATTTCGCGATGCGCAAGATGCATCTGGCGATGCGGGCAGCCGCACTGGTGGTCTTTCCGGGCGGCTTCGGCACGCTGGATGAGCTGTTCGAACTCCTGACCCTCGTGCAGACCGGCAAGATGCGCCCGGTGCCGATCGTGCTCTACGACCGCGCCTACTGGCAGGCGCTGCTGAACCTCGACGTAATGGCGAAGGCCGGGCTGATCCGCGCGCAGGACCTCGCGCTCTTCGCCTACGCGGATACGCCGGAGGAGGCCTATGCCCGCATCGTCGAGGGCGCGGGCGACAACTGGCGCCCGGCGACAGAGGATCGCGTGCAGACTTGACACCGGCAGCAGGCGCTGTGGGAAGGACCCAACCCGTCGTGCCGCGATACGAAATGAAACATTTGCATCGTTTTCTGTTCAGCGAATCGTTCGTTGCAGTTCGGCAGCAGCTCGTCTAGCATGCGAGCCATGCAGCAGATGGCGCTTCACTCCCGCCTGCAGGCGGAGTTCGATACCCTTCCTTCGCAGCTTCGGCAGGCGGCGCGCTGGGTGCTCGATCATCCGGCCGATGTTGCGCTGCTCACGACGCGGGAGCAGGCACGACGCAGCGGGCTGAGCCCGGCGACCTTCACGCGCCTCGCCCAGCGCTTCGGCCTCGACGGCTTCGACGCGGTTCGCGCCATCCATGCCGCGGCCATGCGTCAGCGGCCCGACAGCTTTGCCGGACGCGCCGAGGATCTGATCGCACGGCATGCCGAAGAGGGCGAAGGCGCGCTCGCGCAGGATCTCTTCGCGGCACTGGCGCAGCACATGCAGAGCCTGCGCTCGCCGGAGTCGCTCGCACGCTTCGCCCGAGCGGCCGACCTGATCTGCGCGGCCAGGCGCATCATCTGCATCGGCATGCGGTCGAGTTTTCCGGCCGCCTATATCTTCGATTACATCCGCGCCCTGACGGGTTCGCCGACGCTTCTGGGGGATGGCGCAGGCGGCCGCGGCATCGATGTGCTCCGCCTGGCGGAGCCCGGCGACCTGCTGTTCGCCGTCTCGGTGGCGCCCTACACCGCCCTGACGCTGGAGGCCGCCCGCTATGCGCGCGAACGCGGCGTGACCGTGGTCGCGATCACCGATGGCGGGATGTCGCCGCTGGCCCGGCTCGCCGACGAGGCGGTGATCGTGGGAACCGAGACGCCTTCCTTCTTTCACAGCATGACGCCGGCCTTCGCTGCAGCGGAATGCCTGGCGGCCCTGATCGCCGCCCGCAAGGGCCGGTCGGCCCTCGACGCGATCGCCCGCAGCGAAGAACAGCTCGCTGCCTTCGGCAGCTTTCTCTCCACCCGGCCCGTCAAACGAGGCGAACCATGACGCAGGTCCTCCACCGGCTGCTGAACCGGCCCTATCCCGTCGCCGCGGGCGGACAGGGGGTCTACCTGCGCGACGGCGAGGGGCGTGAGTATATCGACGCCAGCGGCGGAGCCGCCGTCTCCTGCCTCGGTCATGGGCACCCGGAGGTGCTGGCGGCGATGCACGCGCAGCTCGATGCGCTGGCCTATGCTCACACCAGCTTCTTCACCAGCGCTCCGGCCGAGGAACTGGCGGAGCGACTGATCGCGTCCGCGCCCGCCGGCATGGCCAGCGTCTATTTCTGCAGCAGCGGATCGGAAGCGATCGAGGCCTGCCTCAAGATGGCGCGGCATGTCTTCGTCGAGCGCGGCGAGACAAGGCGGGTCAACTTCATCTCCCGGCGCCAGAGCTATCACGGGATCACGCTCGGCGCCCTGGCCGTCGGTGGCCGGATGCGCGAGCGGGCCGCCTTCGCCGAAATGCTGATGCCCGTCCATCACATCGCGCCCTGCCATGCCTATCGCGACCAGTCGCCGGACGAGAGCGCCGAGGCCTATGGCTCCCGCATCGCCAACGAACTGGAAGCCAAGATCCTGGAACTCGGCCCCGAGACGGTGGCAGCCTTCGTGGCCGAGACCGTCGCCGGGGCGACGCTCGGCGCCGTTCCCGCGGTGCCCGGCTACTTCAGGCGCATCCGCGAGATCTGCGACCGCTACGGCGTCCTGCTGATCCTCGACGAGGTGATGTCCGGCATGGGCCGCACCGGCACGCTGCACGCCTGCGAGCAGGAGGGCGTGGCGCCGGACCTTCTCGCCGTCGCCAAGGGGCTGGGCGGCGGCTATGCGCCGATCGGCGCGATGTTCGTCGCCGGGCACATCGTCGAGACCCTGAAGGCCGGCTCCGGCGCCTTTCCGCACAGCCAGACTTATGTGGGACATCCGCTCGCCTGTGCCGCAGCATTGGCGGTGCAGACGATCGTGGCGCGCGACGGCCTCGTGGAGAAGGTCCGGCGTCAGGGGCCGCTGATCGAGCAGGCGCTCACGGAGCGCTTCGGCAACCATCGCCATGTCGGGGACATCCGCGGCCGGGGACATTTCTGGGGGCTCGAACTGGTCGCCGACCGCGCCGCCAAGACCCCGTTCGCTGCCGGGTTGAAGCTGCATGCCCGCATCCGGAGCGAGACGATGGCCCGCGGATTGATGGTCTATCCCATGGGCGGCACCGCCGACGGGCACAGCGGCGACCATGTCCTGCTCGCGCCTCCCTTCATCGCCGATCCGGCCGACATCGAACGCATCGTCGAGCGTCTGGGGGACGCGGTCGATGCGGCGCTCGAATCGGCAAGGCCATGAGATCGCTGGCTAATCTTCCAATGCAAAATTTGCATTGGCCATGCATGACAACTGCGACCACGGTCTCGCCATGCAAATCATTCCTCGCAGGCGGCTCATCGGTGTGCTCGGCGGCATGGGGCCGGCGGCGACGATCGACTTCATGGCCAAGATCGTGATGCTGACGCCGGCCGCCCGCGATCAGGAGCACGTGCCGCTCCTCGTCCATGACGTGCCTCAGATTCCGGATCGCTCTTCGGCGATCGCGGCGGGCAGCGATGCGCCCTTCCTGCCGATGCTAGCCGGATTGATGCAACTGCGACGCGGTGGCGCCGAGATCATCGCCATTCCCTGCAACACAGCCCATCACTGGCACGAGCGGCTGGCGCGCCAATGCGACGTGCCCCTGCTCCATATCGCCGACGCCGTGTTCGATATGCTCGCCGAGGACGCAGATCCCGATCAGGCCCTCGCCCTGCTCGCGACGCGCGGCACGGTCAATTCCGGGCTCTACCAGTCGCGCCTTGCCCGAAGCGGCCGCGAATTGCAGCTGCCGGACGAAGAGACGCAGGCGCTGGTCGATGGCGCCATCGTCGCCGTCAAGGGCAAGGACGTCGCGTCCGCCCGCCGCCTTGCCGATGCCGCAGCCGAGCGCCTGCTCGAGGTCGGGGCCGGGCGCCTGCTGCTGGCCTGCACCGAATTGCCGATCGCCTTCGCCGGCAGCGCCTTCACCGAGCGGACCATCGATGCGACTGAGGCGCTGGCGCGCGCCTGCATCCGAGCGTCCTTCGCGCCGGCGGAGGCGGGCTGAGATGGATATCCGCTGGCTCCAGGATTTCCTGACCGTCGCCGAGCGCGGCAATTTCACCCGGGCGGCCGAGGAGCGCAACGCCTCGCAGGCCGCGTTCAGCCGACGCATTCAGGCGCTGGAGACCTGGCTCGGTGTCACGCTGATCGATCGCTCCGTGTTCCCCACGCGGCTGACGACAGAGGGAGAACGTTTCCGAGAAACCGCAGCGGAATGCCTTCACCAGATGCTCGATGCCCGCAAGGGCCTGTTATCCGGGCAGGCATTGACGCGGCGCGACCAGATTAAGATCGCGCTGCCGCATGCACTGGCCACCGGCCGGCTGCCGGCCTGGTGGGCCGACTGGTCGAGCGGGCGCGACATGAACTGCGTGATCGCGCCGGGCAACGTCCACGATACGGTGACGGCGCTGGTCTCGGGCTCCGTCGATCTGCTGGTCTGCTTTCACCACGCGCAGCAGCCGATCCATCTCGAGCCCGAGCAATACGACCGGCTCGATCTCGGCTCCGAGCGCCTGAGACCCTACGTCGCCGCTTCACTCGCGGAGCGCTGGCGCCTCCCCGGCGACAAGGCCAGTCCACTGCCTCTGCTGGCCTACTCGCCCGGCGCCTATCTCGGTCGCATGGTCGAGCTGATCATCGAAGCGGCGCCCCAGCCGCTGTTCGGTCACCGTTTGATCGAGAGCGACATGGCCGATGTGCTGCGCGAGATGGCCGTCGCCGGCTACGGCATCGCCTGGCTACCCGAATCCTCGGCCGCGGCCGCGGGTGAGCGCCTCATGGCGATCGGCGGCGAGGCCTGGTCGATGCAGCTTTCGCTCGTCGCCTATCGCGACGGCGCCAACCGCAAACCCGCCTTGCGCCGCCTGTGGGCGGGCCTCGTCGCGGACTGCGAGAACCGGCAGGCGCAAGTCTGACGATCAGGGGCAGGAGCCCCCCATCCAACAAACACAGGGGAAATTCCGTGAAAAGACTGACATCTGCGCTTTACGCCGGCCTCGGCCTGGCCGCAGCGGCTCTCGCGGCTCCGGCAGCCGCCCAGACGGGCACGCTCGAACGCGTCAAGGCGCGTGGCGAAGTGATCTGCGGCAACCATGTCGCTCTGCCGGGCTTCGGGCTCCAGGCTCCGGACGGGCGCTGGGTCGGGCTCGACATTGATCTGTGCCGCGCCGTGGCGGCGGCCATCTTCAACGATCCGGCCAAGGTGAAGTTCGTCCCGACGACGCCGCAGATGCGCTTCCTCGTGGTCCAGAGCGGCGAAGTCGACCTGCTCGCCCGCAACGCGACCTATACGATGTCGCGCGACGCCGCGATGGGCATGGCCTGGCCGACGATCAACTTCTTCGACGGGCAGGGTTTCATGGTCCGCAAGTCGCTCAACGTCTCGGACGTCAAGGGACTGGACGGCGCCAGCGTGTGCGTGACGCAAGGCACGACGACGGAGCTCAACCTCGCGGACTATTTCCGCACCCACAAGCTGAAATACGAGGGCATCGCCTTCGCGACCAATGAAGAGGGCGTCAAGGCGCTGGAGGCGGGTCGCTGCGACGCCTTCACCACGGACTCCTCGGGTCTCGCCGCCGAGCGGCTGAAATTCGCCAAGCCCGATGATTTCGTCATCCTGTCGGAGCTGATCTCGCGCGAGCCGCTCGGCCCCGCCGTGAAGCGCGGCGACGAGAACTGGTTCACGCTCGTGCGCTGGGTTCACTACGCCATGCTCAACGCCGAGGAACTCGGCGTGACCAAGGCGAATGTCGACGAGATGCTCAAGACCTCGACCAATCCGGAGGTCCGCCGCCTGCTCGGTGCGGATGGCAAGTTCGGCGAGGGGCTGGGCCTGACCACCGACTGGGCCTACCGGATCGTCAAGCATGTCGGAAATTACGGCGAAAGCTTCGAGCGCAATGTCGGCGCGGGCTCGCCGCTGCAGCTCAAGCGCGGCCTGAACGCCCTCGCCTCCCGCGGCGGCCTGCAATACCCCTACCCCATCCGCTGACGGCGTCGCGGGCCGTCCGGCCCGGAGGCCCGCCTCTCCCCAGGGTGCAGAAACAAAAAAGGCCGGCATCGCTGCCGGCCTTTGTCCGTATCTCGTCAGGGCCTGAAAGCTCAGGCGGGCATCGACCTCAGGCGGCCTGAGCCTGCGGCTCGGCGGCGAGCGCAGCCTTGACCGCCTCGACCACCGCCGTGAAGGAGGCGGCGTCGTCGATGGCCATCGCCGAGAGGGTCTTGCGGTCGAGCTCGATGCCGGCCTTGTGCAGGCCGTTGATGAACACCGAATAGACCAGGCCGTGCTCACGCACCGAGGCGTTCAGGCGCTGGATCCAGAGCGCGCGGAACGAGCGCTTCTTGTTCTTGCGGTCGCGGTAGGCGTACTGCATCGAGCGATCGACCGCCGCCTTGGCGGCGCGGATCGTGTTCTTGCGGCGGCCATAGAAGCCCTTGGCGGCCTTGAGTGTCTTCTTGTGCTTGGCGTGGGACGTTACGCCCCGTTTCACGCGAGCCATGTCATGATCTCCGGAAGGTTAGGGGGCGTCAGCCGTTGGGGAGGAAATACTTCTTCACGTTGGCCGCATCACCCTCGAACAGGGTGGTGGTGCCGCGGTGATTGCGGATCTGCTTGTTGGTCCGCTTGATCATCCCGTGACGCTTTCCGGCCTGGGCGTAGAGCACCTTGCCGGTTCCGGTGATCTTGAACCGCTTCTTCGCGGCCGATTTCGTCTTGATCTTGGGCATTTCAGCTCCTCATAGGTCGCGGGCGCGCAGAGTGCGCCGCTTGATGTTTTGCTTGCGGGAAGCAAAGAACGACCGCCACGGCAGCCCTTATCAGCCGGGCGATCGAAGGCCGCGCGTATGACAGAAAAGGTCGGGCGTGGCAAGCGAGGCCTTCACGGCCCCGTCCCGGCTGTCCGGCGCTCCCGTGCCAGGATGCCGGCCAGGATCGCGACGCCACGGCGCAGCGCATCGCCCTCGAGCGCCGCATAGCCGAGAACGAAGCCGGCCGTCTCCGGCCTCGGCACCGACGCGTCGTAGAGCGACGAGACAGGGTAGAGGCCGACCCCGGCCGCTCGCGCGGCCTCTGCGATCGCCCCTTCACGTGCGGCCGGGACGCCGTCGAGCCAGATCACGAAGTGGAGTCCGGTAGCGGCCCCCTCGACCGTAACCGCCTGCCCGCAGGTCTCGGCCAGGGCCTCGAGCGCGACGCTCCGGCGCTCGGCATTCCTGCGGCGGATGCTGCGGACATGGCGCTCATAGGCGCCGCTGGCCAGCAGCTCGGCCAGGGCCTCCTGCTCCAGCAGCGGCGCATGGCGATCGGTCAGGCGCTTCGCCTCGACGAAGGCCTGCAGCAACGCCGCCGGCAGGACGAGATAGCCCAGCCGCAAGGTCGGCGAGAGCGTCTTGGAGACGGTGCCGGCATAGATCACCGATTGCGGATTGAGCGTCTGCAAGGGCGGGATCGGCGCGACGTCGTGACGATACTCGCCGTCGTAATCGTCCTCGACGACATAGCCGTCGACGGAAGCCGCCCAGGCCAGCAGCGCGCGCCGGCGCGGCGCGGACAGGACGCCGCCGAGCGGATACTGGTGCGAAGGCGTGACATAGACGAGCCGCGCGGGCGGCAAGGCGTCCGTCACCAGCCCGTCGGGGTCGACCGGCACCGGGACCGCCTCCCCGCCCGCCGCGAGGAAGGCATGGCGCGCGAGGGCATAACCCGGGTTCTCCATCAGGAAGCGGTCGCCGGGATCGAGCAGCAGCCGCGCACAGAGATCCAGCCCCTGCTGCGAGCCGTTGACGACGAGAATGTCGTCCGCCGAGCAGGCGATGCCGCGCGCCCGCCAGAGATAACCCTGCAAGGCCGCGCGCAGGGCCGGGTCGCCCTGCGGATCGGCATAGCGCAGCCTGGCCGGACGGCGGAGCGCCGCCCTGGCCAGGGCGCGACGCCAGGCCAGCACGGGAAAATCGGCGCCCGCCAGGTCGCCATAGCGGAAATCGGCCACCGGAAAGCTCTCCCGCGGCGCCGTTGCCGGCAGGGCGAGCAGGCGTTGCGCGAAGCCCGATAGCGACCGCGCCGGCAGCGGCGGTTCCGGCGCGGGCCCCGGCGGCGCGGCGAGGCCCCTTGCGACCACCGGACGCGCGCCCTGGCGGCTGATCAGATAGCCCTCCGCGATCAACTGGCCATAGGCGGCCGTCACGGTCGTGCGGGAGGCGCCCCATTCCGCCGCGAAGGCGCGGCTCGACGGCAGGCGATCCCCCGGACGATAGGCGCCGCCGTGGATCCGTTCCTTGATCGCGGCGACGATCCGGCGCCCGACACTTTCCAACTGGCCCATCCGGATTTTACGAAACTGGCCGTTTCCTCCAAGCCAGACTGGCCCCATTGACGGTGACGACGCAAGGAGTTCCGTGATGTACACACCCCCCGCCTTCCGCGACGACGACCGGCACAGCATCGTCGCGACGATCCGTGGCGCGCGGCTCGCCCATGTCGTCACGGCGACCCAGGCCGGCGTGCTGGCGACGCCGCTGCCGCTGTTCCTGGACGAAAGCGAAGGCGAGCACGGCGTGCTCTACGGCCATCTCGCCAAGGCCAATCCGCAATGGCGGGAGCCTGCGCTGGGCGAGGGGCTCGCGATCTTCATGGGCCCCGACGCCTACATCACGCCGTCCTGGTACGAGACCAAGCGGGAGACCGGCAAGGTCGTGCCGACCTGGAACTATGTCGCGGTCCACGCTTACGGCCCGGTCGAGTTCTTCGACGACGCCGCGCGGCTGCTCGACCTCGTCACGCGGCTGACCGACCTGCACGAGAGCGAGCGCCCGGCCCCCTGGGCAGTGTCGGACGCGCCGCCCGATTTCATCCAGGCGCAGTTGCGCGGCATCGTCGGTCTGCGGATGCCGATCACGCGGCTGGAGGGCAAGCGCAAGATGAGCCAGAACCGGTCCGCAAGCGACCGCGCCGGCGTTGCGGCGGGTCTCGCCGACAGCCCCCGGCCGGCCGATCGCGCCGTTGCTGCGCTGGTGCCCATCGACTGATCGGGACCGCGCGCGCCTCAATCGCCGTCACGGCGCGAGGCGTCCGGGCCATGATCGCGCGGTGTGCCCGCCTCGCCCGGGCGACGCGGCCGGCCGACCGAGCGCAGCCGCTGTGCCTCTGCTTACTCGGCGGCCTGGACCAGCGCGGGACCGCCCTCGCCCTGGAGCTTCGCGCCGAGGCGGTCGACGTCCAGCAGCATCAGCATGCCGGCCGGCTCGCCGCGGGCGTTGCGGGTCGCGACGACGCCGAGCGCGGGGACGTCGGTCTTCGAGGTCAGCTCGCGCAGCGGCTGCAGTTCGGAGGCCGCAATTTCGGGAATGAGGCCGAGGGCGTCGACGATCAGGCCGAGCGTGCGGCCGGCGGCGCGCACGATGACGATCTGCTGCTCGTCCGAGGAGGCGTCGGGAATGCCGAGCAGCCGCGCCAGCCGCAGCACCGGCACGGGCTGGCCGTCATGCAGCTTGTAGCCGGCGAGCAGGCCGTCCCCCGCCTTCCGGGCCGAGGGCTTGAGCCCGGCGATGTCGACCGCCTCGATGACGTCGCGGGCCCGGACGCCGAGCCAGTGCCGCCCGATATGGAAGGTCGCGACCTCGAAGGCCTCGACCCCGTCGGCCGGCTTCTGCGCGGCCAGGGTCACGGAGGTGGCACCGGCCGCCGGGCGGGCCGCGCTGTCCGACGCGACCTCGCCAAGCGGCACGGCACAGACCGCGACAACGTCGGCCCGGTGGCCGTCGCTGGTCTTGTATTCGCGATAGCCCTTCGAGAGCGCGGCGCCGACCGCCATGTGCTTGCCCTCGAAGCTGCGGATGCAGGCGAGGTCGCCGTCCCGCTCCAGCGCCGCGGGATCGACCGGCAGGGGGCTGGCATCGCCGACGGCGAAGCGCGGGTCGCTCGAGGAGAGGATGCGGCCGTCGCTGCCGACGAGGATGGTGAAGGCCCCCGCAAGCGCCGCGCCGTCCTCGTCGGTCGGCAGGGAGTCGGCGAGGATCGCCGCGAATTGCGGAGTCGAGTCGAAGACGATGGCGATGCCGCCGAGCGCCCTGCCCCCGACCGGGCTCTGCACCGCGGCGGTGTAGATCAGCGTCGGCGCGCCGTCATAGAGCGGCGTCGGCTCGAAACCCGAAACGGCATAGTGCTGGCCTGTGCGCAGCGCCAGCGTGCGGGCGACCCATTCGGTCTCGAGCGGCTGGCCGACGAGATGCGCCTGCGAGGGCTGCGACACGGCGACGACGACACCCTGCGCGTCGAACAGGATGAGGTTGCTGTAGACCGTGTAGAGCGCGTTGATGGTGGCGAGGATCTCGCCGCAGAGCCGGCGCCCCTCCGGCGAGGGCGCGGCCAGCACCCGGGCGAAACTGGCGTTCAGCGCCCACCAGCGGCAGTCATTGGCGCGCTCGTAGAGATTGCGGTCCATCACGTCGATGGCGAAGGCGGCACGCGAACGGCACTTCTCCATGATGGCGGCGACGACGGTGCGGTGGAGGTCTCCGATCGAGGCATCGCAGACGGCCTGCGTCTTGCGGCCGGCGCTGGAGATCTCCCAGAGCAGGATTTTCGAGAAGGCGGCATTGGCGGCGGTCGAGCCGGCCTGGCGGATCGAGCCGTTCCACACCGAGCGGTTGAGATCGCCCTGGATCGCCGCCGCCTGGCGCGAGACGTTGCGCAGCTCGGCCGAGAACAGCCCGGCCTGGCTGGTGACCGCGGCGAGCAGTTCCTCGCCGATGCTCTTGCCGAGTTCGCCGTCGTCCTGGTCGAACGCCGCCTCGAGCGGGATCAGCCCGAGACCGAGCCAGCCCGGCCCCATATAGCCCTGGTACCCCACCGTGCGGCAGGCCATGGCGAGATACTGCCGCCCGCCGAGTCGGATCACCGGGTCGCGCCCCTGCAGGGCGGCGGGCGACAGGCTCAGCCCTGCCGGCAGCTGGATCGGGCAGGATCCGGCGATGATGTCGCCCTCCGGCGAGACGCAGCCCAGCACCGTCCAGTCATGCTCCGGCAGCAGCTTGCGGAAGATGCCCTCCATCTCGTCGGCCAACCGGAAGACGAGGACGAGGACGCCGAGCGGGCGCTTGGCCGCATCCTCGACGCGCCAGGCATAGACCAGCGCCCGCTGGTCCGAGACGAAATCGACGAGGCCGTAATGCTCGACATAGGCGCCCGTCGAGGTCAGGGCCTCGTCGATCAGGGGGTGGCGCGCCTGCTGCGCCTCATGCGGCTGGAGACGGGCGCGGATCGCACCTTCGCGGTCGACCAGAACGATGTCGGAATAGACCGAGTACTTCGCGACATAGTCGCGGAAGCGGGCCTCGATCGCAGCCCGCGCCTCGGGCGAGGCCGGCGCCTCCAGCATCTCGCGGATGTCGGTGTCGGCGGCGAGGAAACCGATATCGGCGGTGCGCTCGAAGAGATTGCGGACCAGCACGTCGATGGCGTTCTGCGCCTTGATGCGCAGATCGGTCATCACCTTGTCGCGGGTTTCCTTGGCGAGATGGCCGAGGAGACTCGCCGTCAGCGTCTCGAAGGCGGAGCGCGTGCCCGACATCTCGGTGGCGTTGCCCGAGAGCTGGCCGAGCAGCGTCAGCGTATCCCAGGACGCCTGCAGCCGGTCGAAGACCTGCCGATAGTCGTCGATCGCCCGCATGTGCCGGATCAGGCCGGCGAGCGCCGGATCGATCTCGTATCCCTCTCGCAGCGTAGGCAAGTCGAAGGCGCCTCCGGTAGGCCATCGCCCGCCGGTACGGCACCGGACGAGGGATGCGGGCAACACGGCCCAACAGCGGCGTTGCGCGCGGAAAGAGATCACCAAACGCGGCGATTCGCATCCGCCCGAGCCAGCGAAAGTGATCAAATTTCAAGCAACTAGCCCGCGCAGACGGCGCTGCAACAAACCTGCCTCTACGTCAACTCAAACCTCAGCGGGCCCGGTATACGAGCGGGAACTGCTCCGGCTTGGCCGCCTTGCCGTCGCAGGCGACCTTTTCGCGGTATTCGACCAGAACGAATTCGCCGTCGGCCCCGACGCGGTGGCGCTCATAGACGCCGCAATCGCCCTCGCTGCGGCCGAGCGCCGTGCCGGTGACGGTGCGCGTCTTCACATCCCATTCCGGCGACATCAGCTCGGCGGGCGCGCTCGTGCGCTTCTTGCCGGGCGGCGCCCTAAAGCTCAGGAAGCGCAGATTCTGCGCGGGCTCCGGCAGGTAGACCAGCGCATAAACGGCATTGGCCTGGATGTTGAAGCGCTGGCAGGGAAGCTCCCAGATCGCCGATTCCTCCGACATCTGGAAGCCGGTGACGCCGCTCTTCAGCATCTCCGGGTCGCAGCCGAAACGGCTCTTGAGCGTCGCCGGCAGCGTACGCGGGATCTGGGCGGGCCTGACGGCGTAGCGGCTGAAGATGCCGTCCAAACCGGCAGGGGCCGCGGCGGCAGCCGGTGCCGCGGGAGGCGGAGCTGCCGCGGGCGCCGTCATGCAGCCGGCTCCGCCCTTCACGGGCACACGCGCCTGCTGCTTGCCGGCCACCGAGACGGTCAGCGTGCCGCTCTCGATCTCGACCGCCTCACCCTCGATCTCGCCGAGCTTGAGGTCGAGCACCGCAAAGCCATCATCGGCGCCGAGCCTGTAGAGCTGGTAGGGGTAGAGGCCGTAGCCGCCGACCTTTCCGCCGACCGCGACGCGCGTCAGCGGCAGGATCTTTTCGCCGACCTTGATGCGCGCCGGCTGGCGGGCGTGATTCTGCCCGGTCAGCGCTTCGGTGAAGATGAAGGCGTAACGGTCCTTGTCGGGGTCGCGGTTGGCCTGCCAGAGCGCGACCGAACAGCCCTTCGAACGGTCGACCTCCGCCTTGTCGAAGAGCTTCAGGTCGAGCTTGGACTCGTCGGGCCTGGCCGGCGCCGGGCTCTGGGCCGGCGGGGGCGTCTGGGCCGCGAGCGGCCCCACGGCCACGATGGCGAGCGACAGCGCGCACAAGGCCGTCGCCATTCGGTTCGAAGCCATGCACCTGCCCCCCGCAGCGGCCGCGCCCGTCGCAGGCATCGGCTCCCCCGAGGTCACCGTAGACAAGGATCACGCCAGCGAGAACCCGAAAGTGACGTTCGGTCAGAGCCCTTCGATTCGCCTCAGCGCCTCGAAGTGCTTTTCCGACTGGAAGACCAGCACTTGGCGCCATTCGCGCGCGGTGGCCTCGATCTCGGCCTCGGGAATCAGCTTCAGCGGCCGGCCGGTCGACATGGCGAGCACCTGCTGGCGGCAGGCGCGCTCCAGGAAATAGAGATCGTCGAAGGCGACGGCGACCGAAGGCCCGCCGATGGTGACGCCGTGATGGGCGAGGAAGGTGATGTCGGCCCCCGCCTCCGCCCTGTTGGCGGCGACGATGGCCTCGCCCTCGCTCTCGTCCAGCGCCAGCCCGCCGAAATGGTCGACATAGAGCGTGCGGCCATGGAAGCGGCAGGCGGTCTGGTGGGCCATCTCGAGCCGGCCGCCCTCGACCATGGTCAGCGCCGTGGCATAGGGCATGTGGACATGCAGCACGGCGACATGGCGCGGATTGGCCTTGTGGGCGGCGATGTGGATGTTGCGGGCGGTGGCCTCGACCTCGCCCTCCCCTTCCAGCACCTGGCCGCGCTCGTCGATCAGCAGCAGGTCGGACGGCCTCATCTCCGACCAGTGCACGCCATAGGGGTTGATGAGGTAGCGCGGGCGGCCGTCGGGACCGTCCGGCAGCGCGACCGAGAAGTGATTGCAGATGCCCTCGTTCAGCTCGAACTTTGCGGCGAGGCGAAGAGCCGCGGCGAGATCGCGGCGCTGGCTGGTGATGCTGGGCTGGGTCATGGCGAGGCGCTCGCGGTTCGATCGGGACGATGCGACCCAAGCATCGCGGGCCCCGACATGACAAGGCCCGGCACGGGGGCCGGGCCTGATGCCGATTGCATGGCGCGGGCGCTCTAGCGCGGCGCCAGCACCATGACCATCTGGCGGCCTTCGAGCTGCCAGTCGCTCTCGACCTTCGCGGTCTCGGCGAGATCCGCCTTGACGCGCTCGAGCACCTTCACGCCGAGATCCTGGTGAGCCATCTCGCGTCCGCGGAAGCGCAGGGTCACCTTGACCTTGTCGCCCTCCTCGAAGAAGCCGAGCATCGCCTTCATCTTGACGTCGTAGTCATGCTTGTCGATGCCGGGACGGAGCTTGATCTCCTTGATCTCGATGGTGCGCTGCTTCTTGCGCGCCTCGGCGGCCTTCTTCTGCTCCAGGAAGCGGAAGCGGCCATAGTCGAGAATCTTGCAGACCGGAGGCACGGAGTTGGGGGCGATCTCGACGAGGTCGAGACCGGCATCCTCGGCAATCTTCAATGCCTCGAAGAACGACACCACGCCGCGATTGGCGCCGGTATCGTCGATGAGCTGAACCTCACGGACGCCGCGGATGTCGCGATTGGAGCGCGGACCGTCTTTGGTCGGGGTCGGAGCGGCACGGAAAGGACGACGAATGGCTGTATTCTCCTGTGAATGGCGCTTCGGGCGCCCATCGCCAGACACATTGCACAAAGACGCGCGTTGTCAATGGACGACGGCCGGCAGCCTGTGACGAATAGTCTTTAGATCGTCACTCGGCGGGTTTTCGGCAAGGGCCGGGGCTCAGTCCGAGCCCCGGCCCTCGAGCAGGGCGCAGTAGACGTCGAGCGTGTCGCCGACCATCGTCTCCAGCGAGAAGTGCCGTTCGACATGGCGGCGGGCGCGCAAGGCGAGATTGTCCCGCGCGGAGGGGCGCAGGGCAAGTGCTCCGGCGAGCGCCTCGGCCAGCGCCGCCGCGTCGCCGGGCGGAACGCGCCAGCCGGTGCGCTCGTTGGGTGGCGTCTGGGGCGGGGCGAGCACCGTCTCCGGCACCGCGCCGAGATCGGAGACCACAACGGGTGTGCCCATCGCCTGCGCCTCGACCGCGACGCGGCCGAAGGCTTCGGGCTCGGTCGAGGGCACGGCGACGACCGCCGCGGCGAGCAGCGCGGCCGGCATGTCCGAGCAATGCCCGACGCGGCGCACCCGCCCCTCCAGCCCCGCCTTGGCGATGAGCTGGTCGAGCTCGCGGACATAGCCGTCGCGGCCCTGATGGTCGCCGGCGAGGATGAAGGCGGTGTCGGTATCGCCCTGGTCGCGCAGGATGCGCGCGGCCTCGATCAGCACGCGCTGGCCCTTCCAGCCCGTCAGCCGGCCGGGCAGCAGGACGATCTGCTGATGCGCCCGGATGCCCCAGGCGGTGCGCAGCGCCTGGATGCGCTCGGGCGCAACCGCCTGCGGCGCGAAGGCCGAGAAATTGGTGCCGCGGTTGACGACGCGGATGCGGTCGCGGGCGAAGCCGTGCTTGGCCAGGATCAGCTCCGCCGTATAGGCCGAGTTGGCGATGACCACGTCGCCGCGCGCCATCACCGAATTGTAGAGCGTCTTCACCGCCGAGCGGCTGGCATAGGAGCCGTGATAGGTGGTGACGAAGGGCAGGCGCAGCAGCCGGGCCGTGGCGAGCGCGACCCAGGCAGGCGCCCGCGAGCGGGCATGGATCAGCTCGACGCCCTCGTGCCGGCAGAGCAGCGCGAGCTTGCGCACGTTCATCGCCATGGCGAGCGGGTTCTTCGACGCCGCCGGGAAGGGCAGCCAGACGCCGCCCTTGGCCTGCAGCTCGGCAACCAGACGGCCGCCTTCCGTCGCGACCAGCGCCCGCGCGCCGACATCGGTCAGGCCCTTGGCGATGTCGACGGTGGTGCGTTCGGCCCCGCCCGCCTCGAGATCGGGGATGATCTGCAGGATCGTCCGCCCGAGCAGCGGATGGGACTCGGTCGAGGGCAATGACAGATGCGCGCCGGGCTGGAAGGACATATTCACCGTTCTGGAACGCCACCGTGTCGCCGCGCGGTCGGGCCCGCGCCTGTTCTCACCGCTGCGACTATGCCTGCCCAGGGGCGTGCCGGGCAGCCTATATTCGCGCCGAACCGCCGATTCGTCACAGGAGATTTGCGTTGGAGCGCGAGGCACCGCAATGGCTGGAGGTCGGAGAGGGCGAGGATCGCCGCCGTCTCGCCCTCCTCTCGCAGCCCGGAGACGGGGCGCCGGTCGTCTGGCTCGGGGGCTTTCGCTCCGACATGCGCGCCACCAAGGCCGAGGCTCTGGCGCAGTGGGGGCGCGAGACCGGCCGGCCCTTCCTGCGCTTCGACTATGCCGGCCATGGCGAGAGCGGCGGCGACTTCGCGCGCTGGACGCTGTCCCACTGGCTCGCCGATGCGCTGGCGGTGATCGAGGCCCGCTGTGCCACCCGGCCGATCCTCGTCGGCTCGTCGATGGGCGGCTGGCTCGCCCTGCTGGCGGCGCGGCGTCTGCTGGGAACCGCGCTGGCCCCGGCCGGCCTCGTGCTGATCGCGCCGGCAGTCGATTTCTCGGAAGAGCTGATGTGGGCGCAGATGCCGGAAGCGATCCGGCAGACCATCCTGCGCGACGGCGTCTGGCTGCGCCCCTCGGAGTATTCGCCGGAACCGACGCCGATCACGCGGGCGCTGATCGAGGACGGGCGTCGCCACCTGATGTTCGGGTCGGAGATCAGGACCGGCTGCCCGGTCCACATCCTCCAGGGCATGCAGGATCCCGACGTGCCCTGGCGCCATGCCCTGAAGCTGGTCGAGCATCTGGCGGGCGATGCCGTCGTCCTGACGCTGATCAAGGACGGCGATCACCGGCTTTCGACCGCGGGTGACATCCTGCGCCTGCAGGCGGCGGTCGCGGGGATCGCGACCGCGCCCTGAGCGGATCAGTGGACGCTGACCATCCGCAGGTCGTGCTCCCAGGCGTTGGCGGTGGCCGCCTCACGCGAATCGGTCACCAGGATCGGCGCGCCATCCGCCGAGAGCAGGGCGAACAGCTGCAGGCCGGACTGGATTTCCGGCGCCTGCGGGAAGATCCGCAGCAATTCGTCGGACGTCATCGACTTGAGATAGGCGACCTCGCCCGTGCCCAGGGCGGCGAATTCGGCCGGGGTCAGAGGGGTCGTCCGGATCATCGTGCTGTCGTCGTTCATCGCGCCCTCCTTCAGAGCAGTGCGAGTGCGGTTACAAAGATACGATGGCAATCATGAACGGATGCAAAAACCGCGCTCGCATCCTTCGTGACCTTCAAACGGGCTCGTCGCGGCTGACGATATCGATACGCCGGATCAGCCTTTCCGGTTCCGGCCGGACCAGATCGATCGCCAGCAGGCCGTTGGACAGATCCGCGCCCAGCACCTGCATGCCGTCGGCGAGCAGGAAGCTGCGCTGGAACTGCCGCGCGGCGATGCCCCGATGCAGGAACTGCCGGGTCTTGTCGTCGATCTGGCGGCCCCGGATGGTGAGCTGGTTCTCCTCGAGCGTGATCTCGAGCTGATCGCGCGCGAAGCCGGCCACCGCGAGGGTGATGCGGAGCCGGTCCGGCTCTTCGCCGGAGCGGGCGAGCCGTTCGATGTTGTAGGGCGGGTAGCCTTCGCTGGCGCCTTTCGCGACCCGGTCCAGAGCGCGTTCGATGTCGTCGAAGCCGAGGAGAAACGGATGGGACAGACTGGGCGTACGCGTCATTCCCAGGACCTTGCCTGACGGTGCCGGAGCCCGCGAGGGCGCTCCCGATCGACCGGGGCCCAGAGATCCGGCGCCCCGCGGGCGGAAGGCGAAGCCCTTCCGCTTGCCCAACGATATGGCGATCCGCGGGGCGGCTTCAAGGGCCGGGACAACCGGGCCGGGGCGGTGGAACGTCGCGGAAACGGGGCGGGACGGGTGGTACAGCCACCCCGGCTTGAACGGGGGACCTCTAGATCCACAATCTAGCGCTCTAACCAACTGAGCTATGGCTGCCCGCACCCGGCGCGTGGCGATCGGTCGCTTTCGCGAGATCGGCGGTGGCGCGGAACCTAGTGCCGGAACCGGCGGAATGCAACCCGCGATTCACGGGCTTTTTCCGCCCCCCTCCGCGCGGCCTCTGCCGCTCTCCTCAGGGCTTGATCGCCTGGCCGGCGATGCGCGCGAGTTCCTTCAGATGCTCGGCATAGGAATCGTAGGAGCGACGCACCGCCTTCGCCTGGAGCGCCACGGCGTCGGCCGCGCTGTCGGTGCGCGCCAGCGTCTCGGCCTCGCCGAGCCGCGCCTTCAGCTCGGAACAGGCGTGGTCGAGCATGCTCGCCTGCAACGCGCCGAACGCCTTCGCCATCGCCAGCGTCTGCGTCATCACGGTGCCGGTCGCGATCGCGGCGAATTCGGGCGGCCGCGGCAGCGGGATCGCAGCGAGCGAAGGCGCGGGCTTGCTTCCGGGCACGGGCTTGCCCTCGACCTTCGCGGCGGCGGCCTCGATCGTCCTTTCGGTGAGCTTCGTCACGGTGGTGGTGGCCACGGTGGCCGCCTCGACCGCGGCGCTCGCGACCTGCTCGACCGCCTTGGCGACGGCCTGCGGCACGATCGCCGCGGGTGCCGCGACGACGGGATCCACAGGCGCCTCGGGCCGGGCGGGCATCGCTTTCGCAGCGGGAGGCGATACGACCTGGGCGGGCGTGGCCGCGCGGGCCGCCACCTTCACCGGAGCCCTGGCTGCGGGCGGCTTGGCCGCGGCCTTGCCGGCCGGAGCGGAGGCCGGGGCCGGCGCAGGCGTCTTGGCGGCGGGCGCAGCGGTTACGGGCTTGGCGGCCGCGGGCTTGGCGGGTGCGGGTTTCACGGACGGCGTGGCCGCCGCGGCCCTCGGCTTCTCGGCCGGCTGGGCGGCTTCGGCCGCTTCGGGCGTCTCGGCCGGCTTCGGCGCGGGCGCCGGTGCCGCAGCGGGCTTGGACGCAGCGGGCTTGGACACAGCGGGCTTGGACACAGCGGGCTTGGGCATGGCCGGTTCGGCCGGAAGCGGGCCCGAGAGGGCCTTGACGGGAGAGAGGCTGACCGGGGCCTTCGACTTCGTGCGGGTCGGGGCGGGCTTGACCATCGCGGTTCTCCTTCAGCGCGGCGACGGATCGTCGACCGGTCGATCCGGCCATCCGTCCAAGGGGGTCGCGCCGGTGCTGTCCGGATGACCAGTCGGCGCAATCGCGGCCGCCGGGCGGCGGCCGCGTCGTCGGCAGAAAGGCTTACTTGGGCTTGGCGGCCTTCGCGACGGTCTCGGCCGTCTTGGTCGCGACGTCCTGCGCGGCCGTGCCGATCTCCTTCAGCTGCGCCTGGAGCGACGCCATCTGCGCCTTCATGAACTCGGACTGGTGAGCCATGACCTCGGTCAGGTCCTTCGACTGCACCAGCTTCTGGGCGAGGTCGAAGGCGGCCGCGACATTGTTCTCGGCATAGGCAATCGCCTTGCGCGCGGCCTCGTGCGTGCTGACACGCGCCGTCTCGGCCGAGCCATGAGCCGAGTCGACGGCCTTGGCGGCGGCGCCGATGAAGCCGTCGAAGGCCTTGCGGGCCTGCTCGACGCTGCGTTCGGCGAATTCGCGCATCTCGGTGGGGACTTCGTAAGGGGTCTTGATCGCCATGGGTGGTCCTCCTGTTGAGCGCCGCTATCCTGACCGCCGTTCCCGGCCGGCTGCACCGGCCGCGGCTCGATCGTTATTGTGCGGTGCAATATCATTATTGCGCCGCAATGACAATCTTAGCGCGATCCGCCGCCGGCGTTAACGCTGTTTCGAGTCGGGACGGGACGGCGGCGCGGCTCTCATGGCGCCAGGAGGATTTGGCCGCTATTAAGGCTTTGTTAGGCATAATGGCGCCGAGCTTGAGGGCGCCAACCGAGAGCAGGCAGGCATGAGCGAGGCCGGACGGGACTGGGCAGGGCTGGGAACGGCAGCGGCGGCGGACGAGTCTCTCGCCGCTTTCGCGGCCGACGGCGCCCTGCTGCTCTGGGACCGGGAGGCCGATCGCCCGGGCCATGCCAATGCCGCGGCGCAGGCGCTGCTCGCGACGAGCGGCAATCTGCCCGCAGCCACACGGCAGCGGCTCGCCCTGCTGGCCGGCGGGCTCGCCTCGCGCCAGGGCGTACGGCTCGAGCGGCTGCGGCTGACCTCGGGCTTCGCCGCGACGCTGGTGACCTGCGGCTGCAAGCTTCTCGACGGGGATGCCGCCGGGCCCGTGCTGGCGCTCGCGATCCAGGCTGCCGAATTGCGGCGCCTGGGGATCACTCCCCCGCCTCCCGCCGCGCCGGTCCGGGAGCCCGCTTCGCGCGCTGGCGCCGCACCGGCCCCCGTTGCGGACGCGACGCCGCCCGCGCCCGCCCGCGCCCTCCGTTTCCTCTGGCAGAGCGACACCGAGGCCCGCATCACCAGCCTGTCGGCGAATCTCGCCGAACTCGCCGGCCCCGACGCCGTCTCAGCCATCACGGGCCGCCTCTGGTCGGAGTTGATCGGGGCGACGATTGTCGATCGCACGGGCGGGCTGCTCGCCCGGCTGACCGGCAGCACGACCTGGAGCGGCCACGAGATTCTCTGGCGGACAGGGCCGGACGCGGCGGCGCGTGTCGAACTGTCCGGCGTGCCGGTGCTCGACGCCGCACGGCAGGTCGCCGGCTTCCGCGGCTTCGGGCTGGTCAGGCCCGGCGCCCCCGAGGCCTTCCCGGTGCCACTGACGTCCGAGCCGGGGAGCGAGCCCCTCTCCGAAGCCCCCCTGCCGCAGGCCACCGCCGGAGCGCCGGCCGAAGCGCAGGACCCGCCGCAGGACGAAGCCGTCGCCCCCGCTCTCCCGGAGCCGGCTCCGGTCGAGGCGCTCGACGCCGCCGTGGTGTCCCCCGCCGAGGCGATGGTCGATGAGGCGGTCGTCTCCGCTTTGCCCGCTGCCGAGGCGATCGAGGCCGCCATCCCGGACGCGGCTCCGGCCGCCGCCGCGGATGAGGCCGACCCCGTCGATCTGGCTGCCTTCGCCGACCCGGAGGACGACGCCGACGCCACGCCCGCCCCTGACGCGCCGGGCGTCGCGGGTGCGTCCGATCCTGCGCCCGCCCCGGTGGCGCCCCCCGGCAACATCGTGCCCCTGCGCAACGGCCATCTCACGCCGGTGCGACCCATCATCGAGCCGTCCAAGACCCATCTCAGCTCGGCCGAGCGCAACGCCTTCCGCGAGATCGCCAAGGCGCTGGGCGCCCGGATGGCCGGCGATGAGGAACCCTCGGCCCCGCGCCTGCCGCCCGCCGCGCCGCTGCGGCTGAAGGACAGAGACGTCACGGCATCCTCCGACCCCGATGTCCGGAGCGAGCCTGCCGCCGGCGTGCCCGAGGAGCGGTCCGAGAGCAGCCGGAGCGCGAAACCGCGCCGGACGAACTCCCATGCCGACCTGCTCGACAAGCTGCCGATCGCGGTTCTGGTCAACCGCGACGACACGCCGCTCTACGCCAACCGGACGATGCTCGATCTGCTCGATTATGCCGATCTCGACGACCTCGCCTCGGGCGGGGGCGTCAGCCGGCTGATCAAGGACGCCGCCCGCACCGATGGCGGCGCGATGACGCTGCTCGACCGGCTGGGCCATCTCGTCAAGGTCGATGCCGTGCTCTCCAGCGTCTCCTGGCAGGGCGAGCCCGCGACGCTGATGGCCTTCCGCCACCCCAATGGCGGCGGCGAAGTGCCGGTGCTGACGCCCGAGGAAGCCGAGGAGGCGGAGCTGGCGGCCGAGTTCGCGGCCGAGGAGGCCGAGAGCGCCGCACGGGTCGAGGCGCTGCGGCTCGACGCCGGGGTCCGCGACGCGCGCATCGCCGAGCTCGTCGCGATGCTGGACACCGCCACCGACGGCGTCGTCACCGTGGACGAGCGCGGCCGCATCCTCTCCCTCAACAAGACCGCCGAGGCGCTGTTCGGCTACGACCAGCGCGAGGTCACCGGCGAGCTCTTCACCCTGCTCTTCGCCGGCGAGAGCCATGCGCCGGCGCTCGACTATCTCGAGGGGCTGAAGGGCGGCGGCGTCGCCTCGGTGATGAATGATGGCCGCGAGGTCGTCGGCCGTGTCCGCCAGGGCGGCAAGATTCCCCTGTTCATGACGATGGGCCAGATCGCGGAAGGCAGCGAACGACGCTTCTGCGCGGTGCTGCGCGACATCACCGCCTGGAAGAAGACGGAAGGCGAGCTGGTCGAGGCGCGCAAGGCGGCCGAGAAGGCCAGCGCCCAGAAATCCGACGTGCTCGCCAAGATCAGCCACGAGATCCGCACGCCGCTGAACGCGATCATCGGCTTCGCCGAGGTGATGGCGGAGGAGCGCTTCGGGCCGATCGCCAACGAGCGCTACAAGGAATATCTGCGCGACATCCACCAGTCGGGCGGCTACGTCATCAGCCTCGTCAACGATCTGCTCGACCTCGCCAAGATCGAGGCCGGCAAGCTCGATCTCGACTTCGTCAGCGTCAATCTCAACGAAATCGCGCTCTCGGCCGTCAGCCTGCTCCAGCCGGAGGCGCAGCGCGGCCGCGTCGTGCTGCGCTCGGGGCTCTCGCCGAAGCTGCCGCCGGTCGTCGCCGACCAGCGCTCGATCCGGCAGATCGTGATCAACCTGCTCTCCAACGCGGTGAAGTTCACCGATGCCGGCGGTCAGGTGATCATCTCGACCGCGCTGGGCGACCAGGGCGAGGCGATCCTGCGGGTGCGCGACACCGGCATCGGCATGGACGACAAGGAGATCGAGCTCGCGCTCGAGCCCTTCCGCCAGGTGCCGACGACAAGGCGCGCCGGCGGCACGGGCCTGGGCCTGCCGCTGACCAAGGCGCTGGTCGAGGCCAACCGCGCCGCGATGTCGATCACGAGCGTCAAGAAGGAAGGCACGCTGGTCGAGATCACCTTCCCGCCGCAGCGCGTGCTGGCGGGCTAAGGCGGACTTGGGCGGGCTTGGGCGGCCGGCGTCGAGCCGGCCCCCTCTCATGGCGCTCAGAGCAGGGTGCCCGTCAGGATCGCGGCTGCGACGCCGAAATAGATGACGAGGCCGGTGACGTCGACCAGCGTCGCCACGAAGGGCGCCGAGGCCGAGGCGGGATCGAAGCCCAGCCGCTTCAGCAGGAAGGGCAGCATCGAGCCCGTCAGCGAGCCGAAGGTGACGATGCAGACGAGCGTCGCGCCGATCGTGGCCGCAACCAGAAGCCAGTGCGGGCCATAGTCGTAGAGGCCGAGCATCTGCCAGGCGACGATCCGCGCGATGCCGATGGCGCCGAGGATGGCCCCGAGCGTCATCCCCGTCGGCAGTTCGCGCAGGGCGACGCGCCACCAGTCCTTCAGCGAGATCTCGCGCAGCGCCAGGGCCCGGATGATCAGCGAGGTCGCCTGCGAGCCGGAATTGCCACCCGAGGACATGATCAGCGGGATGAAGAGCGCGAGCACGATCGCCTTCTCGAGCTCGGCCTCGAAGACCTGCATGGCGGATGCCGTCAGCATCTCGCCGACGAGCAGGATCGAGAGCCAGCCGGCCCGCTTCCGGATCATGGTCAGGAAGCCGATCTGGTCGTAGCGCTCGTTCAGCGCCTCCATGCCGCCGAGCTTCTGCACATCCTCGGTCGTCTCGGCGATCATCGCGTCGATGACGTCATCGACCGTGACGATGCCGATGACATGGCCCGCCGCATCGACCACCGGCACCGCCAGCAGATTGTACTTCGAGATCAGCCGCGCGACATCCTCGCGGTCGGCTCCCGGCGTCACCGTGACCGGCTTGTGGGCGGGGGCCAGCGTGGCGATCGTGGCGCCCGGGTCGCCGCTGAGCAGCCGCCGCAGCGGCACGGCGTGGAGCAGGACGCCGCTGGCGGGATCGCGGAGATAGATCGAGTAGACGGTCTCGCGCGAGCGCTCGACGGTGCCGATGTGGCGCAGCGTCTGCGCCACCGTCCAGTCGGCGGGGACGCTGACGAACTCGGTCGTCATCAGCGAGCCGGCGCTGCCCTCGGGATAGGTCAGCAGCCGCGTCACCGCGGCATGGGTCGGCGCATCGAGGCGCCGCAGCAGCCGCGCCCGGGCCGGGCCGTCCGTGCGGGCGAGCACGTCGGTCACCCGGTCCGCCGACATGGCGTCGAGGAAGGCGGCGGCGCGCTCCTCCGGCAGCAGGGCGAGCACGGCCGGGGCCGTCTCGAAGGCGGGTTCGTCCAGCACCTCGACGGCGCGCTCGAAGGGGAGCGCCAGCAGGATCGCGGCCGCGCTGCGCGCGCCCTGGTCCTCGAGCGTCTCGACGATGTCGGCGACGTGCTCGCCGGAGAGGCTCGCGGCGAGCGTGTGGGCGAGAAGATCCGCCGGCACGCTGGCGCCGCGGATGGTGTCGCGATCGATGATCTCGTTCATCGGCTTCTTCCTCGTGATCGGCCGTCAGGGCCGATCACGGGCGAGCCGGGGCGTCCCGGTCAGGCCCGCGCGTCGGCGGCAGACGGCATCGACGGTCGACTGGGACTGTCGCTGGGCATCGGGACGGGGTTCCTGGTGAGCGGCGGACCGAGCCGGCCTGCCGTGCCGCCTCCCCTGCGCCCGTGCGGCGGCCGGGTCAACCGGGCGGGCGATGCGGCATCGGCGAAACGGCGTTGCCCTGGGCGCATGGACGCGGCGACAGCGCGGGCCGATGGCCCGCCGGACCCGCCGCTGCGCGCAGGCGGCGAAGGAGAAAGTCGGGACCCGCCTGCGCGCAGCGGGAGGCGGTCAGGCGCAGTGCCGGCCCATGCGCCGGGGCGACAGCCGCGAGGCCAGCGAGCCTGACTGCCGGATCATCCAGGGCACGCGCTCGGCGAAGGCGGGCTTCGCGTAGAAATAGCCCTGGCCGAAATCGCAGCCCGCCTCCCTCAGGCGCTCGGCCTGACCGGCGTTCTCGACGCCCTCGGCGGTGATCTTCATGCCCATGTTGCGGCCGAGGCTCACGACCGCGGCCACGATCGCGGCATCATCCTTGTCGGTTTCCAGGTTCCTGACGAAGCTCTGGTCGATCTTGATGTGATCGACCGGGAACTGCTTGAGGTGGGTGAGCGAGGCGAAGCCGGTGCCGAAATCGTCCAATGCGATCGAAATCCCGGCTTCGTGGAACTCGTTCAGCACCGCCGCCACGTCCTCGGTCTGGCGGCCGAGGAAGACCGTCTCCGTGACCTCGATCTCGAATCGCGAGCTCGGCACCCCGGCCGCGGCGAGCAGCGCCACGATCCGGTCCGCGAGCTTGCGATCGGCGAAATCGGCCGAAGAGAGATTGACGGCGACGCGGCCGATTTCGAGGTCCTGCTCGAGCCAGCTGCCGATATCCGCCGCGACCTGGCCGATCATGCTCGTCGCCAGGGCGACCGAGATGTCCCGGTCGTCGAAGACCGAACCGAAATAGCCCGGCGTCAGCAGGCCGAGTGTCGGGTGCCGCCAGCGGGCGAGCGCCTCGAAACCGACGATCTCGCCGCTCGCGAGCGAGACCTTCGGCTGGTAGTGGGGGATGAACTCGGCCGCCTCGAGCCCCTGGCGGACCTCGCGCAGGATCGAGACGCGGCGCTCCATCACCTCGCGCGCGGCGCTCGAATAGACGACGGCGCGGCTGCGGCCGCTCTCCTTGGCGCGGTAGAGCGCGATGTCGGCATCCTTCATCAGCTCGACCGGGTCGCGGTGATGTTCGGGGAAGGCGGCCACGCCGATGCTCGCCCGCGTCGACAGGGCCCGCCCCTCATAGTCGAAGGTGGTCCGCAGCGCTGCCAGGATGTCGTCGGCGCAGGCTGCGATCGCGGCGAGGCCGGGCTGCTCGACCAGAACGACGGCGAACTCGTCGCCGCCGACGCGGGCGACCATTCCGCGATCGCCGACCGCGCGCATCAGCCGCGCCGCCGTTTCGACGAGCAGCTGGTCGCCCGCCGCGTGCCCGAGCGTGTCGTTGATGTCCTTGAAATCGTCGAGATCCAGCAGGAGCAGGCCGACGCCTTTCCCGGACGCATCGGCGGCGGCGAGAGCGTCCCCCAGCCGCGTCTGGAAGAGCGCGCGGTTCGCCAGACCGGTCAGGGGGTCGTGATTGGCGGTCAGCCAGATCGCCTCCTCCGTCGCCTTGCGGTCCGAAATGTCGAAGGTGATGCCGATCAGACGGTCCTGGTCCTGCTGCTCGGCCCTGATCGCCAGCCAGATGTTCCGGCCGTCGGGTGCGCGGTAGCGGATCTCCGACGCGTGCGTTCCGTCGGTGAGCGAGGAGAGCCGGAGAAGGTCGACCTTATGCCGGTCCTCGGGGTGGACCCGCGCCGTAAACTCGGAGGCCGGCCCCGATTCCAGCCCCAGCAGGGCGAGCGCGGTGTCGGAGCGGCTGACATGCTCGGTCCGGAGATCGAGGTCCCAGGCCACCATGTTGCTCGCATGCAGCGCCAGCCGGAGACGCTCTTCGCTGGTGCGCAGCGCCTCGTCGGCCCGTCGTGCCTCGGTCAGGTCCTGCAGCGCGCCGACCATCCTGAGAGGCCGGCCCGACGGGTCCCTGACCAGATAGCCGCGATCGCGGACATAGGCGTAGTCGCCATCGCCCTTGCGCCAGCGATATTCACCCTCCCAGCGCTCGCCGGCGCCACCCGCGACCAGCTGCCTGACCTCGCACTCGACGGCGGCGCGGTCGTCCGGATGCACGCTGTCCAGCCAGGTCGTCCCGGTGGCCGGGGCCTCTGCCGCCTCGTAGCCGAACTGGCCGAGGCGGCTTTCGCCCCATTGCAGGCGGTCGGTCGCGAAGTCCCAGTCGTAGATCGCGTCCGATGTCGCGAGCGCGGCCAGACGATAGCGCTGCTCGCTCTCGCGGAGCCTCTCCTCGGCGACCCTGCGGTCATCCTCCGCCAGCCTCCGCGCCGTGACGTCGGCGAAGGTGCGGACGACGCCGCCATGGGGGAGCCGGTTCGTCCTGACTTCAAGGACCGTGCCGTTCGGTCGCCGCCGCTCGTAGACCGAGGCCTCGATGTCGTTCCCCTCGTGCCGGATGGCGTGAACGAGCTTGGGGTCGGCTTCGGCGAATTCGCCCTGCGCGATCTGCCAGCGCTTGACGTCCTCGAATTTCGGCACCGCGCGCATCATCTCGGCCGGCAGGTCGAGCAGATCGATCGCGCGCTGGTTGCAGACGACGACGTCGCCGCTCTGATCGACCATGACGATGCCCTGGTCGACATTCTCGAGGGCGCCGTTCAAGAGGGCCGTGTTCTCGGCCAGGGCCTTGTTGGAGCGGCGCAATGCGAGCTCGCGCATCACGGCCCGGGCCAGCGCCAGCAAGGTGCTCGCCTGCACCTCCGTCAGCCCCTGCGGACGGGGCCGGACATCGCCGACGCAGACGGCGCCCAGCAGCAGACCATCCGCGGTTTCCAGGCGGGCGACGGCGTAGAAGCGCAGATGCAGCCGGCCCGTCACGAGTGGGTTGTCGGCAAAACGGTCGTCGCCGGCGAGATCCTCGATGACCACGAGCTTCGCCTCGTGGATGAGGTTCGCGCAGAGCGAATCCTCCAGCGACATCCGGTCCAGACCCAGCCCGATCTGCGACTTGAACCACTGCCGCTCGCCTTCGATGAAGCTGACGGCCGCCACGGGCGTGCCGCAGGTTTCGCTCGCGAGGCGCGTGAGTTCGTCGAAGGCGGTTTCCGACTTCGTGTCGAGAATATCGAGAGCCTTCAGCGCCGCGAGACGAGACGTCTCGCCCCAGAACGATTTCGGATCGGTGTTCCTGGCCAACGGCTGACCTTCATGACGCGCACGATCGAAGACCTTTACGAAGGAGCGCTTACGAAACCCTGAAGCGGGACCGGACCCCGGATCCCCCAACCTCGCCGCGACCAGCCGCGTCTCGATGCTGATGCGCCACGCGCGACTCTCCGCTAAGAAGAAGCGCCCCTCCTCCTCCCAAGGCGCCTCCCCATGACCCTGACGATCTATGGCTGCTACCGCTCGCGCGCCTCGCGCAACATCTGGCTCGCCAACGAGCTCGGCCTCGCCTTCACCCATGTCCCGGTCATTCAGGTCTACCGCCTGCCCGACCCGAACGCGCCGGGCGCGCCGATCCACACGCAGAGCCCGGAGTTCCTCGCGGTCAATCCGAAGGGGCAGATCCCGGCGATCGACGACGGCGGCTTCAAGCTGCAGGAATCGCTGGCGATCAACCTCTATCTCGCCCGCAAGCATGGCGGGCCGCTGGCGCCGAAGGATGCGCAGGAGGAGGGGCTGGCGGTGATGTGGTCGCTCTGGGCGAGCACGGCGGTCGAGAGCCATGCGCTCAACATCCAGTATCACATGGCCGCCTATCCGCCGGAGAAGCGCGATCCGAAGCTGGTCGACGCGGCGCTCGCCGCCCTGCCCGGCCCCTTCGCCGCGCTCGACAAGGCGCTGGCCGCAGGTGGCGGCTTCGTCATGGGCGGGCGCTTCACGGTGGCCGACATCAACGTCGCCGAGATCATCCGCTACGCCAAGCCGGCGGCGCAGCTCTTCGCGGCGGCCCCGCATGTGAAGGCCTGGCTCGACGCCTGCCATGCCCGCCCCGCCTTCCAGGCGATGTGGACGGCGCGGGACGCGGAAGCCGCCTGAGCGGAAAGCGGGTGGCGCCTTCGGGCGCGGCCGCCTAACCCCTGCCGGCAGATGGCGGAACCCTCCGCCATCGCGACCGCGAGTCCCGGCATGGCCCAAAGCCCCTCCTCCGCCCCCGCCATGGGCCCCCGTGAATGGGGGCTCCTGCTGCTGCTCTCGGTGCTCTGGGGCGGCTCTTTCTTCTTCGGCAAGATCGCGGTCGGCGAATGGCCGCCGCTGATGGTCGTGGAATCGCGCTGCGTGCTGGCGGCGGGCGCGCTCTACATCGTGCTGCGGGCGCGGGGCCTTGATCTCGCGGTCGGCGGGTCGATGTGGCGCGCCTTCTTCGGCATGGGCCTGCTCAACAACCTGATCCCCTTCTGCTTGATCTTCTGGAGCCAGACGCAGCTGCCCAGCGGGCTCTCGGCGATCCTGAACGCGACCACGCCGGTCTTCGGGGTGCTCGTGGCGCATACGTTCGGCCAAGGCGAGCGCGCGACGCCGCTGAAGCTCGCCGGCGTGCTGGCGGGCCTGTGCGGTGTCGCCATCCTGATGGGGCCCGATGCGCTGGCGGGCTTCGGCGGGCCGCTGCTGGCGCAGCTCGCGGGGCTCGGCGCGGCCCTGTCCTATGGTTTCTCGGGGCTCTATGGGCGGCGCTTCCGGGAGCTGCCGCCGCTGGTCACCGCGACGGGGCAGCTGACCGCCACCAGCGTGATGATGCTGCCGGTCGTGCTGGTCTTCGCGCCGCCCTGGTCGCTGCCGGCGCCGAGCCTCCAGGCGGCGGGAGCGCTCGTCGCGCTGGCGCTGGTCTCGACCGCGCTGGCCTATGTGATCTTCTTCCAGATCATGCGGCGCGCCGGTGCGACCAACGCCATGCTGGTGACCTTCCTGATCCCGGTCAGCGCCATCCTGCTCGGCGTCGGCCTCCTCGGCGAGACCCTGCTGCCGCGCCATTTCGCCGGCATGGCGGCGATCTTCTTCGGGCTCGCGCTCATCGACGGGCGAATCCTGCACGCGATGCGCCCATCCACAGCCGCGTGACCGGACACATCCGGAGACGCAGCGGTTTATTGCCAATAAATTATGAATTGTTCTAGGGTCGCTTTCGCGGCATGAGCCGCTATCGGCTTTCGCGACAAGCACTGGAAGATATCGGTCAACGATACGCCAGAGGGGACCAGAGGGACACTCATGGACGTCAGGCATCTGCGATGTTTCATCGCAGTGGCGGAGGAGCTTCACTTCGGCCGGGCCGCGGAGCGCCTGGGCCTCGCTCCCCCCGCCCTTTCCCGCCAGATCAGCGCGCTCGAGGAAGAACTCGGCTGCAGCCTGCTGACGCGCACGACGCGGCAGGTCGCGCTGACGCGCGCGGGGCTGATCATGCTGGAGGAGGCCAAGGGCATCCTGGGCCGGATGGAGCATGCCTCGCGGGCGGTGCGCGAGGCGTCGCTGGCCTCCGGCAAGGTGCTGCGCATCGGCGCGATCGACGCCGCCTCGTCGAGCTTCGTGCCGGAGGCGCTGGTCGCCTTTCGCGAGCGCTATCCCGGCGTTCAGATCAAGTTCGTCGAGGCGATGACCGCGCCGCTGGTGCAGATGCTGGAGGCCGGCAAGCTCGACCTCGCCCTGACCCGGCCGCCGCGCAAGCCGACCGACTGCGCCTTCGAGGTGCTCCGCGTCGAGCGCCCCATCGTGGTGCTGAACGAGAGGCACCCGCTGGCGATGCGCGAGCATCTGACGATGCAGGATCTGGTCGGCGAGCCCTTCGTCGTGCCCTCCAAGCGGATCCGGCCCTTCGCCTATGACCTGGTGATGGCCTATTTCGAGAGCGTCGGCGCGGTCCCCAACGTCACCATCGAAGCGACCGAGAAGCCGGCGATGATGTCGGCGGTGGCCGCCGGCCTCGGCATGGCGCTGGCGCCGGACTGGGTCTCGCGCCTGAGCTTCCCGGGCGTGACGATGCGCCGCCTGCGCGGCGCGCTGCTCGATCCGCCGCCGCCGGGCGCGCTGGTCGGCATCGCCTGGCGGCCGCAGCAGCGGCTCGACGCCCGCGACGACTTCCTCGCCATCCTGCGCGAAAGCGTCACCCTGATCGACGAGCGGCAGGTCCTGCCCTTCGCCATTCCCGCCACGAAGCTGAAAAGAACGGCCCGCCTCGCCGGGTCTGCAGTCGGAGGAGCCTGATGAGCTTGAACAAAATCGAAAAGGCGCAAGGCCTGCGCATTCGATCGACCCAGGATTTGGCGGCCGGTCTCTTCATGATCCTGCTGGCGGCGCTCGCGCTGGTGCTCTCCAGCGACCTGCCCGTCGGCACGCTGCGCCAGCTCGGGCCGGGCATGCTGCCGAAATCCTTCGCGGTGATCTGCGCCTTCCTCGGCGCGCTGCTGGTGATCTCCAGCCTGCGCTTCGACGGCGAACAGCTCTCCGGCTGGTCCTGGCGCGGTGTCATCTTCGTGCTGGGCGCGGCCTGCGTCTTCGGCCTGTGCATCCGCGGCTTCGACATCGGTCCGATCCATGTGCCCCAGCTCGGACTCGCCGTGGCCGGCCCGCTGGTCATCCTGATCTCCGGTCTCGCGGCGGACGATTACCGCCCGAAGGAACTCGTGATCTTCGCGGTCGTGATGAGCACGGCCTGCGCGCTCCTGTTCAAATACGCGCTGTCGCTGCCAATCCCGCTGGCGCCGTGGCTCCTGGGAATCTGACACCATGGACATGTTTTCCAACCTCTCGCTCGGCTTCGGCGTCGCGCTCTCGCTGCAGAACCTCGCGCTGTGCTTCGCCGGCTGCCTCGTCGGCACGCTGATCGGCGTGCTGCCGGGCGTCGGCCCGATCGCGACCATCGCCATCCTGCTGCCGATCACCTTCGGGCTCGATCCGGTGGGGGCGCTGATCATGCTCGCCGGCATCTACTACGGCGCGCAGTACGGCGGCTCGACCACGGCCATCCTGGTCAACATCCCCGGCGAGGCGACCTCGGTCGTCACCACGCTGGACGGGCACCAGATGGCCAAGCAGGGCCGCGCCGGCGTCGCGCTGGGCACGGCGGCGCTCGGCTCCTTCTTCGCCGGCTGCGTCGCGACCGTGTTCATCGCCGCGCTCGGCGCGCCGCTGACCAAGCTCGCGCTGCTGTTCGGCCCGGCCGAGTATTTCTCGCTGATGGTGATGGGCCTGTGCTTCGCGGTCGTGCTGGCGCGCGGCTCGATCCTGAAGGCCTTCTGCATGATCATGCTGGGCCTGCTGCTCTCGACCGTCGGCACCGACCTCGAGACCGGCCAGGAGCGCATGACCTTCGGCTTCGCGCCGCTCGCCGACGGCATCGACTTCGCCGTGCTGGCGATGGGCGTGTTCGGCTTCGCCGAGGTGCTGCGCAATCTCGAGAGCCCCGAGACGCGCGACGTGGTGAAGACCAAGATCGGGCGCCTGCTGCCCGACTGGAACGACATCAAGCAGTCGGCCGCGCCCGTGCTGCGCGGCACCTTCCTCGGCGGCATCCTCGGCATCCTGCCGGGCAACGGTGCGGTGCTCGGGCCGTTCGCGAGCTACACGCTCGAGAAGAAGATCGCCAAGGACCCGTCCCGCTTCGGCAAGGGCGCGATCGAAGGCGTCGCCGGTCCGGAATCGGCCAACAACGCCGGCGCCCAGACGGCCTTCATCCCGCTGCTGACGCTCGGCATCCCGCCGAATGCGGTGATGGCCCTGATGGTCGGCGCGATGACCATCCACGGCATCATCCCCGGCCCGCAGGTCATGACCAAGAACCCCGAGCTGTTCTGGGGCATGATCGCCTCGATGTGGATCGGCAACCTGATGCTGCTGGTCATCAACCTGCCGCTGGTCGGGCTCTGGGTGAAGCTGTTGCAGGTGCCCTACCGCCTGATGTTCCCGTCGATCCTGATCTTCTGCTGCATCGGCATCTACTCGGTGAACAACCAGCCGGTGGACGTGGCCTTCACGGCGCTGTTCGGCCTGTTCGGCTATCTGCTGATCAAGCTCGGCTTCGAGCCGGCGCCGATGCTGCTGGGCTTCGTGCTCGGCAAGCTGATGGAAGAGAAGCTGCGCCAGGCGCTGATCATCTCGCGCGGGTCGTTCATGACCTTCGTCGAGCGGCCGATCTCGGCCGGCCTGCTGATCGTCGCCGTCGCCATTCTGGTCATCGCGCTGCTGCCGTCGATCAACAAGAAGCGCGACGAAGTGTTCACCGAATGACGGGCTTGCCGCGCCCCCGGCGCGGCCCCACCTTGCCTGCAAGAACAACGAGGAAGGACCCGCCCATGAAGACAACAGCTCTCGGCCTCGCGGCCGCCCTGTCGCTCGCCCTGACGGTCGGCGCCCAGGCCCAGGCCTATCCGAACAAGCCCGTGACGATGATCGTGCCGTTCGCCGCCGGCGGACCGACCGACATCATCGCGCGCCTCGTCGGCGAGAACATGTCCAAGACGCTCGGCCAGCAGGTCGTGATCGAGAACGTCGCCGGCGCCGGCGGCACCACCGGCATCACCCGCGCGCTGACCGCGGCGCCGGACGGCTACACCATCGCGATGGGCCATCTCGGCACCTTCTCGGCGGCGCCCGCGACCTATCCCGGCCTGAAATACGACCCGATCAACGGCATGCAGCCGATCGGCCTGGCCGGCGGCACGCCGATCCTGATCGTCGCGCGCAAGAACCTCGAGGCGACGGACCTGAAGTCCTTCGTCGCGGCGGTGAAGGCCAATCCCGACAAGTTCAACGAGGCCCATGCCGGTCTGGGCTCCGTGTCCTGGACGACCTGCACCCTGCTGAAGGGCCAGCTCGGCGTGCCGAAGCTCAATGCGGTGGCCTATCGCGGCACCGGCCCGGCGCTGAACGACCTCGTCTCCGGCCAGATCGACTTCATGTGCGACCAGATCGTCTCGGTGGCGGAACAGGTGAAGGCCGGCACGATCAAGGCCTTCGCCGTCGCCTCGGCGCAGCGCTCCCCCGCCCTGCCCGACGTGCCGACGACCACGGAAGCCGGCCTGCCGGAATACCAGATCGAGGCCTGGAACGGCATCGCCGCGCCCAAGGGCACGCCGAAGGAGGTCGTCGACCGCCTCGTCGACGCGCTCAACAAGGCGCTGAACGACGAGAACACCAAGAAGCGCCTGCTCGACCTCGGCACCGTGATGCCGACGGCGGCCGAGCGGACGCCGGACGGTTTCGCCGCGATCATCAAGCGCGACGCCGCCAAGCTCGAGCCCTCGCTGAAGGCCGCGCCGAAATAGGGTGTGATCTGTCCCCGCCGCGTCCGCGCGGCGGGCGGTATCGCGACGGCGGGCCCCTGGCCCGCCGTCTGCGTTTCGGGGCCTGTGCCGCCCCGACCGGCCGCGGCGTTTGTCACCATCGGCCACAATCCGTGACCGCTCGTCGCGGAACCCTTCACGATGCCGCCGGTTGTCTCGCCGAACTGCCTTTTCGGAAGGAGACAACCATGATCAAGAAGCTTGCTCTCGTCGCCGCGATCGTCGCGATCCCGGCCACGGCCTTTGCCCAGAACCAGCCCTCGCCGGGCGCCACCGGCGGCGCGCTGAGCGGCGCGACCTCGGGCGCGATCGGCGGCGCCGTCGTCGGCGGCCCGATCGGCGCGGCGGTGGGCGGTGTCGGCGGTGCCGTGGTCGGTGCCATCATCGGCGATGCCGCGACCCCCAAGTTCCGCAGCTACGTCGTCGAGCAGGACGTGCCCTCCTATACCTATCGCGAGCAGGTCGCCGTCGGCGCCGTGCTGCCGGAGGATGGCGTGGTCTATCGCGAGGTGCCGGCCGAGTACGGCGTCCAGGGCTATCGCTACACCGTCGTGAACGGCCGCACCGTGCTGGTCGAGCCCCGCACGCGCCGCATCGTCCAGATCATCAACTGATCGCGGCGTCGCTTCGCACATGCTTCAGGCCCGCCCCCGCAAGGGGGCGGGCTTTCGCATTCGTGATCTCGCGCGGGCGGTCGAGGCGTCCGCGGCGCCGGCGGCCCGGGAACATCGGCGGTCCCGAACGGTTAACTCGGCAACCATCCACAACAGGGACAACCCATCATGATCAAGAAGCTCGCCCTCGTCGCCGCGCTCTCCATGCTGCCGGCCACCGTCTTCGCCCAGAGCACCGGCCCGGCCGTGCGCGACCCGGCCGGTGGCGCGACCCGCGACCCCGCTCTGGGCGTGGGCGCCGGGGCGGCCGGCACCGTTCAGGCCCCGCTGACGCGCGATCCGGCCGGCGGCACGATGATCGACGATTCCGCCCGTTTCCGCAGCTACGTCATGAGCCAGGGCGTGACCTCCTACAGCTACACGCAGCCGGTCATCGTCGGCACGGTGTTGCCCGAGCAGGGCGTGGTCTATCGCGAGGTTCCTGCCGAATACGGCGCCAAGGGCTACCGCTACACGGTCGTCAACGACCGTGCGGTCGTGGTCGAGCCGCGCACGCGCCGCATCGTCCAGATCATCAACTGATCCCGCGCCGGGCCTCTCGCCCGCCGCAAAAGGAAGCCCGCCCCCTCGCAGGGGCGGGCTTTCTCGCATCGAGCCTCGTCGCGCCTCAGCGCGTGCCAAACATCCGGTCGCCGGCATCGCCCAGACCCGGCACGATATAGCCGTGGTCGTTGAGCTTCTCGTCGATCGCAGCCGTCCAGATGCGGACTTCCGGGTGCGCGCCGCGCAGCCGCGCGATCCCCTCCGGCGCCGCCAGCAGGCAGACGAAGCGCAGATCCTTCGCGCCGCGCTCCTTGAGGCGATCGATGGCGGCGACGGCGGAGTTGGCCGTCGCCAGCATCGGGTCCATCACCACGATCATGCGGTCGGCGATGTCGGACGGCGCCTTGAAGTAGTACTCGACCGCCTGCAGCGTGTCGGGGTCGCGGTAGAGCCCGATATGGGCCACGCGGGCGGCGGGAACCAGCTCCAGCATGCCGTCGAGGAAGCCGACGCCGGCGCGCAGGATCGGCGCGAACACCATCTTCTTGCCCGAGATCACCGGCTGGCGCGAGGTCTGCAGCGGCGTCTCGATGTCGACCATCTCGACCGGGAGGTCGCGCGTCACCTCGTAGCACAGCAGCATGCCGATCTCGTTCAGGAGCTGGCGGAAGCTCTTGGTCGAGCGGTCCTTCTGGCGCATCAGCGTGAGCTTGTGCTGCACCAGCGGGTGATCGACGACGGTGACCCCGTCCTGCTGCTTGGTCATTCGGTCCATTCCCCTTCTTCCTTGCCCTCAGCCCTCATCCTGAGGAGCCGCGCAGCGGCGTCTCGAAGGATCAGGGCTGAGGGGTTCTCGACCTAGTTCAGAATACCGTGCCGTCGCTGACGATCGTCAAGGGCGGCCCGCCGCCGGGGCGCTTCTCGGCGGCGATGCGCCGGCCTGCGGCCCAGGTCCCGCCCTCCAGCACCTTGGCGAGCGGCAGCTCCTCGCGCGAGCGGCCGAGGCGCTGGCGGATCAGCGCGCCGATCTCGTCGAGCAGGGCGACGGTGAGCGCGCGCCATTCGACGACCAGCGTCGAGCCCGCCTCATGGGGCCGGGCCGTGTCGCGGTCGTCCTTCAGGGCGATGACGCCGAGATCCAGCAGGAGGCCGCCATTGCGGTACTCCGGCAGGCCGGTGAGATCGTCCACGTCGAGAACGGCGATGCCGGCCCATTGCAGCGGCTCGATCAGCGAGTAGGTCAGCCATTGCGAGAGCTTGTGGAACGGCACGAGGCCGGCCGTGGCGCTGCCCTGCGCGATCAGCGGGTGGCGCCAGGTGTCGCCCAGCGCGACTCCCGCCAGCGTCAGGCGCGAGGGCCAGATGCCGCCGAAGGTCGCCAGCACCTCGCCGAGCATGTGGCCGGCGCGCAGGGATCCGGTCTCGGCCGCCGCCAGAAACCGGTCGAACAGATCGCCCGGGCGGCCGAGGCCCTGGCGCTCGAGCTCCTCGCCGAGCCGGTTGAGCAGGGCGGCGCGGCCTTCGACCGCCAGCAGTGCGTTGCCCGGCGCCGACTGGAAGCCCGCAGCCAGGACCACGGGATCGAGCCGCTTCAGCGCGGTCGCGTCCGCCCGCAGCGGCCGGGCCGGATCGGCCGAGAACAGGCCGGCGGCGAACATGTCGAGCGAGGCCAGCGCCAGCCCTTCGGACCGGGCGATCCGCTGGCCGCTGACCGCGTCGCGATAGGACCAGTCCGGCCCCGCGCCGGCGTCAAGCAGCACACTGACGACGGCGAGGTCATAGGCCGCGCGGCCGCGCTCGCGCGCATCGGCGAAATGCGCCGCCCGGTCGAGCAGGCTCCAGCGGTCCATGCCGGCGACGATGAAATGCCGCCAGCGGGCGTGGAAAGGGATGTCGAGCATCGGGTAGTTCGCCCGGATCGTCTCCAGCACGTAATCGGCGCAGGCCTCCAGCCGCTCCGGATGGACGGTGAAGTGCAAGAGGTCGCCGGCCCGCCCGAGGCGCAGCATTTCCTGCGCGCGGGCCCGGATGGCGGCGGGCTTCAAGAGGAGGCGGAACGCCTCCGGGTCACGATCGGGCATGGTGCTTTTCAGAACTTGTCGAGGTCGCGACCGACGGTCGCCTTGAGGACGTTGTCGCCGGGCGCGCCGTCGGGGGAGTAGTAGCCGGCGGCCTTCTTGGCCTCGATTTCGACCGAGGCGTCCGGCGGGATCAGTTCGGGGGGAATGGCGACGCGCTCGCCGATCTCGATGCCGCTTTCGACCATCGCGTCGTATTTCATGTTCGACATCGACATCAGCCGGTCGATGCGAGTGACGCCGAGCCAGTGCAGCACGTCCGGCATGAGCTGCTGGAAGCGGGCATCCTGCACGCCGGCGACGCATTCGGTGCGCTCGAAATAGGTCGCGGCGCTGTCGCCGCCCTCCTGGCGCTTGCGGGCGTTGTAGACGAGGAACTTGGTGACCTCGCCGAGCGCGCGGCCCTCCTTGCGGTTGTAGACGATCAGGCCGACGCCGCCGCCCTGCGCCTCCTTCACCGCCTCCTCGATGCCGTGCACGAGATAGGGCCGGCAGGTGCAGATGTCGGAGCCGAAGACGTCCGAGCCATTGCATTCGTCATGGACGCGGCAGGCGACGCGGCGCTTGGGATCGGTGATGGCCGAGACCTCGCCGACGACATAGGCCGTGATCGAGCCGATCGGCGGCAGGAAGACGCGCAGATCCGGCCGCGTCACCAGCTCGGGATACATGCCGCCGGTCTGTTCGAAAAGCGTGCGGCGCAGCTCGGCTTCGGTGGTGCCGAAGCGCTCGGCGATGCCGGGCAGGTGCCAGACCGGGTCGATCGCGATCTTGGTGACGCTGATGTCGCCGGAGCGGTGCAGGATGTGCTCGTCCGGCGCCAGCCGATGCGCGCCCATCGCCGCCAGGATCTCCGGCAGGTTGAGGCGGGCCTTGGTGATGGCGATGGTCGGGCGGATGTCGATGCCCTCGCCGATCAGCCCGCCGAAATCCTGCGCGACGCGGTGGCCGAACGGGTCCATCGAGACGATCTTCCCGGGCTGGAACCATTGCGGCTGCTCCGGGATCTCGGCGGTCGGATGCGTGTTGTGCAGGTCCGGGCGCTGCGAGGGGTTCATCGCCCGCGCCGAGATGGCGAGCGCCCGGTAGACCGAATAGGAGCCGCCATGGGCCCCGATGACGTTGCGGTCGGCCGGCGTCGTGGTCGATGCGATGATCGGGCCGCGTTCGGCCGGTGTCGCTGCGCCCCAGCGCACGGGGAAGCGCATCGCGGCGCTGCCGGGCTCGGGATAGGAGGTCAGCCTCGTATGGGTGGTGCGGTTGGAGGAGCTCATCGCCGGATCCGATGCCTGCAAAAGCAAAAGGTCCCAGGCTCTCTGCCTGGGACCTCTCGCCCAATTGAGCAGTATCATGCGAGCGGGGCGGCCGGTCAACCTGCACTGGCAGGACGACGAGGGGCGCCCAGGCGCGTTCAATGGCGACAGCCATGACCACCTCGCTCGGGCGCGAGGCTTGGATCGGCAGAGGGACTTCAGGCAGGGAGAGCGGCATGGCCGGCGCGAGGGCATATACGACGACGCCTACTCTCGAGCAGTGGAAGAAGGACAGCAGCGTCGCCCTCGCCCGACGGCAGGACGACACGATCCTCTGCCGCATCGACGACCTGCTGGTCCAATACGGCGCGAACGGCTCCGCCTTTGGCCGGATCCAGCTGAAAGCGGATCTCTTCTTCACGCTGGACTACTGGCTGAAGGTCTATGCCAGGACGCCCGGCATGGCGAAGGGCCGGCAGCCTGCGGTCTACGAACTCTACAAATACACCGCCCACTCCCTCGCGGCGGCGCTCTCCTGCTCGATCAACACCCTGCCGGAGTATCTGGAGCGTCATTTCGGCCGCAAGCTGAGCTATCACGGCGAGCATCTCGATCTCGTCGGCCAGTTCGCGACCTATCTGACCCGCGCCGAGGTCGAGAAATACAGGCTCAGCTTCCGCAACGGCAAAGCCTATATGTGGATGTGGCCCGGCAAGGGCCATGAGCTGACGCGGCCGACCGCCGATGGCGGGCTGGTGACGCAGGAGCGACAACAGCCCAAGGGCATGAAGCTCGTTCTCGCCGAGTCCGAGAGCGCCTCGAACAAGAACGTGTTCGGGCTGAAGCAGTGGGGCGGCTTCGCGATGAGCATGGGCCGCGACCTCTACATGGCGCGGCACCATTGCGGCGAAGGGAGCGCCGGCCCCGGCAGTGGCGGCAATTTCTACCACTCATCCTACCTGGCCGGAGACCCCGTGCTGTGCGCGGGGACGATCCTGATCGAGCAGGGCATCATCAAGGCCGTCTGTAACGACAGCGGTCACTACCAGCCCGACGAGGCGAATTTCATGAGCTTCCTGCAGGCGCTGATGATGCATGGCGTCAACGTCCAGAGCATCGCGATCTACGACTACGACCGCAGACACTGCGTCAGCGGACGCGACTTCCTGCAGAGGCGGGGCAACTGGGCGCAGGCGCTGCTGCTGGGGGATACGACGGCCTACAAGGCCAACTCCGCGGCGACGGGCCGGTATGTCAGCGAGAAGATCGAGCACAAGAAGCGCGTCGCGGCTTTGTGGAAACAGGCGGTCGACGGCCACATCGTCGCCAACACGCTGGAAGGCCGGCTGTTCTTCGCGGAGAAGCTGCTGAGCAACTACGTCCGGCGCGACGGCCAGCGGACCCATGCCTATGACGTCAACACGACCTGGATCCTCGAGGTGATCACGACCTATTACGGCCCGGTGCCCACGGCGCGGCCCGCCCCGCCCGTGCCGAAGGGACGGCAGCCGCCGCCGCTCCCGCCCCGCGCGCCTCCGAAACGGACGAACGGGCCGCAGCTTCCGCCACGACCCGTCCGGACTCCTTGAACCACGCTGGCCGAAGCGGGCGGCTGGCGCCGCCCGCCGCGATCAGAAGACCGCGAGGTAGCGCAGCAGCGAGATGATGCCGATCACGATGACGATGATCTGGACGACGTTCTTGATCTGGCTGTCGAGCGGCAGCATCCGCACGAGATAGAGAACGAGGCCGATGACGAGAACGGTGATCAGCAGGGAAATCAGAATCGACATGAAATGAACCTTCGGTCTTCGGCCGTGAGCCGGCCCCCCGGAGCCGGTGCGGCGACGCATTCGCCAGCACCCCAATCCGCTGACAGAACGTCGCAGGGGCGGGAGAGGTTCCGTTGGCGTGGGTGTGGCGGCGAAGGGCGATGCGTTTGGATCACCAGGCGCGGGGAACCCCTCTCCTGTAAGGAGAGGGGCAGGGGTGAGGTGTAGGCCCCTGGACCAGCGGAGTGCAGATCTCACCGCTGCGCCGGGCGGGGGTCACGCCACCGTCCAACGGCCGACCCCTCACCCTGCCCTCTCCCTACGGGAGAGGGTTCCCCGCGCTCTACAGGCAAGGTCGAGCCTACCCAGCAATCCGCCCGAAATCCGCGACCGCGCGCGTGGCTTCGCGGAGCTGGTTCAGCAGGCGCAGGCGGTTGGCCCGCAGCGCCGGGTCGGGGTCGTTGACCGTGACCTTGTCGAAGAAGGCGTCGACCGCAGGCCGCAGATCGGCCAGCGCCGCCATCGCGCCCTCATAGTCTTCCGCCGCGACGGCAGCCTCGGCCTTCGGCGTCGCCTGCGCGAGCGCGACCGCCAGCCCCTTCTCCTCGATCAGCCCGGCCTGAGCGATCAGCCCGAGATCGGCCGCGCCGGCAAAGGCGCCCTCGCCGTCCTTCTTCTCTTCCGCCTTCAAGATATTGGCGGCGCGCTTGTAGCCGGCGAGCAGGCTCCTGCCGTCCTCGGTTTCGAGGAAGCGGCCGAGCGCCGCGACGCGACGGGTGATGAGGAGGAGGTCGTCGCTGCCCTCTGCCCCCTCGCCCAGCACCGCATCGACCAGATCATGCCGCGCGCCCTGGTCGCGCAGCATGACCTTCAGGCGGTCGTGGAAGAAGGAGAGGAGGTCTAGCGACTTTGGCAAGCCAGCCGCTATCGCAGCCCTCACTAATTCAGCCTCGTTATCGACGCTCAGCGACTGAGCTGCAGCGGTTAAAGCTGCCGTTGTGTCGATAAACTCCGGATTATTGGTCCCTCGTGACAACTCGGAGAGTGCGAAATTTATCGCGGCAAAGACCTTCTCGCTCAAGCCCCAGCGAGGTGACGCGAGCGCGGCAAACTCAAATCCATTAATCTGGTAGTGAAGCCATTGATGCAGGCGAAGCCGCACCCCATTCTCAACCACCAACCGGATCACACCCAGTGCCGCCCGCCGGAGCGCATAGGGGTCCTTGCTCCCGGTCGGCTTCTCGTCGATCGCCCAGAAGCCGACCAGCGTGTCGAGCTTGTCGGCGAGCGCGACCGCCACCGCGACCGGGTCGGTCGGGACGCGGTCGGAGGGGCCGAGCGGCTTGTAGTGCTCCTCGATGGCGGCGCAGACGGATGGGTGCTCGCCCTGCAGTTCCGCGTATTTGCGGCCCATCAGGCCCTGCAGCTCGGGGAATTCGCCGACCATCTCGGTCGGCAGGTCGGCCTTGGCGAGCTTGGCGGCGCGCTCAGCCAGCTCCGGATCGGCGCCGACGATGGGGGCGAGTTCGCGCGCCAGCGCAGCGATGCGCTGCACGCGTTCGCCCTGCGTGCCCAGCTTGGCGTGGAAGACGACGCCGAGCCTGTCGAGCTTGGCCATGCGCTGGTCGAGCGGCTTCGACAAATCGAGCCCGAGCTTGTCCGCGCTGTCCTTGAGCGTGTCGAGATCGGGCAGGTTGCTCTTGTCGGTCGCGAAGAAATAGGCGGCATCGGAGAGGCGGGCGCGCACGACGCGCTCATTGCCGGCGACGATCGCCTTGCCGCCGTCGCTTGCCATCAGGTTCGCGGTCAGCAGGAAGCGGTTGGCGAGGTGGCCCGTCGCGGGATCGCGCAGCACGAAGCATTTCTGGTTGGCGCGGATCGTGGCGCGGATCGTCTCGCCGGGGATTTCGAGGAAGCGCTCCTCGAAGGCGCCCATCAGCACGACCGGCCATTCGACCAGCCCCGCGACCTCCTCCAGCAGCCCCTCATCCTCGACCAGTTCGAGGCCCTGCGCGAAGGCCAGCGTCTTCGCATCGGCGAGGATGATCTCCTTGCGGCGGTCGGCATCGAGCACGACCTTGGCCTGCTCCAGCGACGCGACGTAATCGTCGAAGCGGCGCACGGTGATGGCGCCCGGCGCATGGAAGCGGTGGCCATAGGTGACGTTGCCGGAGTGGATGCCGTCGACCTCGAAGGGCACGACCTCGGGCTCCTCGGTCTCGGCGCCGAAGGTGCAGAGGATCGCATGCAGCGGGCGCACCCAGCGCAGGCTGGCGCCGGCCGCCGAGGCCTGGCCCCAGCGCATCGACTTCGGCCAGGGGAAGCTGCGGATCACCGCCGGGACGATCTCGGCGATGGCCGCGACGGTTTCCTGCCCCGGCTTCTCGATGACGGCGATGTAGCTCTCGCCCTTCTTCGGGTCGCTGACGATCGTCGCCTGGTCGAGCGAGGCGAGGCCCGCCGCCTTGAGGAAGCCCTGCACGGCGGCGTCCGGCGCGCCGACGCGCGGCCCTTTCCGCTCCTCGCGGATGTCGCGGCCGCGCACGGGCAGGCCCGCGACATGGAGCGCGAGCCGGCGCGGCGTGGCGAAGGCCTTGGCGCCTTCATAGACCAGTCCGCGCTCGACGAGAGCGTCCGTGACCAGTTTCTTCAGGTCCTCGGCCGCCTTGCGCTGCATGCGGGCGGGGATCTCTTCGGAGAAGAGTTCGAGCAGGAGATCAGGCATCAGTTGGCTCCCCCGCCGGCCGTCTTCAGCCACGCCGCGCCGCAGGCCTTGGCGAGTTCGCGCACGCGCAGGATGTAGCTCTGGCGCTCGGTGACCGAGATCACGCCGCGGGCGTCGAGCAGGTTGAAGCTGTGACCGGCCTTGAGGCACTGGTCATAGGCCGGCTGGACCATCAGGTGGCGTTCACCGCTCTCGCCCGTGGCGAGCAGGGCCCGGCATTCGGTCTCGGCCTCGGCGAAGCGGGTGAACAGCGCCGCGGTGTCGGCGTGTTCGAAGTTATAGCGCGAATACTCCTGCTCGGCCTGGAGGAAGACGTCGCGGTAGGTAACCTTCTCGTCGCCTTCCAGCCCGTTGAAGTTGAGCTCCATGATGCTCTCGACGTTCTGCAGATAGCAGGCGAGGCGCTCCAGCCCGTAGGTCAACTCGCCGGAGACCGGCGCACATTCGATTCCGGCGACCTGCTGAAAGTAGGTGAACTGGCTGACCTCCATGCCGTCGCACCAGCACTCCCAGCCGAGCCCCCAGGCGCCCAGCGTCGGGTTTTCCCAGTCATCCTCGACGAAGCGGATGTCGTGCAGGAGCACGTCGATGCCGATGGCCTGGAGGGACTGGAGATAGAGTTCCTGAAGGTTCGGCGGGTTCGGCTTCAGGATGACCTGGAACTGGTAGTAGTGCTGCAGCCGATTGGGGTTCTCGCCATAGCGCCCGTCCTTGGGCCGGCGCGAGGGCTGGACATAGGCCGCATTCCAGGGCTTGGGCCCCAGCGAGCGCAGCATCGTGCCGGGATGCGAGGTGCCCGCCCCGACCTCCATGTCGTAGGGCTGGAGGATAACGCAGCCGCGCTCGGCCCAGAAGCGCTGCAGCGTCAGCAGCAGCCCCTGGAAGGAGCGGGTGGGGTCCATGGCCGGCGTGGCCGCGGCGGGAAGCGAAGCGGAGACGGACAAGGGGTGAAAGCCTTCCGGATGGCGGGATGGCCCGTGCTTAGGGGCTGGCCGGGCTTTCGGTCAAGCCGCGCAGGGAACCGGAAGCGGACAGGTTCTGTTCATCCGGGGTGCGCTAGCCTTGGCACGATCCGCCGGATTCGCGGCGTTCGGGGCGAGCGCTTGAGCCGGATCGACGGGCTTACACCGTAGGAGTGCCATCATGCTGTCCAACCGCATCGTCGCCGCCATCATCGGCGCCGTCACCCTCGCCGCCTCGGCCTTCGCCGTCGCGCCCGCGACGGCCGCTCCGGTTTCGACCGGGATCGTCCAGACGGCCCCGGCCGGGGACCTGGTCCAGGAAGCGCAGTACTATTACGGGCCGCCGCGCCACTACGGCCCGCGGCGGCATTACGGCCCGCGGCGCTATTACGGTCCGCCGCGCTATTATGGCCGCCCGGTCTACCGGCCGCGCTGCTACTTCGTCGATCGCCGCGTCTGGAACGGCTATCGCTGGGTCATCCGCCCGGTGCGCGTCTGCCGCTGAGGCGTCCAGCGGCCGGAAAGCCTGCCCGCTTCCGGCCGCATTGTGAAGCGAGGCTGAACGGCGCGGTGACGTGCCGTTCAGACACTGTCGCGTAGATTCGGCTGGAGGATGGCGGGATTCCCCATGACCCGCCGATGTCGCAGCGAGGAGGTTTCCATCATGATCCGCAAGACGCTTTTCACGCTCGCGACGGCAGTCGGCCTCGGCGGCCTGTCGCTCGCCACGGTGCCGGCATCGGCCGCGCCGGTCGCCGCCGGGCCGCTCGCCCAGGCGACGCAGCCCGCCGACGGGCTGATCGAGCAGGCGCAGTATTATTACGGCCCGCCGCCGCGCTATTACGGCCCGCGCCGCTACTACGGCCCGCCGCGCTATTATGGGCCGCGCCGCTATTACGGCCCGCCGCGCTATTACGGCCCGCCGCCGCCGCCGGTCTTCGTGCCGCCGGTCGTGCCCTTCTACGGGCCGCGCTACTACTACTGAGCCGGCCGTTCCGGCGGCGGACCGTCGGCTTCCATCGGCAGCCGGGCCCTGCCCCGGTGCAGGGCTTCCGCCTCCGGCGTGAAGCCGCCGTCAGGACGATGCAGCACCAGAGCCGGCAGCAGTGCTGCCGGCTTTCTGCTGCCGAGCGTCGCCGCGACGAGGATGCGGATCGCCGGCTGCTCCGCCCGGGCATGGACCGGCCGGATCGCGACGGCGCCGAAGCCGGTCGACAGCCCGTCCAACAGCTCCGGCAAGACCGCGGCACGGTGGACCATCACCAATCGTCCACGCGGCTTCAGCAGCCGCCGCGCCGCCCGCAGCCAGGCCCCGAGCCCCGCCTCCTCGACATGGGCCGCAGCACGGTTCGGCACGGGTGAGGACCGGTTGGCGCGCGGCGGATAGAAGGGCGGGTTCATCGCCACGCCGGCGAAGCTCGCGGGCGCGAGGCCGAGCGCCGCAGCCGGACCGGCGACATCACCCGTGACCACCGAAACCCGGTCCGCCAGGCCGTTCAGCCTGGCATTGTCCGTAGCGAGGCCGGCGAGTTCGGGATCGCGCTCGAGCAGCACGACCCGCAGTGAGGGCTGGGCGAGCGCCGCGGCCAGACCGATGGTGCCGACGCCGGCGCCGATGTCGAGCAGCGGCCCCTCCCCGAGCTCGGGGAGGGAGGCGGCGAGCAGCACGGCGTCGCTGCCGGCGCGATGGCCCTTGCGCGGCTGGCGCAGGACGAGCCGCCCGTCGAGCAGCCGGTCCTCGCCGATCGCGCCGAGACCGGGCAGCATGTCAGCCATCGCGCAATTCGCCGCCATATCCGGCGTCGATCAGCAGGGCGCGGGCGCGCATCCGGTCGGCCTCGCGCACGAGGAGCCGACGCGGGAAGGCGCCGATCATGCCCTCCAGCGCGCTCATGTGCTGGTCGGCGATCAGGCAGTCGAGATTGGCGGACGCCAGCAGCGCCTCGATGGCGCCGAGCAGGACGATGTCGTTGGTGCGGACGAGTTCATGCATCGCGCGATGGAGCCTGTCGGGACGCCCGAGCGCAAGCCCCGTTTCGTCACGGAGAACGAGCCTGCGGCGACATCGCCGGCGCGGGAGGGCTGGTCACCCATGCGCCGGTTGTGGCAAGGCTTGCGGGCGCTGCAAGCTGCGCAGACCGCGGAAGGATCGGGTATGGGCGTCGTCGTCGCGTTCGAGGACAAGGAAGCGGGCCAGGGCGCGCGCGAGGCCGGCATCGAGCGGCTGGTCGGGCTGGTGCGCGCCGATATGGAGCGCGTCAACGCGATGATCCTGTCGCGCACCGGCTCCGACGTGACGATGATCCCCGAGGTCGCCAACCATCTGATCTCGTCGGGCGGCAAGCGCCTGCGGCCGATGCTGACGCTGGCGACGGCGGCGCTGAGCGGCTATCGCGGCGAGGGCCATGTCAAGCTCGCGGCCTCCGTCGAGTTCATGCACACGGCGACGCTGCTCCATGACGACGTCGTCGACCAGAGCGACATGCGCCGCGGCAAGCTCGCCGCCCGCATGCTCTGGGGCAACGAGGCGAGCGTGCTCGTCGGCGATTTCCTGCTCGGCCAGGCCTTCAAGATGATGGTCGAGGTCGGCTCGCTGCGGGCGCTCGACATTCTCTCCACCGCCGCCGCCGTGATCGCCGAGGGCGAGGTGCTGCAGCTGTCGGTGGCCAAGAACACGCAGACCACCGAGGACGAGTATCTCGCCGTGATCCGCGGCAAGACGGCCGAACTCTTCGCGGCGGCCTGCGAGGTCGGCCCGGTGATCGCCAACGGCTCGAAGACCGACGCCGCCGCCTGCCGCAGCTACGGCCTCAATCTCGGCATCGCCTTCCAGCTCATCGACGACGCGCTCGATTATGGCGGCATCGCCAACACGCTCGGCAAGAACACCGGCGACGATTTCCGCGAGGGCAAGATCACCCTGCCGGTGGTGCTCTCCTTCCGCCGCGGCAGCGAGGCCGAGCGCGCCTTCTGGACGCGCACCCTGCAGGAGGGCGAGATCCGCGACGGCGATCTCGAGGAGGCGCAGGCGATCATGAAGCGCCACCGGGCGCTCGACGACACGATCCAGCGCGCCGAGCACTACGCCAAGATGGCCAAGGACGCGCTCGCCCTCTTCCCGGCGTCGCCGATGAAGCAGGCGCTGAACGAAACCGTCGATTTCTGCGTCGCGCGGGCGCATTGAGCGGCGGGCTGGGACTCGCCAACGTCAGGGAAGCAAGCGCGGGGAACCCTCTCCCGTAGGGAGAGGGCAGGGTGAGGGGTCGGCCGTTTGACACCGTGGCCGTGCCCCCACCGCCGCTGCGGTTGGGCTCGCGCTTTGCTGGTCCAGGGGCCGACACCTCACCCCCCTCTCCTTACAGGAGAGGGGTTCCCCGCGCCCTTCGATGCCGCGCACCAAAACCCCCGACCGGCCGAGAGCCGCGGGGTTTCGCACGAAGTTCCCCGAGAGGGGATGCGCGGAGCCGGGTGGCGCGCGTCCTTGCCGCGTGCCGATGTCGAGTGTCGATGTCGAGGTGTCGATGCAGCGCCGATCTCGCGCCGCCCGGCTCCGCGCGCGGGGATTTTGGGCGTCGCGGCCGCTCGTCCCTGACGAAGGAACTCCCGACCGCTCGACCTCCGGGAGACGCCGCCCGCGACGGCGTCGCCTCCCGAAACCCGCCACCACACCCGGCCGCACGACGCCTCGCGACAGCCCCCTTGGTCGGGTGCAGCGCGGGGAGCATAGGCATGGGATGGCGCGGCGGGGATAAGGGGCTAGGGCTATCCCCGGTGTCCGTTCCGGGCTGGGGAGCAAATATTCACTCTGCTCAGTCCCCCTCCATCGGTGGCCGCCAACGTTTCGGAGCTTTTTTCTGCGGCCATAGCAACCATGTGAAAAACAGGAGCATCACAATGACAATTGTGACCAGCGGCCAGACAATCGGCTCCCACCAAGCAGATGGAGGATAGCCGTGGAGACGGGTAAGATCCCCCATCAGCCATCTTCGTCCGTGAATGACAGGATATTGCAATGCAAAACCAGTCAACGCCAAACCGATGGCCGCTAGCATCCATAGCCTAGACAGACGCATCTGCTCACCTCGTGCTACAGACTATTGTCAATTAACATATGCCTTAAGATGAATTCCTGCAAAACATGGCAACTTTCGAGAGCGAGCCAACATGGTGCGGTGGTCTGGTCTGCTTACGCTGTTCTGCCTGATGGCGCCGTCTCTCGCCGCGCAGCAACTCGGTCCCGACAGCCCGTTCGAGGTGGTTTTTGCGCGTTTCATCGATGCGCCTGTCCATATGGATGATGGCCGGGTCAAGGACCAAAAGGGCGTTCGTTTCGTCATTCGTTCGCCATGGACCCATTCAGAGGCTGAAAGATCTGCGTTCGTCGACCTGATCATCGCCGATCCGAGCCGGTTCACGAGCGACAGGGCCATTCTGAAAGTCATGACCGAAGTCGATTTGCTGCTGCTCGTGGCGGACTTCTACAGGAACAGCGATTCGCAGGTTATTCAGACGATCCTGTATTTCAAAGACATGCGCAGGAGTGGATGGGAACGCTTAGTTCCCCAAGAAAAGGGAAATTGACCGCCGATATGGCAGCAGAGCCTGATTTTTCTAGCGCTCATGCTGCATTTTGTCGGCAGCCTCGGGATACGCATGCAGCGGCAAGAGGATGGGCATGGGAAGGCGCGGCGGGGATAACGGGGCGGGGCTATGCCCGGTGTCCGTTCCGGGGTGGGGCAGTGCCAACGTTGCAGACACCGGACGATGACGACCTTCAGATCGACGGGATAACATTCGCACCCGACTGATGCGCTGCCGACAATGCTGATAGTGTTCGTCTGTCCCAGAAGCGCATATCTCATGGGCGTGCAGACGTACGTCAGTTCGAGCGCGTCCTGACGCTCGAGAGGTTCACACGGCCGAATCCGCAGCAAAGACGGAGTATCGCCATGATCAAAGCCGTGCAGGGCAAGCCGAAACGATATCGTGGCGGGTGCCTCTGCGGTGCAACACGGTTCGAAGCCGTGGGCGTGCCGGAAAAACCCCACACCTGCTCATGTCGAATGTGCCAGCGGCATACCGGCAGCCTGACCGCTGCTTGGGTCGAATTTCCGCGGGACGCCGTCAGCTGGACCGGGCCGGCCGGCCTGCCTGCAACATGGCGCTCATCTGATGTCTCCAGCCGCGCGTTCTGCTCCACCTGCGGGAGCAGCCTCGGGGCGATCGACGACAGGCCTGTGATCGCTCTGCTCCTGGGCAGCTTCGACAGCCCCAACAGGCGCGAGCTGATGCCGGCCTATCACGCCTATCGTGGTCCACGCCCGAAATGGTGGCATCTGGACATCGCTGCGCCAGCCTCCGAGCCCTGACGCTGCGGGTTCATCAATCTTGATTTCTGCACTTCCATGGAGAGCCATGCACCCTGGAAGCAGCGTGCTTGGCATCGAAGAGGGCTTTCGATAGCCCTTGCCCATGCAGCTCGATCACATCTTTCTGTTCGTCCCTGACATGGAGGCCGCCGAAGGCCTCGGACGATCGCTCGGACTAACCGAGACCTACCGTCGCACTCACCCCGGCCAAGGGACGGCCAACATCTGCTATTGCTTCGAAAACGCGTTTCTCGAGCTGCTGGTTCTGACGGATCCGTCCGAGGCTGGATCGCCAGCCATCGCTCGGACCGGATTGCTGCAGCGGTCATCCTGGCGCGACCTCGGAACCTGTCCGGTTGGGATGGCCTGGCGGCTCGATCGGCAGGAAGCGCCACCTTCGTTTGCGACATGGCCATTCCGCCCGCCGTATTTGCCAGAATCCATGCACATCCCGGTCGCCGTCGAAAGCGATGACCCAGCAGTTCCGCTGCTGTTCCAGTCGCCGGGGACCGCGCCGCCGCTCGAATGGCCAGCTGAAAGGCGTGGCCTGTTGCAGGAGCCCGTCGGGTTGCGCCGACTCTCGAAGGTTCTGCTGACCAGCCCCCGAGGCTTCAATCCGGGGCCTGTCTTGAGCACTGTGCTGGCCGCCACCGACTGCGTTCTTGAAGAGGGCTGCGGCTTCCATTGGAGCGTTCGCCTTCTCCTCGGCCGTCATGATGGAGGCGAGACTGCGCTGGCTATCGAACGTTAGAGCGTGCTGAGTTTTCTCGGAACCACCGCCGTCATCCCGGGCTTTCCCCGGGATCCATCGGAGGGCTCCGCAGCTTTACGATGGATTCCGGATCGGCGCGGCTGCGCCGCTTGTCCGGAATGACGGTCTGTTTCCGAGTGAAATCGGCATGCTGTAGCCGCGCCGAATCCGCGAAAGCTCTGTACCGGGAGATCGCTGAGCACTTCGATTGACGGCATCTGCATCCCGACGCGCTGGCTCGCTATCACCCGACAGCGGAGGCGCGGTCCGAGCATCTTGAATTGCGCAACCCTCTCACGACGAATGCCTGACGCTGCCTCAACCTCGCCGCCCCGACGGACGCCGATTCGTGCTGCGTTCCGCACGCTGTCGACAGTGGTGGCGGCCTGGGTTCGCAACGGTCGGTAACTTCCAGCCGCCCCCTACCGCAACACCGTCGCCTTCACCCACCAGCCCGCCTGCTCCCGCGCCAGCGCCCGCCCCGCCGCCGCGCTCTGGCGGCAGTCGTCGAAGAGGGCGAAGCAGGTGGCACCCGAGCCGGACATGCGGGCGAGGCGGCAGCCGGGCTGGGCGCGCAGGGCGGCCAGCACCGTGTCGATGACGGGGGCGACCTGGCGGGCGGGGGCTTCGAGGTCGTTGCCGGTTTCGGCGAGGACAGCGAGCAGCGCGGCGCGATCCAACCCGATCCCACGCGAGCCCTCATCCTGAGGAGCGCTCCGCAGGAGCGCGTCTCGAAGGATGATCGCGGAGATTCCGGAGCCTGCTGGAGCATCCTGCGAGACGGCCGCTGTCGGGGCCTCCTCAGGATGAGGGCTGAGATGGGGAGCGCGCGATCGGGAGAGATGCGCCTGCCCCGGCTGCAGGCCCAACGCCCGGAACACCGGCGCGGTCTCGACCGGCACGCCCGGATTGACCAGCAGCGCGAAGAGCGGCGGCAGGGTCAGGGTTGAGCCGAGGCGCTCGCCGATGCCGGCCATGATGCGGGCGCGGGAAGCGAGGCAGACCGGCACATCGGCGCCGGTTTTGGCCGACGCCCGCAGCAGCGCGGGGTCGTCAAGCGCGATCCCGTTCAGCCGGGCGAGCAGGCGCAGCGCGGCGGCCGCATCGGCCGAACCGCCGCCAATGCCCGAGGCCACCGGCAGGCGCTTGACGAGATGGAACGCGCCGCTGCGCAGCGGGCCGGTCTCGGCCTCGAGCGCCCGCGTCGCGCGCAGGATCAGGTTGCTGTCGTCGACCGGCAGTCCCTGCCCGCGCGGGCCGTCGATGGCGAGGGACAGCTCAGGGCCGGGTGCGAGCGAGAGTGCGTCGCCCGTGCCGGCGAAGGCGACGAGGCTTTCGAGTTCGTGATAGCCGTCCGCGCGGCGGCCGAGCACGCGCAGGGTCAGGTTAATCTTGGCGCGGGCGCGGGTGGTGAGAGGTGTGTCAGGGTTCAACACGACCGCTTCCTGCAACCAATCCCCGCGCAAAACCGAGGATTGCCCTTACCTGACTTGCGCCGTCATTCCGGGCGCAGCGCAGCGGAGACCCGGAATCCATCGTAGAGCGCCGTCGTGTCCTATGATGGATTCCGGAGTTGCGTCGCTCTGCGGCTTGTCCGGAATGACGGAGAGGTCATGCCGGACGACGGCTCGATCAGCCGCCGTCCTTCTTCGGTTCGGCCGGATCCTTCGGCTCGACGGCGTTGGCCGAGGGGCCGTCCTCCAGGCCGCGCTCGATCTTGCGCTTGATCTTGACCAGATCCTCGGGTTCCGGATTGAGGTCGCGGGCGTGGTTCCACTGGAAGCCGGCCTCGAGACGGCGCCCGACCTTCCAGTAGACGTCGCCGAGATGGTCGTTGATCACCGGGTCGGAGGGGCGCAGCTCGACCGCGCGCTCGAGCTCGCGCAGCGCCTCGGTGTAGCGGCCGAGGCGATAATAGGCCCAGCCGAGCGAATCGATGATGTAGCCGTCGCGCGGGCGCAGCTCGACGGCACGGCGCAGCATCTCCAGCGCCTCGTCGAGCTTGAGATGCTGGTCGACCAGCGAATAGCCGAGATAGTTCAGCACCAGCGCACGCTCGCGCCCCAGCGGCTCGGGCAGGAGTTCGAGCGCCTTGCGCAGATCGGCCTCGGCCTCCGGCCAGCGTTTGATGCGCTCGCGGGCGATGCCGCGGAAATAGAACAGGTCCCAGTTGGCGCGGCCGGGCGAGGCGAGCTTGCCGATCGCCTTGTCGTAGGTGGCGGCGGCCTCCTCGAACATCTTGCGCGAGCGATAGACGTTGCCGAGCGCCGAGAGCGCGTCGATGTCGTCCGGTCGCTCGGCTATCAGGGCGTTGAGGTGCTTCACCGCCTCCTCGGGCCGGCCGAGATTCTCCAGCGCGAGGCCGGCCTGGATCTCGGCATTGGGCCGCAGCGGCGAGGTCGCCGGCATCTTCTCGTAGACGGCGACGGCGTCCTCGGGCTGGCGCGCGCGCTCGAGGATGTCGCCCAGCGTCAGGATCGCGAGGTCGTGGTTGGGGTCGAGATAGATGGCGAGGCGCAGATAGAGCAGCGCCGCAGCTTCGTCGCCCTGGCGGTTGCCGGCGCTGGCGAGGCCGTACAGCACCTCGGCGGCGCCCTGCTGGGCGTTGCCGACCGGGCGCGGCGGCACCTGCTTCGCCGAAACCTTGGCGAGACCGTCACGAACGATCGGGTGGTTCGGCAGCAGGCGATCGAACTCGGCATAGGTCGCGGCCGCGCCGTCGAAATCGCCGTGGCGGGCCTGCATCTTGGCCCAGAGATCGACGAGCCGCAGCGTCGTCTTCTCCGATTCATAGGCGCTCTTCAAACGCTTCTCGGCATCGGCCTTGCGGCCGGCGGCATCGAGGATCAGACCGGCATGATAGTCGCGAAAGAGGTTGTAGGAGGGCTCGCCGCGCAGCCGCTCCAGCGTCTCGATGGCGCGGGTGGCCTGGCCCGAGCCGAGCTGCGACCAGGCGGAGAGCAGCGTCGCGGTGATGTCGGCGGCGCGGCCGCGGCCGCCGCGCTGCAGATGGTTGCGGGCGGTCTGGTAGTTCTTCTGCTTCAGCGCACGGATGCCGATGGCGAGCTGGGCCAGACCGTTCGAAGGATCGCGCTGGATCAGCTTGTCGGCGGCGCGGAAGGCATCCGGCATGGCGCCATCGGCGAGGAAGGCGACGAAGGCGCGCTCCAGCAGGTCGTTGTTCTGCGGGTCGCCCTTGATCGCCTCGCGCAGGAAGATGGACGCCGCGCCGAGGTCGCGCCCCGCCCCGGCGACGATCGCGGCGAGATAATTGCCCTCGAGGCTCTCGGCCGTATCGAGCTGGTCGGTGGCGCGCGCAGCACTCGGCGCCTGCGCTCCCTGGGCGGCCGCGCCGACGGGCAGGGCCAGGAGCAACGCCAAGGCAGCGGCCGTGATCGGGCCACGGCGGTTCATTCCAGATCCCACGACTGCCATTCTCCTTCGGTCTGCCGTCGCGCGCATCTCGCGGCAGACGTGGTCGGTGACGCGCGACCGTGACCGCTTCGCGTAAGTCGGCAAGATGGCCGTTTCCAGGCGGGCGGGCAAGCCTCGCGGGGGGCGAAGCGGTCCGTGCCGTAGCGTGCCGGCCACAGTGCAGCAAAACCACGCGCTGACGCAGCGTCGGCCAGTTTTCGTTGTCGATGTCGTAGCAATTCGTCGGCTATCGTCCGGCGTCGTTTCTCCGTCACGACGATTCGGACAGGATCCTTCCCATGAAGAAGCTCGTTCTCAGCGTTGCCGCCGTCGCCCTTCTCGCCGGTTTCGCCGCCGGCTGCGCCCAGCCGGAGAAGCCGGCTCCGGCCGTCGTCCGCAAGGGCTGATCGTCTTCGCGCCGGCTGCGGCCGGCGTCTCGAAAAAAGGGGGCGCGCCAGCCGGCACGCCCCCTTTTTGATGTCGGCTGCGACGAGCGGCCGCGTCACATGTTCGCGTAGCCCGGCCCGCCGCCGCCCTCGGGCACCGTCCAGGTGATGTTCTGGGCCGGATCCTTGATGTCGCAAGTCTTGCAGTGGACGCAGTTCTGCGCGTTGATCACGAAGCGCGGCTCGGTCTTCGCCTCGGCGTCCTTGTAGACCACCTCGTAGACTCCGGCCGGGCAATAGAGCCGCGCCGGCTCGCCGTAGAGCGGCAGGTTCTTCTCGATCGGGATCGACGGGTCGGTCAGCTTGAGATGGGCGGGCTGGTCCTCCTCGTGGTTGGTCGAGGAGAGGAAGACCGAGGAGAGCTTGTCGAAGCTGATCTTGCCGTCGGGCTTCGGATAGACGATCGGCTTGACCTCGCTGAGCAGCTTCAGCGTCGCATGGTCGGGCTTGCCGTGCTTCAGCGTGCCGAAGGGCGACCAGCCGAAGAGCTGGTTCAACCACATGTCGATGCCGCCGAGCCCGATGCCGAGCATCGTGCCGTATCTGGACCAGAGCGGCTTGACGTTGCGCACCGGCTTGAGATCGGCGCCGATGGCCGAATCGCGCCAGCTCGTCTCGATCTCGACGACCTCGTCATGCGAGCGCCCGGCGGCGAGCGCCGGGACCAGCTTCTCGGCCGCCAGCATGCCGGAGACGATGGCGTTGTGGCTGCCCTTGATGCGGGGAACGTTGACGAAGCCGGCCGAGCAGCCGATCAGCGCCCCGCCGGGGAAGGTCAGCTTCGGCACCGACTGCCAGCCGCCCTCGGTGATCGCACGCGAACCGTAGGACAGGCGCTTGCCGCCCTCGAACAGGTCACGAATCAGCGGGTGGGTCTTGAAACGCTGGAACTCGTCGAAGGGCGAGAGCGTCGGGTTCTCGTAGTTGAGGTGGACGACGAAGCCGACGCTGACCAGGTTGTCGTCGAAATGGTAGAGGAAGGAGCCGCCACCGGTGCGGCTGTCGAGCGGCCAGCCGAAGGAGTGCTGGACGCGCCCCTTGACGAATTTCTCCGGCTTGACCTGCCAGATCTCCTTCAGGCCGATGCCGTATTTCTGCGGCTCGCGGCCGGCATCGAGGCCATATTTGCGGATCGCGATCTTGGCGAGCGAGCCGCGGGCGCCCTCCCCCAGCAGGGTGTAGCGGCCGCGCAGCTCCATCCCGCGGGTGAAGCGCTCGGAGACCGTGCCGTCCCTGGCGATGCCCATGTCACCGGTGGCGATGCCGGCGACAGACCCGTCCTCGTTGAAAAGCAGTTCGGCCGCGGCGAAGCCCGGATAGATCTCGACGCCCAAGGCCTCGGCCCGGGCCGCGAGATACTTCGTCACCAGCCCGAGCGAACCGACGAAATTGCCGTGGTTGTTCATCAGCTTCGGCATACCGACATTCGGCAGGCGAATGCCGTTGGGCTCGGTCAGGAAGTAGAACACGTCCTCGCTGACCTCGGTCGTCAGCGGGCGGGCCTCGTCCTGGCGCCAGTCGGGCAGCAGCGCGTCGAGGCCCGAGGGGTCGATCACGGCGCCCGACAGGATATGCGCGCCGACTTCGGCGCCCTTCTCGACGACGACGACGGAGACGGTCTCGTCGAGCTGCTTCAGCCGGATCGCCGCGGCGAGGCCGGCCGGGCCCGCTCCGACGATGACGACGTCGTAGTCCATGCTCTCGCGGGGCTCGGCCCGTGCCTGATCGAGATCCATCTCGCCCTCCGAAGGCCCGCGCCCAACAGGCTGCACCCGGCCTCACGCCAATTAGTTTACATATAAACTATCTGCCCACCCTCCACAAGGCGAGGCAGGCGACAGACTGGAAACCCTCTATCCAAGCGCGCGGTCCAATTTGCAACCGCGGCGGCTCGCGAAGCGCCGCGCCGGCGTGCTAGAGAGGCGCGATGTCCCTCACCGCCGCGCCCGATCCTGCCGAGCTCGTCGCCTGGTATGCCGAGATGGGCATCACCGAGGCGCTGGACGAGGTCACGCATGACCATTTCGCTGCGCCCGCCGCCAGCGAGACAGTGCGGCCGCGACCGGTCCTGCCGCCCCGTGGCGGGCAGCCGGCTCTCGTCGCCGTGCGTCCCAAAGCCGCCGCCGCGACCGCGCCCGACGATGCCGCCCTGAGCGCGCGCAGCCTGGCGCAGGAGGCCGCCACGCTGGAGGCGCTGAAGGAGGCGCTGGCGCGGTTCGAAGGCTGCGCGCTGAAGGCGACGGCCAAGAGCCTCGTCTTCGCCGACGGCGACCCGAACGGACGGGTCATGATCGTCGGCGAGGCGCCGGGCGCGGATGAAGACCGCATCGGCCTGCCCTTCGTCGGGCGCTCGGGCCAGTTGCTCGACCGGATGCTCGCCGCCATCGGGCTGAGCCGCAAGGACGACGTCTACATCGCCAATCTCCTGCCCTGGCGGCCGCCCGGCAACCGCACGCCGACACCGCAGGAGGTGGCGATCTGCCTGCCCTTCATCCAGCGCCAGATCCAGCTCGCCGACCCCGACATCCTGCTCTGCATCGGCGGCCCCTCCGCCCAGGGGCTGCTCGGCCTCTCGGGCATCCTGGCCTCGCGCGGCAAATGGCAGGACTACGACACCGGCACGCGCCGCATCCCCGCCATGGCGACGCTGCATCCGGCCTATCTGCTGCGCCAGCCGCTGCAGAAGCGCCTCGCCTGGCGCGACATGCGGGCGCTGAAGGCGGCCTTGGACAAAGGGTCCTAGGGTGGACGCGCAGATGAGTCATGCGAAAGCAGAAAAACAGGCGTAGTCTTCGCGACATGGCCCGCACAACCTGCCGTAGCGGCCATGCCTTCGACGGAGAACGATCATGGCGATCGACGCCTTCCTGCTCTCGCGGATCCAGTTCGCCTTCACCGTCTCCTTTCACATCGTCTTCCCCGCCTTTACGATCGGGCTCTCGGCCTATATCGCGACTCTGCTGGGGCTCTGGCTCAAGACCGGCGACGCCAAATTCCACACGCTGGCGCGGTTCTGGACCAAGATCTTCGCCGTCTCCTTCGCAATGGGCGTGGTCTCCGGCATCGTGCTCTCCTACCAGTTCGGCACGAACTGGAGCCGGTTCTCGCAGGTGGTCGGCAACGTCCTCGGCCCGATCATCGGCTACGAGGTGCTGACCGCCTTCTTCCTCGAAGCCTCCTTCCTCGGGGTGATGCTGTTCGGCTGGAAGCGCGTGCCGCCCTGGCTGCATTTCATGTCCGCCTGCATCGTCGCTGGCGGCACGGCGCTGTCGGGATTCTGGATCCTCTCCGCCAACAGCTGGATGCAGTACCCGACCGGCCATGAGATGCGCGACGGCATCGCCTATCCGGTCGACTGGCTGCAGATCATCTTCAACCCGACCTTCCCGATGCGCTTCATGCACATGATGACGGCGGCCTATCTGACCACCGCCTTCGTCGTGCTGGCGACGGGCGCGCGCCACCTGCTCGCCGGCCACCGCACCGAATCGGCGCGCACCATGGTGCGGATGGCGATCCTGATGATCGCGCTGACGGCGCCGCTGCAGGCGGCGATCGGCCACCGCCACGGCGAGGACACCGCCAAGTACCAGCCGGCCAAGCTCGCCGCGATCGAGGCGCATTGGGATTCCTCCAAGCCGGCGCCGCTGGTGCTGTTCGCCTGGCCGGACGAGGAGAAGGGCGTCAACCGCTTCGAGATCGCCATCCCCGGTCTCGCCAGCCTCGTCACCCATGGCAGCATGGACGCGCTCTTCCCGAGCCTGAACGATTTCGCCGTGCAGGACCGGCCGCCGGTCAAGATCCCCTTCTTCGGCTTCCGGATCATGGTCGGCATCGGCTTCTTCATGATCGCCTTCGGCTGGCTGGGCGCCTGGCTCTGGTGGAAGGGCCGGGTCTTCGAGGAGCGCCGCTGGCTCTGGGTTGCGCAGTACACCTGGCCTCTCGGCTTCATGGCGATCCTGGCCGGCTGGTTCGTCACCGAGGTCGGGCGCCAGCCCTGGATCGCCACCGGCGTGCTGCGCTCCAAGGACGCGATCTCGCCAGTCACGGCGGGGCAGGTCGCGATCTCGCTGGCGCTGTTCGTCTGCGTCTACTGCGTCGTCTTCTCGGCCGGGGTGCTGCTGATCAACCGGCTGATCGACAAGGGGCCGGACGCGATCACGACCCAGGATCCGCCCGAGCAGCCCTCGCAGCGGCCGCTCAAGGCGGCGCAGGCGCCGGCCTCCGACCTCTTCGGCGACGGGCGCCCCGGCGACGACCGCATCCAGCCCGCGAGCTGAGGAGAGACCCGCGATGGAATGGTATCTCCCCGTCATCTGGGCCGGCCTGATCGGCACCGCGGTGATGCTCTATGTCGTGCTCGACGGCTTCGACCTCGGCATCGCGATCCTGTTCCCGACGACGCGGGACGAGGGCGAGCGCGACCAGATGATGAACTCGGTCGCGCCGTTCTGGGACGGCAACGAGACCTGGCTGGTGCTGGGCGGCGGGGGGCTCTGGGTCGCCTTCCCGACGGCCTACGCCATCATCATGCCAGCCTTCTATCTGCCGGTGACGCTGATGCTGCTGGCGCTGATCTTCCGGGGGGTCGCCTTCGAGTTCCGCTGGGTCGCCAAGCCCCGGCACAGGGTCTGGGACCTCGCCTTCTGGCTCGGCTCGACGCTGGCGGCCTTCGCCCAGGGGCTGATCCTGGGCGGGATGATCCAGGGCATCACCGTGGTCGACCGGCAGTTCGCCGGCGGCCCCTTCGACTGGTTCACGCCCTTCACGCTGATGTGCGGAGCCGGCGTCGTCGTCGGCTATGCGCTGCTGGGCGCGACCTGGCTGATCTACAAGACGGAAGGGCGCGTTGCCGAGCGCGCCCGTTCACAGGCGAAGGTCCTGCTGCTGGGGCTGCTGGCGTTTGCGCTGATCGTCTCGCTGTGGACGCCCTATGCCCATCCGCGCATTGCGGAGCGCTGGTTCAGCTGGCGCAACATGGCGCTGCTCTGGCCCTTCCCGGTGCTCACGGCGCTGTGCGGTTTCCTGGCCTGGCGACGCCTGCACGGCCGGCATGAATTCACGCCGTTTGCCCTGACGATCGCGATCTTCGTGCTCTGCTTCCTGGGGCTCGCGATCTCGAACTACCCCTATCTGGTGCCACCCGACCTGACGATCTGGGACGTCGCGGCGGCGCCCTCCTCGCACATTTTCGTGCTGATCGGCGTGACCTTCCTGCTGCCGATGATCCTGTTCTATACCGCCTTCGTGTACTGGACCTTCCGCGGCAAGGTGAAGGCCGACAGCGGCTATCACTGAGCGGCGGTCTGGACCCGAGCCCGGCTAAGGCAGCCCCTCGGGCCACATCTGGGCCATATGGAGAATGCGCAGCACGCGGATCGTGTCGCCCGAGACGCGGTAGGCGGCGATGCAGGAGGTGCCGGCGATCAGGAATTCACGCGTCCCGGGGATGCGACCCGGACGCCCACGATCGGGGAAGGCGAGCAAGGTCTCAACCGCCGTTTCGATGCGCTCATCGACGATGGCCGCAGCACGGGGGCTTTCACGGGCGATCCATTCGAAGAGCGCCTCGCGGTCTGCGAGCGCGAAGGCGCCCCATTCGAGCTTCACGGCTCCTTCGCCGCCTCCGCCTCCAGGGCAGCCCGACGGCGCTCGGCGAAGCGCGCCTTGACCTCGTCATGCGGGATGGCGGGCCGAGTGTCGGCGAGGGCCTCGAGGACCTTTGCGCGGAACCATGCATCTTGCTTGATGGGATCGACGAGTTCGAACGGAAGCGCACCCTCATTGGCGGTTCGCGTGAGGAGGATTCGCACCGCGTCGGAAACGGTCAGGCCGACGGCTTCCAGCACGGCCGCCGCCCGCTCCTTGACCTCCGGGTCGATCCGGGTCTGGACCAGCGCGCTCGATGCCATCTTGCTTCTCCCGATCGGCCGCAATTGTAATGCATCTGACTGACAGCGTCGAGCGCGACCGTAAGCCGGAACATCGGCCTGCATGCCTCGTTCTCGATCGGCGCTTGAGTTCCAGCGTCCGCCAGACGAGATTGCACGAAACGCCATCAAAAGGCCGCACAGCATGCAGTGGGAAGACTACCGCCAGTCCGAGAATGTCGAGGACCGGCGCGGCAGCGGCGGCGGCGATTTCGCCGGGCTGCCCGGTGGCCGCGGAGGCCTGGGCATCGGCACCATGGTCGTGCTCGGGCTTGTCGGCTGGGCGCTCGGCATCGACCCGCGGCTGCTGATCGGCGGGGCGGAACTGATCGGCGGTATCGGCGGCCGCCAGGCGCCGACGCAGGAGTCGCGCCCGGCCTCGGGGCCGCCCAAGGACGAGATGGGCCGCTTCGTCTCGGTCGTGCTGGCGCAGAACGAGGACGTCTGGGCGAAGCTTCTGCCGCAGCAGGCCAACCGGCGCTACGAGCCGCCGCGGCTGGTGATCTTCGACCGGGTCTCGACCTCGGCCTGCGGCACCGCCCAGTCGGCGATGGGGCCGTTCTACTGCCCGCCCGACAGGCGCGTCTATCTCGACCTCTCCTTCTTCCAGGAGATGCAGCGCCGGCTCGGCGGCGGCGGCGACTTCGCCTATGCCTATGTGATCGGCCACGAGGTCGGCCACCACATCCAGAACCTGCTGGGAATCCTGCCCAAGGCCAACCAGCTGCGCGAGCGCTCCTCGGAGCGGGAGGCGAACGCCATTTCCGTGCGGATCGAACTCCAGGCGGACTGCTTCGCCGGCGTCTGGGCGCACAACATCCAGGCGATGGGGCGGATCGACCAGGGCGACATCGAGGAGGCGATGCGCACCGCGGCCGCCATCGGCGACGACAAGCTGCAGCAGGCCTCGCGCGGGCAGGTCGTGCCGGACTCCTTCACCCACGGCTCCTCGGCCCAGCGCCAGCGCTGGTTCAACACCGGCTTCCGGACCGGGTCGATGCAGGCCTGCGACACCTTCAAGCCGCCGCAGGTCTGACGGCCGCGGGCGGCTGCAGGCCTCCTCAGGCGAAGCCGGCCTGCCGTCGCGCCGTGTCGCCGGCCGCGCCGGTCAGCAGCGTGACCAGCGCCCGCGCCGGCTCCTCCCTGGGGGAGCCCGAAACCACCGCAGCGGTGTAGCGGGTCGACAGATCGAACCCCTGCGGCAGCACGGCGACGAGTTCGGCGCCCGGGGTCGCGACGATCTCCGTGACCTGGGTGCAGCCGATCGGCCGTGCCTCCGGCGCCTTGGCGAGCGCCGCCATGGCGGTCGCGCCATTCGGGAAGGTCCGCAGCCGGGCGGCGACGGCATCCGCGATGCCGAGCCGGTCGAGGACGGCGGCGAAGTGGATGCCGGCGGTGGCCAGCTTCGGATCCGGGAAGTAGATCGCGTCGGCCGCGAGCAACGCCGTTCGCAACGCCGCCTCGTCCCCGACATCCGGCGCCGCATCGCCGCTGCGGACCGCTACGGCGGTCTCGACGGAGCCGATGTCGGCGACCGTTTCCGGCAGGACAGTACTGTCGCGGGCCAGTTCGGCGATGATGGCGGCCGTCAGGATCACGACGTCCGGCTGCTCGCCCGCCGCCAGCTTGGCGCGCATCGCGCCCACCGCACCGAAGGTGCCGGTGACGCCGTGCCCGCTGGCGGAGCGGAACTGCGGCTCGAGCGCCCGCACGAGGGCCTGCGCGGCGCCGCCGCTGAGAATGCTGATGTCGGGCATAGGCTACTCCATCGCCGCAATGATGCGGTCGCGCGTGATCGGCATCTGGCGCACCCGGACGCCCAGCGCTGCATGGACGGCGTTGGCGAGGGCGGCCGCGGTCGGACCCTGGGCGCATTCGCCGGCGCCGAGCGGCGGAAGGTCGGGGCGGGGCACGATCTCGACCATCACCTCCGGGACCTCGCTGAAGCGCAGGATCGGATAGGTCTCCCAGGAGGTGCTGGCGACCGCCTCGCGGCTGAAGGCGACCTCCTCCTTCAGCGTCCAGCTCGTCGCCTGAACCGCGCCACCCTCGATCTGGTTGGCGACGCCGTCGGGATTGATCGCCTCGCCGACATCGACCGCGATCCAGAGCTGCGTCGCGCGGGGCTCGGCCGCGAGGTCGATCTCGGCTATGACGGCGCAATAGGCGCCGGTGTTCTTGTAGCGCGCGAAGGCGAGGCCACGCCCCCTGCCCTCCGGGACGGGTCCACCCCCATCCGCCATCGCGGCGGCGCGCTCCAGCACGGTGCGCGCTCGATGGTCGCCGAGATGGCGCAGGCGGAAGGCGAGCGGGTCCTCCCCCTGCTCATAGGCGAGCTCGTCCATCATCGATTCGATGGCGAAGACATTTCCGAAGGCCCCGAGCGCGCGCATCGAGGACGTCCGCAGCGGCATGGTCAGGAGGCGGTTCTTGGCGATGCGCCAGGAGGGGAAGTCGTAGAGCGGCACGGCGTTGCGCTGGGCCCCGCCACCACCCGCCAGCGGCGGATCCTGCGAGATATAGAGCGGGAAGGGCTTTTCGAGATCGAAGCTCGCGAGCAGGGCCGGGCTGCCGGCGCGACCCGGGCGGGCGACATAGCCATTGCTCCAGATCTCGTGGCTCCAGCCGGCGATACGGCCGTCATCCCCGACCTCGGCGGCGATCTCGATCGCCATCGCGGCCCCGAAGGGCGAGCGCACCAGTTCATCGGCGCGTGACCAGCGCAGACGCACCGGGCGGCCGGGAACGGCGCGCGCCAGCAACGCAGCGTCGAGCGCGGCATCGTCGGCGCCGTTATGGCCGTAGCAGCCGGCGCCCTCGGCATGGGTGACGATGATCGCGTCCTCCGGCAGGCCGAAGACCAGGGCGAGATCCGCCCGCAGATTGAAGATGCCCTGGCTGTGGGTGACGACGCGAAGGCCACCCTCCGCCCAGGTGGCGATCGCGCAGGAGGGGCCGATCGAGGCATGGGCGAGATAAGGCTTGAGGTAGCGGCGCACCAGCCGGCGGGTCGCAGGCGATGGCGCCGGGCCCTCGCGGAGATCGACGACGGACGCCTCCGCCGGCTCGGTTTGCAGCCAGGCGCAGAGATCGTGCTGGTCCGGCAGCTCGAAACCACCGGTCCAGCGCGCCGCCGTGGCGAGGCGGCCGAGGGCGGCCTCGGCCTGGACCTCGCTCTCGCAGACGAGCCCGAGAAAGCTGCCGTCCCGCACCCAGGCGACCAGCCCGTCGAGGCCGGCCAGCGCCGCATCGTCCAGGCTCTCCAGCGTCGCGCCGGGGCGCGGCGGGCGCAGGACGCGGCCATGGAGCAGGCCGGGTTCGTCGAGATCGTGGATGAAGGGCCGCGTGCCGAAGACCTTGCCGGCGAGGTCGATGCGCGGGACCGGGCGGCCGGCCAGGGCGCGGGCACCAGGCACTTTCGGCTGCACGGCCGGATCGGCGGGACAGGCGAGCGAGACCTGCCCGGCCAGTTCCCAATAGCTGGTGGCGAGATTGCCGGGGCCGGTGATGGCGCCGTCTTCAACCGAGAGCGCCTCCTGCGGCAGCGACAACAGCCGCGCGGCCTCCGCAAGGAAGAGCCCGCGCGTCTGCGCCGCCGCGAGCCGCACCGAAAGACCGCAATCGGAGACCGAGAGGCTGCCCGAGGTGACGCCCTCATTGGGGCTCGCCGCTGTGTCGGCCGGCCGCAGGCGCACGCGCTCGACGGCGATGTCGAGTTCGTCGGCGCAGATCTGGGCGAGCGCGGTGAGGATGCCCTGGCCGATCTCGACCTTGCCGGGCGAGAGGGTGACATGCCCTTTCGGCGAGACCGAAAGCCAGCGGTCGAGCCGCGGCGTCACCCGCAGCCCTGCGGGAAGGACGGTCGCGGCGCTCATGCCGCGCGATCCCGCATCGCGACGGCCGCACGCCGGACAGCGCGCAGGATGCGGTTATGCGCGCCGCAGCGGCAGAGGTTCGGATCGAGCGCGGCCCGGATTGCGGCGTCGTCGGGATCGGGCGTCTGCGCCAGCAGGGCCGCGGCGCTGACGACGATGCCGGAAATGCAGTAGCCGCATTGCGCCGCCTGTTCGGCGATCAGCGCCGCCTGGACGGGATGAGGCGCCTCCGCCGTGCCGAGCCCTTCCGGCGTCGTGATGGCGCGTCCCGCGACCGACCAGAGCGGCGTGTTGCAGGAGGCGACGGCGTGCCCGTCGACCAGAACGCGGCAGGAGCCGCAGAGGCCCTCGCCGCAGCCGAAGCGCGCCGCCTTGAGGCCGAGCTCGCCGCGCAGGACGTCGAGCAGCATCGTGTCGGGCGCGGCGGCCAGCGTCCGGCCCGTGCCGTTGACGGTCAGGCGCGTGCCGGCCTCCATCGCCTCAGTTCACCTTGATGTTGGCGGTCTCTATGATCTTGGCCCATTTCGCGATGTCGGCCTTGATGAACTCGCCGAACTGGGCCGGGCTCATGTCCATGCCGAGCGTGCCCTGCTTCGCCCACTCAGCCTTCACCTCGGGCCGGGCCTGAGCCTTGCGGATTTCGGCGTTGAGCAGATCGACCACCGCCTGCGGCGTGCCCGCCGGGGCCATGAAGCCGAGCCAGATCGTCGCCTCGTAATCCTTCAGCCCCGCCTCGGCGGCGGTGGGCACGTCCGGAAGCAGCGCCGAGCGGGTGGCGCCGGTCGTGGCGAGCGCCCTCACCTGTCCGGCCGCGATGCTCGGCGCCATGGTGGTCACGGAATCGATCATCATCTGGACATGGCCGCCGATGACGTTGGTGCGCGCCTCGCCGCTGCCACGATGCGGCACATGCACGATGTCGGTGCCGCTGAGCGCCTTGAAGCTTTCGCCGGCGAGGTGATAGGGCGTGCCGACGCCCGAGGAGGCGTAGTTCAGCTGCTTCGGCTTGGCCTTGGCGAGCGCGATGAACTCCTGCAGCGTCTTGGCTTCCACCGCCGGATTGACGACGATCACGAGATCGGCCGCGTTGACCGGCGCGACCGGCACCAGATCCTTGGTGAGGTTGTAGCCCTTGCTCGGGATCAGCGTCTCGTTGGCGGTGTGGGTGTTGGACATCATCAGCAGGGTGTAGCCATCGGGCGTGGCGCGCGCGGCTTCCGTCGTGCCGATGACGGCGCCGGCACCCGGCTTGTTCTCGATCGTGAAGGGCTGCTTCAGCGCCTCCTGCAGCTGCTGGCCGACGGCCCTGGCATAGATGTCGGCCGGGCCGCCCGCGCCGAAGGGCACGATCACCCGGACGCCGCGGCTGGGATAGGACTGGGCCATGGCGGAGGTCGCGAGTGCGGCCGACGCCAGAGCGGCGAGACAGAGAAGCTTGATCCTGGACACCGTTTCCTCCTCCTGATGGGCCGCTTGGCGCGGCTTCCTTATGGGATTGTCGTCGGCCGGCCCGGTCGGTCACCCGACCGGGTTTTCGAGCGTGCCGATGCCGTCGATCTCGATCCGCACGACATCGCCGGCCGCGAGGAACTTCGGCGGGTTGAAGCCGATGCCGACGCCGACGGGCGTGCCGGTGGCGATGATGTCGCCGGGCTCCAGCGTGATGTAGGCCGAGATCGTGCTGATCAGCGTCGGGATGTCGAAGATCAGATCCGCCACCGTCGCGTCCTGACGCAGCTCGTCATTGACCCAGGTGCGCAGACGCAGCGTGCGCGGATCGGGCACCTCATCGGCGGTCAGCACGGCCGGGCCCATCGGGCAGAAGCCGTCGATGCCCTTGCCCAGCACCCATTGGCGGTGCTTGTGCTGGAGCTGGCGCGAGGTGACGTCGTTGACGATGGTGTAGCCGAAGACGTGGCCGAGCGCGTCGGCGGCCGCGATTCCACGCCCGCCCTTGCCGATCACGACGGCGAGTTCGCCCTCGTAGTCGACGGACTTCGTCGGATCGAGATGGCCGGGAATCGTCTCGCCCGGGCCGATCACCGCCGAGGGCGGCTTGGTGAAGACCACCGGCGCTTCCGGCACGACATCCTTGGCGCTGGCGTCGAAGCCGCTCTGGGCGAACTCCTTGGCGTGCTCGTGATAGTTCTTGCCGACGCAGAAGACATTGCGCGCCGGCCGCGGAAAGGGCGCGCGCAGCGTCACCTCGGCGAGCGGCAGGGTCGGCGCCGCCTCGGCCAGGCCGGTCAGCCGGGCCGCAGCATCCGCCCCCAGCGCGCAGCAGGCCGCCATGGTGGCCGGCGCGCCCTCGAGCCCCGAAAGATCGGCGATGCGATCACCGAGGATGATCCCGAGGCGGCCCTGTGCGGCCTGGTCCTGGCCCTGCGTGAAGATGGCGAGTTTCATGAAGACGGCCCGATGCTGGCGCCCAGGTGGCGCGGATGTCCTAGGGCTAGAGCAGCCCCCGCCAAGCTGTCAACCAATCAGGATTAAGTCTCGCCAATCCGACATATTGGTCAACCAATAATGGAGGCTTACCGCCCCAGAAGGTTGCTGCGCACCCTGTCGAGATGACCGAGCAGTGCCTGTTCGGCGGCCTGCGCGTCGCGCGCCTTCAGGGCCACGACGATGGCGTGGTGCTCGCGGCGATAATGGTCGCGGCGCTCGGCGCTGAGGCTGCGGCGCTTGAGCTCGCCCCATGCGGTCAGATCGCGCGCGCGGGTGATCATCGCATAGAGCTCGATGACGAGGCGGTTATGCGTGGATTTGGCGATCGCCTCGTGAAGGGCGGCGTCCCAATGCTCGAATGTCTCGAAGTCCTCGGCCGCATCGCCCTGGCGTATGCATTCGTCGAAGAGGGCGAAATCGTCCTGATTCGCGTTGATCGCGGCGAGAGGCGCCAGGCGGGGCTCGACCAGAAGACGCGCCTCCATGATCTCTGCCGGGCTGGCCGCAGGCGGCTGAGGATCGGCTGCGGCCGTCTCGGCAACCGGCTCGCGCACATAGGTGCCGCTGCCGACGACGCGCTTCACGACCCCCCCGCTCTCCAGCACCGCCAGCGCGTCGCGCACCGCCGAACGCGGCACGCCGAGTTCCTCCGACAGGGCGCGCTCGGTCGGTAGCCTCGAATGGGTGGGGTAGACGCCGGAGCGGATCCCGCCCGTGATGTATTCCCGGACCGTCAGGGCGTGGCGCGTCGTCGTGCTCATCTCGGCATCGCTGCTGGTTCCTCCGCAGCGATTGGTCTACCAATCCGGCGGGCGAGCGCAATCCTTTTCACGGACACCGCCCGGCCGGAACCCGGTGGCGGGCCTCCGGTTGAGATAACGTCTTGATCCTCGGGAGATCGGTGCCATGAGACTGTCGGGCGGCTGCAAATGCGGGAGCGTCCGCTACGAGGTCAGCGGCGAGCCGATCCGTACCGGGCTTTGCCACTGCGAGACCTGCCGGAAGGATTCCGGCTCCGCCTTCTCCTACTTCGGCATCTGGCCGCGCATGACGGTGACGCTGTCGGGCGAGCTGGGCAGCTGGCGCAGCCGTGCCGGGGACGACCGCTTCTGCCCGCAATGCGGTTCCTCGCTGTTCTGCTTCGACGAGGGGTCCGACGAGATCGAGATCAAGCTCGGCACGCTGGACGGCGGGCCGAGCGAGATCACACCCCGTTACGAACTCTGGACGATCCGGCGCGAGCACTGGCTGGCGCCGCTCGACACGGCCGAGCAGCACGGGCGCGACCGGCCGACGCGATCGTGAGGCGGCAGACCGCACGAGGCCTCTTGTCAAAATCGGGGCCCCGCCTTCTAGGATGCGATGCGATGGGGGAGGTCTGGCGATGCGTGCGGTGCTCGGGGTGATGATGCTGTGCCTGATCTCGGGCCAGGCCGCGCAGGCCATCGACATCTCTCAAAATGGATCGACCGCGACATTGAGCGGCCCCATCCGCGACGGTGACCAGTTTCGCCTGCGCGAGTTTCTGGCCACGCCCGAGGGGCGACAGGTCAGGATGTTGCGGCTGACGAGTCCGGGAGGACGCATCTTCCCGGCACGCGAAATGGCCCGTGACATTCGCAACGCTGGGCTGGTGACGGTCGTCGATGCGTCGCGCGATTCCTGCAACAGCGCCTGCACCGGGCTGTTCGCGGCCGGGGTCCGCCGGCTCTACCTGAACGCGGGCTTCGAGGACGGCGCGGCGGTCAAGACGGGCCTGGGCTTCCACGAAGGCAATGCCCCGCAGCAATCCGGCGGGCGGGGCTATTCCGGGCCGGCGACCGCAGACATGAACAACATCTACTACGAAATGGGCGTGCCCGGCGCCGCGTCGCTGATCACCAAGGCGACCTACAACAGGATGTACAAGATTTCCGGCCAGACCGCGCTGTCGCTGGGGATTGCGACCTCGCTCTCGGCGCGATGACCGCAACCCGGCCGGCCGCCGCCGATCTCCTCGCCTGGTACGACCGCCATCGACGCGCCCTGCCCTGGCGCGCGGGCCCGGGCGAGCGGCCCGATCCCTACCGGGTCTGGGCCTCCGAGATCATGCTGCAGCAGACGACGGTCACTGCGGTCAAACCCTATTTCGAGCGCTTCATGGCGCGGTTTCCGACGGTAAAGGCGTTGGCCGAGGCGCCGTCCGAGGCCGTGATGCAGGCCTGGGCCGGGCTCGGCTATTATTCCCGCGCCCGCAACCTGCACGCCTGCGCCATCGCCGTCGTCGCCGAGCATGACGGGCGCTTTCCCGACAGCGAGGAAGGCCTGCGCGCCCTGCCCGGCATCGGCGCCTATACGGCCGGCGCCGTGGCGGCGATCGCCTTCGACCGGCCGGCCGCGGCGGTGGACGGCAATGTCGAGCGGGTGATGACGCGCCTCTTCGCGATCGAGGATCTCCTGCCGGGCGCCCGGCCGCTGGTGCGCGAGCGGGTGCTGGCGATGATGCCGCAGGACAGGCCCGGCGATTTCGCGCAAGGCTTGATGGATCTCGGCGCGACCATCTGCACGCCGCGCAATCCGGCCTGCGGCCTGTGCCCCTGGCGCAAGCCCTGCCGGGCGCGGGCCGAGGGCACGCAGGAGAGCTTTCCGCGCAAGGCGGCGAAGAAGGCCGGCGCCACGAGGCGGGGCGCGGCCTTCGTGCTGCTGCGCGCGGACGGTGCGCTGCTGCTGCGCAGCCGCCCGCCCAAGGGGCTGCTCGGCGGCATGGCCGAGGTGCCGACCAGCGAGTGGCGCGCCGATTACGAGCTGGACGGCGCCTGGCAGGATGCGCCAGTGGTGACGCGCTGGGAGCAGATTGCGCTGCCGGTGCGCCATGTCTTCACGCATTTCCCGCTGGAGCTCACCGTATTCAGGGCGAGCGCGCCGGCCGGGACACAGGCTCCGGCGGGGATGCGGTTCACGCCCATCGCGGCGCTAAGCGAGGAGCCGCTCTCAGGGGTGATGGTGAAGGTGCTGGAGGCGGCGGGGTTGAAGCGACCGCACTGAAGGCCGCCACCCTTGACGCTCTACGCCACTGGCGTATCTTCATGTGGAGATGGTCGCACCTGTTTCCGTCGTCGAGACGCCTGCCTATCTGTCGCGTGCAGAGCGGTTGATGTCGGCCGAGGAGCGAGCGGCGGTGGTCGATGCGGTCGCCTCCGCACCTGAGGGCGGCGTCCTGATCCAAGGGACCGGCGGCCTGAGGAAGATGCGGATTCCGTTGGCGGGGCGCGGCAAGCGGGGTGGCGGCCGGGTGATCTACTGGTTCCACTCCGCCGGCTTTCCTGCCGTGCTGCTGTGGGTCTTCGCCAAGAACGAGGCCAGCGATCTGACAGCCGCCCAACGGGAGGCTTTGGCGAGCGCGTCGCGCGATCTGTTGTCAGACTTTAGGAAGAAGCCATGAAGCAACAGCATTTCGACGGGCTGATGCGCGCGCTGTCCGAAGCGCGCAGCTTTGCCCAGGGGCAGGCGGTCGAAGGGCTCGCGGTCCACGTGCCTGCTCAGATCGACGTCGCAGCCATCAGGGCAAGCACGAATCTGACCCAGATTGCCTTTGCGCGACGGATCGGCGTTTCACCCGGCACGCTCAGGAACTGGGAGCAGAAGCGACGCGCGCCCGATGGGCCCGCTCGCGTTCTTCTGGCGATGATCGCGCGCAATCCGCGCGTGGTCGAGGAAACCCTCGCGGCGGAGTGATCTCACGCCGCCGCCATCTGCGCGCGGATTTCGCCGCGCAGGGTGTCGAGCAGCATCAGGGCGCCGTCGCGCTCGACATGCCAGAAGGTCCAGCCATTGCAGCTCGGCAGCCCCTGCGCCAGCGCGCCGATCTTGTGGATCGAACCCACGGCAGGGTCCAGCAGCAGGGTGCCGTCGGCGCGGATGATCGCCTTGTGGCGGCGCTTCTCGTCGGTGACGGTCTCGCCGGCCTTGACCAGTCCCGCCTCGACCAGTGCGAGGAAAGGCACGCGCGGCTCGCTGCGCTTGGAGGGCGCGGTGGCGAAAGCCTCGGGCGGCAGCGGGGTGATCGCGGCGATGCGCCGGCGGGCAGCCTCGGCATAGGTGCTCTCGCGCTCGATGCCGATGAAGCGGCGGCCGAGCGCCTTAGCGACGGCGCCAGTTGTGCCCGTGCCGAAGAAGGGATCGAGGATCACGTCGCCGGGGTTGCTGGCCGAGAGCATGACGCGGGCGAGCAGGGCCTCGGGCTTCTGCGTCGGGTGGACCTTGGCGCCGCTGCCGTCCTTCAGCCGTTCCTCGCCGGTGCAGAGCGGCAGATACCAGTCCGAGCGCATCTGCAGGTCGTCATTGCCGCCCTTCAGCGCCTCGTAATGAAAGGTGTATTTGGAGGCCTCGCCGCGCGCCGCCCAGATCAGCGTCTCATGCGCGTTGGTGAAGCGCCGGCCGCGGAAATTCGGCATCGGGTTGGCCTTGCGCCAGACGATGTCGTTCAGCACCCAGAAGCCGAGATCCTGCAGGATCGTGCCGACGCGGAAGATGTTGTGATAGCTGCCGATGACCCAGAGCGCGCCATCCGGCTTCAGCACGCGGCGGCACTCGGCCAGCCAGGCGCGGGTGAAGGCGTCGTATTCGGCGAAGGAGGAGAACTTGTCCCAGTCATCGTCGACGGCATCGACGAGGCTGTCGTCGGGACGGCGCAGATCGCCGCCGAGCTGGAGATTGTAGGGCGGGTCGGCGAAGACGAGATCGACGCTGGCGGGCGGCAGCGCCTCGAGGGCAGCCACGCAATCGCCGAGCAGAATCTGGTCGAGCGGCAGCTCCGTGGGCAGGCCGGCCGGCTTGAGCCGGGGTGCCTTGATCGGAGACTGCAGCGCGGGCCGCCCGGTACGCGAAACCTGAATCCGGACGGCGGCGCTGGTGGTCCCGGTACGCAAAATACCCATGACGCCCCAAGACCGTTACGCAACTTGAACAGTCGCGATATTGGCCAGTCAGGGTAAAAGCCGGGTTTCCGCGCCGAAAAAAATGCGTCTCATTCTGGGGCTGCAGTTTTTGCCCAGGTGCCTGGCGGATATGGGGAATTGCTAAGGGGAGGTTAAGGCGAGAAGGCACGCGCAGCGTCATGCTCGGGCTCGACCCGAGCATCTCCTGCAGGGGATTCTCGGGTCTACGCTTTGCTTCGCCCGAGAATGACGCGCTCACGCCTCACCGCCGCCAGACACCCTTCACCGGCGCGAAGGAGTAGCGGTGCTCGGGGCAGGGGCCGTGCGCCTGAATGGCGGCGCGGTGCCGAGGCGTGCCGTAACCGGCGTGGAGCGAGAAGCCGTAGGCCGGATAGCGCGTACAAAGCCGCGCCATCATCGCGTCGCGGGTGACCTTGGCGACGATCGAGGCGGCCGCGATCGAGGCGATCTGCGCATCGCCGCCGATGACGGACTCAGCGGCACAAGCCAGCGTCGGCGGATCGTTGCCGTCGACGAGAACGAAGGCGGGGGGGAGCGCCAGCGCCGCCACCGCGCGCCGCATCGCCAGCAGCGTCGCCTGGCGGATGTTGATGGCGTCGATCTCGGCGGCGGTGGCGCTGGCGACGCCGATGGCGAGCGCCGATTCCGCGATCAGCGCAAACAGCTCATCGCGCCGCGCCGGGGTCAGGTTCTTCGAATCGTCGAGCCCCTCTGGCACCGTCTGCGGATCGAGAACCACCGCCGCCGCCACCACCGGCCCGGCCAGCGGCCCGCGCCCGACCTCGTCGACGCCCGCGAGCGGCCAGAGGCCCTCGGCGATGGCTTTTGTCTCGCGGTGGAAATGCGCGGTCATGGGCGGGGCTTATGCCGATTCGCAGCAAAGCCCATAGCGGCGATCCCTTCTCAGCCCTCATCCTAATGAGCGGCACAAATCCGCGTCACGAAGGATGTTCCAGCTGGTTCCGGAGCCTCCTGGAGCATCCTGCGAGACGCAGCCTGGCGGCTGCTCCTCAGGATGAGGGCTCGGGCAAGAGCCGATGACCCCTCAGAACAGGCTCAGCTGCGCCTTCTCCTTCTCCGGCTTGACGAAGAGGTCGTTGCGCAGGCGCGTGCGGGTGCCGTTGAAGCCCAGCCGCTCGGCCGCCATCTCGAAGCGCCGACCGATCATCCAGGCGTAGGGGCCGGAGCCGACCTGACGCTGTCCCCAGGCGGCATCGTAATCCTTGCCGCCGCGCGTCGAGCGGATCAGCGAGACGACATGGCGCAGCTTGTCGGGGTGATGGGTCAGGAGCCAGTCCTGCACGAGATCCTTCACCTCCAGCGGCAGGCGCAGCAGCACATAGCCGGCCTCGCGCGCACCAGCCGCCTTGGCGGCATCGAGGATGCGCTCGATCTCGTGCTCGTTGATCGCCGGGATGATCGGCGCGACCAGAACGGTGACGGGAATGCCGGCCTCCGACAGCGCCTTCACCGTTTCCAGCCTTTTGGCCGGCGAGGCAGCGCGCGGCTCCATGCCGCGGGCGACCTTGGGGTCGAGCGTGGTGATCGAGATCGCGACCTTGGCCAGCCCCTTCGCCGCCATCGGCGCGAGGATGTCGATGTCGCGCTGGACCAGCGCCGACTTCGTGACGATGCCGACCGGGTGGTTGAACCTCGCCAGCACCTCGAGGATCTGGCGCATGATGCGCAGCTTCTTCTCGATCGGCTGGTAGGCGTCGGTGTTGGTGCCGATGGCGATGGTGCGCGGCTGGTAGGAGGCGGCCGAGAGTTCCTTCTCCAGCAGCAGCGCGGCGTCGGGCTTGGCGGTCAGCCTGCTCTCGAAGTCGAGGCCCGGCGAGAGACCGAGATAGGCGTGGCTCGGCCGCGCGAAACAGTAGACGCAGCCATGCTCGCAGCCGCGATAGGGGTTGATCGAGCGGTCGAACGAAATATCCGGGGAATCATTCTTCGTGATGATGGTCCGCGGCTTCTCGACCGCGACCTCGGTCCTGAACGCCGGGAGTTCGCCGAGCGAACCCCAGCCGTCATCCTCGCTGATGCGCTGCTCGGCCTCGAAGCGGCCGCCGGGATTGATCGTCGCGCCGCGCCCGCGCCGGCGCTCGGGATCGATGCGGTGGCCGGCATAGGCGAGCGGATCGACCGGCGCGACGCGCGCCGAAACCGACATCGGGCCCGCACCGGCCTGTTTCAGTGGCTGGGCCGCAATCGGCCGCGAGGAGGGCCTGCTCTGGAGCATGGCGCTGAACGTCCCTGAAAATCACCGGGAATCGGCGATTTCTGCGTCGTTTAATGTGAACATAAAGAGAACAAATTGCAAGCGACAGGATTGCGACATGCTGCGCTGCGACATAAGGAGGCGCATGCTCACCGCGGTCATACGCAGCTCCGGCTCGACCGAGGCCCTCGCGGCCACTTTTTCCGTCCTGATTCCGGCGGTGGCCGACGGATTCCTCGGCCATGCCGTCGTTCTCGATGCCGTGGGCGACGCCACGGTGGAGCGCCTCGCGGATGCGACGGGAGCAAGCTATCTGCGCGCCGGCGGGCCGGAAAGCTGGCCGGCGGGCGCGGCCCAGGCGCGGGGCGACTGGCTCCTGCTGCTGGACGAAGGCGACCTGCCGCAGGCGCACTGGCCGCAGGCCGTGGAGCGCCATCTGCTGATGGCGCCGGACAGGCCGGCGCTGATCCCGCTCAAGGGCTTCGCCCAGTCGCTGCGCGAGCGCGCCGGCCTCTCCTTCGGGCCGCACCGGTTGCGCGCCGGGCTCGTCCTGCCAAAGGGCCATGCGCTCGCCGGGCGCCTCGGCGGGGCGCCGCAGCGCCTGGCCGTCGGGCGGGAGCGGGCCGCGGGATGATGCGCGGCCGGCTTGCGCCGGCGAGCGCAGCGCCGCACAGTCGCGCATGGCCGTCAAACCCCTCGCAGACCTGATCGACGACCTGCTCGCGCCCGCGCTCGCCGCGCAGGGTTTCGCCGGGCGGGCGATCGTCGCGCTCTGGCCGGAGATCGTGGGCGAGCGGCTGGCCGCCCGCACGCGCCCGCTCAAGATCGACTGGCCGCGGCGGCGCCCAGCGCCGGGCGAGACGTCCGACCCCGCGACGATGGTGGTGCGGGTCGAGAGCGCCTTCGCGCTCGAGATGCAGCAGCTCGGGCCGATCGTGATCGAGCGGGTCAACACCCATCTCGGCTGGCGGGCCGTCGGCAAGCTCGTGCTGAAGCAGGGGCCGGTGGACGCGCCGGTCGCGGTGGCGGCCGCACCTGCCGCCGATCCCGCCCTCGTCGCACGGATGGAACGCCAGGTCGCCGGCGTGGAAGGCGAGGCCTTGCGCGCCTGTCTCGCGCGGCTCGGGGCGCATGTGGCGCAGCGCGCCGCGCGTCAGCGTCCCGACACAGCTTCGTGAGGGATGCGCGGCGGCGCGGTGACGATCTTGCCACAATCATCCGGGCCTCTATAGGACCGGCAACCGGGCTTCGCCCCACGACACGCGTATTGCAGGAATCACGACGATGACGAACAGGCGACAGCTTCTGACGGCCACGGCCGGTCTCGCGGCGGCCGCGATGCTCGGCGCGCCGACGGCGCAGGCCCAGGCCGATCTCTCGACGCCCGGCCCGCTCGGCGATGTCTGGCTCGGCTCGCCGGACGCCAAGGTCACGATCATCGAATACGCCTCGCTGACCTGCGGCCATTGCGCCACCTTCCACAAGGACACCTGGCCGGCCCTGAAGGCGAAGTACATCGACACCGGCAAGGTGCGATTCACCCTGCGCGAATTCCCGCTCGACCCGCTGGCGACCGCGGGCTTCATGCTCGCGCGCTGCAACGGCAACGACAAATATGTCGCGATGACTGACCTGCTGTTTGCGCAGCAGAAGGTCTGGGCCTTCACCGACAAGCCGGTCGATGCGCTGTCGACCATGGTCAAGCAGGCCGGTTTCACACAGGATTCGTTCGAGGCCTGCTTGAAAAGGCAGGACATCTATGACGCCGTCACGGTCGTGAAGGATCGTGGGGCCAAGGCCGGTGTCGACTCCACGCCGACCTTCTTCATCAACGGGCAGAAGCGTTCAGGTGCGCTCTCGATCGCCGAGTTCGACAAGATTCTCGAACCGCTCCTGGCGGGCTGAGGGCGGCTGGCCGAGCCGACCCATACTCCACGTCATCCCGGCCGCAGCGAAGCGGAGCGCCGGGATCCATCATAGAGAACTGCGCTCTACGATGGATCCCGGATCGGCGCGGCTGCGCCGCTTGTCCGGGATGAAGGGCGCGGATGGTGCAGGGGCGCGCCGATGCAGCTGACGCGCCTCAGGCTCACCGGCTTCAAGACCTTCGTCGAGCCGACGGAGTTCCTGATCGAGCCCGGCCTGACCGGCATCGTCGGCCCCAATGGCTGCGGCAAATCCAACCTCGTCGAAGCCCTGCGCTGGGTGATGGGCGAAAGCTCGTTCAAGAACATGCGCGGCTCGGGGATGGACGACGTCATCTTCGCGGGCTCGAACGAGCGCCCCGGCCGCAACATGGCCGAGGTCGCGCTGACGCTGGACAACAGCGACCGCAAGGCCCCCTCCGCCTTCAACGAGACCGACGTTCTGGAGGTCACGCGCCGGATCGAGCGCGAGGAGGGCTCGACCTATCGCGTCAACGGCAAGGAGGTCCGCGCGCGCGACGTGCAGCTGCTCTTTGCCGATGCCGCGACGGGCGCGCGCTCGCCGGCCCTCGTCCGGCAGGGCCAGATCTCCGAGATCATCTCCGCCAAACCGCAATCGCGCCGGCGCATCCTGGAAGATGCCGCCGGAATCGCCGGGCTGCATGGCCGCCGCCACGAGGCCGAGCTGCGGCTGCGCGGCGCCGAGGAGAACCTGACCCGGCTGGAGGATGTGCTCGGCGAGATCGATGGACAGATCGAGGCGCTGCAGCGGCAGGCCCGCCAGGCCTCGCGCTATCGCAGCCTCGCCGCCGACATCCGCCGGGCCGAGGCGACGCTGGCGCTGCTCGCGCATCATCTGGCGCGGGCACAGGAGGCCGAGGCCGGGCGCGCGCTGGAGGAGGCTGTCCGCATCGTGGCGGAGCGGACCGGGATCCAGGCCGAGGCCGCGAAGCGACAGGCGGTCGCGGCCCATGAGCTGCCGGCCCTGCGCGAGGGCGAGGCCGCGGCGGCGGCCGGGCTGGTTCGACTGAAGCGCGGTCTCGACGAGCTGGAGGCGGAGAACCGGCGGGCCCGGCAGCGGGCGGAGGAGCTGGAGCGGCGGCTGGCGGAACTGCAGGGCGATCTCGGCCGGCAGGAGAACGTGGCGCGCGATGCCGCCGACAGCCTCGCGCGCCTGTCGCAGGAAGACGCGGCCCTCGCCGGTGATGGCGAGGGAGCGGCCCAGAGCGCGGAGGCTGCCGCGGCCGTGCTGGCGGAGGCGGACACCGCACTCGCCCAGGCGGAGGCCGCGCATGCGGCGGCCCAGGGCGCGCTCTCGGAGCTTTCGGCCCGGCGCGGCGCGCTGGAGCGGGCCCTGCGCGAGACAAAAGAGCGCGAGGCGCGCGCGGTGCAGGAGCGCGACAGGCTGCTGCGCGACCAGGCGGCGCTCGACGCCGGCAGCGCCGCCCTGCCGCTGGAGCCTTTGCAGACAGCCGTCGCCGCCGCGGACCTTGCGCTTCGCGGGGCGGATGCAGCAGCCTCGGAAGCCCGGACGGCGCTGGCCTCGGCACGCGAGCGCGAAACCCAGTCGCGGGCGCCGCTCGCCGAGGCCGACCGCCTGGCGCAGCGGCTCGACACGGAGATCCGGACGCTGCGCAAGCTGCTGGCTCCGGCGAGCGCGGAGCGCTGGCCCGCCATCCTCGATTCGCTGACCGTGGCGAAAGGCTACGAGATCGCGCTCGGTGCTGCGCTGGGCGACGATCTCGATGCCGCGACCGATCCGGCCGCGCCGAACCACTGGCACGATACCGGCCCGGGCGAGGCCGATCCGGCCCTGCCGGGCGGGGCCGAGCCGCTGACGGCGCATGTCACCGGGCCGGCGGCGCTGCGCCGGCGGCTGGCGCAGATCGGCGTCGTGGCGCGGGGCGACGGTCCGCGCCTGCGCGCCGCCCTGAAGCCGGGGCAGCGGCTGGTCTCGCGCGAGGGCGATCTCTGGCGCTGGGACGGGCTGACCGGAGCGGCCGAAGCGCCCTCCCCCGCCGCCCGCCGCCTCGCCGAGAAGAACCGCCTCGGCGATCTCGAACAGGCGGCACAAGCCGCGCAGGAGGTTGCCGCGCGAGCCCGCCGGGCGCTGGACGAGGCCATCGGCGAGGCGCGGGCCGCAGCCCAGGCCGAGGCGGCGACACTCGAAGCCGCGAGGCTGGCGCGCCGCGCGCTCGACCAGGCGCGCGAGACGCTGAGCGCCGCCGAGCGCAGGGCCGGCGAGGTCGCGGCGCGCCGCTCGGCGCTGAGCGAGGCGATCGACCGGCTCGGCCGCGGCATCGCGGAGATGGCCGCCGAGGCAGCGCGGCAGCAGGAGGCCGTCGCCGCCCTGCCCGCGACGGCCGCGCTCGAGGCTTCGCTGCTCGAAGCCCGCGTCCTGCTGGGCGAGCGGCGGATCGCCGCCTCCGATGCGCGGGCCCGCGTTCAGACGCTGCGGCGCGAGGCGGAACTGCGCGCCCAGCGCCGCCAGGCGATCGCCGCCGACATGCAGGCCTGGCGCGAGCGCGCTGCGCGCAGCGGCCAGACGGCCGAGGAGACGCGGCGGCGCATCGAGACGGTCACCGCCGAGCGGGCGGCGCTGCTGGAGGCGCCCGACACCTTCCTCACCGAGCGACGGCGCCTGCTGGCCGAGATCGAGAGCGCGGAGGCACAGCGCCGCGCCGCCGCGGATGCGCTGGCGCTCGGCGAAGCGGCGCTGGCGGAGGCGGACCGGCAGGCGCGAGCGGCGCTGGAAGGACTGTCGGCGGCGCGCGAGACGCGGGCGGCGGCCGAGGCCCGGCGCGAGGCGGCGCGGCAGCGCGTCGCCGATGTCGCGCGCCAGATCGAGGAAGGGCTGGAGACGACCCTCGACCGGCTCGGCAGCCTCGCCGGGCTGAAGCCGGGCGACGCGCCGCCCGAGCAGGCCGAGGTCGAACGTCGGCTTGCCGGGCTGAAGGCCGAGCGCGAGCGGCTCGGTGCCGTCAATCTGCGGGCCGAGGACGAACTGGCCGAGGTCAAGGGCAAGCGCGAGGGGCTCACTGCCGAGCGTGACGATCTCAGCGAGGCCGTGCGCCGCCTGCGCCAGGCGATCGGCGCCCTCAACCGCGAGGGGCGCGAGCGCCTGCTCGCCGCCTTCGAGATCGTGAACGGCCAGTTCCAGCGGCTCTTTTCGGTGCTGTTCGGTGGCGGGACGGCCGAGCTCAAGCTGGTCGATGCGGAGGACCCGCTCGATGCGGGGCTGGAGATCTTCGCCCGCCCGCCGGGCAAGAAGACGCAGGTCATGACCCTGCTCTCGGGCGGCGAGCAGGCGCTCACCGCGACCGCGCTGATCTTCGCGGTGTTCCTGACCAACCCGTCGCCGATCTGCGTGCTCGACGAGGTGGACGCGCCGCTCGACGACGCCAATGTCGAGCGCTACTGCGACCTGCTCGACGAGATGGCGCGCGACACATCGACCCGCTTCATCCTGATCACCCACAACCCGATCACCATGGCGCGGATGGACCGGCTGTTCGGCGTGACGATGGCCGAGCGCGGCGTCAGCCAGATGGTTTCCGTCGACCTCGCCACCGCGGAACGCATCCGCGAGGCGGTCTGAGCGCTGAAAAAAGGCCACAATCGCCTTCGCAATGCGGCAAGAATGTCGGTTTTCTCCGAATTTATAAGCTTTCCAATGCCTTAGCCGGCATTCGCCCGCCTTGACAGCATCCGGGGCGGGCAATAAAGGAGGCCGTGCTGACGACGGCTCGATGCGCGGGGCGCGGACAGGGATCGTGTGGCTTTTTGCAGGATCGTGGCCATTTCACGATCATGGAGGAGCTGCTGCCATGGCCGAACCCGACAAAAACGCCTCAGACTCGGAGTTGCGCGCAAGACTGGGGTCTCTGAAGGCCGCCCTCGGGCGAGCCGAGGGGGCCGAAAAGCCGGGCGCGAGCCCGGCCGGAGAGGACGGCGCCATGGCTGGCGCGATGTCCTCCGGTCTGCGCGCCGCGACGGATCTCGCAGGCGGCATCATCGCAGGCGCCCTGATCGGGATGCTGGCAGACCGGTGGCTGGGAACCTCTCCGTTCCTGCTGATCATCTTCCTGGTGATCGGAGCCATCGCAGGGCTGCGCTCCGTCTATCGGCTCGGTTCGCGTCCGACCTCCGGGTCCAAGGGCGGCGGGACGAAAGACTGACCGAGGCTGGCGGCCGGAAGGCCGCACGACAAGGGGCTGAAACGACATGGCGGCTGGCGGCGGAATCGATCCGATCCACCAATTCGAGATCAAGCCGATCATCGGCTTGCGGCCGTTCGGCCTCGACCTGTCCTTCACCAATGCCTCGCTGCTGATGGTCGCCATCGTCGCCGTGATCTCGGCGATCATGATCTATGGCTCGAGCCAGCGTTCGGTCGTCCCCGGCCGGCTGCAGTCGCTCGCCGAGATGATCTACGAATTCGTCGCCTCCACCGTCACGGGCGTGATGGGCAAGGAAGGCATGACGTTCTTCCCGCTCGTCTTCTCGCTGTTCATGTTCGTCCTCAGCGCGAACATGCTTGGCATGATCCCGGGCTCTTTCACCGTGACCAGCCACATCATCGTCACGGCCGCCTTCGCCTTCCTGGTGATCGGCACCGTGCTGGTCTACGGCATCGTCAAGCATGGCAGCCACTTCTTCGGCCTGTTCGTGCCGTCGGGCGTGCCGGGCTGGCTCCTGCCCTTCATGGTCCTGATTGAGGCCGTCTCCTTCGTCTCGCGCCCGATCTCGCTGTCGCTGCGTCTGTTCGGCAACATGCTGGCCGGCCATATCGCGCTGAAGGTCTTCGGCGGCTTCGTCGTCGCCCTGCTCGCCGCCGGCGGCGCCGCGACGATCATCGCCCCGCTGCCGCTGCTGCTGGCCGTCGCGCTGACCGCCCTCGAGTTCCTCGTCGCCTTCCTGCAGGCCTATGTCTTCGCGATCCTGACCTGCGTCTATCTCAACGACGCTCTGCACCCCGGCCACTGAGCCGGGCAGAGTTCGCGAGACCCTCCCACCCGCCATCACCTTTTCACACTGGAGAAAGACCATGGATCCCGTTGCAGCCAAGTACATCGGCGCTGGCCTCGCCTCGCTCGGCATGGGCCTCGCCGCCATCGGCGTCGGCACCATCTTCGGCAACTTCCTCTCGGGCGCGCTGCGCAACCCCTCGGCGGCCGACGGCCAGTTCCCGCGCGCCTTCATCGGCGCGGCGCTCGCCGAAGGTCTGGGCATCTTCGCCTTCGTCGTGGCGCTCGTCCTGCTCTTCGTGGTCTGACGCGCTCTTCGACCACCCGCCTTCCCGTCGCGCCCGATCGCCGCTTGGCTGGATCGGGCGCGACTTTTCGAATTCCTTCGCTGAAAGGCAGCCCATGCCGGTTCGATCTTCACGGTCCGTCAGGCAAGGTTGGGCCGGCTTCGTCGGCTCCGTGCTGACCGCCACGCTGGTGGCCGGCGCAGCCCAGGCCGCGACACCGTCCCTGAGCGGCGAGAAGGCCGCCTTCCCTCCCTTCGACGTCACGACCTTCGCGGGTCAGCTGTTCTGGCTCGCCATCACCTTCGGCGTGCTCTACTGGCTGATGTCGACCATCGCCCTCCCCCGCGTCGGCGCGATCCTCGAGGAGCGCGCGAACACCATCGCCCGCGATCTCGACAATGCCGCCCAGATGCAGGCCAAGGCCGAGGAAACGGCGCTCGCCTATGAGGCGGCGCTGACCGAAGCGCGCAAGAACGCCCAGGGCATCGCCCAGGCTTCGCGCGACGCCGGCGCCAAGGCCTCCGAAGAGCGCCGCCATGCCGTCGAGGCCGATCTCGCGGCCAAGCTGGCCAAGGCGGAAGAAACCATCGCGACCAGCAAGGCCTCGGCCATGAGCGCCGTGCGCGGCCTCGGCAGCGAGGTTGCCGTGGCGATCGTCACCAAGCTGACCGGCAAGGCCCCGAGCGCCACTGAGGCGTCCGAGGCGGTCGATCAGGTTCTGGCGCGCGGCTGAGGAGAAGACAGATGGATACTCTCTGGGTCGGCGTCGCCTTCGTCATCTTCATCGCCATCCTGGCCTATTTCGGCGTGCCGAAGGCGATCGTCTCGGCGCTCGACTCGCGCGGCGAGAAGGTCGCCCAGGAGCTCGCCGAGGCGCGCCGTCTGCGCGTCGAAGCCGAGAAGCTGCTCGCCGAGTACGAGGCCAAGCGCAAGGCCGCCGAGACCGAGGCCGCCAGCATCGTCGCCGCCGCGAACGACGAGGCCAAGCGTCTCGCCGCCGAAGCCGAGGCCAAGCTGAACGACTTCGTCGCCCGCCGGACCAAGTCGGCGGAGGAGAAGATCGCTCTTGCCGAGAGCCAGGCCGAGGCCGAGGTTCGCGCCGCGGCCGCCGAGGCCGCGACCAAGGCTGCCGAGCTGATCATCCGCTCCCAGGTGGGCGGCAGCACCGGCGACGCCCTGTTTGCCGCCGGGCTGGGCGAGGTCAAGGCCAAGCTCAACTGAGACCTGCCGCACCGCAAGCGACGCCGACGCCGCGATCTTCCCGGATCGCGGCGTCTTCGTTTTCGGGGCGCCTCAGACGAAGGGAACCCCGCATGTGGCTCCTGCGCAGTTTCGCCGCGCTCCTTCTCTGCCTCGCGGCCCCCGCGCAGGCCCTGGAACAGATCGCTTTCGCGTCACGTGACGGAACCGCGCTCTCGGGTTGGCTCGCCCGTCCCGAGGGCAGAGGCCCGTTCCCGGCCGTCGTCGTCCTGCATGGTTGCGCCGGGCTGTGGAACGCCTCCGGCAAGCTCGCCAGCCGCGACGCCGACTGGACCGCACGGCTCACCGCGGCGGGCTATGCCGTGCTTCTCCCCGACAGCTTCGGCGCACGCGGCTTGACGACCCTCTGCAATGATCGCGACCGCAACCTGACGCCGGCAGGTCGGGCCCAAGACGCGCTCGGCGCCCGCGACTGGCTGGAGAAGCAGGGCTTCGCCGCCGAGGGCCGAGTCGCTCTCATGGGCTGGTCGAATGGCGGCTCGACCGCGCTGGAGGTCGCAGGCCAGCCCGCTGCGGCAGGTCCCGGCGGATTTCGGGCCGTCATCGCCTTTTATCCGGGCTGCCGTTCCCTGCTGAAACGCGGCTGGGTGGCGCGGGCGCCGACCACGATCCTGCACGGCCTGGCCGACGACTGGACCCCGGCCGAGCCCTGCCAGAGGCTGGCCGCCCAAGGTGGCGCGCGGTTCGTCGGTTATGCCGGCGCCTATCACGACTTCGACCATCCCAGCCTGCCGCTCCGGAACCGCAAGGCGGCTTACTCGGAGCGCGCGGACGGGATGGTGACGATCGGGACGAATGCCGAGGCGCGGGCGCAGGCGATCGCCGCGACGATGGCGATCCTCAGAGGCCTGTGAACCGTTTCAGTTCGAGACCGTGAGCGTCCTGCCGGCGCCGGCCCCGACCTTGGCAGGACGCGCCGGCGGCGATGCGACAGGCTTCGCCTCGCCGGCCGGCTGCACCGGTTTCGGCCTGGCCTTCCGCGCCAGGATCGTCGAGGTGACGATGCCCTGGGGCGTATCCAGCCCGTAGATGTCCTCCCGGAACTGGACCATGCCGTCGGCGCCCTGCCAGCCGGTGAGATAGACCCAGGCGACGGGCACCGCCTTCTTCAGCGGGATGTTCTTGCGCTCGCCCTTGGCGATCTCGGCCTCGATCGCGGCCGGCGTCCATTCCGTGCCTTCGAGCAGCCAGGCGCCGAGATCGCGCACGCCCTCGACACGGGCACAGCCCGAGGAGTTGAAGCGGACGTCGTTGCGGAAGAGCGACTTCTTCGGCGTATCGTGCAGATAGACCGCCTCGCTGTTGGGCATGTCGATCTTCATCTGCCCCAGCGAATTGTCCGGGCCGGGATCCTGCCGCACGGTGAAATAGGGCGCGGTCAGGCTAGCCCAGTTGACGGTGGCCGGGTCGATCTCCCGGTTCTCGGCGCCGAGCAGCCGCATATGCGACTTCGCCAGGAAGCCGGGGTCCTTGCGCATATGCGGGATGATGTCGGCCTTCACGATCGAGGTCGGGACCGTCCAGGTCGGGTTGAGATTGACCGAGGTAATGTTGGCCTGCAGCACCGGCGAGGGCCGGTCGGGGCGCCCGACGATGGCGAGATGCCGGCGCTGGACGAGGCCGTTCTCGACCGCCTCGACGCTGGCGCCCGGGATGTTGACCACGACATAGCGTTCCGAGAAGGAGAAGCCGTTGCCCTTCAGCCGCTCGAGCGTGGCGGTGAGCTGGTTGAGGCGGACCTCGACCGGCGTGTTCAGCGCCTTCAGCGTGAGGCGGCCGACCGTGCCGAGATCCGACAGGCCGTGGCGGAGCTGGAAGCGCTTCACTGCGGCGACGACATTCGCGTCATAGACGTCGCCCGGCAGGGCGTCGGCGGGCAGGTCTCCGCTGAGCACGAGGCGCCGCTTCAGCACCGCGACCTCGGGCGCCTGAGCGTCCGGCTTCAGCGCCGTGATGCCGGCCGGCACCTTGGGCCAGCCACCGCGAACAGCGATGTCCTCATGCGCGATAAGCGCCTCGAGGGTGCGATCATAGGTGTTGGGGCCATAGCTGGGCTCGCTGGCCCGCGCGCCCAGCCCCCCCAGCAGAAGCGCCAGGGCGGCGACGGAAGCTTTGACGAAACGCACCGACATGGACGTGATCCCACACAGCGCCAGAGACGCATGACGGAATCATCCCTCGCGCATGGTCAAGGAAGGCTTAAGGCGCTGGCGGGAGTTGGTGTCGGCGTGTTGCTGGCTGCCTTGAACTTGGCCTCCCCACCAGGAATGACTATCATGACTAGAGGGGGTCACGGTCTGAGGAAGCTGGCATGAGCGGCGTTTCGAAGGGGACGTGGACCGTGGCCAGCGCCAAGGCCCGCTTCTCGGAAGTGATCGAGCGGGCGCGCGCCGACGGGCCTCAGACGGTCACGCGCAACGGAAAGCCAGCCGTCGTGCTGGTGTCTGCGGATGAGTGGGAGCGCCGAACGGTCCCCAAGGACAATCTCTACGACTTCTTGCGTAACTCGCCGCTGCGCGGTGCGGACATCGACCTCGAGCGCATCGAGGAACAGCCCCGCGACCTCGATCTATGAGGTTCCTGCTCGACACGAACGTCATCTCCGAGCCTCAGAAACCCCTCCCCGCGGCCTCGGTGGAGCGCTTTATCCGCACGACGCCGGAAACCGACCTCTACATCAGCGTCATCACGATCGCGGAGCTTCGTCGGGGGCTTTCGCTGATGGCCGCAGGTCCAAAGCGGCCACACCTGGCCGGCTGGCTCGCGGACACTCTGCCTGAGCGCTTCGCAGGCCGCTTGCTGCCCGTCACCCTGGCGACGGCCGCGCATTGGGGAGACATCATGGCGCACTCCCAGCGCGCCGGCCTCAACCTGTCCATCATGGACGGATTCCTCGCGGCGACGGCGAAGGAGCATGGCCTCACCGTCGCCACGCGCAATGTCAGGCACTTTGCCGGCCTGGATGTGCCCGTGTTCAACCCCTGGGAAGGCGGCTGACGGCGCCCTACTCCGCCGCCTCCGCCAAGGGCGCCGGCGGCACCCATTTCAGGACCGGCTGGCGCGCGGCGCGGGTCTCGTCGAGGCGGCGCAGCGGGGCATGGTGGGGAGCCGCGGTGAAGCGCTCCTTGTCGTTGCCCTTCGCCGCCATGGCGAGGTCGCGCAGCGTCGCGATGAAGAGGTCGAGCGAGGCCTTCGATTCCGACTCCGTCGGCTCGATCAGCATGGCGCCGTGGACGACGAGCGGGAAATACACCGTCATCGGGTGATAGCCCTCGTCGATCATCGCCTTGGCGAAGTCGAGCGTGGTGACGCCCGTGCCCTTCAGCCATTCGTCGTCGAACAGCGCCTCGTGCATCGAGGGGTGGTCCGGGAAGGGCAGCGACATCAGGTCGGAGAGGCAGGCGCGGATGTAGTTGGCGTTGAGCACCGCATCCTCCGAGGCCTGCTTCATGCCGTCCGCGCCATGGCTCAGCATATAGGTGAGCGCGCGGACATACATGCCCATCTGGCCGTGGAAGGCGGTCATGCGGCCGAAGGGAGCGGTGCCCTCCGGCGCATCGGCGGCGGTCTCGATCAGGCGCGGCGCGCCATTTTCGAGATGGATGAACGGCACCGGGGCGAAGGGTGCCAGCCGCTCCGACAGCACCACCGGCCCGGCGCCCGGACCGCCGCCGCCATGGGGCGTCGAGAAGGTCTTGTGCAGGTTGATGTGCATGGCGTCGACGCCGAGATCGCCCGGCTTGGCCTTGCCGACGATCGCGTTGAAGTTGGCGCCGTCGCAGTAGAAATAGGCGCCGGCCTCATGCATCGCGGCGGCGATCTCGACGATCTGCGGCTCGAAGATGCCGCAGGTGTTGGGGTTGGTCAGCATGATCGCGGCGATGTCGGGCCCGAGCAGGGCCTTGACGTCCTCGACGGCGACCGTGCCGTCCGGCCGCGCGGGAACCGAGCGCACCGAGAAGCCGATCAGGGCTGCGGTCGCCGGGTTGGTGCCATGCGCCGATTCGGGAACCAGCACGACATTGCGGGTCGCGCCCTCGCCCTTGGCGGCGATGGCGGCCTTGATCGCCATCATGCCGCAGGCCTCGCCATGGGCGCCGGCCTTCGGCGACAGCGCCACCGCCGGCATGCCGGTCAGCGTCATCAGGTAGCGCGAGAGTTCGAGCATGACCTCGAGCGCGCCCGGCACGGTCGAGACGGGCTGGAGCGGGTGCACGTCGGAGAAGCCGGGCATCCGCGCCGTCTTCTCGTTGAGGCGGGCGTTGTGCTTCATCGTGCAGGAGCCGAGCGGGAAGAGCCCGGTGTCGATGCCGTAGTTCTTCTGGCTCAGGCGCACATAATGGCGCATCGCCTCGGGCTCGGAGAGGCCGGGCAGCCCGATCTCGCCCTTGCGGGCATGCGCGCCGAGGCGCGACTTGAACGGCGCAGGTGCCTCGAAGTCGACGCCGGTCGTCTCGGTGTGGCCGATCTCGAAGATCAGCGGCTCGATCTGCTGGAGCGCGCGGTTGCCGGTGAAGGTGGCGTGCGGCTCATGGGCGGACACGGTGCCCTGCGTGGGACGTCCCTGACGGTTCAGCATCACAGCACCTCCGCGAGCGCCGCCACGAAGGCCGCCCGATCCTCGTTCGTGTTGATTTCGGTCGATGCGACGAGCAGCAGATCGTCGAGCCCGGCGTCGGGCAGCAGGCGCGACACCGGCACGCCGGCGAGGATACCCTTCGCCGCCAGCGCCTCGACGATCTCCGCCGCCGGCTTCGGCAGCTTCACGGTGAACTCGTTGAAGAAGCTGTCGTTCAGCACCGAGACGCCCTTCACGCCGGCCAGCGCCTCGGCCAGAGCCACGGCATTGGCGTGGTTGACCTCGGCGAGGCGGGTGAAGCCGACCTGTCCGAGCAGCGTCATGTGGATGGTGAAGGCCAGCACGCAGAGGCCGGAATTGGTGCAGATGTTCGAGGTCGCCTTGTCGCGGCGGATATGCTGCTCGCGGGTGGAGAGCGTCAGCACGAAGCCGCGCTGGCCCGAGGCGTCGACGGTCTCGCCGCAGAGCCGGCCCGGCATCTGGCGGATGTATTTCGACTTGGCGGCGAAGAGCCCGACATAAGGCCCGCCGAAGTTCAGGGCGTTGCCGATCGACTGCCCCTCGCCGACGACGATGTCGGCATCCTGTTCGCCGGGCGGCGTCACGGCGCCGAGCGCGACGACCTCGGTGAAGACCGCGATCAGCAGGGCGCCATGGGCATGGGCCTTGGCGGCGATGGGCTTCAGGTCGCGCAGATTGCCGAAGAAGTCCGGCGACTGCACCACGACGCAGGAGGTCTGGTCGTCGATCTGGGCGAGGATGTCCTCGGTGGCCGCGACGTCGGGCGCCAGGGTGACGACCTCGTCATTGGCCATCTCGGAGAGGGTCCGGACGACCTCGGCATAATGCGGGTGGAGGCCACCCGAGAGCACCGCCTTGTTCCGCTTGGTGACGCGATGCGCCATCAGCACGGCTTCGCCCGTGCCGGTCGAGCCGTCGTACATCGAGGCGTTGGCGACCTCCATGCCGGTCAGCGCGGCGATCTGCGTCTGGAACTCGAAGAGATACTGCAGCGTGCCCTGGGCGATCTCGGGCTGGTAGGGCGTATAGCTCGTCAGGAACTCGGAACGCTGGATCAGGTGGTCCACGGTGGCCGGGACATGGTGCTTGTAGGCGCCGGCACCGACGAAGAAGGGCACCGAGGAGGCCGAGACGTTGCGGGCCGACATCCGCGCCAGGATGCGCTCGACCTCGAGCTCGCCTTTGGCACGCGGCAGATCGACGGGCGCCTTCAGCAGCTTGTCGGCCGGCACATCGGAGAACAGGGCATCGACGTCGGCGACGCCGATGCGGGCCAGCATGTCCTGCCGGTCGGCATCGCTCAGGGGGAGGTAGCGCATGGGAAATGTCCGTTGTCGGTTTTGGGGCGCCCGTATCGGTCAAACCCTCCCCGTCATCCCGGGCTTGCCCCGGGATCCATCGAAGGGCCCATCCTCATCCAGAATGGCGCTCTGCGATGGATCCCGGAGCTGCGCGGCTGCGCCGCTTGTCCGGGATGACGGGGAGGTTCGGCTCACAGCGTCTTGAGATAATTCTGGTACTCGGCTTCGCTCATCAGGCCTTCCAGCTCGGCCGCGTCCTTGAGCTTGAGCTTCAGGAACCAGCCCTTGCCGGAGGGGTCCTCGTTGACCGTGCCCGGCGCGCCCTCGAGCTCGCTGTTGACGGCCACGACCTCGCCGGAAACCGGCGCATAGACCTCGGAAGCGGCCTTCACGCTCTCGACCACGGCCGCCTCGCCGCCCTTGGCGACGGTCTTGCCGATGCTCGGCAGCTCGACGAAGACGACGTCCCCGAGCTGGCCCTGGGCGAAGTCGGTGATGCCGACGACGCCGGTCTCGCCCTCGATGCGGATGTACTCGTGGTCCTTGGTGTAGCGGGTCTCGGCCATGTCTGGTCTCCGGAGCGAAAAGGGGTTGAGCGGGTTCAGCGCTTGTAGCGGTTGGGAACGAAGGGCATCGCGGCCACGACGGCCGGCAGAGGCTTGCCGCGCACGATCAGGTGGAGCTGGGTGCCCGGCGCGCTGTGCGTCTTGGCGACATAGCCCATCGCGCAGGGGGCGTTCAGCGTCGGGCCGAAGCCGCCGGAGGTGACCTTGCCGATGACCTCGCCCTCGGGCGTGGCGATCTCCGCACCCTCGCGCGCCGGGGCCCGGCCTTCCGGCAGCAGGCCGACGCGGACGCGGCCGACCCCCTCGGCGAATTCGCGCTGAATGCGCGCGGCGCCGGGGAAGCCGCCCTCCTCGCGACGCCGCTTCTGGATCGACCAGGTCAGCGCCGCCTCGACCGGGGAGGTCGTGGTGTCGATGTCGTGGCCATAGAGGCAGAGCCCCGCCTCCAGCCGCAGCGAATCACGCGCGCCAAGGCCGATCGGCTTGACGGTGGCGTCGAGCAGGAGCGTGTCCCAGATCTCGCCGATCTTCGCGGCGGCGGCCGAAATCTCGTAGCCGTCCTCGCCGGTGTAGCCGGAGCGGCTGACATTGGCCTTGATGCCGGCGACCTTCATGGTGCGCGAGGTCATGAAGCCCATCTCGGCGGCTTCCGGCGCGAGCGCGGCCAGCGCGGCCTCGGCGCCCGGCCCCTGCAGCGCGATGAGGCCGCGATGCTCGGCGCGGATCAGCTTCACATTGGCGGGCAGCCGCGCCTCGATATGGGCGTAGTCCTGCGCCTTGCAGGCGGCGTTGACGACCAGATAGAGCGCGCCGTCCTCGTCCGGATCGATCGAGCGCGTCACCATCAGATCGTCGAGGATGCCGCCCTCCTCATTCAGGAGCTGCGAATAGCGCTGCTTGCCCGGCGCGAGATTGACGATGTCGGCGGGGATCAGCGCCTCGAGGGCGCGCGCCGTGGTTTCGTGATCGGGCCCGACCAGGAAGCACTGGCCCATATGCGAGACGTCGAAGAGGCCGGCCTTTTCGCGCGTCCAGTTGTGCTCGGTCAGGATGCCCGTAGGGTACTGGACCGGCATGTCGTAGCCGGCGAAGGGCACCATGCGGGCGCCGAGCGCGACATGGCGGGCATGAAGCGGGGTCTTGAGTACGACGGCCTCGGGCGAAGCCCCGGCATCGGCAACAGCGGCATCCATCGACGGCCCCTTCCAGAGTCGAGCGCAGGCCCCGGACGGGTGTGTCCGGAACGCGCCCCCTCTGTCTTGGAACCTGAGAGATTTCCCCGAGCCGGCCGTGCGGGTCCGGACAGGTTACACCCGTCGGTGGACGGGGTTGCCCCCGCCGCTTTCCAGAGTGCCAGTTCCCACGCGGTCCGTTTGCCTGAGCGTTTCCGGGGCGGTTGCGCCTTCGGCGCCGGAACCGGACAAGTCCGGACCCGGTCTCTCCCGCGGGGATGTTGCGGCTGTCGGCACAGATACAAGACGGCGCGCCGTAGTCAATCGAGCGGCTGCCTTCTTAACAGGCAAGCCGCGCGACTCTTTGCGGCGGCCGGGCGCCCCGGCCGGCCGGTCAGCGCCGGCGCGCGCGCGCCGGGGTGGCCGAGCCGCTGCCGAGGCTGACGATGATCTCGACATCGCCGCGGCCGGCCGGGACGACGATGCCGTCCTCGACATGCGAGAAGTCGGTGCCGCCCTGGCCGGAGGCGATGGTGCCGCCGACCCGCGCGGCGCGGCGGGCGATCTGCGTGGTGCCGCGGGTGACGCTGGTGGTCAGCGTGGCGCCATAGGTGCCGGGGCCGCCGGCCGGGCCGAGCAGGACCCGCCCCTCGACGCCGACCTTCAGACGGTAGCCGCCATTGCCCGTGGGCGTGCATTCGCGGGCGACGTTGAGGATGGAGATCTGGTGACGCAGGCTGCCGCTGTCCTGCCCGGCCTGGGCGCGCAGGGCCGCGCCGCCATCGGCGATGATCACGTCGGGGCAGACGAGCTGCTCGTCCTGCTCATCCTTGGGAAGCTGATCGGCCGGGGGCGGCGTCGTCGACTGGAACATCACGACGTTGCCCAGCGTCTGCATCGCGCTCGGCTGGCCTGAGGACGAACCGGAGGAGCCGCAGCCGGCGAGGCCGAGGCAGAGGAAGGGCAGAGCCAGCAGGCTCGGGCGGCGAAGCAGCATGTCACTCACGGCAGGGTCTCCACGCCGGGGCCGAAGCCGTTGAGGGAGACGGGCACGCCCACCCCCTCTTCCGGCGTCTGGAATACGATGAAGGTGGCGTTCTTGCCGCCCTTGAGCTGGCCGAGCAGCGTGTCGTCCATGACGACCTCGGCGACGCAGCCCGTGGTCAGGCAGCGCACGAAGCCGGCGCGGCCGATGTCCTTGTCGTCGATCTTGAGGCCGAGGCCGGAGGGCAGCAGCACGCCGAGCGGCGCGACGACGCGCAGCAGCCGGCTCTTCTGGTCGGCGGTCTTCAGCACGATGACGAGCAGCGTGAGATTGGGCCGATCCTCGGCCGCGACGTTCTGGACCAGCGCGCACTGTTCCGTCTTGGCGCCGGGCGGCACCTCGCAGCGCATCTGCCAGTCGCCATGCGTGGACTTGACCGCGCCCTGGGCCAGGGCGCTCCCGCCCGACAGGCCGATGCCGGCGAGCGCGAGAGCCGCCGCGCAGACAGGTCCGATGATCCTACCCATCCCTGCGATTCCTCCAAGGCGGCGAGCCCGCCGCATCCGCAATCCCCGCTCGTCGCATACGAGGATTCGGGCGAAAAGCCGATCCCGGCCGTGGCTTCGCCCGCCGCTCGCGACCAAACGCCTGCGTTGGGACCATGCAGGCCCGGCCCTGTCAAGGCGGCAGCCGCGCCACGCACCATGCGGCCGCGCCAGTCTCGCGCGATTATGCCGCACGGGACGCACCGGCGCCTCGCATCGCCCCACTGGCGCAAGCGTGATCTTTGATTTATCGCAATCCCGAAGAGCAAGGCGGCCTCGCGGCCGCACTCGCCGCGCATGGCTGGGCCGTCGACACGTTTCCTCCGGGAGTCGTGCCTTTGGGTGACATGCGGGGCATGATGAGGAGCGACGTCGGATCGATGCGATTTCTGAGCAGGACCCCAGCCACCCTGGCCGCATCGGCCCTCGCCGTCGCCGCGGCACTGCTGCCGGAGGCCGCGCTCGCCGGCACCGGCATGCCGAGCCCCTGGCAGCTCAACCTGCAGGGCGCCGTGACCGAGGTCGCCGCCTATATCCACTGGTTCCACGACTGGCTGAACGTAATCATCTTCGCGATCACGCTCTTCGTGCTCGCGCTGCTGATCTATGTCTGCTGGCGCTTCAGCGAGAAGGCCAACCCGACGCCTTCCAAGACCACGCATAACGCGCTGCTCGAGGTGGCCTGGACGGTCATCCCCGTGCTGATCCTGGTCGTGATCGCGATCCCCTCCTTCCGCCTGCTGAAGCTGCAGCTCGAGGTGCCGCAGGCCGACGTCACCGTGAAGGTGACCGGCAAGCAGTGGTACTGGTCCTACGAGTATCCGCAGGACGGCGGCGCCTTCACCTTCGATTCGCTGATGCTCGACGAGAAGCAGCGCGCCGAGGCGATCGCCAGCAACAAGATCGCCGCCGCCGAGGCGCCGCGCCTGCTGGCGGTGGACAACGAGGCTGTCGTGCCGGTCGGCAAGATCGTGCGCGTGCAGGTCACCGGCGCCGACGTCATCCACAAGTTCACCGTGCCGTCCTTCGGCGTGAAGATCGACGCGATCCCCGGCCGCCTGAACGAGACCTGGTTCAAGGCCGACCGCGAGGGCATCTATTACGGCCAGTGCTCGTTCATCTGCGGGCAGAACCACGCCTACATGCCGATCGCCTTCCGCGTCGTGAGCCAGGAGCGTTACGCGGCCTGGCTCGCCGAATCGAAGCAGAAATTCGCGAATGCCGGCGACGCCGCCGGCAAGCTCGCCGCCGCCGGCGAGTGACGCGCACCGAACTCCCGCGGGTCGCCAGGCCCGCGCACCACCCGATCTGACCGACTGTCGCGAAGCGATTTCGCACGAGGAGACCAAGGCGATGGCAACAGCGGCTCCGCACGCTCCCGCCCACGGACATCACGACGACGCCCACGCCCACCCCACCGGGTGGCGCCGCTGGCTCTTGTCGACCAATCACAAGGACATCGGCACGCTCTACCTGATCTTCTCGATCATGGCGGGCCTGGTCGGCGGCTTCCTCTCGATCATGATGCGCATCGAGCTGCAGCAGCCCGGCCTGCAGATCTTCGCCAACGGCCAGAGCTACAACGTCTTCGTCACCGGCCACGGCCTGATCATGATCTTCTTCATGGTCATGCCGGCGGTCATCGGCGGCTTCGGCAACTGGTTCGTGCCGCTGATGATCGGCGCGCCGGACATGGCCTTCCCGCGCATGAACAACATCTCGTTCTGGCTGACGGTCGCCGCCTTCGTGCTGCTCGTCATGTCGATGTTCATGGAAGGCGCGCCCGGCGCCCATGGCGTCGGCACCGGCTGGACGATCTATCCGCCGTTCTCCTCCTCCGGCCATCCCGGCCCGGCGGTCGATTTCGGCATCTTCTCGCTTCACCTCGCCGGCGCGGCCTCGATCCTGGGCGCGATCAACTTCATCACCACCATCCTGAACATGCGCGCACCGGGCATGACGCTGCACAAGATGCCGCTCTTCGCCTGGGGCGTGCTGGTGACGGCGTTCCTGCTGCTGCTGGCCCTGCCGGTGCTCGCCGGCGCGATCACCATGCTGCTGACCGACCGCAACTTCGGCACGACGTTCTACGATCCGGCCGGCGGCGGCGACCCGATCCTGTACCAGCACCTGTTCTGGTTCTTCGGGCACCCCGAAGTGTACATCATGATCCTGCCGGCCTTCGGCATCATCAGCCACATCATCTCGACCTTCTCGAAGAAGCCGATCTTCGGCTATCTCGGCATGGCCTACGCCATGGTCGCGATCGGCGTCGTCGGCTTCATCGTGTGGGCGCACCACATGTACACCGCCGGCCTCTCGCTCAACACGCAGCGCTACTTCGTGTTCGCGACGATGGTCATCGCGGTGCCGACCGGCATCAAGATCTTCTCCTGGATCGCGACGATGTGGGGCGGCTCGATCCGCTTCACCGCGCCGATGATCTGGGCGATCGGCTTCATCTTCCTGTTCACCGTCGGCGGCGTGACCGGCGTGGTGCTGGCCAATGCCGGCGTCGACCGCTCGCTGCACGCGACCTATTACGTCGTGGCGCATTTCCACTACGTGCTGTCGCTCGGCGCCGTGTTCGGCATCTTCGCGGGCTTCTACTACTGGTTCCCGAAGATGAGCGGCTATGTGATCCCCGACTGGATCGGCAAGCTGCACTTCTGGGTCGCCTTCTTCGGCGCCAACCTGCTGTTCTTCCCGCAGCACTTCCTCGGCCTGGCCGGCATGCCGCGTCACTATGTGGACTATCCGGACGCCTTTGCCGGGTGGCATTTCTGGTCGTCGATCGGCTCCTACATCTTCGCCGCCGGTCTGCTGATCTTCTTCTACGGCGTGTATGTCGCCTTCTCCCGCAAGGAGCTCGCCGGCGACAATCCGTGGGGCGAAGGCGCGACGACGCTGGAGTGGACCCTGTCCTCGCCGCCGCCCTTCCACCAGTTCGAGACGCTGCCCCGCATCAGCGGCTCGGACCACTGAGATCCCAGGCGGCGGGCCCCCGGGCCCGCCGCCGCCCTTCCCCCGAGCGCCCGCGCGGCGCTCCGGAGACGGGCGGCCCCGCCGCACAGCTTTCCCCCGGCGCTCGACAGCGTCGCCAAGGACAAAGACGACCGAACCGATGTCTGCTGCCTTCGAGACCCGTACCGACGGCGCTGCCCTGACCTCGACCGGCGAGGCGCGCGACTTCTTCGCGCTGCTGAAGCCGCGGGTGATGTCGCTCGTCGTGATCACGGCGATGGCCGGCATGGCGACCGCACCGGGCACCGTGCACCCCGTGATCGCGCTGGCCTCGCTGCTGGCGATCGCGGTCGGCGCCGGCGCCTCGGGCTGCCTCAACATGTGGTACGACGCCGACATCGACCAGCTGATGTCGCGCACCGCCAAGCGCCCGATCCCGTCGGGCCGCGTGCTGCCCTCCGAGGCGCTGGCCTTCGGCCTGACTCTCTCGATCGGCTCCGTGCTGGTGCTCGGTCTCGTCGCCAACCTGCTGGCGGCGGCGATGCTCGCCTTCACGATCTTCTTCTATGCCGTCGTCTATTCGATGTGGCTGAAGCGCTGGACGCCGCAGAACATCGTCATCGGCGGCGCGGCCGGCGCCTTCCCGCCGATGATCGGCGAGGCCGTCGTCACGGGCGATCTCGGCCTCCATTCGATCGTTCTGTTTGCGATCATCTTCCTGTGGACGCCGCCGCATTTCTGGGCGCTGGCCCTCGTCAAGGCGGCCGACTACGGCCGCGCCGGCATCCCGATGATGCCGAATGTCGCCGGCCCGGCCGCGACGCGCCGCCAGATCGTGCTCTACACGCTGATCATGGCGCCCGTCGCCGTGCTGCCGGCGCTGATGGGCTTCGCGGGCCTGGCCTATCTCGTCGTCTCGGTGACGACGGGCCTCGCGATGATCGGGCTGTCGCTGCGCGTCTGGCGCCGGACCGAGGGCGAGGCCGCCACCAAGGCCTGCTGGTCGCTGTTCGGCTTCTCGATCCTCTATCTCTTCGGGCTCTTCGCCGTGCTGCTGGTCGAGAACGGCCTCGGGCTGATGTGGGCGCTGCCGAAGGTGATCGGATGAGCGCGCCGCAGAAGCCCCTCCCCCCGGCCGCCTTCTCGCCGGAGGACATGGCCCGGCGCCGGCGCCGCTCGATCGCGCTCGCGCTCGTGCTGGGCGGGCTCGTGGTGTTCTTCTTCGTGGTCACGCTGGTGAAGACCGGCCCCGCCATCCTCAACAGGCCGCTGTGATGGACAAGCCCGCCTCAGCCCCGCAACGCCCCCCGAATCTCGGTCGCACCGCGCTGATCTGCACCGGCGTGGTGATGGCGATGACCGGCCTCTCCTTCGCGGCCGTGCCGCTCTACGACATGTTCTGCCGCGCGACCGGGTTCGGCGGCACGCCGAAGATCGGAACCGCCGCGGCGGGCAAGATCCTCGACCGGACGATGTCGGTGCGCTTCGACGCGAACGTGGCACCGGGGCTCGGCTGGAAGTTCGAGGCCGAGAGCCCCGAGATCACGCTGCGCGTCGGCGAGACCAAGACGGTGTTCTACAAGATCACCAACCGGACCGACCGGCCGACGACGGGCATCGCGAGCTACAACATCGCCCCCGACAAGGGCGCGGCCTTCTTCGTCAAGATCCAGTGCTTCTGCTTCACCGAACACACGCTGCAGCCGGGCGAAAGCCTCGAGGCGCCGGTGGTGTTCTACATCGACCCCGAGATCGCCGATAAGCGCGAACTCGACGGGCTGAAGGCGATCACCCTCTCCTACACCTATTTCGCCTCGAAATCGGGGCAGCCGCTGGCCCAGGGCGGGGGCAACCCCGTCAAGGATGACGCGGGCAAGACGAACCTGTAGAGACTTGCGCTGTAACGAGCGCTGCAAAAGCCGGACGCGGAGACTGTAGATGGCCGGGGCCCATACCAAGAACCACGATTACCACCTCGTCGATCCGAGCCCGTGGCCTCTCGTCGGCTCGATCAGCGCGACCGTCATGGCGACGGGCGCGGTGATGTGGATGAAGGCCATGACGCTGGGCGGCATGAAGCTCGGCCCGCTCGTCTTCGGCATCGGCCTGCTCGGCGTGCTCTACACCATGCTCTCCTGGTGGATGGACGTCGTCCGCGAGGCGGAGAAGGAGGGCCACCACACCCGCGTGGTGCAGATGCACCACCGCTACGGCATGCTGATGTTCATCGCCTCCGAGGTGATGTTCTTCGTCGCCTGGTTCTGGGCCTTCTTCGACGCCAGCCTCTTTGCCGGCGAGGCGATCAACTACACCCGCAAGGAGTTCACCGGCGGCGTCTGGCCCCCGACGGGCATCCAGACCTTCGACCCCTGGCACCTGCCGCTGCTCAACACGCTGATCCTGCTGACCTCGGGCACGACCGTGACCTGGGCCCATCACGCGCTGATCCACGGCGACCGCAAGGGCCTGAAGCAGGGCCTGTGGCTGACCGTGATCCTCGGCGTGCTGTTCACGATCTGCCAGGTCTACGAGTACTCGCACGCCTCCTTCGCCTTCAGCGGCCACATCTACGGCGCCACCTTCTTCATGGCGACGGGCTTCCACGGCGCGCATGTGGTGATCGGCACGATCTTCCTCGCGGTCTGCCTGTACCGGGTCTATCTCGGCCACTTCAAGCCGCAGCAGCATCTCGGCTTCGAGTTCGCCGCCTGGTACTGGCACTTCGTCGACGTGGTCTGGCTGTTCCTCTTCGCCGCGATCTATGTCTGGGCGGCGGGCACGCCCGGCGCGCACTGAGGCAAGCCGCCATCAGAACCCTGGAAAGGCGGCCTCGGCCGCCTTTCGCTTTTCAGGAGGCCGCCATGGCCGAGGACCACGCCCATCTCCCCTCGCCCTATTCGACCGGCTTCGCCGGCCGCTGCCCGCGCTGCGGCGAGGGCAAGCTGTTCGAGGGCTTCCTGAAGCTGCGGCCGCGCTGCGTGGCCTGCGGGCTCGACTACGGCTTCGCCGATTCGGCCGACGGGCCGGCGGTGTTCATCATGCTGATCGCGGGCTTCGCCGTGCTGGGCGCGGCGCTCGCGGTCGAGATCGCCTATGAGCCGCCGATCTGGCTTCATCTGGTGATCTGGCTGCCGCTGGCGGTGATCGTCTGCCTCGCCCTGCTGCGGCCGATGAAGGGCCTCGCGGTGTCGCTGCAATATGTCCACAAGGCGCAGGAAGGCAGGCGCGAACAGTGAGCGAGACCGGCCCCTCGGCTGCCCCCTCCCCGCGCCGTCCGCGCCTGCTCTGGCCGGCGCTGCTCTCGATTCTCGGCGTCGCGATCCTGTGCTCGCTCGGCAGCTGGCAGATCGCGCGGATGAGCGAGAAGCGCGCCTTCATCGAGCGCCTGACCGCGCAGGCGGCCGGCGCGCCCGCCGCCATGCCGCCAGCCGCGAGCTGGGCTGCGCTCGACCCCGCCGCGCTCGACCTGACGCGGGTGAGCGCACGGGGGACCTTCATCGACGGGCCCTTCGCCGGGGTCCGCACCACCATCGCCGCCGGCGAGCGCGGCACGCGCCAGCTCGCCGGCTTCGGCCGCTGGATCTTCCAGGGGTTCCGGCTCGACGATGGCGGCGTCATCCTGGTCAATCGCGGCTTCGTGCCGGAAGGCCGGCTCGGCGAGATCAAACCGGCCTCGGGCGCAGCCACCGTCACCGGCTTCCTGCGCGCACCGGAAGGCCGCGGCTCCTTCACACCCGCCGACCTGCCGGCCAATCGCGAGTTCTACACCCGCGACCCGGCCGCCATCGCCGCCTCGCTGGGATTGGGAGCGGCCGCGCCGTTCTATCTCGAGGCCGAGCGCCAGGGCGACGGGCTGACGCCCCCGGCCGGCGTCGACGCCAAGGAGCTGATCGCGCGCATTCCCGACAACCACCTCTCCTATGCGCTGACCTGGTTCGGGCTGGCGCTGACGCTGATCGGGGTGTTCGCGGCTTTCGCCTGGCAGGGGCGCAGGAAGGGCTAGGACATCGCCATGCGCCGGCTGCTGTTGCTGTGTTTGCTGCCACTGGCCGCTTGGGGCGTCTGGACCACTTTTATCTGGCCCAGCTACGAACATCGCTTCCGCATCAGCATCGCTGTCGAGACCCCCGAGGGGCTGAAGCAGGGCTCATCCGTCTGGTCAGTCAGCTGCACCGAACCGGTCCGAGGGGGCGGCTGGAGCTTCATGACAGGCGGTTGCACAACTGTCGGCGAAGCCGTCTTTGTCGATCTCGGTCAGGGGCGGAACCTTATCGGGCTCATGGCGCGGGGAGCGCTGGGCGAGGGGGTTGATGTCTACGATATCGCCGCCGTTGCATTCGACCGACAGGGTGTCCCTAAAGACCGCTTCTGGTACCCTTATGCCCCGACCTGGTCCGGCGCGCGTGAACTCCGCGGGAACAACATTCCGACTTTGGCCAGCTTTTCCGATCTCAACGACCCGGCGACGGGCCGCGTGGTTCCCGCGACGGATGCTGGCTTCGCCTCAGCCTTCGGGCCGGGTTACCACTTGATGTCGGTAACGTTGGAAGCCGTTCCGGTTGGCTTGTGGCCGTTCAATCTCATCGGCGTTGGGGGCACGCCGGTTACAAGAGGAATAGAAGCGCGCGTGAAATGGATGGATGACCCGAACATCATCGACAATCCAGGCTGGATGAGGCTGCCGGAGATCACGCGAAACATCATTCAGGCTCTTCGCAAGCCGTATCGTTAAGAAGGCAGCGCTGGCACGAAAAGCCTTTCCTATGCGCTGACCTGGTTCGGACTGGCGCTGACGCTGATCGGGGTGTTTGCGGCGTTCGCCTGGCAGGGCGGCGGAAAGCCGGCGAGGCGGCCTGAGATCGTCCGGTCTTCCCGGCCCTCATCCTGAGGAGCCGCGGCAGCGGCGTCTCGAAGGATGTTCCAGAGGGCGCCGGAGCCTCCTGAACCATCCTTCGAGACGCAGGCTTCGCCTGCTCCTCAGGATGAGGGCTCGACCCTTTCGCCCTTTGCCCTCGCCGCCCGGCGGGCCTATAGCTGTCCTCACGCCGACATCACGCCAGAACACCGAGACAAGACGCCGTGCTGCATGTGTCCACCCGCGGGGAGGCTCCCGCCCTCTCCTTCTCCGATGCGCTGCTGGCCGGGCTCGCCCGCGATGGCGGGCTTTATGTCCCCAAGGCCTGGCCAACGCTGACGGCTGGCGAGATCGCCGGCTTTTCCGGCCGCAGCTATGCCGACGTCGCAGACAGGATCGTCGGGGCGCTGGCGGATGGCGATGTCGAAGGGTCGGCGCTGTCGGCGATGACCGCCGAGGCCTATGCCACCTTCCGGCACCCGGCCGTCTGCCCGCTCAACCAGATCGGCGACAATCTTTTCGTGCTGGAGCTGTTCCACGGCCCGACGCTCGCCTTCAAGGATGTGGCGATGCAGCTGCTCGGGCGGCTGATGGACCATGTGCTGAAGCTGCGCGGCGAGCGCGCCACCATCGTCGGCGCGACCTCGGGCGACACCGGCGGCGCGGCGATCGACGCCTTCAAGGGTCTCGAGCGGGTCGACGTCTTCATCCTCTATCCGCAGGGCCGCGTCTCGGACGTACAGCGCCGGCAGATGACGACGGTCGAAGCCGACAATGTCCATGCGGTCGCGGTCGAGGGCACCTTCGACGACTGCCAGAACCTGGTGAAGGCGCTGTTCAACCACCATGCCTTCCGCGACGAGATCGGCCTGTCGGGCGTGAACTCGATCAACTGGGCTCGCATCGCGGCGCAGGTGGTCTATTACTTCACCTCGGCCGTCTCGCTCGGCGCACCCGGCCGCAAGGTCTCGTTTGCCGTGCCGACGGGGAATTTCGGCGACGTGCTGGCGGGCTACGTCGCCAAGCGGATGGGGCTGCCGATCGAGCGCCTGCTGATCGGCACCAACAGCAACGACATCCTGGCGCGCACGCTCGCCAGCGGCGTCTACGAGATGAAGGGCGTGCACGCCACGACCTCGCCTTCGATGGACATCCAGATTTCCTCGAATTTCGAGCGGCTGCTGTTCGAGGCGCATGCCCGGGATGGTGCCGCGGTGCGGCGGCTGATGCAGTCGCTGCAGCAATCGGGGCGCTTCGAGATCGCGGAGGGGCCGCTGGCCGCCATCCGCGCCGAGTTCGACGCCACCGGCATCGACGAAGCCGCGACCTCGGCCGAGATCGGCCGGACCTGGCGCGAGGCGGGCTATCTGCTCGATCCGCATACCGCGGTCGGCGTCGCGGCGGCGCGGGGCGGGCTCGCGCGCGATCCGGCGACGCCGATGATCGTGCTCGGCACGGCCCACCCGGCCAAGTTCCCCGCCGCGGTGAAGGCGGCGAGCGGCGTCACGCCGGCTCTGCCGGCGCATCTCGGCGATCTGATGGAGCGCGAGGAGCGCTTCACGCTGCTGCCCAACGACCAAAGCGCGATCGAGGCCTTCGTGCGCGCCAAGGCCCGCGCGGTGCGGAGCGCCGCGGCATGAGCGCGGAGATGAGCGCGGCCGGCCCGGCCGAGACGGGCGAGGTCGCAGCCAGCGGGGTGCGCGGCGCGCATGACCCCTCCGTCGGGCTGACCACGCTGCCGTCTGGCCTGCGCATCGTCTCGCAGCGCATGGACCATGCCGCCACCGTCTCGCTCGGCATCTGGATCGGCGCGGGCTCGCGCGACGAGCTGCCCCATGAGCACGGCCTCGCCCATCTGCTCGAACACATGGCCTTCAAGGGCACGGCGCGGCGCAGCGCGCTGCAGATCGCCGAGGAGATCGAGAGCGTCGGCGGCGATCTCAATGCCGCGACCTCGGTCGAATACACCTGCTACACCGCCCGCGTTCTCGGCTCCGACCTGCCGCTGGCGGTCGACATCCTCTCCGACATCCTCACCGCCTCCTCGCTGACCGAGGAGGAGCTGAAGCGGGAGAAGGGCGTGATCCTGCAGGAGATCGGCGCCGTGCAGGATACGCCGGACGATCTCGTCTATGACCGCTTCCTGCAGGCGGCCTTCCCGGACCAGCCGCTGGGCCGGCCGATCCTGGGCACCGCCAAGACGGTGCAGAGCTTCACGCCCGACGCCATCCGCGCCTATCTCGCGCGGCACTACCATGCCGGCAACATGGTGCTGGCGGCGTCCGGCGCGGTGGATCACGCCGAGCTGGTGGCGCTGGCGGAACAGCATCTCTCTGCCCTGCCCGCCAGCCCTGCCACTCTTCCGGCCCGCGAGGACGGGCACTATCGCGGCGGCGAGGCGCGCGTCGGCAGCGACGAGGAGCAGGTCCATCTCGTGCTCGGCTTTCCCGGCCGGGCGTTCAAGGACGGCGCGCATTATCCCCTGCAGATCTTCTCCTCGGTGCTCGGCGGCGGGCTGTCCTCGCGGTTGTTCCAGGAGGTGCGCGAGAAGCGCGGGCTCGCCTATGCGATCGACGCCTTCCACTGGCCCTTCTCCGATTGCGGCGTCTTCGGCATCGGCGCCGGGACGGCGCCGGAGGATGTGGGCGAACTGATCGAGGTTGCGCTCGCCTGCCTGCGGCAGGCGGCGGAGGACACCACCGAGGCCGAGGTCGCCCGCGCCCGGGCGCAGATGAAGGTCGGGCTGCTCGCCTCGCTCGAAAGCCCCGGCGGCAAGCTCGACCAGATGGCGCGGCAGGTGCTGCTGTTCGGCCGGGCGATCCCGCGCGAGGAACTGGCGGCGCGGCTCGACGCGGTGACGCTGGAGGATGTGCGCGCGGCCGGGCGCTCGCTGCTCGGCCACCAGCCGACAGTGGCGGCGGTCGGCCCGCTGCAGGGCCTGCCGCCGGCCAAGGCGCTCAAACACGCGGCACGGGCGGGCGCGTGACGCCATGGCGCTGTTCCGCTTCTCGACCGAGCCGCCGACACGCCCGCTGATCCGGACCGAGAACCTGATCCTGCGGGCGCCGCAGGCCGGCGACTATGCCGCTTGGTCACTGCTGCGGGTCGAGAGCCGCGCCTTCCTGACGCCCTGGGAGCCGACCTGGAACGAGGACGACCTGACGCGGAACTCCTTCCGCCTGCGGGTGAAGCGGGCGGCGCGGGAGATCGCTGCCGACGAAGCCTATTCGCTGTTCGTGCTCGATGCCCGCGGCGAGATGCTGCTCGGCGGGCTGACGCTCGGGCTGGTGCGGCGCGGCGTCGCCCAGGCCTGCACGCTCGGCTACTGGATGGGCGCGCGCCATGCCGGCAAGGGGCATATGAGCGAGGCGGTGCGCGGCGCGCTGCGCTTCGCCTTCCAGGACCTGGCGCTGCACCGCGTCGAGGCGGCCTGCCTTCCGAACAACGAGCCCTCGCGGCGCCTGCTCGAGCGCGTCGGTTTCCGGCATGAGGGGCTGGCGCGCTCCTATCTGCGCATCAACGGCGTCTGGGCCGACCATCTGCTTTATGCCGCGCTCGCCAGCGACCGGCTGCCGGGCGAGGGGCGATGAGCCGCGGCAGCGAAGGCTGGGGAGGCCGGACCGGCCATGCCTTGCCCTCGCCACGAGCCGCCGATAGGACTGGCTCAAGACGCCGCATGACCGTTCCCCGTACCCAATACGAGCGCAGCTTGACCCTCACCGACCGATGCCTCCGCTTCGGCCTCGCCGTCGCCGGGCTCGCGCTCTGGTTCGTTCTCGCCGCAGCCGGCCCGGCCGCCGCGGTGGAAGCGGTGCGCGTGCCCGTCGATGCGCAGGTGCTCGACCTGACCAATGTCGTCGAGCGCAACAAGTCCGATGGCGACGTCATCCAGATCTCGACCGCGCCGGGCCCCGACGGGATCGTGCGCCGCATCGCGGTCAGGGCGCGCGAATCGGGCGCAAGGCCGGACTGGATCGTCTTCGCGCTGACCAATGATTCCGACGAGCAGATCGACCGGCTGCTGGTCGCGCCCTTCCACCGGCTGATCGGCTCGGGCGTGATCTGGCCGGATCTCGGCGACAGCCGCATCGAGGCCGTGACCGCGAGCCAGGGGCTCTCCCCGGAGCGCGAGGCCAGCCCCGATGCCGACGTCTTCCTGATCACGCTCGACCCCGGCACGACGGTGACCTTCGTCGCCGAGCTCAAATCCGGCAACCTGCCGCAGCTCTATCTCTACGAGCAGGAAGCCTATCGCCAGAAGACAAACGGGCTGACGCTCTACAAGGGCATCATCATCGGCATCGCGGGCCTGCTGGCGCTGTTCCTGACGATCATCTTCGTGGTCAAGGGCGCGGTGATCTTTCCCGCCGCGGCGGCGCTGGCCTGGGCGGTTCTGGCCTATGCGGGGCTCGATTTCGGCTTCTTCCAGCGCATCTTCCCGCTGACGCCGGCGATCGAGCGGATCTACCGGGCCGGCGCCGAGGTGGTGCTGGCGGCGACGCTGCTCGTCTTCCTCTTCGCCTATCTCAACCTGGCGCGCTGGCATGTGCGCTACAGCCACGTCACCATCGTGTGGATGCTAGGGCTCGCGGCGCTCGTCGGGCTGGCCGTCGTCGATGCGCCGATGGCGTCCGGCATCGCGCGGATCTCGATCGCGGCCGTGGCGGCGGTCGGCTTCGTGCTGATCCTGCATCTCGCCACCCATGGCTATGAGCGCGCGGTGATGCTGATCCCGACCTGGTTCCTGCTCGCGGTCTGGGTGACCGCGGCAGGCTTCACGGTGACCGGCCAGTTCCAGCGCGATCTGGTCGCGCCGGCGCTGCTGGGCGGCCTGGTGCTGATCGTTCTGCTGATCGGCTTCACCGTGATCCAGCACGCCTTCGCCGGCAGCGGCCTGTCGCAGGGGCTGGTCTCGGATACGGAGCGCCGCGCGCTGGCGCTGTCCGGCTCGGGCGACCTCGTCTTCGACTGGGACGTCAGCGCCGACAAGATCTTCGTCTCGCCGCAGATCGAGACGCTGCTCGGGCTGGCGCGCGGCGCGCTCGAGGGCTCGGCTTCGCGCTGGTTCGAGCACATGCATGTCGCCGACCGCGACCGCTATCGCGTCTCGCTCGACGCCGTGCTAGAGCAACGCCGCGGCAAGCTCAATCTCGACCTGCGCCTGCGGGCCTCCGGCGGCAATTACCACTGGTTCAATCTCAAGGCGCGGCCGGTGATCGGCTCCGACGGCGAGGTCGTGCGCGTCATCGGCACGCTCGCCGACGTCACCGAGCAACGCACCGCGCAGGAGCGGATGCTGCACGACGCGGTGCACGACAACCTGACCGGGCTGCCCAACCGCAAGCTGTTCCAGGACCGGCTTTCGGCCGTGTTCGGCTTCTGCCGCGCCGACGAGACGATCCGGCCGACGGTGCTCGTCATCGACATCGACCGCTTCAAGCAGGTCAATGAATCGGTCGGCTTCTCCGCCGGGGATTCGATCCTGCTGACGCTGGCGCGCCGGCTCGGCCGGCTGCTGCGGGCGCAGGATACGCTGGCCCGGATCGGTGGCGACACCTTCGCGATGATCCTCGTCTCCGAGCGCGACCCCGAGCGCATCCTGGCGCTGGCGGAACTCGTGCGCCGTGCCGTCTCGACGCCGATCACCTTCGCGGAGCGCGAGATCCTGCTGACGCCCTCGGTGGGGCTCGCTTTGTTCGATCCCGCGCCGGCGGCGCGCAAGGACGACGCGCTCAAGAACGCCGAACTCGCCATGGCCCATGCCAAGCGCCAGGGCGGCAACAAGATCGAGGTCTTCGTGCCGGCGATGCGGACCGACCGCAACGACCGGCTGGCGCTGGAGAGCGATCTGCGCCGGGCGATCGAGCGCGGCGAGATCCAGGTGATGTACCAGCCGATCGTGCGGCTGGAAGACCGCACCATCGCCGGGTTCGAGGCGCTGGTGCGCTGGGACCATCCGCGCGAGGGCCGGCTGATGCCGGCGGATTTCCTCGCCATCGCCGAGGAGACCGGGCTGATCGTCGATCTCGGCGTCTATGTGATGGACCGCACGGCCCGCGAGCTCGAAGCCTGGCAGGCGGCGCTCGAGGTCGATCCGCCGATCTTCGCCAGCGTCAACGTCTCGAGCCGGCAGTTGCTGCGCCACGACCTGCTGCACGATGTGAAGACCGTGCTGGCGCGCCGGCGCATCCTGCCCGGCACGCTCAAGCTCGAGATCACCGAGAGCCTGGTGATGGAGAACCCGGAATATGCCGCGCAGATGCTCTCGCGCATCCGCGATCTCGGCGCCGGCCTCTCGCTCGACGATTTCGGCACCGGCTATTCCTCGCTGTCCTATCTGCAGCGCTTCCCCTTCGACACGATCAAGGTCGACCAGAGCTTCGTGCGGCAGATGGGCAGCGGCAAGCCGCCGGTGATCCTGCGCTCGATCGTTCAGCTCGCGGCCGATCTGCGCATGGATGTGGTGGCGGAAGGGGCGGAGACCGAGTCGGATGCGATCGAGCTCTACCAGCTCGGCTGCCAGTACGCGCAGGGCTACATCTTCGGCCAGCCGATGAGCGCCGCCGAAGCCCGGCGCCTGATGGGCGCGGCGGCGGCCAGTTCGAGCGAAGCGGCGTAAGGAGCGGGCGTCATGTCCGGGTCCGCCCCGGGCATGTCCTGAACCAGGATCCCGGCTCCGCGCGACCCTGCGCCTGAACGCGGCGGATGGCCTCAGGCGTGGCCCGCCTCGCTCGAGAGGAAAGCCGGGTCGATGCCGATCTTGCCCAGCGCGCGGGCGTATTTCGTCTCGACGCCGTCGTCGAACAGCAAGGCGGGGTCGGCGGCGCAATGCAGCCAGCCATTGGCCTGGATCTCGGATTCGAGCTGTCCCGCCCCCCAGCCGGCATAGCCCAGCGCCAGCACCGCGCTCTCCGGCCCGCTGCCGATGGCGATGGCGCGAAGGATGTCGAGCGTCGCGGTCAGGCAGATGCCATCGTCGATCGGCAACGTCGCCGATTCGAGGAAGAAATCCGCCGTGTGCAGCACGAAGCCGCGCTTGGTCTCGACCGGGCCGCCGCGCAGCACCTGCAGCTTCTCGGCCTGGCTCGGCAGCCGAATCAGCTCCTCGGAGGGGATGACGTCGAGCTGGACGAGCAGATCGGGAAACCGGGTATCGGCGGCGGGCTTGTTGACGATGATGCCCATCGCCCCGTCCTCGGAATGGGCGCAGACATAGACGACGCTGCGGCTGAAGCGCGTATCGGCCATGCCGGGCATGGCGATGAGGCACTGCCCGTCGAGGTAGCTGCGGCCGCTGATGCGCTGGTTCGAGCCGATCTTCATGACGCCATGCTAGATCAAATCCGGCGGCGCTGGAAACAGGGTCGCGCGCCGAAAGACGGGGTGACGCCCGCTGCCATGGCCGGATCACGCGATTGTTCGTGCCGGCATGGCGGATTTTGTCGCAATTTGCGGCTAGGCCGCGTAAATGACTGCTGTGAAACGCGTTCTCATCCTGCTGGCGGCGCTCGCCGCCGCGCTGGCCTCGCCCGCCCGGGCCCAGGAGGCTGCGACCTCACCTTGGTCGAAGGGAGACCATGCGTCGCTGCGTCTCATCGCCGGCGCGACCGCCGCCTCCGGCAAGCAGCGAGTCGGCGTCGAGATCCTGATGGCGCCGGGCTACAAGACTTATTGGCGCAGCCCCGGCGATTTCGGCGTGCCGCCCGTGTTCGACTGGAGCGGCTCGACCAATATCGGCGGGCTCGACGTGCGCTGGCCGACGCCGGAGCGCTTCGAGGACGGGAACGGCCATTCGCTCGGCTATGTCGGCGAGGTGGTGATCCCCGTCTCGGTGCAGCCGGCCGATCCGGCCAAGCCGGTGATGCTGGTGCTGAAGCTCGACTACGCCGTCTGCGAGAAGATCTGCATCCCCGTGAAGGGCGAGGCACGGCTCTGGCTCGAGCCCGGCGTGACCGCCGTGACCTCGCCGCGGCTGGAGCGCTTCGAGGCGCGCGTGCCGGCGCCGGTGAAGCTGGGGCCGCAGAAGACGAGGATCTCCGTCCTCGAGGCGAAGCTCGACGAGGGCGCGATCGAGCCCGGGCTGCGCCTCGTGCTGCAGGCGCCGCCCGAGGGCAAGGTCGAGGACGTGTTCATCGAGGGCGCCGGGATGTGGTCCTTCGGCAAGCCGACGCTGAGCCTCCAGCCGGACGGCACGACGCTGGCGCTGCTGCGCATCGTCGACCGGCCCAAGGGCGCGGCGGGGCCGATTCCCTTCATCATCACCGTGCGCGGCAAGCCCGCCGCGATCGAGACGCGACTCGACCTCGACATCCCCGCCGCCAAGCCCTAATCGGTTGGCCGGGCGGCAGCTGCCGCAGGGCCTTCACGGAGAACAGGCGCGATGACCATCAAGGTGGGTGACAAGCTTCCGCAGGCGACGTTCCGGCTCATGGGGCCCGAGGGACCGGTGGCCAAGACCACCGACGAGCTCTTCGCCGGCAAGACCGTCGTGCTCTTCGCCGTGCCCGGCGCCTTCACGCCGACCTGCCACAAGAACCATCTGCCGGGCTTCATCGCCAAGGCGGCCGAGATCAAGGCCAAGAATGTCGACGCGATCATGGTGACCAGCACCAACGACGTGTTCGTCATGGACGCCTGGGCCAAGGCGACCGGCGGCGCCGGGCTGATCGAGTTCCTCTCGGACGGCAATGCCGATTTCGCCAAGGCGATCGGCCTCTCGCTCGACGGCTCGGGCTTTGGCCTCGGCACCCGCTCGCAGCGCTACTCGATGATCGTCAAGGACGGCGTCGTCGACAAGCTGAACGTCGAGGAAGGCCCCGGCAAGGCCGACGTCTCCGGCGCCGAAGCCCTGCTCGCCCAGCTCTGAGCACAGGCGTCTCCCTGATCGAGCCCGCGTCGTCCGCAAGGATGGCGCGGGCTTTTTGCTGGGTGAGAGGGCGGTTCGTCCTGAGCCAGCGCGCGTCGGCTCAGGTGAGTGGGCGACGTTCATCCGGGACCGTTCGGCATCAAAGGCCCGTCCAAGGCGCCAAGCCTATCAGCACCAGAGGAATGGCAACCACCGCCAGAAGGGTCTGCGTCGCAGTGATCCCGGCCATCAGATGGGCGTCGCCACCGAGCTGCCGGGCCATGATGTAAGCCGAGGAGGCCGTGGGCAGGGCCTGGAACAGAAGAGCGGTTGTCAACGCCGGGCCCGTCAGGCCAACGACCGTGGCGATCAAGATCGTCGCCAATGGCATGGCGAAAAACTTCATGACGGATGACGACGCGACAGGCCCCAGCCATTGACGGGCGGTGCTGAAGTCGAGCGCCGCGCCGACGCACAGCAGGCCCAGCGGCAGGGAGGCCGCACCGAGGGCCCGCATCGCCGGTTCCAGGCCGGGCGGAAGGCCGAGCCCCGTCAGCTGGAATGCAGTCCCGGCGAACGATGCGACGACCAGAGGGTTCGTCACGAGTTGCCTGACGACGCCGCGCCCCGACAGCCTGGCTGCGCCGTGCCGGGCAAAGACGAGGACGCAGAGCATGTTGACGGTGGGCACGATGGCAGCGTTGCAGATGGCGGCCAAAGCGATGCCCTTGCCGCCGAACAAACCCCCTGCGAGCATGACGCCGACATAGTTGTTGAAGCGCACGCTGCCCTGAAACACGGAGGTGAACGCCGGCCCATCCAGCCGCAACAGCGGCCTCATCGCCATCACCACAGCCGCCACAGCGAGGGTCGAGAGGACGAGCGTCAGCGCCAGATCCCTCACGGGCAGAGAGTCGAGCTGGGCGGTGGCCAACCCGTGAAAGAACAGACAGGGCAGCAGCACATAGTAACCCAGCCGCTCCGCCAGGGGCCAGAAGCTCATGTCGATGAACTTCCGGGCGCGCAGGACCATGCCCATCGCGATCAGTACGATGATCGGCAGCAGCGCCATCAGGACATCGCGTGTCATGCGGGGGCTCCGAGTCCAGCGACGATGCGTCGGCAGCCTTCAACCAGCGTGGCCTTGTCGGTCGCAAAGGAAAGCCGGACATGCCCCGGCGAGCCGAAGGCGCTTCCGGGGACCGTTGCCACGCCAGCGTCGAGAAGACGGTCCGCGATCGCGATGTCGTCGCCGTCCAGCGTGATGCGCGGGAACAGATAGAAGGCCCCTTCCGGCGTCACCACATCAATGTGAGGGCTCCTCGACAGAGCATCGATGCCGGCATCTCGACGCTCGCGATAGATCGCCGCGCGCTCCACCAAGACGCTCTGGGGCCCTTGGAGCGCGGCCATGGCGGCAACCTGGCTCAGCGTCGACGTCTGGGTGCAGTTCTGGCCTTGGATGGCATTGATCTGAGCGATAAGCGCCTGCGGGCCGCAGCCCCACCCGACGCGCCATCCGGTCATCGCATAGGCCTTCGAGACGCCATCCACGAGCAACATGCGGCTGCGGAGGTCGGGCGCTACCAGGGCGAGGCTCTCATAGGCGCCGTCCGTATAGCGGATGTGCGCGTAAATCTCGTCGGACAGGATGAGGACGTGCGGCTGCTGCCGAAAGACCTCGGCCAGATGTTCCAGGTCACGCCGACTGTAAACCGACCCGGACGGGTTGCCGGGCGCATTCACAATCACCCAACGAGTCGCCGGCGTGATCGAAGCTGCGAGCGCGGCTGGCTTCAGCCTGAACCCGTCCTCGGCCGAACATGGAACGACGACGCCCTTTCCTCCACAGATGTTGACCATGTCGGGATAGCTCGCCCAGTAGGGAGCCGGAATGACGACCTCGTCTCCCGGTCCAAGGGTGGCGAGAAAGGCATTGAAGATGACCTGTTTCGCACCGCAGCCGACCGCGACTTCGTCGTCCGCGTAGCCGAGGCCCCGATCCCTCGCGAGGGCAGCCCGGATCGCGACACGAAGAGCGGGCATTCCATTGGCTGGCGTGTAGCCGAGCGGCTGCCGTGCCATCGTGATCGCGGCGTCCGCGACGTGGGGCGGCGGCGCGAAATCCGGCTCGCCCAAGGTCAGGTCGATGATGTCGCGGCCCGCGGCGCGCTCTTCGGCGGCGCGGCGCGCCATGGCGAGAATGGGAGAGCCTTTGGCGGCAAGGCTAGGGGGATGCATGGCGGCCTCGGAGTTTCGGTCTGCGACCTCCACTAGCTTTTTTGATCTGCGAGCAAAAATGCGCAATTATCGATGGTCCGACAAGAAAAAATCACGGATGAGATGATGTCGCTTCGCGCTCTTCGGACATTGCACGCGATCGCGCGCCACGGCTCCTTCGCTCGCGCGGGACAGGTCGTCGGCCTGACGCCGTCTGCAGTCAGCCTGCAGGTCAAGTCGCTCGAGGAAGAGTTCGACGTTCAGCTCTTCGACCGCTCCCGACGCCTGCCGACGCTGACGGAGGCGGGCAAGATCGTGCTCGCAAAGTCCGAAGAGGTCTTGAGGCTCTACGACAGGATTGCCGACTCGCTGAGCGAAGAGCAGTCGCTTGCCGGACGATTGCGGCTCGGCGCTATCCAGACAGCACTATCCGGCATCTTGCCACCGGCCCTCGTCGCGTTGAACCGGCAGCATCCCCGGCTCCGCGTCCATGTCGAAGCCGGCATGTCCGCCGAACTGGCCTCGAAGGTGGCCGCGGGAGAACTGGACGCCGCCCTGACGACGGAGCCGGTGAAGCCTCACCCGCCCGACCTGAACGTGACGCCGATCTGCGAGGACCGCTTCTGGCTCGTCGCGCCTCGCAAGTTCGCAGGCCGCAGTCAGCGTGATCTGCTGTCCGATCTGCCGTTCATCCGGTTCGATAGCCGTGCCTGGGCGGGGCGACTCATCGATCGCGAATTGAGGCGTCAGCGGATATCGGTCCGGGAAGAAATGGTTCTCGACAGCCAAGAGGTCATCTTGCGGATGGTCGAAAGTGAACTTGGCGCCGCAGTGATCCCGCTCGCGGACCCGGCCCATGAGCGCCCGTCGGTCATTTGTCTGCCGTTCGGAGACCCGCAACTCTCCCGGAAGATCGTGTTGCTGGAGCACCAGAGGAACCAGGGCAACGCAATCGCTGCCGCGTTGGCCCAACGTCTCCTCGAAGCCGCCCATGCGCGTTCATAGATCGCAACGATGCCATGCAGCCGCGATGGCAGCACGGGCTCGATAGCAGCAGTTCACTCCCACCCCTGATCGATCCGATCGCGCTTCGTCATGAGACAGCCCGGCGGGGCGGCGCTAGGCTTTGCCGAGATCGCCGGAGCCTGCCATGACCGCCCTGACCATCCGCCCCCTCGCCCCATCCGACCGCGCCGGCTGGGACCCGCTCTGGCAGGGTTATCTCACCTTCTACAAGGCGACCCTGCCGGCCGGGACCGACGACGTGACCTTCGCCCGGCTGACCGGCGGCCGCGAGCCGATGGGTGGCTTCGTGGCGGAGCGCGAGGGTGCATTGATCGGCCTCGTCCACTGGGTGATCCACCGCACCACCTGGCGCGAGGCCGATATCTGCTATCTGCAGGACCTCTTCACCGCGCCCGAAGCGCGCGGCACCGGCGCGGGGCGCGGGCTGATCGAGGCCGTCCGGCAGATGGCGCAGGCCAAGGGGTGCTTTCGCGTCTACTGGCAGACGCATGAGAGCAACGCGCAGGCGCAGGCGCTCTACGACAAGGTCGCCGACAAGTCCGGCTTCATCGTCTATCGCCAGCCGCTCGGCTAAGAACCCGGCCCCGCGGGGCATGGACGCGCGGCGCGTCAGCCCCTATCCCGATTCCGCAGCCAAACCTGGCGGAAGGGATGGAGAGACCGATGCGGGCGGCGGGACTGGCATTTCGGGCGATCATCGCGCTCGCGGCGCTCGGCATGATCGGCAGCGGGCTCGTGCTGCTCGGCGAGGCGGGCACCAATCTGCTGGCGGCAGCGCGCGCCATGCTGGCGAACGACCATGCCCAGAGCACGATCTCGCTGGTGATGAAGACGATCGACGAATGCCTGTTCGCGGTCATCATCACGCTGCTCGGCGCCAAGGTGATCGCGACCTTCGTCCTCGCGGAGCGCGTCACGGCTGGCGACGATTTGCCGGCCTGGATCCGCCCGAGCGAGATGGGCGAGCTGAAGAGCACCTTCTGCCAGGCCATCCTGGTCTATCTCATCGTCGACTTCGCCACCGACATGGCCACCGCCGACAGCAAGCTCGAACCCGGCTATCTGGTGCTGCCGGCCGCAATCCTGCTCATTGCCGGCGCGCTGAAACTGATGCCGCATGGTGCGGCGGCCGGCGGGCATGATGGCGCCCCGCGCTGACGAGGACGATTTGCGACACACCGGCCGCCGGGATGCTGGCCGCCCTTCGGCCTGCAGCGCGCTTCACTTCAACCGACGGCCGACGTCGGCGGAAGCGAGCGCACAGCGGTGTCCAGGGCCGCCGACATCGCGGTGGCGTCATAGGGCTTGCCGAGGAACACCGTGTCGGCTGGAAGCTCGGCGGTCGCGGGCTGGATGCGACCCGAGGTCACGATGATCACCACGGGCGGCCAGCGCTCGCGCACCGCGGCGGCGAGCCTCAGCCCGTTCATCGAACCGGGCATCTCGATGTCGGTGACGAGGATGCGGATGGCCGCGTGCGTTTCGAGCAATCGCACTGCTTCGTCGGCGTCGCTGGCCTCCAGCACCGCGTATCCGGCATCGCGAGCCATCTCGCCGAGGCCCATGCGAATGAGGGGCTCATCATCGACGATCAAGACGAGTATTTTTGGCATTGAATAAAACTTTCACTGAAAATGCAGAACCTCCCAATATCAATATAGTTCAGTCGATTGTTTTTATTTATGATATCATGCCATCGATCGATCATCAGCTGGCGGCGTTTCGTTGAAAACATTGGACAATGCGATTTTTCCGGTGGCGCCGGCACGCTGGTCGTCCGCGCATCTCAGGCTGGCGATCGACGCCGCGGGGATCGCACTCTGGTCCTGGAACGTCGACAGCGACCAGTTCACCATGGACAGGCACGGCTTCGCGCTCTGGGACCTGACCCCCGCGACCACGGTGGTCTTCGAGGAGCTCTCGGCCAAGATCCATCCCGCCGATCGCGACCGCGTCCGCGAGGCCTTCTCGGCGACGCGAGGCATCGTCGGCTCCTACGAGATCGATTTCCGGATCATGATCGGCGCGGTGGTCAAGTGGATCTCGGCGCGCGGTCAGGGCGACGACGCCGACATTCAGGGACGCATCATGTATGGCGTCTTTCTCGACGTCACCGGCCGCAAGCAGGCCGAGGAGGCCCATGAACTGCTGGCCGGCGAGATGAGCCACCGGGTCAAGAACCTGCTGAGCATGGCCACCGCGCTGACCTCCATCGCCTCACGCTCGGCCACCTCGGCCGAGCACATGGCCAGCGAGTTGATCAGCCGGCTCTCGGCCCTGGGCCGCGCGCATGATCTCGTCCGCCCGGTGCCGGGCCGCAAGGAGAACGGCGCACTGCTCGGCGACCTGCTGACGATCCTGCTCGCGCCCTATGACGACGGCGCCGCCTTCAGCGGGCGCATCCGGGTCGCGGTGCCGCGCATGTCGGTCGGGGAGAGCGGCGCGACCTCGCTCGCCATGGTGCTGCACGAACTCGCGACGAACTCCATGAAATACGGGGCGCTGTCGGCGGTGACGGGAACGCTGGACGTGTCCTGCGTCGCCGAAGGCGACGAGATGGTCCTGGTCTGGACCGAGCGGGGCGGGCCTCGCATCGCCGCTCCTCCGGACACGACTGGCTATGGCAGCCGGATGCTGACGCGCAGCATGCAGTCCCAGCTCAACGGCAGCGTCGCACGCGACTGGAGCGAGGACGGCGCCATTGTCACCCTGCGGATCGACGCCGCGCGCCTGGCCGTCTGACGACGGCGGCGGACAGACTCAGCGCCCCGGCTTGAACGGCGCCATGCCGGCGCGGGCCAGCTCGTCGGCGCGCTCGTTCATCGGGTCGCCGGCATGGCCCTTGACCCATTTCCACTCGATCCTGTGCTGCTTGAGCGCCGCGTCGAGGCGCTTCCAGAGCTCCTCGTTCTTGACCGGCTTGCGGTCGGCGGTCTTCCAGCCGTTCTTCTTCCAGCCATGGATCCAGGCGGTGATGCCCTGGCGCAGATACTGGCTGTCGGTGTGGAGCGCGACCGTGCAGGGCCGCGTCAGCGATTCCAGCGCCGCAATCGCCCCCATCAGCTCCATGCGGTTGTTGGTGGTCATCGCCTCGCCGCCGGACAGCTCCTTCTGCGTGCCCTTGTAGGACAGGATGACGCCCCAGCCGCCAGGGCCCGGGTTTCCGGAGCAGGCGCCGTCCGTCCAGACCTCGACGGCGTCAGTCATGGTCGCACCGCTCATCGCCTCAGCCCGTAGTCGCGCGCATCGGCGACGCGCTGGTGGAAGGCGAGCTTGCGGTCGTATTCGAGCGGGTCATGCGGCTTGACCAGCGCGCCCGGCGGCACGTTGAGCCAGTCGACCAGCCGGGTCAGCAGGAAGCGCAGCGCCGAGCCGCGGCAGAGCTGCGGCAGCGCCTCGATCTCGGCTTCCGTCAGCGGGCGCACGCTCTCATAGCCGGCGAGCATGGCCTGGCCCTTGGTCAGGTTGAAGGAGGCGTCGGCCTCGAAACACCAGGAGTTCAGGCAGATCGCGAGGTCGTAGGCGAAGGCGTCGGTGCAGGCGAAGTAGAAGTCGATCAGACCCGACAGCGCATTGTTGAGGAAGAAGACGTTGTTGGGGAAGAGATCGGCATGGATGACGCCGCGCGGCAGCCCTTGCGGCCAGCCGGCCTCGTGAACCGCGATCTCGGCCGCGACCCGTCCCGCCAGCCCGGCCGACACCGTATCGGCCGCCGCACCCGCCTGCTCCGCCAGAGGGCGCCAGCCCGGCACGGAGAGCACGTTCACCCGCTCCATGCCGAAATCGGCCCCCGCCTGGTGCAGCAACGCCAGGCCGCGGCCGAGCTCCTGGCAATGGGTCGCGGTCGGCCGGCGCACCGACAGGCCGTCGAGGAAGGTCACGATCGCGGCCGGGCGCCCGGCGAGGCGGCCGAGCATCTCGCCGCGGCTGTCGCTGACCGGCTGCGGGCAGATCAGCCCGCGTGCGGCGAGATGCTGCATCAGCCCGAGGAAGAAGGGCAGATCATCCGGGTTCACCCGCTTCTCGTAGAGGGTGAGAATGTAGAAGCCCTGCGTCGTGTGCAGCAGGTAGTTCGAGTTCTCGACGCCCTCGGCGATGCCCTTGGCGGAGAGGAGATCGCCGATGCCGTAGCGCGCGACGAACGCCGCCATCTCGTCATCGGGTACTTCGGTATAGACGGCCAAAGCTCTACTCGCTCACTCGGCGGCTGCGGGCGCATCGCGCAATTCGCGCGGCAGCGGGAAGAAGACGTTCTCGTCGGCGGTCGAAACGGTCTCGACGCGGACCTCGTAGCGCTCGGCAAAGGCGTCGATGATTTCCTCGACCAGCACCTCGGGCGCGCTGGCGCCGGCGGTGATGCCGAGCGTGCGGATCGACCCGAAGACCGACCAGTCGATCTCGTCCGTGCGCAGCACGAGCCGGGCGACCGGGCAGCCGGCGCGCTCGGCGACCTCGCGCAGGCGCTGCGAGTTCGAGGAGTTGGGCGAGCCGACGACGATCAGCGCTTCGACCTGCGGGGCGACGCGCTTCACCGCCTCCTGACGGTTCGTCGTGGCGTAGCAGATGTCTTCCTTGTGCGGCGCAATCAGCTCCGGGAAACGCGCCTGCAGCGCCTCGACGATGCCGCGCGTGTCGTCGACCGAGAGCGTGGTCTGCGTGACATAGGCGAGCGGCTGGCCGGCCGGCGGCGTCAGCGCCGCGACATCCTCCAGCGTCTCGATCAGGGTGATCGCGCCCGGCGGCAATTGGCCCATCGTGCCGATCACCTCCGGATGGCCGGCATGGCCGACGAGCAGGATGTGGCGGCCGCGCTTGTGGTGCACCTCGGCCTCGCGATGGACCTTGGTGACCAGCGGACAGGTCGCGTCGATGGCGAAGAGATTGCGGGCATTCGCCTCCGCCGGCACGGATTTCGCGACGCCATGAGCCGAGAAGATCACGGGCCGCGTCGCATCCGGCACCTGCGACAGCTCCGCGACGAAGACGGCGCCCTTCCGCTTCAGCGATTCGACCACGTATTTGTTGTGAACGATCTCGTGCCGGACATAGACCGGCGCGCCATGCAGCGTCAGCGCCTTCTCGACCGCGTCGATCGCGCGCACGACGCCCGCGCAGAAGCCACGCGGGGCACAGAGCAGGATATCGAGCGGCGGCTTGGTCACGCGGGGCTCCGGTTGGACAGCGGTCTTCTTTCGGCGTGGCGCGGGCGATGTCAAGAAAGGCGGCCGGCATCGGCATGCGGCGGCGATGGCCCTCGCCTGCCGGCACGGGAGCGCCTAGAGAAGGCGACCGATCCCCGCAGCCCGCCACCCTCGGCCGGAGCCCGTCGACGCGCCATGCCAGCCGCATGCTCTGCCGCACCGAGCGCACCCGCCAGCAGGCTGCGCCCGTGAATCATCAAAGCCCGCCCCAGACGGCCGTCTTCGTCAGCGGCTCGCTGATGCGCCATGTCGCGGTGATGTCCGGGACGGGCGCGATCGGGCTGATGGCGATCTTCGTCGTCGATCTGCTCTCGCTGCTCTACGTCTCCTGGCTCGGACGCCCCGAGGCCACCGCCGGCGTCGGCTTCGCGACGATCGTCCTCTACCTGATGATCTCGATCAATATCGGGCTGATGATCGCGGTCTCGGCCCTGACGGCCCGGGCGCTGGGCGCCGGCGAGCGAGAGGCGGCGCGGCGCATCGCCGCCTCGACTCTGGTGCTGATGGCACTCGCCGCGCTGGCGCTGACGGCGATCGCGCTGCCCGCCCTCCCCTGGCTGCTGCGCCTGCTCGGCGCCCATGACGAATCCTACCGCGTCGCGCTCTCCTTCCTGTGGATCGTGCTGCCCTCCAATGCCCTGATGGCGGTCGGCATGGGGCTGTCGGGCGTGCTGCGCGCCGTCGGCGACGCCCGCCGCGCCATGTTCGTCACGCTCGGTGGTGGCCTCGCCACGGCCGGGCTCGACCCGCTGCTGATCTTCGGCTTCGGGCTCGGGCCCGACGGCGCGGCGTGGGCGATCGTGATCTCACGCGTCGTCATCGTCGCGACCGGGCTGCACGGGGCGGTGCGCGTGCACGACATCGTCGCCCGGCCGAGCCTCGCCGGTGTGCGCCGCGACAGCGCCGCCACCATGGCCATCGCCGGCCCCGCGATCCTGACCAATCTCTCCAACCCGATCGCCAACGCCGTCTTCGCCGGCATCTTCGCCCGCTTCGGCGATGGGGCCATGGCGGCGCTGGCGATCATGGACCGGCTCGTGCCCGTCGCCTTCGGCGTGCTATTTGCGCTGACCGGGGCGGTCGGGCCGATCCTGGCGCAGAACTGGGGCGCCGGACGCTTCGACCGGATGCGCGCCGGGCTCACCGCCTCGGCGCAGTTCGCGATCGGCTGCGTGGTGCTGTCGGGACTGGTGCTGGCCCTGCTGCGGGCGCCGATCGCGGCCGCTTTCGGCGCGACGGGGCTGACCGGCGAACTGCTGATGTTCTTCTGTCTCGTCGTCGGGCCGATGTGGCTCTTCGTCGGCCTCCTCTTCGTCGCCAACGCCGCCTTCAACAATCTCGGCATGCCGCTGCTCTCGACGCTGTTCAGCTGGGGCCGCGCGACGCTGGGCACGATCCCGCTGGCCTGGCTCGGCGCCCAGTATGCCGGGCCGAAGGGGGCGCTGGTCGGCTCCGCGCTCGGGGCCGTCGTCTTCGGCATCGTCGCGCTGGTCTTCGCTTATCGCGGCATCGCCCGGCTCGAGCAGCGGGCCAGGGACGGCTGAGGCGCCACGTCCGCGCCGCTTGCCTCGCCCCCTCGCGCTGTTATCGTCGGTCGCTCAGGCGGCGAGAGACCGCGCGGCAGCCGGAGGCACGCCATGATGAATCTGTTCGAGATGATGCAGCAGGCCCAGAACGGCCAGGCGACGCAGAATCTCGCCCGGCAATACGGGCTGAGCCAGCAGCAGACGCAGGCCGCCATCGAGGCGCTCCTGCCCGCCTTCTCGATGGGGCTGCAGCGGCAGACGCAGGACCCCTATGCCTTCGGTTCGCTGGCGCAGATGATGACCGCCTCGCCCTTCGGCCGCATCTTCGATGCGAATGGCGACGGCATTCCCGACAACGCCCGCAGCGCCGGGACCGATGTCCTGAGCCAGATCTTCGGCTCGAAGGAGGTCAGCAATGCCGTGGCGGCGCAGGCGGCGGCGACCAGCGGCGTCGGCCAGGCCGTGCTCAAGCAGATGCTGCCGGTCATCGCCGCGATGGTGATGGGCGGGCTGACCAAATCGATGCAGAGCAACGGTCTCGGCGGCATTCTCGGCCAGTTCTCCGAGATGATGCGCGGGCAGATGCCAGGGATGCAGCCGACGCCGACCCCGCAGCCGGCGAACCCGGCAAACCCGCTCGAGGCGATCCTCGGCAGCCTCTTCGGCAACGGGCAGGCGCCCGCCGGCGGGCAGACCCAGGGCGGCGGGCCCTTCGGCGGCGGCCAGATGCCGGGCGGGCAGATGGGCATGGACCAGATGGGCGGGATGTTCGGCCAGATCCTCACCGGCATGCTCGGCGGCACCCAGGCGCAGCCGGAACCGGAGCGGCGGTCGGCACGGCCGGCCCCTGAGCCGGAGCCGGAGGACGAAGCCCCGCCGGCCGGCGCCGGACCGGGCGCGATCGGCCTCGACGCGCTCAACCAGATGTTCGAGACCGGCCGCCAGGTCCAGGACAGCCATCAGCAGGCGATGAAGTCAATCTTCGACACCATGTTCGGCGGACCGGGCCGGCGCTGATTGCGACCATGAAAAAGGGCGGAGGCACGAGGCCTCCGCCCGCAGGAACGTGCAGCCCCAAGGGGTCAGGCGCTGCACGCAACCGTTCCGGCCGCCGCCGCCGCGCGGCGCGCGGGGGCCACCGGCTCGGGACGAGCGGGCGTGGCCGGGGCGACCCGCTCCGCCTGCTGGAGCGCGGCCTGGCGGCGCAGCGAGGCCACGCCGTGGCGGGCGGCGGAGCGTTCGGCGAGAATGAGCGAGGGATCCGACAGCCAGGAGACCGACAGGGCGCCGTCGAGATCCGAGCGCACGAGCCCGATATCCTTGAGCCCGCGCTCGTCGAGTTCGCCCAGGCGCAACACCTCTCGGCGGTGGATCAGGGCTTTCACGATGGCATTCACCGGCCGCAGCGTGAGGGTCACGACACGCGTGGCACCGGCCGAGACGGACGAGAGCGACTTCGTGGCGAAGGTCATGAGCAGCATGACGGCCTCCTGTGGACGGACGAGGGCGGGCATCGCGCTGCGGCCTGGACGCACCGTTTGGCAGAAGCGGATGATGGCGGGAGGTTAGCTTTCTGCTGGTCATCAGCCAAACGAATGCTTATGATGCCTCACAACACGGATATTGATGAACCAGCCGCGAGGGTGTTCGATGGCTCATGTGCTCGATGCCGACCAGTTGAAGACCTTCGTGGCGATCGCGGACACCGGCTCCTTCACCCGCGCGGCGGAGATCGTGTTCAAGACTCAGTCGGCCGTCTCGATGCAGATGAAGCGGCTGGAGGAGCGCGTCGGCCGGCCGCTCTTCGGGCGCGACGGGCGCCATGCCAAGCTGACCGAGGATGGCGAGCGGCTGCTCGACTACGCCCGGCGGATCGTGCGGCTGAACCTCGAATGCGTCGCGAGCTTCGCCGATGCCGACCTCAAGGGGCGCATCCGGCTGGGCGTGCCCGACGACTATGCCGACCGCTACCTGCCGGAAATCCTCGCGCGCTTCGCGCGTTCCAACCCGCGTGCCGAGGTCACGGTCGTCTGCGAGCCGACGCCGATGCTGGTCGAGCGGATCGCCACCGGCGACATCGACCTCGCCATCATCACCCATGTCGAGAGCCGCGGACAGGGCGAAATCATCCGCATCGAGCCGCTGCTCTGGGTCACCTCGGCACGGCACGGCGTGCACGAGGAAGATCCGCTGCCGCTCGCGCTCGGCCGGCCCAACTGCAACTGGCGCCAGGCGGCGGTCGACGCACTTGAAAACAAGGGGCGTCGCTTCCGCGTGCTCTATGCGAGCTGGAACTCGACCGCGGTCGGCGCCGCCGTGGTGGCGGGGCTCGCCGTCTCGGTCCTGCCCGAGAGCGCGATCAGGCCGGGCATGCGGATCCTGGGGCCGTCGGAAGGGTTCGCGACCCTGCCTTCGTGCAAGATCGGACTGCTGCGCACGCGTTTCGACCCATCGGTGCTGTCGAACGCACTGGCGGAGCACATCATCCAGAGCCTGGACAATCTGGCGAGCTTCAAGACGGCGGCGGAATAGGGCGGCGACTGCGCCTCAGGCCTTGAAGCCCGCAGCCGTCGATTCCAGCAGGGCTTTCAATCTGTCGCCCATCAGCGTGGCACCCGCGATGATCGCCAGCGACACCAGGGTGGCGATGAGGCTGTATTCGATCGCCGTCGTACCGCGCTCGTCGCGGGTAAACTCGATCAGGCGGGCACGGAGCGTCTGCATGGCGCTACCGTGCACGGCAATCACCGCCATCCGGTTAACGAGGCGGCCTGCATTTGCCGGAAGCGGCAGCCTCGCGGCCTATAGTTTCAACTCGGTAAAGAGCGGTGCGACTTCGCCCTGCCATGCGGTGTCGAAACGGGCCGCCAGATCCTGAGCCACCGTCCGACCCGAAGCGAGGATCGCGTCGAGCGGATCGAGGAAACCGGTTTCGTCGGCCCCCTCGCCATTGAGCCGCGCGCGGCGCGCCAGCCCGGCCCGCGACAGGGCGACGACCTCGCCCGCGATCTCGCGCAGGCTGCGCCCGGCGACGGTGGCGGCGAGACCCTGCCGGGGCACGGCGTCCCGCAAGGCCTGGCGCTCCTCCGCGCTCCAGCCTCTGACGATGTCCCAGGCCGCATCGAGGGAGGCCTGGTCGTAGAGCAGGCCGACCCAGAAGGCCGGCAGCGCATTGAGCATCCCGGGCGCTCCGGCATCGGCTCCCCGCATCTCGAGGAAGCGCTTCAGCCGGACCTCGGGGAAGAGGGTCGACAGATGGTTCGCCCAGTCCGAGATCGTCGCCTTCTCGCCCGGAAGCTGCGCCAGCGTCCCGGCCAGCAGGTCGCGGAACGAGGCGCCCGCGACGTCGTGATAGGTGTCGCCGCGCTTGACGAAATACATCGGCACATCGAGGGCCCAGTCGACATAGGCCTCGTAGGACATGCCCTCGTCGAAGGCGAAGGCGATCATGCCCGAACGCGCCTTGTCGGTGTCGCGCCAGATTTCGGAGCGCATCGACTGGAAGCCGTTGAGCCTGCCCTCGGTGAAGGGCGAGGCGGCGAAGAGAGCCGTGGCGAGCGGCTGCAGGGCGAGCGAGACGCGCAGCTTGCGGACCATGTCGGCCTCGCTGCTGAAATCGAGATTCACCTGGACGGTGCAGGTGCGGAACATCATGTCGAGGCCGCGCGAGCCGACCTTCGGCATGTAGTTGGCCATGATCCTGTAGCGGCCCTTGGGCATGACCGGCGTCTGCGCCCGCGTCCACAGCGGTGAATGGCCGAGCGAGACGAAGCCGATGCCGTGCTCCCGCGCCACGGCCTTGACGTCGCGCAGGTGGCCGGCGAGTTCCGCAGCCGTCTCGTGCAGGGTCTCGACCGGCGCCCCCGAAAGCTCGAACTGCCCGCCGGGCTCGAGCGAAATCGCGCCGCCGCCATCGGGACCGGCGAGGCCGATGATGTGCCCGGCGTCCATGATCGGCTCCCAGCCGAGCTTCGCCTGCATGCCCTCGAGCAGATGGCGGATGCCGCCGGCGGCCGGGCGCGCACCGGCCGCAGCCCGGCCCTCATAGGGTACGGGCGCGAGGTCATCGACGTAGAAGGGGAATTTCTCGTGTTCGGTGCCGAGCCTGAAGGCGGAAGGCGGCTTTTCCCCCGCCGCGATCCAGGACATCAACTCGTCCTTGGAACCGATCAGGGTCGAATCGGACACGTCGCGAGCCATGGGCGCTCCGGCAGAAGAACAGGACGGCCAGATCGCCGTCCATGTCTCGGGACATGGGGGCTCGGGCTCCGGGAGCGCCAGACATAGGCGAGCCGCGAACGCTCGACAACGACCCACGCCGCGCGTTGGCGGATCATCCGCGAACGCACCGCGCAGGGCGGCAGCGGCAGGATCAGCCGAGATCGCTGCGGCGGGCGGCCGACCGGCCCCAGCCCGTGGCGTCGAGCCGGGTCTCGGAGGCGATCCAGTCGACGACTGCGGCGAGCCCCGCCGTCTGCCCGCCGGGGCGGCCGCGCGCCTCCTCATAGACGGCGAGCTGGACATCGGCGCTCGTCCCCGCGGCGGCGATGGCGTTGCAATGAGCGAGGTCCGCCTCGCAGCCGAGCGCGCGGGCGTCGTCGGAGAGCCGGCCCACCAGATCCGCGACGAGGCCGGGGACAGCGCGCATGCTGCGGCTCGGCTCGTCGACCAGCCCGCCATGGATGCCGTAGCGCTGGGCGCGCCAGAGGTTCTCACAGGCGATCGCACGCGAGGCCGGCGTCAGATCGGCATTCAGCCGGGAATGGCGCAGGAGATGCCGCACGAGGCAGCGGTAGAGCGCCGCGATCGCGAGCGTGTCGTCCAGCCGCGTGCAGGAATCGGCGATGCGCAGTTCCAGCGTCGGGTGCTTGTCCGAGGGCCGGATCGCCCACCAGATGTAACTCGCATCCTTGATCGCGCCGGCCGCGACCATGGTATCGAGATAGGCATGGTAATCCGCCGGGTCGGCGAAGAGCTCGGGAAGCCCCGTCCGCGGAAGCTCGCCATAGGCGGCCAGGCGATAGCCCATCAGCCCGGTGCGGCGTCCCTGCCAGAAGGGCGAGGAGGTCGAGAGGGCGAGGATGACCGGCAGGAACGGCAAGATCCTCGCCATCAGGCGGATGCGCTCGTCCGCGTCGGCGACCTCGACATGGACGTGCAGGCCGCAGAGCTGGTTGCGGCTGCCCAGCATCTGAAGATCGCGCATCAGCGTGTCGTAACGCGCAGCGTCCGTGGCGCGCTGGCGCGACCAGGCGGCGCTGGGATGCGTGCCGCTGGCGAGCAGCAGCATGTCGTGCTCGAGCGCCAGGCCCGCCAGCCCCGTGCGCAGCCTGGTCAGCGACTGCCGCGCCTCGTCCATGCTGCGGCAGACCGGCGTCGCAACCTCGATCTGGGATTGCAGCATCTCCCGCTGCACCTCCTCGGGAAAGGCGCGCTGGGCCGCTTCGATGAAGGCGGCGGAGACCTTGCGTCCGATGCCCCGCGTGACCGCGTCGGCCAGAAAATACTCTTCCTCGATGCCGAAACGGCCATCCTCGCTCATGCGTTCATCCTCGTGGCGGGCCAAAGGAGTCCGGCCGGGGACGCATCGCCGCGCCGCCCTGCCGACCGGTGCGCCAGACTGGCCTCGATTGAGTCGAGAATGCGTCCCCCCGACCACGCAAACGTCCCGGCACGAGGGCCGTTCCGCGAATCAGCGCCGCGGCCAGTCGCCCAGAACCGCCTGCACCAGGGCCAGCGCGGCGACAGCCGCGGTGTCGGCGCGGAGGATGCGCGGGCCCAGCGAGATGGCGAGTGTCGCCGGTCGCGCAAGGATGAGCCGGCGCTCTGCCTCGTCAAAACCGCCTTCGGGGCCGATCAACACCGCGAGCGGGCCGGGTTCCAGCTCGGCCAGAGCGGCGACCGGGCTCTCCTGCGCCATCGCCTCGTCGCAGAAGATCAGACGCCTCTCCGGCGCGAGGGCGGCGAGCGCCGGCTCCAGCCCCTGCTCGGCACGGATCTCGGGAAGACTGAGGATGCCGCATTGTTCCGCCGCCTCGACGGCATTCGCCCGCATGCGCTCGAGATTGAGGCGCGAGACCTGGGTGCGGCGGGTCAGCACGGGCTGGATGACGCCTGCCCCCATCTCCACCGCCTTCTGGGCGATGTAGTCGAGCCTGGCATGCTTCAGCGGAGCGAAGAGATACTGCAGGTCGGGCGCGGCCGGCTGCGGTTTGGTCTGCCGCAACAGGGTGAGGCTCGCCTGCTTGCGCCCCTCGACCGCGATGGCGGCGAGCCATTCGCCATCGCGTCCGTTGAAGACGAGCACGGTGTCGTCCTGCTTCATCCGCAGAACGGAGATCAGGTAATTCGCCTGTTCCCGGGCCAGCGGCAAACGGTAGCCCTCCGCAAGAGCGGGCTCCACGAACAGGCGATGGCGCGCGAAATCGGGGGTGGTCATGGCTCGGACGAGGTTCCTCTCAGCGGACGATCCGCCCCTTCCGCGAGCGCCGGACGGAGGTTATCCACGCCAAAACCGCCACAATCGGAGGTTAAGGGCTGCTCCGGCTGGTCGCCGCCGGTCCGGCGCGCAAAGGTTCTTGGCGCTAACACGGCGTTGCTGTTAAGGAAACCGCGAGGGGCCGGAGTGCCCCCGCAGGATGTGGAGCGGAAACGAGATGCGGCGCAGTTTGGCTTCCGGAGTGATCGCGACGATGGGCTTCGCAGCGGCCGCCCTGCTCGACGCCGCCCCGGCCCGCGCCCAGGCCTCCGGCTGCGAGAAGATGCAGACCCTCCTTCAGGAGCGTCAGTCGCTCGTCGCCTCGCTGAACGCGGCCCAGAAGTCGAAGCGCCAGCTCACCCCGCAGCAGGCCTGCAGCACCATGACCAAGCTGGTCGGCAACGGCGCGACCACGGTCAAGTTCGCGACCGACAACCAGGACTGGTGCCAGATTCCGCCCTCCTTCATCGAAGGCATGAAGGCGGACAACCAGAAGGCCGCCGAAATCCGGAACAGGGCCTGCAACGCCGTCAAGCAGCAGGCCGAGATGATGCGTCGCGCCCAGCAGCAGGCGCAGGGCAGCGGCAACCCGTTCGGTGGCGGCGACGCCATCACCGGCGGCGGCATGCGCATCCCCCAGGGCGCTCTCTAGGCCCGGCAACCGACCATGGCGGGCCCCGGACCCTCGGCCCCGGCGCCCGACGCGCCGCTCCCCGACGCGTTGCGCGGGCACTGGGTCGATACGAAGGCGCCGCGGCGGCTGCGGCCCTTTCTCAAGCTCGCGCGCATTGAGCGGCCGATCGGCTGGCAGCTCCTGCTGCTGCCCTGCTGGTGGGCCGCCGGACTGGCCGCGATCGCCTCCGGATCGCCCTTCCCCAACCCCTGGCACTGCCTGCTCTTCCTGGTCGGCGCGGTGGTGATGCGTGGCGCGGGCTGCACCTTCAACGACATCGTCGACCGCAAGCTCGATGCCCAGGTGGCGCGCACGCGTGGCCGCCCCCTGCCCTCGGGCCAGGTGACGGCGAAGGCGGCGGCGCTGTTCATGGTCGCCCTGTCTTTCGTCGGACTGGCCGTGCTGCTGCAGTTCAACCGCTTCACCATCGTCGCCGGCATCGCCTCGCTCGCGATCGTCGCGATCTACCCGTTCATGAAGCGGATCACGAACATGCCGCAGTTCGTGCTGGGGCTGGCCTTCTCCTGGGGCGGGCTGCTCGGCTGGAGCGCCGTGTTTGGGCGTCTCGATGCCCCGGCCTTCCTGATCTATGCGGCGGCGGTGGCCTGGACGGTCGGCTACGACACGATCTACGCGATGCAGGATCTGGAAGACGACGTCATCGCCGGCATCAAGTCGAGCGCGCGCTATTTCGGCGATCACGGGCGCGAGGCGATCGCGCTGTGCTTCGCGATCACGGTGGTGCTGGCGGGGCTCGCGGCCTGGACGGCGGGCGGCGGAGTACTGGCCTTCGCCGGGCTTGCGGCCTTCGCGGGCCATCTCGCCTGGCAGGTCTCGCGGCTCAAGGGGGCGAGCGCGAAGGTCGCGCTCTCCCTCTTCCGTTCGAACTGGCATGCGGGCCTGCTGCTGGCGGCGGGCTTCGCGCTCGACGGACTCGGCCGCTCCCTGTTCTGATCTCAGTCGGTCAGACGCTCACCGGCCACGACGACCGGACGTTCCGCGAGCTTGCCGGTCTTGCGCCGCACCAGGAAGCGCGGACGGCGTCCGTTGAGGAAGGCGTAGCTGCGCCTGACCCGGATCGGCCCGAGCGCCAGCCGGCCGATCTGCGGAAAGGGCTGCGAAATCTCGCCGTCGCTGGTCTCGAGCAGCAGCGGCATGCCGCTGGACCGGCCACAGTCGCGCCAGAGCGCCACCGCCTCGTCGCCATCGACGGTCGCGATCGTGATCGAGCGGCCGTCACCGGCCGTCAGAGCGAGCTGGAAAATCTGATCTTCGCCCGTCGGGTTGGCCAGGCGCAGCGAAACGCCGCGCCAGCCGGCGGAACCCCGCAGGATCCGGACGGAGCCGATGCGCTCGATGCGCGGGGCATCGGCTGCAATGGCTTCGCGGGGGGTGATCGTCGGGTCGGTCGTACCGCCGGGGCCATTCGGTGCGAAACCGAACTCCCCGGCGGCCGGCGTGACTCTGGCCATGGGTTTGACGCCTCTCTGTAATCCCTGCCGCATCGGAGCCCTCTGTGTGGTGCGGGGCCCTCGTGCTTGCCGGACGAGATTGCGTCGCAGCCCTCTCCGAGCGCTTAAGCGGTTGGGTTAAGGGAGCGTGTCGGGGCCGTTCCTGGGCCTTCCATGGCGTGTTTCCTGCATGATGCTTGACGGAATCTTTCGTCTCCGGGGCGCATTTTCGCCTTGAAGCAGGCCTTTGCCCTTCGTAGGGAACGCCCATGAGCACGCCTCCGCTACCCATCGCACCGGATCTGCTCAAGGCCGTGCGCGAAAGCTGCCTGGAAGCCGGCGCCATCGCCACCGACCTGTTCCGCCCCGGAGCGAAGACCGCGGCCAGGACCTGGTCGAAGAGCGGCGGTTCGCCCGTCACGGAAGCGGATATCGGCGTCGACACCTTCCTGCGTGTCCGGCTTTCGGCGCTGCTGCCCGAGGCCGCCTGGCTTTCCGAGGAGACGGTGGACGATGCGCTGCGGCTGTCGCGCCGCTTCGTCTGGGTCGTCGACCCGATCGACGGCACCCGCGCCTATATGAGCGGCCTGCCGGACTGGGCGGTCTGCGTCGCGCTGCTCGACGAGGGCGAGCCGATCCTCGGCGTGGTCCATGCCCCGGCCAGCCGCGCGACCTACACCACGCTGCGCGGCGGCGGCGCCCAGAAGAACGGCGGCGCGATCACGGCGACACCGCTGACGCGCCTCGGCGAGGCGCGCATCGCCGGGCCCAAGCCGATGCTCGATGCGCTGGCGCGGATCGAGCCCTTCGAACCGGTCGACAAGATTCCCTCTCTGGCGCTCCGGCTGGCGCGCATCGCCGACGGCTCGATCGACGCCGGGCTGATCTCGGCGGACGCCCGCGACTGGGACCTCGCCGCCGCCGACCTGATCCTGCGCGAGGCGGGCGGCACGATGAGCGGCGGCGCGGGCGAGACGGTGGTCTACAACCGCGCGACGCCGGTGCATGGCGTGCTGGTCGCGAGCGGCAGCGGGCTGTCGGCACCGCTGCTGGCGGCGATGCAGCGCCTGCGGGACACGCAGCCGCAACGGCTCTGACGCGTTTTTCGCCCCTTCGCCGCACCGAATGGGTGCAGATGGACCGCGCGGCACTCGCGCCTCGCGCACGGATGGCTTAACAGGTGCCGCGCACCGCGCGCAGGACATGTCAGCTGGAGGGATCGATGGCGGCCGAGCCGGAACAGAAACAGCTTCTCCACCTCGTCTTCGGCGGGGAGCTCAGCTCCCTCGAAGGCGTCACCTTCAAGGATCTCTCGAAGCTCGACGTGGTCGGCGTCTACCCGAACTATGCGAGCGCGCACACCGCCTGGAAGGCGAAAGCGCAGGCCACGGTCGATCAGGCGCAGACGCGCTACTTCATCGTACATCTCCACCGCCTGCTCGACCCCGACACCTGAAGGGTTCGACGCCAGCTTCATGGGCTTTTCGATTCTCAAGACGCGCGTGGCGCAGGAGACGCTCGGCCGCATGCTGGCCGGGTATCTGCGCCTCGTGCAGCGCACCAACCGCTTCGTCGTCGAGCCGGCGGACGTCTATGAGCGCGTGCGCCCGGAGCTGCCGCTGATCATCGCGATGTGGCACGGCCAGCACATCATGATCCCATTCTCGCGGCCGGACTGGATGCAGGCCTGTTCGCTGGTGTCGCGGCATGGCGATGGCGGCTTCAATGCCGTGGCGCTGCGCCAGCTCGGCATCGGCGCGATCCGCGGCTCGGGCGCGCTCGGCAAGAAGATCCGCGAGAAGGGCGGGGCCAGCGCCTTCCTCGCCATGCTGAAGCGGCTCAAGGCCGGCGAGACGATGGTGCTGACAGCGGACATTCCCAAGCGCGCCCGCATCGTCGGGCCGGGAATCATCCAGCTCGCGCGGGCCTCAGGGCGCCCGCTGCACCCGATCGCGGTGGTCACGAGCCGCCGCATCGACTTCAAGAGCTGGGACCGGGCCTCGATCGGCCTGCCCTTCGGCCGCGGCGCCATCGTCGTCGGCGAGGCGATCCATGTCGCGCGCGAGGCGGACGAGGCGGCCTGCGAGGCGGCGCGGCTGGCGCTGGAAGCCGGCCTCGATGCCGTCCATGCCCGCGCCTATGCGCTGGTCGGCGCGCAGGATCCCGGCGCCGGGCTGAGGCAGGCGCGGCTCGCCGCCGAAGCCGCAGCGCCGGGATCGGCGCCATGAGCGGCAAGGGCGCGATCCTCTCCGGCTACCGGCTGCTGACCGGCCTGCTCGAGCCGGTCGCGGCGGGGCTGCTGGTCTGGCGCCGCCGCCGCGGCAAGGAAGACCCGACGCGCCTCGCCGAGCGGCGCGGCTATCCGGGCGTGCGCCGTCCGGACCGGCCGCTGGTCTGGCTGCATGGTGCCAGCGTCGGCGAGACGGTGACGCTGCTGCCGCTGGTGGCGCGGCTGCAGAAGCGCGGGCTGACCGTGCTCGTGACCTCCGGCACCGTGACATCGGCGAAGCTGCTGGCGGCGCGGCTGCCGGCCGGGGTGATCCACCAGTATCTGCCGCTCGACGTGCCGCGTTACATGCGCCGCTTCCTCGACTACTGGCAGCCCTCGCTCGGGCTGATCTGCGAGTCCGAGATCTGGCCGAACCTGCTGATCGAGGCGCGCAAGCGCGAGGTGCCACTCGTGCTCGTCAACGCCCGGATGTCGGAGCGCTCCTTCGCGCGCTGGTACAAGGCGCCGCAGACCTCCCGCTATCTGCTCTCCTGCTTCGAATCCTGCCTCGCCCAGTCGCAAGGGGACGCCGAGCGTCTCGCACAACTCGGTGCGCCGCGCGTCAGCGTCGCCGGCAACCTGAAATTCGACGTCCCCGCCCCGCCGGCCGACGCCGACACGCTGGCGATCCTCGACGGGCTGACGACGGGGCGCCCCGTCTGGGTCGCGGCGAGCACGCATCCGGGCGAGGAAGAGCAGGTCATCGCCGCCCATCTCGGCATCAAGCCCTATCTGCCGAACCTTCTGACGATCATCGCGCCGCGCCATCCGCAGCGGGGCGTCGAGATCGAGGCCCTGGCCGAGGCCAACGGCATCGCCGTCACGCGGCGGGCCGCCGGCCAACTGCCGGAGCGCGATGCGGAACTCTACATCGCCGACACCGTCAACGAGCTCGGCCTGTTCTACCGGCTCTCGCAGGTCGCCTATCTCGGGGGCTCACTCGTGCCGATGATCGGCGGCCACAATCCGATCGAGCCGGCCAAGCTCGGTTGCGCGCTGCTGCACGGTCCCTTCGTCCACAACAACGCCGAAATCTTCGCAGCCTTCGACAAGGGCGGCGGGGCGCGCGAAGTCGCCGATGCGCAGGGCCTGGCCGGTGCGGTGCATCGCTGGCTGAGCGACCCCGCCAGCGCGCGCCAGGCGGCGCGGGCCGCCGCGCAGACGAGCAGCGAACTGGGTGGGGCGCTCGGGCGCACCGTCCAGGCGCTGGAGCCGCTGCTGATGCGGATTGCGCTCGGCCAGCGCGACGGCGCGGCCTGATGCGGGCGCCCGCCTTCTGGTGGCGCCGCCCGGGTCTGCTCGCCGCTCTGCTCGCGCCGCTGGGCTGGCTCTATGGCGCGATCACGCTGCGGCGGATGCGGCGGCCCGGCACCGATTGCGGCATCCCGGTGATCTGCGTCGGCAATTTCGTCGCCGGCGGGGCCGGCAAGACGCCGACGGCGATCGCACTCGCGGGACTGCTGGTGCAGCGCGGCGAGACGCCTTTCGTGCTGATGCGAGGCTATGGCGGCCGCCTGCCCGGCCCGGTCGAGGTCCATCCCGAGCATCACGCGGCGCGCGCGGTCGGCGACGAACCGCTGCTGATGGCGCGCCATGCCCGCACCGTGATCGCACGCGACCGCGTCGCGGGCGCGAGCCTGTCGCGGGCGCTCGGCGCCAGCGTGATCGTGATGGATGACGGGCTGCAGAACCCGGCGCTGACCAAGCGGCTGAGGCTCGCGGTGGTCGATGGCGCCTCGGGCGTCGGCAACGGCCTGTGCCTGCCGGCCGGCCCGCTGCGCGCACCGCTGGCGGCGCAGCTCGGCGAGGTCGACGCCGTGCTGGTCATCGGCCCCGGAGAAGCGGGTGCCGCCGTGGCGGCGCAGGCGACGGCGCGGGGCCTGCCGGTCCTCGGTGCCCGGCTGGAGCCCGAGGCCGGGGCCGTCGCGCGCCTCTCGGGACAGGCGGTGCTCGCCGTATCCGGCATCGGGCGGCCGGAGAAATTCGCGGCGACGCTGCGCGAGGCGGGAGCGCGGATCGTGGCGGAGCGCGCCTTCGGCGACCATCATCCCTACACGCCGGACGACGTCGCGGCCCTCGTCGCCGAGGCTGCGCTCTATGACAGCCTGGTCGCGACCACCGAGAAGGACATGGTGAAGCTCGGACCGCTCTGGCCGGATGCCGAGCGCGGGCGCCTGCTCGGCGTGCCGGTCAGGCTCGTCCTCGACGAGCCGGATGCCATGGCCGCCCTGTTAGCCGGGCCATCAGGCGCGGCCGGCGCGCCTTAGCCGCAGCTGCACGGCTTCGGGCGAGGCATAGGCCTCCTGCCAGTCCACTGACCAGTAGCGCAGGTCCTCGAGGCGGATCGGAGCGCCCGTGACCGCGCAACGCACGAAGCCGCCCGGACGCACGACGCGGAACTCGCCGTGGCCGTAATCGAGGGCCGCTTCGGGCCCCGGCACCGGGGGGCGATCGCTGATGTTCATGACAATATATCTAAACCGTTGATCCGCGCGCGCAATGCCGGGATAATCCCGTCCCGTGATAGCGCTGCGCCCGACGAAGTCCAGCCTCGTGATTGCCTGCGCCGCGCGCCTCGCCGCGGCGGTGGCGGCGCTGTCGCTGCTGGCCGGGACCGCGCTGGCCGGCGGCTACGAGCGGGTACGACTGCCGAGCTATGACGGCGATCTCGACGCCGTGCTCTACCGCCCCAAGGGGCCGGGGCCGTTTCCGGCCGTCGTCGCGCTGCATGGCTGCGGCGGGCTGTTCCGCGAGAACGGCAAGCTCTCGCTGCGCCATTCCGACTGGGGCGAGCGCCTCGCGGCGGAAGGCTATGTCGTCCTGATGCCGGACAGCTACGGTTCGCGCCGGCTCGGCTCGCAATGCGGCGTCAAGGAGGTCACCGTGCGGGCCAGCCGCGAACGCGTCGCGGACGCCGCCGCGGCGCGGCACTGGCTGCAGTTGCGTGGCGATGTCCGCCCGGAGCGGATCGCCCTGCTCGGCTGGTCGGGCGGCGGCTCGACCGTGCTCGCCGCCATCCGCAAGGACCGGCGCCCGGCCGACGAACAGCCGGACTTCGCACGGGCCATCGCTTTCTACCCCGGCTGCCGGATCCAGTCGGAATCGACCAGCTTCATGGCGCGGATGCCCCTGCTGATGCTGATCGGCGACGCGGACGACTGGACCCCGCCCGGCCCCTGCGACTATCTCGCCAAGGCCGCGAAGGCCCGCGGCGAGAAGGTCGAGATCGTGATCTATGCCGGCGCGCTGCACGATTTCGACCACCCGCGTCTCGAGGTGAAGGAGCGCAGCGACATCGCCTTCTCCGCGACCGGCACCGGCAAGGCCACGGTCGGCACCAATCCGGAAGCGCGCGAGGATGCGATCAAGCGGGTCCGGGCGTTCCTGGGCGGCCTCTGAGGAAGCCGGTCAGAACAGGTCGCCCTGCGCCGTCTTCAGCCCATCGCGGCGGGCGGGGCGCGCCGGACGGGCCGGCCCCTCCCCACCGCCGGCCACGACCGCGCCGAAGCGTCCACCCGCGACCTGTACGCCCAGCGCCTGACCGGCGCGCAGCTGCGCCGGGTCGCGGATGACCGCCCCCGTCTCGTCGCGCACCAGCGCATAGCCGCGCGCCAGCACCGCCTCGGGACCGAGCGAGGCGAGCAGCGAGACCGAAGACCGCCAGCGCTCGCGACGCCGTATCAGGCTCTGCGCGAACGCCCGCTGAAGGCGCGCTTCCAGCGCCGGCAGCCGCTCGCCGCGCAGGGCCACGCCACGGGCCAAAGCCTTTGCCGCGCGTTGCTCGAGCTCCTGCAGTCGCCGCCGAGCCTCGGCGATGCGTCGGCTCTCGACGGACAGCGCCGCGTTGCGCGCCTGCGCCAGCACGCGCCCATAGCCTTCGAGCCGGGCCCGCAGCGCCGCCAGCCGCGCCAAAGGCGACTGGCGCGCAAGGCGCTGGGCGGCGAGGCCCAGTTGCTGCTCATGCACACGGGCGTTCCGCGCCAGCGCCGGGGCGAGCCGGGTCGCCGCGAGATCGAGCCGCTGGCGCGGGCCCGACAGCACGGCTTCCGGCCCCGGCAAGGCGCGGGCGAGCGCGCGCAGATCGCTGCGGCGGCGGTCGGAGAGGCGGCGCATCGCCCCGGCCTGGCGGCGCGCGAGATCGGCGACGAGGCTCATCAGCTCGGCGCGCACCGGCACGACCTTCTCGGCCGCGCCGGTCGGCGTCGGCGCCCGCAGGTCGGCGGCGTGGTCGATCAGGGTGACGTCGGTCTCGTGGCCGACGGCGGAGACCAGCGGGATCAGCGAGGCGGCCGCCGCGCGCACCACGATCTCCTCGTTGAAGCCCATCAAATCTTCGAGCGAGCCGCCGCCGCGCGCGACGATGATGACGTCCGGCCGCGGGATGCGCCCGCCCTCGGGCAGGGCGTTGAAGCCGGCGATGGCGGCGGCGACTTCCGCCGCGCTGGTCTCGCCCTGCACCCGCACCGGCCAGACCAGGACGTGGCGGGGGAAGCGATCCTCCAGCCGGTGCAGGATGTCGCGGATGACGGCGCCGGTCGGCGAGGTGACGACGCCGATGACGCGGGGCAGATAGGGGATGAGCTGCTTGCGCTCCTCCGCAAACAGCCCCTCGGCGGCCAGCCGCCTGCGGCGCTCCTCGAGCAGCGCCATCAGCGCGCCGATGCCGGCGGGCTCGAGCGAGTCGATGATGATCTGGTAGCTCGACTTGCCGGCGAAGGTGGTGATCTTGCCGGTGGCGATGACCTCGAGGCCTTCCTGGGGCTTCGTCTTCAGCCGGCCGAAGACGCCCTTCCAGATCACCGCGTCGATCTTGGCGTTGGCGTCCTTCAGCGAGAAATAGACATGGCCCGAGCCGACCGGGCCGCGATAGCCCGAAATCTCGCCGCGCACGCGCACGAAGCCGAAGGCATCCTCCAGGGTGCGCTTGAGCGCGCCGGAGAGGTCCGAGACCGACCATTCGGGCGTGTTGCCGGCGGGCTTGGGCGATTCGCTGTCCATGGCGCGACCATAGCGGCGCCGGCCCGGCCGCAGAAGCGTTGCCGTCGGCGCGCGCGGCGGCTATTGCCGCCCCAGCATCGCGGCAAGCGTCTCACTACGGGTCATCCCGGACGCAGCGCAGCGGAGATCCGGGATCCATGCCTGACCCGTTCCGGAATGGATCCCGGGTCTCGCTTCGCTCGCCCGGGATGACGAGGGTGGACGGGTGTCCAGGGAGACGACGATGAAGATTCTTCTGATCGGATCGGGGGGTCGCGAGCATGCTCTGGCCTGGGCGATCTCCGCCTCGCCGCTCTGCGACCGGCTCTTCATCGCGCCCGGCAACCCCGGCACCGCGCAGTGCGGCGAGAACGTCGTCCTCGACATCGCCGACCACGCGGCGGTTGCCTCCTTCTGCAAAGTGCAGGGCGTTTCCTTCGTCGTCGTCGGGCCCGAGGGACCGCTGGTCGCCGGCCTCGCCGACGATCTCGCAGCAGCCGGTCTCAAGGTCTTCGGCCCCTCGAAGGCGGCTGCCCAGCTCGAAGGCTCGAAGGCCTTCACCAAGGAGCTCTGCGCGGAGTTCGGGATTCCCACCGCCGGCTTCGGCCGCTTTGCGGACGCGGCGTCCGCCAAGGCCTATGTCGCCAAGCAAGGCGCGCCGATCGTGATCAAGGCCGACGGGCTCGCCGCCGGCAAGGGCGTGGTGATGGCGGAGACGCTCGACCAGGCCAACGAGGCCATCGAGATGATGTTCGGTGGCGGGCTCGGCGCGGCCGGAGCCGAGGTCGTGATCGAGGAATGGATGATCGGCGAGGAGGCGAGCTTCTTCGCGCTCTGCGACGGGACGCATGCGCTGCCGCTCGCCTCGGCGCAGGACCACAAGCGCGTCGGCGACGGCGACACCGGCCCCAACACCGGCGGCATGGGCGCCTATTCGCCCGCACCGGTGATGACACCGGCCATGGAAGCGCGGGTGATGACGGAGATCATCGCGCCGACGCTGGCCGGCATGATCAAGCGCGGGACGCCCTTCAAGGGCGTGCTCTTCGCCGGGCTGATGATCACCGCGCAGGGGCCGAAGCTGATCGAATACAATGTCCGTTTCGGCGATCCCGAATGCGAGGTGCTGATGCCGCGGCTGAGGAGCGACATCGTGCCGGCCTTGCTCGCCGCCTGCGACGGCGTGCTCAACAACATCACCCTGCGCTGGTCGGAGGAGGCCGCGCTGACGGTGGTGCTGGCCGCGCGCGGCTATCCGGCCAAGCCCGAGACCGGGAGCGTGATCAAGGACATCGACAAGGCCGCGGCGCTCGACGACGTGCTCGTCTTCCATGCCGGCACGAAGCAGGATGCCGCGGGTGCGCTGCTGGCAGCCGGCGGTCGCGTGCTCAATGTCGTAGGGATGGGCAAGACGGTCAGCGAGGCGCAGGCGCGGGCCTATCGCGGCGTCGATGCGATCGACTGGCCGGCGGGCTTCTGCCGCCGCGACATCGGCTGGCAGGCGGTGAAGCGCGAGCGCGACGGCTGACAGGGGCCGTCGGATAGCGTATATATCGTTGCCGCGTTCGATATATACGGAAGGGCGGCATGGCAATTCTGATCAAGGATGCCCACACGGACCGCGTCGTTCGGGAGCTGGCAGCGCGGACAGGTCGTACGATCAAGGAGGCGGTGCGCATTGCCGCGGAACGCGAACTGGCCGAGCTCCCGAGCGACAAAGGGCGCATCGATCCCGTGAAGCTCGCGGAAACGCTTGCGCGCCTTCGTTCTTATCCGGTGACAGACGACCGATCGGCCGACGAGATACTCGGTTACGATGACAACGGACTGCCGGCGTGATTGTCGCCGACAGTTCGGCGATTGTCGCGATTGCCTTCGGCGAGCCAGAGGCTGCCCTTTTTCAAAGGCTGCTGACCGAAGCGTCCGACTGTGTTTGCTCTGCCGTCACTTTCACTGAGTGCGTGATGGTCCTGATCGGCAAACGGGCCGCGACGCCCCTGCGCGAAGTGGAGGCCCTGTTCGGCGACCTCAAGGTTCGGCCTGCCGCCCTCGATCCAGAGCAAGGCCGCCTTGCGGCCGAAGCTTTTATCCGCTTCGGCAAGGGCCGCCACCGGGCCGGCCTCAATCTCGGCGACTGCTTTTCCTACGCTCTTGCCAAATCCCTGCAGGCCCCTCTGCTCTACAAGGGTGAGGATTTCGCCAGAACCGACATTGCATCTGCGCTGACGGCAGGAGCCCGACCATGAGCAATATCGACAGCCTCTTCCCCGGTTTCACCGGGCGCTGGATCAACGGCCCAGTTGGCAAAATCTTCGCCCGCGTTGGCGGCGAGGGGCCGCCGGTCGTGCTGATCCACGGTTTTCCGCAAACCCATGCCGAATGGCACCCGATCGCCGCCGAGCTGGCCAAGACACACAGCGTCGTCTGCCCGGATCTGCGCGGCTATGGCTGGTCGATGGCGCCGCATGGCGATGGCGGCCGCGAGACCTATACCAAGCGCGCCATGGGCGAGGACATCGTCGCGGTGATGCAGGCGCTCGGGCACCTGCGCTTTGCGGTCGTCGGCCATGACCGCGGCGCGCGCGTCGCCTATCGCCTGGCGCTGGACCATCCCGGCCGCGTCGAGAGACTGGCGCTGCTCGACATTCTGCCGACGATCTCGATGTGGGAGGGCATGAATGCCGGCCGCGCCATGCAGGTCTATCACTGGACCTTCATGGCCCAGCCCGAGCCGGTGCCGGAGAACCTGATCAAGGGCGATCCGCTCGGCTGGCTCGACCACACCATCGCGAGCTGGACGCGGGCCAAGTCGCTCGACCTGTTCGATCCGCTGGCGATGCAGGCCTATGGCGAGTCCTTCGGGGACCCCGCCCGAATCCATGCCGCCTGCGAGGATTACCGTGCCGGGGCGACCACCGATGTCGAGCATGACCGGGTCGATCTCGCCGCGGGCAACCGCATCCTCTGCCCGACGCTGGTGCTGTGGGGCGAGGCCGGCATCCCCGCCAAGGGCGCCAGCCCGCTCGCGATCTGGCGCGAGACCTTCGCGCCCCAGGCGGGCGGACAGGCGATCGAGAGCGGGCATTTCCTGCCCGAGGAAAACCCGAAGGCGACGCTCGCGGCGCTCGCGCCCTTCCTGTCGCAACCCATTGCCTGAGGCGGCGCGAAGGGCCAGATCCGGGTGATGCCACGCAGCGAGCCCCGCCCTCCCGATGCCACGCCGCAGGACGCCATCGCGGTCCGGCAGTTGCAGCCCGGCCAGCCCGAACTCGTCCTCGTCCTCGGCGCCGGCGGGGCGCGCGGGCTCAGCCATATCGTCGTGCTGGAGGCGCTCGACGACCTCGGCGTCCGGCCGACCCTGATCGCCGGCTGCTCGATGGGTGCGATCGTCGGCGCGGCCTATGCGGCCGGACTTTCGGGCCGCGATCTGCGCGAGCACGTCACCGCCTCCTTCAGGGACCGGGCCAAGGTCATCGCGCGGCTGCTCGATGCCCGCATCGGCAAGTTCACCGATCTCATGCGCGGGCTCGGCAACCCGGTGCTGATCGATGGCGAGCGGATGCTCGACCTGTTCTGGCCCGAAGCCGTGCCGGACCGCTTCGAGGACCTCGCCACGCCCTTCCTGGCGACGGCGACCGACTACCATCTGCATGCCGAGGTCGCGCTTGGCCGTGGCCCGCTGACGCCGGCCGTGGCGGCCTCGCTGGCCATCCCGGGCCTGATCCGGCCCGTCGTGATCGAGGGGCGCGTGCTGATCGACGGCGGCGCGATCAATCCCCTGCCCTATGACCGGCTGATGGCGCCGGGCCGGATCGTCATGGCCGTCGATACCAGCGCGCCGGCCACCGTCAGCGAGACCCGCGTTCCGGGCCCGCTCGAGGCCATGCTCGGCGTCAGCCAGATCCTGACGCGGACGATCGTGCAGCGGATGATCGAGCGCCAGCCGCCGGACATCCTGATCCGTGCCGGGGCCGACGGCATCGGCGGGCTGGATTTCTTCAAGGCGAAGGCGATCCTAGAAGCGGCCGAGCCGGTGAAGGACGAGGTCAAGCGCAGGCTGGCGCAGGCTCTGGACGCGCGCGGCTGACCGGCTCGGGCGCGTCGCAGACGAAGCCCGGCAGGGCGACGGCGAGGGCCGCCCGGCCCGCCTGCGTCAGCGTTACCGCACGGCTATCCTTGCGCCGCAGGACCCAGGCCATCTCGAAGCAGCGGCAGGCCAGGGCGGCGGCGAGATGGCCCGCGAGATGCGGCCTGCGCTCGCTCCAGTCGAGACAGGGGCGCAGAAGCGCGCGGCGCGGCGGTCTGGCCGGAAGGGCGATCCCGAGCGTGGCGAAGACGCCCTCGCCCGACGCCGTCAGGCCGTAGCCACCCTCCGCGACCGCAAGATGCCCGCCCGCCACGAGCGCATCGTGGATATCCGTACCGAGCCGTCCGGCGAAATGGTCGTAGCAGGTGCGCGCCTGGCCGAGTTCGGCACCGACGCGCTGCGGCAATCGCCGGGCGGCCGGCCCGGCCGCGGCGAGCACCATCAGCCCCTCCAGCGCCTGCGCAACCTCGGCACCCGCCAGGCGGTAGTAGCGGTGGCGCCCCTGTGCCGCGACGGCCAGAAGGCCACCCCGCAGCAACTGCGCCAGATGGCCACTGGCGGTCTGGGGGGCGACGCCGGCGAGGAAGGCGAGTTCCTTCGCGGTCAGCGCGCGGCCATCCATCAGCGCGTGCAGGATGTTCGCGCGGGCTGGGTCGCCCATCAGGCTGGCGATTTCCGCGAGGTAGGGGCCGCTGGCACTCATGCCGCGAGGATGCGCCGTCCCGCCGCCAGCGCAAGAGGCGATGCTACGGCCGCGCCCGTTGCATCCTGCGGAGACAGCGGGCTGCGGCAATGCGACAACAGGGCATGCTCCAGCCTCTCAGCACCGACCCCTCCCTCCTGCTCTTCATCGCCGCGACCTTTCTGCTCGCCGGCTTCGTGAAGGGCGTCATCGGGCTCGGCCTGCCGACCATTGCCGTCGGCGTCCTCGGCGTCGTCATGGCGCCGGCCCAGGCTGCGGCTCTCCTCGCCGTGCCCAACCTCGTCACCAATGGCTGGCAGCTCGCGACGGGGCCGGGCCTCCGGCGCATCCTTTCGCGGCTCTGGCCGATGCTGGCCGGGATCACGGCCGGGACCTGGCTGGGCGCGGGGCTGATCGAGCAGCAGAAGAACGGGTCCGCGACCTTGTGGCTCGGCATCGCCCTGATGCTCTACGGACTGGTGGGGCTGAAGGCGGCGAAGCTGCGCGTTCCCGCAGGCGCCGAAGCCTGGCTGGGGCCGCTCGTCGGCCTGGCGACCGGTGTGGCGACGGCGGCGACGGGGGTCTTCGTGCTGCCGGCCGTGCCCTATCTGCAGGCGCTCGGACTCGACAAGGACGAGCTCGTCCAGGCGCTCGGCTTGTCTTTCCTGGTGTCGACGCTGGCGCTCTCGGTCGGCCTGCTGGAGGCAGGCGTGCTCGATGCGCGGGTCGCGCTGCAGTCGGGCCTGGCCCTGTTGCCCGCACTCGCCGGCATGGCCGCAGGCGCGGCGCTGCGCGCCCGCATCTCGGCCGCGAGCTTCAGGCTCTGCTTCTTCGCCGGGCTGCTGGCGCTCGGCGGCTATCTCGTGCTGCGCGCGACCGGCTGACGCCGGTCGCGCCGAGACCTCAGCGGCCGCGGGGGTTGTAGGCGAAGCGGCGATGGCTGCGCTTGACGCCGTACCAGGCCAGTTGCCGGTCCCCGACATCGACATGGACGAGGCCGTTCGAATAGGAGCCGACGCCGCCGACGGCCTCGAGGGTTTTCGCCACCGCGGCGGCCTTGCGCGGCGTCGTCGCCAGTGGGCGGAAGTCGATGGCCTTGCCACTGTAGTGCTGGGAGTTGCGGGCATGGCGCCCGCCGCAGGTCGAGGTGATCTGAATCGGACCGATCTTCTCGACCAGTTCCCGGATCATGGCAACAGTTTCGGCCTTGAGGCAGCGCAGCCCCTTGACCTGGGGCTGGAAGGACACCTGCTCGATGGCGGAGTCTGCGCGCGCAAGAACAGGCACCGAGACCGTGAAGATCACGGCCATGACAATACAACGCATTACTAACCTGACGTGATGGGGAGAGTGGAAGGCTCAAGCCACCATCATGGGGTCTGGCTGAGCGGTTCGGGCGCTTCACTAGAGCGATCACGCGGCCAAAACAAGGCAGATCATCTGGCCTGATCTGTCGCTGTAGCCTGAATCTTGAACAGACGATTGCCCCCCGACACTCGAAATGCTCCGGAATCGGATCGAATGATCGATGGTTACGAACGCACCGATCGATGCACGCCGGTTTGGTCGTCCCCTCAGGTGTTCAGCGGATCAGGCGGAGGCCTCGCCCGGAGGATTTGCGGCATCGCATTGACGCACCGCTAACCGCCGCAGCGCTCCGCGAGCGCCATGACCGGCAGCGCGTGCTAGCGTCTACACGTCCGATCCTGCGGGGAGACGGGGGATGACAGACGAGGCGCGGCACTATCTCGTTTCCGAGATCGAGACGCTGCAAGCCACCGTGTTCAAGGCGGGCGCCCTGAACGCCAAGATGCTGGGCGCGGCCGCCGAGAAGCATCTGGAGAACGTGCTGCCGCTGGTGGCGCTGTCGCCGCCCCTGGAGGAGGCGACCTATCTCGCCGTCGCCCAGATCGCCCAGTTCGCGCGGCTGCTCTATGGCCAGGCACCGGTTGCCGAGATCGAACAGGCGCGGCGCAGCACACTGGTTGCGGTCGATGCGCTGGCCGCGCTCATGCTCGCCTCGCTGCAGGATCAGCCCGCGCCGATGCAGGTGGCCGAGTCCGCCGCCGAAGCGCTTCCCCTCGCCGGCTGAGGCCGGGCGCTCCTAGCGCCGGTCGCGGAAGAAGTCGCGCAGCAGCGCGGCGGCCTCGCTCTCGCGCAGGCCGCCATAGACCTCGGGCGCATGATGGCAGGTCGGGCTGGCATAGAGCCGGACGCCGTTCTCGACCGCCCCGCCCTTGGGATCACCGGCGCTGAAATAGAGCCGGCGGATGCGGGCGAAGGAGATCGCCGCCGCACACATCGGGCAGGGCTCGAGCGTCACGTGGAGATCACAGCCGGTCAGGCGCTCGGAGCCCAGCGCCTCGCAGGCCAGCCGCAGTGCCAGCATCTCGGCATGGGCCGTCGGGTCCTTCAGTTCCAAGGTGCGGTTGCCGGCGCGCGCCAACACCAGCCCCTCCCGGCTGACGACGGCGCCCACCGGCACCTCGCCACGCGCGGCGGCGGCGCGCGCCTCGTCGAAGGCGAGGGCCATCGGATCGCTCGCGTGCATGGACAGCGGCGCGGGCTGCTGCGGGGCCATCTCACCTCCGTTTTGACGCTCGCGGCGCCGGGAACGCTCTGCTACAAGCGCCGGCTACACTGCGAATTTCGAGCCTGTCCAGCGTGCGGAGCGAATCTTCGCCCGCGTGACGACCGGCTCAGGAGCCATCATGAGCGACGACAACAATCAGAAAAGCCGGGGCCCGCGCAAGGGCGGTGGAACCGGCGGACGCGGCGGCGGGTCCGGCGGCGGTCGCGATGGCGGCGGCTTTGGCGGCCGGGGTCCGCGCAGCGGGGCGGCCGGTGGCGAGCGCAAGCCGTTCCGCGGCCGCAACGACGGCGCCGAGCGCCCGGCGCGGGCGGATGGCCCGGCGCGCCCGTTCCGGGCCCGCCCCGATGGCGAGCGCAGCGCGAGCCGCCCGCCGCGCGAGGGCTTTGCGCCCCGTGGCGAGCGTGCGGGCGGACCAGGCGCCGGGCCCAAGCGCTTCGACAAACCCCGCTTCGACCGGCCGCGCTCCGACGGCGCGGCGCGTCCGCGGCGGGCTCGCGAGGAAACGCCGGTTTCCGAGGCCAAGCTGCTGCCCTCGCTGATCCAGGAGCCCGAGCGCATCGCCAAGGTGATGGCGCGCGCCGGCGTCGCCTCGCGCCGCGACAGCGAGGCGATCATCCTCGAAGGCCGCGTCAGTGTGAACGGTCGCGTGATCGACAGCCCGGCGCTCGATATCGGCCCCGACGATGTCGTGCTGATCGACGGCGAGCCGCTGCCGGCGCGCGAGCGCACGCGGATGTGGCTCTATCACAAGCCGCGCGGGCTGGTGACGACGAACCACGATCCCGAAGGGCGGCCGACGGTGTTCGACGCGCTGCCCGAGGATCTGCCGCGCGTGCTCTCGATCGGGCGGCTCGACATCAACACCGAAGGCCTGCTGCTGCTGACCAATGACGGCGGGCTCGCGCGCATGCTGGAACTGCCGGAGACGGGCTGGCTGCGGCGCTACCGCGTGCGCGCCTTCGGCTCGGTGACGCAGGACAGGCTCGACACGCTGCGCGACGGCGTGACCATCGACGGCGTATCCTATGGCCCCGTGGTGGCGCGTTTCGAGCGCCAGCAGGGCTCCAACACCTGGCTGACGGTCGATCTGCGCGAGGGCAAGAACCGCGAGGTCAAGACGGTGCTCGAGCATCTCGGCCTCGACGTGAACCGGCTGATCCGGGTCTCGTTCGGGCCGTTCCAGCTCGCCGACCTGCCCGAGGGCGAGGTCGACGAGATCCGCTCGCGCGTGCTGAAGGACCAGCTCGGCGAGGAGCTGATGGCCAAGGCCGGCGTCGATTTCGAGGCGCCGCGCCGCGACGAGCTGCCGCCGGCCCCGCCGAGACCTCCCGTGAGCAAGGCTGCGCCCAGCGGCGAGGACCGCCCGCGGCGCAAGCGTGAGGGCGACGAGTCGGATGGCAAACCCGAGCGCTGGAAGAGCGACGCCGTGCGCACGCCCTCGCTCGACGATCGCAGCGACAAGCCGTGGAAACGCACCGTCTGGCGCGATGCCGAAGCCGAGCCGCAGCGCGAGCGCAAGGCCCCGCCGCGCCGCGGCGCCGACCCCAGGGCCGAGCGCCAGACGCGCGAGGCCAGCGGCGAGGTGGTGCGCCGCCGCGACAAGGCGATCGCCGATCCCAAGGGCCGGCGCGTGCTGGTCGAGCGTGTCGGCGCCCCGCCCCGCGAGGAGCGTGCGGAGCGCCCGGCGCGCGACGGCGTCAACCCGAAGCGCAGGCCCGATCGCCTGCCGCGCAGCGAGCGCGGCGAGCGAAACGCCGCAGAGGCGCGCAGCCCCCGTGCGCCGGAGCGCGCGAGCGGCGGCGACCGCCCCGCCCGTCGTCCCCGCAGCGAAGGCGGCGAGCGCGACCGCACGCAGGAGCGGCCGTGGCAGGATGCCGGGCCGCGCACCGAGCGGCCCGCGCGGGCGCCGAGGCCCGAGAGAGCCGGCGGCGACAGGCCTTATGGCGAGCGGCCCGACCGCGCGCCCCGCGGCGACCGGCCCGAGCGAACGCCGCGCGAGGGCGGCGATCGTCCCCCGCGTCGTTCCGACGACGCTCCGGGCGGCGCCAAGCGCAGCTATGCGGCGCGCTCCAGCGAACGGCCCGCAGGCCGCAGCGGCGAGCGCAGCGGGGGCAAGCCCTTCGGCGCCAGGCCCGGCGGCGGTAAGCCCGGTGGCGGCCGGCCTTTCGGCGGCAAGCCGGGCGGTGGCGGGCGTCCGGGTGGCGGCCGTCCCGGCGGCGGGGCCAAGGGGCCGCGCTCCGGCGGCAAGCGGGACTGACGGCTAGCCGATGCGGATCGTCGGCGGACGTTTGCGCGGGCGGGCGCTGGCCGGGCCCAAGCCGGGGATCGGGACCATCCGCCCGACCTCGGACCGCCTGCGCGAATCCCTCTTCAATGTGCTCGCCCATGCCTATGACGACCCGCTCGACGGCGCGCGCGTGCTCGATCTCTTCGCCGGGACCGGGGCGCTCGGCTTCGAGGCGCTGTCGCGCGGCGCCGCCTTCGCGCTGCTGGTCGACGACGGCACCGAGGCGCGCGGCCTGATCCGCGAGAACCAGATGGCGCTCGGCCTCGCCGGCCACAGCCGCGTCTTCCGGCGCGACGCGAGCAAGCTCGGCCCGATCAGCGCCATGGAGCCCTTCGCGGTCGTGTTCTGCGACCCGCCCTATCGCAAGGGCCTCGGCGAGACAGCGCTCGCCTCGGCCCGCGACGGCGGCTGGCTGGCACCTGGCGCGCTGGTGATCCTGGAGGAAGCTGGCGATGTCGAGATCGCCCTGCCCGACGGGTTCGAGTTGCTGGAACGGCGGGAGTACGGCGAAACGCAGGTGCTGATCCTGCAAGCGAGCCAACTGTGACGGTCCGTCCGATGCCCATCGCGCATCGGGCCGCATCCGAAATCGCATGACGCCTTGCGCACCGGCCCGCGCATAGTCGCGCCATGTCGCAACCGCCCGGCCGTTCGCTGCTGCTCGTCCCGCTGCTGGGCCTGCTCTGGGGCTTCAACTGGCCGGCGGTGCGGATCGCGCTGACCGAGATCGCGCCCTGGACGCTGCGGGCGAGCGGCATGACCTTCGCGGGGATGTTCCTGATTGCGGTCGCGCTCATGCGCGGCGTGCCGCTGGCGGTGCCGCGGGCGCAATGGCTGCGGCTGGCGGTGGCCGGGCTGTTGTCGATCGCGGCTTTCAACATCCTGCTCGCCTTCGCTCAGCTCGCCGCGCCGACCTCGCGCGCGGCGATCCTGACCTTCACCATGCCGATCTGGGCGACGCTGCTCGCCCGCTTCGTCCTGGCCGAGCCGATCGACCGGCGGCGGCTGGTCGGGCTCGGGCTCGGCATGGCGGGGCTGGCCTGCCTCGGCCTGCCGCTGATCGCCGGCGGCGGCCTCTCCTTCGGCCTGCTGCTGGCGCTGATCGCGAGCGTGAGCTGGGCGCTGGGCACCATCGTCAGCAAGCGCTGGCCGGTGAGCGCGCCGGCGCTGACCATCGCCGCCTGGCAGCTCCTCATCGGCGGCGCAGCCGGGGGGCTCGGCATGCTCGTCTTCGAGGGCGTGCCGGTGCCCAAGATGCTGGAGGCGCGGACGGTGGCGGCGCTCGCCTTCCACATCCTCGGCGCGCAGGCGCTGGCCTATGTGCTCTGGTTTACGGTGATCACCAGGCTGCCAGCCGGCATCGCGAGCCTCGGCACGCTGATGGTGCCGGCAGTCGGCGTGCTCGGCTCGGTGCTGCTGCTCGGCGAGCGCCCGACGCCGAGCGACTGGCTCGGCCTCGCGCTGGTGATCGCGGCGTCCGGCTCGATCCTGATCCCGGGACGGGCGAAGGCGGGGGGCGTCGCCGAAGCCGGCTGAGCCGCGGAGCCGCCGTCTGCCGCGGGGATAAGCGGGCCAACTTATCCCCGGTAGGCTCCGCGTGCCTGATCTTCGCATCCGTCGCGGAGGTCAGACGCACGGATGCCCCTTCCCTATCCAGATCAGTGGCGTTCCCGAAGCGCCGCGCTGCAGCGCAGGCGGCTTGCGAGCCAGGTCGCCGGCGGCCGCATGATGCGGGCCCTGGCACGGCTGCAGGCGCTCGTCGAGAAGGCCGGCTTCCGCGAGGATCAGCCGCGCATCCCTGCCGGCAACGGCCGCGAAAGCGGTAAGTGGCGGTATATCGAGGGCTATGCGCAGGGCCGGCAGCCGGGCATCGGCGACAATGGCGGGCCGTCGCTCGACCCGCCCGACCCTCCGAAAGAACCGCCCAGTGACAAGGTCTCGAAAACCCAGGCCGCCAAGGCCCTGGCCAGGCAGATCGCCCTCGTGGCGGCCCGCCGAGCGGGCCCGATCGGCGCGGCCATCACCGTCCTCGAGGCGGGCCACTGGCTGTACTCCGAATGGCCGTCGATCCGGTCCTATCAGGATCCGCCAAAATCGCTCACCGAACTCCAGCAGCAGGTGGGGCAGCGGCGGCCAGGTTACGAGGACCACCACATTGTCGAACAAGGTGCGGGAGGGCGTGAAGGCTTTCCGCGCTCGATGCTCAACAGTGTCGATAATGTCGTCAGCGTGCCGACTTACAAGCACCATCAGATCACAGGATGGTACAACAAGCCAAATCCCGACTTTGGCATGCAATCGCCGCGCGTTTATCTTCGTGGCCGCGAGTGGTCCGAGCACGTTCGCGTCGGGCAGATGGCCATGCGCCGATTCGGAGTCCTCGAATGAAGCGCCCAGAAGACTTGAAAACTCTGTCAAACGGCGAGATCGTCCGTCGTTTCGAGCAACTCTGCATTGAACAATATGATGCAATGGAGCGCGATGAACTTGTCCGCGTCAACCGGATCGTCTGGCGGGTTCACGCTCTCGAAATGGAGCTGAAGTTCCGCCCAGGCGATCAACGGCGCCTTCTTATGACACTATTCGGTCACCCCAACATGCAGGTCCGGCTGTCCGCGGCTCGCGCCAACCTCGCTGTCGATTATCCCGCAGCACGCCGCGAGATGCAGGCCATTGTCGATTCAAAATGGTATCCTCAGGCTGGCGACGCGGGAATTTCGCTGGAAAACATCGACACCGGGTTTTTCCGCCCGAGCTGAGCCGCCCCCTCACCGTCGCCCGAACAGCCGCTCGATATGGACGAGCTTGATTTCGACACAGGTCGGGCGGCCGTGGTCGCAGTGGCCGGAGTTGGCGTGATCTCTATCTCGCACAGCAGCGCGTCCATATCTCGAGGCCGGCCACTGGCTGTACTCCGAATGGCCGTCGATACGGTCCTATCAGGATCCGCCAAAATCGCTCACCGAACTCCAGCAGCAGGCGGGGCAACGGCGGCCGGGTTATGACGACCATCACATCGTCGAGCAGGGTGCGGGAGGGCGTGAAGGCTTTCCGCGCTCGATGCTCGACGGCCCCGACAATGTTGTCAGCGTGCCCCGCTACAAGCATCATGAGATCACGGGCTGGTACACGAAGCCCAATCGGAACTACGGCATGCAGTCGCCGCGTGCCTATCTTCGAGGCCGTGACTGGGCGGAGCATGTCCGCGTCGGACATGAGGCCATGCGTCAAGTCGGGGTGCTCAAATGAAGCGCAACGAGGATCTGAGCGTGTTGTCCAATGAGGAGATCGTCAGGCGCTTCGAACAGCTCTGCATCGAGCAGTACGACGCCATGGATCGCGAAGAACGAGGGCGGGTCAACCGCCTGGTCTGGCGCATCCATGCCTTGGAAATGGAGTTGAAATCCCGTCCCGGGGATCAACGCCGCCTTCTTCGGCGCTTCTTCGGCCACTCGAACATGCAGGTTCGGCTCTCAGCAGCACACGCCAATCTCGCGATCGACTACCCGGCTGCCCGTCGCGAGATTCAGGACATCGCCGACTCCAAATGGGAAGCGCAATGTCTCGATGCCGGCATGACCCTCATCAATCTGGACAACGGGATCTATCGACCGACCTGAACCGAAGGGAGAATTCGATGAGGCGCAGCACAAGGTTAAGCTGCTTGCCGGACAGCGAACTCCTCGCCCGCTTCGAGAAGCTGTGCGTCGAACAGTACAACGCTCTCGATCGCCAGGAGTACGCGGCTTTCAACCGGCGATACGATCGAATTCAGGCGATCGAAGACGAGCTGAAGTCGCGTCCCGGGGACCAGCGCCGCATCCTCATGACGCTCTTCGGCCATCCCAACATGCAAGTGCGACTCACTGCGGCGCGGGCCAATCTCGCGATCGACTACCCGGCCGCGCGCCGAGAGATCCAGGACATCGCCGACTCCAAATGGGGGCCGCAATGTCTCGATGCCGGCATGACCCTCATCAATCTGGACAATGGGATTTATCGGCCGAGTTGAGGTCAATCAGGAGGCCTGATGAAGCGCCACGAAAATCTGAGCGTGTTGTCCAATGAGGAGATCGTCCAGCGCTTCGAACAGCTCTGCATCGAGCAGTACGACGCCATGGATCGCGAAGAAACGGGGCGCGTCAACCGCCTCGTCTGGCGCATCCATGCCTTGGAAATGGAGCTGAAATCCCGTCCCGGGGATCAAAGGCGGCTGCTTCGGCGCTTTTTTGGCCATTCCAACATGCAGGTTCGGCTTTCAGCCGCTCACGCCAATCTCGCGATCGACTACTCGGCTGCCCGTCGCGAGATCCAGGATATCGCCGATTCCAAATGGGGACCGCAATGCGGAGACGCTGGCATGACCCTCATCAATCTGGACAATGGGATTTATCGGCCGACCTGAGGCGCACCCTCACCGCCGCCCGAACAGCCGCTCGATATCGGCGAGCTTGAGTTCGACATAGGTCGGGCGGCCGTGGTTGCACTGGCCGGAATTGGGCGTGACCTCCATTTCGCGCAGCAGCGCGTCCATCTCCTCGGGACGGAGCCGACGGCCGGCGCGGACGGAGTTGTGGCAGGCCATCGTCGCCAGGACATGGTCGAGGCGTCGCTCCAGAGAACCGGCGGTTCCATGCTCGGCCAGCGCGTCGGCGACGTCGCGGACGAGCTTCTGGAGATTGCCGCCGGCGAGCTGCTGGGGCGCCTCGCGGACCAGAACCGCGCCCGGACCGAAGGGCTCCAGCCTCAAGCCGAGCGTCGCGAGATCGTCCGAAGCCGCGTTCAGCCGGTCGGCGTCGACGGGGTCGAGTTCGACCACCTCGGGCAGGAGCAGAGGCTGCGTCGCGATCCCGCTGCGGGCGCGCTCGGCCTTGAGGCGCTCATAGACGAGACGCTCATGGGCGGCGTGCTGGTCGACGATGACGACGCCCTCGCGCGTCTGGGCGACGATATAGGTCTCGTGGAGCTGGGCCCGGGCGGCGCCCAGCGGCCGGTCGAGCGCGTCCGGCGCGGGCTCCGCGAGATGGGCGCGGGCGTCGGCCGAGGCGACGGCGAACCCGGCGAAGCCCTGCTGCGGGCGGGCGTCGAAGCCGGCGGCGGGTGCGGCCCAGGCCGGGGTCTCCGGCAGGGTCGGACGTAAGGGCGATGCGCTGTTGCCGGTGCCGGCGAAGACGGCGCGGAAGGCCTCCAGCGTGCGGGCGCCGCCGGTCGTGGTGGCGCGGTGGCCCGCCTCCGCCAATGCCGCCTTCAGCCCGGAGACGACGAGGCCGCGGACCAGCTGGGGATCGCGGAAGCGGACCTCGCTCTTGGCCGGATGGACGTTGACGTCGACGGCGCGCGGGTCGCAGGCGACATCGAGGAAGAGCACGGGGTGGCGGTCGGAGGGCACGACATCGGCATAGGCGCCGCGCACCGCCGAGAGCAGCAGCTTGTCGCGCACCGGCCGGCCATTGACGGCCAGATGCACGCCGGCCGAGGTGCCGCGGTGGAAGGTCGGCAGCCCGGCGAAGCCGGTGACGTGGACGCCCTCGCGCGCCGCATCGAGCCGCAGGGCGTTCTCGGGGAAGTCGCGCCCGAGCGCGCGTCCGAGCCGGCGCAACTGCCCCTCCTCGCCAAGCGGCTCCGCCGGCCAGTCGAAGGGCGAGACGTGCTCACCCTCGAGCGAAAACCGGATCGCCGGATGAGCGATGGCAAGGCGCCGCAGCATCTCCGAGACGGCCTGCGCCTCGGCCCGGTCGCTCTTGAGGAATTTCAGCCGGGCGGGGGTAAAGGCGAAGAGATCGCTGACCTCGATGCGGGTGCCGGGTGCCGCCGCGACGGGGCGGACCACGCCCTTCTCGCCGGCCTCGACGACGAGGCCGACGCCCTGGGGGGCATCGTGGCGGCGGGTGGCGATGGCGAGCCGCGCGACCGAGCCGATCGAGGGCAGCGCCTCGCCACGGAAGCCGAGCGACTGGATCGCGAAAAGGTCGCCATCGGGAAGCTTCGAGGTGGCGTGGCGCTCGACAGCGAGCGCCAGATCCTCGGGCGTCATGCCCGCCCCGTCATCGACGACGCGGATCAGTTCGCGCCCGCCTGCCCGGATCGTCACCGCGATGGATCGCGCGCCCGCGTCGATGGCGTTCTCGACGAGTTCCTTCACCGCAGCAGCCGGCCGCTCGATCACCTCGCCAGCGGCGATGCGGTCGACCAGGACGGGATCGAGGCGGCGGACGGGCATGCGGGTTCCGGAGCGGCGGGCGGCGCGGCGAATCGAGGGGCCGCGTCGCGGCAGGATAGTGGATGGGGGCGGCTCATGTCCGCGCCGTTGCGCCTCTCTCAGCCCTCATCCTGAGGAGCAGCCGAAGGCTGCGTCTCGAAGGATGTGTCAGCAGGCTCCCGAACCCTCTGGAGCATCCTTCGAGACGCCGCTGCGCGGCTCCTCAGGATGAGGGCTCAAAGACACTCACACCAGCCCGACGGGCCGACCCACCGCCTGGACCAGCAGGCGCGGGTCTCCGAAGAGGCGCTCCGCGACGCGCTTGACGTCGGCCAGCGTCACCGCGGCGAAGAGGCTGTTGCGTTCGCTGAGGAACGCGGGCTCGAAGCCGTTGACGGCGAGGCCCAGCAGTTCCGAGGCGATCTTCGGCGAGGTATCGAAGCGCAGCGGATAGGAGCCGATGATGTAGCGCCTGGCCTCCTCGACCTCGTGCTCGCTCGGCCCCTCATTGGCGAGCTTGGCCATCTCCTCGCGGATCACGCTCATGGATTCAGCGGCGCGCTCGTTCTTGGTCGCGGTGCCGCCGACCAGCATGGCGCCCTGGCGCAGCGGCAGCAGGCTGGAGGAGACGCCATAGGCAAGGCCGCGCTTCTCGCGCACCTCCATGAACAGCCGCGAGGTGAAGGCCGAGCCGCCGAGGATGTGGTTGAGCACGCTGCCGGCGATGAAATCGGGGTCGTGCCGCATCAGGCCGGGGCCGACGAAGCGCAGCACGGTCTGCGGCACGTCGAGATCGATGGTGTGGGTCTGGCCGAGGCCCTGGATCGGCAGCGCCTCGCCCGGCTGCGCGCGCGGCAGCCCTTGCGGCAGCGCGCCGAAGATCTGATCGAGCCGACTTGCGAGTTCGTCGGCGGTGATGTCGCCAACGACGACCACCTTCAGCCCGGCGCGGGCGAGCAGATCGCGCGAGAGCGCCTTCAGCGAGGCGGCCTCGAGACTCGAGACGCTGTCGACATCGCCCTTCTCGGGCCGGCCATAGGGGTGGCCGGGGAAGGCGGCGGCGTAGAGCGCGTTGCGGCAGAGGGCTTCGGGGTTCTGCGCCTGGCGCTGCAGCCCGGAAATGACCTGGCCCTTGACGCGCGCGACGGCGTCTTCATCGAAGCGCGGGGCGTTCAGCGCCAGCGCCAGCAGCTCGAAGGCGGTGTCGCGGTGGCTCGACAGCGTCTGGAGATGGCCATGGAAGTCGTCGCGGCGCGCATCGAAGCCGAGGCTGATGGCGTGGTCGGCGAGCCGGCCCTGGAAGGCCTCGGCGTCGAGATCGCCGGCGCCCTCGTCGAGCAGACCGGAGACGAGATAGGCACTGCCGGCGGCGTTCTCGGGATCGCGCGTCGCACCGCCGTCAAAGGCGAAATCCACCGCGATCAGCGGCAGGCTGTGTTCCTCGACCAGCCAGGCCTCGACGCCTGCAGGGGAGCGGACCTTCTGGACCGGGACCGAGGGGCCGGCGAGGCTGGTGGCGGCAGCGGGAATCGGAGCGTTCATGTCATGTCCTGGCTCGGGCCGGAACGCGGCCCCGTGCGGAAGGAGGACGGATCAGGCGGAGGGCAGGAGCAGGCCGGTGACGCTGCGGTCGGGCCGCAGATAGCGTCGCGCCGCTTCAAGAACAGCCTCACGCGACACGGCCTCGATCCGTTGCGGCCAGGCCAGCACGTCCTCGACGGTCTCGCCGACGGCCAGCGACGCGCCGAAGATGCGGGCGAGCGACGACTGGCTGTCGCGGGCGAAGATCGTCTCGGCGACGAGGCGGGTGCGGGCGCGGGCGAGTTCGAGTTCGCTCGGCCCCTCGCTGAGGAAGGCGGCGAGCGCGGCATCGAGGCCGGCTTCCAGCGCCGCCATCTCGACGCCCGGCCGCGGGCTGACCGAGAGCTGGAAAGCGGCGCGGTCGACCATCGAGCCCATGAAGTAGGCGCTGGCGCCGGAGGCCAGATCGGCCTCGACGCAGAGGCGGCGATAGAGCCGCGAGGTGGTGCCGCCGCCGAGGATCTCGGCCAGGAGCTCGAGCGCGAAGACCTCGCCGGCATCGCCGCTGAGATAGGTCGGCGTCAGCCAGCCGCGCCGCAGCGAGGGCTGGCGCACGCGCGGGTCGCTCAGCGAGACGCGTCGCGCCGCACGCGGGTCGGGCTCGGCCGGGCGCTTGCGGACCGGGGCCTCGCCGCGGGCGGGAATGGCGCCATAGGTCTCTTCCGCGAGGCGGCGGACGGTCGCGGCATCGGTGTCGCCGGCGACGACGAGGATCGCGTTCTCCGGCGTGTAGAAGCGCTGGTAATAGGCGAAGGCGTCGTCCCGGTTCAGGCCCTCGATCTCGTGCTCCCAGCCGATGATCGGCGTACCATAGGGGTGATGGACGAAGAGCGCGGCCGAGAACTCCTCGCCGAGCTGGGCGGCGGGGTCGGCATCGACGCGCATCTTGCGCTCTTCCAGCACGACGTCGCGCTCGGGCCCGACGACGCTTTCGTCGAAGGCCAGCCCCGTCATCCGGTCGGCCTCGTAATCCATCATCGCGCGCAGATGCTCTTTCGGCACGCGCTGGAAATAGGCGGTGTAGTCGAAGGAGGTGAAGGCGTTTTCCTGGCCGCCGAGCCCGGCGACGATCTTGGAGAACTCGCCCGCAGGCCACTTCGCCGTGCCCTTGAACATCAGATGCTCGAGGAAATGGGCGATGCCGGACTTGCCGGCCGGATCATCGGCGGAGCCGTTGCGGTACCAGACCATGTGGGTGACGACGGGCGCGCGCCGGTCCGGCACCACGACGACGTCGAGCCCGTTGGCGAGGCGAAAGGATTCCACCGGCTGGGTGACCGCGATCGGCTGCGCGTGCATGTTCACCTGGGGCGTCTCCATGATCGGGCACGCCGGCGCCGCGTACCGATACCAGCGAGGCGGCGCATCGGGACGATACGCCGCCTCGTGGGGCACTTATGTGTTGCCGGCGCGAAACGCCAGTGGCCGGCCGAGGACTGCGACGCCGCAGGATGCTGCGGCGCGCGGATTACTGCGTCGGGATCTGACCGGTCAGGAATTCGCGCTGGCCGACGGCCTGCTTGTCCTCGACCGGGCCGCCCTGGCCGGGGCCCAGCGGGGCGGAGCCGGCCGGCCGGCGATAACCCACCGGCGGCTCCGCGAGCGTGCGGCGCGGGGGCTCGGAGCCATAGTTCAGCTGGTCGAGCGCAACCTGGTTCTGGCGGTTGGCCACTTCGCGGCCGATGCGGATCGGCGCGATCTGGTTGTTGTAGTTGTTGTGTTCCTCGACGATCTCGGGACGGCCGGCGTCGCGGCTGGTGCGGCCGCGGCGCAGTTCCTCCTGGCTCAACATCGGGTTGTTGCGCCAGTTGGGGTTGGAGCCGGCCGGCGTGCGGGCGGCGGCGGCATCGGCGCGGCGGGCGGTGACGTCGGGGTCGTTCGGCCAGGCGGCATTGCGCGTGCTGGCGGGCGCCTGCGGGCGCGGCAGGGTCGAATTCGGCGGCACGACCAGCGGCGGACGCTGGCGATACTCGATGTCGTCGCCCGGACGACCGCCGATGACGCCTTCCATCAGGTTCTTGAAGAGCATGCCTTCCTGGGCGAGAGCGGGCTGCGCCGCCAAAGCGAGGCCGCCGGCCAGCAGCAGATGCGTCACGCGGATGCGATGCGCCATGTCAAACCTCCCTCGGGGATATTGCTTCCCCGTCTCAAACCGCAGACGAACGGCAAAACGATGGCGAAGCCGGTTTCAGGCCGCGTTTTCGGCCGCCGGCCGGAAGGACTCATACAGCAGCCCGACCACCCCGACAACGATCGCGGCATCGGCGATGTTGAAGATGTACCAGCTGAAGCTGCCCCAGTGCAGATGAACGAAGTCCACGACCGCGCCATAGACCGCGCGATCGAGCCCGTTGCCGAGCGCGCCGCCGACGATGAGGGCGAGGCTTGCGACCGTCAGCCGCCGCTGCTCGCGCCACATCCAGCGCCCGAGCCAAATCGCGGCCGCGATCGAGATGACGACGAGGCCCCAGCGACCGAGATCGCTGTGCTGCTGGAACAGCCCGTAGGAAATGCCGCGGTTCCAGGCGAGCACGATGTCCATGAAAGGCGTGACCGCATAGGGCCCGGTTTCCGCCAGGCGCAGCCCGAAGAGCAGCCAGAGCTTCAGCGCCTGGTCGACGAGGAAGACGACCAGGACGATGGCGAGGCCGAGCCGGCGGGCGGGGCTCACGCGGCGCTCCGGCCGAGTTCGCGCAGCGCCTTGGCGTCACGCGGCGTGACGGCGGGATAGGCGGGATCGGCCGTCGCGGGGTCGAAATACTTCCAGGAGCGCGCGCATTTGACGCCGTCGGCGCGATGCGGGACCACCGCGACGCCCGGCACCTCGGGCAGGCGGACGGCCTCCGCTGGCCCCTCCCCGCTCTCGACGCGGATGGCCGAGGTGATGCTGATCTCGGCGAGATCGGCGCCCGAGAGCGCAGCCAGCAGATCGGGATCCGAGACGAAGACCTGCGGGGCGGCTTCCAGCGAGGAGCCGAGACGCTTGGCCGCACGCTCCAGCTCCAGCGCGCCGGTGACGACGCGGCGGACCTTGCGGATCTTGCTCCAGCGCTCGGCCAGTTCCGGATCGAGCCAGGCCTCGGGCACGCTGGCGAAGAGCTCGAGATGGACGGACCCGTCCAGCGTCTTCTGCTCGGGATAGCGCTCCAGCCAGGCTTCCTCGGCGGTGAAGACCAGGATCGGCGCGAGCCAGGTCGTCAGGCAGCGGAAGAGGTGGTCGACGACGGTCAGCGCGCTCTTGCGGACATGGCTGGAGAGCGGGTCGCAGTAGAGCGCGTCCTTGCGGACGTCGAAATAGAAGGCCGAGAGCTCGGTGTTCATGAACTGCGAGAGCAGCGTCACGACCTTCTTGTAGTCGTAGGTGCGGTAGGCCTCCTCGACCTGCGGGCCGATCTCGGCCAGCCGGTGCAGCATCAGCCGCTCCAGCTCCGGCATGGTCTGGATGTCGGCGACGCGGATGTCCTCGCTGAAATGGGCGAGCGTGCCGAGCATCCAGCGCATCGTGTTGCGGAGTTTCCGATAGGTCTCCACGAAGGTCTTGAGGATTTCCTTGCCGATGCGCAGATCGTCGGAATAGTCGGCCGCCGCGACCCAGAGGCGCAGGATGTCGGCGCCCGAGTCCTTGATGATGTCCTGCGGCGCGGTGACGTTGCCCTTGGACTTCGACATCTTCTCGCCCTTCTCGTCGAGGCAGAAGCCGTGCGTCAGCACGATGTCGTAGGGCGCGCGGCCGCGCGTGCCGCAGCTTTCCAGCAGCGAGGAATGGAACCAGCCGCGATGCTGGTCCGAGCCTTCGAGATACATCACCCGGTCGTTGCCGCCATCGCCACGACGACGGGCGCGCAGATCGGCGCGCTTTTCCAGAGTGAAGGCGTGGGTCGAGCCTGAATCGAACCAGACGTCGAGCACGTCGGTGACGCGCTCATACTGCGCCGGATCATAGCCGAAGGGCTTCAGGAAGCGGGCACCGTCGGTGTCGGTGAACCAGGCGTCGGCGCCCTCAAGCTCGAAGGCCTCGGCGATGGCCGCGTTGACCCTGGCGTCGACGAGGATTTCCTTGGTCTCCTTCTCGACGAAGACGGTGATCGGCACGCCCCAGGCGCGCTGGCGCGAGACCACCCAGTCGGGCCGGTTGGCGATCATGCCGTTGATGCGGTTCTCGCCCGCCGCGGGCACCCATTGGGTGTCCCTGATCGCGCCGAGCGCGACCTCGCGCAGGGTGCGGTTGCCGAGCGTGTCGACCGCCTTGTCCATGGCGATGAACCATTGCGGCGTGTTGCGGAAGATCACCGGCTTCTTCGAGCGCCAGCTATGCGGATACTGGTGCTTGAGGCGGCCGCGCGCGACGAGGTTGCCGCTTGCGGCGAGCGCCTTGATGACGACCTCGTTGGCGTTGCCTTTCTCGCCCTTGTCGGTGATGACCTGCGCGCCCTCGAAGCCCGGCGCATCCTTGGTGAAGCGCCCATCGGCATCGACCGTGTAGGGGATGCGGGTGTCGATGCCGCGCTCGGCGAGCTGGCGGCCGTTGCTCATCCAGACGTCGAAGTCCTCGCGACCATGGCCGGGCGCGGTGTGGACGAAGCCGGTGCCGGCATCGTCGGTGACATGGTCGCCGTCGAGGAGTGGGACGTCGAAGTCGTAGCCGTGACCGCGCAGGGGGTGGGCTGCGGTGAGGCCGTAGAGATCGGTCGGGTCAATGTTTTGGACGAGTTCGTACGCTTCGACCTTCGCCGCCTTAAAGACGCTCTCAGCGAGGTTCTTGGCCAGGACATAGGTCGCGCCGACCTTGGCCCAGTTGTTCTCCGGCGCCGCGGTCACACGATAGAGACCATACGAAATCCGCGAAGAATATGAGATCGCTCGGTTACCTGGGATCGTCCATGGCGTGGTTGTCCAGATGACTACCGCCGCGTCGAGAAGGAGGTTCTGCTCCTTCTCGGACTCGCCCATCGACTCCTGAACCGGAAACGCCACGAACACCGTGTCGCTCGTGTGCTCCTCGTATTCGACCTCGGCCTCGGCCAGCGCGGTCTTCTCGACCACCGACCACATCACCGGCTTGGAGCCGCGATAGAGCTGGCCGGTCTCGGCGAATTTCATGATCTCGCGGGCGATCTGCGCCTCGGCCGGGTAAGCCATCGTCAGATAGGGATCGTCCCAGTCGCCCTCGACGCCGAGGCGCTTGAACTCCTCGCGCTGGACCGAGACCCAGTGCTCGGCGAAGCTGCGGCATTCCTTGCGGAACTCGACGACCGGGACGTCGTCCTTGTTCAGCCCCTTGGCGCGGTACTGCTCCTCGATCTTCCACTCGATCGGCAGGCCGTGGCAGTCCCAGCCCGGGACGTAGTTGGAATCGAAGCCCAGCATCTGCTGCGAGCGCGTGACGAGATCCTTCAGGACCTTGTTGAGCGCATGGCCGATATGGATGTTGCCGTTGGCGTAGGGCGGGCCGTCATGCAGGACGAAGCGGTCGCGGCCCTTCCCGGCCTCGCGCAGCTTGCGGTAGAGGTCGATCTTGGCCCAGCGGGCGAGCAGCTCCGGCTCGCGCTGCGGCAGGCCGGCCCGCATCGGGAACTCGGTCTGGGGCAGGAACAGCGTCTGGGAATAGTCGGTCGCGTCGGTCTTGTCGGCGGTCTGGTCGGTCATGGTCCGGCTCGGGCAAGGCGGGCTGGCCTGCCATCATTCTCTGGCGTGGCGCTATCCGCGGTGAAACTGGAAGAAGTGCGACGGTCACCCGGCTTGCGCGCACGCCCGCGCCTCTAGCGCGGGGCGGCAGCCGGGCCCGTAATTCGCCGGAACCTGATGAAGCGGGAGATGCGCAACATGAACATGATCGGCTTCTAGAGCAAAAATCTCGTCGCAGGAACCACCACGGTCATCCCGGCCGGAGCGAAGCGCAGAGCCGGAATCCACTCCGGAACGGTCCAGGAATGGATCCCGGGTCTCCCTGCGGTCACCCGGGATGACGGCGCTCCGTTCGGGGGCGCAGGTGCTCTAGCAAAGCCCCCTTACGGAAGGAAGGGCGGCGTCGCGGCGAGGATCTCGCGAGCGCGGGCGCTGTCGGCATCCATCTGGGCGATCAGCGCTTCCAGCGAGCCGAACTTCGCCTCGCCGCGCAGCCAGGCGACGAAGGCGACCTCCACCTGCTTGCCGTAGAGATCGCCCGAGAAGTCGAAGACGAAGGTCTCCAGCCGGGGAGCGCCGTCGTCGAAGGTCGGGCGGCTGCCGAAGCTGGCGACCCCGTCATGCCAGCTGCCGTCGATCTTCATCCGGACGGCGTAGATGCCGTATTTCAGCCGGCAGTCGCGGGGCAGATGCATATTGGCGGTGGGGTAGCCGAGATCGCGGCCCCGCTTGTCGCCATGCGCCACCACGCCACGTACGAACCAGGGGCGGCCGATGAGATCCGCGGCGCGGGCGACGTCGCCCTGCTCCAGGGCCGTGCGGATCAGCGTCGAGGAGACGGGCTCGCCATCGCGGGCGAAGGGCGGCACGACGACGACGGGCACGCCTCGCCCCGCACAACGCTCCTGCAGCATCTCCGGCGAGCCGCGGCGACCCTGGCCGAAATGGAAATCATAGCCGCAGACGAGGCCGGTTGCGCCGAGGCGTCCGAGCAGGAGATCGTCGAGGAAGGCTTCGGCCTGGATCGCGGCGACCTCACGGTCGAAGGGCAGGACGAAGGTCAGCGGCAGGCCGAGCCCGCCGAGCAGCTCCGTCTTCACGGCAGGCGGCGTCAGGCGGAAGACCGGCTCGTCGGGCTTGAAGACGCTGCGCGGATGCGGTTCGAAGGTCAGCGCGGCCGGGCGCCGTCCCACGTGTTCGGCCAGTTTCACCGCCTCGCGCGCCAGCTCGGCATGGCCGCGATGCACCCCGTCGAAATTGCCGAGCGCGAGGACGCAGCCGCGCAGGGCAGCCGGCACGGGCTTGTCGAGGTCGAGAACGAAGCTGGAGGGCGCGTCGGCGGGCGAGGTCATCGGTGCGGGCGATCCGGGCATCCGGCCGGCGCCGGACCGGCCCCTCATTGGCCAGCGGCGGCGAAGCGTCAAGCCGGACGGTGGCCTGCCAGCCGTCGGCGACGTCAGCCCCGCGGCCGCGCCGGCGGCAGGGCGACCCAGGCCTCGCCCTCGAGCACGGCCTTGCCGTCGACGAGGCATTCGCAGAACAGGCGGGCGCGCCGCCGCTCCGCCACCAGCTCCATCACCTCGACGCGCGCCGTCACCACGTCGCCGATCTTGACCGGGGCGAGGAAGGTCAGCGTCTGCGACAGATAGACCGCGCCGGGACCGGGCAGCCGCGTCCCCAGCAGGGCCGAGACCAGGCTCGCGGTCAGCATGCCATGGGCAATGCGCTGGCCGAACTTGGTGTTGGCGGCGTAGCGGTCGCAGAGATGGATCGGATTGGCGTCGCCGGAGAGGTCCGCGAACAGAGACACGTCGCGCTCCATCACCGTCCGCATGAGGCTCTGGCTCATGCCGACCGTCAGATCCTCGAAGGCGTGGACGGTGTAGAGGGCGCTGTTCATCGGTGCGGGTGCCTCGGCTCGGCCGCGGCGTGGGGGCGCCGCCGGATCGATCTTTGCTGCGTCGCAACCTCTCACAGCGGCAAAAAGCCGGCCATTGGACTTTCGTGGCTGGCGGGCCAACGCCCATAACCCATCGTCACTGCGGCATTGGATTAACGGCTTTGAAACAAGGCCGCGGTAACGCTGGGTCCACTGACTGCCGCCGCGCTTGCAGCGGCCCGGCGCGGCTTGATCCGCGCCGTCACCGTTTGCTTGGAGCACCGCAATGGCTCTCGACCCGTCCATGCCCATCCTGGTGGTCGACGATTACCAGACGATGGTCAGGATCATCCGCAACCTCTTGAAACAGCTGGGTTTCGAGAATGTCGACGATGCCGCCGACGGACAGGCGGCGATCGCCAAGATGCGGGACAAGCAGTACGGCCTGGTGATCTCCGACTGGAACATGGAGCCGATGACGGGCTTCGAGTTGCTGCAGCGGGTGCGCGAGGAGGATGCGCTGGCCGCGACCCCCTTCATCATGGTGACCGCGGAATCGCGGACAGAGAACGTCATCGCCGCCAAGAAGGCCGGCGTGAACAACTACATCGTGAAGCCGTTCAACGCGCAGACGCTGCGCTCGAAGATCGAATCCGTCTGCACCGGCTGAGGACGGCCGGGCCTCACCAGACCAGATGGGGCAGCGCGTAGGCGGGGCGGTGGCTCTGCCGCCCGAACCAGCCATGGCGCTCGTCCCAGGACGCCTCCATCAGATCCTGCGCGTGGATTCCGGCCAGCACCATGATGCCGGTGATGCCGAAGGCGTCCGCGCCGGCGATGTCGGTGCGGATCGCATCGCCGATGCCGCAGATGCGCTCCCGGGCGATCGGTGCGCCGCGCAACCCCTCGGCCACGGCCAGCGCTGCCTCGTAGATCGGCGCATGCGGCTTGCCGGCATAGATCGCGCGCCCACCGATTTCCTCATAGGCCAGCGCGACCGAGCCGGCGCAGGGCACGATCCGGCCGCCGCGTTCCACCACGAGATCGGGATTGGCGCAGATCATGTCGAGGCCCCGCGCGGCGAAGCCGGCGAGCAGACCGGCATAGGTCTCGGCCGTATCGGTCTCGTCATCGAGCAGGCCTGTGCACAGGACGTAGCTGGCCTCCTCCGGCGCAACCTCGGGCGCATCGAGCCCCGCGACGAGTGGCTTGTCGCGTTCCGGCCCGAGCCGGAACATCGGCCGGCCGGCGCGCGCGGCGATCAGGCCGCGGCAGACATCGCCGGAGGTGACGATCGCATCCCAGGCCGAGCGGGGCACGCCGAAGCCATCCAGCTGCTGCTCGATCACGGCCGCCGGGCGCGGAGCATTGGTGACGAGGACGACGGTGATCCCCCGCTCGCGCATCGCGACCAGCGCCGAGACGGCCGCGCCGAAGGCGGCGACGCCGTTATGGACCACGCCCCAGACGTCGCAGAGGCAGAGATCGAAACGGCCGGCGATCTCGGAGAATCCCGACAGCGGCAGGGTCGGCGGGGTGGCGGATGACGGCACGGCGGGTGGCTCCCTGACTCGGTGCCGCGGGCTTTACAGGATCGCGCCGCGGCCCGCACCTGCGAAAGACCGGGGGCGACGGTCAGGCCGTGGCGCGGCGCAGCACCGAACGGAAGGATTGCCGCTCCGGCGGGGCCTCCCGGGCGGCCAACGGCGGAGCCGGATAGTCCACGACCTCGGCGAGCCGCTGCTCCGGCAGGGGAGCGGACGGCGGGGCCGGCTCGGCCGCGGCCGCCGTGGGCTCGGCCGGCTCGGCGAAGACATCGGGCTTGACCGGCCGCGGGGGCGAGAAGACCGGCCCCTGCCCCATCCCGACGCCGAGGTCGATCATGTCCGCGACCGTCGGGTCGTCGGCGACCTGATCGGCGACCAGAACGATGGAGGCGCGCGCCAGCAAGACCGAAAGATCGGCCGGCGCGATGTCGGCGGTCTCGCTGTCGACCTGCTCCATCAGCAGCGCGGCCGGCGCCTTGACGAAGCGGATGCCGCGATCGAACAGCGAGACGGGATCGAGCCTGAGATCAACCAGTTCGTCCAGCGCGAAGCGGACACCATTGGCCGACATGGCGCCGAGCAGACCGAGGCTGGTCGGATCGAGCCCGCGGAACACGCGCTGCGGCATCTCGATGATGAGGTGGCCGGTGTGCTCGCGATACTTCTCGAGGATGCGCGACAGCGTCGCCAGCGCCTTCGAGGAACTCCAGGTGGCACCGCTGAAATTGCAGGAAACGAAGAGCTCGCCGGGCTTGGAGCCGAGATGGCGGGCGATGGCGAGCGCCCGGGTCAGCACCAGCGCATCGAGCGTCGGCCCGAAGCCGCGTTCCTCGATGACCGGGATGAACTCGTGCGGCAGCAGCAGGGTGTGCTCGTCCAGCCGCAGACGCACCAGGGCCTCGTAGCCACGCGTGCGCCGCTGCGGCAACTGCACGATCGGTTGCAGATGGACCTCGACGCGCCCTTCGGACAGCGCCGCGCCGATGACGGCGGCACGCTCCGCGGCGGCCCGCTCCTCGGCCTGACGGGCGGCCTCCGCGCGCTCGGCCGCCTGCGCCTTCAGCCGCTCCTGCCGTGCGGCCTCGGGATCGATCACGACCGGCGGCGCGGCTGGCACGGCAGCGGGGGCGGCGGCGGCGGCGGCCCGACGATCCGGCGCCGCGTTGGTGCGCGACTGGACCGCCGCGAGGGCGGCATCGTGATCCGCCAGGGTGGTGGCGACCTGATGGATCAGATCGCCCAGCAGGCCGACCTCGGCGGTCAGTTCGTTGATGGCGGCCCGCGCGGGCGCGGCATCGGCATCGCGCATCGGCATCTGTTCGACGCGCTTGGAGAGCGCATCGAGGCGGATCGCATTCGTCGCCAGCCGGACCTTGACCTCGCCGACGGCGGCGAGGACCTGCTCGCGCTGCGCCTGGGAGCGTCGCTCGGTCAGCCACATCGACCCGAGCCCGCCGGCGCCGGCCAGCAGCAGCCCGAGGGCGGCACCCAGCGGGGTCGGCCAGAGCAGCGTTAGGACCGCGCCCGCCGACAGGCCGGTGACGGCGCTGGCGAGAGGATGCAGGGCATTCGGTCGGAGAGGGGCCAAGGCAGCGATCGCGCGAGGGGTTGATCGGGAAAAACGGCGAATCACACCACTGTGACAACACTAGCCGCAGACCCGCGCGGAGGCGAGCTTCAGCCCGCTTTCGTCGCCGAAAAGACCCATTCTCCCCTGCGGACGGGACGCTGCGCGGTCAGTGGCGCGTGACGCCGAGATCCGCCAGCAGGCGATCGGTGACGTCCGCCCCGAAGCCGCGCCGCATCAGCCAGAGCCGCGGCTCGCTGTGGAAGGCCGGATACCGCTCGCAGAGCTCCTGCAGCGCCCGGGTCCGCTCCGCGCCGTCCCCGGTCTGAATGGCGCGGATCGCGCGCCCCAGCAACGCGAAGGGATTCGAGCCGGCCGACAGAAACTCGCCATGGGCCCGGGCCACCTGCCGCGCTCCCAGCAGATGGGCACCCAGCAGGGCGAAGAAATCATAGGATGCAGGGCGCCCGGCACTCAGCGCGATCGCCTTCTCCAGCAGCGGCAAACCCTCGGCGGGGCGGTTGAGCTGAATGTAGCGGGCCCCCAGCATCGCCATGATGTCGGGATCATAGGGGTTGCGGGACATGGCGAGCCGCCCGGCCGCGAGCCCCTCGTCGATGGCCCCGCGCTTGAACAGCGTGGTCATCAGCGCCTGCTGGGCGCGGGCGCTGGAGGGAGCGAGCCGCACCGCCGTCAGCGCCGCCGTCAGGGCGCGCTCCAGTGGCGGTTCCGGCAATGGATTGAAGCCGAAGCTCTGCTCGAAGAGGGTCAGCTGGGCGAGCTGGATCCAGGCAGGGTAGAAGGTCGGATCGCGCCGGATCAGATCCTGCAGGCAGTTGCGGGCGGCGAGATGATCCGCCGCCGCCATCGTCCGGCGCACGTCGATCGCCTCGTAGATGCAGCGCATCGGGCCCGCGGGCCGGTTCTGGCGAATGTCGGCATGGATGATCCCGAAGGGCTCCGCCAGCCGCGTCGCCAGACGTCTCGCATTGTCGGGCAGCGCCTCGTCGTTGGCCGACAGGGTGCGGGTCGAGGAGGCCGACCAGATGATGCGCCCGTCCGGGACCGCCTTCAGGCGGCCAAACCCTTCCGTGCCGCCGGCGACGTTATGGGCCGACATTTCCAGGACGTAATCGGCTTCCGCCGGCAGCGGCTGACCGGGCGCCGGCACCTTGACGGTCACGAGGTCATCGAAGCGGGAGAGCGCATCGACCAGGAAGTTCGTGAAGCGCCGGGACGCCGCGGCGAGTTCGGCGTCGGGAAGGTCGGCCACCGAGATGACCAGCACGGTCGTGTCCAGCGGCTCCGGCACCGGCTTGCCGAAACTGGCGAGCGGCACCTCCCGGCTCGCGCTCGCCAGCACCGCCCCCACCGACGGCGCGGCTGCGACGGGCGTCTCGGCGGCAGGGCCGAGCACGCCGCCGTGCCACGCCGCGAGCGACAGCAGGGCGAGGCCGAGCGAAAGACCCGCCGCCAGCGACCACCGCCTCGCCAGGCCCCGCCCGGGAGGGATGTCTTCGGCCGACAGCGGGACGCTCGGGCCTCCGGGCGGCAGGGTGGACGGCGCGACGAAGCCTTGCGCCGGCTCCCCGGCTTCGGCGACAGGGCGTTCGACGCGCTCGAAAGCCGGGACATACGCCCCGACGGGAATGGTGATTCGCAAGCGATCGGCCACGCCCTCGCCAGCGTAGTATTGCGCCAGAGCCCGGCGCAGGCGCCCGGCCTCGACGCGGACGATCGGGTCCGACTGCGGATCGAAATCGGGCGAGCGGCCGAAGGCCTCGACCGCGATGGTGTAGCCCTTCAACTCGCCGCTGCGGCCGGCGACGGCGCGCTCGACGATGAACGACAGGAAGGCCGAGAGTTGCGGCGCCGCGCGGAAAGCGTCCGATGCCAGGACGCGTGCAAGCCCGGCGCGGATCTCCGCGACAGGTTCGTTCTCGAACGGTTCCGGGCCTGCGCCAAATGCGTCCATGGGGGTCCGGTTCAGTTTACGCCCCTTCTTCGGATTACAGCAAAAGCGACGCTGGGTCACCCCACTGCGCGACACGCCCCCGTCGTCGCGCGGCTGCAGGGATGCCCCGTCCCGCATGCGATTTACAGCCCGGATCGTGCTGTTAGGTTGAGTTAGTGTTAATCACAGGATCAGCCCGATGACCGCAGCCTCATCCCCCCTCGCGAGCCCCAACGATCTCGAGGCCTTCTGGATGCCGTTCACGGCGAACCGGGCCTTCAAGCAGCGGCCGCGCATGATCTCCCGGGCGGAGGGGATGTACTACTACACCCCCGAGGGCAAGCCGGTGATGGACGGCACGGCGGGCCTGTGGTGCTGCAATGCCGGGCACAAGCGCCGTCCGATCATCGAAGCGATCCAGGCCCAGGCCGAGGAGCTCGATTTCGCACCGAATTTCCAGTTCGGCCACCCCAAGGTCTTCGCGGCCGCCGCCCGAATCGCAGCGCTGGCGCCGGGCGATCTCGATCATGTGTTCTTCGCCGGCTCCGGCTCGGAAGCCGCCGACACGGCGCTGAAGATCGCGATCGCCTACTGGAACGTGACCGGCAAAGGCTCCAAGACCCGGCTGATCGGGCGCGAGCGCGGTTATCACGGCGTCGGCTTCGGCGGCATCTCGGTCGGCGGCATCGTCTCCAACCGCAAGTTCTTCGGCTCGCTGCTGGCGGGCGCCGACCACCTGCCCGCGACCTATGACCGCGAGAAGCAGCGCTTCACCAAGGGCGAGCCGGAGTATGGCACGCATTTCGCCGACGAGCTCGAACGGATCGTCACGCTGCACGACCCCTCGACCATCGCCGCCGTGATGGTCGAGCCGATGGCGGGCTCGACCGGCGTGCTGCCGCCACCCAAGGGCTACCTCCAGCGCCTGCGCGAGATCTGCACCAAGCACGGCATCCTCCTGATCTTCGACGAGGTCATCTCCGGCTTCGGCCGGCTGGGCTTCGCCTTCGCGGCCGAACGCTACGGCGTCATCCCCGACATGATCACCTTCGCCAAGGGCGTGACCTCGGGCACCGTGCCGATGGGTGGCGTGATCGTGCGCAAGCCGATCTTCGACGCCTTCATGAATGGCCCGGAGAATGCGATCGAGCTGTTCCACGGCTACACCTATTCCGGCCATCCGCTGGCGGCGGCGGCTTCGCTGGCGACGCTCGACATCTATCGCGACGAGGGCCTGTTCGAGCGGGCGAAGATGCTGGAGCCGCTCTGGGCCGATGCGATCATGGATCTGAAGGAAGAGCCCAACGTGCTCGACATCCGCACGCTCGGGCTCGTCGCCGGCATCGACCTCGCCTCGCGGCCCGAAGGCGTCGGCAAGCGCGCCTATGCCGCCATGGAGCATGCCTTCCATGAGGAGGGCCTGATGATCCGCGTCACCGGCGACACCATCGCCCTGACCCCGCCGCTGATCGTGACCGAAGACCAGATCGGCGAGATCGTCGAGAAGACGAGGCGCGTGATCAGGGCCGTGGCGGGGTAGGACGCGGTCGGCGCAAGCCGCCCTGTGACGTCATGGTCGGACTTGTCCCGACCATCCACGTCTTCCGTCGGCGAGACTTGTGTTCAAGACGTGGATGCTCGGCACAGGGCCGAGCATGACGGCTGTTAATTTTGATCGTGACAAGCTGCGACTGATGGCGCCAAACTAGCCGCAATGGCAAAAGCTGTTTTCACGACGCGTGTCTCTCCTTCCTACAAGGACGTCCCAGAGAAATTCTACCATTTTCCAAGGACGTATTTGCGACAGGCCGAGGCGGCCGTAGGCGACATGATCGTGTATTATGAGCCTCGCCGGACCGGCCTCGAAAACAGTTCCGGACAAGGTAAGCAAGCTTACTTCGCAGTCGCAACGGTTCAGCGAATTCGCCCCGACCTTGAGCAGCCTGACCACTTCTATGCGGATATCGCGAATTATCTCGATTTCGATCAAGCCGTGCCGTTCAAGAGTGGCGGGAGCTATCTGGAGAGCGCGCTTGAGCGCGACGATGGCCAAACCAACAAAGGCGCGTTCGGTTGTTCGGTTCGCGTCCTACCAGAGCACGAGTTCGCCGCGATCGTTGCTGCCGGCTATGCGGCTGGCATAGAGCGCGAAGCCTCAGCCTCCCAAATCAGCGATTTTGGCTTCTCCGACATCGAGCAGGCACCTTATGAACGTCCGATCGTTCAGTCGCTGATCAGCCGGCCCTTTCGCGAGGAGAGCTTCCGTCGCCATGTTCGCCTTGCTTATGACAACCGCTGCGCCGTGACAGGTCTCCGGCTGATCAACGGGGGAGGCCGACCAGAGGTCCAGGCGGCGCATATCATGCCGGTTGCATCGAATGGGCCCGACTCGATCCGAAACGGCTTGGCGCTATCGGGAACAGTTCATTGGCTCTTTGATCGGGGCCTAATCTCGATCGCGGATGATTTGTCGCTGATCGCACCACCGAAGCTCATTCCCGATGCACTCGCAGGCTTAGTCCAAGACGGCAGGCCACTGTTCACGCCCCGCGACGAGGCCGCGCTGCCGCACCGATCCTTTATCGAGCATCATCGCAATCATGTGTTCAAGGGCTGAACAGCGCCCTCATTCGCCCCAAATGGGATTCGTTAAGCCGGTTTTTCGGCCTTCGGCCAAGGCAGACTGATGCTCGGAGCCGGAGAGATTCTCATAGAACCAACCTTCGGCTGCAGCGCGCTTGACCCTCTCGATGAACAATTCTGCACTCATGAGCGCAGACGGATCGTCGACACTGCTCGTTGCTTCAAATGTATGGAGATAGTGGTCGTCGACCGTCTTCTCGGCTGGCACCAGTGACTTTACCCCGATACGCTCAGGGATAAAGAACTCTTCGTCCCACAGCCACTCTTGGACGGCCGAGATATCGAATTCGCCCCGCAGAACAAAAGCGCCGAACTGTTTATAGTTGGCGGCGTCGCGATACATGTATTCGACCAGCGTGTTCATGCAATCCGCTCCCGCCCTTCGTCTCAGACGATAAAGGCACCAGAGCAGGAGTCTGTCAGGAGGCCGCTGGCTACCCCCTCTGCAACTTCCCATACCGCGCGATCACCCGCTCGCGCTTCAGCCGGGAGAGGCGCTGGAGCCAGAAGATGCCGTCGAGCTGGTCGATTTCGTGCTGGTGGCAGGTGGCGAGGAAGCCTTCGGCCTCTTCTTCATGGGCGGTGCCGTCGAGATTGCTCCAAGTGAGGCGGATTTTCGCCGGCCGCTCGACCTCCTCGGTGACGCCGGGCATCGAGACGCTGCCTTCGGTGGCGCGGCTCGTCTCCGGAGAGGCCCAGAGGAGCTGCGGATTGGCGTAGGTCCGGACGTCGCCGGGCGTCAGCTCCAGCACGACGAGCCGCAGGGGCACGCCGATATGGGGGGCGGTGATGCCGACGCCGGGCGCGGCGCGCATCGTCTCCAGCAGATCGGCGGCGAGCTGGCGCAGCTCGCCGTCGAAGCGCTCGACCGGTTCCGCGACCGCGCGCAGGCGCGGATCGGGGAAGCGGAGGATCGGCCGGATCGCCAAGGCCGCCTCAGGCAGCCCTGGCTGCGGCCTTCGCGGCGGCGGCGCCGTAGTAGCTCTCGCCGGTCTTGGCCATGCGCTTGAGCTGGCGGTTGGGCCTGAAACGGTCGCCATGCTTCTTCGCCAGGCTCTCGCAGAGCTTCACGAAGGCGGCCGCGCCCATGTTGTCGATGAAGGAGAGCGTGCCGCCCGAATAGGGCGCGAAGCCGAAGCCGATGATCGAGCCGACATCGGCCTCGCGCGGATCGGTGACCACGCCTTCCTCATAGGTGCGGGCCGCCTCCAGCGCCTGCGTCACCAGAAGACGGTGCTGCAGCTCCTGCATGTCGACCTGTTCCGGCGCCAGACGCTTGCCGACGAGCTCAGCCAGCCCCGGCCAGAGGCGCTTGGGCCCGGCTTCCGGATAGTCATAGAAGCCCTTGCGGTTCTTGCGGCCGAGACGTCCGTGCTTCTCGACCATGTCGGAGAGCAGCTTCTCCTGCGCGGGATCGACGGCGCCCTCGCCGAGTTGCAGCTTCGTCGCCTTCAGCACCTTGAAGGCGAGATCGACCGCGACCTCGTCATTGAGCGAGAGCGGGCCGACCGGCATGCCGGCCTGCTTGCCGGCCGCCTCGATCATCGCGGGCGGCACGCCCTCCATCAGCATGAGATGGCCTTCGCGCAGATAATTGCCGACGCAGCGGTTGGCGTAGAAGCCGCGCGTGTCGTTGACGACGATCGGCGTCTTCTTGATGGCGCGCACGAAGTCGAGTGCCATGGCGAGCGCCTTCTTGCCCGTCTTCTTCGCCATGATGACCTCGACCAGCAGCATCTTCTCGACCGGCGAGAAGAAATGAATGCCGATGAAGTTCTGCGGCCGCTGGCTCGTGGTGGCCAGCCCGGTGATCGGCAGCGTCGAGGTGTTGGAGCCGAAGATGGTCTTCGACCCGACGGCGGCCTCGACCTTGGCGATGACCTCGGCCTTGACCTTGGGATCCTCGAAGACGGCCTCGACGACGAGGTCGCAGCCCTTCAGCGCCGCGTAGTCGGCCGTCGCCGTGATGCGCCCGAGCAGCGCGTCGCGGTCGGCAGTCTTGGCGCGGCCCTTCATGATCTGGTCGGAGACCAGCTTGTGCGAATAGGCCTTGCCCTTGTCGGCCGCCTCCTGATCGCGGTCGACCAGCACGACCTCGAGGCCGGCCTGGGCCGTGACATAGGCGATGCCGGCGCCCATGAAGCCGGCGCCGACGACGCCGACCTTCTTGAGCTTGCTCGGCGGCAGATCGGCCGGGCGGCGCGCGCCCTTGTTGAGCTCCTGCATCGAGACGAAGAGCGAGCGGATCATCGAGGCCGCCTCCTTCGTCCGGAGGATCTTGGCGAAGTAGCGGCTCTCGACCTTCAGCCCGAGGTCGATCGGCAGCTGCAGGCCCTCATAGACCGCCGAGAGGATGGCGCGGGCGGCCGGGTAGTTGTCGTTGGTCTCGCGGCGATAGATCGCGTTGGCGGGCGGCCAGATCTGCATGCCGGCCGGCGAATAGACCTTGTTGGAGGGCAGCTTGAAGCCCTTCTGGTCCCAGGGCGCGGTCGCCGTCGGGTTGGCCTTGAGCCACTCCTTGGCGTTGGCCACGAGCTGGTCGCGCGGGACGACGGCATGGACGAGGCCGGTGTTGCGCGCGGGCAGCGCCTTCACCTGCTCACCCTTGAACATCATCTGGAGGGCGTCGCCGGTCTGCATCAGCCGGGCGACGCGCTGGGTGCCGCCGGCGCCGGGGAACAGCCCGACCTTGATCTCGGGCAGGCCGACGCGGGTCGCGGCATCGTCGGAGACGACACGGTACTGGCAGGCGAGCGCCAGTTCGAAGGCGCCGCCGAGGCAGACGCCGTGGATCGCGGCGGCGAAGGGTTTTCCGCAGGTCTCGAGCTTGCGGTAGAGCAGCGAGAGCTTGCGGCTTTCGTCGAAGAAGGACTGCATCGCGACGGGCTCGCCCTTCTCCTTCGTCAGGCGAATGTAGAGGTCGCGCAGGCCCTGCAGCATGGTCAGGTCGGCGCCGCCGGAGAAGGCCTCCTTGCCGGAGGTGATGACGCAGCCCTTGATGGCTTCGTCACCAGCGACCGTGTCGATGATCTGGTCGATCTCGGCCATCAGCTCGGGCGTGATGACGTTCATCGAGCGGCCGGGCATGTCCCAGGTCGCGGTGGCAATGCCGTCGGAATCGGTCTCGAAGCGGAAATTGGTGAGGTTCATGGCGGCTCTCCTCAAACCCGTTCGATGATGGTGGCGACGCCCATGCCGGCGGCGACGCAGAGCGTCACCAGGGCGGTGTTCTTGTCGGTACGCTCCAGCTCGTCGAGCACGGTGCCGAGAATCATCGCTCCCGTCGCGCCGAGGGGATGGCCCATGGCGATGGCGCCGCCATTCACGTTCAGGATGGCATCGTCGATGTCGAAGGCCTGTTGGAAGCGCAGCACGACCGAGGAGAAGGCCTCGTTCAGCTCGAAGAGGTCGATGTCCTTCGTCGTCATGCCGGCCTTGCGCAGCACGAGCTCGGTGACGTCGACCGGGCCGGTCAGCATCAGCGCGAGATCCGAGCCGACGGTGGCGAAGGCGCGGATGCGGGCGCGGGGCTTCAGGCCAGTCGCCCGGCCAGCCTTCTTCGAGCCGACGAGCACGGCCGCCGCGCCATCGACGATGCCGGAGGAGTTGCCGGCATGGTGGACGTGGTTGACGAACTCGACATCGGGATGAGCCGCCGTCGCAACCGCGTCGAAGCCACCCATCTCGCCCATCTGGACGAAGGAGGCTTTCAGTGCGGCGAGCGCCTGCATATCGGTGCCCGGCCGGATCGTCTCGTCACGGGCGAGAATGGTCAGGCCGTTGACGTCGGTGACCGGGATGACCGAGTTCTTGAAGCGCCCGGCCTCCCAGGCGGCGTGGGCGCGCTTGTGCGAGCGCACGGCATAGGCGTCGACATCGTCGCGCGAGAAGCCGTATTTCGTCGCGATCAGATCGGCCGAGATGCCCTGCGGCATGAAGTAGGTGTCGATGGCGACGGAGGGGTCGACCGCGATGCCGAAACCCGAGGCGCCCATGCCGACGCGGCTCATGCTTTCGACGCCGCCGCCGATCGCCATCTCCTTCTGGCCCGACATCACCTGCGCCGCGGCGAGGTTCACCGCATCCAGCCCCGAGGCGCAGAAGCGGTTGATCTGGATGCCCGGCACCTCCTTGCCGTAGCCGGCCTTGAGGGCGACCGTGCGGGCGATGTCTGCGCCGGCCTCGCCGACGGGATCGACGCAGCCGAAGACGATATCCTCGACCAGCTTGGTGTCGAGGTCGTTGCGGTCCCGCAGCGCGCGCAGCGTCGTCGTGCCGAGCTCGATCGCGGTGACCTCGTGCAGCGAGCCGTCGGCCTTGCCCTTGCCGCGCGGCGTGCGGACATGGTCGTAGATGAATGCGTCTGCCATCAGGGGCCTCCCGGGCTGGCCGCAGCGAGGCGGCTCGTTCTCGTGCCGGACGTCATGGTCGGGCTTGACCCGACCATCTCGTCATCCAGCGGGGTGTGCAAGGTCTGCGAGAGATGGTCGGGTCAAGCCCGACCATGACGCGCGATCGTCAGAACTGCTCGGCGCTCAGCGCCATCGTCGAATCGGCGCCGCTGGTGATCCGCGCCAGATGCGCCGCCGTCTCGGGCAGGCTGCGCTCCATGAAGAAGCGGGCCGTCACGAGCTTGGTGTTCATGCGCTCGGTCGCGCCATTGGCGCCGGCCTTGAGCTTGTCCTGCGCGACCTTGGCCATCTTGGCCCACATATAGCCGAGGGAGACGAGGCCGAGCAGGTGCATGTAGTCGGTCGCGCCGGCGCCGGCATTGTCCGGCTTGGCGAGCGCGTTGTTCATGAACCACATCGTCGCCTGCTGGAGATGGTCAAGCGAGGCGGCGAGCGGCGCGAGCAGGGGCTTCAGCGCCTCGTCCTCGCCGTTCTCCTTCAGGAAGCCGCCGACTTCGTTGAAGAAGGCCATGATGGCGCGGCCGCCGTCGCGGCCGAGCTTGCGGCCGACGAGGTCCATCGCCTGCACGCCGTTCGCGCCCTCGTAGATCATGGCGATGCGGGCGTCGCGGACGAACTGCTCCATGCCCCATTCGGCGATGTAGCCATGGCCGCCGAACATCTGCTGGGCCTTCACGGTGTTGTCGAAGCCGACATCGGTGAGCACGCCCTTCAGCACCGGGGTCATCAGGCCGAGCTGGTCGTCGGCGGCCTGGCGCTCGGCTTCGTCGCCCGAGCGGTGGGCGATGTCCGATTTCAGCGCGTTCCAGAGCACGAAGGCGCGCGCCGCCTCGTTGAAGGCCTTGATCGACATCAGCGTGCGGCGGACGTCGGGGTGCACGATGATCGGGTCGGCCGCCTTGTCCGGGTTCTTGGCGCCGGTCAGCGAGCGGCCCTGGATGCGGTCCTTCGCATAGGCGACGGCGTTCTGATAGGCGACCTCGGACTGGGCCAGGCCCTGGATGGCGACGCCGAGACGGGCCTCGTTCATCATCACGAACATGGCGTTGAGGCCCTTGTTCTCGGCCCCGACGAGCCAGCCCTTCGCCCCGTCATAGTTCATGACGCAGGTGGCGTTGCCGTGGATGCCCATCTTGTGCTCGATCGAGCCGCAGGACACGCCATTGTTGGCGCCGACCGAGCCGTCCGGGCCGATCTGGTTGCGCGGCACCACGAAGAGCGAGATGCCCTTGGTGCCGGCGGGGGCGCCCTCGATGCGGGCGAGCACGAGGTGGATGATGTTCTCGGTGATGTCCTGCTCGCCGGCCGAGATGAAGATCTTGGTGCCGGTGATGGCGTAGGAGCCGTCGCCGTTGGGGACCGCCTTGGTCTTGATCAGGCCGAGATCGGTGCCGCAATGCGGCTCGGTCAGGTTCATCGTGCCCGACCACACGCCCTCGATCATCTTCGGTAGATAGGTGCGCTTCTGCTCGTCCGAGCCGTGGACGTTGAGCGCAGCGATCGCGCCCATGGTCAGGCCCGGATACATGGCGAAGGCCATGTTCGCCGAAGAGGCGAACTCGTTCATGACGGCGCCCAGCGTGTAGGGCAGGCCCTGGCCGCCATACTCCGGATCCATGGCGAGGCCGATCCAGCCGCCCTGGGCATAGGCCTCGTGCGCAGCCTTGAAGCCCTTCGGCGTGGTGACGCGGCCATCGGCGTGGCGGGTGCAGCCCTCCTGGTCGCCGGAATGGTTCAGCGGCTGGAGCACCTCCTCGCAGAGCTTGGCGCCCTCGCCGAGAACCGCCTCGACGACGTCGGGCGTCGCGTCGGCGAAGCCCGGAAGATTGTTGTAGCGCTCGATGGCGAAGACGTCGTTCAGCAGGAACAGCGTGTCTTCGACGGGTGCCTTGTAAACCGGCATGGCGTGCCTCCCTCGCGTCGCCCGGGCGTCGTCGAAAGCGACGCTCCGCAATAGTTCATATCTAAACTATCTGGGCGGGTTTGGCAAGGAAGCTCTGCGGGTCGACCCGACCGCGGGGTCGCCACAACGACGAACGCCCCGGCCGAAGGCCGGGGCGTCGAACAGGATCGGGAGATGCGACCGGAGCCGTGGCACTCAGGCTTTCGCGAAGCGGGCCGCCGAGGCCTCGAGTTCCGCAATCGCGTCGTCGATCTCGGATCGCTGGGCCCGCAGCAGGTCGAGCTGCTCAAGGACCTGCTCGCGGCTGAGCTGGAGGCCGCCGACGGAGGCTGCGCCTGCGTCCGCACCCTTCTTGTCCTCATTGGCGAGCATGGCGCGGATCTCGACCAGCGTGAACCCGAGCTGCTTGCCCTTCAGGATCAAAGCGAGACGGGCGCGGTCGCGGCTGGAATAGATGCGCGTCATGCCCGAGCGAGCCGGCGCGATCAGACCGCGTGATTCGTAGAAGCGCAGCGTGCGCAGCGTGACGCCGAAGTGGCGGGCGAGATCGCTGATGGTGAAGCCGCCGGAGGAATCGGCATCGTTCAGGGCGGGGTCGGCACGGCCAGTATCAATCGAGGCGGCCGCCAGAGCGGAGCTGTGGCGTGACATCGGGTTCAATCCTTGAAAGCGGGAATGTGTCGCCGACTTGAGTCGCGGCGATCTTGGGGGATGACAACCTTGTACACGCGCCGCTCTCCTAGCGTCAGGTAATATGCCCCTTACCTGAGGTAAGTTACGGTTAGCCAGCCCGGCGAACGCGCTCCGGGAGGCAGGCGCCGGGTCGCGCTGCGACAAAATTAACGGTTCGGGCACCAAATCTTAACCCGCTGTTTACCACGTCGGCCAAAAGCTCCCGCCTGCGGATCGGCGTCCTGCCTGCGGCAACGTAATCTTCAGGTGTCGGCGATCCGCAGGAAGCCGCGGCGTTCAGGGGCCTGCGTTCTTCCGATCGGCACAGGAAGCCCCGAAGGCGAGCGTCAACATGGCCACCAGCCTGCCCTGGAGCGTCAAGGGCGTCGACCCCCGTACGCGCGATGCCGCCAAGGCCGCGGCGCGGCGCGCCGGGATGACGCTCGGCGAATGGCTGGACCACAAACTTCGCGAGGAAGCGGCGCCCGAACCGTCCTCGCCGCCGGAGCAGCTCGACATCGCGGCGCTGTCGGAACGTCTCGCCCGGCTCTCGCAGGGCCAGATGGACACCGCTCCGCAACCTTCGGCCCCGGTCGCGCGCGACGCCGCGTCCCGGCACGAGATCGACGCCGTGCTGGCCCAGGCGGCGCAGATCGAAAAGCTGACCCGCGAATCGAGCGCCAAGACCGTCGGAGCGCTCGATTCGATCGCGCGCTGGATCGAGACCGCCGAGCAGCGCATGAGCTCGGGCGAGCGTGCCGCCGCCGAGCGCCAGGACCGCGCGACGAGCGTCATCGCGGATGCGATCAAGACGATGGGAGAGCGGCTCGCCGAGATCGAGCGCCGCACGACCGAGGCGAGCCGCGCGCCTGCCCGCAGCGAGCCGGCGCCACGTCTGGCCTTCAGCCGGGACGGGCTGGCCGCCGCCGTCACCGATATCCGCACACGCCAGCGCGCGCTGGACGACGAAGATGCCGCCGCCCCCCGCGCGCCGGTCGCCGCCGCCGAGAGCCGCATCTCCGCGTTGCGGCAGGATCTGCGCGACCTCAGCGCCCGCATCGCTCCGGCCACAGCCCGCGCGGAGCGCCCTCTGGCGCCCGTCCGCGTCGCCACGCCGGCCCGCGATCCCCAGTTCGACCAGATCGAGAGCCGCATCGCCGAACTCGGTACCAAGCTCGACCGCCTCGACACGCGCGACCGCCTCGACCCCATCCTGAAGCCGCTGGCCCGGATCGAGTCGGAGGTTTCGCGCCTCGCCCAGGACCGCTCCGGCGAGAGCTTCCAGCGCTTCGAACTGGAAATCGCGCATCTGGCCGCAAAGGTCGACGCCCTGACGGCGCGCGGCAGCGACCGCACGATGCTGGCCCCGCTCCAGCGGGACATCGCCGAGCTGCGCGACGTGCTGGCCAGCAGCGGCAACGAAGCCCGGCTCGGGGAGCTTTCGCAGCAGGTCGGCGCGCTCTCGCTCGAGATCGGGCGGATGCGCGACAGCCGCCCGGACGGGCGCGAGCTGCATGGCCTGACCGCGGCGATCGACGACATCCGCGACGCGATCCTGTCGGATCGCAGCCAGTCGCGCCTGCAGGATCTCGAGCCTCTCGCGGCCCTGTCGCTGCAGATCGAGACGCTCGCCGGCAAGCTCGAGACGCGCCCGGATCGCCAGATCGAGGACCGCATCGACGCACTGCAGGCCCGGATCGAGCAGCTCGCCGAAAAGGGCCCCGCGGCAGTGACCCGCCAGATCGAGGCGCTGGCCGGACGAATCGAGAATCTCGCCGCCTCCAGCAGCCTCGCCCATCTGGTCAGCGACGGGCAGCCGGTTCAGGTCGCGAAGGTCGATCTGCGCCCGGTCGAGGAGATGCTGCGCAATCTCGCCGAGAAGATCGACGAGGCCGGGCGTCCGGGCGCCGACACCGGGGCGTTCGATGCCCTGGAGCGGCAGATCTCCGGCCTCGCGCAGCGGCTGGACGCAGCCGCCGCGACCCGCTCCGCCGAGACCGGCATGGAGCGCACGCTGCAGGATCTGGTGACGCATCTGCGCTCGCTGCGCGACGAGACGACGGAGGCCGCCGAGCGCGCTGCCCGTGCCGCGATGTCGGACCATCTCGGCAAGACGCCCCAGGCCAGCGGCCTGTCGGAGCTCAGCACGCTGTTGTCGGGCCTGCACGAGACGCAGGCCTCGACCGGGCGCGAGACGCAGGACGCCATCGGCGCCGTCCACCAGACGCTCGAAACCATCATCTCGCGGCTCTCCAGCCTGGAGGCCGAGCTGGTCGCCGACCGGCAGGCCGCCGCAGCCCCGCGCACGCCGATGCCGCCGCGCGTGGCCACGGCCGAGCGCGCCGCCGCCAAGGCTCCGGCCGCCCCTGCCGGCATCAGCCTGGCGATGGAAGATCGCATCGCCGCTCCCGAGCGGACGCCCGCGGCGAAGGCGGAGCCGCCCGCGGCCAAGGCTGCGACCCAGCTGGACGCGGCGCTCGACGTGCCGCTGGAGCCCGGCTCCGGTCGCCCCCGGCCCGACGCCCCTGCGGGCGGCGTGCCCGATCCGCAGTCGATCCGCCAGAACCTGATCGCCGCCGCGCGCCGCTCCGCCAAGGCCGCGACGGAAGCCGCCGCGACCGCTCCGGCCGCCTCGTCGGAGACGCCGAAGGGCGGCAACCGACTCAAGGAGATGCTGGAGAAGCGCAAGCGCCCGCTCCTGCTCGGCCTCGCGGCGCTGGTGCTGGCGCTCGGCACGGCCCATCTCGTCAGCGGCGCCTTGAAGGGCCCGCGCACGGCCGCGACCGGCGAAGCCGTGCAGAGCCCGATCGCGCCGCGCGAGGAGGCGCCCACCTCCCCGCCGGCCAAGGACCAGTCCTCCGCGCTGCAGCCCGGCACCGCCGCGCCGCAGGCGACCGCGCTGGCCGCCGTTCCGGCCAGCGTTCCTGCCGCCGCAGAGGTCACCGGCTCGACGACGCAGCCGCCGGCCCCACCCGCGGCGGCGCCGGTAGCCGCCCCGCCTCCCGGAACGGCCGAGACAGTGCAGCCCGTGACCGGTCTGGGCGAGCTGCCCGCCGGGCTCGGCGGCCCGGGCCTGCGCAAGGCCGCGCTCGATGGCGACGCGCGCGCCGTCTACGAGCTGGCCAGCCGCGCCGCCGACGGCCCCGCCGCTACCCGCGATCCGAAGGTCGCCCTGCGCCTGTTCGAGCGCGCCGCCGTCGCCGGGCTCGCCCCCGCTCAGTTCCGGCTCGGCAACATGTTCGAGAAGGGCATCGGCACCACGCGCGACCTGTCGCTGGCCCGCGTCTGGTACACGCGCGCCGCCGAGCGGGGGAACGCCAAGGCGATGCACAACCTCGCCGTCCTCCATGCCGAGGGCGTGTCCGGCCGGCCGGACTATGCCTCGGCCACCGAATGGTTCCGGCGCGCCGCCGAACATGGGGTGCGCGACAGCCAGTATAACCTCGCGGTCCTGCTCGGCCGCGGTCTCGGCGCGCCGACCGACCTCGCCCAGTCCTATCTCTGGTTCGCGGTCGCGGCCGGCCAGGGTGACGACGACGCGGCGCGCAAGCGCGACGAGGTCGCCCAGCGCCTGGGCCCGACCGATCTCGCCGCGGCCAAGGCCGAGGCCGCCGCCTGGCGGCCGCGCCAGGCCAACGCCGCCGCCAACGAGGTGACCCCGCCGGCGCGCGGCTGGGAGGCGCCTCCGACCGCCACCGCGCCGAAGCCGGTCAAGCCGGCCCGGATCTGAATCCCCGCCGCCCGGACCGAGGCTCCGCGCGGCGGAACCGTCATGGTTTCGACGCGTTGGCGCGCCATTAGGGCGAAGCCGGCTTTCGCTCGCGTCGTCCTCGCCGCATCGGAAACTCCCCTTAACCGGATCGGTGCAGAGTGAATCCCGGCGGGCGGGGCCGCCAGCCGACGCCCGCGTCGCGTGAGGAGCCGAGGTGCAGATCTATCTCCCGATCGCCGAACTTCCGATCAGCATCCTCACGGTGCTGGGGCTCAGCGGCGCGGTCGGCTTCGTCTCGGGCCTGTTCGGCGTCGGTGGCGGCTTTCTGCTGACTCCCCTGCTGATCTTTCTCGACATCCCGCCCGCCGTCGCCGTCGCGACCGTCGCGGCCCAGGTCGCCGGCTCCTCGACGACCGGTGTGCTGACCTACTGGCGGCGCCGCGCGCTCGACCTCAAGCTCGGCACGATCCTCGTCGCGGGCGGTATCCTCGGCACCCTTCTCGGCGTGCTGTTCTTCAACTCGATGCGGCGCCTCGGCCAGCTCGAGCTCGTCATCACCCTGTCCTATGTCACGCTGTTCACGATCATCGGCGGGCTGATGCTCTACGACGCGCTGCGGGCCATGCTGCGGGTGCGCGCCGGCAAGCCGGCGCGGCTGAAGCGGCGGGCCGGTACCCATCCCTGGTGGATGGGGCTGCCGCTGCGGATGCGCTTCCCCGATTCGCAGCTGTACTGCAGCGTCATCCCGATCGCGACGCTCGCCATCGTGATCGGCTTCATCGGTGCGGTGCTGGGCGTCGGCGGTGGCTTCATCCTGGTCCCGGCCCTGATCTATTTCTTTCGGATTCCCACAGCCATCGTGGTCGGCACCTCGCTGTTCCAGATCCTGATGACGATGACCGGCGCGACGCTTCTGCATGCGCTGACCAACCAGTCCGTCGATCTCGTGCTGGCGATCCTGCTGCTGCTGGGCGGGGTGATCGGTGCGCAGTTCGGCGGGCGGGCCGCGCGCAACCTCAATGTCGAATCCTTCAGGTTGCTGCTCGCCCTGCTGATCCTCTCGGTGGGCCTGCGCTTCGCGATCGAGCTGTTCATCCCGCCGGGCGAGCCGTTCTCCGTGGTGATCTCCGAGGGCGCGCGATGAGCCTGCTCGCGCGCCTCGCGGCCATCCTTGCGCTGCTCGCGGGCGGCATGGGCGCGGCGCGGGCGGAGACGCTGATCGCGGCGATGTCGAGCCACCAGATCCTGATCACCTCCAATTACACCGGCAGCCAGCTCACCGTCTTCGGCGTGGTCGAGCGCGACGGCCGCACCGTGGCGCGCGGCGACCCCTACGACATCGTCGTCACGGCGCGCGGGCCGCGGCGGATGCTGCTGGTGCGCGAGAAGGAGCGGATGGGTCCGATCTGGATCAATCGTACGCAGCGGCGCTTCCCCGACAGCTCCCTGTTCCTGACGGTGGCCAGCAACCGGCCCCTGAGCGAGATCATGAGCCCGGAGACGGCCCGGCGCGAGCGCGTGGGCCTGGAGAACGCCCACAAGACCCGCGATGCGGCGCTCGACCTCGACACCACGACCGCCCGCTTCTCCGACGGGCTGCTGCGCATCCTCTCCGAGAAGGGCCTCTACTCGGACGAGGAGCGCGGCGTGACCTTCCTCTCCAGCACGGTGTTCAGTGCCCGGATCGAAGTGCCCGCCATTGCCCCGACCGGATCCTACGAAATCGAGATCGTGCTCTATGCCGGCGGCGTTCCCCTTGCCCGCCAGACGACCAATTTCGAGGTGGTGAAGAGCGGCATGGAACAGCGCCTCGCGGCAGGGGCCCATGAGCTTCCGCTGGTCTACGGGCTCGTCACCGTGCTGATGGCGCTGCTGCTCGGCTGGCTCGCCAGCGTCGTCTTCCGGCGCGACTGAGAGCGCTTCAGCCGATCAACAGCGCATAGGCCAGGAAGGGCACGATGGTCCCCTCCTCGATCCGCGTCATGTCCTCGGCGAGTTCGACCAGGCCGTCGGTGCGCGTCAGCGAGGTCAGCACGCCGGCCCCGTCCTGCGGGTGCTTGCGGGCGACCTGCACGCCATCGGGGCCGGGCTCGAGCGAGACCCGGACATATTCGCGCCGGCCCTCCTTCTTGCGGTAGGCGAAGCCCAAGCGCACCGGCAGCGACCGAGGCGCGACGGGCGCCGTGCCGGCGAGCCGCGCGATCAGGACGCGGGCGACGAAGGCGAAGGTGACGAAGACCGCAACCGGGTTGCCGGGCAGGCCGATGAACGGGACCGTGCCGATGCGCCCCAGCGCCACAGGCCGGCCGGGCTTGATGCCGATGCGCCAGAAGGCGAGCTCTCCGACCTGCTCCAGCGCCGCCTTGACGTGGTCTTCCTCGCCGGTCGAAACGCCGCCCGAGGTCAGGACGAGGTCGCAAGAGGCGGCGGCCTCGGCGAGTCGTCGCCCCAGCCCGGCGCGCTCGTCGCGCAGGATGCCGAGATCGACGACCTCCGCCCCGGCGCGAGTCACCATCGCCCGCAGCAAAGCGCGGTTGGCATCGTAGATCGCGGCAGGGGCCAGCGGCTGTCCGGGCTCGGTCAGTTCATCGCCGGTCGAAAAAATCGCGACACGCGGCCGCCGCCGCACCGACACCTGCGTGATGCCCAGCGCCGAGAGCAGTGCGAGATCCTGAGGGCGCAGGCGCTGGCCCGCCGCGGCGGCCAGGGCGCCGCGCGCGATGTCCTCTCCCGCCGGGCGGGCATTGGCGCCCGGCGCGAGGCCCGCCGGCAGGAGCACCGCCTCGCCCTCGAGCGTGACATCCTCCTGCATGAAGACGGTATCGGCGCCCGGGGGCATCGGCGCGCCGGTGAAGACGCGGATGGCGCGGCCCTGCACATTCAGGCCCGCGGCATCCGCGCCTGCCGCGACGCGTCCGCCGAGGGGCAGGCGCGTCGTCCCGAAAGGCGCCAGATCGGCGGAGTGGACGGCATAACCGTCGACGGCCGAGTTCGCGAAGGGCGGCAGATCGAGCGGGGCGAGAATGGTGTCTGCCAGGACGCGACCGTCGGCCGCCGCCAGCGGGACCGTTTCCGTTCCGCTCACCGGGGCGACCAGCGCAGCGACACGCTCGCCCGCCTGTTCGAGGGTCATCAGGGCGCCGAAGGCCTCGTCGTCGCGGCTGAGCTGGGCCATGGCGGCGTCACTCCCTGCCGCTGCAGCGCGCCAGCGCCTCGGCCAGAGGCAGGGCCTGCGCCAGCACGATCTCCGCGACGGCGGCGATGTCGTCGAGAGCCACCACCGGACGTCCGGCGTCGGGAAAGGCGATGTCGCTGGCGACCGCGACGATGCTGTCGTCCCCCGGATGCAGGGGCGGCTTGCCGTTGCCCGCGCGGTGGATCTCGATCTTGGCGTGGCGCTGGCGCTTGAAGCCTTCGACCACGACCAGGTCCACCGGGGACAGCCGCGCCAGCAGGTCCGGCAGTTCGGCCTCGGCCTCTCCGCGCAGCTCCCGCATCAGGGCCCAGCGCCGCTCCGAGGAGATCAGCACCTCGCGCGCGCCGGCTTCGCGGTGGGCATGGGAATCCTTGCCCGGCGTGTCGAGATCGAAAGCATGGTGGGCGTGCTTCAGCGTCGAGACCGAGACGCCGCGCCGCCCGAGCTCCGGGATCAGCCGGGTCAGCAGGGTGGTCTTCCCCGCACCGCTCCATCCCGCCAGGCCGATCACACGCATCGAAGAGCTTCACCCCAAAACGAAACCGGGCGCCGCAGCGCCCGGTCGTCATCGGTCAGCCGACCCTGCGGGTCAAGCGGATCATTCGGCCGGCTGCAGCCGGTTGTCGGCCCCGGCGCGAGCCTTCTGCATCTCTTCCTCGACCCAGAGCGAATGATGCGCCTTGGCCCAGTTCAGGTCGACCTCGCCGGAGCCCATCGCGTCGAACGCGCCCTCCATGCCGATCGAGCCGATATAGATGTGGCCCAGGATCAGCGCGATCATCAGCACCGAAACGAGGCCGTGCACGACGTTCCAGAACTGGAGATTGAGAACGCCGCCCGCCGAGAAGGGAAAGAGCAGATAGAAGCCCGACACGGAGAGGGCGGCACCACCCAGCACCACGCTCCAGAACACGACCTTCTGGCCGGCGTTGAAGCGGCGCGCCTCGGGATGGCCGTTGCCGATGATGCCGCCGCCGGCTGCGAACCAGCGCAGATCCATCGCCGTCGGAATGTTGTCCTTGATCCAGATGACGAACATCAGCGCGATGCCGAGCATGAAGGGCCAGGCCAGGAAGTTGTGCGCCCATTTGGCGACGATCGACAGGTTGGTGAAAGCCTGAGGCCCGATCAGGGGCAGCAGGGCCAGCTTGCCGAAGGTGACGTTCAGGCCCGACAGCGCGAGGATGATGAAGCACCCCGCCGTGAGCCAGTGCACGAAGCGCTCGAAGGCGTTGAAGCGCGTGATCGTCTGCCCCGCCGGCCCGGCCTCCATGCGGATGCGGCCGCGGATCAGGAAGAAGGCCGCGAGGACCAGCAGCGTGCCGAGCACCGCGATCACCGCCGTCCGCAGCATCGTGCCCTGGTGGAAGGCGCGCCAGTCGCGGCCGGCGGGCCGCTCCAGCGTCGCGGCCTTCTGGTCGGGGATGGAGATGCGGCCCTGGAGTTCGGCCTGGGGGTTGCCCTTGAGCGCGTCGAGGAACTGCCGCTCGCGGACGGCGTCGGCCGTCGGATTGACCTGCTGCGCACCGGCCGGAACGGCGAGAGCGACCGCGAAGGTCAGCAGCAGGCCGGTCACCAGCAGGCGGATATGGGCGCCGAAACGCATGGCTCTGTTCCCTTGCTCCGGCCCTCGTCGCGAGAGGCCGATCTGTCTGAAAGGGGCGCCCCGGCGAAGGGACCGGCAAGGCCGGCTTTCGGTCGGAGCGCCTGTCGTGGCCCCTCTTCGCGGGGGCCTCTCTCCGTCTCCAGACGGGACGTCAGATGGCGATGGTTTCCTTGTAGGCCGTCTGCCAGCCCCAGGCGCCCGAGCCGTAACCGCGCTTCACCACCCGCTCCTTGTAGATCTGGGCGATGATCTCGCCGTCGCCGGCCAGCAGCGACTTGGTCGAGCACATTTCGGCGCAGAGCGGCAGCTTGCCCTCGGCAAGGCGGTTCGAGCCGTATTTCTGGAACTCGACCGGCGAGAGATCGGCCTCCGGACCGCCCGAGCAGAAGGTGCACTTGTCCATCTTGCCGCGCGAACCGAAGTTGCCGACCTTCGGGTACTGCGGCGCGCCGAAGGGGCAGGCGTAGAAGCAGTATCCGCAACCGATGCAGAGGTCCTTGCTGTGCAGCACCACGGCATCCGCCGTGGTGAAGAAGCAGTCGACCGGGCAGACCGCCGCGCAGGGCGCGTCGGTGCAGTGCATGCAGGCCATCGAGACCGAGCGCTCGCCGGGTTTGCCGTCATTGATGGTGACGACGCGCCGGCGGTTGATGCCCCAGGGCACCTCGTTCTCGTTCTTGCAGGCGGTGACGCAGGCGTTGCACTCGATGCAGCGATCCGCGTCGCAGAGGAATTTCATGCGGGCCATGGTTCAGTTCCCCCTTACGCCGCTGCGATCTGGCAGAGCGTGACCTTGCCTTCGTGCATCGCCGTCACCGGGTCGTAGCCGTAGGTGGTGACGATGTTGACGGATTCGCCGAGCACGATCGGGTCCGTTCCCTTCGGATAGTTCCCGCGCTGGTCCTGCCCCTGGTAGAAGCCGCCGAAGTGGAAGGGCATGAAGGCCACGCCCTTGCCGACGCGCTCGGTGACCAGCGCCTTGACGCGGGCCTTCGAGTTGTTCTCGGGGCCGGAGACCCAGACGAAGGCGCCGTCCTTGATGCCGCGCGCGGCCGCATCCGCCGGGTTGATCTCGACGAACATGTCCTGCTGCAGCTCGGCCAGCCACTTGTTCGAGCGGGTTTCCTCGCCGCCGCCCTCGTACTCGACGAGACGACCCGAGGTGAGGACGATCGGGAACGACTTGGCGATGCCCTTCTCGACAGCGGCCTTCTGGACCGAAGTGTGGAGGTTGGGGATGCGCAGGGTGCGCTCGTCGGGACGGGCCGGCCACTTCGCCACGAGATCGACGCGCGGCGAGTAGATCGGCTCGCGATGGGTCGGCACAGGGTCGGGCAGGTTCCAGGCGTTCGCTCGGGCCTTGCCGTTGCCGTAGGGCACGCAGCCATGGGCCAGCGCGACGCGCTGGATGCCGCCGGAGAGATCGTTCGCCCAGCTCACCGAATCGATGTTGTTGCCACCGATCCAGGTGATGGTCTCGAGCTCCTTGGGCGTGAGATCGGCATCCCAGCCGAGCTTCTTGAGCACGCCCATGGTGAACTCGGGATAGCCGTCCTTGATCTCCGAGTTCAGCGAGTAGGAGCCGTTCTCCGCCAGCAGCGTGTCGTTGACCTTGCTGCCGTCGGCGAGCGTGCGCTCGCGGGTGAGGCCGAAGCGCGGACGGAAGGTGCCGCCGCCGTTCTTGGCCTCGAGCGAGGTGTTGTAGAGGATGTGGGTGCCGGGATGCTTGAGTTCCGGCGTGCCCCAGCACGGCCAGGGCAGACCGTAATAGTCGTTCTCGACCGGGGTGCCCGGCGCGCCGCGCAGGCTGACGAGATCGAACTTGTCCTGGTGCTCCATGTGCAGCTTCAGGCGCTCCGGGGACTGGCCGGTGTAGCCGGTCGACCAGCCGCCGCGGTTGATCTCGCGCAGGATGGACTCCGGCGACGGCTCGGGCCCGTACTTGCCCTGCACCATCTCGAAGTTCTTGTGCATCTGCTCGGCGAAGCCGAGCTTCTGCGCCAGCTTGTAGATGACGAAATAGTCGCTCGCGGCCTCGAAGATCGGCTCGACGACCTTCTCGCCCCACTGCACGGAGCGGTTCGAGCAGGTGCGCGAGCCCGAGCATTCGAACTGCGTGCCGATCGGCAGCAGATAGGTGCCGTTCTTGCGCCCGCCGAGCGAGACGAAGTTGGTCGGGTGCGGATCGGCGACGACCAGAAGCTCGAGCTTCTCAAGGCCCTTCACGGCGTCGGGCATGCGCGGAATGGTGTTGCCGCCATGGCCCATGACGAACATGGCCTTGAGGTTGTCCTTCTGGTCGACCTGCTCGGCCGGCAGATTGGCCGCGTCGAACCAGCGGGTCGAGGTGTGGCCCGAGGTCTCCATGTTGGCCTTGGCGGTGCGCGCCGGCCGGCCGCCCTTGGCCGGAACCTCGTCGAAGCGGGTGACGAAGTAGTCGTAAGGCACGTCCCAGACGCGGGCCCAGTGGCGCCAGGCGCCCTCGACCAGCCCGTAATAGCAAGGCAGATTCGAGATATCGAGGCCGAAATCGGTCGCGCCCTGCACGTTGCAGTGGCCGCGGAAGATGTTGGCGCCATTGCCCATGCCGCCGACATTGCCGGTGGCGAGGAGCAGGTTGCAGATGGCGCGGACGTTGGCGGTGCCGACCGAGTGCTGGGTCACGCCCATACACCAGATGAAGGTGGCGGGCTTGACCTTGGCGAAGGTCTCGGCGGCGCGCTTGAGCTGCGCCTCGGGCACGCCGGTGATGTCCTCAACCGTCTTGGGGTCGTATTTCTCGACCTCCTTGCGGACGTCGTCCATGCCGTGCACGCGGGCGGCGAGGAATTCCTTGTCTTCCCAGCCGTTCTTGAAGATGTGCCACATCATGCCCCAGATCACCGCGATATCGGTGCCCGAGCGGATGCGGATATAGTCCGTCGCATGAGCCGCGGTGCGGGTCAGGCGCGGATCGAAGACGATGACGTTGGCGCGGTTCTGCTCCTTGCCGACGAGGATGTGCTGCATCGAGACCGGATGCGCCTCGGCCGCATTCGACCCCATGAACATGATCGTCTTGGAATTGCGGATGTCGTTGTAGGAGTTCGTCATCGCGCCGTAGCCCCAGGTGTTGGCAACACCCGCGACCGTGGTGGAGTGGCAGATGCGCGCCTGGTGGTCGACGTTGTTCGTGCCCCAGAAGGCGGCGAACTTGCGGAACAGATAGGCGCCCTCGTTGGAGAACTTAGCCGAGCCGAGCAGATAGACGGAGTCGGCACCGGACTTGGCCCGGATCTCCATCATCTTGTCGCCGATCTCGTTGATCGCGACGTCCCAGGAGATGCGCTGCCACTGGCCGTTGACCAGCTTCATCGGATATTTGATGCGGCGGTCGCCATGGACCAGCTCGCGCACCGAGGCGCCCTTGGCGCAGTGCGAACCGCGGTTGATCGGGCTCTCCCAGGCGGGCTCCTGGCCGACCCAGACGCCGTTGGCGACCTCGGCCTTGACCGTGCAGCCCACCGAACAGTGCGTGCAGATGTTCTTGACGACCTTCGTGCCGGTCGCCGGGCCGAGGCCGGCGGCCTCGGCCTTGCGGACGGACCCGATCTGGAGCGCGCCGGCGGCGGCGATGCCGCCCGCGACGAGACCCGAACGGCGCAGGAACGCGCGGCGGTCCATGACGCCGGAGGACAGACCCGCGATCGCGGACTGGAGCCGGCCGCGCTGGACGTCGGCGGATTTACGCTTGATCAGCATGGTGCGGCGCCTCTCAGTAACGGTTGACGCGGTAGAAGTCCTTGACGTGCTCCGACTCGCGGTAGCGCGCCTTGGTCTCTTCCTTGCCGGGGTCGACGGCCGCGGCCGGTGTCACCATCGCCGGCGTCGCCGCCAGCGTGGCGCCCGCGCCCAGAGCCTTGAAGAAGCTACGGCGATCGACGGCCGGTTTTCCGGTTTCTTTGCTGTTCGACATCGTCGTCTCCCACGCGTCGGGTTGAGCGTTCTGTGTGATGCGGGTCACGCGGGCAGCCCCGCAGCCTGCGTTTCGATGGACAGGAACAGGCTGCCGAGCCGGCCCACCGCCCTGTAGAACTTCGCGGCCTTCGCAACCTCGAGATCGGCGAAGAAGCGCTCGCCCCAGGGCTGGATGTGCCGGGCGTAGAAGCGGTCCGCGTCGATGCCGTCGGCGGCGACCTCGCCGCGCAGCAACTTCGCCATGATGTCGAGCAGCACGGCGATGTGGTCTTCCGGCTCGCCGGCTCGCGCATCGCGGGCCAGGCCGAGCGCGCCCATGTCCTCGCGCACCAGCGCCAGCGGGCGCTCGTGCAGGAAGCCGGTGAGGTAGTAGGACGCGTAAGGCAGCAATTCGCCGCGGCCCACGCCGATGAAGAGCTCGAAGAACTCGTCACGCAGGCTTTCGGGCGTCGCTTCGTCGGCCGCCTCGGCCAGCGCCAGATGGGCCATGCCGAAGGGCGAGGCGTCCCCCTGCAGGCCGCGCAGGACCTCCAGCGTTTCGGCCGTCGGGGCGCGCCAGAGCAGCGCGCCGATCAGCTCGCACTCCTGCGCCCGCGCGGCGTCGATCTCGTCGATCGGCCGCGTCAGCGTGATTTCGGAATGGACGGGGGCCGCCGGCTCCGCCTGCGGATAGAGGTCGGGACGCAATTCGCTGCGGGGAATGCCGGTGGTCGCCTCGACGGACAGGACCCGATCGGCCGGAACGCGCTTCCAGCTCGAGATCGCCGGCTGCGAAATCCCGAGACTGCGCGCCAGAGCCCGGACGCCGCCCACGCTTCCGATCGCTTTTTCCAGTGCCGGGTCGCGCATTTGACTTAGGTCAATGTCCTTTGGGCTGGACGGTGCAAAATTGACCGCCCCTGTGCCGTGATAACGACAGGTTATTGCCCAAAAATAAAACGATTCCAATCTCTTTTCAGATTGGAATTGCGCCACCTCCACGCTTGCGAACACGCACGGACGCCGGCTCGCCCATCGATTTATGCTGCATTGCACCATCAGATTCAGGCGACGGAGACGCCTGATACTGCTGATGGTTTGCCGGATTTCCGGTGCCCTCCGTCAACCGCAGAGCCGCCGGCTCATCCTCGGAAGGGGCATCTTCTCGCACCGCAACATCGGATTCCCCGGGTTCGTTGTTCGACGAAAGGGGATGCGACATCCCGTCGCCATCTGCCTCTTCCGTGGTCAGCGACCCTGCCGCAAGGGCAGGCTGCTCTCCGAAGATGCCGCGGACCATCTCGGCGATGTCGTCCGATTCTGTCAGCGGTCCATAGCCTGGAGCGCCACCCGGCGTGTTCCAGTCGAGCGCATAGTCCCGCGCCGGGTTCTCGAAATTGGCGATCGCGGGGTCGTTTTCCCAGGCGCGCCGCATGGCGGCGAGCTTCCAGGTCTCCGGCACGTTCTGCTTCAGCCATGAGGCCAGGTCGAAGTCCTTGTCGATGAGGTCGAGCGAAGGGGGCTCGACGGGCTCGGGCGCCGGCTCTGCCGCCTCGGGCGCGACCGGCGCGGCGGCCTCCGCGGCCGGGGCCGGTGGCGTGGCCGGCAGGTCGTCCCCCTCCCCCTCGCGCTTGCGGCGGGACCAGCGCGACAGGAAACCTTCATCGGAGGGCGTGCGGGTGCTCATGGCGCCCCTCCGGGCCCGCTCTCGCGCCGGCGCAGGCCCGGCTCGGGGCCCGGCGCCGGGCCCTTGCGCGGATCATGCTCGCTGCGCTTGCGCTTGATGAATTCGCGCTCGACATGGTGCGCCTCGAAGAAGGCGAGCACCGCCTCGGCGATGGCGAGCGGCATCGGCAGCGCCTCGACGATATCGCCGACGTTCTCGCAATAGACCTCGCCCTCGAAAGGGTCGGCCGTGACTCCGACGAACTCGATCGCGGGCTCGATCCCGGTCGGACGGATCGCGACCCAGAGCTTGGCGCGGCCGGCCTGGAAGTTCTCGCGGAAATGGGCGGTGTCGACCGAATGCAGCGTCAGCGTCGCGGGGCCGAGATAGAATTGGCGCCGGCCCGGCTCGCCCGGCAGCTCGGTCCAGGCCGCGAGCGGCGGCGGCTCCGGTAGCACGGCGAGCGGAGCCCAGGCGTGGTCCGCCCAGGGCGAGTCGATGGCGCGCCGTTCGACGACGATCCCGACCTCGATGTGCTGCTGCGTCATCGCAGGCTCCTCAGTTCGTCATTTCGCGCCGGGCGAGCGGCAGGCCGGCGACGAGGTTCTGTGGCTTCAGCCGCAGCAGATTGTCGCCTGACATGGCCATGATGAGATAGATGGGCTTGCCCTTCGCCGCCGGCAGGACCGGGACGTCGGCGGGCAGCGTCAGGGTGAACAGGGCGAGCACACGCGCCATCTCGGCCGCGGCGACGGTCTTCCCCTGCCAGAGCGCATTGCCGATGGCGGTCGCCTCGGCGTCGAGCCCGACGAACCAGCGCCAGTCCGCATCCGTCACCGTCTCCAGCGGTTCGATGGCGACGTCGAAACCATGGATCTGGCGGATCCAGTGGCGCAGCGCCTGGCCGAGCGCCGCCCGGCCGGAAGGCGACCCGCCGAGATCCAGCACCATGTCGAACCCGTCCGAGCGCTGCCAGTAATGATCGGCATTCGCCGGCTTGAGGATGTCGAGTTCGGTCGCGGCGGGCCCGCCCAGCATGGCGAGCAGCGGCGAGGCGTGCCGGTCGGCCTCGTGGCCCTCGATCATCTCGGCATCGGCGAGCAGGATCGTGTTCTCGTGGAAGGTGACGCGCTGCGGGCGGAACAGGCATTCGGCGGCGCGGGTGACGAAGGGATCGTCAGCCTCGTCGAGCGCCGCCCGCATGATGACGTGAACCAGCTGGTCGAGGAAGAGCGGCGGGATCCCGCTCACGCCCTCGCGGATGAGGCCGGCATAGGCCGCCTCCAGCGTCGGCGCGGCCAGCAGACGGTCGCGCCAGCCGAGCATGAAGCGCCAGTTCTCGCGCGCGTCTTCGTCGGCGATGGCTTCGATCGCGCTCGCCGGCACCTCCGCCTGAGGCGTCTCCATCAGCCTCGCATGGAGCGCGCGCTCGGCCTCGCAGGCCTCCTCCGGCGGCAGCAGCTCCGGCCGGGCGAGATAGGCCTTGAGGAAGTCGTCGGTCACGCGCAGCCCGCCGCCGGGTTCGCGGTCCAGCAGGAGATGGCCGGAGCTGGCCCAGAAATGCGTCATGTCAGCCTGGTCTTTTCGAGATTGAGGAGGTCGACATGCTCGACCGGCCCGTCCTCCTCGCCCGCCACCTCGAGGAACTCGAAGGCGCGGAAGCCTTCGCTCTGGCTGGCGTCGCGCGGCGTCAGGGTGCGGAAGCGCTCGCGAATCTCGCCATCCTCCAGCGTCCGGTGCAAAGCGAGCAGGGTCTGGGGCGGATGATCGCAGAGGGTGGCGGCAAAAGCGACCTCCTCGGCAGCGGCCGCGCGCGCCGTCGCGAGATCGGGTGCGCCGAGCTTGTCGACGAGATGGCCGGCGAGGCTTTCGACCGCCGCCTCGCGCTCGGCCTCGGTCGCCTCCGTCACGACGGCGAGCGTGCTCCAGCCGAAGCTTGCGACACCGAGGAAGCCGGAGCGGAAGGCGGCCTTGCCCTTGGCGTCGAGCGCCGAGGGATCGGTGCCGCCAAACAGGAAGGACCCGGTCACGAGCCAGTCGCCCGGCTCGGCCGCCCTCCGGAAGACGAAGGTGTCGGACGGGTCGAGCCGGATGGCGCGGGGCAGCTTCAGCCCCGTCACAGCTTCGGCCCGCCGCTCTCGCGGTCCAGCCAGTCGACCCGGGCCAGCGCCTCGATCAGGCTGCGACGCTCGGTGCCGGCCTGGGTGGTCGCGACGAGATCGCCGTTGGGCTCGATGCCGTGGCGCGTGCCGACGACCTTGTCGAGCCGGTCGAGCCAGCGCAGCGCGGCGGCCTTGGGCCCCGCGCTCTGCCAGCGGGTGACGGCGAGCATGAGATGGCGCGCGAAGGCCTCGATCAGATCGACGGCATCGATCTCCTCGAAGCCCTCCTCGGCCATCCCGACGCCGACCTGCCCGATCGCGAAGGGCGTCATCGTGGTGGCCCGCAGCATGGCGCCGAAGACGACCCATTCCGGCACCTCATCCTCGCCGCAGTTCTCCGGCCAGGCCAGCCGGCCGCCGCCGATCAGGCCGAGATCATAGATCAGCGCATCGGGCCAGCGGAACAGGATCGGCCGCTCGGGCGGGCTGTAGACCGCGAGCGCATCCGCCAGCGCCGTCATGGCGAGGTAATGCGCCAGCCGCGCCTCGCGCAGCGGATTGTCCGGCTCCAGCACCACGGCGAATTCGATGACGTCGAAGCGCCGGGTCCAGACCAGCGTGGCCGCGCCCGCCTCGGCCGCGATCGCGCAGGCATGGGCGAAGGCGTCGCCCGATTCCCGCAGCGCCACCAGCGAGAACCCCGGCGGCAGGACCGGCTCGCGGCGCAGATCGTCCGGGCGCAGGGCACTGGCTGCCATGATCGGGCTTCCTCCGGGACGCTGCGACGAAACACGCCGGCTTCGTTTCTTTTGAACCGCTCCAATTCCATATAAGCATGGTTTATCGCAAGAGAGGCGACACAACGCCGCCGGCCCGAGGACAAGCCCACCATGCAAGACGCCACCCGCACGCTGATGGTGTGCTCGTGCGAGGACACCATGCCGCTCGATGCGGCGGCCATCGCACGCGGCTGCAAGGGCGCCGACATCCGCAGCGCGCGCCATCTCTGCCGGACGCAGACCGAGCTTTTCACCCGCGCGCTCGGCGAGAGCGAGGCCATCACCGTCGCCTGCACGCAGGAGGCGCCGCTCTTCGAGGAGATCGCGGCCGATCTCGATTATGCGGGCGATCTCGTTTTCACCAATATCCGCGAGACGGGCGGCTGGTCGCGCGAGGCCAAGGTGGCCGGGCCGAAGATGGCGGCGCTGCTGGCGGCGGCGGCCGAGCCGATGCCGCCGATCTCCTTCACCACCCTGACCAGCAAGGGCGTCGCCCTGGTCTATGGCCGCGACGAGACGGCGCTGTCCGTCGGGCAGCGTCTCTCGGAGCATCTCGACGTCACCATCCTGATCAGCCGGCCGGGCGAGATCATGCCGCCGCGCGTGGTTGAGACGCCGGTGCTGAAGGGCACCATCGTCGCCGCCACCGGCTGGCTCGGCGCCTTCGAGCTGCGCATCGACGATTACGCCGCGCCGGCCCCCTCCTCCCGCGCCCGCCTCGTCTTCGGCGAGCCCCGCAACGGCGCGACCTCGCATTGCGACATCGTCATCGACGTCTCCGGCGGCACACCTCTGTTTCCGGCGGGCGAGCTGCGGGCAGGCTATCTGCGGGCCGACCCGGCGAGCCCTGCCGCCATCGAAAAGCTCATCGCGGAAGCCGGCCATCTCGTCGGCGAGTTCGACAAGCCGAGCTATGTCCGGCTGAACGAGGATCTCTGCGCCCATTCGCGCTCGAAGAAAACCGGCTGTACGCGCTGCCTCGAGCTCTGCCCGACCGGGGCCATTACTCCGAACGGCGACCATGTCGCGATCTCGGCCGAGATCTGCGCCGGCTGCGGCGCCTGCGCCGCCGTCTGCCCGACCGGGGCGGTGACCTATGCGCTGCCGCCGGCGGACGCGCTGCTGCGCCGGCTGCGTACGCTGCTCGTGACCTATGCCGAGGCCGGCGGCCGCGAGCCGGTCGTGCTGCTGCATGACGAGGTGCATGGCGAGCCGCTGATCGACGCGCTCGCCCGCTTCGGCGAGGGGCTGCCGGCCCGCGTATTGCCCCTGCGCGTCAACGAGATCACCCAGATCGGGCTCGACACCTTCGCGGCGGCGCTCGCCTTCGGCGCGGCCTCGGTTCAGGTGCTCGGCCGCGCCCGTCCCAAGCACGATCTCTCCGGCCTGCAGCGCAACCTCGCCTATGCCGAGACACTCGCCGCGGCGCTCGGCTATGGCGCCGGCAGCGCCGGGCTGATCGAGACCGACGACCCCGAGCAGCTGGCGGCGGCACTGGCGCGGGTCGGACCGGGCACGGCCTCCCCCAAGCCGGCGCGCTTCCGCCCGATGGGCGAAGGCCGGCCGCTGCTGCGCCAGACGATCGGCGAGCTGCACGCCGCGGCGCCGGCGCCGGTGGCCTCGGTGGCGCTGCCGCCGCGCGCGCCTTTCGGCACCGTGCATGTCGACACGGAGGGCTGCACGCTCTGCCTGGCCTGCGTTTCGGCCTGCCCGGTGCAGGCGCTGTCCGACGATCCCGACCGGCCGACGCTCGCCTTCCAGGAGGATCTCTGCGTGCAGTGCGGGCTCTGCGCCGCGACCTGCCCGGAGAAGGTCATCACGCTGGAGCCGCGCATCGATTTCGAGGCCTGGAAGGGCGGCAAGCGCGTGATCAAGCAGGAGGAGCCGTTCCACTGCATCAGCTGCGCCAAGCCGTTCGGCGTTCGCAGCACGATCGAAAGGATCACCGCCAAGCTCGAGAACAAGCACTGGATGTTCTCGGGCGACGCGGCCAAGCGCATCTCGGTTCTAAGGATGTGCGAGGATTGCCGCGTCGAGGTCGTCGTCAACGAGAGCTTCGACCCGCATCTCTCGCCGCAGCGCCCGCCGGTGCGCACGACCGAGGACTACCTGCGCGAGCGGGCGGAGCGCGGGGACGATCCGCTGCAGTAAAAGGGCGCGCGTTCGCCACCACTGCGCCGTCATCCCGGACGCAGCGAAGCGCAGCTCCGGGATCCATCCTAGGGCGCCGTCCTGCCCTATGATGGATCCCGGAGCTGCGCTGCTACGCAGCTTGTCCGGGATGACGTCCCGGGTGCGACGGGGTGTGGTCCGACGCCTATTTCGTTACCTTCTCCAGCCAGTCGACCAGCGCCTGCCGGTCTTCGGCCGAACCGATCGTCTGCTCGGGCATCTTGGTGCCCGGCGTGTAGGCGTTGGGGCCGATCTCGAAGAGCTTCGCCACCGTCTCCTTGGTCCAGACGATGTCCATCGTCCTGAAAGCCTCGGAATAGGCGTAGCCCGGCGCGCTGGCGATGCGGCGGCCGAAGATGCCGTGCAGCGTCGGCCCGGCGCGGTTGCCGTCCGATGGCGTCAGGGTGTGGCAGGCGGCGCAGGCGCGGAAGACCTGCGCGCCGCGCTCGCCGTTGAAGGCCGCCAGCACATCCGCCCCGGCGCGCGGCACGACCGTGCCGATATGTTCGCCCGTGACGGCGTTCCAGCGGCGCACGAGACGGTCGGCGCCGCCCGAGAGGATCTGGCGGCCATCCGGCAGGAAGGCGAGCGACCAGACCGGCAGGCCGGGCCCGACCAGCGTCGCGCGGATGCGGCGCGCAGCCCTGTCGATCAGCGCGACCTGCCCGCGCAGGCCACCGGCGGCCAGCGTCGTGCCGTCGACCGAGAGCGCCAGCGCGATCAGCGGCGTCTCGCCCACGGCCACCTCCCCGCGCGCCTCGCCATCCGGCCCGAAGAGCCGCAGCCGCCCGTCCGCCGCCGCGACGGCGATCTCGCCATCGGCGGCCACGACGACCCCGTTCAGCGGCGCGGGCAGCGTCACGATCCGGGGCGCGCCGGCGTCGGCCGGCCAAATCCGGAGCGTCGCGTCGTAACCGGCGGTGACGAGACCGCCGCCGGGCAGGAAGGCGACGCCGTTGACCGGCCCCTGATGGCCCTCGAAGGCGAGCGCGGTGCCGCCGTCGCGTGCCGTGACCCGCGCCGTCCCGTCCCAGGAGGCGGAAGCGATGCGGCGCCCATCGGCCGAGACCGCCAGCGCGGCCACGGGCCCTTTATGCCCCTCGATGATTTCGGCCGGCGCGGCCGCCGCCCCGCGCCAGAGCGCGATGCGCCCATCCTCGGCGCCGGTGGCGAAGCCGAGGCCCGGCACGGCCACGACCGCGTTGACCGCGCCCTCATGGAAGCGCAGCACAGCCTCCGCCGTGCCGCCAGACAGGCTCCAGAGGATGGCCGACTGGTCGAAGGAGCCGGTCATGGCGGTCGTCCCGTCGGGCGCGACCGCGATGGCGCGCACCGGCCCGCCATGGCCGCGCAACTCCTGGGCGGCGGCGGGTTGGGCGAGACCAAGAAGGAGGGCGAGGGGCTTCAGGAGGGATCGCATCCGTCCATCATGCCGGCTCCCCGGCGCCGTGACAAAGCGGCCAGTTGCCCCGGTGCGACCGGCCATCCTATCAAGCGGCGCTGCTCTCAACCGGTTTCCGCCATGACCGCCACGCCTCTCAATCTCCGCGGCCTGAAATGCCCCCTGCCGGCGCTGCGGGTCCGCAAGGCGCTGAAGGGGGCCGTTCCCGGCACGCTGTTCCTGGTCGAATGCACCGATCCGATGGCGGCCATCGACATTCCCAACCTGATGCGCGAAACCGGGGATGCGATCGAGGAGAGCCGCAGCGACGGCGACCTGCTCGTCTTCCATATCCGCAAGGCGCCGGCCTGAGCCGCGCCGATAGGAGTTCAGCCCTTGGCCCTCACCCAAGCCGACATCCTGCGCGCGCTCGAGCTGGTGAAGCTGCCGGCCAGCGGCCAGTCGCTCACCGCCTCGGGCCGCGTCGCCGACATCCTCATCGACGGCGGCAAGGTGATCTTCGCGATCGGCATCGACGCCACCGAAGCCGCGGCGATGGAGCCGGTGCGCAAGGCGGCCGAAAGCGCGGTGTCGGGTCTGCCCGGTGTGAGCCAGGTCCTGGTCGGGCTGACCGCCGACAAGGCGCCCTCCTCCGCCGCCGCACAGGCGCGCCAGCAGGCCCAGCGCCCGGCCCCCGGCGGCCCGACGCCGAAGGCGGCCGGCGTGCCGGGCGTGAAGCAGATCATCGCGGTCGCCTCCGGCAAGGGCGGCGTCGGCAAGTCGACGACGACCGCCAACCTCTCCGTCGCCCTGGCGACGCTCGGCCTCAGGGTCGGCGTGCTCGACGCCGACATCTACGGCCCCTCGGTGCCCAAGATCTTCGGCATCACCGGCAAGCCGCGGCTGGTCTCCGGGCGAACGCTGGCGCCGATGGAGGCCTATGGGCTGAAGATCATGTCGATCGGCTTCCTCATCGACGAGGAGACGCCGATGATCTGGCGCGGGCCGATGGTGATCTCGGCGATCACCCAGATGCTGCGCGAGGTCGCCTGGGGCGAGCTCGACGTGCTCGTCGTCGACATGCCGCCCGGCACCGGCGACGCGCAGCTGACCATGGCGCAGCAGACGCCGCTGGCCGGCGCCGTCATCGTCTCGACGCCGCAGGATCTGGCGCTGCTCGATGCGCGCCGCGGCGTCGCGATGTTCAAGAAGGTCGAGGTGCCGATCCTCGGCATCGTCGAGAACATGAGCTATTTCATCTGCCCGGAATGCGGCACGCGCTCGGACATCTTCGCCCATGGCGGGGCGCGGCATGAGGCGGAACGCCTCGGCGTGCCTTTCCTCGGCGAGGTACCGCTGGCCATGCCGATCCGCGAGACCTCCGATTCAGGCCGGCCGATCGTCGCGAGCGATCCGGATTCGGCCCATGCCAAGGCCTATCTCGCGATCGCGCGACAGGTGATGGCGTCGATGGCCGGAGGCGCCGCCAAGGCCGCGCCGCGCATCGTCATCGAGTGAGGGACAGCGCCCGCTGGCGCGACCTCGACGTCATTCTCGGGCGAAGCGAAGCGCAGACCCGAGAATCTCAGGATGATGAAGCGCCACGCTTGCGGCGGCACGAGATGCTCGGGTCAAGCCCGAGCATGACGGCCTGGTTCGGGCGCCGCTTCAGCCGCTCAGAGCCGGACGCCGCCGGTCGTGAAGGCCACGTCGACGGGCTTCTGGAAGTAGTCGTTCAGCACGAGGCTCGCGCCGAAGGCGAGGATCGCGGAGACGGCAATGGCAGCGACGAACGACTTCATGATCTTCCCCCGAAAGACGACACGGCAGCGATAAGCCGCTCTTATACAGGACAGATAGCGAAGGACGGCGGGGGGTTCAAGCCGGTGGCAGGGTGGCGAAAAGCCGCTCGGCCTCGTCCAGATCCTCGGGCCGGTTGGCGTTGAAGAAGGGGTCGACAGGCTCGACAGGCCACTCCGCGCTGGCACAGCCATGGCGGGCGGTCCAGCGGTCGATCTTGCGCTCGTCCTCGACCGTCAGCGCCCGGCGCAAATCGTCCCGCAGCGACACCGGCCAGAGCCCGATCACCGGATGAGTCCAGCCGCCGGACGCTGCGCAGGCCAGCGGGACGTTCTGCGCCGCGCGCGCCTCGTGCAGACGGGCGACGAGATCGCGCGGAATAAAGGGCGTGTCGGCGGCGACGCTGACGAGCCATTCGTTAGCCGGCCGGTTTGCCGCCATCCAGTCGAGCCCAGCCAGGATGCCGGCGAGCGGCCCGGCGAAATCCGGCACGCTGTCGGCGACCACCGGCAGGCCATAATCCGCGAAGCGGGCGGGGTCGCCATTGGCGTTGACGACAAGGCTGTCGCATTGGGGGCTCAGGCGCTCGACGACATGGGCGAGGATGCTGCGGCCCGCGATGGTCCGCAGCGGCTTGTCACCGCCGCCCATGCGCCGGGCGAGTCCGCCGGCGAGGAGCAGGCCGAGGGCGGGAGGGGGGCTCATCGAAAACCAATCTTGTCATTCCGGGGCTTCGCACGGCGAAGAACCCGGAATCCACGACCGGGCGAGCCCTGTGAAACTCTGTCAGATCGTCGAGCCCCGTCGTGGGTTCCGGGTTCGATCCTGCGGATCGCCCCGGAATGACAACGCAACTCAATCATCACGATCGGCCCCTTTGCGCCGGCTCCGGCCGCCCTCCTCCTCGACCGTGTCGGGGTCCTGGTCGAAGACGATGTTCTGCTCGCCGGCGAGCGCGACGAAGCGCTTGCCGCGGGCCCGGCCGATCAGGGTGAGGCCGGCCTTGCGCGCCAGCTCGACGCCCCATTCGGTGAAGCCGGAGCGCGAGACCAGCACGGGGATGCCCATGCGCACCGTCTTGATCACCATTTCGGAGGTCAGGCGGCCGGTGGTGTAGAAGATCATCTTCGCGGGATCGACATTGTGCCGGAACATCCAGCCGGCGACCTTGTCGACGGCGTTGTGGCGGCCGACATCCTCCATATAGACCAGCGGCCTGTCGCCCTCGCAGAGCACGCAGCCATGGATGGCGCCGGCCTCGAGATAGAGCGAGGGCGTGGTGTTGATCTTCTTCGTCAGCGCATAGAGCCAGCTCGTGCGGAGTTCGGCCTTCGGCAGTTCGATCTCGTCGATCGCCTCCATCAGATCCCCAAAAGCCGTGCCCTGGGCGCAGCCGGAGGTCAGCGTCTTCTTCTTCAGCTTCTCCTCGAAATTGGTGCGCTCCGGCGTGCGGACGACCACGACCTCGAGTTCCTCGTCGTAATCGACGGCATCGACGACATCGCCGCGCTTCAGCATGTTCTGGTTGAGGAGATAGCCCAGCGCCAGCGCGTCGGGATGGTCGCCGATCGTCATCATCGTGACGATCTCCTGCGCGTTCAGATAGAGCGTCAGCGCCCGCTCGGTGACGACGCGGGTCTCGACGGTCGCGCCGGTCTGGTCGATGCCCGAGACGGTCGCGCCGAGGCGGGCCGCCTGCGGGTCGGGCCTCACGAGGTAATCGTCGAGGAAGCTCATATCCTGTGGCATCGCGCCCCTCCGCTCAGGCGGGCACGCGCGCGACGCCGAGCCCCCAGGCCTCGACCGCCTCGGCCTGCGCGGGCAGCTCGGTCCAGTCCTCCCCCGCGAAGTCGCGGAAGGCGGGCAGCACGTCCTGCCGGACGGCGATCAGCACGGGCACGCCTGCCAGCAGGGCTGCCGCGATCTCCTGCCGCAACCCCTGCCCCAGCACCTCCTGCCGGCCGAACTTGTTGACGATGATGAGAGCGGTGTCGTCCGCCAGTGCCGCACCCAGCGCGCCGCCGGCGGCGGCGAGGCCGGTCGCGTCGAGCCGGCAGCCGGTCGCACCGGCGCCGCGGTTCTCGCTGATCGGATAGCGCACGCCGGTGGCGAGGTCCTCCAGCGCCATCGAGAAACAGCCGCTCTCGCAGGCACCCTCATTGTGCTGGACGACGCCACCGAGGCGCAGGCCCCGCGCCCTCAGCCGCGAAGCGGCGTCGGCCATGAACCGATCGATCTCGAAACCCGACGAATAGGGAATGACGGCCATCAGCATCAGGACCTCATCCCATGAAATGGGGGCTGCCACCAGTGGACATTCGCCGCAGGAGAAGGGGGCGCCTCGCAGCGAGAAGCGATCCCAGTGTTGCGCCGGCCCTACAGTCTCGCCTGCCGCGGACGGCTACGGTTGACGTCTGCTCTCCGGGCGCTCGCCGGCAGAGCCCGTCCCTCGGTCCCCGTTCCATGCCCCGTCACCTCGCCCCGACCCCGCTCGACCCGGCCGCCGATGCCGCGCTGCTGCTGCGCCGCATCGCTTTCGGCACGCTCGCGTTGCTGCTGCCGATCGCCTCGCTGGTTTCGCGGCGCGCAGCCGTCGTGCTGGCACCGATCGGCGTGGTGCTGCTCGTGATCGCCGCGCTGATCGAGGACCCGCGTGCGTTCGCCACGATGTTCCGCCGCTCCCTGCTGAGCCTCCCGGCGCTGATTCTGGTCGGCCTCGTCGGCTGGGCCGTGCTCTCGCTGGTCTGGAGCCCCTACACGGTCTCGGCGACCGAGAAGGCCGCCAATCTCGTGCTGGCCGTTTTGCTCGGCTTCCTCGGCAACGCGGCGCTGCCCGAGCGGATGCGCGCCTCCAACCTGAACCTCGCGCCGCTGGGTGCAGGCGTGGCCGGCGCCTTCGCGCTGGCGCTGATCGTCGTGGCCGCACTGCGTCATGCCGAGTCGGAGGCCGGCAGCGTCGAGCGCGGGATCAGCGTGATCCTGATCATGGCCTGGCCCGCCTTGGCCTGGCTCCTGTCGCGCGAGCGGGGGCTGAGCGCGGTCGGGCTGGCGGTCGTGGTGGGGCTGCTCTCGCTGACCCGGTTCGAGGATGGCGAGGCGGTCGCGATGATCTGCGGCGCCGTCGCCTTCGGCGCGGTGAGCGCCAGCCGCGAGAAGGCCTCGGCCCTGATCGCGGCGGCGATCGCCGGGCTCATGCTGCTGGCGCCGATTCTGCCCTTCCTGCTGATCCCGATCGCCGCGCGCCTGCCGGAGAGCGGGATCGTCGCCTCGCTCGCCACCTGGGCCGACGTGGTCAGCGGCGCGCCGATCCAGCTCGTCACCGGCCATGGGCTCGACACCGTGCTGCGCGGACGCCTGACCGGCGCGCTGCCGCCCGCGACGCCGACGACGCTGCTGTTCGAGACCTGGTACGAGCTCGGCCTCGTCGGCGCGGGCGCCGCCGCTTTCTGCCTCTATGTCGCGATCCGGGCCGCGGGGCGGATGCCGAGCGCGCTCGCGGCCGGCGGTGTGGCGGCCTTCACCACGGCGTTCGCCCTCTCGGCACTCGGTTTCGCGACGCTGCAGCCCTGGTGGCTGATGACGCTGACCGCGGTCGTGCTGATGTTCGGCGCCATCGCGCGCGGCCAGTACCGCACCGACCGGCCCGTTGCGCCGCTCTTGAAACAGGCCGGCACGACCCGTCCCAAGGCCGGCGGCACGGCCGGCTGACGCTTCAGGCCGCGACCTCGCGCGCCGCCTGCACGGCATGGCAGGCGACCCCGTCGATCACGGGCGGGTTCTCCACCCGGCAACGATCGAAGACGAGCGGGCAGCGGGGGTGGAAGGTGCAGCCTGGAGGCGGCGCGATCGGGTTCGGGATCTCGCCCTTCACCGATTGGCGGAGCTTGCCGACCATCGCCACGTCGGGCACCGCGTCGAGCAGCATGCGGGTGTAGGGGTGGCGCGGCGCGGCGAAGAGCTGCCGCCCTTCCGAGACCTCGACGAGGCGGCCGAGATACATCACGCCGATGCGGCTCGCCATGTGCCGGACGACGGCGAGATTGTGCGAGATGAAGAGATAGGTCAGCCCCAGCCGCTCCTGCAGGTCGCGCATCAGGTTGAGGATCTGGGCCTGGACCGAGACGTCGAGCGCCGAGGTCGGCTCGTCGCAGACGATGAACTCGGCATCGGAGGCGAGCGCGCGGGCGATCGCGATGCGCTGGCGCTGGCCGCCCGAGAACTCGTGCGGGAACTTGCTGCGGTCGTCGGGATGCAGGCCGACGAGGCTGAGCAGTTCGCCGACGCGCTCGGCGATCACCGCCTCGCCCTCGATCAGCCCGAAGGCGCGGATCGGCTCGGCGATGATGCGCCCGACGCGCCAGCGCGGATTGAGCGACGCGTAAGGGTCCTGGAAGATCATCTGGATGCGCCGGCGCAGGCGCTGGCGCTCATCGGCCGCCGCCGCATCATGCATCGAGACGCCGTCGATCGTGACCGTGCCGGCGGAAGGCGGCAGCAGGCCGACGACCATGCGCGCCACGGTCGATTTCCCCGAGCCGGATTCGCCGACCAGCGCGAAGGTCTCGCCCTTGCGGATATCGAAGGAGACGCCGTCGACGGCCTTGAGGAACTGGCGCGGCGCGCGCTCGATGACGCGGTTGAGCCAGGGCTTGGAGACATCGAAGACGCGCTTGAGATCGCGGACCTCGACGAGCGCGGCGGGATCGGCGGTCATGCGGCGACCTCGCTTTCGGTGGGCGTGTCGTAGAGATGGCAGGCGACCTTGCGGCTGCCGACCGCAATCAGTTCCGGCCGCTCGGTCCGGCAGCGGTCGAAGGCCTGGGCACAGCGCGGGTTGAAGGCGCAGCCGGGCGGGATGGCTGAGAGCCGCGGCATCGAGCCCGGGATCTGCACGAGCCGCGCCGTCTCGCCCTCGAGCGAGGGGATCGCGCCCATCAGCCCCTTCGCATAGGGGTGCAGCGGCTCCTTCACCACGTCGCGCACGGGGCCGATCTCGGCGATGCGCCCGGCATACATCACCGCGACCCGGTCGGCGGTTTCGGCGATGACGCCCATGTCGTGGGTGACGAGCATGACGGAGGTGCCGCGCTCGCGGCACAGCGTCTTGATCAGCGCGATGATCTGCGCCTGCACGGAGACGTCGAGCGCCGTCGTCGGCTCGTCGGCGATGATGAACTGCGGCTCGGCGCAGAGCGCGAGCGCGATGACGACGCGCTGGCGCATGCCGCCGGAGAACTCGTGCGGGTAGCTGTCGATCCGCTTCTCCGGCGCCGGGATGCCGACCTCGTCGAGCAGGGCGATGGCGCGGGCCCGCGCCTGGCTCGCATCGAGGTCGGTATGGACGCGGATCGTCTCGATCAGCTGCTCGCTGATCCGGTAGAGCGGGTTCAGGCTGGTCAGCGGATCCTGGAAGATCATGCCGATGCGCTTGCCGCGGACCTTGCGCATCGCGTCATCGGGCAGGTCGTCGATGCGCTCGCCCGAAAGCCGCACCTCGCCGCCGGCAATGCGGCCGGGCGGATCGATCAGGCCGATGATGGCCGACCCCGTCACCGACTTGCCGGCGCCGGATTCGCCGACCACGCCGAGCACCTCGCCGCGCGCGACGTCGAAAGAGATGCGGTCCAGCGCGCGCAGCGTGCCGCGGCGGGTGACGAACTCGACCGTCAGGTCGCGGACGGAGAGGATCGGGGCAGCGTCTTCAGGCGGCATCGCGCTCATCTCAGCTTGGGGTTGAGCGCATCGCGCAGCCAGTCGCCGAACAGGTTGATCGACAAAGCGAGCAAGACCAGCACGAGCGAGGGAAACAGCAGGATCCACCACTCGCCGGAGAAGAGATATTGCTGGCCGAAGCGGATCAGCGTGCCGAGCGAGGGCTGGGTCGGCGGCATGCCGACGCCGAGGAAGGAGAGTGTCGCCTCCTCGATAACGGCGAGCGCCAGGTTGATCGTCGCGATCACAAGTACGGGCCCGGCGACATTGGGCAGGACGTGCTTGAGCATCACCGGCCAAGCCTTGAGGCCGATCAGCCGGGCGGCATCGACATAGACCTTGTTCTTCTCGACCAGCGTCGAGCCGCGCACGGTGCGGGCATATTGCGCCCAGTTCGACAGGCCGATCGCGACGACCAGCACAAGCAGCGTCATCTGCTCCTGCAGCGCCGGTGGGATCAGCCCGCGGGCGACGCCGAAGACCAGCAGAGCGACCAGGATCGCCGGGAAGGAGAGCTGGACGTCGGCGACGCGCATGATCAGCGCCTCGGTGCGCCCGCCGACATAGCCGGCGACGAGACCGAGCCCCACACCGATGACGAGCGAGAACAGCACGGAGGCCGCGCCAACCAAAAGCGAGACGCGCGAGCCGTAGAGGATGGCCGAGAAGATGTCGCGCCCCTGCGAATCCGCCCCCAGCCAGAAGACCTTGCCCGTGATCTCGTTGGGCACCATGGGCCGCGAGAAACCGTCGGAGAGATCGAGCGAAGCGGGGTCGAAGGGATCATAGGGCGCGATCAGCGGCGCCGCGACCGCAGCCAGCACGAGCAGCAGCGCCAGCAGCGTCGCCACCACCGTCACCGGCGAGGAGCGGAACGACCAGGCGAGGTCGGAATCCCAGATCCGAGCGAGACGGCCGGGCGGGGTGGGGGGAGCAGGCATGCTGGTCATGATGCGAACCTCGCCCTCACTTCGCCATGGCCGGGTTGCCCGTCCGCAGGCGCGGGTCGAGCGCGACATAGACGAGATCGACCAGGAGCGATGTCAGGACGAAGACGAAGGCGACGAAGAGGAGATAGGCCGACATCACCGGCACGTCGACGAACTGGACCGCGTTGACGAAGAGCGCCCCCAGCCCCGGCCACTGGAACACCGTCTCGGTGACGATGGCGAAGGCGATGACGCCGCCGAGCTGGACGCCGGCGATGGTGATGACCGGGATCAGCGTGTTGCGCAGCGCGTGGCGGAACTCGATGCGCCGCTCGGGAATGCCGCGCGCCCTGGCGAAGCGGATGAAGTCGCCCCTCATCACCTCCAGCATCTCGGAACGGACGAGACGCATGATCAGGGTGAGCTGCAGGAAGCCGAGCGTCAGCACCGGCAGAACCAGCGACTTCAGCCCGCTGGTCGTCAGCAGGCCGGTGGTCCACCAGCCGATTGCGACCGTGTCGCCGCGCCCGAAGGAGGGCAGCCAGCGCAACTCCACGGCAAAGACGTAGATCAGACCGATTCCGATCAGGAAGGTCGGCAGGCTGACGCCGATCAGAGAGAGCGACATCACGACATTGGCGAGCCAGCCATCGCGCCGGATGGCGGCATAAACCCCGAGCGCGATGCCGGTGACGAAGGCGAAGATCGCCGAGAGCACGGCGAGTTCCACCGTCGCCGGCAGCCGCTCCAGGATCAGCGTCGAGACCTTGCGGCCCTGGCGATAGGAGATGCCGAAATCGCCCTGCGCCGCATCCGCGACGAAGCGGGCGAACTGCAGCGGCACCGGATCGTTGAGGCCCAGCCGCTCGGTCAGCTCGGCGCGGTCCTGCAGCGTCGCCTCCTGGCCGAGCATGTTCACGACGGGGTCGCCGACGAAACGGAACATCGAGAAGGCGATGAAGGCGACCGCCAGCATCACGACGATGCCCTGCATCAGCGAGCGCAGGATATAGGCGAGCATTGCGGGGTTACCTTGTCATCCATCACGCAAACGCAGCCTCACCGTCAGGGTCGGGCTTGTCCCGACCATCCACGTCTTCGATCGTCGAGCTCGACAGCGAAGACGTGGATGCTCGCCACAAGGGCGAGCATGACGGTTGAGGTTCACACGGAAATTCGCGCGGACTACGAGCCCTTGAAGCTCACCATCTTCAGCTTCGGGTTGTTGCCGACGTCGACCGGGATATCGAGCGAGGTCTTCATCGCATAGCTGAGCGACTGGTGGTGGATCGGCAGGTAGATCGTCTCGTCCTTCAGCCTCGCCCAGAGCTTGGCGATCGTCGCGTCGCGCTTGGGAATATCGACCTCCTGCGAGAGCGACTCGATCATCGTGTCGATCTCGGCATTCTTGAAGCCGGTGGCGTTCCAGGAGCCCTGCGAGCCGGTCCGCGAGTGGTACATGTAGGAGAAGATATAGTCGGAATCGTAGGTCGGGACGCCCCAGCCGACGAGGTAGAATTCCGTCTCCGGCGGGTTCTTCTGGATCAGGTTGAAGTGGATCGACTTCGACTGCGAAACGAGGTTCACCTTCACGCCGATCTGGCCGAACATGCCCACGGCCGCCTGGCAAATGCCCTCGTCATTGACGTAGCGGTCATTGGGGCAGTGCAGCGTCACCGAGAAGCCGTTGGGGTAACCGGCCTCCGCCAGGAGCGCCTTGGCCTTGGCGTTGTCGACCGCCGGGAAGGAGTCCAGCTCCTTGGTCCAGCCATTGACGAAGGGCGGCATGATCACGCCCGTCGGCACCGACTCGCCGCGCATCACGACGCGCTGGATCGCCGGCCGGTTGATCGCCATGTTCAGCGCCTGGCGCACCCGCTTGTCGGCGAAGGGGTTCTTGCCCTGGACGTCGTCGCCCTTGAGGTCGGCGGAGGCGACGTCCATGCCGAAGAAGATGGTGCGGTTCTCGGCGCCGGAGTTCACGCGCAGGTTCTGCTGGTTCTTGAGGCGCGCGATGTCCTGCACCGGCACGTCCTGGACGAAGTCGACCTCGCCCGAGAGCAGCGCCGCGACGCGGGTCGCATCCTGCTTGATCGGCACCAGCGTCAGCTCGGTGATCTCGAGCGGAACCTTGGCCTTGTTCCAGTAGGCGTCGTTGCGCTTCAGCACGGTCTTCACATCGGCCTCGCGCGAGACGAGGATGAAGGGGCCGGTGCCGTTGGCGTTGCGGACGGCGAAGTTCTCTTCCTTGTTCTTGAAGTCCTGCGCCTTGACCGCGTTGTTCTTCTCCGCCCAGGCCTTGCTCATGATGCGGATCGACGAGGTGTTGTTGACCAGGAGCGGGTTCGGCCCCTTGGTCTTGATGCGCACCGTCAGGTCGTCGACCTTCGAGACCTTCTCGACCGAGGTGAGATAGCCCTTGAAGTCGGAGGTCGGCTGCATGGCGCGCTCATAGGAGAACACCACGTCGTCGGCCGTGAAGGGCGTGCCGTCATGAAACTTGACGCCCGACTCCAGCTTGAACTCCCAGGTGGTCGGATCATCGGGCAGCACCCGCCAGGACGAGGCCAGCAACGGCAGCAGCTTGCCGGCGTGGTCGCGCTCGGTCAGGCTTTCATAGATGTGCTGGTTGAGCGAGGTGGTCGGCCCCTCGTTCTGACCGTGAGGATCGATCGTCAGGGCATCGCCGGCGGCGGCCCATTTCAGGGGGCGGGCCTCGGCCACGCCCAGCGCCAGCAGCGAAACCCCGAGCAATGCGGCCGCAAGGCCGAACACACGCGCCTTCATCGAGTCACCCTCCCATGCGGGCGCCCCGCGGCGCCCGAAAGACCGGGATGCTAGAGGCAGGGCGCGCACGAGTCACGGGTCTCCTGCGCGGCAGACGCATGGCTCAGGGCAGAGTCTGCACAATTTTTCGTCATCTGCCGCGCCGGGACCGCTAGCGCGAGAGATCCGCGATCAGCTTGCGGACGAACTGCGTGCCGGCCTCGAGCTGCGCCAGCGTGATGAACTCGTCGGGCTGGTGAGCCTGGGCGATATCGCCGGGGCCGCAGACCACGGTCGACCAGCCGGCGCGCTGGAACAGCCCGCCTTCCGTGCCATAGGCGACGACATGGCGGCCGTTGTCGCCGGTGAGGCGGCGGCAGAGTTCCTCGGCCGCGCCGTTCTGCTCCGGCCCCATCGCCGGAGTGTCGGAGGTCACGACGAAATCGATGCCGGTCCCGGGCGCGATCGCCTGCATCTGCGCTTCCAGCGCCGCGACCTCGGCCCGGTAGCGCTGCTCGTAGCTCTCGAAGCTCTCGCCCGGGATGCAGCGGACCTCATGGGTGAACATGCAGTGCTCGGCGGTGATGTTGACGGCCGTACCGCCCTGGACGACGCCGACATGCAGGGTCGTGTAGGGCGGCTCGAAGCCGTTGCCCGGCGCGGTGCGGGCCTTGTTCTCGTCCATCACCTGGTTGTGCCAGTCGATCAGGCGCCCGGCGATCATCACGGCGGGAACACCGACATCGACGCGGCTGGAATGGACGGCGTGGCCCCGGACCGTCGTCCTCATCCGCATGCCGCCCTTGTGGCCGGTGACCACCTGCATCATCGAGGGTTCGCCGACGACGACGGCCGAGGGTTTCAGACCGTCCTCGGCCATGGCGGCGATCAGGACGCGCGCGCCCTGGCAGCCGACCTCCTCGTCATAGGACAGGGCGATGTGGATCGGCCGCTTCAGCGGCGCCGCCAGCATCTCGGGGACGAGCGCCAGCGCGATGGCGTCGAACCCCTTCATGTCGCAGGTGCCCCGGCCGAACAGCTTGCCGTCGCGCTCGGTCAGCGTCCAGGGATCGGAACTCCAGTCCTGTCCGGCGACGGGCACGACGTCGGTGTGGCCGGAGAGGACGACGCCGCCATCCAGCTTCGGGCCGATCGTGGCGTAGAGATTGGCTTTCTGCCCATCGGGGCTCGGCGCCAGCCGGCTCTCGACACCGAGGCCGGTGAGATAGTCGCGGCAGAAATGAATGAGCTCGAGATTACTGCGCTGCGATTCCGTGTTGAACGAAACCAGCCGGGCCAGCATCTCCTTGGGGGTCATCGTCACGCGGCTTCACTCCAAATTGCGCTGCGAGGCAGATTTCGTGCCGGCGCCGGCACGGCGCTGCCCTGATATATGTCCTAGGCCTCTGCGCCCCCGCTGCCAACGATCCGTTTCCGTCCGCCGCCGGGCACGCCTATAACGACGGCTCGAGACACGAGGCCCAGCATGACATTCGACGTCACTCTTGCCGATATCCAGGCCGCCGCTGCGCGCATCGCCGGCAAGATCCGGCGCACGCCGACCTATTTCAGTGCCGGCCTCTCGGCGCGGCTGGGCGTCGAGACGGTGGTCAAGGTCGAGAGCCTGCAGCTCGGCGGTTCGTTCAAGGTCCGGGGCTGCTTCAACAAGCTGATGGCGCTGAGCGAGCGGGAGCTTGCCCGCGGCGTCGTTACCGTGTCGGGCGGCAATCATGCGATTGCGGTGGCGCTGGTCGCCAAGACGATGGGCTGCCGCGCGCTGGTGCTGATGCCGCAGAACGCGGCGGCCTTCAATGTCGAGCTGGCGCGTTCGCTGGGGGCCGAGATCGAGCTCTGCGCGGATTCGATCGAAGCCTTCGCAAAGGCCGAGGATTATGCCGCCCAGGGCATGACCAACATCCACTCCTTCGACGATCCGGCGATCATCGCCGGTCACGGTTCGCTCGGGCTCGAGATGAACAACGATGCCGGCGGGCGGCTCGACCATGTCTTCATCTCGATCGGCGGCGGCGGCTTCGCGGCCGGTGTCGGGGCAGCGATGAAGGGGCTCGATCCGGCCCTGCGCATCCATGGCGTCGAGACGGAGGGCGCCACCGCGATGACGCAGGCGCTCGAGGCCGGCAAACCGGTGCCGATCCGGCCGACCTCGATCGCGCGCACCCTCGGCGCCCCCTTCGCGACCGAGCGGACCATGGCCGCCGCGCGCCAGTTCCTCGAGGACATCGTCATCGTCCCCGACGCCGAGGCGGTGCGCGAGATCACCTGGGTGCTGCAGAACGGCCGCGTGCTGCTGGAGCCGGCGGCCTCCTGCGTGGTCGCCGCGGCACTGGCGCGCAAGGCCATCTTCAAGCCCGGCGAGCGCGTCGGGCTCGTGCTCTGCGGCTCGAATGTCGCGCTGGACGACATCGCCGCCTGGCGGACGCAGTTCGGCGTCTGACGCGGACGTGCCGTCGGCGCGCGACAGGGTCGCGGCGCCGCGCCTTGACGCTGCCGCCTGTTCGGGTTTGTGGAGAGATGCGCCGCGCCGACCAAGACGCCGGGAAGGCCGCACTGGCGGGCGCGGGCTGAAGCGGAGACAGGCCGATGACGATCCTCGATCACGAGACTCAGCCGCAGGACAAATGGCGCGACGGCGTGATGACGCAGATGCGGGTCTCGGCCCTGGTGCAGAGCCGGCAGCTCTGTATCTTCGAGCAGTTCTGCGAGCCCGGTCTCGGCGCACCGATGCATCTGCATGCGGTCGAGGAGGTGCTGGAGGTGATGGCCGGCACGGCAGAGATCTATCTCCGCGAGCAGACCATGGTCGTCACGGCCAACCAGTCCGTTCTGGTGCCCGCAGGTGCGCGCCACGGCTTCAAGAACATCGGCTCCGACACGCTGCATGTGCGCGCGACGCTGGCGGCCGCAATCTTCGAAGCCTCCTATGACGACCGCAACGAATTGTCGCGCCGCTACGTCCCCGCCGACGCCTGACCTGGCGCTCGTTACCCCGGCCCACCCTGCGGGCCATCGCTGCCTTCTCCGAGGATCGACCATGCCCAACGCCTCCCTCATCGCCGCCATCCATCCCGAGCTCACGGCGATCCGCCGCGACCTGCACCGCCATCCCGAGCTGATGTACGACGTGCACCGCACGGCCGGCGTCGTCGCGCAGAAGCTGACGGAATGGGGCGTCGACGAGGTCGTGGCCGGCATCGGCAAGACCGGCGTCGTCGGCGTGATCAAGGGCCGCAACCAGGGCTCGGGCAAGGTCATCGCGATGCGCGCCGACATGGATGCGCTGCCGATCCACGAGGAAACCAATCTCGAGCATCGCTCGACCGTGCCGGGCAAGATGCACGCCTGCGGCCATGACGGCCACACCGCCATGCTGCTCGGCGCCGCAAAGTACCTCGCCGAGACGCGCGATTTCGACGGGACCGCGGTGGTGATCTTTCAGCCGGCGGAAGAAGGCGGCGCCGGCGCCAAGGCGATGATCGATGACGGACTGATGACCCGCTTCGGCATCCAGGAGGTCTACGGCATGCACAACAAGCCTGGCCTGCCCATCGGCCAGTTCGACGTGCGCAAGGGCCCGACCATGGCCGCCGCCGACCGCATCCACATCAAGATCGAGGGCAAGGGCGGCCATGCCGCGGCCCCTCACCGGGTCAACGACCCGATCGTCGCCGCGTGCCAGCTCGTCACCGCGCTGCAGACGATCTCCTCGCGCAACGCCGACCCGCTCGATTCGATCGTTGTCTCCGTCACCGCGATCAATGCAGGCGAGGCCTTCAACGTCATTCCGCAGACCGTCGAGCTCAAGGGCTCGGTGCGGACGCTGACGCCGCAGATGCGCGAACTCGCCGAGAAGCGCATCAAGGAGGTGACCGCCGGCATCATGGGCGCCTTCGGGATGAGCTTCGTCTGCGACTATCTCCACGGCTACCCCGTGACCTTCAACCATGCGGAGCAGGCCGAATTCGCGGTCAGCACGATCGAGGCCGCTTTCGGGGCGGGCAAGGTCGATACCAGCGTGCCGCCGACCATGGGCTCGGAGGATTTCTCCTACATGCTCGAGGAGCGGCCCGGCGCCTTCATCAACATCGGCAATGGCGACTCGGCCGGGCTCCATCACCCGGCCTACGAGTTCAACGACGAGGTCATCCCGGTCGGCGTGACCTACTGGGCGAATCTCGTCGAGACGGCGATGCCGGCCAAGGCCTGAAGGGCGCCAGCCTCATGCACGACATCGACTGTCTGGTGATTGGGGCCGGCGTCGTCGGCCTCGCTGCGGCGCGTGCGCTGGCGCTGGCCGGCCGCGAAGTCGTCATCGCGGAAGCCGCGGACGGCATCGGCACGCAGACCTCGGCGCGCAACAGCGAGGTCATCCATGCGGGGATCTATTATCCGCCGGGCTCGCTGAAGGCGAAGGTCTGCGTCGAAGGTCGCAAGCGTCTCTACGCCTATCTCCGCGAGCGCGGCCTGCCCCACAAGGCCTGCGGCAAGCTGATCGTCGCCACCAGCGCTTCGCAGAAGCCGGCGCTGGAGACGATCATGGGCCGCGCGCAGGCCTCCGGTGTCGGCAGCCTGCGCTGGCTCGACGGGGCCGAAGCCAAGGCGCTGGAGCCGGAGGTGCGCTGCGAGATCGCGCTTTTGTCGCCGGAGACCGGCGTGGTCGACAGCCATGCCTTCATGCTGTCGCTGCTCGGCGAGTGCGAAGCGGCGGGCGGGTCGCTGGCACTCAACACGCCGATCGCCGGCTGGCGTCGCGAGGCCAACGGCTTCAGCGTCGATTTCGGTGGCGAGGAGCCTACGACCTATTCGGTGAAGACCATCGTCAATTCGGCCGGCCATGGCGCGCCGAAGCTGCTCGGCGCGCTGGAGGGCTTCCCGCCCGAGCATGTGCCGGTGCAGCACTATGCCAAGGGCAATTACTTCGCGCTGCTCGGCAAACAGCCCTTCTCGCATCTGGTCTATCCGGTGCCAGAGGCGGCGGGCTTAGGGATTCACGCGACGATCGACATGGGCGGGCGGGTCAAGTTCGGCCCCGATGTCGAATGGGTCGAGCACGATCAGGACCTCGTCGTCGATCCGCAGCGGGCCGAGAAGTTCTACGCCGCGATCCGGACCTATTGGCCGGCCCTGCCCGACGGCGCGCTCGTCGCCGATTATGCCGGCATCCGCCCGAAGCTGCATGATTCGACGCAGCCGATGCCCGATTTCCGCATCGATGGACCGGCCGTCCATGGGGTGGACGGGCTGGTCAATCTGCTGGGGATCGAAAGCCCCGGCCTGACGAGTTCGCTGGCGATCGCGGAGATGGTGGTGGAGCGGCTACGGGCCTGACGCGCGTCAGCCCCGCGCCGCCCTGAACGCCTCGCTCGCCTCTTTCGCCAGCTGCGTCACGCGCGTCCAGTCGCCGGATGCGATGGCGTCCGCCGGCACCAGCCAGGAGCCACCGACGCAGATGACCTGCGGCAAGGCGAGGTAGCTGGCGAGGTTGTTCAGCCCGACGCCGCCGGTCGGGCAGAAGCGCATCTGCGGGAACGGACCCGAGAGTGCCTTGAGCGCGGGCGGGCCGCCCGCTGTTTCCGCAGGGAAGAACTTGGCGACGGTGCGGCCGGCGGCAACCGCGCGCATGCAGTCCGACGCGGTGGCGACGCCCGGCAGCCAGGGCAGGCCGACCGCCTTCAGCGCCTCGTCGACGGCTTCAGAGAAGCCGGGGCTGACCACGGCTTTCGCGCCGGCATCCTTGACCTGCCGGACCTGGGCCGGCGTGACGACCGTGCCGGCGACCGGCAGCGCGCCCGGCACCGATCGGGCGATGGCTTCCAGCGCGGCCAGTCCGGCCGGGCGGCGCAGCGTGACCTCAACGACGTCGATGCCGCCGGCGACGAGGGCGTGCGCCAAGTCGATGGCGCGCGAGGCGTCCTCGATCACCACGACCGGAATCACGCCACAGGCTTCGAGGCGGGCAATCGCGGCGGTCTCGTCCATAGTCGGCGTCTTTCAATCGTTTGAACGGGTGCGGGCGGTCTACTCCTTCGCCCAGTAGACGTCGAGGCCCTGCGGGCGGTCCAGCAGCAGGTCGACGGGCAGCGGCACGGGGCGGTCCGAAGCAGTCTTCAGCACGGCTTCCTTTTGCGCGCCCGAGACCAGCAGGCTCGCCCAGCCCGCGCCTGCGAGACGCGCGGGCGACAGGGAGAGACGCGGCGGCAGGCCGGGCGGCGTGGCGATGCAGATGCCGCTGTCGGGCCCCGTGCCAAAGCGTGCCTCCTCGCCCGGAAACAGCGAGGCGATGTGGCCGTCGGTGCCCATGCCGCTGACGACGAGATCCAGCGGCGGCTGGCTCGCGAGGTCGGAGGCCAGCGCGGTCGCCGCCGCTTCGATGTCGCGGCCATGGCCGTGGAAGGACAGGAAGCGGACCCGCCCCTCGCGTAGCGGCGCGAATTGCCCGCGGATCATGTGCTCGTTCGAGGCCGCATCGTCGGCGGCGACAAAGCGCTCGTCGGTCGGCAGCAGCGTCACCTTCTCCCAGGCCAGATCGCGGGTGCCGAGCGCCGCAAGGAAGCGCGCCGGCGTCGTGCCGCCGGGGACGGCGAGCGACGCCCTGCCCTGCCCTGCCAACAGCGCGCGCAGCCGGATGGCGACGGCCTCCGCCAGCGCCTCCGAGGCGTCGGCCAAAGTCGCGAAGCGATGCCAGGCGACGGGACCAAGGGGAGGCGGGCTCGGCTGCATCATTCGAAGTCCGGATCGGCCCAGGAGCGTCCCTCGCGCTCGATCAGCCCGATCGCCTGCGACGGCCCCCAGGAACCCGCGGCGTAGCGATGGGGATGGGGGGCGTATTCCTGCCAGCCGGCGATGATCGGATCGACCCAGCGCCAGGCCTGCTCGACCTCGTCGCGATGCATGAACAGCGTCTGGTCGCCACGGATGACGTCCGTCAGCAGGCGCTCATAGGCATCGGGCGTGCGCTCGTCGAAGGCTGTCGAATAGCGCAGGTCGAGCTGGCGCGGCACGATCTTGAGCCGGCCGGAACCCGGCACCTTCATCATCAGCTGGAGCTGGACACCGTCATTGGGCTGAAGCCGGATCAGAAGGCGGTTGGCATAGAGCTTGTCGCAGGAGCCGCCACCGAAGATCGAATGCGGCACCGGCTTGAAGGTGACGACGATCTCCGAATAGCGCTGCGCCATGCGCTTGCCGGTGCGCAGGTAGATCGGCACGCCGGCCCAGCGCCAGTTGTCGAGTTCGCAGCGGATCGAGACGAAGGTCTCGGTGTTGCTGAGATGGCCGAGCTCGTCGGCATAGCCGCGCACGCGCTGGCCGTCGATCTGACCGGCGCCGTACTGCCCGCGCACCGTGTAGCGCTCGACGTCGGGGCCGACGATGGGCCGCAGCGCCTTGAGCACCTTGATCTTCTCGTCCCGGACGGCGCCGGCCTCGAGCAGGTTGGGCGGCTCGATGGCGAAGAGGGTGAGCAGTTGCATGAGATGGTTCTGGACCATGTCGCGCATCTGCCCGGCCTTGTCGTAATAGCCGGCGCGGCTTTCGAGCCCCACCGTTTCGGCGACGGTGATCTGAACATGGTCGATGTCGCGGCCGGTCCAGGAGCGCTCGAACAGCGTGTTGGCGAAGCGCAGCACCAAGAGGTTCTGGACCGTCTCCTTCCCGAGATAATGGTCGATCCGGTAGGTCCGGTCCTCCGGCAGGATGCGCGCGACGGCGTCGTTGATCTCGCGCGCGGAGGCGAGATCGCGCCCCAGTGGCTTCTCGAGGATGACGCGCGAGGTCGGCGTCAGGATGTCGGCGGCGGCGAGGTTCTCGCAGATCGGAATGAAGAGATCGGGCGGCGTCGAGAGGTAGAAGGAGCGCACGCGGCCATCGTCGCCGAGCGCCTTCTTGAGGGCCTTGTAGGTCTCCGGCTTCACGGCATCGAGAAGCACGATGGTGAGGCGCTGCTGGAAGGCATGGATGTGATCGGGGGAGAGCCCCTCCTCCTTCAGTCGCTTGGCGATCTGCTTCGGCAGGCCTTCGACATCCTCCTGCTTGCGGACGATGCAGAGGATGCGGCTCTCGTCGGGGAGGACGCCTTCGCGGCTGCGCTGTGCCAGGGCCGGGAAGAGCTTGCGCAGGGCAAGGTCGCCGCCCGCGCCGAAGATCACCAGGTCGAAGGCGGGCACGGGCGTGCGCTCGGGAATGGTTTCGGGCCGCAGCGTGCGGCCGGCAATGGCGTCCATGGGTCAGTCGTCTCCGTGCCCGTCCGCGAATCCGGCGCGGCGTCCGAGTGGACGGCGGGCGTGCGACGAGAATGAGACCAAGCGCCGCGATTGCCAAACGCTCAGATCGCAGGGCGGCCGGCCGTCAGCCGCGGCGGAAGCCCTCGCTGGCGGTCAAGAGCTGCCGGGCGTAGTCCGTCTGCGGGTTGCGGGCGGCGAGCGTACCCGCCGTCATCTCCTCGACGCCGCGGCCGAACTGCATGACCAGCAGCCGCTCGCACATATGGCCGACGACGGCGAGATCGTGGCTGACGAGGATGTAGGTCAGCTTGCGCTCGTGGCGCAGCGCCTGCAGCAGGTTCAGCACCTCGGCCTGGATCGAGACGTCGAGCGCCGAGGTCGGCTCGTCGAGCAGCAGGATCGAGGGCTCGAGCACGAGCGCGCGCGCGATCGCGACGCGCTGGCGCTGGCCGCCGGAGAGCTGGTGCGGGTAACGGAAGCGGAAGGAGGACGGCAGGCCGACCTCCGACATCGCCCGCCCGATCCGCGTCTCGGCATCGCCGATGCCGTGGATGGCGAGCGGCTCGGCCAGCGTGTCATCGACCGTCTTCTTGGGATGGAGCGAGCCGTAGGGGTCCTGGAAGACCATCTGCACGGCGCGGTAGAAGGCCTTGTCGCGGATCTTCCGCTGGGTCTGGCCGGTGATCTCGACGGTGCCGCTCCAGTCCCGGTTCAGCCCCGAGAGCACGCGCAGCACGGTCGACTTTCCCGAACCGGACTCGCCGACGATGCCGTAGCTCTCGCCGGAGGCGACCGCGAAGGAGAGGTCCTTCACGACATGGGAATCGCCGAAGGAGACGTTGAGCTTTTCGACGCGGATGGCGGATTGCGTGGTCATGACAGATGCCTCGTCGTCATTGCGAGCGCAGCGAAGCAATCCAGGGGGCGTCGGGCTTTACGAAGCTGGATTGCTTCGCTGCCCTCGCAATGACGGACAGAGATCAATTGCAAAGCCCTCATGCCAGCCATGCCGGGTCGCGCTGGAGGGTCGACAGCTTCGCGCGCGGATGGTCGAGATCGGGCAGGCAGCCGAGCAGGCCGAGCGTGTAGGGGTGGCGCCGGGCGCGGGCGGACTCATCGGCGAGTTCGGCCGCGGGCAGCGTCTCCATGGCCTTGCCGCCATACATGACGATGACGCGGTCGCAGAAGGACTGCACCAGATGCAGATCGTGGCTGATGAAGATCAGCCCCATGCCGCGCTGGGTGACGAGATCGTCGAGGATCTTCAGGATCTGCAGCTGCACGGTGACGTCGAGCGCCGAGGTCGGCTCATCGGCGATCAGGATGTCGGGCTCGGCGATCAGCATCATCGCGATCATCACGCGCTGGCCCATGCCGCCCGAGACCTCGTGCGGGTAGAGATCGTAGACGCGGCCCGGCTCGCGGATCTGCACCTGCTCCAGCATGGTGAGCGAACGTTCCTTCGCCTCGCGGGCACTGGCCTTGTGGTGGACGCGGTAGGCCTCGGCGATCTGGTCGCCGACGGTGCGGACGGGATTGAGCGAGAACTTCGGGTCCTGCATCACCATCGAGATGCGGCGACCGCGCAGCTTGCGGCGCTCGCGCTTGTCCATGGTCAGGAGATCCTGCCCGCGGAAGACCATGCGGTCCGCCGTGACGATGCCGGGCGGCGGGATCAGGTCGAGGATGGCGCGGCCGGTCATCGACTTGCCGGAGCCGGACTCGCCGACGATGCCGAGCCGCTCGCGGCCGAGCGTGAAGGAGAGCCCGCGCACGGCATGGACGATGCCGGTCGGCGTGTGGAAATCGACGCGCAGATTCTCGAGTTCGAGGAGGGGCTGATCCTTGATGCTGTCGTTCATGGCGCTCACCTCGCATCCATGACGTCGCGCAGGCCGTCGCCGAGCAGGTTGAAGCCGAGCGCGACGATGCAGATGGCGACGCCCGGGAAGGTCGCGACCCACCACTGGTCGAAAATCTGCTCGCGGCCGGCCGAGATCATCGCGCCCCATTCGGGGATCGGCGGCTGGGCGCCGAGCCCGAGGAAGCCGAGGCCGGCGGCGATCAGGATCACGCCCGCCATGTCGAGCGTGGTCCGCACGATCAGCGAGGGCAGGCAGAGCGGCACGACATGCTTCCAGACGATGCGCCATTGCGAGGCGCCCTGAAGGCGGATCGCGGCGATGTAGTCCTGCTGGCGGATGATCAGCGTCTCGGCGCGGGCGACGCGGGCATAAGGCGGCCAGGCGGTGATGGCGATGGCGATGACCGCATTCTCCAGCCCGGGGCCGAGCGCCGCGACGAAGGCGAGCGCCAGCACGAGCCGCGGAAAGGCCAGGAAGACGTCGGTCATGCGCATCAGCGCCCGGTCGACCCAGCCGCCGAGATAGCCCGAGGCCGCGCCGATGAGCAGGCCGATCGGCCCGACGGAGACGACGACGAGCAGCACGATCACCAGCGTGACGCGGGTGCCGTAGACGATGCGGCTGAAGATGTCGCGGCCGAGCGAGTCGGTGCCGAAGAAGTTCGTGCCCGAGGGCGGCAGCAGGCGGCGGTCGAGATTCTGCGCCAGCGGGTCGGCCGTGGCGATCAGAGGCGCGAAGGCCGCGACCAGCAGCAGTGCGACGATGATGCCGAGCCCGACCATGGCGAGCCGGTTGCGCCGGAAGGCGAGCCATTTCCGGTACATCTGCCCGAGCCGCGCCTGGCGGCGGGAGGACGGCGAGTCGGTGAGGAGATAGTCGGTCCAGGTGGTCATGCCGGCCTCATCGCGTACGCGGGTCGACCAGCCGGCCGAGGATGTCGGAGAGCAGGTTGACGCCGATGAAGACCGCCCCGATCACCAGCGTGCCGCCCAGCACCGCGTTCATGTCGGCGTTCAGGAGCGAGTTGGTGAGGTAGCGGCCGAGCCCGGGCCAGGCGAAGATCGTCTCGGTCAGCACCGAACCTTCGAGCAGGTGCATGTAGGAGACGGCGATCACCGTCACCAGCGGCACGAAGGCGTTGTGCATGGCGTGGCGCCAGACGACGCGGAATTCGGAGAGCCCCTTCACCCGCGCGGCGATCACGTATTGCTGCTGCAGCTCGGTGATCATGAAGCTGCGGGTCATGCGGCTGATATAGGCGACGCTGAGGATGCCGAGCACGGAAGCCGGCAGGACGAGATGGGACCAGGCGTCGCGCACGGCCTCCCAGTCGCCCTCGAGCGCGGCGTCGATCATCAGGATGCCGGTGACGGGCGTGATCAGGTCCTGGAAGGCGACGCCGGCGCGGCCGGGCCCGCCGACCCAGCCGAGCTTGGCGTAGAACAGCAGCAGCCCCATCAGGCCGAGCCAGAAGACGGGAATCGAATAGCCGAACAGGCCGATGATGCGGGCAACCTGATCGGGCCAGCGGCCCTGGTAGACCGCCGCGACGACGCCGAGCGGGATGCCGAGCAGGCAGCCGATCAGCGTGCCGAGCGTCGCCAGTTCCAGTGTCGCCGGGAAGACTCGCTTGATGTCGTCGACGACGGTGTTCGAGGTCAGCACCGAGCGGCCGAGATCGCCGCTGAAGACCTTGCCGACATAGATCGCGAATTGCTGCCAGAGCGGCTTGTCGAGGCCGAGCTCGATGCGGGCGGCCTCATAGGTCTCCGGCCGGGCGTTGTCGCCGACGACCGCGAGCACCGGGTCGATCGGGATCACCCTGGCGATGAAGAAGGTGATCAGCAGCAGGCCGAAGATGGTGATGGCTACGGTGACGAGCTCGCGCGAGGCGATCTTCGCCCAGCGTCCCGCCGTCTCGCCCCACTGAGGTTTTCGAACCGGGCCGGCAGCCATGTCCGTCATCGTCGTTCTTCCGTGTTCGGCCCCGGCGAGGCAGGTGCGCCCCGGACCGGAAGCAAAAGCCCCGCCGCGGCCGGTCGGCCGAGGCGGGGCGTGTCGTGAGAGGCGCTCAGTTCTTGGCGATCGGCGCGTAGAAGTTCGTGTCCGAGCTCGGCCCGATGACCCAGTTCTTGACGTTCTTGCGCTCGGCCGAGACCTCGACCTGCTGGAACATGATCACGAAGGGCGAGACCTTCTGGTGCTCGCGCTGCAGCGAGCCGTAGACGGCGGCGCGCTTGGCGGCGTCCTGCTCGAGCACATTGGCCTGGGTGGTCTTGGTCATCTCCGGGATGTCCCAGGCGTTGCGCCAGGCCAGCGTCTTCGACTTCGCGTCCTCGCCGTTGTTCTCGTTGATGGCGAAGGTCTCCGCATTGGTGTGCGGGTCGAGATAGTCCGGGCCCCACTGGCCGATATAGATGTCATGGGTGCGGGCGCGGTACTTGGTCAGCGTCTGCTTGCCGTCGCCCGGGATCAGCTCGAGCTTCACGCCGGCCTGGGCCCAGGTCGACTGGATCGCCTGGGCGATGTCCGTGATCGGGCTGACCGACCGCACGTCCATCGTGACCGTGAAGCCGTTCGGCAGACCCGCCTTGGCGAGCAGCTCCTTGGCCTTGGCCGGATCGTACTTGTAGGGCTGGTCGTCGATCGCGCCGAGGAAGCCCTTGGGCAGGAAGGACTGGTGCGCCTTGTAGGTGCCTTCGACGATGTTGCGCTCGATCGAGGCGTAGTCGACGAGGTACTTGAGCGCCTCGCGGACCTCCGGCTTGGCGAAGTTCGGGTTCTTCGTGTTCAGACCGAGATAGAGGATGTAGCCCTTGTCGCCCTGAACGAGCTCGATGTCCTTGTTGGCCTTGACCGCCGTCAGCTGGTCCTTGGACAGGTTGCGGGCGATGTCGATGTCGCCCTTCTCGAGCAACAGGCGCTGCGAGGCCGGCTCGGCGACATGGCGCACGATGATGCGCTTGTTCTTCGGCGCGCCCTTGTACCAGGACTCGTTGGCGTCGAGCGCATACTGCTCGTTGGGCCGGTAGGCGCGGACCTTGTAGGCGCCGGAGCCGGCCGAGTTCTGCTTCAGCCAGCCATTGCCCCAGTCGCCGTCCTTCTCGTTGGCCTTGACCAGCTTGCTGTCGACGATCGAGGCGACGCCGGAGGTCAGGCAGTTGAGGAAGAAGGTCGGCGCGAAGGGCTTGGAGACGGTGATGACGACGGTGGAATCGTCGGTCGCCTTCACCTTCTCGGTGACGTTGTCCTTGGTGAAGCCGAACTGGGCCAGGATGAAGCCGGGCGACTTGTTCAGCGTCACGGCGCGCTGGAAGGAATAGACCACGTCGGCCGCCGTCAGCGGGTTACCCGAGTGGAACTTCACGCCGGGGCGCAGCTTGAAGGTGTAGGTGAGGTTGTCGGGTGTGACGCTCCAGCTCTGGGCGAGCTCGGGGACGAGTTCGTTGTTCTTGGCGAGGTCGACGCCCATCAGCTTGTCGTAGAGGTTGGTGACGACCTCGACGCCGGAGAATTCGAAGGCCTCGGCCGGATCGAGCGAAATGATGTCGTCGATCTGCTTGGCCATGACCACCGTGTCCTTCGGGGTCTGGGCCAGGGCGACGGTGGTCTGGGCGGTCGTCGCCAGCAAGGCCGTGAAGGCCGACGCCACCATCAATTTCGCAACGTGACGCATCGCATTCCCCATCGGTTCGGATTGTCGGCCGCGGTCCTTCGGCCATTGGCGTGAATGTGGAACCAGTCGGCGGCTTCTGTCCAGCAGGACGAGGCACATGTCCAGATGTTGCTGCACAGTTCTTGTGCATCGGCCTGGCGAGGATCGGGCAATCCATCGCGAGTTGCGGCTTTGCGCGCCCTGCCGGCCTCGCTAACGTGAGCATGCTCCGGCGCCCGCCGGCCCATGACAAGCAGGTGCCCAGCCCTTGGCCATCATCGCCGCGCTCCACCACGTCACGCATTACCGCTACGACCGGCCCGTCACGCTCGGGCCCCAGATCATCCGCCTGCGCCCCGCGCCGCATTGCCGGGCGGCGATCAACAGCTATTCGCTGAAGGTCACCCCGGCCGAGCATTTCGTGAACTGGCAGCAGGATCCCAGCGGCAACTGGCTGGCGCGCTACGTCTTTCCGGAGCCGGTGCGGGAGTTCCGCATCGAGGTCGATCTCGTCACCGAGCTGTCGATCATCAACCCCTTCGACTTCTTCGTCGAGACAGACGCCGAGACCTTCCCCTTCGCCTATCCGGAGGAACTCCGGGCGGAGCTCGCGCCCTATCTGGTGACCGAGCCCGCCGGCCCGTTGCTGAGGGAGTTCCTCGCCACGGTGGCGCGCGAGCCCACCAACACCGTCAACTTCATCGTCGACCTGAACGCGCGGCTCGCCGGCACGATCGCCTATGGCATCCGCATGGAGCCGGGCGTGCAGGAGCCGGAGCACACGCTCGGCATCAAGTCCGGGTCCTGCCGCGACACGAGCTGGCTGCTGGTGCAGATCCTGCGGCATCTCGGCCTCGCGGCCCGCTTCGTCTCCGGCTACCTGATCCAGATGAAGGCGGATATCGACCCGCTCGAGGGGCCGCGCGGCACGGACAAGGACTTCACCGACCTCCACGCCTGGGCCGAGGTCTACATCCCCGGCGCCGGCTGGATCGGGCTCGACCCGACCTCGGGCCTGCTCACCGGCGAGGGCCATCTGCCGCTGGCGGCGACGCCGCATTACCGATCGGCAGCACCGGTCTCGGGCCTGGCGAGCTATGCCGAGACTGTCTTCGATTTCGACATGAGCGTGGCGCGCGTCCACGAGGTGCCGCGCATCACGCTGCCCTTCTCGGACGAGTCCTGGCAGCGCCTCGACGCGCTGGGCGAGCGCGTGGAATCCGATCTCCAGGCGCAGGATGTCCGGCTGACGATGGGCGGCGAGCCGACCTTCGTCTCGATCGACGACCAGACCGGCGAGGAGTGGAACATCGCCGCGGTCGGGCCGACCAAGCGCCAGCGTGCGGATGTGCTGATCCGGCGCCTGCGCGAGCGCTTTGCGCCGGGCGGGATGCTGCATTACGGCCAGGGCAAGTGGTATCCGGGCGAGAGCCTGCCGCGCTGGGCCTTCGCGCTCTACTGGCGCGCCGATGGCGAGCCGATCTGGCGCGACGCCGCGCTGATCGCCCGCGAGCCCGGCGCGCCGACCGGCGTCGACCGCGAACTCGAGGCGGGCGCGACCATGGCCGAGGCGGAGGCCCTCGCCGAAGGACTGTCAGACAAGCTCGGGCTCGGCGCCGACTATGTGCTGCCGGCCTATGAGGACACCGGCTTCTGGCTGCTGAAGGAGGCGCAGCTTCCCGACAATGTCGATCCGCTCGATCCGCGTCTGGCCGATCCGGAGGAGCGGGCGCGGATGCAGCAGGTCTTCCAGCTCGGGCTGGGCAAACCACGCGGCTACGTCATCCCCGTCCAGCGCTGGCAGAGCCAGGCTGGCGACAAGCGCTGGCGCTCCGAGAAGTGGCGGCTGCGCCGGGGCAAGCTCTTCCTCGTGCCGGGCGATTCTCCCGTCGGCTACCGGCTGCCGCTCGGCTCACTGCCGGTCGTGCCGAAGGCCGAGTACCCGCATATCCACCCGCAGGACCCGATGGAGGCCCGCCCGCCGCTGCCGCGCACGGCCGGCGGCTTCGGCCCCGCGGTCGATCCGCCACATGAGGCGCCGGTCAAGCCGGAGCGGGTCCCTTCGCCCCAGGCCTCGCCGCACCAGATGTCGCGCTCGGTCGAGGCCGGCGGCGCCGCGGCGCAGGACCGCATGGAACAGGAAATCGGCGGCGAGCATGTGCGCACCGCCATCAGTCTCGAAATCCGCGACAACGTGCTGTGCGTGTTCCTGCCGCCGGTGGAGCGGCTGGAGGACTATCTCGACCTCGTCGCCAGCGTCGAGGCCGTGGCACGCGAGCGCAACCAGCCGGTCCATATCGAGGGTTATGCGCCGCCGCACGATCCGCGGGTGAACGTCGTCAAGGTCACGCCCGATCCCGGTGTCATCGAGGTCAACATCCACCCGGCGCGGAACTGGCGCGAGGCGGTCGAGATCACGCGGGGCGTCTATGAGGAGGCGCGGCTGGCGCGGCTCTGCGCCGAGAAGTTCATGGTCGACGGGCGCCACACCGGCACCGGCGGCGGCAACCACGTCGTGCTCGGCGGCGTCATGCCGCCCGACTCGCCCTTCCTGCGGCGGCCGGATCTTTTGAAGAGCCTCGTGCTGTACTGGAACCGGCACCCGTCCCTGTCCTACCTGTTCTCAGGGCTCTTCATCGGCCCGACGAGCCAGGCGCCGCGCATCGACGAGGCGCGGCACGATGCGCTCTACGAGCTGGAGATCGCGCTGGCGAACATCCCCGGCCCCGGCGCGCCCGCAATCCCGCTCTGGCTGGTCGACCGGCTGCTGCGCAATCTCCTGGTCGACGTCTCCGGCAACACCCATCGCAGCGAGATCTGCATCGACAAGCTCTATTCGCCGGACGGGCCGACCGGACGGCTCGGTCTGATCGAATTCCGCGGCTTCGAGATGCCGCCGGATGCGCGGATGAGCCTGGCGCAGCAGCTGCTGGTACGGGCGCTGATCGCCTGGTTCTGGCGCGAGCCGCAGACCGGCCCGCTGGTGCGCTGGGGCACGGCGCTGCACGACCGCTTCATGCTGCCCGAGATGGTCTGGCAGGATTTCCGCGAGGTGCTCGGCGATCTCGGCCGGGCCGGCTACGCCTTCGACCCGGTCTGGTTCGAGGCGCAGGCCGAGTTCCGCTTCCCCTTCTTCGGCAGGGTCGAGCATGGCGGCGTCGAGATCGAGATCCGGCAGGCGCTCGAACCCTGGCACGTCATGGGCGAGGAGGGGGCGATCGGCGGCACGGTGCGCTATGTCGATTCCTCGGTCGAGCGGCTCCAGGTCAAGGCCAAGGGGCTGGTGCCGGGGCGGCACCTCGTCACCTGCAATGGTCGCCGTCTGCCGATGACACCCGCCGGCACCGCTGGCGAGAGCGTCGCGGCCGTGCGCTTCAAGGCCTGGCAGCCGGCGTCCGGCCTGCACCCGACGATTCCGGTCCATGCGCCGCTGACCTTCGACATCGTCGATACCTGGGTCGGGCGCTCGCTCGGCGGCTGCGTCTATCACGTCGCCCATCCCGGCGGTCGCAATTATGAGACTCCGCCTGTGAATTCATACGAGGCGGAGGCGCGGCGGCTCGCACGTTTCGAAGCGATCGGCCATACTCCCGGCGCGCTGGCGATTCCGCCCGAAGAGCGCAACGCCGAATTCCCGCTGACCCTGGATTTGCGGCGCCCGGCCGGAGTGTAGACCCAAGCGATGGCATTGCAGCGCCGATCCCCCTCCGCACGCGTGAGGACAGAGCGGCGCAACGCTCTGCTGGCGGATTATCGCCCTCTGCCCGGCGTCTACGACGAGATCGTCGGCTCGGACGGGCAGGTGCGCCCGCAATGGGAGCCCTTCCTGACGGAGTGGTGCGCCTTCTCGCCCGAGGAGCTGAATCAGCGCTTCGGCCTCGCCGATCGCCACGTGCACGATACCGGCGTCTCCTACCGCGTTCATGGCGACATCGACCCGCGCGACCCGACGGCGGGCGAACGGGCCTGGCCGCTCAGCCATGTGCCGCTGGTCATCACCGGGGCGGAGTGGCAGACGATCGCGGCCGGCGTCGCCCAGCGGGCGCAGCTGCTCAGCACGCTGCTCGACGACATCTACGGCCCGGGCGACATGATCGCCAACGGCCTCCTGCCGGCCTCGGTCGTCACCGGCAGCCCGGATTATCTGCGGCCGCTGCAGGGCGCACCCGGCGGCGGCATGCTGCAGCTCTACGCCGCCGATCTCGGACGTGGACCGGACGGACGCTGGTGGATCCTGCAGGACCGCACCCAGGCCCCGTCGGGAACCGGCTATGCGCTGGAAAACCGGCTCGCCCTCTCGCGCGCCTTCCCTGACATGTTCCGGACCATGAACATCGAGCGGCTCGCCGCCTTCTTCCAGGGGTTCCGCGCCGGGCTCGTCGCCCGCTCCAAGCGCGTCGAGCCGCGCATCTGCCTGCTGACGCCCGGCCCGCTGAACGAGAGTTATTTCGAGCAGACCTATCTGGCCCGCTATCTCGGCTTCCTGCTCGTCGAGGGTGGCGACCTCGTCATGCGCGAGGGGCGCGTGCATGTGCGCACCATCGCCGGGCTGAAGCGGGCGGACGTGATCTGGCGGCGCATCGACGGTGATTTCGCCGATCCGCTCGAGCTCAACGCCTCCTCGGCGCTGGGCGTCGCCGGCCTGGTCCAGGCGGTGCGCAAGGGCAGCGTGCATGTCGCCAACGGGCTGGGCTCGGGCGTCGTCGAGGCGCGCGCCCTGATGGGCTTCCTGCCGGCGCTGGGTGAACGCCTTCTCGGGGAGGCGATGATCCTGCCGAACGTCGCGACCTGGTGGTGCGGCCAGCCGCGCGAACGGGCGGTGGTGCTGGAGCGCTTCGACGAGATGAGCATCGCACCGGCCTTCCGCAGCGCCGGCGGCGGGCTGGACAGCGGGCCGGTCGTCGTGGCCGATCTGCCCGCGGCCGAGAAGGCCGCGCTGCGCCGCCGCATCGAGGCGCGGGGCATGGACTATGTCGGGCAGGAGGTGGTGCGGCTCTCGACCACGCCGGTGTTCCAGAACGGCCGGCTGCAGCCGCGCCCGATGACGCTGCGCGTCTTTGCCGCCGCCACGCCCGACGGCTGGAAAGTGATGCCCGGCGGCTTCTGCCGCATCTCCGACGAGCGGGACGCCCGCGCGGTGAGCATGCGCAGCGGCGTGCGCTCGAGCGACGTCTGGGTCACATCCGACGCACCGGTCGACCAGGTCTCGCTGCTGCCGGCGCCCGACCGCATCACCATCCGGCGGATCACCGGCACGCTGCCAAGCCGCGCCGCCGACAACCTGTTCTGGCTCGGGCGCTATCTGGAGCGGACGGAGGCGACGCTGCGGCTGGTGCGCGCGCTGCTGGGGCGGCTGATCGACACCGACCCGACGCAGGGCCGCAACGAGACGCTGAAGCGGCTGGCCAATCTGCTCGTCGCCTGGGGCGCAGCCCCCGGCGGGCGCGGCCAGGCCCCGGCCGGCCAGGCCTCGGCGGCGCTGCACGCGCTCGACCAGTACGGCTCGGCGATCTCGACCATGCGCGAAGCACGGCGGACGGCCTCGGTCATCCGCGAGCGGCTCTCGATCGACGCCTGGCGGCTGTTCGGCGACATGCAGGGCCAGCTCACCCTGGAAGCCGGGCGCGAGCCCAGCGAGGGCGAGGCCTACGAGATCGCCGACCGGGCGCTGAAATCGCTCGCCGCCTTCTCGGGCCTCAGCCAGGAGAACATGGTGCGCGGCCCCGGCTGGCGCTTCCTCGACATCGGACGACGGCTCGAGCGCGGCATCGCCACCTGCCGCTTCGCCCGCCATTTCGCAGAGACCAATGCACCGGGCGACGCGCTCGACGCGCTGCTGGACCTGACGGACTCGCAGATCACCTACCGCTCGCGCTATCTGCTCGGCGCCAGCCTGCAGCCCGTGCTCGATCTGGTGATGCTCGACCCCTACAACCCGCGCTCGGTCGCCTTCCAGATCGACCGGCTCGACACCGAGATCCGGGACCTGCCGTCGCTGACCGAAGACGGCATGCTGGAAGCGCCGCGCCGGCTGATCCTGAAGCTCGCCGCCGAATGCCGCACGGCCGAGGCCTCGCGGCTCGACCGCACCAGCATCCTGCTCTTCGAGCAGTTGCTGATGGGCGTCTCCAGCGCCATCGCCGACCGCTATTTCCTGCAAAGCAGCGGTCCGGAAGCCTCGCGTCTCACGGGCATCGCGTGATCTACGACCTCCGTCACGTCACGACCTATGCCTATAGCCGGCCGGTCCCCTTCGCGCGCTGCATCCTGCGGCTGCAGCCGCGCAACGATGGCGGGCAGAGCGTCCAGACCAGCGAGCTGACCGTGACCCCGCGCCCGGCCGAGCGCGACGACGGCGTGTGCTTCTTCGGCAACCGCATGACGACACTCACCATCGCAAAGCCGCATCGCGAGCTGAAGATCGAGATGCGGGCACGCGTCGAGGTGCGGCGGCCGCAGGCGCCCTTCCCCGGCCTGACGCGAAGCTGGGAAGAGGTCGGCGAACAGGCCCTCGCCTCGGCCAGCCTGGCGCCGGATTCGCCGGCGCATCATCTCTATCCGAGCCGTCTCGTGCCGCCCGTCGCAGCCGTCACCGACTATGCGCGCAGCAGCTTCGCGCCGAAGCGACCCGTCCTCGAGGCGGCGACCGAGTTGATGGCGCGCATCCGGTCCGACTTCACCTATGATCCCGAAGCCACCGAGGTCTCAACGCCGCTGGAGGAAGCCTTCCGCGAGCGCCATGGCGTCTGCCAGGACTTCGCCCATGTCATGATCGCGGGGCTGCGCGGTCTCGGCCTGCCGGCGGCCTATGTCAGCGGCTATATCCGCACCGTGCCGCCGCCGGGCCAGAAGCGGCTCGAGGGCGCCGACGCCAGCCATGCCTGGGTGATGCTCTGGTGCGGTCCGGAGACCGGCTGGATCGGGCTCGACCCGACCAACGACCTGATCGTCGCCGACGACCACATCGTCACGGCCTTCGGCCGCGACTATGCCGACGTCTCTCCGCTCGACGGCGTGGTGATCGGCCCCGGCTCGCAGAAGATCGGCGTGGCCGTCGACGTCATTCCCATCGGCTGACCGGCTGCGGCCACCGGGACCCGCCCCGAGACGCTTTTCTTTTATTGGTTGCCATGGCAACTTGTTTCCCGCTCAGCCGCCGCCAAGGCGGGTGCAGGGAGGATGTCTTGCGAACTCAGGTCGCCATCATCGGAGCCGGCCCGTCGGGGCTGCTGCTCGGCCAGCTGCTGCATCAGGCGGGGATCGACAGCGTCATCCTCGAACGCAAGAGCCGCGACTATGTGCTCGCGCGCATTCGCGCCGGCGTGCTCGAACAGGGCACGGTCGGCCTGCTCGACAAGGTCGAGGCCAGCGGGCGGCTGCATGCGGAGGGCCTGCCGCATGACGGCTTCGACCTGCTCTTCGGCGAGCGGCGCCACCGCATCGCCCTGAACGAACTGACCGGCGGGCGGCACGTCACCGTCTACGGGCAGACGGAGGTGACGCGCGACCTGATGGACCAGCGCGCCGCGCAGGGCGGCAAGACGGTCTTCGAGGCCGACGATGTGACGCTGCACGGCTTCGACGGCACCAGCCCCTATGTCACCTATCTCGACGGCGGCGTCCCCAAACGGCTCGACTGCGACATCATCGCCGGCTGCGACGGTTATCACGGCGTCGCCCGCGCCAGCATTCCGGCGAGCGCGCTGCGCGTGTTCGAGCGGGTCTATCCCTTCGGCTGGCTCGGCATCCTCGCCGACGTACCGCCTGTCTCCGACGAGCTGATCTATGCCCGCAGCCAGCGCGGCTTCGCACTCTGCTCGATGCGTTCGCCCACACGGAGCCGCTACTACGTCCAGTGCGGCACCGACGAGCGCGTCGATGCCTGGTCCGACCAGCGCTTCTGGGACGAGCTGCGCCGAAGGCTCGACCCCGAAACGGCGGAAGGCCTGACGACCGGCCCCTCGATCGAGAAGTCGATCGCGCCGCTGCGCTCCTTCGTGGCCGAGCCGATGCGCTTCGGCCGGCTGTTCCTGGCGGGCGACGCCGCTCACATCGTGCCGCCGACAGGCGCCAAGGGCCTCAACCTCGCCGCCAGCGACGTGCATTACCTGTTCGAGGCGCTGCGCGAGCTCTTCCTCGACCGCTCGGAGGCCGGCATCGACGCCTATTCGCAGACAGCGCTGGCCCGGGTCTGGAAGGCGGAGCGCTTCTCCTGGTGGCTGACCTCGCTGATGCATCTCTTTCCGGAGCAGAGCCCGTTCGAGCAGCGCATGCAGCAGGCCGAACTCGACTATCTCGTCGCGTCCGAGCACGCGATGGCGGCGCTGGCGGAGAACTATGTCGGGCTGCCCTACTGACGGAGGCGATCAGGCGGCCTGCGACTCCTGCCGCGCGGCGTGGCGCTCGCCCCACTCCTTCAGCGCAGCGATGACCGGCTCCAGCGTGCGCCCCCTGTCCGAGAGCGAGTATTCGACCCGCGGCGGCACCTGCGGATAGACGACGCGCAGGATCAGCCCGTCGGCCTCCAGCTCACGCAGTTGTGTGGTGAGCATGCGCTGGGTCACGCCGGGGACACGCTTGCGGATCTCGTTGAAGCGCAGCGTGCCGCTCATCAGGTGATAGAGCAGGATTCCCTTCCATTTGCCGCCGATCAGCCCCAGAGCGGCCTCGACCGGGCAGCCTGCGGAACAATAGGGCTCCTGAAATCGGGGCGGCATGACGGTATCCTTTTCGGCACTATCGGCGGAAATTGTGCGTTCTTGCGGCATCCGAGAATAGGGGTCATCTCGCCTGCATTGCAACGCAGGAGACCTCCCCCATGCGCGCCATCGGCTATCGCGAACCCCAGGACATCAGCGCCGAAACCAGCCTCATCACCCTCGATCTGCCCGAGCCCGTCGCGACCGGCCGCGACCTGCTGGTCGAGGTCAAGGCGATCTCGGTCAATCCGGTCGACACCAAGGTCCGGCGCAACGCCCGCCCGCCGGAGGGCGAGGCGCGCATCCTCGGCTGGGACGCGGCCGGCATCGTCAAGGCCGTGGGCCCCGAGGTCACGGCCTTCCGGCCGGGCGACGCCGTGTTCTATGCGGGTGCGCTGGATCGCCCCGGCGCCAACATGGAGTTGCATCTCGTCGACGAGCGGATCGTCGGGCCGAAGCCGAAGAGCCTGTCCTTCACTGAAGCCGCCGCCCTGCCCCTGACCATGATCACGGCCTGGGAGATGCTGTTCGACCGGCTGAAGGTGCGTGACCCCGTGCCGGGCGCGGCGCCGGCCCTGCTGATCGTGGGCGGCGCCGGCGGCGTCGGCTCGGCGGCGATCCAGCTCGCGCGCCGGCTGACCGATCTCACCGTCATCGCCACCGCCTCGCGGCCGGAGACACAGGCCTGGGCGAGCGAACTCGGCGCGCATCATGTCGTCGACCACAGCCGCCCGCTGGCGGAGGAGGTCGCGGCTCTCGGGATCGGCGCGCCCGGCTTGGTCTTCTTCACGACCCACACCGCCCAGCATCTGCCCGAGATACTGAAGCTGGTCGCGCCGCAGGGACGGCTCGGCGTCATCGACGACGCGCCGACGCTCGACGTGATGCCCCTCAAGAACAAGTCGCTGTCGGTGCACTGGGAGCTGATGTTCACCCGCTCGCTGCACCAGACCGCCGACATGCAGGCGCAGGGCGATCTGCTGGCCGAGGTCGCACGGCTGGTCGATGCCGGCGCGCTTCGCTCGACCCTGACCGAGAGCTTCGGCCGGATCGACGTCGCCAATCTCAAGCGAGCCCATGCCCTGCTCGAAAGCGGCAAGGCCAGGGGCAAGATCGTGCTCGAAGGTTTCTGAGCCTCAGGCGGGCGTCGGGAACTCCGCGCCCGCCCATTCCACCGGCACTTCGAGGGTCCCGGCGACGATCGCCCGCGCCGCGGCCTCGATGCGGCCGCGGATCTCGGCCGGCACGGAGGGGGCCATGACCAGGCGCACCGCCTCCGGCGTCTCCAGCCCGAGCCGCTTGATCTCGCCGGTGGCGAATTTGCCCGCGGTGAAATCCGCCACCGCATCGAACAGGGCCCGGCCGGAATCGGCGAAGGCGGAGGCGATGAAGACGTCGGGCGCGATCGCGGTCCAGTCGCCGACATTGCCGATCTGCTTGACGCCGCGCTCACGGCAGGCGGCCGTGACGCCGTCGCGACCGGCATTGAGCATGGTGAAGATCACCTGCGCATCCTTGGCGATCATGGCGCGGGCGACCTTTTCCGACAGGGCGTTGTCGTCCTGGTTGCCGGAGAAATTCGTCAGCAGGATCACCTTCGGGTCGGCATGAGCGACACCGGCGGCATAGGCGGCGCGGCCCTTCAGGCCCGGCGTGACGCGGATGCCCGACATATGGCCGACGACACCGGTGCGGGTGGTCAGGGCGGCGAGCATGCCGGCAAGGAAGGCCGACTGCTCCTGCAACACCTCGTAGCTCGCGAGGTTGGTTCCCGTGACGTTGCCCTGGGTCACGGCGAAACGCACCGACGGGAATTCGGCCGCCACCGCCTTGGCGGCGGCGTTGTTCTGGCCGCCATGGGCGATGACGAGGTCGGGCCCGGCAGCCGCGAGTTCGCGCAGGGCGGCCGTCAGCTCCTCGGGCTTCGGCTGAACGCCCTGTTTGAAGGCGATGGAGACGCCGAGACGGGCTTCGGCCAGCTTCAGCCCGTCATAGCCAGCCTGCATGAAGCCGCGATCGTCGATGCGTCCGGCGAAGAGCGCGGCGACCTTCTTCGGAGCCTGAGCCCGGCCGAGAGTCGGCAGGGAGGCGGACGAGATCATGGCGAGCGCGGTGCGGCGGTTCGGGCGAAGCAGGGTCATCGTGGCGGGGTGCTTCCGGTTGAGATCAGCCGGAAGCAAAGACCAGATCGGCAGGCCCTGCAATGTCGGAAGACCGGGCGGCGCGGCGGCCGCCCGGTCCCGAGTCGTCTCACGCCAGCGTGTAGGCGGTCTTGACCGTGGTGTAGAACTCCTTGGCGTAGGCGCCCTGCTCGCGGGGTCCATAGCTCGAGCCCTTCCGGCCGCCGAAGGGCACATGGTAGTCGACGCCCGCGGTGGCGAGGTTGACCATCACCATGCCGGCCTCGGCATTGCGCCGGAAATGCGTCGCATGCTTCAGCGAGGTCGTGCAGATGCCCGAGGACAGGCCGAACTCGGTGTCGTTGGCGATCGCGAGCGCTTCCTCGTAGTCCTTGACGCGGATGATGTTGGCGACGGGGCCGAAGACCTCCTCGCGCGAGATCCGCATGCTGTTGGTCGTCTCGGTGAAGAGCGCCGGCTGGAGATAGAAGCCGGGGGTCTCGCGGTTGAGCAGTTCGCCACCCCAGACCAGCTTGCCTCCCTCGTCCTTGGCGATCTGGATGTATTTCAGGTCCTGGTCGAGCTGGCTCTGGTCGACGACCGGGCCGATATGCGTGCCGGCCTTGAGCGCGTCGTCGACGACGACTCCCTTCAGCCGCTCGATGCAGGCTTCGACGAAGCGGTCATGGATGCCGGACTGGACGATCAGGCGCGAGGACGCCGTGCAGCGCTGGCCGGTGGAGAAGAAGGCGCCGGTGACGGCGGCCTCGACCGCGACCTTGAGATCGGCGTCGTCGAGCACGACGAACGGGTTCTTGCCGCCCATCTCGAGCTGGACCTTCTTCATCGGCGAGGAGGCGATGCAGGCCTCGGCGACCTTGCGGCCGGTCGCGACCGAGCCGGTGAAGGAGATGGCGTGGACGTCCTTGTGCTGCAGCAGAGCCTGGCCGACGACCGAGCCGCGGCCCATGACGAGGTTGAGCACGCCCTTGGTCAGGCCGGCGCGCTGCAGGATGTCGACCAGCGCCCAGGCCGAGCCTGGTACCAGATCGGCCGGCTTGATGACGACGCAGTTGCCATAGGCGAGCGCGGGCGCGATCTTCCAGGCGGGGATCGCGATCGGGAAGTTCCAGGGCGTGATCATGCCGACGATGCCGACCGGCTCGCGCGTGATCTCGACACCGACGCCCGGGCGCACCGAAGGCAGGGCCTCGCCGGTCAGGCGCAGGCATTCGCCGGCGAAGAAGGCGAAGATCTGGCCGGCGCGGCCGGCCTCGCCGATGCCCTCGGCCAGGGTCTTGCCCTCCTCGCGGGAGAGCAGGCGTCCGAGTTCCTCCTTGCGGGCGAGGATCTCATCGGACGCCTTCTTCAGGATCTCGTAGCGCTCCTGCGGGCCGGAGCGGCTCCAGGCGGGAAAGGCGGCTTTGGCGGCGGCGACGGCGTCGTTGAGCTGGTCGACGGAGCCCTGGGCATATTCGCCGACGACGTCATTGGTGTTGGAGGGGTTGATGTTGCGCGAAACTTGCGAGCCGCCGGCCCATTCGCCAGCGATCAGGTTCTTGAACATCTCGGTCATCAGCGGCCTCCCACGGCGTTTTGTGTTCGCCGCGCGGTGTAGCCGTTTTGGCCGGCGATGACCATTGCCGCGGCGGGACGGGCCAAGTCCGCTCGCGCATGGACGGCGCTCAGATCTGGATGTCGTCCGACCTATCGAGCCAGCGGGTGCGACGCGTCGATTCTAGGCTACCCTGCGCGTCGAACTGACGAATGGCCGAGAAATCCAACCCGGTTTCCTGTTCGATGGCCGCAATCGAGGTCTGGATCTTGCGGCTGCGGTCGTCGTCGAACTTATAGGGCGTCAGCCCCGTGAACGCCTTGGCCTCGTAGAGCGCCTGCACATACTGAACCTGACCGACGATAAAGGCTGCCGCGGCAACCTGTCGGTCGGTTTTCTGCAGCACGGCGATCTTCCAGAATGACAGCGGTATCCGCCAGGGGCCGCCCTCGCGACCTTTCCCATAAAGCGGATCGTCGTCCCGGAAGATCGGACCGGTGAAGACGGTCATCCGCTTCTCGCTCGTCTGAGCGCGGTCGAGCACGTAATCCTCCAGATTGCCCCAGTCGGTGTCATTGTACTTCTGGACCTGCGGTGCAGCATTCGCGTAGTGGAACGTATCCTCATCGGCGCGCTTCACCTGCACCATGTCACCATCTTCGCTCCAGCAGGGGTCGAAGCGCCTGACGAGATGGCCACGGCTGAAGGCGACATTGTCCTTGCCTTTCCCGACTTCGTAGAATTTGCCGTCAGGCTGGTAGATGCCCTCCATGCGCGCATCCTGCCTCCATGTACTCTTGCGCGGGCCGGGGTGCCGAAGCTTCGCCCCGCTGATGTTCACCGCCGCGATCAGCGCGAACTTCCGCTCTTTGTGGATCACGACGGAAAAGCGCTGATAGGTTAGTTCATCACCCGAACCATCCTTGAGCGGTGCGGTCATGCCGTCGTCGCGCTGCCGTTGGCAGATCGCTCCGAGCTCGATCCGCGTCGTCAGGAAAGCAGGGTCGTAACCAACGCCTGGCTGGTTCTGCCAACGCGTTGTGGCGAACGGCTTCCGATCAGCTTCCAGCTCGCCTTTTTCATCGCCGATCGGCAGCCGATTGAAGCCGAGCCCGCGCTCTAGCCGGTCGAGCGCCATCCGAGCGCTTGCATTGTCGAGGCGGCTGCTCTGGAGGCGCCGAAATATTGCGCTGACGCGAACACCTTCATTGCCAATCCAGCGCTGCTCTTTGCCCCCGGATTTCGGCTCTGCCTCTGGCGCTGGGACCGCCTTGTGATGCAGCGCAACGACCTGCCATTGGTCGTTGAGAACCGGGGCGCCAGAAGAACCCGGTTCCGTATCCGTGCTGTAGTGGATGAAGCGGTCAAAATAGTCGGGATCGACACCGGGCAGACCAACGTCCTTCAGATCGATGATCTGGCTCGACCGAATGGCGATCTGCTTGGCGCCACCGCCAGGATGCTGGATGATCGTGATCCACTCGCCATTCACGCCCTTGCCGGAAACCGGAATGAGCGGCAACGCCCCAAAGCGCTCGACCGGCACGGCTTCGTCCGAGAGTGGCGCGAGCGCGACGAGCGTCACATCCAGTTCCGGGTCGGTGAAGAAGATTTCATGAGGCCGGAGGTTGAAGGAGATTGGAGCCCTCAGAACCCCATCGAGGTCGTGCTCGTAAGCGAACTGAGCCTCGGCTTGACTCGCCTCGTCTGCACTGCCGAGTACATGGTGGTTCGTCATCAAAAGGCGCGGCCCGACGATGAAGCCCGTGCCAAACCAGGCGCCACCGTCGGCAGGAACCTTGATGCGGCAGACGGCGGCAGCCGCACGTTTGCCCCGCTCGAAGAAATTGATCGACATCAAGTCGCTTTCGCCGATCACGCGCTCGAACGCATTAGGATCGGCATCCGGCGCCTCAAGCAGATCGCGCCGAAGGGCTAGCCGACCATCATTGTCCATGCCGAAGCGGGAAAGGCCCGGCGCCTCCGCCAGCACGCGCTGCGCGTCGATCAGCGCTTCTGCCAGCTGCGGGACGTTCGTCGGAACGACGTCCTTGCGTCGCTTACCATGACGGTTCGGCGCCGACTTCCCGACCATAGCCCATCCCCAATCGCGTATGCCAGCCACAATCACAGATTGTAACATGCGAGTCAGCGTTGCCAAAGGCAGAACGACCGACCATCGCCCGCGAGTGAGCGGTTCTTTCAGAACTCCGCGTCGAGTTCCTCGACTTCGTCGGGCTCCGTCTTCGCGGCGGCGATCCAGCGCTGCAGCACGGGCCAGGCGGCGATGGTGCGGCAATAGCTCCGGCAGGCCTCGTCGAGCGCGACGTCATAGGTCAGGAAGCGCAGGCAGACGGGCGCATACATCGCGTCCGCCATGGTCAGCGTTTTGCCGAAGAGATAGGGCCCGCCATAGCGCTGCAGGCAGTCCCGCCAGATCTCAGTGACGCGGTCGATATCCGCCTGCGCCCCGGCCCAGACCTTGAAGCCGGGATAATGCGCCTTGAGGTTCATCGGCAGGGCCGAGCGCAGATTGGCGAAGCCGGAATGCATCTCGCCGCAGATGGCGCGGCAATGGGCGCGGGCGGCGGCGTCCTTCGGCAGGAGGCCGGCAGCGGGCCTGATCTCGTCGAGATAGGCGGCGATGGCGAGCGTGTCCCAGACCTTGATGCCGTCATGGGTCAGGCAGGGGACGAGAAAGGAGGGCGAGAGCAGCAGCAGTTCGGCCCGCGTCGAGGGATCGTCGGCGGAGAGCATGTGCTCCTCCACCTCGAGGCCCGCCATCATGCAGAGCAGCCAGCCGCGCAGCGACCAGGATGAGTAGTTCTTGCTGCTGATCGTCAGTGTCGCGCCGGTCATGGCAGGCATCCTCTGCGGCAGCCCGGAATCTAGCAAGAGGCATTCCACTCGGAATTGCGGATTAGAACAATCTTGCGGAAACGACCTTTTGCAGTGCAACATCGATCGGGGCGCGGGCTGCCACCGGCTGATGCCGGCTGCGGCACCAGGCTGTTGATCCGAAGGCGCATCGCGATGCTCTATCTCGCCTACCAGGCCCAGGCGGATTTGATGAACCCGGCGCGGGTGCTCGCGCAATCGGCCCTGGCAGCGATCGGCGCGCGGGCGATGAGCGGCCAGCCGGTCGACTGGCGCGCGACGGCCGCTGCCTATGAGATGGTGACGCGGGCGGGACTGACCCATGAGCGCCCGCCCTACCACATCGACAGCGTGCGCGAGGGCAACCGTGACGTGCCGGTAACCGAGGAGGCGGTGCTCACCCTGCCCTTCGGCAGCCTGCTTCGCTTCCGAAAGGACAGCGACACGCCCCAGGCGAAGGTGCTGGTCGTGGCGCCGATGTCGGGCCATTTCGCGACGCTGCTGCGCAACACGGTGGCGACGCTGCTGCGCGACCACGACGTCTACATCACCGACTGGCACAACGCCCGCGATGTCACGCTGGAGGCCGGGCCCTTCGGCTATGACGACTATGTCGACACGCTGATCCGCTTCGTCGAGACGCTGGGCGAGGACACGCATATCGTCGCCGTGTGCCAACCCTGCGTCCAGGTGCTGACGGCTGCGGCCGTGATGGCCCAGGCCGGCAGTCCCTTCCAGCCGCGCAGCATGACGCTCATGGCCGGGCCGGTCGACACCCGCATCAATCCGACGACGGTCAACAAGCTCGCGACCGACAAGCCGATCGACTGGTTCCGGCGCAACCTGATCGCGACGGTGCCGTCACGCTTCCCCGGTGGCGGGCGACGGGTCTATCCGGGCTTCGTCCAGCTCGGCGCCTTCGTGGCGATGAACATGCAGCGCCATGTCAACGCGCATATCGACATGTTCCTCCACCTCGCCACCGGCGAGACGGAGGAGGCGCAGAAGATCAAGTCCTTCTACGACGAGTACTTCGCCGTGCTGGACCTGCCGGCGGAGTTCTATCTCGAGACCGTGCAGTGGATTTTCCAGGAGGCGCGGCTCGCCGCCCGCACCCTGACCTATCGGGGCGAGCCGGTCGATTGCCGCGCCATCCGCCGCACCGCCCTGCTCACCGTCGAGGGCGAGCGGGACGACATCTGCGCGCTCGGCCAGACCTCGGCGGCGCATGATCTCTGTTCGGGGCTGAAGCCCTTCCGCAAGCGCCACCACATGCAGGCCGGCGTCGGCCATTACGGCGTCTTCTCCGGCCGCAAATGGGACGGGCAGATCTACCCGATCGTCCGCAACATGATCCTGGCCAACAGCTGACCGGCCGAGCGCCTACTTCTCCTTGATCGACAACCCGTTCTTGCCCACCGAGATCTCGACGCCTTCAGGCTGCTTCTTCTCCTGGTAGAGGGCATAGCCGGTGGCGGCGAGGCCGACGACGAGGGCGAAGACGAGGGCAACGAGAACCTGGCGCGAAGCGAGCATGTGACGATCCGTGTGAAACCGCATCCCCTGCGGCGCGTTGACAACCCACGACCCGCGGCATTGTTCCGGCCATCATGCCGGAAGACCAACGGACCGATCAGGAGATCGCCATGCCGGAGACCGAACTGCAGCAGAGCGTCTGGGCGGCCCTCGAGCGCCACCCCGTCTGCATGGTGACGATGGTCGTCGACGGTGCGCTCCGCACACGCCCGATGAGCGGGCATGTCGACCGCGAGCACCATCGGCTCCTCTTCATCGTCCACCGCGAGGCCGGGCTGCTCGCGGCCGCCCTCGAACCCACGGAGCTGTCCATCGCGGTCAGCGAAGAGGACCGGAACTTCTACGCGGCGGTGCGCTGCGCGGCGGCTGCGATCGAGGACCGCGATCTCCTCGCCCGGATCTGGACCCCGGTGACCGGGGCCTGGTTCCCCGGCGGGCCGGAGGATCCGGATGCGACGCTGCTGGCGCTGACGCCGGTCTCCGCCGAAATCTGGAACGGGCCGTCGAGCGGCGTGCTGGTGGCCTTCAAGCTCGCAACGGCGAAGATCCTCGGGCGCGCGCCCGATCTCGGCGTCAACGCCACGATCGACATGCGCTGAGGCTGCGCTTCCGGCTCAGGCGGCGTGTCCGGCGCGCGCTGGATCGATCCCTTCGGCCCGCGCCATCCTGCGGCCGAGAACGGCGACAGACAGGCTCGACCAGGCGATGCCGAGGCACCAGCCGCCGATGACGTCCGTCGGCCAATGGACGCCGAGATAGATGCGGCTCAGCCCGATCAGTCCGATCATCACCCAGGCGAGCCAGAGGCAGAGCCGCGCGATATCCTCCCGGCGGGAGGCCAGGCCGACGAAGCCGGCGATGCTCAGGAGCGTGACCGCCGAAAGAAAGGCATGACCGCTCGGGAAGCTGGCGGTGAAGGTCAGGGCCGCATGCTCGACGATGTCCGGGCGGTCGCGGCCGATCAGGATCTTGAGCCCGGTCGAGGCCAGCGTCGCGGCGATCACCGATATTGCGAGCCCGATCGCCAGCGGGCGGTGACGGCAGATCCAGAGCGAGAGGCTCGCCGTGATCGTCATCAGGCCGAGGCCGACGAAACTGCCGAAGGCCGTCATGTCCCTCACCGCCTCCTGCAGCCAGGCCGGCCCGATCGGCGAGGCCGGATCGCCAGCCTCGCGGAAGAACAGGACGATGCTGCGGTCGAAGGCAAAGCTGTGGCCGGAGGCGATGAAGACCGCCAGGCCGAGAAAGGCGAAGCCGGCGGCGACGGGGAACAGAACGCGCGGGGAAAACACGGAACGACCGCCTCCGGAACAGGGACCATCGGGACATAGGCGGCGAACGGCGAGACGCAACCCGCAGGATGTCAGGCCAGGCGATCGCGCGCGGCGATCAGGCGGATCGCCCCGGGCAGAAGCGCATAGCGTAGCGGCCCCGCCTTGCGTTCGACCTCCCCGTCGAAGGTGACGTGGCCGCGGCGCTTGTCACGACGCGTCAGCGTCACGTCCGAGGCGGTGAAGGAGGTCAGGTTGGGAGAGGTGCGCCAGCCGCCCGAGACGATGGAGAAAGCCGCCTTGCAACGCGCGTAGAGTCCGCCGGCCTCGAGGATATGGACCTCGAACATCCCGCCATCGAGCCGGGGCCGGCGCCACTCCGCGCCTTCGAAGCCGTTGACCGTGACCAGCACCGCATCCGCCTGCACGCTCCTGCGTTCGGGGCCGATGCCGATGTCGACCGTGATCGCACGGGTGAACAGGATCGAGCGCGTCGCCGCGACGGCGAAGGCGACGGCGCGACTGAAGGGGAAGCGCCGCCGCGCCTGCTCGCGCTCGCGGGCCATCAGGCTGAAGAAGCCCAGCCCCGATAGCGAGTGGAACAGACGATCATTGACGCTGCCGATGTCCAGCGTCACCGGTTCGCCCTGGCAGAGTGCGGCGATCTGCTCCTCCAGCGTGCCCGTGAGACCGAGATCGCGTCCGAGCACGTTGACGGTGCCCAGCGGAAGCACGCCGACGGGCCGCCGGGCCTGGAGAAGGACGGGCAGCACGCCGTTGAGCGTGCCGTCGCCGCCGGCGATGACAGGGATGGTCTGCGGATTGTCGATGGCCAGCGACAGGGCGTCGTCGAGTTCGCGCGGATGCACGGGGCGCACCTCGGCGGTGCAGCCGCTCGCCTCGAAGGCGGCGACGATCCGCGCTGCGAACTCGTCCCGTCCCGCCTCCAGGACGGTTCCGGCCCGGGCATTGACGACGACTGTGTGGTGCATGGTCCGGAACGCTGAGAGGGCAATGCGGCGGCGGGATGGCCACGGGTCAGGGATGGGCCGCGAGGACAGAGGTCTGTTGAAGGCCGGCGGCGCCAAGGACGCGCGGCGGAGCCGGCTCCTCGACCTCCTCCGTGACGACCTGGAAGCGCTGCAGCGTGTGCGGACCGAAGGAACTGACCATCGCGACATCGGTGGCGTCGCGGCCGCGGGCGATCACGATCCGGCCGATGCGTGGCTGGTTGTGGCGCGCGTCGAAGGTGAACCAGCGCCCGCCGAGATAGACCTCGAACCAGGCGTTGAAGTCCATGGGCGCCGGGTCACGCGGCACGCCGATGTCGCCAAGATAGCCGTTGCAGTAGCGTGCCGGAACATTCATGCAGCGGCAGAGTGCGACCGCCAGATGCGCGAAATCGCGGCAGACCCCGATGCGCTCCTCGAAGGCCTCGGCGGCCGTGCGGGTGCTGCGGGCGAAATGGTAGCCGAAGGTGATGTGGTTGTGGACGAAGTCCACGATCGCCTGAACCCGCGCCCAGCCGGCCGGAATGTGGCCGAAGAGGCTCCAGGCCTGGGCCGAGAGCTTGTCGGTCTCGCAGTAGCGGCTGCCCATCAGGTAGACCAGCGCCTCGTCCGGCAGACGCGCGGGCGGCACTTCGCCGGCACCCGGATCGACGGGGTCGGGCTCGCCGGAATCGTGGACGATTCCCTGCGCCCGCAGCGCTACGCCGCCGGCCGGGGCGGTAATGCGGCGGCAGACGTTGCCGAACTGGTCGATATATTCCTTGCTGGCGATCCGCATCTGCGGATCGCGCAACGAGGTCACCTCCAGATCATCCGGCACCAGCACGTCGTGCCGGCGCGAGGGATGGATGTCGAGCAGCGTGACCAGCGGCAACTCCTGCTGGCACAGGATCTCGATGTCGTAGCCGTAACGGATGCGCATGACGCCCTCGCGGATTGCGGGAGGCCAGGCCTCCGCGCGGGCGACCTCCCGACGGGGCCACCCGGGCATCCTCCGCCGACGCGCCGATCGGCCCGGCCGCGGAGGCTCTCATAAAACGGAAGATGCGGGCCTTTCGGCCCGCATCCCGCCGCCACGACGGTTCGGCTGGGGGGATAGCAACCGCCGCGACCTGCGTCTGGGCGTCGCCTACATCATCCAGTAGGGCATCGTGCCGTAGTAATCATGGACGCGCTTGCCGTAGCCGCGATCGTCCCAATCCGGCTCGCCCTGGCTGTCATACATGGGCGCCGCCTCGAGCTTGTCCCTGGTCATTGGCACCACATAGCCGCCGCGCCCGGGGTCGAAGTCGAGCACGCTCCAAGGGATCGGATGATACTTCTCGCCAAGGCCGAGGAAGCCGCCGAACGACATGATGGCGTAGGCCACCTTGCCGCTGCGCTTGTCGAGCATCACGTCGTAGATCTCGCCGAGATGCTCGCCTGCGGTGTTGTAGACCTCGGTTCCGGCCACGCGCGCTCCGGCGATCAGGGGATTCGACGAAACCTTGGGCTCGGACGTCGAGAACGTGTCGCGCAGGGTCATGATCGGGTCCTCCGTCAGGAGCAGCTTTCGTGCTGCGGATCGACGGAAGAACGCCGCGTCCCCGTCAAAGGTTCCGCTCCCGTCACACGGCATTTCCCGTCGCGTCGTGTGGAGGGGCTGCTTCGGGAACGAGGCGATCGCGCGAGACGGCGCGCCCAGCTGCGACGGACGTCACGACATCCCAGCCGTGGACATCACTCGGGACCGCAGCGGAGCCGGCGCGGCCCCATCGGGACGGGGAACAATCGCGGCGGGCGGACGTTACATCGACACATCCCGCCATCGGAGCGCCACGATGAGGCCTCATGTGGTGACCGCGCGGCCATCCACCAAACGAAGCGCCAAGGAAACGAACCCATGAAGAAAATTCTGATCATCGCCGCCATCGCGGCCACCCTCGGCGCCTGCACCGCACAGGAAGAGCGTACGGCGGGTGGGGCCCTGATCGGCGCGGGCACGGGTGCCCTGATCGGCGGTCTCGCCACCGGTCGCGCCGGCGGCGCCCTGGCGGGTGCGGCCATCGGCGGCGCCGGAGGCGCGATCATCGGCTCTGCGACCAGCCCGACCCGCACCTGCGTCGGTCGTGACGAATACGGCCAGCGCTTCCGCTACGACTGCTGAAGCAACTCGCCGCGCTCGTGGCGAGATCGAGGCCCGGCCGGCGCCATGCGCCAGCCGGGCCTTTTCCGTGCCGCTGTCAGACTGCCCCGTAGGGTCCGAAGCGGCCGACGAAGCGATGGCGATTCCCCGGATACAGGAGTCGTACCGCCGTGACCGGGGCCGTGTGGTTCCAGGTTCGCCGCTCGATCAGCAGGCAGGCTTCGCCGGGCGCAATGTCGAGCAGTGCTGCATCGTCAGGCTCAGCGGGCACGGCGCTGATGGCGTGCTCGGCCTGCGACCAGAGGCTGTGCTGCAGCAGCCAGTCGCCGGGCGGCGTCGTTGCGAAGTTCTCCGCTGCCGCGCCCGGCACCGTCGCGAGGTGGATGATGCGCTCCTCCAGCACATGCGGCCGGTCGTCGGCCCGGTGCAGCGTCACGAGATGGGCGATCTTTTCGCCGCGCTTCAACCCGAAGCGAAGCGCAAGCTCGGGCGTCGGCCGCCCGTCCTGCCGCGCCAGAACCTCATAGGCATAGCGCTGCCCGAGCCGCTCCACCTCGGCCGGAATCGAGAGGATGTCGAGCATGGCATGGGTCGTCGGCGGGCTCGCCACCACGGTGCCCGAGCGGCGCCGGCGGGTGATCAGCCCCTCGCGCGCCAGCTGCACCAGCGCGCGGTGGACGGTCATGCGGGAGGCGCCGAGCTGCTCCATCAGCGCGTGCTCGGGCGGCACCGGCGTGCCGGGCGGCCAGGTGCCGCCCAGGATGAGATCGCGGATCGCGCGGCGGATCTGGTCATAGACCGGGCCTGCGCCATCCAGTTTCACGGCATCGAGCCGGTCCTGAGCCATCGCCGTCACAGTGCCGCCAGCAGCTTGCGCATGACGGTGCCGAAGCGGCTCTTCACGCGCTCGCGGCCGCGGTGGCGCCCCTCCGCGACGAGGTGCCGCCCGCCGACGACGACATCCCGTACGGGGAGCGCGTTGGTGGCGAAGATCGCGCTGTCGAGGGCCGCCTCGCCGGTTTTGCCGATGAGCGCCGGGTGGTCGGGATCGAGCGTGATGAGATCGGCCCTCAGGCCCGGCGCGAGCGTGCCGAGCGCCCGCCCGCAGGCCTTTGCTCCACCGGAAGCAGCGGCACGCCAGAGCGCGACGCCGGTCGGGGCATCCTCCTCCGCCAGCAGCGCGCGACGCCGGTCGCGCAGGCGCTGCGAATACTCGAGCAGGCGGAGTTCGGCGCCGGCGTCGATCTGGATGTTGGAGTCGCTGCCGACGCCATAGACCCCGCCGGTGCGCCGGTAGCGCACGCCGTCGAAGATGCCGTCGCCGAGGCTCGCCTCGGTGATGGGGCACAGACCGGCAACGGCGCCGCTGGTGGCGATGGCGTCGCGCTCGGCATCGTCGAGATGGGTGGCGTGGATCAGGCACCAGCGCGCATCGAGCGCGACCGTGTCGGCCAGCAGGGCGACGGGCCGCTTGCCCATGATCGCGATCGCGTCCTCGACCTCGCGCATCTGCTCGGCGACATGGATGTGCAGGGGCGTGCCCGGGCGCAGGCCCGCGAGCCAATCCAGATCCTCCAGCGCGACCGCGCGCAGCGAATGCGGCGCGAGGCCGAGCCTCGCGTCGGGCAGAGGGCGAAGCGCGGCATCGCTCGCCTCGATCAGCCTCAAATAGGAGTCGCGGTCGTTGACGAAGCGGCGCTGGCCGTGGACCGAGGGCGCCTGGCCGAAATTGCCGAAGCGGTAAAGCACCGGCAACAGCGTCAGGCCTAGCCCGGTCTCGTCCGCAGCGGCGGCAATGGCGGCCCCCATCGCGGCGATGTCGGCATAGGGGCGGCCGTCCTTGTCGTGATGGAGGTAATGGAATTCGGCCAGCGCGGTGAAGCCGCCCTCCAGCATCTCGACGAAGGCCTGCGCGGCGAGCGCCTGGACGTCGTCGGGGTCGAGCCGGTCGAGGAAGCGGTACATCACCTCCCGCCAGGTCCAGAACGAATCCTCACTGGCGCCACGGCGCTCCGAGAGACCCGCCATGCCGCGCTGGAAGGCGTGGCTGTGGAGGTTCGGCATGCCGGGCAGCGCCAGCCCGGAGAGCCTCGTGTCGCCGGGCTGGGCTGCGACTCCGGGCTCGACCGCCGTGATCGTTCCCTCCGAATGGGTCAGGCGCACATTCTCGGCAAAACCGTCCGGCAGCAGGGCCTGCTGCAGATGCAGGGTCAGGGTCACGGCGTCTCTCCAGCGTCTAATTGCCTATGCAATTATGGGCTTGTCATTTGCATATGCAATTAGCTAGCATACTTTCCATTCGAGGATAGTCGAGAGGACGCGACATGGCGACGATGTCGGCTGAGGCCCCGACCTGCGACCGGCTCTGGACGCACGCGCGGCTGGCGACGATGGCGGCCTCGGCGGCGGCTCCCTATGGCGCGGTCGAGGATGGCATTGTCGCCGCCCGCGACGGGCGCATCCTCTATGCCGGGTCGCGCAAGGAAGCGCCGGCGTTCCGCGCCGCCGAGACGATCGATTGCGGCGGGCGCTGGATCACGCCGGGGCTGATTGATTGCCACACCCATCTCGTCCATGGCGGCGACCGCGCCCATGAATTCGAGCTGCGCCTGCAGGGCGCGAGCTATGAGGAGATCGCGCGCGCCGGCGGCGGCATCCTCTCCACGGTGACCGCGACCCGGGCGGCGAGCGAGGACGCGCTGTTCGCCAGCGCCGACCGGCGGCTTTCGGCCCTGCTGGCCGAGGGCGTCACCACCGTCGAGATCAAGTCGGGCTACGGGCTGGAGACGCAGGCCGAGGCGAAGACCCTGCGCGTCGCGCGCCGGATCGGGCGGGAGCGGCCGGTGCGGGTGCGCACGACCTTCCTCGGCGCCCATGCCGTGCCCCCCGAATTCAAGGGCCGCTCCGCCGACTACACCGCGCTCGTGGCCGGGCCGATGTTGGACACCATCGCGGCTGAGGGGCTGGCGGATGCGGTCGATGTCTTCTGCGAGGGCATCGCCTTTTCGCCCGACGAGACGCGGGCTGTGTTCGCGGCCGCGCAGGCCAAGGGGCTGGCGGTCAAGATCCACGCCGAGCAGCTCTCCAATCTCGGCGGCGCGGCGCTGGCGGCCGAGATGGGCGCGCTCTCGGCGGATCATCTCGAATATCTCGACGAGGCCGGCGTGATCGCCATGGCGAAGTCCGGGACGGTCGCCGTCGTGCTGCCGGGCGCGTTCTATTTCCTGCGCGAGACGCAGAAGCCGCCGATCGACCTGTTGCGCCGGCATGGCGTGGCGATCGCTCTGGCGACGGACGCCAATCCGGGCTCCTCGCCGCTGACCTCGCCACTGCTGGTCATGAATATGGCCTGCACCCTGTTCCGGCTGACGCCGGAGGAAGCGCTGGCGGGGCTGACCCGTCATGCCGCGCAGGCGCTCGGTCTGCAGGACGAGATCGGCACGCTGGAGGCGGGCAAGGCCTGCGACCTCGTGATCTGGGACATCGAGCGCCCGGCCGAACTCGCCTATCGCATCGGCTTCAACCCGCTTCACGCCCGGACCTGGAACGGACAATGAGCACGCCCCTTCGCCTCGACCCCGGCCATGCCGCCCTGACTCACTGGCGCGACGTGATCGACGGTGCGTCGATCACGCTGTCGGCGACGAGTGCGGATCCGATCGCCGCCGCCCAGGCGATCGTTGACGACATCGTCGCGGCCGGCACCGTGACCTATGGCGTCAACACCGGTTTCGGGAAGCTCGCCAGTGTGCGCATCGCGGATGGCGACCTCGCCACGCTGCAGCGCAATCTCATCCTGTCGCATGCGGTCGGCACCGGGCCTGCCCTGCCTGATGGCGTCGTGCGGCTGATCCTCGCGATGAAGGCAGCGAGCCTGGCGCGTGGCGCGTCCGGCGTGCGGCCGATCGTCGTCGAGGCGCTGCTCGGCGCGCTCGAAGCCGATGCGCTTCCGGTCGTGCCGGCCAAGGGCTCGGTCGGCGCGTCGGGCGATCTCGCGCCGCTCGCCCATCTCACCGCCGCGCTGATGGGCGTCGGCGAGATCAGGCTGAAGGGCGAGGTGATGCCGGCCGCCGACGCGCTCCTGCGGATCGGCCAGGCGCCGCTGGCGCTCGGCCCCAAGGAGGGGCTGGCGCTGATCAACGGGACGCAGGTCTCGACCGCGCTGGCGCTCACTGGCCTCACCGCCATGGCGCGGGTGTTCGACGCCGCGCTGGTCGCCGGGGCGCTCTCGGTCGATGCGCTCAAGGGCTCCGACACGCCGTTCGACCCGCGTATCCAGGCACTGCGCGGCCAGCCCGGCCAGATCCGCGTCGCGGCGCTGCTGCTCGAACTGATCGCCGGCAGCCAGATCCGCGACAGCCATCGCTTCGGCGACAGCAAGGTGCAGGACCCCTATTCGCTGCGCTGCCAGCCGCAGGTGATGGGCGCCGTGCGCGACCTGCTCGCCAACGCCGCCGCGACATTGTCGATCGAGGCCAATGCGGTCACCGACAACCCGCTGGTACTGGGGCCGGGCGAGGTCGTCTCGGGCGGGAATTTCCATGCCGAGCCGGTGGCCTTTGCCGCCGACATGCTGGCGATGGGGCTGTGCGAGATCGGCAACCTCTCCGAGCGGCGGATTGCGCTTCTGGTCGACCCCGTGATGAGCGGCCTGCCGCCCTTCCTGGCGCGCGATGCGGGGCTCAACTCCGGCTTCATGATCGCGCAGGTAACCGCCGCGGCGCTCGCCTCGGAGAACAAGCAGAAGGCGTTTCCCGCTTCGGTCGACACGATCCCGACCTCGGCGAACCAGGAAGACCATGTCTCGATGGCGACGCATGGCGCCTATCGCCTGCTCGACATGGCCTCCAACGCCGCGAGCATCATCGGCGTCGAGCTGATGGCAGCGGCGGAAGCGATCGAGCATCATCGCCCGATGACGACGAGCCCGCGGCTGGAGCCGGTGCTGGCGCTGCTGCGCGGCCAGATCGCGCCGCTGACGGAGGATCGCTACCTCGCGCCGGACCTCGCGGCGGCGACGGAGCTGGTCCTGTCGGGGGCCGTGGGCCGGTCTGCGGGGCTGGATTCGTTTGCGGAGCTTTCGGCGTGAGGCTCGCGCGCGTCATTCTCGGGCGGAGCGCAGCGCAGACCCGAGAACCTCGGGCAGGAGATGCTCGGGTCAAGCCCGAGCATGACGGAGCTTTGAACGCATGACCTCGATCGTCACCGTCACCCGGGGCCCCTCCCCGCTCATCCTCTCGATGCCGCATCCCGGCACCGGGCTGCCGCCGGAGATCGAAGCCGCGCTGAACGAACGCGGGCGGCTGGTCGAGGATACCGACTGGCACATGCGCGAGGTCTACGCCTTCGCGGAGCGCTTCCAGCCGACGATCGTCGAGGCGAAGCTGTCGCGCTATGTCATCGACCTGAACCGCGACCCGTCCGGCGTCTCGCTCTATCCCGGACAGGCGACGACCGAGCTGGTGCCGACGACGACCTTCGACGGTGCGCCGATCTGGACGGCGTTGCCTGACGCCGCCGAGATCGAGCGGCGCCGCGCCGTCTATTTCCAGCCTTATCACGACGCGCTCGCGGCCGAGATCGAGCAGGTCAAGGCCGCCCATGGCTATGCGGTGCTCTGGGACTGCCACTCGATCAAGTCGGTGATCCCGCGGCTGTTTCCCGGGACGCTACCGACGCTCAATCTCGGAACCAATTCGGGGGCGAGCTGCGCGCCTGCGGTCGAGGCCGCCGCAGCAGCGGCGATGGCCGCGCAGCCCCTCAGCCATGTCGTCAACGGACGCTTCAAGGGTGGCTGGATCACCCGCCATTACGGCCGCCCGGCCGAACGTGTGCACGCGCTGCAGATGGAAAAGGCTCTCTCGGCCTATCTCGCGGCCGAGGCGGCGCCATGGACCTTCGATGCTGCGACCGCCGCGCCCCTGCAATCCGCCCTCTCCGCCATCATCGCCGCAGCGCTGGACGCGGCGGCCCAGCACGAACGGAGCCGTTCATGACCCGCATCGACAACAGCCGCGTCATCCGCAGCCCCCATGGCACGGAGCTCTCCGCCAAGAGCTGGCTGACCGAAGCGCCCCTGCGCATGCTGATGAACAATCTCGACCCCGACGTCGCCGAGAAACCCGGCGAGCTCGTGGTCTATGGCGGCATCGGCCGGGCCGCCCGGACCTGGGAGGATTTCGACCGGATCTGCGCGTCGCTGCGCTCGCTGGAGGCCGACGAGACGCTGCTGGTCCAGTCCGGCAAGCCGGTCGGCATCTTCCGGACGCATCCCGATGCGCCGCGCGTCCTGATCGCCAATTCCAACCTGGTCCCGGCCTATGCGAACTGGGAGCATTTCCACCATCTCGATAAGCTCGGGCTGATGATGTACGGCCAGATGACGGCCGGATCCTGGATCTATATCGGCACGCAGGGCATCGTTCAGGGCACCTACGAGACCTTCGTCGAGGTCGGCCGCCAGCACTATGGCGGCTCGCTCAAGGGCAAATGGATCCTGACCGGCGGGCTCGGCGGCATGGGCGGGGCGCAGCCGCTCGCCGCGACCATGGCCGGCGCCTCGATGATCGCCGTCGAGTGCAAGCCCTCCTCGATCGAGTTCCGCCTGCGCACGCGCTATCTCGACGAGAAGGCCGACAGCATCGACGAGGCGCTCAGAATCGTTGAGGCGGCGCATGCGAAGGGCAAGGCCGTCTCGGTCGGCGTGCTCGGCAATGCCGCCGAGATCTTCCCCGACATGGTCCGCCGCGGCATCCGACCCGACGTCGTCACCGACCAGACCTCGGCGCATGACCCGCTCAACGGCTATCTGCCGGCCGGCTGGACGCTCGAGGAGTGGGAGGAGCGCAAGGAGCGCGACCCGGCCGGGACGATCCAGACCGCCAAGCGCTCCATGGCGGAGCACGTCAAGGCGATGCTCGACTTCCAGCGCATGGGCGTGCCGACGCTCGACTACGGCAACAACATCCGCCAGATGGCGAAAGACATGGGCGTCGAGAACGCCTTCGATTTCCCCGGCTTCGTGCCCGCTTATATCCGCCCGCTGTTCTGCCGGGGCATCGGCCCGTTCCGCTGGGCGGCCCTCTCGGGCGATCCGGAGGATATCTACAAGACCGACGCCAAGGTGAAGGAGCTGATGCCCAACGACGCGCATCTGCACAACTGGCTCGACATGGCGCGCGAGCGCATCCAGTTCCAGGGCCTGCCGGCGCGCATCTGCTGGGTGGGGCTCGGTGACCGGCACCGGCTCGGCCTCGCCTTCAACGAGATGGTGGAGAAGGGCGAACTGAAGGCGCCGGTCGTGATCGGCCGCGATCATCTCGATTCAGGCTCGGTCGCCTCGCCCAACCGCGAGACGGAAGCGATGAAGGACGGCTCGGACGCCGTCTCCGACTGGCCCCTGCTCAACGCCCTGCTCAACACCGCGGGCGGCGCGACCTGGGTCTCGCTGCATCATGGCGGCGGCGTCGGCATGGGCTATTCGCAGCATTCGGGCGTGGTCATCGTCGCCGACGGCACGCCGGAAGCGGCCAAGCGGCTGGAACGCGTGCTCTGGAACGACCCCGCCACGGGCGTGATGCGCCATGCCGATGCCGGCTACGAGATCGCGCAGGACTGCGCCCGCGAGAAGGGGCTGAAGCTGCCCGGGATCCTGGGCTGAACGATCGTCATTCTCGGGCGCCTCGCAGAGGCGACCCGAGAAACTCCGGCAAGAGATGCTGGGGTCTGCGCTCGAGCATGACGGACGTTATCGAAGGACCGTGTCCCATGCGCATCATCCGCGCCGCCGATTGCCGGACCATGCCGTGGAAGAACGGCGGCGGGACGACGACCGAGATCGTGATTTCCCCCGAGGGGGCTTCCCTGAGCGATTTCGACTGGCGGGTCTCGATGGCGCAGGTCGGGGCGGACGGACCGTTCTCCTCCTTCCCGGGACTCGACCGGACGTTGTGCGTCCTGTCCGGCCAGGGCATCCGGCTGGCCTTCGGCGATGGCGAGGCAGTGACGCTCGATCACACCTCCGCACCCTTCGACTTCGCGGCCGACCGGGCTGTCGACGGCGTGCTGATCCAAGGACCGATCGTCGATCTCAACGTGATGAGCCGGCGCGGCGCGTGGGCGCACAGCGTCGAGCGGCTCACCGGCCCGGGCGAACACCGCATCGCGTGCGGGGCCATCCTCCTGCTGGTTACGCCGGACGGGGGCTGGAGCGTAAATGATGCGGCGCTGTGCGCAGGCGACAGCGCCCTCATCCAGGGGCAGGCCGAGATGAGCTGTCTCTCCGGTGGTGGCGGGAACGCGCTCTATCTGATCCGGCTGGCCCCCCAGCGCTGATCGCGCGCGCCGTCATGGCGAGCGCAGCAAAGCAATCGCGAGGCGGCCGCGCTCGGCGTCCCCCAGATGGCTTCGTCGCCGCGCTCCTCGCCAAGACGGGTCGTCTCACGCCGCCTGCATGGGCCTCGGCCCGACATAGACCGACTGTGGGCGGATCAGCCTGCCGCCGGCGATCTGTTCCTGCGCATGGGCGAGCCAGCCGATGGTGCGGCCCATGGCAAAGACGCAGGTGAAGGCCTCGGGCGGGAAGCCCAGCGCTTCCAGCAGCAGCGCCGTGTAGAACTCGACATTGGTGTCGAGCGGGCGGTTCGGCTTGCGCTCGCGCAGGATGGCGAGCGCCGCCTGTTCCACCGCCTCGGCGAGGGCGAGCCTCGCGGAGTCGGCGCCCAGCCGCCGGAGCGCAGCCTTCAACGCATCGGCTCGCGGATCGCGCACGCGGTAGACGCGGTGGCCGAAGCCCATCAGCCGGTCGCCCCGGTCGAGCGCCGCCTCGAGCCAGGCGCGCGCCCGGCCGGGCTCGCCGATCGCGTCGAGCATGTCGATCACGGGTCCCGGCGCGCCGCCATGGAGCGGGCCTTTCAGCGCACTGATGCCGGCGAGTTCGGCCGAGACAAGACCCGCGCGCGTCGAGGCGACGACCCGGGCCGCGAAGGTCGAGGCATTGAGGCCATGATCGGCCACGGTGACGAGATAGGCATCGAGCGCCGCCGCCTCGGCAGCGCTCGGCCGGTCTCCGCTCAGCATGCGCAGCGTGTCGGTCGCGTGAGACAGGCCCGAGTCCGGCGCGACCGGTTCGAGACCGCGGGCCCGCCTCACCGCGGCGGCCGTAAACACGGCGGGTGCCGCCAGCAGCATCATCGCCGTGCCGACATCCTCGCCATCGGGGATCAGGGCGGTCCAGGCACGCAGGGCCTCGACGGGCGACAGCCCGGCCGGCAGCGGCGTGCGCAGCACGATCGGGAAGAGCGCGGCCCGCGCCGCACCGAGGACCGCCTGCAGTTCCGCTCCCTCCGGCAGCCCGGGCAGAAGCCCGCCGAGCATCAGGGCGACCATCTCCTCGAAGGCCATGCGCCCGGCCAGATCGTCGAGGCTGAGGCCGCGCACCACCAGGCGGCCCGCACCACCATCGACGTCGGAGAGGATGGTGTGGGCGGCGACGACGTCTTCAAGGCCATCTGACATGAACGGGACTCCTCCAAAGCAAGGCCTTGAGGATCAGCGGATCGAGCCTTACGATCAATCTTGAACAATACAATCAATGTAACGCGATGAGCGACTGGCTGACGGCTTCAGAGGCGATGGCACGGCTCAAGCTCAAGCCGCAGACGCTCTACGCCTATGTCAGCCGCGGCCTGATCGAGACGAGAGGCGAGGCTGACGATGCCCGCCGCAAGCTCTATCGCGCGCAGGACATCGCGCGGCTCGAACAGCGCAAGAGGCGGGGACGGCGACGTGCGGCCATCGCCGAGGACGCCATCGCCTGGGGCGAACCGGTCCTGACGTCGAGCATCACCACGATCGCCGGCGGCAGGCTCTGGTATCGCGGTCAGGACGCCGCACGCCTCGCCGACACGGCCCGGCTGGAGGATGTCGCGCGCCTGCTCTGGGACTGCGGGGCGCAGCGCTTTCCGACGCTGACGCAGCCGATGCCGGCGGGCGCTCCTCTGACCCGCATGTTCACGGCCATCGCCAGCCGTGCCGCCAACGACACCGCGATGGCCGGCCGGACGAAGAAGGCGCTCTACCTGGAGGCCGCCGCCGTTCTCGATACGCTGGTCGATGCCGTGGCCGGCGGCCCAGGCGAAGGCCCGATCCATCAGCGGCTCGCCCGGGCCTGGGGCTGCGCGGACGGCGCGGATCTGATCCGGCGGGCGCTCGTCCTGCTGGCCGATCACGAGCTCAACGCCTCGACCTTCGCGGTCCGCGTCACCGCTTCGACCGGGGCTTCGCTGGCGGCCTGCGTGATGGCCGGATTGTCGGCGCTTTCCGGGCCTCTCCACGGCGGCATGGCGCGCCGGGTGCTCGGGCTGATGCGGGAGGCCCAGGCAAGCGGCATTGCGGCCACCGTTTCCGACAGACTGGCCGCCGGGGCGAGCATACCCGGTTTCGGGCACCCGCTTTACCCCGATGGAGACCCGCGCGGGCGGGCGCTGCTGGCCGGCTTCGACATCCCCGCCGCCTACGCCGAAGCCAGGACCGTCGTCGTGTCCATGACGGGCGCCGAACCGAATGTCGACTTCGCCCTGACGGCGCTCGCCGCGCATCTCGGTTTGGACGACGACGCGCCCTTCCAGATCTTCGCCGCGGCACGCGCCACGGGGTGGCTGGCGCATGCCCTCGAGCAGAACGAGACGGGGCGGCTGATCCGCCCCCGCGCTCGCTACAGCGGCCCGGCGCCGGGCTGATCCAGCGGGCGCCGGGCTGCCGGGGCTGTGTCCGCTACCGCACCATCCCCATCTGCCGCGGCAGCCAGAGCGTCAGTTCGGGGATGAAGGTGATCGCGAAGAGCGCCGCGAAGAGCGGAATCAGCCAGGGCAGGATCGCCATGGTCGTCCGCTCGACCGAGAGATTGGCCACCCGCGAGAGCACGAACAGCACCATGCCGAGCGGCGGGTGCAGCAGCCCGATCATCAGGTTGAGCGTCATGATCAGCCCGAAATGGATCGGGTCGACGCCGAGCTTCAGCGCGATCGGCAGCAGGATCGGCACCACGATGGTGATCGCGGCGATGGTATCGAGAAAGCAGCCGATGAAGAGCAGCAGCAGATTGACCAGCACCAGGAACACCCATTTGTTCTGGGTGAAGCCGAGGATGAGGTCCGACAGGATCTGGGCCGTCTGCGAGACGGTCAGCAACCAGGCGAAGATCGAGGCCGCCGTCACGATGAACAGCACGGACGCCGTGGTCTCGATCGTGTCGAAGGTCGCCTTGGTCAGGGTCCGCAGCGTCATCGAGCGGTAGCGCACGAGCCCGAGGAAGAGCGACCAGATCACCGCTGCGGCGGCGGCCTCGGTCGGTGTGAACCAGCCCATGGTCATGCCGCCGATCAGAATGACCGGCGTCATCAGCGCCATCACGGCCGAGAAGTCGAAATAATAATCGAGCCCCAAGAGCACCGCGAGCGCGAGGCCGATGGCGAGGTTCTCCTCCAGGCCCGCCCAGACGAGGCCATAGGCCAGCACGGGGAAGCCGAGCACCACGGCGACCTCGATGCCCGCCGTGCCGATCTCCCTCAACGAGAATTTCGAATCCGAGCCCCAGTTGTAGATGCGGGCGAAGATGGCGACCGTCGCCATCATGAACAGCGTCATCACCACGCCGGGGATGACGCCGCCGAGGAAGAGCGCGCCGATCGAGGTGTTCGACATCATCCCGTAGATGACGAAGGGCAGCGAGGGCGGGATGATCGGCCCCAGCGTGGCAGACGCCGCCGTCACGCCGACCGCGACCTCGGCCGAGTAGCCATGGTCCTTCATCGCCTTGATCTCGATCGTGCCGATGCCGGCGGCGTCGGCGATCGCCGTGCCGGACATCCCCGAGAAGATCACCGAGCCGATGATGTTCACCTGCGCGAGGCCGCCGCGCATCCAGCCGACGAGCGCGACCGCGAAGGAATAGATCCGGCCGGTGACGCCGGCGATGTTCATCAGGTTGCCGGCCAGGATGAAGAAGGGCACCGCGAGCAGCGGGAAACTCTCAACACCCGCGATCATGCGCTGGGCCAGGATGACGTCGGGCACCGTGCCGGACACGATGATGAAGGCGAGAGAGGCGACCGCCATGGCGATCGCCACGGGCACGCCGAGGATCATCAGGGCGAGGAAGGAACCGAGCAGGATCAGCATGGTGTTCTCAGGCCTCCGAGCCGTCGAAGGCGGCGGGCTTCTCGAGCACGGAGTAGCCGCGGCGCAGATTCTGCCAGGCGACGTGCAGCGCCCGCAGCGTCATCAGCGCGAAGGCGAGGACGACCGCGTTGAAGATGATCGCCTTCGGCAGATCGACCGTCGTCATCATCTCGTCGGGGATCAGCGAGGCGTATTTGTAGGTCAGCCAGGTGCCATAGGCGAAGAAGCCGATGCGGACGACATCGACGAAGGTCGCCATGATCCGCCCCAAGCCAGGCGACATGTATCGATAGAGAAAATCGACCTGGATATGCCGCGAGGCCCGGACACAGAGCGAAGCGCCGAGGAAGACGACGACGACGAGCGCGTTGATCGCGATCTCCTCGGTCCAGGCGAAGGAGTTGTTCAGGACATAGCGGGTGAAGAACTGCAGGATGACGCAGCCGACCATCACCCAGAAGGCGGCCAGCGTGATCCAGTCCTCGACGCCATAGACCGAAAGGTCCGCCGGCGGCGGTGCCTCGTCGAAGACGTGGGCCAGTTCCTCACTGGTGACCTGGGTGTGGATTTCGGGCGTCGGGGTCATAGGCTGGTCCAGTCGTGAGGTACTCGGCCGAGGCGGCCGTCGTCGCAAGTGATGGCGGCACGGAGGGGAGAGTGCCGCTCCACCCGTCATGCTCGGGCTTGTCCCGAGCATCCACGTCTTGGACACCGCGATGGCTTGGCCGGGTGCAGGCGTGGATGGTCGGGACGAGCCCGACCATGACGGGTGAACGACCGAGGGTTTGAGGCTCAGGAACCCGAGCCGTCCTTGATCGCCTGGATGCGCTCCCAGTCGGCCTTGCGATAGCCGAACTGCTCGAAGGTGACGTTCTTCTGCACGTTGGCGAGGAAGTCCGCCTTGTCGACCTCGGTCACGGTCAGGCCCTTGTCCTTGAAGAACTGGACGAGCTTGACCTCGTCGGCCTGGATCTTCTTGGTCGCGCGGGCGGAAGCCTCCTGCGCGACCTCGCTGAAGATCTTGCGGTCCTCGGGCGAGAGCTTGTCCCAGAGCTGCTTGGCGACGACCGTGTTGAGGTGGTCGACGATGTGGCCGGTCAGGACGATGTGCTTCTGGACCTCGTAGAACTTCTTGGCCTCGATCGTGGTCAGCGGGTTCTCCTGCGCCTCGACCGTGCCGTTCTGCAGGGCGAGATAGACCTCGGCGAAGGCAATCGGCGCGGTGTTGGCGCCGCAGGCACGCGGCATGGCGAGATATGCCGGCACGTCGGGCACGCGGATCTTGAGCCCCTTCATGTCGGCGCAGCTCTTGATCGGCTTGTTCGAGGTCGTGTGGCGGGTGCCGTAATAGGTCACCGAGACGATCTGGTGGCCGGTCTTCTCCTGATAGCCCTTGGCCATCTCGGTGAAGACGTCGCTCTTGGTATAGGCGAGCAGGTGCTCGGGGCTGCGGAAGGTGAAGGGGTAGTAGGTCACCCCGATCGGCGCGAAGGAGCGCGCGGCGAAGCTGGAGCCCGAGATGATGATGTCGACCGTACCCAGGGTGAGGCCCTGGTTGATGTCGGTTTCCTTGCCGAGCTGCGAGGCCGGATAGACGGTGATCTCGTAGCGGCCGTTGGTGCGCTTCTTGAACTCGTCCGCCGCCCAGACCGATTCGGTGTGGAAGGGCTCGGAGGTCTCGTAGACATGCGCCCATTTCAGCTTGGTCTGGGCCTGGGCCGGCAGGCCGCCCAGCGCCAGTCCGGCCGCCATGGCCATGATCGTCAGACAGGTCTTCTTCATCGTCGTCCCTCCCATGGGATTGCTCTCGTTGACGTCGTTAAGCGGTCTTCTTCTTGTTGATCGGATACCGTCGCTCAGGCCTCTTCGTTCAGGACTTGCCCGCGATACGCGACAGCCCGCCCTCCCCGGCGCGGGTCCTTGGCGGCCCCTCGCCGAAACTTTGTGAAAAGCGTTCCTGGGACCGCTGCAGATGGTGCCGCATGGCCGCCTGGGCCGCCTGCCCGCTTCCTGCGGCCAGGGCATCGCGAACGGCGCGATGCTCGGCGACCGCTTCCTGCCAGGACTCGGCGTTCTCGAAATAGCTCGCGAGCTGGCGGAAATAGGGGTTGATGCGCTGGTCGAAGAGCAGGCCGACGAAGCGCGCAAGAACCGCGTTGCTGAGGCTGGCGGCGATGGCGACGTGAAACGCCCGGTCGAGCGCGACGAGTTCGTCGCTGCCGAGCCCCGGCAACGCCATGCGACGCAGGATGTCGTCCAGCGCGGTGATGTCGGTGGCGGATGCGACCCCGGCGGCCTCGGCGCAGATTGCGCTCTCGACCAGTTCGCGCGCCTTGAGGACCTCGAAGGGGCCCTCGGGCGCCTCGTCAGCCGCGATCAGCGTCGCCGGGGCCACCGGCCGCTCGACGACATAGACGCCCGAACCCATGCGGATGCGCACGCGGCCCTCGACCTCCAGCGCGATCAGGGCCTCGCGGACAGACGGGCGTGAGACGCCGAGCTTCTCGGCGAGCTCGCGCTCGGGCGGCAACCGGCCGCCCGCCGGATACTCGCGCCGATCGATGAGATGGCGGAGCTGGTCGGCGATCTGGCGATAAAGTCTTGGCGACTCGACAGCCTCGAGCGGCACGGTCTGCTCCCGGTTTCCATCCCCAGGCCTCTGTCGAGAGAGGCTCTTTTGGCCATGTGGTCAGGCCAATTGACGCAGAGACAAGCATCTGCGCGACCGGGTGTCAATCGCCGGGCCGGAAGGCCGGTCGAGCGCCGGGGTCTGGCAGGGGAACAGGCCTGACGGCGCGCGGGCGCCATCCCCATCAGTGGTCGGCTGCCATCACCTCGGCGCGGATTTCCTCGACGAGGCGCTCCTTCAGGGCCACGAATTCAGGACTGGTCTTGATCGTGTAGGGCCGCGGATGCGGCAGATCCACGGCGATGTCCGCCTTGATGCGGCCGGGACGTGCGCTCATCACCACCACGCGCGAACCCACGAAGATCGCCTCCTCGATGTCGTGGGTGACGAAGAGCACCGTCTTGCGCTCGCGTTCCCAGATGCCGAGCAGCATCTCCTGCATCAGGGCGCGCGTCTGGTTGTCGAGCGCGCCGAAAGGCTCGTCCAGCAGCAGGATCTTGGGGTCGTTGGCGAGCGCGCGGGCGATCGCGGTGCGCTGCTGCATGCCGCCCGACAGCTGCTTGGGAAAATGGTCGACGAAACTCGCCAGTCCGACGCGCTCGGCCCAGCCGCGGGCGATGTCGAGGCGCTCGCGCTCGGCGAGACCTTTCTCGCGCAGGCCGAAGGCGATGTTCTGGACGACCGTTAGCCAGGGGAAGAGCGTGTAGCTCTGGAAGACGAAGCCGCGATCGGCGCCCGGCCCGGTGACGGGGGCGCCGTCGAGCATGATGCGCCCCTCGCTCGCCGTCTCGAGGCCGCCGATGATGCGCAACAGCGTGGACTTGCCGCAGCCGGAAGGGCCGAGGATGGCGATGAAGTCGTTGTCGCCGACGCTGAGCGAGGTCGGCATCAGGGCGCGCGTCGGTTGGCCGCCGCGCTGGGGCGGGAACACCTTCCCGACATTCTCGACGAGGAGCTTGCTCATCTTCGCGCCCGATTACCTTTGCGCCCACGGAAACAGGCGCTGGTTGACCGCCTTGAAGAGGAAATCCGACACCAGCCCGATCAGGCCGATGACGATGATGCCGAAGATGATCTGGCCGGTGTTCAGCAGCGCCTGGCTGTCGGTGATCATGTGGCCGATGCCGGAGGACGAGCCGATCAGCTCGGCGACGATGACATAGGTCCAGGCCCAGCCGAGGACGAGGCGGAAAATCTCGGCGATCTCGGGCGCCGCATTGGGCAGGAGGACGCGCCGCACCACGGAGGTGTCGGTGGCGCCCAGCGTATAAGCGGCATCGACGAGATCGCGCCGGATCGAGCCGACCGCCACAGCGATCATCAGGATGAGCTGGAAGACCGAGCCGATGAAGATGACGAGCAGCTTCTGCGCCTCGCCGATCCCGGCCCAGAGGATCAGCAGCGGAATGAAGGCGGAGGCCGGCAGATAGCGCGCGAAGGAGACGAAGGGCTCGAGGAAGGCTTCGACCGGCTTGTAGGCGCCCATCGCGATCCCGAGAGGCAGCGCGACGAGGGCCGCCAGCACGAAGCCGCCGACGACGCGCCAGATCGTCATGGCGATGTCGAAGGCGAAGCCATACTGGAAAAGGAGATTGTACCCCTCCCGGACCATGGTGAAAGGGTCGGCCAGGAACAGCTTCTGGACATAGCCGCCGAAGGTCGCGACCGACCACAGCGCCACGAAGAGCACGAAGAAGGCGACGCCATAGCCGATGCGGGCGGGCGCAGAGACCGGCTGAAGGGGTTTCATCGGGTGATGATCCGCTGCGTCATCCCGGGCGACCGCAGGGAGACCCGGGCTCCATGCCTGAACGGTTCAGGCATGGAGCCCGGATCGGCGCCGCTGCGCGGCTTGTCCGGAATAACGTCGAGGGGTTGGGAACAGGATGCCCGGGCCAAGCCCGGGCATGACACGCGGGAGTCAGCTCACTTGCCGGCGACGTATTTCGTCTCGACGAGGCTGGCGAGGTCGGGCTTGGTCTTGATCAGGCCGATCTCAAGCAGAAGATCCGCGGCCTTGGCCGAGAAGGCCTGCCAGTCGCCCGAGAAGAACTTCTTGTTGCCCTCGGCATCGGACCAGCGGAGGAATCCGGCCGACTTGCCGAACTGCTCGGCAGTCTGCTTCACATCGGCGCCCATGATGCCATAGGCCTTGGCCTGGTCGGCCTTGATCATGTCCAGAGCCTCGAAATAGCTCTTGGTCAGCGCGGCCGCGGCGGCGTCGTTGGCGGCGAGGAAGGCCGGCGTGCAGCCGAAGGTGTCCATCACCATCGGGTAGTCGAGCGTGGTGGCGATGATCTTGCCGGCGTCAGGCTTCTCGCGGACGGCCGAGAGATAGGGCTCATAGGTCATCGCCGCGTCGTTCTGGCCGGCGATGAAGGCCTGAGCCGCCGGGCCGGGCTCCATGTTAACGACCGTCACGTCCTTCACGGACATGCCGTTCTCCTTGAGGAACCAGGCGAGCGCGAAATAGGGCGAGGTGCCCGGCGCTGAGGCCGCGACGGTCTTGCCCTTGAGATCCTTGATCGAGCCGATGGCGGCGCGCGTCACCATGCCGTCGGCGCCGTAGCTCTTGTCGAGCTGGAAGATCTGCTTGGTCTTCACGCCGGCGCCGTCCCAGACGATCCAGGTCTCCACGGTGGTCGCCGCGCACTGGATGTCGCCGGAGGCGATGGCGAGGTGGCGGTCCTTCTGCGGGATCTTCTTGATCGTGACGTCGAGGCCGTTCTTGGCGAAGATCCCGGCCTCCTTGGCGAGGACGAGCGGCGCGAAGCCGGTCCAGCCCGAAATGCCGATGCTGACCTTGGTCTGTGCCTGCGCGCCGCCGGCGGCCAGCGCTGCCGCGAGACCGAGACCCGCGACCGTTCCCCAACGCTTCAAACCTGTCATGACGGAACCTTCCCCTGTTGTGATGTCCGACCCGACGCGCGAGGGCGGAAACCCATCGCAGCGCATGGCGACGCCGGATGCAACCTTCGTTCCAGCGGAGGTTAAATGCATATGCAAATCCGTCAAGCCGTCGATCACCGCGGCTGGGGACAGTGATGACATTCTCTCGTTTGACAGGACCGGGAACATCCCCTCCCCTGTGCGTCCCTTCGACGACCTTTCCATTCTCTTCCGTGGGATACTCCGAATGAACGGTGCCGACCGCCTCTGCGACACGCTGCTCGTCAATGGCGTGGATGTCTGCTTCGCCAACCCCGGCACCTCCGAGATGCATTTCGTCGCGGCGTTGGATCGGAAGCCGGAGATGCGCTGCGTGCTGGGCCTGTTCGAGGGGGTCGTGACGGGTGCGGCCGACGGTTATGCGCGCATGGCCGACAAGCCGGCCGCGACGCTGCTGCATTGCGGGCCGGGCATGGCGAATGCGCTCGCGAACATGCACAACGCCCGCCGGGCCTGGACCCCGATGCTCAACGTCGTCGGGGACCATGCCACCTACCACCTCGTCAACGACGCGCCGCTGACCAGCGACATCGAGAGCCTGGCGCGGCCGATGTCGCACTACGTGCACCGGATCGCGACGCCGGAGGATGTCGGGCCTGCGATCGGCGAAGCCTATGCGGCGGCGATGTCGCTGCCGGGCGTCGCGACCGTGATCCTGCCCGGCGACTGCGCCTGGGGCTCGGTCGAGCCGGCCGAGGTCAAGGCGACGCCGGTGCCGGCCTTCCGGACGGTCGGGAGCGATACCATCCGTGAGGTCGCGGCCGCGCTGCGTAAACACGGTTCGCGCGCCGCGCTGATGATGACGGGCGCGTCGCTGCGCGCCGGGGCGCTCGAGACCGCGGCGCGCATCTGCGCGGCGACCGGCTGCAAGATGTACGGGCAGATGTCGAACGGGCGCATCGAGCGTGGCGCCGGGCGCGTCGCGATCCCCAAGGTGTTCTACCCCGTCGACATGGCTTTGGAGCAGCTGAAGAACGTCGACCTGCTGGTGCTGGTCGGCGCGCAGATCCCGGTCGGCTTCTTCGCCTATCCCGGAAAGCCCGGCCGCCTCATCCATGACGGCTGCACCGTCACCACGCTCGGCAAGATGGGCGACGATCTCGTCGGCGCGCTCGAGGCGCTCGCGGAAGAAACGGGCGCCAGCAAGGTCGAGCCCGCCTTTATCGCCAAGGCGCAGACCGAGACGGCGCTGCCCACCGGTACCCTCGACGCCGACAAGGTCTGCACCATCGTGGCGCGGCTGCTGCCCGAGAACGCGATCATCTGCGACGAGTCGGTCTCGTCCGGCCGCGTCTTCTACCAGCAGTGCCACAACGCACCGCAGCACGATTATCTGCAGCTCACCGGCGGCGCGATCGGCGAAGGCATCCCGATGTGCGTCGGCGCGGCGGTGGCCTGCCCCGACCGCAAGGTCATCGGCATGCAGGCCGACGGGTCGGGCATGTACACCGTCCAGGGCCTGTGGACGCAGGCGCGCGAGAACCTCGACATCGTCACGGTCGTCTTCGCCAACCGGACCTATGCGATCCTGCATGGCGAGATGCGCGCCGTCGGCGTCAATGATTTCGGCCGCAATGCGACGCTGATGCTGAACCTCGACGAGCCGGCGCTGGACTGGGTCGCGATGGCGCGCGGCATGGGCGTGGAAGCGGCACGCGCCACCACCGCCGAGGAGTTCACCAAGCTGTTCAAGGGCGCGCTCGGCCGGAAGGGCCCGTTCCTGATCGAGGCGGTGATCTGACGCAGACCCGTCATTCTCGGGGGCCCGATGGGCGACCCGAGAATCTCTTGCCGCGTGAGCCCCTTAGACTGGCAGGCTCCCCTTGTTACGAGATGGTCGGGTCAAGCCCGACCATGACGCATCTGGCTACGCCTTGAACCCGCCGAGGAACGCGTCGAGGCACTCGCCGATCGCCTCGATCGCGTAGCCGCCCTCCTGCACCACCAGCGTCGGCAGGCCAAAGCCCTTCACCTTGCTGGCGATGGTACCGAAGTCCGCGGCATCGAGCTTCAAGACGCCGATGGGATCGTCCTTATGCGCGTCGTAGCCGAGTGCGACGATGACGACATCCGCGCCGAAGGCCTTGATCGCCTCGCCCGCCCTGTCGACCGCCGCGGCCATCGCGGCGCCACCGGCGCCATGCGGCAGCGGCAGGTTGAGGTTGAAGCCCTCTCCCGGCCCGTTGCCGCGCTCGTCCTCATAGCCCGTGTAGAAGGGGTAGTAGTTCGACGGGTCGGCATGCACCGAGATCGTCAGGACGTCGTCGCGGCGGTAGAAGATCTGCTGCGTGCCGTCGCCATGATGGGCATCGACGTCGAGGATCGCGACCTTGCTGAACTTCGAGCGCAGGCGCTGGGCCGCGATGGCGGTGTTGTTGAGATAGCAGAAGCCGCTGGCGCGGTCGGCGCGCGCATGGTGACCCGAGGGGCGGCAGAGCGAATAGACGGCGCGTTCGCCGGCGATGACGGCATCGGCGGCCGTGACCGCCGTCTCGGCGGAGAGCAGGGTCGAGCGCCAGCAATGCTCTCCGATCGGCACCGACATGTCGCCGAGATACCAGCCGAGCTGGCCGATGAAGCCGGTGGGACGGCAGGGCGGGCGGACGGCTTCCTCCGGGCGGCCGCTCCAATAGGGGAACGTGCTCGGCCAGACCTCGGGGCCGCGCTCGGCCGGCAGGTCCTGCCAGCGCTCCCAGGCGGTCTCGAGGAAGTGCACGAAGCCGGCATCGTGGATCGCCAGCACCGGGTCTTTGCCATGGGCCGCCGGCCGCTCGGGCGCGATGCCGTGCCGCGCCAGTGCCGACAGCAGCCGTGCGGTGCGCTCCGGCAGATCCTTCGGCGCGACGACCGCGCCGAAACGGAGATACTGCTTGGGATCGTGCATCGACTGGTCGGGATGATAGAAGGCGCGCATGGGTCGACTGGTCTCCGGGGACGGGCCGGTCGCGGCCCGAATGCCGCGAGGCTAGCAAAGCCTGCGCCGCGGCGTCAGGCCGGAACGACGCCGCCCTGCCCTGCGTCGGCAGCGGGCCGCAGATCCGGCGTGGCGATCAGGCGCGGCAGTTCACGGGCGGCAACGGCAGGGGCGTAGAGATAGCCCTGCCCGAAACGGCAGCCATGCGAGCGCAGGAACTCCTGCTGCGGCAGTGTCTCGATGCCCTCGGCGACGACGTCCAGTCCGAGCTCCGTCGTGAGCGCGACCACGGCGCGCACGATCGCCGCGTCCTCACCCTGCTCGCCGATGCGGGCGACGAAGGAACGGTCGATCTTGACCACGTCGACGGGGAAGCGGCGGAGATGGGTGAGCGAGGCATAGCCCGTGCCGAAATCGTCCAGTGCCACGCTGATGCCGGCGCCCCGCAGCCGGTGGAGGGCCGGGCCGGCCTGGTCACCCTGCCGCGTCAGCAGCACGTTTTCCGTCACCTCGACCCCGAACTGGGACGCCGAGAGACCGGCGCTTCGCAACCGTTCGAGCAGCCCCTCGGCGAAGAGCGGATCGCGGAAGACGCCGGGCGCCAGGTTCAACCAGAGGCGTGGTACCTTCAGGCCCTCGGCGCGCCAGCGGCAGCTGTCGGCCAGAACCTGCGAGAGCACGGCCTCGCCGATCTGGCGGGCGGTCTCGGGGTCCTGCAGCGCCAGCAGGAAAGCGCCTGCCGGCAGGATGCCGCGCTCTGGATGATGCCAGCGCGCCAGCACCTCGAAGCCGTCCACGGCACCGCTGCCGAGATCGATCTGGGGCTGGTAGAAGGGCTGGATGCGCCCCTGCGCGACGGCCTCGATGATCTCGGCACAGATCGAGACCCGGGCATGCATCGCCTCGCGCATCGCCGGCTCGTAGGCCACGGCCAGGTTCCGCCCGAGCGCCTTGGCGCGATACAGGGCGAGATCGGCATCCTTGAGCAGTTCGCCCGCCTCGTCATGGTGCTGCGGCGCCAGCGCGAAGCCGATGCTCGCCCGCATCGGACCGGCGATCTCGATGCCCGGAAACGAGCGCTGCAGAGCCTGCAACAGCAGACGGGCCTTGGCCGCCGCCTCGCCCGCCTCCGTGAGCGGCGCCACCACGACGAACTCGTCGCCACCAAGCCTCGCCACAGTGTCGCCCGGTGCGAGCACCCCGGTCAGCACCCGGCCGACGCTGACCAGAAGCTCATCGCCGACATCATGGCCCAGCGTGTCGTTGATCGACTTGAAGTCGTCGAGATCGATCAGGAAGACGGCCACGACGCCGGCGCCTCGCCGCGCCAGCGCCGCCGCCAGCACCTCCTGAAACATCAGTCGGTTGGGAAGCCCTGTCAGCGCATCATGCGTCGCCTGCCACCGCATCTGGGCCGCGGCGGCGTTGCGCTCGGTGACATCGACGATGCCGGCAGCGAAGCCCTGGCCCTGGCCAACCGGCACCGAAGCCGCCGTGATGACGGCTTCGCGCATTCGTCCCTGGCCGTCGCGCAGGGGCACCTCCAGCGCTTCGATCCGGCTGCTGGCCCGGAGCTCGGCGATGGCGCGTCGCCGGTCGTCGAGACTGATGCTGTCGGCGATGGTGCGGCCTGCGAGATCGACGGCACCCGGCGTTCCGAGATAGCGGATCGCTGCCTCGTTGGCGCGAAGATAGCGGCCATCGTCGACCGCGGTGACGACGAGCGGAATCGGCACGGCCATGAAGACGCGTTCCAGCAGGGCCTGGCTCTCCTCGAGCGCCTCGCGCGCCGCCCGCTCCGAGCGGGTCGCCAGCCATTCCAGCCGGCGCAGCCGGTTGGCATGGATGACCACGAGGCTGAGCGCGAAGTTCAGCATCGCCAGCACCAGTACGAGGCCGAGGAGCGTCGAGGGATAAGGGCCGCGGCCGAGATAACCGGCGAGCATCAGCACGCTCGCGCCGACGCCCATGAGCAGGGTGAAGCGGAACGGTGTCGGCGCCACAAGATAGAAGATCGACGGCAGCAGCAGCACGACGAAGAGCGCCAGATCGCTGCGCGAGCTGACGAGGAAGGCGACGGCGACGGCCGTCGTCACCTCCCAGAGCAGGGTCGCCGCGAGGGCGCGGCCGATGCCCGTGGCGCGCCGAACCAGCAGGAAGCAGAGCAGCGAGAACGCCACGACGCTGAGCCGGGCCGGAACGGCCACGAAGAAATGCGGCGTTCCGGCGAAGCGCCAGTCGCTGACCAGGAAGAGCGTGTTGAGCACCGCCGAGAGCAGGAACAGCAGCCGGCACTGCCTGAGAGTCTCGTCATGTCGCGCGACCGTGAAGGCATGCTCCATCGCGACATCGCGGAACTCGCCGCCGAACTTCAGTCTATCCCCACCCATGCGGCGCTTGTCCGCGACAACACCTCAAAAGCGAGTTAAGTTGACCTCTCGCTTCCGATGCGACGGCGGTTTGCGTCAGCGCGCGAGGAGGAGCGCCGAAAACTCCTGCGCCACATCCGCGATGGCGAAGCGCCCGGGACGGAACCAGTCGATCGAGCCGTTCATGGCACCCAGGATCATGTAGCGCATCAGATCGGGCGAGCGATCCTTCGGCAGGGCACCGGCGGACTGCAACTCCGTGATGAGACCGCGCCAGACATCCTCATAGGCCCGCCTCGCCGCCCGCACGCTCTCGGGCACCGGCGTCGCGCCGAAGGTGAAGACGCGGAAGCTCGCTGTGGTGTAGTCGCGCTGGCCGTGAAGAGCCGTCAGATGGGCCGTGATCGCCGCCTCGAGCCTGAGCCGGGGTAACGCGCCCTCCATCCCGGCGAGCGCCGCGAGGACCGCGTCATGGACGAAGCGGACGCCATCGTTGACGACCGCTTCGACGATTTCCTTCTTGGACGCGAAGTGGTGATAGAGGCTCGCCTTGCGGATGCCGACAGCCTCGGCGATCTCGCGCAGCGTGGTCTGGTGATAGCCGCCGGAACGCAGCAGCCGCGCCGCGGTGTCGAGGATCAGGCGGCGCGAGCCGCCGACGGCCGCCTCGCGCGGGAGAGTATCCGTCGCTGCGCTCACAGCCGCTTGGCGACCTCTTCCAGCATCACTTCGGTGGCGCCGCCGCCGATCGCCTGAACGCGGGCATCGCGCGTCATGCGCTCGATCGTGCTCTCGCGCATGTAGCCCATGCCGCCGTGGAACTGGAGGCAGGCATACATGACCTCGTTCACGAGTTCGCCGCAGTAGGCCTTGACCATCGAGACCTCACGGGTCGCATCGACGCCCTGCGCATCGAGCCAGGCGGCGTGGTAGACGAGCTGCCGCCCGGCCTCGACCTTCGCCGCCAGCATGGCGAGCTTCTGGCGGATGGCCTGCTTGTCCCAGAGCGGGGCGCCGAAGGCTTTTCGGGTCTTCACATAGTCCAGCGTCAGGTCGATCGCGGCCTGCGCCTCGCCCATCGCCATGGCGCCGATCACGGTGCGCTCGTTCTGGAAATTGCTCATGATCGCGTAGAAGCCGCGGCCCTCCTGCCCGAGCAGGTTTTCGGCCGGGATGCGGCAATCCTCGAAGACGAGTTCGGCCGTGTCCGACGAGCGCCAGCCATGCTTGTCGAGCTCGCGGGCGACGCGGAAGCCGGGCGTGCCCTTCTCAACCAGGAAGATCGAGACCGATTGGGACGGCTTCGCAGACAGGTCCGTCTTGGCGGCGACGCAGTAGAGATCGGCATGGACGCCGTTGGTGATGTAGACCTTGGCGCCGTTGAGCACATAGCTGTCGCCTTCGCGGCGGGCCGTGGTGCGGATGCCCTTCACGTCCGAGCCGGCATCGGGCTCGGTGACGGCGACGGCGACGATCTTCTCGCCGGCGATGATCGCGGGCATCAGCCGGTCGCGCTGGGCCTTGCTGCCGGCACTGGCGATGTGGACGGAGGCCATGTCGGTGTGGACGAGCGCGGTGATCGCGACGCCCGAAAAGGTCGAGCGGCCGAGTTCCTCGGCGAGGACGACGGTCGCCAGCGTGTCCATCTCCGAACCGCCATACTCGGCCGGATAGCGGATGCCGAAGAAGCCGAGCGAGCCCATCTTGCGGAGCACCTCGCGCGGGACGAAGCCGGCCTCCTCCCAGGCCTTGGCGTGAGGCTTGATCTCGGTCTCGACGAAGCGGCGGACCTGATCGCGCAGCGCCTCGTGTTCCTCGGTGAAATAGGGCGAGCGTGCCGCCGTTCCCTCGGACCCGATCTTCTCGACTGCGGACATGCCGGTTTCCTCCCGATGCGCCAACCTACCGGACGGTAGGTTGGCGGCGCCCGGATATCAAGCGGGGCTTTGCGCCGCGGCTCGGATCGGTGCCCCGCTCAGGACGCCCAGCGTGCCCAGGCCGGCAGGAAGCGGTTGACGATGGGCACCAGACGCGGCGGGAAATCGCTGCGGAAGCGCAAGCCAGTGATGTCGTTGTCGTCGAGATAGAGCGCGCAGGCATAGCTGTTCAGCTCGAAGATCGTGTAGAGCGCCAGTTCCGGACCACCGACGACCATGCTGCCGTTGCGGATCTTGTCCACGCAGCCGTCACAGATGACGAGGGCATTGTCCATCTGGTTGATCGCCAACTGGAACGTGCTGATCTGGGTCTTGGTCTTCGGCCCGATGATGCCGTCGACCACCAGCTTGCGGTTGACGGCACCGAGTTCGCGCACACGTGCCTGGTTGGGATGGTGGAAGTAGAGGTTGAGCAGATACTGCACGACGGTGACGTCGTCGCGGTTGTTGGCACGACCCGGGCCGACGCCCAGATCCACCGTCAGCATCGTGCCGTCGTCCGTCTCGATGACCTTGGCCATGGTGCCCTCCCGCCCCGATGCGGGCCCGATGGCCCGCTGCTGGAGATCAGAAATAGGCTCGGCGGCTTGTCGACGCTGTTCCGGGCGGAACAGCCGGCGGCGCGGGCTACTTCCCGGGCGGGAAGGTCAGCGGCGAGATCTCGAGATGGTCGCGCTTGGCCCAGTCGAGGTCCTTGACCTTCGGCTCGGCGCGGCGCTGGGCTTCCTCGAGTTCGGCGGCGGCAGCGGCATAATCCATCGTCAGCACCTTGCCGTTCTCGACGACGGTGACGCCATCGACGATGACCGTCGTGACCGCGCGCTCGCCCGCCGCATAGATCAGGCTGCGGATCGGATCGCGCAGCGGGCGCATCATCGGGTGCGTGACGTCGACCAGCACGATGTCGGCCTTGGCACCCTTGGCGAGACGGCCGATGTCGTCGCGGCCGAGCGCCTTGGCGCTGCCGAGCGTCGCGGCATTGAAGGCATCCGAGGTTCTGAGATCGTAGACGTCCTCCGCCATCATGCGCGAGCCGATGCAGACGGCGCGGAGTTCCTCCAGCATGTGGTGGGGATAGGTGTCGGTGCCGATGCCGACATTGACGCCGGCGGCGACATATTGCCCGAAGCTCTGCATCGCGATGCCGCGGCGCTGGAACACGATCGGGCAATGGGCGACGTTGGTGCCGGTCTCGACAAGGCAGCCGAGATCGTCCGTCGCCGGCCATTTCGCCGAGGAGTGATGATCGAGGAAAATGCCGTGGCCGATGATCGAGAACGGCCCGAGCACGTCGAGCGATTCCAGCCATTCGACCGGCGTCATGCCGTGGCGGCGGGTGATCTCGTGGAACTCCACCACGCTCTGGGCGGCGTGGATCTGGAAGGGCACCTTGCGCTTCTCGGCCTCGGCGTAGCTGGCCTGGATCAGCTCCGGCGTGCAGGTGTCGATCTGCGAGGGCGAGACCATGCCGGAGAGGCGCCCGCTGTCGTCGGCCGCGACCTGGTCGAGCAGCTTCATGGCGGCGGCCATGGCGGCTTCGCCGGCCTTCTCGTCCCATTCGTATTTCGCGAGATGGCCGTTGTCGGTGTACCAGCGTGCCGAGCGATACATCGGCGAGAAGACGCCGCGCAGGCCGGAGGCCTTGAAGGTCTCGAGCCAGCCGTCCCAGGCGACCGACATGTCGACCAGCGTGGTCACGCCCGACATCAGAAGCTCGGAATAGGTCACCTGCGCGCAGGACTTGATGCCCTGCGCGTCGCAGCGGAACAGCGGCATGAACTCGTAGAGCGCCGTGCCGTACATCTTCGGTGAGCCGAGTTCGTCGTTCCAGCCCTTGGTCATCGCCTCGGAAGAGGGATGGGAGTGGATGTTGACGAGGCCCGGCATGACCATCCTGCCGCGCCCGTCGATGGTGACGTCGGCCTTGCCGGCATAGCTGCCGCCGACATGGACGATCCGGTTGCCGTCATAGGCGACATCGCCGTCGCGCAGATAGACATGCCCCTTGGCCTTGGCGTCGTAGGCGACGATCCAGCTGGCGTTGCGGATGAGGGTGATCGGCATGGCGGACTCCGGCAGGGCAGAATGAGGCGTCAAGGTCGGCCTCGGGCCGACCATCTCCGGCAGGAGATTCTCGGGTCTGCGCTTCGCTTCGCCCGAGAATGACGAAGGATCAGCGCACGAACTTCAGGTCGAGGCCCTTGTAGAGGCCGCAGCCATAGATGTTGTGGGCCTTGAAGGGGCCGAGACGCGCCGACGCCGCGATCTTCATCGGCTCGTGATAGAGCGGCAGCCAGACGGCGGCCTCGTGCACCTTCTTCAGCACCTCGCCATAGGCGGCGGCGCGATCGGCATCGTTCAGCGCCGTCATGCCCTTGGAGAGCAGCGCGTCGGTCTGCTCGTCCTTCCAGTTCATCCGGTTGGGCGTGGGCGCGTTGGCGGAGGGGAAATAGAGGTTCAGCGCGTCGCCGGCCGAGATGTAGGGGAAGCTCATCCCGAACATGTCGAACTCCTGCGTCGCCATCTTGCCCCAGGCGATGGTGGCATCGAAGAGCTGGACCTTGAGATCGACGCCGATCTTGCGCAGGTCGCCCTGGATCGCCTCCATCAGCTTCTGCCAGGTCGAGCCCGTGAAGCCGTAGACGACGGGAGCGAGCTTCTTGCCGTCCTTGGCGCGGAAGCCGTCCGCGCCCTTCACCCAGCCGGCGGCATCGAGGATCTTGTTCGCCTCGGCGACATTGGTGGTGATCGGCGTGACGCCCTTGTTCCAGTCCAGCGCCTCGGTCGAGATATAGGTGTAGGCCGGCTCGACCTCGCCGAAATAGAGGTTCTCGGCGATCGCCTTCTGGTCGACGGCCATGACCATGGCGCGGCGCACCGCGGGGTCGCTGACGCCCTCCTTGTCGATCTTGAACCCGACGAAATAGGTCCAGAAGGCTTCCTTGGAGTCGACCAGCTTGAGGTTGCGGTTGGCGCGGATCTGCGACAGGCCGGAATAGGGCACGTATTGCGTGACCTGGCTCTGGCCGGTCATGACCGCGGCGAGGCGGGTGTTCTCCTCCGGCACGATGCGCCAGACGATCTCCTCAATCTGGGCCGCCCCCTTGTTCTCGTAGATCGGCGGGCCCCATTTGTAGGCCGCGTGCTTCTTCAGGCGGAATTCGTTGCGCGGCTTCCAGTCACCCCAGCAATAGGGGCCGGTGCCGTTGAAGCCCTTGACGCCGAAATCGGCGCCGAGCGCCTCGACATTGGCCTTGTCGACGATAACCGCGAAGCTCTGGGTGAGCTGGTAGAGCAGCTCCGAGAAGGGCGCGGTGAGCTTGTACTCGACCGTGGTGTCGTCGACCGCGACGATGTCGTCGACCTTGCCGGCGCGCCAGCGAACCGGCGAGCGCGTGGCCGGATCGATCCAGCGCTTCATCGAATAGACGACGTCCTGCGCCGTCATCTTCTTGCCGTCACAGAAGGAGACGTCATTGCGCAGCTTGAAGGTGTAGGTCTTGCCGTCGGGCGACATGGTCCAGGAGGTGGCGAGGCCCGGCTTGATCGTCGACATGTCGTGGTCGAGCGAGACCAGCGTATCGGCCATCATGAAGATGACCTCGGAGGCGGCGCGCGCGGTCGAGCGGTGCGGGTCGTAGCGGTCGCTGTCGACCTCGCGGACGATGGTGAGGCTGTTGTTGGAGCCCTGCGCCAGGGCCGGTCCCGCGAGGGTGGCCAGGCCCAGCAGAGCGCCGGCAGCGATGGATCTCAGATGCGTCACGATCGTTCTCCCCTCTTGTTGTCGAAACGAATGGCGGCGCGCCGCCTCACTGGTTGCGCATGCGCGGGTCGAGCAGGTCGCGCAGGGCGTCGCCCAGCAGGTTCACGCAAAGCACGATGGCAATGATCACGAGGCTTGGCAGAAGCGAGATATGCGGCGCGAAGAACAGCGCGTCGCGGCCGAGCGAAGCCATCATGCCGAGCTCGGCTTCAGGCGGGCGCACCCCGAGGCCGAGGAAGGACAAGGCCGCGCCGATCAGGATGATCTGGCCGAAGCGCAGCGTCATGAAGACGAACACCGGCGACAGGCAGTTCAGCGCGAGGTAGCGCCAGATCAGGGTGCGGTCCGGCAGGCCCATGGCGCGGCCGGCCTCCATATAGTCCTGCCCCATGATGACGATGGCGGCGCTGCGGGTGATGCGGGCGACGTCGGGAATGGTCGCGATCGACAGCGCGATCACGATGGCGGTCAAACCGGGGCCGACGACGGCGGCCAGCGCCAGCCCGAGCAGGATCGCCGGGAAGGAGAGCAGGATGTCGGCGGCGCGCATGATGTAGGGGTCGAGCCGGCGGTAATAGACGCCGAGCAGGGCGACGAGCGCGCCGAGCCCCCCGCCGATGACGATCGAGGCCAGGCCCATCACCAGCGTCAGCCGCGTGCCGTAGAGCAGGCGGGAAAGCATGTCGCGGCCCTGCCCGTCCGTACCGAGCCAGTGCTGCGGCAGCGAGCCCTCGCTCCAGACCGGCGGGATGAAGGGGCGGCGGGTGGTGTTGTACGGGTCGAACGGCGCGAGCCAGGGCGCAAACAGCGCCGCCAGCACGATCAGCAGCAGCACGACGGCCGCCAGCAGGGCGAGCTTGTCGCGCAGGATGCGACGCCCGAAGGCGGCGAGCGGCCGGCTGGCGGCGGGGGCGGCGATGGCGACGTCAGCCATGTTTTTCGACCCGCGGATCGAGCACGGCGTAGAGCATGTCGACGATGAGATTGATCACCAGGAAGGCCAGCGCCAGCACGAGGATCGCGCCCTGTGCGAGGGGGAAATCGCTGGCGAGGATCGCGCCGACGGCCAGCCGCCCGACGCCGGGCCAGGAGTAGATCGTCTCGGTGACGACGGCGCCGCCGAGCAGGTAGCCGGCCTGCAGGCCGATCAGCGTCACGACCGGGATCAGCGCGTTGCGCAGGACATGGCGCAGCACCACGGCGCGTTCGGAGAGCCCCTTGGCCCGGGCGGTGCGGACATGGTCGGCACTCAGGACCTCGAGCGCGGCGGTACGGGTCATCCGCGCGATCGGGCCGATGAAGACGAGGCCGAGCGTCAGGGCCGGCAAGGCGATGGCGGCGAGTCCGTCGAGGCTCCAGAGCGGGCCGCCGCGCCCGATGAAGGGGAGCAGGCCCCAATGGTAGCCGATATACTGCATCAGGATCAGGCCGATGAAGAACACCGGGGTCGAGACGCCCGCCACCGAGATCGCGATCACGACCCGGTCGAGCAGGCGGCCGCGATAGACGGCCGCGATGGTGCCGAGCGCGATGCCGAGCGGCACCGCCCAGACCAGGCAGGCGAACATGAGTTCGGCGGTGGGGCCGATCGCCTCGCCGAGTTCGGCGATGACGCTGGTGTTGGAGATCAGCGAGACGCCGAGATCGCCCTGCAGGACGCGGGCGAGATAGATGCCGAACTGGACGATGACCGGCCGGTCGAGCCCGAGATCCTTGCGGATCTGCTCGACCAGTTCGGGGTTGGCCGTCGGGCCCGCGACGATGGCGGCGGGGTCGGCCGGGACCAGTTGCAGCAGCAGGAAGCCGAACAGCAGCACGCCGAGCAGCACCGGCACCGACATGGCGACGCGCTGGGCGATGTGGTTCAGCATGAGATGCCCCTGCTCACCGCCATGTCAGAGAAACACGCCGTCATCCCGGACGCAGCGAAGCGGAGATCCGGGATCCATGCCTGAAGCGTTCCGGAATGGATCCCGGATCGGCGCGGCTTCGCCGCTTGTCCGGGATGACGGGGAGGTTCCCTGCCAGACACCACTAACGCCGGGATCACACCCATCACGCTCCCGCCTCGTACACGATCCTGCCGTCGATGATCGTCATGTCGCAGCGGGTCTCGTGCAAGAGCTGTTCCGGTGTCGCGGTGGAGAGGTCGCGCGAGAAGATGGCGACATCCGCGGCCATGCCCGGCAGGAGGCGGCCGCGGCTGTCCTCGCAGCGGTTCACATAGGCGCCGAACTCGGTGTAGGCGGAGATGGCCTCGTCGATCGTCAGGGTCTGGTCCGGCGAGATCACCGTGCCGCGCGCGGTCTTACGGGTCAGCATCGTGTAGATGTTGGGCCAGATATTCGCGTCGCAGACCGGCGCGTCCGAGGAGGCCGCGGGCTTCAGCCCGGCTTCGATCCAGTCGCGCATCGGATAGCAGGCTTCGACGCGGTCGGCCTCCAGCACCGAGAGATAGAGATCGCCGAAATCATAGATGAAGACCGGCTGCGGCACGGGCTCGATGCCGAGCCGGACCATGCGGGCGATCTGCTCCTTTGAATTGAAGCCGCAATGCTCTATGCGGTGGCGGCGGTCGGGATCGGGGTGGTCGTTCAGCCCGTTTTCCATCGCGTTCAGCGTCTGCTCGATGGCGGCATCGCCGATGGCGTGGACGGCGAGCTGATAGCCCTTGGCGTGATAGTCGCGGGTCAGCGCATCCATCTCGTCATCGGTGAGGCAGAAGATGCCCTTCGTCTCCGGCTCGCCGAGATAGGGCAGGCTCATTGCCGCGGTACGCCCGCCGGCCGAGCCGTCGGTGAAGATCTTGACCGGGCCGACGCTGAGCCAGTCGTCGCCCGCCCCCGTCACCAGCCCGTCGGCAAAGCACTGCTCGACGATGCCGTTATGCCCGCCGAGCAGGCACATATTGGTGCGCACCGGCAGGCGGCCCGTGCGCTGCGCCGTGCGATAGGCCGCGACCTCGCGATAGCGCGAGCGCATGCCCACGGCAGCGTCCATGACCGAGGTGATGCCGAAGGAGTTGCAGTAGCGCCCGGCCCGCTCGATCGCGGCGACGAGTTCCTCGTCGGTCGGATCAGGGATGACCTTCTTGACCGGATCGCGGCCGTTCTCGGCCATCAGCCCTGTCAGCACGCCATTGACCTGCTCGATCGCGCCGCCGGCGGGAACGGGGGTTGTCTCGTCGACGCCGGCGAGTTTCAGCGCCAGCGAATTGGCGACCGAGAGATGGCCGCAGGCGCGCACGATGTAGACCGGGTTGTTCGGCGCGGCGCGGTCCAGCTCCGTGCGGTGCGGGTGACGCTTCACGTCGAGTTCGAAATGGTCGTAGCCGCGCGCCAGGATCCATTCGCCCGGCTTCGCCTTGGCCGCCGCCTGCGCGATCATCTCCAGCAGCCCGTCCAGCGTACGCACGAAGCGCGGCCTTATGTCGAGCTCCTTCATCGTCAGCCCGAGCGGCAGCAAATGCAGATGCGCCTCGTAGAGGCCCGGCGTCGCCATGCGGCCGGCGAGGTCGATCACCTTCGTGCCGGGGCCGACCAGCGGCGCCATATCGGCCGGCGTCCCCGTCGCCAGAACCTTGCCCGCCCAAAGCGCGACAGCCGAGGCGTAGCCCTCCTTCAGCCCGAGATAGACCGGACCGTTCTGGAGAATAAGATCGGCATGGGGCAGGCTAGGCATGGAATTAGTTCCTCCGGGAACCAATTCATGGCATCAAAAAAATCCCCGGGCAATCGCGGGGCGCGCAGCAAAATGCGCCAGTCCGGCGATGAAGAGATGGGCAGCATCGCGTGGGCTCGCTCGCTGAGCAAGGCCTGTTCCGATGACGCTCGGGAAGATCGGGAGTGGGGCCGCTTGCGGGTTCAGCGGTACCGATGGCTTTTCTGTACGCCATTGTAATTAATCAGTTGAAGGTCTCACGTAAGGCGCATTTGGGCTGCTTGCCCAGACTGAACATGTGGGTCAGGCTCTGCGTATGCGGCGCGAACTCTTGATTCCGTACGCCATCGATCGCGAGCGCGACGTCAGAGTTTCGGCTGACGAGATCGCCGCCATCATGAGCGATCTTCGCTCGACGGTTCGCCTTCAGGCGACCGCCTCGGCCGATACGGTCGCCAGGCGGGTCATTCGCTGCAATTGCCCTGCGTGCAATCAGAGGCTTTATCCGCACGCCCCGACTGTCGCCGGCGGCCGCTACTATTGGACCCATAGTCGGGGAAGCGCTGACGACTGCCCGTTGGAGAGGAAGCGCAGGCTCACGCCCGATCAGATCGGTGCGCGCATCTTCCGGGGGCGCCAAGAGGGCGACGCGCACAAGGATCTGGTCCGTCTGCTGGCAGGCCTCGCCGAGCGAGACGTATCGGTCGAAGGTGTCGAGCTGGGCGCTTACGAGGCGCCGACCGACGCTATGCGGGACGAGTTCCCCTATGGCCGATTTCCGGACGTTAAGTTCATCTGCAACGGCAACCGCGTCGTGCTAGAGGCGCAGCTCGCGACGATCGCCTTGCATGGGATCAACGGGCGGCGGGCCTTTTATGACCGCTCGGGAGCATGCCTGCTCTGGGTGATGAGGAACTTTGATCCGCGGGGGCCGATGCGAGCGTCGATCCGCGACATCGTCGCTGACCAGGAAGGGTGCCTGTTTTCTCTCGACAGCGACGTCATTGCGCTGAGCCGTGAGGATCACACCTTTCGGCTGCGCGCATGGACATTCCTAGGCGCTGACCATCTGGAGCCGTGGGAAGCGAGCGTCGTCACGATCGCAGAGGCGATCGCTCTGGCCCGCCCGGTGCGATGGGCAGACGCATTCAAGCGGCGATGGATCGAGGCCTATAAGGGCGCATCATACACCGCCCCGGGGAAGCCAGATCCTTTCGCGATGCTGGCCGAGCTGACGGACAGAGCCGGGCTTCCCGCCTTTGAGCGCGACACCCAAGGCGAATGCATGCTCGCGCTCGTTCGGCTCATGATTTCGCTGGAAGCCGGTTTCGTCACTGGGGCCGGGCATCCGAAGCTGATCTCTCTTGCCAACTCCTTCGACGTCAACGGCGGGCATCGAGCTGTGTCGCTCGTGCGGAAGGCGGTCGAGCGCTGGCAACCAGAGCTGCTCGAAATAGCGTCGATGACAAAGGCCTTGGACAGGGCGGCCACGAAGCTGAAAACCACGGGAGAGTCAGAGTGGCGCCGTCGCAGCGCGATCGGGCTGATGCGAGATGCATTATTTCCGGACTGGGATCTCGGGGAGCCCGAGCGGCAGCCGTCTGGCGAATGAGGCTGATCCCAAACTTCAGATCGCCGTTACCCAGAACGTTCCCTGGAAAAGACCGAAAAGCGCTGAACTTGCCAAAATGCGGGGAAAAATGGTGCCGCTTGAGGGATTCGAACCCCCGACCCCCTCATTACGAATGAGGTGCTCTACCAGCTGAGCTAAAGCGGCGACGCGGGAGCCTCTACCAGCCCGGCCGATTCTTGGCAAGGCAAAGCGCGAATGGAAGCCGGGCTGGGTCAGGCCTTTCAGCCGGGGCCGGAGCATGCCGAGTTTTCCCGGAGCCCCGGCGTCATCCCGGGCTTGCCCCGGGATCCATCGGAAGGCTCCGGAACCCTACGATGGATCCCGGAGCGGCGCTGCTTCGCAGCTTGTCCGGGATGACGGAGTGGTTACGGCGAACGTCAGCACGTTTTAATCCTTGCGCAGCTTTTCCGTCTCCGGCTTCTCCTGGCCGAGCGCGACGATGCCGCGGCGGATGGCGCGTGTGCGGGTGAAGTGCTTGTGCAGCGTGTCGCCATCGCCGAAGCGGATGGCGCGGGTCAGCACCGCCAGATCCTCGCTGAAGCGGCCGAGCATCTCCAGCACCGCATCCTTGTTGTGCAGGAAGACGTCGCGCCACATCGTCGGGTCGGAGGCCGCGATGCGCGTGAAGTCGCGGAAGCCGCCGGCGGAGAACTTGATCACCTCCGACTGCGTCACCGCCGCCAGATCCTCCGCCGTGCCGACGATGTTGTAGGCGATCAGATGCGGCAGATGGCTGGTGACGGCGAGGACGAGGTCATGATGGCTCGCGGTCATCACCTCGACGATCGCGCCCATGCCCTCCCAGAACTGGCGGGTGGCGGCTATTGACGCCGGATCGGCGTCCTCCGCCGGAGTCAGGATGCACCAGCGGTTGAGGAAGAGGCTCGGGAAGCCGGCGTCGGGCCCGGAATTCTCCGTGCCCGCCACGGGATGGGCCGGGACGAAATGCACGCCCTCGGGCAGATGCGGCGTCACCGCCTCGACCACGGATTTCTTGACCGAGCCGACATCCGAGAGGATCGCGCCCGGCTTCAGCGCAGAGGCGATCTCGGCCGCGACCGGCCCGCAGGCGCCGACCGGCACGCAGAGGATGATGTGGTCGGCGTCCGCCACGGCCGCCGCCGCGCTGTCGGCGATATCGTGGCCGAGGCCGAGTTCGCGGGCGCGCTGCCGCACCTCCGGCTCACGGTCATAGAGCACGACGCGGCCGGCGAGATTCAGCGCCTTGGCGGCATGGGCGATGGAGGAGCCGATCAGCCCGATGCCGATGATCGCGAGCCGCCCGAAGAGCGGTGCCTCGCGCCGCGGCGCGAAGCTGTCCTGGGACGGCGCCATCACGCCGCCAGGAATTCGCTGAGGGCGGCGACGACGAGGCGGTTCTGCTCCTCGGTGCCGATGGTCATGCGCAGCGCGCCCGGCAGGCCGTAGGACCCGACGCCGCGCAGGATCAGGCCGCGCTGCGTCAGGAAGGCGTCGGCCTCCTTCGCCGTCTTGCCCGGCGTCGCGGGGAAATGGATCAGCACGAAGTTGCCGACTGAGGGCGTCACCGTCAGCCCGAGCTTTTCCAGCTCGGCGGTGGTCCAGGCCAGCCACTTGTCGTTGTGCTCAATCGCGGCGGCGACATGGGCCTCGTCTGCGATCGCGGCCGCGCCGGCCTCGATCGCCGCGCCATTGACGTTGAAGGGGCCGCGGATGCGCTCGAGCGCATCGATGATGTGAGCCGGCCCGTACATCCAGCCGATGCGCAGATTGGCGAGGCCATAGATCTTCGAGAAGGTGCGCGTCATCACGACGTTCTCGCTCTCGGCGACCAGTTCGAGGCCGGACGCATAGTCGTTGCGGCGGACATATTCGGCATAGGCCGCATCCAGCACCAGCAGCACATGCGAGGGCAGCCCGGCATGCAGGCGCTTGACCTCGTCGAAGGGCAGATAGGTCCCGGTCGGGTTGTTGGGGTTGGCGAGGAAGACGATCTTCGTGCGCGGCGTCACGGCCGCCAGGATGGCGTCGACATCGGCCGTGAAATTCTTTTCATCGACGACGACGGGCCTGCCGCCGGCCGCGAGGATGGCGATGCGGTAGACGAGGAAGCCGTGCTGGGTGAAGACGCCCTCGTCGCCATCACCGAGATAGGCCTTGGTGATGAGCTGAAGCAGCTCGTCCGAGCCCGTGCCGCAGAGGATGCGGCCGGCATCGAGCCCGTAGCGGGCGGCGATCGCCTCGCGGAGCTTTGTCGAGGAGCCGTCCGGATAGAGTTCGAGCTTGCCCGCGATCTTGCCATAGGCCTCGACGGCCTTGGGGCTGGGGCCCAGCGGTGTCTCGTTGGAGGAGAGCTTGTGCAGCTTCACGCCGACTGGCGCGGCCGATTTGCCGGGGACATAGGCCTCGATGTCGAGGACGCCGGGGCGAGGCATGGGGCGGGTGGCTGCGGACATGGTCTTGGCTTTCTTCGATTCGAACACCCGTACCGTCATCCTGGGCGACCGCAGGTCGACCGGGATCCATCGGAGGGCGCGACACTCTACGATGGATCCCGGATCGCCGCTGCGCGGCGTCCAGGATGACGGAGGGTGGTTCAGGAGGTCATCGGAATCGGGTTCACGAACGGACGGGCTTGAAGGCGAAGCGGGCGGCGTGGCTGCCGATCTCGGCGAAGTCGCTCAGGCCGGCGGGCTCGAGCGAGGCGCGGATCGTGGCCTGGTCGACCTCGCCCGAGGCCGCCACCAAGAGCGAGAGATGCGAGCCGTCGGCGGCCGAGGCCGACACCTCGGCGAGATGCTGGGCGAGCCCGGCCCGCAGCGTCTCCGACCAGCGCTCGACGCGGGCGGCATAGAGCACGATCTCGCGCACGGCCGCATCCGCCAGCGGCTTGGCGACGCAGTAGACGGGCGTGCCGGCCGGGTGATCCGGCCGCTCGATGAAAGGCAGGCGCGCAATGATCTTGGGCGCATCGGCGCCGACGAGATCGCGCCACCAGATGCCGGCGCTGGCGCCCTGGTCCATGCGGAAGATGCCGAGATCGCCGGCCGAGCCCGCCACGGCGCGGATGACGGCGCGCGCATCCTCATGGGTGACGAAGGGCACGGTGAAGCCGAAATGGAAGCGGGCGGAATCGCGCATCGCGGCATCGCCGCCCGAGACGTCGGCATGCACCGCGTAATTCGCCTGCACATAGGTGAAGGTCGCGATGATGATGCGCCAGATGCCCTCGATCGTGTCGAGCGGCAGCAGGCCGCGATGGCGCAGCGCGAGGCGCTTCATCATGTCCGCCTCGCGCCCGGGGCGGAAGGCGGAGCCGGAGGCCTGCGTCTTCTTGACCGAGATCAGCGTCTCGATGATCGAGGAGCGCTCCATCAGCAGCGCATGCATCTCGGCGTCGATGCGGTCGATCTCGGCCCGCAGATCGGCGAGGGTCGTCGGGGCAGCGAGCGCGGGCGGTGCGGCTTCGGACATGATGGCGGCGCGATTCTCGGCTGAAGTCCCCAGCCCTCATCCGGAGGAACTGAGGATCTGATCAGGCTCTTAGCGCTCCCAAGACGCCTTGGCAAAGCGACCGAATGCATCGCCGCGTTGACAGAAGGCCCGCATCACGCCATCGCTAGAGTTCGATCTTCCGAACGAAGCCGACCGGCAAGGCAGATTATCGCGTCAAAGCGGACAAGATGAGTGATTTCGCAGCGAGCCTGGCCGATCCCCTGAAGGAAGCCAACGAGCCGAGCAGCGCGGTGGCGCGCTTCGGCCCCGAGACGCCGCTCGCCATGGATTGCGGCGTCAGCCTCGACCATTGGCAGATCGCCTACCAGACCTACGGTGCGCTCAACGCGGCGCGCTCCAACGCGATTCTGGTCTGTCATGCCCTCACCGGCGACCAGCATGTGGCGAGCCGCAACCCGATCACCGGCAAGGGCGGCTGGTGGACCGCCATGGTCGGCCCCGGCAAGCCGATCGACACGGACCGCTTCTTCGTGATCTGCGCCAATGTCGTCGGCGGCTGCACGGGGACGACCGGACCGGCCTCGACCAACCCCGAAACGGGGCAGCCCTGGGGGCTCGCCTTCCCGATGGTGACGATCCGCGACATGGTGCGGGCGCAGCGCCATCTGGTCGACAGCCTGGGCATCGAGACGCTGTTCTGCGTCGCGGGCGGCTCGATGGGCGGCATGCAGGTGCTGCAATGGGCAGCGAGCTATCCCGAGCGCGTCTTCGCCGCGCTGCCGCTGGCGACCGCCGCGAAGCATTCCGCCCAGAACATCGCTTTCCACGAGGTTGGCCGCCAGGCGGTGATGGCGGATCCCGAATGGCGCGGCGGGCGCTATCTCGAGGAGGGCACGCGGCCCTCCAAGGGGCTCTCCGTGGCGCGGATGGGCGCGCATATCACCTATCTCTCGGAGCCGGCGCTGCACCGCAAATTTGGCCGCAAGCTGCAGGACCGGGAGGCGCCGACCTTCTCCTTCGACGCGGATTTCCAGGTCGAGAGCTATCTGCGCTACCAGGGGCTCTCCTTCGTCGAGCGCTTCGACGCCAATTCCTATCTCTATGTGACGCGGGCGATGGATTACTTCGACCTCGCCGCCGACCATGACGGCGTGCTGGCCAAGGCGTTCGCGGGCACCAGGACTCGGTTCTGCGTGGCGTCCTTCACCTCCGACTGGCTGTTCCCGACCGCCGATTCACGCGCCATCGTCCATGCGCTCAACGCGGCGGGCGCCTCGGTCTCCTTCGTCGAACTCGAAAGCGACAAGGGCCACGACGCCTTCCTGCTGGAGGAGCCGAATCTGTTCGCGACAACGCGCGGCTTCATCGGCGCCGCGGCGCGGGCACGGGGACTGTGATGAGCGGCGCCCTACCCTGTCATTCCGGGGCTTCGCGCAGCGAAGAACCCGGAACCCACGACCGGGCTCCACGCTGCATCCGACCGGGCTCACCCGGTCCTGGGTTCCGGGTTCGGCCCTTTGGGCCGCCCCGGAATGACATCGGGAGATCCGCTTGACGGCGATGGACACCCACACCAACCGCATCGACCTCAAGCTCGTCGCCGAGATGGTGGCGCCCGGCTCGCGCGTGCTCGATGTCGGCTGCGGCGACGGCGCGCTGCTGGCGCTGCTGGCGGAAACACGCGGCGTCGATGCCCGCGGGATCGAGTTGTCGCGCGAGGGCGTGGCGGGCTGCGTGGCGCGCGGGCTTTCGGTGATCCAGGGCGACGCCGACACCGACCTGACCGAATATCCCGACGACGCCTTCGACTACGTCATCCTGTCCCAGACGATCCAGGCGACGCGCAACCCGCGTTTCGTGCTGGAGCAGATGCTGCGCGTCGGCCGGCGCGCGATCGTCTCCTTCCCGAATTTCGGACACTGGCGCATGCGTTCGCAGGTGTTCTTTCAGGGCCGGATGCCCGTGACCGATGCCCTGCCCTATGCCTGGTGGGACACGCCCAACATCCATTTCTGTACGATCCGCGATTTCGTGACGCTGTGCGAGACGATCGGCGCGGTGAAGGAGCGGGCGGTGGCTCTCGACGCAGCCGGTGGGCGCGTCGGTGTCAGCGCGCCCTGGTGGTTCTGGAACCTGTTCGGCGCGCAGGCGGTGTTCCTGCTGAAGCGGGGCTGACGGCGCGCCATCGAAGGAATCGACGCTGAGTCGCGAGGCCAGCATCCATTATAATCCGTGCATGACATTGCCGGTCAGCGCGGCAATGGAGGATCGAACGTCCAGCCCTGCGTCGTATGTGTCAGCCTGACATGCTTGCCCTCAGCTTCGTCAATCCCCTTGCCGGCATCGCCTTCCGCCTCGAATTCCCGGAAAATCCGCAGGTTGACCTGCTCATTGGCCTGCCAGTTCAGAAGCCGATAGTGGAAGGTATTCGTCGTCCCTTGCCCAACGCGATGTCGCCATTCGAGTTTGGCCCGTCCGTCCCGGATTTCCCAGATATCGATCCGGTTCGCGCAGTGGTCGGCACAAACGGCCAGGGAAATGAAACGAGACCCATCCGGGGCATAGCTTGGCAAACCAGGCAGATCGATCACACGCCCCGCCTCAAGTTCCATCATGTAGGCCCCTAATCTGGAATGCGTCGGCCCGCTCAATCGCCGCTCGATGACGACCGCGTCATTCTCGTGATGGTGACCGATCAAGACGTAGTAGACGCATGGCGTCCCGGCTTTGGACTGCATGCAAGAGGGAGGCGCGTCTTTGAACGCTTTGGTCGCTCCATCCCGTAGCGTGATGCGAAGCACATCGCCTTCGCGGGCCACGATCCCGTCGAGGCGAGCGAGGCATTCCCTTTCGAGTTGATCAGGCCATAGCCCGGGCTCTCCATTCGACGAGCACCGTTTCCTCTTGCCGTTCAACATCTCGCCGGTGTCGGACTGCGCTGATGCTCCAGTCATCGCGCAGGCCATCGTGAGTGCCGTCGCCAAACTTAAGGATACGACCTTCGCGAACATTCTGCCGGCGCCTGATTTACGGGTTCATTCCGGTCTCACGATAGTCTTCACTCGCCGGCTCGCCAATGCGGTGGCCCATGAAATGGCGCAGTGGCTCAGACGGCCGGCCGTCTGAATGATACGTCGTAGAGCGCCGTGGGCTGGTAGCAGAAGAACGCCATCGGCCAGCGGGGTCATGGCGAACTCCGCCACCGCCCTCTGGACGCCATAACGCCCGAGCCAGGGATCGATATGGGCAAGTCGTTGAAGACGAGGTAGCCCGCCCGGTTTCGCCTTCGCAGCCGCCGCCTGCGCATCCCTCCGGCAGTCCGCACAGGAGTGTTCGGCGTCGATATAGACCCAGTCGAAATGCTCGTCGGGAAATGCCGCGATCGTCTCATGGGTATAGCCGACATGGCGGGTGATCGCGGGACCGCCAAGGCCCTCGCTGTTGAACTGCGAATAGTCGATATCGATCAGATGGAGTGCGCTCGGGCGGTTGAGGCGCATGATGCTCCGGGCGAAATCGCCGCGATCGGTGCCTAGCTCATCGACGATGCCGCGTTGCGGCAGGAGTGGCAGCACCGCCTCGCACGAGTTGCAGAACCGACAATCCTCCAGCAGATAGGCGGGGACGGCCGGGATCGGCTCTACCGGCTCGAGCGAGCGGGCCAACCTGTAGGTTCACCTCACGGCGTCGGGCAGACGGGCGCGAATCTGCATCTCCATCCGCATCGCAAGCTCACGCAGCAATTCCGTCTCGACCGCGCGGGCCCGGCTTACGGGGCAGCGCATCGCGTTCGAAAACGCGATGCGCTGCCGAAGCGGAAAGCGCCTGGATCAGTTCAGCGGCACGCCCACCGGCCGCTTCTCCTTCACGCCTGCGACATCGCCCAGCATCAGGCTGGCGGGGCCGACCGTGACCGGCACCGTCTCGCCATCATGGACCTTGCCGGCCAGCAGCAGCTCGGCCAGCGGGTCCTGGACCGACTTCTGGATGACGCGCTTGAGCGGGCGGGCACCGTAAGCCGGGTCGTAGCCCTTGTCGGCGAGCCACTGCCGCGCCTCCTTCGACAGCTCGAGCGTAATCTTGCGGTCGGTCAGGAGCTTGGCGAGACGGGCCATCTGGATATCGACGATCGCGCCCATATCCTCCCGCCGCAGCCGGTGGAACAGGATGATGTCGTCGATGCGGTTCAGGAACTCCGGCCGGAAGGCCTGCCTGACCACACCCATCACCTCGTCGCGCACGGCCTCCGAGTCCTGCCCCTCCGGCTGGTTCACCAGATACTCCGAACCGAGGTTCGAGGTCATGATGATCAGCACGTTGCGGAAGTCGACCGTACGACCCTGGCCGTCGGTCAGCCGCCCGTCGTCGAGGACCTGCAGTAGGACGTTGAACACGTCCGGATGCGCCTTCTCGACCTCGTCGAAGAGCACGACCTGATAGGGCCGCCGGCGCACCGCTTCCGTGAGCGCCCCGCCCTCCTCATAGCCGACATAGCCGGGAGGCGCGCCGATCAGCCGGGCGACGGAGTGCTTCTCCATGTATTCCGACATGTCGAGGCGCACCATCGCGGTGTCGTCGTCGAACAGGAAGGAGGCCAGCGCCTTGGTCAGCTCGGTCTTGCCGACGCCGGTCGGCCCCAGGAACATGAAGGAGCCGATCGGACGGTTGGGATCCTGCAGACCGGCGCGGGCGCGACGCACGGCCGTCGAGACGGCCTCGACCGCCTCGCGCTGGCCGACGACGCGCGAGGCCAGCACCTGCTCCATGCGCAGGAGCTTGTCCTTCTCGCCCTCCAGCATCCGGTCGACGGGCACGCCGGTCCAGCGGCTGACGACCTGCGCGACATGGTCGGCCGTCACGGCCTCCTCGACCATGCCGCTGGTGTCGCCCTTGGCCTCGATCTCGGCCAGCGTCTTCTCGAGCTGCGGAATCTCGCCATAGGCGAGTTCGCCGGCGCGCTGATATTCGCCCTTGCGCTGGGCCTGGGCCAGCTCGTTGCGGGCGTTGTCGAGCTTCGTCTTCAGCTCGGCGGCAGCGCCGAGCTTGTCCTTCTCGGCCTTCCATCGGGCCGTGATGGTGGCCGAGCGCGACTCCAGATCGGCCAGCTCGGATTCGAGCCGCTTCAGCCGCTCCTTCGAGCCGGCGTCGCTCTCCTTCTTGAGCGCCTCCTGCTCGATCTTGAGGCGGACGATCTCGCGGTCGATCGAGTCGAGTTCCTCCGGCTTGGAATCGACCTGCATGCGCAGCCGCGCCGAAGCCTCGTCGACGAGGTCGATCGCCTTGTCGGGCAGGAAGCGATCGGTGATGTAGCGGTTGGAGAGCGTCGCCGCCGAAACCAGTGCCGAGTCCGTGATGCGGACGCGGTGGTGCTGCTCGTACTTCTCCTTCAGCCCGCGCAGGATCGAGACGGTGTCCTCGACCGAGGGCTCGTCGACGAAGACGGGCTGGAAGCGCCGTGCCAGGGCCGCGTCCTTCTCGACATATTTGCGGTACTCATCGAGCGTCGTCGCCCCGATGCAGTGCAGGTCACCGCGGGCGAGCGCGGGCTTGAGCAGGTTGGAGGCGTCCATCGCCCCGTCGCTCTTGCCGGCGCCGACCAGGGTGTGCATCTCGTCGATGAAGAGAATGATGCCGCCTTCGGCCGCCGAGACCTCGTTCAGCACGGCCTTCAAGCGCTCCTCGAACTCGCCGCGATACTTTGCGCCGGCGATCAGCGAGCCCATGTCGAGCGAGAGCAGGTCCTTGTCCTTCAGGCCCTCGGGTACGTCGCCATTGACGATGCGCAGCGCCAGCCCCTCGGCGATGGCGGTCTTGCCGACGCCGGGTTCGCCGATCAGGACAGGATTATTCTTGGTCCGGCGCGAGAGCACCTGGATCGTCCGGCGGATCTCCTCGTCGCGGCCGATGACCGGGTCGAGCTTGCCCTCGCGGGCGGCGGCGGTGAGGTCGCGGGCGTATTTCTTGAGCGCATCGTAGCTCTGCTCGGCGCCGGCGGAATCGGCCTTGCGGCCCTTGCGCAGGGCCTCGACGGCGGCGTTCAGCGCCTGCGGCGTGACGCCGGCCTTGCTCAGCGCCTTGCCGGCCTCGCTGTCCTTCTCGATCGCCAGCGCCAGCAACAGCCGCTCGACCGTGACGAAGGAATCGCCGGCCTTTTCGGCCGCCTTCTCGGCGGTGTCGAAGACGCGGGCGAGGCCCTGCGTCAGGCTGAGCCCGCCGGCCCCGGCGCCGCTGACCTTGGGCAGCCGGGCGAGTGCGGTGTCGGTCAGCTGGAGGGCAAGCTTGGCATTGCCGCCGGAGCGGTCGATCAGACCGGCGGCCATGCCCTCGCTGTCGTCCAGCAGCGCCTTGAGCAGATGCTCCGGCGCGAACTGCTGATGGCCCTCGCGGAGCGCAATGGTCTGGGCCGCCTGCAGGAAACCCTTGGCTCGATCGGTGTATTTCTCGATGTTCATCTGGTCACTCCGCCCACCGGCACGCCCCGTGGCAGCGTGAGCCGGTCGCCTTTCGTCAGGATGGAGCGCCCGTTCGGGCCGCCCCTCGCGGCTTAGATAGTGTGGCATTCGCGCAACGGAAGAGGGTACGAAACCGAATTGACCTGGATCAAATCCAGCGGGCACGATGGGCCATGGCTGGCACGCAGCGACAGCAGGCGATCCGCAAGGCGCTCCGGGCGCTGGCCCCGGGGATTCCGTTGGCGGACGCCCAGGCGGTGATCGAACTGGCCGAGCGCCGGCACATGAAGGATCTGCCGCCTTCGACCGCATTGTGGCTCGCGCTGGGCAGCCATGTCCGCCACGTCCATACCGATTACGAGCAGTTGCTGGCCGACGGCTACGAGCGCGAAGCGGCCCGCTTCTTCGTGGTGGAGGAGACCGATGCCGTTCTCGCGGGCTGGGGCTGCCAGCGTTCGGTGGCGGAACTGCCCGAGACCGAAGAAGAAGCCGTCCGGACGCGGATCTCACGGCGCTGATGGCGACCATGACACAGAGTCATCGGACCTCGCCGCCGCGTCGCGCTAAGGTCCCGCCGCCACCGACGAAGGACCAGCCATGCGCATCGCCTCCCTCTACCGCTACCCGGTCAAGGGGCTCTCGCCCGAACGCCTGACCTCCGCACGGCTGGAGAGCGACAGCTATTTTCCGGGCGACCGGCTCTTCGCCATCGAGAACGGTCCTTCGGGCTTCGACCCGGCCGAGCCCGTCCATCAGCCCAAGATCAAGTATCTCATGCTGATGCGGCAGGAGGTGCTGGCGACGCTGCGCACCCGCTTTGACGACCCCAGCGGCGATCTCGTCATCGCCCGGGACGGCCAGGAGGTGCTGCGGGCGAACACGGCGACGGCCGCGGGGCAAGCCGCCATCACCGCATTCTTCGAGTCGTTCATGCCGGAGGCGCTGCGCGGCCATCCGCGTCTGCTGCAGGCGCCGGCAGGCTACCGCTTCACCGATTCGCGCTCTGGCTTCGTCTCCCTGATCAACCTCGCCAGCGTCGCCGATCTGGAACGCCGCATCGGCGCGCCCGTCGATCCGCTGCGCTTCCGCGGCAACATCATGGTCGAAGGCCTGGCGCCCTGGGCGGAGCTCGACCTCGCCGGACGTGACCTCACCACGGCCTCGGGGCTGCGGCTCCACGTCATCAAGCGGATCGAGCGCTGCGCCGCGACCAATGTCGACCCGCAGACCGGCGCCCGCGACCTGCAACTGCCGAAGGTCCTGATGTCCGCCTTCGGCCATGTCGATTGCGGGATCTATTGCCGCATCGTCGCAGGCGGAACACTGGTCGAGGGCGAGCGCCTCGAACTGGCCGAGCCGCCCGCCTCGCTCGGGATCGCCTGACAAAAAAGGGGCCCTCGCGGGCCCCTTCTCCATCGTCCACACGCGCCTGCGTTCACTCGGGCGACCCATCGGCCTCCGAGCCCAGCGCATCCATGACCTCGCGCGGGGAGCGCCGACGGCGCGGGCGCTTGGGAGCGCCCTCCGCAGCGGCCTCCGGCGACTCGCCGGCGACAGGCTCCGCGGCGACCGCCGCCGGCTCGACCGCAACCGGGACACGCACAGGGTTTGTCAGAAAGGATGGCAGCGCGGCCGCGACGTCATCGCCCGACTGGTCGGCATCGAGCGCGGTATCCCGTTCGCGACGGGGCCGGCGCTCCGGACGCGGGCCGCGGTCGGGCCGGTCGAAACGACGCTCCCCCTGGATCGGCTGCGGCGCCAGATCGGGCTGCTCGCCGGCGACCGGGATGTCGGAGCGCGGCGCATCGGGCCGCGGCGCGTAGCCGCCCTGCGGGTTCTGGCCGCCGTCGGGACGCTCGAAGCGCCGCTCGCCATTGCGGTCGTTGCGCTCGAAGCGGCGATTGCCTTGCCGGTCATTGCCCTGGCGATTGTCACCCTGGCGATCCTGACCCTGGCGATCCTGGCCCTGACGGTCGTTCTGACGCGGTGCCCGGTCGAAGCGCTGGCCTTCGCCGCCCTCGCCATCCTGGCGGCCGGCGTGCTGGCCATTGTAGCCGTTGCCGTTGTAGCCGCCCTGGCCGCCGCGCTGGTCGGGCTGAGGGCCACCCTGCTGGATCGGCTGGCCATCCTCGTCGCCATCCTCCTCGCCATCGTCCGCATCCTCGTTGAAGGCGCGGTTGGGCGGGAAGCTGTGGCCGAACTGCTGGGCCATCTGCTCCTGGGCGGCGAGCAGGATGCGGTAATAGTGCTCCGCATGCTGAAAGTAGTTCTCGGCGGACACAGGGTCACCCGAGGATTGAGCGTCACGCGCCAGCTGCAGGTACTTTTCGGCCACATGCTGGGCCGTACCGCGGACCTTCACGTCGGGACCGTTGGACTCGTAGCTCCGCTGCAGCGGGTTCGGCGCCTTCCGGTTACCATTGTTGTTGTTATTGTTGTTGTTGCGGCCGCGCATGCGCCGGTTCTGACCTGGTCTCATTCGCGTGAATCTCGCGCTCTGTGCTCAAGGCAACCGTGGGGACATCATGCGCGTCCCGGCGCACAGCGGGTTGCGGCGCTGCGCCGGAGGAGATTGACCTGAAGTGGCGTTGCGCCGTTCCTGGTCTTCACGCGCTCTTTCCAAAGGGGACCCGCGGTCCCGTCAGCCGATCAGCGCCACGGCGCTTTCGGTATCCAATCTGGCTGGTCAGTTCCGTCGATCCGCGGACATGTCCGGAAGAAGCGACCGGGTACCGCAGACATGATCCGCGGTTCCGTGCTGACGACACCAGCGTCGGCTAGGTTGGTGCATAGAGGATTTCCCCGGCCGCTCCAAGCAAAATCGCGCGAATGATCGCGCTTTTTCAGTGGAGGGCGAAGATCAGCGCGCGCGGATGACCTCCCAGATCGTGCCGCGTTGCACGGGCGACCCAGCCCGCCTCGCGCATGAGCGCGGCCACGTCCGCCTCCTGCCCCGCCCCGATCTCCAGCACGACGCAGCCACCGGGCCCCAGATGCCTGCCGAGCGTGCGCGCAAAGATGCGATAGGGGTCAAGCCCGTCGGCGCCGCCGTCCAGCGCGAGCAGCGGATCATGCTCGCGCACGTCGCGGGCGAGCCCGGCGATGTCGCGGCTCGGGATATAGGGCGGATTCGAGAGGATGAGGTCGAAGCGAGCGTCGATCCCCTCCGTCCATCGCCCCTGTCGGATCTCGCAGCGCTCCCCGACGCCATTGGCCAGCGCATTGGCGCGGGCGGTCTCGCAGGCGCCGGGCGACAAATCGATGCCCAGCCCGGATGCGGCGGGACATTCGTGAAGCATGGCGATCAGGAGGCAGCCGGTCCCGGTCCCGAGGTCGAGGATCGTCAGCGGCTCGCTGCGGCGCGGCCCGAGCATGGCGAGGGCGGCCTCGATCAGGGTTTCGCTGTCGGGCCGGGGTTCCAGCGTATCGGGCGACAGACGGAAGGTCAGGCCCCAGAACTCGCGCTCGCCGATCACCCGCCAGAGCGGCTCGCCGGTGAGCCGGCGTGCCAGGAATTCGCCGAGCCGGATGGCGGCTTCCCGGCCGATCGGCCTCGACGGCTCGGCGGAGATCCCTGCGACCTGCTCGACCAGCCAGCGGGCCTCAAGCGCCGCATTGTCGAAACCAGCCTCGGTGAGGCTCCGCACAAGATCGCGCCGCACCTCCCTCAAGGGAGATGCGGCGTCGAATAAAACCGCTGCGGCGGTTGGTGCGCTCAGTTGCCCTGCATCTTCTGATTGATGCAGAAGCGCATCTTGGTCCGGATCGAGGCGCGGCTCTCGCCCGAGCCGCGCATCTCGTTCTGGCAGGCCCGCCGGGCCTGGGACTGCGTCATCGCCTTGCTGATGCGCGCCGGCTCGCCGCTGGTCGCGCGTTTCAGGCCCCGCTCCATCGAGCGTTCCACACGCTCCGCCGTCCCCTGGGCCTGGGCCGGCGCAGCCAGCATTGCGGCCATCAGACCGGCGGTCGCGAAGCTCGAAAAGGTCTTGATCATCGAGGGGTCCCCCCTGTTGCACTGTCGATGCGTCAGCAACGCCGGAGGGGCGCAGAGGTTTCATCGCAGGGAGCTCGTCGCGCTTCACGCCAGCCCCTCGGTCGCCAGCAGGCGGGCCTGATGCTCGGCCGTGAGCGCGTCGATGATGTCGTCCAGCACCAGCCCCTGCATCATCTCGTCGAGCTTGTAGAGGGTGAGGTTGATGCGGTGGTCGGTGACGCGGCCCTGCGGAAAATTGTAGGTGCGGATGCGCTCGGACCGGTCGCCCGACCCGACCTGCGAGCGCCGGTCGGCGGAACGTTCGGCATCGAGCCGCATCCGCTCCATGTCGTAGAGCTTCGCGCGCAGCAGATCATAGGCACGGGCCTTGTTCTTGTGTTGCGAGCGCTCGTCCTGGACCACCACCGCGATGCCGGTGGGCAGATGGGTCAGGCGTACGGCCGATTCCGTCTTGTTGACGTGCTGGCCGCCGGCCCCGCCGGCGCGCATCGTGTCGAGGCGGATGTCGGCGTCGTTGAGGACGATGTCGACATCGCCGGCGAGCGGGAGCGTCGCCACGGTGGCGGCCGAGGTGTGGATGCGGCCGCTGGTCTCGGTATCGGGCACGCGCTGGACACGATGCACGCCGGATTCGTATTTCAGCCGCGCATAGACGCCGCGGCCCGAAATCTCGGCAATGATCTCCTTGTAGCCGCCGACCGTGCCCTCGCTTTCGGACAGGATGTCGAGACTCCAGCTCTTCTGGGCCGCATAGCGCTGATACATGCGGAAGAGGTCACCTGCGAAAAGCGACGCCTCGTCGCCGCCGGTACCGGCCCGGATCTCGAGGATGACGCCGCGCTCGTCGGCGGCATCCTTGGGCAGCAGCGCGATCAGGATCTCGCGAGCCCGGGCATCGATCTCGGCGCGAGCGGAGTCGCGCTCCTCATAGGCGAGTTCGCGCAGTTCGGCATCGGTCGCGCCATCCTCGATCAGGGCCTCGGCCTCGGCCAGCCCGGTCTGTGCCTGGCGCCAGGCGGCGATGGCGTCCACGACCGGGCCGAGTTCCGAGAGCTCCCGTGAAAGCTCGACCACGCGCGTCGCCTCGGTGGCGGTGTTGATCTCGGCGGACGCCGCGGCGTGGCGGGCGACGATGGCGTCGAGGCGGTCCTGCGGAAGCTGAAGCGACATGATGAACTCGGACGGGAGGTGTGAAGGGGCGCGGTGGGGCCATAACGGCCCGCTAGACCGGCACCTTGAATTCGGCGGCGAAGGCTGCGAGCTGAGGCCGCAGGCTGGCGGCGCCCTCGCCCGAAGCCAGCATCCAGTCGATGCGCTCGGCGAGCTTGCCGACATCGAGCGCCCGCAGCATGGCCTTGACCGGGCCGATCGACGCCGCCGACATCGAGAAGGCGCGATAGCCCAGCCCGATCAGCGCCAGCGTCTCGAGCGGCTTGCCGCCCATCTCGCCGCAGACCGTGACGGGGCAGTTCGCCTCCGTCGCCGCATCGACGATGCCGCGGAGTGCACGCAAAGCCCCGACCCCGAGCGGATCGAACCGGTCGGCGACGCGCTTGTTCTCGCGGTCGGCCGCGAACAGGAACTGCATCAGGTCATTTGTGCCGATCGACAGGAAATCGGCCTCGCGCACGATCTCCGGCAATTCGAACAGCAGCGAGGGCACCTCGACCATGACGCCGAGCTGAAGGCTGAGCGGCGGCACATGGCCCTGCTTGGCCAGCATGGCCTGCTCGCGATCGACGATGGTGCGGGCGCGCAGGAATTCGTCGACCGTCGCGATCATCGGCAGCATGATCTTGAGATCGCGCCCGGCGCCGGCGCGCAGCAGCGCGCGGATCTGCGCGCGCAGCAGGCGCGGCTTGTCGAGCCCGATGCGGATCGCGCGCCAGCCCAGCGCCGGGTTCTCCTCCTCGACGCGCTCCATATAGGGCAGCACCTTGTCGCCGCCGATGTCGAGCGTGCGGAAGGTGACGGGGCGTCCCTGAGCCTGGTCGAGCACCGCCGTGTAGAGCGCCTGCTGCTCGCTCGTCGTCGGCATGTGCTCGGCGACCATGAATTGCAGCTCGGTGCGGAACAGACCGATCCCGGCGGCGGCGGTCGCCTCCAGATTCGGCATGTCGACCAGCAGGCCGGCATTGATCTGCAGCACGATCGGCACGCCGTCGCGGGTGACCGCCGGCTGGCTCTTGAGCTTGCGGTACTGCTCCTGCTTGCGGGCGCGCAGCCGCGCCTTGTCCTTGTAGGCGTTCTCGACGTCGGGCTGCGGCCGGATCTGGACCTCGCCGGCCTGGCCGTCGACGATGACCGCGTCGCCCGACTGGATCAGCGCCGTGGCGTTGACGATCTCGCCCACCGCCGGGATGCCGAGCGCCCGCGCGACAATCGCGATGTGGCTGGTCGGACCGCCCTCTTCGAGAACGAGGCCGCGCAGACGGGCACGGTCGTAATCGAGCAGCGCGGCCGGGCCCATGGAGCGCGCGATCAGGATCGCGTTTTCGGGCATCTCCTCGCGCGCCACGCCATTGGCCTTGCCGACGAGGGTGCGCAGCAGCCGGTTGGCGAGGTCGTCGAGATCGTGCAGGCGCTCGCGCAGATAGGGATCGGTCTGGCGCAGCATCTTGGCGCGGGTGTCGGACTGGACGCGCTCGACCGCGGCCTCGGCCGTCAGGCCCGTCAGCACGACCTCGCGCATGCGGCGCAGCCAGCCCTGGTCATGCGCGAACATGCGGAAGGTCTCGAGCACCTCGCGATGCTCGCCGATATGGGCGACGTCGCCGCGCTCGAGCAGTTCGTCGATCGAGGCGCGCATCTCCGCGATGGCGGCTTCGAGACGCTGCACCTCGGCGGCGGGGTTCTCGGCGATGAGGTTGGTGATCGCCACACGCGGCTCATGCAGCACCGCATGGCCGAGGCCGACGCCATCCGCCAGCGAGACGCCGACGCCATGGATCGGGCGGTCCAGGCCGATCGAGGCGCCGGGCCGGGCGAGAGATTTCAACCCGCCGGCCGCGATCATCTCGGCCATGATCATGGCGGTGGTCTGGAGCGACTCGATCTCTTCGTCGCTGTAGACACGCGAGGCGCGGTTCTGGATGACGAGAACGCCCATCACGGCGCCGCCGCGCAGGATCGGCACGCCGAGGAAGGAGCGGTACACCTCCTCGCCCGTCTCGGGCCGGTAGGAGAAGGCCGGGTGGTTCTGCGCGTCAGACAGCGCCAGCGGCTCTGCCTCGCGGGCGATCAGGCCGACGAGCCCCTCTCCGGCGCGCATGGTGGTGAGGTGGACAGCCTCGCGGTTGAGGCCTTCGGTGGCGTACAACTCGAGGGAGCCGTCCTCGCGCAGCACGTAGACGGAGCAGACTTCGGCGACGAGATTGCCGGCGATCAGGACGACGAGGCGATCCAGCCGCTCCTGCGGGCTGATCGACGCCGCCATGACCTCCCGAAGGCGGCGCAGCAGAACGCCCGATCCTCCGAGAGCGCCTCGCATCGATTGTTCGTCCTCCGCCTGCCTGGCCTTCCAGGCCGCTATGCATCGCAGACCTGACACCTGTCATGGCCGAGTCGCAAGCGCTCCCGCCTTGGGCGCCTTCTAGCCACCCCCGACGGTCTTGGGCAAGGGCTGCGGATGCGATAGCGCGGAATGGTTGTAGAGGGCGCAGCCGGGACGCGCGTCAGCCGCGCGGCTGAGGATCGGCGGAGGCAGCGCTGCCCAGGCCGACCAGACGGAGATTGCGCGTCGGCGCGCCTTCCGCGGAACGCGGTTTCTGCGGAGGCTTACGCGATCCCGAGCGACCCTGAAGGGACTTCGCAGGCTTCGCCGGAAACGGCACGATCTCCGGCTCCGAAGGCGCGGCCCCCGACAGCACGGCGAGATAGTTCCGCGTCCACCAGCCGATATCTGTCGCGGCAATGGTGGCGTAGAGCTTCTCGAAGCGCCGGATTCGTTCGGATTTCGGCATGGCCAGCGCCGTTCGGATGGCCTCCGCGACCTCGTGGGTGTCGTAGGGGTTGACGATCAGCGCCTCCCCCATCTGATGCGCAGCCCCTGCGAAGCGCGACAGCACGAGCACGCCGGGATCTGTAGGGTCCTGCGCGGCGACATACTCCTTCGCGACCAGATTCATGCCGTCGCGCATCGGGGTGACGAGGCCGACCTGCGCGCGCCGGTAGAAGCCCGCCAGCGCATTGCGAGAGTAGGCCTTCTTGACCACGCGGATCGGGGTCCAGTCGAATTCGCCGAGCGCGGCGTTGAGGCGCCCGGCGACCTCGTCCGATTGCCGGTCGAGTTCGGCATATTCCGGCACATCCGAACGCGAGGGCGGCGCGATCTGCAGGAGACCGACGCGGCCGCGCTGGTCGGGGTGGCTGCGCAGGAACTGCCCGAAGGCTTCGAGCCGCTGGACGATGCCCTTCGAATAGTCGAGCCGGTCCACCCCGACCACGAGCTTGCGCTCGCCCAGCGACTGGCGCGTCGCCTTGAGCGGCGTGGTGGCCGAGCGCACGGAGGCCGCCGCGAGCTTGCGGAACGCCTCGACATCGATGCCGATGGGGAAGGCCTGGACCTGCGTCTGGCGGCGGCCGACGCGCAATCGTCCGCCCTCGGCGACGGCGCCGCACATCGCCACGAGGCAGCCCGCCAGATTGCCGACATCGGTCTGCGTCTGGAGCCCGACGAGATCATAGGCGGCGACGGTGCTGGCGAGCGTCGAGGCGAAAGGCAACGCGCCGAAGACCTCGGCCGGCGGCCAGGGAATGTGATGGAAATAGCCGATGCGGTTGGTGACGCCGCGACGGCGCAGTTCGGCGGCCAGCGGGATCAGGTGGTAGTCATGGATCCAGATGATGTCGTCGGGACGCAGCAAACCGATCAGCGCCTTGGCGAATCGGCGGTTGACCGCGAGGTAACCGGCGTAATCCACCCGCGAGAACTCGGTCAGGCCGAGACGATAGTGCATCAGTGGCCAGAGCGCGCGATTGGAGAAGCCGAGATAGTAGGACTGGCGTTCCGCCTCCGTCAGATCGGTCACCGCATAGGTGACGTTGCCGCGCTCCACGACGCTCGGCGCGCTGGCCGCCTCCTTGACGTTGCCGCTCCAGCCGAACCACAGACCCCCCTGCTTTTCCAGCGCCTCCCGCAGCGCGACCGCCAGCCCGCCGGCAGCGGCCTTTTCGTTCCGCTCGGGGACGGTGACGCGGTTCGAGACGATGACAAGGCGCATGGCGGCGATGGTCTCCTGTGGCCTGGGCTCCCCTGGTCGCAACGGTCCGAAATTCGCGACGGGGCAGGAACAGAACGCCTGCCGCGGCGTAATGTTTCGAGATCGCGTCGCCGGAAACCGGAGCCGGAGAGGCAACGTCGTGGACAGAGGAAGGCGAGACCGTCCGCGAAATGTCGAAATGCGCTGGTGAAGTGCGCCACGCCCGCAGCGGCGATCAGCCGCTCGCGGATCGCGGGAACACCCGGGCGATCATCTTAAGCAGCTGATTTGAAATTGGTTTTGTAATGACCTTCACCGAACCTCCCGCCGTCCCGCAGCCCACGTGCTGGGCCGTCGATCGGCGGGACATCGCACTGTTCCTCGACTTCGACGGAACGCTCGTCGAGATCGCGCCCTCGCCCGCCGATGTCCGGCTCGACCGGCGTGTTCCCGCGGCGCTCGACGCTCTCCGGGGGCATCTCTCGGGCGCTCTGGCGCTCGTCTCCGGGCGGCCGATCTCCTTTCTCGACGACGTGCTGACGCCCTACCGGTTCGACACCGCGGCCCTGCATGGCGCCGATGTCCGCCTCGGAGGCGAAGTGCTGACGCAGGCCCACGCCTCGGCCGAGATACGACTGGCCGTGCGCGACCTCGTCCGCTTCGCCAACAGTCATGTCGGCATCATCGTGGAGGACAAGCACATCTCGGTCGCGCTGCACTGGCGCCTCGCCCCACATGTCCACGACGAGGCGCTGGATCTCATGCGGTCCATCGCCGAACGGATCGGCCCGCTCGTGCGGCTGCAAGCCGGCAAGGCGGTGGCTGAACTCGTTCCCGCCAGCGCCAGCAAGGGCACGGCCATCGCCCAGCTGATGCAGGCGGCACCCTATGCCGGCCGCGTGCCCGTCTTCATCGGCGACGACGTCACCGACGAGCATGGCTTCGAGGCGGTGAACGCGCTCGGCGGGCTCTCGATCCGCATCGGCGACGGCGAGACGCTGGCACCGCTGCGCCTGCCCTCGCCGACCGCGCTGCGTGCCATTCTGCTCGATGCCGCCGAAACCGGCCGGCTGACGGCCTCCAGCTTCTATCAAGGATGACGATGACAGTTTCGACGATGCCTGCGGGGCCGCATTCGGCCTCGCTCGACCTCGGCGTGATCGGCAACTGCTCGATCGCGGCCCTCATCGACCGGCGCGCCCGGATCGTCTGGGGCTGTTTCCCACGCTTCGACCGCGACCCGGTGTTCTGTGCCCTGATCGACAACCACCCCGGTGATCGCGACGCCATGCCCGGCAAGGGCGTCTTCGCGATCGAACTCGTGGGCATGACGCGCTGCGAGCAGTCCTATCTCGACAACACCGCGATCCTCTCCTCGGTGCTGTCGGACGATCACGGCAACGCCATCGAGATCCTCGATTTCGCGCCGCGCTTCGTGCGCTATGAGCGCTTCTTCCGGCCGCCGCAGATCGTCCGGCGCGTCCGGCGCATCTCCGGCCGGCCGCGCATCCGCGTCGTCGTGAAGCCGGCGCTCGGGATCGGCGAGGAGCCCGACGAGATCACGCGCGGCTCCAACCATGTCCGCTTCGTCGGCGCCGACCAGACCATCCGCCTGACAACGGACGCGCCGATCTCCTATGTCGTAGACGGCGTGCCCTTCGCTGTGGAGCGGCCCTATTCCTTCTTCATCGGCTCCGACGAGGCGCTTCGCGCCGAGATCGAGGAAACCTCACGCGAGTTTCTCGACAAGACGACGGATTACTGGCGGGGCTGGGTGCGCTCGCTCTCGCTGCCCTTCGAGTACCAGCGCGAGGTCATCCGCGCCGCGATCACGCTGAAGCTCTGCGCCTTCGAAGAGACCGGCGCCATCGTCGCGGCGCTGACCACCTCGATCCCCGAGGCCCCGGGCACGCAGCGCAACTGGGACTATCGCTTCTGCTGGCTGCGGGACGCCTACTTCGTCGTCCACGCCTTGAACCGGCTCGGCACGACAAGGACGATGGAGGATTATCTCGGCTTCATCACCAACATCGTCGACAGCTTCACCGAAAGCGGCGCCGAGCATCTGGCGCCGCTCTATCCGATCACGCGGGGCGGAACGCTGCGCGAATTCGAGGCGGCGACGCTATCGGGCTATCGCGGCCACCAGCCGGTGCGCTTCGGCAACGGCGCGGCGACCCAGGTCCAGAACGACGGCTATGGCGCGGTCGTGCTGGCGGCGACGCATGCCTTCTTCGACCAGCGCCTGATCCAGCCCGGCAAGGAATCGCTGTTCGGCCAGTTGGAGCGGATGGGGCAACTCGCCGCCACCTGCTTCGACAAGCCCGATGCGGGACCCTGGGAATTGCGCGAGAAGGAGGCGGTGCATTCCTTCTCCAGCGTGATGTGCTGGGCGGCCTGCGACCGGCTCGCCCGCATCGCGGCGACGCTCGGCCGCGCCGACCGCAGCGATTATTGGGAGGGCGAGGCGACGCGCCTCAAGAGCGTGATCCTCGACAACATCTGGAACGCGCAGAAGGGCCACCTCGTCTCAACCTTCGGCGGCGAGGATCTCGACGCGACGCTGCTGCTCTTCGCCGAACTCGGCTTCCTGCGAGCGGACGACCCGCGCTACGTCGCGACCGTGGAGGCGATCGGCCGGGACCTGACGCGCGGCGACCTGCTCCTGCGCTACGCGACGCAGGACGATTTCGGCTACATGCACACCGGCTTCCTGATCTGCGCCTTCTGGTACGTCGATGCGCTGCATGCCATCGGCCGGCGCGAGGAGGCCAAGGCCCTGTTCAGCCGGATCCTGCAGCGCCGCAACAGCTTCGGCCTGTTGTCGGAGGATGCCGATCTGGAGACCGGCGAGCTCTGGGGCAACTTCCCGCAGACCTATTCCCATGTCGGGATGATCAACTCGGCGATGCGGCTGAGCCGCAACTGGGAAGAAGCGTTCTGAGGGTTCACCTTCCCAAGGCTCACCCTCGGGGAGAGCCGTACTGCCGCGCAAGGGGAATGACGGCATAGACCATGGCCAGCACCATCGGCGGAACGGCCACGCCCGTCACGGCATAGGTTGGCCAGCCGGCGGTTAGCGGCGACAGCGCGGCCAACATGGTGTTCAGGACGACATAGGCGCCGACCATCGCCACTGCGAGGAAGCGGACACGCGACATTGCGAGAGAGACGAACGATTTCATGACGACCTCGACAAAATTATACTGAACGAAACGGTTCGTTTCATTCTCTTGAATAAAACGGACCGTTTCGTTATGTCAACAGCGAACGTGGTGAAGGGGGCCTTAGGCGGATGGCGCTGCGAGACGGCACGAACCCGCGTCGATCCTCCATCGGCGCCAAACGGAACCCGCTGGCCGAGGCCGCGATCCTGGGGGCGGCGCGCGACCTGCTGCTCGAAAAGGGCTACGCGGGATTTGCCATTGATGAAGTCGCGCGCCGGGCCGGTGCCGGCAAGCCGACGATCTATCGCTGGTGGCCCACCAAGGCGGATCTCTTCGTGGCCGTCTATTCGGCCGAGAAGGAAGCCACCATCGACCTGCCCTCCCTGGGCTCGCTCCGGGGCGACCTGATCCGCTACACCACCGAGCTCTGGCGGTTCTGGCGACAGAATCCGGCCGGGAGCGCTTTCCGGGGGCTGATCGCAGAAGCACAGGGGAGCGCAGCGGCCCTCGACGCGCTGCGCACGAAATTCCTCGGAGAGCGAATGGCGACGCCGCGCCTTTTGTTTCAGCGGGCGGCCCAGCGGGGAGACATCGCCGCTGCGCACATCGAGGACATCATGGCGCTCTGGATCGGCTTGAACTGGTACCATTTGCTGACGGGGCAGCTGGACGACGAGGCGGCGCTCCTGCGTCGCATCACCCTGCTCTGCCGCTGAGGCCGCTCACTCCATCAGCTTGGCCGCGCGCATCACCGACAGGGCCAGAACCTGCGCGGCCGGCACGATGCTCTCGACTTCGAGAAACTCATCCGGCGTATGCGCCATGCCGCCGATGGGGCCGACGCTGCAGAGCGTCGGGCAGCCCTGCGCCGCGGTGAAGCCGGAATCGGCGCAGCCGCCGGTGAACTCGGCGATGGTGGCGATGCCGAAGCCGGCCGCCGCGTCGCGATAGGTCTCGAACAGCTTCTGCGACTCCGAGGTTCCTTCCAGCGGCAGGAACTCGCCCTTGATCGAGAGCAGGGCTGCGGTGCCCGGGACGATCGGCGTCTCGACGATGCTGCGGATGGCCTCCACCATCGCGCTGCGCTGGGCGGCCGTGACATAGCGCAGGTCGATCTCGCACCAGGCATGGGGGGCGACCGTGTTGACGGTCTGGCCGCCGCCGATCAGGCCGACATTGACCGTGATTCCCTTCTCCAGATCGGTGAGGCCCTGGAGCTTGGGAAGCTTGTGGCCGAGATCGACGATGGCCGAGGCGCCCTTCTCGTAATTCGCGCCGGAATGGGCGGGCTTGCCGGTAAACTCGGCCCGCATGAAGACGCCGCCCTTGCGGCCGCTGGTGACCGACTGGCGCCGGTCGCGGGGGAAATCGCTGCCGACCGGCAGCCTGCTGGGCTCGGCGTTGAAGACGCAGCGGGATTCGCGCGCCGCCGCCTCGATCACCGGGCGCGAGGAGGGCGAGCCGATCTCCTCATCGCTCGTCGTCAGCATCGTCAGCGGTGCGGAAAGGCCGCCGCATTCGGCGAAGGCCGCGGCGACGAAGGCCTCGATCACGAGACCCGCCTTCATGTCGGCGACGCCCGGCCCATAGGCCCGGCCATCCTTGATCGAGAACGGCCGGCGCGCCGGCTCGCCCTTGGGGAAGACAGTGTCGCGATGGCCGAGCAGCAGCACCGGGCGCTGGTCATTGGCGGTGGGGTTCGGCAGGCGCGCCTTCACCGCATCGCCATAGCGGCCATCGGGAATGATCTCGACATCGAGCCCGTTGCGCTCATGGAAACGGGCGAGCACCTGACCGGCACGATCGACGCCCTCCTTGTCGTAGGAGCCGGAATCGGTATCGACCATCTCGCGCAGGAGCGCGACCATCGCCTCCTTGCGGTCGGCGAGCCAGGCCGCGACCTTGGCTTCTTCGGGGGTCATCGCGCTCATCGCCGCTCTCAAGGTTCCGGATGGGACTAGTCCAGACCTTAGACAAGGCCGGCATTGATCGGAAGCGCATCGCCGCCGACGGGCTGCACAAAAAGCGCGCGGCTAACCGAGGACTCCCGCGGCAGATGGGTGCCGAGCATGATGGCGGCCCGCAACAGGACGAGGCCTCAGCCCTCCGGCTCGAGCAGCATCAGGTCGGTGTCGTCCGGCCGCGCGCCGGCGGCCGTCAGCATGGCGTGGACCTGGCCGCGGTGGTGGGTCTGGTGGTTGAAGAGATGCACCACCAGCAGCGGGCGCGGCTTGCGCATCTCGCGCTGGGTCGCGCCGGAGAACCAGACCATGTCGTCGGCCAGCCATTCGGGCGACAGCCCGCGCGCCCACTCCAGGATCGTGCCGTCGAAGGCCCGCCGCTGCGCGACGAGGTCGCTCCAGTCGGCGACGAGGTCGGCGGATTCGTGGATGCGGTGGGTCGGCTTCGGCGTGCCGGCGAAGCGCGAGAGCCACATCCGGTCGGCCCAGAGCAGATGGCAGAGCGTGCCGTGGATCGAACCGAAGAAGGCGCCGCGATCCTGCCGGCGGGCCGCATCGTCCAGCGCCGAGGCGGCTGCGAAGAGGCTTTCGTTCTGCCAGGCGTTGTAGCGCGCCAGGGTGCGGACATAGCCTAAGTCGATCACAGCCGCCTCCGTTCAGATAACGTTGGTTTCCAGAAGCGGCCGGCCCTCGACGATCCGCTCATGGCCGAGGTCAGAGAGATCCAGCGTGCGATAGCCGCCATGCAGGATGTGCTCGGCGAGACCGCGCCCGACCGCCGGCGCCTGCTGCAGACCATGACCCGAGAATCCGTTGGCGAGGTAGAGCCCCGACACGCCAACCGCCGGGCCGACAATGGCATTGTGGTCGAGCTCGTTCATGTCATAGGGGCCGGCCCAGGCCCGGCCCGGCCTGATCTGCTCGAAGGCCGGAATGCGGTGGGCGAGCGCCGGCCAGACGACCTCCTCGAAGAAGCCCCAGTCGACATCCTCGACATCCGCGTCGGTCTCGATCCACTCCCGGTCCTGCTCGGGCGTCAGCGGCGAGCAACTGCCGATGAAGAGCTGGCCGTCGTTGCCGCGCTTGCCTTCCGGCCGGCACCAGGAGCCGCTGCGGTCGATCAGCAGCGGGCAGTTGTCGACTTCGCCCTTGCAGAGGAAGGAGAAGACATAGCGCTTCATCGACCGGACGGGGATCGTCACGCCCGCCGTGGCGGCGAGGCGGGCGCCATGCGTGCCCGAGGCGTTGACCGCCGCGCCGCAGGCGATGCGGCTGCCGTCGGCGAGTTCGACGCCGGCGACACGGCCGTTCTCGACGATGTAACGGGCCACCTCGCCCTGTCGGTAGTCGACGCCGAGCGACCGGGCCTTCTTGCGAAACGCTTGCAACAACGCCCAACCGTCGAACCAGCCCTCGCCGCTGACGCCGAAGCTGCCGCAGGCGATGTCGTCGGTGTTCATCCAGGGAAATTTGCTGCGCAGCATGGGTGCAGCATAAAGTGCAATATCGGCGCCCTCAGCGGCCTGCAGCGCCTGGTTGGCGGCGAGCACGGGAGCCCCCTCCTCGCCCGCCAGATAGAGATAGCCGCCCTCGTGCAGATCGATCACCGGCGCCTGGCCCTCGACCGCGAGCCGGGTGCCGATGTTGCGCAGGAAATCGATGCCGTGCAGCGAGATCCGGATGTTCACCGCGCTCGAGTATTGCTGGCGGATCGAGGCGGCCGACAGCGCCGAGGCGGCGTAGCGATAGGTCGGGTCCTTCTCGACGACGACGATCCTGCCCCTGAAACCCGGATCGGCGGCGAGGTGATAGGCGACCGAGGAGCCGAGGGCACCGCCGCCGCAGATGACGACGTCGGCGGATTCGGACGAAGACGACATGGCGGGTCCCAAGCCAGAGACGGGTGCGCGCTGCGACCCGGTTGATGAACGATGCGCATGAATGGCGTGGCCGGCGAAACTTGTCGAGTCAGCTTGCCATCTCGCATTCGGCCAGCAGCCAGTCGCGGAAGGCCGCGACCGCCGGCAGTTCCGCGCGGGTCTCGGGATAGACCAGGTAGTAGCCTTCCGTGCCGGTGACCGGGCGATCGAAGGGAATGACCAGCGAGCCGGAGCGGAGTTCCTCCTCGACCAGGAAACGCGGCACGATGGCGAGCCCCAGACCGGCGACGGCGGCCTGCGAGACCATGGCGAACTGCTCAAAGCGCGGCCCCATCAGCGCCCGCTGTGGCGGCAGACCCTGCTGCTCGAGCCAGTTGGCCCAGGCGCGGGGCCGCGTCGATTGCTGCAGCAGCGAGCCCCTGAGCATGTCGGCGGGTTCCTTGAGGCCCAGACGCGCCACCAGGCCCGGCGCCGCGACGGGCACGATCTCCTCGCCCATCAGGCGGTGCAGCCGCGCGCCCGGCCAGACCGGATCGCCGAAATGGATCGCCGCATCGAGCGGCTCACGCGCGAAGTCGAAGGGGACGAGCTTCGTGGTGAAGTTGATGGTGATGCCGGGATGCGCCTCGGTGAAGCGCGGCAGGCGCGGGATCAGCCAGCGCGTACCGAAGGTCGGGAGAATGGCGAGGTTCAGCACACCGCCCGCGCCCCGGAAGGCCATGGTCGAGACGGTGGCCGCCGCCAGCCGCGAGAGCCCGTCCCGGATCTCGGCGGCGTAGGCGGCACCCGCCGGCGTCAGCGCGACGCGCTGCCTTGCGCGCTGGAACAGGGCGACGCCCAGCACCGTCTCGAGATGCGCGACCTGCCGGCTGACGGCCCCCTGCGTCAGGTTCAGCTCCTCCGCCGCGCGCGTGAAACTGCCATGGCGCGCCGCCGCCTCGAAGGCCGCCAGGGCAGACAGCGACGGCACGGTGAGGCGGCCTGGGACGATCTCGAGGTTCATGAGTCCTTCTCATCAAGTCGTGAGAACATATCGGTTGCCCGGGCGGGGCGGAAGGGGGCATTCTTGCCCGCCTTAAATCTCCATCCGGCCGAGCCTCGCCCAGGACGCATCATGACCACCAGTCTCCCCCAGGACGCACTCGCGCTGCTGAAGCGTCTCGGCGTCACGGATGCCGCCTTCGCCACAACCGGCCTCGCCGCCCGCTCGCCCATCACGGGCGAGAGCGTCGCGACGCTGCGAGAGACGAGCGCCGCCGAGGCCTCGGCCGCCATCGGCCGGGCGCATGCCGCCTTCCTGACCTGGCGCAAGGTGCCGGCGCCGCGCCGCGGCGAATTCGTGCGCCTGCTCGGCGAGGAGCTTCGTGCGGCCAAGGACGATCTCGGCCTGCTGGTGACGATGGAAGCCGGCAAGGTGACCTCGGAGGGCCTCGGCGAGGTCCAGGAAATGATCGACATCTGCGACTTCGCCGTCGGCCTGTCGCGCCAGCTCTACGGCCTGACGATCGCGACCGAGCGCCCGAACCACCGCATGATGGAGACCTGGCATCCGCTGGGCGTCTGCGGCGTGATCTCGGCCTTCAACTTCCCCGTCGCGGTCTGGTCCTGGAACGCCGCGCTCGCCTTCGTCTGCGGAGACAGCGTGGTCTGGAAGCCCTCCGAGAAGACCCCGCTGACCGCGCTCGCGGTTCAGGCGATCGTCCAGAAGACGATGAAACGCTTCGGCCCCGAGGCGCCCGCCGGCCTGTCGGAGGTGCTGATCGGCGGGCGCGAGATCGGCGACATTCTCGTGCAGGATCACCGTGTCCCGGTCGTCTCGGCCACGGGCTCGACCCGGATGGGTCAGGAGGTCGGCCAGAAGCTCGCCGCCCGCTTCGCCCGCGCCATTCTCGAACTCGGTGGCAACAATGCCGCGATCGTCGCGCCGTCCGCCGACCTCGACCTCGCCCTGCGCGGCATCGCCTTTGCGGCCATGGGGACGGCCGGCCAGCGCTGCACCACGCTGCGCCGGTTGATCGTGCATGAGAGCGTCTATGACGCACTGATCCCCAAGCTCATCAAGGTCTATGCCAGCGTGAAGATCGGCGACCCGCGCGAAGCCGGCGTGCTGGTCGGCCCGCTGGTCGACGAGGCCGCCTTCAAGGGCATGCAGGCGGCGCTCTCGGAGGCGAAGGCCGCCGGCGGCACCGTGCATGGCGGCGAGCGCGTCACGGTCGGAACGGGGGGCTTCTATGTCCGCCCGGCGATCGTCGAGATGCCCCAGCAGACCGGCCCGGTCGCCCGCGAGACCTTCGCGCCGATCCTCTACGTCATGAAGTACAAGACGCTGGATGAGGCGATCGCGATTCAGAACGCGGTGGGCGCCGGGTTGTCGTCCTCGATCTTCACGCTCGACATGCGCGAGGCCGAGAGCTTCATTTCCGGCGAAGGCTCGGACTGCGGCATCGCCAACGTCAATATCGGCCCGTCAGGCGCCGAGATCGGCGGGGCCTTCGGCGGCGAGAAGGAAACCGGCGGCGGCCGAGAGGCCGGCTCCGATGCCTGGAAGGCCTATATGCGCCGGGCCACGAATACGCTCAATTACGGCACGACATTGCCGCTGGCGCAGGGCGTCAGCTTCGATGTGGATGCGTGACGCGAGCTTTTCAAACGAGGAACCGCCGCCGTCATTCCGGGCAAGCGAAGCGCAGACCCGGAATCCATTGTAGAGTGTCGAACCCTATGATGGATTCCGGATCTGCGCCGCTTCGCGACTTGTCCGGAATGACGCGGTTGGGACAGCAGGGAAGGAACAAGACCATGGCCGAAGCCGCACGCAGCCACAGCACGAGCCACAAGCTGGCCGAGTTCACCTGGGACGACGCCTTCCTGCTCGACGAGCAGCTGACCGAGGATGAGCGCCTGATCCGCGATACGGCGCGCGACTTCGCACAGGAGAAGCTGCAGCCCCGGATCTCGGAGGCTTATCTGGACGAGAAGACCGACCGCTCGATCTTCAACGAGATGGGCGCACTCGGCCTGCTCGGTGTCACCGTCCCGGAAGAGTATGGCTGCGCCGGCGCCAATTATGTCTCCTACGGGCTCGTGGCGCGCGAGGTCGAGCGCGTCGATTCCGGCTATCGCTCGATGATGTCGGTGCAGTCCTCGCTGGTGATGTATCCGATCTACGCCTATGGCGACGAGACCCAGCGCAAGAAGTACCTGCCCAAGCTCGGCTCGGGCGAATGGGTCGGCTGCTTCGGCCTGACCGAGCCCGATGCCGGTTCCGACCCGGCCGGCATGAAGACCCGCGCCGAAAAGGTCGCCGACGGCTACCGGCTCACCGGCTCGAAGATGTGGATCTCGAACTCGCCGATCGCCGACGTCTTCGTCGTCTGGGCGAAGTCGGCCGCGCATGACAACCAGATCCGCGGCTTCATCCTCGAGAAGGGCATGAAGGGCCTTTCGGCGCCGAAGATCGGCGGCAAGCTCAGCTTGCGCGCCTCGATCACCGGCGAGATCGTCATGGACGGCGTGATCGTGCCGGAAGAGAACCTGCTTCCCAATGTCTCGGGCCTGAAGGGTCCGTTCGGCTGCCTCAACCGCGCCCGCTACGGCATTTCCTGGGGCGTGATGGGCGCGGCCGAGGACTGCTTCCACCGCGCGCGGCAGTACGGTCTCGACCGCAGGCAGTTCAACAAGCCGCTCGCCCAGACGCAGCTCTACCAGAAGAAGCTGGCGGACATGCTGACCGAAATCACGCTCGGCCTGCAGGGCTCGCTCCGCGTCGGACGGCTGATGGACGAGGGCAAGATGGCCCCGGAGATGATCAGCCTCGTCAAGCGCAACAATTGCGGCAAGGCGCTCGACATCGCCCGCCAGGCCCGCGACATGCATGGCGGCAACGGCATCCAGATCGAGTACCACGTGATGCGCCATGCGGCGAACCTCGAGACGGTGAACACCTATGAGGGCACGCATGACGTCCACGCGCTGATCCTCGGCCGGGCCGTCACCGGGCTGCAGGCGTTTTTCTGAGCGTATCCGGCAGCCGTCATGCCCGGGCTTGACCCGGGCATCTCGTCCCGCGTGAACTTCCCCGGAGATGGTCGGGTCAAGCCCGACCATGACGTCGAGCCAAAGGCGCCATGACCGTCACACCTCCCCTCGCCGGCCTGCGCGTCCTCGAACTCGCGCGCATCCTCGCAGGCCCCTGGATCGGCCAGGTGCTCGCCGATCTCGGCGCCGATGTCGTCAAGGTCGAGGCGCCGGAGGGCGACGACACCCGCAAATGGGGGCCGCCCTTCGTCGAGGGCGCGGGCGACGAGCACCTTTCGGCCGCCTATTTCCACTCCGCCAATCGCGGCAAGCGCTCGATCACCGCCGATTTCCGCACGCCCGAGGGCCAGGCCTTGGTGCGCCGGCTCGCGGCCCATGCCGATGTCGTGGTCGAGAACTTCAAGGTCGGAGGCTTACAGAAGTACGGGCTCGACGCCGCCTCGCTGCGAGCGGCGTATCCGCGGCTGATCTACTGCTCGGTCACGGGCTTCGGCCAGACCGGCCCCTATGCGCCGCGCGCGGGCTACGACTTCCTGGTCCAGGGCATGGGCGGGGTGATGTCGCTGACCGGCGAGCCGGCGGGCGCGCCGATGAAGGCGGCCTATGCGACGGCGGACATCTATACCGGGCTCTATGCCACGATCGGCATTCTCTCGGCGCTGCGCCGGCGTGACGCCACCGGGGAAGGCGCGACGCTCGACATGGCGCTGCTCGACAGCCAGATCGCCGTGCTCGGCAACCAGGCGCTCAACTATCTCGTCTCGGGGAATCTGCCGCCGCGGCTGGGCAACGCACACCCCAATATCGTGCCCTATGACGTATTCCCGGTCGCGGACGGGCACATCATCATCGCCACCGGCAATGACGGGCAGTGGCGCAAGCTCTGCGAGGTGCTGGGCGAGCCGGCGCTGGCGGACGACCCGGCCTATCTCGACAACCGCTCGCGGGTGAAGAACCGCGTCGCGCTCACCGAGCGGCTGCACGTCCTTTGCCAGCGCTATCTCAAGGTCGATCTGCTGGCGGCGCTCGAGAAGGTCGGTGTCCCGGCCGGCCCGATCAACGCCGTCGACGAGGTTTTCGCCGACCGACAGGTGGTCGCGCGTGGCGTGCGCGCCGATCTGAAGAGCGCAGAGGCGAAGGGTGGCGCGATCCCGACGGTCGCTTCGCCGATCGTCATGGACGGAATCCGGCAGGTGTCCCCGCGCCCCAGCCCGCGGCTCGGCGAGCATGCCGACGAGATTTTGAACGATCCCGCCTGGGGCGGGCCCCTCGGATAATTTGACGTACTCGGCCCTCGACCTTGAGGCGCGGCGAGAGGAATGTGGCTATGGCACTACGCACCGGCGGGCAGATCCTCGTCGACCAACTCCTGATCCATGGCGCCACCGACGCGTTCTGCGTACCTGGCGAGAGCTATCTCGCCGTGCTCGACGCGCTGCATGATGCCAAGCTGAAGGTCACGATCTGCCGCGCCGAGGGCGGCGCCTGCATGATGGCCGAGGCCGCCGGCAAGCTGACGGGAAAGCCCGGCATCTGCTTCGTCACGCGCGGACCGGGCGCGACCAACGCCTCGCCGGGCGTCCATATCGCGCATCAGGATTCGACGCCACTGATCCTGTTCGTCGGCCAGATCGACCGCTCGATGCGCGAGCGCGAGGCCTTCCAGGAGCTCGACTACCGCGCCGTCTTCGGCACCATGACGAAATGGGCGACCGAGATCGACCAGGCCGAGCGCATTCCCGAGATCATCAGCCGCGCCTTCTATGTCGCCACCTCGGGCCGGCCCGGCCCGGTGGTGATCGCGCTGCCAGAGGACATGCTGACCGACGTCGTCGAAGCGGTCGATGCCGAGCCCTACCAGGTGACCGAGACCCACCCCTCCCTGCTGCAGACGATCGACCTGCAGAAGCGGCTCTGGGCAGCGAAGTCGCCGGTCGCGATCCTCGGCGGCTCGCGCTGGGACCCGCAGGCGATCGCGCGCTTCCAGCGCTTCGCCGAGCGCTTCGACCTGCCGGTCGCGGTCTCCTTCCGGCGACAGATGCTGTTTCCGGCCGACCACCCGAACTTCGCCGGCGATCTCGGCATCGGCCCCAATCCGAAGCTTTTGGCGCGGATCAAGGAGAGCGACCTCGTCCTCCTCGTCGGCGGGCGGCTGTCGGAGATGCCGAGCCAGTCCTACTCGCTGTTCGGCATTCCCAATCCGGGCCGGCCGCTGGTGCATGTCCATCCCGATCCGGAGGAACTGGGCCGGGTCTACCGCCCGACGCTGGCGATCAACGCCTCGCCCACCGCCTTCTGTGCCGCGCTGGAGACGGTGCATCCCCCGCAGCAAATCCCCTGGGCCGGAGCGGCGGCGGCGGCGCATGAGGCCTATCTCGGCTGGAGTGAGCAGCCGGCGCCGGTCGCCGGCACGTTCCATCCCGGCGAGATGGTGCGCTGGCTGCGCAACCACCTTCCGGACGATGCGATCCTGTGCAACGGCGCGGGCAACTACGCGACCTGGGTGCACCGCTTCCACCGCTTCACCAAGTTCGCGACGCAGCTGGCCCCCACCTCGGGCTCGATGGGCTATGGCGTGCCGGCGGCGATCGGCGCCAAGCGGCTCTATCCCGAGCGCACCGTCGTGGCCTTCGCCGGCGATGGCTGCTTCCTGATGAACGGGCAGGATTTCGCCACCGCGGTCCAGTATGACCTCCCGGTCATCGTCATCGTCGTCGACAACGGCATGTACGGCACCATCCGGATGCATCAGGAGCGGGAGTACCCGGGCCGCGTTTCGGCGACGACGCTGAAGAATCCGGACTTCGCGGCCTATGCCCGCGCGTTCGGCGGCCATGGCGAGCGTGTCGAGACGACCGAGCAGTTTGGACCCGCCTTCGAGCGGGCGCAGGCCTCCGGAAAGCCTGCCATCATCCACTGTCTGCTCGATCCCGAAGCCATCACGCCGGCCCGGTCGCTGTCCACCATCCGGGCAGAGGCGCTGGCGGCGAAGGGCTGACCAAGCGCTCCACCTGCCGCGCCGAAAATGTTAACCGCTTCGGTGAACCGGCGCTGAACCTTTTGCGACCATTGCTCGTTGATCAGCCGATTGACGGAGGATGGTGCAATGGCGGCGCGGCGAGCGACGATGGTGGGGCTGGTGGCCGTGATGGCGGCGGCGGGAGCGCCGGCGCAGGCGGCCAACATCTTCGAGGAACTGGGCCGCGCCATCTTCGGCGGCGGCCAGCGCCTGCGCGCGACGCCGATCTACGAGTATGACGAGCCACAGCAGCGGCTGCCCAAAGCCCAGGCGCCGGAGGTCTCCTCCAAGCCGAAGCCGCCGGTGGTGCAGCTCGATCCGTCTTCGGATCCGAGCTGGTATCTGAAGGACCCGACCCTGCGGCGCGGCGACATCGTCGTCACCGCGCAGGGCGTGATGGTCTATCAGGGCGGACGCGGTGGCGATGGCCGGCGCAGCGACTTCACGGCGCTGAGCGCCGGCAAGGACAGCAAGGGCTGGAAACAGCAACTCGAGACGGCCGCAGCCGGCGGACGCAGCTTCTTCGACGGCGCCACCGCACCGCCGAAACCCGCCATCACCGCACAGGCCGAAGCGAAGGCCCCCTGATCGGCGCGTTCCGCCTCAGGCGAGGCGCGCGGCGACGAGTTTGCGCAGTCCGCGCAGGTCCTTGACGAAGCCGCGGATGCCCTCGGCCAGCTTCTCCGTCGCCATCGCATCCTCGTTGAGCGCGAAACGGAAGGCCTTCTCGTCGAGGACGATCTTCTTGGCCCGTTCCGAATCCGACTGAGGCGACGACGCGGGCGAGAGCTTGCGCGGAAGCTCTCCCGTCGCCGCTGCGAGTTCATCGAGCAGCCCCGGCCCGATCGTCAGCCGGTCACAGCCGGCAAGGGCCTCGATCTCGCCGGTGTTGCGGAAGGACGCGCCCATCACGACCGTGCCGATGCCGAAGCTCTTGTAGTAGGCGTAGATGCTCTTCACCGAGACGACGCCCGGATCGGTGTCGGCGGTGTAGGGTCCGCCGCCTGCCTTGACGTGCCAGTCGAGGATGCGACCGACGAAGGGAGAGATCAGGAAGGCGCCGGCATCCGCACAGGCCACCGCCTGCGGCAGCGAGAACAGCAGGGTGAGGTTGCAGTCGATTCCCTCGGCCTGCAGCACCCTGGCAGCCTGGATGCCCTCCCAGGTCGAGGCGATCTTGATCAGGATACGATCCTTCTCGATGCCACGTTCCTTGTACGCGGCAATGATGGCGCGTGCCTTATCGAGGGTCGCCTGCGTGTCGAAGGAGAGATCGGCATCGACTTCCGTGGAAACCCGCCCGGGGACGATCTTGGTCAGTTCGGCGCCGAAGGTGACGGCCAGGCGATCGCAGACGGCATGAACCGTGGACTCCCCGCCCCCGGCCTTCTTTCCCCAGGCAATCGCCTCCTCGACCAGATCGGCATAGGCCGGCGTCTCGACCGCTTTCAGGATCAGGGTCGGATTGGTGGTGCAATCGACAGGCTTCAGCCGGCGGACCGCTTCGATGTCGCCGGTATCGGCGACCACGGTGGTCATCTGGCGGAGCTGGTCGAGCTTGGAGGCGGTCATGGCGGTCCTGTGAAGGCTGGGCGTGGAGCCCGAAAGTGGGACGCCGGGATGACAGGGTCAACCCGGCGCGGCGCAACCCACCCTGCCCCTGCGGCCGGCCAGATCCAGATGACGACGCTTTCATGGATATGTCATATGCGCAGACTACCGCCAGCGCAGGCCCCGTTCCGGGCATCCGCACAGGAGACCACCATGCGCTTCAAGGCGTCCGTCCGCGCCCTCGCCACCGGCCTCTTCGCCAGCCTCTCAGCCGCCTTCCTGCCCTCCGGCCAGGCCGCCGCTGTCGAAGGCAAGCTCGTCCTCTATACCAGCCAGCCCAACACCGATGCCCAGCAGACCATCGATGCTTTCAAGGCGAAGTATCCCATGGTCGAGATCAGCTTCGTGCGCGACGGCACGCCGCGCGTGATGGCGAAGCTGCGGGCCGAGTTCGAGGCGGGTGCGCCGCAGGCCGACCTGCTGCTGATCGCCGATGCGGTGACGATGGAAGGGCTCAAGAAGGAAGGGCGCCTGCTCCCGCATGAGAAGGCCGATATCGCGGCCTATCCTGCGGGGACCCACGACCCGGCGAAGTTCTGGTTCGCCACGAAGCTGATCACCACCGGCATCGTCTACAACACCAAGGCCCCGCTGAAGCCGGTGAGCTGGCTCGATCTCGCCAAGCCCGAGGCCAAGAATCTCGTCGCCATGCCGAGCCCGCTGAATTCCGGCGCGGCCATGATCCACACCATCACCCTGGCCGGCAACCTGCCGACGGGCTGGGGCTTCTACGAGGCGCTGCAGGCCAATGGCGCGCTCGCCGCCGGAGCAAATGGCGATATCCTCCGCCAGGTCGCCACCGGCGAGAAGCTCTACGGCATGATCGTCGACTTCATGCCGATCCGCGAGAAGGCCAAGGGCGCGCCCGTCGAGTTCGTCTTCCCGAGCGAGGGCGTCTCGGCCGTGAGCGAGCCGGTCGCGATCCTGAAGACCAGCAAGAACCCCGAAGCCGCCAAGGCCTTCGTCGACTTCCTGCTCTCCAAGGACGGTCAGGACCTCGCCCTGAAGCAGGGCTATGTCGCGGCCCATCCGGATGTCGCCCTGCCGGCCGGATACCCCGCCCGCAGCGCGATCAAGCTGATGCCGTTCGACGCCGCCAAGGCGCTGGCCGACGAGCCCGCCGCCCGCAAGCGCTTCAGCGCGATCTTCGAGTGACGCTCGCCGCCCAGACAGGCTGGCGGGAGACGCCCGGCCGCCCGTCCTGGCGGCGCCCGGCCTTGCCGGCCGGGCTCGGGCTGCCCGTGCTGGTCGCCGCCATCGCGGTGCTGTTCGGCGGCCTTCCCTTTTTGCGCCTGGCGGGGGCCGCCCTTGCGCCCGGCGGGCAGTTCGCGCCCGCCGATGCGCTGGCCCTGCTCGCCAGCCGGTCTGCCATCAATGCCACGCTGCACACGCTGGAGACCGCCGGTCTCTCGGCGCTGGGGGCGCTGCTGATCGGCGGCGCAGCGGCGATCCTGCTCAGCGTCACTGACATGCGTGGCAAGAGGCCGATCGCCTTCGCCCTCGTCTTCTCGATGATGATCGCGCCGCAGGTCGCGGCGCTGGCCTTTCTCAGCCTGTTTGCGCCGCAATCGCCGATTCTGGCGCTGATCGGTCTCGCCCCGCCTCCGGGCACGCCGAACCCGCTGCTCGGGCGTAGCGGCATCGCGCTGGTGATGGCACTGCATCATGCCCCCCTCGTCGCGATCACGCTCTGGACCGGGCTGCGCAGCGTGCCCCACTCGCTGATCGAGGCCGCCCAGATGGAGGGCGCGGGACCGGCCGCCATCATCGGCCGCGTGCTGCTTCCGGTGCTGCGTCCGCAGATCATCGCCGCGGCGTTGCTCGCCTTCGTGGCCGGCATCGGCAATTTCGGGATCCCCGCCCTTCTCGGCCTGCCCGTGAACTACCTGACGCTGCCGACGCTGATCTACCGGCGCCTGTCGAGCTTCGGCCCGGCCGGCCTGCCGGACGCGGCGGCCCTTTCGATCCTGGTCGGCCTCGTCGCGGCGCTGGGCATCGCGGCCGGCATGCTGGCGACGCGCCGGGCCGGCGGCAAGGTCGAGATCGAGCGGCCGCTCGAGCCGTTCTGGGTGCTGGGCCGGGCGCGGCCTTTCGTCACCGGCGCTCTGCTGCTCCTGCTTGCGGTCAAGCTCGGCCTGCCCTTCCTGGCTCTGCTGGCAGAGGCGCTGACACCGGCGCTCGGTGTCGCCCTGACCTGGCAGAGCCTGACCTTCGAGAAATTCGCCGAGGTTCTGCTGCGGCAGGACGTGACGGTGCGGGCCTTCCGTAACTCCTTCCTCTTCGCCGGAAGCGCCGCACTGATCCTCGCGCTGGGCTCGATCGCCTTCGCCTATGCCCTGGAGCGGCGAATGGGCAGGCTGCGCCGGCTCGTCGAGGCGGTGATCGAACTGCCCTATGCGCTGCCGGGCGTCGTGCTCGCCATCGCCTGCATCCTGATGTTCCTGAAGCCGCTGCCGCTGCTGGGCGTCAGCATCTACGCCACGCCCTTCATCATCCTCTTCGCCTATCTCGCCCGCTTCCTGCCGCTCGCTCTCAAGGCTCCGCTCGCCGCCATGGCGCAGATCGAGGCGCATCACGAGGAGGCGGCGCGGCTCGACGGCGTGACGCTCTGGCAGATGCTGCGCTTCATCGTGGCGCCCATCCTCGCCCCGGCAGCGGTGGTGAGTGCGCTGATGGTGTTCCTCGTCGCCTTCAACGAGCTGACCGTCTCGGCCCTGCTGTGGTCGTCGGGCACGGAGACGCTCGGCGTGGTCCTGTTCTCTCTCAAGGAAGCGGGTCTCGCCGGCGAGGCGGCGGCCGTCGCGATCAGTGCCTCGGCCGTGATCCTGGCCGCGATGCTGACGCTCGATCGGCTGGCGAAGCGGCTCCCCGACAACGTCCTGCCCTGGCGCATCTGAGGGTTCCGGTCTGCATCCTCCGCCTGTCGGAGGCAACATCTCATTAACCCTCCGCTGCCTAGAGCAGGGCGATGCGCGCCTGCAAAATGTCCGATTTGGACATGACGTTCCGACAGACGCGCCGAACGATGCCTGCCAGGACGAGCCTATGAACCAGCGTACAGCGGAACGGCAGCCCCTCTTCCGTCCGCAAGACAGGCGCCGGGTTCTGGTTGTCGAGGATTCCAAAACCTTCGCCATCGCGCTGCGCCAGATGATCGAGGCCGAGACGGGCCTGAAGGTCACCAGTTGCGCCTGCCTCAAGGATCTGAGCGCCGCCATCCTGAAGGACCAGGAAGGCTATGCTATCGCCGTCGTCGACCTCAACCTGCCCGACGCGCCGGATGGCGAAGCGCTCGACTGGACGGTGAGCCACGGCATCCCGACCATCGTGTTCACCGGCACCTTCGACGCCGCGACGCGTGCCCGCATCATGGAGCGCGAGGTTTTCGACTACGTTCTCAAGGATACGGAATTCGCGCTCGGCAACCTCGTCGGTTCGGTGAAGCGGGCGCTGACCAACCGCGAGACCCGCATCCTCGTGGTCGACGACATGACCACGACCCGCCGGCTGCTCGGCCAGATGCTGACGAGCCAGCAGTATTCGGTGGTCGAGGTCGGCTCGGGCGCCGATGCGCTGACGATGCTCGAGAAGGACCAGGATATCCGCCTCGTCGTCTCGGACTACAACATGCCCGACATGGACGGCTTCGAGCTCGCCCGGCGCATTCGTCGCCGCTATCCGGCCGAGCAGGTGCGTGTCATCGGCGTGTCCTCCTCGACCGACCGCACCATCTCCGCCGGCTTCCTGAAGGCAGGCGCGCACGACTTCATCGCCCGGCCCTTCGTGCTGGAGGAATTGCAGTGCCGGATCGCCTCCAATGCCGAGACCCTGCTGCGGATGCGCCAGCTTAACGATCTCGCATGGCGGGACTACCTCACCGGGCTGTTCAACCGCCGCTACTTCTTCGAACGGGGCCCGAAGCTCATCGCGGATGCGCGCCGGCACGATCGGCCTGCGAGCGTGGCCATCCTCGACATCGACCATTTCAAGCGGCTGAACGACGATTTCGGTCACGATGCCGGCGATGAAGCGCTGCGCATCTTCGCAGCCGAACTCGGCGAGATCCTCACAGGGCGCCCGCATCTGCTCGCCAGGCTGGGCGGGGAGGAATTCGCGCTGCTGCTGCCGGGACTCGACGGACCGGCGGCCCAGGCCCTGACGGAGGCGATTCGCGACCAGGTCGCGCGGCGGCCGATGACCGTCGCAGCGCAGGCGCTCTCCCTGACGGTCTCGATCGGCCTCGCGGGCCTCTCGGCCACGGACAGCCTCGACACGGCCCTGCGCCGGGCCGACCGGGCGCTCTACGCGGCCAAGCAGGCCGGAAGAAACCGCGTCTATGCCTGAGCCGCAACGGCAGCGGAGGCCTCGCCCATCAGCAGCGCGCGGTTCGCCTTGGCCTCGCGGACGATGAAATCGACGATCGCACGGACCCGGGCCACGTCCTTCAGGTCGGCGTGGACGAGCAGCCAGAACGACCTCGTGATCGACACGGTCTCCGGCAGGACCGGCACCAGCCGTGGCTCGTCCTCCGCCATGAAATGATGGATGACGCCGATCCCCGCTCCCGAGACCACGGCGTTCATCTGGGCCAGCACGCTCGAGCTCTGCACCTGGGCGCGCAGGCCCTTGGCGATCTCGTCGAGATAGTCGAGTTCCGGGGTGAAGATGAGGTCGTCGATATAGCCGACGATGCGGTGGGCGAAGAGATCCTCCGGCCTCGTCACAGGAGGCATCGAATCGAGATAGGCCCGGCTGGCGTAGAGGCCGAGGCGGTAGTCCGAGAGCTTGCGCGCGACGACCTTGCCCTCCTTCGGCGGGGCGAGCGTGATCGCGACATCGGCCTCGCGCTTCGAGAGCGAGAGCAGCCGGGGCATGGCGATGAGCTGCAACTCCAGACCGGGATAGACTCCGGCCAGCTTCGCCAGGCGCGGTGCGAGGAAGACCGTGCCGAAGCCATCCGGCGCACCGATCCGGACCGTGCCGGCCAGGGCCATGTCCGCCCCGCCGATGTCGCTTTGAATCGCCAGCGCATCGGTTTCCATGTTCTCGGCGCGGACCAGCAGACGCTCGCCATGCGCCGTCAGCGTGTAGCCCTGCGGGCGCCGCTCGAAGAGCTTGGCCTTGAGCGATTCCTCCAGAGAGGTGATGCGGCGCGAAACCGTGGCGTGGTCGGCGCCCAGGCGCCGGGCGGCGGCCGTCAGGCGGCCGGAGCGGGCCACGGCGAGGAAGAAGCGCAGATCATCCCAGTCGAACCGCTCCATCGCCACTCCCCGGTATTTGCTTTTCCGCACGCCGTCGGCCCGGCTTCCGCTATAGCCGTGCGCAAACATGAATGGTAGGGGAGAGCGGAATTTCGATCCATCACCATTGGTAGGGGAGGACGCGATGCGTCAGGTCGGGCACTTCATCGGCGGCAAGCATGTCGCCGGCACCTCGGGGCGCAGCGCCGACATCTACCAGCCGATGGACGGTTCGGTGATCGGAAAGGTCGCTCTGGCCTCGGTCGCCGAGCTGCGCGCCGCTGTCGAGAATGCCGCCGAAGCGCAGCCGAAATGGGCCGCGGTCAACCCGCAGCGCCGCGCCCGCGTGCTGATGAAGTTCCTCGACCTGATCGCGCAGAACAACGACGAGCTGGCCGAACTGCTCGCCCGCGAACACGGCAAGACGATTCCCGACGCCAAGGGCGACATCCAGCGCGGCGTCGAGGTGGTGGAGTTCTCGCTCGGCGTGCCGAACCTGATGAAGGGCGAATTCACCGACGGCGCCGGCCCCGGCATCGACATCTACTCGCTGCGCCAGCCGCTCGGCGTCTGCGCCGGCATCACGCCGTTCAACTTCCCGGCGATGATCCCGCTCTGGAAGCTCGGCCCTGCGATCGCCTGCGGCAACGCCTTCATCCTGAAGCCCTCCGAGCGCGATCCGGGCGTGCCGATGCGCCTGGCCGAGCTGTTCATCGAGGCGGGCGGCCCTCCCGGAATCTTCAATGTCGTCAACGGCGACAAGGAGGCGGTCGACGCCATCCTCGACGACCCCGACATCAAGGCGGTCGGCTTCGTCGGCTCGACCCCGATCGCGGAATACATTTATGCCCGCGGCTGCGCGGCCGGTAAGCGCGTGCAGTGCTTCGGCGGCGCCAAGAACCACATGATCATCATGCCCGATGCCGACATGGACCAGGCGGTCGATGCGCTGATCGGCGCCGGCTACGGCTCGGCCGGCGAGCGCTGCATGGCGATTTCGGTTGCGGTTCCGGTGGGCAAGGCCACCGCCGACGAGCTGGTCAAGCGGCTGATCCCCCGCGTCGAGAGCCTCAAGGTCGGCCCCTCCACGGACGTGACCGCCGATTACGGCCCGGTCGTCACCAAGGCCGCCATGGAGAAGATCAAGTCCTATGTCGATATCGGCGTGCAGGAAGGCGCCAGCCTCCTCGTCGACGGCCGCGGCTTCACCATGCAGGGCTATGAGAACGGCTTCTATGTCGGCGGCTGCCTGTTCGACAACGTGACCAAGGACATGCGCATCTACAAGGAGGAGATCTTCGGGCCGGTCCTCTCCGTGCTGCGCGCCGAGAGCTATGACGAGGCGCTGAAGCTCACCAACGACCATGAATACGGCAACGGCACCGCGATCTTCACCCGCGACGGCGATGCGGCGCGCGACTTCGCCTCGAAGGTCCAGGTCGGCATGGTCGGCATCAACGTGCCGATCCCGGTGCCGCTGGCCTATTACACCTTCGGCGGCTGGAAGCGCTCTTCCTTCGGCGACCTGAACCAGCATGGCCCGGACTCGATCCGCTTCTACACCAAGACCAAGACGGTGACGGCGCGCTGGCCCTCCGGCATCAAGGACGGCGCGAGCTTCGTCATCCCGACGATGGGCTGAGGCCAGCAAGGAGGAGGTGGCCATGTTCGCGCTGAGCGAGGACCAACTCGCCATCCAGGAGATGGCCACCGCCTTCGCCAACGATACGCTCGCGCCCAACGCGATGCGCTGGGACGAGGAGAAGCATTTCCCCGTCCCTGAAATGCGCCAGGCGGCGGCGCTCGGCATGGGCGGCATCTACATCGCCGAGGATGTCGGGGGCTCCGGCCTCACGCGGCTCGATGCGGCGCTGATCTTCGAGGCGCTCTCGACCGGCTGCCCGACGGTGGCGGCCTATATCTCGATCCACAACATGTGCGCCTGGATGATCGACCGCTACGGCTCGGCCGAACAGCGGGCGGCCTTCCTGCCGAAGCTCTGCACGATGGAGCACCTGGCAAGCTACTGCCTGACCGAGCCCGGTGCCGGCTCGGACGCTGCCGCGCTCAAGACGAAGGCAGTCCGCGACGGCGACCACTATATCCTCGACGGCCAGAAGCAGTTCATCTCGGGCGCCGGCGTCTCCGACCTTTATGTCGTGATGGTGCGCACCGGCGAGGCCGGCCCCTCGGGCATCTCGACCCTCGTCGTCGAGAAGGGCACGCCCGGCCTTTCCTTCGGCGCCAACGAGAAGAAGATGGGCTGGAACGCGCAGCCGACCCGTGCCGTGATCTTCGAGAACTGCCGCGTGCCCGTCGCCAACCGGCTGGGCCCCGAGGGCATCGGCTTCAAGATCGCCATGGCGGGGCTGGATGGCGGGCGCCTCAACATCGGCGCCTGCTCGCTCGGCGGCGCGCAAAGCGCGCTCGACAAGGCGCTGGCCTATGCCCAGGAGCGGAAGGCCTTCGGCTCGCGGATCGCGGACTTCCAGGCTCTGCAGTTCAAGCTCGCCGACATGGCCACGGAACTGGAGGCAGCGCGCAGCCTGCTCTGGCGGGCGGCGGCGGCGCTCGACGCCAAGACGCCGGACGCCACCAAGCTCTGCGCGATGGCCAAGCGCGTCGCGACCGATACGGGCTTCACCGTCGCCAATGACGCCCTTCAGATCCATGGCGGCTACGGCTATCTCGCCGATTACGGGATCGAGAAGATCGTCCGCGACCTGCGCGTCCACCAGATCCTCGAAGGCACCAACGAGGTCATGCGGATGATCGTGGCCCGCGGGCTGGTTGGCCGCACCAAGGGGAATTGAGACGGAGGCTGCCTTGAGTTTCACGCGCGAACTGGTCGAACAGATCATCCGCGTCGCTGTTTACGGCGCAGTCATCGCTGCCTTGGTCAAGGTATTCGGCATCGAACGATCGATTGTCTTGCCCTCCGCCGTCGGCTTTGGTGTCGGCTGGTGCGCGTGCTGGCTCCAGACGTCGTGGTTCGGCACTCCGAAGGGGGACAGAAGGCCTGGCGAGGCCGGGCTGACCCGGGCTCTGTCGCAAAGACACGAACTCGATGCGGGCATCAGGCAACCCTATGGGCCCGACAAAGGTCGCGACAAACAATGACGACGATGCGCTGGCAGGCAGCTACGCTGAGCGTCAGGCAGTCAGCCGCCTCACGCGTTTGTCGATGTCGTCGCCACGCTCGCGACGCGCGATGCGCAAATCGTAGTCCGCCTGCAGGTTCATCCATGTTTCCGCGCTCGTCCCGAAGAAGCGCGCTAGCCGAAGCGCCGTGTCGGCCGTGATCGTGCGCTCGCCCTTGACGATGCCGGAGATGCGGCTGACCGGCGCATCGATATCGCGTGCCAGGCGGTTCTGGGTCACACCGAGCGGCTTCATGAGGTTTTCGAGCAGGATTTCGCCCGGCGGGATCAGCGCAAGCTTTCCAGCTTCGTTGTTCGAGATGTCGCTCATTCCCTGCCAACTTGTCAGCGGACATGCGACGAAGTCCGCTTCTAACAATACCTGGAAAGATCGGGAGAAACGACCATGACCAGCATCGCCTTCATCGGCCTCGGCAATATGGGCGGCCCGATGGCCGGGAACCTCGTCAAGGCCGGCCATGAGGTCCGTGCCTTCGATCTGGTTCAGGCGTCGAAGGACGCCGCGGCCGAGCTCGGCGTCTTGATTGCCGGCTCGGCGCAGGAGGCCGTTGCGGACGCCGAGGTCGTCGTCACCATGCTGCCGGCCGGCAAGCACGTGCTCGCCGTCTGGAGCGACGTGCTGCCACGCGTGAAGAACGGCGCCCTGATCATCGACTGCTCGACCGTCGATGTCGAAAGCGCACGCAAGGCGCATGGGCTGGCCGGCGAGCGCGGCTGCCTCTCGCTCGACGCCCCGGTCTCGGGCGGCACCGGCGGGGCCAAGGGCGGCACGCTGACCTTCATGGTCGGCGGCTCCGAGGAGGCCTTCGCGCTGGGCGAGCCGATCCTGAAGGCCATGGGCCGGCGCATCGTGCATTGCGGCGCCGCCGGAAACGGCCAGGCTGCCAAGATCTGCAACAACATGATCCTCGGCATCTCGATGATCGGCGTGTCGGAAGCCTTCGTCCTGGCGGAGAAGCTCGGCCTGTCGCATCAGGCGCTGTTCGACGTCGCCTCGACCTCGTCGGGCCAGTGCTGGTCGCTGACGACCTATTGCCCGGTGCCGGGCCCGGTGCCGACCTCGCCGGCCAACAACGAGTACAAACCCGGCTTCGCCTCGGCCCTGATGCTGAAGGACCTCAAGCTCTCGCAGGAGGCCGCCCAGGCCGCCGGTGCGTCCACGCCGCTCGGCGCCGCCGCGACGCAGCTCTACGGGCTGCACAACGCCTGGGGCGAAGGCGGTACCGATTTCTCGGCCATCGTCCATCTGCTGCGCGGCCGCAGCGCCTCGTAAGCGTGCTTGCGCGAGGGCGTGAGCCGGGTTTAGGACGGAGGGCATGAACGATGCCTCCCGCCCCCGCGAACGCTCGGCCCTCACCGGCTTCGCCGTCAACAAGCTCGACCGGCGCGAGGACCTGCGCAACAACCCCGACGCCGTCAACGCGCTGCGCCACCGCTCGGATACGCGCATCGCCGTCGTCGCCGGCGAGACACCGATCCTGAAGAAGCTCGACGGCGAGGCGCTCTCGATCTGGTTCAGCCATGGCGAGACGCAGTCGCTCGGCGACGGGCTGGAGGAGGCCTTCCTCGGCCTGGCGCCCGATGGCGCCCCGCGCTTCGGGCGTCTGCTGGACCGGGCCCAGGCGGATGTGCTGCGGGCGCGGCCCGAACTGGTCGTCACGGATCTGCGCTCGGTCGCGCTCAAGCGGCTGGTCCCGGAGGACGAGGTCGGCCCGCTCGGCCAGGCCAAGGCGCTGCTGGACTGGCATGCGCGGCACCGCTTCTGCGCCCAGTGCGGCGGACCGACCCATCTCGGCGCCTCGGGCTGGAAGCGCGAATGCAGCGCCTGCGGCGCCCAGCATTTCCCGCGGACCGACCCGGTCGTGATCATGCTGGTGACGCGCGGCGAGACCTGCCTGCTGGCGCGCCAGGCGCGATTCGCACCGGGGATGTACTCCTGCATCGCCGGGTTCGTAGAGCCGGGCGAGACCTTCGAGGACGCGGTGCGCCGCGAGAGCTGGGAAGAAGCCGGCCTGCGCGTCGGCACCGTCCGCTACATCGCCTCGCAGCCCTGGCCCTTCCCCTCCTCGCTGATGATCGGCTGCATCGCGGAAGCGCTGAACGACGAGATCGTGCTCGACATGACCGAGCTCGAGGCCGGGCGCTGGTTCACCCGCGACGAGGCGCTGGCGATGCTGGAGGGCACCCATCCCGAGGGCTTCACCAGCCCGCAGCATCTCGCCATCGCCAACACGCTGCTGCGGGCCTGGGCGGTCGAGGGCGAGCGCGCCTGACCCGACCCCTCCGGGGTCCTTACTCCGCGGCCTCGGCGAAGTTCTCGCGCAGGGGACTCGCCGGGTAGACGCCGAGGATCTTCACCTCCTTCGAGAAGAAGGCGAGTTCGTCGAGCGCGCGGCGCAGGCCCGGATCATCCGGGTGCCCCTCGACATCGGCATAGAACATCGTCGCCGAGAACTGGCCGTCGACCATGTAGCTCTCAAGCTTGGTCATGTTGATGCCGTTGGTGGCGAAGCCGCCCATTGCCTTGTAGAGCGCGGCCGGCAGGTTGCGGACCTGGAAGATCAGCGTCGTCACCGTCTTCGCGGCGCCCTGGCGGGTGAATTCGGGGTATTTCGAGAGGATCACGAAGCGCGTGGTGTTGTGCTTCTCGTCCTCGATGTCCTCCATCAGGATCTCGAGGCCGTAGACCTCGGCCGCGATGCGCGGCGCGATCGCGGCGCGGGTGACGTCCGCCGCCTCCGCCACCTGCCGGGCGGAGCCGGCCGTGTCGGCCGCGACCTCGGCCTTGAGGCCGAGCTTGCGGATGATCTTGCGGCACTGGCCGAGCGCGTGGATGTGGCTCTGCACCTTCGTCAGCGTCGCCAGGGTCGCGCCCTTCACCGCCATCAGATGGAAGCGGATCGGCAGGAAGTGCTCACCGATGATGTGCAGCCCCGAGCGCGGCAGCAGGTGGTGGATATCGGCGACGCGGCCGGCGATCGAGTTCTCGATCGGGATCATGCCGTAGCGGGCGGTGCCGTCGGAGACCGCCGCCAGCGCATCCTCGAAGGTGGCGCAGGGCAGAAGCTCGCAATCGGGGAAGACCTGCAGGGCGGCCTGCGAGGAGAAGGCGCCGGGTTCGCCCTGGTAGGAAACGATGATGGTCATGAATGCGGCTCTCGGACTTCAGGCGCTGGTCTTCAGGACCGCGCGAGCGCGGTCGAGGTCGGGGGGCGTGTCGACGCCGCGCGGGACATGGTCGATGATCATCGCGTCGATGCGCATGCCGTCTTCGAGCGCGCGCAGCTGCTCGAGGCTCTCGCGCTTCTCCAGCGTCGATTGCGGCAGGCTGACGAATCGGTCGAGCGCGCGGCGGCGATAGGCGTAGATGCCGACATGGTGGTAGAGCGGGCCCTCGCCATAGGGTGCCGTGGCGCGGGTGAAATAGAGCGCCCGCAGGCGGCCCGGTGCCACAGGGCTGCCGATCATCTTGACGACGCTGGGGGCGGTCTTCTCCTCCTCGTCGGTGATCAGCCCGACGAGCGTGGCGATCTGCACCGCCGGATCCGCCAGCGGCGTGATCGAGGCGGCGATGGCGATGGGCTCCAGCGTGGGGAAATCGCCCTGGACGTTGACGATGACGTCGTGAAGGCCACTGGGGTCGAGGATGTCGGCGGCTTCCTTGATGCGGTCCGAGCCCGAAGGGTGCTCGGCGCTGGTCATCACCGCGACGCCGCCAGCGGCCTCGACGGCCGCCTTGATGTCGTCCGAGTCGGTCGCGACCGCGACGGGGCCGATGCCGGCCGCGACGGCCCGGCGCCAGACGCGAACGATCATCGGCTCGCCATGGATGTCGGCCAGCGGCTTGCCGGGCAGGCGCGTCGCTCGAAGGCGCGCGGGGATCAGGATCAGCGGGTCCGACATGATGGCTGGCAGGGCTCGGTGGCGGCGGCGCGCAGGCGCGGCGCGAGGCGTCAAAAGGTCTCAAAGCGGAGCGTGCTTATACGAGTTGCAATGAGGCGCGCAAAGCGGTTAAGCAACGCGCGGGTGTCGGCCCTTCCGGGTCCGCACGATGCTGTCTTGCTTCCCGTGCCGGGCGCACGGGCGGCCGAGGGTTCGGATACGATGGATATCGAAACCAACAAGATCGCCGGTGCCGTTCTCTCGACGCTGCTCGTGGTGATGGGCCTCAACATGACGGCCGGCATCGTGTTCGCGCCGAAGAAGCCCGCCGTGCCCGGCTACGACCTGCCGAGCGACCAGCCGGTGGCTGCCGCGGCTGGGCCCGCCGCCGCAGCCGAGGAGCCGATCGCGGTTCGCCTCGCCAAGGCCGACATCTCCCGGGGCGAAAAGGCCATCGGTGCCTGCAAGGCCTGCCACACCTTCGAGAAGGGCGGCGCCAACAAGATCGGCCCGCACCTCTATGACGTCTATGGCCGCAACAAGGGTGCCGTCGACGGCTTCGCCTATTCGGCGGCGATGAAGGGCAAGGCGGCCGAGAAGTGGGAGGCCGACCAGCTCGACGGTTTCCTGAAGAATCCGAAGGCCTACATGCCCGGTACGATCATGGCTTATGCCGGGCTCGGCCGCCCCGATACGCGCGCCGATGTCGTGGCCTATCTGAATTCGCTGGCCGACGCGCCGAAGCCACTGCCCAAGCCCTGAGCCGCGGCCGGCCTCCGATCACCGTTCTTTGAAGCCGGGCTCAGCGCCCGGCTTTTTCGTTGCGGCCCCGGCGCTTGCACCGGTCACGGTGTTGCCGCCACGATGATGTGCGATGTTGCACCTGCCGACAGGGCGGGCCAGATGACACCGGGCGATTCGGATGCCCCGCCATCGACGAGGAGACGCGACACGATGACGATCCGCATGACGCGCCGCCGGATCCTGAAAGGAGCCGCGCTCCTCGCCGGCGGAGCGGCGCTTCCGGGCCCGGGAGGGCGCGCGGTTGCGCAGGCGAGCGAGACGCACGGCCTCTCGACCTTCGGCGAACTGGGGCTGCCTGCCGATTTTCCGCATTTTCCCTATGTCAACCCGAAGGCGCCCAAGGGCGGCACGCTGACCGTCCAGATCAAACGGGCGAGCGGCAACCAGAGCTTCGACACCTTCAACACGCTCAACACCTTTGTGCTGCAGGGCGACGGCGCCGCAGGCATGGATGCCTGCTTCGACAGCCTGATGGCCGGCTCCGGCGACGAGCCGGGCACGCTCTATGGCCTGCTCGCGAAGAGCGTTTCGGTTTCGGCCGACCGGCTGACCTATCGCTTCCGTCTGCGGCCCGAGGCGCGCTTTCATGACGGCAGCCGCGTCACCGCCCGCGACGTCGCCTTCAGCATGAACCTGCTGAAGAGCAAGGGGCACCCCTCCTACCGGCTGATGCTGAACGAGCTGGCCTCGGCCACAGCCGAGAGCGACGAGATCTTCGTCGCCCAGCTGACGCCCAAGCGCAGCCGCGATCTGCACCTGATCGTCGCGGGGTTACCCGTCTTTTCCGAGAAATTCTGGTCGACCCGCAATTTCGAGGCCTCGACGCTGGAGGCGCCGCTGGGCTCGGGCCCCTACCGCGTCGGACGCCTCGAGCAGGGCCGCTTCATCGAGTTCGAGCGCGTGGCAGATTACTGGGGGCGCGACCTGCCGGTGAATGTCGGCGTCAACAATTTCGACCGGGTGCGCTGGGAGTATTTCCGCGACCGGCAGGTGGCGTTCGAGGCCTTCAAGAGCGGCGTCATTACCTTCCAGGAAGAGTTCACCTCCCGCATCTGGGCGACCGGCTACGACTTCCCCGCTGTGCATGAGGGCAAGGTGAAGAAAGAGGCGTTGCCCAAGACCGACCCGACGGGCTCGCAGGGCTGGATCTTCAACCTGCGCCGCGAAAAATTTGCCGATCCCCGCATCCGCGAAGCGCTTGGCCTGTGCTTCGACTTCGAATGGACGAACCGGAACATCATGTTCTCGTCCTTCTCGCGGATGACCTCCTATTTCGAAAACTCGGATTCGAAGGCGACCGGCCTGCCCTCGCCAGCGGAACTCAAGCTGCTCGAACCCTTCCGCGGCAAGGTGCCCGACGAGGTCTTCGGCGAGCCCTACCTGCCGCCGGTCTCGGACGGCTCCGGCAGCGACCGCGCCCTGCTGCGCCGCGCCGACGAGATGTTCCGCGCCGCCGACTGCAAGCGCGAGGGCAATGTGCTGAAGCTGCCGAACGGCCAGCCCTTCGAGATCGAGTTCCTCGATTCGCAAGGGGCGCTGCAGCCCCACACCCAGCCCTTCCAGGCCAATCTGAAGCGGCTCGGAATCAACGCCACCTCGCGCATCGTCGACGCGGCCCAGTATCAGCGCCGGCTCGACGAGTTCGATTTCGACATCATCAGCCGCGCGCTCGGCGGCAGCGCCATCCCCAGCGATTCCTTACGCGTCGTCTATGGTTCGGAGGCGGCCAGGACGCGCGGCTCGCGCAATGTCGGCGGCGTCAGCCACCCTGCCATCGACGCGATGATCGAGGCCATCGGCCAGGCCGAGAGCTATGCCGAGGTCGTGGTCGCGGCCAAATGCCTCGACCGCATCCTGCGCGCCGGGCGCTACTGGATCCCGATGTGGTGGAACCCGACGGAGTGGCTGGCTTACTGGGACATGTTCGAGCGGCCGCAGACCAAGCCGAAATTCGGCTCGGGCGCGCCGGCGATCTGGTGGTACGACGCCGACAAGGCGAAGCGGATCGGGAAGGCCTGAGCCGGCATGCTGAGCTATATCGCGCGCCGCATCGCCCTGATGGTGCCGACCCTGTTCGGCATCCTGCTGATCTCCTTCGTGATTGTGCAGTTCGCGCCGGGCGGGCCGGTGGAACGGGTCATCTCGCAACTGCAGAACCCCAACAGCGGCGGCGCGGCCGACCGCGTCGGCGGGGGATCGGGTGGGGATGCGGGAGCCCAGGCGGCGGGCGACGCCGGCTCCGCCTATCGCGGGGCGCAGGGCCTCGACCCCGCCTTCATCAAGGAGCTCGAGAAGCAGTTCGGCTTCGACAAGCCGGCGCATGAGCGCTTCCTGAAGATGCTCGGAGACTATGTGCGGTTCGATTTCGGCCGCAGCTATTTCCGTGACGCGCCGGTGCTGCAGCTGATCAAGGAGAAGCTGCCGGTCTCGATCTCGCTGGGCCTCTGGATGACGCTCCTGTCCTATGCGATCTCGATCCCGCTCGGCATCCGCAAGGCGGTGAAGGACGGTTCGCGCTTCGACACCTGGACGAGCGCCGTCGTCATCGTCGGCTATGCGATCCCCGGCTTCCTCTTCGCGATCCTGCTGATCGTGCTCTTCGCCGGCGGGTCGTTCTGGCAGATCTTTCCGCTGCGGGGGCTCACCTCCGACAACTTCTCGCAGCTGAGCTTCTTCGGCAAGGTCGCCGATTACCTCTGGCACATCGCCCTGCCGGTGACGGCGATGGCGCTCGGGGCCTTCGCGACCTCGACGCTGTTGACCAAGAACTCCTTCCTCGACGAGATCCGCAAGCAATATGTCCTGACCGCGCGGATGAAGGGGCTGTCGGAGCGCGGCGTGCTCTATGGGCATGTCTTCCGCAATGCGATGCTGATCGTGATCGCGGGCTTTCCCGGCGCCTTCGTCGGGGCGCTGTTCGCCGGCTCGCTCTTGATCGAGACGATCTTCTCGCTCGACGGGCTCGGGCTCCTCTCCTTCGAGGCGATCGTCAACCGCGACTATCCGGTCGTCTTCGCCAATCTCTACATCTTCTCGCTGATCGGCCTCGTCGTGCATCTCATCACCGACCTGACCTACACCTGGGTCGATCCCCGCATCGATTTCGAGACGCGGGAGACCTGAGATGAGCGAAACGCTGATCGCCCCGCCGCCGGCCGCCCTGCGCGCAGAGACGCCGCTGGCCCCGGCCGAAGCCGCCCAGGGCTGGCTCAAGCTCTCGCCGATCAACCGGCGCCGGCTCAACAACTTCAAGGCCAACCGGCGGGGCTGGTGGTCGCTCTGGATCTTCCTGACGCTGTTCGTGCTGTCGCTCTTTGCCGAGTTTCTGGCGAACGATCGCCCCCTCATCGTGCGCTACAAGGGAGAGTGGCTGTTCCCCGTCGCGGTGAACTATCCGGAGGAGAAGTTCGGCGGGTTCCTGGCCACGACGGATTACCGGGATCCGGTGATCGCCAAGGAGATCGACGCCAACGGCTTCTCGGTCTGGCCGCCGATCCGTTACAGCTATCGCACGCACAATCTCGACCTGCCGGTCCCGGCCCCGGCGCCGCCGACCTGGATGCTGAAGGACGAGCAGTGCAAGGTCATCGCCGCGCGCACCGGCGGCACCGGCTGCCGCGACATCGAATGGAACTGGCTCGGAACCGACGACCAGGGCCGCGACGTCGTCGCCCGGCTGATCTACGGCTTCCGGATCTCGATCCTGTTCGGGCTGATCCTGTGCGGGATTTCCTCGGTCATCGGCATCACGGCCGGCGCGATCCAGGGCTATTTCGGCGGCTGGACCGACCTGATCTTCCAGCGCGTGATCGAGATCTGGACCTCGATCCCGGCGCTCTACCTGCTGATCATCGTGGCCGCGATCATCACGCCGAGCTTCTTCGTGCTGCTCGGCATCCTGCTGCTGTTCTCATGGGTCGCGCTCGTCGGGGTGGTCAGGGCCGAGTTCCTCAGGGCGCGCAACTTCGAATATGTCCGCGCGGCGCGGGCGCTCGGGCTCACCGACCGCGCCATCATGGTCAAGCATCTGCTGCCCAACGCGATGGTGGCGACCCTGACCTTCCTGCCCTTCATCCTCAATGGCTCGATCACGACGCTGACCTCGCTGGACTTCCTCGGCTTCGGCCTGCCGCCGGGCTCGCCCTCGCTCGGAGAGCTCCTGGCGCAGGGCAAATCCAACCTGCAGGCGCCCTGGCTCGGCCTCTCGGGCTTCGTCGTGATCGCGCTGATGCTCTCGCTGCTGATCTTCATCGGCGAGGCGGTGCGGGATGCGTTCGATCCGCGGAAGACATTCGCATGAGCGCCCCCCTCCTCTCCGTCCAGGATCTCTCCGTCGCCTTCCGCCAGGGCGGGCGCGAGACGCTCGCGGTCGACCGGGTGTCCTTCGATCTCGCCAAGGGCGAGACGCTCGCCATCGTCGGCGAGTCGGGCTCCGGCAAATCGGTTTCGGCGCTGTCGATCCTGAAGCTGCTGAACTATCCGGCGGCGCATCATCCCTCCGGAAAGGTGATGTTCGACGGCCAGGACCTCATCGCCGCCGACGAGGATGCGATGCGCAAGGTCCGCGGCAACGACATCACCATGGTGTTCCAGGAGCCGATGACCTCGCTCAACCCGCTGCACACGATCGAGCGGCAGATCGGCGAGATCCTCGAGCTGCACAAGGGTCTGCGGGGCGAGGCCGCGCGGGCGCGCACGCTGGAGCTGCTGGAACTGGTCGGCATCCGCGACGCGAAGAGCCGGCTCGACGCCTATCCGCACCAGCTCTCCGGCGGCCAGCGCCAGCGCGTGATGATCGCGATGGCGCTCGCCAACGAGCCGCATCTCCTGATCGCCGACGAGCCGACCACGGCGCTCGACGTCACCGTGCAGGCGCAGATCCTGAAGCTGCTCAAGGATCTGCAAACGCGGCTCGGCATGGCGATGCTGTTCATCACCCATGATCTCGGCATCGTCCGCCGCATCGCCGACCGCGTCTGCGTGATGCTGAAGGGCCAGATCGTCGAGCAGGGTCCGGTGGCCGAGATCTTCGGCAACCCGCAGCACGCCTACACACAACGCCTGATCGCGGCCGAGCCGACCGGGCGCCCCGACCCTGTCGCGGACGATGCTGCCACACTGGTCGAGGCCGGGCCGATCAAGGTCTGGTTCCCGATCAAGAGCGGCTTCCTCCGCCGGACGACCGGTCATGTGAAGGCGGTCGACGGCATCTCGGTGAGCGTGCGCGAGGGCGAGACGCTCGGCGTCGTCGGGGAATCAGGTTCGGGCAAGACGACGCTCGGCCTCGCCATCCTCAGGCTGATCTCATCGGAGGGGCCGATCCTTTTCCTCGACGACCGGATCGACGGGCTGACGGCTTCCCAGGTCCGGCCGAAGCGGAAGGACCTGCAGGTCGTCTTTCAGGACCCCTATGGCTCGCTGTCGCCGCGCATGTCGGTGGCCGAGATTGTCGCCGAGGGGCTGACCGTCCAGGCGAAGCAGCAGAGCTATGCGCAGCGGCGCGAGGTCGTGGCGCAGGCCCTGAGCGATGTCGGGCTCGATCCCTCCGCGATGGACCGCTACCCGCACGAGTTCTCCGGCGGTCAGCGTCAGCGCATCGCGATCGCGCGGGCCATGGCGCTCGATCCGAAATTCGTCGTGCTGGACGAGCCGACCTCGGCACTCGACATGTCGGTTCAGGTGCAGATCGTCGCGCTGCTGCGCGACCTTCAGGCGAGGCGCAAGCTGGGCTATCTCTTCATCAGCCACGACCTCAAGGTCGTCCGCGCGATGGCCCATCGCGTGCTGGTGATGCAGAACGGCAAGGTCGTCGAAGAGGGGCCGGCCGAGGAGATCTTCTCCCGGCCGCGCGAGGCCTACACCCAGGCCCTGCTGGCCGCGGCGCTCAATCTCGAACCCGCCGGCGCCGCCGCCGTGAGGGACTGAGCATGGCGCGCGCCATCCTGATCGTGCTCGATTCCGTCGGCTGCGGCGGGGCGGAGGATGCGGCTGCCTATGGCGATGCCGGGTCCGATACGCTCGGCCACATCGCCGCCGCCTGCGCGGCGGGAGCCGGTGACCGCGCCGGTCTTCGCAGGGGGCCGCTTTGTCTGCCTCATCTCGTGCGCCTGGGGCTCGCCCATGCCTGCGAGGCCTCGACCGGGATCGCGCTGGCCGCTGTTACCAAGCCGGCAAAGCCGGCGGGACGCCATGGCTACGGCGTCGAGCGCAGCCAGGGCAAGGATACGCCCTCGGGCCATTGGGAGATCGCCGGCTGCCCCGTGCCCTTCGCCTGGGGCTACTTCACCGATCTGGAGAACTCCTTTCCCGCCGATCTCGTCGCCGCCATCATCCGCGAGGGCGGCCTGCCCGGAATCCTCGGCAACCGGCATGCCTCGGGCACGGCGATCATCGACGACCTCGCCGAGGAGCATATCGCGACCGGCAAGCCCATCTGCTACACCTCCGTCGATTCCGTGCTGCAGATCGCTGCGCATGAACAGCATTTCGGGCTGGAGCGGCTCTATGCCCTCTGTCGGACGGTCCGGGGACTTGTCGATCCGCTGCGGATCGGACGCGTGATCGCGCGGCCCTTCGTCGGCAGCCCCGAGACGGGCTTCACCCGCACCGGCAATCGCAAGGACTTCGCCATCCCTCCGCCGCACGAGACGATCCTGGACCGGCTCGCCGCGGCGGGCCGCCAGGTCGTCACCATCGGCAAGATCGGCGACATCTTCGCGCATCGCGCCACCGGACAGGAGATCAAGCCCTTCGGCAATGCGGCCATGTTCGAGGCCGCGCTGGCCGCCTGGTCGGACCTGCCGGACGGCGGATTCTGCTTCGTGAACCTCGTCGATTTCGACACCGAGTTCGGGCATCGTCGCGACGTGCCGGGCTATGCGGCGGCACTCGAAGCCTTCGATGCGATGGTTCCGCGGCTCGAGGCCGCTTTGCGCCCCGGCGATCTCGCAATTCTCACCGCCGACCATGGCAACGATCCGACATGGCCGGGGACGGACCACACGCGCGAACATGTGCCGATCCTCGCCTTCGGCCCCGGCATCGCGCCCGAGCCGCTGGGCCGGCGCGAGAGCTTCGCCGACATCGCCGCGACCGTCGGGCATTGGCTCGGCCTCGGCCAGGTCGGCCCCGGCCGGGGCTGGTAGGCTCAGGCCGCCGCCACGCGCCCGCAGAAATCCGCGACCTCGGTCCGGATCTCCTTCGTATGGGCTGCGAGGGCCTCGGCGGAGTCCTGGACCTGACGCGCCGCGTGATGGGCGCTCTCGGTCATCGCTTCGAAACTTCCGACGATGTCGGCGCTGCGCCGCGCGCCTTCGAACGACATCCTGACCTGGTGCGCGATCTCGCCAGTCGCCTGGCCCTGCTGCTGCACGGATACCGCGATCGCCTCGGCCACGCGCTCGACGTCGCCGATGGCCGTCACGATGTCGCGGATCGCCTTGAGCGAGCGCTGCGAGGCGTCCTGCATCGCGCCGATCTGCGCCGAGACCTCGTCGGTCGCCTTGGCGGTCTGGGCCGAGAGCGTCTTGACCTCTCCGGCGACGACCGCGAACCCGCGGCCCATCTCGCCGGCCCGCGCCGCCTCGATCGTCGCGTTCAGTGCGAGCAGGCTGGTCTGCGCCGCAATGCTGCGGATCAGTTCGACCACCGCGCCGACATTCTCGCTGTTGCGGGCGAGCACCTCGATCTCGCCGCTCGCTCTGCGGGCCAGTTCCGCGGCCGTCGCCGTGCCGTTGGCGGCATGGGCCACGCTGCGGCCGATCTCGCCGATCGACATGGCGAGCTCGTCGCTGGCGGCGGACAGATGGTCGATGCTGAGCAGCGTCTCCGAGGTCGCGTCCGAGACGACGACAGTCTTGCTGCGGGCCTCGTCGGAGGTCGTGGTGAGCGCCACGGCCTCGGCCTGCATCACGCCGGCGGCACCGTCCAGAACCGCCATCTCCTCTTCCATGCGCGCGCGGAAGACGGCGACCATCTGGCGCAGCAGGTCGGAGCGCCGAGCGATCTCCTCGCCCAGTTGCTTCTCCCGCTCCGCCACCTGTCGCTCGCGATCGGCATTCTCCTGGGCCTTGGCGAGGCTGCTTTCGTTCAGCACGAACATGCGTTCCAGCATGACCGCGACCATGGTGAGGAACGAGGTCTCGATCACGACGATGACGGCGTGCAGCATGACCCGGCCGAGGCTGCCGCCCTGATAGAACACCGCCGCGGGAAGGATGTATTGGAGCGCGAGGTGATGGACGGCCGTCAGTGCCGCCCCGAGGACGATCGGCCGCCAGTCGCAGAAGCCCGCGAGCAGCGCCAGCACGGCGAAATAGTACATGTGCATGTCGGGCTGCCAGGGATGCCCGGCGAGGCTCGCCACCATCAGCGAAACCTGCGCGACCAGCACGATCGCGAGGGCGAGCTGGGTGACGATGGCGGCACCGCGGCCGGCAAAGAGCAGCAGCGCCGCCGCGGCCATGGCGAAGGCCAGCGCCGTCGGCAGCCATGCCGAGTGGCCGAGCATCAGCTCGATCAGCAGCAGCAGCGGCACATGCAGGACGGCGAGCCCGAGAAGGACGCAGGCGACGCGGTGGCGCACTGAATCGAGAGTCCAGCTCATCATCAGGCCCGATCGTCGGAGGGGGCGTCGAGGCAGCCGGCGAGCCCGGCCAGTGCCACCTGCAACAGCGCGCCGCGAGGTCGGCTCAGCGCGCCCTCCTCCGCCGGAGCCACGACGACGACATAGGGCACGCGGCCCGGCCGCAGAACGCGATGCCCTGACGCCAGGGACTGCGCGAGCGCGTCCTGGCCGGACGTCCAGGGCGGAAAGAGGATCGCGACGGGCGTGCGCGTGCCGGGCGCCGCTTGCGGGAGCGCCGCCATGACCGCCAGCGGGCTGGAGAGGGCGACGAGCACCAGTGCGATACGGTCGCGACCAGACAGGGCGCGCGACAGGCGGGGGCGCGAGAACGCAGTCGAAGGCATGAAGAACCCGAACGCTGGACGACCGTCCGCAGGCCCCCCAGCAGACTGTGAGATTGGCGCAGACTCAGGTTAAGGGATTGCTTACGCTGAGCTCTCGCCGCAGCGTGCCGTCGCTCGCCGCCTCAGCGCGCGAGCCGCTCCTTGATGCGGCGCATCAGCCCGTCCCGAACCTCGCGATAGGCGTTCATCACCTGGTCCCGCGAGCCCTGGACAGCCGTCGGATCGACCGTCGGCCAGTATTCGACCTCGGCTGCGACGGTGCGCGTCAGATCGAGGGCGCGGTGATGCGCCTCGGGCGAGAGGGAGACGATGAGATCGAAGTTGAGCCCCTCCCACTCCTCCAGTTCCTCGATCGATTTCGGCTTGTGCTTGTGAGCGTCGATGCCGATCTCGTCGAGGGCGGCCAGCGCGAAGGCATCGACCTCGCCCCGGCGCGCGCCGGCCGACTGGACATAGACCGACTTGCCGAAGAAGTGTTTGGCCATCGCCTCGGCCATCGGCGAGCGAACGGCATTGTGCGCGCACATGAAGAGCACGCTCTGAACCTTTCGCGATGCGGGCGGCTCCAAGCCTCAGCCCTTCCAGTGCAACGCGTAGATGAGCGTAAAGAGCCGCCTCGCCGTATCGAAATCGATCTCGACCTTGCCCGCAAGGCGCTCGACGAGGATGCCGGCGGCCTCGTCGTGCAGGCCGCGCCGGCCCATGTCGATGGCCTCGATCTGCGAGGGCGTGGCGGTGCGGATGGCGGCGTAATAGCTCTCGCACACCATCGCATAGTCCTTGACGATGCGGCGGAACGGCGTGAGCGAAAGATGGTGCGTGATGACCGGCGCGCCATCCGCCTCCCGGATCTCGAAGACGAGCCTGCGCTCGACCATGGCGAGATGGGCGAGGTATGGACCGCCCTCATGGCCGGGCAGGACGAAGCGGTTGCGCTCGATCAGATCGTAGATCGCGACGGCCCGCTCATGCTCCTGATCGGCCGAGCCGCCCCCCAGCGACGAGGGATCCAGCGTCACGCCGACGAGGCACTGCTTCGCGGGTGTCTCGGCCTGGGGCATCGGTCCCTCCGGTTCCGCCATGGCGGTCTGCCGCTCCGAGACGTGCGCTCAGAGATTCAGCCTGATCGTCACGGAACGTCCGTGAGCGTGCAAGCCCTCCGCTTCCGCCAGCGCGGTGGCGGCCGGCGCGAGCGCGCGCAGGGACTCGGGGCCGCATTTGAGCAGCGATGTCCGCTTCATGAAGTCGAGCACGCCGAGGCCGGAGGAAAACCGGGCGGAGCGGGCCGTCGGCAGCACATGATTGGGCCCGCCGACATAGTCGCCGATCGCCTCGGGCGTATGGCCGCCGAGGAAGATCGCGCCGGCGTTGCGGATCAGCCCGGACAGGCGCTCCGGCTCAGCCGTCATGATCTCGAGATGCTCCGGCGCCATCCGGTCGATCAGCGGCACGGAAGCCTCGAGATCGGCGACGAGCAGGATCGCGCCGAAATCAGACCAGCTTTTGCCTGCGATCGCCGCGCGCGGCAGCGTGCGCAGCTGTGCCTCGACGGCCCGTTCGACCTGATCCGCCAAAGCCGCATCGTCCGTCAACAGGATCGACTGGGCCGAGACGTCATGCTCCGCCTGAGCGAGGAGATCAGCGGCGATCCAGTCCGGATTGGCGGTGCCGTCGGCGACGATCAGGACCTCCGAGGGACCGGCGATCATGTCGATGCCGACCTGGCCGAAAACCCGGCGCTTCGCGGCGGCGACATAGGCGTTGCCGGGACCGACGATCTTCGAGACCGGCGCGATCGTGGCGGTGCCATAGGCGAGTGCCGCGACGGCCTGCGCCCCGCCGATGCGGTAGATCTCATCGACGCCGGCGAGCCGCGCTGCGGCCAGGACGAGGGGGTTCGTCTCGCCCCGCGGCGTCGGCGCCACCATCACCACCCGATCGACGCCCGCGACCTTGGCCGGCACCGCGTTCATCAGCACGGATGAAGGATAGCTCGCGGTACCGCCCGGCACATAGAGGCCGACGGCCTCGACGGCGCTCCAGCGCCAGCCGCTCTCCACGCCCGCCGCATCGGTGAACCAGGCGTCCTGCGGCTTCTGGCGGGCGTGGTAGGCCTCGATGCGGTCGCGCGCGGTTTCGAGCGCCTCGATCTGCGCCGGCGAGCAGGCCGCGACGGCCGCATCGATCTCGGCCGCCGGGACGCGCAGCGTCGATTCCGTCAGCGCCAGATCGTCGAAGCGCCGGGTGTAGTCGATGACGGCGGCATCGCCGCGCTCCCGCACCGTCGCGATGATGTCCGCCACCACGCGATCGACCTCTTCGGAGACCTCGCGTTTGGCCGACAGCAGGTCCCGGAACGCGCTTTCGAAATCGGCGGTGCTGTCGTCGAGCCTGATCGGCATCGCTGTCCCCGGAGGTGATGGTCGGGTGGTGGTTCGCAGGCAGAGAAACGGGCGGCGGAGGATCAGGGGCCGTCGGGATGTTCCGGCTTGGCCAGGGCTTCCCAGACCGGTCCGAGATCCTTCATCTGCGCTTCGACGCATTCGACAGCGAGGCGGATCGCGGCGCCGTCCGAAAAATGCAGCGTCACGTCGCCCTCCGGCCCGTCGCTGCCGGTGAAGGCGATCGCCAGCAGGCTGAGCACACGGTCGGGAACCTGCTTGTCGATGCCGGTGCTGCGAACGGCGAGGACACGATCGAAATGCAGCGCCGTCAGCCGGCGCCGGTACTGGCCACCCGGCGCGCCCTCCCAATCGAAGCGGCGGGCGGCGAGCGCGAATCGCTTCTCGGCCGGCAGCCAAACGATGTCGGCCACCTTCAGGACGGCGTCCTGGAGATGGGCCGACATCACGGCGAGATCATCGGCATCGAGCGCGATGAGCTTCAGGGGGTCTGCGGCATCGTCCGACATGGGCTGTGTTCTGGCGGTGCCGCCCGCGCGCGTCAACCGCTCAGGCGCTCGACCTTGGCGCCGCAGCGAGTCAGTTTCGCCTCCAGCGCCTCGAAGCCGCGGTCAAGATGATAGACGCGGTTGATGGTGGTATCGCCCTCGGCGGCGAGGCCCGCGATGACGAGAGAGACGGAGGCGCGCAGATCCGTCGCCATCACGGGGGCGCCGGTCAGCTTGGTGACGCCCTCGACATGGGCGGCATCGCCCTCGAGCCGGATCTTCGCGCCCAGGCGCGCCAGTTCCTGCACATGCATGAAGCGATTTTCGAAAATCGTCTCGCGGATGCGCGAGGTGCCCTTCGCCTTGGTCATCAGCGCCATGAACTGGGCCTGGAGGTCCGTCGGGAAGCCGGGGAAAGGATCGGTCGCGATATCGACCGCCTCGAGCGGTTGACCGTTGCGGCGAACGCGGATGCCCTCGTTCGTGGTCGAGATCTCGACCCCGGCCTGCACCAGCACGTCCAGCGCCGACTGGAGCAGTTCGGGGCGGGCGCCCTCGAGCACGACGTCGCCCCCCGTCATCGCGACCGCCATGGCATAGGTCCCGGCCTCGATCCGGTCCGGGAGCACGGCGTGATGGGCACCGCCGAGACGGGCAACGCCCGTCACGACGATCCGGCTGGTGCCAGCGCCCTCGATCTTCGCACCCATCTTCGACAGGCAGTCGGCGAGATCGGCGATTTCCGGCTCGCGAGCAGCGTTCTCGATGACCGTGGTGCCCTGCGCCAGGACGGCGGCCATCAGGGCCGTGTGCGTGCCGCCGACCGTCACCTTCGGGAAGACGATCTCGGCGCCCCGCAGGCCGCGCGGCGCGCGCGCGATGGCGTAGCCGTTCTCGATCTCGATTTCGGCGCCGAGCCGCTCCAGCGCCATCAGCAACAGATCGACCGGACGCGTACCGATGGCGCAGCCGCCGGGCAGGGAGACCTTCGCCTCGCCCATGCGGGCCAGGATCGGCGCAATCACCCAGAAGCTCGCCCGCATCGTCGAGACGAGTTCGTAGGGCGCGCAGGTGTCGACGATCTGCCTCGCGGTCAGAGCGATGGTCTGGCCTGTTTCGGCCGACTGACCGATGCGCTTGCCCGCGATCGAGCGATCGACGCCGTGATTGGAGAGGATGCGCGACAGCGCGCTGACGTCGGAAAGCCGCGGCACGTTGGCGAGCGTCAGCGTCTCGTCGGTGAGCAGGCTCGCGATCATCAGCGGCAGGGCGGCATTCTTGGCGCCGGAGATCGGGATGGCGCCATCGAGGCGCTGGCCGCCGGTGATGCGGATCTTGTCCATCGTCAGGTCCTGCTGAGCCCCGGCAGGACGCCGGAGGCGAGGAATTTGGTGTCAGGACCGGTCGGGATCGGCCTGGGCTTGCGGCGCTTCGTCGGCCGGCACAGCCGCCCCTTCCGTTCGACGGGCCCGGGCCTGGGCCTTGCGGCGCTTCAGGTTTTCCCGAAGGGCGGCGGCGAGGCGCGCCCGCTTCTCGTCTTCTGCGGATGTCTGGCGGTTCACGTCAACGACTCGGCAACCGGTTGAACGCTCGCATCGCGGCGAAATCGCGGCGCATCGTTAGCCGCATCGCCATCTTTCGACAAGCGCGCCGCAGCCCGGCACACGACTTGCGTGCACCAAAACCAGGACCGGCGACCGTATCGTTTCGAAACCGTTCGAAAAGCAGACGCCATGACGTTAGGTAATATTCGTTAACGAGATTAACCATCTGCCCGAGTTTTCGTTTACAGTTTGTTAACTTCGCGTAGCTTGGCGGCATGGCGCTCCTCGATGGCGGTACGGGATCAGCAGCATGTTCCAGTCGGTTGCTTCGGTCATGAATGCCACGCCTGCAGCGGTCCTCGACAGTTGCGAGGTCATCGACGCCATCCGTCACCGGGCGGGCTTCCTCCCCGAGACGCAACTCGCCTATGAGCCCGAGATCAAGACGCTCTGGGTCACGATCAAGCCCGAGCTGAAACCGGTCTTCACGCTGCAGCTCCTCGACAGCCTGGTGAAGATCCAGAGCGCGATCGTGGCGCTGTGGGGCGCCCCCGACCAGTATCACCGCGCACCCGTGCGCTTCCTGGCGTTCCGCGGAACGGGTCCGTTCTTCACGCTCGGCGGCGATCTCGACTTCTATCTCGACTGCCTGGCCAAGAACGACCGGGCGGCGCTGGCCGAGTATGCGCGGCTCTCGGCGGCGGGAGCGGTGATGAATGCCAGCGGGCTGAACGGTCTCGTGGTGACGCTCTCGACGATCCACGCCAAGGCGATTGGCGGCGGCATCGACGCGCCGCGCTCCTGCAACGTGATGATCGCAGAAGAGCAGGCGTCGTTCGTCTACCCGGAAATCAAGTTCAACCATTTCCCCATCACCGCCGTCGCGATCCTCTCCCGCCGGATGGGGGCACGCGCCGCCGAGCGCATGCTGATGTCGGGCGAAGAGATGAGTGCGCAGGCCTTCATGGAGGCGGGCGGGCTCGAGGCCGTGGTGCCGACAGGCACTGGCGAGGCCTGGATTCGCAAATATGCGCACGACTCGCTGCCCATGCATGCAGCCAAGACGGCTCTGTTCTCGGCCTTCAACCGCCGTGCGGGCGATCTGCAGGAGGAACTCGCCCAGCTCGGCCAGATCTGGACCGACTGCATGCTTCGGCTGAGCCCGAGCGCGATCTCGAAGCTGCAGCGCATCACTCAGACCCAGGACCGCATGCTCGCGCGCATGTATCAGCGCCCGGTCGTCGCCCAGGATCTGCAACTCGCCTTCTGACCGCCCGAGCGTCGTGCTCAATGCGCCGCCGCCGGCACACCAAACATTTACCTCTCAGCGTCTAAAACTTTAAAGCGGGAGACAAGTGCGGGCGCCGCAAGCAAGGCGCATCAGCGACCGGCGGGACGGGATGAGATGGCGGGCGCGCTGAAGGATTGGTGGAACGCCAGACTGCGTCGTCCCGGCGACGACTTCGATCAGCCCAGCTATGCGCTGCTGGTCGCCTCCCTGTTCTCATCACCCGCCTCGATCATTCCCGGCGGCGTCGCCGGCATCCTGACCCCGCTTTTGTGCTGGATCTCGACCGGCCTCGTCGTCTTCGAAGCCCTGACAATCCTGGTCGCGCTGATCGTGCTGCTGCGGCTGGCGACCTTCGTCTCCTATCGACGCGCCGATCATTCGCGCGACGGCTATGACGAGACGCGGCGCTGGGATCGCGATTATTTCCTCGGCGCCACCGCCTTCAGCGCCGTGCTCGGCTACAGCTGCTATGCGGCGCTCGCGCAGACCGACGATCCGGCCGCCCATATCACCTCGGTCGCATCGACGATCGCGATCGCGTCCGGCTATGTCTCGCGCAATGCCGGCCGGCCCAAATTCGTCGCCGTACAGCTCCTGACCTTCTGCGTGCCGATGGCTTTCGGCCTGATCCAGGCCCACAATCCCTATTATCAGTACATCGGCTATTTCGCCTTTCTGTATGTGGCGGCCAACATCGCCATCACCAATTCGCTTCATCGCAACCTGCTCGCTCTCAGCGATGCGACAAAGCAGTCGAAGGCGCTGGCCTCCGCCCTGCATTCGCAGAACCTGACGCTGGATGCCGCGCTCAACACGATGATCCACGGGCTGGCGATGTTCGACCGCGATCTCAAGCTCGCCGTCAGCAACGCGCCCCATCTCGCGCTCTACGGACTGCCCGAGACGCTCGCCCTGCCGGGCACGCCGATCACCGCGATCGCCCGGTTCCTCGTCGAGCGGCAGGTCGTCGCCGCGGGGCAGTTGCGTGACCTCAAGGAGGCGCTGGCCGAGGTCCAGGCGACACAGATGACCACCAGCCGCGAGATCCAGACGCGGGCCGGGCGGGTTCTGGTCGTGACCTTCGCGCCGGCGGCCGAGGGCGGCGTGCTGATGTCGACGGAGGACGCGACCGAGCGCAAGGCGACCGAGGCCCGCATCGAGCAGATGGCCCGCTTCGACGAGCTGACGGGGCTGGCCAACCGCTTCGAATACAACAGCAACATCACGGATGCCTTCGCCCGGCTCGACCGCATGGGCGAGCCTTTCGCGCTGCTCTATGTCGATCTCGACGGCTTCAAGCAGGTCAATGACAGCCTCGGCCACGACATCGGCGACCGCGTGCTCGTGGAGACCGCGGAACGCCTGCGCGGTGCGATCCGCGGCAGCGATGTCCTGGCCCGGTTTGGCGGCGACGAGTTCCTGCTGATCCTGCCCGCGGCCAACCATCTCGTCGTCACCGCGATCGCGCAACGCATGATCGACGCGATGACCAAGGCGTTCCGGCTCGACAACAAGACCGTGTACGTCACCGCCAGCATCGGCATCGCGATGGCGCCGGCCGACGGAGCCACGCCCGCGGATCTGCTGCGCCACGCCGACACGGCGCTCTACAAGGCGAAGGCCGCAGGCCGCAACACCCTGATGTTCTTCGACCCGACGATGGCCGAGGAGATGACCGAGCGGCACGAACTCGAGGTCGACCTGCGCAAGGCCTGCGAGGACGGCTCGCTGGAACTTTACTATCAGCCGATCATCGACCTGCGCACCGGCGAGGTGGTCTCGCGCGAGGCGCTGATGCGCTGGCGCCACCCCACCCGCGGCATGGTGCCGGCCGGTCAGTTCATCCCCGTCGCCGAACAATCGGGCCTGATCGCGACGATCGGCGACTGGGCGATCCGGCAGGCCTGCAAGGATGCCGCCTCCTGGGAGAAGCATGTCGGCGTCTCGGTCAACGTCTCGCCGCTGCAGTTCCGCGAGCCGCGACGCATCGTCGAGACGGTCAAGAACGCGCTGATCGCCTCCAACCTGAATTCGCAGCGCTTGACGCTCGAGGTCACGGAATCGCTGCTGATCGAGGACAACAAGACGACGTTGGGCGTGATCGACGAGTTGCGGATGCTCGGCGTCACCTTCGCCCTCGACGATTTCGGTACGGGCTATTCTTCGCTCGGCTACCTCTCGACCTACCCCTTCGCCCAGGTGAAGATCGACCAGAGCTTCACCAAGACCGTCCAGTCGAGCGAAGCCTCCAAAGCGATCATCGAGGCGGTTTGCCAGTTGGCCCGACGCCTCTCCATGAACGTCGTGGTCGAGGGGGTCGAGACCGAGCAGCAGCGCATCGCCGTGCAACTGCTCGGCGCCCAGCGGGCCCAGGGCTATTTCTTCGGCAAGCCGGCGCCGATGGCGAGCTTCGCCGAGAAAAGCCGTCACGTCGCCTGAACCGCCCCCCACCCCGTGGCGTTTCGGCGCGGACAGGGCGCGGAACGGCGGATACCGGCTGTGCGGTCTTGATTCCGCTCCAACGAGACCGCATCAGCGGGAGGTGGATTCGCTCGGGACAGCGGGAGACAGCATGATCCGACCTGACGACGGTTCATTCGTGCCCCTCGACAGGCGGGCAGCCGCTTGACCGCGACCACCCCATCCACCTCGCCGGCGCCCCTGACGCCGGACCTTTGCGTCATCGGCGCCGGGACCGGCGGCCTGGCGGTGGCCACGGCTGCGGCAGCCTTCGGCGTCCCCGTGGTGCTGGTCGAGCGGGACCTGATGGGCGGCGAGATCGGCAGCAGTGCCGTCGCCGCGCTGGCCAGCGCGGGCGTGCGCGCCCAGGCCGTCCGTGAAGCCGGGCAATTCGGCCTCGTCGTAGGCGAGCCCGAGATCCGCGACGCGGCCCTGCACGATCATGTTCAACGGGTCATCGCGGCCCGCCGGCCGAACGTCTCGACCGAGCGACTGACGGCGCTGGGTGCGACCGTGCTTTCAGGCGAAGCGCGCTTCGCCAGCCGCAGCACGGTCGTGGTGGGCGAACAGACCATCAAGGCCCGCCGCTTCGTCGTCGCCACGGGCGCGCAAACGGTCCTTCCCGACATCCCCGGACTCGCCGATCTGCCGGTCCTGACGGAAGCGGGCCTCGCCAGCCTGACCCGCCGGCCAGAGAGCCTCGTCGTCATCGGCGGGGCGCCGGCGGCCGCAGCCATCGCGCAGGCCTTGGCGCGGCTGGGCAGCCGGGTCGCCCTGATCGAGCCTGCCGGGCTGCTGCCGGGCGAAGACCCGGAGGCCGTCGCCATCCTGCGGAGGGCGCTGCTGCGCGAAGGCGTCGCGCTTCATGAAGGCAGCGCGATCCTGCGGGCCGAGGCGTTCAAGCGCGGCCTGCGTGTGGTTCTGGACGGCAAAGCCGAATCGGAGACGGTCGTCGAGGCCGCTCAGGCGCTGGTCGCCGGCCCGCGCAGGCCCGCGATCGAGCGGCTCGACCTCGAACTCGCCGGCATTGCGGCCAGCGCAGAGGGCATCCGGGTCGATCGCGGGCTTCGCAGCACCAATCGACGCGTCTACGCGATCGGCGATTGCGCCGCGGGCGCGACCGGCGGCGCGGCCGGCGCCGAGGAACAGGCGCGGCTGGTGCTGCGCAATGCGCTGTTCCGGCAGAGCGGCCGCTTCGAGCGGGCGGCGATCCCACGCGTCACGATGACCCACCCGCCCATCGCCCATGTCGGGCTGAGCGAGGTCGAAGCACGGCGCCAGGGCGAGATTCGCGTCCTGCGCTGGCCTTACGCTGAGAGCGACGCAGCCCAGGCCGGCCGGACGACGGAGGGCTTCGTCAAGATCCTGACCGACGCCAAGGGAAAGCTGCTCGGCGCCACCATCGCCGGGGGGCAGGCCGGCGAGCTGATCGCGAGCTGGGGTCTGGCGCTGGCCGCCGGACGGACCGTGCAGGACATGGCGGCGCTGCCGATGCCGCAGCCTTCGCTGGCCGAGGTGTCGAAGCGCGCGGCGACATCCTTCCTGACCCCGCTCGCGACCAAGCCCGGGCTACGGCGCCTGATCGGCTGGCTGCGTCGGCTCGGCTAGGATCGGCGGCGATGCAGCCTCAACGACCGGACAGCGAACCGATTTCCGTCAGCCTGCCGCGTGGGCTGACCCGGCTCGGATTGTCGGCGAAGCTGCTCGTGCTGACGGTGCTGTTCGTCATGGTGGCGGAGGTGCTGATCTACCTGCCGTCCGTCGCCACCTTCCGGCGCAACTGGCTGAACGACCGGGTGGCGGCGGCTCAGGTTGCCGTGCTCGTCCTCGAGGGCGCCCCCGAGGACGGGCTGCCCGAAGGCAGCGAGAACCGGCTTCTGATGGGTGTCGGAGCCCGGGCCATCGCAGCGCGCGTTGGTGGCGCGCGTCGCCTGCTCAGCCTCGATTCGATGCCACCCGCCGCTGTTTCGCGCACCGTCGACCTGCGCAGCCTGGGCTGGTTCGGCGCCATCGGCGAGGCGATGGAAACCCTGATCCTGCCGGCGCAGATGCCGATCCGCGTCATCGGCGAGGCGGTCGGCGGCGCCGATTTCGTCGAGATCGTCATCGACGAAGCGCCGCTACGGCGGGCGATGCTCAAATTCTCCGTCAACCTGCTGCTGATCTCGCTGGTGATCTCGGGGCTGACGGCCGTCGCGGTCTATGTCGCGCTGAACTGGATGATCGTCGGGCCGATCCGCCAATTGGCGGCGAATGTCATGGAGTTCGAGGTCGACCCCGAAAACCCGCATCGCATCATCGAGCCGACCCGGCGGGCCGACGAGATCGGCGAGGCGCAACGCGCGCTGGCGCGGATGCAGATGACGCTGGCGGGTGAGCTGCGGACGAAGAAGCATCTGGCGGAACTCGGCCTCGCGGTCAGCAAGATCAATCACGACCTGCGCAACATGCTGGCCGCCGCGCAGCTGATGTCGGACCGCCTCACCGAGACGCGCGACGCCAAGATCAGGCGTTTCGCGCCGCGGCTGATCGCGACGCTCGGCCGCGCCATCGACTTCTGCCAGGCGACGCTGGCCTATGGGCGCGCCGCGGAGGCGACGCCGGTGCTGCGGGAGGTGCTGCTGCGCCAGCTCGTGGCGGAGCAGGCCGAACTCCTGGGACTGGCCGAGGCGGCGCAGGTCAGCTTCAGCAACGAGGTGCCGGCCGATCTGGTCGCCCCCTGCGATCCCGACCAGATGGCCCGCGTCCTGCTCAACCTGATGCGCAACTCGGTCCAGGCGCTCACCCAGGCCGGCACTGAGCCCGGCGGACGCCCGCTGCTGACCGTCCAGGCCGCGCGTGACAACGGCTCGGTCGTCCTGCGCGTCGCCGATAACGGCCCGGGCGTGCCCGAACGGGCACGGGCCAACCTGTTCCAGGCCTTCCGCGGCTCGGTGACACCGGGGGGAACAGGGCTCGGGCTCGCCATCGCCGCCGAGCTGGTGCGGCTGCATGGCGGCTCGATCGCGCTCGAGCCCTCGGAGACCGGCGCGGTGTTCAGGGTGACGCTGCCGGCGCCGCGGACGGCGGCAGCCTGAGGGCGCCCTACTGGCTCGCCCAGATCACGCGGGCCATGAAGGCGATCTCCGCGAGAGGCAGCACGCGGTCGCCATGCTCCGGGTTGAGCGAGGCAAGCTCGACGGTTTTCGCCGTCTGGCGCTTGAGCTGCTTGGCCAGGACCTCGCCTTCGACGGTCTTGACCACGACACGGTCCCCCCGGCGCACCGTCGCCGTCGGCGAAACGATGATCGTGTCCCCGTCGCGATAAAGCGGCAGCATCGAATCGCCCGAGATCTCCAGCGCATAGGCCTTCTCGTCGGCGACGCCGGGAAAGGCGACCTCTTCCCAGCCCGTGCCGACAGGAAAGCCGCCATCGTCGAAGAAGCCGCCGGAGCCGGCCTGGGCGAAGCCGATCAGCGGAATGGTGCGCGAGGGGGCCGCGCCGCGCCGCATCACCACGCTCATGAACTCGTCCAGCGAGGCGCCGGTGGCGGCCAGGATCTTGGCGATCGATTCGGTCGAGGGCCAGCGCTCGCGCCCGTCGGGCCCGATCCGCTTGGAGCGGTTGAAGGTGGTGGCGTCGAGGCCGGCCTTGCGGGCCAGCCCGGAGGCGGTGAAGCCATAGCGCTGGGCGAGGGAGTCGATCGCGCTCCAGATCTGGTCGTGGGAGAGCACCGCACACCTCGCGTGGGATGTTGCCTTGGCCGGGGACAACAATAGGAAATATCCCCTATTCTCTAAGACATCAATCTGATTTCGGCTGCAGCAAGCGAGAAAAATTGGCGAAGGTCGGCGACAGCCGCTAAGCCCTCCACAGCCATCATCCACCGAGGTCGCCCGTGCCGCTCATCTACAAGATCTGCCCCGAAAACCTGTGGCGCGAGGCCGAGGCTGCGGGCCGCTTCGACGGCGCGGCGATCGACCTCACCGACGGCTTCATCCATTTCTCGACCGGCGACCAGCTCCGTGAGACGGCAGCCAAGCACTTTGCCGGACAGAGCGATCTGCTGCTGATCGCGGTGGAAGGCGACAGGCTCGGCGCGGCGCTGCGCTACGAGCCGTCGCGGGGCGGCGCCCTGTTTCCGCATCTCTACGCACCGCTCGACACCCGCGGCGTGCGCTGGGTGTCACCGCTGGCCCAGGGCAGCGACGGCAGCCCCGTCATTCCGGAGGACATTGCGTGATCGGCTCGCTCTTCAATCTCGCCCGGCCCCTCATCCACAAGATGGATGCCGAGACCGCGCACCGCCTGACGGTCGCTGCGCTGGCGGCCGCCCCCGCACTGAGGCCGGCGCCGGATGATCCGGTCCTCGCGACGGAAGCCTTCGGGCTGTCCTTCTCGAATCCGGTCGGTCTGGCGGCTGGCTTCGACAAGCATGCGGAGGCGGTGGACGGGGCGCTCGGCCTTGGCTTCGGCTTCGTCGAGGTCGGCGGTGTCACCCCCCTGCCCCAGCCCGGCAACCCGAAGCCGCGCGTCTTCCGGCTGATCGAGGATGCCGCGGTGATCAACCGCTACGGTCTCAACAGCGACGGCATGGAGGCCGTGGCGCAGCGCCTGGCGGCCCGGCGGGCGCGAGGCGGCATCGTCGGGGTCAATCTCGGGGCCAACAAGGAGTCGGCCGACCGCGCGGCGGATTATGCGGTGCTGACGCGCAGGCTCGCGCCCCTCACCGACTTCGTCACCGTCAATGTCTCCTCCCCCAACACGCCGGGGCTGCGCGACCTGCAGGCGGAAGCCGCCCTTGACGACCTGATCGCGCGGGCGCTGGAGGCACGCGACGAGGCGGCCGCGGGCGGGCGCCCGACGCCTCTGCTGCTGAAGATCGCGCCCGATCTCACCCTGCCGGAGCTTGACGGCATGATCGCGGTCGCGCGCAAGCGCCGCATCGACGGGCTCATCGTCTCCAACACCACCATCGCCCGGCCCGAGACCTTGCGCAGCCCGTCCAAGGGGGAGGCCGGCGGCCTCTCGGGCAAGCCGCTCTTCACGGCCTCGACGCGTCTGCTCGCCGAGGCCTTCCTGCGCGTCGAGCGGCAGTTTCCGCTGATCGGCGTCGGCGGCATCGACTCGGCCGAAACCGCCTTCGCCAAGATCCGCGCCGGCGCGGATCTCGTGCAGTTCTACTCCGCCATGGTGTTTCACGGCCCAGGGCTGGTGAAGACGGTCAAGGCGGGACTGGCAGCCGAAGCGCGCCGCGCCGGGCTGCCCAAGCTCGCCGCACTGGTCGGGCGCGACGCTGCTGCGATCGCGGCAGGCAAGGGCCTGTAACGGCGCCCGTGCTCGCCATCCGGGCGGCAGCCCCTTGCGGCCGCCCCGGAGCTGGCCTATCGGCCCTGAGCACCCTGCGATGAGAGATGCCTACCGCCGTCATCGCCGCCAGGGTGCGGCGGGATAGCGAAAGGCGGGGGCCTTGCCGACCATCGACTGGAAGAGGCTTGCGGCGAGCGCGCTCGCGCCTGCCCTGCTGATCGGGCTCATCCTCGGAGCCATGCTGGTCCACCAGCATGAGAGCGTCGAGCGCGTCGCGGATCGCGACCGGGCGGCACAGATGCGGCTCGTCGGCTCCCTGTTGGACGCCAATCTCGACCAGGCGGCGAAGTTCTCGCTCGCGCTGGCCGAAACCTTCGCGCGCAACCCGCAGATCCGCGAAGCGCTCGCAGCCGGCGACCGGGCCCGTCTGGAAGCCCTCTCGAAGGACGCCTACCAGTACCTCAGCCGCCAGGCGAGCGTGCAGATCTTCGGCTATCATTCGCCGGATCTGCGCTACCTGCTGCGCATGCACCGGCCGGACCAGCATGGCGACGACATCTCCGGCTTCCGCGCCATGGTCGTCGCCGCCAATCGGCTGCGACGCTCCCAGACCGGCGTCGAGATCGGCATCGCCGGCATCGGCATCCGCGGCGTCGCGCCGATCGAGCAGGGCGGCGCGCTGCTCGGCAGCGTCGAGGCGGGGCTCGACATCCGTCCCATGCTCGAGATGGTGAAGACGGCGACCAACACCGAGATCGCCATCGTGGCCGCCACCTCTCTCAGCGGCGTCGCGCTCGACCCCAAGCTCGCTTCCGTCGGCGATCTCTCCCTCATGGCGACGACGAACGAGGCGCTGTTTGCGCGCTTCCTGCGCGCCGTGCCGACAAGGCCCGTGCGGGATGTCGAGATTTCCACGCGCCGGCTCGACGGCCAGAGCTACGGCGTGATGGTCCAGCCGCTGGTGGATTTCTCGGGCCGGCTGATCGGCATGGCCGTCATGCTCAAGGAGGAACCGGGCTCGGACTGGCGCCGACTGATGACCGAACTCTGGGTCATGGCGCTCTGCGGCGGCATCATCGCCTTCGTCGGCTTCCTGGTGCTGGCGCGCCGGCGGCGGACAGCGTGATGCGCCGACTTCTTCTGCTCGTCCTTCTGCTTCTCGCCCCGGCGGGACCGGCCTTGGCGGGACCGGCCTTGGCGGAAGACAATGCGACGGGCTCCCGCACGGGTCTGCCGCAGAGCGTGGAGTTGCCGGTGCGGGTGCGGGTCGCGCTGCGCGTGCTCAATGTGCTCGAGATCAAGGAGGTCGCCGGGCAGGGCCGCCTGCAGATCGAACTGACGCAGCGCTGGCAGGATCCGCGGCTCGCCTTCGACGCCATCGCCCGCGGCCTCGCCCGCGACGACCGCGTCGGCGAGGAGGCGGACGAGTATCTGAAGACGATCTGGACGCCGGGGCTGACGCTCGACAATCAGATCGGCGACAAGGATTCCCGCAGCGTTGCCCTCTCGGTCCATGCCCATGGCGAGGTCATGCTGATCGAGCGGTTCGAGAGCGACTTCCGCTTCCGCATGAACATGGACGCCTTTCCCTTCGACCAGCAGAGGCTGACGCTGTCGCTCTCCCTGCCGCGCTATCCGCAGCAGGAGGCGGTGATCGTCACCACCGAGGCCGACCGGCAGTTCTCGGGCGTCGACCCCACGCCCTCGGTCGTCGACTGGCGCCCGATTGGCCTGCGCTTCACCAACGAGCCGGCGATGGGCTGGAATGCGCGCTCCTATTCGCGGCTGAACGCCACCGTCACGATGGCGCGGGACGCCCAGCGCTATGTCCTGCGCGTCTTCGTGCCGATCATGGCCGTGCTGGCGGTCTCGCTCTTCGTGCTGTGGTCGCCGGGCCTGAAGGAGCAGGACAAGGGCGGGCTGATCTTTTCATCGCTGCTCGCGCTGGCGGCGATCAGCTTCACCTTCGAATCGAGCTTCCCGGGGTCGATCTCGCTGAACACGCCGATCGCCGAGATGATCTCGCTCGGCTATCTCTATCTGGTCGCGGTTCTGATGTTCGAGATCGCGCTGGCCGTCGTCATCGCCAATCCGCGGGGGCGCTGGAGCGGCGAGGCCGCCGCCCTGCGCGATCACCTGCGCTGGGCGCTGCCGGCGATCATGCTGATCATCTGCCTCGGGGCCGCGCTGCGGGCGCTGCCGGGCTGAGCCAGCTGCCGTTCAGCGGCGGGCTGCGAAGAGCCGCGACAGCAGCCAGAGCGGGACGACGAGAAGCGCGCCGCCGATGATCCACTGGCCGACCTCGCGCAGCGCGCCGAAGCCGAGATCGCCGAGCGAGCGCACGAAGCGGGCCGCCGCGTCGAACAGGGCGCGGGGCGACAGACCGAGAAAGGCCATCGCCGCGCCGACGAGCAGCGAGATGAAGAGCAGCCGCACGAGCACGCCGAGCGGCGAGCCGCCGAGAAAGCGTTCGATCCTGCCGTTGGCCATTCCCTAAAACCCCAAGTCCTCTTGCGTCGAGAAGACGCCCGGGTGGTTGAACCCCGGCTGAACGGGCTGTCAACCCATCCACGGATCAGGAGGTGGCGGAAGCTCCGGCCGTGGCCCAGGCGGTGCCGGCGATCTTAGCGGCGGCGATCACGGCCTGGGTGCGGCTGTCGACGTCGAGCTTGGTCAGGATGGCCGAGACATGCGCCTTCACCGTCGCTTCGGAGACACCGAGCTCATAGGCGATCTGCTTGTTGAGGAGCCCCTCCGACAGCATCATCAGCACGCGCACCTGCTGCGGCGTCAGCGTCGAGAGGTTGCGCACCATCGTCGCCGTCTCGGCATCGACCGGCGCCGTGAGATCGACACCCGGCGGCGTCCAGACGCCGCCTTCGAGCACCGCGCGGATCGCCTCGCCCATCTGCTCGACATCGGCCGTCTTGGGCAGGAAGCCGAGCGCCCCGAACTCGATGCAGCGGCGGATCACGGCCGGGTCGTCATTGGCCGAGACCACGATGACCGGGATCTCGGGATGATCGGCCCGCAGGAAGAGCAGGCCGGAGAAGCCCTGCACGCCCGGCATGGTGAGATCGAGCAGGACGAGATCGGCGTCGCCGCCGCTGTCGAGCGCTTCCGTCAGCGCCTCCAGCGAGCCGACCTCGCTGACATCGGCGCCTTCGAGGGCGGTCGAGACCGCCTGCCGGAGCGCGCCGCGAAAGAGCGGATGATCATCCGCGATGACGATCCGTGTCGACGGCTGTCGTTTCATGGGATCCCATCCTCGTGCCCGGTCCGCATTGTGCCTCAATCGAACACCGGTTCAAGCCATCGGCGCGGGCGGCCGCCGACCCGGCAGGCTGTGAACCATCGCGTGCCAGTGCGCAATCAGCCATTCGACGGCAGCAGCGCCTCCAGTGCCTCGATCCGGTCGGCCTCGAGTGGGGGCTTGTCCCAGCGGATGCGGCTGATGCGGGGAAAGCGCATGGCGACGCCGGATTTGTGCCGCGTCGAGCGCTGCAGCCCCTCGAAGGCCACTTCAAAGACCAGCCCGCTATCAACCGTATGCGTGACCTCGCGCACCGGCCCGAAGCGGTTGAGCGTGTGCTTGCGGACATAGCGGTCGAGTTCGACCAGTTCCTCGTCGGTGAAGCCGAAATAGGCCTTTCCGACCGGCACGAGTTCGTCTGCCCCGCCTTCGCCGGCGCGCCAGACGCCGAAGGTGAAGTCGGAATAGAAGGAGGAGCGTTTGCCGTGGCCGCGCTGGGCATACATCAGCACGCAGTCGATGAGCCTGGCCTCGCGCTTCCATTTCCACCAATGGCCCTTCGGGCGGCCCGGCAGATAGGGCGAGTCGAGGCGCTTGATCATGCAGCCCTCGACGGCTTCCGCATCGGCGCCCGCGCCGGCCGTCGCAGGGTCGGCGCGCGCGGCGGCCAGATCCTCCCAGTCGCGGAACGCAATCGGCGGGGAGAGATCGACGATCGGGCTGTCGAGGCGCGCGACGAAGGCTTCCAGCCGCGCCCTGCGCGCCGAGAGCGGCAGGTCGCGCAGATCCTCCCCGCCATCGACGAGCAGGTCGTAGGCCCGGATATGGGCGGGATGCTCGAGCAGCATCTTCGGCGTGACACTCTTTCGGTTGAGCCGCTGCTGCAGGCTGTTGAAGCTCTGGACGGCCGCCTCCCGCCGCACCAGCAGTTCGCCGTCAATCGCGCCATCCTGCGTCAGCGCCTCGACCACGTCCGGGAAGGCGGCGGCGATGTCCTCGCCGGTGCGCGAGAACAGCCGCGTGATGCGCTCGCCATCGGGCCGCGTGCCGGTGACGGCCTGGACGCGGATGCCGTCCCATTTCCATTCGGCCTGGAATTCGGCCGGGTTCATCTTCTCGAAATCGCCGTCCTCGATCGGGTGCGACAGCATCACCGGGCGGAAGGGCGCGGGATCGGTCGCCTCGGGCCGCGGCCCCCTGCCCTCGAGCCAGGCGAAGAGCGTGGCATAGGGCGGTTCGAGCCCATGCCAGACCTGCTCGACCTCGTCGGCCGGGATGCCGCCGAGGCTGGCGGCGGCCGTCTTGGCGAGGCGCGCGGAGACGCCGATGCGCAGCGAGCCGGTGATGAGCTTCAGCAGCGCCCAGCGGCCGGTCTCGTCGAGCGCGTCGAGCCAGGAGGCGACGAGGCGCGGCAACTCGGTCTTGCCGAAGCTGCGCAGACCTTCCACGACATCCGGCAGATGCGGCACGTCGTTGGCCCCCCGACGCGCCGGCCACATCAGCGCCACCGTTTCCGAGAGGTCGCCGACATAGTCATAGGAGAGCGCGAACAGCACGGGGTCCGTCCGCTCGGCGATCAGCGCCCGCACGAGCCCGGATTTCGCGTTGGGGAAAACCAGGCCGCCGGTCATCGCCGCCAGAGCGAGGCCGCGATCCGGATCGGGCGTGCTGCGCAGATAGTCCGCGATCAGCGCGAGCTTGGCGTTGCGGCGCGGTTCGTAGGCCAACCGGTCGAGCAGCCAGGCAAACCGATTCACAGGCGGGCCTCCCCACCGGGCCAGCGTTTACCAATGCGGCGAACTCTGGGCATCATTCAGTTTCCATTCATGAACGGGGCAGCAGGCTGGTTTCCGCTGAGGGGGAATTGCTGCCGATGCGTATCGCCATCCGGGTCACGGGCCTCGCCATCGCCATGGCGACTGCGCTTGCGGGCGCCGCCCAGGCCGACTCCTTCATCTGCCGCGAAACGCCGATCGTCGCGCCGAACCATAAGCTGACGGCGCTTGCGCCGCGCGTCGCCATCGGCGGCAAGCTCGAGATTCTCGCCATCGGCTCGTCCTCGACCGAGGGCGTCGGGGCCACCAGCCGCGACAGGAGCTACCCAGCGCGGCTGCAGAACCTCTTGTCGGCGGCCTGGCCCCGCGTCCAGGTCAGTGTGGCCAATGCCGGTATCGGCGGCGAGATCGCGCCGCAGACGCTGGCGCGGCTGAAGCAGGCTCTGAGGGAGCGCCGCTACGATCTCGTGATCTGGCAGGTGGGCACCAACGACGCCGTCCGCGGCGGCGACATGGCGGCATTCCGGGCGATGATCGCCGACGGCATCGCCGTGGTGAAGCAGGCCGGCGTCAGCCTCGCTCTGCTCGACCCGCAGTATTTCCCCGGCATCCGGGAACCGGCGCGCTACCAGAGCTATGTCGAGGCGATCGCCGAGGTCGCCAAGCGCGAAAGCGTCCCCGTGTTCACGCGCTACGAGACGATGCGGGAATGGCACGAGGCCGATGCCCAGGCCTTCAAGGCCGCGCTCGCGGCGGACAGCTTCCACATGAGTGATGCGGGCTATGACTGCCTCGCCCGCGACATGGCGGCGGGTCTCGTCTCTCTGACCACCGGCGGCCGGCCCGTCGTCGCGCAGACGCGCTAACGCTTCAGACTGGGACGGCATCGGCGCCCTCCACGGCAGCCTCGGCCTCGCCCTCGTCGCCATAACCGACCAGATGCAGCGGCTTCGCTCGGAGGCCGACGCTGGTGCACCAGTGGACGAGCGCGTCGGCCTCGCCATGGGTGACCCAGATCTCGCCGGCGTCCGTCTCGCGGATCGTCGCCTGGAGATCGTCCCAATCGGCATGGTCGGAGACGATCAGCGGCAGTTCGACGCCCTTCTGGCGCGCGCGGGCGCGGATGCGCATCCAGCCCGAGGCGAAGCTCGTGACGGGGTCGGGGAATTTGCGGGCCCAGAGGTCCTGGATCGCGCTCGGCGGGCAGATGACGATCTCGCCGCCCAGCGTCTTGCGTTCGGCGGCGACGACCTTGCGGACCTCGCCCAGCTGCGCGCCCTCCGACAGGTAGAACTCGGTCAGCTTCTCCATCGCGCCATGGAGATAGAGCGGGCGCTCGTAACCGGCTTCGCGGATCAGGGCCATGACGCGCTGCGCCTTCCCCAGCGAATAGGCGCCGACGATGTGGGTCCGCTCGGGAAAGAGCCGGACCGATTCCAGGAGCTTGCCGACCTCGGCATGGGCGGGCGGGTGGCGGAAGACCGGCAGGCCGAAGGTCGCCTCGGTGATGAAGATGTCGCAGGGCACGGGTTCGAAGCCGGCGCAGGTCGGGTCGCGCTCGCGCTTGTAGTCGCCGGAGGCGACGATCCTCAGCCCGCCGGATTCGACGACGATCTGCGCCGATCCCAGCACATGCCCGGCCGGCACGAAGGTGAAGTCGACCTCGCCGATGCGGGTCGTCTCGCCCGGCACGGCCTCCTGCCGCTGGCCGGTGAAGCCCTCGCCATAGCGCAGGGCCATGATGGCGAGCGTCTCGCGCGTCGCCAGCACGGCGCCATGGCCGGCGCGGGCATGGTCGGAATGGCCGTGCGTGATCAACGCCCGCGCCACCGGCCGCACCGGATCGATGTAGACATCGGCCGGAGGGCACCAGAGGCCGGCCGGCGTCGGGATCAACAGATCGGAGGGGCGCATCGTCCCCGGCGCGTTGCGTCTGGCCAGCGTCATACTCCTCAGATAGACCCGCGCGCATGATCGAAAAGGCCCCGACCGCGCATTCCGCCAGTTCCGGCGATCCGACGCTGGACCGCCGCTATGGCTGGGCCGAAGCCGCCTTCAAGGAAGGAGACGCGCAGGCCTGCGTCGAAATCCTCGACCAGACGCTGGCGCAGGCCTACCACTTCACCGCCGCCTGGCATCTCTACGGCCTCGCGCAGGAGGCGCTGGGCCACAAGGAAGAGGCGGCGACCGCCTGGCGGCAATGCCTGACGCTCGACCCCAACGATCATTTCGGTGCCCGGCTCGACCTCGCGCGGATCGGCGCGATGGCGGCGGAGGACGCGACCTCCGAGAATTTCTCCGGCACGCTCTTCGATGGCTATGCCGACCGGTTCGACAGCCATCTGACGCAGGCGCTGCACTACAATGCTCCGGAGCTGATCAAGGCCACGCTGGCGCAGTTCTGTGAGAACGCCGGCCGCGCCTTCCGGTTCGAGACCGTGTTCGACCTCGGCTGCGGCACCGGGCTGATGGGCGAGGCGATCCGCAATGAGGCCGGCTTCCTCGCCGGCTGCGATCTCTCGCCGCGGATGATCGAACGCGCTCGCGCAAAGATGGCGCCCAGCGGCGGGCCGCTCTACGACAAGCTCGCCGTGGCGGGCCTCACCGCTTTCCTCGCCAGCCGCCCCGACGCCTGCGCCGACCTTCTGCTGGCGGCGGACGTCTTCGTCTATCTCGGCGAGTTGCGGCCGGCCTTCGCCCAGGCGGCGCGCGTGATGACCCGCGACGGGCTTCTGGTCTTCACGGTGCAGAGCCATGCGGGCGAGGGTGTCGTCGTCGGCTCGGATCGGCGGTTCGCGCATGCGGAGGGCTGGCTGCGGCAGAGGCTTGGTGAAACGGGGCTCGAGATCGTCTCGCTCGCCCCGGTCAGCACACGTCAAGACCGTGGCACGGCCGTTCCCGGGCTGCTCGCGGCGGTCCGGAGGGTTTCCGCGATACCGCCGCGGCAGGGCGCCGCGGAGGGGAACAATCCTCTCCCTCGCGCGATATAGACACTCCCACCGGAGTCCTGAAGCCGAAGCCCATGCCCACCAGAGTTCTGATTGTCGAGGACGAGGTCCTGATCGCCATGGAGACGGAGGCGATCGTCGAGGATCTCGGCCATCATCCCGTCGGCATCGCCGCGACCTCCCGGGAGGCGCTCGCGCTGGCCGCCACCGAAGATCCCGATATCGCGCTGGTGGACGTCAACCTGGCCGATGGGCCGACCGGCCCCGCCGTCGGGGCCAAGCTCGCCGATCTGGGCATCGCCGTCGTCTTCATCACCGCCAATCCGCGCATGCTGCAGCAGCGGATCGAAAACGCGATCGGCGTGTTCGACAAGCCGGTGGCGGACCGCGACCTGGCGGAATTGCTCGACTACGTCACGAGCCGGGCGGCCGGGCGCCCCGCCGCGCCGCCGAGCCGGCTCAAGATGTTCTGAGAGGCAGGAACGGCCTCAGGGCTGAGCGTCCTCGTTGCGCGCCAGTCGAGTCGCGGCGACCACCACCTCCACGACGAGCCCTTCCGGTCTCCAGTCGCGCCTCAGCTGCCCGCCGAGTTGCCGCCCGACGCTCATTTCCGCCAGCTTGGTGCCAAAACCCGTCCGGCCAGGCTCGCCCACGACCCTTGGGCCGCCCGTTTCCGTCCAGCGCAGCACGATCTCGTCACCCTCGTGACGAATGGCGATGTCGACGCGGCCGATTTCGACCGACAACGCGCCATATTTGACGGCGTTGGTGGCGAGTTCGTGGAAGAGCAGTGCGATCGGCGTGGCGCCGCGGTCGTCAACCGTGGCATCCTCGCCCGTCACTGTCAGCCGCCCCTCGCTCACCGCCGGATAAGGCGAGAACAGGTTGTCCAGCAGACCCTTGATCGTGGTGCGGCCGATCACCGGCTGCGACGCCTCGCTGTGCGGGCGCACGAATTCATGGGCCCGCGCCAGCGCCGAGACGCGCTCGCGGAACTGGGCGGCGAAGTCCTTGGCCTCGGGGAACTCGCGGGCCGACAGCGCGATCAGGCTGCCGACGACGGAGAAGATGTTCTTGATGCGGTGGCTGAGTTCATGGCTCAGCAGTTCATTGGCTTCGGCCGCGAGCTTCGCCTCGTGGATGTCCGTGCAGGTGCCGATCCAGCGGACGATCCGGCCCTCGGCATCCCGTACCGGCTGGGCCCGGCCGATCGTCCAGCGATACTGCCCGGAATTGTGGCGCAGCCGGTACTCGACCTCGTAGACCTCGCCCGTCGCCAGCGAATGGCGCCAGCGCCGCCAGGCTTCCGGCTGGTCCTCCTCGTGGAACAGACCGGCCCAGCCCTCGCCGTCGGTCGAGCCGCGCGGGACGCCGGTGAACTCGTACCAGCGCTCGTTGTAGTAGTCGTGGAAGCCGTCCGGCCGCGTCGACCAGACCATCTGCGGCATCACATCGGTCAGAATCTTGAAGGTCGCTTCGGTGACCGGCAGACCGGCTTCGTAGAGTTTGGTCTCGGGCAACGGCAGAACCTCGGGCTCCCGGTCGGAGCAGATAGCGGCTCAAACGCCGGTGAGGCGGTTTTGTTGCACAAGCTCTCCGCTCCTGCCAGCACCCTTCGTTCGAGGCGAAGCGCAGAGGGGATATTCTCCTTTCGTTCCGACCATGGCCATCCTATCTCTGTCCTGCATGGCCGCACCCGCCTCCCTTCCGCCCGCCTTCACGGACTGGTTCGCCAGCCGCGGCTGGAGCGCGCGGCCGCATCAGCTGGCCCTGCTGGAAGAGGCCCGCGCGGGCCGCTCGACGCTGCTGGTGGCGCCGACCGGGGCCGGCAAGACGCTCGCCGGCTTCCTGCCCTCGCTGGTCGAGCTCTCGCAGCGCGAGGGCAAGCGCGAGGGGCTGCACACGCTCTACATCTCGCCGCTGAAGGCGCTCGCCGTCGATATCGCGCGCAATCTCGAGGCGCCGATCCGCGAGATGGGGCTTCCGATCACAGTTGAGACGCGCACGGGCGATACCTCCGCCGCCAAGCGCACGCGCCAGATCCGCACCCCGCCCGACATCCTGCTGACGACGCCGGAGCAGCTCGCGCTGCTGGTCTCGCATCGCGACGCCGCGCCGTTCTTCGCCAGCCTGCGCCGGATCGTGCTCGACGAACTCCATGCGCTGGTCACCTCCAAGCGCGGCGACCTGCTTTCGCTCGATCTGGCGCGGCTGCGCAGCCTCGCGCCGCAGGTCAGCGCGGTCGGGCTTTCGGCGACGGTGCGCGAGCCGGCCGATCTGCAGCGCTTCCTCGGCGGCAGCGAGACGCCGGCCGCGCTGGTGACGGTGAAAGGCGGGGCCGCGGCCCGCATCGGCATCCTGCAGACGCCGACCCGCCTGCCGCTGGCCGGCCACACCACCGCCCATGCGATGGGGGCGATCTATGAGGCGATCAAGGCGCACAAGCTGACGCTGGTCTTCGTCAACACGCGCATGCAGGCGGAGTTCGCCTTCCAGGCGCTGTGGACCATCAACGACGACAATCTGCCGATCGCACTGCATCACGGCTCGCTCGACGCCACCCAGCGTCGCAAGGTCGAGGCAGCGATGGCCGATGGTCGGCTGAAAGCGGTGGTCTGCACGGCGACGCTGGATCTCGGCATCGACTGGGGCGATGTCGACCTCGTCGTCAATCTCGGCGCGCCGAAGGGCGCGAGCCGCCTGATGCAGCGGATCGGCCGCTCCAACCACCGCATGGACGAGCCCTCGCAGGCGCTGCTGGTGCCCTCCAACCGTTTCGAGCTGCTGGAGTGCCGCGCGGCGCTCGAGGCGGTGGCGGAGGCCGCGCAGGACACGGCGGATGCCCGCATCGGCGCGCTCGACGTGCTCGCCCAGCATATCCTCGGCGTCGCCTGCTCGGACGGGTTCGAAGCGGATGCGCTCTATCGCGAGGTCTGCACCGCCTCGCCCTATGCCGGGCTGGAGCGGGCCGATTTCGACGCGGTGGTGAACTTCGTCGCCACCGGCGGCTATGCGCTGCGCTCCTATGAGCGCTTTGCCAAGCTGCGGCAGGACAAGGCCGGGCTGTGGCGCGCCAGCCATGCCAAGGTGATTCAGCAATACCGGATGAATGTCGGCACGATCGTCGAGTCGACGATGATGAAGGTCCGGCTCGGCAAGGCCCGCGCCGGCCAGCCCGGCCAGCCGCAGACGGTTCCGCGCGGCGGGCGCGTGCTCGGCGAGATCGAGGAGTATTTCGCGGAGACGATGACGCCGGGCGATACCTTCATCTTCGCCGGCGAAGTGCTGCGCTTCGAGGGCATCACCGGCAACGAGGCGGTCTGCTCGCGCGCCGCGCCGGGCACGGATCCGAAAATCCCCTCCTATGCCGGCGGCAAGTTTCCGCTCTCGACCTTTCTCGCCGCGCGCGTGCGGGCGATGCTCGCCGATCCGAAGGAATGGGACAGCCTGCCCGAGGAGGTCTCTTCCTGGCTGCATGCGCAGCGGCTGAAATCGCGCCTGCCCAAGCCCGGCGAGCTTCTGGTCGAGACCTTTCCGCGCGGCGGGCGGTTCTACCTCGTCGCCTATCCCTTCGAGGGGCGCCTCGCGCACCAGACGCTCGGCATGCTGCTGACGCGCCGGCTGGAGCGCGCGCGGATGCGGCCGCTCGGCTTCGTCTGCAATGATTACGGCATGGCCTGCTGGGGGCTCGGCGACATGTCCGCCGCGATCGCGCGCGGGGCTCTGAGCCTCGACGAGCTGTTCTCGCAGGACATGCTGGGCGACGATCTCGAGGAGTGGCTGGCGGAATCGGCGCTGATGAAGCGCACCTTCCGGCAATGCGCCGTAATCGCCGGCCTGATCGAGCGGCGTTTTCCCGGCCAGGAGAAGAACGGCCGCCAGGTCACCATGTCGACCGACCTCGTCTACGACGTGCTGCGGCGCCACGAGCCGGACCATGTGCTGCTCAAGGCCGCACGCGCGGATGCCGCGACCGGCTTGCTCGACATCCAGCGCCTGGGTCAGATGCTGACACGGATCAGCGGGCGAATCGTGCATCAGCCGCTCGATCATGTCTCGCCGCTGGGGGTCTCGGTGATGCTCGAGATCGGGCGCGAGGCGGTCTATGGCGAGGCGGCGGACGAGATTCTGGCGGAGGCGGAAGCGATGCTGATCGAGGAGGCGATGGCGTGAACGCCGCGACGGCAGGCGACAACGCGGCCACGGAAGCCGCCTTCCTGCTCGGGCGGCTCGTGGTCGTGCCCGACCATTCCGGCGCGCTCTGGCTGCCGGAGGAGCGCACGCTCGTCGTCGCCGACCTGCATCTCGAGAAAGGCTCCTCCTATGCGAGGCGCGGCGTCTTCCTGCCGCCCTATGATTCGGCGGCGACGCTGGCGGCGCTTTCGGCCGCGATCGCTCGCCATGCGCCGGCCCGCGTCATCGCGCTCGGCGACAGCTTCCATGACCGCGACGCGGAGATCCGCCTCGACGAGGACAACCGCACAACGCTGAAGCGGCTGCAGACGGGCCGCGACTGGCTCTGGGTGACCGGCAATCACGATCCCCAGATCGGCGCGGCGATGGGGGGAGACAGTGCCGCGACGGTCGATCTTCGCGGCGTCACCCTGCGCCATGAGCCCGATGCGCGGGAGGCGGGCTTCGAAATCGCCGGCCATCTTCATCCGGCCGCCAAAATCAGGATGCGCGGGCGGGCGCTGCGGCGGCGCTGCTTCGCGCTCTCGGCGCGGCGCTGCGTCATGCCGGCGATGGGCGCCTATGCCGGCGGGCTGAACCTGCGCGACGAAGCCTTTCGCCCGCTGCTGGGCGCCGGCTTCAGCGCCCATCTGCTTGGCGACGCCCGCCTCTTCCGCATCGACCCGCGCCTGCTGCTGCCGGACTGAGCGCAGGCGAGACGAAACCGCAGACGACGGCCGCGCACAGGGCCAGAGCCATCGCGCCCGCGCCGCGACGATGTGGGTTGCGTCCACCCGGCGCTTGTGGCATCAGGACGCCGCTTCGGAACGACGCCCGCCCTGCCCTCGCCCCGGCGACCGCAGGACACCCCGGCCGACGATCCTGCTGCGGTAGCTCAGTGGTAGAGCACACCATTGGTAATGGTGAGGTCGAGAGTTCAATCCTCTCTCGCAGCACCAGCCCATCTCCTTGATGCGGCTGACAGTCCTGCTGGATTGCGCCTTCTGCACAATCTGCCGTGACAGATTGCGTCACGCATCGGCTGGAGGTTGATGCCTCGCAAGGCGCACCAGGATCTGCTCGACAGGGACGGTCGCTTCTTCGCCCGCCTCGTCGCACGTCGTTCCAAAGGACCTCTGGCGCCGCCGCGTTGCTCCAGCCCGAAACGGCACGCCCGGACCGTCGCGCAGCAGGGGCTGGAGAACGACAGGCGAGCGGCGCGCGCGAGCCGCAGGCCACCGACCAGATCGCTCTCCGGAACGACCCGCCGCGGCTCGACCTGGACGAGTGGCCCAGGATGCCGGACGCGCGACAGGCGTCGCTGAGAACAGCCGAACCTCGCAGTTCGGCGCCCGAAGGAGGCAGGGGCCTCCACGCCTGACGAGCGAGCGGCTGCGGTTCACCCCACGACGGCGAGGGCGGCACGCTCCCGTTGCCTTTGCTGTTCGAGTGTCGCCATGCGCCCCCCGAGCTCGACGAGAGCCATGTCGACCAGCCGCTGCAGGGGCCGCTCATCCAACGTGCGGACGATCCGGGCCGCGGCGCAAAGGTGGTCGGCGATCTCCGCCATCGGCGGCACCGCATCCTCGCCCAGCAGATGGAGCGAGCCCAGGAACTCGGTGGGTCGGCCGCGCCTGGCGTTGATGCAGGATGCGAGCACCCGGACGGATGCCCCCTCCTCCCAACCGACCAGACGCAGGACGACGTCGACCTTCCCACCAAAATACGAGGCGCGTTCGGTCGCCGCGACGAATGCGGGCTGATCGTCAGGATGCAGGACGCTGGCAAACAGCGAGAGATCGATGCCGGCCCGTCCCAGGCTCGTGTCGAAGCCGATGGCGTCGGCAAGCTCCTCCCCGAAAATGAGGAGGCGCTTGCTCAGAAGCCAGCGGAACGAGCCGAGATAGCGGCTGCTGTGGAAGTCGGTCGTCATGGCGATGATCCAGGCAAGGGTTGGAGCGGGGTTTGCCGAGGTTTCGGCTGAGCAACGTCCTCAGCGCGCACGGGCGCCCCGGGGCGGGAACGGAAGGACGCCGCCCTCCGCCACCGCCTTCCGGGTGACCAGCTCGGCCTTGGCCAGACCGAGCAGCGTCGTCGCGACAGGATCGATCTTGATGACCTCGGCGATCAGGGCGTCGGTCATCCTGATCGCCTGATCGATCGAAGCCGGCGCCGGGTGCTGTGAAGACGGCGACGTCATCAGCAGTTCAGCCCGGGGATGCGCCCGTAGATCAGCGGCGGCCAGGAATCCGGGCCGCAGGTCGGCGATTCCCCATAGAACGGGTTCACGCAGCCGGGGATGTCGCGGTCGGGGTACATCGTCGTCGGGCTGACGCCGGGAACCCACTTGTCGGCAGCAGCGGAGCCGAGCGCCTTGTCGGGCACGGCCGCATCCGCCGATTGCGCCTCGGTCGGCACCGGCCAGCCGCTGTCCAGATCGACCAGAGGCGACGGGGGCTGGGTCCAGGGGGTGGGGGACAGGGCCTCGAGGGGACCGGGCCGATCCCACTGGCCTTCCGGCCTGACCAGCACCGCAGCGCCCGAGTTGACATGAAGCGGCAGCGTCCCGCGGTCGGTCACCAGGTCCATCTCATAATAGACCTCATCGGTGAGATAGCTCAGACCCTCACCGTCGCGCTGCGTGAATCCGAAGTGCTTCCAGAGCTTCAGCACCGGCGCAGCCGCCTGGCCGTAAAAGCGCCGGAACCCCTTGTCCTGGCCGAAGGCGATCGCGGCCCGCACGAGGCTCATGGCGAGCCCGCCCCGGCAGCGGGGCAGCACCGCGAGGCGCTCGATCTTGATGAAGTCGCCGAAGTAGCGCAGCCGGATGCAGCCGGCCGGCTCGTCGCCGACATAGCCGAGCAGATGCGTGGCGCTGTAGTCGTTGCCGTCGACATCCTCCTGATAGGGGATGCCGCGCTCCTCGACATAGGCCGCGCCGCGGATGGCGATGCATTTGAGCAGGTCGTCGAGGGAGTGGACCACCGTGACCGAGGGCTTCTTGGTGCCGGCATGTGCGCCCGGGATGTAGTTGTCGTAGGGCTTGCGACGGGCGGCCGGGTCCGGCATCTCGCAGCTCATCAGCGTGCGCGAATGCAGGCGCTCATAGGTGGCGCCCATCCTGAAGCCCATCTTTTCGAAGAAGGCCTTGGCCTTTTCGTTGGCCGCCTTGCAGAAGATCGGCAGGTCCCTGTTCTTGTCGCTCGTCATCTTCTCCATGACCAGGGACAGGCCGCCGCCATGGCCCTTGGGGAGATGGATGAACCAGAAGTAGAGCGCAGCCGCGCGCTGGTGCGGCCGGCAGATGAACTTCAGGTCCGGCCGTGCCGTATCGAGCTCGCCGTTGAACAGCGCCACCGCGCCCTCATGCGTCAGGGGCAGATGGGCCAGAATACCGATCGGATAGGCGCCAGGCGCATCGCTCCATTCGCGCGCGAACGCCGAGATGGTGTCGGGGTTGTAACGATAGACGCGCATCACATCATCGAGCGACGCGAGCCCAGGAACATCTTGCCTTGCCATTTCCATGGAATGGCCGATGATTGCCTCATTGGGGCTGAACGCAGTGTAACCACGCCCATAACTCGTGTAGTTGAGCGTGCGAAAATTGCGCACACCCTTGTCTGCATCAAAATGCTCCTTTGAATAGTTGATTCCCATCACGCTGATCCTTCTGGATACAAGAGCAACACCGCAACCCCTAAACGTTAATGCAATTTGAAGAGGGCGGGGATAGATTGGAAACGACGCACATGGGTTCCAGGAGTGCTCACGCCGAACCGCAGGCGGGCGTCAATCTCAACTGGGACGACATCCGGCTCTTCTTGAAGCTCGCGGAACGGGGCAGCATCCGTGCGGTGGCGGCCGAGACGGGACACTCACCCGCAGCGCTCCGTGCGCGCATCAACGACCTCGAGGCGCAGACCGGCGCCCTGCTGTTCCAACGCTCCAGGACGGGCATGACCCTGACCGAGACGGGCCGTCGCCTGCTCGTCGTGGCGGAGGGGATCCAGCGTCAGGCGCGCGTCTTCGCCACCCTACCCAGCCGGGAGAAGGCGGCCCTGCGCGCCAGCGTGAAGGTCGGCATCACCGAGGGCCTCGGTGTCTTCTGGCTAGCGCCCCTGTTCAGCGAACTGCGCCACAAGCACCCCGAGATCCAGTTCGACCTGCGCTGCTCCATGGCGCTGCCGAGGATCTCGGAGCTCGAGGTCGACCTCGCCATTCAGCTCGAAAAGCCAACCGATCCCGACCTGATGGTGCGCAAGATCGGCAGCCTGCATATCGTGCTGTTCGCCTCAGACGCCTACATCGCCACGCATGGCGCGCCGGCGAGCAAGACCGACATCCACGACTTCCATTTCATCGAGGTCGAGGGCCCCCAGATCCGCAGCGAGAGGGTCGAGGCCGAGATGACGAAGGAGGACAAGCGCCGCTTCGTCAATCTGAGGGTCAACAGCAGCTCGGCCCAGTTCGTGGCCGCGATCAGCGGGCTGGGCGTCACGGCCTTCCCGACCTATGCCCCCGTCATCACCCGGGGCCTGGTTCATGTCGCCAAGGACTTCGTCCTCAGGCGGGACATCTGGCTGGCCTATCACCCGCAGTCGGCGACGCTGCCGCATGTCCGGCGCACGATCGACTGGATCGTCGCTTCCTTCGACCCGGTTCGCTTTCCCTGGTTCCGGGAGACCTATGTCAGCCCTGACGAGATCCAGACCTTCATGGAGGAACGGCAGTTGCGCAGTCTGGTGACGCCGGCGACCGAGCTCGATCTGACAGCGTTGGGGCCACGGACCGAGGAGCGTCAGCCCGTCAGCCGGCCTCGCCCTCGCCAAGTGCTTCGACGAGGTCGATGACGCGGCGTCTCACGGCCGCGCTCTTGATGCGCACGAAAGCCTTGGTCAGCTGCACCCCCTCGCTGCTCGCCATGAAGTCCGAGACATGGGCATTGACGCCCGGCTGGCCGAAGCTCTCGGCCGCCGCGTCGCCTGTCGGGGCGCCCTCAAAGAAGAACGACACCGGCACGTCGAGCATGTTGGCGATCTGCTGAAGACGGCTGGCGCTGATCCGGTTCGAGCCCTTCTCGTACTTCTGGACCTGCTGGAACGTCAGCCCCAAAGCGCCGCCGAGCTTTTCCTGGCTCACCCCCACGACCAGCCGCTGCATGCGCACCCGGCTGCCGACATGGCGGTCGATGGGGTTAGGCACCTTCTTCAGCATGACGTCGACCCACGATCAAGAACTCTCCCGCGGGTCATGATTGACCCGCGGCATGCGCAGCGCAAGCACCAGAGGCGCAGCTGCCACCAGCAATGCGCGAACGATCCGAGCCCTGCCCCACTCTGGCCCCGACGTCCACCGCCGGCCCTCATGCGGCCTGATCATCGTCGTCGCGTGGCGCCCGGGCGCCGTCTGAGAACATACCGCGCAGGAAGCCGCGCGACACCGCCCTGTCGGCATCCGCCAGCAGCGCGTGGAAATCATGCAGGAGCGCCCGCAGCGCCTGCCGCTCGCTGCCGTGCTCCTCGACCAGCTCGATCAGTTCCCACTCGATCGCGTCGCGATCATCCTCGATTTCGGCTGGCTCGGCTGACATGTTCATCGCTCCCCTGAATGAGAACAAAATAGGAACATTGTCAGGACTGGAGTCAAGATGTCCAGAGGCGCCACAGCGTCGACGACGCTGAAGCCGACTGCCGCAGAAAGGCGCCCCTCACCCCATCCCCTCGATGGCAAAGATCCGCGCCGGGGAGCCGTCAGCGTTGGGCAGCTTCAGCGGCGCGGCGCAGAGGAAGGTGCGGGGGTTCTTGAGTGCGTTGGTGTTGACGACATATTCGATCAGCGTGATGCCGGCGCGCAGGCATATGTCGTGGGTGACGTGCTCGGCGAAGGGCACGTGCTCGTCGTCGAGCAGCAGGCGGATGGGAAAGTCCTGCGGGAAGTCGAAGGCGAGCGCGGTGGGCTTGCGGTCCCTCAGCCAGAGCGCCGCCTCGCGCGTGAGGTACGGTGCGTCGAGCCAGAATTCGCGCGTGCGGTAGTCGCGCTTCGTGTCCCAGCCGCTGGAGAGCAGCAGGATCTCGCCTTCCGGCCCGCCGGGATCGGCCGCCGCGAGTCTCTCGGCATCGATCGCCTGGTTGGGGGCGACGTCGCGCAGATCGAGGACGCGGCAGGGGCCGACGACGCGCGAGAGCGCGGTCGCCTCGATCGTCGGGCTGTGGGCGATGACATGGGCCTGCGCATCGACATGCGAGAAGCCATGACAGGTCATGCTGATGCGGGAGACCCGGAACGGGTCCCCCGCCGCGATGTCGCCCTTGATCGCCAGGTCGACCGGCCAGCGGAAATGCGGCTCGATCGGCATGGAGAGGTCGATGATCTCCATCAGACCGCGGCCTTCTTGATCGCGTCCAGCGTCTCACCGCCGAACTTCGTGACGAACTCCTTCTCGACCTCCGCCGTGACGATCTTCGAGAAGGACTCGCGGTCGGGGGTCTCGACCGCCTGCATGCCGGCCTTCTTGAGAGCGGCGAGGCTCGAGCCTTCCGTATCTTCGTTCATCTGGCGCTGGACGCCGGCAAGCTCGATCGCGGTCTCGCCGAGGATCTTCTGGAGGTCGGGAGCCATCGCGTCGAACTTGGTCTTGTTCATCACCACCGGGCCGGTGGTGAAGGCGTGGCGCGTCAGCGAGAGATGCTTCTGCACCTCGGCGAACTTGGCGTTGAGGATCAGCGTCACCGGGTTTTCCTGCCCATCGACCGCGCCCGTCTCGAGCGCCGAGAACAGCTCGGTGAAGGCCATCGGCGTCGGCACGGCGCCCAGCAGCTGGAAGGCGCGGATATGGGCCGGGTTCGGCGTGGTGCGGATCTTCAGCCCCTTGATGTCGGCGGCGGTCGCCACCGGGCGGCGGCTGTTGGTGAGGTTGCGCCAGCCGATCTCCCAGGTCGCCAGCGCCTTGAGGTTCGAGCCTTCCAGCTCCCTGCGCAGCCCGTCGCCGATCGGACCGTCCATCACGACGGCCGCATGCTTGCGGCTCTGGAACAGGAAGGGCAGGTCGAGCACGTTGAGCTTGGGCGCGAGCCCGGTGAAGAACGGGTTGCCGGTCAGGCAGATGTCGAGGGAGCCGCCGCGCACGGCGCTGATCGTCTGTGGATCGGAGCCGAGCGCGCCGTTCGGGAAGATCTGGACCTCCAGCTGACCATTGCTCTTGGCCTTGACCTTCTCGGCGAACTGCAGCGCGGCCTTGTGCCAGCTGTCGGCCTCCGGATGGGGATGCGCGAAGCGCAGCTTCGTGGCCTGCGCGAGAGCGGGGCGGCCGATGGCGAACAGGCCGAGGCCTGCGCCGGCGGCGAGAGCGGAGCGTCTGGTGATGGTCATGGCGTTGTCCTCCGGTTGATCGTCTTCTTAGGGAGCGGGCTGTTCAGCGCCCGTAGAACCATTTCGCCGGCACCATGACGATGTCCGGGACCAGCGTGAGCAGTGCGAGGACCGCGATCTGCGCGAGCAGGAAGGGCATGACCCCGCGGATGACCTTGTCCATCGGCACGCGGCCGACGGCGCAGACGACGTTCAGCACCGTCCCCACCGGCGGCGTCAGCAGGCCGATGGCGTTGTTCATGATGAAGAGAACGCCGAAATAGACCGGGTCGATCCCCGCCTGCTTGACGATCGGCATCAGCACCGGCGTCAGGATCAGCACCGTCGGAATGAAGTCGAGTGCCGTGCCGACGACGACGACGAGGAGCATCATCGCGATCATCAGCAGCGTCTTGTGCTCGATCAGCGGGCCGAGCAGCGCGCCGATTTCGGCCGGGATGTTGGCGATGGTGATCAGCCAGGCCGAAACCAGCGCAGCCGCGACGAGGAACATGACGGAGGCCGACATCTTCAGCGCCGCCAGGAAGGCCGGGCGCAGATGCTCGACCCGCAGTTCACGGTAGACGAACATGCCGATGAAGAGGGCGTAGACGGCGGCGACGACGGCCGCTTCGGTCGGCGTGAAGGCGCCGACCTTCATGCCACCGATGATCAGGAAGGGCAGCATCAGCGCCCAGAAGCCGTCGAGCGCGGCACGACCGATCCCGCGCAGACTGGGTCGGGCCTGGGTCGAGACGGGTTCGTCCTTCGCCAGGATGTACCAGGTGATGACGAGGGCGAGGCCCATCAGCAGGCCCGGGACGATGCCGGCGAGGAACAGCCGGGTGATCGAGACGCCGGCCGCGACGCCGAACACCACGAAGCCGATCGAGGGCGGGATGACGGGCGCGATGATGCCGCCGGCTGCGATCAGCCCGCAGCTCCGGTCCAGGCGGTAGCCCGCCTGCCGCATCATCGGGATCAGCAGCGCGGCGAGAGCGGCGGTGTCGGCCACGGCGGAGCCGGAGATGCTGGCCATCACGATCGCCGCGACCACGGCGACATAGCCGAGGCCGCCGCGGACATGGCCGACCAGCGCCATCGCGAAAGCGATGATGCGCTTGGAAAGCCCGCCCGCATTCATCAGTTCGCCTGCCAGCATGAAGAAGGGCACCGCCATCAGCGGAAAGCTGTCGGCGCCGCCAATGAGATTCTGCGCCAGGATCTGCGCGTCGAACATGCCGAGGTGCAGCATCAGCGCGACGCCGCAGACCAGCAGCGAGGTCGCGATCGGCATGCCCAGCGCCATGGCGCCGAGCAGCGACAGGAGGAAGACGAGGACGGTCATGGGCGCGGGCGCTCGCGGTTCTGTGCCTCGAAAGCGGCCATCTCCTCGGATTCGGCACCGATGACGAGTTCACTGGGCGGAAGGCGGCCGGCCAGGAGGCGAACCAGCGTGACGAGGTTGATCGCGCCGATCCCGAGGCCGCAGGCGAGGCCGGCGATGTAGAAGATCGCGGTCGGCACGCCCAGCACGGGGGAGAGATTGCTCAGGTTGAGACTGCTCTGCTGCCAGCAGCCGAAGACCAGCAGGCCCATGCAGAACAGCGACAGCGACTCGGCCAGCAGGCGCGCCAGCCAGCGGCCGCGCAGCCCGAGCGCCTGCACGACCGCCGTCATGCCGAGATGGCCGCCCTCCAGCGCGACCAGGAAGGCGCCGCCGAAAGTCAGCCAGACGAAGATCATGCGCGACGCCTCGTCCGACATGGTGATGCCGGAATTGAACAGGTAGCGCAGCACGACATTGCCGAAGACCATCGCGATCATCACCGCGAAGGCGAGGATCAGGAGGTTTTCGAGCTGGCGAAGCAGGAACCGGGACAGAGGCATCACGGTCGGTCAGCCGAGTGGTCGGTCAGTCGGGCGGAAGCCGGCCGATCCCACGCGGATCGGGCCCTGAGCTCGCGGGGCCGGTCGCGACCATTCCCACAGCGAGTCCGGCCTGTCGCCGGCGACGACTCTGCGCGCGCACATGACCGCACCTCCGGATGTTCCCTGCCCGAGCCAGGACGGTTCACGCCGCCCCTTATTGTATGCTGCATACTGCGCGCCGCGTGCGCGGGTTGTCAATTGTGGCTCGCCTTGCGGCAGGCGGGCGAACCGACATCGCGAGCGACGCGGCGGCAGGCTGCACCGCAACGAAAAAGGCCCTGCCGGATGGCAGGGCCTTGCTTGGTTCGCAGCGGTGTTTGGCGCTCAGAATTCTTCCCAGCCGCTGTCGCCGGCGCGGCTGTTGGCGACCTTCTTCGCCGGGGCCGGCGCGGGCGCGGCGGCTTTGGCCGGTGCAGGCCGCTGCGCCGCGGTCCGGGCCGGGGCTCGTGTGAAGGCCGTCTCCGCGAGCTGGCGCAGCCGCGCGGGCTCGGTCGAGGTTGGGGCCGAGGTCTGGGCGACGGAGGCGCCCTCGGGGCCGGTCCTGAAGGCCGCGACGAGGTCGTTGAGCTGTCCGATGCGGGTGGAGAGCGAGCCGGCGGAGGCCGCGCTCTGCTCGGCGAGCGCCGCGTTCTGCTGGGTCATCTCGTCGAGATGGGCGACGGCCTGGCTCATCTCGTCGATGCCGTTGGCCTGCTCGCCCGAGGCGGCCGAGATGTCGGCGATGGTGGCGGCGACCTTCTTCGAAGCGGTGAGGATCTGGCTGAGCTGTTCGCCCGCCTGACGGACGAGCTTGACGCCCTCGCCGACCTCACTGTTCGAGGAGGAGATCAGGGCGGAGATGTCCTTCGCCGCCTCGCTGGAGCGCTGGGCGAGCGTGCGCACCTCGGAGGCGACGACCGCGAAGCCCTTGCCGGCGTCACCCGCCCGCGCCGCTTCCACCGCCGCGTTGAGAGCGAGCAGGTTGGTCTGGAAGGCGATGTCGTCGATGACGCGGATGATGTCGGAGATCTTGGTCGAGGCATCCTCGATCCGGGCCATGGCGTCGACCGCCTGACCGGCGATGGCGCCGCCGGCCTGGGCGGCTTCCATCGCTTCGGTGGCGATCGCCGCCGCCTGGCGCGAAGCCTGGGCCGAGGCCTTGACGGAAGCGGCAAGCTCCTCGGTCGTGGCGGCGGTCTCCTCGAGCGAGGAGGCCTGCTCCTCGGTGCGCTTCGACAGGTCGTCGGCGCCCATGTTGATCTCGCGGGCGGCCAGCCCGACCTCCGACGAGGTCAGCTGGATCGTCTTCACCGTGGCGGAGAGCCGGTCGACCGTCTCGTTGATGGCGCCCTTCAGCTCGGCGAACTTGCCGCGATAGGCGGCATCGACCCGCACCGTCAGGTCACCCGCGGCGACCGCCGAGAGCGTGCGGGCGAACTCGCTGGTGGCGGAATCGACCACCGCATTGATCTCGTTGATGCCGGCGACGAGCTTCTGCATCTGCTCGTCGGCCTGGTCGATCTGCAGACGCGCCGAGAAATCGCCCGCCGCCGCAGCAGCGACCACCTCGCCGACGTCCGTCACGACGAGAGCCATGTTCTCCGCGGCCCGCAGTCGGCGTTCGGCCGCGGCGCGCTCCTGCTCCTCCAGCGCCCGCACCCTGACGAGGCTCTCGCGAAACACCTGCAGGGCCTTGGCCATGGTGCCGATCTCGTCATGGCGTTCGGTGTGCTGGATGACCGTGTCCAGATTGCCCTTGGCCAGTTCGTTCATGGCACCTGTCGTAGCGACGATCGGGCTCGCGACGCGTCGAGTCACGATCAGGATGGCGCCGACGCTGACGAGTGCGGCCAGCGTGCCCAGGCCCATCATGAGATACAGGTTGGTCTGGTAGGTCTCTTCAGCAGCGGCGATCACGTGACCACCGCGGCTGGAAACGTGTTGGCCAAGATTTTCTAGAGCCTGCTTCATAGCGTTGACTGTCGGGCGGGCCTCGCGCAACTGCGTCGCAGCGGCTTGCTTCTCACCTTTCCGAGAAAGATCCAGCGTCTTGTCCAGCGCAGCGACATAGGCCGGCAGCAGCGATTCATAGCGCCTCAGCGCCTCACGGCTGGCGTCTAAGGTAAGCCGCGGCCCAAGCTCCCGGCGCAGTCGCTCCAAGCTTGCGCTATCGTTGCGAATGTCGCTCTCGAACTGAGACATGACGGCCGCATCAGCAGAATTCACATGCATGTTGAGCAGCAAATGCCGTGTCAGCATGAGCGTTTCAATTTCACTAGCCATCTGCACCGTGGGCATGACGCCCTTTGCCAGCGTTTCGGCATCGACCCTCATTGCGCGCATGCCTACCATCGACAACGCGATTGCACTGACCAGGACGGCCGCCAGTACCGCGACGATGCCAACAAGTGAGTTGCGGATGGTAATTTTCCTGAGCATGTCCGGGCTCCGGTGGTGTGGCCACGCTCACGGTCTCGCCGGAAAGGCGCGCCCGCCTGATCGCGTCGCTGTCGATGGCAGCGTCAAATTATCAAACCGTGCTTAATCAATGATAAACCAAGGATGACATTAGATGACGTAAAGTTTTGTAGACACTGACGCGCTACGGGTTCTGCCCCCCGCTGGAGGCACCAGCACGTGCGCAACAGAAACAACCGCGCCATCTGCGTCAGCTCAGCCGGCATCCGCGGCCGATGGGCTTCCCAGCGCCGCCCCCGCAGCGGGGGCGGCCTTGCCCGACGCCCACGCGTCGATCAGCTCAGAATTCTTCCCAGCCGGCATCGCCGGCGCGGCTGTTGGCGACTTTCCTGGCCGGAGCCGGCGCAAGGGCGGCGGCTTTGGCCGGCGCAGGCCGCTGCGCCGCGGTCCGGGCCGGGGCTCGTGTGAAGGCCGTCTCCGCGAGCTGGCGCAGACGGGCGGGCTCGATCGAGGCTGGAGTCGCGGTCTGACCGGCCGAAGTGCCGTCGGGCCCGGTCCTGAACGCCGCGACGAGGTCGTTGAGCTGTCCGATGCGGTTGGAGAGCGAACCGGCCGAGGCCGCGCTCTGTTCGGCGAGCGCCGCGTTCTGCTGGGTCATCTCGTCGAGATGCGCCACCGCCTGGCTCATCTCGTCGATGCCGCTGGCCTGCTCGGCGGTGGCGGCCGATATCTCCGAGACGGTGCTCGCGACCTTGCGCGACGCCTGAACGATCTGCTCGAGGACCGTCCCGGCCGAGCGGACCAGCCCGACACCCTGCTGAATCTCGCTGCCGGACTCGGCGATCAGCGTGGTAATGTCCTTGGCGGCATCGCTGGCGCGTTGCGCCAGCGTGCGGACTTCCGAGGCCACGACGGCGAAACCCTTGCCGGCGTCACCGGCGCGCGCCGCCTCGACGGCCGCGTTGAGCGCCAGCAGGTTGGTCTGGAAGGCGATGCCATCGATCACGGTGGTGATGTCCGAGATCTTCTGCGATGCCGTCTCGATGCGCGTCATGGCATCGACCGCATCCGAGACGATCGCGCCGCCCTTGCCGGCCACCGCCATCGCTTCCTCGGCCAGGGTCACGGCCTGGCGCGATGCACCCGCAGCGGCCTTGACCGAAGCGGCGAGTTCTTCGGTCGTCGCGGCGGTCTCTTCGAGGCTCGAAGCCTGCTCTTCCGTGCGTTTGGAGAGGTCGTCGGCCCCCATGTTGATCTCGCGGGCGGCGAGGCCGACATCGGCCGACGTCACCTGGATCGTCTTGACCGTCGTCGACAGACGCTCGACCGTCTCGTTGATGGCGGCTTTCAGCGTCTGGAAGACGCCCTGATACTCGCCGGTCACGCGGCAGGTCAGATCGGCCGCGGCGAGCGCCTGCATGGCGCGGGCGAAGTCGGCGGTCGAGTCCTCGACCACCGCCGAGACCTGGTTGAGGCCGACCGCGATGTCGCGGACGAAACCCTCCTTGTCGTCGAGCGACAGTCGCGCCGAGAAGTCGCCGGCGCGGGCGGCCTCGACGACGGCCGCGACCTCCGCCTCGCTGCGCAGCTCGGCCGTCACATTGCGCCAGATCAGCGTGTGGCCGATCGTGCGCCCGCCCGCATCGCTGATATAGGCCATGTCGACCATGATCGCCTCGGCACCGACATCGTAGCGCACCTTGCGGACCTGGCCGTTGTCGAGAATGAGCTTGCGCCTGAGATTGGCGTTGGTGCGGTAGCAGTCGATATGCTCACCCATCATCGCCTCGACCCGGAAACCCGGCGACGCCGCCTGGAAAGTGGGCTCGAGCTGCTTCAGCAAGCGCAGCAGCGAAGCGCTCATGAAGGTGATCTTCTCCTCCGGATCTGTGATCATCAGCATGGTCGGCGACTGGTTCATCGCCGAGACCGTCAGGGCGGTGCGCCCGGCTTCCGCGCGGCCCTGATCGATGGCGCGGGCGATTTCGCCGATCTCGTTGCCGAGCGCGCAATGCGGCACGGCCTGCGCATAATCACGCGACTCGTGGCGACGCAGCGTCGCCACGAGATCGGCCAGCGGGTTTCGGATCGTGCGGACGAAGCCGAGGGCGCAGCCGAAAACGACGAGCGCCGCCAGCGCCGCGACGGCAAGGTCGCGCATCGCCCTGGACTCAATTCCGCCGATGCGGGCCTCGATCAAGCGGATCAGTTCGGCCTGGCCACTGCGCCAGAGGGCATCGGACGCGGCCGCGAAGGCTGCGGCGGCCGCTTGGGCTTCGGGCTGGCGGAGAGAGGGCGAGCGCTCCAGCGCATAATCCTCGCGCAGGCCGGCGGCCTGCCGGGAGACCGCGCCGCCGGCGCTGTCGAAGCCGCTCCGGACGGCAGAGAGCGCCGCACCGAGGCTGCCATCGGCGTTGCCGCCGATGCCGGAAGACAACGAGGCCTGCACCGCCGCCAACGCGAGATCGTAACGGGTCGCGGCCTGGACCAGCGCGTCGTGCTGGCGCGGCGTCACCTTGCCCGCAGCCATGGCGGGCTGCATCGCAACCTCCAGCGCAGCCCGGGCGATCACCAGCTCCGGCAGGCGGACGGCGACGACGTCCATGACGTAGTAGGAGTCGACATCCGGATCGAGGGTGAGGTTCGAGCCGTCGGCGATCTTCTGGATCGCGGTCTGGCCGGCGTCCCAGGCCAGGCCGCGGTTCTGGCGGTCGGCGAGCGCAATCGCGAAAGCCCGGGCCGCCTCTCCGGCCTTCAGCGCCTCGGCTGCGCCCTGCAGGGCTGCCATGCGCCGGGCTTCGTCCGCGATCCGCTCCGCCGGCACGGCCGGCATCGTCGCAGCGGCGAGCGCCTCCCAGAAATCGGCCAGAACCCGGGCGCCGGTCACCTCCTGCTGGGCAAAGACCACGTCCTTGCGCACCTGTTGCACGAAGAGCAGCGTCAGGTGGCCGATCGGCAGCAGCATCAGCGCCATGATCACGGCGATTTTCGCGCCCACGGTGAGAGAGGCGATCCGGGTAGCCAATGTCGTCATGGGGCGATTCCGCGGCCGGGATGGGCCAACGAAAACGGTGTGCGACAACCCTTAACGTTGCCCTAAGGGAACGTTCCAGATGGGACTGTGCAACCAAAGTCGGAGGGGGCTGCGCCACGTCCCCCGGCTGGACCGCCCGATGCCTTGGGCAGGGTCCATGACGCCCTCAGAACTCTTCCCATCCCGCGCCGCCTCCATGGCTGTTGGCGGCCTTCTTGAACGGCGCACGCGGCGCCTGCGCCTCCGGCTGAGCGGGCGCTTTGGCGAAGGCGGCAGCGGCGAGCTGGCGCAACCGGGCGGGCTCGGTGGTCGGCTTCGGCACTGATACGGTAGCGGAGGATCCGTGGCTGGTGCGGAACGCCGCGACGAGATCGTTGAGTTCGGCGATCTTGCCGGAGAGCGAGCCGGCCGAGGCCGCGCTCTGCTCGGAGAGCGCCGCGTTCTGCTGGGTCATCTCGTCGAGATGGGCGACGGCCTGGCTGATCTCGTCGATGCCGCTCGCCTGCTCGCCGGACGTCGCCGAAATTTCCGCGATGGTCGCCGCGACCTTCTGCGAGGCGCCGAGGATCTGCTCCAGGGCCTCGCCCGCCTGCCGCACCAGTTTCACGCCGGCTCCGACTTCGGTGTTGGACGAGGCGATCAGCGCGGAGATGTCCTTCGCCGCGTCGCTGGAGCGTTGGGCGAGCGTGCGCACTTCCGACGCCACCACCGCGAAGCCCTTGCCGGCGTCACCCGCCCGGGCCGCTTCCACCGCCGCATTCAGCGCGAGCAGATTCGTCTGGAAGGCGATGTCGTCGATGATCCGAATGATATCCGAGATCCGCTGCGAGGCTTCCTCGATGCGGGCCATGGCATCGACCGCCTGGCCGGCGATGGCGCCGCCGTTCTGGGCCGCCTTCATCGCTTCGTCGGCGATCGCGGCCGCCTGGCGCGAGGCCTGGGCGGTCCCCTTCACGGAGGCCGCGAGCTGTTCGGTCGTGGCGGCGGTCTCCTCGAGCGAGGAGGCCTGCTCTTCGGTCCGCTTCGACAGGTCATCGGCGCCCATGTTGATCTCGCGAGCGGCGAGGCCCACCTCGGACGAGGTCGCCTGAATTGTCTTCACCGTCGCCGAAAGACGGTCGATCGTGGCGTTGATGGCGTTCTTCAGGAGGCCGAAGATGCCGTGATAGTCGCCCTTCACCGAGCAGGTCAGATCGGCATTCGCGACCGCCTGCATTACCTGTGCAAACTCCTCCGCCGCCTGTTCGACCACGGCGGAGATCTCGTTCAGTCCCATCGAGACATCGCGGACGAAGCCCTGCTGCTCGGCGACGGCAAGTCTCGCCGAGAAGTCGCCGCGTCGCGCCGCATCGACCACGGCGGCGACATCCGCCTCGCGCAATTCGTTCGTGATGTTGCGCCAGATCAGCGTGTGTCCGATCACATCGCCGGCCGCATCCTGGATGTAGGACATGTCCACCGCAAGGACTTCGCTGCCGACACGATAGCGCACCTTCCTGACCGCCCCGTCGTCGAGGATGAGCTCGCGCTTGAGATGGCGATTCGCGCGATAGAAGTCGACATGCTTGCCGACCATGCGATCCACGCTGAAATCGGGAGACGCCTCTCGAAAGACGGGTTCCAGCGTCTTGAGCATCCGCAGCAGCGAGGCGCTGACGAAGGTGATGGTCTCTCCCGGATCCGTGATCATCAGCATGGTCGGCGACTGGTTCATTGCCGAGACGGTCAGGGCACCGCGACCCGCCTCGATGCGCGCCTGGTCGATGGCGCGCGCGATCTCGCCGATCTCGTTGGACAATCGGGTGTGGGGGACAGGCTGGCCGTATTCCTGCGCCTCGTGCCGCCGGAGCGTCATCACCAGATCAGCCAGCGGGCGGCGGATCGATCTCACGAACAGCAGCGCGACACCCAACGTGAGCAGCGCGGCCAGCGCGGCCAGCGCCAGATCGCGCCGGGCCCTGACCTCGTAGCCTTCGATCCGGTTCTCGATGAGCCGGACCAGCTGCTTCTGCGTACCGTGCCACAGCGCATCGGCCACCGCGCCGAAAGCGGCCGACGCCGCGTCGACCTCGGCGCGGGCGAGCGCCGGAGGGCGTTCGGACATGATCGCCTCGCGCAGCTGGGCAGCGTGCCGCGCGACCTGCGAAGCCGCCGCCGTGAATGCCGCCCGGGGTGCGGCCAGCGACGCGGCCACGCTGCCGTCCTGATTGCCCGCGGCGCTCGACTCCAGAGACGACTGCACCGCAGCCAGCGCGATCGTGTAGCGCGCGGACGCCTCGGCCAGAGCGTAGCGCTCGCGGGCCGACAACGTGGTGGCGGGCATGATGGTGGCGGGCTTCATCGCCGCCTCGAGCGCGGCGCGCGCGATCACCAGTTCCGGCAAGCGAACCGCGACCACGTCCATCGCATAGAAGGAATCGACATCGGGATCGAGCGTCAGGTTGGACCCGTCGGCGATCTTCTGGATCGCGCGCTGCCCGGCCTCCCAGACAGCGCTTCGATCCCGCCCCTCCGCCAGCGCCCGGCCGAAGGTACTCAGGCTCTCGCCCGCCTTCAGGGCATCCGCGGCCGCCTGCTGTCGGGCGACCCGCGCCGCCGCTTCGGCGAGCCGGTCGGCCGGTGACGCCTGATCGACGCTGACGGCCAGAGCCGACCACACGTCGGTCAGAACGCGGGCGCCGGTCACCTCCAGCGAAGAAAAGGCGATGTCCTTCCGGATCTGCTGCACGAACAGCAGGGTGAGGTGGCCGATCGGCAGCAAGGTCAGCGCCATCACGATGGCGATTTTCGCTCCGATGGACAGAGACGTGATGGCAGCCGACAACGTCCTCATCAGGCCAGATCTCGAAAGTTTCAACTTTGACGAGCATCGTAACGAAAGATTAAATATGACCTAACGTCATGCTCTTCTGAGGCGAACCATCGCGGCATCGTCGCGTTGCTCGCGCATCGCGCGTGCCGGGTTTTCGCCGCCGCCGGATCAGCCTAACATCACCACTCGCTGGCCAGCGGAACCGCGGTGAACCGCCTCATGACTGTGATCGATCTCAATTCTGATCTCGCCGAGGGATTCGGTGCCTATCGCTGCGGCGACGACGCGGCGATGCTCTCGATCGTCACCTCGGCGAACGTCGCCTGCGGCCTGCATGCCGGCGATCCCGAGATCATGGCCAACGCCTTTGCGCTCGCCCGGCAGAACGGGGTGGCGGTCGGCGCTCATCCGGGCTTTCCGGATCTGTGGGGTTTCGGGCGGCGGCGCATCCCCTTCAGCACGGGCGAGATCGAGCGGCTCGTCGCCTATCAGATCGGCGCAGCCGCCGCGCTCGCCAGCTATGCGGGCCACCGCATCACCTATGTGAAGCCGCATGGCGCCCTCGGGAACATCTCCTGTGAGGAGCGGCCCGTGGCGGACGCCATCGCGCGCGCGATCAAGGCGGTCGATCCGAAGCTCGCTCTGCTCGCCACCGCGCTGACCCAGCAGGTCGCGGCCGGCGAGGCGGTGGGCCTGAAGGTCCACCAGGAGATCTTCGCCGATCGTGGCTACACCGAAGAGGGGCAGCTCGTGGCGCGCCATCTGCCGGGGGCGATGATCACCGATGAACGCGAGGCGGCCGAGCGCGTCGTCGCCATGGTGCGGGAGGGCGCGCTGATCACGCTGTCGGGGCGGCGGCTGCCGACCGGCATCGAATCCGTCTGCGTCCATGGCGATTCCGCCCATGCGGTCGCCACCGCTCGCGCCGTGCGGGCGGCGCTGGAGCAGGCCGGCATCGGGCTCGCCCCCTTCGCATGAGCCGGGATGCGCCGGCTGCCCCGAAATTCCTCGACGCCGGGGAATCGGCACTGGTGGTCGAGTTCGGCCGCAGCGTCGATCCCGGCCTCAGCGACAGGGTGCTGGCGCTGGATGCGGCGCTGGCAGCCGATCCGCCCGAAGGCCTGCGCGAACTCGTCCCGACCTATCGGTCGCTGATGATCCATTACGATCCGCTGCGGCTCGACCGCGCCCGGCTGGTCGCCCATGTGGAATCGGCGCTCTCCGGCCCCGCGCCGGTGGCCGCCCGCAGCGGCGCGCTCTGGACCCTGCCCTGCTGCTACGCGCCGCCCCATGGCGAGGATCTGGCCGAAATGGCCGGGCTCCTCGGGCTCACGGCGAACCGGGCTGCAGAGCTCCACGCCGCGGGGCGCTACCGCGTCTACATGTACGGATTCTCGCCCGGCTTCACCTATCTCGGCGGCCTGCCCGAGCCGCTCGCGATCTCGCGCCGCGCCCGGCCCCGCCCGCCGCATGACAGCCAGGCCGTGCTCGTCGGCGGCGGGCTTTGTGCCGTCGCCCATTTCGCGATGCCGACGGGCTGGTATGTCGTCGGCCGCACGCCGGAGCGGCTTTATGCGCCGGAGCGCGGCACCGCTTTCCTGTTCGAGCCCGGCGACCGCCTTGCCTTCGAGCCGATCGACGCCGGGACCTTCGCCGCGCTCGAGGCGCGGGCGCAGGCCGGCGAGGTCGTGGCGCGCAGGGCCCCGGCATGACGGCGCTGCGGATTCTCTCCGCCGGCCCGGGCGTGACCGTCCAGGATGCCGGTCGCCACGGCTATCTGCGCTACGGTGTCACCGTGGCGGGACCGATGGATCCCTTCGCCCATGCCGTCGCCAACCGGGCATTGGGCAATGCGGCGGGCGCAGCCGCGCTCGAGGTCTCGCCCGGCGGTGTCGAGGTCACGGCCGAGGAGCAGCCGCTCGGCGTGGCGCTGGCCGGCGGCGCGTTTCGCGTGACGCTCGACGGCGAAGCGCTGCCCGCGGCTATGGTCCTGCGCCTGGAGCCGGGCGCGACGCTCAGGCTGCGCGCCGGGGATGCGGGCATGTGGGGCTATCTCGCGGTCGCGGGCGGGCTCGACCTGCCGCCGGTGCTCGGCTCGCAGGCGACGCATCTGCGCACGGGGATGGGCGGCCTGGGCGGGCGCATGCTCCGCGCCGGTGACAGTCTGCCCGTGGGGGTGGAGACAGGCGGAACCACCGGCCCGGGCGAAATCCTGGCCCCTCTGCTGGACCGGCCTGCCGATGTGATCCGCGTGCTCCCCGGCCCGCAGGACGATTACTTCGACGCCGAGGCCTTCGCCGCCTTCCTCGCCGGCCCATGGCGGATCTCCGAGCGCGGCGACCGCATGGCCTGCTTCCTCGAAGGCCCGGTGCTGAGCCACCGGCTGGGCTTCAACATCCCCTCGGACGGGGTGGCGATGGGTGCCATCCAGGTCCCGGGCGAAGGCCAACCGATCGTGCTGATGGCGGACCGGCAGTCGACCGGCGGCTATCCGAAGATTGCGACGGTGATCGGCGCCGATCTCGGGCGCCTCGCCCAGGCACGCCCGGGAACGCAGATCGCCCTCCGGGCGGTCAGCCATGCCGAGGCGGTGCGGGCGCTCGCGGAAGAGCGCACGTTCCTGGCGGGGCCGATCCCGGTCGAGCCCTTGCGGCGCACCGCCTTCAGCCCCGAGTTCCTGCTCGCCCGGAACCTCGTCGGCGGCTGGATCGACGGCCTGCGCCGGGACTGAGGCGGCCCACGCGATCAGGCGGCCTCCTCGACGAAGGTCGCGACGAAGCGGACGAGCTCGCTCTGCCGGGCCGTACCGGTCTTGGCGAAGAGCCGCTGCAGATGCGTGCGCGCGGTGGTGCGGGCAATGCCGAGCTTGCGGGCGGCCGCGACCGTGTCCATGCCCTTGACGATGAGCCCGAGCATACGGGCCTCGGTCGGGGTCAGGCCGCAAGCCTCCGCGACCTCGTCGACATTCCGGTCGATCATGCGCTGGGGATCGTCGACGGTCAGGACGAACAGATCCATGCCCGCCCCGCCGAGATGGACGGCGTCGACCGCTGTCTGACGGCCGCAGCGCATGAGCAGCGGCAGACGGATCTCCTCGGCGGTGGTGCCGGCGAGGCGCCGCTTGAGCCAGGTCTGGAGACGGGCGGCGAACAGCTTGTCGGCGCAGACCAGGCGGCCGTCCCCGCCAAGCCCCTCGCGCGCGAGGGCCGTCGCGCCCTGATTGCGGAAATGGACGCGCAAGTCGGCGTCGATGACGAAGAGCGGCTTGGCGGCACGGCCCTGATCCTGGGCCTCGGCACGGCAGGACGGCAGAGGCTGGATCGCAGCGGTGTCGGGAAGGCTGAAGATCATGGACATGCGAGGAGCATCCTCGAACTCGAGCATCTTCGCGGTTCCTTGCGTGACAGCCGGCCCGGCAGGGCCGTGTCAGGGCGGGTGGTTCTGTTCCTTCTGTTGGTCGCGACGAAGAGGCCGCGGGTTCATCCGAATGCGGCCGGGATGAGCGGCGGGCGGCGTCAGATGCGCAGCGAGAGCCGGTAGGTGTAGCTGTCGCCGCGGAACAGGCCCTCGACATATTCCAGCATCTCGCCATTGCGGGCGAAGCTGCGGCGCTTGATCAGGAGGCAGGGCACGGGCTGCGGGAAGCCGAACACGGCGCATTCCTCGGCGCTCGGCTGCGCGGCCTCGATGGTCTGGTCGCAGCGCTCGAGCGGAGCCCCCAGCCGGGCGAGCTCGGCATAGACGGAGCCGCCGAGATCGGCCTGCTCAAGTCCCGGCGCCCTCTGAAGATTGTACCAGCCGACCTCGCGCGAGAGCGGCATGCCATCGCCACTGCGGACGCGCACGAGTTTGAGAAACCGCGCCTGCTCGTCCAGCCCGAAGAGCGCTGCGACGGCCGCGTCGGACACGACGGCCCGCTCGAGGATGCGCGAAGAGGGCACGCGGCCGAGTTCGCGCATCTCCTCGGTGAAGCCCTTCAGCCGGTCCATGCCCGAATGCAGGCGCCCCGCCGTACCCTGGACGATCGAACCGAGCCGGCCCTGGGCGCTCAGCAGCTTCCTGGCCCGCAAGGCGTTGTAGGCGCGCTGCACGGTGGAGCGGCTGAGCGCCAGGCGCTCGGCGAGCTGGCGCTCGGCCGGCAGCGTCGTGCCGGGTGGCAGGGTCCCCTCCCCGATCAGGCGGGCGAGTTGATCCTCCAGTTGCTGGTAGAGCGGCTGGGCCGTGTCGTCGCGCAGGTCCAGGAGATCCTGGAACGGCGGCCGGGTCGGCACGTTGCTCAGCTTGCGTGGCGTCTTCATCAGCGGGCAAATGCGCCGGCGGCGTTGCCGGACGACGAAAGAGGATCGAACAAGATGGCTGACGGCTCCGTCTTCGTGCTGGGAAGCTTCGTGGTGTCCTGCTCGGCGAAGGTCCAGCGCTTCCCGCGGCCGGGAGAGTCGCTCGCCGCCGATATCGTCACGATCGAGCCGGGAGGCAAGGGACTGAATCTCGCCATCGCCGCGCGGCGCCTCGGCGCCGACGTGGACGGGCTGCTCGCCGTCGGCGACGATCTCGCTGCCGCCTTCGCCGCGCCGGCGCTCGCCCAGGCGGAGCTGCCGGCACAGATGTTGATCCGCGTCGCGGGCAAGACCGGCAGCGGCGTCGGTTTCACCGATGCGGAGGGCGAAACCTGCCTCGCCGTGGATTCGGGCGCCAACCGCTCACTCTCGGCCGCCCATGTGGGGGCGGCGGCAGACCGCATCGCCGCCGCCGCGATGGTGATGGCGCAGTTCGAGATCGGCGACGGCCCCATCGCCGAGGCCTTCGCGCTGGCGCGCCGCGCGGGTGTGGCAACCCTGCTCAACCCTTCTCCCTTCCGGCCGATCCCGGACGGCCTGCTGGCCGACACCGACATCCTCGTGTTCAACCAGACCGAGGCCGAGGCGCTGGCGGAGGCGATCCTGCCCGGCCATGCCGATCCGGCCGAACCGGCGCGATTCGTCGCGGAACTGGGGCCGGCCATTCTGGCACGAGGGCCGCGTCTGGTCGTGCTGACGCTGGGCGCGGCCGGGGCGGTCGCGCTCGGGCATGACGGCGCGATCGGGCAGCCAGCCTTTCCCGTCGACGCCGTGGACACGCTCGGGGCCGGCGATGCCTTCGCCGCGGCACTCGGCGTCGCACTGGCGCGGGGCCTTGGCACCGCCGAGGCCCTGCGCCAGGCGGCGGCGGCAGGCGCTGTAGCGACACTCCGCGCGGGCGTCTTCGAGGCGCTCGGCCGCCAAGCAGATATCGACCAGCTGATCGGACGTTCCACGGCCTGACGCGGGCTGTCATCTTTGGATTGTTTTTGGACTTTCCCCAACGGTCTCATCCTGCTAACGTCCCGCCGCCTGCCCGCTCCGGCAGGCTTGAGGGTGAGGCGCGGCCATGTCCCGTCCCAGCGTCGATGCGGTGACATCCACCGTGGACAGCCTGCTCGCGGGCGCGCTGGATTCCGCCCAGATGCCGGCGGCGATCGAGCGGCTGCGCCAGCTCTTCGACGGCTCGAAAGCCTGTCTCGCCCGGCTGGGTCCCGGCCTTTCCGCCGCCGACGCCGTCGCCACCCACAGCGACGAGGCGATGCAGCGCCGCTGCTACGAGGATCTCGCCGAAGATTTCATCCAGTTCGCCGAAGGGCTGCGGGTCGTGCCGCTGGGCCGCGTCTATCGCGACAGCGATCTCTTCGGCGAGTCGGCCTTGCGCTCCAGCCGCGCCTGGCGCGAATGGATGGCGCCTCAGGACATGTATGGCGGGCTCGGCTGTCGTCTGGCCGAGACCGGCAGCAGCCAATGGTTCTTCGACGTGCAGCGCGGGCAGCGCCAGGAGCCTTTCGGCGCCGATGAGGTCGCGCTGCTGCAGCAGCTCGCGCCCCTGCTGCGACGCGTCGCGTTCCTGAGCGCGGAGATGAGCCATGTCAGGCTGCAGCGCGACGAGGCGCGCGACGCGCTCGATGCGGTGGCGATGGCGATCATCCTGCTCGATGGCGAGTTGCGCATCGCCTATGCCAATGCCGAGGCCGAGGCGATCCTGGCCGATGCCGAAGGCCCGCTCGGCCTGCGGCAAGGCCGGCTCTTCCTGCGGAATCCGGCTGACCAGCGCCTGCTGAAGCAGGGCGTCGAGGCGGCCCTGAGCTGTGCCGAAGCGCCGCTCGTCGACGCCCGCAGCAGCCTCATCCTGCGCGACGGGCGGGAGGGGATGCCCGCACTCTCGGCCAGCCTGATCCCGGTCTCGCCGACGGCGGCCGGGCTCCGGCCGCGGCGCGTGATGCTGGCCCTCAAGCCGCTGGAACAGACCACGGATTTCGTCGCCAGCAGCCGCCAGCTCTTCCACCTGACCGAAAGCGAAGCGCGCTTCGCCTCCGCTCTCGCCTGCGGGCAGTCGCTGACGCAGGCGGCGGCCGCCCAGAAGGTCAGGATCTCGACCGCGCGGACCCATCTGGCGCGCATCTTCCAGAAGACGGAGACGCGCCAGCAGAGCCAGCTCGTCTCGCTGCTGCGCAGTGCGGTCCTGCCCCTGCGGTCGCGCCGCTGAGAGCTCGAGGCGGGCGCCAGGGCGCCCTGCGAATCCGCCGGCCACCGCTTTCCCCCCGCGTGCCCGTCATCCGCAGAACCTAGGATCGCGTCGGCGCGCGCTGCGTCCTCCAAATGGCGGAGTCGGCGTAATCGGCTAGCATACCGCCGAAGCGAGGGAGAGCTGACGATGGATCTGAAACTGGCAGGCCGGCGCGTGCTCATCACTGGCGGCTCGAAGGGGATCGGCGCCGCCTGCGCGCGGGTCTTCCTGGCCGAGGGCTGCTCGGTCGTGCTGGTTGCACGCGACGCCACGAAGCTGGCCGCCACTGCGGCCGCCCTGGGTCAGGCCAACAGGGTCACGACGCATGCCGCCGATCTCTCCGTGTCCGCCGAGAGGGAGGCCGTGGCCGCGGCCTTTCCGGATATCGACATCCTCGTCAACAATGCCGGTGCGATCCCGGCCGGAGGATTGCTCGACCTCTCGATGGAGAACTGGGAGCAGGCCTGGGCGCTCAAGGTGATGGGCTATATCCACCTGACCAAGCTCTATCTGGGCCAGATGAAGGAGCGGGGCGCGGGCGTGATCGTCAACGTCATCGGCGGGGCTGGCCGCAGCCCGCGCTACGACTATGTCTGCGGCGGCACCGGCAACGCCGCCCTGATGGCCTTCACCGGCGCAGTCGGCGGGCGTTCGCCCGAGTGGGGCATCCGCGTCTTCGGCATCAACCCCGCCCAGACGCGCACGGACCGGATCATCTCGCTCAGCAAGACCCGCGCAAAGATCAAGCTCGGCGACGAGGAGCGCTGGGAGGAGATGCTGACCGGGCTGCCCTTCGACCGGCTGATCGAGCCCGAGGAAATCGCCAGTGCGGCGGCTTTCCTCAGTTCGCCGGCTTGCGGCTACGTCAGCGGCACGGTGCTGGACGTCGACGGCGGCGGCGCCTTCCGCGGCTGAGGCCGAGCCGCCCGCGCACGTGGCGACCCAGGCGCTTTACGGGCGCTTTACGGTGCGCCCGCGCATTCGACATGGCGCCCTTACGGGCATCGGCTCCATCTCCGGTCAGACCACGGACCGGAGCTTTTCCATGTTCATCGACCTTCTCTTCCTGCTCGGGGGCCTCGCGCTGTTCGGCCTCGCCGGCATCGCCGTCGCCGCGGCAGAGCGGCTGTGAGGCGCATCATGCCGCTCGACATCATTCTGGGGCTGACGGTGGCGGCGCTGCTGCTGGCCTATCTGCTCAAGGCGCTGCTGCGCCCCGAATCCTTCTGAACGGGGGAGCGGTTCATGACCCAGGCCCCTTTCGTCCCTGACCTCGTCCAGTTCCTGATCTTCTGTGCCCTGCTGCTGACGCTCGCCTGGCCGCTGGGCCACTACATGGCCCGCGTTTTCACCGGAGAGGCGCAGTTCCTGGCGCCGCTCGAGAACGCGATCCTCGGCCTCGCCGGCCAGGGCCGGCCGCAGCCGCAGCGCTGGCAGGCCTATGCTTTGTCGCTGCTCGCCTTCAACGCGGCGGGCTTCGCGCTGCTGTTCCTGATGCTGCGCTGCCAGAACCTGCTGCCGCTCAACCCGCAGGGCTTCGACGGCATGCCGGCGCATCTCGCCTTCAACACGGCGATCTCCTTCGTCACCAACACCAACTGGCAGTCCTATGGCGGCGAGACGACGCTCTCCAACCTCAGCCAGATGCTCGGCCTGACGACGCAGAACTTCGTCTCGGCCGCCAGCGGCGCGGCGGTGGCTGCCGCCGTTGCGCGCGGCTTCGCCGCGAAGCAGACCCGCGTGCTCGGCAATTTCTGGGTCGATCTGACCCGCACCACGCTCTACATCCTGCTGCCGGCCTCGCTCGTCCTGGCGCTCGTGCTGGTCGCGCTCGGCCTGCCGCAGACGCTGGCAGGGTCCTTCGACGCCACGACGCTCGAGGGCGCCAAGCAGAGCATCGCGCTCGGCCCCGTCGCCAGCCAGATCGCGATCAAGCAGCTCGGCACCAATGGCGGCGGCTTCTTCAATGTCAATTCGGCGCATCCGTTCGAGAACCCGAATGCGCTGTCGAACCTACTGACGACGATCTCGATCCTGCTGATCCCGGTCGCGTTCTGTCTCACCTATGGCCGGCTCGTCGGCGACCGGCGCCAGGGCCGCGCGCTGTTTGCCGCGATGGCCGTGCTGTTCCTCGCCGGCTTCGCCGCGATCTATGGCGCCGAGCGCCTCGGCAACCCTCTGCATGCCGGGCTCGTCGATGCCGCAGCCGGCAACATGGAAGGCAAGGAGGTGCGCTTCGGCATCCTCGCTTCCACGCTCTGGGCGGCGGCGACGACCGCGGCCTCGAACGGCTCGGTCAACGCCATGCTGGATTCCTTCACGCCGCTGGGCGGACTGGTCGCCATGCTCAACATCCAGCTCGGCGAGGTGGTCTATGGCGGCGTCGGCGTCGGGCTGACCGGCATGCTGCTCTTCGTCATCATCACGGTCTTCCTCGCCGGGCTGATGGTCGGTCGCACGCCGGAATATCTCGGCAAGAAGATCGAGGCGAAGGAGATCAAGCTCGCGGCTCTGACCCTGCTGATCATGCCGCTGGGCATCCTGGTCTTCGCCTCGCTGGCGATCGCGACCGGCCAGGCTCAAGGCGCGGTGCAGGATGCCGGCCCGCACGGGCTCTCGGAGCTGCTCTACGCCTACACCTCGGCGACCGGCAACAACGGCTCGGCCTTCGCCGGATTCACCGCCAACACGCCCTGGCACAACAGCTTCCTGGGCATCGCCATGATGCTGGGCCGCTTCGGCTACATCATCCCGATCCTGGCGATCGCCGGCAGCCTCGCGGCCAAGCGTCCCGTGGCCGAGACGGCCGGCACCTTCCCCACCCATGGGCCGCTCTTCGTCACGCTGCTGGTGGCGACGATCCTGATCGTCGGCGCGCTCACCTTCCTTCCCGTCCTCGCTCTGGGCCCGATCGCGGAACACGTGTCGATCCGGGCCGGGCAGAGCTTCTAGAGGTCCCCATGAGCAAGCATGCTCCCGCCGAGATGGGCCTGTTCTCACCCGTCATCCTCAGGCCTGCGATCCTGCAGGCCTTCCGCAAGCTCGATCCGCGCAGCCTCGCGCGCAATCCCGTCATCTTCTCGACGGCGCTGGTCTCGGTGCTCGCCACGGTCCTCGTCATCCGCGAGGGGCTGACCGGGGGGCCGGTCTTCTGGATCGGACTGCAGATCGCGATCTGGCTGTGGTTCACCGTGCTCTTCGCGAACTTCGCCGAGGCGGTCGCGGAAGGGCGCGGCAAGGCGCGGGCCGACGCCTTCCGCTCGACCCGGTCCTCGGCGCTGGCCAAAGTGCTGGTCGATCCGGCCAACCGGGTCGTCTACGGCACCAAGGAGGTCGAGCTCGTCGAGCCCGGCGAGGTCATCCTGATCGAGGCCGGCGACATCGTGCCGACCGATGGCGAGATCATCGAGGGCGTCGCCTCGGTCGACGAAAGCGCCATCACCGGCGAGTCCGCCCCGGTCATCCGCGAATCGGGCGGCGATCGCTCCTCGCTGACCGGTGGTACGCGGCTGGTGTCGGACTGGCTCGTGGTGCGCGTCACCGCCCGCCAGGGCGAGACCTTCCTCGACCGGATGATCGCGCTGGTCGAGGGCGCCAAGCGCCAGAAGACCCCGAACGAGATCGCGCTCGACATCCTGCTGGCGGCTCTGACGCTGGTCTTCCTCTTCGTCGTGGTGACGCTGCCCTTCTTCGCGTCCTGGTCGGGCACGACGCTGCCGGTGATTTATCTCGCCGCGCTGTTCGTGACGCTGATCCCGACCACGATCGGCGGGCTGCTCTCGGCCATCGGCATCGCCGGGATGGACCGGCTGGTGAAGGCCAACGTCATCGCCAAATCCGGCCGCGCGGTCGAGGCGGCCGGCGACATCGACGTGCTGCTGCTCGACAAGACCGGCACGATCACCTTCGGCAACCGCATGGCCCATGCCTTCGAGCCGGCGGCCAACATCAGCGAGCGCGATCTCGCCGAGGCGGCCTTCCTGGCCTCGCTGTCGGACGACACGCCGGAGGGCAAGTCCATCGTCGAGCTCGCCGCCAGGCGCTTCGGCTTCGATGCCGCAGCCGGGGCGGGCGCGGTCTTCGTGCCCTTCACCGCGCAGACCCGCATGTCCGGTGTCGACCTTCCGGATGGCCGTGCCCTGCGCAAGGGCGCCTCCGACACGATGGCGAAGCTCACCGGCGGCGCACTGTCGGCGACGGTCGAGCAGGCGGTGCGCAAGATCGCCTCCGCGGGTGGAACACCGCTGGTGGTGGCGCGCGACAACGACGTGCTCGGCGTCGTGCATCTCAAGGATGTGGTGAAGCCCGGCATCCGCGAGCGCTTCGCGGAACTGCGCCGCATGGGCATCCGCACGGTGATGATCACCGGCGATAACCCGCTGACGGCCGCGGCCATCGCAGCCGAAGCCGGCGTTGACGACTTCCTCGCCGAGGCGACGCCGGAAGCCAAGCTCGCGCTGATCCGCAAGGAGCAGGCGGAAGGCCGGCTGGTGGCGATGTGTGGCGACGGCTCCAACGACGCGCCGGCGCTGGCGCAGGCCGATGTCGGCGTCGCCATGAACTCCGGCACGCCCGCCGCCAAGGAGGCCGGCAACCTGATCGACCTCGACAGCGACCCGACGAAGCTGATCGAGATCGTCATGGTCGGCAAGCAGCTGCTGATCTCGCGCGGCGCGCTGACGACCTTCTCGATCGCCAACGACGTCGCCAAGTATTTCGCCATCCTGCCGGCCCTGTTCGTGACGGCCTATCCGGGCCTCGCGGTGCTCGACGTGATGGGGCTCGGCACCCCGCAATCGGCGATTCTCTCGGCGATCATCTTCAACGCGCTCGTCATCGTCGCGCTGATCCCGATCGCGCTGAAGGGCGTGCGCTACGCCCCGGCCTCGGCGGCCTCCCTGCTCGGCCGCAACCTGCTGGTCTACGGGCTCGGCGGCCTGATCGTGCCCTTCATCGGCATCAAGGCGATCGACCTGATCGTCGACCTGCTCCACCTCGCCTGAGGAGAGAGATCATGACCTCCTATCTGCGTCCCTCGCTCGTCCTGCTCGGCCTGTTCAGCGTGCTGACGGGTGCCGCCTATCCCCTCGCCGTCACCGGGGTCGCCCAGGCCGTGTTTCCCGCCAAGGCCAACGGCTCGCCGGTGATGAAGGACGGCGCCGTGATCGGCTCGGCGCTGATCGGCCAGTCCTTCACGTCGGATCGCTATTTCCATGGCCGCCCCTCGGCGACCTCCGCACCCGATCAGCAGGATGCGTCCAAGACGGTGGACAGCCCCTACAATGCCGCCAACTCGACCGGTTCCAATCTCGGGCCGGGGTCTGCAACGCTGAAGGCCGCGATCACGGACCGGGTCGCGGTGCTCGGCGGCGGACCGCAGCCGGCCGACCTGGTCACGGCCTCGGGCTCGGGCCTCGACCCGGACCTCTCGCCGCAGGCGGCGCTCGCCCAGGTGGTGCGCGTGGCGAAGGCCCGCGGCGTGGCGGAAGACAGCCTGCGCCGCCTCGTGCAGGACCAGGTCGAGCCGCCGCTCCTCGGCATTCTCGGCGAGCCGCGCGTCAATGTGCTCGCCCTCAACCTCGCGCTCGACAGGCTCGCGCGCTGATGCTCTGGTTGCCCGCGCATGCCCAGCCCGCACGACGATAGGCCCCCGCCCGAATCCTTCCTCGCCGGAGCGCGGGGCGAGGAGCAGGCGGGCGCCGGCCGGCTCAAGATCTTCCTGGGCGCCTCGCCGGGGGTGGGGAAGACCTTCGCGATGATCGAGGAGGCCCGCGTGCGCCAGCGCGCGGGCCGCGATGTCGTGGTGGCGCTCGTCGAGACGCATGGACGGGCCGAGACGGCGGCGCTGCTCGACACCCTCGAGCAATTGCCACGGCGACAGGTCGACTACCGCGGCCAGATCCTGAGCGAACTCGATGTCGACGCTCTGCTCGCGCGCCGGCCGGCGATCGCGCTGATCGACGAACTCGCCCACACCAACGCGCCGGGCTCACGCCATCCCAAGCGCTGGCAGGATGTCGTCGAGGTGCTCGATGCCGGCATCGACGTCGTCACCACGCTGAACATCCAGCATGTGGAAAGCCTGAACGACGTCGTCGCGCGCATCACCGGTGTGCGCGTGCAGGAGACGGTGCCGGACCAGATCCTGCAGCGGGCCGACCAGATCGAGCTGATCGACCTTCCGCCCGAGGAGCTGATCAAGCGGCTCGAGGACGGCAAGGTCTATGTGCCGCAACAGATCGGACGGGCGCTCGACAACTTCTTCGGCAAGGGCAAGCTGACGGCCCTGCGCGAACTCGCTTTGCGCACGGCCGCCAGCCGGGTCGATGCCGAAATGCTCGACTGGATGCAGGCCCACGCCGTCAAGGGCCCCTGGCCTGCGGAGGAACGGCTTCTGGTCTGCATCAACGAGGCACCGGTGGCGCGCAGCCTGGTGCGGGCGGGCAAGCGCATGGCCGAGCGCGCCCGCCTCCCCTGGATCGTGGCGACGGTGCTGACGCCGCGGCACGAGGCGCTTCCTCCGGACGCGCGTGCCGTCACCACCGAGGCGCTGCGGCTGGCGGAATCGCTCGGCGCCGAGACGGTGGTGCTGCGGGCGGAGACGGACGCCGCGGGCGAAATCCTGCGCTATGCCCGCCAGCGCAACGTCTCGCGGCTGGTGATCGGGCGCCCGCGCTCGCAGCGTTCCTGGTGGCAGCGGCTTGTCGGGGCCTTCCGCGAGCCCGTCGCGGACCGGCTGCTCGACGACGCCACCGATTTCGAGATCACCGTGGTGACGCCGCATGCCCGGGTCGAGCGGCGCAAGGCGGTCGCCGGCCCCTGGCTGCAAGGACCGTGGCAGGGCTATGCCACCGCCTTCGGTGCGATCGTCGTGGCGACCATCCTGGCCCTGCCGATCTCGATCTGGGAGGCCGTGCCGGGCGGCGCGATCTCCGCGCTCTATCTCATCGCCGTGCTGACGGTCGGTGCGCGCTGGGGGCTCGGCCCGTCGCTGGCGGCAGGGGCATTGGGCTCGCTCGCCTACAATTTCTTCTACACGCCGCCTTTCTATTCGCTGCACATCAGTCGCTCGGAGGACGTCGTCTCGATCGGCGTCTACCTGTTGGGCGCGCTCTTCACCGGCACGCTGGCCGGGCGGCTGAAGGCCCAGGTCGAGGCGATGCGCGCCGCACAGAGGCGCACCGAAACCCTCTACGACTTCGCCCGCAAGATCGCCTCGGCCACTCAGACGGACGACGTGCTGTGGGCGGCGGCCTTCCACATCGCCGCGACGCTGGACTGCCAGTCGCTGATCCTGATGCCGGATGGGACGGGGGCTCTGCAGCAGGTGCAGGGCCACCCCACGATCGAGGATCTCGATGCCCGCGCCGAGGGGGCCGCGCGCTGGGCCTTCGAGAAGAACGAGCCGGCCGGGGCCGGCACGGCGACGCTGCCGATGGCCGAATGGCTGTTCGTGCCGCTCGCCACCGCCAGCAGCATCCTGGGCGTCATCGGCGTGCGCTTCCGCGACCGGCAGCGCGGGCTCGACCCCGAGACCCGGCGCCTGCTGCTGGCGGTCGAGGATCAGGTCGCCGTCGCGGTGGAGCGGACGCGGCTTGCCGGCGAACTGGCGAATGCCCGGGTCTCGGCCGAGGGCGAGAAGCTGCGCGGGGCGCTCCTGAATTCCGTCAGCCACGATCTGCGCACGCCGCTGGTGACGGTCATCGGCGCCGTGTCGAGCCTGGCCGAGACCGATGGCGTCCTCGGCGCGGCCGACCGCCGCGAGCTGACGATGACGGCCCTCGATGAGGCGCGGCGGCTCGACCGCTATGTCCAGAACCTGCTCGACATGACCCGGCTCGGGCACGGTGCGCTGGCGCCCAAGCGCGCGGCTGTCGATCTGCGCGAAATCCTGGGAGTGGTGCGGACCGACCTCCAGCGGGTGCTCGTCAGCCACCGCCTCGTCATCGAGACGCCGCGCGACCTGCCGCCGCTCCATGTCGACCCCGTTCTGATCGGGCAGGCCATCGCCAACATCGTCGAGAACGCCGCCAAATACGCGCCGGCCGGGACGTCGATCACGATCACGGCGCGGGCCGACGGCGCCATGGCTGAGATCGCGGTGACCGATGAGGGACCTGGCATCCCCGAGGCCGAGCGCGAGCGCGTCTTCGACCTGTTCCACCGGGTCGCAGAGGGCGATTCACGCCCGGCCGGGACCGGCCTCGGGCTGTCGATCGTGCGCGGGCTGGTCGAAGCCCATGGCGGCACGGCGCGGGCCGCAGCGGGGTCCGGTGGACGCGGCGCCGCGATCGTGGTCAGGCTGCCCTTCGCCCCCGCCTGCAGCGATCTCTCCGAATGACCGAGCCCAAGCCCGCCCGCATCCTGGTGATCGACGACGAGGCGCCGATCCGGCGCTTCCTCGCGATCGTGCTCGGCGCCGGCGGCTTCGAGATGCTGGAGGCCGACCGCGGCCGCCTCGGCGTCGAGCGGGCCGCGACGGCCGCCCCCGACGCGGTGCTGCTCGATCTCGGCCTGCCCGACATGGACGGCAAGGCGGTGATCCAGGCGATCCGCGAATGGTCGAGCGTGCCGATCCTTGTGCTGTCCGTGCGCGATGCCGAGACCGAGAAGATCGCCGCGCTCGATGCCGGCGCCGACGACTATGTCACCAAGCCGTTCTCGACCGGCGAGTTGCTGGCGCGGCTGCGGGCGCTTCTGCGCAGCCGCGGCGAGCGCGGCGCCGAGCCGGCGGCGATCCGCATCGGCGGGCTCGAGATCGACCTGGCGAGCCGGACGGTCAGCGTCGACGGCGTCGCGACCAAGCTGACGCGCAAGGAATTCGACGTCGTCGCGCTGCTGGCGCGCAATGCCGGCAAGCTGGTCGGTCACAAGCAGTTGCTGACGACCATCTGGGGGGCGGCCCATGCCGCCGACACCCATTATCTGCGCATCGCGGTAGGCCATATCCGCGAGAAGCTCGGAGACGACGCCGCCGATCCCCGCTTCATCGTCACCGAACCCGGGGTTGGTTACCGCCTGATGGATGGCCGCTCGGTCTCGCCCTGAGGCTGCCTGGTCCGTCAATCGCGCAACGAAAAAACGCCCGCAGCTTTCGCTTGCGGGCGTTTTGTTTTCGATTTTGGTTGCGGGGGCCAGATTTGAACTGACGACCTTCAGGTTATGAGCCTGACGAGCTACCGGGCTGCTCCACCCCGCG